>Ga0315338_1000022_pt1:2500-965627 | contig 965627 bp, 803 predicted proteins | sample ASW8metaG_FD_204518 | JGI IMG/M metagenome (GOLD analysis project Ga0315338, IMG submission 204518) | Ammonia-oxidizing marine archaeal communities from Monterey Bay, California, United States - ASW #8 | ecosystem: Environmental > Aquatic > Marine > Coastal | place: USA: California... | reverse complement strand
AGAGCATTATGGCCAGCGGCCAGGTAACAGCGCCGCACAAACAGGCCGGACACATGGCAGCACCGACCAGCTCTGCATCACCGTCAAAAAAACCCTTGCCAGCAGGGGGCCGTCCACACATGGCTAAAGCTCGGACTTTCTCGGTGGTCGAACAGAATGCGGCGAGCGCCCTGGAGATCGCTGACCGGGGCTATGTGCTGGAATTGGGTAAGAAACGTTATGAAGGGACCGGCCAGGTTCTGCTCGGCAATCCCGATGTGCGGCGCATGTACCTTGGCGGCTGACAAGGGCGATGCATAGCCGCGCAGCACGCCCGACCCGTCGCTCACGAGCCTGTTTTTGACCCACATATCGCCAATTGACCTTTTGAACTGATGCGCCGTATCCGCTAGCTTTCATGGGCCGGTCAGGGGTTAAAATCCGCCTGGAGCTTGGCCGCCGGCGGGCCGGCCGCATGGATGGAAAGCCAGATGAAAAACCCGCTGTTCAGATTCCTGCGGCTACTCGCCGACGCGGCCCGCGATCTGGCGCCGATCATCGGGGTCATTGCGTTTTTTCAAATCATCGTGCTGCGCCAACCGTTTCCCGATCTCGGCGGCATTGCCGTCGGTCTGGTCTGCGTCATCGTCGGTCTGGCCTTGTTCGTGCAGGGCCTTGAGATGGGCCTGTTTCCCATCGGCGAGGCCATGGCCCAGGCGATGGCTCGCAAGGGCAGCCTGGGCATTTTGCTGGCGTTTGCCTTTGCGCTGGGCTTCGGCACGACGGTGGCCGAGCCCGCCCTGATCGCCGTCGCCGGCGAGGCCGCGACCATCGCCGGCGCCGCCGGGGCCATCACCGACACCCTGGAAGCCAAGGATTCGTACGCCTTTTGGCTGCGCATGACAGTGGCGCTTTCGGTCGGCGCGGCGCTGGTGTTAGGGGTCTTGCGCATCCTCATGGGCTGGCCGATCCATTACTTTATCATCGGCGGCTATGTCCTGGTCACCGTGATCACCGGTTTCGCGCCGCCGGAGATCGTCGGCATCGCCTATGATTCAGGTGGCGTGACGACGTCGACCATCACCGTGCCCTTGGTCACCGCGCTGGGTGTCGGGCTGGCCAGCACGATCCGCGGCCGCAACCCCATGCTGGACGGTTTCGGACTGATCGCTTTCGCCAGCCTGACGCCGATGATCTTCGTGATGATTTTCGGGATGCTGGCGTGATGGGATTGGCGATCGACATCTTCAACACGACCCTGGCGACGGCCTTCGATGTGCTGCCGATCGTCATCATTCTGTTCGTCTTCCAGGCCCTGGTGATCCGTAAGAAACCGGCCAACCTGAAACGCATCATCATCGGCTTTGTCTATGTGCTGATCGGCTTGAGTCTGTTTTTGGTGGGCTTGGAAAAAGCCCTGTTCCCGATCGGGCGGACGATGGCGCAGCAGCTGACAGACCCGAATTTCCTGGGCATCGCCGACGGCGCCGCCGTGCACTGGCAGGACTATATGTGGGTCTACATCTTCGCCGCCGCCATCGGCTTCGCGACGACCGCCGCCGAGCCGTCGCTGATCGCCGTCGCCTTGAAGGCCCAAGAGGTGTCCGGCGGCGGCATGAAGGCTTTTCACCTGCGGATCGCCGTCGCCATCGGGGTCGCCGTCGGGGTTGCCATCGGCACGTTCCGTATCGTCACCGGCACGCCGCTACCGATCTATATCATGGCCGGTTATGTTGTGGTCATTATACAAACCTTCATGGCCTCGAAGATGATCATTCCCCTGGCTTACGATTCCGGCGGCGTCACCACGTCTACGGTGACCGTTCCGGTGGTCGCCGCGCTGGGGCTTGGTCTGGCCTCGACCATCCCCGGACGCAGCCCATTGATTGACGGATTTGGCCTTATTGCCTTTGCCAGCGTGTTTCCAATTATCTCGGTTTTGGGATACGACATGGTGGCCACCTGGCTGAGGCGCCGCGACGCACAGAACAGCAAGGAGGATGCGACGTGAATTTGAAGATGATTATGGCCTTCGTGGCCGATGAAAAAACCGATCTGGTCCTGACCGCCGCGCGCGAGGCCGGCGCCACCGGGGCGACCGTGTTCACCAGCGTACGCGGCGAAGGCCTGGAGCCGGAAAAAACCTTTCTCGGCCTGGAACTGACGGCCCAGCGCGATGTCCTGGTTTTCCTGGTCGCCGCCCCGAAAGCCCGCGAGATTCTAGAGACTATTTCGCAGGCGGCACGGTTTGACGACGAGCCCGGCAGCGGCATCGCCGTGCAGATCGAAATCGAGGACGCCGTCGGCCTGAAAACCCAGGAAGAAGTCCTTATCCAGGAAATCGAGGAATCCCTATGACTGACAAAACCCTGACCCGAGTCGCTGATGTCATGACCCGCGGTGTCATCACCATCGCGGCGACCGCCACGGTCGGCGAAGCCGTGCATCTGATGACCGAACACCACACCAGTTCAATTATCGTCGAACGCCGCGATGAGGCCGATGAGTTTGGCATCATCGTGGTTTCCGATATCGCCGAGGCCGTACTGGGCAAGGACCTGTCACCCGAGCGCGTCAACGTCTACGAGGTCATGTCGAAACCGGTGCTCACCGTGGCCGCCGAGATGAACGTCAAATATGCGGTGCGCCTGTTGGTGCGGTTCAAGCTGAGCCGGGCGTTGGTCGTTGACCACGACCGCAGCCCGCTGGGCATCGTAACACTCCGCGACATGGTGCTGCGCAGTCTCGACGGGGACAGCGCGGGTTAACAAGGCTCGCATTTCAACGGCCCGGATGGCGCAAGGTTCGTGCCTTGGGGCAGGCTCGAAAATCACCATACACAGATTTTAACAAGGCCGCAGAGCCGGCTTATCTTCATTGCCCGGTGCCCGGTGGTTTCGGATTTTTCGGCGGAATGTGTATAGTGGCCGGTCTGATCAAACGCGACGAAACAATTGATCTTCAATGCCAGCATTCACGGCGCGGCGGCGCGGGTTGATGTGATGACGGACGGGCGGGTGCGTTTCACGACAGCGGCCTTCCGCATCGTCAAGTTAATCAAGGCCCCGACCTGGATCAGCCTAGACGGCATTGCGTTTGCCGAAAAGGGTACGGCCATGGCCTTCAAATGGTAGCCGGCGGCGGGCTCTCACAACCGTGTCATCGGCGCACCGGATGTCAATTAACCTTTTGAATCGACACGCAGATTCGGTTAGCCTTCAGACGCCGGTAGACTGGGAGCCGGCGAAATTGTGAAGGAACGCCGCCATGCCGACAGACGTCGATACGCGTAAGACAAAACTGGTCAACAATATTGTCCGCCATGCCCTGACCAAAGTGAAGGGTGCCAAGGGCAAGCGGCTGCAGGGATTTATCCGGCACTATCTGGATAACGTCCCCGCCGAAGACCTGAGCGGCATGACGGCGGCTGACATTTCCAACATGGTCCGCGAACATTTGGATTTCGGTGCCAAACGGGGCCGCGGCAAATCGAGCGTGCGGGTTTATACGCCGTCGAAAGCCGCCAATGGCTATGATTCAGATCACACGGTCATCGAGGTGATCAACGACGACATGCCGTTCCTGGTCGACAGCGTCACTGCCGCTGTCAACGAGCGCGGCCTGACCGTGCACCTGATCATCCATCCGATCGTCAAGGTGCGCCGCGACGGCGCCGGTAAGTTGATTGACATTCTTGAACCCGGACAGGCGGATGCGGGTTCGGTGATGGAATCGTACATCCATCTTGAGGTTTCTGAACAACCGAAAAGCCGGCTTGTTGAGATCCGTCGGCAGATCGAAAACGTCCTGACCGATACCCGCGCCGCCGTTGAGGATTGGCGGCCCATGCGCGAGCGTATGGCGACGGTGATCGAGGAATTGGAGATCGAACCGGCAGGCACGAAGCCCGAGGACTGCTACGAAGTTCGGGAGTTTCTGCGCTGGATTCACGACAATCATTTCACGTTCCTGGGCTTTCGCGATTACGACCTGAGCGGCACCGGCAAAAACGTTAAGCTTAAGCCGAAAAAGGATTCCGGGCTTGGGGTTTTGCGTGACGCCGACAATTCGGTGTTCGACGTGGCGCCGTCCTTGCCGGCCGACGTGAAGGCCTTTTTGACCAAGCCGTCGCTTTTGTTGGTGACCAAAGCGGACAATAAATCGACGGTTCATCGATCCGTCTTGTTGGATGTCATCGACGTCAAACGTATCGATGCCAACGGCAAGGTTGTCGGCCATCGGATGTTTGTCGGGCTATTTACATCGGTCGCCTATAACAAGAGCCCGCGTGATATTCCCCTGCTGCGCCGGCGCATCACCCAGATCATCGATAAGGCCGGCTTTGCCCGCGCCAGCCACGACGGCAAGGCTCTGACCAACACGCTGGAAACCTTCCCCCGCGACGAGCTGTTCCAGGCCTCCGACATCCACCTTTATGAAACGGCGCTGAGCATTCTGCATTTGCAGGAACGCCAGCGTGTTGCCTTGTATGTACGCCAGGACAATTTCCGGCGCTTCATGTCGTGCCTCGTGTTCGTACCGCGTGAACGTTACAACACGGAACTGCGCCGCCGCTTGCAGGCCATTCTGGTTGAGGCCCTCGGTGGTCATGACCCGTCGTTCCAAACCCAGATCGGCGATTCGCCGCTGGCCAGGGTTCATTACACGATCCCCATCGACAGCTCGAAAGCGGTGACGTATGACGCCGCCGCCATTGAAGCGCAGCTGGCCGACGCGGCGCGGTCGTGGGAGGATCATATCGGCCAGGCCCTGGTCGCGGCGCACGGCGAAGGTATCGGCCTGGAGCTTTTGGACCGCTACGGCGCGGCCTTCGGGGCCGGCTATAAGGACCGTTATGAGCCGCACGAAGTTCTCGACGATATTGCCGAGATCGAACGTATCGTGGTGCTCGGCGGTATTGGCATGAACCTCTACAAGCCGGCCGAGGCGGCTGCCGACGAGGTGCGATTTAAGTTACATCACTTTGCCGGCGCCATTCCCTTGTCCGACGCCTTGCCCATATTTGAACACATGGGCTTCAAGGTGATCGACGAAGCCGGCCCGCACAAAGTTGATCTGTCCGGCATCGGTCGCGGGTCCCTGGTCATCCACAATTTCGGCCTGCGCTCGAAATCCGGCGATGCGGTGAATTTGGACGCCATTCGCGCCAACTTCCACGACGCTTTCGAGCGTGTCTGGATCGGCGAGATCGAAAGCGACGATTTCAATGCCCTGGTCACCGGTGGCGGCCTCAGTTGGCGCGAGATTGTTGTGCTCAGGGCCTATGCGAAATACCTGCGCCAAACCGGCATCGCTTTTTCCCAGGACTACATGGCCGAGACCATGGTCAAAAATCCGAAGCTCGGCGCCGACATCGTCAATTTGTTCCAAACGACCTTTGACCCGGCTGACCAAAAGGCCGTCGCGGCGGCGGCGGGCCGGATCAAGCGGCGCATTCTGAAAGGCCTGGAAGCCGTGGAGAGCGCCGATGAGGACCGCATCATCCGCAGGTTCCTGAATTTGGTGGAAAGTACGCTGCGGACGAATTTCTTTCAGACCGATGAGAACGGCAACAACAAGGCGTATCTATCCTTCAAGCTGAATTCGCGCACCGTCGATGAGTTGCCCCTGCCCAGGCCGCTCCGCGAGATTTTTGTTTACAGCCCGCGCGTCGAGGGCGTGCATCTGCGGTTTGGTTTCGTCGCCCGCGGCGGCCTGCGCTGGTCGGACCGGCGCGAGGATTTCCGCACCGAGGTGCTGGGTCTGGTGAAGGCTCAGCAGGTCAAGAACGCGGTCATCGTGCCGGTCGGCTCAAAAGGCGGGTTTGTGGTCAAGCGCCCGCCCGCCGTCGGCGGCCGCCAAGCCTTCATGGATGAGGGCATTGCGTGTTACAAGACCTTCATCGCCGGTCTGCTCGACATCACCGATAACATCAAGGGCCCGAAGATCGTGCCGCCGAAAAACGTCGTCCGCCTGGATAACGACGATCCCTACTTGGTGGTCGCCGCCGATAAGGGCACAGCGACGTTCTCCGATATTGCCAACGGCGTTTCCATTGAATACGGCCATTGGCTGGGCGATGCCTTTGCGTCTGGCGGCAGCCAGGGTTACGACCACAAGAAGATGGGCATCACGGCGCGCGGCGGCTGGGAATCCGTAAAACGCCACTTCCGCGAAATGGGCACGGACATCCAAACCCAAGACTTCACCGTGGTCGGTGTCGGCGACATGGGCGGCGATGTGTTCGGCAACGGCATGCTGCTGTCGAAACACATCAAGCTGCTGGGCGCCTTCAACCACCTGCATATCTTCGTCGATCCCAATCCCGATCCGGCAAAAAGCTGGAAGGAACGCAAACGCCTGTTCGACACACCTGGCTTGGCCTGGTCCGACTACGACAAGAAATTGCTGTCGAAGGGTGCCGCCATCTATGAGCGCAGCGCCAAGTCCCTGGACCTGTCGCCGGAGGTTCGCGAATGCTTCGGTATCTCGAAGAAAGCGGTGACCCCCGATGAACTCATGGGGCTCCTGTTGCGGGCCACGGTTGATCTCATGTGGTTCGGCGGCATCGGCACCTACATCAAGGCATCGACGGAATCGAACTTGGATGCCGGCGACCGGGCCAACGATGGTATCCGCATCAACGGCGAAGATCTGAACTGTAAGGTCATCGGCGAGGGCGCCAACCTGGGCACGACGCAACGCGGCCGGGTTGAGTTCGCCCAGAACGGCGGGCGGCTGAACACGGATTCCATCGACAATTCGGCCGGTGTGGATTCGTCGGACCATGAGGTCAACATCAAGATCCTGGTCGATTCGGTATTGGCCGCTGGCGGGCTGAATACGAAAAGCCGCAACGCGCTGCTGGCCAGCATGACCGATGAGGTCGGCAAGCTGGTTTTGGTTCATAACTATCGCCAGACCCAGGCTCTGAGCGTGACGGAAAGCCTGGGTGTTGCGGCCCTGGACAACCAACACCGTTTCATGCGCTTCCTGGAACGCGCCGACCGCCTTGACCGGGACGTTGAATTCCTGCCCGACGACGAAGTTCTGGGCGAGCGGGCCCTGGCCAAGAAGGGCCTGGCCCGGCCGGAACTGTCGGTGTTGATCTCGTATGCCAAAATCTGGCTCTATGACGAGCTGATGGCGTCGGACATGCCCGACGATCCCTACCTGTTCCAGGATCTGGTCGATTATTTCCCGACCCCGCTGCGCACCAAATACACCAAGGAGATCGCCCAGCACCGGCTGCGCCGTGAGATTATTGCGACGCGGGCGACCAATTCCCTGGTCGACCGGGCCGGCGACACCTTTGTCTTTGAGTTCAAGGAAAAGACCGGGTTGGGTGCCGCGGCCATTGCCCGTGCCTATGTGATCGCCCGCGACATCTTCCAGCTGCGCGACATCTGGTCGCAGATTGAGGCCCTGGACAATAAGGTGCCAAGCTCCGTCCAGACGGCCATGCTGCTCGACGTCAATCACCTGATCGAATGGGTGACCTTGTGGCTGCTGCGCAATGGTGACGCCGGGCTTGATATCGGCGCCAATATTGACGCCTACGGGGCCGGCATCCGCAAGCTGTCGACCGACGTGACCAAGGCCCTGCCGGCGCATTATGCCAGCGACGCGAAAAAGCGCGCCAAGCCCTACACGGAAAAGGGCGTTCCGGAAGCTCTGGCGCTCAGGGTCTCGGGGCTGGTCAACCTGTATTCCGGGTTTGACATTGTGCGCCTGTCGAAGCGCCGCAATGTCGATGTCATCGACGCGGCGCGGTTCTACTTCGCCGTCGGCACGCGGTTCCGTCTGGGCCGGCTTCGCGCCGCCGCGGAATTTATGGATTCGCAAAGCCACTGGCAGCAACTGGCCGTTGCCGCCTTGGTCGAGGAGATTTACTCGCACCAATTGGCGCTCTCGAATAAGGTCTTGGACTTCGCCGGTGTTAAGGCCGACGCGAAGACGGCCGTCGAAGGCTGGATTGAGAAAAACCGCGAACTGGTTGAGCCGACCGAACAGCTGCTGACCGAGCTTTGGGCGACGGAGGTCAACGACGTCTCCATGGTCGCCGTGGCCAGCCGCCAGGTGCGGACGATGATCGATGTTGGGGGCGGTTGAACGGGCAGGCTTGTTTAATTTGCCCGTCATTCCCGTACCCGCCTTCGCGGGCACAGGCTACAGCGGGAATCCAGGATACAGACCTCGGCGCGCGCGGCTCTGGATTCCCGCTTAGGCGTTCCGCCCGCTTCGCGCCCGCGGGAATGACGTGCGGGAATAACGTGGGGGAATGCGTTACGCATGAGTACCACCGAGAGCAAAAAGGGCCTCGCTGCCTGGTGCCTTTACGATTGGGCCAATTCCGCTTTCCCGACCGTGATCATCACTTTCGTCTTCGCCGCCTACTTCACCAAGGGCGTCGCCGCGGATGTCGTGAGCGGCACCAGTCAATGGGGCGTCGCCATGAGCCTGTCGGCGCTGGCCGTCGCGATTTGCGGTCCCATCCTGGGCGCCGTCGCCGACCAAACGGGGCGGCGCAAACCATGGTTGGCGGTCTTTACCCTGATCGCCGCGACGGGCGCCATGATGCTGTGGACCGTCGAGCCCGACACGGCTTTTGTTGTCCGCGCCCTGTTCTGGGCGGCGCTGGCGAACTTCGCTTTTGAGATGGGCATGGTCTTCTACAACGCCATGCTGCCCGACCTGGCGCCGCCGGCAAAGCTCGGCCGTTGGTCCGGTTGGGGCTGGGGTTTGGGGTATATGGGCGGCCTCGCTTGCCTGGCGATCGTGCTGGTCGCCTTTGTTCAGGCAGAGACGCCGCTGTTCGGCCTGGACAAGGGCGCTGCCGAGCACTTACGGATCACCGGCCCGTTCGTTGCGGTGTGGATGCTGGTTTTCGCTGTGCCGCTGTTTTTTCTGACCCCGGATAAGCCGGCCAGCAGTCAAACCATGGCCGCCGCCGTCACGGATGGCCTGTCGGCGCTTTGGCGGACCTTCCGCAAATTGCCACACTACAAAGATGCCGCCTGGTTTCTTGTCGCCCGCATGCTCTATACGGACGGCCTCAATACGCTGTTCGCCTTCGGCGGCATCTATGCCGCCGGCACCTTCGGGCTGACGTTTGAGGAATTGATCCTCTTCGGCATCGGCATGAACGTCACGGCGGGCCTCGGCGCTGCCGGCTTCGCCTGGCTGGATGACCGCATGGGCCCGAAGAAGGTGATCATCATGTCGGTGATCGGGTTGACGGTGCTGGGCAGTGCACTTTTGGTGGTCGATACTAAGACTCTGTTCTGGGTCTTCGGCTTGCCGCTCGGCATTTTCGTCGGCCCGGCCCAATCGGCCAGCCGCTCCATGATGGCCCACATGGCGCCGCCCGAGATGCGCACCGAATTCTTCGGCCTGTTCGCCCTGTCCGGCAAAGCCACCGCCTTCCTCGGCCCGGCCTTCTTGGCCTGGGCGACCACCGCCTTCGACAGCCAACGCGCCGGCATGGCGACGATTATCGTGTTTTTCATTGTCGGCGTGGTGCTGATGATGAAAGTGCCCAGCATCAAGAATTAGAAATCAACATCAAGAACGAGAAGACAACGTCATGCCCGGACTTGATCCGGGTATCCACGCATTCGGACCGCGAACGGTGCCGCCGAAACGCAGATCACCGGGTCAAGCCCGGTGAGGACGAAGTGGTGTTGGTGCACAACGGTTAGGCCCGCGGGCGCGTTATGGATTGATCCTCCCGACGCGCCGCGCCATAGTCCGGCCATGACTTTTCCGGACCAGGGTTTTGAAAACATCGTCGCCTTTTCGCGGGCCTATTTCGATCAGATGGGGCGTGCGGCGGAAAGCGTTGAAGGCGCCAAGTTGCACGACGCCGCCGAGATGTTGGGCGACGCCTATGATCGGCGCGCCACGGTCTATGTCTGCGGCAACGGCGGTTCAGCGTCGATTTCCAACCATCTGGTTTGTGATCATTTGAAGGGCGTGCAGACGGATACGGAAACCCGGCCGCGGGTCGTCTCGCTGAGCGCCAATATCGAAACCATCACCGCCATCGCCAACGATATCTCCTATGACGATGTCTTTGTTTATCAGCTGCGAACCCTGGCCGAGCCCGGCGATGTGCTGGTCACCATCTCGTCGTCGGGAAATTCGGAAAACATCGTCCGGGCCGGCCAATGGGCGCGCGACAACAATTGCAAAGTGATCGCCCTGACCGGTTTTGACGGCGGCCGCTCGGCCGAACTGGCCGACGTCAATGTGCATGTGGCCGGCGACAACTACGGGGTTGTCGAAGATCTGCACCAAAGCGTCATGCACATTCTGGCTCAGTATCTGCGCCTGAAGCGCATGGACGCAGACTTGATCGGGGAAAGGAAATTCTGATGGCCCATATCACCGACATGGACGCCTTGCGTCAGGTCTATAAGCAACCCAAAGGCCGCTCGCTGTCGAAGCAGATAACGAAGCTGGAACGCCACTCGAAGCGATACATCGGGCTCTCGCCCTTCCTGGTATTGTCGACCACCGGCACGGACGGCCTGGGTGACGCGACGCCGCGCGGCGAGGAACCTGGCTTTGTCCACGTGCTTGATGACAACACCATCGCCATCCCCGACCGGCCCGGTAACAACCGGCTCGATTCCATGACCAACATTCTGTCGAACCCGGGCGTCGGCTTGATCTTCTTATTGCCCGGCGTCAACGAAACGCTGCGCATCAACGGCACGGCGGAGATCCGCACCGACGAAGACCTGCTGGCCAGGTTTGAGGTTAACGGCAAGCTGCCGGCGTCGGTCATCGTGGTTCGGATCAACGAGGTCTATCTGCATTGCGCCAAGGCGTTGATGCGCTCCAAGCTGTGGTCGGCGGACGCGCAATCCGATGTCCGCCCGATCCCGACCATCGCCGAGATGATCAAGGATCAGGCCGGTGATGACGAGCCCTTGGAATCAGACGCCGACATGCAGGCGCGGTACGCGAAAATCCTCTATTAAGCCCTGAGGCCGGCGGCCGGGGCATCAAAAAAGCCGGGCAATGCCCGGCTTTTCGTTTGTCGAAAACGTGAGAGGCGGGAATTAGTGCCGGAAGTGACGCATGCCCGTCATCACCATGGCGAGGCCCTTCTCATCCGCTGCCGCGATCACCTCGTCGTCGCGCATGGAGCCGCCTGGCTGGATGACCGCCGTGGCGCCGGCTTCGGCGGCGGCCAGCAAGCCGTCGGCAAAGGGGAAGAAGGCGTCAGAGGCGACCACCGAACCCTTCGCCCAGCTTTCCGCGTCGCCGGCAACCCGGGCCGCGTCTTCGGCTTTCCACGCCGCGATGCGGGCTGAATTGACGCGGCTCATCTGCCCCGCGCCCACCCCGACGGTCATGCCGTCCTTGCAATAGACGATGGCGTTGGACTTGGTGTGTTTGCCGACCGTGAAGGCGAATTTCAGATCAGCCATTTCGCGGTCCGTGGGGGCGCGTTTGGTGACCACCTTCAAGTCTTCCAAAACCCGGTGATCGCGGCCCTGCAACAGATAGCCGCCGGCCAAAGAGCGTACGGTTATGCCGGTATCTGCGGCGTTCGGCATCTCGCCCGTGCTGAGAACGCGCAGGTTCTTCTTGGCGGCCAGTATGGCCCTGGCGGCGGCGTCGATTTCAGGCGCAATGATCACTTCCGCGAAGAGCTCGGCAACATCCTTCGCGGTTGCCTCATCCAAGGCGCGGTTAAACGCGATAATGCCGCCAAAGGCGCTTTCCGTGTCACAACTCAAGGCGCGATTGTAGGCCGTGGTCAAATCGTCGGCGATCGCCACACCGCAGGGGTTGGCGTGCTTGACGATGACGCAGGCCGGGCTGTCGGTGAACTCGGCGACCAGTTCAAAGGCCGCGTCCGTATCGTTCAGGTTATTGAAGCTGAGTTCCTTGCCCTGCAATTGCTCGGCCGTGGCGACGCCGGGCCGGGACTGGCCGCCGCTGTAGAAGGCGGCTTCCTGGTGCGGGTTCTCGCCGTAGCGGAGCGTTTGTTTCAGCTCGCCGCCGAACACGGCGCGGGCCGGAAAGGTCTCATCTAACTCACCGGTGAACCAGGTCGAGATCGCCGCGTCGTAGGCGCCGGTCCGGGCGTAGGCCTTGGCCGCCAGACGGGTCCGGAAATCATCCGTGGTGGCGCCGCCATGGGCGGTCATCTCGTCGGTGACGCGGGCGTAATCGGCGGGATCGACAACCACCGTGACGAAGGCATGATTTTTCGCCGCGGCGCGGATCAACGCCGGGCCGCCGATATCGATGTTCTCGATGCAGGTGTCGAAATCCGCGCCGCCCGCCACCGTCGCCTCAAACGGGTAAAGATTAACGGCCAGCAGGTCGATGGGTTGGATGCCGTGGTCGGCCATGGCGGCTTCGTGGTCGGGGTTGCCGCGGACCGCCAGCAGACCGCCGTGGATGGTCGGCTGCAGGGTCTTGACCCGGCCGTCCATGATCTCCGGAAAGCCGGTGAAATCGGAAACCTCGATAACCGGCACACCGGCATCACGCAGCGCCTTCGCCGACCCGCCGGTGGAGAGAATTTCAACGCCTTGGGCAGCCAGGGCTTTGCCGAACTGTTCAAGCCCGGTTTTGTCGGAAACGGAAATGAGCGCGCGCTTAATGGCAGCTGACATCGTCAAGCCTCACTTAAAATCATCGGTCTGGGGATGGGAATGGGGGTCGGGAGGTGCGGGGCTTAGCCCGAGGCGGCGGACCGCGAGTCCGCCTGGCCGCCGGAAAACTCCGGGATCAGGTCTTGCAGAGTCGATAAGGCAGCGGCTTCGTCGAATGCGGAACATTGAGCCTTCAGTCGTTCAACGGCCTCATTGAGGGCGTTTATATCAGTGGTTCTCGGTGCCGCAAGAAGAATCCCGGCACAGTCCGTCGGCACCAGGGGTTCGCCGCCATGAAACACTTCTTCGAACAGTTTTTCACCGGGCCGTGCGCCGACGACCTTGATCTCGATATCCCTGTCCGGGACCAATCCGGCCAACCGGATCATCTGCTGGGCCAGATCAAAAATCCGCACCGGCTCGCCCATATCGAGCACGCAGATGTTGCCCTTCGGCACATGAGCAGCCCCCGATGTTGTCCCGGCCGCCAGGGCCGAAGCCTGCAGAACCAGCTCCACGGCTTCGCGGACGGTCATGAAAAACCGGGTCATCTCGGGGTGGGTCACGGTCAACGGTCCGCCCTGCGCCAGTTGGCGCTGGAACAGCGGCACCACCGATCCGGTTGAGCCCAGAACATTGCCGAAGCGCACGGTGACGAACCGGGTGGTACCGTCGCCGGCGGCGTTCATGTCGAGGGCCTGGCAATAGGACTCGGCCACCCGCTTGGTGGCGCCCATGACGCTGGTCGGATTGACCGCCTTGTCGGTGGAAATCAGCACCATGACGCCGACACCGTGGCGCTGGCAGGCCGCGGCGACGTTGATGGTGCCGAAGACATTGGTGCCGATACCGTCGATGATGTTGCGTTCGACCACCGGCACGTGCTTGAGGGCGGCGGCGTGGAACACGATATCCGGTTTGCAGGCGCCGATCAGATGATCAATGCGGCCCGGATCGCGGACATCGGCATAGATGGCTTGGCGCGGCAGATCGGGGAACAGTTCGGAGGTTTCCAGATCGATGCTGTACAGGGCAAATTCCGAATTGTCGGCGAGGATGATCTCGGCCGGTCCAAAACCGCAAATCTGGCGCACCAATTCGCTGCCGATGCTGCCGCCGGCGCCGGTGATGATGATCCGCCGGCTTTCAATGAGCGCCTGCATGGAGGCCCTATCAAGCGGCACTTGGGGGCGCCCCAACAGGTCCTCCACATTGACCGGCTTGATCTCCATTTTATCGACGGCACCGGAGCGAAAATCGGTGACTTTCGGTATTCGCGCCAGGGTCATGCCCAGGCTGTCCGCTGAATCCAGCAGTTGGCGGACGCGGGCGCCGTCCATATCGTCCTTGGTCAGGATCAGCCGTTGCGGCGCCGATCCCTGCTCGCTGAGGCGCTGGACAGCGGCGTCGATCTCATCGGCCGTACCAATTACCGGGACACCGTGAATTTCCCGCCCAACCCGGTTCGCATCCTCGGCGACAATGCCGACCACCTGATAGCCCGTGTCGCCGGACCGGTGGAGGCTGCGAATGAACAGTTCCGCGCCGTCTCCGGCGCCAACCAGAAGAACCGGAATGCGGCCAGCGCCATCGCGTCCCGGAACAAATTCAAAGCGCCTGTCCTTGAGAAGTCGATAGAAAAATCGGGGTCCGCCCAACAGCGCCATCAGAACGAACCAATTGATCAGCAGGACTGATCGCGGCAGCGGCTCCAGCCGGACCCAAATAAACATGACAAAGGCGAAAATCAGCGTGGCGATGGTTACCGCGCGGAAGATAGCCCATAGATCGTTCAGTGAAGCATAGCGCCAAACACCACGGTACAGGCCCGATGGCCAGAATACGGCGGCGCAAATCATGGTGAACAGGCCGCAGGCCACCGTCCACATTTCCGGGTAGAACTCAAAAACCCAAAACCCCAGACGCAGATAGACGGCCAGAATGAACGACAGCGCCGCCATGAAAATATCGTGGCCGTAGACGATCCAGCCGCGGGCGTTCAATCTATGCAGCATGGGCGCCATTCACGTCTCGCAATCGGGGGGCAGCAAGGTCATTCGATGCCTCGGCTCTTAAACCATGCGGCGGTTTGTTCCAACCCTTCTTTCATGGTGACCGGCGGCGACCAGTCCATCGTTTGGCGGAGAGGTGAATCATCGATCTGCAAGGACCCGGCAATCCGCTGCATGGTCGGTGTTCGGCCGCACAAGCGGCCGGCCAGGAAAAGCAGTGCCGTCGGCATGGGTAGCAACCGGGCCGGCCGGCCGAGTGCCTCGGCAATCCGCCGGACCAACTCGGGCGTTGAGACATCCTCACCGTCAGTAATAAAATAAGTCCGTCCTGCCACGGCATCGGTTGCCAGCATCTTGATCATCACATCAACCAAATTGCCGACGTAGACTAGGCTACGTTTGTTGGCCACCGAGCCCAGCGGCAGCGGAACGCCTTTGTCGATGGCGTTAAAAAGTGTCAACAGGTTGCCCTTTATGCCCGGGCCGTAAATCAGCGGCGGGCGCAGCACCGCCGCGTTCATTCCAGCCGCCTCGGCGGCGCGCAAGATTAACTGCTCGGCTGCTAGCTTGGTTCGGCCATAGGCGTCTTCCGGGCGCGGCGGGTCACTGTCCGTCAATGGCGTGCCGGGGACAGAGTTCTCTCCGCTTGCCTTGACCGAGCTGAGATACACGAACCGCTTTACGCCAGCAGTTGCCGCCTGTGCGACCAGCCGCTCCGTCGCGTCGACGTTGACGCGGCGGTAAGCGGCGTCCGCATCAGTGGCGGTCTCTTTAAGGACATGGGTTCGGGCCGCGATATGCATGACCGCATCGACACCGACCAAGGCCGGGCGCCAATCGGTTTCAGGCCCCAGGTCGCCAACGTTGACCCAGCGCGCGGCGGCAGAAACCTCGTCCGCCACGTCGCGTCGCGCCGCCGCGGTGACCGCATGGCCGGCGGCCTCAAGGGCGCGGCATAGATGCACGCCGACAAACCCCGTCGCACCGGTGACCAAAACCCGCATCAGACGATTTCCGGAACCGCCACGTCGGCGACCACGTTGCCGTTGCCGGTAATCACCGCTTCCAAGGCGGCGATCATGTGGGCGGCCTGAGCTTCGCGGCTGTGGCGCGGCGCCGCGGCCAGGCTGCGCGCCGCCAGATCACGGCGCTTGGCATCATCGTCGGCCATGGCAATGACAGCCTCGGCCAGGGCGGTCGGGTCTTCCGGCGCAACATGAAGGCCGGCGCCATCAGCGGCCAGGATCGCGCTGGCCTCGCCGACGGGCAGGGCCAGCAATATGGGCAGGCCCATGCCCATGGCCTCGAACATTTTCGACGGGATGACCTCCGTAAACGCCGGCGAATTGCGCAGATGCACCAGGGCGGCGTCGCACAGACTCCAGACGGCCGGCATGCGGTCTTTCGGCTGCGGGTCCATGAAGATGACATTCGAAAGTTCCAGGCGCTCGGTCTCGGCGACCAACGCGTCGCGCTCGGCCCCGGCGCCGGCCAGCAGGAATGCAATATCCTTCCGATCGCGCAGAATCTCGGCAGCCCGCAACACGTTGCTTAGGCCGTGCGCCATGCCGTGGGTACCGACGTAACCGACAATGAACCGCCCGCCCGTGCCCCAGGTGCCGGCAAGGCCAGTGTCCGTCGGACGCGGACCGTAACGCCACAGGTCAACGCCGTTGATGACAACGGCAATCTTGCCAGCGGCAATGCCGCGGCCGATCAGGTTTGTCTTGAAGGCGTTGGTCAAGGCGATCACCGCTGCCGCCCGGCGATACAGAAACAGCTCCAATTTCTCCAACCAGCGGATAACCAGGCTGTCGCGCATGGCGCCGACGGCGACAATCGAGGCCGGCCAAAGATCGCCCAGCTCAAAAACAAAGGGCACGCGGCGCAACGCGGCCAATGCCCAACCGCCGACGGCGGCAAAAAATTGCGGCGACGTGGAGACCACCACGTCGGGGCGTCTTTCGAACAGGCCGGCGCCAACGGCGGAAACCATGAAACTGACAAAGTCCAAGGTGCGGCGCAGGGTGCCCTGGTTGGCGGCCATGTAGGTTTTCACCCGGACTACCCGGATGCCATCCATGTCATCGACCTGATGCCAGCGGTTTTCGAACCCATCGAACAGCCGGCCGTTCGGAAAGTTCGGCGCCGAGGTCAGGACGGTCACCTCATGGCCCGACTTTGCCCAATAGCAGGCGCGTTCATGAACCCGGGTCGCCGCGGCGTTGGTTTCCGGCGGAAAATTCTCGGTCAGGAACAATATTTTCATCCCCGCTTCAGTCCGTCGGACCGCCCTTGACGAGCAGAAACAAAAGCATGGTGATGGCCCCGGCGGCACCCAGCAGGGCCGCCTCTGGCAAGCCGCGGGTCGCGACGATGGCCAGCATGATCATGAAAAGATTGGCGATGGCGACGATCCAGCTGACTTGATCATGGCGCAGGCCGCTGGCCACGGCGCGCTGATAAAAATGCTGGCGGTGGGCCTCCCAGATGCGTTCGCCGCGGATCATCCGATGGATCAGGGTCAGGGTCGCGTCGGCTAGAAAGTACAGCGGCAGAATAATCGCCGGCGCCCAGGCGCCGTTGGCGGCCAGGTTCAGCAACAGCCAGCCGATCAAAAACCCCAGCGGCACGCTGCCGACGTCGCCGAGAAAAATTTTCGCCGGATGCCAGTTCCAACGCAGAAACCCCAAAGCCGCGGCGGCTACGGTCAGGCCGAGCGTCATCGGGAGATCGCCGAGCCCCAACTTCCGGCTGATCACAAAAAGTCCCGTGCCGATGGCCAGGGCCTCAACCCCCGCCAACCCGTCAATGCCGTCCATGAAATTGAACAAGTTGATGAACCAGACCCAGAGAACGGCGCAAAGCACCAGATCGACACTGGGCGACACAAGGCCGCCGAAAACCAGGCCGGGCAACGGCGCCAGGGCCAGCGCCGCGGCGACCGCGCTGACGTGGGCGCAGAGCCGGACAATCGGGCTCAGGCCGCGCAAATCATCCATCCAGGAAATCCCGGCCAGCATCAGGCCGATCCCTGAAATCATCAACACGGGCAGCCCGGCCGTCTCCGACAAGACGCCCATGACGGTCCAGGCCGCCAGAATGGCGCCGACAACGGCGATGCCGCCGCCGTGCGGCGTCGGCCGGTCATGGCTGGAGCGCGCGTTCGGATGATCCAGAACGGCGCGTTTCGTCAATTGCCGGATCAGTACTCGGCTGCCATTCATGGCCACCAGAAAGACGATCAGGGGGAATATGAGGGAAATAGGCCACTGCATGACGTCAGCTTATCCTGGCCGGCCCGACAGCCCAAGGGAAGGTAATCCGGGAGGCGGATTTCAGTTGGGTGTGGCCGTTAAGGGGTTCAAAATCATCTAATCAAACGGGTTAGAAAGAGGGTCCAGAAGACCGCGATGGCATGGTGGGCGCGAATTTTCTTGCCCTCCGCCTTGGTCCGGCCGTGATAATCGATGGGCACCTCATAGATGGTGTCGGCGGTTTTCACGGCGCGGGTCAGAATTTCTGCCTGCTGCTCCCAGCCTTCGGTACGCAATTGATCCGGGTCGACCAATTTCTTCCGATAAAGCAGGTAGCATGAATATATGTCGGTGAAGGTTGTGTTGTTGAGAATGTTGAAGACCAGGGTGATCAACCGGTTGCCGACTTTGTTCCAGAAATAGGCGACCCGGTTGATTTGCGGCGCCGCGAAACGGCTGCCCATGACGATATCTGCATCGTGCAGATTTACCGGTGCCAGCAATTTGCGGTATTCGGCCGGGTCATATTCAAGATCCGCATCCTGAAAAAGGATGTATTCACTCCCAGCCGCCTTCAGTCCAGCCTTCACGGCGGCACCCTTACCGCCGTTTTTCGCAAGCGCGATCAGCGATGTATAGAGATCGGGGCGTCCATCCAGCAGGCTTCGTGTCGAATCCTTCGACCCGTCGTCAACAACGATAATTTCAAAAGACACGCCGTCGATGGTCTGCTGGTTAACCCGTTCCAGCAGCGTAAGGACCGTCTTCTCTTCGTTGTAGACGGGAATGATAATGGAAACGGTGAGCATCGTCGGCAACGCCCTTACGCCTGCGGGTTCCGCGCGACAATCACCACGTTTTTCCCCCATGGCGGCGTCACGATGGATTCAACAAATCGGGAAAACGGCACGAACACAAGGTCATAGATTTTCACCAAGGCCGGGTTGAATTCGGTTTGTCCGCCGACCGTGTTGATCAGCCACCATGGTAAAATGCCGATGAAGTCCATGTAGCGGGCCGAAATTATCTGAAAACCGGCGGCCTGCAAAATGTCCTGCAGCGGTCTTGAGAGGTACCTTCGATGATGGCCCAGCCGGACATCCATCTTGGAAAATAAAAACGGCAGTCCCGGCACCATGATCATCAAGTGGCCGCCGGGCTTGAGGCCGCGCCGGATGCCGCGCAGCGCCGCGTCATCATCTTCGATGTGTTCAAGAACATTGACCATGACCACATTGTCGAGGCTTGCCGGGGCCAGTTCGGCGACTTGCGATTCAAGCGAGTCCTGAAAAATCGAAATCTTGGACGAACCGGTAAATCGCTGGCGCAGCTGCTCAGCCTGCTGCGGTGAGGGCTCAATCAGCGACAGATGCTCGGCGGCGTCCACCAAGTGCGCCGAAATGGCGCCCGATCCGGCGCCGATCTCAAGAATATGGCCGCCCAGAAACGCCTTGAAATGGGATAGAATCCAGCGCTGATAGCGATGCAGATCGGCCAAGCTTTCCAGATCGAAGCCGTCGTAGGCGAGATCAGCCGGCGGCGGGTTATGCGGATTGCTCATGGGCAGTGCTGAAATTCAGCCGCCGGCTTTGACTCGACCTGGGTCAACGGCCGGATGCCATAACGGTTTCGACATGCGGCAAGGGGACAATGAACTGCCCGCCTTGATCAAGATACCGGGCATGATTTTGCATGATCGGTTGGGCGAAATTCCAGGCCAGCACGACAACGGCATCGGGCTTTTCGCTGTACAGGGCGTCCGACGTTAAGACGGGGATATGCATGCCGGGCGAATAAAGCCCCTGCTTCAGGGGACTGTCATCAACAATGAAGTCAATCATCTCGGGGCCGATGCCGAAATGGTACATCAATGTGGTGGCCTTTGCCGGCGCACCGAAACCCGCGATGGTGTGGCCCGCGTCCTTCAAACGCGTCAGTACATCCTTGAGCTCATCCTTAATGGCATTGATCTTGGCGCCGAATTGCTGAAGCGTCGCCGCCTGATGCAGCCCGATTTCGGCTTCACGGCTGATCAGGACTTGCACGGAAGCAGCTACCGGGTGTGGCCCGCCGGCGCGTTGGGCAATGCCCCGCAGGCTGCCGCCGTGCGACGCCACCCGGGCCGCATCAATCAGCTCCAGCCCGTGCGCCGCCAGGAACCCGACCAGCGGTTTCACCGAATGGTAGGCCAGGTGCTCATGATAGATGGTATCGAAAAGCGTATCTTCAAAAACATCGACCAGATAGGACACCTCGAAAACGAACACGCCGTCAGGGGCTAGCAAAGATGCGATACCATCGGTGATATCGGCCAGATTGTCAGCGTGGGCGAAAACGTTGTTGGCGGTGATCACCTGGGCCCGGCCGTGGCTGGTCTTGATCTCGGCGGCCAAGGTGGCGCTGAAGAAGGTTGGCAGGGTTTCGATGCCCTTGGCCGAGGCCTGGGCGGCAATGTCGCGGGCCGGATCGATACCCAGCACCGTCATTCCCCGGTTTTGAAATTGTGCCAGCAAAGTGCCGTCGTTGGAGCCGATATCGATGACCAGGCGGCCCGTCGGTTCCGGCACGAATTCATCGATGATGCGTTCCGCGTATTCGTCGAAATGTTTGACGAACACCGGCGACGTGCCGGAGACATAGACGTAGTTGCCGAACAGAAGCTCGGGATCAACCACGTCGAGCAGCTGGACATGGGCGCAGTCCTCGCAAAAGAACACGTCCAACGGAAAGGTTTCCTGCGTCATACTCCGTGCATCGGCAGCGACGAAGGCGTTCGCCGGCGGCGTTGGTGTCAGGGCCAGGACCTCCGTCAATTGACGGCTGTTGCACAGGCGGCAGGTTTCGCGGCGGAAGGATTTAGGCGTCAATCTTTGTTGGCCTTCGGGGCGTCGTCGCGGCTTTGTTCGTCGCCGGGCTGCCAGGAAATCTGACCTTCCGTAGAGACGAAATCAACGCGCACCACATCGGCTTCATAGGTTGCCTGATCGCGCGGGTTTCGGCCAAGCGTCAGGAACACCGTATCGACGGGAAACCGCATGCCATGATCGACCAGGGGCGGCGTGAACACCATTTCGCCTTCATCAACCAAAATGACGTCGGGCTCCGCATCTGAGCCCGTCGGACGATGCAAATACTCAAGTTGACCGGACAGGACGTAACAGTAGTGCCAGTCGGTTTTGTGGTAGTGGTTGGCGCGGATTGAGCCGGCCTTTGATTCAATCATCACGGCTGAGCGCATCATCTCATCGACCAAAGGTTGGATTTTGCCGCGCGCGTCGATGAACGGTTTTTCCAACTTTACGACGCCATGCGCCGGCCAACGGGATTTTTCTTCATCCGTGACAGGCGGAATATCGACCGGTGTGCTCATATGTGCGGCTCTTTTCTCAAGTGCGGAGCCCTCAATCTAGGGCTTTTGTTCTGAATGTCCAATCTCGGTGCCGCAGTGCCGTGCCCGGGCATTATCGGGCGCATATGGCGGGCGAAGAATGTGGCGGACACCGGCCGGCGCGGTCTGGCAGATGTCGTCATATCGCCATGCGGGCCTTGGTCACCCGCCATCTGATCAACCGATTGATGAACGGCTCAAAGCCACCTTCAAGCTCGTTGGCAAGCCGGTAGGGGGCGCCGCCGACCCGGTCCTTGAAGCGAAATATACCGGGCGGCGTCAATTTTTCATCCATGCCGCCAAGATCGAAATTCCCAAATTCGGCATTCTGCAAATGCATCATCGCGGCCCAGAGCAACCGTTGGCCGGCATTGTGTTTTCGCCCGACATCATTGTTGTGCCCGGCAATGTATTCTCCGGTCTGGCCGAATTTCGCAATGGCAATGCCGCCGGCAGGCATCCCTGCGACATCGGCTAGAAGAACATAAATTTTCCGATCATCGGGCAAGCCGGCCTGCAGGGCCTCAAGAAAATCGGCGCTGATGCCGATGTCGTCGCCAAGCCGCGTTGACTGTTCACGGTGGCCGGCGAGGAAAGCGGTGAACAGGTTATTGTCACTGCCTTGCCGGACCGAGATATCCGCCTGTTCGGCCTGTTTCAGTGCGTTGCGCCATTTGCCGTGTAGCCCCTTGCGCAAGGTTTCGGGTGATTGCTGCAGATCAACAATGGCGGACGACCAACCCAATGTTTCGGTGATTCGCAAGCCGGTTGCCGCGGCCCACTGATCGTCGAAGGCGGCGGCCGCGCACATGGGCGCAATGCGCAGATATAATCCGCGCTCGTCAGCGAAGTGGGCGTTGAGTGCTGCCAGCATGCCGGCTTGATGGCTAGGGGCGTCGTCGGCGTCCCCAAGCACGAACGGTCCGCGATTGACCCACGCCAAACCTCTGTTCATGCCGGGGATTTTCCGGACCATGGCCTGGGTGGCGCCGACCGCTGAGCCGTTCGCCCAAATGAGCCCGCGCTCGGCCTGCCACGGTCCCGCGGCGGCCTTGGCGTCGCTGAAGGCGCCGGTCTGTATAAGGCTCAGGTGCGGCGCGTCGGCGACAAGCCTGTCCCACGCGTCGGCTTCAACCTGCATGGGGCGGTATACGTATTCGGCGGTTGTCATGGCGGGTGTTGAGGCCTGGCTCCCGGCTGGGTTCAAAATCTGTAAAGTTCCGAAGGTTTCATTGTCGCGTGGTCAGTTGCGGCCGTAGGTGTCTTCCAGGCGGACGATATCGTCTTCACCGATGTAATCGCCCGACTGCACCTCAATCAGGTGCAAGGGCTCGGCGCTGGGGTTCTCCAAACGGTGCGCGGCACCGACGGGGATATAGGTCGACTGATTTTGCTGCAGATCGAAGGTCGCGTCGCCGTTGGTGATGCGAGCCGTGCCGACGACCACAACCCAATGCTCGGCGCGCTGATGATGATACTGCAAACTCAGTTTGGCGCCTGGATTCACAACGATCCGCTTGACCAGGAAACCGTCGCCTTTTTCCAGGTTTTGAAAATATCCCCAGGGGCGATAAACCCGCGTGTGGCTAACCGCCTCGTGGTGGCCCGAGGCTTTCAGGCTCTGGACCAAATCCTTGACTTCCTGGGCGCGCTCCATGGGCAGTACCAGAACCGTATCGTCGGTTGCGACAATCGCCAGCCCATCAACGCCCAAGGCGGCGATCAGCGGTTTTTCCGAATGAATGTAATTGTTTTGACCGTGAACAATGACGGTCGGGCCCACCGTGACATTGCCGTTGTCGTCGGCGTCGCCAATTTCCCATAGGCTCGCCCACGACCCCATGTCGCTCCAGTCGGACGGTAAGGGAACCACGGCTGCGCGGGCAGTTTTTTCCATCACCGCATAGTCGACGGAGACCGCGGGCGCCTCTGCGAAGGCTGCCTCACCGAGGCGATAGAACCCCAAGTCCGGCTGCCCTTCGGCAAGCGCCTGGCGCACCGCCGCGACTATATCGGGCGCGTAACGTTCCAGCTCGTCAATGAACGCCGCGGCCTTGAACAGGAAGATGCCAGCATTCCAAAGATAACCGTCTTCCGACAGATAACTTTCGGCTGTTTCGCGGTCCGGCTTCTCGACGAATTTCGCCACAGCCAAGCCGCCGGCATTCAATTCGGCGCCAACGCGAATGTAGCCGTAGCCGGTTTCAGGGCGCGACGGTGTGACGCCAAACGTGACCAAATGGCCTTCGGTGGCGAGACCTGCGGCGGCGGTGGCGGCGCGGCGAAAGCCCTCGGCATCCTTGATGATGTGATCTGATGGCATGACCAGCATCATGGCATCGGCATCTTGTTCCAATAGACGTAGCGCTGCAGCGGCGATAGCCGGCGCCGTATTGCGCGCCGTCGGCTCAAGGATAATATCGTTCGGCGGCATGCCGCATTGCCGCAATTCCTCGGCGGCAAGAAACCTGTGTTCATCGGCGCAGATGATAAGCGGCGCAGAGAATCCCTCGCAATTTATCCGCTCAAGGGTTTGATGGAACATGCTTTCCGCGCCGTGCACGGCAAGAAATTGTTTTGGCTTCAATCGCCTCGATAGCGGCCAAAGCCGTGTGCCGGCACCGCCTGAAAGGATGACAGGTGTTATCGACATGGTCAGATTATTCCAACCATCGGCTTAAGCCGACCATTTGAAATACCGCCGATCCGGCCCGTTGCCACGACGTCGGCCATTGTTGTCTCCCGATCGCGAATTATTCGCTGCCCGTATAAATTCCGTCAGACCAATCTAGAAATCGGCGCAAACCCTCATCAAGATCAATCGTCGGCTCAAAACCCAACTGCAGACGGGCCTTGCGAATGTCCGGCGCGCGCCGGTTCGGTTCGTCCGCCGGGTAGCTGTCGGGATACTCAACCACATCATATTTGACGTCGCGTTCCGAAACCTTGGCAATTTGTTTAACCAAATCGAGCATGGAAATTTCCGGTTTTGGATTACCGATGTTGTAGGCTTCGCCGGCGACGCCTTTCAATATGACCAATAAGAACCCGACAATGGCGTCGGTGATGTAGCAGAACGTCCGTGTTTGATGACCGCTGCCATAGACGTGCAACGGGTGCCCGCCTTTTATGCGGCTGGCGAAATTCGGCAGCACCCGATAGTCGGTTTCCTGCATACCAGGTCCGAAAACGTTGAACGGCCGAATGGTGTTCGTATGGATCCCCTGCGCATTGTGAAAAATATAGCACAGCGTCTCGCCGACGCGTTTACTTTCATCGTAACAGGCGCGTGGTCCCTGGCACGCGACATTACCCCGATAGCTTTCGGCCATCGGCACATGGGCCGGGTCGGGGTCGCCGTAAATTTCGCTTGATGAAAAGAAAGTGAACCGCGCGCCGTGCCGGTCGGCAAGTTCAAGGAGCCGGCGCGTTCCGGTAATGGCAACCTCAAGGGTCTCCAAGGGATAGGCGCGATAGTAATACGGGCTGGCGATGCCGGCCGCATGGACGACGTAATCCAACGGACCGTTCCAGTCGAACGGTTCGATGACGTTGTGTTTAATGAATTCAACGTTCGGCAAATCGGGAATGATTTCACCCTGCGGGCCGGCGGTGATCATGTTGTCCATGGCGACCAGCTTCATGGGTTTTTCGAGGATGCCGTTGTTGAGCATACCGAAAACTTCCATGAAATAACGCCCGAGAAATCCGCGCCCGCCCGTGAGCAGAACGGTTTTGCCCGACAAGGCCGAGACGTCGTCGCCCAGGGCACTGACGATTTCGGCAATATCGGATTTCAGAAGAAAGCTATTCATTTGAAATTAGTCCTTGTCGCCCGGCACTGACGTATTAACCCGGACCGCAGTTGGCGGTATGGCATCGATCCGGTCGACTGCCCCGGGAGGTCCAAATTTTTGAAACCATAATGGCAACGCCGTTTTGCTTTAGTTGGCTTCTGTTGGCAAGAAAAGATGGCGTCACAATCCAAGAACATATTTGCGCCATTGGTCTAGTGGACGGACCGCATGTCATGTACTAACGTCGCTACTGCATACCCAACATGAAATCCTCGCCTTGGCCGCCCAATGATCGATGAATATTTGAGAAGGAGATTTCGAATTTGTCATCGCCTGCCGTGCGGCCGCCTGAAACCGTGCCCATGAGTGTCGCTCCGTACAAACACTGGGCCATCCTGGTGGCGTTGGTGACGCTGCTAGTGGGGCTGATCACGAACAGCTTGCATTCGCCCTTATCGATGGCGACGGTGATCATTGCAGCCGCCGTTATCGTGGTTGGTCTGGTGCCCGCTATACAGTGGATTCTATATGCCGCCGCCGACCGCCCACGGTTTCCGCTGATGGGCTTGGCGGGGGCTTATTATGCCGTGTTTTATGGCTTTTCAGTCTTCTTCGTAGACATTCTGTGGCACGACTATTATCGGCAGCTCGTTTTTTACCAACAACCTGCCCCTATTTACATTGACGAATACTCGATGCTTGCCACGCTCGCCGGCATTTCATTTATGATCGGCGCCTATCAGGTGACAAAGTCCCGGCTGGTGTCAAATTTTCCATCCATGAAAATCCAAACCAATGTAGATTGGTCTGCCGTACGCGTTCTGTCCTGGATACTAGCGGCCGCTTTCCTAATTTATCAGCTGGTACCGAGCTTATCCAAAATTCCGACCTTAGGGTCATTCATGGTCCCGGCGGGTAACGTTGGCATAATTGTGCTCTACGCCATGGCGCGACTGAAGAAATTGACCCGGGTTGAGGCGGTGTTGTTGGTGCTTGTCGTCTTTCCCATCCTTTTGATGAGTTGGATTGCGCAAAGCTTCATGACGCCGATCATGATATTCGCGACGGTAATTATCTTCACGGAAGCATGGTTGAAAGAGCGGCTGCCTTGGAAGTCAATTGTCGCGCTCCCCGTGCTATTTCTATTGATATACCCGGTTACAGGTGAAATCAGGGCGAAAGTCTGGGCGCCCGGAAATTCGCTGGGTGTCGTCGAAAAAGCATCGCTGTCGGCAAAGACCCTTTTGAACTTCTATGGGTTTGAGCTTGGCGAAAAGAATAACTACGAAAGTAATCCGCCGGGATCAAAGGCCTCCTTTGTGGGTGTGACGACGCGTATTTCCCACCAGCTTATTCTTGCCCGGATTATTCAATCGACGCCCGATCAAGTGCCTTACTGGGGCGGCGAAACCTATGCACCACTTTTGTCAAAGCTGATTCCCCGAGTCCTTTGGCAGGAGAAGCCTCAGGAGAGAAGCGGCAACGAATTTGGCCGGCGGTATCATTTTCTGTTGCCGACGGAATTCAACATGTCTGTAAACATTCCTTGGATGCCTGAATTATTCGCCAATTTCGGCTGGGTTGGCATGATCACTGGTATGGCGTTGATCGGTGTTTTGATGTGTTTGCTGGAAGCTTTCTTTGTATCGCCACGCGGAGGGTATCTGGAAGGTGCCGTCGGAGTGGCCATTGTATCGCCGTTGTTTATGCACGAGAGTAATTTTTCACTGATGGTCGGAAACATCCCCCTCATTGCGCTTTCGGTTTGGGTATTCTATCGACTGGGCCTGCTAATATTGTCTTTGGTCCGGCCTTAGGCCAACGCACTCAACAAGTTTTACCAAGTAACGCGGCGACTGAATATCGGCCGGTTTGGCCGGTTTTCAAGTTGTTCGAGGCCAATGTTCTGGATTGGCGTGTCTCCGATTCGAAAACCTTCAACTCCTTAATGCACCCCGTTGTGACCAATTCGCTGAACGGCAATTCCCGAAGTCGGGAAGTAGGTAGAAACAGATGAGTGATGCCTTGGTTAAGCAGCTGTTTGCGCAATTTTAGGGGATCAACGTTGCGATCGTGGGCGCGGATCAGGTTCTGTGTGACCCCGTGGCCGACAAAAACAGGCGCCTCGATGAGATAGGCCAATTCGCGTTGCTCGATGTAAACACGGCCAGCGGGCTTCAATGATTCGTTTATCCATTGCACCGGCGCGTAATTTGTCACCCGGGCGGAAAAAAATTGGGCGCGTTGCGTGCCGTGAATGAGATCCTTGATTGTACTAAACGAGAAGAACATGGTGCCACCCACTTGGATGAGTAGCGTTGCGATAATGCCCGATGCCAGAATAACAGACGATGAAACAATACTTGCGCCACGGTATGCCATCATACTGATCGCAAGAAGTAGAACTGGGTAGATGGGCAGTAAGTGCCGCACCCGTTGCGGGGAGCCGGCAAAAAACCAAACACATATGAAAACTAGGCTCAACGCGGTGACGATGAACAACGCGTTTTTTTCAAAACCATCTCGTGATGTCCAAAGGAAAAAAACCGCAAAGGGCATCGCAACAAAGCCGAACGGCCCAAGGCCGGTCCGCGAAGCCTCAAGACCCTCGAGGTCGAGAAATGTCGCCGCAACGGGATAACGGAAGAAATCTGCAATGGTCGTCTCGAAGATCCGTTCAGACGTCAGAAACTGGTCGACAAACAAACGGTTTTGCTGAGCGTCCCAATGGCGATAATTGACTGTATCCCTAAGCGCATCGAATAACATTGGGAACACCGGATCACCGGTGTGAATAGCATTCCAGATATACCACTGGGATCCGATCAACACGGCGACAACGGTCAACACCAAGCCGTGTATGAGCCAGCGCTTCTGCATCAGAATAACAATGCCGCATGACAGCGCGAACAACAGTCCGGTGTACTTCGAGCCCATGAAAAAGCCGACGGCAATGCCGCAAAGCACGGCATAGCGCAGCATGCCGGTTTCAATGGCGGCGGCCAGACTGAACGCGGCAATCATCACGAATATTGATATGCGAACTTCAACCTGGCCGCTGCCGGCGCCATAAACGAAGGCCGGCACGGTGATAAAAAGCAACGTCACCAACATGGACCATGTGGTCGAAAGGTATCGGCGGCATAGGGTGAATAACAAAAAAGCAGCGATCGCGCCGTTCGCCGCCACCCACAAGGTCAGGCCCATTTCCCCGCCCAAACCGTAAACGGGCAGATAAGCCATTTGAGCCAGCATGGGCACGGCGCCGTCGGCGGCCCGCGGTATGAACTCCAAGTGGCCGAGCGACATGAAGTGCTTCGGTAAATGAAAATGATAGGCCAGCGAGTCCGCATCCGTCGGCGGCACCACCGCGCCGGCCAAGAACAAGCCGGCGACCACGCCGATCACGCCAAGGCAGAAGATTTCCCGGCGATCCGGCTGCCACGCCAACACATCGCGCCCGCAGGTGACAACGGCGTCTTTGATGACAACGCAACCGCAGGCCCCGACCACCAGCAGGACCAAGAAGGCAGTCTCATGAAACAGTGATCCAATGCCCAGAAAAAACACCAGCCAGCCGATGATCCCCGACCCCAATCCCAGGGCCCAGGCAATTTGTTCGTCGGCACGCAGCGTGCTCTGGCAGTCCGTGAAGCGAAGCACCAAGCCGCCATACCCGAGGCAGGCCAGAAGCTGAAGAGCGCAGACAAACGCCGCGATCATACCAGCCCTACTTTCCGCAGGATGGCCAGAATGATGGGCTCAAACTGTACCAAGTAGGCGCCGATCACAAAAATGATCCACGCAGCCAAGAGTGTTCGCACAAGATTATTCAGGGGCATGGGCTGCGGAAAGTCCCGGCTGTGGGGGTTTTTCGAACTCGGCGATTAAACACATGCCGAACATGGATTTCATCCACGCGTCAAGCCGGCGGGGAAGACCCGGCAAAATGGGCTTTTCATACTGCGTCACGAAAAACCTCGATACACCAAGCCCTGCATTGCCCAGCATTGCGGCCAGTTCCCGGCGCGTCATGTAGCGGTGATAAAATCCATCCGTGTAGAAATCCTGAACGCTTTGCAGGGTATGGCCCTGGAAAACCTTGCCCTTCGCCAACAGCCAAAACAGGCCATGCACATAATAGACGACACTGATGCGGTGATAGACCATCATCATGCCGCGGCCGCCGGGTTTTAGAATTCGGCCGACCTCGCTCAATGCGGCGTCCATATCATGGGTATGGTGCAGCACGCCCCAGGAGAAAACGAAATCAAAGGCGCCGTCACGGAAGGGCGAATGTTCCGCGTCGCTGCGCACCGGATCAACCGTGCAGCCAAAAAATCGTGCGGTCTTTCGGGTCAGGGCAACCGCGGCTTCGGTTAGATCCATGGCCGTGACCTGGCCGCCGCGGCGGCCGATCATACTGGAGAAGATGCCCGAGCCCGAGCCCAGATCCAGGCATCGCAATCCATCGAACTTTTGGGTGCCGAACCAGTCTTTCAGCCACGGTCCCGTCCTCAGGACATAGGCTTCCAGGGCGTTGAAATCCTCGTCCGTTTGCGGCTCGCGGTCCGCCGATGACCAATCCGCATATGTCATCGGCTTGGCCTCCCACCAATTGCGGTTACGGCCCTGCCGGTCATCGGTGGCGGCTTTCGCGGCTTTTGCCGTGTCGATGAAAGGATTGGTCATCTTTGCGTGGCCTGATGGGGAGTAAGGGTTGAGTTCAGTTGGCGATGCGGGGCGGCCTTGATCAGGCCGCGGACGGTAATCTCGGCCATATTAAACGGATATCTCAGACACACCGAAAATGCACTAAAGCGATTGCCGTTCTTGCGATGTCCTTTGAACGCTTCGTAATGGATGGCGCTGACCCGGAACCACAAATCCGACATGGCGCCGCCGTCCCGGTGCATGATTTGGCCGGCCCAGCGCCGCGTGATGATCATGAAAAAATGGTAACGTTTCGAAATGTTCGTGTTAATGCTGCCCGGGCGGATCATATAGCGGCTGAGCGGCGGGCCAAAAATATCAAACCGAGCGTCGGGCGGGCTCAACAGCGCCAGCCACAGATCAACATCCTGGCCGTTCGCAAGGTCCGGGTCGAAGCCACCAACCCGGCTGATGGCCTCGCGCTCGGTGATGACGGTGGACGTGCTGATACAGCCCTTTCGGTACATGGCCACATAGGGATCGGTGTGTTCGCGTAATCGCGACAGTGAATCGTTTAAGGTTTCCGTCCCGTCTTCGACAAGAAACTCATTGTGCGCCGCCAACAACAAGTCCTCCGACGTCAACCAGCCGAGCGTCGTTTTCAAATGCGGCGCCAGCCATTCGTCGTCGGCGTCCAGAAAGGCGACGTATTTGCATGTCGCCGCCTGAAGGGCCGCATTCCGCGCCGCGCCGGGGCCCTGGTTGGATTGCGTCAACACCACGAACCGGCAATGCGCAAATACCGCCCTGAAAGTCTCGGCAACGTCGGCCGTGCCGTCACTTGATCCGTCATCAACAACGATAACTTCCGCAGGCGCCGCCGTTTGCGCCGCGACGCTCGACAAGGCCCGGCCAAGGGTCTCGGCGGCCTGATAGGCCGGTATGATGACGCTGACATCCAGCGGCCTGGATGTTTGTTCAGGCGCCATGGGCGATTTCGGAAAGCCCCGCGCCGGGTGCGTGGGCGGTTGCCGGGCGCTCAATCAGCGTGGTGACCGCAAGCTCCAGCATCAACAGGCTGTAGGTGCGAAAGCCATGCCGGGCCGGATCGCCGGCAAGCCGTGCGATGCCGTCTTTCGTCCACCAGCCCCGGGCCAAAGCATCGCGGCGGGTCAACACGTTGGTGGCCAACTCGCCAAGGCCGGCGCCCATCCAGGCCGGCACAGGTGAAGCGAACCCCTGCTTCGGCGCATCCAGCACGGATTCTGGCAAAAACGGCGCCGCCATCTTGCGCTCCAAACCTTTCTGGGATTGGCCGGGGGTGCGCAGGGCCGGCGGCACGGCAAGTGCCGCGTTGACCAGCCGGTGGTCCAGAAACGGCACTCGGCCCTCAACGCTGACCGCCATGGAAGTCCGGTCCAGCAAAATCAACAAGTCGTCGGGGAGGTAGGTGTTGATGTCGCTGTAAAGCGCCCGCGTCTGGCGGTCCGCGTCGTATTCATCGGCAAAGATACGGTGCGCGGGGGCCGGTTCGGGCAGATGATTGCCGATCAGTCGGCGCATGGGCGGCGGAAACTGTGTACTGTGATCGTAAGTATAGCCGCCCGGGTCCGCATCGAATTTTTCCGCCCGCGCCAGTTGCCAGGCCGTCATCGGGCTGGCCAATCGCATCAACGGCTCAATGCAGCGACGTCGGACCGACGGCGGCAGCTTCAGATAGGCACTTTCCACGGGCAGCTGAAAATATCGGCCATAGCCGGCGAACAGCTCATCGCCGCCGGTGCCGTTCAGGGCCACCTTGATCTCCCGGCCCAGCGCCTGTTCAACCAGATAGTTGGGCAACAAGGCGGCGTCGGCCAGGGGTTCCTCGGCGTGCCAGGCCAACAGCGGCAAGAGGCTGGCAACGTTATCCATGCTGAGCCGGATTTCTTCGTGGCGGGTGGCGTAGCGTTCGGCGACCTGCCGGGCCAGCGGCGCTTCGTCGACGGCCGCACCTTCAAAGCTGACAGTGAAAGTATTCAGGGCGCCCTCGACGTGTTTGGCGCCAAGCGCCACCAGCAGGCCTGAATCAATGCCGCCTGACAATAACGCGCCGACCGGCACGTCACTGCGCATCTGCAGGCGCACGCTGTCTTCCAGCAATTCGGTCAAATACGCGGCGATGGCGTCAGCGTCCGTTGGCAAATTCGTGTCGCCGGTGCCCTTCCAATAACGCTCGACATGGATTTCGCCATCGCGGCTGACTTTTGCCAAATGGCCGGGCGGCAGTTTTTTGACGCCTTTGAACAAGGTCTGGGATCCCGGCACGAAGCCATGGCCCAGATAGGCCGAGACCGCCTGTTCGTCGACAGCCGGCGCGATCAGGCCGGAGGCGAACAGCGGCTTGATCTCCGAGGCAAAAACCACGGCACCATCGGCGCCGATGGCGTAGTACAGCGGCTTAACGCCCAAGCGGTCGCGAACCAACAACAATTCGTGGGCTTCCGTGTTGTAGAGGGCCAACGCGTACATGCCGTTCAACACCGACAGAAACCCGTCACCCTCCGCGTCCTGGGCGGCCAGCACCGTTTCCATGTCACCGGTGGTGCGAAAGGGATAACCGGCGTAGGTTTGGCGCAGCTCCAGGTAATTGTAGATCTCGCCATTGCCGGCCAACACGCGGGTGCCGCGCGGATTTTCCAGGGGCTGATCCCCGGTTTTCAAATCGATGATCGAAAGGCGGCGGAACCCGACCTCATAGAGCCCCGATGGGCTGGCATAGTATCCCTCGCCGTCCGGGCCGCGATGGCGCATGGGCGCGGTCATGGCGCTGACGTCGCCGGCTCGGTTTCGGCAATCGGCGGGTCGGAAAATACCGGCCAGTCCGCACATGCTCAGAGCGCCTCGATGCTCAGTTCACCGGACCATGGCAGGCCGGCGGTGTCGGTAAACGAAAGACGCGAACCCGGGTGGCTTTTTCCGTACTGGCGCCAAATTTCCGTCGGCGTGATGGTCGGTGCAGTGTCGCTGCCGGCGATCTTGAAGCGCCGACCATCGGCCTCAACCACCACCGCCGCGCCATCGCGACTCAGCGGATGACAGACATGCAGATGCCGGTCCAGCCGTGCCCTGTGGTTGCCGGCAACCTGATCAGCAATGACCACCCGGTTATCCTCGAAACGCCAGCGCCGGGTTACGGTGCCGGTCGACTTGAGCCTGGAAAACCCGTCCATATGAAGGGTCACGGCGCCCGGCGTCACCTCGGTGCGGGGCGCCTCGCTGCAGGTCCGGGTGCGGAACCGGTCGTCATAATAGGGCCGGTTGTCCGGATAGGGCGCGGCGCTATCGATCGTCAAAAGGTTGTGGGCTTCGGCCGAACAATAGGCGGCCGCCCCGGCATTGTTTTCGTACGAGCCACGGCCCGGATCGACGATGACCCGCGTCGTGCCGAAGTGCAGCTCAAAGCTCCCGCAATCCTGATGGGCATGGCCGGGCATGGGCGGCCAGCCTTGCGGTGAGACGTACCACAAGGCGGACCAGGGTCCGTGATCGTGGCGCAGCCATCCATCGCCCTGAAGCGTGTCAGTGGCTGAGCGTTGTGCCGACTCCTTCATTTCGCCCACATGCGCCAGATCATCTTCTCCAAGCGACGCCGCCCAACCGACAGCGTCATGCGCCAGCAGTCCGGACAAATACGATGGCGGGGAATCGGGTGAAATATCACCAATCAGCGGAAATCCGCCCGGCATAAGAAGATGCGGCAAAACGCCGAGCGCACGTTCGGCAATGGCGCGGAAATCGTTGGCCTCGGGCCGCCCTTGGGCGCGGGCCGCCAAATACACGTCGATGTAGCGTTGCGTGTAGAGCAGATGATAGTGGCTTGATCCTTCGCGGAGCACGCCGGACGCCAGGAAAACCCGTTCCGCTTCATTTAATAAAATATCGCGGCCCATGTCCGCCGCCCAATTCAAATCCATGGCTGAATCCAACGCCAAACCCAGCCGGTAAAGGCCGCGGCCGTTATTGGCCAAATGGTTCGACGTATTGTGCTCGCCCCCATACTCAAGCCCATCGGCGATGACATGGGCATGACGGCCAAGAATCGCCGCTGTCTCGCCGCGGTCTCCCGGCAACCCGTTGGTGCGGCCGTAGTCGAGAATATTGATCGCCCGCTCCGCCGCCGTGTAGGGATGCCAGGCCCAGCCATCGTCGGGCGTGCCGTGGGCGGCAACCCAGGCGGCCCATAGGGCTTCAACCCAGGCCGGATCGATCTTGTACTCAAGAAGCGGCAGCCAGGCAAAACGCTGCAGGCTGAGCAGGGTTTCCGTATCGGTGAACGATTTTCGAAACAGACCCGAAACGGTTGTAGGTTCGATGGGAAGGTCCATGCCGGCCAGCGGCAGGGTTAGCAGAGGCAGTGTTATTGGGGGATCACTTTGCCGTTGATCGTTGCGGTTATGCGATGAGCTGGGTGCCGGACGGGCACCGCTGGAAGGGGCCAGATAGGGTGGGCGGTGAGCCTGGAAAGCCGGCGTCGGCGGATTTTCGCCGAGCATCCGACCGATCAGCCATTTTCTGAGCACCGGGTCCTTGATGACCTGGCGGGATTTGCGGACCAGAGCGCCGATCACGTTGTCAGGCCGGCCAGTATTCGGACCCGGCGGTCGGAATGCGCGCGGTTTCCAATCCATCGATGGCAGCGCGGCCCATGTTCAGGATGGCTTCCTCGGCGCTTCCGCCAATGTGCGGCGTGACGATAACGTTCGGCAGGTTGATCAACTCGAAATCGCTGGGCGGCTCGCTGTGCAGTACATCAAACGCCGCGCCCGCCAACCGTCCGTCCATCAGCATGGCCTTCACCGCGTCCTCGTCGACCAGACCGCCGCGGGCGGCATTGATCAAAAAGCCGCCGGCGGGTATCAACCGAAGCTTATCGGCGGACAGGATATTTTGCGTCGTCGAGTCCAATTGGACATGCACCGTGACGATATCGGCAGTGCCCAAAAGCGTGTTGAGGTCCACGGGCTCGACGCCGGTCTCAGCGTAATAGTCGGGAAAATCCACAATATCATTGGCCAGTACCCGGCAGCCAAAGGCGCGCAGCAGGCGGCCCAGGTCCTTGCCCACGTGACCGCAGCCGATGATTCCGAAACAACGATCTGAAATCTGTCCACCAATGGTTTGGCGCCAGGTTCCGGCTTGCACCTCAGAGGTTGTCTCAGGGATCCGGCGCAGTAAAGAGATGGCGAAGGCAATGACCAACTCAGAGACCGAGCGCTTGTTGACGCCGCCGGTCCAGCCCAGGCGAACACCGCGTTCGGCCATGGCCGCAAGATCCAGCATATCCACGCCGACACCGTACTTTGAGACGACTTTCAATTGCGGCAATTGATCCAAAATATCGCCATCGATTCTTTCCAGGGCGGTGACGGCCTTTTCCGCACCGTGCAGAAATTCAACCAAGGCATCGCCATTCAAGGACAGACCTTGATCATTGAACCGCGCGTTTGGGTAGCGCGCTAACAGTTCGAACCGCAACACCTGATGGCGGGAGAACGAGCGCGAGGTGACGGAAATGGCGGAAGAGGAGATCATAAGCAAGCGGTGCTTTTTCTCAAGAACCCATGACGATTGGCAAAAGTTCGGCGAATGTGCCAATCACAAAATCTGCCGACAACTGAGAAACGGACGACTGAGCGTATCCGTAGCTGACGAGAACACACGGAATTTCTGCTGATTGCGCTGAGCGTAGATCCGATTCGCTATCTCCGACAAACAGTGAGGATTCTCTTGCGCCTCCGATGCTGCGTAGCGCTTGTTCAGCATGGCGGGGGTCGGGTTTTCGAAATGGCGTGTCTTCAGGGCAAACAACGGCTTTAAAATATTGAGCCAGGCCTAAGTTCTTTAATACAATGTGGGTCGATATTTTAGGTTTGTTGGTGCACACCCCCATTGAAATATTGTGGCTCATAAACGTATCGAGGAGTTTGATGACACCTGGGTATATAATTTTCGTATCATGATTTGCATTGATATATAGCTCTAAGTATCTGGCCACCAAATCGTCGACTTGATCTGGACTAAGCGCCTCCCCTGTTCGAGCGAAGGCGTTTGTGAGCATCGGCTTGACTCCCTCGCCGACCATTGTTCGAACATCAGCGTCAGTCAATGGATGCCGGCCATTTTCCGACAGCAATTGATTGAGGGCGGCACGAACATCAATCACGCTATCAATCAACGTACCGTCGAGGTCGAATATAATGGAAGAAATCATTTTATGAAATCGTACCGCCTGCAGACACAAACAAGCTCATTTTGGATTTCAACATGTAAGTTAAAGCTCTTGGTCGGCGGTGGAGCATATCTATTTTCGAGCAACTAAGTTCCAAGCAAAACCAATGGCAGTACCTAACCAACGTTCCGTCGAGGTTTCAATCATCTTCGGTTCGCCATAGACAAGTGTACCGCCACGGTGAGGCTTGACTCCAAACGCTTTCATTACAAAAAACCGAATTTGGGTCAATCTGGGGATACAGAAATTATCAAATTGAAAACTGTTCTTGCGCAGGGACACGATGTGGAAACGGCCAAAGGCGGCGCGCATTTCGCGTGCTGAATAGACCCGCGTCACTGGATTGACCGTATCTCCGAACTTCGGGCGGCCTTCCGTCAATCGGCCGATCCACTGAGGTTCGGGCCAACGGAACATTTCCCCGGTGACGATGGCGCGCGGCACGATGTTCAGCCAGTAGGTGGCGGAATGGCGGGAATACAGCATGATGACCGCCAAGCCACCGGGTTTCAGGACACGGTGAACCTCGGCGATGCATTGGTCCGTATCCTCGGAATGATGCAAAACGCCGTTCGAATAGACGATGTCGAAGACGTCATCCCTGAACGGCAGGTTTTCCGCGTCCGCCTGATAGGCGCGCCCGGCGCCCTGCGGCACAAGTTGCAATTTGAGGCTGGTCCCGACGGCGCGTTCGGCGGTGATATCCACCGCGGTCACGTCGGCGCCGTGAAATTTGAACAACGCCGAATGGCCGCCGCCGCCGGAGCCGATTTCCAGGATCTTCTTGCCGGTCAGTTCATGGAGCGGCATGTCCATGGCGGCCAGGTGCTGGCGTTGGCGGAACATATCCTCCAGTTCCGACAAGGCCCCTTGCAGCGTGGCGGCGGTGTAGGCCGTTTCATGTTCGGCATAGAGCTGGCGGTAAAGGTCGCCCCACCAGGCTTGAATATCGGCCTTGATCGGCGTGTCGGTCTGCGCGACGAACAGCGAATGAACGCCGCTGTCACCAATCTTTGCATACGCGGACCGGCATGACCCGCATGTCAGGGATTGCCCGTCGGTGTTCTCCAGGTCGCCCACGTGGCATGACGGGCAACGCAGCAACGCCGGCGCGGCGCGGCTTTCTTGTTCAGGACTGTTCTGCATGTTGATCGCCATCATTTGCCGAGACGGCGGGCCACCCATTTTGCGGCGGCTTTGCCGGCGATCTCGTGACCCAAGGCGGACCAATGTCCATCATGCGTGAAGTGCGTCGGCCGGAATCCCGCCTGTTTGAATTCCGGATAAGGATCAATCACATCGATACCTCGCGCCACCAAAAGCTCGGCGACTTTGAGACGCAGCTCTTGATAAAGCGGATCGTTGTCTCTGATTTCGAACCGCGCCGGGGCGATCAGAACGGCAAACGGCACGTGTTCCGCGAACATACGTTTCAAGTTTACCAGTTCATCGGCGGTGGACGCCGCCAGCCCGTCGATCCGTGATTTGTCGAAGGTCAGTTTGTAGGCATGCTCTTCCTTGATCAGGCCGAAGGATTTTAGCGCGGCAACTAACGGCGCCGCGCGTTTCACGGCAACCGCAACAAAATTGTACAACGCCGATTGACGCGTCAGGGCCATTTTGACGTTCATTAAATCGGCCGAAGGCGCCGCTGGGGCGGGCGCGGCATCGGGTCGGGCCGACGACGCAATCTTGCGGCAATCGTAGTCGCTGATATCGTTTTCCAGGATCAATCCGACGATAACGGCTTTCGGCGTGACCGACTTAGGCATCCTGGCGGCCAGGGACTGGTATCCGCAAACATCCGTGCCCGGCGAGGCAATGTTGTAGGTCGGCGCGCCGCTTTGCTTGGCGATGACGCTGCTGTACATCTCAGGCTGTTCGACACCCCAGCCGAAAGCCATGGAATCCCCGATCACCCATATGCGGTCGTCCGCCGATGCCACGGGGTCCGGGTTGCGCAGGCCGATTTCGTTGATCCGGATGGAAACGCGAAAATCACCGTTATTTTGCGCGAAATGTCCGTCGAAGCCCGGTCGGCCGATGGCAATACCAGAACGCCCGGGAATCCGTTCTGTTTGAATGAACCGGCCGCTGTAGAAATCCTGCCAATGCGGAAAGATCACCCGCAGGCCAACCTCACCGACGGCGATGAAGAACAGGCAACCAAGGATCAAAGCGATCAATCCGCCGCGCAGGGTGACGGTCTCATTCGTCATTCGCCGGCCTCTTTCTTTCGGCCGATGACGTCGAACAAGGCGCCTTCACGGGCGATTGTCCCGATCCATGACAGTTGGGTGATCAGGCGCTGATAAACGCTGCCCGGCGCGGCTTTTGAGAACAGCGTTGCCGTCTCTTCGCCGTCCGTGCCCATGATCGCCGGCGAGCAATTCAAGAACTCAATGTCGTTTTCGTCGAACCAGGCCAGGACCTCGTCAATGGAATGCCAGGTTTCATGAGGGTTGTAATATTGGTCATTGATCCAAATCTGGGCTTTCCGAACGTCCGAAATCCGGTTGCGGACGACATAATCGATTTTCGGCCCGAACACGGCGATCAATTTGGACCGTAGCCAGGTCATGATACGTGCCGGCCGGTTGTAAAGGCCGACCATGATGATGCCGCCGGGCCTCAGCTTCTTGACGATGTGCGAGAACGCCTTGCGCGCGTCGTAGGTGTGATGCAGCACGCCATGTGAAATCACCACGTCGAAGGCATTATCCTTGATCGCCAGATCGAAAATATTCATCTGGGCGAAGGCACAGCGCTCCAACCCGTTGCGGTTTTTATGTTCAACGGCCAGCGCCAGGCTGGCCAGGGACATATCGATCCCGAGCACGTTGTTGTTGTTGAGTTGCAGGAAATGGCTCAGCTGTCCGGTGCCGCACCCGCATTCCAAAATCAGCTTGTTGTAGCCGACGGCCTTCAGAAGATCGGCGGAAAACGCGTTGTGGCTGCCTTTGTTCACCAGCTCGGCGAATTCTTCCATGCCTTCGTAACTGGGGAACGGGTTCTCTTCATAAAAGGACCGGACTTTGTTGGTGACGTCCAGCGACTGACCCTCGGGCGGCACGTAAAGCGACGGGATGGCTTCAATGAAAGCGAACCGCTCCTCGGTCGACGGACATTTCAGTGCATCACCGTCGATCTCCAGGCCCTTGGCGTCATCCTGACCGGGCGCCTTCAAGATCGCCAAAAGGCGGCGTGGGAACGGCGGCGGCGGCGCAGTGTCGGATGATTGATCCACGCCTATTGCTCCGCCTTGAGCAAAATATAATTCTCCACGACGAGCACATCCATCTCGGTCGCCATGAAACACCGGTAGGCATCATCAGGGGTGCAGACAATCGGCTCGTCGCGCACATTGAAGCTGGTATTGACCAAGACACCGCAGCCGGTGCGGTCCTTGAAGGCCTTCAAGAGATCATGAAATCGCCGGTTGGCAATTCCGTCGACGGTCTGAATGCGCGCCGAATAGTCAACATGAGTAATCGCCGGCAGGTCGCTACGTTGCACCGACAACATCTCAAATCCGGACTTTTCGCGATCCGCCGCAGTGGGTTCCTGGCGGCGGTCGGTCTTCACGCCCGCGACCAACAGCATATAAGGGCTGTCGCCGTCCAACTCAAAATAATCCGTAACATCTTCGCGGAGGACGGCCGGGGCAAAGGGTCGGAATCCTTCGCGGTACTTGATTTTTAAATTCAGCATGCGCTGCATGGCCGGCGAGCGCGGATCACCCAGGATCGAGCGATTGCCAAGGGCGCGCGGGCCAAACTCCATGCGTCCTTGAAACCAACCGACGACGCATTCGTCATCCAACGCCGCCGCCACCGTTTCCATCAGTGCATCATCGTCGAGCTTGCGATAGACGGCGCCGCGCGATTGCAGGGCGGCCTCAATGTCATCATCGTCAAAGCGCGGGCCCAAATATGACCCCTGCATGGCGTCGCCTGTGCCACCGCTTGGTTGGCGTTCGACGCCGCCGACGTCGTGAGCAAGGGCAAGCGCCACCCCCAGCGAGGCGCCGGCATCACCGGCGGCGGGCTGAATCCAGATGTTGTCAAAGGGCCCTTCGCGCAACAACCGCCCGTTGGCGACGCAATTCAAGGCGACGCCACCGGCCAGACAAAGATTCTTCTGGCCGGTTCTTTCGTGAGCATTGCGGCAGATGTTCAAGACCAGCTCTTCGGTGACCACCTGGATGGATCGAGCGATGTTCATGTGGCGCTGGTCCAAGGGCTCGGGCTCCTTGCGCGGCGGGCCGCCGAACACCTCATCAAAGCGCGCGTTGGTCATGGTCAGGCCGGTGCAATAATTGAAATGCTCCATGCGCAATCGAAACGATCCGTCATCCTTGATGTCGATCAGGTTTGCCTTGATGGCATCGACATAGGCCGGCTCGCCATAGGGCGCCATGCCCATGATTTTGTATTCGCCGTCGTTGATCTTGAAGCCCAAATAGTAGGTAAAGGCCGAATACAACAGCCCGAGGGAGTGGGGAAAGCGGATCTCGTCAATCAGTTCAATGTGTTGGCCGGATCCTTGACCGATGGTCGTCGTCGCCCATTCGCCGACGCCGTCCATGACGACGATGGCGGCGTCCGAAAAGGGTGATGGATAAAACGCGCTGGCGGCGTGCGAATGGTGATGGAACCCGAACCGAAGCTTGTCTTCATCAAACACTCCGGCGCTCAAATCATTAAGGCCCTTGGTGATGGTTGTCTTCTGCAAAAGCTTGCTTTTAACCCATTCGGGAATGGACTTAATAAACGACCCGAGCCCCGCCGGCGTGTACGCCAGATAGGTTTCCAATAGGCGGTCAAAGGTCAGCAGCGGTTTGTCGTAGAACCCGACAAGGTCCAAGTCCTGAACGCCGACGCCGGCCTCTTTCAGACAATAGGCGATGGCATGGGCTGGAAATCCCTGATCATGCTTGTTCCTGGAAAATCGTTCTTCCTGGGCGGCGGCAATGATCTCGCCGTCCTTGATCAGGGCCGCAGCGCTATCGTGATAAAAGGCGGAAATGCCAAGAACTAACAAATCACGTTCTTTCTAAAAGATCGCGTAAATGAACGGCGCAATGGCGGTGCTTTGCGCGGCAATGAGCAGGCTGCCAAGTGCCAACAGGCCGATAATCAGCGGTGCCATCCAGAACTTCCGGTAGACCCTCATGAATTTGAACAGCTGTGAGAAAAGAGACAACATTTGAAGCGCGATCTTCCGTTACCGGTCAAAACATATCTGGGTAGTTATCTTCCGAAGCGTGCCGGCCAACCGGTTGCCAATACGTTGCCGCATTGGCGTCGGTTCGGCGGTGCATCGAATCGCGTCCCATGAGTTTGAAAACCAGCCCAAGGGGGAATACGAACAGATAGTAGAACAATGTAAGCAGCACAAAATTATTGACCCGCCCCAATCGATGGGCGAACGCCCCCCATAGCCTGTTCAACGGCAGCAAGAGCGCGGGCGCCCCGAGAGCGACAAGCACGAACACGCCGCCGGTGACAAATAACCAAACGATCATCTTGGCGAACACGAACCACGCGATGAGCGCGAAAATAATAACGGCGCAACCGAACATCAAGCCGAAAGCACGATCGGTTTGGCGAACCGGGGTCATCGGGCGGCACGCCTGTTTGCATCATTGAGGCCACCGGCGCGCAGGTTCCATCGCTGACGCCATTCGGGATCGGCGCAATAGATGGCGTAGACCAGCTCCATGGTCCGCAGGGCCTCTTCGGACGTGCCATGTTGGACAGGCGCGCCTTGAATGATTAAATTGGCGAATTCAGCGATTTCATCGGCCCATGACGGGTCATTGCTGTAGCGCGTGGTTTCTTCGCGTGGATTGCCTCCGTTCTCCTCGCGGGCCTCCTCATCGGCCCAAGACACGCTCAAGGTCTCTTCACCATAGCTTTTTGAGCCTGACAAAATGCCGCTCAAGGAGATGCCGCCGCGTTCCAATGTCAGCTCAAGCTGAAACCTGTGGCGCCATTCGGTTGCCGACGAATGCAGCATGGCAACAGCGCCGTCGGCGGTGCGCATCAGCGCGTAGGCGTTGTCTTCCACGTCATGGCGCCAAAAGTCATTGGATACAAAACTGTGGATTTCCACGAACTCGCCGGCAAACAGGCGCATCAGATCAACCATGTGAATGCCCTGGTCGAGCAAGATGCCACCGCCGGCGACGGCGCGTTTTGTCCGCCAATCGGATTCAAAGTTGATAATCTTCGATTTGCCATAAACGCCGCGCAGATTGATCACCTTGCCCAGGTCGCCGGCCTCGACAATGCGAAGCGCGTCGCGGACCGAGTCGTGATAGCGGTGATTGAAGCCGTATTTCAACACCTTGCCCGGATGGCGCCGTTCACAGTCGATGACGCGTTCGATATCGGCGACGTCGCGTCCCGGCGGTTTTTCACAGAACACGTGAAGGCCACGCTCAAGGCCGGCAATGGTGACGTCGGCGGCGACGTCGTTGGTCAGGCAGACAAAAAGCACGTCAATGTCTTCTTCCAAAAGCCGGGTATTGTCGCGCCAATAACGCAGGCCGTTTTCAAAGACGCCGTCATCGTCAAACTTCTGATCGCTGACCGAAATCACCCGCATATCATCGCGCCGATCAATATGGTTTTGCCGGCGTTGCCCGACGACCCCATACCCGGCGATGCCAACGCGCAAGGGAAGGTCCGTCAATGCACGGGCTCCAGGTACTGTGCGGTGGTTGCGTCGCTGCGCAGGACATCTTCGGCGCGGGCCAAATCGGCCGGCGTGTCGACGCCGATCGTTTCCGTATCGGTGAACACCAATTGGATGGGATAGCCGTGTTCCAAGGTGCGCAGCATGTCGATCCCTTCGGCAATCTCAAGCGGCGTCCGCGCAAGGCGGCCGAACTGAAAAAGAAAGGATTTGGAAAAACCGATGACACCCGTTTGCTGGTACATGGGCACGTCGTCCGTGCGGGCCCTCGACGGGATCGGCGAGCGCGAAAAAAACAGCGCCCGGCCTGCCGGTGTCGCGGCCACTTTCACGCAGTTCGGATTGTCATGATCCCGGGCACTGGCCAGCCGCGACACCAGGTTGACGACCGGCGCGCCGCTGTCGCGATGGGCCTCGACGATTTCATCGATCATCCGCGGCGAGACCAGAACTTCGTCACCCTGGACCATCAAAACGAGCGCCTCATCGTCCATGTCGGCGGCGATTTTTGATATGGCCTCTTCGGTCCGGTCGACGCAGCCGGGGTGGGTGTCGGCGGTCATCACCACCTCGCAGCCCCGGACCTCCGCGGCGGCCCGAATGTCGTCGTCGCAGGTGGCTATGACGACCCGGTCCAGCACCTCGCTCAGCCGGCATCGTTCGTAGACGTGCATGACCAGGGCCAGACCCAGCAGCGGTTCCAGCGGTTTACCGGGAAACCGGCTGGACGCCATGCGGGCCGGAATGATGCAAATGGGTTTGCTCACCGCTTGAGGTCCCCGAGACCCGAAAAAGCATGGCGCATGGCGCCCAAGTCCGTGGCAAATGCAATAAAGCGAAAGCCTTCGTCGATCTTCGATTGCAGCGCCGCCATGTCCGGCGGCACCTGATGGCAGCCAAATGCCTTGCCGTGGACCGCGCACGCTGCGTTGACCTTGGCGATGGATTCGGCCAACATCGGCGAGGTCAGCTGACCGGCAACACCAAGATCGGCGGACAAATCGTAGGGACCAATGAACAGGCCGTCGACTTCCGGAAGCGCGGCCACGGCGTCGGCGTTTGTTGCACCCTTGGCGGTTTCGATCTGCGGGATCAGGACAGGGCTGAAATTTTCAAAGTAGTCGTCGAAGGTATCGCCCCACAAATTGCACCGCGCCAACCCGACACCGCGCGTACCGGCGTCGGGATACAGGCAATGCTGGGAAAACTTTGAAAACTCCGCCACATCTTCGACCACCGGAATAATCAATCCATCGACACCGGCGTCCAGCAGACGGCGCGCCAGATAGGGGTCGGCGGACGGCAGGCGGACCAATGATGATGCGCCTTGATTTTGGATGGCCGTGAAGATGTTTGCCGCGTGTTCGACGCCGGCGGTGCCGTGCTCCATGTCGATGGCGACCCAGTCGAAACCGCAGCTGGCCAGGGCTTCGGCGACCAGCACCGATTCGGTGCCCAGCCAGCCGCCGATACAGGTGTCGCCGGCGGCCAGTTTATTTTTCAGATCGTTCATCACGGGCCACGTCTTCCTTCGCCAACAGGTGGGTCCAAAGATCCAAATCGACTTTCGCGAAAATCTGCTCCGGCTCCATGGCCTCCGGGGGTTTAAGCGCCGCCAACACCGCCGCGAAACCGGCCCGCCCGGCCGCAGGAACGCTAATCCCGGCGGGCAGAATGTCAAGGGCGATGCGGTTCGATGGGCGGAACCGCAAGGTTGGCAATCCCAGGATAACAGCCTCCAGACCGACCGTTGTCGCCGCATAGACCACGGCGGACACGGCGACCTGATCGGCCAGGGAAATTTTCGTGCGGCGTACTAAGTCCGCATCATCGAATTCAAATGGCGTCATCGGGTGATCCTTGACAAGAAACCGCGGCCCTTGCGTAGCCTTCACCACGGCGACCATCTCCGCCGCCGTTATGCCATCAAAAGGCAAGGCGACAAAAACCGGCGCTTCGGGGTCGTGAGTGACATCCGATCGGGCGGGAAACCGAAAGGCACCGCCGATGGCCATGCGGTCCGCCGGCACGGACCAGTCGGCCAGGCGCTGCATGGTCGGTGCGCCCGTACACAGGATTTGATCGGGAATGCTGGCGAAGCCGTCAACGTTCGAGCGCGGCGAATAGTTAAGCATTTGGCGGCCGATGACCGAATGCTGATAGCCGACGGTGCGGGTGCCCAGGCGCCGTGCCGTGCGGACGAAGGCGCGCTCCCAGGCATGGTTTTCCCAGGGCCAAGCCACCACGTGCGGGCGGGTCGCCGCCAGCCACCGGTTCTGACAATGAATTTGCCAGGCGATCATCGCGCCCTGGCCGCTGGCGCCTTCAAGCGCCGCGGCGCGGCGGACCAGCCACCGGGTCTCCAAGGTGAGGGATTTATGGCGCGGGCGCCATTTTTTGAACGCCAGGCTCAGCGCATGAACCGGGCTGCCCCAGGCATGCAGGCCCAGCGTCCGGCCATCAGCCGCCAGTTCCGAAGCGCGGCCGGGGGGACAGTCGACGTGCAGGATCCGTTGCAGGTCGCCGGCCTTTTCCATGAGGTTGCCGAAGTATCCATCTTGGCCCCGCGCGTCGCTCTTCGGATGTCCGTAGACCAGCAAGCTGGTCCCGCCGGTTTCAGCCCGCGCGGATGTTTTGCGCAATGCCAGTGCCGCCTGCATGACGCCAAGGGCGGCCTTCATGCGGGCCGCGTAGCCGCGCAGCGCCGATTTAATCTCCCGGCACCACAGACCCGGCGGGGTCGTGGCGGCGACGCCCGGGCGCGATTCCAGATGCCGAAACATCCAAGGGTCTTTGCAGATTACCAGCACGGTTGTGTCGTTTTGGCTCCACTCATCGATGAGGCGTGTCCAGGCAAGCATCAGGCCAAAATCTGAAACATTCGCCGCACATGCCGGCGCATGCGCGTAGATCGACGTCGGCTCCTCAGCCAGACCTTTGGCCAAATTCAGCCATGTATCGGCGCAGGCATCGAACGCCTCTTCCAATGCCGCACTCAGCCCCGGCCATTCCGTATCGGGCGGTAATTCTGGCATCGGACCGTCCATGCAAACCCAATGATCATAAGGCGGCATGGGCAGCCTCGTGTTGCCCGAGTGCAGTGCGACGGGCACGGCCTCAGGCGGGCTTTCGGGCGACGACCCACATATGAGACGACAGCCCGTTGTCACTCAGGAAGCGTTGAAAATTGTCGCGAATGTCCTGGCTGGCAACATCAAGCAGATATCGAACGAAAGGGTCGTCGACCAGGCCACCGTGTTCCCGGTCCGTGTTGGCGACGATATCGACGTCCAGCTCACCCGGCGTCAGGAACTGCAGGCTTTCAAGCCCGCAACGATCCAGCAGGACTTCGGTGCCACGGCGGCTCAGGAAGTTCAGGTGATGGGGCGGTGACACGGCCTTAGCGTGACGGCCCAAAGTCATGATGTCAAATCCGCCGCCGCACAATCCGGTGAACAGAATTGTACCGCCCGGCGCCGCCAAGGCCGCAAGCTCGGCGACGAAGCCGGCGCAGTCCGGAACGTGTTCGATGACTTCGAAGCAGGTGACCAGATCAGCCTGCTCGAACCAGGCCGGGTCGGACGCTGCGTCGACGGCAAAACCCTCAAAAGTATCAAAGCCCTTGGTGCGGCAAAGCGCCGCCAGGTCGCCATTGGGCTCAATCGCCCGGCGTTCTGTACCCAGGCCGGCGGCGGCCGCTTCTTCCAGAAAAATGCCGGCCCCGGCGCCGACATCAATAACCGGACCGACGGCGGCGGTGGATTTCTCGGACAACAGCGCTCGAATGCGCGCCACGCGGGGCCGGAAAATGTGTTCGCGGCGGGCCTCCGCGACGGCTGGGAAGAAGGTCTCGCCCCAATATTTCTGCGACGGGCTGTTGCGGTAGAAATCCGACAAGGGTCCGGCGGTCGGAACCGGATTGGCGTACAGTGTTCGGCAGGTCCGGCAGGTCGCAAACGTGAATCCGTTCTTCTGAAAAGCCGGGTCGGAATCGTCTTTGCCGCATCCAGGGCAGGGCCGCCCAACCAGCAAGCCGGCGTCCGCAAACCAACTGGCCGCATCCTCGGCGCTCAGGCGGAGGTACTCGTTCAGCAGATCAGAGGGGCGGATATCAGCTTCGCGCATGGGTGTGGGCTAATTGTAGGGCTGGAACACAGGTTTAATGGCCGGCCCGATTAAAAGATTGTCGCAACCGTCTTCAAGGGCGCGGGCCACCACCGACAAGCTGGCGCGTGTGGTCTCAACGGTCTCGGTGACGTGCTGGTCACCGTGGGCAAAACTTGGTGAGATGTAGTTCATTGCATCATGAGTTAAATTGAGACGCACCTGATTGAATAAAATGGCGTTCATATTTTTCCTGGGCGCCTCGATTGATGTCTATGACGGCGGGATATTCCTTGAGAAACTTCATGATCGCCGGAAATTCGATCGGTTCGCCGGCGTTGGTCAGGTGGTCCGCGACGGTGGTGAAAAATTTATAATCTTCTGGATAATCGAGGGTCATGCGTATGTCCGGCCGTCGATAATCCTCATTGGGTTCATCGAGGGTCACACATTCGAATTGCGGGTCACGCAGGAACATGTCACCCCAGGTTTCGGTGTTCGATTCCGGACGATCATTGCAGACGATTTCGATTGCGTCGCGGCGAAGGCCGAACCCCGTCGCGCCCAATGGTAGGTCCCCGCAAAGTGTGAAATCGGCGGAATGGTTCATATTGTATTCGATGATTCGGTCGATGTGTTCGATGGACACGAAGGGGTCATCGCCATCAACAATGACCATGTAGTCCAGATCGAAAGCCCGGGCTGCGTCCCGGTATCGGAACAGCTTGTCATCTGGACTGCCGCGATAGAAAGGTATGCCTTCTTCGGTGGCGATGTCGCAAAGGACGCCGTCTCGCGGGTCGGCTGAGGTTGTCAGAACGACCATATCGGTGCGCGACGATTCTTTCAGCCGTCCGATCAGAAGCGCCGTCAATTGTTTGCCGCCGAGCGGTTTCAGAACCTTACCTGGGAATCGCGTCGCCTTTTCGCGAACTGAAAGAAAAATACCTGATTTCACCCTTCACTCCTCAACATGGTGCTCAGCAAGCCTTGGTCCATGGTGATATCTATCGCCAACTTCCGGCCGATAAATTTGTCCATGTTTACTGGCGATTCGCCTTCGTCGGCACGCTTTGCGGCGATGTCCTCACGGTTCAGTGTTTCTCCGGCCTGAATGTCACGGGCCGCGACCAGCCGTTTACGGGCAACCGTGCGATATTGGGATGACGATTCATCCAACCCCTCGGCGAATTTTAGACCCAGCGCTTCCTCGGATTGGCGCACCCGCCTAATCAACAACGCCAATTCATCGCCGTTGAGCGCGGATTCAAAATCCTCACCTTTCTTAGCGCGATCATGGGTGATGTGTTTTTCAATGCAAGTGACGCCCAGGGGCACGGCTAACAATGGCGCAATTGTCGCGAAGTCTTCGTCGGCGTCAACATGATCAGCAATACCGACAGGTAATCCGAAGGTATTTTTCAGGCAGGTCAGAAAGTTCAAGTTCGTATCGGAAACTTGGGTGGGATAATTCTGATGGCCGTAAAGTAAAGTGATGCTTGAGTTTCCGGCCTTTCGCAGCAGTGCGATCACCGTTTCAATTTCACCAAGCGTCGCGCCGCCGACGCGCAGATACACCGGTCGGCCTGTTTCGCCGATAGCGGAAATGAAATCGTATTCTTCAAAGCATGCCGCCGATAGGACATAAGCGGCGGGACTGATCGTCTCGGCAAACGTCAGGCTTGCCCAATCGTTCGGCATGACGATAACGTCCTGGCCTTTGACCTTTGCATAGGCGACGACTGATGCCCAATCATCAAAGCTGGGTGAAATTTCGCAAAGGTAATCGTAAACCGGCTGGGTGTCCTTCCCCGCCGAAACCCGACCGGGCCCGGCACCGTAATGGCGCACCATGTAGTCTGGCATGTGGGTGAAATGCATACTGATGGCATCGGCGCCAGCGTCGGCGGCAGCATCGATGATGTCTTGCGCCAACGCTATGGAACCATCATGAGAATAAGCCATTTCGGCGATAATGTATATCTGGGTCACGCAATCATTTCCTTATTTTGTTGCATGAGAGGATTGGCGAACCGAAATGCCCAAGCGGAATCGGGCGCGGCAGGAGGCCTGAACAATGACGGTAAAAACTCAACGAACATGCCGATAAAGTTAATGAATAGCGGGGATCTAGCTCGAAAGAGCGAGTTGTTCCCAACGGCGACCTCTACTTCTCGACACTTTCCCCGGGCATATAGCATTTGCGACAAAGATCGAGTTTGTAATATTCGCCATCTGCCTGCTTGGCTCGGATGTTCTTGAAGGCGTCGCCGAGCCAGATGTCGCGAAGATTATCATTGTGCCAATTGCCAACAATCATTTCATCCTTGTCGTCGACGCAGCAAACGGTGACATTTCCGTTGTATTTCAAAAACATGCGTTGGAACGGTTGGGCACACCAGAAGCCCGGAACTTCCGGATATTCACCTCGCGCATCCGGATCGCGCTCCGAATAATAGCCAAAGCCAACACTATCGACTAATCCCTGCCACATGATCTTCAGACCCTCGAACTGGGCCTGCCATTTGGGATCTCTATACATGACCATGGACAAGCGCACCTGGACGTGAGGAAATCCGGCATCACGCAGCTTCACAAAATTATAGACGTTGTCGATGACCTTGCCGATGGTGGTTCCGACTCTTTGTTGTTCAAAAAGATCCGGAGAGATCGCATCAAATGAGACGAACATGTTGTCGAGACCGGCTTCAAGAAGCTCGCGGCCCATTTTCTTGGTCAACGCCGTGGCGTTGGTATTCATCATGATGTCGATGAAACCTTTTTCCTTGGCGTAACGGACCTGCCAGACAACGTCTTCGTGAACCAGGGGTTCGCCAAGATAATTGAGCTTGATGCTTTTCGCGCCGTGCGCCGCGCCTTGGTCGATTATCGAAGCATACTGATCCCGACTCATCCGCCCCAATTGTGAGAAGTCTTCGCGCTCAATCATCACCGTGCGCGGGCACATGGGGCATTTTAGATTGCACACATTCGTGGTTTCGATGTCGAGATGAATGGGGAAACCTAGTTCGCGCTTTTGGCGCGGTACTTCGTCCCATAGGCGCCGGTATTCTGCATGTGCTTCGGAACGGTGAGCCCGCCAACTCTCATTGTAGGCGATTTCTTCGTAGGTTTCGTTGGGGTCGAACTCGTATGGGACAGGAGCAGACATTATTTTTCCTGGTTGGTTAAATTGAACGCGTTTAATGGTGATGAATTTCGAGCGTATTATCAATTGGGCGACTGCCCACCGATTGATCTTTGTCGCCCTATTTGGATTTAGCGACGCCTTATGTAAAGCGCAATTTCGGCGACCGCTAGCCCAAATCTATTCCGCTACGCTATGATAGTTCGTGCCATAGAGATAAACAAGGAAAGTGCTCATCGGCGGAGAGGTTGAAGTTGATCTTTTTACCGTCCGAGAGGAATACCGACGAATACCCTCCGAATGGCCGTAAGCTTATGAATTCTCGAGGCAGAAAACGTACATTGAAAAAGGATACCCCAAACCATCGAATGGCACTGAATCATATAAATCGTATCGTAGCGTCCGGGTGATGGCCATCTCTAGGGTTCCAATCTTTTCATGGAGTGTCCGCAAGTTCGGAGAATAGATCGGGCAGCCATTGCGTGTAGGATGCTGAATTACAAATTCGCTTCGCCCACTTTGAATACTGTCACGGGATAAAAAATGATCTTCCGTCGGCATTGTCATTACCAACTTCGCGTCGGGCCGCATCAGGCGCTTGAAATCTGCCATATAGAAATCGAAGATTTTTTCGTATCCGAGCCAGTGCATGATTTCCCAAGCCACAATGAAATCCAGGGATTCCTCGAGGATCGGGACGGCGGTTTTCTCTTCGATAAAAAGCAACTCCACGTCCCCGTCATCGAAACGGGCGCGGGTCGCATTCAAGGCCCCTTGCGAAAAGTCTAAAGCCACGACTTGATACCCAAGATTGTGGAGGTATTGGCAATTCCGACCATCGCCACAACCAAAATCAAGGGCTACCCTATCCGTCCCGATTTCCAGCTTTTCGTGACGTACGGCACGCACCAAATTTTCCGCTGGAGAAACGAATTGGGGTTTCTTTTTCGCGGCAATTTTTTGGTAATCAGCCTCATATATATCGATAGATTTTGCGTTCACGCTTTTTCCCTTAGCATTTCCCATTACCACTCACCAAGCGGCATTCGGCGGTTTTGGCATCATCCCCGGTCAATGTATGGAAGCTTATGGAGGATGAGCCTTCTTGTTGGTTCTCTGGCGGCTTCCTGGCAACTTTTGAATTCGTCAGGGCATTGAGCGACGCTGGGGGCATGGCACAATCAATGACGAGTGACAATGATGAGTGAGCAAATCGCAAGTTGTCGGCGACTTGGCTCAATCATTGGCGTGCTGGACAAGAGCGTTAACGGTTCGTTCCAAGGCGCGATCATCTGCAAACGGATCGAGATTTTCACGAAACCAATCAAAAGGAATTTGAAATGAGTGTGGATCGTCCAGGTAACGTTTCATGGCCTTCCCCAGGTCCTGTGGGTTTTCATACAAGACACCACATGACACCAACATTTTACGAAGCGGCGTTTCTTGAATCGCCGGATAAGCTGCAAAACAAGCCCGTCCTTGGGTCAGGGACTCAAAGATGGGGCTGCCTGCTAGAACCAACGTCAGGTCGGATTTTTTGATCAAGTACCCGGTCGGACAGATTTCCTCACCACTTGGATCGTAGCAAATCGAGACGACGTTTTCACAAGCGTCTAGTTCTGGGACATGCGTGTACAACACATTATTGAACTTCGGTTTGACGACCAAGAAGCAGTCGTCGCGGCGAGAAATATATTTTATGGCGGTCAATGCGAGTTCCCGGAAGGGCGGCCAAAGGGGAGCCAGATCGCTGGGCCCGAATAAGATGACCATGCGTTGGCCGCGGTTCACGCGTGCCTCTATGGCTTGTCGCAAATCCTCTCGAACGTTGGCTGTCCCAATGAAGTGTTGGTCATTCTGCAACATTCCAACGGCAACGCAGCGCGCCGAATGAAGCCATGTATGCCGGTGAGATTGGTATTGGTGTTCACCCCCGTCGAGATATAGATCATATCCCAGATAACTCATCATCACACCGCTGTTGTCCATCGCCGCCGAATGAGGCCAGCGCGCCATATAGCCGTGTCCAAGCGCAGCGACAAGAATATGGCGGGTGCCGTATTCGACATTGTCGACGCAAACATCATAAGACACGGCTCTAGTTAGGCGGCGTGCGTCGAGCAAATGATTGGTTACGCGCAGCGTCTGAATTGCAGCTTCAACGACGCGTGCATCCTTGCTGCCGATGGTTCCCACGACGACGGCGCGGAACGCCATCAACGCCGACCCCCAGACGGCCTCACGAAACCAAGACGACAATAGGACCGGCAGCTCTGCCGGATTTACGGTCGGAATGATTTCAAAGTCTCGAGATCCGGTCAAGTTGACCTCGGCAACTAGATCTCCATCCTTGAAGTCCGCATGGTCGCGGAAAGCGCCAAATATGGTTAGCCATCGAGCTTCCGGCCAAGCATTCAGCACCAAAAGCCGACAGCGTCGAGGCGTCACAGAAAATCGCCCGAACTGAAAACCGATCAGGGCCGCCCGGACCACGACAGCAATAGCCAAGGAAAACAGTTCCGCAAGGTGCCAGTATCGGTCCGTCGGGTTCGAGGCGGCGACGGCGATTTCCAGTTTCGCAGCGATCCAGAGATCGACTGGGTGGCTCCCGGCAGGTAGAGAAACATGTCCGATTCCGTGGTTCTCAGGTGAGTCCGCCCTCAGAGCTAAGGTTCTAAGGCGTCCTTCGAACACGTTATTGAGGGCCTTCTTGATGGCAAGTCGTCCCCGTTCGGCGTCGCCCAAAAGCACCCCAAAACCGGCAACAAGTGTTCGAAGTTTTGGCTTCTCCGCGAAAAGGTCTTCGACCGTCTCGACGCTTACAGCTTCGGCCTTGACGTCCAGAGGTGTAAAAGCTTGTCCGGCAGGGTGCGGGAACCTTGGAAAGGGGTGCAACGGGTTGCGAAGCACACTCATGCGGTGGCTGGCCCCAAGCCAAGCAACTCGGTGGGACCTCGACCGCCCATAGACTTGCGGGCTGCTAGTTGTATGGCCGAAACACCGGTTTGACGGCTGGGCCTTGCAAAAGACCTTCCGAGCCGTGTTCCACAGCACGGGCGTAGACCTGGAAAGTCTCTGCCGCCGCTTCAATGGTTTGCGACACGTCATCCATACTGTGGGAATAGCTAGGGGAAAAGTAGTTGACGACAATATTGCGCTTGATCATCTCTTGCAAAAACAACGTACGCAATTCGGCGGAAGGCGCTCCGCTTTGATCGTAACAAGCAAAATATGGCGAGCAGGAGAAACCGTATGCTTCGAAGTAATCAGCTAAGCCGGCCGATTTTGCTGCCTCGTTGAGGCCCTCAATAAGCGCCCCGCCAACCTTCCAAAGATGGGCAACTACGGGCTGTTCCCGGTAGACCATCAAAGCGGCGCGCATTGCGGCCAAGCTCAGGTTCTCGCCGCCGTGGGTGGTTGAGATCAGAAACACCCGCTTTTTGTCATGATGAATGCCTCCCAGTTCCATAATTTCACGTTTTCCGACCAGGGCGGCCACGGGGTAGCCGTTGGCGATGCCTTTTCCAAATGTCGAAAGGTCAGGCTCGATGCCGTGTAGAGTTTGCGCACCATTTAGATGCCAGCGAAATCCGGTGATCATTTCATCTATGACAAATACGGTGCCGTTTGCCTTGCACAAGTCTTGGACTTTCAACAGAAACCCATCGCGGGGCTCCTCGTAGGTCGAGGCTTCCATAATCAGGCAGGCGACCTGGTCAACGTTCTCTTCGAAGGCGCGTGTCACACTTTCCAAATCGTTATAATTAAATGGGATCGCCAACTCGCGACCCAATTGAGGAATGCCGCCATCGGCGGGCGTGGTTCCAATGAACCAGTCGTCGTAGGAGAAGAAGGGGTGGTCCTTGCAAAACAGAACCTTATCGCGTCCCGTAAATGCCCGTGCCAGTTTGACAGCTGCCGTGGTGACGGTTGAGCCGTTCTTGGCGAACTTGACCATCTCGGTTCCGGGGACAAGGTCCATTAAGTCTTGCGCGGCCTCGTGTTCCATCGCCGATGGCCGACCGAAGTTGTTGCCTTTTTCGATCTGACGGATGGCAGCTTCGTTGATGCCGGGATAGCCGTATCCCAGTGTCATCGTGCGCAAACCCATGGTCCAGTCGAGGAATTTGTGATTATGCTCATCCCACACATAAGCGCCTTCACCGCGCTCGAGGAAATGGGGCGCGTTAGCCGGAAACTGATCATCGCCCTTGGAGTAGGTGTGGGCACCGCCGGGAATCTCCCGGTGGGCGGGGGAACGGGGCAAATTGTGATCGTTCATGATTATTGATGAACTCCATTGTCGCTACTATTTTCAGCGCGGATCAGTTGGTCAAGCACCGCCTCGTCGTCTTCGAAGGAATATGGCCAAGCACGTTCGCCGTTCACGGCAGCAATAAAATCGGCCATTTCCTCGACATAGGGTTCCTCGGCATGGATGTAGCCGGCCTCGACAGTGCCGGCCCCTAAATCGAAGGTTTCAAGCTCGTAGGCGTTGGGTTCGGCACCCATCGTCCACAACCTCACCTGGTTGGCGGTGTGATCCCATTCGATGGTGCCGAGTGAGCCTGCGATCCGGAACACCCGAACAGCCGGGCGTGACACGACGTCCACCAAGAGGTGCCCGCTGAGCCCGTTTTCGAAGCGCAGCAGCAATTGATAAACATCGTCGATGTCGCAATCCAGGTCGCTAACTTTGTCCTTGAGGGCGCTCAGGGTTGTTACTTTACCGAACACTTCGGCCAGCCAGGACAGCTCGAAAGGTACAATCTCACGGCATGCGCCAGTCTCTCTCTTCGACACATAAAAGTCCTTGTAGCTCTCCCAGGGGTGCCAATCGGGCAGGTACTGGCCCGTGTGGTACGTGAACAACAAAGGCTTGCCGATGACATTTTTTGAAAGCAACGCCTTGATTTTTTTTGGCCCAAAATAGTATCGCATCGTCGAAGACGGTGCGCCGAGTATGCCGGTATCCCGCACAAGAGCGGCCATGGACGACCCACGCGGATCGCTGACGTTTGCTTCGGTGAAAAACGGGATACCGTTCTCGATGGCCATAAAACCGTAATCGAGATGGGTGTCGGGCGGGGTCGAGATGATCCACGCATCGAACTCGGCTTTTATAGCTTTCTCCATGTCTCCCTCGGAAGTAATACCGTATTTGTCTACGGCTTCCTGACGGCGATCTTCGCGGGGGTCAAACCCGACGATATCCATTTGTCCAAGTCGCTGCAGACAGCGAATCCGTCGCTTGCCCATAGAGCCCAATCCAATAATTAAAAATCGCATGATTTAGTTTCCTTGCCGTGCGTTGAAGGTGAGAACCCAAATTCAGACCATGGGTTTGAAATCACGATTGTGGACACAAACAGCGTCAACTGAACCGATTTCTGCATAGAGAAATCCGAGGCAGAAAGTCTCAATGTGATCCAAGATATCCAATGTGTAATCGTGAGTCTTAGCCAAAGGGAGTGTGTCGCACTTCCATTCCGACCTCACCGCCAGGTGAACAGGCGGCGACGCCAAAGGCTTCTACAAGATGAGGCTTACGGAAGGCATAGGCCCAACGGCGATCTCCTTCACGGGTTAGGTTATCACGAAAGAAACGCCCTTCCTCCTGAATTGCTAAGAATGGCTCAGGGCCAAAAATGGCATTGTCGGTAGACACCATCAGGAGATTGCCTTTTACTTCGATATTAAAAATAGGCGCCTGATCTTTGATTTTCAGCGTACTTTGCGCTGCATCAAGGGCACTCGACCAGCGCCACTCAACATCGGGATAATCTTTCGCCACCCGAGCGATCAAATCGCGCGCATAGTCGATGTCGTCGGCCATGGGCCGGTAGTCATGATTGTAATAGGCGAGAATAGTTTCCTCGCCATCATCGGCTTGTTCAAAAGCCGAACGGACATCTTCCTCGGTCAGGCGGGAAATCCAAGTTCTCAGATCGAGGCAACGAAACAGATAACGTTTCATCTCGCCCTTGAGGCGGTAATCGTACCAATCTGGATGATACCATCCCCATTTTATTGGCGCCCCGCGCCAGTCGCTAACCGATGCCGCGTTCGATGCCACGTAGGTGTCGGGATCGACGGAAACAAAGCTCTGGCATGAGTAATCGAACGGAATAAACATTTCCATCCAGAAAGATAAGTCATTTCGTTCGATATGGCCCCCTGCGCGAAAAACCGAAGGAAACCAGTTTCGCTCAATGAGTCGACGCGCCAATATTTCTTCGTGAGTTCCATTTTGGAACCAGTTTGTGTTCCATTCGACCGCATCGCCCGATGAGGGCACGTGATGGTAGTGCCAATAAATTCCATCGTCGTATGGGTTCTCTTGAAGGAATAGGTCGTGATAGTGATCAAAAATTTTATGGATGCCATCATCATGATAGCGGGGATTGGTTGTAAAACCGAAATGGTCATAAATGAACCAAGAAAAAACATAGGGCTGGCCCAGACAATCCGGCATGCTGTGGCGAAATTTCTTACTATTAATATCCGCAAAGCACTTATCAATGGCTCCCCAATCTTCAAGATAGCCGAGATTGTATGCCGAATATTTTGCCTTCAGGGTTTCTCGAATTGCATCCGTGCGCCCGACTCCGCCAGCTTGAATTTTTTGAAGATTTTCAAGGGTCGGGGCCAGATCAAGATCAAGACCATCTTCCTCCTGAACCCGCTCCCAGGTTGCCTCCAGCGTCTCGGTCATTGGACCTTCGACGTCAACACAATGAACTACATGTAGGCGTTTTTTCGGCATTGGTTTTCCTTAATTAATCGGCAAGTTTCTCAATTGTGTCCGTCAGACAAGACGATTAGCTTGCGCGAACGTTTTTAGGGCCGAATCTGGGTCCGTAATCTTCGGCTGGCCAGTGCATCAGGTGGTAACGCCTCGAGGGCAAGTCGCTGCAATGGTAAATTTTTCAAAGCCCACTAACCTCGACTGCTAATTCTGGCGTGGGACGCGGGCCGCAATTCGGCAGACAAAAAATAACATTCCAAAATCGCACGGTAGTTTCAGTGGACGTAAGCTCTGTCAACGCCAGTGTATTACTGTAGCTATTGGCCGCAGTAAAGATGTGTCACTTGCCATGAAATTGCTCGCCATTTCGTTGGCTGGCCATCGGCGACAAGCCCCACTATCTGGCAATTCAGATGAAATAGAACTTGTTTGGAGAATGAGGATAAAAGCTATTTCAGCTTATCAAGCAATATTCCAAGTCCTTCTCTTAAGGATATCCGGGGCTTCCAATTTAAGAGCCGGGATGTTTTTGACATATCAGAGCGAATACAATCCAAATCAATCGAAAGGGCACGATTATTGTCATTTGTCGAAATCAAGCGCCCGGAAAAACCAGATATTTCCATAGCTAAATTCGCGACCTCCTCAATGGAACAATCATCGCCACTGCCCAAATTCAGAACTTCTCCGTTCGCTTTCTCGCAGAGGGAAATGCGAATGAGGCCCTCGGTGATATCATCACTGAAAACGAAGTCCCGTCTTGGGGCTAAGTTTCCGAGTTTCAGTTCAGGCTGATTGGACTGGCATTGATTGATAATTCTGGCGATGACCGTGTTTTTGCTTTGACCGGGACCGTAGGCATTAAAAATTCGCACCACGGAAATGGGAACATCAAAAGCGACGAAAAACGACTCGGCGACTTTTTCCGCCGCGATCTTACTGGCCGCATATGGGGTATGGGCGACCAAGGCATGATCTTCGGTCAGCGACCCTTCGCCGGCGAGTTTGCCATAAACTGCCGCTGAAGACGTCAACAAGACCTTCTCGGCCCCAGATTGGCGGGCTCCTTGGAGCACATTCAGTGTTCCCTGGGCGTTGACGGAAAAATGTTCGCTCGGGTGGTCGAGGGAGTGGATCGCATCATTGAGCGCACCCAGGTGAAAAATAATCTTCGCGTCGGCCGTCTCTTCAAACACGGCCTCCTGATCGCGCAAATCGCAAGATAGTGCTCTGGCCTCGGCCCCCAATGCGCAAAGGCGGGAAATCAAATGTCGTCCCAAGAACCCGGTAGCGCCGGTAACCAATACGTCCTTTCCATGGAGGCTGTTCATTTTTGGACTAAAAAATTCCCCAAGAACAGGGCATCGAGGCCACAGGTATAGAAGGATCGAATAGCATCCGTCGGCGAGCAGACAACAGGTTCGCCATTTAAGTTGAACGACGTATTGAGGACAATCGGGACATTTGTGATTTCTTGAAATAGCTCGATGAGGCGATAAAACTGAGGACTTGTTTCCCTGCCGACTGTTTGCAGGCGCCCGGTGCCGTCTTCGTGCACAACGGCGGGAAGGCCGCTCCGAACGGATTCTTTGAAATACAACACCCTTTCCATGAAAGGCGCTGCATCCACGCCCGGCGGAAAGACAAAGTAGTCTTTCGCGAATTCTTCAAGAATCGCGGGAGCGAACGGCCGAAACCCTTCGCGGAACTTCACCGCAGCATTCACCTTATCCTTAGCGTCGGGTGAACGCGGGTCGGCGAGAATGGATCGATTTCCCAAGGCACGCTGTCCAAATTCCATCGCGCCTTGGAACCAGCCAATTATTTGGCCATCCACTAGTGCTTTGGCGGCAGCGGCCTCAATATCTTCATGGTAATCCGCTCTAATTTTAAACTGATCAAGAGCGGCTTTTATTTCCTCATTGTCAAACGAGGGACCCCAAGAGTTGTGGGTTTGAACTTGAACCGGTGAAGGGCCGTCTTCAAGACAGTGGTAGGCGTAGAGTGCGGCGCCAACGGAAACCCCCGAGTCATCCGGGCAAGACGGAATGAAGACACTCTTAAAGGGTGTCCGCTCGGTAATTGTCCCATTGTAGACCGAGTTCATTGCAGCGCCGCCGGCGAGACAGAGATTGTCCGTGCCTGTTATGTCGTAAAGTGCGTGCAACATGTGATCAACAACATCGGTGAACACCATTTGCAGGGCTGCGGAGATATCTTGAGCTCGTGCGTCAAACGGATCATCCGCGGTGCGGACCGGTCCCAGGAGATCAATCAGCTTCTCACTATACATGTGGGGTTGGCGATCGAAATTGTAGTAGGAGAAATAAGTCAAATCCTGCTCAAAGCCGCCACCGTCAGTCGTCTTAATGAGGCCGCGAAGTTTGTCATAAAACGGATTGCTTTGTTGTCTGCCGTAGGAGGCCAGGGCCATGACCTTCCATTCGTCCGTGTGCGGTTTGAATCCAAGGAAATCGGTGATACTCGCGTAAAACAGTCCCATGGAGTGCGGCATTTTGACGGACGAAAGTTTCGTAATCTCCTTTTCATTCCCAAGATTGAAGGTGCTGGTATCTTCTTCTCCCCTGCCGTCAAGGGTCAGGATAGCGGCCTCATTATAGGGTGATTGAAGATAGGTGCTGGCGGCGTGGGCAAGATGGTGATTGACGTAGGTGACCTTGGCGTTCCAATCGGATGTGTTGATCAACTGCTCGATGTCGTAAATCTCACTGTCGCCGCTGAACTGGTTTAGGATAGCGCCTGGCAGCATATAGAGATATTCACCACGCCAGCGGGGAACATCAATGTAACGGCTCGATGCTGAATTGAGCTGCAACGCGGGGTTCCAGGCGAATACGACCCTGTCGATTTCTGAAAATTTAACGCCGGCTTTCTTCAGGCAGAAATCAATGCTTTGTCGAGGATAGATTTTCGACATTTTTTGGCGATTAAATCGTTCTTCTGCGACGGCGGCAACGACCTCTCCGTCTTCAATCAGGGCGGCGGAAGAGATCCAAACGTCACAGGCTAAACCGAGAATCTTCATTTCATCAAATACTCAAATTTCTGTCAAATTCCGACATGAGGGTGGGGGTGGCCATGTATAAAACATGGCTGTATCGGCTGAGCCGCCGTTTGGTGAAGATGACAGCTTTTCCTGGCGAAGTTCACGATTCCAAGCCGAGGTGCCGGCGCATTAGGAAATCAGCAAACAAAAAATCCTGCTCCGTGTTGATATCGATGTTCGCAGGAGCTTGAACCTGTTGCGCTTCAAAACTTGTGAAATCAATAGCCATTCCCCCATGTGCAGCAGCAGCCTGAAGAAAATCAGTTCGCGTCAACGTTGTTGTGCAATTAAAGCTGAAAACGGGTTTCAAATCTTGGCGCCTCTCGGAGCGATAAATCGCGGGGTCTAGCAGGTCCGATAAACTGCCGTCTTGATTAGCGACAAACATATATGCCGGGTGCGACTCTGGCGACGTCACGGAGATAACTGAGTTGCTTTCGCTTCCATCAATGAGGTTAAGGGCATCGTTGATGATTGCGGTCGTGCGAAATGGGGAAGTGGGTTGCAAATAAAAAACGGCGTCCGGACACCATCCTTCCTCTTGTTCAAAGAAGTTGAGCGCGTGGGTGATGACTTCGATGGCCTTGGATTGGGTTTTGGCGAGTTCCATCGGTCGGGTAAACGGAATTTCGACCCCAGCGGCCCGGCCCACGTCGGCAATCTCGTCTGCTTCGGTCGACAATATGACGCGGTCAAGGCGACTGGTTAGCGCCGCCTCAATGCTGTATTCGATTAAAGGCCGGCCGGCCAGGGGGCGGATGTTTTTACGTTTCACACCTGTTGAGCCAAGACGGGCTGGTATGAGGCCGAGTACTTCTATGGGGCTCCCCATTCACGAGATCTATTTTTTTCGGCAAAAGTCGCTTTAAGGGCCCAGACACCCACGCATCGTTCCATTCGATCGGGGCTGAATAAATCTATTCTGCGCGAAGCGCAGAAATTGAACTTCCAAAAACTCAAAGCCGAGACAACGTAAATTCAAGAGCTTCGACGCGCTTTTTGAGGTCGAAGATCTCCTTATCGATATTCTGTCGTAACATTTCGCCGAGCCAGAACTTTGGCGTTTGCACGACACCGCTATCGGCGAGTTCAACTCTAGTAATCCAAATTCCTGTGTCGCCTGTCTTGACGAGCACACCGTGATGACTTTTTCGCCCAATGACCTGACCCGGAACGTTTTCGTGATCGACAAGAAGGGACTCCGGTTCGGCGCTTAGAATTCGATAGAGTTGACCGCAATAGAGGAATGTTCCGCGTGGTCCGGGTGTTCGTGCCCGCAATTTCAATAAAATCGCGTCGCTTTTTTGTGTCCAGTCAACAAGTTCGTCCCACTCGGGTTTCTGAGGAACATAATAGAAAGGCTTCCCGTCCTGTGACGTGCGTTTGACGGCGCCGGATGCAATTTTGTTGAGCACTTCGGAGATCATCTGCGGTCCAAGGCGGATACCCTCAGTCATGACGTCAGCCATGGTCCGATCATCGGGCAGATCAAATTCGCGTTGCAATAAAATATCGCCACTATCGATGCCAGGGTCGATAAAGTGCACTGTCGCTCCGTTCGTTTCTCCGTTAATCATGCCCACATAGGCTCCACCTCCGCCCCTTTGCCGCGGAAGAAGTCCGCCGTGAATGTTAATCGCGCCGAGAGATGGGATATCGAGAAGGTCCTTTTTGAAAATTTGCTTGGCGTTCGCGCTGACAAGTAATTCTGCGCCCGAACGCGCAATTTCGTGTAACGCTGGCGGGCTGTTTATATCGCGGTCCTCCAATACGACCAGGTTTTGAGAACGCGCAAAATCAATGGCGAGTGGGTCATCCACCCAGCGGGGGTGGACAAAAACAATCTCATGCTCCGATGCAATCCTTTCCAGTATGGCTAATGCCTGCGCGCCACCACCAAAAAACCCGATCTTCATCCTTAGTTGACCCTGACTTTTCTTTAGTGGTTTAAATCATCAGCTGTAGACATATTTAATCATCCGTGCACGGAGGTCACATTTTACGTTCGCCGCCGCGAATAACCCATTTTGCCGAAGCGAATACTGGCCTACCCCAACACCGAGCTGATCGCAAAAATCTGTTCCTATCAAAGAATCTCGCGCATTAACACAAATGCTTCAGCTGATTCAGTTCCGATCGTTGCGCCTCGCCAACGGGCGAGAGCGGTGATGGCGCTGCGTTCTCGCGGTAGCGGGCGCGCCTGCTGTTCAGTTTCATAAAGATCAAAGATCTCGAGCTTGCCAATCAGGTGCGCGGAAATGTCGATGAAAACATTGGGCAGAAAACTGCGTCCCGGCAATGGCGGCGCCTGTTCGGTTTCCGACGGCGTTTCGTAGGTTAGGATACGGCGGACAGACTTGCCTGCGCGAAACGGTTTAGCGGCGGACATGGTCGCATTGAAAGCGATGCTGTGGTCGGAATGAATGTCGCCCCCATGGTTGAGGTATATGACATCCGGGGACACGGTCCTGACCGCCTCGTCAATCCGGCCAATTAAGTCGCGTTCCGGTGTTTCGGACAAGCGAGCCGCGGCAAATCCGAGTTCGACTGTTGTCGAAAATTGGTAGGCCTCGGCGACGGCGGCGATGACGGCCGGCCGGGCGGCGGCAAATTCTTCACCAAAATCCGCAGCGCTCGATGAGGTGATGATCATCCAATGGATCTCATCGCCCGCAGCGCGATGGCGTAACAACGCGCCGCCGACGCCCAAGGTCTCATCGTCGGGATGAGTGGCGATGCAAAGCACCCTCATGGATCAGGCGGCCAATTTCTTCGCAACTAGAGCGCACATCTTGTTAATCGAGCCCATCTCTTCTTTCGTAATTTCGGCGTCCAGGATGGCAATTGTCCAATTTGTTTCCAAAAAAGAAACCAATTCAACAACACCATAGGAATCGAGCACGCCCAATTCGACGAGAGATTCTTCAAGTGGCATCGAGACTTCGTCATAGGGAGAGATGTGGTTTTCTACGACGTAGCGGATGATTTCGGTTTTAATTGAATGGTGACTACGGACCATTATTCACACGAGGTTCATGGTTGCGGGAATAGGTACTTTGGCGGACATGCTAGATGACTGGCGGACGAAGAGTTCGTCCAGCAGGTGAGTGGAAAGCATAAGCACAAATGCCATGTTGTCACGCGTGCCGACCCTTGCCAAATCGAAGGTGCGCGCTTTTTTCATCAACATGGAGACTCTATCCGGGTCGAACAGGCCAACGTCACGAACTCGATTTGGAGAAAGCAACTCCTCGACGTAATCAGGAGCCTTACCGTTCTCGAAGAAGCCTTTGAGATCGGGGGCCTGATATGCCACCTTGGGGCGCATTTTAATTTCTTTCGGCAATTGATCAGCGAGTGCATTACGCAACACAAACTTGTCCCTCAGGCCGCGCAATTTGACCGAACGGGGGAGTCGGGCCGCGAATTCAACAAAATGATGATCAAGATAGGGATAGCGCCCTTCGACCGCATGGGCCATGGACATGCGGTCGCCCTGGGAAGACAGCAGATAATTTCCAAGTAGCGTCGACGCTTCCACGTTTTGTGCGCGCGCAATATCATCGGCTTGCCCGTAAGCCTCCGACAGCCACGGCTCCAACTGGGCCACGGGGTTATTGCCGGTGGAGAATTCTCTCATATTTTCGGAGAAGTAACCTTCAAGCGCTTCGCCGTTGGCCCACCGCACCGCCATGGAAAAATGTGGGTCGCCGGTATTCGCTAAAAATGGCCGATAAAAATCCAGCAACATATTAAAGTAACGAGGATTTCTGTATTGAGGCAAATAAGCGTAGAGGCGTTTGAATAATTGGCCGCGCCACGCGCTGTCCGGGTTTCTTCCCCAAAAATGCCGGATTCTAATTTCCCGGAATAGATCGTATCCAAGCAGAACTTCATCGGCGCCTTCGCCGGTCATGACAACTTTCATACCACAATCGTGAACTTTTCGTGACAGCAGAAACAACGGGACAGGTGCCGTTCTGAACAATGGCGTTTCGGCGTGCCATACGACTTGCGGAAATGCGGCACCAATATCTGCGCTTCGAACATTCACGGTTGAGTGTTTGAATCCGAAATGGTTTGCGACGACGGTTTGCGCGGCGCGCTCGTCATATTCCGGATCGTCGAACGTAATCGAAAATGTTGTCAGGTTTTCGCCCTGCTTTTGTTCGTGCAAGAGGGCTGCGATTACGGCTGAATCGATACCACCCGACAAGTAGCTGCCAACGGGAACGTCTGCCATGCGTTGGCGGGCAATCGCGTCATTCAATTTCTCGCGGAACAGCTCAAAATACGCATCGTCAGATTCCAAAAGAATTGGATTCTCAACTTCCTGGTACGGCCAATCCCAATAGCGCACCAGGTGTTCACCGTTCTTATCGATAACGAGGAAATGGCCGGCGGGAAGCTGGCTCACGTTTTCGAATGCCGTTGTCTCTCCGATATTCGTCCAAAAGCGGAAGGTTTGGATGATGGAGCGCCGGTCTAGTCTGGCCGTCACATCTCGAAGCGCAAAAAGCGCCTTGATTTCAGATGCAAATGACAATTGCTTGCCATCCCGGTGCCAGAATAGGGGCCGTATGCCCATTCGGTCTCGTGCCAACAGAAGCTTTTCATCGCCGCGCCCGTCCCATACGGCAATGGCGAACTGGCCATCCAGTTTGGCGACCATTCCCTCGCCATACTTCAAATAAAGGTGCAACAATGTTTCCACCTCGGAGCGGGTCTGGAATGCCACACCGGAACGTTGGAGTTCTTTCCTTAGCTCCACGTAGTTGAATATTTCGCCATTGAAGACGACACATACGCGACGATCAATTGAAACGGCGGGCTGCGCTCCTCCTTCCAAATCAACAATCGAAAGTCTTGCGCTGCCCAAGGCGATCGGCCCATTCACAAAGCCGCCGAACCGGTCGGGTCCACGATGACCGATTGTCGACAACATCCGATGCAGCGATCCCGCATCGGCTGATTTATCAGAATTCCAGTACCCAGCTATTCCACACATTAGTTAGTCTTTCACGCGCGGTTGTGTCCGGTACCGGCCAAAGTGGATAATATCCGTCGCGGCATTTCCAATATCACCGGGCAATTGCTCCATCCAAAGCTCGATTAAACTTTGCTGGTCAAGCCCGGCGCGATGGAAAAGGGCTAAGGTACCGCCGTCTTCGCCACCAACTTGGGCCCGTCGTTTGGACGTGCTGACCACTTGCCTTACGTATTCGGGAAGCAGGTGGTCGTTTAAAAATTCCTTGCAGTCAGAGCGCTGAAGTATCTCCTCAGGGACGGTGAGATAATCTCGCGCAACCGCGGCAAAGATTTGTATGACCGGGATTTGATAGGCATTGAATAAGCCCAGTTCGCGGTCGCCCGCGTCCAATCCACGGACAAAAAAGCGACGCCGTTTGGCCAAAGCCATGCGTGGTTGCGGATAGTAGATGGTCCCGTCGACCATTTCCTCATGGTAATCACAAACATACTCGTTCATGAGATCACCAGTCAGTACGATGACATCATTGAGCGGAAATGCCGCCGCTAGATGTTCTGCCAAGAACAGATTGACGACTGCACAATGTACATTGAAATCCCGCCAATCCTGGCACAGGTTGATGGCACGCTGGGCTGAACTGACGGCGTCTTCATGGAGACGTAAAACCGCTTCAAATGGAATCTCAAGAGAATTTGCGACGGCAATCGCGGATTGGAAATCGCTCGACGCACTGGCCAATGAGGACGGGTCTGCGCCAGCTTTGAAGGCCGCCAGATCGGTTGCGGTAACATAAGAAAATGAATATGCGGAAAGGTCCTTGAATCGCCCTTTGGCCATTGCCGCGACACAAGAACTGTCCAGCCCTCCCGACAGGCAAACTGCGGCGGACATTTCGCAAAACTGACGTCTAACTTTGTCCATCGCCGCGTCAAGCTTAGTGCGCACCGTACTGCGAAATTTCTCCGGATCAAACGCGTCGTCCGGCTCAATGGCGGTTATTTCCTCACCGCCAAGATACTCGAAGCCGTTTTCATTGAGGCGCAGCGAATGGCCGGGCGGACAGGACGCTAAGTTGTCGATGTTTACACCGCACTCGAGGGCTCGCGCAATTCGGCTTGCAACCACCCATCTATTTTCGTGGTTTTTGCCGTAGAATAATTTGTTGCATCCAAGAGGATCACGCCGCAACAAACCAGTCGAGTCGATGGTCGCGTATTGCCCCGCTGGAGGGAAGGCGCCGTTAACATCGCCATATGCAATGTTCGGGTACTCGAGCAAATTAATAGTGGACATGGTCAATAGGTGATCGGCTTAACCCGTAAACCGTGCGTGAGCTCGAGATTTGCCAGGGTTTTGGCGATGATGGACGAGGTGTTTCCGCCTTCGTAGAGGTTCTGCAACATGGACAGGTCTAAATCTCTTGCATGGCGGATTGCCTGACGAATTTCAGCGCTGTCATATTTCGGACAATGCACAACATTTCCACTTTCACAGCGACCGGTTTGCCTTTGGCCAATATTCACGAATGGAGTTTTAAAAATCGGCGCTTCCATAATTCCGCTGGAGGTGTTGCCAATGACCAATACACATTCCTTGAGAGCGGAAAGATAATTGCGGATGCCCAAAGTTGGGCGGATGACAGCATTGATGGAGAATTTGAAATTATTGAGCTCAGAAATCATCGCCTCTCCGCCTGGATCGTTGTTGGGATACGTGATGACAATGCTTGTGCCTTCCGCTTCCAGCGCCTCCAAAGCTGCACGCATGAACTCTGCGTTGGCCACGTTTGTGTCGTTTTCCGGATGTATCGTCACGAGAAAGAATGGCTCATCATCCGTTAGATTGAGGGTTTCGCGGATTTCCGAATTCCCCAGGAGTTCGGTATTACGCGCAATTTCGACTGCCGGCGACCCAGCAAGAAACACACGATCATCGGATTCGCCTAGGCGAAGAATGCGGTCACGCGAATCAGCACATGCCGGAAAATGAATGTGGGCGAGTTTCGTAATCGCGTGCCGCACATTGGTATCCAAACAATCGGTCAGGACCCTGTCTCCGCCGTGAATATGGGCAATCACTATATTCATGAAATAAGCAGCAGTAACCGCAGCAAAGGTTTCCGACCGGTCACCAAGAACCAAAAGGATATCGGCCTTTAGTATTTCCAGCCAATCGGCCATACCTTCAACTATATTGGCAACGACCCCCGCGACGTGACGGCCAGAAAGATCACGGGTGGGCGTCTGAATCACATGATCGACAGTATTTCCGTATAGCGTTTGCGGGGCAACATCGCCCCATTTTGGATCGTCAAGGGCACCGCTGAGGCACACCCGAACATCGACATCAGTGCACTTCTCCAATTCGTGAATGATTTTCTGGAGAAGGCCAAACTCGGCGCGGTTCCCGCAAAAAATGGCGACAGTGCGCATCAGGGCGAACCTTCAAGAACTCGGAGTTGGGTAACTGCCATTACCGTTACATTGTCGGCAACATCTCTGGTAACGACAATGTTTGGCGAAACCTTGGCGCCATCGCCAATCTTGATGCCTGGCATGACGACGCAATTTGCGCCAAGGACTGAATCTTTTCCAATGACCGCACTATTCAATATTTTGGTGCCAGGGCCCAAAAAGCAGAATTCGCCAACGCAAACATCGTGACCAACAAGCGCCCCATAGTTCACGATTACACCTTTGCCGAGCGTGGCGTTGGCGGCGATAACAGCCATGGGCGCAACAATGCATCCGTCACCAATTGCTGCGCTGGTCATGACCTCGGATGAAGGGTGCCGAATAGTTAAAGTTTGCCGATCTGCCGCTGCAATTTCCAAAAAAAGTGAGCGACGTCGCCGATTGTCGGCAATCGCGACGGCGACGTCCAATCCGGCCGGCGCGCCGTCCTTCAATCTATCGTCATTTCCAAGATATTCATGACGTTCGTGAATATCGGAGGAAACCGGTGTCGGTCCGAAATACCCGAACACGCCATACCCGGCAGCCTCCGCGAATTCGAATAAGTCACTGGCGCCGATTACAATTATGTTTTTCAAAGCAAGTCAGCCTCCCTTAACAAATCGTCTTCGGCTAAATCGTTTTTCAAGGTTCGCCCGACCACGGAATCTATTCGTGCGGGGCTCAGTCCACTGCCCGGGCGCTTGGCGGCGAGATCACTCGCTTGCAAGGTGCTTCCGGCCGCAATATCGCGCGTAGCAACAAGACTTTTTCGGGCTAATTGACGCATATCGAGCTCGCTGGCGGCGGGTTTCTTTTCGCCGTCCCCAAAAGCGGCCGCGATGTTTTTGGCGGCCGCAGCCAGGGCCTTCAACTGGTAGGGCTCGATTGATGCTTGATGGTCCGGGCCGGGCAGCGAGCGATCAAGCGTGAAGTGCTTTTCGACAATACAAGCTCCCAGTGCGATAGCGGCTAAGGCGATTTCCAGTCCAGCCGTATGGTCCGAGTAGCCGACGGGAAGACCGAATGCCTCGCGCATTGTGGCCATTGCCCTGAGGTTGATGTCGGCGGCAGCGGCCGGATAGTTGGAGACGCAATGCAGCAGAGTGATGTCTGTCGCACCACCATCTTGGAGAGCGGCAACGGCCTCCCCAACTTCTGCGAGATCGGACATTCCGGTCGACAAGATCACGGGCAGTTCAAGACCTCCCACATGATTGAGAAACGGAGTGTTGATGACCTCGCCCGATGGAATCTTGAAGCGACCGACCCCAAGAGCTTTCAAGAACTCGGCGCTATCTTCGTCGAACGGGGTTGAGAGGAACTCGATGCCTTTATCGCGGCAATGGACCAGCAGTTCACGGTGTGCGGCATCGGAAAGCTCAAGCCGCTTCAGCATGTCGAGCTGGTTTTCAGAGGCGCTAGTGGTTTCTTTCTGGTAGGCGGCCTTGGCCGCCACTCGACTGGCTAGGCGTTCAGCCCGGAAAGTCTGGAACTTGACCGCACCGGCACCGGCATCGACGGCCGCATCCACCAAGCGATGGGCAAGCTCGATCTCGCCGTTATGATTGACGCCGGCTTCGGCGATGAGAAGTGGGCATTGCGCTTCTATCATTTGCGTCAGAGCCTCAATATGGAAGTTGATTGGGTGCCAACGTTCCCTTTCAATGTGCCCGACATTTATTCTCCAGCACTTTGTCGCGCAGGCGTCGATGGAACGTGGTCAAACCCGAACAGAAGTTAGGTCGGCGGAGCGGGTGGTCTCATCGGGAAGGCGTTGAATTCGATAGTATATCGGAACATCAAATCACCGAGCCCGTATTTCAGCATGATGCGTCCGACTTCGAATTTCACGCCGACGGTGCCAAAAAACTTTGACGACGCCCGATCTGTCCACCATAGCCGCGCCGTTATTGGCTATTGTCAATGAGCCTTCTTTTCAAGTCGGCCATCTATTTGCCGTTCTCGTGAAAGTGATTAGGGTATTCCTCCTGCGCCTTTGCGTACTGGTCGTGGGTGCCGATATCGATCCAGTATTCGTGGACAGCGAAACTACCAACCTGTTGGCCATCTTCCAATAACTGCGTCACCACGTCGGTCATGTCGATATATTGATCATCGGCAATGCCGTCCAATACGCTCGGACTGACCACGTAGACGCCGGTATTGATGAAATAGTTGAGTGTCGGCTTTTCGCGAAGACACACCACCCGGCTGCCTTCAATTTCGGCGACACCATAGGGAAGGTCGTGGGTATGGCGTTTGGTCGCGAGCGTTACGGCATTGCTGTCGCGGCGGTGATGACTAAGCATGTCGTCAAGGGAAACATTGGTCACGAGATCAGCATTGATCACGACGAACGGAGTTTGGGGCCGTTGGGGCAGTAACGATAGAGAACCGGCGGTGCCTAGCGGTTTGTCCTCAACCACGAATTCAACTTTGTCGCGGTAACGTGGAACGCCGTTGATTGAGGCAATGATCATGTCTCGCATATGGTTGAGCGTGACATAGATGCGCTCAAATCCCTCGCTCAACAATTGGTCGATGAGAATAAACAGGATCGGCTGTCCGCCAACTTCCAAAAGTGGTTTCGGAACCCGATCGGTGACTGGATGTAGGCGCGTGCCGAGCCCGCCTGCCATGATAACAGCAGTGCGTTCAATGTGAGGCTCCTGGAGGTGCTGGTATTCCTCGATAAAGTGGATATCGACAACTCGCCCCAGATCATCAACAACGGGAAGTTGGGCGACCCGTCGGTTTGCCAGGATCGAAATGATCTCGTGCTCTTCGGCATCGGCTGCGACGACCACTGGGTCGGGTTTCATGATTTTTGAAACCGACTCGTCAAAGGAAACATGATCAAGGATCGCCATACGCACATCGTAGTCGGTAATGACGCCGAGCAACTTCTGGGCATCGTCGATCACCAACACGATCTTTCGTGCTCCCCGAGTTAGCACCGCGATGGCTTCCATCATCGGAGCGTCCGGCGACACGACAAGGCAATCCAGAATAGATTTATCTATCATCAGACGTTGTATTGATCAGCTTTAAAAGCATTCAGGTTTTCAGGGTCCGCGAACCAAGCGATCGTCTCTTCAAGGCCTCGGCGAAATCCGTCATGGCCGGCATAAGCGGGCGCCCAGTCCATTAACTCGAGCGCTTTTGAATTGTCGGCCCACAAGCGCTCCACCTCACTGTCTTTGGGGCGAATACGCTGCGGATCCGTTTCAATCTCGGCATCGCACCCCACTAATTCGGCGATGAGCTCAGCGGTGGCTCCGATGGATATTTCAAAGTTGCTGCCAGCGTTGATCACTTGGCCGACGGTAGCGTTGCTCTCCATGGCGGCAATGAAGGCATTGGCGATATCCTCGACATAATTGAAATCTCGCGTTGGATCGGTAGCGCCAAGGCGAACTTGTTTCGTTCCCGACATCATCTGGGTGATCAATGTCGGAATGACCGCGCGGGCTGACTGGCGGGGACCATAAGTGTTGAAAGGCCGGAGTACACAAACTGGCAATTCAAACGAACGGTGGAACGACAATGCCAACTCGTCGGCGCCGATCTTAGTCGCAGCGTAAGGGGATTGGCCGCGCCGTGGGTGTTCTTCCGAGATGGGTACGAACTGAGCGCTGCCGTAAACCTCGCTGGTCGAGGTTTGAATGAGTTTTGATACTCCGTGGTCGCGTGCTGCCTGCAAGACGTTCAAAGTACCGGTGATGTTCGTCTCAATATAGGTGGCCGGCGAATGATATGAATAGGGAATGCCAACCAAAGCAGCCAAATGTAGTACATGATCACAACCAATCATGGCTTGGCGAACGCCGTTAGTGTCTCGGATGTCCCCTGCAAAGACGTCAAGCTCGGCGACAATTTCGGGCGTCGCGTGATCGAGCCAACCCCATGAATTGAACGAATTATAAAATACAAAGGCGCGCGTTTTGTACCCGAGACGCACTAGTTTCTCTGCAAGGTGGGAGCCGATGAAACCGTCGGCGCCGGTGATGAGGACCGATGGCGCGCTCAAATCGACAAATCGTCTGTAATTTCGGTGTTAAGGCTGCTGGAAAGATCTAAGTGACGAACCATATTCATAAAATCATCGTTCCGCGCTGCCAAATCGGCAAAAGCGCCGAAATCCGTGATTTGTCCATTTTCCATCCAATAAAGGCAGTCACAATCTTTCACCGTACTAATACGGTGCGCGATGATGATCAATGTCTTCTCGCCGCGCAAAGCATTAATGGCTTCCGTAATGGCAGCTTCGGTTTCTGCATCAAGTGCCGACGTCGCCTCGTCGAGGACCAAAATATCGGGGTCGTTGTACAACGCGCGTGCAATGGCAACCCGTTGCTTTTGTCCTCCCGACAGGCGTAGACCGCGTTCACCGACGATCGTATCAAGACCTTCCGGCAGTTCTTCGATAAACGACTTCAACTGCGCCTTCTCGACCGTGGAATTAAGCAATCGAGAATCGATGTCGGCATCTTCAAGGCCGAAGGCAATATTACGGCGAATTGTATCATCTGTCAGATAGGTGTCTTGCGGCACGAAGCCGACGGCGCCACGCCATTTCCGTCGTCGATCCGTCACATTCTCTCCGTCGAAATAGATGGCCCCATCCTGAGGCGTCAGTAATCCGAGAATGATATTGGCGAGCGTACTCTTACCCGCGCCTGATCGTCCGACGAGAGCCACGGCCTCGCCACGGCGAATATCGAGGGAGATCGAATTCAGCGTCTCAGCTTCGGAGCTCTCATACCGAAACGAGACTTTGGAAAGCTGAAATTTGTCTTGAAGGTGCATTGCCTCACCGACAGGTTTGGCAAGTGTATCTAGACCCGGATCAAGGCTGAGGTCATTTTGAATTTCACGAATTCCAGGAGCACTGAACAAAACGTCGTTGGTGAGATTTGCAATTCGATTGAATGACGGCAATAAGCGAAAGGCTGCAACGGTGAAGAGACCAAGAATAGGCAGAACGTCTTTAAGTTCCCGGCCTTGCTGAAAGATAATCATCACGGTTCCAAGAATCGCCGACACGGCCATGACTTCAAGCACTGGCCGAAACGAATTGACGACTAAAGATTGGCGAATATTGAGTCGAGAAATGCCCCATTGCAAGCGACCGACCGCATTCGCAAAAAATGCCTCTCGCCCCAGTAACTTGATCTCGCTGATACTCGCCATGCTTTGATTTAAAGATTTTAGAATTTCGGCGTTCAGCCAGTGTTTTTCTTCGCCGAGAACCGTCACCTGATTGCGCACCAGCCGAAGAAACGAATACGTTACAATTCCGAGGACCCCACAAACGATTGTTGTCGCAATTGGCTCGGTGATGAAAAGCAGGGTGATGATCGCCATGGCGACAAAGGCTTCAGCCATTAATGCCATCAATGGATTCAATGCACCTTGGTAGGCTTGTGTAACAGATTGCGTCATGTTCCGAACTATAGAGGCGGAATTTCGTTGCAGATGAAAAGCGAGTGGAACGCGAAAATAAACCTCGAACAAGCGCAGGGTCATGCGGGCCGCGTTATTCCAGGTTAAGCGAAGCTGAAGTATCAAGAAAATGAAGGACGCAACGTTCTTCAATATATAAAAAAACAAAAGCCCAAACAAACACTCGAGCAAAAAGATGTCAAAACTCGGCTGTCCGAGCAATTTTCGAAACGACACCACCCACTCGTTTTTCATGGCAGTATCGGCATCCGACAGCAATTGAATGATAGGCACGATGAGGCCAACTCCTGTCGCCTCCAAACCAGCCATACCGATCATTAGGACAATCATTCCAATAATCTTGAGCCGCATTTGCCGATCAAAAAACCACCACAGGGCTTTAATCGTTTCTAGCATATTACAGACTCAGGAGATTTCGCATTGATCGGCATTCCGCGAAGATTCCATGAATTGCTTTCTATTGACATGGGGCGGGTTGAATAAATCTCACCTTCAAACCCCTTGGCCCGCAGGCGGGCGGCAATTTCTTCGTCGTGAAGGTAGGCGGTAATGATTATGGCGCCACACAGCGCAATATGACTTTGCTCCGGTGGAAATACGTCTATGCGCTGAAAGCGATTGTAGAGTGAGTGTCTTTGCACCAGTTCATTGTCATCAAACGCAGCGACCAGTTTGACATCTTCAGGGATGATATTCAAAAATGATTGTCCATGCAGTGTCGCGCCATAGATGCCGATCGGACAGTTTAACGACGACAGTGTCGACCGCGTCCGTTCGATCTGTTCATGAATGCGTTCTCGGAAGGTTCGATCATTGTCGCCCCATTCCGATGGCGGGAGACGAAGCTCATTGGGTACTTCCGCCACCTTGAACAACATGCCAACATCGTGACCGTCCTTAATGTTAATGTCCCGAATAAGCTCAAACCCCAACGATTCGATTATGGCTCGCAGGATATCTCGAGAATAATAGTGCACATGTTGAATATGAATATCCAAATAGGCGCCGGAACGAACGATATAATCCAGATCGGGCGCCTCTATATATAGATGGCCGTCGTCCGTCAGAACGTTTCGGAATTCTCGAATCATGCTTTTTGGATCGGCTACATGCTCAATGACTTGGCGGCAAATGACGAGATTCTGTTTCGAATCGAGAGCCGGACCCGGAAAGGTCGTGGAATGCAGTTCTATTCCTGGTTCCGGGAGCATCTTTCTGGTGAGTTGACGGCACGGTTCGAATACAGTCACCTTGGCTGCGGTTTTCGCCAGGATGCGAGCCATATGTCCGCTGCCGCCACCGATCTCAACGATGTTCCGTTTATCGATTAACTCCACACCGATCCAATCTACTAAGGAATTAAATCGAGCATGCATTTTGGGGCTTACTGGCACATTGGTTAATGGAATGTCGCCATAGATCCGGGATGCCAAATCATTAGAAAAATTGCGGTTATAGATATGTCCACAATTGGTGCACCGAGTCAGCGCAAGCTGATGAAAATCTTGATCACCCGGTTGGTAATTACGTTCAACTAGGAAAAAAATTTGCGTTCTGTACGAAAATAGTGAGGCCGTGTCAGATCCTTCACATATGGGGCATTCTAATATCAATATGCCACCATTTCGAATTTCTGAGAACGGCCATCGAAGTTCAAAAAATTAGCTACCATAATGGGTAAAGATCTTTTTGTTCTTCCATTTGTTTTTCTTTGTTCTGGTTTGGCAAGCTGTCGGTTTGTGTTGGGGAATTTCCGCGAACACGGCCTCTAATTGAGGCCCATATGGACCCCAAGAATACGACCGGCCGGGACAAAGCCCATACGATTGTTGAAATTCCGCGGAAGTTTCGAAACATTCTATCAAACCGGCTTTATGAAACAGAGATCTCAGGCGTCCATTTTCGGTCTTGAACCGGAAGTTCTAACCCACAAACATATTCTAAGGTCGAATTATCGTACAACTAAATCTACACGATCATGCTGCGATATTTTTCGGCGAACCGCGGACCAATTCGCGGAGCGAACGGGAAGCTTTTTCCCTTCGATCCAAACTTATCTATGAATATCTGTTGGTACTTGGCGCCAGCCTCTGAAGGCTCGACACCTTCAAGTCGGTCGAGCATATCCTTGCACAAGTCGACAATATCACTCGGCGAACTAGGTTCAATTTCGACATTCGCCTCATCGAATTGATCGTTCCTTACCCACCACCGATCATGTTCAAACTCGAACATCCCCATGGCGTCGACATCATCGAACCGCATGACATCATTGTCCCCGCGCCGCCGCACGAAGCGAGGTATGAATAAGCTTCGGGGCCCATGCGGTGGTGGAAATAGGGGTATGCGGTGGGCCGTGGCAATGGGAACATCAAACAGCATGGCCGCAGAACTCAGACCGGACGGCGAGCCAAGAAAAAAGCGGCAAGTGCCAGTAAAAAAAATGTCCCCAAAGTCACTGCGATACTTGGTGGCATAATCGATAATTCGTGGCGAGAGGTCGCTAGGCAACGGCTCCGCGACTACCGCACCCATGCGAATGGCATAGCCGCCTTGCTCCACGACATATTTGGCGGCTTCAAGGAATGAATGAATATTAGCATTCCGGTGGGTTGCTTTTGTATCGATTTGATCAGGTTGTAATTCCGGCGCACGAGACTCAGCATACGATGCATCACGGGCATGAAAACAGACATACCAGTCATCGTCGCCAATCCCCATTTTCTTCAATAACTCCCGGCCCTTCGACATCTCCTCGGAGTTGAAGGACAGAATTGGAACCTGATATTGAAACTCGAAGTGATCATCGTGGGTTTGAAAGAGATGATGAGTAAATCGAGTTTTTCCCAACAATTTTTTTGTGTAGTGGAGAAATGCCGCCGATGCGCGGCTTCCATGAATCGGAAGAACTCTCTGAAACATCGTGAGCAATTGCTGATTGATCGGGTTTCCGCCAACTAGGATGTGGCTTGTTCTTGGCGGGAGGCCCCCATCAAGACGTCGGCGGGCCAAGTATAATTGAGTGTCCTCGGAAAAATTTCCGATCCGATCAACAAGGACGGGCACGATGCGGACGCGCCAAAATAGTTCGAGCAAATAGAGGAACGGCAGCAAAACCGCCACAATGATATTTGCAACTAGAATTGCAACGGGACGGATAATTGCCATGACCGCACGAGGAAGTACGGGGGTGTGTTGCACGCTAAAATTTACCTAGAAGAATTTGGGAGACCAAAGAGGATTAAAGAAAATTGTTATGCTCAACCGGACTATCAAACAGGCTCAAGACCTGGTTGAAGGCGGCCATTGAGCAAGGTGTTGCACAATCTCGGTAATTAATATTCTCGAAGATTTCGCGCCGGCGATCCGAGTACCAAATTTCTGAAAACGACTGCTCGCTGAGATCGCCAAGGCAATATTTTTCCCATCCGACGGTGTGACAACACAGATACACCTTCAAATCACCACCGATGTGTGTCGTGAAGTGATGGATATTGCATTTAACACCCTGGACCTTGGTGTCCCCGGTTGCCAGCCAATCCATCCGATGGGCAGGAGAGTTCACCGAAAAGGAATCGGTCTCCAATGTCGAGCATCGTTCGAGCTCTTGAACAATGGCATCGGCCTCTTGCTCATTGCACAGTGGCTTGTTGTCGTAGCCAAAAAATGGCCGGATGCGTAAATAATCTAGACCGATATCGCGACACAGCTTGGCTGCGCCATACATGCCCGACATCGTATCCGGTCGGACAAGGTAGCCTGCGCCAAACACCATTTTTTTGCCGGATTTTTTTCGCGCGGCCTGAATTCTCTCCATGTTTCGGACCACCTTGTCAAAGGCGTTCTTGCTTGCGCCGTGGACTCGCTGGTGAATTTCGGGGCCGTCCGCATCCAAGCTGATTCGGATCCATTCGCAGGTATTCGCGATGGTGTCGATTACTGGCTGTTTTAGGAGTTCGCCGTTAGTGTAAAAACCAGTCTCTATGCCTGCGTCATGTGTAATTTGAAGGATTTCTGCCAAATCCGGATGACATGAAGGGTCTCCCCCGCCACCAAGCGGCATTGAGCGAACCCCGACCTCTGCGAGTTCTTGGACAAGCGTTCGGATGCGCTCAATGGGTATCGTATCGTAAGCTTGGCCCATGAGACCGTGGCAACCGGGGCAGCGATGGTTACACTTAAACGTCGGATCAAGAACCACCATCACAGGTGCCGTGATGCCGGTCTCGCGCCATTCAACGATTCTGTCCAAATGGCTTAACAGTTTTGCCTGGCGATTGAACGTTGGGACCGGCGGCGTGTCTGGAGCTTGCACTGCGGGTGTAGACGAAGCGGTTTCGTCAAGCACCAGTGATGCCGTTTCGTCGTTGACATTCGAATTGGCCGCACTCGCCTCGTTTTCTTCAGCCAATCGGGATTTGGCCAATTCGCGCGAATAACGATCCGCGGGTTTTTTATACAATTTTGTCAACACATGGGTTCCTTATGCTCAAGAACAAAGGCAGCAATTTTGTCCGCGATCATGGCAGCCATGTGCGGAGTATAGTGGCACACATCCAAATACAACACTTCATCTGCAATTCCCCCTATGTCGGATAAATCTAGAAAATTCGGATCATCGGCCATTTCAGGAAATCCCTTAGCATGCAGCCAATTATATACCGGACTACAAATGGCACCATGCCCGAACGCGGGGTACAAATCCTCTAAAATTCGATGTCGTTTCATCGTCTTAAAATATGGGGTCGGTTGCCAGGCAAACAATGTTTTTATTTTGTGCCTTGCAGCGATAGCGCGCGACAAGGCGACGTTGTCCATATATCTCGACCAAATTTGTTCAGCCAAAATTTGCTGGTGCGCAGGGAGGTCACTCAGCGAAATTTCCATTTCTGAATTGCGCAACGCGTTCTGAACGCCCATCACATCCAAAAGATTATCGGTCATGGCATCTATTTCTGCCGCTCGATAGTTCAAAACATTTGGAAGTGGGCGCTGCCGTGCACGCCCGGAACTGATCAAATAGTCTAGAACGGCTTTCGGAAATGATAACCGTCGTCGTCTTTTCTCTTCTTGATATAACTGATCAAGCACACCGACTATGGGCGGATCGGCTAAGGCATAAAAACAGTCGTTGTACCCATCAAGAAATATTGCGATGTGCGGTATAAATTTATTTTCCAGCGCCAATAGGAACCTTAAAACCGCCATGCGGCTTGTATAGTTGCCGCCCCCCAAATTGTAGACCGCAAAATTATCATTCCTCAATTTCTCTTGAAGCAGAGACGGGATGGTATGCGCATCTTCGACATAATAACCAACGACCGTTGAGCCGCCGAACACGAAAATGTTGGTTTGCGCTGTCGTCGGGGGCCAGGCCTGAGGTATTTGCGATAACCGCATGCCATGTTCGCCGACGTTGAAATACCGCGACGAGCACTGGTGCGCACCGAGAAGACCGTAAGGAATGACGGGGCGGCTCAATGCATTGCTGTTGTCGCGCTGAACTTGGGTTACATAGTCGATGTTCCGACCAGGGAATGCTGACAATAGGTCTTCCATGCCATACCCGAAACCATCCATGGCCTCCAACAGGTTGTTCGCGTATGCGGTCAAGCTACGCCGTGTCTCTGCCAGCTTTCGGGGCGCTGTAACAAGAAGCGCAAACTTTCGGTATATTGCCGGATAGGTGGAGATCGCGGAAATTAGCGATCGACTCCCCATTCCATTCGCTGGCGAAGGACTTCGCATCCCCCAAATCGCATACGTCCGGATTGGCGATCATGCAACACGGCACAATACGCATATCAGAACTTACGAATCCGCGCTCGAAAGGCCATGGGCAAAGGCGGTCCGGAGAGGTCGTCGAGTATTTTTCGTCGACATGCCAGAAAGTCACCTCAACACCCAACGCTTCACCCATTCGCACGAGGTTCAGTCCGCGTTCGACGGAAAAATCCTGATGGCAATCGATCTCGTCATTGTGATTCTGCCAATGTTCTTGGCCCCAATCAGCCAAGTCCAACGAAAGTGTTAGACGATTAAACCCCATTTTTGCGGCAAGTTCTGGAAATAACTCCAGCTCGCCAAGATTTTCATTCTGCAGAACCGTCCACATCCGCGTGCGCAGTCGCCCAACATCCTCAGCGTGTTGGTTCAACGCCGAGCAGTTCTCCACGACCTTTTCAAACCGTCCACCAAGTCGAATGGCCTCATAGGTTTCCTTCGTTGCGCCGTCGATCGAGACTTGAAGCTCGCAGATATCGCTTGCGACGAACTTTTTGATGTTGTCATTTAGATGCAATAGCGAAGCGTTTGTAGTTGAGCGAACCCAAATTGATCGCCGTCGCGCCTCACCGATCATTTCGTAATATGAATCGCCGCCGAGCGCAGGCTCCCCCATGCCTTGCAGCTTTATCTCGATAAGGCCGTACTGCTCGTCGATTAAGGTCTTAAAATCCTCGAACGACATGTCAGCAGCGCGGGTCATTTTTGGCCATTCACTGACCTGACACATGGTACATCGGTAATTGCACCGGCTGACATTCTCGATATCCAGCTTGATCGGAAGGTAGTCGCAGGTTTTGTTGCGCTCCGAGGATTTGAAGCGGTCGAAATTCTCCAGGCGTTTGGGGAACCGGCGAAAGCCCTCACTGCGAACCGCATCATAAAACTGCTGGTCCGGGCTCGGGAGCGGCAGTTCCGCTAAGCCTTTCCTGGCAATCTGGACGGCCTGGCCGGGTGTCATGATCATGTATGGTTTCCAGTGATTTCTAAAATGGGTTTCATGGCAATGAAGCGACCAACTGATCGCGATAAGCTAGGTAATCTTCTTTTGACGTACCGTCCGGCGACCACGGTCCATAAACCCGGTCATCTTCACCGAGGAATGGGCCAAGTGTGCTTTCATGGTGAATGACATAGTCTGTCAGCGGAATGTCCGTGTGAAAGACATTCGCCTCAACACGGTACAAAAATCCGGAATTTCCCCCAAGTTTGCATGCATCCAATACATTGCCAGTTTCGTCAAAAGCGAAGACAGCCATTTCACCTTCTATCATGTGAAAAGATTTCGCCTTACCGACATGCTTTTTTGGCCGGTAATATTTGTCACGATGCTGAAATATAATCATTTCATGGAACGCGGCGTCCGGCCCATTATGCAGCGAAAGCCTGACGTTTTCACGTGTCTCTAGTGCCATATCGCGAATTTCATCGATCAACGCGGCATCGATTTTGACGAGTTGATTCTGCGAGAAATAACCGATCGACTTCGCCAAAGGATCTCGCCGAGCCGACTCCGATGAATGGATCGAAACCTTTGAGTGCGCAGGCATCTGTACGCCTTGGTTTTGTTTACTGGTCACGGAAATTCCTGGCGGGCCAATTGTTCGCAAATCTGTTCGGCATCGGCAAATTGCATGCCGACATCATTGGATATCTTGTCGGAACACATCGAGACATCAAGAGGACGATCCTCCGGCAAGTCGAAGTCATTGATTGAGCACGGTTCTACGGCGGTCTTCACCGAAATGAACTGACGCGCCTTTTTTATCAGCATTTCAAGAAGCTCAATTCTCTGAAATCGTCGGTTTCCGGACAAATGATACAATCCTCGGAGATCGCTTTCGATGGCTCTTTTGATCGTCTCCGCAACGTCACCTACATGGACCGGGGAGAAGGCCTGATCGGCTGCACAGCGAATCGCAGGCACGCCTGCCTTTAACTGTTGCAGCCAATTTACAAAAATCGTCCCATCGCCGGCTTCATCCCCATAGATCTTTGCGAAGCGAAATGTCATGTGCGGCATTCCGCAGGTCGCCAAGTAACTTTCGATTTCAAGTTTCTGACGACCATACACTAGGATCGGATTTGTCTCATCCTCTTCAGTATAGTTGCCCTTAGATCCATCAAATACAAACTCCGTCGATGCAAATACCGGAACAACATTCAGATCATTCAGATCGTCGATAATGGATTTGACCGAGTCGACATTCAGCAATTCTGAATGGCCAGGCTGTGACCAACAGCTGTCCGGTTGGCTATCGGCCAAAAGAATAATTCCGTAAGTGATATCTGCAAGGTTCCCGAGCAGGTCGCGGGCCCTCATTTTAGTCGAATCGAAGAAAATACCGTTATCAACTGGCGTTGAGCAGTAGGTTCCAACGACTTGTTCCGGTCCAAGATGAGCCGACAAATGCCGTCCGACATAACTCGAGGCTCCAAAAATTAGTATTCTCGATTGAGTTCGGGTCAACGGAGGGCCTCGGCAATTTCCATCGCTTGTTCGATGCAGTCATCCACGTCAACTCGATACTGGTAGCTACCCGCTCTACCGATTGAGAAAACGCCGTCCGGCATCGCATCAAAGTATTTCTGCGCGCGCGCATATTCAGTTTTGAGCGGTAATGGATAATAGCGGCCGTTCGCGGATGGAATTTCCATTCCAATAATAGTTGTAGGTGAGTCAAAATTCTGTCGCGTGAACTGTTTGTATTCTACCAGGCGGGTAAATTTTTCATCGCCAGCGTAATAAAGAAAATACACGTCTTCGGGGAACGCGTGCGGAATAGGCAATACAAATTTATGAAAATCGCGACCGATGTATTTTAATTCGCCAAATGCGTTGTTCATGACAAGGTCGGGAGACGCAGTGTTTACAATGATATCAAACTCAAACCTCTCGCCGTCGATAATGACTGTTTTCCGGGGAAGGTCGTAAGATTCAACGGATGTACTGAGCCGAACGTTCGATTGGGCGGTGGCAATATCGAAATAATCGTCATATCCGTTCGCAGCGATTGGATAGGCCGATATTGCTGTATCCCACGCTTCACGGGGACCTTCCTTCAGGGCAACCCCTTTCGGAGACCAACTGAAGTCATCGATCACTCGGTTATCATCAACCATCCACATTTTCTTTGAATAGGTATTGATGAATTTCTCGTAAAGTGTTCGACCGATAGAAGCTATCCAGAATTCCTCGAAATTTTTTGCATCGATGGCACCCGAGATGCGGTTTGCTTCGGCAAGCTCATTTTGGATATCGTCACGTTCCGGCATCCGCTCGATATCATCGACATGTATTGGATAGGTGTAGAATTCCTGATCCTGATGCACATATGTAAGAAATTGATGTTCATTGCAGCGCCGCAAAGGACAATGGGAGTTTAGATACTCGTAAACAGCCTCGTTTTGAGTCAAGAAATGTCGGGGGCCAAAGGTGTATGGATGGCCGCCGTACCAAAGGGTTCGGCACCCTCCGCCCAAAAATGGTGCGCGCTCAACAAGCGTTACATCCCAACCGCCAAGCTCGCTGATTAGGTGTGCCGCAGAACAACCGGCGAATCCGCCGCCAAGGACGAGTGCAGTTTTCATCGTTTCATGAGTCCCTAGTTTGCGAGAATTAACTGACCTAAGGTCAGAGCAATAATACGAAAATCAATATTAAGCACCAAACGTACTTCCATTAGGGGCGAAGCGCCCTGTCGACCGAACGAACCGGTAATCCAGCGGGGCTTCGTCGTCATTCAAGGGAATAACGTCGGATGGCTGATAGCGCTTATTACTGCCACTTGGATTATAAATCGGTATCTCAGCATCCAATTCCAGCATGCCCTTGTGATGACGGTTGCGAAGCGTTCGGAGGAGTTTCGTTTGGGCCCGGACAAATGTGCTCGTGGACATGACCGCGGCGTGCGGGACAACCAGCGATTCATAATCGGAACCCCGCAATGCAAGGCCATGGAAAAGTCGCTTAAACAACACCTGGAAACCGACACGCTCAAACTCGGCAAAAACAAACTCCCCGCTATCGCCCTTTAAGGAAACGCCCATTTCAGAAAATAGGAACATCCCGTTATCTGATTTTCTCAGCATATCTGCGGCAACTCTCAAGACCACCCAAAGTGCCGGGTCCGATAGCTCATTGATTGCATGGTCGCAGACGACAAAGTCGGCACTGAATGGGCAGTCTTTGTCCATTTCCAAGAAACGCCACCAAGGGATGTGTAAAATCTTCTTGGATGGGTCGTCGACAAGACGTGAGCCGTCATGACAAAACTCCTCGAACTCCGTTCCGGCGAGTTCTTGGTAAAGTCTGTTTTGCCATAGATAAAAGGCCTGCGTATTGTCCATTGAGATATGTCGATACCCTGAATTATGCAGTAACGCCCCCAGGTACCCGCTGCCAGGCCCGATTTCTAAAACCGTGAACTTTTCCTTTCCCAGACGCTGCGCCAGGGCAGTGATAATTCTAAACATCTTTAATGCCGAAAATGGTGCACTCCAGGGCCGAATAGGGCGCCCAAAATGCCGCTCAGTGTAAGCTGCGACGTCTGCGGCAATTTCGGATACCAAGTCGGCTTCATCGGCCGACAGCGGAAAGGAGCGATCATAAAACTCGGCAGCCTGGAACTCATGCTGCGAATCCACGAATCGCGCAATCTCCATTTCTTCCGACACTTTGACGGGATATCCAAATCGAAGAAAAGTAATGGGCGAAAAGGCACGTTCCGCAGCAATCCCCATTTGTCCGGTCGCCGCAGCTTCCAGCGCGTCATATTCTAGGATTTTAATGATTCTGATCCAATTCAGACATTCTGTGTTTGTTTAGGAAACCAGTTTAGAGAGCGTCCACGTCCCGTGCCAAGGTGGACAAGTTAACTTTCTGAAATAAGCGGCCCAGCGATTTTTCATTGACGTCCGCCTCCCATGAAGTGGCCGGCCCTAACCAAGCTTCTAGAGTTCCAAAAATATCTTTAAACCGGTGATCGCTATAGAAAAACCGATGCGCCGTTTTGGGAATTTTGATTTCAGATGGCAAAACGCGAAAGCCCTTCGCCGAAGCCGCTATGAAATCAAAATCAAATTCGAAACGATCTTCTCGCCGATCTTGAAAACCTGGGAAATGGAATTTGCGATGGCGGCTGAAATCAATTGCCTGCCGGCAATATTCGACGAGTGCGTCGGACGTCTTGCCTTGTTGTCCGAGATAGGATTTGGTCGCCGTCATTAAGGCCGCGTGGATATCGTCTGAATGATCTAAATAAGCATGACTACGGCACACCACCATCTCGTTTCCGCCAAGCTCTCCACTCTCGTACTTCTTCATCATTTCCGGGCCACGCGAAAGCGTGATCAGGTCATTTCGGTCTGTGAACAGATTTTCAGTAATCATTGAGACAAATTGGTCCAATAACGCCGAGAAGCCGGGATACGACGCGACATGATGGTTTTTAAGCTCAAGCAATAGATCAAACGGAGACAACCCAAGCCTTCTGATTAGCCCGAACAATTCAATAAAACAGTCGTGATCAAGATAAATTTTGATCAGGAGGTTGACGATGCGGCACTCTATCCAATCGTCAAAAGGCATGTCTCGCGTTCCAACGACGACTTCATCAATTTCGATCACGCCTTGTCTTGTTTCGCCAATCAGATAGGTTGCGCATCGCCCCGGAAAAATCCTATGACGCACGTCGAATTCGTAGTTCTTTCGGTTTTGTGGCAGAGCCAGCGGCGAACCTTGCAACAAGGAAAGTTGGTGAACATTTAGGAAATTCGTTTCCAACCCATCCACGCAATCGCGCAGGGTTTGAAAGTGCTTTAATTTATTGTCTTCAGGCAAGCCAAGAATCAACTCATTGGAATAATCAGCATTTTCTCGTTCACTTCCCGCGTTATTCAAGGTCGAAAGAATGTCTTCAGTCGCCAGATTTCTTCTTGCTACAGCCTTTAAAACCACCGGGTCTGTTGATTGAAATGACGACGCAAACTTCAGCGCGTTTATCCCCGTAGAATTGATGATCTTGACTGCTTCATAAATTCTGTCGGGGTGGCTCTTCCCAAGTGCCGTAATGATTGACCTTGGCCAAGAATGCTTGGAAATTGTGTCACGAATTATTCTGGCGGTTTCCAAATCCTCCTTAAACATACCGAAATTCAAGTCGGCTAGCGTTAAAGGTGGAGTTCCTCTTGCATGGCTGGCGATATATTCGAAATCTGCCTCAATCGTCTCCTGTGAACGGCGCTTGATCTTGTTTCGAGAACTATGGGAATCGACGCAAAACGTACAGCCGTACGGACAGCCGCGAGTAGTTTCAACAATTGGTCCCAGATTGGGCACCAAAAAGAACTTGTCGAGAAGACCCATTTGATACGGCGAGGGCATCGCGCTCATGTCATCTACCCGCTCATCAGGGCCTTCAACATACCCGCCGGCCGGGTCTAAATATAAGCAGTTTCCAAGAGCCCTGCGAGAAGCCCGGGCCGTTGATGAATCAAAATCGAATTCCTGGATCAGTTCGACAATGCGAGTGAACGCTAATTCGCCGTCCCATTTGACATAAAAATCAATCGCCCGATTTTGGCTCAGAAATTCACGACGTCCTTCTTGTGTAATAGATATATTTGGGCCACCCATGACTGTAATCATGGACGGATATCGTTCAGCGTACTCTTTCGCGAATGCTAACGACAGACTGGAATTCCATGTGTAGTTACTGAGACACAAAAAATCCGGGGCAAATTCCAATAGCGCATCATTAAGATCTGATGCGGAATGAAAGACTTGGCAGGTTAAATCATCTCCAAAGTGTTCCTTCGCATAAGCTGCAACACAAGCCACGCCATAGGGAAACACTTCCGCATTGGTAATTGGACCAGAGTGGACAAGGCTAGCAAACAAGGCAGTTATCGGTTTCATGTTGCGGAACACCTAATGATAGTACGGTTTCAAAATCAAAAGAACGGTATCGACATTTCTTGTTGAAAGTTCAAACTTTACCGCATACTTAATTTTCAATTGCCAACTTTTCGTCGATCCAATTTGCTAGCAAATCGTAACCATGTGCATTCAAGTGACCAAAGATTCGAAGAGGGAATACGGCCAACGGATCAGGAAGCGAAAGAATAACCTTCTCGAAATCTAAGAAGCTAATGCCGGCGCGGCCAATAATATCACGAACATTGGACTTGAGATCAGCGCCTGTTTTTGGCGGCGCGGACCGAAACCCGCCAGCCGTGATCGTCGTGAAACTCGGCAAATAGACGAATATTAACTTTGCGCCGGTAGCTTCAACGTTGGCTTGGAGCCGTCGCGCAACCTGTTCAAATGTCGGAAGGGTCGCAAGGATTTCATTTATTCGTGAGCGATCACGCGTCAATCCGAGCAACTTTCGGACATGGTATAGTGTCAGCAATTGATTGAAGAACATAATTGAGACATTCTCTTCCGGTCGAAGCCTCAAACGTTCGTAGGCAATCTTGAGTTTTGCCGAAAGGATCTGCGAAATTTCGTCCTGTTGCGCTTGAAGATCTTGAGTGAAACCTTGATCCAAGTATTTTTTAAGGGGAGTGACCATTTCGCTGATTATGTTTTCCAGATCGTTTCCTTCATAGAACATCCACAATACATAATCTGGTTTTCGGTCTTGCCCATATTCTATCCAGGACGCAAGCGCGTGCAATGGACCGTTACCGCTGATTGCCAAGTTCAGACTGTTCCATCCGCGATGGCGAAATGCAGACGCCACATCCTGTCCTTCATGTACACATGCCCCGTGCGCGAAGCTGTCACCCAAAACAACATTAGATTTGCCGGGGACCACGTTGTCATACACTTCATCAGGATTATTGAAGCCGTAGCGATCAGAGTGGTACGTGGCGAAAAATCCGAGTTCATTGCAAAGCACCGTAAGTTTCCGAGAAATTCCCCCTAAAGGATACAGGCCTTGGCTTGAACTCTCGGTCTGCGCTATCTGTGGCACCGCATCAACGCCGCCGCGTCGGAAATCCATTATTACTTCGTGCTTGGAACGTGCGTCAAAATCCACACCCGCCGTCAACGCTCGGAATTTTCGAGCCCAATCGTTATTGGCGCTTGCGGCAAGGTAAACATTTGCACCGACCAAAAATGCTAATACGATAAAAGTAAGTAATGAAAATCCAATGCGAATATCAGAAGGAAGAAAAATGCATATCACTAGAATAAAAGATACTAAATATGCGAGAATTTCCAGCATTGATCCGGAGAAAATACTTACATCTCGGTATATTAAAATAAAAACCGCAAATATTGATAGAGCCGCGAAGTAATATCTCGAAATTTTAACCGCGGCACGCTCAATCTTATTACCAGCAATACTCGTGGGCGTATGAACTTTAGACATCAGAAGGCTCACCGAGTTTGCCATTCTCTTCAATTCGGTGAATATGACGTCGTGCAAATTTTTTCTTCCACCACGATGGCGTCGCAATAAGCCGGAAAGCCATGAATGCCACCCTCTTCCACGAATATGAGTTGGGTTGATAAATGGCGCAGGACCGACATTCCTCGGGAACGTCGCCCTCCATCCATTTACGCAGAAGATTGCGATGCCGATCCCCGCTGATGATTTCTGTGAGCGGCGTATCCATTATATTCCCGATGACGAGAGGCCCCTCGTTGCTCAATCCGCGGCCACAATCACATACCCGCACTCCCCCGTTTGGGAGGACGGCGGCATTCATCTCAGACACTGCGCGGTTACACGGCAATTGCTTTTTTGGTACGACAATTTTCTGGAAAAACATGGTGCCGGTCAAATCATCGTCCTGAACCGAACCGGACCAATCAAACATCTCATTAATGGGGGGGGACATCAAAAGCGTGCCGTCGTCGATATACGGCTGAATGCGTCTCATTCCCGGCGCATTCATTACTTCCTCGACCGGCTGATCGATACGCAGGTCTAAATGAATAGAAATGTTGCCGCCTTTGCGTTTCTTGGCTTCTGCAAGTTTTACAAGGCCTTCTTCGAGTTCTTTTGCCTTATCGACCCCGTAGACTCGTTGGTAAGTCTCCGGGTCTAGGCCAGGCATGCTGATGCGCAGCATGTCGGGACCGTCGATTATTTTCTCAGCAATGTCGCCGCGGTTCAGCAAAATGCCATTCGTGCTGAAAAAAATGTGATCAATTCCATTGTTTCGGGCATATTCGATTTTCTCGAATAACCCCTTATCAACCAATGGATCACCGTTGTTTGGCGTCATGCAAAGGCGGGTTGATCCTTGTCCGACAAATTCATCTATACTTTTTTTGAAAGCGTCGAAATCAAGAACCTGTTTCTTGCCGATATGTTTATCATATTGGCAGAAGGTACAACGTGCGTTGCAGATGTTCGTCACGAACGACATTAAGGTTTTTGGAAATCGAATGGACCTTTCGACTTCATCGTTGAACAGATGATCGTTTGCAAATATCTCGCGTACAACGTTATACCGAAACTCATGAGCAAAAAATCGCATGTGGGAGCGGATGGCGCGCGGAAGTAAACGCATAAATGCGCCCTGGGTTCTTTCTGAAGCAATATTGTATGAGCGATAGCCATCCGCCAGATCATCATCAATTTCTAACATTTCGTGAGCCCCACTATTTTGAAGCCCAGGCAATTTGTCCGGGCACGGTCATGAATGACACGGGAAATGTTACTCATAGCGTTCTCCAATTTTGCACTGATTGCAAAACCCGCAATAATCATATGGGGGCAGGCTCAAAGAAAATGTAGTCCTCATCTCCGTCATATCCGGCCTGCGTCATGAACCACGCCCATTCCTCAGGACGAAAAAAGCTCTCACAGGTAAGCTGCCAATATAGAAGATTTACTTTTTCCAGCTCATTCCGATAACTTTCAACGCAGATGTAGCGATGGTTATTTCCGACCCGTTGCATCTCTTTGAGGGCGGCGTCGAGCTCAAAATTCATCAGGTTGTGGAAGGTGTTGATTGAATAAACGAAATCAAACGCATCATCCATAAATGGTAAATCGGTACAGTTTCCCACCCTCAAACTTGATCGGATTTCCAGTTTCGCATTTTCAATGCCGTAGGTAGATATATCGAGCCCCACGACTTCAATCCCCGGCACGGCGCGTGTAAATTCATACAGCAGGAACCCCTTGCCGCAGCCGATATCCAGTATCCGGTCACCGGCCTTCAAACCATAGTGCGCGGCCATCTCTTCGGCGACGGGCAACCAACGGCCATCGTAATGCATGCCGCCATAACCATATTGACGCTCGCCGTCCCAGTAGTCGTATCCCCACTGTTTGGCCTTTTCGGCACATGCCGCCTTATCGTGGGCGACGACGCGTTGCACATAATCGCGCTGGGTCCGCGTATGGAGCCTGGAGATAAAGTCGAGGCGCGCCATCAGACAAACCGTCCGTGATCAGGATCAACACTCAGATATTCCATGATGGCCAGATTTTTGGCGTGGCTGACGCAATGGTGACGGCAATCTTGCGACGGATCGAGTGCGTAGAGGCGTCGGCGGTTTTCATCGGAAAACCAGAAATCCTTGAACGACCGGTCCTTAATCGATCCCATCAATCCAGACGCGTTATAGGCTTTATCCTGACATGTATAGACTGAACAATCGGCACCGATGACGGTCAGGAACTGCAGGAACGGACAAAAGTCGTAATCTTTGTCAAAGCGCTCTTCGGTCTCATGGTAGTGATTGAGTACCTTGAAATCATCCGTCGACAATTCCATCGCCCGCCCTATTTGATCTGCGGCGATTTCCCCAAATGAGCGATGGTAGACATTATTCTCATGGACGTCATTTGAGACCACGGCCGCCGACAATTTGACATGGTTGACGCCGATATCCTTCAATCCCAGACAGGCGTCATAGAGGTGATCAACATTGTCCTTGCTGACAATGAAACTGACGCCCAACACGCATTTTGATTGGCGGGCGATAAAGTTGCGCATGTTTGCCATGACCTGGCTGAAGGCGCCCTCGGCAATGCCTCTGCTTTTTGCGTAGCTGGCGTCATCCCACGCGTCGAGGGAAACCCTGACCCAGGTCGCGTGATCGGCCATGACCTCGGCGACCCGGCCTTTCAAGTTGGAACCGTTGGTCAGCGCGGCAACGCGAATGCCGGCGGCGGCCAATTTCACGACCGCACCGGGCAAAGGTTTGTACAACAAAGGCTCCCCGCCGCCCGAGAAAGTCACCGCCTTGACGCCCATGTCGATCAAATCATCGATAAGCTCGGTCATTTTATCGTTCGGCAAACGGTCTTTTAAATCCATGCCTTCGCCCAGTTGCAGCTGATCGGCACGGTAGGCGCAATACCAACAACTGTGGTTACAATGGTTTATCGGTTTAATGCGGACATGAACCGGTGATGTAACTTGGCGTGCTTCAATCGCATCCAGATGATCCGTATAGCGCATAAATTTGAGGTTGCTATAGAACCGAGTCATTTTTGACCGTCTGCCACACATCGAACTTCGCCGGCGTCTGGACATTGGCGAAGGGTTTGCCGGACACGCCATATATCCTCGACGCGAACAATATCTCCGGCATCGCGAACCGTCAGGCCTTCGACCGCACTATGGAGTTCGCCGCCGGCGTCGAGGACTTTCCGATAGACGGCGCGGCGCCGGCCGGTGTCGGTGGGCAACTGGAATATGCTGTAGCAAATCACGCCCTGCAGCGATGGCAATTCCGCCAGCACCTGATCAAGCATCATTTGTGAGCCGTCCATGGCGTATTCGGCGGAACTAAGAAGGTATTCCATATTGTTGCGATCAGCATAGTCGCGGATGACCAGGTTCTGAATATGTTGCGGCGCGCGTTCGCCGATGAATGGCTGGCTGGTGACATAGCCGCGATATCCGTGTCGGTTTGCCAACTTTTTAAGCATCAAGGCCGCTCGGCAGTTCGTAATCCAAGCCGAGGCGTGTTGCCGGCCGCAACGTGATCGGCTCAAAATACTCGCCCAGTTTCTTGTCGGCATAGGGTGAGAACAGGCTCTTGAACCGGCAATTCATCGACCACCGGGTGCCCGGTTCGCGATTGACGCGGTTGCCATGAAGAAGATTGGGGCTGAAGATCAATACTTCGCCAAACTTGAAACTCAAGAACGTCACGTCCTTTTCGATCTCAAGAAACAGATCTTCAACGCTCTTCCCCTTGAAGGCAGCCATGTTCTTTTGAACTTCAGCATTTCGGCCGGGCGGCAGCAAATACATGCTTTTGGTCGCATAACAGTCGACAAGCGGTAGCCAGACAACAACCTCGAAGGGCGAATCTCCTGACCAGACATCGGCATGAACCGGCAGCAGGGAACTGTCATCTTGCGGCATCTGAATACTTAGATTGATCCGGCGTTGCATGGCCAGTTCGTTGCCGACCAGATTTTGCAGCGCCGTGCGAACCAAGCCGAAATACGCTGCACGCAACCACGTGTGGGCATTCAAACGATGGATGACGCCAAGCCGGAACTCATTGAGGGCGTCGATGCCGACATGGGATGCAATGTCGTCAAGAAACGCGCCGGCATCTTCGGGGGCCGGATTTCCCAGCTGATCTGCGCCCGCCGCAGCAACGGCGGCGCGGATTTTGGCCAACCCCGCCACGTCCTCCGCCGGTAAGATTACATAGCCGTCACTTAAGAACCGCCCACCCAAGTCGGTTTCGCCGGGTGCGAAAAAGTCGTTTTTCGAGGGGGTAGGGTTGCTCATTGTCTGATGATTTTTTCCACGCTACCGCATTTTGGGTGAAAAGAACGCCACCCAATTATCGCCGCCGAAACGCAACACGGCAGACGCGTGTTCATAGTGTGAACATACTTTGAGGAGATCGTGCAATCAAGGGGAATAAGCCGAATTTCAGGTGCAGAGGGCATGTAAATTCAGGCCGCCGACAGTATCCCGACGGCACTTCGAATCGCGTCCGCAATTTGCGGTGGATGCAGCCCGAAGGATTCCATCATTGTGTCCTGGGAGCCGTATTCCTTGGGAAAGGTGTCGGGAATACCGATCCGCTTGAGGGCCGGCGGCGGACCGTCAAAGCGGTCGACCAAAACATCACTGACCGCGCTGCCCAGCCCACCAACAAGTGTATGCTCCTCCACGGTGACCAGCAGCTTGGCGGTCCTCGCCAGGCTGAGCACCATGTCCTCGTCCAGGGGCTTCAGCGTATGCATGTTGACGACCCCGCATTGCACGCCGTCGGCGGCCAATGCGTCGGCGGCGGCCAGGGCGCGGTTGGCCATAACGCCGGTTGTGATCATTGCGACCTCGCCGGCCGGCCGTAATTCAATGGCTTTGCCGATGGTAAAACCATCGTCATCACGGGACACTATCGGGTCGCCGCCCTTGCCAAGGCGGATATAGACCGGGCCCGGATGATCAAGCGTTTCCGAAACAAACCGCCGCATCTCGTCGGCATCGGTCGGCGCAACCACCGTCATATTCGGCAACGCCCGCATGATCGCCATATCCTCAATTGCCAAATGAGTCGGACCAAGCGGCGCGTAAACCAATCCGCCGCCATTGCCGATCAATCGAACGGGCAGATTGTGAAGACAGAGATCAACCGCCACCTGTTCATAACAGCGCCGTGTGATGAAGGTCGCGATGGTATTGACGAAGGGGATGTAGCCTTCCATCGCCATGCCGGCGGCCATGCCGATGACGTGCTGTTCCTGGATGCCTTCCATGAAAAACCGATCCGGCATCTCGTCTTTCATTTGATCCAGAGTGCCGGGGCCCAGGTCGGATCCGATGAACACCACCCGGGGATCGCGCTTCGCCAGTTCATAGACCGTGTCGAGACAGGTTTTGCGCATTATTTTGCTCCCAGAGCCTGGTAGATCTCAGCGATCTGATCGGCCGGCAAGCGCGATTTGTGATGCCAGGTCGGCTCACCCTCGGCGAAGGGGATGCCCTTGCCCTTGACCGTGTGGCAGATAACCGCGTTGGGCCGGCCGTCGTCGAACGGCAACTCGGCAAACACGCCGCGCAGGGCGTCCACATCATGGCCGTCGACTTCCCGGACACCGAAACCGAAACTTCGCCATTTGTCGCCGAGCGGTTCAAGGTCCTGGACCTCCGCCGTCGGTCCGTAGGATTGCAGTTTGTTATAGTCAACGATGGCGGTGAGGTTCGAAAGACCGTGCTTGCCGGCGTTCATGGCGGCTTCCCAAACCGAACCCTCGTTGATTTCACCGTCCCCCATGACGGCAAATACCCGGTTGGACCGCCCCTTCATGCGGGCGGCCAGCGCCATGCCGACACTAATTGAAAGCCCATGCCCAAGCGCCCCGGTGGAGGCTTCCACGCCCGGAACCTTACCGCGTTCCGGATGTCCGCCGAGGATCGACGTCGGCGTGCAGAAGGATTCCAGAAGCGAATCGTCAAAGAACCCCTTGTCGGCCAGGATCACATAAAGCGCGATACAGCCATGCCCTTTGCTGAACACACAGCGGTCGCGCAATTCCCAGGCTGGATCATCGGCACGGAAATTAAGGACGTCGTCGTAGAGGACCCTGAGGATTTCAATTAACGACAAGGTCGATCCCAAGTGACCGCGTCCGCCGCCGTCAAGTGCGCGGATGGCCTGGCGGCGAAGATACAGAGACCTGTCATCCAGGGGCGGCGTGGTCGGTGCGCCGTGAACCAAATTCAGTTCATTTGCCATCAGTAAATCCTTCTAACGAGGCCTCCGCCCGCGCGATCATTTGGCGGGCTTTCTCAAGTTGCCGGTGCTGGGCGGTCTTTTGGTCCAAACCGGGATTGGCAAAAGCGCGCCGCGCCCAACGTTCCGGCAGGAATTCGTTCAAAATTATCGTGCTCCAACGTGCGCCGACGAGGGGATATAACAGATCGAGGCGCAAAGGAAAATCACTGTCACCGTCGATCGAGTTGCCGAACAGATCGTGTGCACCCTTGTTAAACTGTTGTCGATTGTTCGCGGATAAGCTCATGCCCGGGTGCAGCATAAAATCAGCCACTAGGCGGACCGGATCATCCCAGCCGAAATATTCAAAATCGATGAATACGACGGTTCGATCCTGACGCATCAGGGCATTGTGGAACCCGAAGTCGGACTGGCTCAGGGTCCGTGCCGCGGCTGGAATGTTATCGTCAAACGACAGCCGCGCCTCCGCATACCCCTGACGCGCCCGGACTTCCGCGTCGACGAAAAACGGGGCCACGCGGCCATGCAAAAAATCGACGAGCTCGGCGTTGGCGGCGCCCACATCCAGCAGGCGGTCAATCCGGCGCCGGACCTGAGCGGCCAGCTCGTGACCGGAGAGGCAGGCCTCGGCGGCAGGACCCAGCGGCAGGGCGGAGGTGGATCTGGAATACTGGCGCAACCGTCCGGCAAAACCCAAGGCCGCGTCGATTTCGGCGCCGCCGGGCGCCACCAGGGCATCGCCGTCGATCCATTCGTAGATCCCGATACCGGCCGCCGATTCCCGGACGATGGGTTTTGGCGCCGCCGGTTCGTTCTGGCCGGCCAGAAATTCACAGGCTGAAAACTCCGCATTTAAGCGATCGTGAGCGGGCGCCGGCTGCGACGGATAGAATTTAACTGCGTAGACACCGTCAGCCGTTTCAGCCCGATAGACCCGGTTGTTGCCGCCGGTCCGCGCCGCGTCGAAGGACAGAACCGGGCCATCCAAAAGCGCATCCGCGGCTGCCGCGGCGGCGACGACCGGATCACTGTCCGCGCTAGGTGCCAAGGAGCTCATGGGAAATATCCGCCCAATGCCTGAATGCCCGGAAGGCGCCGACAGGCAAGGGCCCTTCTCCGGGTGCATAAAGGTATTGGCGTGTTTGCCGTGGAAAATCAGGCTCCGAGAAAACCTCCTCCAGGTCATCGACGAAGTGGGTGCAGCCCATGGCGCCGATCCGCTGGACTTTTTCCGCTCGGGTTGGTTCAAATATGACCATCTCCGGCGACAAGCCGAACTGCGCCGCGTCAAAAAATCCCTGCGCCGCCATCCAAGACCGCGCCGCGTCGCGCAGGTTGATCCTGTCGGGGTCAAAATGACCGTACTCGGTCTTGTGGCTGATAATGCACACCGCAAGTCCCTTGGCCCGGCAGGTGGTAAGAAATGCCCCGACCCCATCGATCAACGTGGCATCACCCATGTGCGCCCCGTAAACGCGGCCTTGTAGGCGCATCCATTCGCGGTCGCCATCAGGCCGCGCACGCACTGCGGCGCGAACGTCTTGCTTGGTAAGCGCCTCGCTTGTCGAAAGCAGACCTTCACGGACAGCAGCACGGTTAAACACCGCGTCGTAGCCGGCGATGGTATTGTCGAAATCGAGACCAATCAGCAATGATCAGCTATTTCAGGCTGGCCTGTTTCATCAGGTTGATGTTGAAGTACTTGGGGTCATCCATGGAATTCGGCAGGCGGCCGTCCTTCATGGCATCGACCAGGCCCAAAACGGCGTCTTCGATTGAATGGCTCGGCTCAAACCCCAGTTCGCTGCGCATTTTCTCGGATGATACGTGATAGGACCGCAAGTCATCCGTGGGCTCCACATCGATGGCCAATTCACCGCCGACCGCGGATTTCACCATTTCAGCCAATTGCATGACGGTGTGATTCTCATATCCGGCATTGAAAATCTTGCCGTCGATTTTCTCGTCCGGTTGATCAAGGAGAAAAAGATAAAGATCGGCCATATCGTCAATATGGATGTTCGGGCGCTTTTGTGACCCGCCGAACACCCGAATGCGGCCGCGATTGACGGCGTGGTTGGTCAAAATATTGACGATGACATCAAGGCGCTGGCGCGGCGCATATCCGCACACGGTCGACGGCCGAATGGTGCAGGTGACAAATCCCGGCTGGCGCTCGTCCGCAAGAACGTCTTCGCAAAGCGCCTTAAATTTCGAATAATCGGTCAGCGGCTCCAGCGACAGGTCTTCGGTGACTTCCGGTTCATCCTTAATGCCGTAAACGCTGGATGAGGAGGCGTAAATGAACCGTTGAACCCCGGCGGCTTTCGACGCCTGAACCAGCGGGCGGAAGGCGTCGAAGTTGATTGATTTTCCAAGCTCCGGGTCAAGGTCGTAAGACGGGTCATTGGAAATGCAGGCCAAGTGAATGACGGCGTCGCAGCCGTCAAGCGCATCCTGCACGACGGCCGGGTCCCGCAAGTCACCATTAACCATACGCAGGTTGGGGTGTCCGATGGAGGTCTCCAACACATCCTCGCCGTATAGAAACAAATCGAGGACGGTCACTTTGTGTCCCCGTTCAAGGAGTTTCGGCACCAGGGCGCTGCCAACATATCCGGCGCCGCCGGTGACAAGCACATTCCAGGATTTACGGGTCATTTTGGGTGCTTCCAAGGTCTAGTGTTTTGGGAATTTGCGGCCTTTTGCCGCTATTTCATTAATGTGGTCAAGAATTTCACCAAAGGCACTTTCTCAATGGAGGCACGGTGGCCGACAATGCCGACCTTCATGGCCCCCACCGCGTTGCCGATGAATCCGATTTGTTCCATGTCGCCGCCGGCGGCGACCAAGGGTGAGGTGATGGCCAGAAACGCGTCACCGGCGCCGACCGTATCAACAACGGTTTTGGTGAAAGCCGGAATGCGATGCACGCCAGTCTCACTGTCATAGCTGTAGCAGCCATGGAAACCGCCGGTGACAATGACATTTGAACAGTTGATGCGGCGTGGCAAAATTTCGCCGGCGATGGTCGCCAGGTCGGAATATTTGTCGGCCACGGCAAGCCGCGCCTCGTCGCCGTCGATGCAGGCGTAGTCGGCGCGCGGATATTTTGTAATCAGATTAAAACCCTGATTGCCGGCATTGGTTTGCGCGTTGACGGCAAGAAAACGCGCATGCGCCGTGAGAATTTGGATGGTCGAATTTGAAATCAGGCCGTGTCCGAAATCCGTGACGATGACCAGATCAAAATCCTTGGCTTTTTCCTGAACGACCGAATTCACCCAGTCTTCCAATTCCGGGTCGTTCGGCGAGTCGTCGAAAGTATAAACCTCGAATAATTTTCTCGTATATGCGGGTTCGACGAAGCGGGTTTTACGCGTGGTCGGCGCGTTGGCGCGCAGTTGGTAATTCAATCGAACGTTCGGTTTGACACTTGAGTTGATAAAATCTTCAAATCCATCGACGGTACCGAGAGATGTGATGACTTCGACTTCAGCGCAAAAATCCGAGACATGATTGGCGGCAGCAATAATGCCGCCAGCGAACAATTCTTCGCTGATCGCCCGGGTCGCAATAATGTTTTCTTTCGATGGCTTGCCCAGCGCTTCGACGTAGCGGTACTCATCGATGATCGTGTCACCAATCAGCAATACCTTGAAACCGCTGATTTTATCCAGCAATGACACCAAGTCTTCAAGCGACGTCGTTTCCCGGAATCCGTCAAGATAGTCCCGAAGCGGCGGGTCATAAACGTCAAGATAGCGGTTGATCAGCGATGACGATGAGAAGGTGATATCCTTAGTAAACACCAACCGCCCGCCATGATTCTCGACCGTTTCGCGTTCCCGTGAAATGCCGCCGGTGACGTCTTCTTCGGGATTTTCGTAATCCGAACCTTTGACATAGACATCAGGTTTGACCGCTTGCAGGACCGGTTCCGCCGTTTGCTCGAAATTAACGCCGACGTAATCGACATACTCAATCGCCGCCAGCATTTCGGCGCGCATATGGTCAGGGAAAATCGGCCGGCCCGGACCTTTATTGACGTGCCGGTCACAGGTCACGGTAACGATCAAGATGTCACCTTCACGGGCCGCGGCTTCCAGGTGTTTGACATGGCCCATGTGCACCAAATCAAAGACCCCGTGGCATAGCACCACCGTTTGGCCCCCGTCCTTATGGCGGGCGGCAGCCGCGGAGAGTTCGGCGATGGTCCGGACCTTTTCCCGGGCCCGTCGGCCGCGCGGCGCATTTTCGGATGGATTTGCGGTCATGGAAAGAAGACTAAATGCGCCGTTTCAAGTTTGTTCGGAATCAAGATGCTTGAACCACGTTGCGGTCGCATCCTTGATGGTATCGGGGGTCCATACAGGAGCCTCACGCCAGTAGTCAATGTTATCGAGCATAATCCGCACGCCATCTTCCAGGCTGACCTGGGGAGTCCAGCCCAGCAGCCGCTTGATTTTCGAGATATCAGCGAAGGTGCAATCGGGCTCACCAGGGCGTTTCGGGATGTAAATCACCTCGCCACCCAAAAGTTCGGTCAGGCGATTGATGGCGTAGGTGTCGTCCGAACCAACGTTCATCACTTCACCGACAATATCCGAAGCCGCGGTCAAAACGATGGCATCGACAATATCGCTGACGAAGGTGAAATCGCGGGTTTGGGTGCCGTCGCCGACAACCGTAAAAGGTTGCCCGGCCAGCTTTTGCGCCAGGAAGACGCCGAACACGGCGCCGTAAGTGCCGCTGGTCCGGTGTCTTGGCCCGAAGATGTTGAAGAACCGGAGCGAAACAACCGGCAAGCCGTAGGTTTGATGCCAATGCAGGGCGTATTGTTCGCCGATGTATTTGGTTAATGCATAGGGATACATGGGGTGTGCCGGCGTGTTTTCCGGGGTCGGATAGACGTCTGGGATGCCATAACAAGACGACGAGGCGACGTAGATGAAACGTTTCACGGCGGCCGCCCGCGCGGCCTCCAGAACGGATATTGTGCCATCGACGTTGGCCCGGTGATAAATCATTGGATTTTCAATGGACGGCACAATATCGGCCATCGCCGCCAGATGATAGACGTGATCGATGCCCTCAAACGCCGCGCGGATCATTTCATGGTCGGCGATGTCGGCCTGTTGAATGGAAAATTTCGGATTGTCGGCCAGGTGGGCAAGGTCGTTCGGCTTCCCGGTGGCGAAGTTGTCGATCACAATGACTTCGTTGCCTTCATCAAGCAGGCGCTCCGCCAGATGACTGCCAATGAAACCGGCGCCGCCCGTGACAAGGCATCGAAGGCCGGATGTAGGACTATTGGTCATCAGAAAAATCCACTGTCTGCAAACTCATTGTGTCATTGAAAACGATTAAATCGTAGGACTGAAACCGGGGCAGCCATCAACTCAGATAACGCCCAACGTAGTCCGCCGTAAAGGTGTGATAGGCCCTGGCCGCCGCTAGGTTATCGTCCTGGCGCGCCGCTTGCAGGATGAACCCACCCGAGTAGCCGGTGGCCGCAAGGCCCGCAAAAACGGCATCAAAATCGGTCTCGCCGGTGCCCAGGGGAACGCTGTAATCGCGAACCGTGCAATCTTTGATGTGGACGTTGCGAATCTGATCCCCGTAGGCGGCAATCTCGGCATGGGGTTGATAGTCGAAATAGGTACTGTTGCCCGTATCGTAGTTGATCCCCAGGCGCGGGTGAGCGTGCTGCCGCAGAAATTCGGCCTGCGGTTCGGCATCCAAATCTGTTTCCAGCAGGATGTCGATACCTGCGGTGTCCGCCAGGCCAAGGGCGTCGTCAAGAAGGCGACGGAACGCATTGATCGCCGGTCCGTCTTTCAAGGAATTCTCGCCAAGCATTGGCACTTCGATCATCGGAACGCCCGCGTCGGCCGCATTCTGAATGAGCGCCTTCAAAATCTGCTGGGCTTCGGCTCGCGTTTCCTCGAACGCTGACACCAATGGCCGCTCCATGAAGGTATCACAGCACAAACCGGCAAGGCCGACGCCGGTTTCCCGAACCAAGGATGACAATTGGCGTCGGCCGGCGGGCGCGCAAACCGGATGGCTGTCATAGCTCGCCATCTCAATGGTCAATTCAATGGATGCAAAACCGATTTCCGCGGCGAGCCGGAACTCGCGCTCCCAACCGTCGCCTGGAAACGCCTGAATGCGGCCATCGACCATCGGCAATAGGCGGCCCTGCATGGTGCCGATGGCGTGCTTTTCCATTACAGGCACACAATTTCATTTCGTTCGAGGGACGATTTCAACGCGAATGCCATGCGCTGGCCGCCGGTGACATCCTGTAGTGCGGATTCCATGGGGTGATTTCCGGTGACGGCTTCGATGAAGTGCTGCATTTCTCGAATGAATAGGTCGTTCCATTCAAGGCCTTCAACGGAGATTTGTTCGCTTTTCCCCGACGTATCCGTGAGGACCAATTCGTCTGCCCCCAAATCCCAAACAATCTCACCCGATGCGCCGCGAAACACCATTTGATTGGCTTGCGGATTTTGAACGAAAGACATGTTCATGGTTACCGGTACAGGCGATCCATCTATCTGATAATCAAACAACGCCGAAACCGTATCCTCGACATCGATATCAAGGTTCGAAAGCCGGCCGCCTCGGCACCATAAACGTTCAGGCGTACCCAATATCCATGCCAATAGATCGATGAGGTGAATATTGGTCAGCACCGTGCCACCGCCAAGAGCTCTGCTGCCAACGTAGTAATCGGATGGGGACTCATAAGAATGCCAGTCGGGCATATAGGTGTGGGCCACGACGTGCCCCGAGTATAAGCGACCCACGGCCCCATCACGGATCATGTCACGAAGTTTCCTGGCGCCAGGATGAAATCTCAGCATGTAACCGACCATAACCGGGGTCGCGTGAATTTTCTGCGCATTGACCAGAGCATCCATGGCCGGTTCATCGTGCGCGAGGGGCTTTTCCAACAATATCGGTACACCCGCGGCGACCAAGCTGGAGGCCTGCTCGGCGTGCAGACTTGATGGTGTCGCAATTATGCTAATGTCAGGCGCGAACTGGTCGATGCCTTGCTCAAGCGACTTAAAAACGCGGATATCGTATTTTTCTTCAATGTTGACCTGATCATCAACAGCCAAATCGGCCGTTATCTCAAACGTCCGGCGGGCATGGCGCACGGCCGCGATTTCAGTGTCAGGCCGAAGGGCCTTGAGATTGCGCAAATGTCTTTGGCCAACGCCGCCAAGTCCAAGAAATAATGCCTTCACGAGTATCTAGTCCTTTGATGTTTGCTGCGCCATGAAGTCTGCGACCCGTTTGAATACGGGCCGAATGACAGGGCCCTCAAGCTCATCGGTAAGAGGAATGTTGCGGTCCAAAACCGATTTTAACGCCTTGAAAGTGTCGTCATAAACCTCAAGCGTATAGTCAATGATGTCCTCGTCGTGACTGAACGAGATCGAATGGAAGCCATTGCAGAGGACCCCGCGTTTAATCATCTCTTGCTGGACGAAGGTCTTGACCTCTGCAGGATCAAAACGGTCGCCGCCGCCAAAGGCGACGATGGTTCGGCAAGGATACCCAGTACACTGGACCAATTCCTCAACCCCGTAGTTTGCGGCAAGCGCATTAATTCCAGACTTTAGCCGCTCGCCAATGGTTGCAAGATGATCAATAACACCACGCGTCTGAACCTTGTTCATTGACGCCTTGGCGGCCGCCAAGGACAAACATTCCCCGCCGTAAGTGAACGAGAAGAAAGTCTTTTCAAGCGCCTGAATAAACTCTTTTTTCCCCGTGACAGCAGAAAGCGGCATCCCATTCGACATGCCTTTTGCAAAACACGCAAGGTCAGGAATCACGCCGAACAACTCCTGCGCGCCACCCTCCGCAAACCGAAAACCGGTGACAATCTCATCGAAAATCAGAACCGCGCCATGATCTCGAGCCATCTGCTGAACCGCCTCCAAAAACCCTGGTAACGGCGGGGCGACCTGAACGGGCTCCATGATCACGCAGGCGATTTGATCAGGATACTGCTCAAAAATAGCCTGTAAGGTGTCGAGTTCGTTGTAGGCAAAAGCATGTGTAATTTGCTGATTAAAATTGGGAATTCCACTATTGAGGTCAGTGTTGGCAATATACCAATCATGCCAGCCATGATAACCGCAATATGCAACATGATCGCGGCCAGTAACGGCGCGGCCGACGCGCACGGCCGCAGATGTGGCATCGGCGCCGTTCTTTCCGAAACGAACGCCTTCGGCACACGGCACCATTTCAATTAACTTTTCAGCGACCTCAACCTCCAGCGGATGCATCATGCTGAAGGTAATTCCTTTGTCGAGCTGTGTGCGAATAGCATAATCAACGTCAGGATCACAGTATCCCAGGATGATTGGCTGGCATCCCATGTTGAAGTCAATATAACGATTGCCGTCAACATCCCAGACGTGGCAACCCTTGCCGCGTTCCAAGTATTTCGGAGAAAGGCCCATGACAAATTGGTGGGGGCCTTTGCTATAGGTCTGCGTGCCGGCCGGAATGGCTTCAAGCGCACGTTCCCAAAGGGCATCTGATTCGCTAATACAAGGGTAGTTGGGCTCCATTGGATTATCCTTCTAGAGATAGGAGTGGACAGTCTTCGGCTTGGGATTGGGCCCAGCCTTCATAGTCGCCAGGGTGCCGGAAACGCCATGCTCTCAGATCCCGAGGTTCATCGATCTCGACCATTTTGTTAGCCAGTTCCGGGCTCATCAAATAGGGGTGCACGTCGGCAGTGATTAAGTTCGCGTTCGCCCGTGGAAGCTCGCGGACTTTTACTGAGCACAAGTAATTATAATTTTCCCAGGCTTCGGGAAAATCCTGCCGGTTGTAGAGATCGTTCTCGATGAAATGTTTGACACGTCCAGTTTCGCGATCGATTGACCAGCACGCATATGGGTGGCTTGCTGCTTCCATAAAAGAACAGAAAGATGACGGATCATGCTGATCGACGATCTTACGTGCTTCGTGAAAGTCGGCAATATTCCGATACACCAGCGGGATAAATAAGAGCCAAAGATGATCGTCCGGATCAAAGGCGACGGAGTCCACAAGATCCTCGAAGGCTTGTTTTATGGATGCCGTATCATCGGCAAGGCGATCCGGCCGACGGTGGCATTCGAAACCTCTAGATGCCGCCAATTCCAATAGAATTTCATCGTCGGTTGTGACGATGACGCGATCAAATAGCTTATGATCGGTGATGAAGTCGGCCAGCAATCCGAACAGATATCGATTTTTTTCCGGTACGCCCTTACTGTTTTTGCGGGCTGGGATAACGCCGATGTGACTTTGCTTTCTCATAGTTTCATTTGACGCGGTTATTGCCCGTAGGCGGCTCTCTCAACGATGACGGACCAACGCCCAAAAGCTTGATTGGTGTGTGCAACAAGTAAACCCTTTTCTTCAGCTGGGCGATATCAATGTCGCATTCGGATTTAGCCAACAACTTTCTTTTCAGCCCATCGATCGAGAAGCGTCACTTCTATCATTGGCGACGGGTTTTGCTCGACAACCTACCAAATGGTTCGCCCGCCATCGATAACCAGATTGTGGCCAGTGACAAAACTCGACGCATCGGAAGCAAGGAAGGCGACGGCGCCCTTAAATTCGCTTTCCCGCGCCATACGTCCCATGGGGATACGGGAAGCCAACTGTTTTACAAAAGCGGGATCATGGTCACGTTCAACGCCTGCCGGCGAAATTGCGTTGACCCGCACACCATGCGCGGCCCACAGCGTCGCCAAATGCTTGGTCAGATGGATGACGCCAGCCTTGGACGCGGAATAGAAAGCCGGCGCGTTGAAGTCGACACCTTCGTAGCCATGTTCATCAGGTGCATATATGCGTTGGTCCGGACTGATCAATCCGATATCGGAACCGATGTTGATGATTGCGCCCTTGCCCTGCTTGACCATGGGCGGTCCAAATACCTTACAACACAGCATCACGCCAGTTAGATTGATTTTCAGTCCGGCATCCCAAACCTCGCGGTCCGTCTCCTCGAAGGTTGCAAAAAAACGCTCCGGGTCGACTTCGCATCCGTGCTTGGTCAGGCCGGCGGAATTGATCAGCACATCGATGCTACCAAGTTCATTTAGAACCTTTTCGCGAACCGCCGCTAATGACGCTTCGTCCGTGACATCGGCTTCAAATGACGGATAGCCTAGAGTTTCGCTGGCGTCGCGAAGCGAGTCTGCCAGAAAATCGATGAGCACGGGTCGGCCGTTCAATTCCGCCAAGGCGTCGGCGAACTGCCTGCCAAGATAACCGGCGCCACCGGTAATCAGGCATACGCGGCCATTGAGGTCGAATTGCTCTCGAACCGAGGAGGCCGGTCTATTTTGAGAATCTGTCATATTACCTTCGTTTAATTTTCCGCTTCGGAGTTGCACGTATAGGTCATGATGTGAATTTGGCCAGTCCAAATTTCGTAAACATGGCCGGCCGGGAGAAGGTATTCAGAACTCTAGTGGTCCCTGTAGGACTGTACCTCGGCGTCAACAATCTTCCAAAACGGGGCATCCATGGATTGCGGCGTTTTGACGAAATCGGCCATATACGTACGGTAGATTTCCGTATTTATCGTCATGACATTGTCCATATCCCAGTCATCAATTTGTTCCAAAAAGAAGAGGGGCCGGTCTAAATTTCTTGAGAATGATTGAAGTGGTCCGCGCTGAGCCCAATGATCATACATTTCTTGGTTCGTTATAAGCATGACAGGCTTGTTAAACATGACAGCAAACCCGATTGCGGTTGACCGGTGAGCGATGACTAAATCGGCAGAGCTTACGAGTTCTGCCGTGCGCCCATATTCTATGCGGCGGCGACCAAATAAGCCGGGCATATTTTCGTAGTTGGTCCGTGGTCCGGCGGCGATGACGACGTCGAGATCAAATTCAGATTCTATTTTGCCAAAGGCGGCCCGCAACTGTTCAAGATATATTGACGCCGTTACCGGTGCTGCGCTTTTCAGCGCCTCTAAATCCCGTGGCTGAAAGGCTTCCTGATCTAAAAATACAGCGGTCCTGGTAGCCGGTACGGTTGACTTGGACGCATCGAGAAAAATATCGTAATCCATTGCATGCGCATATATTTCTGTTGTCGCTGCGGTTGTCGGGTACATGTTTCGGCCAGAGACACTGCGCTGCCCGCCGAAAACGATAAAATCGGCGGGCCGGACACCGAGAAATTTCTTGGGTAAACGGGCCAATAAAGAGCGAACCAGCGAAACTCTACCGGCCCCGATCCGGCGAAACAGATCCGCAGCACGATCAGAGAATGTTAATTCCTTAGCCCGGCCCCCCGTGTGACCCGGATAGGCGTTTGAGGAAATGACCAAATAGGGTTTGCCGGACTTAGAAATTTCCCGATACACCATCAAGCTGCCGATGTCTCCGCTAAATCCCACGTAGCATATGATCAAGTCGGCTTGCCCCAAGATACTGCAGCAATCTTTAAGAGACCGCGAATCGCTAGCAAGACAGACATTCACGGTGTCGGGCAATGGTACGGTTTGTTTGGCCAGACCCAGTGCGGGATGAACGATTTCCTGCGCATTAATGAGATCGACCTCGGCGCCCGAATTGGCAAAGTGTTCAATGCCGAGCCGCTTGACATCCCGAAGGTCCACCGTTGAACCGACAACGATCGCAATCCTTTGTATGACATTCCGGTGCGTCATTTCACGAAGCCGGGTCGTGTCGTAGAGAGGCCAACCTTAGGGTGCCCACAGTTAGCAGTTTCGAATGGCGCACGAATTAGAGGCTGTCCATAAATGTTGACGCTCGGATTTTCGCAGCTTCTTCAACTTTTCGGACACTTGAGAGCAACTCCAGATCTACATCCGACAAATCAATAGATCGGTCTTTCTCGGGTTCTTCTACATTCGAAATCAATCCGTCGGTGAGCGGTCCTGAGGATAATCCGAGGTGCGCCATTAGACCATTCATGTACTTTTTTGGATTTTCAACAAACTGGTCGTAATCCCATGCGATCAAATTTTCGCCGGCGGTTATTGAACCGTAATTTTTCACATAGACGTAACAGCACCGCTCCACCTCATTCATGCTGTTCCACCACTCAACGTCTTCGTTGAGCACAATATACGGCACGAGATCTGATCCGACGGTCTTCAAAGGCCAATAGGCAAACTCGGTACGAAGGCTCTGATCGGAAAGCCACCCTTTCGCGACAGTTGAAAAGATAACCGGTTCTGCCCGCCGAACCATCGCGATACACTTAAATCCTGGATAGAGCTTGGAAATTCTTGGCCACGCCGGCAACATGTCAGGGATTTTAAACGCCGTGCGTCGCGTTTGAGCTTCATGAAACAAGGTTGTTCGTCGCTTACTGGACAATAACCGGGCTTCAATCTCTTGCGTGGATTTTGCGTTATAAATTGAAGATTGATCTAATCGATTGAGATTAATTCGCCGTCCCGCCATCGCATCTATCATGTGATCTTCGAATAGGTAGGCTTCGAAGAGAAATTTCCAAAGATGATCTGCAATCTCGCCTTCCGTGGCCAGCAGGCAGCGCAACAGCGGGGGCTCAAATATCAATTCCACTTCCGCGGTCGAATGTAACAAACTCGCCATCATGGATGTGCCGGTCCGGCCACTCCCCGAGAGAAATAACCCGTTGTTCACGATATCGTAGACGCCCGGCTGCACAGAGTAGGTCGTATTCCCTGAGTTTTGCATGTTCATCGGTATGTTCTTCCAAATTTCACGGCTATTGAGGTGCCCCCGGGAATACATAAACCCATCGTGTTACGGCAAATTATCAAACGTGCCGCCGCTTCTGATCATGGCATAGCCCTTGTTCAGTTCGGTGATGCCGCTTTGCAAGGAATGATCCGGTCGCCAGCCGAGGCTCTCGATCTTTTCGTTGCTGACCAGATAATCGCGCTTGTCCGGGTCCTGGCCGATCTCCGATTCCAGGATATGGAATTCCGGTATTAACTTTTGAATCTCCTGGCAAAGCTGCAACTTGGTCAGATTGGCTTCGGAAAGACCGACGTTGTAGGTCTCGCCTTTCATTGTTTGGTAATTGTCCAAGGCGAATAAAAACGCCTTGGTCACGTCGCGGATATGAATGTAGTTGCGCCGGAAGTGCGATTCGAACAGCACAATAAACCGGTCATAAACGGCCCGGTAGGTGAAGTCGTTGACCAGCAGATCAATCCGCATGCGCGGCGCCATGCCGAACACGGTGGCCAGTCGGAAGGTGACGGCATTGCCGGTTTCCAAAATAATCCGCTCGGCTTCCACCTTCTCGATGCCGTATTGGGAGATCGGGCGCAGCGGGCTCTCCTCCGTGCACATGGTGTCCGCCTCGCCGATGCCATAGCCGCTGTTGGTCACCGGATAGAGCAGCTTTTGATCCGCCGAGACCATCTCGGTTAGATGCCGGACTGCATCCAGATTGATGGCGGTCGCTTCATCGGGACGCATTTTGCAGGCCGGCGCGCCGACAATGGCGGCCAGCGGTATCAAGATATCGTGCTTGGCGGCTTCGGCTTCAATCACCGAGTGATCACGCACATCGGCTTTTACAACCCGGAAGTTGGGGTTGGCACAGCATTGCGCCAAACTGTTCTGGCGGTACATGAAGTTGTCGATGACGGTGACCTTGTGGCCGCGCTCAAGCAGGGCCGGGACCATGATCGATCCAAGATATCCGGCGCCGCCGGTGACAAGTACGCTTTCCAATGTCTGATGTCCGATTTCTGAAAGTCGAAAGGGAGAGTGGGTTAAAAGGTTAGCTCAAGGCCGCATCGGTAAGCGGCTCATCGGCCTCCAAGGCGGCGGCCAGGGTGCGTCCGACAACCTCGTCAAAGCGGGTCGGTACGATGCCGACGCCACCGGTCCGCTTGGTCAGCAAATCGTCCTCGGCCAAAATCGTGCCCGCCGCCAGATAGGTCGCCGCGACGATGCTCTTTTGCAGGATCGGTTTGTTTTTTGCCTCGCAGGGCATGATGCGCTTGTCGCCGTCGCCCAGCATTTGTTCCGTTTGCCGCATTTTCACGATCAGGGCCTTTAACTCATCGGGCTCCATGGATGCCCGGTGGTCAGGCCCTGACGCCGCCTTGTCCAAGGTGAAGTGTTTTTCGTAAACGCAGGCCCCCATGGCGACGGCGGCGATGGCCGCCGCCTCGCCTTCCGTGTGATCGGAGTAACCGACGGCCACGTCAAAGGTCGCGCCGATGGTGTTCATGGCCCTGAGGTTGATCTGATCGGCTGGTGCCGGGTATTCGGCCGTGCATTGCATGACCGCCAGGTCTGTGCAGCCGGCGTCGCGGATTGCGGCAATGGATTGCGTCAACTCGGTCATGTCGGTCATGCCGGTGGACAGCAATAGGGGCAACCCGGTTTTCGCCATATAGCGCAACAACGGGATATTATTGGTATCCGTCGAGGCGATCTTAATCGCCGGTGCGCCGATATTTTTCAGGGTATCGACACTCGGCATGTCATAGGGGGTGGACAGAAACAGAATGCCTTTTTCATCGCAGCGGGCCTTGATCTTGGCGAAATCACCGAGCGGCAATTCCTCGCGCTTAATCAATTCGAACCAGCTTTCCACATCGTCATCACCGGTTGTCTCGATGTGGTAATTGGCTTTTGGGGTGCGCCGCGTGATCACCAATTCGGTGACGAAGGTTTGAAATTTGACCGCATCGGCACCCGTTTTGGCGGCCGCGTCGACCAATTCCATGGCAACATCTAAATCGCCCTCATGATTAATGCCGGCTTCGGCAATGATGAAAACCGGATGACTCGGGCCGATTTTCAGATCCGCCCGGTCAATCCCAAGATTACGCACCATGTCGTGAACTCCTTATATTTCCCGAACCGGCGGCCTGCCGGACCAAGGCGATGGACCGCTCGATATCCGAACGCGACGCATCGCGAAACTCGAGGATCAGTGGTGTATCTCCGAAACGGTCGAGCCAATCAAGTACATATGATCCGGTCACAAGAGCCTGATGATAATCGTTGGTGCCGTCATTGTGGCTTAATTCCACGGCCGCCAGATAGGGCCGGCAGGTTTCGATCAACTGCTCGAAGCTGAAACCGTGGGCTTTCGCTGCGAACCACGAGTGAGCGAAATTGAAATTGATGCCGAGGCCGCTTTTGAACAGATCGGAAAGGGCGTCAAAATCGGGCAACCGCTCCAACAGGCTGATACCCGTATCAACGAACGAACCTTGGGTTTCGACAGCCAATTTCACGCCGTGTTTTTCGGCATCGGCCAGCAATGTCTGCAATGCAGCGCGTAAGTGCTTTTGGGCAATGCCGAAATCGGCCCAGTCATCGGCAAAGACGAAATCATAGGGGGTTTCTGATTGGGCGTCGGCAATCGGCATTTCCGCATCGGAAAGAAATCCCGGGTGAATCGTGTAGAGGCTGGCGCCCGCGTCGGCGGCGAACTTAATCGCGGCGCCGGCATGGGCGATGGATGCGGTCCGGATCTGGTCATTATTCGATGCAATGTTGAGGACGATATCGTCGCGGGCCGGTGGAAAATAATTGTGCGTAAACAGCGCGCGGTCCGTGCCGGCGCGGACGACCTCCAAAAGATCGGCCTGCCATCGATGAGTTGAGCCAAGCTCAACGCCGTCGATCTCCAGTCCGGCCATCCGGCTCAAAACATCGCCCAAGCGGCTCTGTTCTGTGCCGTGCCAGGTACTGGAAACAAATATCTTCATGATCTTGTGTGCCGGTGCCGATACAGACGTGCATCCAGAAGATCGGCGGCGCGGTTGTAAAATCGGTTGCCGGCGCGGAAGTGGTCGACCGGGAGTGGGCGCCCGCTGTCATCGACCAACAACTCGAAACGGACGACACCTCCGCCAACAAAAACGTCGATGCCGGCATCGCAAACGTTCGCTATCAAGCCTTGAAGATAGGGATGAACATCTGCATCGCGGGTGCGGACGGAGGCTTCTTTGATGCGGACGACTTGGTCACCATAGCGCACCGTGGCGCCTGGGTAAGGATAACTGAAGGCACGGATAAACGTGACTGTCGCGCTGGCCTCCCAGGATAGGTCCAACAGCCCATTGCGTGGCGTGAATAACATTGGGAAATAGCATGCGCTTTCCGAATCCTGAGACTGAACTGCCAACGTGCCGGGTTTTTCCAGCGCTTGAAATAGCTGGGGAATGGCTTCGTCCACCATCAACTGATGGCACGTCTTCATGACGGTAGCTGGATAAACTGGTCCTTCGGGCAGGCGTTGTTTTTTGATGAACAGAACCGGGCCTGTATCCAACGTCGGAGACATGACGTGAACGGCAATGGCTGCGTCGCGTTCGCCCTGCAGGACTTGCCAGGTTAAGCCCCCCGCACCGCGGTGACGGGGCAGATCCCCATTGTGAATATTGATCACATTTCCCTCAAACAGACCAAGAAAAACACCCGATATAATGCGCCGCCAACTGCAAATGATGGCCAGATTAAAGCCTTGTTCGCCAATCCATGCCGCCACCTCGCGAGAATCGTGATCAGCGTTCGAAAGGCATGCAATGTCGGCTTGCTTGCAAAGATCGGCAACGGCGGAGGCTTCGAACGTGCCGCCCTCGGCTTCCATTTCCGGGTCATAAAGAACGCCGAATTCGTGGCGGCCCATTTCCAGGGAAACCGCGTAGTTGACGACGGCCCGCAGTGTATCACCGCCGCCCATGAGCAATAAACGCTTGTCCGTCGGCATATGAAGCGAAGTGGCGATCAACTGGCTTTTTCCATTGCGGCCGGCAATGCCTCGGCAAGTCGATCAATGTCGCCGCGGGACACGATGTAAGCGGGCGATATTGTCAACCCCGAACCGCGGGCATTGACCTGAATATGATGATCTTCTTCTAAAACCTGTTGCAGTTTTTCGCCGAAACCGGCGCCGCAAGACGCATTGTAATCCATGGCGACAAGCAGGCCGCGTCCGCGCATGCGGCCAAGTCGCGAATCGTTGCTCAGGCATTCGTCAATGCGCGAACGCAGATAATCGGCCATCTCCGTGGTGTGAGCCTGCATATCTGCGGAATGGACTATTTTCTGCACCGCCAGGGCCGCCGCCGCACCGAGGGCATGGCCCTGGTAGGTGTGGCCATGATGAATGCGCTGGCTTGGACCCGCCGCGATGACGGCCTCAATGGCATGATTGCACAGGACCAGGCTCAACGGCGCATACCCGGCGCCCAAGGTTTTGCCCACACAGAGGAAGTCAGGTGTGACTTCGTCAATTTCACAGCAATGCAGACTGCCGGCCCGGCCCAGCCCGCAGAACACTTCATCCAAAATGAGGTGAACGTTGTGACGCTGGCAGACTTCCCTGACGTAGCGCCAATACCCGGGCGCCGGCGGCACGTACCCGGCCGCCGCCCCCAGCATGGTTTCACCGATAAAAGCACAAACCCGCTCGGGGCCGATTTCCACCAGGGCGTCTTCCAATTCCTGCGCACCCCGGCGGGCGTAATCGTCCAAGGATTGATTGCCAGACATCTCATGGGCCGGGTTGTGGGCCGCGATGTGGCGGATGCGCTCAGGGCCCAGCGGCTGAAAGATGTCAAACAGCGGAATATCGGAAACCGCCATGGCCTGTAATGTGGCGCCGTGATAGCCGCTCTTGCGGCTGATAAACCAGGATTTTTCCGTATCGCCGGAATCGTGATGGACTTGAAAACTGAGTTTCATGGCCGCTTCAACCGCTTCCGACCCGCTCAGGCCGGCAAAATAAACCTTATCCAATCCATCCGGCGCCTTTGATACCAACAGATCAGCCAGATCGCGATGGGTTGGGTCGCTCCACACGCCGTAACCGATGTGGTTGATGCGGCCCAATTGCGCTTTCATCGCGGCAACGATCTGGGGATGGGAATAACCAAGAACCGCGCCGCCGGTGATGCCGGCGGTGAAATCCAGAATCCGGCGTCCGTCGCTGACGTGGAAATGCATGCCGTCGCCACCGATGACGTCTGGGCGCGGGTCCAAGTTCGGAAACTTTCTTAGGATGGTATCCACGTTACTAAAACCAGGTATGGACGGTGCCGGTGGGATAGGGCGCGCTGACCGTATCGGAGGCAACGTTATCGACATAGACCTCCTCCAGATAGCGGAAGGCCATGCCGGCGCGAATGTCAGGTTGGCCGATATCTTCGCCCAAGCGGTCGGCCTTCAAGATCATTTCCGGTTCGTTGAAACCGAAATGCGCCCGCATGGCCGTGGTCCCGGAAAACCGCGGGTTGAATTCAAAAGGAACCGGTCCCTTGGGCCCGACCATCAACTGCACGTTGATCGGGCCATAGGATGGAATTTTATCAGCCAGGTCAGAAAGCAGCGGCATGAGGGCATCGAATTTCTTCGACTCGACCACCCACGAATGCCCCGAACGCAGGCTGCGCCGGGCCGTAAACGGCCCGATGATGCTGCCCGAGCGAAGTTTGATAAAACTGCATGTGTATTCGTCCGAAAGCGCTTGCCCTGGTGTCGCGATCATTTCCTGAATGACCGGTTGATCGATGAAACGAAGCGCATGGGAGAGCTTGTCCAAGTCCTCGATAACATGAACACCCTGGCTGGCGCGTCCGAAGCGCGGTTTGACGATTAGCGGGAACGCAAAATCACGGACTTCCGCCAGCGCGGCATCAACATCTTCGACCAACACGGACCGCGGGAACGCCAGGCCATGCGTGCGCAGGAATTCTGTGGTCGACCATTTGTCCGTGGCCATGGCAATTGTCGCCGGCGGTGAGACCACGACCATGGCACCGGTTTCGCGTTCGATGACCGCCTTGTTGTCGGCGAAGAACATCATGTCGAACACCGATCCGATCATGACGGCGTCGATGCGTTGTTCGCACAGGATAGAAATTATCCGCTCCAGGCTGCCCGGTTCCTCGACGCGGGGAATCAAGACCGCTTCATCGGCTCGGAAGAAACCCGGATTGAAGGGATCGATGTCGGCAAAAATGATCGACACATCCAAATCGGATATATGCAGCGCCTTGGCGATGGCTTGCCCGACGCCGCTGCCGGCGCCGCTGACCAGGACGCGCAGGGTCAAGCGGGCGCCTCGTTGGTCAGGCGCGCGGTGATCTGCCCGACATCATCAATGTGATGGGCGTTTGAGCCAAGTGACAGGCGGGCGCCGGCTTCCTGGCACCATTGCACCAAGGCCCAGGGATCAGGGTGATAGTGTGAGTTGACCTCGAACGCGACACCCGTCACCGCGGCTTTTTCGATGATTTTCCGGTAGTGCTCTTCGCGGGGCTTGGCGCCGAAGCGGGTCATCGATACACCAAACGGGTGACCCAGAATATGGACGGCCGGATTTTCGAGAACCGCCAGCGACATGGCCAGTTCCGTCTCTATGGCGGTCTCCGGATTTGACTCATCGAACTCTTCAACGCCCGGCCCCGAGCGTTTGGCAAACCGGTGAACGCTGGCCATGACCATGTCGCAGGTGCCAATGATGCCAGGCGTGCTGTCGATTTCGCCGCTGAAATCGAGAACCTTCGCCTCGACACCGACAAGTGCCTGGCATAGATCGTCGGGCAGCGTCCGGATCTCAGCGGCGAACTCATGGAACCAGTCCTCGCTGGTTTGGCGGGCATGTTCGCTGAATAAAACCGCGGACATGCCATTGGTGATCGCGCTGTCGTGCATTTCACGCGCGCTGTGATTGCCGTCTGTCCAGGTCGTGTGAAGGTGATAATCAACTTTCGGAACATGCCCGGGGCTGACGGCCTGCACGTGTTCCAGCGCTGAATGGATTTTTCTCATTTTACCGAGCCGCCCAATATTGAAGACCGCGATTGTCGAAAACCACGCTTTCCGTCTTCAAGCCAATATCAGCCAAGGCACGGGACACTTGATAACGTTCGAAGGGTTTGACGAAGAACAAAAAATACCCGCCGCCGCCGGTTCCCAATAGCCGGCCGCCTTCGGCGCCGGCATCGATGGCCGTGTTATATATCCGGTCAATGGCCTCATTTGAGACGGACGGGTTGAAGCTTTTTTTAAGCCTCCAGGTTTCATCCAGCATGCGGCCGAAATCGCTGAGATTGCCACGGATCAAATTGTTCTTCATGGCGTATGCGATGGCCTTGATGTCTTCGGCAAATGAGATCACGGCGGGATCATCCGGCTCGCGGTTTCGGTTTTCCGTCTGGATGGCTTCGCCAAGATGCGTGCTGCCCGTGTAACAAAGGATAAACCGTTCTTCCAATTCGTTCATGGCGACTGGGTCAATGCGCAGGGGCGTCACGGTATTGCGGCCTTCGTTGAACTCAATAAAATTGAATCCGCCAAACACTGTGCTGTATTGATCCTGCCAGCCGCCGCTGATGGCTAATTCTATGCGCTCGGCCTCAAAGGCATGTTCGGCGACGTGGTAGTTGTCCAATTTGTCTTCGCGGAACACGTTCAAACAGCCAATAACGGCGCTGAGAACGGTCGCCGAGCCACCCAATCCGGAACCCGGCGGGTAATCGGAACTGACCCAGAGATCAAAGCCGTAGTCGGGTTTGATGACGTTGATTGCGGCCTTGAATATATCCAGGTTGCCGTCGTAATTAATTTTCGATGAGGCATCGAAGGTAACCGATTCCCCGGCCTCGTCGGAATAACACGTGATCAGATTGTCTAGTCTGCGGCGGAGTATCGCATGGCTGTGCTTGGCGATCGTTGCCGACAGGCTGACGCCGCCGTGCTGCATGAAGTACTGGGTGAAATCCGTGCCTCCACCGGCCAGGCTTATGCGGGTCGGCGCCTTGGCGCGGGCGTAGATCTCAGGCCGGGGTTCAAGATAACCGGTACTTACCAATGTCACCAAACGCCGATCTTGGTCAAGAACCGGGATCGCACGAACCCGCGAATCGAGAAGCTTTAACGTGTGTTCTTTCGTCGCACCTTCCGGCACCCAGACGAAATCCCTGTTCATGTGTTCAATCACGGGCGCATGCATGTTTTCGTGTTTCAAGAGTGCGTTGGAGATGTCGCCGTCGGTCAACAGGCCAACAACCTGGCGCGCATCATTGACCACCAAAACCATACCGCGCGCATTGCTGCGAATGGCGGCCATCGCCGCGGCCAAATCGGCGGTTTCATCAATCAATAGGGATTTGGTCATCTGAGAGTTCACGTGGCGTCCAACTTAAGCTTCAAAGGTTCGACGGAACTGGTCATAAGATTCGGGCGTGCCGATATCGTGGAACGTCTCGGCCCCGGCAAGTACATATCCGTAGAGGCGTTCGGATCGCGCAAGATCCGGCAAAAAATCCGTTTCCAGGGAAAATACTGTGCCTGGATAACCGACGATTTCCTCGGGTTCAAGGATGTAGGCGCCGGCGTTCACCTGGCCGCGTAAGGGCGCGCCGGATGCCTGCACGAAACCGGTGATCCGATCGCCGACCATGGTCACCGTCCCGAATCGCGCTACATTGGGGACATCGGCGACGGCGACGGTTGCCGCGGCCTTGTGGGCACGATGGGCGGCCATCAGGGGCGGCAGGGCGAATTCGAAATCCGTGTCACCGTTGATCACCAATAAGGGTTGATCAATTCCACCTTGATGGATGGCATTCTTGACCGCACCGCCGGTGCCCAAAGGCTGCGCTTCTTCGGCAATCCGGAGTTCGATGCCGGTGTCTGGCCGGCGGTTGATATAGGTGACGAACTGCTCCGAAAGATGATGGATCGTGATGGTTGCCCGGGTTACGCCTTGGGCGGCAAGCCAGTCGATTTGATGTTCAAAAAACGGCCGATCGGAAACCGGCGCCAAGGGTTTCGGAACGCCTGGCACATGTTTGGCCAGACGTGTGCCAAATCCGCCGGCCAGAACGACGGCTTCGATCACTGGCGGCTGACCCATTCGAGAACCACGTCGGCAATGAAATTGATCTCATCAACACTCAATCCCGTCGATGACGGCAGGTGCAGCGATCGGTATGAAACTTCTTGGCTGATCGGAAATTGCTCCGCCGGGTTTTGGTCGCGGAACGGCACCGCGTCGTGGATCGGAAAAATCATCGGCCGGCCCTCAATGCCGCGCGCCTTCATGTGATCCAAAAGCGGATCGCGCAGGCCGTCGGATTCCAGCGTGATGGTCGCCAGCCAATGCACCGGCCGGCACCATTCGGCCGTCGGGCGCCATCTCAATCGGTTGGATTCCGAAAACCGTTTGGCGAACCGTGCGGCCTGCGCGTTGCGGGTTTCGTGAATGGCGCCGAGTTGCTCAAGCTGGGCTAGGCCAATGGCGGCCTGCATGTTGGTCATCCGGTAGTTGAAGCCCGAAACCACGTGGTGGTAGCGGCGTTCGCGGCTCATGCCATGATCGCGCCGGATACGAAGAGATTTGTCGAAATCCGGATCCCGGCTCAATACGATACCGCCTTCACCGGTGGTCATGATCTTGTTGGCGAAAAAGCTGTAACACGCCGCATCGCCAATGGTGCCGAGTTGCCGGGTCTTGTATTCAGCGCCGACGGCTTCGGCAACGTCTTCAATGACGAACAAGCCATGTTTCTTTGCCAGCGCCATAATGGGATCCATGTCGGCGGCGTGGCCAAAGGGGTGAACGACAAGAATGCCTTTCGTTCGATCTGTAAGGGCTGCTGCGGCCAGAGCCGGATCGATGGCCCAACTCTCAGGTTCCACATCCACCAGCACCGGGGTCGCTCCGGTTAACGCGATCATGTTCGCGGGTGCTATAAATGTCAGATCGGGACACAAAACCTCGTCGCCGGGCCCGATCTCGAACGCCGCGAGGGCCAAATGAAGCGCTGTCGTGCAGCTGGATGTGGCGACGCCATGGGGCATGCCGACGTCGGCCGAAAAGGCTGCTTCAAACGCGCCGATGAACCGGCCTTGAGAAGATATCCAGCCACTATCGATACACTCGGCGAGGTAAGATTTCTCTTTACCTTCAAAGTGCGGCTCAAAAATCGGAATCAATGTTTCGAATTCTTCCGTTCAGGCAAGCTACCGCACCCTGGGTGAATTCCTCACCAGAGTGCAATTGCGCCAGAGGGTTTAAGCGCAGGCCGAAACGGCGCTGGCAGGCACACGAATCGAAATTCGCCGTCCCAACATCTCGAGCAATATGCTGACCCGTCCATCGGCGCATAAACTCTCAAATTTCCCCGCCTGATCGGCGAAGGCGCCGACCAGGATCTGTAATTTTTCGCCGACGACAAATGATCGCAATGAACCGACGCTGACGTGGCCTTTGCCGTCTTCATGTTCGCGGAACTGTTCAACAACGCCTTCGGGCAGCGGGACCGGGCGGTCATTTTGGCAAACCAATTGGCTGATTCCGACTGTTGAATGGATGGCCCGCCAGCATTGATCATCCAGATTGCGTTCAATAAAAATGTACCGAGGGAACAAAGGTGCCGACACAGTTTCAACTTTTCGCGCGTGGCTGCGGCGTTTCAGGAAGGTCGGCAGATAACACTCAAAGCCTTGACGAAGCAAATGAAACTGGGCTTTGCGTTCCGCATTCACCTGGGTTTGTGCAACATACCATCGATTCATTTGCCGACCGCCTCGGATTTGTTGTTGCGCGAAACATTCAACATGTCTGGGACAAGAATGCATTCGTCCGCGACATGTTTTCCGATTGTGTCGTAGGTGCCTTGCGGGTCGGCTAGGTCGGTGATGATCACCGCGTGACCGGCGAACGACGACGCATTTTCAAGCACCGGGATATCCTGATAACGCGGGCCTTCTATGGCTTGATCAATGAACGCGATCAGGTTTATGTCGTCGGCGTTCGCACACATGAGAGCGATTTCCGTAAGATCGCCGACACCGGCAAAGCCCACATCACGCCAGTTCTGGCGTCGGCAAAATTCAAAAATTTCCGTGTATTGAGCACGCGTGTTGCGAAACAGATTGAACGAAACCGACAGGTATTCCGCGGTCAGGCGACTTTTTTCGGCAAATCCCTTTGGCGTCAGGTAGTAGGAATACCGACTGCGCGGAGCCGTGACGACCTTGACGAAACCTTTTTTGATACATCTTTTCAAATAGGTGTTCACAAGGCCCAGGGCGACGCCGACTTGTTTAGCGGCAACGCGTTGCGTCAGGGAATCATTTTCATGAACGGCTTTCAGCAAACCAAGCATGAGTTCTGATTCGGTCGCTTGGGACTTCCCGCCGCTCATCAAAACTGGCTCTTGGTCGGTGTCTTTAGTTTAGCGTTCATAGCGTGAACATATATTCGTTCACACCATGAACGTCAATTAAAAAAAACTGATAAACTTCATATATCTAGCGTCGCCTAAACTCGAAATTAATTGAAGCCAAAACGCCTTTGCTTAGCCGGTAAGGGCATCATCCCGATTAAGCCACCGCCATGCGTCGGCGATCTGATTCTCCAAACCAGAACGCGCCGGTTTCCATCCGAGGATACGGTGGGCCAGCGACGCGTCGCCGATCAGTTCCGGTGGGTCACCGGGCCGGCGCGCCTTGATTTGAGTCGGAATATTCCGATCTGTAATTTTGCCAGCGGCCTCAATGACGTTGCGAACGGAATGACCTTGTCCATTTGCCAAATTCAACGTCAGGCTTTCGCCGCCGTTGAGCATCCATTCCAATGCGGCAACATGGGCGTCGGCCAGATCGCTCACATGCACATAATCGCGAACAGCCGTGCCATCGGGCGTTGGATAGTCGTCACCAAAAACGTCAATATGCGGACGAAGCCCTGCAGCCGTCTGCAGGACAAGCGGGATCAAGTGGGTCTCCGGGTCATGATTTTCGCCAATTTCGCCGTCGGGATCTGCGCCGGCCGCGTTAAAGTACCGAAGCGAGACTGACCGAATGCCGTGCGCGGTTCCCGCAGCTCTCAGCATTTGCTCGACCGTCCATTTGGATTGGGCATAGGGGTTCATGGGGTTCGGGGGGACGGCTTCGCTGATCACCGAGGTCTCGATGTTTCCATACAGACTGCAGGTGCTGGAAAAAACGATATTTGCGATTTCGGCGTTCACCATTTCGGACAACAGCTTTTCGCTGCCCCCGACGTTGTTTCGAAAATACTTCAGGGGATTGTCGACGGACTCTTGAACATCGGTGTAGGCGGCAAGGTGAATAACGCCACAAAACTGATAATCCCGGCAAGCTTGTTTGAGGACGACTTCGTCATGCAGGTCACCGGTGATTAATGGCCCCCATTTCACCGCACGACGAAATCCTTTGCTCAAATTATCGAAAGTAACCGGCAAATGCCCGGCAGTAGCCAGGGCTTTTGCCACGTGGGACCCGACATAGCCGGCCCCGCCGGTCACCAAGACAGCGTCCTTCTGTGCGGTCATTTCCGCCCCCACGTTATTTACCTCGGCGCCCTGGCCGGGTGTCGGCCGCTATGCGCGGCGGTATATACCATACGCGTATCGGGAATGTCTTTGTCATCGATGTCCAGCCCTCAATTATACCGCGTCTTATTAAGCGAAAGATTAGGGTGTCGATGCCAACGCATGACAATAACAGCAGGACCTGTCTCATGGAATGGGTCACTGCGTTGCAGGCAACAGAGATTTCAAATTACTCTGGTTTAATGCCTGCAAAACCTGATTTGCGACGAGAACATTGCCCTCTTTGGTATAATGTTGGAGGAAGAGTGACCGGGGGTCGGCGTGGGATTCGAAAACCGGAACAAGATCGATAACCGGGATGCCGAGCTTTTTATCGAGAATGAAAAGAACACGCTCGCGTAAAAGATTTTGGAAAATTGCCCCCAAAAGATTAGAAAATCGACGTTCGCCCGGCAGGTAAACAACGGTTAGACGGGCGCCTGCAGCCTCAACCTCGCGCCGGGCCGTTTCCATGATCTGGCCAAAGAGTTTCAACTCCCGGGGCTTGGGACCAATTGTTACGTGAAGACGGTTGCGCAGATTCCGGAGCAGTAGGAAATCGGTTACGTTGAAACCCGCGAACTGCCCAGGGGCAATGATCGGATTGGCAAAATTTACCGGCTGATCGGCATTTTCACCGAGCCAAGTCTTGAGCCGCCGGTCAATTTCCGGTTGGCGACCTGCCAGCCCTTGAGAAAAACTGTCTTCCAAATAATTCATCAAGAGTGTGACGCGACTTTCTGCAGGAAGGTCCGTCGGGATGTCGTTTTCTTCAAAATAGAACCAGAGAACCGTCGACGGTTTCGCCGTCGCCAGAAATTCGCGTAACGAGGCCAGCATGAGTAGTGGACCGTTGGATGACTGTCCGATGGAAACCGTGCCTGGAAATTTCCGACGGATCAAGGCGACAAAATTTAGATCTGGTGCGATGCAGGCGCCATGGGTGAACGAATCTCCCACTGCCAGTATGTCCATATTTGCACGGCCCCAGATGCCGCGCGGATTGTTGAAACCGTATTCGTCGCTTTCGTAAATGATCCATTCGTCGGCCTCGTTGCAAAAGAGGGTAGTGGCGGTGGATACACCGGAAACCGGAAGAAAGTCGCCCAATTCCGAAATGGTATCATCTTTGCGGTGAACCAGCAGAGCGTACGGCGGCACCGCTGGGTAGACGGCCATGCCTTTCGATCGGAGATCGGCAAGAACCTCAGGGATTGACCGCGCTTCCCGGTTCGGTCGCGAATTCGCCGGCTCCTCTGGGGCCGACGCGTACCATTCCATCTGCATGGCCAGTTCCAGCGCCCAGAACGGGGCTAGCGAGGAAACCAGGACAATTGCCGACACGGCCCGGACCTGCGGGGAAAACCTGAGAAGGACGAACGACCCGAAAGCGAAAACAAGAAGCCCGATGGATATCTGCAGAAGAAATGCGGATTGCAGCAGATATTCCCCGAAATAGTATATAAAAATCGCGAGCGCCGACAGAAACCCGAACCCTGAGAGCACCAATATAGCGGATTGAATCATTTTGCCGGTGACTTTGAGACAAGGATGTGATGTCGGGACGGCGCACTATATGACGGCGGTCTTTTCCTGTCTACCGCATCGGCTGTCTCTGTCTAAACCCGAACTTGACGCCGCCGGGCCCTTCCCATTTAATCGCGCCCAATTCGGCAGGCGGGTTGGGGATTCCCGAAACCATGGAACGATCGAAAACGGCAAAAGGTTTCGAGCTGGGCCCCCGCCAAGTCGCATTCGTGGGCTTAGTAACGGTGTCCCTTTGTGCGGCTCTGGCCTCCCTCCGCTTATATTACAATATCTCGTTCGCTGAGCCGCTGCATTATGTAAGCAGCGGTGACGAACAATCTTCGTTGTTTGCCATATGGCGGGTGGCCGAGGGCCTTTCTCCATATACCGACCGCTTCGCGCCACCTTTCACATTGGCCAGCTACAACTGGCTTTACTACAAAGTCTATGGCGATGTTTTCGTGGCGGCCTCGGCGTTGTTTTCGCTGGACGATTCCTGGGTGCCGACAGTCAGTCGGCTATTCACTCTCCTCGGGTGGGCGGTCTCTGGTCTATTCTCCTATCTGGTCCTCGCTTTGGTTGTCGCGCAGACTGACGGGCGGTGGTTTCGCGTCCTCGCTGCCGGGTTTGCCCTGCTTATCGCGATTGGGCCGTTAGTCGGGTTTTGGTTGATCACCGTACGTCCCGACATCTGGGCCTTCGCCCTCGAGATCATCGGGTTTTGGGTATTCGTAAAATGGTATCCGGAGAAACGGCCATTGGCGGTCGGGGGGTTCGCCGCGTTCTTCTATGCCGCCTGGGCTTTCAAGCAGACGGCTGTTCTCGTCGGTGGCGGCATTGGGCTTTATCTTTTGGTGCGGCGCGACTGGCGAATGGCCTTCCTGCTGGCCGGCCTGATGATCGTTGCCTGGGGACTTACCTTTCTACTGGCCGGCGCCGACTATCGCGATGCGTTACTCTTTTCCGGCGTCCCGCTTGAGTACACTGTTACCAACGGCCTTCGAAACTTATTTCATTGGGCGGGTAAGTTTGCGCCCGGTGTGGCCGGGGCAGCAGTTCTGGTTCTTCTTATCGCCGCCAATGCAGAGGTACGTCAGACGGTAATCGAAAACCAGCATGTTGTTCTTGGCCTTTCGGGATTGGCGGTCTCCGTCGGCCTTGCCCTGCTCGCCAGCACCCAAACCGGGGCTGCGGAAAATTACTTTTTTCAAGCCGCATTTTTTTCCGCCTATTTAACTATAGCCGGCATGGCCACTCTGGGCGTGGGGCAGTCCGGCCCATCGTTCCAGCTTGCGGCCGGGGTGATCGCCGGATGGCTAGTGTTATCGATTGCCGTCGGGGCTGCTTTGACGGGTGTTGTCGGCATCAAGGATTTGACCGGGCAACACCGCAGCTACAAGGCACTTAAGGCTTGTCTGGATGATGTCCCACGGCCGCTATTCGTCAACGAAGTTTATTTGTCGCTGCCCTGGATGACGCCACGGTCGGAGCCCTATGTCTTGTCATTTTTTTACGAACGCGAGCGGGTCCTGGACCAACCTTTCGACGGTGATGGCATCGGTGGACGCATCCGCAATGGCCACTTTGCAGCACTGGCCTTCTGGCAAGGAAGTGTGACGGAACGTTTCGATGGCGCTTCGCTTAAGAAATATGAGAAGAAGCCGTTACCTTGCGGCAACCTGGACATCTGGTTAAGGAAGTGAGCGCTTTTTGCTGAACACGAAGCGCGGCCAAAGAGCCAGGATAATGCCGATCATGCTCATCCCTGTTTTCCAGGTACCGGAGAGCGAGCCGGTAATCTTGGACATACCGATCCGCTGGCCGTAACGGAGCGGCACTTCGGCGAATTTGAGCCCGTGCAGATGCGCCACAATCAACATGTTTGGCAGAAAATGGGATTTGCCGACGGTGAGATCGCCCAGAATCTTTTTCGCCTGATCCGTCCGAATGAGGCGAAAAGTGCAGCCGCAATCGGTCAACGCCGGCATGGCGTAGAGAATCTGCATCATTTTGGCCACCCAAATGTTCCCCCAGCGCAGAAACAAACCCATATTGGCCCCTTCGCGGAGCAGGGAGGCATGGGTCCGGGTTCCCAGAACCATGTCCAAGTCGCCTGAATAGGCGAGTAGTTTGACGATGTCAGAAGCCGTGAATGTGCCATCGGGCTCGCATAGTACGGTGATGTTCTTGTCGGCTTCCGCGAGGCCACGTTGCAGCGCGTTGCCGTAGCCCTGCTTGGTTTCCGTGACCACCCGGGCGCCAGCTGCGCGTGCCAGTTCTTCGGTGCGGTCCGAGGAATTATTGTTGATGACCACAATTTCATCGATGAGAGGCGAGCCGTCGGCATTTTTCACACCGAGAAAATCGCGGACGGCAGCCTCAATGTTGGCCTCCTCGTTATAAGCCGGAAAGACAACCGAAACGGTCTCATTGTTCCACATCAGTCGACAAAGTCCTTGCGCCAAGAATCCGGCATGTTTCTGGAAATCTCGACAGCGGCGAAGCGCTTGGTCGCCTGCGGCCCGCGGTCGCGGGCCCATGACGCCATTCGTTTCAGGCCCTCTTCGAGCGGCACGGGAACCGGAAGGTCGGGGAAAAAGCGGCGCAGCTTGGTGTGGTCGGCGTAGGCGTGGACCACTTCGTTGCGCGCTTCCAGGTAGGTCACTTCAGCTTTCACTTCTATGGCGGTCGCGACAGAGTCGACCAGTTGGTTGACCGTGTACGGCAGATCGGCGCCGACGTTGAAGACTTCACATGCCGTGTCAGGAATGTCCAAGCAAGCTACCATGGGGGCAATCACGTCGCTGATGTAGCTGAAAGCCCGTGACTGTTCGCCGTCACCGAAGACCGTAAGCGGCTTTCCCTGGAAGACCTGATTCATGAAAATGCCGATAACATTGCGGTAGCGGTCACCGATGTTCTGGTGTTCCCCGTAGACGTTGTGGGGGCGAAAGACGGTGTAGTCGAGCCCGAACATTTCATGCGCCGCACGGAGGTCCAACTCGACGGCGTACTTGGCAACCCCATACGGGTCTTCTGGCGCCGGTTCCAAGTCTTCCACCATGGGCAACTGGTTGGAACCGTAAACGGCTATGGAAGATGTGAAAACAAATCGCTCTACGTCATGCAGCACGGCAAGGTTTATTAGGTTGATCGAACCGATCAGATTATTTTGATAATTGAATCGCCGGATGAAATGCGAAAGGCCTTCGGCCGCATAGGCAGCCAGATGAAATACGTGGCGGAAACAGTGTTTCTCGAAGAGACCTGCCAAAAGCCCTTCGTCTTGGATTGAGCCCTCGACGAAAAGAGCACCTTCAGGCACGTTCTCAGCGAAGCCGCCGGAAAGATCATCGAACGCGACCACCTCCCAGCCCGCCTTCAGCAAGGCCGCTGCCAAATGCGAACCCATGAAGCCGGCAGCCCCGGTCACGAGGACTTTGCGGGACTTTGTAGGATCGGCGACCATGTCAAAGCGCTCCTTCGTGACCCGGTGGATACTGACCGGGAAGTTGCGGTTTTTAACAAGCCAGTCCGGCAATTGCCATCCCTTTCCAAGTTAATTTCGTCAATCCGGAATGAATGGTTGATGTCGATCCACGGAGGACGGATGGCGGGAGATATTGGAATTTGTGGCCAGTTCGTCTTTCGCATCTCTCAATGCGAAGCCCCATGCGTCATCCTGGCCACCCTGGCGCGTTGAGATAACTCGGTCGTGATTAAGTTTATTGAAGAACCACGCGACGCAATTGCACTTCTTGTAACGCCCGAAGATGTCGGCCACGGGCCGGAAACGAACCGGCGTGTCGCGGAAAGTTGATCGACCGCACTGTATTTGTTGGAACACGGACCGACAATTCGCCCAAATACGGGGAAGTCAGTTGGCGCGAACTGAAGGCCTTCTGTCTCTCACATGAAGCAACCGAAACCGTTCGAACCTGACAGGGCGGCAGTGATTTGCGTCAATGGCAGAAATCCCGCACGACCTTTTTCCAACCGGCCTTGAACTTTCGATCATCATTCTTCAGGCGGATCAGAATCGACACAATGTTCAGATTGCCCGAACAAAAATTCACTTTCGTCCTGAATGGCTGGAACCGCCAAATAGTGTAACCGTTTTGCTTCGCGGCGGCCACGCGTGACCGTGTCAAGAACCAAACCCACCGAGAATGAGAAAAAGGAAATAATCATCATGCCGGTGACCAGCACGGCGGTTGGGATGCGTTCCACGGCGCCTATTTCAAGCCACGGCAACAAAATTTTCGGGATAGCGATACCAATTGCAATGATGGCAAACAAGCTGCCGATCCACGAAAAAAAAAGTAGAGGCCGCTCGGTTTTCAACAGCTCAATTATCGTCAATAAGATTCGCCATCCGTCAAGCCACGTTGAAAGCTTGCTCATCGAATTCTTCGGCCGCTCGACGTAAGGCGTGGCAATCTCGGCAGTTGGCAATCGAAGTTCGAGCGCATGAATCGTCAGTTCTGTCTCGATCTCGAAACCAGTCGAACGGCCTGAAAAGGATTTAACAAAGCGTCTTGAAAAAACGCGATAACCGGAAAGCATATCGACAACCGGACTGGCAAACATCCAAGTTACAAGCGACGTGAGAACCTTGTTGCCAATAACGTGGCCCCGGCGATATGCCGTCTCGCCGTCAGCGATCCGGTTCGCATAGACCATATCCAGTTGGCCGTCGATGAGGCGCTTCACCATCTCCTGCGCGGAAGCCGCATCGTATGTGCCGTCGCCATCGATCATCACATAGATGTCCGCTTCGACATCGGCGAACAGGCGGCGGACCGCGGTTCCTTTTCCGCGTCTCGGTTCCTGCCTGACGACAGCGCCTGCCGCGATGGCATTCTTTGCAGTCTCGTCCGTCGAACCATTGTCACAGACGTAGACCTTGGCCGTCGTTAAGCACATGGAAAGATCTCGGACGACTTTGCCGATTGTTATTTCTTCATTTAGGCATGGAATAATGACTGCGATACGAGGCTGGCCGATGGGGTTTGGCGCCTTTGAGTGCGCGCGCATCATAGAAAAGCTGGCCTGGAAATGGTGGAAATTTCGATCACGGCTACCAATCTATCTGACTCGGTGATTAATCTGAACAATGGCACCATACAGAATATCTTAATAAAGGAGTCTGCGGATATCTGAAAGGTCAAATTCTTCATGCGGAGATTAAGGGTTCATGGTCCGCAATTGACAGGCTACGGCGTACGTGCGACCCCTCGACACGTATGGCATCAGATGGAATGTGGAACGCGCTAGTATGAAATTTTCGACAGCATCTGCCATCATCGCGCGGAATGTCAAAATATGGACTTATAAGGCGTTCCGTCAAACGCACCGATTGAAACCCTATAAAGTTCTCGTTTCACTGACCAACCAGTGCAATTCCCGTTGTGAATATTGCGACATTTGGAAGATCAATCCGGAAAATCCAAGCTTGTATGCCGACGAACTCCGATTGGAAGACCTGGAGCGCATGTTCGCCGATCTAAAGGGTAACCTAATTTGGCTCGCGTTGTCTGGCGGCGAAATAACGTTGGTGAAATATTTTAAAGAGATGATTGTTGCGGCGCAGCGCCATTGTCCGAACTTGCGCCTCGTCAGCTTTACAACCAATGCGCTGGCCCCTGCGCGGGCCCAGGAATACGCCGAGTTCATTCGTGACCAGGGCCTCGATGTCTTCGTTACGATCAGCCTGGATGGTGACGAAGAGTTCCATGATCGCGTCCGCGGAATAAAAGGTAACTTTGCAAAATGTGTGCGTCTTTACGGCGCGCTTAATGACGCGGGGATCCCTGTCCATTACGGAATCACTGTTGCTGATGAAAACTATCAATTCATTCGCGACCATTATGCGGTGCAAAACGACGACATTAAATCCGTTACTTTTGTCCATAGCGGCGGCATATATGAAAAAGAAAACCCCGTCGACTATGATCGAATTCGCCAAGGGCTGCGCCACATATATGACAATTACAAAATTGATCATTTATCGGAAATTTTAGAAAAGATTCACATTAAGATATCAATGCTGTTTTTGGACGAACCATTTTCCAAGAATATCATTCCCTGCGAGGTCATGAATACATCCGCACACATCATGCCACATGGTGAAGTGCAGCCCTGTATGTTCATGCCAAAGATCGGCAATATTAAATCGGATCATCTTGCCGATATATATTCCAGCCCCGAAGCACACCGTGTCCGCGAGGAAATCCGGCGTGACCAATGTCCAAAATGTTGGATGAATTGCTATTCGCCGTTTTCGATGATGCAACACCCGTTGAAATCACTGACAGCGTTGGTAAAGCGCGCCGGGTCCTAATCTCGAAAGGTTCCGTGATCAATTCAATTTGCCCAACCGGCAGCGTTTGGTCGGTGTAAAACTTCAACCTGAAAATTCCACAACCTCACCGATGCCCTGATCTAAATGGCGTGGGACGGCTTAGTCCAATAGCCATTGATACCAGATAGGCTTATACATTGCGCCGTCACCGACAATGACGACGTTCAATCCGTGCCCCAGGGCTTCTGCACTAAATTAGGCAAAATCGACGGGGAAACGCGTTGGTGATTAGGGGAATAGATTGTAGCGGATAATGCAATAAATCGCGCGCACGCCGTCAATCCAGTTGATTTTCTTACCTTCGGCATAGGTGCGTCCCGAATAACTAATGCCGACTTCGTAAATGCGGATGGCAGGGCTGATCTTACTGATCTTGGCCGTCAATTCAGGCTCGACGCCAAATCTCTTCTCACGGATTGATATGCCGGCGATAATTTCACGGCGGAAGACTTTGAAACATGTTTCCATGTCCGTGAGGTTAAGATCGGTAAAAATATTCGACAGTAGTGTCAGAACCTTATTGCCGACGCTATGGCGGAAATACAGAACCCGGTGGCTGGCGCCGCCGATAAACCGCGACCCATAGACAACATCGGCGAGGCCTTCCAATATTGGACGAAGAAGTATCGGGTACTCCGCCGGGTCATATTCGAGGTCCGCGTCCTGAATCAGAATGATATCGCCGCGGGCCTCGGCAAATCCCGTCGAAAGGGCGGCGCCCTTGCCCTGATTTCGCGAATGTTTGAAGTGGCGAATTCTGGGGTCTTGGCGGCAAAGCTTCTCGGCGATGGATACAGACCCATCGGTCGAGCCGTCATCGACAATGACGACATCCAATTCGAGTCCTAGGGTATCGGCGTTCAATACTTTTGAAACCAATGCCTCGATTGTTTTTTCTTCGTCAAAACATGGGATTACAACGGAAATTGATTTCATCGCGTGCTGGCTTGGGTGTTGCCAAGTACCTTAATTTTGGAGAGAGGAAAATTCCGCAAATTTGGTAGATGATTTGACCATCTCACGCAACAGCCTTTCAGCAAGGAGTTCAACCGTCGTTGGGCAACATCGACCGCAGATGCAGGCGCCGGCGCGCGTACAATGGGTCAAGCGTACCATCGATTGTCAAATGCTGGTATGCGACAGGAGCCGATAAATCTACAGGATCGCCATGGATCGTATGCGGATGGGTCGATATTGAATTGAGTCCGCGAACGCCGGCACGGCAGTAGGCATACCGCTGTTTGATGACCTCAAGTGCGGACGGCGAAATATTATCAATGTCGCCAAACGCAAATGCGTACCATTCCACAGGCTTTGAAATCCGATCCTCGATATTGTCTCCAGACGCCGTAACTTCGTGGCGCAAAGCGTCGCCTGTCAGCCCCGCCAATGAAAGATGGGTCATGCCATGCGCGCCGATTGTATGTCCGGCGGAAGATAAATCACGAATTTGCTGCCAGTCCATAAGGCGACATCGCGCGGCGTCCAACATCTGTGTGGAAGGGTTGGTGATGACATTGTCACAGATAGCGCCAAATTGGGCGCTGCTCGGCAAGTCAACCAAGCCGGGACAGATGAAATACAGCGCCTGAATGCCACGCTGAGACAGGACGTCCATGGCAAGTTCGTAATTGCCGACAAACCCGTCATCAAAACTAATAAGACACGGCGGTGGCATCCCAATGGGATCAATACCTTTCGGTACGATACCTGACAACCATTGCGCCGCTTGCTTTGGTGAGATGATGGCCTTTCGCTCGTCGAGGTACTGAATGAGATTTTCGAACGCGCCACGATCAACCTCAGACACATCATGAAAGATCAGCGTGCGAAAGCCGGCGGAGGCCGGGATCACGCGCCGGCACCATCTTGATAGGCTCAGGGCGGGTTGGGCAATCCGGTACCTCAGCATTTTGGCTCTGCTCCCATGCGCTCAAGCGTTCGATTACTCATTGAGTTCAATTGTTGGCATCTTCGAATGCGTTGGGTGTACAGCTCCCATGGACTGGCAAAAACAATAGGTGATCACGAAGCATCATCGCCGTTTTATGGCGATTCGGATCGGCGGTTACAGCTGGCGCGAGATCTGGCCAGGTCTCGACGGCAATCCCTTTCTGGCGCAGCGACGTGAAATGTGCTGACGCCGAACTTTTATCCGGGCATTTCAACGTGAACCGATATGGGGCAGGTCCTTCCTCCTCAAGATCAAAAAATGGTTCGCTGCCATCGCCAGCGCCGCTGAAATATTCGCGCCACACTTTCGCGGCCTCTTTGCGTTGCGCGGCGATGCCCGAGAGCTTGGTCGCATAACGTGCAATCAACCGCCGGCCGGTCTTGCTCATATCTCGATCAGGTTCGCGCGCGGCCCCACCCAAATCCACATCGAAACCCGGCATGCCTTGAATTCGATTGCGTAAGATCCAGCTGGGAGCGAATTTTTGCAGGGATCGCTTTGTAATCCACGTCCAAGCGGGTTGGGCGCGTTTGCAGCTCAAAAATTCCGTCGGTTTTCCCGCATCTGGCAGAGCATCCAGATTTCGTATTAATAGCAGGGCCCCGTCCGGTGTCGGCAGCAACTTGTGCGGGCTGAAAAATATGAAATCTCCGTAGGCGCCGATATCATTTGCAGGCGTAAGCACGTGGGCTGCGTCCTCGACCAGCAGGGCCCCCGATGTCTGGCAAAAAGCTGCGGCGGCATGGCCGTCAAGAGCATGGCCGAAATAATGCACTAAGAAAAAAAGGTCAGGGGGAGGGCCCTGTGTCAGAAGTTCACGGCAATCAGCCCAATGGGGCTCCAGGTTCGGCCCGATCGGGTAAAAACTCAAGCGCGCACCCGTTTCGCGTAATAAGTCTGCCGATTGGCTACAAAAATAATCCGGCAGCCAAACATGCGGAGCCTGATTGTCGTGGGAGGCTTTCCACCACTCGGAAATCGTCCACATGGCCCAGGCCGAGCGTGAGAACCAGAGCACGAAATTGTCGTCTTTAAGCCATGGTTGCGCCAATTCTTTGTCCGTCGGACAAGCCGAAACTGCCGCAGATGCCAAGTCTGCCCAGGACGGAAGTGGCACAAATGTATTCATTCACGTCTTTCGTCGAAGTCGCCCGAATTGCGGTTCAATATAAACAAGCAATAAACAAACAATTCAAACCTTGGATCACCATGTTTTGCGAATCCGTTGGCAATCAAGGATTTTCAACCGTATCAGAGCGCGAGGCCAGAGCAAGGGCCATCCCGATGACAAAACTTGCCTGCCACCAGGCGGACCAATAGGAATAATTGAAAAATCCTGAAACCCAATATCCCGCCATGATCGTCAGGGAGACGAGGTACCTCGCTTCGCCGGTTTGACGGAAGCGCCTCATCAAATGAGCGGCCATCGTCCCGACGGCAACAAGTAAAATCATTAGACCGATCGTTCCAGTTTCGGCCAATATCTCAAATAGCCAGCTGTGTGGATGAGCTGGCATAATATGTAGACCTTGATCGCCCGGCAAAGGTGCGTCCGCACCGGGCGTGAAGTTGATGGTATTGGCGCCAATCCCAAACCACGGCGCACGTTCAAAGATTTCCAGGGAATGCGCCCAAATGGTTTGGCGTTGAAAATCAATAAGCCAAACGGGAATTAGCCAATCGCTCCCCGGGGCAGTCTCGATCATGTCTCCCCGCGTGATTTTAAGCCAAACGACGACCACGAAAAATATTAGCCCGATTCCAGATGTCGCCAACAAGATATGCTTGCGGGTTCCCCGGCGAACTAAAAATGCGATGGCCCAAATCAGCAACATGGCAAGAAGCCCGGCGATCGCGGCCCTGTTGTAAGACGTCCAAACCAGGAAGGTCATCCCGGCTATTGCGGCAAGCGTAACGTATCGGACAAATGATTTCTCGGCCATCACCCGCCACACGAAAATGGGCATGAGAACCACAACGAGCGAGCTGAAATTCTTTAACTCCCACTGAAGAGGTGTCGATTTCCAGCCTTTTAGATGCAAGAACCAAAACAGTTCCGGCAGCATGGTCATCGATAATATGCCGAATAATATGCTGATTGCCGACGTCATAACCAATACCTGCATACTAAAACGGCACATTTGTTGATCTGTTTGCAGGGCGGCAAACATCATTGCCGCAAGGGCAACAAACATGCCCGTACGCAGCACCGCTTCAAACGAGCGAACCGGGAACTCGGAACCAGCGGCGCTGACCGACCATACGGCGATGGTTGCGGCAATCGTTAATCCAAAGATCGATCTTCGCCGCTCAACCAAATACAGCCACGCCAATTGACGAAACTTACTGGCAAGTAAGGCCAATAAACCCAAACCAATGACCACTGCAAACACCGCCCGGCCAAACACAATAGTTGGGATGGACATACCGACCAAGGTCGCGAACGCAATGCGAAAATTTAACGAGAAATTTGTCGGCAAGACAGTTACCCGGCCCAATCCAGCGGAAAGTATCGATTACTCTGGTTATGCCGTTGAGACAAGGACGCAGCTTAATATTCATTGGCATTGACTTTGGCCTCACTGGCCATCAAACGTACGCTGTCTTGTCAATTCTGTAGATAATTGGACGCTGCCACTGACAATGGTTGATTTTTCGTCTTCAGATGTCCGAATTGCCGTCATCGGACTGGGCTACGTCGGCCTGCCTTTGGCGCTGGCGTTGGCGCGGCATTATCCGGTTGTTGGCTTCGATACAAACAGTGAAAGGCTTGAAAGCCTCACACACGGCGAAGATCGGACAGGCGAAATTCCGCCCGAAGACCTACAGTCCTCACCCTTGACTTTTGCATTGCGTGCCGACGAATTGGCCGACTGCAATCTGTATATTGTAACGGTTCCGACGCCGATCAATGACGACAAAACGCCGGATCTTTCCGCATTGATCGCCGCCAGTCGTGACATTGGCGAGGTGATGTCGGCGGGAAGTGTCGTGGTTTTTGAAAGTACGGTCTATCCCGGCGTGACGGAAGAAGTCTGCGGACCCGAACTTCAACGGGCGTCCGGGCTGAAGTGCGGTGAAGATTTCTTTCTTGGTTATTCGCCGGAGCGGATCAATCCCGGGGATAAAGAGCACACAATCGATAGAATTACGAAGGTTGTCGCCGGGCAAACGCTTGAAGTCGCGGCATTGCTGCGTGATGTCTACGGGAGTGCCCTCTATGGGGGTGTTCATGTGGCCCCGGATATTCGCACGGCGGAAGCCGCCAAAGTCATTGAGAATGCCCAGCGCGATATCAACATCGCCTTTATCAATGAAGTTGCCATGATCTTTCAGCGTCTCGGCCTTGATACCCAGGACGTATTGGCCGCAGCACGGACGAAATGGAATTTTTTGAATTTTCAGCCGGGCCTTGTCGGTGGCCATTGCATTGGCGTTGACCCCTTCTATCTGGCGCATGCGGCGCGACTGGCTGGCCATGACCCGGAAGTGATTCTTTCGGGACGCCGGATCAATGACAGTATGGCGGCTTTTGTCGCGAAGCAAATCTCGGCGCAATTGCCTGACAAGGCGCGGGTCCTGGTGCTCGGTTTGACGTTTAAAGAAAACGTCACTGACTTGCGAAATTCAAAAACAGTAGATTTAATTCATGCGCTTAAGGACGATGGGCATACTGTTGATGTTCATGACGTCATGGCAGATCCCGTTGAGGCCAAACACCATTACGATATCGACCTGATCAACGAACTAAGTGCCTGCACAGGTTATCACGGGGTCGTCGGCGCCGTGCAGCACGACGCCTATCGTGATTTATCGGCGCCGGCGCTTTTGAAGATGATTGAGGCCGGAGGCTTATTCGCAGATCTCAAAGGCATGTGGCGCCATCGCGAACTTGGCCCGGAGGCTCGGTATTGGCATCTGTAATCAAGCCAAATGCTGCCGAACGGTGTGTTGTTGGGGTTTGATTTTGTCTGCGCGATTATTCAGTTCTATTCAGTCAAGCGCGAAGGCATTCTTGTAATCCAATTTTAGATCCGGGTTCTGATTTTCTTTGCGCAGATAACAATTGCCGATCGCCAGAACTTCAATGTCGCTCCCCATGAAACACCGAAAAGCATCTTCTGGGGTGCAGACGATCGGCTCACCGCGAACGTTAAAGCTGGTGTTGACTAAAACCGGACACCCGGTTTGCTCTTTGAAGCGTGTCAAAAGAGCGTGGTATCTCGGGTTCGTATCTCGATGAACGGTCTGGATGCGAGCCGAATAGTCGACGTGTGTGACGGCAGGAATATCCGATCGTGGGACATTCAATTTGTCGATCCCAAAAAGCTTTTGTTCGTCCACTGTCATAGCGCGCCGGCGGTTCTCGACTACATCCGCGACCATCAGCATATAGGGGCTGTCGGCATCGATTTCGAACCATTCAGCCAAATCCTCGCGAAGCACGGAAGGCGCGAAGGGGCGGAAGGATTCCCTGTATTTGACCCGCAGGTTCAGCGTCTTCTGCATCGACGGCGAACGCGGGTCTCCCAAGATTGAACGCCCACCCAGGGCCCGCGGACCAAACTCCATCCGGCCTTGAAACCAGCCGACGGCTTTGCCGTCCGAAAGTGCCGTGGCGGTCTGATCAATAATCTTTTCTTCATCGAGGGTATCGAAATGTGCGCCGGCCGCGGACAAGCGCTCGGCGATTTCATCGCTTGAATAGGCGGGCCCCAGATAGGCGCCGGCCATGGCGTCGCGTCCATGATTGGTCGTGCGGGGTTGGCCTTCGAACATATGGTAGGCGGCAAGGGCGGCACCAAGCGCCCCACCGGCGTCTCCCGCCGCCGGCTGCACCCAGATGTTTTCAAACGCCCCATCGCGCAGCACTTTTCCGTTCGCCACGCAATTCAACGCGACGCCACCGGCAAGACAGAGATTTTTAGCGCCGGTCTCTTTGGCCAGGGATCGGGTTAATTTTAAAACCACCTCTTCGGTGACCGCTTGCACCGATGCGGCCAAGTCCATGTGCCTTTGCGTCAGCAATTCCTCCGGGCCGCGCGGCGGGCCTCCGAACAGCGCATCAAACTTCGTATTGGTCATACGCAGACCGGTGCAATAGTCAAAATAGCTCTGGTCCAATCGGAATGATCCGTCGTCTTTTAGGTCAACCAGATTGTCGAGGATTTGGGCTTTGAATACCGGCTCACCGTAGGGCGCCAGGCCCATGACCTTGTATTCGCCGGAATTGACCCGGAACCCGGTGTAATAGGTGAACGCCGAATACAGCAGGCCCAGCGAATGCGGGAAATGAATTTCCTTAGTGACGTCGAGCGCATTTCCCCGCCCCATCGCCACCGACGTGGTTGCCCACTCGCCGACACCATCCATGGTCAGGACCACAGCCTCCTCATATGGCGATGGGAAAAACGCCGACGCCGCATGGCTTTGGTGGTGTTCCGCAAACAAAAACTTTTTCTGCCAATCGAACTCGGCGTCAAACTTCTGAAACTGTTTACGTAGCAGATCCTTTTGGAACAGCTTTTCCTTAAGCCAGACCGGGATTGCCATTTTAAAGGACCGGAACCCGCGAGGCGCAAAGGCCATATAGGTTTCCAGTAATCGCTCAAACTTCAAGAACGGCTTGTCGTAAAACACGACATAATCGATGTCGGCCAGCGTCACGCCGGCTTCGGATAAGCAATAGGCGATCGCGTGGCTGGGAAACCCGGCGTCGTGTTTGCGTCGCGTGAACCGCTCTTCTTGCGCCGCCGCTATGATGCGTCCGTCTTCAACAAGGGCCGCCGCGCTATCGTGATAAAAGGCAGAAACGCCAATAATTCGCAAAGCGGTACCCGCCTAAAATATCGTATAGATGAACGGGGCGACGGCGGAACCTTGGGACAGCACGACCAATCCGCCGAAAACCACCATCATGACAATAACCGGCAGCAGCCAATATTTTTTGCGGACCCTCATGAATGCCCACAGTTCAATAAGAAAACTCATCTTACGTCCTCAAAATTGATTTCTCATGGAATTCGACGCTAATTCTTCCGGGTCGCGGGCGATCCAATAGGACGTCGCCTCAGAATCGAAATTGCGTCGCAAGGGATCCTTGCCAACCAGGCGCATGATCAACGCGATTGGTGTGACGGTAAGAAAAAACAGCAATCCCATGACCAATGGATTGACGATCTTGTGCAGGACCAATCCGAAACGGAACCAAAGGCGGTTCAAAGGGGAAAGTATTCTGGGTTTGAGAAGCGCCGCCAACAAAAATGCGCCGCTAACCACAAGCGCCCATAGACGGATCGGCAAACCATCGAGCAACGGCCAGAGGCTGACCAGTGCAAACACGACCGCGAACACAACACCGAATGCACGTTCAGAGCCTGCCCGAACGTCATCGGTGTGGTCAAAAGATTCGTGAAAACTTTCAGTCCCGGTCATCCAAGCCCACCTTTCGCCGAATGTTTAACGCCTCTCAAAGGCGAAATCAAAGAAAAGCGCAGACTACCGGCACCTTAGCCGCGCGGCGAAAAAACCATCGATGCCGCCAGCCTGTGGAAGGTGATGAGGCAAACTGCGGAACATGCCGGCGCTGTCGATGACGGCGTCCATATGAAAAACATCCTGTGGCTGCAGCCGCTCATGCACGAACCGATCGGTGGCGGAAAGAAATTTTTCGATCTGCATGTCGCCTTCCTCTTTCTGCAGGGAACAAGTCGCGTAGACCAGGGTTCCCCCGGGTTTGAGCATTTCGGCCGCGGCTGCCAGCAACCGGGTTTGCGTCTTCGCCAAGGCGTCGACATCTTTTTGCGATTTGTTCCAGGGAATATCAGGATGCCGGCGGATCGTGCCCGTGGCGCTGCACGGCGCGTCGACCAGAACCGCGTCGACCAATTCCGAAGGCCGCCAGAGCGTTGCATCGGCGGTGATCACTTCGGCATCCAGGTTGAGGCGCTGGAGATTTTCACGCAGCCGGTCCAGCCGTTTATCCGAGCGATCCACGGCAGTTACAAGGGCGCCCTCTGCGGCCAGAAAAGCGGTCTTTCCACCCGGTGCCGCACACAGGTCGACGACGCGTTTTCCACGCACATCCCCGAGCAGCGCGGCGACCATTCGGGCGGCTGTGTCTTGAACCCACCAAGTGCCCTCCGCGTAGCCCGGCAAGGACGAAACGATGCCGCCGGACAGCCGGCGCAGCGTCCCCGAGGGCAAGATCGTTGCGTCGAGTTCGGCGGCCCAGTGATCAGGCCTGCTGCAAACCGAAATGTCCAATGGCGCTTCGTGCAGATGTGCCTCGGCGATGCGCCGGCCGGTTTCTGAGCCAAAGGCCTCGCCCCAGGATTCCCAAAGCCAGCCCGGCGTATTCATGTGTGCCGCATCTTGAGCCGCCATGAGATTGACACCCTCCCGGCCGAGCCGCCGCAGCACGGCGTTCACCAACTTCACGTGCGCTGTGTGACCGCCGGACCGAACCAACTCAACGGCGGTTGAGACCGCTGCATGGTCGGCCACTTCAAGGAAAAACATCTGACATACGCCAAGCCGCAAAATCTGCCGGACCGCGCCGGCGTTCTTCGGCAGCGGCCGTTTCAGGCAATGGTTGATCAGGGCGTCAATCTGACCAAGCCGGCGCAGCGTCGTCGCCAACAGATTGCGTAGGAAGGCGCGGTCACGGCGATCCAGTTGACGAATGCCTGTATGTGTCGCTAATTCAATGTCGAGGGATTGTCGTCGGCTCAGGACGGCGTCCAAAATTTCGGCGGCAATCGCCCGGGCGGTTAAAGCTGTTTCCTTGTCCATCGACCACTCATGCCCGATCTCTCCCAGACCGGCAAGGCGGTTGCATTCGCCGCCGCTTCGGATCATCACTGGAGTATGGAAAATTAACAGGGGCCGTGAAGATCATGCCGGCGGACCGAGAGAATGAAACGCCCATAAATCCGCAATCAACGCGGCTGAAAAAAAGTCTGGCGGCATTGGATGGCAAGACGGCACCGGATTTGCTGCCGCCCGCCGGCGCCGTTGAACCGGTGCCGGAGGAGACCGGCGGCCCGGACGGCCCCGAGCCGACGCGCTATGGCGATTGGGAACGCAAGGGTCGCTGCATCGACTTTTGAGACCGCTGTTCGCCGAATACGGCCCCACTGAGGTTGCGAGATGCCCATCGTCTCATTCGTCGAGATTTAAAATAATTTCGAAACCGTATGGCAAGTCCGCCAATGGCGGTTTAGTTTTTGAATCCGGCGATTGTCCAACCGAAAAGAGGCGCTCCGGGGGAAGGAATGTTTCGCGGACTATTCAGTATTATCATACCGTCGTTTGCGTCACGCCGACGCAAACCGAAACGGCGAGGACCGGTCGCTGAAAGGGTATCCGCGGTCAACTTCGCACCTTCCGACGCGGAGGCCGTCGGGGGACCGAAAGTCTTGTTGGCAGATCTTGCCGGCGACCGGGGCGGCAGTGAAACGGCGCACCTTTCCGATGCCATCACACGCTGCGACTGCCTGGAGGTATTCCGCTCCAATCAACAATTGAAAATGGCCAGCTCCGGAGATTTAGTGCAGCAGCTTGTGGGCGCCGCGGAGCAGGGCCGCGAATGGATGCAGGCGCAAGGCGCCGACCTTCTGGTCTGGGGTGAAGTTGTGGAAGGCGGCTCGCGTCTGCGATTTCTGCCATTTGTCCCCAGCGCCGACAGTCTCCCCGGGGCCGTCGGTTTGGGCGATGCCTTGGACATGCCCTATCAGTTCGGTGACGATTTTGTGCCGGTGTTGCATGCGGCGGTGCTGGCCGCCGTCGGCCCGACATTCAAGGGCGCGCGCGGCCGTATTGCCGAATTCCTGGGTCCCGCATTGGGCGGAGCCCGCGGTTTCATCGAAGGTGAACCGGCCGATATGCCGCCCCGCCAGCATGCGGCGGTACTGACGACGCTCGGTAACGCCTTTGCCGCGCATTTCCGATTGGGCGGCGGGGCCAAAAAATTGGGCAATGCCGGGGCCGTTTACCGTATGGCTCTGCAAAAGATATCCCCGGAACAGGAACCCGAAGTCTGGGCCGTCGCACAGAGCCATTTCGCGGCAATTCTGAAAGCGCAAGGCGAAGGCAAAAGTGAGGAAGCAACGGAACATCTGAAACGCGCCGCCGTTGCCTACCAGAAGATTACCGAGACCCTGAGCCGCGTTGCCCACCCCTATGATTGGGCCTTGGCCCACATCAATCATGGCCTGGTACTCTATCGGTTGAGTGCCCGCTCCGGGCGCGCCAATTATCTGCAGGAAGCCAGCAAGTCCTTCGAGGAATCACTCACCGTCTACACCAAGGAGGCCATGCCGGGCCGCTGGGCCGAGGTCACCAATCAATACGGCGTCATTCTCCTGGCCATGGGCGAACAGGTTACCGGCAATGCTACTCTTGAACAGGCGGTGAAGCGGTTCCGTCAGGTGCTTGAGATCCGCAAGCGTGACAAGGTGCCATTGCTTTGGGCGCAGACGGCCAACAACCTGGGCGCGGCTTGTTTTTCCCTGGCCAAACGCAATGCTGAAGCGGCGTTGCTGCGCGAGGCCTCGGCGTGTTTTGAAGGTGCCGTGGAGATCTATGAAAATTCCGGCGGCCAGAAAAAGGCTGAAGTGATTCGGAACAATCTGCATCGCGTCGAGCGCTTGCTGGCAGCGCGCAGTGGCTAGATAAAAATTGTCACGAAAAACGCGGCGGGGCCTGGCGCCCCGCCGCGTAAATCAGTCTGGTGCAGTGCGAATTACCGGTTTTGCCGGTTTTCGATCAATTCTTCGACCACGGCCGGTTCCGCCAGAGTCGAAATGTCGCCCAGATTGGCATAATCGTTCTCGGCGATCTTGCGCAAAATTCGCCGCATGATCTTGCCCGACCGGGTCTTCGGCAGACCCGGCGCCCATTGGATCAGATCCGGCGATGCGACCGGCCCGATTTCCTTGCGGACTTGGGCAACCATTTCCTTCTTCAACTCATCAGTGGCTTCGATGCCAGCGTTGAGCGTCACATAACAGTAAATGCCCTGGCCCTTGATGTCATGGGGATAGCCGACGACGGCCGCTTCCGACACGTTATGGTGGGCGACCAGCGCTGATTCCACTTCCGCCGTGCCCATGCGGTGACCCGAAACATTCAGAACATCGTCAACGCGGCCAGTAATCCAGTAGTAGCCGTCGGCGTCGCGCCGGCAACCGTCCGAGGTGAAGTACTTGCCCGGGAAGGTCGCGAAGTAGGTATCCATGAACCGATCGTGGTTCTTGTAGACGGTTCTGATCTGGCTCGGCCAGGAGCCGGATATCACCAAGGCCCCCTCACCTTCGCCCTCGATAACCGAGCCGTCATTGTTCAGAAGCTCCGGTTTGATGCCGAAGAACGGGCGCGTCGCCGACCCGGGCTTGAGCGCCGTGGCACCAGGCAGCGGGGTGATCATGATGCCGCCCGTTTCCGTCTGCCACCAGGTATCGACGATCGGGCACCGGCTGTCGCCGACAACTTCGTGATACCAGTTCCAGGCCTCCGGGTTGATCGGCTCGCCGACCGTGCCCAACAAGCGGATCGAGCTTCTTGATGAGCGCGTAACGAAGTCGTCGCCGGCGCCCATCAGGGCGCGGATTGCCGTTGGCGCGGTGTAGAAGATGGAAACCTTGTGCTTGTCACAGACATCCCAGAACCGGCCGGCGTCCGGATAGTTGGGCACGCCTTCAAAAATGACCTGGGTCGCGCCGTTCAGCATGGGCCCGTAATTGACGTAGGAATGGCCGGTGATCCAGCCGATATCCGCAGTGCACCAGAACACGTCATCGTCCTTGTAGTCGAACACGTACTGGAAGGTCAGCGATGTAAAGACGCAGTAGCCGCCGGTGCCGTGCATGGCGCCCTTCGGCGTTCCCGTGGAGCCCGACGTGTACAGAATGAACAGCGGGTCTTCGGCGTTCATTTCTTCAGGCTCGCACTGATCGGCCTGGCCGGCGACAGCGTCGTCATACCAGACGTCGCGGCCCTCGACCCAATTGATATCGCCACCCGTGGCTTTGATGACGATGACTTTCTCAACGCCCGGCGCCAGATCGCAAGCGGCATCCGTACTGGCTTTCAGCGGGATCGGCTTCGACCCCCGGAGGCCTTCGTCGGCGGTGATGACATATTTCGATTCACAGTCGTTAATGCGTACGGATAGCGCATCGGGCGAAAATCCGCCAAAAACCACTGAATGGATGGCCCCAATGCGCGAACACGCCTGCATGGCGTAAATGGCTTCCGGCACCATGGGCATGTAGATGGTGACCACGTCGCCTTTCTGCACGCCCATGGCCTTCATGGCGTTGGCCAGCCGACAGACGTGGCCATGCAGTTCCTTGTATGTGATGGACAGGCTGTCTTTGTTTGGATCGTCCGGTTCCCAGATCAATGCAACCTTGTCGCCCTTGCTGGCCAGATGCCGGTCGATGCAGTTGTAGGATGCGTTCAAGGTGCCGTCTTCGTACCAGGTGGCGGAGACGTTCGGGATCATCCAGCTGACATCGCTGATTTTTGTATAAGGCTTGATCCAGTCGATTCGTTGGCCCTGCTCGCGCCAAAAACCTTCGTTGTCGTCAATGGATCGCTGGTACATCTCCAGATAGCCATCGTTATCGACATGGGCCGCGGCGGCAACGCTGTCAGGGACAGGGTAAGTTATAATCTCGCTCATTTCATCGTCTCCCTCGCCAGGTGTTGGTCCTCACGCATTTCGCGGAAAATTAATCTATTCGAGGACCGATCCGATTGCCCGGATTATCGCAAAATTCGTCTGTTTCACAAGCCATGTCGCATGCTCACACGTCCACCACGGGTGGTTCGGCGCGCGGCGGCCAAAGGGTCGGCAGGGTCTCGCGGTCGACAAAAACACCATCGTCGCGGACTTCAATTTCGATGCGTGTCAGTTTGTCGTCGACACAAGGGCCGGCGATACACAATCCGTCATCAATTTGAAACAATGCGCCATGCGTCGTGCACAGGATATGGACGCCGGCCTGATCCAGGAACCGTCCGGGGCGGATATCCAACGGCGTGCCGATATGAGGACAGGAATTCAAGTAGCTGAGCGCACCGTCGCCTTTGCGAATGACCATCAAACCGCACCGGCCGTCGGCGGTATCGACAACAAATCCGTCAGATGCGCCATCGTCGATGTCCGACAGATCGCAGATCTTGGTGTCGAAGCCCATAATGTGTCTCGATTCCCGCCTAGAAAGACATACTTCAATGGCGCCAACGTGCCGCTTTCGCAGGCCTTGGCCAAGGCCTTTATCATCAATTCCGATTGTTTAGTGCGACAAGGTGCGGCGCACGGCCTCCGTCCAGGCGGCATAGATTTGTTCGCGCGGTGACGCGTCAAGCCGGGGCTCAAACCGTTTCTCCAATGACCAGCTTGCGGCAAAGCTTTGCAAATCCGGATAGACGCCCCGGTGCATGCCGGCCAGATAGGCGGCGCCCAGCGCCGTCGTTTCCAAAACCGTCGGACGATCGACGGGGGCGCCCAGGATGTCGGCCAGAAACTGCATGGTCCAATCCGACGCGGTCATGCCGCCATCGACACGAAGTACCGTGTCATTGCCCGTGGCCTTCCAGTCGCCTTTCATGGCCTGCAAAAGATCCCGTGTTTGGAAGCCAACGCTCTCCAGCGCGGCCCGGGCAAATTCGGCCGGGCCGGTGTCGCGGGTGATCCCATACACCGCGCCGCGGGCCTCGGGGTCCCAATGCGGCGCGCCCAGCCCGACAAAAGCCGGCACCAGATAAACCCCGTGGTCGGGCGCGGCGGCGGCTGCCAAATCATCCGTTTCAGAGGCGTGATCAATTAATTTCAAACCGTCGCGCAGCCATTGCACCGCGGCGCCGGCGATGAAAATCGATCCTTCAAGGGCATAGACGGGTTCGCCCTTTAATTGGTACGCGATGGTCGTCAGCAGCCGGTGTTTTGATGGCACCGCCCGGCGGCCGGTGTTTAACAGGGCAAAGCAACCCGTTCCATAGGTGGATTTCATCATGCCGGGTTCAAAACAAGCTTGTCCCACCGTTGCCGCGTGTTGATCGCCGGCGATGCCGGTGATGGCGATCGAACCGTTGAACAAGTCTGCCTCGGTAACGCCGAAATCGTCGGCGCAATCGCGTACCTCGGGCAACAGCGATGCCGGGATCCGAAACAGCGCCAAAAGATCATCCGACCAGGCACCTTCATGGATATCGTACAACATCGTCCGGCTGGCGTTCGTCGCGTCGGTGGCGTGCACCCGCCCACCCGTTAACCGCCACAGAAGAAACGTATCAATAGTGCCGAAGGCCAGCCGCCCGGCCTCCGCCGCCGCCCGGGCGCCATCGACGTGGTCCAATAGCCAGGCGATTTTGGTCGCCGAGAAATAAGGGTCCAGCAACAAGCCCGTACGTGCGCTGATCATGCGTTCATGGCCGGCGTCTTTCAAAACCATGCAGGCCTCCGACGTGCGCCGGTCCTGCCAGACAATGGCGTGGTGTATGGGCCGGCCCGTATCGCGATCCCAAATGATCGTTGTTTCGCGCTGATTGGTGATGCCGATGGCGGCGATTTGGTTGGCTGTCAATTGAGCCTTGGCGAGGGCGTCGCGGCAGGTCGCCACGACCGTTTGCCAGATGTCCTCCGGATCATGCTCGACCCAGCCGGCGCGCGGAAAGATTTGGGTGAATTCCTGTTGGGCGACGCCGACAGGGTGGCGCGCGCCGTCGAAAATGATGGCGCGCGACGATGTCGTTCCTTGATCGATGGCCAGAATAAAATCAGACACGAAAGGCCTCCGCCGCCAATTTAGCCGGGGCCACACAGGTATTTCAATGGGCGGCCGAGTTGATCGACATCACGGCGGCCGGAACGCAATGGGTGTAACCTTATTATTGCACCAAATGTTGCCTTTCATCGAAGGAGGGTGCCATGACCAGATACCCATATATTGATACGGATTTTGGCTTGGTGGTGCTGGCGGTGGTTAGCGTTCTTGGGCTGCTGCTTTGGTTGGCGTTGCGTTCGCAAATGCTGATCACAGCACCGGTGATGACCATTTAGGCCACAGGCTTATCGCCGCCGCATGTCCACTAAAGTTACGTCCAGGTCCGGGCGGCCCGTTGCCGGCAGCGAACAGACGGTGCCGCGGCAGACGTAAACCGTGGCGCGGCCGTCGATCTGTTCTTTGAAACGCGCCGGATGGCCGTCGGGCAGCGCTGTCCCGGGGGGTATGATCTGCAGGACTTGGGCCGGCAGGCTGCGCGCCAGGACGCCGCCCAGAAGCGCCGCCGTATCCGGTTTCGCGCGCTGGCCGATGATCACCACCTGCAGGGCCGCGTCCAATGTATCCGAGGCGTTCAACAAACCGGCGATCCCGAGTTCCGGGTGGGCCGCAACAAGGCCATGGGCACGGATGGTTCGCTCAGCAAGGTCCCGCCAGCGGGCCTCGCCCGTATGAAAATAAAGCCGCGCCGCCAACATGGCGGTGCGGGCGTTGCCAGCCGGGTTCGGATCATCGATGATGGATTTCAGGCGCAGGGATCGGCCGGCACTGTCATCGGCGCTGTCGTAAAAACCGCCGGCCTGATCATCGCCGTGGTGCTGTTCAACTGTTGCCATCCAGGCGGTTGCCTGAGCCAGATACGGATCGTCGCCGGTCGCTTCGAATAGGCTGACGGCGGCCCCGCCCATGGCCGTCAGGCCGGCCAAAGTGGCCAGGGGCCCGCGACGTTCGTTGACGGCGCTCTGATGCAACCGCCCGGTTGGGCCCGTTAGGGCGCGCCGCGCATCACCATAGGCATTGCGAGCCATCTGCACCCATGCGGCCTTGCCGAAGGCCAACCCCGCCTCGGCCAATCCGGCGATCACCTGTCCGGTCCAATCGGCGACAATCTTGGTATCGCGAAACGGCGCCGGTCGGGTAGACCGATATTTACGCAGTATTTCCAGCGCCATCGGGTTCGTGGCCGTGCCGTTTCGGTAAAGCGTCCCGCGTTCGGGGTCCTCCCCTTCTTCCTCCGTGCCGGGCGGCAGTTCAAGGGGTGCGATGGTATAGGCTTGAAGAAACGCCTCCGCCGGGCCCTGCAGGGCGGCGGTGAGTTCTTCCGCGCGCCAGCGATAAAACACGCCTTCACGTTCTTCGCCGTCGGCGTCGCGGCTGTCGGCGTCTAGACTGGCGGCGAAGGCGCCACCCGGAAGTTTCATGTCGCGGACCAGGAAACGCACGGTGCCGGCTACCGCGTCGGCCAATTCCGGGTCGTGGGATTCACGCCAAACCTGGGTCATCAACCGCAGCAGGCCGCCGTTGACGTCGAGCATCTTCTCAAAATGCGGCACCCGCCACAGGGGGTCCGTTGTGTAGCGGAAGAATCCACCGCCGACGTGATCATACAGCGCACCGCGTACCATCCGGGTCAGGCTGAGGCGGACATGTGCGCCGGCCGGCGCGCTGCCGGTGCGCAGGTGTTGTCGCCACAGAAAGTCCAGGGCAACCCACTGGGGGAACTTCGCCGCCCCGCCAAAGCTGCCGGCGAAGGGATCCGCGTCGTCCATGAAGGCGGCCGCGGCCAAGCTCCGGTGTCCCGCCGTGATCTCACCGGCACGCGGCCGATGGACGCGTGCCACGGTCTTTTTGATGAACGCGGCATTTTCGCGAACGCCGCCAGGGTCTTCGGCGAAGGCTGTGGCGACGCGGCGTAAGATGTCGACGAAGGCCGGCATGCCCTGACGGGCGGCGGGCGGGAAATAGGTGCCGCTGAAAAAGGTTTCGCCTTCCGGGGTCATGAACACGGTCAACGGCCAGCCCGTCGGCAGGTCCAACAGCACGGCCGTCGATTGGAACTGGGCATCCAGGTCGGGGCGTTCCTCGCGGTCGATCAGGATTGGAAAAAACAACCGGTTGATTTCTTCAGCCACACCCGCGTCGGCAAAGGATTCGCGCTGCATGACATGACACCAATGGCAGGCCGAATAACCGATGGATAACAGGATCGGCCGGCCGAGCTTGCGGGCTTCGGCCAGGGTGGCATCGGACCAGGCCCGCCAATGCACCGGATCCTTGGCGTGCAGTTGCAGATAGGGACTGGCCTCAGTGTTGAGATGGTTGCGGGTTGCCGAGGCGGTATCGGCGAACACGGCGAACACCATGAGCACGACGCCGACGCCGGTCCATCGCCAGAGCCCTCGGTGTCTCAACGCGGCGCATCCAGGGGCGAATCCGTACCCACCGGCCGCGCCAGCAGCCCGGCGACGGTGGCGTCGATATCGGCACCCCGGTTGACGATGGCATCGACGGCCAGGCAGATTGGCATATCCACCTGCAGCGTGCCGGCCAGCGCCGTCACGGCGGCGGCCGTATCAACGCCCTCGGCAACGGAATTGCGCTCGGCAAGAATGTCGGCAAGGGTCTTGCCCTGACCCATGGCGACGCCCAAGGAGAAGTTTCGTGATTGCAGGGCATTGCAGGTCAGCGTCAGGTCGCCGATGCCGGAAAGACCCATGAGGGTTTCCGGCCGCCCGCCCTTGGCCAGTGACAACCGCGCCATCTCGGCTAGACCGCGAGTGATGATGGCGGCACGGGCGTTGTCGCCAAGACCTCTGCCCTCGACGATGCCACAGGCGATGGCGAGGACGTTCTTAATGGCGCCGCCGACCTCAACGCCGATCACATCGGCGCTTTGGTAGATACGAAACCGCGGCGTACCCAGGGCCTGGATCAAATCGGCGCCGGTTTTAGCGTCCGCACAGGCCAGGGTGACGGCGGTCGGTTGTTCGCGCGCCACTTCGACGGCAAAGGTTGGTCCTGAGAGCACCGCAAACCGCCGTTCCGGCAGGGCCTCTTCGACGATCTCGTTCATCAGCGCGCCGCTGTTCACTTCAATCCCTTTGGCGCAGATCACGAGCGGCGTATTCAGCCCGAGATGCGGCGCAAGTGCGCTGCAGGTGGCGCGCAGGAATTGAGACGGCACGACCAGGACCAGGGCATCGGACGCGGCAGCCTTGGCGATGTCGCTGGTGGCTCTGATGTCCGGGTCCAAGGTGACGCCCGCCAGGTAGGTCGCATTTTCATGGGCGGCATTGATGCCGTCGACGACTTCGGTCTCGCGGGCCCAAATGGTCACGTCACGGCCGGCTCGTTTGGCGACAGCGGCCAATGCTGTTCCCCAAGCCCCAGCGCCGATAATGGCAATGTTTTTCATAACGCCCTTGTAGCGGGTCTATACCGTGTCGCTCAAGACACGGAACCGCGAGGCCTCATGCCTTGACCCCGGCAAAGGCGGCGGGCGCGGCGTCCGGATCCAAGGGCCAACGCGGTCGTGGTTTGAAATCAAGCGGGTCCGTATCGCCTTGGCGGAGTCGCTCCAATCCGGCCCAGGCGACCATGGCGCCGTTGTCGGTGCACAGTGCAACGGGTGGCGCCAGGAAGCCGATGCCCCGCGCCGCCGCCAATTGTTCCAATCGGCCACGCAGGTAGGTGTTGGCGGCGACGCCGCCGGCGACGACCAACGGCCCACCCCCCGGATGGGCGTCTTCAAACATCGTGATCGCATTGCCGCAACGCTCGGCCAGGACGTCGCCGGCGGCGCGCTGAAAGGAGGCGCAAAGATCAGCCACGTCTTGGTCCTGCAAGTCGCCGGGCGGCAGATTTTCAATGGTCTGTCTGACCTTTGTCTTGAGACCGGAAAAAGAGAAGTCACAGCCGTCGCGGCCACGCATCGGGCGGGGCAGGTCGAAGCGCTGGTCGTCGCCGTCCTTGGCCCTGGACTCGACCAGGGGTCCACCGGGATAGCCCAAGCCCAGCATCTTCGCCGATTTGTCAAAAGCCTCACCAAGGGCGTCGTCGATGGTTGTGCCAAGGCGTCGATAGTGACCAATGCCTTCGACCATCAGCAATTGGCAATGGCCCCCGGACACCAGCAGCAAAAGATACGGAAACGGCGTCATTTGGCCATCCACGGTTTCCGTCAACCGGACGGTCAGGGCGTGGGCTTCCAGATGATTGACGGCGACAAACGGCAGGTTTTCGGTAAAGGCCAGCGCCTTGGCGGTCATGACACCGACCATGACGCCGCCGATCAACCCGGGGCCGCCCGTTGCGGCGACGCCGCTCAAATCTGAGAAATTCAGCCCCGACTCATGCATTGCCGCATCGACAACCCGGTCGACGGCTTCAACGTGGGCCCGCGCGGCGATTTCCGGAACCACGCCGCCATAGGGTCGGTGGGCGTCGACCTGCGATAGGACCACGTTGGCAAGAATGCGCCGCTGATCGTCAACGACGGCGGCGGCAGTTTCGTCACAGCTGGTTTCGATGCCGAGGACGATCATGGACAAGCCAGTTACAAATGCTATGAATTGATCCGCGGACCATACCGTTCCGCCTTGCTTCTTGCCAGCCCTTGGTGAACGTGATGTCGGCTTCATCCCTCCTGAAAATCGGCACCCGCGCAAGCCCCTTGGCCATGGCCCAAACCCATGAGACTTGCAACAAATTGGCCGCTGCGGCTGGCGATTTGGCGGCCCCGGACGCGATAAATATTATTGAAATCAAGACCACCGGAGACCAGGTCCAGGACCGCCCGTTGGCGGAGCTGGGCGGCAAGGGACTGTTCGCCAAGGAACTCGACGCGGCCTTGTTGGATGGCCGCATTGATCTTGCCGTACATTCCCTGAAGGACCTGGAAACAGCGTTGCCCGACGGTACCGTGCTGGCCGCCTGCCTGGAACGCGAAGACCCGCGCGATGCGCTGATCAGCAACACCGCCGCCAGCCTTGATGATTTGCCCGAAGGCGCGGTTGTCGGCACCGCGTCGTTGCGCCGTCAGGCCCAGTTGTTGCACCGCCGGCCCGATATCCGGATCACCTTGCTGCGCGGCAACATTCAGACCCGCATGAAAAAGATTGCGGCGGGCGAGGCCGATGCGACGTTCCTGGCCTTGGCCGGTTTGAACCGCATGGGTGTCGCCGACAAGGCGGCCTGCGTACTTGCGCCGGACGACATGCTGCCGGCCTGCGGCCAAGGCGCCATCGGCATCACCTGCCGGGCCGACGATACCCGGGTCTTGGAATACTTGGCGACCATCAACCACGATCCGACCATGACGCGGGTGACGGCCGAGCGCGCGATGCTGGAAGTCCTGGACGGATCATGCCGTACGCCGATTGGCGGGTTGGCTGAGTTGTCGGCGACCGGCGAGCTGCATCTGCGCGGCCTGGTTGCCCGCGCCGACGGATCCGAAATCTTCAAGACCGAATGCCGGGGTTCGGCGGCTGATGCGGGTTCGCTGGGCCGCGACGCCGGTGCCGAACTGCGCGGCCAAGCCGGCAACGACATCTTCACCTGAAAGGCCCCCGATTTATCGTGCGTGTCCTGCTGACCCGTCCTCGTCCAGACTCAGAGCTGCTGGCCGCGGACCTGTCCGGGCGCGGCATCGAAACACTCATTGAACCGCTTTTGGACATTGAACTTTCCGCAGGCCCAGCCTTGGACTTGAGCCGCGTGCAGGCCCTGCTGGCGACCAGCGCAAATGGTGTGCGGGCATTTGCCGGGCGCAATTCGGAACGTCAGTTGACGGTCTACGCCGTCGGTGATGCGACAGCCCGCGAAGCGAAATCGGCCGGATTCTCTGATGTGCGCTCAGCCGCCGGTGACGTCGAGACATTGGCGGATCTGGTGATCCAATCGGCCGATCCATCGGCCGGCACCTGCCTGCATCCGGCGGGCACGCGCGTTGCCGGCGATCTGGCCGGATTGCTGGGTGCCGCGGGGTTCGGCTATCACCGCGAGGTTCTATACACGGCCCGGACGGCGACGGCGTTCAGCGATAATCTTTGCCGGCAAATCACACATGGAAAACTGGATGGTGTGCTCCTGTTCTCGCCCCGTACCGGCACGACATTTAGCCGCTTGATAACGGCCGCAGGTCGAGCCGGTGACGCATGGCATTTGACCGCCTATTGCCTCAGTCCAGCGGTTGCGGAGACGATCCAAGGCCTGCCGTGGGCCCGTATCGCCGTCGCCGTACGGCCGGAACAACCGGCATTGTTAAATTTGCTGAGCGAAACCTGAATTTTGACGCCTGCCGGCCCGGTTCGTGCTGGGTTCAGCCAATTGAATCTGGTATAGCTCATGCCGCATCGCACGGTTCCCGAAGAACCGGGTTACGCCAGGGAGTCAGGGATGGCCGAGACCGCAAAGTCGAAGACCCGCCAAAAAACAAGTGCGCGGAAATCCACCGCAACGCCGGCGGCAAAGTCAAAAATCTCGGGTGCCAAGAAATCGGCCGCCGCATCACCGCCGCCCGATGACGAAACTGCCGACACGCCGGCTGCGTCGAGCAACGGGGAACATGTTAAGATCACGCCGCCGCCGACGCCTGAACGTGGTCCTGGCGGTGCCTGGTTTCTGTTGATCTTGTTGATATCGGTCGGTGCCGGCGCCGGTTATCTGACGTGGCCCAAATGGATGCCCTATGCGGCAGCCTATTTGCCGGAAGGCCTTAGGATTTCCGCTGAGGACACACGTGTCGATGGGCTGACGGCGCGGATAGGATCCCTGGAAAACACCACCGCGGCATTAAAGAAACGCGATGCGGTGATTGAAAAACTCGAAGCCGAACGGGGACGTCTGAGCGAATCGCTGAGCGGCGTGTTGAGCCGGATCGAATCGCTGGAGCATTCCATCGGTGCCGTCAAGGAAATGGCGAAAGCCGCCGCCAACGCCACCGAGGCCGCCCAGGCCAGCAAATCCTTGAAGGCTTTGAACGAACGCCTGACCAAGATGGAAAGATCGGCACCGGCCTCAGCCGGTGGCGACCCGGCAATGGCCTCTCGTTTGGCCAGATTGGAACAGGATCGGACCGTCGCCAATGAATTGGCCGTGCGGATCGCAGAGTTGGAAGCTGAAGGCGCCGAAACCCGAAAGACCCGCCAGGAGACGATTGCCAAGTTGACGCGATCCGCAACCGCGTTGACGGCCATGGACAACAGGCTGCGTGCTGTGGAAGGCCGCCCGACTGGCGGCAGCGGCAAAAGCTCGGCCCTTGTGCTGGCCGTATCGCAGCTGCGTGATGCGGTCCACCGGGGGCTTGCCTACGCCAATGTTTTGGACGGCGTCAAGACGATCGCCGGGACGGACCCGGCCATGAAAGCGGCGATGATGGGATTGGAAAATCATGCCGCCACTGGCATCGCCACCTTGTCCATGCTGCGCGAGGAATTCGCTCGCGACGCCGCTGAGATTGCCGCGACGGGTGAAGATGCACCTACCGAAGGCTGGCTGGCGCGCGCCATGAACAGCGTCTCATCCCTGGTGCGGTTCCGCCGCATTGATGGCGGCGGCGATGCGGCCTCCGCTGAAACGCTGGTCGCGCAGGCGGAAAAGCGGCTGGCCGCCGGTGATCTCACCGGCGCCGTAAAGACCATCGAACGGTTGCCGGCGACGGCGGCAAAATCCGCGGCGCCCTGGTTGGCCCGGGCCAAGGCGCGATTAACCGCCGAGCAGAGCCTGGCGTCCCTGCACGTGCATGCGGTTTCACTTGTTTCGGCCGCCAAGGAGTAGGCTCCATGCTGCGGGCCCTGTGGTTTCTCATTCTGGTCGTTGTTGCGGCGCTTGGCGTGGTTTGGTTGCTTGATCGCCCGGGCACGGTTGCGCTGGATTGGCAGGGTTATCGCGTTGAGACGTCAATGGCGGTCATGGCGGCCCTGGTGGCCGTCTTCGCGGTTATCGTTGCCATTTTCTACCGGGTCTATCTGGCGCTGCGCCGCGCGCCGGCCCGGGTTGGTGAAGCTTGGCGCGGACGGCGCCGGCAAAATGGCTATCAGGCGTTGACGCGTGGTATGGTCGCCGTTGCCGCCGGTGATGCCGACGAAGCCCGGCGCCAGGACAAGAAGGCCCAAGTGCTTCTCAATGAGCCGCCTTTGACCATGCTGCTGTCGGCACAGACGGCGCAATTGAACGGCGATGACGCGGCGGCGGCGCGGTTCTTCCAATCCATGGCCGAGGACCCGGAGACCGAGTTCCTGGGTGTCCGCGGCCTCCTCAATCAGGCCTTGGGGCGGGGCGATGATACGGCGGCGCTGGATTTGGCGCGCCGCGCCTATCGGCTGCGGCCGAAAAGCGATTGGGTCGCGTCACAACTGCTTGAACTGCAGATTCGCTCCGGCCAGTGGCTGGATGCCCAGGTGACCAGCGATGAACTGGTTCGGACCGGGGTTTCGGACAAAACCGAAGGCCGCCGGCGCAAGGCGGTGCTGGCCATGCAGCAGGGCATGGAGGCCGGCCGGGCCGGCGATCCGGAAACGGCCGCAAAAAAATTCAAGGCTGCCTACGACCAGGACCCGACCTTTATTCCGGCCGTCGCGGCGCATGTCGGCGGGCTTTTGGATAACGCCAAATTGAGCCGCGCCGCCGATGTCATAGAGAAAGTCTGGCGGACGGCACCACATCCCGATCTGGTGATGCCGTTTTGGCGCGGCTCGGGGGCCGAGGACGGCCTGGCCATCATGAAGGCAACGGAACGTCTGGCCGCTGCCAATCCGAACCACGCGGAAAGCCATATCGCCCTGGCGCGGGCCGCCCTGGAGGCCCGTCTGTGGGGCGAAGCACGGACCCACCTCAAAGCGGTCAGCCATGATGAGAGTGAGCGCGACGAAGCCCGGGTCTGCCGCTTGTGGGCGGAACTGGAAGATTCCGAACACCAAGATGCGGAGGCGGCGCGCCGATGGCTGACCCGCGCTTCGCGGGCCGCCGCTGATCCGGCCTGGGTGTGTGGTGATTGCGGCAACGCGGTCGACGCCTGGAGCGCGATCTGTGGAAATTGTGGCGGCTTCGATACGTTTGCCTGGCGCTCGCCGCCGCACGTGCAACGGCTATCGGGTCCGGGCACAGGCTTGGGCACCGGGGCAAACCTGCCCGTGCCGGTGGCCGAGCCGGACATCTGACCTCAGCCGTCCGTTAATCCGCTAAGTGAATTCAGGGCTTGTTTCGTTTCCGTCATGAGCCGCGCGACGGTGTCGGCGACGGCTTCAACTTGCCGGCACCAAGCGACGCCCTGGCCGGCCGGCTCGGTCAACAACGCCGTTATGTCGCGTTCCTCGACGGCGGTGATCAGGTCGCCGACCAAGGCATGCTGGTAGGGCATTTTCAAGGGTGCCGGGGCGTCGGGCGCGGCCCACTCCTGGCTCCAGTTTGAGCGCAATTGGCGCTGCGGCTTGCCCGAACTGGCCCGCGTAATCACGGTATCGCCGCTGCCGGCCGCCAACAGTTTGGCAACCTTACCGTCGGCCAGGGCGTGTTCAGCGGTGGTCAGCCAGGCGGTGCCCAGCCACACACCTTGGGCGCCCAAGGCCAGGGCGGCGGCGATTTGTGATCCGTGACCGATCCCCCCGGCGGCAAGCACCGGCACGGGCGACGCCATGGCGCCGGCCATGTCGACGACCTGCGGCACCAAGGTCAATGTCGAGACCTCGCCCGTATGACCGCCGGCCTCTGTGCCTTGCGCGACAATAACCTCAATTCCGCAATCTAGGGCGGCACGGGCGTGTTTCGGTAAACCGATCAAGGCGCCAACACGTTTGCCGGCCTGTTTGACCTGGTCAACCCGGGGCCGCGTGAAACCAGTGCCGAAAGCGACGAAATCGACGTCCGTGGACAGCGCTGCGGCAAGCTGCGCTTCGAAGAAGTCATCGCTGCGCAATTCCGAATTGAAGAAGCTGTCACCGGCCGGTGCGGGCACCGCGTATTTGCTTTGAAGCCCGGCGACGAAGGCCTTGTGGGCTTCGGGAAGCGCGGCCTGGATATCGGCCAGGGTTTGGTTTTGCGGCATGCCTTTCGGCAGCATGATATCGACCCCGAAGGGCTTGTCGCCGACTTGGGCGCGCACGGCCCGCAATTTATCGGGGATGGCGTCCGGCGCATCGCGCGCTGCGCCATAAACACCCATGCCGCCGGCATTGGTCAGCGCCGCGGTGACGTCAACACTGTGGGCGAAACCGAAGATCGGCACGGTCATGCCGAGATCGCGGCAGAGCGGCGTGTTGATCGGGCTCATGCCGGGCCCTCGGCCATCACGGCGCCGGCATCGATCAGCGCCGCGATCTCGTCGGCGTCGAAGCCGGCGGCGCCCAGAATATCCCGCGAATGCTGTCCGATGCGGGGCAGGTCGTGGCGGATGTGGGTGCGCCGGCCATTCAGGCTGAGCGGCAGGCCCGGCACCTTGGTCGGGGTGCCGTCGGGCAGGGTGACGTCGATTAGGGCGCCCGATTGGGTCAGGTGCGGGTCATCAAACAACTCATGCGGTTTGGTGATCGGCGCAAAGGGCAAACCGATGCGTTCACAGACCTCCATCAACTCGGCCTTGGTCATGGCGCCGAACAGCTCGCTGAGGATTGGCATGATGCGTCCACGGGCCTCGAAGCGCAGCGCGTTGGAGGCCAAATCCGGATCGTCCAGGAGATCAGGCCGATCAAACGCCTCACAGAATATTTTCCATTGGGTGTCACTGACAATGCCGATGAACAGGCTGTCATCGTCGCGGGTTTGAAAGGTGTCGTAGACGGCCCAAGCCCGGGGCCGCTCCGGCATGGGTCCGGCCGGCACGCCGGTGGCGGCATATTGCATCATATGCTGGGCCACCATATGGACCGTGGTCTCGTAAAGCGCTGCCGACACGGGCTGGCCCTTGCCGGTCTGGTCGCGTTCGCGCAGCGCCGCCATGATGCCGATGACCCCATACATGCCGCCCATGATATCGGTGACCGAAGCGCCGGCCCGCAGCGGCCGGCCTTCCGGCCCGGTCATGTAGGCCAGGCCGGCCATCATCTGCACGACTTCGTCCAAAGCTTTGCGATGCGCATAAGGCCCGTCGAGAAAGCCCTTCAGGGCGCAATAGATCAGGCCCGGATTGACCGCCGAGAGGTCTTCATATCCGAGACCCATGCCGTCCAGGGCGCCGGGGCGCAGGTTCTCGACGACCACATCGGCATCCCGGGTCAGGCGCTTTGCGACGGCGATGCCGCCCGGTGTTTTCAGATCCAGCGCCAGGCTTCGTTTATTGCGATTGTAGGTGGCGAAAAACCCGGCACCTTGATGCACCAGACGCCGGGTCGTGTCGCCGCTCACCGGTTCGACCTTGATCACGTCGGCGCCGAGATCCGCCAGCACCATGCCGCAGGTCGGGCCCATGACCATGTGACAGAATTCAATGACCCGGATGCCGTCCAGCGGCAAGGCCGTGTTGGTGTCTTGTGTCGGGCTCATGGGCGCGAGAGTATGGGATCATGGACAGGCGGTCAAAACAGCGGGCGCGGCAATGAGCGGGCGCGGCGTGCTCTATGTGGTTTGGGGCAGTTTCGACGAAGCCCTGTTGAGCCGGTCCACGGATTCCGTGCGTGCGCATCACCCGGAACTGCCCATCGAAGTGGCGCGGCTGGCCGACGACGCAACGCTTCTCGACAAGGCCGGGATGGGGTCTCTCAGTCCATTTGAAGAAACCTTGTTCCTGGACGCCGACACGGTGGTTCTGGGTGATCTGAGTTTCGGTTTTGAGAAGGCGGCGCGGCACGGCCTGGCGTGTTCCATTTGTGAATGTCCGTGGGCTCGGCGCTATGGCGGGATCAGCGGCGACACGGTGGAGTACAATACGGGCGTCTTGTTCTTTACGGATCAGGCGCGGCCGGTTTTCGAAGCCTGGGCCGAGCGTGTGAAGACCATCGATTCCAGTATCGTCTTTCATCACGGCGACGGATTGGCGCGCATGCCCTTGAATGATCAGGCGGGCTTTGCCCGGGCGGTTGAGGAGACCGCCTATCCCTTGTTCGTGCTGCCCTACAACTGGAATTTCCGGCCCAAATGGCACAAGAGCTGGTATGGTCCATTGAAAATTTGGCATGATTATGAGCCCGTGCCGGCGCCAATCATTGAGCGCAGCCGGGCCCAGTCACAAGCCGACGCCGTGCTTGATTTCTCAGTGCTGCGCGACGGCTGAAAGTCTGCATGGACTTGACAGCGCGCGCAGTCTGGGGGATAGGGTGGCCTTGGGAACATGGTTTCCCCCATGAGTATGCTCATGAATTTCTTGGGGCCGCCTTAGCTCAGCTGGTAGAGCATCGCATTCGTAATGCGGGGGTCGGGTGTTCAAGTCACCCAGGCGGCACCATTTCTCATCTCAGCAAGCCCTTGAATTGATTAGATTCTATTTAATTCGTTGCAAGCTGGCAACGGAATTTCTCGTTCACAATTGTGGCTCAGTTCACACTGGCAAAATGTGAATGACTGAATGCGATGCGCACAGCATAGCTGTGGCGTGGCTCTACCAGCTGAGCTAAGGCGGCCGTGATACGAAATAGGCTTTAGAGAAGATATAACGCAAGGTTGCTTTAGATTTGTTTAGCGGAAGACCGTTGTCGCGCTGGAAGTCTTCAATCCCCTTATACATGGGTTCATCGGGATATTCCGTCATGCCGTATTCCGGCGTTTCGAAATAGCCAACTTGTTTGAGGGCCTTCTTGGTCCTCAGGGTGTCGTCGAGATCGACATTGGCGTCGCGGCTCAAGGTCAATCTCAGTTTGAACGGTGCGAACATAGTTCGTTTCCCTATTCAACGTGTTGATCCACGTTTCAGGGAGACGGCACATGTGTCACAAGCGCTCCCCGAAACAGCTCATATGAAACCGCTCTTCAGAAAGCCGCACGGGATGCCATGCGGGCGGTCCGGAAAACGGAATCAGCAAGATGTTTGGGGGCGTTATCCGCCAGGGTTGGACCGGACTTCCTGGGTTATCCGAGAGAAATCCCCTCTCGGGCCCAGTCGGCCAACCGGCGGGCGCACCGGAAACCATGCTGTCGGAAGGCGTCAACCTCCCGAAATCAAAACCCGAAACGGATTTTCCTGATTGTGCAACTGTCAGGGTCCGTCGAGGAATTCTGATCGGCGCCAATATATGCCCATTGATTTATGTTGTTAATTTGTTCTTGCAATTTTTATATTATTTAATTCCAAATAATAATCTCAAAATTGTTTCAACATATCATACACGCAACGGTGTGGGAGCCAGGTGCTCACGTCACCCACACGGCACCATTTTTCCTACGATGACGCCGTCTTGGGGTCGCGGAACATGAGCGAATACAGCACCGGTACGACGCCCAGCGTCAGGATCGTGGCGACCAGCAGGCCGCCGGCCAGGACGATGGCCAGGTCATAAAACAACACATCCTTGAAGACGATGATCGGGGCCAGGCCGAAGACCGTCGTCACGGTGGTCATGATAATCGGCCGCAAGCGGACGGCGGCGGCGTCCAGAATGGCGTCGCGGACGGGTTTGGTGCGGCGTTCTGTATCGATGCGTTCGATCAAGACAATGGCGTTGTTGATGACAATGCCGGCCAGCGACAGCAGGCCCAGCATGGCCATGAAGCCGAAGTTCGCGCCCGGCGCGACCAACAGGCCGATGGAGACACCGACGATGACCAGCGGAATGACCATCAGAATGGCCAGGGGTCGCCGAATGGAATTGAACTGCCCGACCAGAACCAGAACCATCAAGGCCATGGCGATCGGCATGAACGCGAACAGCGAACCCTGGGCCTCGGCGGCGCTTTCCAGCTCGCCGCCTTTCTCAAGTCGGTACCCGGCCGGCATTCCAAGTTTGCCGACAGTGTCCGCGAGGTTCCCATCGAACTCGGCGGCCGTCGCCACGGTACTTTTTGCCGACACGGTCATCACGCGTTCCAAATCCCGGCGTTGGATTTGGGCGAATTCCGAGACGCCCTTAAAATCAGCGATCTGAATAAGCGGCACGGGGACGCCGCTGTTTGACGAAATGTTCAGGGTCCGCAACCGGTCCATGTTCGTTCGCGCCTCGCTGTCCGAGCGCATGACCACGGGGACACTGAGATCGCCCTCGCGGTAGTTGGTGACGCTGGTCCCCGATAGGATGGCGTTCAAGGCTTCGGCCACGTCTTCCGACGAAACGCCGGCACGGCGCGCCCGCGCCTGGTCGATGTCGACCTGAACCTTGATGGTCCGGTTCTCCCAATCGTCACGTACATCAACCGTGAACGGCTGGGCCCGCATGGCCGCCTTCAAGGTTTCACTGGCGTTGGATAAAGTCTCCGAATCTGGCCCGATAAGCCGGTATTGGACCAAACCGCTTTCCGCCGGCCCCATGGACATGCGCTTCACCTGGGCACGCAGCTGCGGCATGTGATTAAGTGCGAAGACCCGGACCCGGCTGACCAGGGGCGGCACATCGCCCGGCGACTTCACATTGACGATGAAATAGGCGCGGTGCGGATCGGAATCCGGCGGATCCAGGGCCAGGTAGAACCGCGGTCCGCCGCTGGCCACGTAGGCGATGTGATTGACGACTTCCGGGTTCTGGTCGGTATCGCGCAACCACGCGGCAAGTTGCGCGACGCTGTTCGAGGTGCTCAGCGTGTTGGTGCCAACCTCGTGTTCCAGGATGATCTGAAACTGGGTCCGTTCAGAAGCCGGGAAGAATATTTTGGAAACGAACTGAAACCCCCAAATGCTGGCGGCCATGGCGATGACGACCCCCACCAAGAACAGGCCGCGCCAGTTTAAAATGCCGGACATCAGCCGGCGGTAGGCCTTGATCATGGGGCGTGCGGCCATGGTGGCTTCATCAACCGCCGGTCCGACCTTCAGGAAGCGCAGACACAGCAGTGGCGTTACCGTCATCGCCAAAACCCATGATCCGATCAGGGTGATGGCAATGACCAGGGAAATGGCCCGGGTGTATTCTCCAGCAGCACTTTCCGCCAACATCAGCGGCATGAAGGCCAGTATGGTCGTCACCGAAGACGACAAAAGCGGCATGGCCAAGGTCCGTGCCGCCTCCAAGACCGCGGCGCGGCGTTCTTCACCAAGCGCCAGGCGGCGGCTGATTTCTTCGGCCATAACGATACCGTTGTCGACCAAAAGGCCGAGCGAAATGATCAGCGTCGCCAGCGACATGCGTTCCAGGTCAATCCCGGTTTGGCGCATGACGAGGATTGCCAACAACATGGTCAGCGGCACCATGGCGCCGACAATAAGGCCCGTCCGCAGCCCCAAAAAGGCGATCACGACCAGCAACACGATGACCACCGTCTGATACAGATTGACGGTAACGCCATCGACGGCAATGGCGATGTCGTCGGGCTGGAAGGTGATGAACCGCAGCTGATAGCCGATAGGCAGGCCGTTCTCCAGGTCGCGCACCTTGGCTTTCAGGGTGCGGCCGAATTCGGACGAATCAAATTGGTCGATCATCGAGACACTGAGCACAACGGCCGGGACACCGTTAAAGAATGCCGGGCTGCGCGGCGGATCCTGATAACCGCGTGAGATGCGGGCAAAATCCCGCATATACGCAACCTGGCCGTCTTGGTCGGGAATATCGACGGGCAGATTGGCGATGTCATCCAGGCTGCGGAAGTTCCCCGATGGCTCGATAACCATGGATGAGCCTTCAACCTGGATCGCCCCGCCGGGCAGGATGATGTTTTGCTCTTGCAAGGTCGCCAGGATCGACGGCACCGAGAGTCCCAGCTGCGCGAAGCGCACGTTGTCGATCTCCACAAAAATGCGTTGCGGCTCGACCCCGTACAACTCGACCTTGCGGGTGCCGGGCACACTGTAGAGCTTATTGCGGATCTGGCGGGCGGCTTCGCGCATCTCGGACAATCCGAAGCCCTCCGCCGTCAGCGCGATGGTCGCCATGGCAACGTCGCCGTATTCATCGTTGACGAAGGGGCCAAGCGTGCCTTCCGGCAGGTCGCGGGCCATGTCGGCCATTTTATTGCGCAGGTTCTGCCAGATCGGCGCCATGTCGGCGTAGCGCTCGTAAACCATCGCCTTGACGGTGGTGCTGCCGGTGCGCGCCGTCGCTTCAATATGTTCGATCTCGGGAATCTCGCGTAATTTTTCCTCGATCTTGCGGGTGATCAGGTCTTCGATGCGTTGCGGCGCCATGCCCGGGAACTGGGCCGTCACCTGGGCCGTGCGGATGGTGATTTTGGGGTCTTCGCGCGACGGATGTGATCCGAAACTCAGCGGCCCGACGACGGCAATCAGCAAAGCGATCACCAAGACAAGGCGGTCGTTGCCAAGAGCGAACCGGGTCAGAAAATCCATCTTAGTTTTCCGGCGCCGCCATCAACCGCACCGCCATGCCGTCAGACAGAAACGATACGCCCGCCGTGGCGATGACATCACCGGGTTTCACTGCGCCGATAACCTCCAGATCGTTATTGCGGATATTGACGATGCTGACGGTGCGCTTTCTGACCACGCCGGCGGCTTTGTCGAAGGCGTAAACGAAACCTTTTTGGTCGCCGCCGCCGGGTTGCACGGCGGATTTTGGCAATAGAAACGCCTTGCCCGTGGCCGCCGTCTCAAAACGGAAGGTGACTTCCGCCGACATGCCGGGCCGAACGCCGGCGGCCTGTTCATCCAATTTGGCGGTGACTTGAAACGCGTTTGCCGCCGTCGCCTGAGAACCGACTTCAGTAATCGTCCCTTTGACCGGCTTGCGGCGCAATTTTGGATCGCCGCCAAGCGACGTGAACCGCACATCGACCTCATCGCCGACGGCGATGTTCTGAAGGATCGCGTCCGGTACGCTGGCGGTGACTTTCAGGTCGCCCTCCGAATGCACCTGCAGGATCTTCTGTCCGGCTGAAACTTCCGTGAAAACTTCCACGTATTTGGCACTGACCCGGCCGTTAAAGGGCGCCAGCAAAATGGTTTTCTGAACGTCGCGCCGTGTGATGGCGACTTTCGAACGGGCCGTTTCGACCTGACTTCGGGAGCCCTCCAAGGTCGCCTGTGCGGAATCGAACGCCGTTTTCGTGGCGTATCCCTTGTCATAAAGCTTTTTTTGCTGGGTGAATTTTTTCTCCGCGTCACGGCGTTGCGCCTGGATATTCTGCAGTTCACTTTTTGCTGATTCCAACTGCAGTTCGTAGCGTTCCGTTTCCAATCGGCCGATCTGGGTGCCGCGCGTGATGCTGTCGCCGATACCCACCGGCAGGGCGGTGACGCGGCCGGGAATTTCAAAGGCAATATCGGTTGTCGTACCGGCCTGGACCAAGCCGGCGATCCGGCGCAATTGATCCGTGGCGCGTTCCGCAACGGTCATGTGTTTGATGGCGCGGACGGGTAACGGTGGTGCCGCGTCGTCGTCGCCGCAGGCGCCGAGAAGAAGGCCCGCAACAACGGTGACGCTTAAGAGACGGGGACGTGTTAAGTGCATGGTTTTAACTTTCGACCGATTGGTGGCGGGGTTCAAGAAATATCGTCGGGAATCACATTCTTAATAGGTTCGCAAAAAACACCTTGTGGCGGCCGATGATAAGATTCGGTTCGATTATGAATTTGCCGGCACGCGCACCCGTCGGGGACTGCATCTCCGGCCGGTTCGGCCCGATGTGTCCGCTGCCGGCATCAGTTTTGACGTCGGCCTTCCATCGCGCCTGCCGAAGATCGGCGCATTGATCTGACGCCGTACTTTCTTTCGTGGGCGAATTCAATTCCAGACACGACACCCACCGCCCGCGTGGCGCGATGTTAAAAAGCGATTGGCAACATGCTGAGCTTCGGGGCCGCGGCGCCAAGAGGGCTCAATTTGGCGGCTCATGTCATGGCGTGGCGTGGCGTCGTTGGCCCAAAACGGCGTCGGTGCGGCTTTTATATTCCACAATCGACACGCTTTCAGGCGGATACGGATTCACCGTGAGTGGATTCACAAAAACGATAAAATACCAATGAAACCACCGATTATTACAATAGTGAAACAATATTATATTCCCCTGATTTTGGGGAATCTGTGGCGTGACGGCAGGATTGCCCATTGTAATGTGTGCGCCAATCGACCGGCCGCGAAATAATTCTTTTTTCAAATAATCGAAACCGATGGCCCGGCGCAATGATCCCCGGTCGGATGACAGATTCTGATTTGGGGTTTTCGACCAATCGACGCATTGGGCAAATAGGGTTCGGCGGCTACGGCGGGCGGTGGATCGGAAATGATACCCGACTTGTCCGCGGTCGGGCCGCTGCGAGAATGAATTTTCGCCGTGCCCTCGGTAGCGCAGATTTTGTGTTCGGCGATTTGTCGATGATTGTGACCGTATGCGGCGGCGACCGAAACCAAATTCATGAATTTATGACAATAACAGTACGGCCGTCGGCTCCGGCAAGTGCTGAATGCCATAGCGTTGCCCCGGAAGTCCAAATTATAGTGTTAAAACAATAGGTTATAGTTATTAACAGAAGGTTAATATGAACTTTAGTGCGACATGATGACGCATCTACATATGCAGTTAATTTGAATGGTTAACAAAGGGTTAAATTCCCTTAACGAATCAATTTTGGCGAATCGACGTCCGGAAACGGGCAAATGTTCGCAATTCATCGCACCGATCCGGCTGGAATTTGTCCCTGAATGCTCATGTATGTGGCCTTGGGCCGCAATACTGACAAACTAAGTGATGCGAGTTAAGTGCTTAAGTAACAATTAGTTAGAAGGATATCTTGTGATGATGTAAAACTTTCCGAGCGCCATTGATCCTGGGGCTCGGGATTTGTCGACATATGTAGTTGACAGAAACACTGATCCGTCCCCATGCTGGCATCCTACTAGATATTGGGGGTCAGCGCGGATCAAATTGTCTAGCGACAGGGTGTTCGCAAAATTTGTCCCCGGCTGAAAGCAGCAAAATACTGTGATTCTTGGCCTATCGGTGGATACGGATCGGCGGCGAACGCCAAATCATTTCGAAAGAAACAATTGATCATGATCATCCAAAACACGTCGCCGGGCGGCAAGGCCGTCAAACAGTCCTACACCATACCGTGCGCGACGGCGTTTCGCGACGCCGTCGAAAGCCTGGCGGCGCGGCGCGGCGTCAATGCCGCCGATCTGGCGCGCTCCGTGGCGCTGATGCTGGGGGCCGAGGCCATTGCCGTCTACCCGGACCCCGGTGAGCCGGCGGCGGATGACCGCGAATCGGTCATCTTGAAGTCCGGCAAGGCAAAAGGCCGGCCGTGGCGCCGTAAACCGCGCCTGCAAGTCCGCATGGCGGCGGGTTTTGACGTGCCGACCTTACGCCGGGCGTTGGCCATCGCGCTCGACATGGACCGCGGCGAGGCGCGCGTATTGTTGGACGCGCCGGCCCGTGGCCTGCCCGCGCCGTTGGGCGATCCCGAGGAAGTCCTCCGCCTGAAGGCCATGGTCTCGGCACTGGCTTTCGACCCCTTGCCGGGCGGCATCGAGACCCAGGCCCAGGCGTTACATGTGTTGGGATTCCCGCCGGGCAGCCGTCCCGACGCGGCGATGGCCAGAGCCCGTTTCCGGGCCCTGGCGACCATCCACCATCCGGATTCCGACCACGGAAGTCACGAACGCATGAGCCAATTGAATAGCGCCATGGAGGTCCTCAATCGGGGACCGGACTAGGCGGCGAGGCGTGATCAATGTCACGGGTGACGCGCCGCGGGTGCATCGCATCGGCCTCATCGGTGCCGGCGATGTGGTCCGGCGGTTTTGGAGCAAAACCCTTGCTGCGCGGGATGATGTCTGGGTTGTCGGCGTCTGCAGTGCCGGTGGGCGGACCGCCGAGAACGTCGCCGCGCTGCATGGCTCGGACATCCTGGCGTCTCACGAAGATCTGATCGCCCACCCGGATGTCGATACCGTATTGGTCGTCTCACCGCCGCATACGCATCTCGACATCGCCGCCACCGCCCTTCAAGCCGGCAAGCAAGTGCTGATCGAAAAACCGCTTTGCGCCAACCTTGCCGACGCGCGGGCGTTGTTGGCAGAGGGCCGCGCCGCGCCGGGCGTCTTCGGGGTTACGTTCAATAATCGTCTCAGAGAAAATAATGCCTGGGTCCGTGATCAGGCACTTGCCGGCGCCGTCGGTGAACCGCGGGCGATCCGCCTCAAATGGTGGCGGACGAAAGGCCTGCCGGGCGAAGCCTGGCGCGCCGATCCCAACCGCGCCTTTGGCGGCGTTCTCGCCGACCTGGGTTCGCACTTGTTGAGTATGGGTTTGGCGGCGGTGCCGGCCCGCCGCCGGTTCACGGCGTCCTGCCGATTGTCCGTTCACCGCGGCGATGACCCACGCCTCGATCACCGCGCGGACGCAGACGTGGTGATCAATGATTTCTGCAGGATCAATCTTTCGGCAGCCTGGGGCGCGGCCCTTGAAAAACCGGTGGATTTTGCCTTCGACGTCACGGGCACGCTGGGTCAATTGTCGGCCAGCAATTATCCTGGCGCGTCAGGTGATGGATATAGTGCCGTCCTCGATAATTTCCTGAGCGACGTGGCGCGATCCCACCAGCCCGATCTGAACCTTTTCGAAGACGTCATGATCGTCCTCGACGCCCTCTACCGGGCGGCGGATCTGGGTCGACCCGTTGAGGGTCAATTCGTTGCGGGCGAACGCCCGGACGAGGCTGGCATTTAAGCCAGCCGGTTTGGCACCTCGTTGCCGGCAAAATAGGCGTCCAGACTGTCCAGGGCGGTGAAACCCATGGCGTTGCGGGTTTCCACCGTGGCGCTGCCGATGTGCGGCGACATGAACACGTTGTCCAATGCCCAATAAGCCGGATTGACGGTCGGCTCGCCCTCGAAAACATCCAGGCCGGCGGCGAACACCTTGCCTGATTTCAAGGCCGCGATCAGCGCCGCATCTTCAACCAATCCGCCGCGCGCCGAGTTCACGACCACAGCGCCGTCGGGCATCCGGCCAATTCGGTCTTCGTTGAGGAAATGCACCATATCGTCGGACATGGGACAGTTGATGGACAGGAAATCCGCGACCGCCATCAGGTCATCGGCGGTGTCGTGATAGACCGCACCCTGTTCCAGGTCCGCCGGCAGGCGGCTGCGGTTATGGTAATGAATGGTCATGCCGAAGGCCCGGCCGCGTTGGGCGACTTGGCGGCCGATGCCGCCCATGCCAAGGATCGCCAGGCGTTTGCCCTGCATGCCGGGTCCGCAGAGCTGCGTCGGGGTCCAGCCCGACCACTGACCGGTGCGCACCATATTGTCCGCCTCAAAGGCCCGCCGCGACGCGCACAGTAAAAGCATGAAGGCAATATCCGCCGTCGCTTCGCTGAGCACGCCCGGCGTATTGGTGACGATCAGGCCCTTCGCTTTGGCGGCATCAATGTCGATATGCTCAAAACCAACGGAAAACGTCGCCAAAATTTTGACGCTGTCCGGTAATCTTGGGATCACGTCGGCGCTAAATTTGCTGTTCGACGACAGCAATATCGCGTCGTGTCCGGCGGCGCGGCCGAGCAGGTCATCGCCGTTCCAATTGGCGTCGTCCGGGTTGAGGCTGCAGGTGTAATCCTGTTCGCATCGGGCCAGCACGTCGTCAGGAAACTGGCGGGTCACCAGCAGTTTGATATCTTTTGGCATGTTCAATCCATTCGTTAAATGCAGCGTCCGCCATCCACTTCAAGGCAGACGCCGGTGATCAGGTCGGCCTCACCAGAAGCCAAGAACAGGGCGGCATTGGCGATGTCTTCCGGCTGTGACATGCGGCCCAAGGGGATGGTGCCGATGAACTTATCCTTGATCGCCGGGTCATCGACGCCGCCCATGAAATCCACCGTCAGACCGGTCGCGCCGAACACCGGATTGATGGCATTGACGCGGACCTGGTCTGGCGCCAGTTCCATGGCCATGGACTTGGTCAGGGTGACCACGGCGCCTTTGGTGCCGTTATACCAGGTCAACCCGGCGCGCGGGCTGACCGCGCCGGTGGACGCAATGTTGATGATATTGCCGCGGCGTTCCTTGAGGATCGGTACCGCATGGATGGCGGTCAGATAAACGCTTTTGACGTTCACCGCGTAGACCCTATCAAAGGTCGCTTCATCGACGTCCAGCATGGATTGATTGAGGTGCGTCGTGCCGGCGTTGTTGACCAGGATGTCGATGCCGCCGAACTGACCCACGGCGGCGTCCACCATGGCCTTAACCGAGCCACTGTCGGCCACATCGGCTTCCGCGAACACCGCGCCATCGATGTCGCCGGCAACGCGTTCGCCGGCTTCGGCGTTAATATCGGCAACGACGACACGCGCCCCTTCGGCGGCAAACCGCCGCGCCATGCCTTCGCCGAACCCTGATCCGGCACCGGTGATTAGCGCGACTTTATCCTGCAAACGCATGCACGTTCCTCCCGGAATTTTCGCGAGTATGCCCGAGCCATGCCGCCGTGCCAAAAAGAAACCGCCCGGGCTGCCCCGGGCGGGTTCACATCTTGAATGTCGCTGAGTTTACTCGCGGTTGCCGAACAACTGCAGCATGAACAGGAACATGTTGATGAAGTCCAGATAAAGCGTCAGAGCGCCCATGATGGCTTTCTTTTCGGCGACGGCCGTGCCGTCGCTTTCCAGATAGATCGCTTTGATCCGCTGCGTGTCATAGGCCGTCAGGCCAGCGAAAATCAGGACGCCGAGGACGGAAATGGCGAACTGCAGGCCTGAGCTGGCGAGGAAAATGTTAACGACACTGGCGATAATCAGCCCGATGACGCCCATGATCAGGAACGAGCCCATGCCCGACAAGCTGCGCTTCGTCGTATAGCCATAGAGGCTAAGCCCGGCAAAGGCACCGGCGGTGATGAAAAACACGCGGGTCACGCTTTCGCCCGTATAGGCAATGAAGACGTAGGCCAGCGAAAGACCCATGAGACCGGCGAATATCCAGAACAAGGCCTGTGCGGTCGAGGCTTTGACGGCGTGAATTCGGGCACTCAGGAAAAACACGAATCCGATGGGTGCCAGCATCACCACCCATTTCAAAGGCGTGCCGTAAATCGCGTTCAACATGTCCGGCGATGTCGAGGTCGCAAAGGCCACCGCGCCGGTCAGGCCGAGGCCAATACACATGTAGTTATAAACCTTGAGCATATATGCCCGCAGGCCTTCGTCGATTCCGGCCGCATAGGCCTGATCGCGGGACATTTGTCCGGCACGGAAATTGGGTCCAAGAGCCATTTTAACTTCTCCATCTAGAGCCGCACGTCAGCAACCGCGCGCGCGGTGGTGAAAATCCTATCCCGCTATACTTAGGCAGATGTTTGAATGTAATCAAGAGGAACCCGAGGCTACCGCTAAATGGTCACATTTGGCAATGACGGGGGCTCACTGTCATTGGTTGCGCAAATGCGGCGTCGCCTTTTGTCCCAACACCCGCCAAGTGCCAAAAAACCCGACAGCCAAGGTCACCAATACACAGGCCGCGGCGGTGATCGCCACCGACCCGGGCAAAAACACCCAGGGCATATGCATCAGATATTTGACGATGCCCCAGGCGGCCAGTGTGCCGACAGCACTGCCAATAATCGCCGTCACAACACCCAACACGCCATATTCCAGCAAAAACACACCCAAAAGCCGCCGTCGGGTTGCGCCGAGAACCTTGAAAACCACGGAGTCGTATATCTGGCGTCGCCGATTCGCGGCCACGGCGGCGGCCAGCACCAAAGCACCGGCCAAGACCGTGATGGCCGCCGTGCCGGTGACCGCCGCGCCAATGCCGGCCAACAGATTGGCGGCGGCGGAAAGCGCCTCGCGGACACGGATGGCGGAAATATTCGGGAAAGCGTCCGTCGCCGCCTTCTCCACCGCATCTTCGGCGTTGGGCGGCACTTCAATGGCAGCGATGTGGGTCTGCGGCGCCCCATCCAGCGTGCCCGGCGCGAAGATCACGGCGAAGTCGAAGCGCAGGCTGCGCCAATCAATCTCGCGCAGGCTGCGGATCGTCGTGGTGATTTCCCGGCCCAGGACATTGAAGGTCAGGGTATCGCCAATGCCAACGCCGAAACCTCGGGCCAAATTGGCATCCAGGGAAATCACCGGCGGTCCAGTGTACGCGGCATCCCACCAGGCGCCCGCGACAATCTCCGCCGCCGCCGGTTTCGGCCCCGCATATGTTAGCGCCCGGTCGCCCCGCACCGCCCATTGGGCATTCGGCGCGATGGTGCGCTCGGCCACCGGGGTACCGGCTATTTTGACGATGCGGCCGCGGAGCGTCGGCACGCGCTGGTAATTGCCGGTCCCGGCGATATCGTTCACGGCCTTGTCAAAGGCCGCTATCTGGTGCGGCTGGATATCCATGAAAAAGAACGCCGGCGCGCGTTCCGGCAGGCGCTCGGCGACTTGGCGGACCAGATTTCCCTGAATCAGCCCGACCGCCACCAGCACCGCCAGGCCGCACCCCAGCGACAGCATGATACTGGATGTCGCCGCGCCGGGCCGGTGCAGATTGGCAATGGCCAGACGCAGACCGGTGCCGCCGCCCATTCTCCAGCGCCGGGCGATGGCGGCGACGGCGTAGGCGCCAAGCCGTAACAGGCCCATGGTTGCCAGGGCACCGGCGACGAACCATGCGGCGAAATATCGGTCATCCGCCGTCCAAATGGTGAAAGCGCCAAGAAGCACAATGCCGAATATGGCGGCCATCGTGTAGGCACCGCGCGGCCGCGCCGTATTGGGGGCAACGGCATCGCGGAACAGCGCTGCCGCCGGCACTTCGCGGGCTCTGGCGATGGGCCACAGCGCAAAGGTCACGGCAACCAAAATGCCGAAAAAACCCGCCGTCAACAGAGGTTCGGCATAGAACCCGGCGATCGGTGTTACTGGCATGCGGCCTGCCGCCAACACGGCAAACCCATAGCCACCACCGCCGCCGACGGCGAGGCCAAGCACCGTCCCGGCTGCTGCCAGAACAAGCACCTGGGCCATATAAAGTGAAAATACCAGCCGGCCCGGCGCGCCGACGCACTTCAGCGTCGCGATGGTTGCTGTTTTACTTTCCAGATAGCTGCCGACCGTGTTGGCGACGCCCAGCCCGCCGACCAATAGGACGGTCAGCCCGACAAAAGACAGAAACAAGGTCATCCGGTCGATGAACCGCTGGACGCCCGGCGCCGCATTATCCAGGCTGCGGACCCGCCAACCGGCTTTCGGAAACGCTTCGGTCATGGCCGACTGCCAAGCCTCGAAACCTGTGCCCGGCGCTAGCACGGCACGGGCGTGGTACCGGATTTGGCTGCCCGGTTGGACCAGGCCAGTTGCCGCCAGGGCAGCCTTTGAGACCAACAATCGCGGTCCGAAACTGAACAGGCTGGCGCTGCGGTCGGGTTCGGCAACGACCGTGGCGCGCACCTGAAACGCTGCGGTGCCGACCTTCACGGCGTCGCCCAACCTGAGACCGAGGCGAGTCAAAAGGTTGGCGTCGACCACGGCGCCCCAGGCCTCGCCGTCCTTTTTGAGCAGCGTACTCAAAGGTTGTTGCGGTACCGATTTGAAATTGCCGGTCAGCGGATAGGCGCCATCCACGGCCTTCAATTCAACCAGCGAGCGCTTGTCGCGACGATCCATGGGCCGCGCCATGGCGCGCATCTTGACGATTTCCGACAGGCCGGCCGTGTTGTCACCCAACCATGACCGTTGCACCGCTGAAAAATCCCGATGCAACAGCCTGAGATCGACGTCGCCACCCAACAGGTTGCGGGCATTGGCCTGCAGCCCGGCCGTGACCGAAGCGCCAATACTGCCGACTCCGGCAATGGCCGCGACGCCCAAGGCCAGGCAGGCCAGAAACACCCGGAAGCCCTTCAGGCCGCCGCGCATTTCGCGCCGCAACAAGCGAAGAATGAGTGCCGCGTCAGGCATGGTTGGCTTGCCTGTTCGCCTGATCATCAACAATCCGGCCGTCGGCCAGCGACAGAATGCGGCCACAGCGGGCCGCCAGGTCCGGCGCATGGGTGACCAAAATCATCGTCGTGCCGCGGCGCTGTTGCAGATTGAACAACAACGCCATCACGGCGTCGCCGGTATCGTGATCAAGGCTGCCGGTGGGCTCATCGGCCAGCAACAAGGCCGGCTCGGTGACGAAGGCGCGGGCCAGGGCGACGCGTTGTTGTTCGCCGCCGGAAAGCTGACCGGGATAATGACGAAGCCGATCACCCAGCCCAACCGCGTGCAATTCCTCTTCGGCGCGGGTGAAGGCCTCGCCGCGGCCGGCGAATTCCATGGGCAAGGCGACATTTTCCAGCGCTGTCATGGTCGGTACCAGATGAAAGCTTTGAAAAACGATGCCGACGTGGTCGCGGCGGAAGCGGGCCAAGGCGTCTTCGTCAAGGCCCTGAAAATCCTGACCGGCGATGTGAACGCGTCCGCCCGTCGCCGGCTCCAAACCGGCCATGACCATCAGCATGGATGTCTTGCCCGACCCGGACGGCCCGACCACGCCAACGGTTTCACCGGCGCCGATGCTTAAATCGATGCCACGCAGGATGTCCACGGGCCCGGCGTCGCTGGTCAGCGTCAGATGGAGATCGTTCAGCTCGATTGCATAAGGGGTGGTCAGGTTGCTATCCATGGCGCATGGCTTTTATCCGTTTCCTGTTCGGCGCCTGGAAGGTGCCCGGCCGCTTCCGCCCATATGGCCTGCTGGCCGCGTTTGTCAACGCATGGCTGATATCGGCGTCGCCGGTTTTGGCGGCGCCGGTCAACATTCTTGCCATCGGTGACAGTCTGACCGCCGGGTACGGCCTGGCGCAACCCGATAGTTTCACGGTGCAGTTGGCTGGCGCGCTCAACAAGGCCGGCCGGGAGGTGCGGGTTTCCAACGCAGGCGTCTCCGGTGACACAACAGCCGGCGGCCGGGCGCGGCTGGCCTGGGCGCTATCGGAGAAGCCCGACGCGGTGATTATTGAGCTGGGCGCCAACGATGGCATGCGCGGCCTGGACCCCAGGCAAACCGAGGCCAACCTCGATGCCATCCTCACCGCGATCAAAAGCCGTGGTCTGCCGGTTCTGTTGACCGGTATGCGCGCGCCACCCAACCTGGGTCCGGAGTATGGCGCCGAGTTCAACGGGTTGTTTCCGCGCCTGGCGAAGAAACACGGCGTCATGTTCTATCCGTTTTTTTTGGAAGGCGTTGCCGCCGTGCCCTCGCTGAACCAGGACGACGCCATCCATCCGAATGCTGAGGGGGTCGCGGAAATCGTTCGGCGGCTTTTGCCCTTCGTGCAACGGCTGATCGCCGCCATTCCGTGAGCCGCAAGAGACATACCGTCGTCTTGTTTTTGGGCGACAGCAATTTCGGTAACATCGGATCCATGGTGCCGGCCCTGGCCGACGGGTTCCGTGAGATCGGTTTCGACATCCGGATCATCGATGTGCGGACGGCTGACTATGGTACGACCCTTGCCGGTCTGGCGGATCAAGAAGCCATAGCCGCCGTGGTCTCGGTTTCAGGCTTCGGCCTGCCGCCGACATCAGATGCGCCCGCTGTTCGGGTATTCAATGATCTGGATGTGCCGATTATCGGGTTGTTTTTGGATCACCCTTTTTGTCTGCAGGAGCGGATCGAATTGCCGCTTCGTCACTATCACGCCTGCTTTCCCGCCGGACACGCCGGCGCCTTCTGCGAACGGTTTATGGCAAGCACAGCCCGCTATCATCACGTCGCCCATGCTTGCGTGCCGCGCCGGCCCGTCGATTGGCACGAACGGGATATTCCGTTGTTGCTGACTGGAAGTCTGTTTCTGCCGCCCGCCGAACAGCGCCGCCGCTGGCGCGACCACGGTCCCGAAGTCGAGCAACGGTTGAACGATGTCATTGATTTGGCCTGGCAGGATTTAGCCCGGCCGCTGGAGACCTCTGTCTTGCAGGTGCTGGGCGAAGACATCGGGTTTGAGACCGTGTTTCCTTACATGAAAACCGCCGACGACTATATCCGAAATGCGCAGCGCGTGACGGTCGTCCAAGGCCTCGGCCATCTGCCGTTAACCGTCGTCGGTCCCGGGTGGGCGCCGTATGTAGAACAGCTTCCGGGCATCCGTTTCGTTGGGCAGCGGACGATTGACGAAGCGCTCGCCATGACCGGCCAAGCGAAGGCCGTGCTAAACCCGTTCCCGGGCTATAACGATTCCCACGAACGCGTCTTCAATGCCATGGCCGGTGGGACCGCGGTGATCTCCAGCCGGTCGACGCTTTACGACCGCACCTTCAATGCCGACGAAATTACGTTCCTACCCAATGAACCGGCTGACGCTGGAGACACTATCGCCGCATTTCTAGGCGAAGATGCGCAAGTTGCCGCCATGGCGGCGTGCGGACGGCAAAACGTTTTCGACGCCCACACCTGGGTGCACCGGGCGCGAGAATTGGCGCAAGTAGCCGGATTACAGATGCCGACCCCACACTAGGCATCAAAGGGAGCGGCTGTGCGCGACGATGAAACCGGTGCATTCCCGATCCGGAACCTCGGCCATGATGACCTCGTCGATTTCGAAACCGGCCTTGTCCAACAATTGGCGGAAGGGGTACAGGATGACGAATTCCGGCGGCGTCCGTATCACCGGTGAATCGCCGTCGTGGTTGAAAATGTCGTCACAAATGATGAGCGTTACAGCGCGAGTTGAAAGAGCGGCCAGCGTCCGCGCAACATCATCGGGGGGCAAAATCATCAAAACCCGGCTGATCAAACAGATATCCATGCGCACCGGCAGATCAATCGTGCCGGCGGTTAAGTCCGCCAATTTGCCGTTGATGAATCGAATCTCGGGATGCAGGCCGGCGCCGACGGCGCGGGCCGCGGCGTTTGGTTCCATGCCGGTAAATTGGGCCCGGGCGCGAACCGCCAATGGCAGGGCTCGGGCTGCCATGTCCAGGTTAAGGCCGGCAAAACAGCCCAGCTCGACAACCTGCGGAATTTCCGTGTCGACGGCAGTGATGGCTGAGGCCATGATTGCCGCCAACTGCCGCCGGTCCGGCGTCTCCGAACGCGCGGCCACCGCTAATTTGGTTGCCTTTTCACTCATCGCGCCCCAATAGGCGCCAAATTTTGTAACAACCAAGTTAATGGCTTCGTACAAGCTGCCGTCACGGTCAAGTTGGCGACTGGCGTCACGGCAATGCCGCATATCGTCAAGGATCGGCAAATCAACGTGCAGCAGAGCCGACAGGCGCTGTGCCATATGGTCGGCGTCGTCAAATCGTCCGTCCGCGAACGCCTTGCGGGCCGCATCCGTATAAAATTCCACAAGTTTGCGCGGGCCGTCATGGGTAATGCGCAGATAGGACTCGGCGGAGTCCCAGACCTCATCTTCGTCGATCAGATCGTTCAGGGCCGTGGAAGATGGCAGGTAGCCGGGCCGCAGGCCTAGAGCCTCGGCCCAAAACTGCATTGCCGCTTCCCGGTTCGACATGAGGTGGGCAATGATTCCCGCCAAATGGACGACGGCGGGCTCGTCGCCGCGTGTCCGGTAAACTTGCGCCGAGATTTTGGCGGCTTTCTGGGCCTCTTCGGCAAGGTCCGCGGCCACCGCGTCGTCGTGCAAACAGCGTTGAATAAAATCAACCAGACCGGAAATTGCCGCCGATGGATTTTCCGGCATATCAATCAAAATGCGAACCATTATCGCAACGTAATAAACCCGCGCTATGACGTCCACGGGAAAAATCACCACGGTGATTGAACGTGTGTTTGAAAACGCATGCGCGGGACCCTGGGTTGCTTCTATAGTGGCGTATGGATTCATTTATGTTCGCAAAGTCGGAGGCTGATGGTTGGGCCGCTGTCGCCAAGGAACTGGAAACCGGTTTGGCCGCCACGGCGCCGACGGCCGGCCATGAGCGGCTTGGCTGGCTTTATGTTACCGACAACCTGGCCGACGATTTCACCAGCCTGCTGACCTATCTGCGCCAAACCACCGGCATCGACAATTGGGTCGGCAGTGTTGGCATGGGAATCTGCTGGCAGAATGGAAGCGGCAATGCCGGCGAGGCGTTCGGCCGTCCAGCAGCCGTCGCCATGATCGGCAGCTATCCAGAGGCCAGTTTCGCCCTGCTGCCCCAGTTGGCGGAAAGCACCGATGAGATAACGGATGATCATCGGGCCTGGATGGGCACGGCGATGCCGCCCTTCGGCGTCGTCCATGGGGACCCCATGAACAGCCAGGTGCCAGACCTGATCGAGGCTCTGTCTCTGGAGATGGAGAATGCCACCCTGGAGGTGCCCGGATTTCTGGTCGGTGGCTTGACCTCGTCGCGGGGCGCGCACTATCAACTGGCCGGCGAGGTGGTCGGCGGCGGCCTTTCAGGGGTTTTGTTCGCCCCCCATGTGGAGGTTGCCACAGGCTTGACTCAGGGCTGCGCGCCGGTTGGCCCGGCCCACCGCATCACCGATTGCATGGATAACGTGGTAATGACTTTGAACGGTGAGCCGGCACTGTCGGTCTTCAAAGAAGACATCGGCGAACTGTTGTCCCGCGATCTCAACCGTGTCGCCGGATACATTCACGCCGCTTTTCCCATCGAAGGATCGGATACCGGCGATTACGTTGTCCGCAATCTGGTCGGCATTGATCCCGAGCGCAATTGGCTGGCCGTTGGCGGCGACGTTGAGACGGGTGACCGGCTGTTGTTCGTGCGCCGCGATCCGGCGGCGGCGGCGGAAGATCTATCGCGCATGGTTGACGAACTGGCGTCCCGGTTGCCGGGCCCGGCGCGGGGGGGGTTATATTTTTCCTGTGTGGCCCGTGGTCCCAGCCTATTTGGTGACGAAGGCCACGAGATGGAAATCATCGGCCAGTCCTTGGGCGACGTACCCTTGGTTGGATTTTTCGGCCAGGGCGAGATTTCCAATAATCGGCTCTACGGATATACCGGGGTTCTTGCGCTTTTCCTTTAAGGCGTTACATCAGATTGGTGGGCGGAATGGCTTCCAGGGGCGCCTCATGAAAATCAAAGATCTTGCCTGGGCGGGCATTCGGTCATCCAGATCGGCCCTGGCCGGGTAAGGTGGGGGAACGGGCCCATGCGATTGTTCGTCGGACTGTCCCTACCCAACGAAGTCCGCCAATCATTGAGCGGGCTTTGCACGGGGCTGGATGGCGCACGCTGGGTCAATTCGGAAAATTTGCACATGACATTGCGGTTTGTCGGTGAGATCGGCGGTGGCGAAGCCGGTGACCTGGACGCCGTCCTGGGCGCCGTGAGCGCCCCGGAATTCGACCTGCAATGCCGCGGAATCGGACACTTCGGCAAGGCCGCGAAGGTCCGCGCGATCTGGGCCGGGTTGGGGCCTTGCCCACCCTTGGCGCGGCTACAGGAGAAGGTTGAAAGCGCTGTCGCCCGCGCCGGGTTTGGCGCCGAGGGCCGGAAATTCAAGCCGCATATCACCTTGGTGCGGTTTCGCCGCAGGCCGCCGCGCAGCCTGGGGGCGTATATGGAGGCAAATGGCGCTTTTTCAACGCCACCGTTTTCAGTAAACGCCTTCACACTGTTTGAAAGCCACATGGGGCACGGCGGCTCTCATTACGTGGCGCTGAAAGATTACCGCCTTGACCCGGTCGATGGCCGCAAGACCCTTGAAGGAGACAAAACGTGAGCGCTTTTCCGCATCTGTTTCAGCCGATCACCATCGGCGCCCTGACCTTGCCGAACCGGATCATGATGGGGTCCATGCATACGGGGCTGGAGGATATGGAGGACTTGTCGCGCCTTGCCGCGTACTTCGCCGAGCGCGCCCGCCACGGCTGTTCTTTGATGGTCACCGGTGCCTTCTCACCGAACGACGCCGGGCGCCTGAATGACGGTGCCGCCGCCTTCGATGACGCGGTTCGGGTGCCGGCCCATCGCCAGGTCACCGACGCCGTGCATGGCGCCGGCGGCCACATTCTGTTGCAGCTCATCCATGCGGGACGCTACGGCTATCACGCCGATATCGTCGCGCCATCGGCCATCGCCGCGCCCATCAACAAACAGGTGCCGCGTGAGATGACGGGCGGCGAGATTGAGGCGACGATCAATGACTTCGTCGGCGCCGCCGAATTGGCCCAACAGGCCGGATACGACGGTGTCGAGATCATGGGTTCGGAAGGCTATCTGCTGACCCAGTTCCTGGCGGCCCGGACCAATCAGCGGGACGATGAGTGGGGCGGTAGTTTCGAAAACCGCATGCGGTTGGCCATTGATATTGTGCGGCGGACCCGGGTCGCCGTTGGCGATGGGTTTGTCCTCATGTTCAGGCTTTCCGTCCTGGATCTGGTCGATAACGGCCTGAGTCCCGATGAAATCATCGTCTTCGCGCAAGCCGTCGAGGCGGCCGGCGCGGACATACTGAACAGCGGCATCGGCTGGCACGAAGCACCGATTCCGACGATTGCCCAGGCGGTGCCGCGGGCCGCCTTTGTCGATGATACGGCGAAGCTCAAGGGCCGGGTTGGCATTCCGGTGATCGCCTCGAACCGGATCAACACGCCGGAGGTGGCCGAACAGATATTGGTGGCGGGCAAGGCCGACATGGTGTCCCTGGCCCGGCCGTTCCTGGCTGATCCGGCGTTTTCGGAAAAAGCCGCGGCGGGGCGCTCAGCGGAGATCAATACCTGCATCGCCTGCAATCAGGCCTGCCTGGATCGATATTTCGTCGGCCGCATCTGTTCGTGCCTGGTCAACCCGCGGGCCTGTCACGAGACGGAAGTCCTGATCGAACCGGCGGGCGAGCGTCGGCGGGTCGCGGTCATCGGCGCCGGTGTTGCCGGTCTGGCGGCGGCAGTGACGGCGGCCGGGCGCGGCCACGATGTGACCGTGTTCGAAGCCGCTCCACGGATCGGCGGCCAGTTCAATTTGGCCCGCAACGTGCCCGGGAAGTATGAGTTCGACGAAACCCTGCGGTATTTTCAAAGCCAGCTTGATCGACACCGGGTGGCGGTCCGCCTGACGACGACGGCAACGGCGGAGATGTTGGCAGATGAGGCCTTTGAAGCGGTCATCCTGGCCAGCGGGATCGCGCCACGTTGGCCCGAGATCGACGGCATCAACGGTCCCCGGGTTGTGGGTTATACGGAGGTCTTGGAGGGCCGCGCCGACATTGGGCGTCGCGTCGCGATCATCGGTGGTGGCGGCATTGCCTTCGACGTGGCGCTCTATTTGTTGGAAAAAGATGACCCCAGCTTTACGGACCCGACGGCCTTCCGGCGGCGCTGGGGGATCGGCCAGGACATGGTGCCAGTGACGCCGCGCCATGAAATTACCATGTTGCAGCGTTCACCTGGACCCATGGGCCGGAGCCTTGGTAAGACTACCGGTTGGATCCACCGTGCCGTCCTTAAGCACAACCGGGTCCGTCAGATTAGCGGTGTGAGTTATCGGTGCATCGACGAAGTTGGTGTGCAGGTGGAGATTGACGGTGTACCTGAAACCGTCGAAGTCGATACGGTGGTCATCTGCGCCGGCCAGGAGCCGCGGAATGATCTGGAGGCCGCGGCCACAACCTTGGGTCTGGAGATACACACCGTCGGTGGTGCCCGCGAAGCCGGCGAGTTGGATGCCGAACGGGCGATCCGCGAGGGCATGGAGGCGGCGGCGTGCCTCTAAAACCATTTAGATTTGGCCCGATTCAAACGATCGTCAGTGTTTCATCTTGTCCAATCATTCAGCGCGACCAACTATTTAGCATGACCGGTGTTTAATCCGCTTCCGCCGTGGCCGGTATGCGGGAAATCACCCGGTCCGCAGGGAAAATCAATGTCGCTGTCGTTCCGGCGCCGATCCGGCTTTCGAGTTGCAGCTCGCCACCGTGCAGATCGATCAACGATTTGACGATGGCGAGGCCCAGGCCCGTTCCCGAAACGGTTGCGGTCTCCGCTTGATCCAATCGGCCGAAGGGGGCCAACACGGTCTCGATTTTCGATTCCGGGAATCCGATGCCCGTATCGGACACACGGACAATGAAGCCGGCGGGCGTTGTTTCCGATGAAATTTGAACGTTGCCCCCTGGCGGCGTAAATTTGATTGCGTTGGAAAGCAGGTTTGCCAGAATCTGCCGGATTGATCGCGGATCAGCCTGCAGCAAGGGCAGGTCAGGCGCCGTGGAAACATCAATGGAGATGTTTTTGGCCGTGGCTTCCCTGGCAAACAGGTGGCGCATATCAGAGGCCATATCATGGACATCCAAGACCTGTTCACTGATCTCGTATTTGCCGGCCTCAACGCGCGACAGATCAAGTAGATCGTTGATCAAACTCAAAAGCATCTCGCCGCTGGCATTGATGTCCTCGGCATACTCCCGATAGGCGGGGACGCCGATGGCCCCGAAGGTTTCATCGCGGATAATCTGCGAAAACCCAAGGATGGCGTTCAGGGGCGTCCTCAGTTCATGACTCATTCGGGCCAGGAAATCCGATTTACTGCGGTTCGCGGCCTCGGCGGTTTCCTTGGCCGCCATCATCTCCGTCTCGCTCTTCTTGCGGTCGGTGATGTTCATGCTGACCGTGGCGACACTGCCGTCGGGAAAACGCTGTTCACGAATGTAAAGCCAACTGCCGTCTTGGCGCTCCAACTCGAAGAATTTGCCGGGGTTGGCATGGTGGGCCATGCGTTCGGCGAACCATTCGTCCTCGCGGCCCGCCGCCGCCGGATACAGGCCCTTGTTCATGGCGGCCCGGATATGATCGGCGAACAAGGTGCCCGGCTGCGTCGTCTCGATCACCGAGGCATTGATTTTTCGGAACTGCTCATTGCAGATCACCAGACGGTCATCGGGGCCCCAAAGGACAAAAAGTTCCCATAGCTCTTCAATGGCAAGGGCCAGGCGTTCCTGGGCCAGGCGGGCCAATTCCTTGGCTTCCAATTGTTGCGTGAGATCAGACCCGACCCCAATATATCCGGAAAATTTACCTGCCGGGTCGAACAAGGGTTTGCCGCTGGTCGTCAGAGTCTGCAATCGCCCATCGTGGCCACGGCGGACAAACCGGAAGTCACGGAACGGCCGATGATTGGCCAGATCATCCAGGTGGGCTTGCCATTTTTCCGTATGGACATCCTCGCCAGCCAGTTCGGCGCGGGTCTTGCCGATGTGAAATTCGACGGGCACACCGACGACTTCCGCGGACCGGGGCGAAAAGTAGGTAAAGCGGAGATCGGCGTCCATTTCCCAGAACCAATCCGAGGCCGCTTCGGCGATGTTGCGAAACCGCGCCTCACTGTCGCCCAAGCGATCGCGTGTTAACCGAAGTTCGCCGACTAGCGATTCCAGTTTCCGCTCTTTTTCCAATAACCCCAGGATGACCAGAAAGACGGGCAGCGAGATTGCAAAGGCGATGACGGCACCGACAGCCATGAGCGTCGCTGTTTCTGGCACCTCAATGGCCCGGCCAACATTCCAATAGTGATAGATCGTGTCGGCACTGGCCAACAAGATACCCGCGGCAATGGCCGTGAAGAATGCCGATAGGCGCGCGCCCAGGGATTCGATTAAAATTAACAAACGACGTATCATGCGGCGCCTCACCGTTCATTCCAACGGTCCGCTCTTTCCTGCCCATCGTCATGTTAGCCGGTGGGTATGGGCTTGGAAATGTCGACCTGTTCAGGATTTGGTGATCAGGCCGGGCAATTGGGCCATGTCGTCAAAAATCACCTCGGCGCCGGCGCTGCGCAGCAGCCCGTCATAGCCGGGACCGCAATGGCCGCCGCCGGTAAACCCGAGAACCCGCATGCCGGCCGCAACGCCGGCCACGACACCTGCCGGACTGTCTTCAATAACAACACAGGCTGATGGTGCGAACCCCATTTTCGCCGCGGCATACAAGAATATATCGGGTGCCGGCTTGCCGTTGGCAACGCCCGGATCATGGGCGCTGAACAGGTGCGGCGCGAACACGTCCAGCATGCCGGTCAAGGCAAGTGAGGTGCGGATTTTCTCAGGCGGCCCGGAAGACGCGACGCAATAGGGCGCGTCGAGGCATTGAACCGTTTCAAGGACGCCGGGGATGGCCGTGAGATCGGCCTCAAAAGCCAATTTGTCGCGCCGCCGAAGTTCATCTTCAAAATCCACGGGCAGTGGCGTTGCCGCTTCGGTTTCCAGGTCGTGACGCATTTTTTTCAGGGTGAACCCCAAAAACCGGTCGTGGTCTTCGGCGCGGACGATGACGGGATAATCAATATCTTCCAGGTAACGCTGCAGTTCCCTTGCGGCGATGGGTTCGCTGTCGACCAGAACACCGTCGCAGTCGAATATGATCAGCATCCAAGTTTCCTCAATGTTTGTGCCACGGAGGCCACGTAGGAACCACCGAACAGGCGCACGTGGACCAAAAGCGGATAGAGATTGTAGAGATCACGCCGGGTCTCGAAAAACCCAGGCGCCAGGGGCCGGTGTTCGCGGTAACGTGCAAAGAAGGCATCTCCGAAGGTGCCAAACAGGGTGGTAAACGCCAGCTCAATCTCCGGGTCCGCATGATAAATGGCCGGGTCGATGAAGCCGGTGATGCGGCCGGCGTCACACAGTACATTGCCCGTCCACATATCGCCGTGGATCAATGCCGGTGCCGGCGGCTCATCAATCCACTGATCAAGACGCCCGGCGAGAATTTCCAGCCGGTCCATCAGATCGCCGGGCAAGCGGCCAGCATCCAGTGCGGTGCGCGCCATGGCCAACAGCCGGTGATCGCGGAAGAAGTCGACCCATCTGTCGGTTTCAGTATTCGGTTGCGCCAGACCGCCGATCACAGTGTCGCAGGGAAATCCGAAAGCCGGGCCCGGAATAGCGTGCAAGGCGGCCACCAAATCGGCCGCATGGGATTGCGCGCCATCGTCGATGCGGCCACCACCGCGCAGATAGGTCATTAACAGCAATGCGTCGTCGGCCTCCAGAACTTCCGGCACCGGCAGTGCGCTGTGCGCGGCCAAATAGCGCAACATGAAACCTTCGCGCTCCAGGCCACTGTTCAGGCCGCCCAGTTTTGCCACCAGGGTACGGCCATCGGCCAGATCAACCCGCCGGACATCGCCGATACAGCCGCCGCCGAGCGACGCTGAATTGCGCACCGCGGCACCAGCCGCCCGTTCAATACGCTCGATAACCTGCGCCGGCAGGCTCAAGGTGTCAGGGCCCGGTCAGATGATTGCGGCGAATATCGTCAAGCAGGCCGCGGGACGCGGCTTCCACCAGATCCAGGACATGATTGAAACCGTCGCCGTCGCCGTAGTAGGGGTCGGGCACCTCTGTCATGTCGGTCTTCGGCGCGAAGTCCAAAAACAGGTGGACTCGCTCACGGCGCGCCGGCCCGGCCATCATGGACAAATCGGCGTGGTTTCGTTTATCCATGCCAACGACGTAGTCGAAATGATCAAAATCCGCATCGGCGACCTGGCGGGCACGTTGTTGGGACAGATCATAGCCCCGTGCCCGGGCCGCGGCCTGGGACCGCGGGTCGGGCGGATCGCCGATATGCCAGGACCCGGTACCGGCGGAATCGATGGTGATCTGATCGTCCAGGCCTTCGGACGCGATGAGTCCGCGAAACACGCCTTCCGCTGTTGGCGAGCGGCAGATGTTTCCCAAACAGACGAACAATACTCGGGCCACGGCAATCTTCCTTGATGCGCCGGAGGCGCAATGGTTTGTTATCGGGGGTTTGCTATTGGACGCTATCATGATCGCCGCGGCGGCGGCGTGCAACCGGGTTCGGGGCTAAGGCTCAGTATGGATAAGAGCGGTTCTATCGTCATTCTCACTGGCGCCGGGATTTCAAAGGAATCCGGGCTTGAGACGTTTCGCGATGCCGGCGGTCTGTGGTCGCGTGTGCGTATCGAAGACGTTGCCACACCGGAGGCCTACGCCCGTGATCCGGCGCGGGTTTTGGAATTCTATAACATGCGCCGCAGTTCCATGGCGGGCGGCAATATCCGCCCAAACGCCGCGCATACGGCTCTGGCCCGGCTGGAGGAGAAATGGCGCAGCGATGTTTTGATCGTCACCCAGAACATCGACAATCTGCACGAACAGGCGGGAACGAAAAATCTGCTGCACATGCACGGCGAAATGCTCAAGGTGCGCTGTGGGGCCTGTCAGGAAGTGGTGGCGTGGACGGGCACCCTGGGACTTGAGGATTCCTGTGCGGCGTGCGGCACCGTCGGACGGATGCGGCCGCATGTGGTCTGGTTTGGGGAAATGCCGTTTTATATGGACGAAATTTATGCGGCCCTGGATCGCTGTGATCTGTTCATTTCCATAGGCACGTCGGGCAATGTCTATCCGGCGGCCGGCTTTGTTCAGCATGTGCGCATGCGGGCCCGGGCCCGAACTGTTGAGTTGAACCTGGAACCTTCCGAAGGCGCGTCACAATTTGCCGAGGCCAGGTATGGGCCGGCGACGCAGCAGGTGCCGGCCTTCGTTGATAGCCTGTTGGCCGACGGGCCGGATGCATGAGCGCGGCGTTCTCAAAATTGTTGGCGGACGTCCGGGCCTGCCGGATATGTGAAGCGGACCTGCCGCTGGGCCCCCGGCCCATCGTCCGGATGGCGGACAGCGCGAAAATTCTGATTATCGGCCAAGCACCGGGCACCAAAGTTCATGCCAGCGGCGTGCCTTGGGATGATCCCTCCGGTGATCGGCTGCGCGATTGGCTTAGCATGGATAAAGATACCTTCTACGATGAAACCCGGATTGCCATCATGCCCATGGGGTTTTGCTATCCGGGGCGCCAACCCAAGGGCGGCGACAGCCCGCCCCGGCCCGAATGCGCGCCGGCCTGGCACGCGCGTCTGCGGGCGGCGTTGCCGAATGTCGGCCTGACGCTGTTGGTGGGGTCATATGCGCAGGCCTACTATCTGGACAAACTGCGGCACAAAACGATGACGGAAACGGTTCGCCATTGGAAAGATTATTTGCCTGATTCTATTCCGACACCGCATCCCAGTTGGCGGACTGCCCATTGGCAGAAGAAGAACACCTGGTTCGAGGCCGAGGTGATCCCCGAATTGCGCCGGCAAGTTGTCAGGCTGTTGTAAGATTTATCGTTATATTTCAACGGCTTCTTGACTTCTTTTCGGAGCCGGTTCATGCTTTGAGTTGGATCAAGGTTAAAACGGTGATTTTAAAGTAAAATCAACCTGTTGAGCTTGGTTCTGCCTGCGAATCGCAGCTCTTGGGCGGTTCTTGGATTGCCGCCGGCGGGGAATCGGCCATGCACGTCATTACCGACAACGACCTGTTTCACCGACTTGCCTTCGACAATCCGTGGTGGGAATTCACCAAGGATACCCGTATTCAGTTCAAGAACCCGCAACGCCGGGTATTTTTCCCGGCCTTCTTCAATTATGTCATGAAAGCCGGCGCCGGCAACGTCCTGGCCTTCGCGGGTCCGCTCAGGGCCGGCAAGACCGTGATGATGCGCCAGATGGTGGCCCGGTTGGTCGAGAACGGTGTGCCGCCAACCAGCGTTTTTTATTGCAACATGACGGTGCCGAGTTTTACCGCCACCGATATTCCGACCTTGTTTGAGATGTTCTGCCGCCGCTATCGGCATGGGCCGAAGGCCGAGCTTTATGTCTTCTATGACGAAATCCAATACGTGAAGGGTTGGGAGAAAGCTGTTTTGGCGCTGGCCAAGATGCGGCCCAATGCGCGCATTGTCGCGGCCGTCTCCTCAGGCGCGCCGGCGATTACCACCGGTGCGACATCGGAAGATGGGCGCATTTCGACCTTTGTGCTGCCGCCGCTGACGTTCCTGGAATTTCTGCGGTTTCGGGGCACCGAGGACAAATTGGTGGATACGGAGCAGAACAATCCGAAGGCCGGCATGGCCTTGAAGGCCAATGCCCTGCCGGCGCTGAACGCGGAGTTTCACCGTTATGTGAATTTCGGCGGGTTCATTGAGGGCATATTGCTGTCCAAGGAGGGCACCCCGGCGCCGGCCTTTATTCGCGATGGCGTTGCCGACCGGGTCCTGCACAAGGACCTGGCCAGCCTGCATGGCGTCAACGACGCCCAAGAGCTGAACCGCCTGTTCGGCCTGCTGGCCTTCAACACCGCCCGCGAGGTCACCATCGACGATTTGGCCAAGGCCGCCGGTGTCGCCAAGAATACCTTGCGCAAATATTTGGACTATCTGGAATCCGCCTTCCTGATCCGCCGGGTGCCACGGGTTGACCGCGACGGCAACCGCTTCCAACGCCAGGTCGCCTTCAAGGTCTATCTGACGGCGCCGTGCCTGTACGCGGCGCTGTTCGCGCCGGTGCCGCCCAACGATCAATTCTTCCAGCGCCTGGCGGAAACTGCCCTGGTTGCGCAATGGCTGGGTTCGCCGGCGGCGGCCAATCTGGCTTATGCAAGCTGGCGAAATGGACAGATTGACTTGCTGACCATGAACCCGTCGTCGGGCAAGCCGGACCATGTTTATGAGTTTGATTGGTCCAACAAGTATGCGACGGCCGGCAAAGGACCGCACCAGTTGGTGCAGTTCGTCGAAGGCACCAACCGCAAGGCCCGGCCCTATATCCTGACCGGTGCCATCGCCCGGCCGGCGGCTATGCGCGGCATTGATATCACGCTGGCCCCGCTGGCATTGTACACCTATTGGTTGGAGCGCGATCCAACGTTGCGAAATTTTCACGCCGACGATTGAGATATTCTGTAATCCCTTCAGATAGCCGTCAGTTTCAGGGCGTAAAAGAACGGCCAACAAACGATAATTTTGGCGCTCTTCAGGACAAACATGGCCTTTTCACCACGCCTCTTGCTGATCTTCGCGGCGCTTTTGCTGATTGTGCCCCTGCGTCCGGCTCACGCCGCATGTGAGCCGTTCCCGAAGGTTTCGCTTTGGGGCAACTATACGCATGCGCGGGTGACAAAATACGTGGATGCCAAGTTGGACGGCAATTGGAGCACTTACGTTGGCAAATTGCAGAAACGCCTGAAATCCCTGAAGGCCATTCAGGCCCGCGGCGATGTCCTGAAATTGAAATTCCGCGGCAAGCGCGTTGTCTTAAAGGACGCCAAGCTTAAAGCCTATGTTCGGGCGGCGACGCGGCGTGTATCTGTGGCCCAGTGCCTTGCCGATGAAGCGGACCCGGACAATTTGAACAATTTCGACACCGCCGCCGGGCAACCGGACGCCGAGCCTGAACCGGCGGCGCCCCGGCCGGCACAGTCTGTCGCGAAGCAATCGTCAATCGTTTCAGGCCGCGGCCTGGAGTTGAAAGTCCTGGGTGAATGCCGGGCTGGTGTCGCCACCTTCAAGGTGACCAACAATGGCGGCGCCTGGCCGAAATCCGGTTTCGTCAGCATTTACCGATTGGGTGATACGAACCCGAGGCCCATCTCCAAACGCCGCATGCGTTTCGCGGCCGGTCAAACCTCGACGTTTAGGGTGAAATCCGTGCAAGGCGCTGCCGGCAATCTGGCTCTATGGGTTAATCCTGGTTGGACCGAACGCGCCTATACCGAGGACGCCACTCTGTCCTGCGGCTGACGATCGCCTGCATTTTCAGACTGCAATTCCGCTTATCCACCCAAGCGTTTTATCAAACGCAGCCTGAGCGCGTTCAACTTGATGAAGCCTTCCGCGTCGCGCTGGTCATAAACGGCGTCCTCTTCGAAGGTCACCATATCCTCGTCGTAAAGTGAGTTTGGCGACTTTCGGCCGGTGACGATGACGTTGCCCTTGTAGAGTTTCAACCGCACGGTGCCGTTGACCCGCTGGCTGGCATAATCGATGGCGGCCTGCAGCATCTCGCGCTCCGGTGCGAACCAAAACCCGTTGTAAACCATCTCTGCGTAGCGCGGCATGATTTCGTCCTTCTGGTGCATGGCGCCGCCGTCCAGCGTGATGCTCTCCATGGCCCGATGCGCCGTGAACAGGATCGTGCCGCCCGGCGTTTCATAGACGCCGCGTGATTTCATGCCGACGAAACGGTTCTCGACGATGTCTGTGATACCGATGCCGTTGGCGCCACCCAATTCGTTGAGCTTGGTCAGAAAGGCCGCCGGTGACAGGGGTTCGCCGTCGATGGCCACCGGATCGCCCTTTTCGAAATCGATGGTGATTTCCGTCACTTTGTCCGGTGCCGCCCACGGCGGCACGATTCGGGTGTAGACGCTTTCGTCCGGCTCGACCCAGGGATCTTCCAGGGCCTTTCCTTCGGATGAGATGTGCAACAGGTTGGCGTCCTGGGAATAGGGCGGTTCACCGCGCTTGTCCCTGGGGATGGGAATCTGGTTCTTTTCCGCATAGTCGATGAGCGTCGTCCGTGAACCCAGTTCCCATTCACGCCACGGCGCGATGACCTTGATGTCGGGATTTAGGGCGTAGTAACCCAACTCAAACCGCACTTGATCATTGCCTTTGCCCGTGGCGCCGTGGGCGACGGCATCGGCGCCGGTCTCGGCGGCAATCTCAATCTGGCGTTTGGCGATCAACGGCCGGGCAATGGAGGTCCCCAACAGATAAGTGCCTTCATACAGGGCGCCTGAGCGGAACATGGGAAAGACATAATCGCGGACGAATTCCTCGCGCAGATCCTCAATATAGATGTCCTTGATCCCGAGCATTTCTGCTTTTGCCCGGGCTGGCTCAAGCTCGTCGCCCTGGCCCAGATCGGCAGTAAAGGTGACGACCTCGCAATCGTAATTTTCCTGCAACCACTTCAAAATCACGGACGTGTCGAGACCGCCCGAATAGGCTAGGACCACCTTGTTGATATCATTGCTCATGGTTCACCCCATCTTCGCTGCGCACCGGCCGGCACCTTGAAAACGCCGCGCAGTATAGGCGAAAGTCGGGGGTGGGCAAGCGGGCCGACAGCCCGGCCGGCCAGGCGGGTTTATCGGCTGTTCAGCAAGCCTGTTGCAGGCGGTCAACGCCAGACTTAGAGTGCGCCCATGAAGCTTCACGATCTGCCCACCCCGTCACTTGTTCTGGATCGCGGCAAACTGGCCGCCAATGCGGCGGTGATGCGCGCCCGCATGGACGGACACGGTATTCAACTGCGCCCCCACGCGAAGACCGCCAAATCCGCTGCCGTTGCCCGCGTCGCCGCCGGTGATGACGCCAACGCGTTAACGGTCTCAACCCTAGCCGAAGCCGCATATTTTTTGGATCACGGGTTCACGGACCTGATTTACGCGGTCTGCGTGACGCCGGCGAAACTGGATGCCGTTCGATCACTGATGGACCGCGGCGCCGATCTGAAGATCATTACGGATAATGTTGGCGTTGCCCGCGCCATTGCCGCCCATGGCGGCGCGCACCGTGTTCTCATTGAAATTGACTGCGGCGAACACCGTACCGGCGTTGTCCCGGATGCCCCGGCACTTATGGATATTGGCAGCGCCGTGGCGGCGGGCGGCAATGCCTCGATTGCCGGCGTCATGACCCACGCCGGGCATTCTTATGCCAGCCGCAGCGCCGCTGAGGCCGCCGACATCGCCGAGGCGGAGCGCCTGGCCGCTGTGACGGCCGCGGCACGGCTGCGCGACGCCGGCCACGCAACCCCGATCATCAGCGTCGGTTCAACGCCGACGGCCACGCACGGACGCAATTTTGACGGCGTCACCGAAGCACGCCCCGGCGTTTATGTGTTTCAAGATTTGTTTCAGGCCGGGATCGGTTCGTGCGGCATGACGGACTTGGCGCTCAGCGTGCTCGCCTCGGTTATTTCCCACAATCCGTCGCGCGGCGCCATGATGCTCGACGCCGGCGGCCTGGCGCTCTCTAAGGATCGTTCGACCGCGGCGTTAGACGGCGGCGGTGATTACGGTTTCGGCCTGGTTTGTGATCTGGACGGCACGCCTGTGCCCGGCCTGATCGTTGCCGGTGTTCATCAGGAACATGGCGACGTTCCCATTGCCGACGCGGCCCTGTTCGATCGATTTCCGGTCGGCGCCCGGGTTCGGGTGCTGCCTAATCACGCATGCATGACGGCGGCGGCCTATGGCCACTATCAGGTGGTTGATCAAGCGGTCGATGGCGGCATGGGCGTTGTCGCTGTCTGGGACCGCTGTGGCGGGTGGTAGACCCTAGCCGTTGATGCCGCGGGTGCGGGCCAGTGTTTTTGCCAGTTCAAAGACGTTTTTTCGGACCGCCGGATCGATGATGCGATAGTAATAGCGCACCAATTCCAGGGTTTCGCGCCGCGCCATTGGATTAGCGGCCAAGGTTTCTTGATCCTGATCGCGCAAACCCGCTTCATAGGCGCCGCGGCGCGACTTGATTTCATCGGGCATTTCCTCAAAGAAATAACCCACGTCGACATCCAGGATCTCACTGAACTGATAGAGCCGACTGGCACCAATCCGATTGGCACCCTTTTCGTATTTTTGAATTTGCTGGAACGTCAAACCGACGGCCTCACCCAATTTTTCCTGGCTGAAACCCAAGAGGGTGCGGCGTTGGCGGACCCGGCCACCGACATGAACATCCACCGGGTTCGAAACCCCGGGCGGCAGTCTGCCGGTTTCAGCGCGTCCGTAGCGTTGTGATTTCTGGTTGTCGGTATCTGCCATCAATTTTTCCGCGACGATAAGGTGACAAAATTAAGGTCGAAGTTACGTCTAGAATGCCATGAAACCTCTCGTGAATCTAGAACAACTTAAAATGTAAATACGCCAAACACTACTCTCAGTACGTCGTCTCGACGTTAACCGGCAATTTGCTGCGCGGCATACGCAGACTGGCGGATTTCAGCTGACCGCAGGCGGCCATGATATCGCGGCCACGGGGTACGCGGATTGGGGCCGAAAATCCGCCGTCATTGAGAATTTCGGCAAATCGCCGCATGGCGTTATTTGACGAACATTCGTATTGCGTGCCCTCCCAGGCATTGAAGGGGATCAAGTTGAACTTCGCCGGGATGCCTTTCAAAAGACGGACCAGCTCACGGGCATCGGCGGCGCTGTCATTGATATTCTTCAGCATCACATATTCGAAGGTAATCCGCCGCGCATTATTGGCACCCGGATAGGCACGGCAGGCCGCCAACAATTCGGCGATCGGGTATTTTCGATTTATCGGCACCAATATGTCGCGCAAGTCATCGCGCACGGCATGCAGGCTGACGGCCAGATTGACCCCCAACTCGTCGCCGCAGCGCTGCATCATCGGCACGATCCCCGACGTGGACAGCGTGATCCGGCGTTTCGAAACCGCAATGCCTTCATGGTCCATGATGATGGTCAGGGCTTTCGCCACGTTATCGAAGTTAAGCAATGGCTCTCCCATGCCCATCATGACGATGTTTGAGATCATCCGTCCGCCGTCCGACGGCGTCGGCCATTCGCCGTAGGAATCCCGAGCCAGCATGAATTGGCCGACGATCTCAGCAGCACTCAAGTTGCGGACCAGTTTCTGCGTGCCGGTTCGGCAAAACGTGCAGGTCAGGGTGCAACCGACTTGAGATGAAATGCACACCGCGCCGCGGTCATCTTCGGGAATAAACACGGTTTCCGCTTCCTGGTGATCAGCGAACCGGACCAGCCATTTGCGGGTCCGGTCTTCCGACGTCTGGACTTCGGAAACCCCGGGGCGCTTCACTTCATATTTATCGCCGATTTCCGCCCGCAGGGATTTTGCCAACGTCGTCATCTTAGCAAAATCGGTCTCGCCTCGGTGATATATCCAGTGCCAAAGTTGTTTGGTGCGGAACGGCTTTTCGCCCATGGCCGCAACTTCGGCCGCCAATTCGGCGCGGCTCAGACCGGCCAAGTTGATGCGTTGAGATGTCATCCGGGGCGTTCGCTCAGATCTTACAGGCTTTGCCGATAGCCTTGTAGGCGGCAGTGAAGCCTTTCAGGGAATAAGTGTCGGTGGTCGTTGTGCCGCGCGACGATATGCCTTTGATGACCATGGCGGCGCCGCGGATCATGGCTTTGACCAGGGCATTGTCGGCGGCTGAATCGGGGGCAAACGCCCAACGGCCGTCAGTGAACAGTTTAAAGCTCGTCTTGCCAATCTTCACCTCGACGCCCGCGGCTTTCCTGAATGCGTAGCCGGCCTGAAAGCTGATGACGTTTTTGCTTTTCTCCGCCGGCCGATGGGTGATCAAGAGAAACGTACGGCCGCGGGCTTTGTATTTGCCACGCGATTTGGTCGGCACCGAGCCCATGTAGCAGGCCAGTTTGCCGTTCTCGCTCTCCGTAAAGGCTTCCCAGTCCCCGTGCTTGCCCAGCAGGCTCTCCGCAAGGCTGTCACCGGGCGCCCAGAAACCGGCCAGCCCGAGGCCTAGAACGGTGGTCAGAAAAATACGTCGAAAGATCATCTGTTGCATGGCGTTTTACATAAACCGCCTGATAGGTACTTGCCAAGACCGGAACGAACGGGCACACAACGAAAATGCAACGACCGCATCCGCTTATTGTTGAAGTCACACGTGGAACTCTGGTTGAAAGCCGTCACGCCTGTCTTGCCGTGATTGCCGACTCATCGGGAAATATCATTGAATCCTGGGGCGAGACGGCGCGTGAAATTTACCCCCGTTCGGCGATCAAACCGCTACAGGCCGTCCCTTTGATCACCACCGGGGCGGCCGATGCCTTGAATGTTTCGACTGCCGAGACCGCCTTGGCCTGTGCCTCGCACTTGGGTGAACCCATGCACCGTGACGCCGTCGCCGCCTGGTTGGCGCGCATCGGCCTTGGCGCCGATGATCTGGAATGCGGGGTTCATGCACCAAGAGACACGGACGCCGCCGCCGCCGTGATCCGCGACGGCACGGCCTTGGACCGGGTCTTCAACAATTGTTCGGGCAAGCACAGCGGGTTCTTATCGACGGCCCTGCATCTAGGTGAGCCGACCGCCGGATACACGGATGCCGACCATCCCGTTCAGCAAAGATTAAATGCCCTGTTGAGCAATTTGGGTGGTACTGATCTGTCGGCCACGGCGCGCGGCATTGACGGCTGCGGCATTCCCGTGATCGGCATGCCCCTGGCCGCCCTGGCGCGGGCCATGGCTCGCCTGGCGGACCCAGCCACCCTGGATGGGCAGCAGACCGGCGCCGCCGAGCGTATCGTCGCGGCGATGACCACACACCCGGAATTGGTCCGTGGCACGCATGGGTTTGACACGGCCGTTATGCGCGCCGGACGTGGCCGGTTCGCCACCAAGACCGGCGCCGAGGGTGTCCACATCGCGATTATCCCAGAGCGCAAATTGGGCATCGCCCTGAAGGTTGAAGATGGCGCCAGCCGGGCATCGGGCATGGCGCTCTGTGGATTGCTGGATCATCTCGGCCTGCTGGATGATCAGGCCCGAGCCGAACTCAAGGATCTACGCCAGGTGCCGATCCCGAACGCCGCCGGTAAGATCGTCGGCGGATTGCGCATGGCCGACGGCTGGGCTGACTGAAATCCCGCCTAGCCGGCAATCGGCGGCACCCGATCGTGCCAATCCGTGTCGCGCTGATAGGCCGCACCGGCCCGATAAAGCGTCGCTTCGTCAAAGGGCCGGCCGACCAATTGAAACGCTGTCGGCAGACCGGCCGGGTCAAACCCACAGGGCATGGTCAGGGCCGGCAACCCCAGATAATTGATCGGCCGCGTACACAGGCCCATAGCGATGATCGCCTCCATGAAGCCGGGATTGGCGGCTGTATCGGATTCAGCGATCGTCGGGATTGCTGTGATCATCACCGGCAGATGCAGGATATCCACCTTATCGAAGACCGCCGCGGCAAACTCGGCCAGGATTGGGGCGCGTAGCGACCGCGCTTGAATATAGCGCGACGCCGCCGTGGTCAGACCGTTCATCATCCGCGCCCGGGTCTGCGTGCCGTAGTCGTCGGGCCGGTCCTGCAGCCAATGTTGATGGATGGCCGCGGCTTCGGCGGCGATGATCAAACTGGTGTAGGCGTTGGTTGAGACGATCGATTCGGGGATCGTCACGGCAACAAGTTCGGCCCCGGCGGCCTCCAGCACGTCCAGGCTGGCCCGCACCAGGGCGGCGATCTCCGGCGTGACTTCGTCGTAGAAGTAATTTTCCGGCACCCCCACTTTGAGGCCCTTCACGCCGTTATCAAGGGTGCTCAGAACATCCGGCACGGGCAGCGGGCTGGAGGTCGCGTCGCGGGGGTCCTGTCCGGCAATGGCTTCGAACATCAAAACGTTGTCGCGTACCGTCCGGGTAATCGGCCCGACGCAATCCAGTGACGGCGACAGGGGCATGGCGCCGGCCCGGCTGACCCGGCTCCAGGTCGGCTTCATGCCGGTGACGCCGTTACAGCATGCCGGGAACCGGATTGAACCCCCCGTGTCGGAGCCCAGGGCCCCGTAGGTCAGGCGCGCCGCGACACTGACGCCGGCACCGCTGGATGAGCCGCCGGGGATATAGTCCGTGTTCCAGGGGTTGCGCGGTGTGCCGGTAATCTCATTGTGGCCGGTGACGCCAAGCGCAAACTCGACCATGTTGAGGCGCGCGATGTCCAGGGCACCGGCCCGGTCCAGGCCTTGCAGGGCGAATGACGTGACCTCGGGCGCAAAGTCGGCGCGGATTTTTGACCCGCAACCACTGATCCGGCCGGCCCGGTAATACATGTCCTTGTGGGCCAGAGGAACGCCATGCAGGGGGCCGCGGCGGTTGCCGGCAGCCTGCTCCGTGTCGGCCTGCCGCGCCGCTGTCAGGGCCGCATCCGGGTCCAGATGCTGAACCGCATTGAGGGCCGGGTTCATCTGTTCCATGCGGGCCAGGGAGGCCGCTGTGGCCTCTTCGGAAGAAACCTCGCCGCGAGCAATGGCGGTGGCCACCTCGCTCAGGGAAAGTTGGCAGAGATCGTCACTCATGGTCGCTGCCTTCCTTCAGGTCGGCCGGCGCCAAGGCATGGATCAGGCGCACGTAATCGGCGGGCTCGGCCTCGAAGGCAAGATCGGCGAGACGTGCCTGCACCGGATCGTCGGCGGATGACGGCGCCTTTGGCGGCGGGTCCATAAGGACGCCCTGGTATTGCGCCACCCAGGCGCCGAGCGGATCGGTATCAGCCATTTCCCTCTCCTTTTTAGGACCGTCGCATGTTACGGTCGATGGGTTGTTTTGCAAGGCTTGGAAAGGATCATCCATGGATGTTGTGTCGCGGGTATTGGCTTTTTGGTTTGACGAACCGGCCCCGGATTTGGTCGCTGACGGCGATTATCGGATGGCGTGGTTTGAAAAAAATGATGCCTTTGACGAAGCCATCCGCGATGGCTTTGAAGTCGACGTCAAGGCCGCCCGGGTCGGCGAACTGGACGGGCTCATGGAGACACCGGAAGGCTGCCTGGTGCTCTGCATCCTGCTGGATCAGTTCCCGCGCAATCTTTACCGTGGCTCCGCAGAGGCCTTCCAATCGGATGCGAAGGCCCTTGAGATCGGGCGTCACGCGGTTGGCCGGGATTTCCATAAACAGTTGGGGATGACCCGGCGCATGTTCTATTTTCTGCCCTTCGAGCACAGTGAGAACATGGATGACCAGAACACGGCGGTTGAACTGTTCAAGGCCTCGAAGGATACGATGACCTATCCCTATGCCCTGGAGCATTACTATGTGATTTCCCGGTTCGGGCGGTTTCCGGGCCGCAATGCGGCGCTGGGGCGTGAAACCACGCCCGAAGAAACAGCGTTTCTGGAAACTTTCGGGTCCTACTGAGCCAGGCTCAATCGTTCATGGGAATGGTGACGCGGTGGTCGCCGGTAATCGCGAACGCCGCGGCCTCGAAGCTCGGTGGGCCCAGGAACGCCGTGGCGCCACTGGAAAACGCGTAATCTTCCAGCGGAATGCCCAGAAAACCCTGGTCAAATTCATCATTATCATTGGCGTCGTGATAAACGGCGACGGCATAGCGGCCCGGTGCAAGGCCGGTGAACAGGTGCCGTGCCGTGAGGCCGGTGATCGCGACTTCCGTCTCACTGATCATGCCGTCACTATCGGGAAATTTGTCCGGGTCGTTGTAAATCGCCAAGTGCACGTTGCCGGCGTTGTTTTTCACGCTGGTGACAATGATTTCCAGATCTGCCGCCAGCACGATATTTGAGGTCAGCGCGAACGTTATGGCAATGGCGCCGGTGATCAATGAAAGCCGGCGGCGTCGGTTATGCCGATGAAACGGGATCAAATGTTGATGTTCAGATAAAAGCCGCGTGGCACGTCTTCGCGGAGGGGCTGGCTGTGATCCAGGGCTTGGTTAAGGCGGCGCAATCCACGGCGTTCCTGTTCCGAGGCGCCCTGATCCGTGACATTGGCACGGCTTCGGATTTCGCGCACGGACTCGGCTTGATAACCGTTGCCGCGGTTGATGCGGCCGGCCGTTTGTGTGTTCTCGAAGGTTAACCCATCCGTCATGCCGGCAACTGTAGGCGGAAAAGGTTAACGGAGTCTCAAAGGCACCGTGGACTCCGGCCGTCAATCGTCCGGATGGCGGACAAATGTTGTATCGGCGCCGCTGCGGTAGTGTTTCAGGGCCCAGGTGACACTGGGAAAGGCCAGGTCATCCCACGGGATATCCGCCCAATCGACCAATTTGACTTCCTGGCTCTCCGGCCCGGCGCCAAAGTCCGAGGTCATCATCTCGGCCCGGTGTATGACATAGATCTGGCTGATCCGTGGAATTTCATAGACCCCAAGAACGCCGGTGATATTGATCCGGGTTTCCGCCTCCTCCCAGGCTTCGCGGGCGGCGCCTTCGGCAAAGGTTTCATTGAGTTCCAGATATCCGGCGGGAATCGTCCAATAGCCCAGTTTCGGCGGAATGGCGCGCTTGCAGAGCAGGAATTTGTCTTCCCACACACAGACCGCGCCGACCACGACCTTCGGGTTCTCATAGGCGATATAGCCGCAATCGGGACAGGTCAGCCGCAGCCGGTCATCCCCTTCGGGAATCAGTTTGACGGAAGGCCCGGCAGGATCATTGGTCTCGCTCATGACAGACAATGTGGCGGGCGCCGCGGTTTATGGCAAGCCAGGGTTGGTCACGGTGCGGCGAGACTGGCCTTCAACGACGGTGGTTTCCCTCCATGCACAACAGAAAGTCAGGCGGAACCTTGCCTCGACCCGGCATATCCCAGGATTGTTCATGTGAATCCATGTAAATAGCTGAAAAATAAGCACTTCTCGGACACCTGTTAGAATGATAGGTTGCCCGGAACCAGGGCTCCGTCAGAGCGCCCGAAACAACGAAGACGACGACCAAGGGTGAGGATTTTCAACGGCCATGGCCGAAGATCCAAAGTTTGACCACGAATTCCTTGACCTCAAGGGCGAGGGCATGGAGGACCGCACGTTCCTGGGTGGCGTGCGCCTCAGTGTGCGCAGCACGTTGTTCTGGGTGTTGGGCTTTTCCTCGCTGCTGATCTTGGGCGCGGTCTTCGTGCATGTCGACCAGCGCGTCGTCGCCGCCATGGATGATTGGCGTGCCGCGCGCGATGTTTCCATTTTGATGACCCGGACGCAGTCGGGCTTGGCCCGGGCGGAGGCCTTGGAAAAAACCTATGTGCTGGATAAGAAGCGCGATCTGGCCGATGAATTTTCCGGCGAATTGACCCGCGTCGGTGCGGCTCTCGACAAGCTCTACAAGTTTCCGCAGGCTGGCACGGTGCGCCAGCACATTGCGACGCTGCGCGACGGGTTGGAACAGTACGGTCAGCAGTTCACACAATTCGTCACCGCCGAGGAAGCCCTGGGCCTGACCACGGATTCCGGGATCAGTCCACGCCTGCAGGGCTTGACCGCACAAATGAGTCAGGGGTTCACGACAGCCGGGTTCGCCAATCTGGCCGATCAGGTGTCACGGATCGTTCGCCAAGGAACGGAAACTTTGCGCTCCGGGAGCCGCGACGGGATCGCCGAAATCCGCGAACGCTATCGGACCCTGTTCGCCTTCCTCAAGGCGTCGAAGGTGCCGAAAGCGCTAAAGCCGAATTTGCAGAAACTGCTGCAAGCCCACCAAACGGATATGATGTCGACGATCAACAGCCGCTTCGCCTTGGAAAGCGAGCGCCGCCGGTTCGGCGAAATCCTGGCCTATGTGGCACCCAGCACGGATGCTCTTTGGAAGTTTTCCGATGATCTTGATCTGACCACGTCCCGGCGCCTTGACAGGGCCCGCAGTTTTGCGCGCTACTCCATCGCCGGCGCCACGGCGGCGATCTTCCTGTGGTTTATTTTTGCCGGCTTGTTGCTGTTCCGCAGCGTCGTCAGCCCCCTGCAGGCGTTGGCCTTCGCCGCGTCGCGCCTGTCCGGCGGCGACCGCGGCACCCAGGTGCCGGCGCGCGGCAATGCCGACGCCACCGGGCAAATCGCCCGGGCCCTGGACAAATGGATCGACGATATGGTCGAGGCCGACATGGCGCGGCGTGAGTTGGAACAGACGCGGGCGAAATTGGAACTGACAACGGCCGAAGCGGACCGCCGGGTTCAGGCGGCTACCGAGTCCGCCGCCGCCGCCCTCAGGGCACAACTGGAGCAGGCCGAGCGGGTCCCCGAACCGGCCCCGCAAGCGGCGCCGCCATCGGCCGCACCACCAACCGAACAGGCGCCGCCGGCTGCCGCTGCTGCGGCATCGCTTGGCACCGGTCAAACGGCCGGCCGTGGCCCAATTTCTTCAATTTCGGAACAGCTTACGCACTTTAGTGAATACGTGACCGCTGCCACGCATGACGTTGAACGCACGGAAACTTTAATCCGCAGCCTTGGCGAAGCGACATCGCATATTGAAATCCTGGGAAATCTGGTGACCGCGGTCCGCGATCAGGTCAACCTGTTGGCGTTCCGCGCCTCGCCCCGCGACTATGATACCACCAGCGCCGAAAACCTGATCCCCTTCAGCGGAAACGAGCGCAAGCCAGGCGACGGCCCTCAACAGGCTGCGGGCATGAATGACCCGGTGACGACGGGCCGTCTGGATGCCATTCGCGAAGCCACGGAGCGTGCCGACCGGACCCTGCAATCCGTGCGTGCTGCCATGGAAAACGTCAACGCCGTGGCCCAGGACATCGCCCGGACGGCTTCGGGCCAGGCCCTGGACGCCACCAACAAACTGTTGTCGCAATCTCAATACCTGCAGAACATGCTCGACGATATCATGGCGAAAATTAATCCCGGTACCGGCAATCGATTGGCGCCGCCGCAGGCCGGACCTTCCCAACCCGGACAACAACAACCCGGCCGACCGCAGGGTGGCCCGCCGCCGAGGAAAGCGTAGACATACGTTGTAAGTTAGGGCTGCGTATCGCTGCGCCGCCGCTCTAGGGGTTTTCGGAAAGCGCCGCCACACCAGGCAGTGGTTTGCCTTCCAACCATTCCAGAAATGCCCCGCCGGCGGTCGAAACATAGGAAAAGCCATCGGCGACGCCGGCATTGGCCAGGGCCGCCACCGTGTCGCCGCCGCCGGCAACGCTCAGCAGTTTGCCTGCACCGGTGAGCCGCGCGGCTTCGCGGGCGACGGCGTTGGTGCCGGTGTCGAAGGGTGAAATTTCGAAAGCCCCCATGGGTCCGTTCCAAACCACGGTCCGGCAACGGCCCAGGCGCTGCACCAAGTCATCGATACTGGCCGGCCCGATATCCAGGATCATGGCGTCCGTGGGGACGGCCTCGACGGGCACGGATTCACTGGCCGCGCCTTCCTTGAATGCCTTGGCCACGGCAGCATCGATGGGCAGAACGACCTCACAGCCCGCCGCGGTGGCGTCGGCCATGATCGCCCGGGCTTGATCGGCCATGTCGGTTTCACACAGCGACGTGCCGACTTCAACGCCGTTGGCGGACAGAAAGGTATTGGCCATGCCGCCGCCGATAATCAACTGATCGACGCGGGCAGCCAGGTTGCCCAGGACCGCCATCTTGGTTGAAATCTTGGCGCCGCCGACAACGGCGGCAACCGGTCGCTCAGGATTTCCAAGCGCCGTTTCCAAGGCCGCCAACTCGGCCTGCATGAGACGCCCGGCGGCGGCCGGCAGGCGCCGCGCCACGGCCTCGGTCGATGCGTGGGCCCGGTGCGCGCAGGAGAAGGCGTCGTTGACATAACAATCGGCCAGCCCTGCCAACGCGTCGGCGAAGGCGGCATCGTTACGTTCTTCCCCAGCGTGAAAGCGGAGGTTCTCAAGAACAATGATCTCATCGCTTGAAGCCGACGCGATGGCGTTTACTGCCGCGTCGCCGATGCAGTCGGTGCCGAACACGACCTTGCTGCCGAGGGCCGTTTCCAGGGCCGCGGCGACCGGCTTCAAGGACAGTTCCGGGTTGCGTTGGCCGTTCGGGCGGCCGAAGTGTGAGAGCACGATAACCTGGGCGCCCTTGGCCCGCAGATCGCGCAGCGTCGGCAGGCTGCGTTCAATGCGGGTCGCGTCGCTGACCAATCCATCCTTCATGGGGACGTTCAGATCGGCGCGGACCAGGACGCGCTTACCGGCGACGTCCAACTCATCAATGGTCTTGAAGTCAGGCATGTGGGCAATCCTTTGCGTACGGCTTATCGGCGGCGCCTTTTATACGGCGGCGCCACCGCGCAGGCCAGCGTGGCTTGCGAATTCCTTGCGGCGCGATTGAATTAGGGTTGCAGAGCCTTGACCCGGGCCTCAGCCTCCGCGGCTTTCGCGGTGTCGCCAAGAACCTTGTAAGCGCGGGCCAACCTCCGCCAGCCGTCAATGTCGTCGGGGTTTTCCTCCAACCGGTCCGCCAAACGCTGAACCATGCCGCGGATCATTTGCGAGCGGTCGGCGTCCGAAAGACCGGCGGCGGCCTCCATATCGGCAGCGCTGGGTCCCGGCGCTGCGGGGCTTGCGGCGGGGGCTGCGGCCGTTTTGGCGCGAGCTTCGGCTTGCGCCGCCTTCTCATCCTCGCCCAGCACCCGGTAGGCGTCCGCCAACCGGCGCCAGCCGTCGGGATCGTCGGGGTTCTGTTCCAGGCGGTCGGCCAATCGTTGGACCATACCGCGGATCATTTCGGTGCGGTCCTTGGGTGCCATGCGGCTGGCCGCCTCGACCTCGGTCCGGCTGGGCCCCGGCAGTGCCGGTGCGGCCGTCGGCTGGCCGAGCGCTATGGCCTCAAGACTGGGTTTCAGGGTTGCCGGATCGATGCCCGCATCCCTTGCCGCCGCGGTGATTTGCTGGTCCACGGAGGGCAGCCAGGGCGCGCCCTCGGGCGATATGGCGGCCAGATCGGTCCAATCCTGCAAGGCGCCCCGGACGTCACCGGATTGGGCCTTTGCCAAGGCTAGATAATAGCGGGCCCGTGGGTTGCGCTGGTCTTGGCTCAGCGCGCGTTGGAGAATTGCCGCGGCTTGTTCGGATACAATATTCTTATTGGCAATGATCAAGGTCTCCGCGTACTGGACCAGGACCGCCGGATCCAGCGGTTCCAACTCGTAGGCGCGTTTCATGGCGCGCACCGCATCGGCGTCCCGGTTCAGTGACGCGTATGATCGGCCCAGCAGCATCCAGCCTTGAACATTGCCCGGTTCACTGGCCAGTCGGGCGGCCAGGCGTTCGGTCAAGGCGGTCATCTCGCCGGTGCGGCGACTTTCGGCGGCGGCGGCCTGTTCGCCGGCAATGTTACGGCTGGCGTAGGGCGCATTGGGAACCATCGGCGCGCCCAAATGGAGATACATGGCCAGCGCGGCGGAGGGAACGGCCACGGCGATGGCCAAGGCGGCGGCAGACTGCCCGCCGGACCGCCCGGATTGGCCACTGTCGCTGCCGGCCGCGTTAGCCTCTCCGGCCAGAGCTAGAATGCGGCGTTCGATTTCTGTGCGCGCCGCGACCGCCTGAGTTTCCGTCAGGACGCCGCGTTCGACGTCGCGTTCGACCTCCGCCAATTGGTCTTTGTAAACGGTCAAATCGAACTCAGCGCGGCGGTCGGTGCCGCGACGCGGTGTCCAGATCAGCGTCGCGGCCATGGCGGCGCAGGCCACCAACGACAGCAAGCCGATGACGATCCACAGACTGCTCATGACGGATCGCCGTCCAGCAGGTCATTTAGTTGACGGCGCTCTTTATCGTTTAACGGGGGCGGTGCAGCGGCCGACTGCCGCATGCGCTGGCGCCGGTAAAAGCTGATCAAGGCGGCCAAGCCAAGAAATCCGATGAGCAAGGGCCCACCCCAGAGCGCCAGGGTGGTCAATTTGAAGGGCGGCTTCAACAGCACGAAGTCGCCGTAGCGCGAGACCAGATAATCGACAACCTGCTGATTGCTGTCGCCGGCCGTCAGGCGCTCGCGAATCAATACCCGGAGATCACGGGCCAGGGTGGCGTCGGAATCGTCGATGGATTGGTTTTGGCAGACGACACAGCGCACGCCCTTGGAGATTTCCCGGGCGCGGGTCTCCAAGATAGGGTCTTTGAGAATTTCCCGGGGATCAACGGCACCTGAGGGACCGGCGGATAAGACAACCAAGAGGACGAGGATCAAAATCCGCATGTCACGAGGCCCCGCCTTGGCGCAGTTTGTCGATCAACGGCTTCAGCGTGTCGTCCCAAAGCGCCTTATTGATGGGGCCGACAACCTTGTAGCGGACCACACCTTCGGCATCGACCAGGAAGGTTTCCGGCGCCCCGGTGACGCCAAAGGCGATGGCGGCGCGGCTGCGCGGGTCATCACCGACCAGGGCATAGGGATCGCCCTTCTTCTTCAGCCAGGCCGGCCCGGCGTCAGGATCGACCTCGCGCCAGTCGATGCCGTGAATGGGGACGTCGGATGTTGCCTTCAGTTCCATCAAAAACGGATGTTCGACCTGGCAGGCCACACACCAGGACCCGAAGATATTGACCAGTGATACGGACTTTTTCAGATCGGCGCTGGCGAAGCCCTTGTCATCGCGGCCCTTGATGGGTTTCAGGGCGAAGTCCGGCACCGGCTTGCCGGCCAACATATTAGGCAGCTTTTTCGGATCCAGGGTCAGGCCGACGGCGAAATAGCCGGCCAACACAAGGAACACCACCAACGGCATAACGAACAAGACACGATTATTCATCGCCCGTCCTCAGGCTTCGGCAGCGGCCGCGGCGGCGCGGCGCCGATGCGGCGCACCGACCCGGTGCCGCCGATCCGTCAGGCTGAGCGCACCGCCGAACACCATGACCAGAATGCCGACCCACATCCAGACCACCAGGGGATTGAAATAGAGCCGGGTGACATAGGCGCCGGCATTACCCTCCGGATCACCGATGACCGCATACAGATCGCCGCGCCAAGTGGTGTGGATGCCGGCCTCGGTGGTCGGCTGTTGGGATACATTGTAGACCCGTTTTTCCGCTTCCAGGACGACGACAGTGTCGCCGCCGCGGCTGACGCTGAAGCGGCCGCTGACCAGACTGTAGTTGGGGCCCTTGCCCTTTTCGGCGCCGTCAAAAACAAACTCGTAACCACCGACGGCGACCTTGTCGCCGGGCTTCATGACCTGAATACTTTCCACCGTCCAGGCGCCGGCGCCGGCCATTCCGGCGATGGCGACGGCCAAGCCGAAGTGACCGAGCGTCATCCCCCAACTGGCGCGCGGCAGCCGGAACAGGCGGCTCAGGCTGTCGGCCAGGGGTTCTTGGAACAGACGCACTCGCGTCGCCAACTCAGTGAGCGCGCCGAGACCCAGCCAGACGGCCAGGGCCAAGGCAATGATGCCGAGCACCGGGCCATCCATATAAGCCGTATAAGCCAGGCCACCGGCGATCAACGCCGCGCCAAAAGCCAGACGCAGGCGCAGCAGGGCCGGCAGCACGTCGCTGCGTTTCCAATTCAGAAATGGCCCAACGGCCATGGCGGCGATCATCGGGATCATGATCGGGATGAACACGGCGTTGAAAAACGGCGGCCCGACGGAAACCTTGCCGCCGCCCAAGGCATCCAGCAACAGCGGATAAAGGGTGCCGAGCAGAACCGCGGCGGCGGCCGTGGTCATCACCAGATTGTTGAATAAAAGCGCACCTTCACGGGACACCGGCTGGAACAGGCCGGTGCTGGTCAACTTGGGTCCGCGCCAGGCAAACAGCGCCAGGGAGCCACCGATGACGACGATTAAAAGTGCCAGGATAAACACCCCGCGGGCCGGGTCTGTGGCGAAGGCGTGCACCGACGTCAGTACCCCGGAGCGCACCAGGAAGGTGCCGAGCAGGCTGAGCGAGAAAGTGATGATGGCCAGCAACACGGTCCAGCCTTTCAGGGTGTCGCGCTTTTCAACCACCGTCGCCGAATGCAACAGCGCCGTGCCGGCCAGCCAGGGCATAAAGGACGCGTTTTCCACCGGATCCCAGTACCACCAGCCGCCCCAGCCCAACTCATAATAGGCCCACCAGGAGCCCAGCCCGATGCCGGCGGTCAGGAAACACCAGGCCGCCAGGGTCCAGGGCCGCACCCAACGGGCCCAGGCGGCATCGACCCGGCCTTCGATCAAGGCGGCGATGGCGAACGAAAAGGCCATGGAGAACCCGACGTAGCCGAGATAGAGCATGGGCGGATGGAAGGCCAGCCCCGGGTCTTGCAGCAGGGGGTTCAAGCCCTGGCCGTTCATGGGCGGCGGAAAGACGCGCTCGAAGGGGTTCGAGGTCAGCAGCATGAACAGATAAAAACCAACCGCGATCATCGCCTGTACGGAGAGCACGCGCGCCTTCAAGGCCGGCGGCAGGTTGCCGCCGAAAACCGCCACGGCGGCGCCGAACAAACTCAGGATCAGCACCCAAAGCAGCAAAGAGCCTTCATGATTGCCCCAGACGCCGGAGATTTTATAAAGCAACGGCTTGTCCGTGTGCGAGTTCTTGATGACGTTGAGGACCGTGAAGTCGGAGGTTAGATAGACATGGGTCAAGCAGGCAAAGGCCAGGACGACCAGCAGAAATTGCAAGATCGCCGTCGGCCGTGCGACGGCGATCCAGGCGGCGTTTCCACGCTCTGCGCCGATCAGCGGTATGGTGGCCTGGGCAATGGCCATGAACAGCGCCAGGATTAAGGCGAAATGGCCAAGTTCGGCGGTCATTTGGGATTCTCCTGTGCGTCGCCCATCTTCTTCCATTGACCGGACTTTTTGATCGCCTCGGCAACTTCCGGCGGCATGTAATTTTCGTCGTGCTTGGCCAACACCTCGTCGGCCTGGAAGACGCCGCCGCGTAAATGTCCTTCGGCAACCACGCCCTGGCCCTCGCGGAACAGGTCCGGCAAGATACCCTTAAAGCGGACGTCGATGGTCTTGGCGGTGTCGGTGATCGTGAAGGCGACGACCCCGCCGCCCGGTTTTTCGACGCTGCCGTCCTCAACCAGACCGCCGATGCGCAACCGCTGTGCCGGGCCCGGGTTTTTCTCGGCCAGTTCCGTCGGGCTGTAAAAGAACACGATGTTGTCCTCAAACGCCGTCAGGATCAGCGCCGCCGCCGTGCCCAGCAGCAGCAGCGCGATCATCACGAACGTTAAACGTTTGTGTTTACGCTTCATCGCCGCTCCCACTCTGTTGGCGCCGGGCCCGAGGATTGAGAGCCTCAAGCTCTGCCGACGACGATTTGGCGAACCGCCGGCTGGCGACAAACAACCCGGCCAGGACCAGGGCGACGATGCCATAGGCGGGCCAGATGTAGGCGCCGTGTCCGCCCATGGTGAGAAATGCATCCATCTCAGTCGGCCTCGCCGGCGACTGTGGCGGTGTCTTTGGCTTCCGCTGCGTGGACTTGACGCATGCGGAGCGCGCGGATTTTCATCGCGTTGATCTCACCGCGGATGCGGATCAACAGGACCCATATGAAATAAGCCTTGAAAGCCAGCGCCATCAGGATCAACGGAACCAGCATGCTGGGATGAATGGCCGGGCCGCCCATCTTCACGACGCTGGCCGGCTGGTGCAGGGTGTTCCACCAATCGACGGAAAACTTGATAATCGGCACGTTGACGAAACCGACAAGGGCCAGAATGGCCGAAGCCTTGAAGCCGCGCTCCGGGTCATCGAAGGCGGTGTTGAGCGCCATATAGCCCAAATACAAAAAGAACAAGATCAGCACCGACGTCAGGCGCGCATCCCAGACCCACCAGGTGCCCCACATGGGCTTGCCCCACAAGGACCCGGTGACCAGCGCCAACAGTGTGAAGCAGGCACCGATGGGCGCCGTCGCCCGGGCCGCCAGATCAGCCAGGGGATGCTTCCAGATCAGCGCCGTGGCGCAGGAAACAGCCAATGCCGTGTAGCAAAACAACGCCATCCAGGCCGCCGGCACGTGGATGTACATGATCCGGACGGTTTCGCCTTGTTGATAATCGGCGGGCGAGGAGAACAGCGCAAAATACAGCCCGGCGACCAAAAACATTAAAGTCAGTCCGGCGGCCCACGGCTGAACAACGTCGGCGAGACGCAGAAATCGGGTTGGGTTGGCGAAGCGGTGTATCATATCTCGTTTATGTAAACTATACGGCGATCATTTGCCAGATTTGCCGGAACTGCCCGGCGACAGGGACCCTTGTCTTACGAGATGGCGCCGGAAGGTGCCTTGACGCAAGTCAAATTTTGGTGTGATCGACGTGCGGCTCATGACCGCAACGCCTGGCGCAATGCGCTGGCGCTGACCCACGGACACAGCGCCAAGGTCGCCAACAATATACCGCTCAGGACCAGCAAATGCGCCTTCACGGGAAATCCGCCAAGCGCTGCATCGACGGCGCTGACGCCGAAGATCAAGACCGGGATATAGAGCGGCAGCACCAACAATGACAACAAAACCCCACCCCGCCGGGCGCCCAGGATCAAGGCCGCGCCGATGGCCCCGATCAGGCTAAGGCTGGGTGTGCCCAGGGCCAATGCGACGATCAGGATACCAAAGCCGTCCGCAGCCATATTCATCAACACTGCCAGCAGGGGGGCCGCGACAATCAACGGCAGGCCGGTGGTCAGCCAATGCGCTGTGACCTTGGCGGCGACGGCGATTTCCAGTGTCACCGGCTGCAATACCAAAATCTCCAGGCTGCCGTCTTCGAAATCCGTCTGGAACAGGCGTTCCAGGGACAACATGGACGCCAGCAGCGCCGCGACCCAGATAACACCGGCGGCGATACGGGCCAGGATATTGCCCTCCGGGCCAACGCCGAAGGGGAACAAGACCACGGCAATGACGAAGAACATGACGACCATGGCGCTGTCCATGCCCTGGCGAAAGGCGAGTTTCAGGTCGCGTTGCAAAATGGCCAGAAAACTAGACAAACACCGGGTCCTCCGCTGCATAGGCATCCAGGTTCAATTCCGCCGCATTGTCCAAACCCAAATCCTGATGGGTCGAGGCCACCACCATGCCGCCGCCGGCCCGGTGGCGGGCAACCGCATCGCGCACCGCAACCACGGCGCTGGCATCCAGCGCCGTTGTCGGTTCGTCTAACAGCCACAGATCGGCCGGTGCGGCGAGGATGCGGGCCAGATTGACCCGGCGTCGCTGGCCCGCCGATAGGAAGCGGCCCGGTATATCGGCCAGCGCGGCGATGCCAAGCGTCTTCATGGCGCCTGCCACGTCGGGTGTTGGCGTCCGCAGGCCGGCCCAAAAGCCGATGTTCTCGGCGACGCTGAGCACCGGCTTAATGGCATCGGCGTGGCCGACGTAATGGATCCGGCCTTGATGGGTGTCCGGGTCGGCGGCGATGGTGGCGTCGCCATCGGACCACCGGACGTCACCGTCGAGCGGCGTCAGCAAGCCGGCCATGATCCTGAGAAGTGTCGATTTGCCGCTGCCGTTGGCGCCCCGCAGGATGAGGGCGTCACCGGCCTGCAGGGCAAAGGAAAGGCCCGTGAAGACCAAGCGCTGGCCGCGAAAGCAACTCAAATCCTGTCCGGTGAACGTGGTCATGGGGCGTGACAAATCCAGGTTCAAATCTTGTGCGGGACCGTAGCCCATGCATCAGGAAAATAGAAGCAAACCATGATTCGCGCATCACACCTCAAAAAAAGCGGCCGGGTCCAAGGACCCGACCGCAAGTCTCGGCAGAGGATGCCGATAAGGGGACCAGAGAGGGGGAGTCTCTGGGTGTAGACGAGGAGGTCTAACAATGATGAGTAAAGCGCCAGATTGTGGCGAGATTATGCTCAAGCCGGGGTCTTTTCGGGGCGGTCCTCAGAAATTCGATTTACCGGGGTTCAGAACGGGCTGTCCGGTGAGGTGATTTCCTGAAAATTGGTGACGCTGATCTGACTGTCCTTGGGCAGGCAGAACATGTTACGTGAGATCAGCTTGCCAAAGACGTTCTGGTCATTGCCGAAAAAGTTATCCGGGTTATAGAGGCGGGGAAGGTGCCAATAGAGGCGATAGTCCCGGTTCAGCAACCATTCGATCAGTTTCGGCGCCCGCTCGCGCCGGTCGTTTTCCACATATAGAATGGGCTGATGGGCGTCGATGGTGCCGGCGCCACCGGCCAGAACGTCGGTCTCCATCCCCTCGACATCAATCTTGATGAAATGACAGGCCGCCAGGTTCAAGCCGTCAATGGTCTCCATGGCGACCGCTTCGCCGCGCTCAAACTCACCCAGAGCCAAGCCGCCGAAATTGCCGGTCTTCGAATAATCCACATGCGGCACGACGATTTGACCGGCCGTCGCACCCAGCGCCGCATGGTGGCTGACGACGTTCGTCACGGCATTGAGGGCGATGTTGGCGGTAAGAATCTGATGGACGATGCGCTGCGCCTCGAAGGCGTGGATGATCCCCTTGGCGATGACACTGCGGGCCATGGAGAGCGTATGACAGCCGATGTTGGCACCGGCATCGATGGCGACCATGCCGGGCTTCAAGACTTGATTGATGACCGTCGATTCGGATTGTGAAAACTCACCGTACAGATCCAGCGACCGGCCGACGTATTCATCGGCGCTGATATAAAGCATGGCGCCATGGCGGCATTGTTTGAGACGGACATAGCCGTTTTCCAGCAGCATCTCGGAATTCGGCGGACCGGAGTGATCGGCCATCGCCGGCGTCAGGCCCCGTGATCTCGGATATCGTCGATGACCCTGCCATCGTTGGGCAGGCTGCCCGGCGCGGCGAACCCGACCTCACCGCGCAGCTTGCAAACGGCCTGGATGGAGGCGGTGATTTCCTCGGCCAGGTTGGAACTGCCGCCGGCCGCATGGTCCGGGTCCGCGACCTCGCACGACAGCGTCATCACGTCCGTGGTGCCGCGGCTGTCAACGACCAGGCGGGCCTTCAGGACCTCCGGATGACGGGCCACCACCTGGGCAATTTGTGCGGGATGCACGAACATGCCTTTGACCTTGGTGGTCTGGTCGGCGCGGCCCATCCATCCCTTAAGGCGCATATTGGTGCGCCCGCAAGGGCTGGCACCGGGAATGATGCAGGATAAATCGCCGGTGCCGAACCGGATCAGCGGATATTCGGGCCGGTAGCAGGTGGCGACGACCTCGCCGACTTCGCCTTCATCTACAGGCTCATCGGTGCCGGGCCGGACGATTTCCACCAACAGGGACTCATCGACAATGAGGCCCTCGCGGGCCGGCGATTCATAGGCCAGATTGCCAAGATCGGCGGATGCGTACACCTGTTGGCAATTAACGCCGTGGTCCTCAATCTCCTGGCGCAGCGCCGGAAACAGGGCTTCGCCGCCGACGCATGATTTGCTCAAGGACGAAATATCGCGGCCCATATCGGCGGCCTTCTCAAGGATAATCTTAAGGAACGACGGCGTCCCCGCATATCCCGTGCAGCCGATATCGGAAATGGCGTGAACCTGCAGTTCCGTATTGCCGATGCCAGCAGGAACGACAGCGCAGCCGATGGCGGCGGCGCCCGCCTCCATCATCATGCCGGCCGGCGTGAAATGATAAGCAAACGTGTTGTGCATGATATCGCCATTCCGGAATCCGGCGGCGTATAGCGCGCGCGCCGTGCCCCACCAGTCTTCCGCATGGCCGTCGACGTCGTAAATGGGCCCGGGGGATTGATAAATATGGCGGACCTTGCCGGCGGGAACGGCGTTCAAACCGCCAAGCGGCCGGGTCGCTTTCTGTAAATCCATGAGATCGGATTTCCGGGTCACTGGCACCTTGGTCAGCGCCGCCCGGGTGGTGATGTCGTCGGGGTTTACGTCGGCCAGCAGGGCAGCGAAATAAGGCGCGTTCTGTTTGGCGTGGGCAATCTGGGCTGGCAGGGCCACGCACAAGGCTTGCTCCCGGGCTTCTGGGTCACGGGTCTCCAGATCGTCGTAGAAATCGCCGTCAGTGGCCAACGGGCAGGCCCCCTACAGCCAGCGTTTGCGGCGCCGGTAATGTTTGACGTCCTTGAAGCTTTTGCGCCCCGCCGTGCTGAGTCCAAGATAGAACTCCTTGACGTCTTCGTTCTCACGCAGGGATTTGGCCTCGCCATCCATGACCACACGGCCGTTTTCCAGGATATAGCCGTATTCGGCGAAGCGTAGCGCCACCATGGTGTTCTGCTCGGCCAGCAGGAAACTCACCTGTTCATTGGTATTTAAATCGCGGACGATTTCGAAAATTTCCTCAACCAGTTGCGGGGCCAGTCCCATGGACGGCTCATCCAGCAAAATGGTGTGCGGGTTGGCCATCAAGGCGCGACCAATGGCGGTCATCTGTTGTTCGCCGCCCGACGTATAGCCGGCTTGGCTGGTGCGCCGTTCTTTCAGGCGCGGGAAATAGTGGTAAACCTTTTCAAGCGATTCGGCGACCGCGGCGCGGCCGTCGCGGCGCGTGTAGGCGCCGGTCAGCAAATTCTCTTCGACGGTCAGGTGCTCAAAGCAATGCCGGCCTTCCATGACCTGGATGACGCCGCGCTTAACCAATTCGTTGGGGGTCAAATGGTCGACCCGTTCGCCCATGACCTCAATGGAGCCCTTGGTGACCTCGCCGCGCTCGGCGCGCAGCAAGTTGGAAATGGCTTTCAAGGTGGTCGTCTTGCCGGCCCCGTTGGCGCCCAGCAAAGCGGTGATGCCGCCCTTCTGCAATTGCAGGGAGACACCCTTCAACACCAAGATCACGTGATCGTAGATGACCTCAATGTTGTTGATATTGAGAAGGGGAGCGGCTTGCGCCGCCCCCAACTCAGTCGTTTCAGCCGTTTGTACGGACATGGCTACTTAGCAACTCCGCGGCGTGATTTTGTTTTCCTTGGCGTAGGCGGCAGCCGCCTTTTCCACCAAGGGACGGACAACGTCGGTCATCGCCGGAATGAACTTGGAGATGACTTTCCACTTGGATCCATCCCACTGCTGGATGAACACGCCAGGTGCGTTGCCTTCGTGGTTTATGCACGAAACGCTGACCGGGTTGGCATAGTTGGCCAAACCCAATTTCGCCATGCGGGCCTTGGAGATCTGCAGGCTTTCGAAAGCCGCGCGGACCTGTTCGCCGCTTGGCTTCTTGCCGCCGGCCGCCTTGACCGCATCGCGCACCGCTTCGGTGGCGAACACTGCGTTCAGCACCATGCGATTGTACAGCACTTCGCCAACGTTATTGGCTTTCGCCGCAGCCGCGTCACCGCCATAGACATGCTTGATGATGTCCTTGAACAGCGGGAAGTTGCTGCCCGCGGCGTGCATGGCCGTTGACTTGTAGCCAATGGCACCGTCACCGGCGGGAATCACGTCCGCGTCGGAGCCCGACCACCAGTTGCCGACGAACTTATCCATCGGGTAGCCGATGGCGTTGCCTTCCTTGATGGCGACCGAATTCATGACGCCCCAGCCCGACATGAACACCCAATCGGGGCGCTTGCGGCGGACCTGCAGCCACGTGGCTTTCTGTTCCTGACCCGGATGGTCAACGGCCAGGATGGTCAGCTTGAAGCCGTACTTCTTCGACAGCGCTTTAAGCGTCGGGTTGGCTTCCTTGCCATAGGCCGAGTTGTGGTGGACGTGAGCGATGTGCTGGCCACTCAAGTTGTCCAGTCCGCCGATCTGCTGGCCGACGTAGTTGATGAACGCCGATGCCTGGCTCCAGTACGTGCTCGGGAAGTTGAACACCCACGGGAACACCCGGCCATCGGCCGCGGCCGTGCGGCCATAGCCCATGGACAAAATCGGAATTTTGTCGACCGGGGCTTTCGGGATCAGCTGATAGGTCAGGCCCGTTGAATAGGGGCTGACGACCATCGCGCCGCCGTGCTTGTTTTTAAGTTTTTCGTAGCACTCAACGCCGACCTTGGTGTTGTACTTGGTTTCACATTCCTCGGTGACCAGCTTGTGGCCGCCGATGCCTTTGTCGCGAATGTTGAGAAGTTTGATGTAATCGCGCATGGCGTTGGCGATGGGGATGCCACTTGGCGCGTAAGGTCCCGTGCGGTAAACGAACACGGGGAAGAAGAGGTCAGCGGCATAGGCCTTTTTGGCCTCCGTAACCCCTGTGACGCCGACGGCAAGTCCCGCGGCGGCCAAAAGCAGACTGCGAAGTTTCATTGTACTCTCCCTAGTCATTATGCGACCCGATACCGGTCTTTTTAAAGCATTCGAACCGCGACGTTAGCATGCGACCGGTGTTTTTCCTAATGCGGTTCAAAATCTCTTAATTCACCTTCAAGGTTAACCCATGTGTCCTCAGTAAGGAAATGGCCATTGACGAATTTTTTCCTTGGCGATCTGCCAGAGCCGGTTCAATCCGGCCGGCTCAACGATCAAGAAGAACATGATCAGGAGGCCGAAAATGATCTCTTCAATGTGCTTTTGTAGATCCGTCGCCATCTCGATACCGACCATGGGCGGCGCATTGGTTAGAAAGATCGGTAACAAGGTGATAAACGCGGCGCCCAGGATGGACCCCAGGACGGACCCCAGCCCGCCAATGATGATCATGAACAGGACCGGGAAAGAAACATTCAGGATGTCGAAGGCTTCGGTCTCGGCGCTGCCCAGCCAACAGAACACGTAGAGCGCGCCGGCAACGCCGCAATAAAATGAACTGATGCCGAAAGCCGAGAGCTTTGTGTACAGCGGCCGGATGCCGATGATCTCGGCGGCGATATCCATGTCTCGGATTGCCATCCAGGACCTGCCGATATGGCCGCGCGCCATGTTTTTGGCGGCCAGGGCGAACACACACAGGAATACCAGGCAAACATAGTAACGGGCGATGGGCGAGGCTTCGGGGCCGGTGATCAATATGCCGAACAATTCGCGCGGCGGCGCCGTGATCGTACCCGACGGTGAATAGTTGAAGAACCATTCCACCTTATTGAATAGCCACAGGATAAAGAACTGCGCCGCCAGGGTGGCGACGGCCAGATAGAAGCCCTTGATACGCAGGCTCGGCGCTCCGAAAACCATACCGACGGCGGCCGCAAAGACGCCCGACAACAGGAATACGATTATGATGTTGAGCTCCGGAAATGCCGTCGAAAGCTTGTAAGCGGCATAGGCGCCGACGGCCATGAAGGCGCCGGTGCCCAGGCTGACCTGACCTGCGTATCCGGTCAGAATGTTCAGCCCGATGGCGGCCAGCGATAGGATCAGGAACGGAATAATCACCGCCTGATGCCAGTACTCCATTTCTCTCGCGCCCCATATTTCGTCGGCAATCAGGGGCAGAAAAAAGACCACGGCAAATACCATGGCGATGAAAATCCGGTCCTGGATAATCGGAAAGATCGCCTGGTCGGCTTGATAGGTGGATTTGAACTGACCTGCTTCGCGGTAAAACATAGGTCTACACCCTCTCAATAATCTTTTCGCCGAACAGACCCTGTGGTCTGAACATAAGGAACACCAGGGCCGCCATATAGGCGAACCAGCCTTCGATGGCGCCGCCGAAGGCGGGGCCCCAGTAAACCTCGGAAACCTTCTCGAAGACGCCGATCAACAGACCGCCGATGATCGCGCCGGGCACCGATTCAAAGCCGCCCAGGATCAGCACAGGCAGGGCTTTCAAGGCAATCAACGCCAGCGAAAACTGAACGCCGGCTTTGCCGCCCCACATGATCCCGGCGACCAAGGCGACGAACCCGGCCACCGACCAGACGATAACCCAGATGGTTTTCAGCGGAATGCCGACGGAAAGCGCCGCCTGGTGATCATCGGCGACGGCGCGCAAGGCGCGACCGACGGAAGTTTTCTGGAAGAATACGGCCAGGAAGCCGACCAGAACGGCGGCCGTCAAGGCGGCCGTCAGGTCGAAGGTGTTGAACAGGATGCCACCGGCCTCGAAGGATTTTTCCGGGATGCCGATGTCGAGTTTTTTGACGTTCGAACCCCAGGCGATCTGGCCGGTGCCCTCAAACACGAAATTCAATCCAATGGTCGCCATGAACAAGATGATCTGGGCCTGGTTGACCAAGGGTCTGAGCAGCCAGCGTTCGATGATGAACGCGCAGCCGACCATGATCGCCATGGTGACGACGATCGCGAGTACCAACGGGACGCTGTTCTCCATCAGCCCGACCAAGGTCAGGGCCGCGAACAGAACCATGGCACCCTGCGAATAATTGAAAACGCCAGACGCCTTGTAGATCAGCACGAAACCCAGTGCCACCAGCGAATACATAACGCCGGCCAAGAGCCCACCGATAATCACTTCCAACAGGAAGATCGGGCTGTCCAGCATATCCGCGAACGGAGCGATGAAGAATGTATCGAGGACTTCCATGTGTCTTTTCGCTCCTGATTATTCGTGCTGGACGCCAAGATAGGCATCGATGACGCGCTGATTGGCGCGCACGGCATCCGGTGTGCCGTCGGCAATTTTTTCACCGTAGTCGAGAACAACGACGCGGTCTGAAATATCCATGACGACGCTCATGTCGTGTTCGATGAGGACGATGGTGGTGCCGAACTCGTCATTCACATCCAGGATATAGCGGCACATGTCCTCTTTTTCTTCGTGGTTCATGCCAGCCATGGGCTCGTCCAACAAAAGCATGTCCGGCTCGGCGGCAAGCGCGCGGGCCAATTCGACGCGCTTTTGCAATCCATACGGTAGGCGGCCGACGACAGTCTTGCGGATCGCTTCAATTTCCAGAAAGTCGATGACCCGTTCGACAACTTCGCGGTTTTTCAGCTCTTCTTGTAGGGCCGGGCCGTAATACAGGGCCTGCCACAGGAAGTTCTTTTTCATTTTCAGATTGCGGCCGGTCATGATGTTGTCCAGCGTCGTCATGCCGCGGAACAAGGCAATGTTCTGAAAGGTTCGGGCAATGCCCTGTTCGGCGGATTCATGGGTTTCCATGTGGCTATGGGATTCACCCTTGAAGGTGATGATGCCCTCGGTCGGCTTATAAAAGCCGTTGATGCAGTTCAGCATGGAACTTTTACCGGCGCCGTTCGGACCGATGATGGCGCGGACTTCGCCCTCGTTGACATCAAAACTGATTTTCTTCAAGGCGTGGACCCCGCCGAACGACAGGCTGACGTTGGCAACGTCCAAAATGACGTCGCCGATAACCCGGCCCGTGGCAGGCTCCGGAGTTTCGGCAGCCATTTCAGTGGCGGTGTCGTTTGGAGCCATGTCTGCGCGTCTCCCCGTTGATTACTCGGCCGCTGCGGCGGTTGGGCCGGCGTCCGTTATCTTGGCGTCTCTGATTTGCAAATCGGCGCGAACAGTATCCTTACGGCCGTCTTCAAAGGTCAATATCGCTTCGATCTCGCAATGGGTCTGGTCGGAATAGAGGGCTCCGATGAGGTCATCGTAGCGCTCGGCAACGATGTTGCGGCGGACCTTCCGGGTTCGCGTCAGCTCGCCGTCATCGGCATCCAATTCCTTGTGCAGGATCAAGAACCGTTTGATTTGCGAACTTTTCAGATTCTCATCGGTGGCCAGATCGGCGTTGACCTGCTCAACACAATCCTGGATCAGGTCATAGACCGGCTGCTGTCCGGCCAAATCCGTATATCCCGAATACGGCAGGTTATGGCGTTCCGCCCAGTTGCCGACGGATTCCACATCAATATTGATGAACGCCGCCACATAATCCCTGTCGTGGCCGAAGGTCACGGCTTCACGAATATGCGGGAAGAACTTCATTTTGTTTTCGATGAAGTTCGGCGCGAACATGGCGCCGTCGTTCAATTTGCCGACATCCTTTGAACGGTCGATGATCCGAAGATCGCCATCGGAATCGATATACCCCGCATCACCCGTATGCACCCAGCCGTCGGCGGTCTTCGTGCTGGCGGTGGCTTCGTCGTTCTTGAAATAAGCCTGGAAGACGCCGGGGCTGGTGAACATGACCTCGCCGTCATCGGCAACTTTGATGTCAACGCCCAAGGCCGGCTTGCCCGACGTTTCGGGGCGGACTTCGCCGTTGCGTTGGATGGTGATAAAGACCGACGCCTCGGTCGAGGCGTAAATCTGTTTCAGATTGAGGCCCATGGAGCGGTAGAAAACAAAAATATCAGGACCGATGGCGACGCCACCGGTATAGGCCAGACGCACATTGGAAAGGCCCAGAACATTTTTCAACGGCGCATAGACCAACAGGTTGCCCAGCCAATAGAGGAACTTGTCGCCCCCGGAGACCGGGTTGCCGTCAAGAATGTCCAGGCCGACGCGTTTTGCCACATCCATGAAATAATGGAACATCTTGCGCTTGAACCCGGCGGCGTCCTCAATGCGGATCATCACCGTCGTCAGGATGTTTTCAAAGATGCTGGGCGGCGCAAAGAAATAGGTCGGGCCGATCTCGCGCAGATCTTCCAAAACCGTCTCACTGCTTTCCGGACAGTTGACGCAATAGCCGGTCACGTGGGACTGCGCGTGCGAGAAGATATTGTCACCGATCCACGCCATGGGTAGATAGGCGAGCATGCTGTCGGCCTCCGTCAGGCCCTCCAACTCAGAACAATTTCGGCCGCTCAGGATCATGTTGTCGAAGCTCAACATGACACCCTTCGGCCGGCCGGTCGTGCCCGACGTGTACAGCATGATCGACGTGTCATCGCCGGACTTGGCGGCGACGCTGTCCACATAAAAATTGGGATTGGCTTTATCGTAGGCGCGGCCCTTTTCCTGGATGTCGGCATATTTGTGCAGGAAACCCTGATTGTAATGGCGCAGCCCGCGCGTATCGTTATAGATGATTTGTTCCAGGGCCGGGGTGCGATCCATGATCTCCAGCACTTTGTCGACCTGTTCTTGGTTCTCGACGATGGTGAAGCGGGCCTCGGCGTGTTCGTAGATATATTGCATCTCTTCGGCGACGGAATCCTGATACACCGGCACCGGCACGCCGCCGGCGGCCTGAATGGCCGTCATCGCGAAATAGAGATGCGGGCGGTTGTCGCCGCAAACCATCACCTTGTCATTTTCGTTGAGGCCCAGATCCTTCAAGCCGCAGGCCAGGGCGCGAATCTCCACCGCCGCCTCGGACCAGGTCCAGCTCTGCCAGATGCCGTAATCCTTTTCGCGCATCGCCGGCCGGTCACCGTAAATCTGGGCGTTGCGGTCGAGTAATTTCGGAATGGTGTCGTGTTCATGCGGGCTCGATGCCTGGTCCGCCGTCACTGGGTCCGTCATTGCGGTCTTCACTCCCTGGCACCGGTACGCACCGGGTTTGCCACCCGTCGCGCCGGTCTGCTCCCATATTCGGCCCCGGGAAATCCCAGGGATCGCCTACTCTCCAAGGCCGGTTTTTATTATTTTTCGGCCCGAACCTCGTATAGCCCGGGCATATTGGAGAATGTGGATGTCCTACTCAAGCAATAACCAACGGTCAAGAGGATTTGACCTTTACGTAAACGTCAAGAACCCTAAATCCGGCAGTTTGGCTCTGATCTATATCAAATGCTCTGGTCTCATGTTGGTCCCATGCGGGGTGATGAATGCTGGAAATGCTGGAATATTGTCGCCATCTGTGATTTAGAGGCGCCGGTTATTGAAATTCCCCGTCCCGCTCCGCCCGAAGTAGAGGAGACGCCCCGTGTCCACCACCGGTCAAGACAGCCTCAACACCCGCCGCACGCTCAACGCCGCCGGCAAGGATTATGACTATTTCAGCCTTGAGGCGGCCGAAGCGGCCGGCCTCGGCGACATCCAGCGTTTGCCCGTGTCTCTGAAGGTTTTGTTGGAAAATATGCTGCGCCGCGAGGATGGCCGCACGGTCACCGTCGATGACGTCAAGGCCATTGCCTCTTGGGGCGCAACGCGCGCCTCAACCCATGAGATCGCCTTTCGCCCGGCGCGCGTTCTGTTACAGGATTTCACCGGCGTGCCGGCGGTGGTGGATTTGGCCTCCATGCGCGACGCCATGGTCTCCATGGGCGGCGATCCGCAGAAGATCAATCCCCTGTCGCCGGTCGATCTGGTCATTGACCATTCACTGATGGCCGACTTCGCCGGCTCCGACGACGCGTTTGAGAAGAACGTCACGATGGAGTTCGAGCGCAACCAGGAACGCTACGAATTCCTGAAGTGGGGCCAGGGCGCGTTCCAGAACATGCGGGTGGTGCCGCCGGGGACGGGCATCTGTCATCAGGTCAATCTGGAATATCTTTCGCAAGTCGTCTTCACCGAGGAGACGGACGGCAACACGGTGGCCTATCCGGACACGTTGGTCGGCACTGACAGCCATACCACCATGGTCAATGGCCTGTCCGTCCTGGGTTGGGGCGTTGGCGGTATCGAAGCCGAAGCCGTGATGCTCGGCCAACCGATTTCCATGCTGGTGCCGGAAGTCGTCGGCTTCAAGCTGACCGGCGCCATGACCGAGGGGACGACGGCGACGGATCTGGTGCTGACCGTGGTTGAGATGCTGCGCAAAAAAGGCGTGGTCAGCAAATTTGTCGAATTTTACGGCTCCGGCCTTGATCATCTGACCCTGGCCGATCAGGCGACCATCGCCAACATGGCGCCGGAATACGGCGCCACATGCGGGTTCTTCCCGGTAACCCAGGCGACCCTGGATTACATGACTTTCTCCGGCCGCGATGCCGACCGCGTCGCGCTGGTGGAAGCCTATGCCAAGGCCCAGGGTATGTGGCGTGACGCCTCGACGCCGGATCCGGTATTTTCGGACACCCTGGAACTGGCACTTGAGGACGTCACCGCGTCGATCGCCGGGCCGAAACGCCCGCAAGACCGCATCGCGCTTGCCGATGCGGCGGCGACCTTCAAATCCCAGTTCAAGGATATTTCCGGACGCGACGAACAGAAGAGCATTCCCGTCGAAGGCTTGGACTATGAACTGGAAGACGGCGATGTGATGATTGCCGCGATCACCAGCTGCACCAACACGTCGAACCCGGCGGTTCTGGTCGCCGCCGGTCTGCTCGCCAAGAAGGCCAATGAAAAAGGCCTCAATGTGAAGCCCTGGGTGAAGACCTCATTGGCGCCGGGCTCTCAAGTGGTCTCCGATTATCTTTCGGCCGGCGGCCTGCAGGAACATCTCGATGCGCTCGGCTATCACGTCATCGGTTATGGCTGCACCACGTGTATTGGCAACTCGGGCCTCATTCACGAGAAATTGATCGACGCCATCGGCGCCGAAGGCATGGCCGTCACCGCGGTGACGTCGTCGAACCGCAACTTCGAAGGCCGGGTCAGCCCATGGACGAAGGCCAACTATCTGGCCTCGCCGCCGTTGGTTGTTGCCTACGCCATCGCCGGCAATTTGAACGTCGATCTGTTGAACGATTCGCTTGGCGATGACCAGGACGGCAACCCAGTCTATCTGAAAGACCTCTGGCCGACCAACAAGGAAATCCAGGATTACATCGCCGCCGTGCTGACGCCGGAGATGTTCCGGGCGCGTTATGCCAACGTGCTTGATGGCGAAGAGAACTGGCAAAAGATCAAAACCTCGGCCAGTTTGACCTATAGCTGGTCGCCCGGCTCGACCTATGTTCAACATCCGCCGTTCTTTGACGACGTTGATCCGGACGGCCGCGAGGCGGAAGACGTCATGGGCGCCCGGCCGCTGGCAATCCTCGGCAATTCGATCACCACGGACCATATCTCGCCCGCCGGTTCGATCATGAAGGACAGTCCGGCCGGAGAGTTTCTGTTGGAACATCAGGTGCGGCCGCAGGAGTTCAATTCCTACGGCTCACGGCGTGGCAATCATGAAGTGATGATGCGCGGCACCTTCGCCAATATCCGCATCAAGAACGAAATGGCGCCGGGCACGGAAGGCAACTGGACGACGCACCAGCCTTCAGGCGACCGTATGTCCATGTACGAAGCGGCCATGCGCTACAAGGAAGAAGGCACGCCATTGGTGGTCTTCGGCGGCGCCGAATACGGCACTGGGTCGAGCCGCGATTGGGCCGCCAAGGGCACCCAGCTGCTCGGCGTCAAGGCCGTCATCGTCGAAAGCTTCGAACGCATCCACCGCTCCAACCTGGTTGGCATGGGCGTTCTGCCGCTGGAGTTCACGGACGGTGTAAGCCGCGAGACGCTGGGTCTGGACGGCACGGAAACTTGCGACCTGACCGGCTTGGCCGACGGCATCTCACCGGGCATGGAGGTGATTTTGACCGTGCACCGCCAGGACGGATCATCGGTACAGGCGGCGTTGCGCTGCCGCATCGATACCTTGGATGAGGTCGACTACTACATGGCCGGCGGTATCCTGCAATTTGTGCTGTTGAATTTGAACGAAGCAGCTTGATCGCACCCCGCCGATAGTTATGGAAGCCCCCGCCATCGGCGGGGGTTTTTCATTTCCGTCGGCCGTACACAGCCGTCTCACCGCCATGTGATTGGCCAGAGCCGCTGAATTCCCTTACGGCTATGAGGGTCATGAAACGTACATTTGCCATTCTTCTTGTGTCGCTGTTTGTCCCTTTATGGGGGGCCGTCGGGGCGGACAAGCCGTTGACGGTCGTCGAATTGTTCACTTCGCAGGGCTGTTCCTCGTGCCCGCCGGCGGATGCCCTGATCGGTGAATTGACGGCCGACGCCAATGTGCTGCCGTTGTCTTTGCATGTGGACTATTGGGATTATATCGGCTGGTCGGATCGCTTCGCGCGGCCCGGCAACACGGAACGCCAACGCGGCTATAGCCGGCGGTTCAATCTCCGCTATGTCTATACGCCGCAGATAGTTGTTGATGGCGCCTTCGAAGCGTCCGGCGGCAAGCGGGCCGATATCTATAACTATATTGAGCGCGCCAAGACATTGCCGCATGTGGCCCTCAAGCTGACCCGGCGGGATAACGGGTTGCAATTGGAACTGCCGGCCAGCAGCGTCGACGGCGAGGTCGACATCATCTCGGTGTTCGCCGACCGGCGCCATGACACGAAAATCATGAAAGGCGAAAACCGCGGCCGCACACTTTCTTATCACAATGTTGTCCGCCATATGGAAAAGCTTGGCACCTGGCACGGCAAAGCCCGGACAATGGCCGTTGGTATGGCCGATACGGGCGGTGATTTCTGCGCGGTGATCCTGCAAATGGCCAAGTCACGGCGCATTATCGGCGTCGCGCAGGTGGCCCTCGACGGCTCTTAAAACGGGTCTTGTAACGGACCTGAGAACGCTGGTCCAAAGTCTTTTGCCGGCCGGTTTCTTGAAGGCGTCACCTCACAAACATATCTCGGTCATAGGGACGGTCTAAAAAAAACCCTGCCGCGGCACACGGATCGCCCAAAGATCGGGAGGCACTTCATGAATGATCGCAACAATATCGACTGGCACCGGGCGTTGAACGGCGAGCCCAGGTTTGACGACGTCCTCGCCGATCCGATCGTCGTGCGCCTAATGGACCGTGACGGTGTGACCCGCGAGGACCTTCGCCACCTGCGGGTCGTGCAACGTGCGTCGATGGATCAGGCACGCGCCTAAATCTGCATTAGCCCGCCAAGCCCTTTTCCATGACCGCCGCCATGCGCTTCGAGAAGGCCAGCGGATCGGCGACGGGCTCTCCTTCGACAATCCGGGCCTGATCCAACAACAGATAAGCCGCTTCTTCGACCACCGGGTCGATGCCTTCGGTGGCCTTTGCCTTGTCCGCCAGCTTGGCAATCAGGCCGTGGTCAGGGTTGATCTCCAAGACCCTGGGCGTCACTTCCTTCAGTTGATTGTGCTGCTTCAGCATACGCTCGATATTCATGTCCATGTCGCCGTCGTCGGCGACCAGACAGACCGGGCTGTCGGTGAGGCGTTCGGAAGCGCGGACATCCTTAACCTTGTCGCCCAGCGCGACCTTGAACGCGGCGATCAGCGGATCGACCTTGCTGGTGTCCTTGGCGTCATCTTTGGTGTCATCGTTTTCCGCATCGTCTTTTTTATCGGTCTCGGACTTGCCGATGTTGGACAGGTCGGCACCGCCGCGGGTTGCCGATTTAATGGGTTTGTCATCGAACACGCCGACCGACGGTATCCAGAACTCGTCGACCGGATCGGTCAGCAACAGAACCTCGACACCCTTTGCCTTGAAGCCCTCCAACTGCGGGCTCTGGGCAACGGCTTCGGCGTCGTCGCCAGCAATGTAGAAGATCGCGTCCTGGCCGTCCTGCATGCGCCCGACATACTCGGCAAGACTGGTCAGACTGTCCTGGGTGGTTGAGCGGAAACGCGCCAATTCCAAAAGCACGTCACGGTTTTCGAAATCCTCATACAGGCCTTCCTTCATGACCGCGCCGAAGTTGTCCCAGAAGGTGGCGTATTCGTCGGGCGCCTTTTCGGCCTTCTTTTTCAGCTCATTGAAGACCCGTTTGGTCAGGGCTTTCTTGATTTTCGCCAGGGCCGGATTGTGCTGCAGCATTTCGCGGCTGATGTTCAGCGGCAAATCTTCGGAATCGACGACGCCACGGACAAACCGGAAATAGCTGGGCAGCAATTCATCGCAGTTGTCGGTGATGTAGACCCGCTTCACGTACAGCTTAAGCTGCGTCTTGCGTTCCGGGTTGAACAGATCGAAGGGCCTGGACGACGGGATGAACATCAAATTGGTATAGGACATGACGCCCTCGACCCGGTTGTGCAGGGTCATCCAGGGCTCATCCCACATTTGGCCGACGTGGTGATAAAACTCCTTGTAATCGTCGTCGCTGATACCGCGTTTCTCGCGGGTCCACAGCGCCGAGGCCTGATTGAGCGTTTTGTCTTCTTCGTCTTTTTTCGCCGCGCTCAGCACGATGGGAATACCGATGTGGTCCGAATAGGTTTTGACGATGTGCTCGATGCGCGCCGCGTCCAGGTATTCCTTTTCCTCTTTCTTCAAATACACGATGACATCGGTGCCGTGCTGAGTGCGTTCGCCGGCGTCGATGGAAAACTCGCCGCTGCCGTCCGACGTCCAAAGCCAGGCGGTATCTTCGCCGGCCTTGCGGGTCGTCACTTCGACCTTGTCGGCAACCATGAACGATGAATAAAAGCCGACACCAAATTGGCCGATCAGATCGAAATCGCCGCCAGCGGCGTCGCCTTTTTTCTTTTTCTTATCCTTGGCGTCCTTGGACTGACTGAGCGCATCCATGAACGCCTGGGTGCCGGAACGCGCGATAGTGCCCAGCGTCTCGACCAGATCATCGCGGTTCATGCCGATGCCGTTGTCGGAAATGGTCAGCGTCTTGGCTTTTTTGTCGGTGCTCAAGGTAACCTGGAAGACCCCCGAATCACCCAATAACCCCGGATTGGTCAACGATTCATAGCGCAGTTTGTCGCAGGCGTCCGAAGCGTTTGAGATCAATTCCCTGAGGAAAATCTCTTTTTGGCTATAGAGCGCGTGGGCGACGATATCGAGCAGCTTCGATACCTCGGCCTGAAATGTGAATGTTTCCTTGGTCATCTTGTTTTCTTCCCGTTCCTCAACTCACCGCATCGGTCCGCCTGCGGACGGACATTGAATTCCGGCGATGATATGGACTCGCGGCGCGATTTGCGCAAGCCCCGAACCTTCGGATGGCCGAACCTTGGCATGGCCATACCTTGCCAGGGAAAGGCATTTCCGGTCATCCTGGGCGCATGGACGCGCAGCACCATGAGAAAGCTCTGGCACGCATGTTGCGCGAAATCGCCAACGATGCCGCCGATACGGCCCAATGGACCGGCCGCAAGGCTTTTGCCGAGCGCACCATGAAGGCCCTGGCGGTGGTCAAACGCCATCTGTTCGTGCAACCCGAACATGCCGCCGCCGCCTATGCCAATCGGCCCCAACGCATCGGCCATGGGCAAACCATTTCGCAACCCTATATCGTCGCCTTGATGACGGATTTCCTTGATCTGGGTGGCGCGGAAACCGTCTTGGAAATCGGCACAGGGTGCGGATATCAGGCGGCGGTCATTGCCGCGGCATTGGATGGCGGGCATATCCATTCGTTGGAAACCGTCGGCGCCCTGGCTGAAACAGCGGCGCAACGGCTCGGCGATCAGGGTTACCAGAACATCACCGTTCATCACGGCGACGGTTATCAGGGTTGGCCCGATGCGGCGCCGTTCGATGCCATCATCGTTACCGCCGCACCGGAAGCCGTGCCCGACGAATTGATCGGCCAGTTGGCGCCCGGCGGCCGCATGATGGTGCCCATCGGCCGCCCCCACGACCGCCAAATGCTGACCCTGGTGCGCAAGGACAAGGCCGGGCGTATCGCCGCCGATAAGGTGCTGCCGGTGGCGTTCGTGCCGATGGTCAAAAGCGCCTAGGCCGGCCCCATCAATTTCATTGATGCGTCGATCAAGACCATTGGTTTGCGGACGGGCTGCATCCGGCGCGACAGTGGCCGCCATCGAAACAGCATCACCAAGGAGAATTGACATGGTTGTCGCCATCGCCCCCCTGACCATGAAACCGCCGCGCCTGGACGGGCTTTCCCAGCGAATGATTGAAAGCCATTACGAAAACAATTACGGCGGTGCCGTGCGCCGGCTCAACGCCATCGATACGCTGCTGGATAACGTCGATTGGCCAACCGCACCGGTGTTCGAAATTAACGGCCTGAAGCGCGAGCAGTTGGTCGCGACAGGCTCCGTCATATTGCATGAAGTCTATTTTGACAGCCTCGGCGGCCCTGGCGGTGACCCTGAGGATGCCGAATTGGCCAGCGCCTTGGTCCGGGATTTCGGCAGCGTCGAAAAATGGCGCGCGGAGTTCGTCGCCATGGGCAAGGCCTTGGGCGGTGGGTCCGGCTGGGTCGTGCTGGCCTGGTCCGAGCGTCTGGGCAAGCTGGTCAATCAATGGGCCGGCGATCATACGCAGGCTCTGGCCGGCGGCACGCCGTTGATGGCCTTGGATATGTATGAACACGCCTACCACATGGATTTCGGCGCCAATGCGGCCGCCTATGTGGACGTCTTCATGGACAACGTCGACTGGAGCCACGTGGCGGCGCGCTTCCGGCGGGCCACGGCAACCGAGACGCCGTCTCTCAAGCAGGCAGATCACGAAATCGACGTGGCGTCGTTGCGCCAGCAGCTTTCGAATGATGAGAAGTCGCCGATCGTCATCGATGTCCGCCAGACCGAGGACCGAGTACGCGACGCCCTGCCGGGTACGCCCTGGTACGATATGAATAATGTCGACGAATGGGCCGGCGACCTGCCCAAGGACAAACCCGTCGTCGCTTATTGCCTGTACGGTTTTTGGGTCAGCCAGGACACGGTGGCGGCATTGCGCGAACGCGGCATTGACGCGCGTATCCTGCAAGGCGGCATTTCCGCCTGGCGGGGCATGGGCTATCCGACGGAGCCGTTGGAAGCCGAGTCTTAAATCCCCTCACCCTCCCGCTTCGCGGGCCCCGCCCTCTCCCATTGCCAACAATTTGGCATGGGCCAAAATGGGAGAGGGGAAAGTCAGACGATGCGGCAATCTCCTCCTTCTCCTTTGGCGAGAAGGATGGGATGCGGGGATTAACGATCAGGCAGCCGTGGTATCCGCCGCCGTCTGATCTAAAAGCCACTGGCGGAACAGCACGATGCCTTGGGATTTCGCCCGCGGCTTTGGACAGACGATCCAATAGGCGAAGCCGGCCGGAATCGTGTCCGCCACCGGCCGGATCAGCCGCCCGGCCTCTAAATCCAGCGCCGCCAGCGCACTGCGGGCCAGGGCAATGCCCTGGTCGGCAACGGCGGCGTCGATGACCAGGCTGGTATCACTGAACACCGGGCCGTGGTCCAATTCGAAGCCGTCGGGCGGCACGTCCATGGTCTGCAGCCATTTGCGCCAGCCCGACCGGTCCTTGTCATGCAGCAACGGATACGCTGCCAGCGCCGTGACATCGCCGCCGGTGTCGCGGATGCCCGCCAAATGCGGACTGCAGACGGGGTAAACCTCTTCCTGACAGAGTTGCGTCACATCCAGATGCGGCCAGTCGCCTTCGCCGTGACGCACGGCAATGTCGATGCCGTCATTGTCGAAGGTGACATGCTGCATAGCCGCCGAAATGCGCAGGTCGACATCCGGGTATTCGGTGTAGAAGGCGCCCAAACGCGGCACCAGCCATTTCGCCGCGAAGTTGGGTGAGCAACTGACAGTGAGGATATCGCTGCCCTCGCCGAGGCGCAGCGCATCGGTGCCGGCGCGCAGCCGGTCCAGGGCTTCGCGCACAAAGGGCAGATAGGTCGCGCCGGCGTCGGTCAGGGAAATGCCGCGGGCCTCGCGCAGGAACAGTTTGACGCCCAAGCGGCCCTCCAATTCCTTGATCTGATGACTGACGGCGCCTTGGGTCAGGTTCAATTCGGTCGCTGCGTCGGTAAAGCTCATCAGCCGTGCGGCAGCCTCGAAGGCGCGTAGCGCATTGGTCGAAGGGGGAATTTCGTAAATCCTTGGCATTATATACTCTCATGTGATTATAAAGTGTATCATGTAATTCAATGACTTGTAAGTTATTCACATGAATTTTTTCAATTTGTTGTTTGCTGTGACCGCCATCACTGTTTCGAAATCGAAATGAATATAGATTGATGGCGAGTGGAGGGACGGCAAAATGTTTGGTGGTCATTATTACGGTCTGAACGGCAAAACCCGCACCTTGTTGGAGCGCGGCATCCTGCAAAGTCATGGGGCGGCCGAGTTTCTGCGGAAATGTGAACGCCACCTGGGCGACGTCATCTGCGAACAGGCCCGTACCCTAATCGAACGCCGCGGCAGTTTTGAAGACCAAAACCGCAATGCGCTTTTCATCTTGCTCGGATTTGCCATCGACCACGACGAGATGAATCTGGCCCTGGCGATCGGCGACTTTTTCGACCGCCATCCCTGAACGACCGGACCGAAGAATCCAGGTCTGGTCCCTGGCCTTGCAAGCTGTATGCTGAATAGCGCAACCCGACGCTATTCAGGATCACGCCATGACCACACCCGGACCCCGCGACTACGACGACTTGATCACCTATTTCGAAGGCGATTATGTGCCTTGGAACGACGCTCGTGTGCATGTCTTTTCGCCAGCTGTGAAATACGGCGCCGGGGTGTTCGAAGGCATCCGCGGCTATTGGTCCGAAACGCGCGGTGAAATGGTGCTGTTTCGTCTGGCCGAACATTTGAAGCGCCTTGAGTATTCACAACGCGTCATGCGCTACGAGCGCATTTTTTCCGCCGATGAGGTCGCCCCGCCGATCCTGGAGGTGATGCGGCGCAACGCGTTTGCCGAAGATGTGCATGTGCGCCCGACGGTTTATGTGGACGGCGACGGCGAATCGGGGTCACCGGGGCCTGTTGATCTGACCGTCACGGCGGTGCGCCGGGGCCGGAAACCGTTCGGTGAAACGGGCGCGCGCGTGCAGGTCTCGTCTTGGCAGCGGCTGTCCGATATGGCCATGCCGACCCGGGTCAAGGCGCACGCCAATTACAGCAATTCGCGCATGGCATCCATGCAGGCGAAGAACGACGGCTATGACACGACGTTGATGATGAATGCACACGGTTATGTCTCGGAAGGCCCCGGCATGTGCTTTTTCATGATCCGCGACGGCGTGCCGGTGACGCCGTCGATCACGTCCAGCATTTTGGAAAGCATCACCCGCGACACCATCATCCAGTTGCTGCGCGAAGAGATGGGCCTGGAAACGGTGGAACGCGACGTCGACCGTTCGGAGCTTTACGCCTGTGAGGAAGCCTTCTTCTGCGGCACCGGCTGGGAGGTCACGCCGATCACTGAGATCGACGGCATCCCCGTCGGCCCTGGCGGCCCTGGCCCCATCGGCGCCAAGACGACGCAGTTGAAGAAGCTCTACTTCGATGTGGTCACCGGCGTTACCGACGACACCCGCGGCTGGCTGACCGCGGTTTAAGTTTGTAATCCTCTCACCCTCCCGCTTCGCGGGCCCCTCCCTGTCGCAATTGCCAACCATTTGGAATGGGCCAAAATAGGAGAGGGTGCGAACTCCTTCTCCCTCGGGGAGAAGGGTGGGATGAGGGGACTTCCGAAGACTAGAAAATCGGCGCCGTCAGCTTCATCGCCGGGCGTTCGCTGATCCTCTCGAACCAGTCAGCCAAAGCCGACCGACCGTCGCGCCAGTTGTCGCCGGCATGGCGCCAGTCGGCGTAACCCAGCGCCGCCACCGTGGAAATCGTGCCGAGATGAATGGCGTCATCGAAATCCTTGGCGGCTTCGTTGAAGGCGTCGTAGGCAGCATGCGCCACTTTCGCGTCCTTTTCCTGAATGGCCGTCGATTGCAGGGCGGCGTCACGCCGGTTTTCATGGGTGCGAAAGTAAAGCGTGTCCATGAGCACCGACGCCATGCCTTCAATCTGCAACGCCTTGTCGCGGGCCGCCGGATCGGCGGGCGTCAGCTTGCCGCCGGACAGATCATCCAGGTAGCGGCAGATCAGGATGCTTTCGACAATGAAGGCGCCGGTGTCGGTCATCAGCGCCGGCACCTTGCCGCCGGGCCCGTTGGCGAACAGCACGGCGTCGTTGTCGGCGCGCGGCGTCAGGTCAACCTCTTCCACTTGGTCTTGCAGCCCGGCTTCATGCAGGGCCAGGCGCGGGCGGCGCGCGTAGGGGGAGTTGTGGGAAAAATAGAACTTCATGAAATTGTCTCCAATGGGATCAGGCCAGGGGGTTACGATTGCGCGGCCAACGGCAAATTGACCAAAAGGTTCTGCGGTTTGACCCGGACCCGTTTGTCGTCGGTCATACACAGCGCCAGATAGATCGGCCGGCCGGCAATGTCGGCGCGCATCAAGCTGGGGTCCTTGAATTCCAGCCGGAACAGCGACAACAGGCGTTCCATGCGGGCTTCCTCAATCTCCTGCGATTCGTAAAGATCGTTCAGCAATCCCGTTGCCTCGGCGTCCAGACCGACATGCCAGACCCAGCGTTCGTCGCTGATCTGCTGCACCGGCTGGATCGACACGTCGGCTTTCAGGAAATGCGCCACCCAGCCTTCCAGGACCCGGCAAAGGGCGTCCAGGCCGGGCCGCGCGAAGGTCAGATCCAGGACCGTGTCGTATTTTTCATTGGCCGGCCAGTAGCGGTCCGCCGCCGTTTCATCCTGAAGAACATCCAATTCCACCTGCTTCGGCGCGACGCCGCCATCGACCAGCAATTCGCCCATGGAGCCAAAACCGCCGGTCGCGCCATACATATCCACCGTATCCTTGTCGCCCAACAAGATGGCGCCGTCCAACAGCGTCGCCTGTTGTTCGCGGAACAAAAGCTCGGCGGCGCGGGCCCGGAAGGGATCGCGGTTATCGGCAACCACATGGCGGGCCAGGACGTGGGCCAGTTGGTCGACGAACAGCGGCGGTACGCCGACGGGGCCATCCAGAAACAGCTTCAGATAGGCGGCTTCCACCGTGCCGGCGGCGACCAGACGGTCACGGAAATCCAGCACCACTTGATAGTTTTCGATGGCGTCGGGATCGGCGAAGGCCTTCAACTCGGCGTCTGAAACTTCAAGCCCCGGGTCTTCCATGAGACGCGCGTGCAAGGCCAGTTCGGCGGCGCAGGACTCGTCCACCGGCGCGACTTCCGGGCGCAGCCAGTAGGCGCGCAGAAAGTTGTCGGTGATTGCCAGACGGCCGTCGGCGTCCGGTTCCAGCAACCGGTAGCCGCAGTTTGGCCAAAGCTCAAGTAGGGGATCGGAGATAAGCCTCGGCGCCTCAGTTGTGGCCGCTGATATCGGCGTGCATCGGCTTGGTCTCGTCGAACAACTTCATCTGCGCGTCCGACGCCTTCTCCTGGTGTTGGTCTTTCCACGCACCGTAGGGCATGCCGTAGATGACCTCGCGGGCCTGATCATAGTCCATCTCAATGCCGCGCACTTCGGCCTCCGCCATATACCATTTCGACAGGCAGTTCCGGCAGAACCCGGCTAAATTCATGATATCGATGTTCTGCGCGTCGGTGCGTTTCTGCAGGTGTTTGACCAGACCGCGAAACGCGGCGGCTTCCAACTCGATGCGGGTTTGATCGTCGATTTGATCGCTCATGTGGGGTCTCTCCAGGCGTTCACTGATGTTGGATGATATGGGGCGCGCGGCCCCGAAATGCTACCGCTCGATAGCCCGCCAGCCGATATCGGTGCGGCAAAAGCCTTCCGGCCAGTCGATCTTGGCGACCGCGTCGTAGGCTTTTTTCTGGGCCTTGGCGACACCGGGCGCCAGGGCGGTGACATTCAGAACCCGGCCGCCGTTGGCCAGGATCTTGTCGCCATCAGCGACGGTGCCGGCGTGAAAGACGACGGCGCCGTTCGCCTCGGCCGCGGCGATTCCTTTGATCTCAGAGCCCTTTTTGTAGTGACCCGGATAGCCATCTGCGGCCATGACGACGCTGAGTGCCGCGTTGCGGCTCCATTTCAGCTCGATCTTGTCCAGCTTACCCGTCGCGGTGGCCAGCAGAACCTCCAGCAAATCACTTTCCAGGCGCATCATCAGGGCCTGGCATTCCGGGTCGCCGAAGCGGCAGTTGTATTCGATCAGCCGGGGCCCGGTCTCGGTGATCATCAGTCCGGCGAATAAGACACCCTTGTAGGGCATGCCGTCGGCGGCCATGCCTTTGATGGTCGGTTCGATGATGGTCTCCATGATGGTTCGGGTCATCGCCTTGTCGACCACCGGGGCCGGCGAATAGGCGCCCATGCCGCCGGTGTTGGGGCCTTCGTCGCCGTCAAAAACCGCCTTGTGGTCCTGGGCGGCGACCAGGGGCAGGGCGTGTTCGCCATCAACCAGGGCAAAGAAGCTGGCTTCCTCGCCAGTCATGAATTCCTCGATGACGACCTCCGTGCCGGCGTCGCCAAAGGCCGATTCAATCATTATATGGTCAATCGCCGCATAGGCCTCGTTTTCATTGCGGCAGAGGATCACCCCCTTGCCGGCAGCCAGGCCGTCGGCCTTGACGACAATGGGCGCACCGTGGACGCGGATGTATTCCTTGGCTGCGTCGCATTCATCGAAACGCGCGTAATCCGCTGTCGGGATATCGTATTTGGCGCAGATATCCTTCATCAGGCCTTTTGAGCCTTCGATCATGGCGGCGTCGGCGCTCGGGCCGAAGGCCTTGATGCCGGCGTCGGCCAGCCGGTCGGCCAAGCCGGCAACCAACGGCGCCTCCGGGCCGATGACGACCAGGTCAATTTTCTGATCCGTGGCGAAGCCGACAATTGCCGGCACATCCTCGGCGCCTACATCAACGCATTCGGCGATCTGCGCGATGCCACCGTTGCCGGGCGCGCAATAAAGCTTCTTCAGTTTTTTTGATTTGGCCAGGGCCCAGCAGAGCGCATGCTCGCGGCCACCCGAACCGACAACCAGGACTTTCATGGACATGTTCCCAAAATCATCCGCCAAAACATCGCGTCGAACCTCATTCACACTTGTACTCAATCAAGGTTCTGTACGATACATACTGTAATCATGAACGCCGAGCAGTCCACAGCAAACACCGAGCACAACCTGCCCGAATTGAGCGTTGGCGAAATTTCCGCCGCCCTCAAGGCAACCGTCGAGAGCACCTTCCAGCGCGTCAGGGTGCGCGGCGAGGTTTCCGGCTTCAAGCGCGCCCCGTCGGGGCACCTCTATATGACCCTGAAGGATGACGACGCGGTGTTGGATGCGGTCTGCTGGCGTGGCACGGCGGGGCGTCTTCGCATGGCCCCGGAGGACGGCCTGGAGGTCATCGCCACGGGTCGTCTGACCACCTATCCGGGGCGCTCGAAATATCAGATCGTCGTCGAGAGTTTTGAGATGGCCGGCGAAGGGGCGCTGTTGAAGCTTCTGGAAAACCGCCGCCGCCAATTGGCCGCCGAGGGCCTGTTCGACGCCGACCGCAAACGCGACCTGCCGTTTCTGCCCGATGTCATCGGCGTCGTCACCTCGCCCACCGGCGCGGTGATCCGCGATATCCTGCACCGCCTGGCCGACCGGTTTCCGCGCCGCGTCCTGGTCTGGCCGGTGCTGGTGCAGGGCGACGGCGCCGCCGAGCAGATTGCCGCGGCCATCGCAGGCTTCAATGATCTGACCGAGGACACAAAGATTCCACGCCCCGATCTGCTGATCGTGGCGCGCGGCGGCGGCAGCGTTGAGGACCTCTGGGCCTTCAATGAAGAAATCGTTGTGCGGGCCGCGGCAGCCAGTGACATCCCGTTGATTTCCGCTGTCGGCCATGAGACCGACACCACCTTGATTGATTTCGCCGCCGATCAGCGCGCGCCGACACCGACGGCCGCTGCCGAAATGGCCGTGCCCGTGCGCGGCGAATTGCGGGCCCAGGTGATGGATGACGCGACGCGCCTGGTCAGCGCCATGAACCGCCAGGTCCTGGATGGCCGGCGACGGTTGGAAGGTTTGGCCCGTGGCCTGCCGGACCCGCGCCGCCTGGTCGAGGGCGCGGCCCAGCGCCTCGATGATTGGGACGAGCGTCTGCGCAACAGCTTGGGCGTCGGTCTCAGAGTTCGCCATCAAAACTTGGCCGCCGCGGCGGGCCGGCTGCGTAAACCGGATCATCGGATACGCTCAGGCCTTGAGCGCACCTTGGGTGAGAGCCGGGCGCTTGATCGGGCCATGCGGGCCGGCCTCAATGATCGTGCGGCGCGTTTGGCTCAGGCCTCGGCCCTGTTGGAAAGTTTTTCCTACGAACGTCTGTTGGATCGCGGCTTCGCCCTGGTCACCGACGGTGACGGCAAACCCATTGCCTCGGTGAAGCGCGTCAGTCCCGGCGACGATGTCGGGCTCAGGTTCGCCGACGGCGCGGCGCGCGCGGAGGTAACCAGCATTGGCGATCGCGGCACGGCACGGCCCAAACCGGCGGCAAAGCCGAAGCCAGAGCCAAAGCCCAAAAAAGCTGACGAACGGCAAGGCAAGCTGCTGTGAGACGCCGCCGCGCCGGGCTCTTTGTCATCCTCCTCGGGCTTGCCGCCGTGGACAGCGCCGCCGCCTGCGACATCCCCCTGCAGGGCCAGGCCGTGCAGGGCGGGCTGGTCATCGGCCGGGCGCCGGTCGGTGCCCAGGTGCGGATCGACGGCCGCCGGGTCCGGGTCGCGCCCGACGGCTTGTTTCTTCTGGGCTTTGGGCGCGATGCGCCGGCGACATCGACGGTCAAGGTCGGCGCAGTCATCTGCACCATCAGCGTCGAAAAGCGGGCTTACAAAATCACCCGCATCAACGGCTTGCCGAAGGGCAAGGTGACACCGACGAAACCCGCCGATCTGAAACGCATCAAGGCCGACAACGCGGCCATCGGCAAAGTGCGGAAACTGGACACGGCGATAACCGACTTCGCCGGCGGCTTCCAATGGCCGCTGAAGGGACGCATCTCGGGCGTCTACGGCTCACAGCGATTTCTCAATGGCAAACCACGCCGCCCCCACAACGGCGTCGATGTCGCCGCCAAGGCCGGCACCCCGATCCGCGCCCCGGCGCCGGGCCGCGTTGCCCTGGTGCACCAAGACATGTTCTTTTCCGGCAAGACGTTGATGATTGATCACGGGCATGGACTTTCCAGCGTCTACATTCATATGAATGCCATCACCGTCAAACCGGGGCAACGGGTCAAAACCGGCGATCTGATCGGTAAGGTCGGCATGACCGGCCGGGCGACCGGGCCGCACCTGCATTGGGGCATGTCGCTGTTCAAGACGCACCTGGACCCGGCGGTTATCTCAGGCCCCATGCCGGACCGGTGACATGAATCGGACCGTCCGGTTCGCGGCGATTAGCCGACATGAGAAAGAGATGTGGAAGAGGTCCGCAGTTGACCCTATGCGGAAATCATCCGTTAACGCACACGTCCAACTGCACCTTTTTAACCAGGTCTTTCTTGGCTTTTTTGACTTTTGAAATACGGTCTTTAAAGGGCTTATAAAAATCCAATTCAGCATCGAAACTGTCAGATATGACTTCAATATCTCCAAAAAAACCGTCTTTCGCATCAAGCAATACCGATATACGACCATCTGCCTGACATTCGATGTCATCCAAATCGTCTTCAATCTTCTTTTTCGTCGCAAATACTTTCGGTAAAGTCGTCCCCATATCGAAAGGTATTTTGTATTCTGAAAAAACAATTGACGTAATGTTGACTTTATCGACACCGTCTTTCCAGTCATCCAACATGGCTTGCAGAAGCATATGGCGTGCGGCTGTGCGGAATAACGGAATTTCTCCGTTGGTGATTTTCTTTTTCTCTCCTTTAATGGCGCGGCCTAGATCAGCAATTGCGTTGCCGACGTGCTCAACCGCTTTTGAAAGGGTGTGACCGACGGCTTTGGCAGCATCAACGATGGCTTCTGCAACCTTGGCCGCGCATCCTGATTCACGAAGCGAAACATCGGGGAAAGACGTCAGAGAATATTTGGCATCAATGCTCGCCATCATCATCGGCGGCAGACAGCCTAAATCAACGGCGAGGTTCATTTTTGTCTTGGAAACGCTGAAATCAACCGCCGCCAGGGTCACGTCAAGAATTTCGAAATCTCCGTTGAATTTCATATCATATTTTTTGGCAGGCTTGTCGACTGAGATGCTAAATCCTGCATTACCCATAGGTAAGGGAGATAAATCGCCGGTCCCCATGGATGCGTTGGCATCGTATTTTCCGTTCTTCGGATCAATGGTCATTTTTAGGGATGCGGCGTCCCATTTCAGGATCGTGGCGCTGCCGCCGGCACTGAAAAGCGGCCCCGTTTTCCCCGTGTTGGCGACGTCCATGCCATTATCGGCGTAAAAAATAATGAACGTGTCTTTGTCTGGAAAAACGTCCGCTTTATAGGCGACAAAATCGTCATTTTTGATTTTGATATCGGCCAACGGCAATTTATCGGAAACCGCTTTGCCGAATTTTAGTGAGCTCATCGCCGGCATGGTGTCGACGAAATCCATCACCGACTTCATGGAAATTTCCTTGGCGCCCAGACCAAAGGCCCGGCCGTTCTTTGATTTACCCGACGACTGTCCACCCCATAAAAAATACGGTTTGCTTTTCAAAACAAAATCGCCCCAGGCTTGAAACGTCTTATTTTTTTTGACGTCTTCTTTAAGTGAGATCGTCATGTTTTTGAGCGAAGCACCTTTAAATCCAAACGGATCCTTCCAGTCGCCCCAGCGCATCACCTTGGCTTCGGCGCGGGCGGGTTTAAGTGTGGAATTTTTCTTTTTAGGCGCATTGCTACTCTTTTTCTCCGCGACGAACCGCCTGGCCTCAACCGTAATCGTTTCCATATCCAGACCCGCGGCTTTCAAAAGATCCGCCGTTTTCCCCGATGCGCCTTTGTCCAGCCGGGCAAAAAAATTGAGCCCTTGATCAAACTTCAACTTGCCGCCGCTCGGCGGGCTGAGATCTTTAAGAAATTCCCCCAGCTTTCCAGGCCATTTGGAGGCCTTCCTGGAACCCAGTCTTTCTTTCAGATAGACGACGACCGATTTTCCCAATTTCAACTGATCGAGCGGGCCGGTCTCCAGTCCCAGGCCATTAAGCGATAGATTTTCGACCGCGACGGCGAACATGTATTTTTTAGCGCCTTGCGTCTTGTAAAGAATCAGGGTCGCCTCAACCTTGCCGATTTTGATTTTCGGTGCCTCGTAATAATCCTTACCTTTCTTTTTGAATTTACTTTTGGTATCGCCCACGGCTTCCGAAATGACCGGAATTTCAGCGCCTTCCAATTCCGTCAACAAGGTGTCCGCATCCGTCGGCAAAGCCGCCAAAGACGGAAATGCCAGAATAACGGCAGCGAATACACCGATTCCAAGGCTGATAATTGATTCTGCTTTTAACATGTGGTCGCTCCCCCAGGACGAAACCCCGCTCATCGTCCGTTATTATGTGCTTTGGCTCCGATTGTAATCAAACCAAGATAGAGCCCAGCTCATCTCGTATAAGACTATTGGGGTGTGTATTTTTGAAGTTAGAACGTCCTAAATGATCTGACGAACCCTAATTCTGGCATCCGATTCTGGCTAATAGCAGCCACTCTCGAAGCCATTCTAACTGGTCTGCTATTGAGGCGGTTGCTGTCCTGGGGCGTCCCGCCTAATGCGTCTGAAATCGCATCTCGCCGCCATGCCCCGGAAACCCGCCGCGCACGGCCCCGGCCCTTGTGTCGCCATAGAACGGTGCAAAGCCCGGCCCCAGGGCGCGGCTGTTCGGCGGTGCAAGCCATAACCGCAACAGATGCCGCTTGCGGTCTTCGTCGTCGAAATCCTCGAACGCTGTCCGCGTGTGCAGGGTCAGGTGATTGTTCAGGAACTGCATGTCGCCGGCTTCGAACATCATGGTTAGTTGGAATTCAGGCCGCTCGCAAATGGCGTCGATATAAGAAAGCGCCTTGGCCTGGATGTCGGTGAGCGGCGGCGTCTCGCCGCCCAGCTCGGCCGTGCGGATGTGGGTCCGCGTGTAGCGCCCGGCGAACTTGCCCTCGAACACCGAGAAGATCGGCTGGGTGTAATAGGCCGATTGCCCCGGCAGTTCGTTGCCCTGGCGACCCCAGTGGTAGGGCTCATAGAGCGCCGCCAACAGGTCCGGCCGTTCATCCAATACCTGGTTGTGAATGCGCGCCTGGCTGACGATCCGGCTGAGCCCGCCTTGTTTCGCGGCGCGCAGGCAGAATAGCCCGGTGACGTCGGCGGCGTCCGTGTGATAGGTCAGGTTTACATTCGAGGTATAGCCGCGAAATTCCGGCCCGTCAGGGGCCGTGCCGATGTTGCGCACGTCGCCCAGCACGTCGCCGCGCTTGCTCTGCGAAATGGCGGTACCGCCGTAAAGCCCGATGCCCCAGAAGATGCGTCGCAGGTCGTCCTTGTTGTAGTCGCCCGCCGGAAAGCCGCGCAGCAGATAAAGGCCGAGCCCGTTCTCCACCTCGTCCAGCAGGGTTTCCAGGCGACCTGCCAGCTTGGGTAGTGGGAAGCTCTCCCGGGTCAGTTGGTCGAGAGAGACGCCCGCCGACGTTGATGATCTCAACGCGGCGTCAATCTCGGCAATCTCTTGGCTCGACAGATGGTAAACCCAGCGGGGCGAGTCCTGGATGTCGGCGCCCAGCCAGGCGGAGGGTTCGAGGATTTTCTGCATGGGGGAGAGTATAGAGCGTCTTTCAGGAGAGCGGAAACGCGATGTACGACGCGCGGCGCGCGGCATGTGGCGAACTTGGTAAGGACACATCGGTCTGGCCATCAATCCGTGACCGTGGCGACTTAACGTCGCCGCGTAAGCGCGGATTGATCCCCCGGAGGGCAACGCGCAGCAGGTAACGAACTTGGTAAGGACACATCGGTCCCGCCGAAGACCGCGCATCAAAGATACACGCTCTCCTCCCGGGGCCAGCCCGCGACCTCACCTCGGGGGACGGGACTGATGCTCGTCAATCAGGCCACCGATTATGCAGCCACAACCATTGTTCCGGGGTCTCACGGACCCAGTCCTCGATAATCGCGTTGACCCGGGTCATGAAGGCCAGCACGTCGGCGTTGCGGTCGCCGGTGGGGGTGAATTCCATGGGTGGCAAGGCGATCACCTGGAAGCGCGCACCGGTAAGCCGCTTTACCCGCACGGGCACCACCGGGCAATCCATGCGCAGCGCCAATTGGGCGATGGCCGGCGCGGTCATGGCATCGCGGCCGAAGAACGGCACGGCGATGCCGTCGTTCATTTTCTGATCGACCAGCAAGGCCAGATGATTGCCGGCGTTGAGGGATTGCAACAACTGCTTGGCGCCGGCCGGGCCTTTCGGGATCAGCGCGCCGTCGACACTGGCCCGGCCTTGGCGGAACAGCCATTCGGTGAGGCGGTTGTTGGCCTGACGGTAAACCCGGTCAACGGCTAGATCGCGCTGGCCCGAGGCCAGGCCGGAAAACTCCCAATTGCCCAGGTGCGCCATCAGGAAAATGCCGGGTTTTCCGTCGTCGCGCAGTTGATCGATGAATTCCGCGCCAATGATCTCCAGCCGGTCAGCGGTGCCGCCCGCGCGCAGGCGTTGCAGATGTGGGTATTCGCCGGCGACCCGGCCCAGGTTCTCCCACATGCCGCCAATGATGGCGGCGATTTCGGCGGCGTCCTTCTCCGGATAGGCACGTTTCAGATTGCGTTCGGCCCGGCCCGAGACCTTCAGCCGGGGCCCGACGGTGCGCGCCAGCCGGCCGGCCAATCCCGACGCCCAGTCAAGGGGCAGGGCGCGGAACAGCCAATAGAACACGAAAGCCCCCACCGCTTCCAAGGGGTGGCGGACAAACCGGGTCAGGAATTCACGGTGCTGCGGCATGTGGAAAACAGGACTCCAATACGCTGTCCAGGGCCGTTTCGTCGTCCCATTGCAGGGTGACTGTCAAGGCCACGATGCCCGCACGTTCGCTCGGTGCCAGGCGGGCCAGATCCTTTTCCGTGGTGATCAGATCCGCCTCAAGATTTGCGGCGCGGCGTCTCAGATCGTCCAGGTCGGTGGTGCTGAACGGGTGATGATCGGCGAAAGCAACGGTTTCGGCGATCTGGTAACCGGCATTCATGAGGGTCTCAAAAAATTTCTCCGGCCGGCCGATGCCGGCGAAGGCGAGCACCGGGCGAACCGGCGCGGCGGCGGTGGCCGGCCGGATGCTTGCCCGCAGGACGGGCAGCGTCGCCGGCAGATCGGGCAGCAGACCGGTAACGTCGGCGCCGATGAAAACCACCGCATGGGCACGCGCCAGGGCAGCGGCCAGGGGTTCGCGCAACGGCCCGGCCGGCATCACGCTGGCGTTGCCCACACCGAAGCCGCCGTCGATGACCAGCAATGACAGGTCCTTGGTGACGCCTGGATTTTGGAAGCCGTCGTCCATGACGATTATGTCGGCGCCGGCGGTCGCGGCGCGTTGAATCCCGGCGGCCCGGTCGGCGGCGACCCAGGTCGGCGCGACGGCAGCCAGCAACAAGGGCTCGTCGCCGACACCGGTGGCGGTATGGGTTGCCGGATCAACCTGCACCGGACCGGTGGCGGTGCCCCCGTAGCCGCGCGACAGGAAATGGCAGCGCCGGTCTTTGCTCAGCAGGTGGCGGCCGATATCCAAAGCGACCGGCGTCTTGCCGGCGCCGCCGGCGGTGACATTGCCGACGCAGATCACCGGCAGCGGTGCCTGCCAGGGCGTTGCCAACTTGCGCCGCAGGCCGGTTGCCAATTGGAAAATTCCAGCTGCCGGTGTCAGCAGGGCTTGGCGCCATCCGCCGCGGCCGGCGGTCCAGAATGCCGGCTGTCTCATGGTCCGGTCCGCCCGTCGTCAAGGCCCGCCAGGAACGGCTGCAGGGCATCGGTGACCCGGTCAAGGACATTGGCCTCGGACTCGGCGACGGCCCGGCCGCGCCGGCCGGCATCTGCGCACAGCGCCGGATCGCCAAGCAGCCGGCTGACGGCGGCGGCCAGGGCGTCGGCGTCGGCGACGGTTTCGCCGGCCCCCGCGTCAATCAGATCGCGGGTGATGTCGGGGAAGTTCCACATGTGCGGGCCGAACACGATGGCACTACCCAGGCGCGCCGGCTCCAGCGGGTTTTGGCCGCCCAAATCGACCAGCGACTTGCCCATGAAGCTGATCGGACAAATTCGAAAAAACAGGCCCAACTCGCCCAAGGTGTCGGCGACATAGATGTCCGTCGCGGCGTCAACGGCCGCGCCGGCGCCGCGCCGGACCACCGATAATCCATTGGCCTGCAGTTGCCGGGCGATGTCGGCGCCGCGCTCCGGATGGCGCGGCACGATCACCGTCAACAGGCCGTCATGGCCGGCCTTCAAGGTCTGGTGGACCTGTCCGGCAATAGCTTCCTCGCCGGCATGTGTACTGGCCGCCAACCAGCAGGGCCGATCCCCCAACGCCGCGCGCAACGCCGCCAAGGCGTCGGTGTCGGCGGGCAACGGTGGGGCCGCATATTTCAGGTTGCCGGCGGTCTGTACGTTAGCCGCGCCAAGCGTCGTCAAGCGCTCAGCGTCCGTATCGGCCTGCGCCAGACAGAGTTGAAAACCGGCCAGCATTTTTGCGATCAGCCCGCGATAGCGCTGCCAGCCGGTGTGCGAACCCGGTGAGACGCGGCCGTTGACCAAGACCATGGGCACGCCACGCGCGGCCGGCAGGGTTACCAGATTGGGCCAGAATTCCGATTCCGCCCAAAGCACCAGATCGGGCCGCCAATGATCCAGAAACCGGCGCACGTAAGGCAGGCGATCAACCGGTACATACTGATGGAAGGCGCCGGCCGGCAGCCGTTCAGCCAGCAGCGCCGCCGAGGTCACGGTGCCCGTGGTGACCAATATGTTAAGGTCCGGACGATCGCTGAGCAGACGTTCGATCAACGGCAGCATGGTCAGCGATTCACCGACGCTGGCGCCGTGCACCCAGATCAGCAGCCCATCCGGCCGGGGCCGGCGGGCCTCGCCGCGGCGTTCGTGAAACCGCGCCGGGTCTTCCTTGCCCCGCGCCAGACGCCGGGCCAGGTACCAGGTGATGGCCGGCGCGCCGAGCGCCGTAACGGTCCGGTAAAGCGGCAGCAGGACGCTCATGCGCGGACACCTTCGGACGGGCTTGGTTCAGGTTCAGGTTCCGGTGCCGGCGTCACCGGATCGCGGCCGACCCAGCGGTCGGCCTCTTCGGTGATGGCGTTCATGCGGGTTTCCAGGGTGTGCCGGGCATTTTCCAAGGTATCGGCATCGGCGTCGCGTGGCACATCGAGGGGATCACCCCAGACGATGACGCCGCGACTGAACGGCAAGGCGACCAAAAAACGGTCCCACGATTCCAGGATGCGGCCGCGCTTGATTGAATAAGTGGCCGGCAGTATCGGTACCCCGGCCAAGCGGGCCATAGAGACAATACCGCCTTGGGCCCGCATGCGCGGCCCGCGCGGGCCGTCCGGGGTGAGGCCGACGCAGGCGCCTGAATTCAGCAGTTTCAACAAGGTCCGCAGCGCCTTGACCCCGCCCTTCGATGACGACCCATCGACGGCACTGACGCCCAGGTGCGACGACATGCGGGCGATTAACTGGCCGTCCCGATGCAGCGAGACCAGCATATGGATCGGCTCAGAGCGCCGCCAGCAATAGGGCATCATCAACAGCCGCCCGTGCCAGAAGCTGAGGATGAACGGCCGGCCCTCGTCCCACATGCGCTCGGCGGTCTCGCCGCGGATCGTCGTCCAGCGGCCGGTGACATGCACAAAACGCACATATTGGGCACCGATCCAGCAGGCCGCACCGCGCACCGCACCGGAATTCAACAGGGCTTTCATGGACATGGGCGGCGCCGGCCTTGCGTGCGTCAGGCCTCGGCCGCGGCGGCGACCGCCGTGGCCGGATCGGCATCATCGGCGAACTGCAGATCGTAAAGCCGCTTGTAAGCACCGCCCCGTGCCAGCAGTTCGGCGTGGCTGCCCTGTTCGGCGATGCGGCCGGCGGAGATGACGAAAATAGTGTCGGCCTCGATGATCGTCGACAGCCGGTGGGCGATAACCACCGTCGTGCGGCCGCGCATCAACTCGTCCAAGGCCGCCTGTACTTGGCGTTCGGATTCCGTGTCCAGTGCCGAGGTCGCTTCGTCCAGCAGCAACACGGGTGCGTCCTTGATCATGGCCCGCGCAATGGCCAGGCGCTGGCGCTGGCCGCCGGACAGTTTGATGCCTTGTTCGCCGACAAGGGTTTCGTAGCCTTCGGGAAGATCGACAATGAAATCGTGCGCCGCCGCATGGCGCGCCGCGTCCTCGATTTGCGCCTGGGTCGCGCCGCCGCGCCCGTAGCCGATGTTGGCGGCGACGGTGTCGTCGAACAGGGTGACTTCCTGGCTGACCAGAGCGATGTTCTGGAACAGCGAGTCCATGGTGACCTGGCGGACATCGTGATTGTCGATGCTGATGCGTCCGCCACCGACGTCGTAAAACCGGGGAATGAGATTGAGGATCGTCGATTTGCCGGCCCCCGATGGCCCGACCAGGGCGGCGGTCGTGCCGGCCGGCACGCGAAGGTCAATGCCGCCAAGTGCCGGGTGATCGGGAATGTAACTGAAGCTGACATCTGCGAACCGCAGTTCGCCTTCGACCCGGCCCAGATCCACGGCGTCCGGCGCGTCGACAATTTCGGGCTCAATATCCAACAGGCGATACAGGCGGTCGGCACCGGCCAGCCCGGCCTGAATGCTGGCATTTAAGTTGGCGAGCCGTTTCATGGGCTCGTAGGCCATGAGCAGGGCGCCGATGAAGGAGACAAAGGAACCCGTCGTGGTGACACCGTCCATAACCTGAGAGCCGCCATAGATAATGACCACGAAAACCCCGATACCGCCCAGCGTCTCCATGATCGGGCGCGACAATTCCCGGGTCCGCGCCGCCTTCATGTTGAGGCCCCGCAAGGTCTCAATGGTCGTGCCGACGCGTTTGGCCTCATAGGCTTCCATGCCATAGGCCTTGATCATGCGGATGCCCTGAAAGGTCTGATTGAGAATGGTCAGAAAAGTACCGATCTCCTTTTGCGTGGTGGCGGTGACTTTGCGCATGCGCTTGCCCAGGCGGACGATGGGGTAGATGGCCATGGGGAAGACAAAAAAGGAAATAACGGCCAATTCAAAATTCTGAATGAACATTACTGTGATCAGACCAATCAACGACATGGAATCGCGACCGATGCCGGTCACGCCATTTGAGACGGCAACCTTCATCTGTTGAATATCGGCGGTGAACCGCGACATCAGGGTGCCCGTCGGGTTGGCATGAAAAAACGCCAGATCGAGCCTGGAAAGATGGGCGAACAGCCGGTTCTGCAAGCCGGCGATAATTTTCAAGCCAACATGGTTCATAATCATCGCCTGACCATAGTTGGCTGATCCCTTGGCAAAAAAAGTACCAATCACCAAAAGTCCGACGGTCCATAAGGCAGCGCGATCTGTACCGCCGAATACATCATCGAAAATGGGTTTCAAGAGATAGGCGCTATATGCCGTGGCCGCCGCCATGATGATCATGAAAACAATGGCCAGCGAAATCCAGCCGAGATAGTGGCGGATCGCGTCGTGCCAAAGCCGGTTCATCAAGTAGCGGGTTGACCGGGACGGTCCGGAATCGTGATTCATTAGATGTCTCAAGCCCTTATCGGCGAGTCTTCGCGATGATCCAACCTAGCACGCAGGATCGCTCAGCGCTACTTTCCGGCTACCGTCATGCCATCGACACGCAGCGTCGGCGCGTTGGTGCCATAGCGGAAAACCAGATCACTGGCCGGCACGATGTTCATAAACATGTCATTCAGATTGCCGGCGATGGTCAGTTCGCTGACCGGATACGCGATCTGGCCGTTCTCAATCCAAAAGCCCTCGGCGCCGCGGCTGTAATCACCGGTGATCACATTGGCGCCGCGGCCCATCATGCCGGTGACGTAAAGACCGGCCTTAATATCGGCGATCAGTTCGGCCGGGCTGAGGCTGCCGGCCTCCATATAAAGATTGGTGGTTGACGGCGACGGCGGCGATGACGTGCCGCGCGCCGCGTTACCGGTGGTTTCCAAGCCCAACTGGCGGGCCGAGCGCAGGTCCAGCACCCAGGTCTTGAGGACGCCGTTTTCGATCAGGTTCATGCGGCTGGTGGCGATACCTTCGCCGTCGAAGGCCTTTGAGCGCAGGCCGCGCCGGCGCAGCGGATCATCGACGATGGTGATGGTATCGGCGAATACCGGCGTTGCCATACGGTCCTTCAAAAAGGTCGTGCCGCGGGCCACGCTGGCACCATTGATGGCGCCCGAAAAATGCGACAGCATCGACATGGATACCCTGGGGTCGTAGACCACGGGCACCTGGGCCGTCGACACCTTCTGCGGGCCCAGACGTTTGACGGCGTTTTCGCCGGCCTTGCGGCCGATGTCTTCCGGATCGCGCAGGTCTTCCGCATGAACCGATGTGGCCCAGTCGTATTCGCGCTCCATTTCGGTGCCTTCACCGGCCAGCACGGCGGCCGATATGGAATGGCTGGACCGCACCCGGACCCGGCCAAAACCGTTGGACGCGGCAACGGCGATCCTGGACCGGCTCCAGCCGGCCTCGGCGCCTTCCGAATTGGAGACCCCGGCGACCGCCAAAGCGGCACCCTCGGCGCTCCGCGCGCGGTCTTCCAGTGTATCGGCATCCGGTTCCACGACGTCGCATTCGTCAAGATCGGGCACCTCGCCGGCAATCAGCGCCGACGGTGCCAAGCCGCAAAATTCATCTTCCGGCACGACGCGCGCCATGGCGACGGCGCGTTCGACCAGTTCAGCCAAGGCTGTGTCGGCGGTATCGGACGTCGACACAATAGCCTGGCGCTTGCCGATCAGGACCCTGAGGCCCAAATCCGTGCCTTCAGCCCGGTCCAAGGTTTCGGGCTTACCCAACCGATAGGCCAATGAAAGCGAGGTGCCTTCCGCGTAGACCGCGTCGGCGGCCTCGGCGCCGGCGGATTTGGCCCGCGCGATGAGGCTGTCGAGGCGATCAAGAAGGTCCGAATCGTTGTCCGCGAAGTTTGTCATGGGGGTTCCCTGAATGGTGCCGCCGGACGGGTTAACCTTGGCTATGTAGCGCGGCCCGTGCCGGGTGCCAAGCCCGCGCGCCGCCGGCCCGGCAAAATTGAAAAATTGCCGGAATATTGGAAACTCGAAAATTTCCCCTATTTAGGCCCGTTCGCGGTTTCAAAAAAATAAAAAGGCGGTATATTTGGCCTTGAACGGTTCCAGCAATGATCGTTCACGCCCCGGAACAACGACCGATTGTTTTACAGATTTCATGTCCATATCCAGCACTCTGAAAAAAGAGTTGCCGACCGACGCGCCCCGCGAGGAGCTCGAGTCGGCAGTTGTCCGTTTCGCCGGTGATTCCGGTGACGGCATGCAGCTCACCGGTGGCCAGTTCACCCTGGCCACTGCCATGGCCGGCAATGACCTGGCGACGTTCCCCGATTTCCCGGCTGAAATTCGCGCCCCCGCCGGGACCACCTTCGGGGTGTCGTCCTTCCAGATCAATTTCGGCTCGCGCGGGATCAAGACATCGGGCGATTCGTTTGACGTCCTGGTGGCCATGAATCCGGCCGCCTTGAAGGTTGAACTGAAAGGCCTGAAGCCGCACGGCATCATCGTGGTCGATACGGGCGCCTTCAGCGACCGCAACCTGCGCAAGGCCGGCTATGAGAACAATCCCCTGGCCGACGATACGCTTGAGCCCTACCGGGTCATTGCCATGGACATCTCGCAACTGACCTTGGACGCGGTCAAAGAACACGGCCTATCCAACAAGGAAGCCCTGCGGTGCAAGAACCTGTGGACGCTTGGCTACATCTATTGGATGTTCGGACGCGAGCGCGGCGAAACCACGGAATGGCTGGAAGGCAAGTTCGCGAAACGCCCCGAAGTGGCGGCCGCCAATGTCGCCGCCTTGAACGCCGGCCACGCGGTCGCGGAAACCTCCGAAGTGCTGGATGGCTTTCAGGGTTTCGCCATCCCACAAGCAACCATCAGTCCCGGCCAATACCGGGCCGTCACCGGCGCTGAGGCCATGGCCTGGGGATTGACCGCCGGGTGCCAGCTGGCGGAACTGCAGATGGTGTTTTGCTCTTATCCAATCACCCCGGCGTCCAGCGTCCTGCACACATTATCTAATATGGCGGCTTTCGGCGTCACCACCTTCCAGGCGGAAGATGAGATTGCCGCGGCGTGCTCGGCCATCGGCGCGTCCTATGCCGGCGGCATGGGCATCACGTCGAGTTCCGGTCCCGGCATCGCCCTGAAGGGGGAAGCGCTGGGCCTGGCGATCAGCGTTGAGTTGCCGCTGGTGGTTCTGAATTCGCAGCGCGCCGGTCCGTCCACCGGCATGCCGACCAAAACCGAACAATCGGATCTTTATCAGGCCGTCTACGGCCGCAACGCCGACAGCCCGGTCTGCGTGCTGGCGGCCCGCTCGCCGGGCGATTGTTTTGAGGTGGCCATCGAGGCGGTGCGTATTGCGACCAAGTACATGACCCCGGTGATCGTCCTGACGGACGGCTATATCGGCAACGCCGCCGAGCCCTGGCTGATCCCCGACGTCGCGGGTTATGAGACTTTTCCCGTGTCCTTTGAGACAGAGGTGGAGGGCTTCCACCCGTTCCGCCGCGATGAAAAAACCGGCGCCCGGTCGTGGGCAATCCCCGGTGTCGCCGGCCTGGAACACCGCATCGGCGGTATTGAGAAGGATTACGACAGCGGCCACATCTCCTATGATCCCGCCAACCACCAGCGCATGAACGACGCGCGGTTCGCGAAGATCAACGGTATTGCCGACGACACGCCGCCGCAGACCATCGACAACGGACCGCAGAACGGTCGCATGGCCGTTGTCGGCTGGGGGTCGACCTACGGGCCGATCAGCCGCGCCGTCGACAACCTGCTGGATGAGGGGCTGGAGGTCAGCCATATCCACTTGCGCAACATTTGGCCGCTGCCGAAGAATTTGGGTGAATTGCTGTCCGGCTTCGATCAGGTCTTGGTGCCGGAAATGAACAACGGCCAATTGGTGACCCTATTGCGCAGCGAATACCTGGTTGATGCGGAAGGCCTGAACAAGGTCACCGGCCAGCCCTTCACCATCGCCGAATTGGAAGAGGCCCTGCGGGCCCGGATGGGAGACTGAAATGAACGTCGTAGCTTCACCGGAAGCCTTGAAGCCGAAGGATTATGCCTCTGACCAAGAGGTCCGGTGGTGTCCCGGCTGTGGCGACTACGCGATCTTGCGGGCCGTGCAGAAGACCTTGGCCGACCTCGCCGCCGACAAGGAAAAGACGGTTTTCGTCTCAGGCATCGGCTGTGCCGCGCGGTTTCCATATTATTTGTCGACTTACGGATTTCACACGATCCACGGCCGCGCACCGGCCATCGCCACGGGAATCAAGATCACCAATCCTGAACTGGATGTCTGGGTGGTTTCCGGAGATGGTGATTCGCTGTCCATCGGCGGTAATCATCTGCTGCATCTGATCCGGCGCAATGTCGACGTTCAGTTTCTGCTGTTCAACAATGAAATTTACGGCCTGACCAAAGGCCAGTATTCGCCGACGTCCAGGGCCGGCACGCGGTCGCCGTCGACGCCGCTGGGTTCCGTTGATGCGCCGATCTCACCCGTTGCCTTTGCGCTGGGCGCCGGCGCGCGGTTCATTGCGCGCGGCATCGACACCATGCAAAAGCAGCTGCCCGATGTCTTCAAACGCGCCCACCAACACCGCGGCACGTCGTTTGTCGAAATTTATCAAAACTGCATCGTCTACAATGACGGCGTGTTCTCCAACTTCACCGAGAAGGATGTTGCCGCCAATCGCCAGATTCACCTGGAGGACGGCAAGCCCATGACGTTCGGCGCCGAGAACCAATTCGGCCTGCGCATTGCGCCGGACCGGCTGGCCCTGGAAGTCGTGAGTATCGGTGAGAACGGCATCACCGAAGAAGACATCGCCGTGCACAACGAGAAAGACCGCATCATGGCCCACATGCTGGCCGAGATGCAGGGCGGTGACCGGCCGGTGGCCGTCGGTGTGCTGTATTGCGACCCCGCGCCCAGCTACGAAGCAGGCATGAAGGGCTTGGCCGTGAAGGCCGAGGATCAGGCAACATCCCATGACTTGAACGAATTGCTGCGGAACGGCCATACCTGGACGGTGGAGGACGCGTAGCTTAACGACGCGGCGAATATCTCATGCCCATCAGTATTGCTATTATCGGCTCCGGCCCGGCGGGGTTCTATACGGCGGATGCGTTGCTTAAGTGCGGCGAAGATTGTCAGATCGATATTATCGAGCGTCTGCCGACGCCCTATGGGCTGATTCGCGGCGGCGTCGCGCCGGACCATCAGACGACGAAGCGCGTGGCCCGTAAGTACGAACAGACCGCGTTGGTCGATGAGGTCAACTATTACGGCAACGTCGAGATCAACAAGGATCTCAGCTTGGCCGAGCTGCGCGACATGTACGATGCCGTGGTGCTGGCTGTTGGCGCGCCGGGTGACCGCAAACTGACTATTCCGGGCGCCGATAAATACGGCGTCTTCGGGTCCGCCGCCTTTGTCGGCTGGTACAACGGGCATCCGGATTTCCGCGATTTAGATCCCGACCTTGATATTTCCACCGCCGTGGTCATCGGCAACGGCAACGTCGCCATCGATTGCGCCCGGGTATTGCTGCGCACACCACGCGGCATGTCATCGTCGGACCTGCCTGATCACGTCGGTCAGATCATTCATGCGTCGCCGATCACGGACGTCCACATGGTCGGCCGGCGCGGCCCCCTGGACGCCAAGTTCACGAATGTGGAACTGCGCGAAATGGGGGAACTGACCGAGACCGTGCCGCAGATGGACGCGGCGCAGATGCCGGACGATATTGAGGCCGCCGTGGCTGACTTGGAAGGCCGTGAGCGGCGTTTAAAAGAACGCAACCTCAACAGCTTGCGCGACTACACCACGCGGGCCGCCGACGAGAAACCGAAACGCGTGTACTTCGATTTCTATGCCCAGCCGGTGGAAATTCTGGGCGGCGATCGGGTCGAAGGTATTCGCTTCGAGCGCACGGAAGTTATCGACGGCCGCGCCACCGGCACCGGCGAAATTTTCGATATCGACTGCGGCCTGGTGATTGCCGCCATCGGCTACCGGGCCGAGCCCGTCGATGGGGCGCCGTATGATGAGCGCCAGGCGATTGTTCCCAATAACGAAGGCCGGGTTGATGATGGCCTCTTTGCGGTCGGTTGGATCAAACGCGGCCCGACGGGGGTGATCTCGTCGAACCGTCCGGATGGTGAGATTGTCGCCCAACATATCAAAAGCGATTTTGCCGGCGCGACCAGCGCGAAGCCCGGCCGGGCCGGGTTCGAAGCGGCATTGCGCGAGCGCGGCGTGCGCTGGATCAATTTCGACGACTGGAAGCGGATCGACGATATGGAGCAGGCCGCCGCCGCCGGCGACGCGCCGCGGCGCAAATTCGTCACGGTGGAAGACATGCTCGACGCCCTGGACAACGGCACGGCGGAAGCGGCGAATGGCTGAATTACCAAAATCAGAAGACGGCGCCTATGCCGGCGATGTGACGCCAGCGGAAGCGTGGGATATCTTAAAGTCAGAACCGCAGACGGTGCTGGTCGATGTCCGCACGGACGCCGAGTTCAACTATGTCGGCCGTCCCGATCTGTCAACCATCGGCAAAGAGGTGGCCTTGGTCATGTGGGTGTCGTTTCCCGGCAATGACCGGAACGCCAATTTTGTCCAGGAGATGAAAGCCACGGGCGTTCAACCGGATCAGAAAATACTGTTTCTCTGCCGCTCCGGCGTGCGTTCGCGCTATACGGCCCAGGCCATGGCTGAAGCCGGTTATGCGCACTGCTACAATGTCCTGGAAGGTTTCGAGGGCGACAAGGATCCCGATGGTCACCGCGGTACCATCGGCGGTTGGAAAGTCGCCGGACTGCCCTGGGTGCAAGGCTAATTCTGCACCGGATAATCGCCGTCGCGATCTAACCCACTTGAAAACGGCTGGCCGGACCGACCAGTTGTTCGTCGAGCCGAGGTTCAGCCGGGGCTTCGGTCGGGGCCGGCTCGGATTGGGCCTCGGTCGGTGCCGGTTCGAATTGCGCCGGCGGTGCCATCGGTGCCATTGGTTCCAATGATTCCGGCGCTGATGGGGTTGGCGCCGCCACCACCGCCACCGCCGCTGTCGCCAGTTCCGGTTCCGCTTGGGTCTTTTTGGCTTGTGGCGGCGGTTCAGGTGCCGGCTGGGACCGCGTAGCGCCACCGCCGCCGAAGAAATTGGTGATCTTGCCAAGAATGAGACTGGCCAGGGATTTCTCTTCGTCCAGGGACGCGAAATGCTCGTTCTTGCGGCGCAGATTTTCCAATTCCCGGCGGGTCAAAATTTCCGACAGATCATTGGTGATATCGGGATATGCCTGGATGATCGGCTCAATGTCTTTCTTGGCGATCTCAAAAACCTGCGACGGCGTCAACGTGGTAATGGTCGCGCCGCGGCTTTCGCCGGTCAACAGGGCCATTTCACCGAAGAAGTCGCCGGGGCCAAGGCGGCTGACTTCCAAGGTCTCGCCGTCGTCCACAGTGATCTCCACTTTCAGTGCGCCTTCGGCGACGATGAACAGGCTGTCGCCGGCGTCACCTTGTTCAATAATCGTCCGATCGGGCTCCAGCCGGTGCCGGGCCATGGATTTGCAAAGCTCCATGCGCTCGGCATTGCCGAAGGGTTGAAACACCTCAACGTCTTCAATCAACATGGGCGCCAGGTCGCCGGATTTTTTCGCCGCATCACCCAAATGGAACAGGGTGAATTCTTCGTGGATCACAGATTCAAAGCCGGCGTAGCGCAGGTTGCGGATAATGTCGCGCCAGACGGCGGCTTCCAATGCGATGCTGGCTTCATAGTTGGGGCAGAAAAACCGTGCCGCATATTGCGCCGACCATTCCTTAACGCCGTCAAACTGAACCAGCGGTATCGGCGACGGCAGTACCCCGGGCGCCGACATGACGGCGTCGAGGAGAATTTTCTCCACCCATTCCGGCTTGGCGCCGGGGTCAACGTGGACCAGCAGTTGCGATCGGAATTCCTCGGTCGGGTAGCTGAGGTTCTCAAGGGTGGTGTCGGAAGCCATTGCGTTGGGAATGCAAATGATGTTGCGGTCGATGGTTTCCAGCCGCGTCGTCCGCCAGGTGATACTGACGACCCGGCCCGGTTCATTGTCGGTGACGCGGATCCAATCGCCGATCCGGAAAGGCCGCTCAACATTGATGGCGATGCCCGAGAAGATGTTGGAAATGTTCATTTGGATGGCCAGGCCGATGATCATCGCCAGGACACCGGAAGTCGCCAGCAGACTGGTCACCTTCTGGCCAAAGACAAAAGCCATGACGCCAAGACCGGCCAGCGTATAAAACGTGCCCGACGTGAAAAACCGCACGACATGGGGGATGGCGCGCTTGGTTCGGAGTTCCAGCGGCGCCCAGATGAATTGCTCGATAAATCGACTGAGCAGCCAGGCCGGCGTAAACCACCAAAGCAGTTTGACCGTCGTTGGTACGGCGCCCGCCATGTAAGGGCTATCCAGGTGCGTGATGAACAAGCCAATCAGCGCCGGCTCCGACGTTACCAGCAAGGCCACGGCAACAAAAAGGGTCGGGAACCAGAACCATTTTTGCCGCGGCGACGCCCGATAGCGGTCAGAAGCGATGCCGATCAGGCCGCCGATCAACCCGAATATCAAGAACAGGCGCAAGGCCACCTCGGGGTCGATGATTGAGCGGAAGCTGACCTCCGTCGGCGCCACCCAGACGCCGAGATTAATGCGCGAATAGCCTTCGATTTTTTTGCCGACGAATTCAGGATTGCCCATTAGCGCCACCGGCTCGGCATCCAGGAAGATGCCGACCTGATCGACGCGGTGTGAGGATTCATCGCCAAACGAGGTGATCCGTCCAACGCGTTCGGTCAGCGATGCCGTGTGGCCCATATCCATGCCGACCAGATCGGGAACCAGGATCAGGCGTTCGCGGTTCAACTCACCATGGCGAAGCTGGAAGCCGATCATGCGGTGATCGAAGGCGCCGACCGGGCCCAGGTAGTCCGTGGCGAATGTGCCCGCAACCTGATACAGCCGGTAGAAGCTGCCGTTCTTTTCGCGCTCTTCGACGGGCTTGCCCAAGGCGACCGGCTTGACCGCATTGGGGAATTCGATCGCCGCTAAATCCAGTTGGCCCTGGTGGCGGAACCAAATATTGAAGTCCAGATGCGCCGTCCGGGCAGCGAAGTCGATGTCGCGAATTTTGTTCAGCTGGACACCGGTGGCGACGATACGGGTTGGTGTAAAGTACCCGCCGGCGATTTGATAGATCGCCTGTCCTTTTTGCGCAATGGGCGACAGGACCGGGCTTAACTGGGCCGGCGGGGAAACCAGGCGTTGGTCCCGGTAGACGCCGATGGGCACGGTCTTGATGGCGTCGCCGTCACGGTTGAAGTACAGCGCACCCGTGACTCCGATGATCGATTTGGCCGGCGTGTTAATGGCCGCCAGACGGTCGCGGACCTCGTGGCGGGCGGCGCTCAGATCATCCGGGCTGGCGGCCAGTTGGCCCAGGGCATGGGCAAGCACCGCGGCGGCATCACGAAAACCGCTGGCGATGATGCTGGCCGGCTGTTCATGACGCGACAAATAGGCCCGCCGGAAATCGCGGGCCTGCTGGTTGGCGACGTCTTCCAGGAACGGCGCGACGACGCGCAGGCCTTCCGTCAGGTTGCGCTTGCCGAACCGGCCGGCCTGCATCTCCGATAGGGTTTTCAACAATGACGCCTGACCCAGGGTGTCGGGGCCGATCAGGTTATAGGGGATGGTCTTGCCGAACCGGGTCCTCGGGTTCGATTGAATGCCCTTGATCACCGCGGCGCTGATCTGGCCCGGAACGGCCAACACCACCGGCGCGCCGGCGTAACTGCCGGCCAGTTCCTTGGCCAGGGTCTCGATGCTTTGTTCCAGGCTCGGGTCGGCCGGGTCCAGGGTCCATTTTTTGATGACCTTGACGCCGAAGGCGCTCAGGCGCCGTTGAAAATTCAGCTCATCCTCGACCGCCACCGCCAAGGAAGTGCCGTATTCGCCTTTCGCCGTGACGATATAAATTTCCTCGGCCTTCATGACCCGACCGATGTAGTTGGCCAGGAAGGTGCCTTGATGGGTGGTCGTCAGGCCAACCCGGAAGGACCAGTTGTTGGCCTTGGTCACCTTCGGCAGGCCGCTGGCCCCGGTGACCACGGGCAGGCCGCTTTTTGCGTAAATCGGCGCGGCGGCGGCCGATGTGGCATCTGAAAGATGACCCAGGACAGCCAGAACGTCGCCGCCCCCGGCTAGCGCCTTGGCCACGGCAACGGCCGTTTTCGGATCATTCTTGTCGTCGCGGACGACCAATTCAATATGCCGCTGTTCCTTGCCCAAACCGGCGTTGACCTGATCAACCAGCAACTGGGCGCCAGCAACCATGGCCCGGCCGGAGGCTTCTTCCGGGCCGCTCATGGGACCGACAACGGCGACCTTCAAGTCTTCGCCGGTTTGCGAAAGAATATCCGGCGCGACCAACAATAATTGCGCACCGGCAAAGACAATGAACAAGGCCCAGCTGAGGAATTTGGCCATTTCTATACTTCACTCCCACAGATCATCCAGATGCGAATCAACCGGAATCCGCTCTGATGATCGTATTATCAACTTCAACGGAATCCCCGCAACAGGATTTTGACTTTAAATTTTCAGTTGAATATTGCGCGGTGTTTGGTGTAAAGGCGATTTTCCCACCATTGAATGACCGGCGCGCGGCGAAAACGGCCTTGTTTTCTTGCCCGCGCGTAAGCCGCCGTCAGGCGGACCCGCCGATGATCAGCGCGGCGCGGCCGATGACGGCGCCGGCCTCAAGCCTTTCATGCAGGGCCTCGGCTTCTTCCATAGACCGTTTTTCGGTGACCAGTGGCCAGACCACGCCGCGGGCAACCAAATCAAGGGCGGCGATGATTTCGGCCCGGGTGACGTAGCGGCTGCCCAGCACATCGAGCTCCTTGGCCAGCAGTTCGCGGGCATCGACCTGAAAGCGCTGACCGGCGCCGCCCAGGGTCACCATGCGGCCCTTCACGGCCAACCCGCCGACCGCCTGTTCCAGGGTTAGCGTTGCCGATACGTAATCAATGGCGACATCGGCGCCCCGGCCGCCGGTCATCTCATGGATCGCTGCAATGACATTTTCCTTGGACGCGTCGATGACGGCATCGGCGCCGGCGTTGCGGCAGGCGTCGAATTTTTCCGCCCGGGTATCGATAGCGATAACCCGCGCCCCGGCCCATGCCGACATCATCACCTGATGGATGCCGAGGCCGCCGCCGGCGCCGAACACGCAAACCGTCTCGCCGGGCTGCGTGCGGGTCCGCCGGTTGACCTTGAGGGGTGTCGCGATGGCATCGCAGACAACGCCGATTTCGGCCGGGTGGGCCTTATAATCCAGGCCGTCGGGAAGCTTCAGAAAAATATGAGCCGGCAGCTTGATATATTCGGCGTAGCCGCCGTCGCATTCCTTGCCGACATTGCCGGCGGTATTTTCGCACAAGGGTTCAAGGTTTTGCAGGCAGCGCCGGCACTGACCGCAGTTCAGGTAATAGTAGGCCGTCACCGCATCTCCGACGGCCAATCCCGACACCCCGGCGCCGACCTCGACAATCTCGGCGGTAATTTCATGGCCGATGATGCGCGGAAACCCGATCTTCGTGCGGCCGGCCTTGTTGTGCTGGATGGTCAGACCGGCACCGCAGGCCAATATCCTGGCCACCGCCTCACCGGGTCCGGCGACGGGATCGGGAACCTCGGTCAAATCAAAGGCCTCGCCCGGCCCGTGTAAAACCAGTGCTTTCATATATTGGCTCCCATGCCCAAACCCCGGACGCGGCGCATTTTCAGTGACGCCAGCAGCTTAGCACAAACCAGACCGTGGTTGTGCGGAAGGCAATATCTCCGTCTGTCCCGGTCGCTGGCCGGCTTGATCCAACGCATATCGGCACATCGGGAATTATGCGACAATAATCGCTGTTCGTCAGCCTTTGGTCGGAATTTTACTTCGGAAAGGAGACGGAAATGACCGACAAACCCTTAGACATTACCTATGATTGGGGCATCTCCAAACATCCGGTGCTGTGGTCTGTCGCGGCCCTTGCGTTCGTCGCGGTGGTCGCTTGGTTCATTGTTGGCGGCGCGTCCTGACAGACCGTCCCAACGCCTGCCGGTGGCGCCCGATTGCGGCCTGCGGCGTTATGATCGCATGACGAAGGCGCGCGCTTGCGCTGATTTAAAGCCGAAAAATCAGCCCCGCCGCATCACCTTCAAGGCCTGATCCAGGTCTTCCATCAGGTCCTCACAGTCCTCCAGACCGACGCTCAGGCGGACCATGCCGTCGGTGATGCCCAAGTGGGCGCGATCATCTTCGCTGAGGCGTTGATGCGTGGTTGTCGAGGGATGAGTGATCAGGCTCTTGGCATCGCCCAGGTTGTTGGAGATATCAACGATCTGCAGCGCGTTCAGGAAATCGAACGCCGCCGATTTGCCGCCGACCAGTTCAAACGTCACCATGGTGCCGCCGTCGTCCATCTGTGACATGGCCAGCTTGTGTTGCGGATGGTTTTCCAGGCCCGGATAAAGCACCCGCTCAATACCTTCCAGGTCGCTGAGGAAGTCAGCGATCAGGCCGGCGCTGCGGCAATGCCGGTCAACGCGGATCTTCAGGGTTTCAAGGCCCTTCAGCAAAATCCAGGCGTTCATGGGGCTCATGGCCGGGCCCGTATGGCGCATCCAGGGCGTCAGGCAGTCATCGATAAACTCTGAATCATTGGTCAAAATCGCGCCGCCCAAGGCCCGGCCCTGGCCGTCGATGTGTTTGGTCGCGGAATACATGACGATATCGGCGCCCAACTCCAACGGATGCTGGAGGATCGGCGTGGCGAACACGTTATCGACGATCAGCCGGGCGCCCGCGTCATGGGAATATTCGGCGACCTTTTTCAAATCAATGATATCCAGGGTCGGGTTCGACGGGGTCTCCAGGAACACCGCCTTGGTCGGCTCGCTCAACGCCGCCTCCCATTGCACCAGATCGGTGCCGTCGACGAACTGAATATCGATACCGTACTTGGGCAGCATGTCCTGGATAATGTAATGGCATGATCCGAACAGGGCGCGCGACGCCACAACCCGTTCACCGGCCTGCAGCTGACTCAAGAGCGCGGCAAACACGGCGGCCATGCCGCTGGCCGTGCCAACGCAATGATCGGCGCCTTCCAAAAGCGCCAGGCGTTCTTCGAACATGGTCACGGTTGGATTGGCGTAGCGTGAATAGATATAGTGGTCGCTTTCGCCCTTGAAGGCGGCTTCGGCGCCTTCGGCCGTGTCATAGACATAGCCCGACGTCATGAAGATGGCTTCGCTGGTTTCGTCAAAACCAGAGCGCTGGGTGCCGCCGCGGACCAGGCGGGTGGCGGTGCGCCAATTGGGATGGGGATCGGTAACTTTGCTCATCGGGTCCTCCTTAACGTAAGGGGCCCCGGCTCTCTATTGCCCGAAAACAAAAAACCCCCAACCGCGGGGGCCAGGGCTTCTCAGAACCGAGACCTTTTAGCGGGTTTGTTTAACGTGGCCGCAATCCGGTCGGACAAATCACCACGTAACGAGGAAAACATACGCCTTCGCCGCAGTTGGTCAAGAAAAAACCGGCGTCGGCGCCTGTGTCAGAAATCTAATGTCAGGGGTCTGATTTGGCCAGTTTGCGGCGCACGTGGCGGACCCCCCACCAGACCCCGCCGACAACGATGGGGAAGGCCGCCAGGCCAACCAAATAAGGGTCGACCGCGACGCCCAGGCTGCCGACACCGCGGGCCAGATAGATGACCAGGGAGATCACGTAGTAACTGATCGCCGCCACCGATAGCCCCTCGACGGTTTGTTGCAGGCGCAGCTGCAATTGGACCCGGCGGTCCATGGACTGCAGCAGGTCGCGGTTCTGTTCTTCCAGGGCGACGTCAACGCGGGTCCGGAGCAGGTTGCCGGCGCGGGCAATGCGCGCGCTGAGGCTTTCCAGACGTCTCGACAGGTTATCGCAGGTTTCCATGGCCGGCTCGAAGCGCGTCATCAAAAAGCCGCCGACGGGTTGATGGCCCCTGATCCGATTCTCACGCAGCGCGCTGACCCGCTGGCGAACAATTTCCTGATAAGCCCGTGTGGCATTGAAGCGGTAGGCGATGAGGCCGCTGATCCGTTCCGCCTCACCGGCCAGACGGGTTAGGTCACTCAGCAGGCCGCGGTCATCGACCGCGTCGGTGGCGCTGTCTCCGGTGCCGCCCAACTTGCCGAGGATGGCGGAAAGCTCGCTCTCCGCCTCGGATACCCGCGGCCGCGCCTCCTGGGCGATGGGCAGCGCCAGCATGGCCATCAGCCGGTAGGTTTCCATATCGATGATCCGTTGCACCAAACGGCCCGCCGGCTCGATCTCCAAGCCCTGCGTGTGAACCAGGAAGCGGCTGAACCGGTCCGCATGGACCCGGAAATCCGTCCACCATATGGCGCGGCCGTCCAACAGCTGGCCGCCGGTGATCGGGTTGTTATCAAAGGCGGCGCCGGCGGCGGCGGCCAATGCCGTGATATCATCAAGGTCATCGCGGACATCCAGCGCCACGTGCAGGGCCGAGATCACCTCGCCGGGCAAGCCGGCAATCCAGTCGGCGGGAACCTCATCCAGGGTCGGCTGTTTGAAGGGGTGGGTGAAGTCGCGCTCGGCGCTGAAGGTGTAGGCGGAAAACTCCGTATGGCGCTCCCATTTCAGGCGGAACGGACCCATGTCGGCGGTGAACATGGTGGCGTCAGCGGCCGGTGCCGCCACCTTGAAGTGGCTGCAGAGCGCGTTGAGATGATTCAGGTCGGCTTCCGGCGGCTGTTCGCCGGTCTTTACCGCCACATGGGAAATTTCCGCCGGCGCCCGAATGGCGCCGTGGGGCCGGGCGTGCAGTTCCGCCGCCAGGGCGTCGCGCAGGGGATGTTCCGTAAACATGCCGTTGGACATGGAAGCCTCGTCTTTCCCGCCGTCAGTGCCTATATTAACAGCCTAGCATACGGGGCGATGCATCCTCCGCCATGGGGCAGAGGAGGGGCCTTCTAAAGGATTTCCGGGAACCTGCCAATGACTGATTTCGCCGTCACCGACGATCTTTTCTTTAACCGCGCCGGGCTTGAACGCGGCCGCGTCGAGGCCCTGGTCGATGACGCGCTGACCGGCGCCGACGACGGCGAGTTGTTTTTGGAATACCGGCAATCGGAAAGCATGGTCCTGGACGACGGCAATGTGAAAAGTGCCGCCTTTGATACGGCCCAGGGTTTTGGTCTGCGCGCGGTTTCCGGTGAGGCCACGGGCTACGCCCACGCCTCGGACCTCAGTGAGGCCGCCCTGAAACGCGCCGCGGCGACGGTCAAGGCGGTGACCCGCGGCCACGACGGCAGCCTGGCCGGTGACCCGGCGGGCACCAACGCCAGCCTGTACCGTGACGACAACCCGCTCGGCGCCATCGCCTTTGATGACAAGCTTAACGTGCTGGCGGAAATGGACGCCTACGCCCGCCAGAAGGACCCGCGGGTCAAACAGGTCACCGCAACCCTGGCCGGTGAATGGCAGGCGGTGCAGATCATCCGCGCCGGTGGTGCGCGGGCCGCCGACATCCGGCCCCTGGTGCGGATGGGTATTTCCGTTGTTGTTGAACAGGACGGGCGCATGGAATCGGGCTCCGACGGCACCGGCGGGCGGACCCTCTATGATCCCTACATGGACCCGGTGCGGTGGAAGGCCAGTGTTGACGAGGCCCTGCGCCAGGCTTTGGTCAATTTGGAATCGACGCCGGCCCCGGCCGGTGAAGTGCCGGTGGTGTTGGGTCCCGGCTGGCCCGGCATCTTACTGCACGAAGCCATCGGCCACGGCCTGGAAGGTGACTTCAACCGCAAGAAAACCTCCGCCTTCGCCGGGCTCATGGGCCAGCGCATCGCCTCAAAAGGCATCACGGTCATTGACGACGGCACGATCGCCGACCGTCGCGGCTCGCTGACCATCGACGATGAGGGCACGCCGACGGAAAGCACCGTGCTGATCGAGGACGGTATCCTGACCGGTTATATGCAAGACCGCATGAACGCACGCCTTATGGGTGCCGCGGCGACCGGCAACGGGCGGCGCCAGAGCTATGCCCATCAACCGATCCCGCGCATGACCAACACCTACATGCTGGCCGGAGATCGCGACCCGGACGAAATTATCGCCTCGGTTAACGATGGCGTCTACGCGACCTCGTTCGGCGGTGGCCAGGTTGATATCACGTCGGGCAAGTTCGTCTTCCAATGCACCGAAGCCTATCGCATCGAGGCCGGCAAGGTGACGACACCGTTGAAGGGCGCGACCTTGATCGGCAATGGCCCCGACGTGCTGACCAAGGTCTCGATGATCGGCAACGACATGCAATTGGACCCGGGTATCGGGACCTGCGGCAAGGACGGCCAGGGGGTGCCTGTCGGGGTTGGTCAACCGACCTTGAAAATTGATGAATTGACGGTCGGCGGTACGGCTGTCTAACCCGTGCTGCCTGATCAGGCGCCTGATCAGCTATCGATAATCCGGAAAACCCGCTCAGCGGCGGCCACGGCGTCGGCGCCGTGGCGTTTTGAAATGTGCCGCTTGCCCTGATCGGTGGACAGCACCCGGCGCAGATCACCCAGCAATGCGTTGAGAAAGGTCTTTACCCCAGCCGGGCTAAGTTCCCAACCCGCGTCATCCTTCGGCGCGTCCTCGGCCGGTGTCAGGTGCCCATTGATCAGTTCAATGAACCATTCCGTACGGCGTTCAAAATTATCGAACTGCTGGGCGATGACGATCAGCGCATCGAGGACCAAGGTGCGGGCATCCTTGGCCGCGTAAACATCTTCCCAATCGAAGACCTCGCCGCGCTCCATGCGGACCCGGTCGACAACTATTCGGCAGCGCGCCTGTAAGTCCTCCACCGCCTCCGGCCCCAGGATCATGTTCAAGGCCATGAAGAACCCCGGCAGGATCCGCCGTGACACCCGGTCGAAGCGCGAAAGATCGGTTTCCTGAAACAGCGCCGAGAAGCGTTTGACGATCAACCGGTCAAAGGGATAGTCGCGCTTTTCATCCCAATTGGCGCGGTCGCGGGCGATGGCGAATTCCTCAAGGCGCTTTTCGAAGGTCGCCGTCAAGGCTACCGCCTGTTCATTCATTTCGCCCTGCATGGCATCAATGTCGGCGACGCTCAGCGATCCCTTGCGCGCCGCTTCGGCCCGCATCTTGTCAACCATGGAGCTGACGGCGGCTTGCGCCAGGACCTCGCCTTGGGCTTTCGCGGATGCTGGATTGATGGCGGCCTTGACCGGTTCGAGCTTCGGCAATGCCTTCGGTTTCGGCGGCGGCGGCGGTTCGGGTATCGGTTCGGCGATCAGTTCGGGCGCGGGTTGCACGGGCGCCGGTTCCGACGCGACAACCGGTTCGCTGACGATCACCGCTTCCGGTTTGACGTCCGGAACATAGGCGTCGGCTTGCGGGTTCTTGGCGTCTTCGTTGTCCCAGGAAGCCGCATCACCGGCTTTGCCGGGCGCGTCCGGGTCCCACGATGCCCCCTCACCAGCTTCGCCGGGCGCATCGGGGTCCCAGGCTTTACCTTCGTGGGCCGGCCCGTCGATGGGTCCATCCATGGCCCAGCTTTGGCCTTCCGCATCCTCCGGCCTTTGGCGAGCGTCGATGACCTTGGGGCGCTTGCGTTGCGGGCGGGACGGCGTGTCGGCCATGTCCACAGACGCCTCAACGCGTTCCGTCGGGACGACTTTTTCGCCGGTCATGATGACTTCCGAGGATTTGGATCTGCGTGCCATGGTGGCGCAAGCATAGGGGCAAGCGGAACGAAGTTCCACAAAGAACCGACACCGGTCCGAGAAGAATATGTGGCGGCGTTGACAGGCCCCAGAGGCGCCGCTAAACCGACCGGATGAGCGACCAACTGAGCATTGCCCTGGCCCAGATCAATCCCACTGTCGGCGATCTTTCGGGCAACGTGGCGCGCATCCGCGCCGCCGCCGGAGAGGCCGCGAAAGCCGGCGCTGATCTGGTGGTTTATGGTGAACTGGTGGTCAGCGGCTATCCGCCGGAAGACCTGGTTTTGAAGCCGGCGTTCCAAGATGCCGTGGTCGCGGCGGTGGATGAACTGGCGGCGCTGACGACCGATGGCCGGCCCGGCTTGCTGATCGGCGCGCCGTGGCGGATCGACGGGGCGCTGCACAACGCTGCCTTGATGTTGGATGGCGGCGCGGTGACGGCGGTCCGCCTGAAGCACGAATTGCCGAATTACGGCGTGTTCGATGAAAAGCGCGTCTTCGCGCCGGGTCCGCTGCCGGGTCCGGTGGCGTTCCGTGGCGTTCGCCTCGGCGTCATGGTCTGCGAGGACATGTGGTTCCCCGACGTCGCCGAATGCTTAGACGAGTCCGGTGCCGAGCTGTTTGTCGTCATCAACGGCTCGCCTTTTGAAACCGACAAGCTGGACGACCGTCTGAATTACGCCGTCGCCCGGATCACCGAAGCCGGTCTGTCACTGATCTACGTGAACCTGGTCGGCGGCCAGGATGAACTGGTGTTCGACGGCGGCTCATTCGTGTTGGGCGCTGATCATCGGCTGCTCGCCAAGGCCGAGTCTTTCGTCGATGAAGTCTTGATCACCGAATGGCGCCGCGCCGGCGACGGTTGGATTTGTGAGCAGGGCCCCCTGTCCACTGCCGGCGATCTGCTCGCCGCGACCTACCGGGCCATGGTTCTGGGGCTGCGTGATTATGTCAACAAGAACGGCTTCCCCGGCGTCCTGTTGGGCATGTCGGGGGGCATCGACAGCGCGCTTTCCGCCGCTGTCGCCGTTGATGCCCTGGGCCCGGACCGGGTGCATTGCGTGATGATGCCGTCGCCCTATACGTCGCAGGACAGTCTGGACGACGCCGCCGAATGCGCCGGCCTTTTGGGGGCGCGTCTGGATACGGTCGGCATCGAGCCGGCCATGCAGGCCTTCGACGCCATGCTGGCCGGACAGTTCGAGAAGACCGACGCCGACACCACGGAAGAAAACGTCCAGGCCCGGTCGCGCGGTATGACACTGATGGCGCTGTCCAATAAGTTCGGCTCCATGGTGCTGTCGACGGGCAACAAATCAGAGATGTCGGTCGGTTATGCGACGCTTTACGGCGACATGTGCGGCGGTTATTCGGTCTTGAAGGACGTCTACAAAACCACCGTCTACGCCTTGTCCAACTGGCGCAACCAGCACCGCCCGGCCGGTGGCCTGGGCCCGCAAGGCCGGGCGATCCCCGAACGCATCATCACCAAGGCGCCGACGGCGGAATTGAAGCCCGACCAGACGGATCAGGACACCTTGCCCGAATACGATGAGCTGGACGATATCCTGCATTGCCTGATTGAGGAGGATCTGGCGCTGGCCGATATCGTCGTCCGCGGCCACGAGGAGGCCACCGTGACGCGGGTCTGGCGGATGCTGGACCTGGCCGAATACAAACGCCGCCAGGCACCGCCCGGCGTCAAGACGACACGCCGCGCCTTTGGCCGCGACCGCCGCTATCCGATTACCAACGGCTTTCGGGGCCAGGTCTAGGCATGTCCGGCCTACGCATCCACGATACGCTGAGCCGGACCAAGGTGGATTTCCAGCCCCTCGACCCTGGCCACATCAAGCTCTATGTCTGCGGCCCGACCGTCTACGACTATGCCCATATCGGTAATGCACGCCCGGTTGTCGTGTTTGATGTGCTGGTGCGGCTATTACGCCGGCTTTATCCACGGGTCACATATGTGCGCAACATCACCGACGTCGATGACAAGATTAACGCCCGGGCCCGCGAGATGGGCTGCGATATCCGCGACCTGACGGAAGGTACGGCGGAGGTTTTTCATCAAGACATGGCGGCCTTGGGCGCCGAACCACCCGATGTCGAGCCCCGCGCCACGGACCACGTCACGCAGATGATCGCCATGATCGAGGACCTGATTGCCAAGGGCAATGCCTACGCGGCTGACGGTCACGTGTTATTTAGCGTGCCGTCCATGCCGGACTACGGCGCCTTGTCGAGGCTGGATAAACGCGAGATCGTCGCCGGCGCCCGGGTCGACGTGGCGCCTTATAAAAAGGACGCCCAGGATTTCGTCCTTTGGAAGCCCTCGGATCCTGAGATACCCGGTTGGGACAGCCCCTGGGGCCGCGGCCGGCCCGGCTGGCACATTGAATGCTCGGCCATGGCGCAACAGCACCTCGGCGACACGTTCGATATTCACGGCGGCGGCGTCGACCTGGTCTTCCCGCATCATGAGAACGAGATCGCCCAATCCAAGTGCGCGCTGGGACCGGACGCCTTCGCCACCTATTGGATGCACAACGGCTATCTGATGAGCGAGGGCGAGAAGATGTCAAAGTCGCTCGGCAACTTCTACACGGTGCATGACCTGCTCGATGAATTTCCCGGCGAGGCGGTGCGGCTACTCTTGTTGCAGACACATTACCGCAAGCCCCTGGATTTCACCAAAACCGGAATCAAGGCTGCCAAGCAACGACTAGACAAACTCTATCGCGTAATGAAGGACCTTAATGAAGTTGTCCCTGATGTCGAGGGGCCGCAAGAAGACGTTGAGAATGCATTGAAGGATGATCTGAACGTGCCACTGGCCCTAAGTCATATTAACGAACTAGCTGATCAGGCGAATTGGGAATCTGATCCAGGCAGTTTGTCGAGGATCAAGGCCCGGTTATTAGGCAACGGACAGCTTCTTGGAATTCTCCAAAGCAACCCTGAGGATTGGTTCAAATGGCAGCCGCCGAAAGCCGCAGCGGGCGGCGGTGGCCTGGACGACGCGGCCATCGACGCTTTGGTGGCCGACCGCATCGCGGCGCGCCAGAACAAGGACTTCGCCACGTCCGATAAAATCCGCGACGATCTGGCGGCCGAGGGCGTGATCCTTGAGGACGGCCCCGACGGCACGACCTGGCGGCGCGGTTAGCAGTTACGCAGCTGACGGCAGCAAATGCTCAGTTCGCCGACCAGCAGAACCCCGACGTCATGAAGCCCATCAACCTGTCACGGAAAATATTTCCCCCGGCAAGGCCGGCCGCCGATGCGGCGCCGTAGCAAACATGCACCGGCAGCAGATGCTCTTCACGCGGATGGCAAAACCGCGCACCCGGCGCGGCGCTCCAATGGGCAAGGCGTTCCGCACGTTGCGCGTCGGAAAAATCCGGGCCGAGCAGCGTGTCATTGAGCCAGCTATCGAAGGCCTCATCCTCGGTGCCGGTTCGGGGCGGGCCGCGCAAGGCGCCAAGGTTGTGAAAACTGAGGCCCGAGCCGATGAGGCTGACCCCTTGGTTCAACAACGGGCTCAGCGCCCGGCCCAGGGCCACATGCTCATCAGGATCAAGGGATGCCAACAGCGATATCTGTAAAATCGGAATATCGGCGGCTGGACGGATCAGCTTCATGGGCACGAAGGTTCCGTGGTCGAACCCGCGCGCCGTATCAATCTGCGCATTGATCCCCGCCGCGGCCAACAGGCCGGCGGCTTCCCGGGCAAGGTCCGGGGCGCCGGGCGCGGGGTAAACGTATTCATAGGTTTCCGGTGGAAAATTGTAATAGTCAAACAGCAACGGCGGTTGTGACCCGCCGGAAAGTTGAACGGCGTCTGATTCCCAATGCGCGGTGACGACGGCGATGGCCCGGCATTCGGCAACCTGGCCCTCCAAGCCGCGCATCAAGGCGGTGATCTCTGTGTGGGCCGGGTCATCCATAAGCGGCAGCGGGCCGCCGCCATGGGGAATGAAGTAGACGTCTGCAGTCATCTTTACAGCCCTAACGACGTGATCAGTGGGAGTCAAATATGCGCAACAGGATTCTCATTGATGGCTTCCAGCCTGCGCGGCCTTTGCAATTTGGCGCTCGCGATAGAACGTGTAAATACCCATGACGACAACGATGGCGCTGCCGACCAGGGTCCAGAAGTCGGGGATGTCGCCGAACACGACGAAACCCAGGACAATCGCCCAGATCAGGATCGAATAGCGGAACGGCGAAATGACACCGATTTCGCCGACCCGCATGGCCATGACGCCGAACAGATAGCCGCCAATCAGGAACACGGCGGCGGCGCCCAGCAGTTCAAGCTCGGCCACGCCGACGGGCTTCCAGCCCACGATCGGCGTTAACACGGCGCCGGCCACAGTGATCGCGACGGCACCTAAAAAGGCGACGAACAGGGACGGCACCTGGGCCGACAGGCGCCGGGTCGTCAGATCGCGAAGCACGATGAAGCCGACGGCCGCAAGGGCCCATCCCGAATAGGCGTTAAATCCCGCCGCGCCGGGACGGACAATGACAAGCACGCCGGCGAAGCCGATGGCGATGGCCAGATAGCGCCGCCAGCCCACGGGCTCACGCAAAAAAACCGCAGCACCCAGCGTCACCGCCAGGGGCAGCGCCTGGAGGATGGCCGTCGCATTGGCCATCGGCATATGGAACAGCGCTGTCATAAAGCACAAGGTCGTGCCGATCTCACCGCTCAGACGAAATCCCAATAACCGCCAATCGGCCCTGTTGACGGCCGGGAAAAGTGATTTCGCGTTCCAGGCGATCACGCCCAAGAGTGCCGTGGCGAACAGCCCGCGGACAAACATCACCTGAAAGACTTCCAGACGGTCGGACAGCAGTTTGACGAAGGCGTCGTTGATCACGAACCCGGCCATACTGGCCGACATCAACAGGGCGCCGCGAAAATTGTCGGAAGCCTTCACCATGCCGCCTTCAATCCGGCAATCGGGGCGTCAATGCAATACTTATCGGCTGAAGCCACCGATAAAGGCACCGACAGGCAAAACCAAATGGATATTCATCCGGAATTCAACGCAAGAACCGGGTGGATCATCCGGCCGCGTGTCCCTAATGTCCGGACCTGAGAACCCGCGCAAAGGACCCAGGCATGGACGCGCCGAAGACAATGGACGGGCACGATTGGAGCCTGTTAATCCTGCTTTCCGTTTTGTGGGGCGGCGCCTACTTCTTTGCCGGCGTCGCCGTGAAAGAACTGCCGCCGTTGACCGTCGTGTTGGTCCGGGTCTTTCTGGCCGCCCTCGCCTTGCTGCCGCTGTTTTGGTATTTCGGCCATGCGTTGCCCAGGTCGTTTGCCGGCTGGCTGCCGTATTTTGGTATGGGGCTCTTGAACAATGTCCTGCCGTTCGGCTTCATATTTGCCGGCCAGACTCAGATCACGGTTGGTTTGTCGTCAATCATCAACGCCATGACACCGTTGCTCACGGTTGCCGTGATGGCCGCCTTCCAAGAGGAGCGCTTGAGTGTTAACCGGATAATCGGCGTGCTTCTGGGGGTTGTCGGGGTTGCCGTGTTGCGCGGGTTTGATGGAGGTTTGGACGTTAACCAGACCCTGGGCATTGGGTTGTGTTTGGCGGGTGCGCTGAGTTATGGATTTGCAGCACTTTGGGGCCGCAGGTTTCTCGTCGGCGTGCCGCCTTTGAAATCCGCGACCTGCCAACTCATGTGTTCAAGCGTCATTATCGCTGTCGTCGTTGCGATCATTGACCGGCCATGGACGCTTGCCGCGCCAAGCCAGGCGACGGTGTTATCGATGGTGGCGCTCGCGGTGTTTGGAACAGCGCTCGCCTATATCATCTTTTTCAAAATTCTGGTTCGTGCCGGCGCAAGCAATGTCATGCTTGTGACCCTACTTATTCCGGTCACCGCATTGATCCTGGGCAATGTCTTTTTGGACGAACACATTCAAACGAAGGAGATCGTCGGCGCCTTGATTATCGGCGCTGGACTTTTATTCATCGACGGCCGGGTGATCAATCGATTGATCGGAAAACAATCTGGCGCGGACGAATAGAGCGCCGATCAGTTTCGGTGCGGCCGATTGGTCGTGTTCGCCAATGGACGGCAGTCCACAGACTAGGCGGCGAAGCCTCCCGACGGTGGCGGCAGGTTGCCGCGGCGGTTCATTTGAACACTCACGCCGGAGATCTGGAAGGTCCGGCAGAGCCACGCCAGATAGGCTGATAGACATCCGAAATTCGTAGCCATAATTAGGTTCCTTTCCGGTTCAGCGCGGTCATTTTAGCACAAAAGACCGTCACCGGCTACGCAGCACGGCCGGGTGAACCGAAGTGACGCCGGTTTTTCAGGCCGCGCGCTGCACGTCCCGGGGCTTGACCCCCAGCATGTGGCAGATCGCGACGCACAGCTCGGCCCGGTTCATGGTGTAGAAGTGGAATTTATTGACGCCATGAGCGTGCAGAATGCGGCATTGTTCGGCAGCGACCGAGGCGGCAACCAGGCGGCGGGTTTCGGCGTCCTTGTCCAAGCCGTCGAACAGATCAGCCAGCCATGGCGGCACGCTGGTCCCGCACATGGCGCTGAACTTGGCAACCTGTTTGAAGTTGGTGACCGGCAAGATGCCAGGAATGATGGGAATGGTGATGCCGGCGGCGCGGACCCGCTCCAGGTAACGCAGATAGATGTCGACGTCGAAAAAATACTGGGTAATGGCTTGATCGGCGCCGGCGTCTACTTTTCGTTTAAGATTGTCGAGATCGTCGGCGGCGCTGACAGCTTCGGGATGGGTTTCCGGATAAGCGGCGACACTGATGCGGAAGTCGGCGATCTTCTTCAAGCCGGTGATCAGGTCCGCGGCATAGGCATAGCCGTCGGGATGCGCTTCGTAGCGGTCCGTACCACGGGGCGGATCACCCCTCAGCGCCACGATGTGACGAATACCGTGATCCCAAAAGGTCCGTGCGACGGTGTCGATGCGGTCCCGGCTGGCGCCGACGCAGGTCAGGTGCGCGGCGGGCTCAAGGTTGGTGTTGTGACGGATGCGGGTGACCGTGTGCAGGGAACGCCCGCCGGTTGAACCGCCGGCCCCATAGGTGATGGAAACGAAGCTCGGGTCCAAGGGCGCCAGGCGCGCCAGACACGCCCAGAAACCCTGTTCGGCGGCCGGGCTGTTGGGCGGGAACAGCTCAAAGCTGACCTCCACGTCTTGCGGCAGTGGTGCGGCGATGGCCAATCCGGGAGCCAGGTTGCCCTGGTCGACGGTGTTCAGCGGTTCAATTTGCGAAGATAACGGCATGGGGGTTTGCCTATTTCCCTTGTTTTTTTCGTCCTAGTGGACGGCGGCTTGAATGTCGGACATCCAGACCCAGTTGCCGGTGTCCGTGTCGTCGCTGAATTCCGGCTTGATGGCCAGCCAGATGGTCACCGTCAGCGGCTCACCGGCCAGATGCTTGATGCGCCGGGTCTCAAGCCCGGCGGCGGCGAACCAGCCGCCGATTTCAGCGTCGGCGAAACCGAGGCGGCGGTGTTCGTGCTTGCCGCGCAGATCTTCGTGGCCGTGCGGCGCGAAATCGACGACCAGCAACAGGCCACCGGGGCGCAGCACGCGCGCCGTCTCGGCGATGGCCCGGGCCGGGTCGTCGGCGAAGTGCAGGACCTGGTGAATGACGGCGGCGTCGAAGGCCTTGTTGGGCAGCGCCATCTGGTACATGTCGTTTTGACGCACCTGACAATGCGCGGTCGCCGGCTTGTCCAGATTGGTCCGCGCCATGGCCAGCATGTCGCGGGACGAATCGATACCGATGCCGTGGCCGATGCGCGGCGCCAGGACGTCCAGCATACGGCCCGTGCCGGTGCCGACATCCAGGAAATCATCGATGCCGTCGTCCGGCAGCAACGACAGGATCGTCCGTTCGACCTCGGCGTCATCGACATGCAGGGACCGCACCTGATCCCACCCGGCGGCATTGGCGCGGAAATACTCGGCCGCCGCCTCGGCCCGCTCACGCTTGATTTGCGCCAGCTGATCGCGGTCACGCAGAACAGTCGGGTCTTCCGGCGGCATCAGATCGGAAAGATGGGCCAGGACGCGGGCCCCCAAGCCATCTCGGGCGGCCCGATGAAAGACCCAACTGCCCTCCTGAAAACGTACCAACAGGCCGGCTTCGGATAGCAACTTCAAATGCCGTGACACGCGCGGCTGGCTCTGGCCCAGGATGCGCATGAGTTCGCTCACTGTTAGGTCGGTTTCGGCGCACAGCACCAAAATCCGCAATCGGGTCGGTTCGGCGGCGGCGCGCAGGCTGGCAAGCAATTCATCCATAATCTTTTGTTCCACGTTGCATCAATCAGGCATTGGTCGCGATCATATTACACAAGGAAAAAAAGATATCAAGATATCATTATATAAATTTTGACCCCATGATTCATGCCGCCCGTTAACCGGGTAGTAACCATGTCGGGGCAGACTGCGGCCATGAACAGGGAACGCGTATTGCCGCTTTTTTCGCGGTTGATGTGTTGGATGGTTGTCGGGATGCTGTTGAGCGGCTGCGCGACGCCGCCCAGCGCTGATGACCGCGACGCGCTGGCCGAATTCGCCGAGGTCAATGATCCGCTGGAGCCGACAAACCGCGGGATCTTTGAGATTAACCGGGCGATGGACCGGTTGGCCTTGAAACCGGCGGCCACTGCCTACCGCGATCATCTGCCGGGCTTCATTCAGGGTCGCGTTCACGATATTCTCGCCAATCTGCGCGCGCCGGTGATTTTCTTTAACGAAATGCTGCAAGGTGAGGTCCACCGGGCCATGCAGACGTTGACGCGGTTCATGGTGAATTCAACCATTGGCCTGGCCGGTTTCATGGATATGGCGACGGCTCTGGAGATGGAAGACCACGACGAGGATTTCGGCCAAACCCTGGCCATCTGGGGCGTCCCGGAGGGGCCGTTCCTCATGCTGCCGTTTTTCGGGCCGTCCAATCCGCGTGATACAGTCGGCATGGCGGTTGATTTTCTGACCGATCCGTTACGGCTTTGGTCGGTCAATTCAAACCGCAGTCTGGTCCCCATTGAACGCGCCGGCACCCAGGCCGTGGACGGGCGCGCCGGCAATTTGGACCTGGTCGCCGATGTGGAGAACTCTTCGCTTGATTTCTATGCGGCGATCCGTAGCTTGTATCGTCAGCGCCGCCAGGACGCGATCTCCAACGGCAGGGGAGGTGCCAATCGACCGGCACCGGGGATCAGCGAGATGCCACTTGGCCCGGTGCTCGACACGGACGAAGAATTGTCGCGGAGCGCGTTGAAATAATGCCATTACACTGTCTCAAATCCCATTCCCTTGCGGCGGGCCTGCTGGTCCTGACGCTGCTGGTCGGATCGCCGGTGCAGGCCGGCATCGAAGAGGGCGCCGATACGTTCTTAAGGTCACTGGCCAACAAGGCCGTGCAGTCCCTGACCGAAGCCGACACGCCCCGCGCCGAGCGGATTAAGCGGTTCCGGATCATGTTCAAGGAAAATTTCGCCGTCCGCTCGATCGGCAAGTTCGTGCTCGGCCGTAACTGGCGCAAGGCCAGCGATGACGAAAAGAAAGAATACCTGACACTGTTCGAAGACCTCATGGTGGTGACCTACGTGGATCGCTTCCAGCGCTATGCCGGTGAAGCCCTGAAGGTTACCAAGGCACGCGCTGAGACCGACAATATCGCCACGGTGTTTTCGGAAATCGAACGGCCCGGCGGCGCCAAGGCGATCCGCGTCGATTGGCGCGTTGGCACCAACGGCACCATCTACAAGGTTCTCGACGTGATTGTCGAAGGCACCTCCATGTCGAACACCCTGAGGTCGGATTTCGGCTCCATCGTGCGCCGCGAGGGCAACGGCGTTTCCGGGCTTCTGGTGGCGCTGCGTAAAAAGACCGCCGCGTTGAAGGCCGAGGCGGCACAGTAGTTCCGGCAACCTAACCGGGCGGCGTTGAATGACCGGTTCCTTCCTGACGTTTTTAGCGATCTCACTTGTCGTCATCATGACGCCGGGACAGGACACGGCGCTGACGGTCCGCAACACCTTGGCGGGTGGCCGGCACGGCGGCGTCATGACCAGCCTGGGCGTCGCCCTGGGCCAAGCCGCCTGGGCCTTGGCGACGGCCGCCGGTGTCGTTGCTTTCCTGGTGTCGTCGGCACCCATCTTTGCCGCCATGAAGTTGGCCGGCGCCGGGTATTTGATTTATCTAGGCCTGCAATCGCTTCTCGCGGTTTGGCGCGGCACGGCGGCCCCGGCAGATTTCACCAGCGCGGAACAAGGTCCGGCAATCACCCCCGGTGCGGCCTTGCGCCAAGGCATCGTCAGTAATCTCGGCAATCCAAAAATGGCCGTCTTCTTCGCCAGCCTGCTGCCGCAGTTCGCGCCGTCGACGGGGGCCTCATTTACGGTCTTGGTCACCTTGGGCCTGATGTTCTGCGCCATGACCTTTCTGTGGCTGGCAGCCTACGCCGTGGCTGTCTCCGCCGCCGGTGATGTGCTGCGGCGCCCGGCCGTGCGGCGTGCCATCGAAGCGGTCACCGGCACCGTTTTGGTGGCCTTCGGGATCAGGATTGCCACGGCACCCTAGAGATCGACAACCGCCAGACGCCGCGCTATGGTCGCCCCGGTTCCGCCGCGTGGCGGGATTGTTCTCGGGGCGGGGTGCAATTCCCCACCGGCGGTATGAGCGCCCAACATTGATGGCGTTTGAGCCCGCGAGCGCCCGCTGGAGGTTCCGGCGGGGTCAGCAGATTCGGTGCGATGCCGAAGCCGACGGTGACAGTCCGGATGAAAGAGAACGAAGCGCGACGCCGCGCCTGCCGCCTGTTTGGCCTGCGCTGTTCCGTCTTCCGACGCCCTGGTTCTGGTTTCACGTGTTCTTAAAGGAGCAAACCATGAATCAGTCTTCACCCAATGTTTCGACGACCATTGCCTTCATCCAGGCCCGCTGGCATGCCGACATTGTTGATCAATGCCGGGACGCTTTCGCGGCCGAGATCGACCGCCTGACCCAGGGCACGGCGGCGGTCGTGGTTTTTGACGTGCCCGGCGCCTATGAAATTCCGCTGCTCGCCAAGTCCCTGGCGAAGACCGGTAAGTACGACGCGGTGGTCGGCTCGGCGCTGGTCGTCGACGGCGGCATTTACCGCCACGACTTTGTCGCCGCGGCGGTTGTCTCTGGCCTCATGCAGGCGCAACTGGAAACCGACGTGCCGATGCTGTCCGCCGTCCTGACCCCGCATCTGTTCCACGAAACCGCCGAGCACCGCGAGTTCTTCCTGGAGCATTTCAAGGTCAAGGGGCGCGAGGCGGCGGAGGCCTGCGTCAGCATCCTGGCGACCCATCAAAAGCACGGGGTTGCCGCTTAACCTGCCGCCAGGTCTTCGAAAAATCGACGTGTCATAGCTGTGGCAGCTTCGAAAGTGTCGGCAACGTCGTGGGCGCCGGCCGCCAACAGGCGTTCCCTATCGCCGTCGCGGATGTGCGCCGCCGCGGTCAGCCCGATGACGGTCATTCCTGCCGCGACACCGGCGGCAACGCCGCTGGGGCTGTCTTCGAGAACGATGCACCGGGCTGGGGGAACGGTCATTTTTTCCGCCGCATGGAGGAAGATATCAGGGTGCGGCTTGCCGCGGGCAACCATGGTGGCGCTGAAGACGTTGGCGCCGAAATGATCGGTGAGGCCGAGGGCGTCGAGCGATCCCGCCAGGCGGCTGGGCGTTGAGGATGACGCGATGCATTGCGGCACATGGGCGAAGGCGTCAATGAATGCCAGGGCGCCGGGAACGGGCCGCAAGTCGGTGTCGAACCGCGCCAGGCTGCGGGCTTGGAAGTCGTCCAGAAACCCCGCCGGTAAGGGCTTGCCCATGGCGGCCTCAAGCGCCGCCATAAGCTCAGGCGATCGTTTGCCCATGTAGCGGTCGTAGGATTGTTCCAGTGTCGTCGGCGCGCCCAGTTCCGTGAGCATCTCGGCCAGCACCGTGTTGGCCAGGACCTCGCTATCGGCGATGACGCCGTCGAAATCGAAGATGATCAGATCGGCCACGCCGCTGTCCTGTCCCGGCCCGTCACCGCGTCAGCGGCTTGTACTTGATGCGGTGCGGCTGGTCGGCGTCGTCGCCGAGGCGGCGTTTTTTGTCGGCTTCGTAGTCTTCGTAGTTGCCCTCAAACCAGACCACTTCGCTGTCGCCTTCAAAGGCGATGATGTGGGTCGCCAAGCGGTCCAGGAACCAGCGGTCGTGGCTGATCACCACGGCGCAGCCGGCGAAATCGGCAAGGCTTTCTTCCAGGGCGCGCAGGGTTTCGACATCCAGATCGTTGGTCGGCTCATCGAGCAGCAGGACGTTGGCGCCGGACTTCAGCATCTTCGCCAGATGCACCCGGTTGCGTTCACCGCCTGAGAGCTGGCCGACTTTCTTCTGCTGGTCGCCGCCCTTGAAATTGAATTGCGCCACATAGGCGCGCGACTGCATGGTGCGTTTGCCGAGCTCGATCTCATCGTGGCCGTTTGAGATTTCCTCCCAAACGTTCTTCGTGGCATCCAGGGAATCGCGTGATTGGTCGATGTAGCCCAGTTTTGCCGTCTCACCGATGCGAATCTCGCCGCCGTCCGGTTGTTCCTGGCCGGTGATCATCCGAAACAGCGTCGTCTTGCCGGCGCCGTTGGGCCCGACGATACCGACGATACCGCCCGGCGGCAGCTTGAAGGACAAATCCTCGATCAGCAGGTGATTGCCGAAGCCCTTGCGCAGGTTGATGGCCTCAATGACCAGATCACCGAGGCGTGGCGCCGGGGGGATGACGATCTGGGCGACGCCCGGCGACATGTCCTGGGATTTCGTCAGCAGATCCTCGTAAGCGGTGATCCGGGCTTGCGATTTGGCTTGGCGGGCGCGCGGCGATTGGCGGATCCAATCCAGTTCATGGGCCAGGGTCCGCTGGCGCGCCGATTCCTCGCGCTCTTCCTGTTGCAGGCGTTTTTGCTTCTGTTCCAGCCAGGCCGAATAATTGCCTTCGTAGGGAATGCCGCGGGCCCGGTCGATTTCCAAAATCCAACCCGTCACGTTATCCAGGAAGTAGCGGTCGTGGGTGACCATCAACACGGTGCCGGCGTATTCGCGCAAATGGCGTTCCAGCCAGGCCACGGATTCCGCATCCAGGTGGTTGGTCGGTTCATCCAGCAACAGGACTTCCGGTTTTTGCAGCAACAGACGACACAGCGCGACGCGGCGGCGCTCGCCCCCCGACAGCTTGTCGACGGCTGACTCGGCCGGCGGACAACGCAGCGCATCCATGGCGATCTCAATGGTGCGTTCCAGTTCCCAGCCGTCGACGGCGTCAATCTGTTCCTGCAGCTCACCTTGTTCGGCCAGCAGGGTGGTCATTTCGTCGTCGTCCATGGGCTCGGCGAATTTTTCACTGATCGCGTTGAACCGGTCCAGCAGGTCCTTGACGCCGCCCATGCCGTCGGTGACGTTTTCCTCGACCGTCTTGGTCTCGTCGAGCTGTGGCTCCTGTTCCAGATAACCGACGCGCACGCCTTCCGCCGCCCAGGCCTCGCCGTTCGACGCCTCTTCGCGGCCGGCCATCATTTTCATCAATGTCGATTTACCGGCCCCATTGACGCCCAGCACGCCGATCTTGGCGTCGGGTAAAAACGACAGGGTGACACCCTTGAGAATTTCCTTGCCGCCGGGGAAGGTTTTCGACAAATCCTTCATGACATAGGAATATTGATAGCTGGCCATGGCGCCGGTCCTTGCAATTGGGTGATGGAATGGCCCGCCACGATCATCACAATGGGGCGGCGGACGGCGTCTTGTATCGCAGCAACACGGAATGCGCAATCCGCGGTGATTTGATATATCTCAGAACACCCCCGCCGCATGTATGATGTGATGCCAAGCGAGGCCCAGAAGGAGCTGACGGAAGACATGGATCACATACCGTCCATCCGCACCATGAGTGTCCGCCGTCTGGTGCGCCGCACCTTCATGATCGGCGTGCTGGCGACGCTGCTTGTTCTGGCGCTGGCCGGCTGGTGGCTGGACCGACAGGGGGCGGCGCACATGGAACTGATTGCCGCCGTCGTCGGCCTGGCGACGGTCATCGTCATGGCGGTGGTCTGGTGGCGGCTTGATTTACTGTTAAAGGCCCGCGAATGGGACCACCGTTCGCTGCCCGCGCGCCCTGAGTTTTTCGACTTCGATGAGTTGAACCAGCCCATGCACCTGGCCGAGATGGACGGCACGCGACTGCAGGATTTGAGCTTCGTGGTCTTTGATACGGAGACCACGGGCCTGCGTCCATCGAAGGGCGACGAGATCATCTCCGTCGCCGGGGTGCGGGTCGATCACGGCAAAATGGACCGTGGTGATACGTTCTCACGTCTGGTCAATCCGGGCATGCCAATCCCCAAGGATTCGATCCAGTACCACGGCATCACCGACGACATGGTCGCCGACGAACACGGCCTCAAGGACGTGCTGCCGGATTTCAAATCCTATGTCGGCACCTCCATCCTGGTCGCCCACAACGCGGCCTTTGACATGAAGTTCCTGCGCCTCAAGGAAGAAAGCCTGGGCATCCGTTTCGACAATCTGGTTCTGGACACGCTTCTCTTGTCCGTCTTCCTGGAGCACGAATCGCAGAACCATTCCCTGGACGCCATCGCCGAACGCATGGGCATCAACATCGACGGCCGCCACACGGCCTTGGGCGACAGTTTCGCCACGGCGGAAATCCTGATCCGCATGTTCGACATGTTGGAGACGCGCGGCATCACGACGCTCCGGCAGGCGGTGGATGCGTCGTCCCGCATCGAGCATGTGCGGAAGATGCAGGAACAATTTTGATGGCCAGCCATCGCGGCAATAATAGTCGTGCGGCCCGAAACTAGCTCATCCGGTAATGGGCAACCGTTTGCTCCAATCCGTCGGCGAGGCTTGTATGGGGCAGCGGCCCCAACAAGTCCTCGACCGCGCCGGGGGTGATCATCGGGTGGACGGGGACGGGCGGGCCATCCCAGTCGATCTCCGCGCCCGCAACACATGCCGAGATCGCGGCGGCGATGTCGGCAACGTCGACCCCTTCACCGACCAAGGAAAAGGCGTGGGCGCCTTCGAAGGGTTGAAGGACGGCGGCCGCGAAGGCGGCGGCGACATCGTCGACGAATATCATGTCGGTGGCGCCCGAAAATCCGATGGTATAGGGCTCTCCCGAGGCGGCCTTTTTACACGCGATTGACGGCCCCGCCGTCAGGCCGACGTCGCGCCCCGGGCCATAGACGACCAGCGGCCGGAAGCCGACGCTGGGCATGCCGGCGTCGTTCCAATAGGCCCTGGCCGCGCCCTCGCAAGCCAGTTTAAAGGCGCCGTAGTGGGTGACCGGAAACGGCGTGGCGCCGTCGTCGGGGCCGAAAACGCCGGCGCTGCTGGCGTAGGCCACACCGCGCATGCTGGCCAGCTTTGCCGCCTCGAAGACATTCAGGGTACCGATCAGATTGACCTCGGCGCCCAGGATCGGATCATCGGCGCAGGCCGGCGTCAGCAGCGCCGCCAGATGGATGGCAAAGTCGCACCCCGCGCTGGCCTTGGTGATGTCATCGAGTGACGCCACGTCGCCGGTGCGCCAGTCGAGATTGTTCGCGGCGTCGCCGATGATCTCGCGGGTGACGGCCCGGTCTTCGCGGCAGTCAAAGACGCGCACGTCAATTCCCCGGGCTACTAATCTCCGGATAATCCAGGCGCCGAGAAACCCGCCGCCGCCAGTGATCAGGACGGTCATTGTTGTTCTCCGTCATTATCTATTTCGTCGGCCAGATCGTCGGCGCTTACCAGATCGTCGGCGCTTAACTGATAGGCGAGGTTATGAACCAACGTCGCCGGGTTGATCAGGCCGCAGCCGTTCGCCGCGATCGTCGCTTCAATCTCATCAATCGCCGTCTCCAATTCCGGCCGGCCGCTGCCCTCGGCGACGATCAGCGCGTCGAAGGTTTTTTCATCCATGTCCGGGCGCAGCTCCGTCTCGCGGGTCTTGACGTTGGCAACCTCGGCGCGGGCCAGACCGACATGCGTGCAGCAGACACCCTTAACGGCCAACAGGGACGCCGCCAGATCGCCGGCGCTGGCCCGCAAGGCGGCCGCGTCGGTGCCGGCGGCAAAATCAAGGCGGACGGTGGCGACGGCGCCGCCTTCGCCGCCGCCCCGCGACGCCAACCGCTGGCATGAGACGCGGAGAAAGTTGCGGAACGCCGGCTGCACCCGCAGGCTCCATGGCGTCGGGTTGTTCAAGCGTTCCAGATAGGCCGGCGAGCCGAACACCTCCAGGGCGTCGCCGCAATAAATGGTGCCATAGCGGTAGGTTTCCAGATCATGGTTGATCAAGCGTTTGCCGACGGAGAAACCGGGGATGGCAAGCCGCTCGGGCATATGTTCGCGGGTGTGCCACTCCATGTATTCCTCTTGTTGGGCGGGCGCGATGTCGTGCCAGATCGCCAGAAACGCATCGCCTGTTAAGGCCATTGGAGACCCCCCAACAAATGCCGACGGGACGCCGCCGCCCGGCCGGTCTTGGTGTTTCAAGAAACGGCGATAAAAATAGGGGCCGGCGCTTGGGTGAGGCAAGGCCGATTGGTTTTAAAAGGGCCTCAAAATATTTCCCCATGATGGGTTGAAATTCACATTTTCCCTGCCTATATCTCTGCCATGCACTGCGGAAGAGCGGCAGTTGCACGCTATTTTATATTGTGAAGATGGCTCCGTACTGGCGTTGGCTGGGATGGAGAACCGCCGGGACTGATGCGCCCATGGAACTTAGGGGTGTTGGGCTCGGGGATTTAAGAACCGCGGCACGTTGGCGCCAGCCGCGCGCGGATGCGACGCGCTACGTATCTCCAACCCGCTCATTCAACCCTCGCCGTCAATCCAAACCACCATCGTCCCAAACCACCATCGTCACTCCCGCCGACCTCCGTCATGCCCGCCCGCCTCGGTCATGCCCGCCCGCCTCGGTCATGCCCGCCGACCTCAGTCATTCCCGCGAAAGCGGGAATCCAGGATGACAGGCATGGCGTTTACGGCTCTGGATTCCCGCTTTCGCGGGAATGACGCCAGGAGGGACGCCAGGAGGGACGCCAGGAGGGACGCCAGGAGGGACGCCAGGAGGGACGCCGAAAATGGATACATCATGGACACTTTTGGAACGATTTTCACAAAACCGGTCACAAATGTGTCCATGCCTAAGATACTGATTATACGTATCTATTCTGAGAGACCATCTTAACGGTTAAGGAAAATGGATACTTTTGGATACGAATGACAACTTATGGATACGAAACGTATGGGATGAGCGCGGATTTCGCACATTGATCGCCCGGAGGGAGGGGTGTTTGGGGCGCTGTGGGTCGACACATCGGTCCCGCCAAAGACGACGCATCGAAGATGCGCCGTCTCCTCCCGGGGCCATCCCGGGACCTCACCTATTTATTTGAGGCACCGCACGTCAGTACACTTCCCCCGTAAACTCAAACCGGATGCGTTCGTCGAATTTGATGACGGCGCGGAGCGCTTGTTTGAGCTCGTTTTTTTCCCAGCGGGTCAGGCTCGCGGGATGCACGAAGTTGGTGACCGCCTTGGCGGCGTTGAAATCGGCCAACTGACGGCGCAGCAGAAGCTCGGCGATGAGTTTGTAGGCGTGCACCAGTTCGTCGTGGTCGTCGGTTTTGAGCAGCTCCTTATCTGCCAGCGCCGCCATGCGGCCCAGGCTGGACGAGGCTTCGATGCCTTCGCGCAAGGCCAACAGGCGCAGGCCGGTGACAAGCGGTAGGGTGCCTGAGTGCTTTAGGTTCAGATAGCCGCGGTAGGCTTCCGGTTCCTTTACCGTCTTGAACCGACCGAACCAGCCAAGCGCCAGGCCGGAGCCCTGGCCGCTGCCACACATGGCCCGCAACAGGGGTTCATTGCCGGTTGCCAGGGCGGTCACATGGTGGCGAAGTTCCTCGGCGAACGCAGTCTCGCCGTAGACGGCGTGGAAGTCGAAGAAGATATCGCAATGGCGCAGCGCATTGGCCTTGCGGCCCTGGGTCCACAGGGTGGTTTGATCTTTCCATTCGGACCGGCGCTTGCGCCACAGCGGATTGGTCGCCATGACGTTGCCCAAGCAGAGCGGCAGGCCGGCATGATCCAGGCGCTGGGTCATGCGTTCCGCCAACTCAATGAACCAGCCGTCGATTTCCGTGTGATCGGCGTCGGCATAATCATCGATGATGAAGCCGTTGTCCTGATCGGGGTGAATGTAATTCTCACCGCGCCCGCCGGAACCCATGACGATCACCGCGAAAGGCACCGGCGCCGGGCCCAGGCCTTCGGCAACCATCTCGTGGCAGGCCCTGGCGACGATCCGCCGGTATATGTCATTGTTGATATGGGTCAGCAGGGCCTGAATTTCTGGCGGCGGCAGGCCTTCTTCCAACAACTGGATTGCCAACGTCGCTTGGGTCGCCTTGATCTCGCGCAAGCCGTCATCGGAATCATCGCGGCTCAGGTCGTCGATCTGCCCCATCAAGTCCGCCGCCGCGTGCCCCAGGGCATCGTTGAGATCCAATATGCCGCTCAACGTGCCGTCGTTCGCGACCACCGGCATGTGCCGATACCCTAGCCGGCGCATGCGGGCGACGGCGTAATAAAGGTATTCGTCGGCGCGGATGGTTTTGACCGGCGCCGACATGATGTCGGCGGCATGTTGATCGGCGCTAGCCCGCAGGGCGACACGCCGGACGATGTCTTGTTCGGTAATAATGCCGGCAACCCGTTGATCATCGGTGACGACAACGGCGGCCGAGCGTTTCTCCGTTGCCATCCGGCCGACCGTATCGCCAAGCGGCGTCGTCGGCGAAACGCTCAGGACGTCGGCGCGGCTGAAGTCGCGAACCAGTTTTGAAAACACCGCCGTTCGAGTTGCCATGTCAGTCTCGCAGTTGGTCGCTTCCCGGTGCATCAGAACTTTGCGGTCGCCATGCCGCCAAGACCTCGGGGCCTTGCATCTCGGACTTCAACTCGTCGCGCACATGCTTCCATTTGAACCGCATGGAGTTGATGACAATCTCCGTGTCGAACTCCTTCAATTGCGGTGCGATGGGGGCCCACTCCAGCAGGGCGGCCGGGGACCGGGTAAAAGCGCTTTCGCTTTCGTCGACGTCGGCCCAGTCCGTGCCGCGCGCCCGAATTTCAAATGCTTCCTTGGCTTTCGCAAAACTACCGCGCTGTTGATCAGTAATCTCGTCTTCTTCTTCAAATATCCCGGTCGCCAGATGGATGGCGATGGCGGTTAAATCGGTTGGCGAGGCGTTGGCGGTGCGGCCCAGATGCGCGACGGAAAACACCGCCAGATCGGAAACGCAGGCCAAATAGATTTCCCATTTGGAAATATTGATGGACTGAACGAAAACTTTATCCTCGAACAAAGAGGTATAACGGGTGCCGGCGCGGGTTTTCAAATATCCGTAAAGGGTCGTCTGGGCGATGTACTTGGCCCGCTGCTCGACGAATCGCCGAAGTTCGATTGGTGACGTAACCGGCTGGCGACGGCGTTTTAGCCCCAAAGTCACAGCGACTTCAGACCAAGCATTAATTAAGCGATTACAATAAGATATGAAGGAGTTTTGCATGCCAATGTACATTTAAATTGCGTTCAACAGGGAGATAATGGTACCTATTTTCCTAATTATGCGTCTTGATCTTTTCAAGGGGCCAAAAAAATTGCATCGGTGACTGCTAAGCTGATGTAGATGAAAACGCACTAGGGAGAAATGTACTGGTTTCTAGAGATCAGTACATGTCCAAAGTTTCGGACCTACCACCCGATGCCTTGGACAGGTGCATGCCCCGCCAATTCGGGGCACATTTTGTAGCAGGGGAGAAGCTATATGTCTGACGTATCTGCTGAGACACTCGCGGCCCATTGGGCCAAGACTAAGAGGCTGACCATGATCGTCCTTGCGATCTGGTTCGTCTTTTCATACGCGATTCATTGGTTCGCCGATTCATTGAATTCAATGTCGTTCCTTGGGTTCCCGCTTGGCTATTACATGGCCGCGCAGGGTTCTCTGTTCATATTCGTCGTCTTGATCTGGTGGCTTGCTCGCAGCCAGGAAAAGATTGACGAGGAATTCGGCGTTGCCGAAGAAGACGCGTAGGAGGGAAGAACAATGAAGGGAGATTTTATCAGTAATCTGCCCAAGGTGTACGGCATGTATACCGGGGGCTTCATCGTCTTTATCCTCATCATGGCCGTCTTGGAGCAAATGGGCGTCAGTGCCGAAACCATCGGTATTCTGTTCGTCGCCTTCACCATTTGTATTTATGCCGGCATTGGCTGGTTGTCGCGGACCATGCAGGTTGATGCCTATTATGTGGCGGGCCGTCAGGTTCCGGCGCTGTTCAACGGCATGGCGACAGCGGCGGACTGGATGTCCGGCGCGTCCTTCGTGGCCATGGCCGGCGGCATCTACTTCGGCGGTCACGGCTATCTGGCCTTCGTCGTCGGTTGGACCGGTGGTTATGTGCTGGTCGCGGCCTTGATGGCGCCTTATCTGCGTAAGTTCGGCTGCTACACGGTGCCGGATTTCGTTGGAACGCGCTATGGCGGCAACTTGGCCCGGTTCTTTGCCGTGCTGACCTTGGTTATCGCATCGTTCACTTATGTGACGGCGCAGATCAACGCGACGGGCACCATTGCCTCACGCGCGCTGCAAATTCCGTTTGAAGTGGGTGTGTGGTTCGGCCTTCTCGGTATTCTGCTCTGCTCCATGCTGGGTGGTATGCGGGCTGTGACCTGGACCCAGGTGGCGCAGTACATCGTGCTGATCATCGCCTACCTGATCCCTGTGTTCTGGATGTCCAACAAGCAGAACTTCGGTCTGATTCCGCAGTTCTCTTATGGGGATGCGGTCATGCGGGTGACGGAGTTGGAGACCTTGCATCAACTTGGGGCTGTTAAAGCTCAAGCGGTTGCCGGGTTGAAGGCCTTGTCCGTGCCACACGCGGCGGCCGGCGATCCATGGAAGTTTGTCACGTTGGTGGCTTGTATGATGCTGGGTACAGCGTCATTGCCGCACATTCTGATGCGTTATTTCACCACACCGTCGGTGAAAGCGGCGCGCCAGTCCGTGGCATGGTCCCTGCTCTTCATCTTCCTGCTGTACTTCACGGCGCCGGCCTTGGCCACGTTCACGAAGCTGCAGGTTCTGGATCCGAATTTGGCAACCGGTATCATCGGCAAAGCTTTGGCTGATGTGCAGGCCCTCGATTGGGTGCAGAAATGGGGAAGTGTCGGCTTCTTGAAGATCATAGATGCCAACGGTGATGGCATTGTCCAGATCAACGAGTTCTTCATGCGCGGCGATATCGTCGTGTTGGCAACGCCGGAAATTGCCGGTCTGCCGTATGTGATCTCCGGTCTGGTCGCTGCCGGTGGCATGGCTGCCGCCATGTCGACGGCTGACGGTCTTCTGTTGGCCATCGCCAACGCTTTGTCCCACGATCTCTACTACAAGATGATCGACCCCACCGCCGACACCAAGCACCGCTTGATCGTCGCCCGGGTTCTGTTGATTATCATCGGGGCACTGGCGGCGATTGTTGCCAGCTTTAAGCTGACCTCTATCCTCGGGGCTGTGGCCTGGGCGTTTGACTTCGCCATGTCCGGGCTGTTCTTCCCGATGGTGTTGGGTATCTGGTGGAAACGGGCCAACCGTGCCGGCGCGATTGCCGGTATGGCGCTCGGTCTCGCCTCAGGTACTCTTTATCTGTACATGGTCAGATGGGGCGGTATGGACCCGTGGATGGGCATTGACCATCTCAGGTTCGGCATCATCGGCGCCACGGTGAGTTTGGTCTCCATGGTGGTGGTGACGCTCATGACTCCGGAACCGGATCAGGAAACCCAAGATATGGTTGACGAGATGCGGATTCCGAGGGGCAAAACGATTCTCGATGAGAATCATTAAGCCCGACTAAAATCTGAAAGGCCGGGGCGAAGCTTGTCTTCGCCCCGGTTTTTTTGCCCAATGCTTTGTATGACCTGTATCAGTTTGACGGTAGGGAGTTGCCGGTGACCGAAGCCTTCCCGATTTGGGTAATCGTCATCGATTACATTCTCGGCGTGATCATGTGGACGTTGATCGGGCGCGCCGCCATGAACGTCTTCCTGCCCGAAGATTCCGAATTCTTTTTTATGAAATTTTTTGTCCGCGCGACCAATCCGTTGCTGCATCTGTTCCGGCCGGTGACGCCGGGTTTTTTGATTGCCCCCATGGTGCCCTTGTTCGTCGCCTGGTTTTTCTATTTGGTGCGATTCTACCTCATGCCCTGGGTGTTGGGTTACGACGTTATGGGCATGCTGTCGTTTCCCTTGGAAGGTGAGATCGCCCGAACCATCTATCAAATCGGCAAATAGAAATTATCCGCTGTTTGGGTCGCCATTCTCTGCGCTTGAATGCTTTCCGATGGGCTTGCAGATAGACAGACTATCGACTCCAAGACATTATTTCTGAAATACTAACTTCGGAAAAATGTCGATCTTTGGCTGGATCATGAAAACGTTCTTCGGCGCTGGCGCGGAGAACGGATCTCCGGATACGGAGGATACGTCGGCGGACGCGGCGCCGGCCTCGAATGATTCACCCACCGCCAGGCAAGCCGCTGTGCCATCGCAGGGCACAAGTCAGCCGCCGGTTCCAAGTACGGAAGATGCCAGTCCCGTTCAATCGCCCCGCGCCGATCCTTCACAGGTCCGGATCCTTTTGGCGCCATTTCAGAATGACCGCGAAGGCCAATTTACGCAGCGATTTGCCGACTCTCTCAAAACCGGCCAATTCATTGACCTTCAGCAGATCGACGACGCACCGTCGGTGCCGGCGAAGCCGTTAACGACGAAGCAGGCCGGGGCGTTGTTTGGTGAAGCGGCGGGCCGATTGGCGCGGTCGGATGCGGATCTCTTGATTCTCGGCACCCTGAGCAAGGCCGGCTTGGCGCTGTTCTTTTTGCCGTCGGCACCGCCACCTGAAGCCCGACCGGATTGCTTCGGGTTGGGTGATTCGCTGACCGTTTCTCCGAACTTCGATGCCGATACCGCTAACCTTATTTATGCCTCGGTCCTGTGTGCCGTGTTGCCGATGAAAAACCAGGTGGCTCGAAATTTGTCGCCAGCTCTTGTAGCGGCGGCGGAAACGGCCATGCCCCTATTGAAGGCGGACACCGGCGAACGGGCGCCGGCTGAGATCGCTTCAATAATGACCCACCTGGGCGTTGTTGCGGCCAACGTCTGGCGCCTGTCCGGAAAATCCGGTGGTTTGGTATCAGCAATCGCCGGATTTCGCCGGGCCCTGGCCGAGGGGCCGAAAGAGGTGACGGCCTTGTCCCTGGCGGAATTGAAAATTCGATTGGCGGCGGCTTTGAAGGAACTGGCGGCGGTGCAAGATGATCTCGATCGCTACGAAGAGGCCGCAGATATTCTTGAGAGCGTTGCCGGAGTGCTTAACCGTTCGACCCATCAACGCGAGTGGGGGCTGGCCTATAAGGCGCTTGGCGATGTTTTGCTGCTGCGTGGCCAGAAAGTGGCGGAGGCGGGCGATTGCAAAAATGCGGTCACCGCCTACGACGCGGCGTTGCAGGTATTTACCAAAGAAACGGACGCGGCCCGATGGTCAGACGTCATGAGCCAACGCGGCGCGGCGCACATGATTTGGGGGGCCCTTGGGGCAGGGACAATTGAACTCGCGCAGGCCGTGGCAACCTATCGCGAAGTTCTCGCCCAGCGAAGCCAGGCGACCGAGCCATTGCATTGGGCTCTTGCGTCGAACAACTTAGGCACGGCGGCCTTTGCCTTGGCGAAGCGCACGCGCGACGGTGATCTCATGCGCGAAGCGACGGTCAGTTTTGATGGCGCGTTGGCGATCTATCAAAAGCATGGGCAAAGCCAGTCGGCCGAAATTGTCCGCAAGAAAATTCAACGCGTCGAGCGCCTTCAAGCACCCGGATCGGAATAGTTCCGGCAGGGCGTAGCGGGCCGACGCCCATTTCCGCCCGGTGCATGGGGGTGTGGCGGGAACGGCGGTTGTAAACCGCCTCGCACTCATGTACCTCAGACGGATTGCCGCTGCATTTGGAAACGCCATGACCTCCATCCTTTTACTCGGCCTGTTTATCGGCATGCAGCATGCCCTGGAGGCCGATCACATTGCCGCCGTCGCCAGCATCGCGGCGCGCGAGACATCGGTTCGACGGGTGGTGACTCACGGCGCCGTTTGGGGGGTCGGGCATACGCTGACGCTGATGGGATTTGCCGGCGCCGCGCTTTATCTGAATCTTGCCGTCGGTGCCGAAATGTCACGGTGGTTGGAGGGTGGTGTCGGCCTGATGCTGATGATCTTGGGCGGGCATCTGGTTTATCAGCTGATCCGTGACCGCATTCATTTTCACGCCCACCGCCACGGCGACGGGGTCGTTCATGTGCATGCCCATTCGCATCGCGGCGAAGCGCGGGAACACCAGGCGTCCGCACACGATCATGCGCACCCGCGGGGCATGCCCGTGCGCACGCTGTTTGTGGGCATGATGCACGGTATGGCGGGGACGGCGGCATTGCTGGTTTTGACGACCTCGACATTTGGCGATCCGCAGTTTGGTCTGATTTATATCGCCCTGTTCGGCTTGGGGTCGGTCGTCGGCATGGCGGCCCTATCGGCGCTTATTGCCGTACCGCTGGGGTACTCGGCGAAGGCTTTGACCTGGGTAAACAGTGGAATGCAGGGGGCTGTCGGCACCGCCACCTTGGTTTTCGGCGGCGTGATTGTCTTGCGGGTGTTATCGGTTTGACGGAATAGTCAGGTAGCTGCCGGCTGATACGTATTGGGTGGTCGGCAGCGACAGACGAAATACCGGATCACGCAGAACGCGGTCCAGAAAATCCAGATTTGTCGACGGACCGGCAATGTCCACATGTTCAAGAACCGGGACCATCAGATCGATGGCCGCGCCGCGATCCGGCCCACGGACGATGACTTTGGCGATCAACGGATCATAGTGGGGCGTTATGGTGTCGCCTTGGCGAAGCCCCGTATCAATGCGCAAATCGTCCATGGCGTCCGGGACCTGAAACCGGCTCAGAGTGCCGGGTGAGGGCAGGAAATTCTTCTCGGGCCGTTCGGCGTAAATGCGGCATTCAATCGCCGCGCCGTGCATCTCGATCTCTGATTGCGCCGCCGGTTCCAAAGTGCCGCCGGCCAGCTCAATCTGCGACCGAACCAGATCAATGCCAGTGATCATTTCGGTGACCGGGTGTTCGACCTGAATGCGGGTATTCATTTCCAGAAAGTAAAAAGTCTCCGCATCCCGGTCGACAATGAATTCGACTGTGCCGGCGCCGCGATAGCGCTGAGACCGGACAAGGTTCATGGCTGCGTCATACATCCCGTCCCGAACTTTTGGCGGAATGTGCGGGGCCGGGGCCTCCTCGATAATTTTTTGAAAGCGGCGCTGGACGGAGCAGTCGCGGTTAAAAAAATGAACCCCCGCACCATTACCGTAACCAAAAACCTGGACTTCCACATGCCGGGCATTGGTGATGTAGCGCTCCAGATAGACGGTGCCGTTGGCGAAGTTCCGCGCGGCCAGGGCCGCCGTTTTTCCGACCTGGGCGGCCAGTTCGGCCGGGTCTTCAACCAGCCCCATGCCAATGCCGCCGCCGCCGGCGGCGGCTTTCACCAGAAGCGGATATCCGATGGCCTCGGCGGTGCGCGCCAGGGTCGCCGTGTCCTCGGCATTAATGGGACCGCTGCCGGGCAAGATGGGAACCCCAGCCGCTTCGGCGATCCGCCGGGCTTGGTGTTTGTCGCCCATATCGGCAATGGTCTGCGGTCGCGGGCCAATCCAAACCAAGCCGACCGTCTCCACGGCGTCGGCAAACGCTGGATCCTCGGCCAGAAACCCGTAACCCGGATGGATGGCCTCAGCGCCGGTCTCGGCCGCGGCACGCAAGATGGCGTCCGCGTTTAAGTAGCTCTGTGCCGCCGGCGCCGGGCCAATGGCCACCGCATCGTCTGCCATCTCCACATGTTTGGCGTCGGCGTCGGCCTCCGAGAACACGGCGACTGTGCCAATGTCCATCCCGCGGCAGCTTTCCATGACCCGGCAGGCAATCTCGCCCCGGTTGGCGATGAGGATTTTGCGAAGCGCCATAATCTTTCCCTACGGTGCGACGCCCGCCTTGGCGCGGCGGCCAAGACCGATTTTCAACCGGTTGTCGGCTAGCGCGATGTAGTCGCACAGCAGTGGCCGGGTTTCCCGTGGATCGATAATCTCCTCGACGGCCAAAGCTTCGGCCGTGCGGAAAGGTGATGAATAGGCACGTAACTCCGCTTCAAGCTCTTTCTCCCTGGCCTTTGGGTCGTCTGCTGCGGCGATTTCGCGCCGGAAGGCCGCGGCGACGCCGCCTTCGACGGGCAGGGAACCCCATTCGCCGCTGGGCCAGGCCAGCTTTAGGTCGATATCGTTCTTATTGCAGGTCGCCATACCGGCCATGCCGTAGCATTTGCGGATGACCAGCGTCACGGTCGGCACGGATAATTGGCCGGCCATATAGACCGCCCGCATGCCTTCGCGCAGTGTGCCGGCGGATTCCGCTTTCAGACCGACCATGAAGCCCGGTACATCGACGAAAAAGACCAGCGGTATGTGGAAAGTATCGCACAATTCCATGAAGTGGATTTGTTTGCGTGCAGCGTCGGCGTCCATGGCCCCGGCATAGACTTTCGGGTTGTTGGCGATGATCCCAACGGGCCGCCCGCCCAGGCGCGCCAGCATGGTGATGACGGCGCGGCCATAGGTTGGCCGGATCTCAAAACCCGAGTCCCGATCGACGACCATGCCGACAAGTTTTTTCATGTCGTAAGACTGGGTGCGGCTGTCTGGGACGATATCCAACAGACCTTCGTCGCATCGGTTCGGCGGATCATCGGCATCGAGCCGGGGCGGCAATTCCCAGACGTTTTGCGGCATGAAGCTCAGGAATCGCCGGACCTGATCGAAGGCGTCCTCCTCGGTGGTCGCAATATTGTGGATGGCGCCGGCCTTATTGACGGCGACGGCGGGACCGCCGAGTTCTTCCTTGGTGATCTCCTGACCCAGCGAGCGTTTCACCACCGGCGGGCCGGCGGCGAAAATCTGGCTGGTGCCGTCGACCATGACGGAGAAATGCGACAGGATCGCGCGTCCCGCCGGCCCGCCGGCAGCGGTGCCCAGAACGGCCGATACGACCGGCACCTCGCCCAGCAATTGAACTGACCGCTCAAAACCGTCGACGCCTGGAAATACCACGAAGCCGCGGCGTTTCGCCGATGTCACCGTGCCGCCGGCACCGTCGATGAGGTTGACCAGCGGCATCTTGTAGTGATGCGCCAGGTCTTCGATATAGCCGCCCTGGCCGCCCTTGCGGCGCTGGGCGCCGAAGCTGGTGCCGCCGCGGACGGTGAAATCCTCGCCGCCGATGGCCACCGGCCGCCCGTCGATACGGCCCGAGCCGCCGACGTAAGGCGCCGGGGTGACAGAATTCAATTGCAGATTTTCATCGTAGTCGGCGGTGCCGGCCAACGTGCCAATTTCGCGAAAGCTCCCCTTATCGGTCAGCTTGTCGATCCGTTCGCGAACCGTCAGGCGCCCGGCCTGATGCTGGCGGTCGATATTGTCGGCGCCGCCCATCTCGGCGGCATACCTACGGCGCCGGCTGAGTTCGCTGACTTGTTCGGCCCAGAAGCCGTCGGTGTCGTCTAATTCTCGATCAGACATAGAATCTGGTCCTCATCAACGGAATCCTCGGGCGCCACGAGGATCTGCGAAAGTTTGCCGGCGGCCGGCGCTTCGACGGGAATTTCCATTTTCATGGACTCCAGAATCATGATCAGGTCGCCTTCGGCGACGGTATCGCCAACCGCCTTCTCGATTTTCCAAACCGAGCCGATGACCTCGGAGGTCACTTCGATGCTTGCCATATTTCGGGTCTCCCGTTCGTCGCGTGTTCAATAGGTCGTTGGCCAGGCACCCATGCGGTGTTGGCCGATGCCGCCGGTCGGGCGCAGTTCATGAATTTCCAATTGCTGAATGAGATATCGACGCGTGGCAGATGGCGGGATCACCGATTGCACGGCGAATATTTCCGCCAACCCGTACGCCGAGGCGTCGTTCTCCATCTGTTGGCGGATTTCGCGCTTGCGCGCGTCATCGGCCGGCTGACCCCAGGTGACGATCTCGGTGGCGTAATCAGGATCCATGAAGCTGATCTCCGCCGTCGGCCAGGCGGCAACGTCATCGGAATTTCGCCCGCCGCCCATGTTCAAATAGGCCTGTCCGTAGCTTTTGCGCATGATCACCGAGAGCTTCGGCACCGTGCACATCTGCAGGGCCTGCATGAAGTTCATGATCTTGCCCGGCGCCTTCTGGCGCTCGCCTTCGATGCCGATGACGAAGCCGGGCGTATCGACCAGCAAAATCAGCGGGATGTTGAAGGAATCACAGAGCACCGTGAACCGGGTGGCTTTTTCACACCCGGCGACGTCCAAGGCGCCGGCCTTGCCCATCGGGTTCGATGCCAGGAAGCCGACGGTTCGGCCGTCCAGGCGGGCCAGCCCGGTGACGCAAGTCCGTCCGAACTTCGGCTTAAATTCGAAGAAACTATCCAGATCGGCCAGACAATTGATGATCTTGCGCACGTCATAGCCGCGTTTGCGGTCCGTTGGCAGGATGTCTTCAATCCGCGCAGCACCGGCGTCACTGCCGGCAGGGACGGCGGCGCGCGGCGGCACCTCGTTGCAATGCGACGGCATGTAGGACAGGAAAGTATTGATTTCCGCCAATGCCTCTTCGTCCGTATCGACGACCCGATCGACTAGGCCGGACACCTGACTGTGCAGTTTCCAACCGCCCAAATCCTCGGCTTCAATGTCCTGACCGATGGCCATGGAGGCTAGACCCGGGCTGGCCACCGCCATCACGGCGCCGCGCCGCATCACCGTGAAATCGGCCAAACAGGCATACCAGGCGGACGACCCGTAGCATTGGCCGAGCACAGCAGCGGCCCAGGGGGTTTCGCGCTGGCGCACGTATTGTCCGGGGTCGTGGCCCAGGTTATTGCCCATGCCCCGCGCGCCCATGTTGTCGGGCATGCGGGCGCCTGAGGATTCGCCCAAGAACACCAACGGAAACCCGCGCTGCGTGGCGACCCGTTTGACGTGGCCGATCTTCTTCATGTTGGTGGCGCTGGACGACCCGCCCTTGGTGGTGAAGTCGTTGGAAATCAGCCCCACCATGCGCCCGTCAACCTTGGCAAACCCCGCCACCTTACCGTCGGCCGGCGTCTTGTCGTGGTCCTCGGGGACCATGGAAGAGACCGCCAGCAGGCCCGTCTCAGTCCAACTGTCTGAGTCAATGAAGGCATCAATGCGCGAACGGGCGTTCAGCACGCCCTGTGCATCGCGCCGGGCCAGCCGGTCCGGGCCGCCCATGGCGCGGGCGCGGTCCTCGCGGGCTTGCAGGTCGTTCAGAAGTTCCTCGAAATTCATTCGACGTCTCCTTCCGGCGGCAGGCCGTTGCCATGCAGGACACCGTCGCGGGCCAGTCCATTGATTGCGCTGTCCTCCATATGGAGTTCCGTTTGCAAGACGTCGCGGGTATCGGCGCCGATGTCACGGCCGCTCCAGCGGATGGCGCCGGGCGTGTCGGAAAGTTTCGGCACGATACCGGTCATGGTGATGGGCCCGAGGTTCGGATCGTCCACGTCGACCAGCATCTGGCGCGCTTGATAATGCGGGTCATCGAAGATATCGGCCACCGTGTAGATCCGCGCCGCCGGCACCTTGGCGGCGTCCAGGGTGGTTTCCAACTCGCCCAGGTCGAGGGTTCTTGTCCAGGCGGCAACGGCATCGTCGCAGGCGGCCATGTTTTCGGCCCGCGCGACGGCGCTTTCAAATAACGGATCGGTGCTCAGGTCAGGCCGGCCCATGGCCGTCGCCAGGCGCCGGAATACTGCGTTCGAGGCGGCGGCCAGAATAATGTAGTGCCCGTCCCGCGACGGATAGATGGAATTCGGCGCGTTGCCGGGCAGATGTGATCCGGCGCGCTCGGCGACGATGCCCAACTGCTGAAAGACCGGGATGTGCGGCTCCATGAAACTGAAAGCGCCTTCGTAGAGGGCTGAATCAACGACTTGGCCTCGCCCGGTGCGGGATCGCTCGTGGACCGCCATGACCGTGCCGAAGGCCGCATACAGTCCGGCGATATAGTCGGTCAGGGACGTTGCCATGCGGGGCGGCGGCCGGTCCGGGTCACCGGTAATTTCGCGCAGCCCGCTGACCGCTTCGCAAACCACACCATAGCCGCCGCGCCGGCTGTAGGGGCCGTCCTGGCCGAAACCGCTGACCCGGACCATGATCAGGCCGGAATTAACGGCGCTGAGGTCGGCGTAACCCAGGCCCCAACCTTCCAGGGTGCCGGGCCGGAAGTTTTCGACAACGATATCGGCGGTCTCACATAGTTGGCGGGCCAGATCGCGGCCCTTATCCGTGCGTAGATTGACCGAGGCGATGCGCTTGCCGCGTTGCATCGACGCGTTGTAGAGCGAGCGGCCGTCCTTGCGATGACTGAAGGACCGGACGGCGTCGCCGTCGGCCTGTTCGATCTTGATCACGTCGGCGCCGAAATCGGCCAGCAGGCGGGCGCAGAACGGCCCGGCGACGGTCGAGCCCAATTCGATGACACGAAGATCACGTAAGGGGCCGGCGGCGCCACCGGCCGGGGGGATGGGTTTATCGGTCATAGCAGATACTTCTGATAATCCTGGAACCATTCGCGCGAACTTTGGATATTGGCGCGCTTTAAATGTTCTGCTTCTGCCGCCTCGCCGGCCCGCATGGCGGCCAGGATTTCTTGATGCTGGCGCCGACCCTCTTGGGCCCGGCCGGGGACCAGAACAAGCCGGCGGATCAACACCTGGGTACGGTCGTAGAGGCTGTCCAAAAGGTTGCTCAAAACTTCGTTATCGGCGGCGATGATACAGCGCTGGCGGAACAGGTAGATGGCCGCCACATAAGCATCCAGATCGTTGCGCGCCAGGGTGCCGCCCATGTTATCGCCGAACAGATCAATCAAGTCATCCCAGGCGCCGGCCGGCGCCTTTTCCGTCGCCAGACGCACCGTCTGCGCTTCCAGCACCTCGCGGACCTCGAACAGTTCGCGGATGCGCTCGGCCTCCAGACGGGTGACGATGGCGCCGCGGTTCGGGATCCGTTCGATTAGGCCGCGCTCTTCCAGGATGCCGAAGGCGTCACGAATGCGCGCCCGGGAGACGTCGAACTCGCCGGCCAAATCCTGTTCGCGCAAGCGGCTGCCGGGCGGCAGATCATGATCGACGATGCGCCGGCGCAACTCGGCCAGAATGCCGTCCGGATCAGCCTTATCCGCACCGGCGGAACGGCGTTTGATTGTGGATTTCCCCAGCGTCAAAACGGCCCCCTACGGCTTGTCACGGACTGACGGTGAATTATGCTGGCAATATTGTCAACAATCTAGCTGACACAGCGCGCTTGGTGATCTGATCGTGCAACATAGGAAACACCGAACTAGACGGGTTTGTCGCCCTGGATGGTCACGCGGCGCATGTGGCGGCGCTGACCCGGATAGTCGTTCACGGCAAAATGCAGGGTGCAGCGATTGTCCCAAATGGCCAGGGTGCCGGGTTGCCACCGCAGCCGGCAGGTGAATTCCGGGCGCACCGCGTGTTCGGCCAGAAAGCTGATCAATGGCGCGCTTTCCTCAACGGTCATCTCTTGAAACCGCAGGGTATGGGAGATATTCACATACAATCCCTTGCGGCCGGTTTCCGGATGGGTGCGGACCACCGGATGGACCGATTGCAGGGCATCACTGCCATCGTTATAGGCGTTCTTCATGCCCGATAGGCTGCCGATGCGTGCCGCCCGGCCGCCCGGGTACAGTTTATCCGAATCATTCACCGCATGCAGGCCGTCGAGCATGGCCTTCATGCCGTTGGACAGCGCCTCATAGGCGCGTGCGGTATTGGTGAACAAGGTGTCGCCGCCGGCCGCCGGCACCTCACACGCATAAAGCAAAGTTGCCGCATCCGGCTCCGGCTTATAGGTCGTATCCGAATGCCAAACACCACCGAAGTTCATGGTGTCGTCCGGCGTTTTGATCAGTTCATGGGCCTCAGGCGTGCCGTCGACGCCGCTGAGATAGGGGTAAATGATCGGCTTTCCAAATAACTGTGCCGCATCGACCTGCTCGGCCGCGCTCAAGGTCTGATCCCGGAAATAGATCATGTGATGGTCCAGGAAGGCGCAATGGATTTCATCGCGGGCCTGATTGCTCAGAGGGCTGGACAGATCAACGCCTGAGATTTCGGCGCCGATGGCGCCCGATAGTCGGCTTATCTCAACGTGGCCTGATGTCATGCATCGTGCTCCGGCGCCCATTCACGGTGGCGATTTGCCTTGGCCGCTGTTGATGATCAAAAAGACGTGCCAAAGGTTTGTCAAAAATATTCATTTCAAAGGTCACCAGCGATCCCCGCGCCATGAACAGCGCGCCCTTTTCCTTGGTGTCGCCGTAAAGATTGAAACTTCTGCCTGAGAGATGGTTGCCGTAGCCGGCGCTTCGCCATACAAAGTACATGGCAGCTGACATTCGCGAGACAGATGAGGTTTCGGAGGGGCCCGGCCCTGTAGACGAGGAAACGGGTTTTGAAACGCATAGGCGGAATGGTTGGCGTCGGCATTGTTCTGGCCACGTTAATGCTTGCAGGTATCGCCGGGTCCATCTGGGCCGGCAACAAGCTGGATGGCGCGGCGAAAAGCGAATGGCTGAAAAAGTTTCGAATTGACGCGGCGCGCCTGACCGACGGCGTTTTGTTTTGGTCATCAAAGACCAAGGTCAACCTGCGGGCGATTGCCAGCCAGGTGAAAGCGGTCGGCATCTCGGACCAGGATGCGTTTTTAAAATTGATCGATGACGCGGCTTCGTGGGACCCCGATGTGACCTTCGACAGCGTCGCCTTCGCGCCGCGCGTCATGCGCCCGGAGCGTCAGGATTTCGAAGCGCGTCATGGCGCCGCCCTCATCAGCATTTCGGCGCCGGGCGAGACGGCGCCCCCGGTCTTCATGAGTTTTGGTGTGACCATGTCGTCGGTCGGCGACGGTTTTCTTAAACCGATGAACGATCTGACCACCCATGCCGCCCTGAAGACCACTGTCGCAAGCGCTTTTCGGCTGCCCGGTGACGTCATTCTAGGGCCGACCTACTCCGCCGAAAATGGCCATAAGATGGTGCTCATCGCAACCCAGGCCGAAACCGTTGAAGGCAAGGGTGTGATGGTCGCCGAGCTGGATATCTCGGAATTCTTTTCCATATTCTCTTCGGATAATCTGCCCAAGGGCCTCAAGTTACGGCTCATTGAACGCGATAGCGAAGCGCGCTCGGAAAATGCCTTTCATCCTGTCATCGGCAATATGACCGCGGACCGCGACGTATTGGAAACGGAAGTTTTGCGGGTCGTCAGCGGTCAGGCCCGTTGGGACTTAAACTGGGATATCACCGCCGAATATCTTGGCGGGCCGTCAAATTTTTCCGCCGTGCTGGTGCAAGTCGGCGGCACTTTGTTGTCGATCTTGTTGTTTGGCACCATCGGATATTTGGCATTCCAGAATATCCGTTTCCATGCGCAAGTCGCCGAACGTACGGCGGCGTTGTCACAGAATTCGATGATTGTTCAATTGACGATGGATTCAATTGATCAAGGGTTTGCGGTTTGGAATGCGGACCAGCGATTGGTTGTCTGGAGCCGGCGTTGTTACGATTTTTGGCTGGAACCACCCAAATCCGTGCTTCGAACCGGTATGCATATGAGGGACCTGTTGCTTCATTTGGCCGATGCCGGCGCCTTTGGCGCGGATGCGAATGCAACGACCGTCGATGCCGAGATGGACCGCATCTTCGCTGCCGGTCAGGCTTCCGAGGATCAATTTGACCTGCCCAATGGGCGGAATGTCCACGTGCGCCGTTTCCCCTTGGAGCATGGCGGCTATGTCGCCGTCTACTCGGACGTCACCGAACAAGAAGAAGCAACACGCAGCCTTAATCTGGTCAATCAGGATCTGGAAATCCAAAAGAAAATGGCTGATGACGCAAGTCGCGTGAAGACCGAATTTCTTGCCACAATGAGTCATGAAATTCGCACACCAATGACTGTCGTCATGGGATATGCCGATCTCTTGCTGGAAGAAGACCTTCCGGCGGACAGCAAGAATATGGTCACGAAGATTAAAGATTCCTCGCGATCCCTACTGGTAATCATCAACGATATTCTGGACGTCTCGAAGTTAGAGGCAGGGAAGTTGGAAATCGAATATCTCGACTTCCATTTGCCAGCGATGATCCAGGGGGTTATGGCGATGTTTGGCGGGAAAAAATTGGGAAACCGCCGAAATGAGGTCGCCCTCAGCTTGTCAGTTTCCGACGATTTTCCGACAGCCGCTCATTCTGACCCCACCCGGTTGCGCCAAATTCTGGTGAATTTGATTGGCAACGCCCTGAAGTTTACGGATGAAGGCGACGTGAAGGTTGAAGTATCGTTGGAGCGGGTCGGCAAAAATGGACCCCGACTGATGTTTAGGGTTCACGACACCGGGATTGGCCTGGCGCCGGAAACGGTCTCAAAGCTTTTTACGGATTTCACTCAGGCCGATGCATCCATTACGCGGCGGTTCGAAGGATCAGGCCTGGGGCTTGCCATATGCAAGCGCTTGGTTGGCCTGATGGACGGTGAAATTGGGGTCGAAAGCGAATTGGGCGTTGGCAGTAATTTCTGGTTCGCGGTGCCTTTTGTGGCGGCGACAGCCGTGGTTGACGATGGAAGCCCCTTGCCTTCACCTCAGAGCGGGCCGGTTGCGACAGCGCGGGCCTTGAAAATCCTGGTTGCCGAGGACAATGAGGTTAACCAAGCCGTTATTGCGCAAACCTTGACGGCATTTGGCCATGAATTTGTCTTTGCAGGCAACGGCATACAGGCGGTCGCGGCACTTGAGGGAGATAGCTTTGATATCATTCTCATGGATGTCCGTATGCCGGAGATGTCCGGCACGGATGCAACACGGATGATCCGCCGCATGGACGGCCGGAAAGGCGACATCCCCATTGTTGCCTTAACCGCCGACGTCATGGCCGAGCACAAGGTCGAATACATCGACGCCGGGATGAATGCCGTTGCCACGAAACCGATCGACCGGGGCGAGTTGACCGCGGCCATAAATGCGGCGATGGGCGAAATCATTCATCCCCTGACATGACGCCGGTGTGTAGGGGACGGAACGGCCGCTTGCGCGGCCCTGTTATCGGGAATCTTTGAGGGTTCCGGTTGCTGCCGCCCAGGCGCCCATGGCTTGGCTCCAGTGGTCCGCCGTGGCGGGGTCAATATCGAACACGGTGAACCGAGAACCTTCGCGAATGCGGATACGCAGCAGGCGAACATTGTTGTCCATGGTGACGTCCTGGAGTTCGATTTTTTGGCCGAAGGGCGCGGAAAGCGCATCGACCGCGGTGACGACTGGGTCGCTCATCGGTGCCCCCAGGTAAACGCGGATTCCACCAAAAACTCCCAGTTCCGGGGCGTGTCGGGATAGTCCGGTTTAATATCAATTTCCAGCATGGCCTTGCCGGCGGCTTCCGCCCGGTCACGAATGGATGCGATCAGCTGATCGAAGGATCCATTTTGCGGATTCTGGGTAATGATCTCGCTGAGACGAATGAGATTGGACACGATAGATGACCCTTCAAATGGTGGATTGTTCAAACATCGGCAATGTCGGCGACATAATTGCGAAACCGGGCACGGAGGACGCGGCGTGCATCTCGGCCTTGCGGGGCATCATCGAAACCTTGTCGTCGGTGCAGGACATTGTTCGAGATAATGCCTTGGCCGACGCCAAGCCGGCCTTCAAAAGCCAGGTCCTCATGACTATCCAAATAGTCGCGGAGGAATGCCCGGGCGGCCTTGGTTTCGGCGGTGTCCCGCCATATGGCGTGGCGTTGGCGATGGGTGTAGCGCATGACCAGGCGTCCGGAAATTTCCGCAAAAACCGGACCGCTGACCGCGCCCCTGATTGTGCCGCCGTCGCAATCCTTCTCCAAATCATTGGCCGGGATCGTCAAGGCGTTGGCATCGCAAAGCGCCGATACCCACGCCGGGTTCGCGTCGCGGAGACGAATATAAGCCAGATCGGGATCGCGGACGGACAGCGCGCCGCCCTCCGGCGCGGGTTGTAAATAATGCAGGACCATGCCGCGGACCCATTGCCCGGTTGGATTATTGTAGCCGTCCGTGTGCCAGGCCAGGGGCTTATCCGAATAGGGAATGTAGGCCCGCCGATTGTCCTCGGGCGCGTTGGCAACGGCCAATTCGGTGACGCCGTTGCCCTCGGTCAATAGGGGCCGCTCAATGTCGCGCAGGCCGACCTGTGCTGACAGGGCAACCAAGGTGACCCCGTCCAATACCTTGTCCGTCTGATAGAGGGCAAAATTTCGGCGCCCGCATTGATCCGCGATGGCCCGGCGCTCGGCGCGGCTCAGGTGCTGGGGATCGCTAATTTGGATCGGGACCGCGGCGGCGGCGCTTGACCGGCCGGCCAATTTCGCCGCCCGCCAAAGCGCGTAGGCGCCATCGTCGTCGGCATTTGCCGGAAAAACGGGCGCTTGATCAGGGCTCAAAACTGCCACCGTAGGTCCACTTTCTTTGACGTCGCTTGGTTGATAGGGACGGCTCAACGATAGCATTCGCGCATCTTCGCTACATAATCAATGTTGATAATTTATATTTTTTGAATATGATAACGATCAGGCAGGGAATAAAGGTCCAATCCAGCACGACAAATAACAGGGACCTGCCGCCGAAATGGGTGGACGCCGATGGAAAGTTGCTGGCTTTCCATTCAGCGAGTGGAGGTGAACCGTGTCTAAAAAGAAGCATGAAACAAAAATGCTTGATGAACTGGAAGACGGCCCCTGGCCGAGCTTCGTCAGTGGGTTAAAGCGGCTGCGAGATGCCGACGACAAACAGTATGCACCGATGATGAACGATCTGTTGGGTCAGTTGGAGCATTCTTACGAGACCACGCGCGGCTATTGGAAAGGCGGCACGGTCAGCGTCTATGGCTATGGCGGCGGTATTATTCCCAGGTTTTCCGAAGTTGCCGAGGAATACCCCGAGTCCAAGGAATTCCATACGCTTCGCGTCATGCCGCCGGCCGGCATGCATTATTCCACCGAAGTGCTGCGCGATATCTGCGACATCTGGGAGCGTCACGGTTCCGGCCTGATTGCCTTCCACGGCCAGTCCGGCGACATCATGTTCCAGGGTGCGACCACGGAAAATGTTCAGTATGCCTTTGATGAACTGAACGAGTTGGGCTTCGATCTTGGCGGTGCCGGGCCGGCGCTGCGCACGTCCATGAGCTGTGTCGGACACGCGCGCTGCGAAATGTCCAACTTTGATGAGGCCCGCGCACTGCGCAGCGTCATTAATGAGTTCCTGGACGAAATGCACCGCCCGGCGCTGCCCTACAAATTCAAGTTCAAGTTCTCGGGCTGCCCCAATGATTGCGTCAACGCCATCCACCGGGCGGATTTCGCGGTTATCGGTACCTGGCGCGACGACATGAAGGTCGACCAGGAGGAAGTGAAGTCCTACGTCCATGAAGTCGGCCGCAAATACATGATCGACAACGTCATCACGCGCTGTCCGACCAACGCGCTCAGCCTCAATGATGATGACACGCTGGACGTCGACAACAAAAGCTGCGTGCGCTGCATGCACTGCCTGAACGTCATGAACAAGGCACTCTCGCCGGGCGACGACAAAGGCGTGTCCATCCTCATCGGCGGCAAGCGGGCTTTAAAGATCGGCGATCTTATGGGCACGGTGATCGTGCCGTTCATGAAGCTGGAATCGGATGAGGATTTCGAAAAGTTCACGGCATTTGCCGAGCGGATCATCGAGTTCTTTGCCGAGAACGCGCTTGAACACGAACGCATCGGGGAAACCATCGACCGTATCGGGATGCCGAATTTCCTGGCCGGTGTCGGCGTCGACATTGATCCCAACATGGTCGCGCATCCGCGCACCAACCCCTATGTGCGTACCGACGACTTCGACGATGCCGCCGCGGAATGGCGCGAACGCAAGGAACGCCGCGCCGCCGGTGCTGACAACATCATCGAAGACTTTGTGGCTGCAGAGTAGGGATTGAGAGATATGGCTGAAAAACAAACCCCCCGGCGCGCCATCGAATCCGGTGTGCCCGATCCCATGCAGTACATGCACCCGGTCATGAAGGCGAATTACGGCAATTGGGACTGGCACGACCGGCTGCGCCCGGGCGTCTTGCATCACGTCTCGAAAACCGGCGCGGAAGTCTGGACAGTGCGGGCTGGCACGCAGCGCCAGATGGATGTCTTCACGATCCGCAAGCTGTGCGACATCGGCGATGAATACGCCGAGGGCCATGTGCGGTTTACGACGCGCTCGAATATTGAGTTCATGGTGTCCAGCCAGGACAAGGTGAACCCGCTGATCGACAAGCTTCAGGCCGAGGGGTTCCCGGTCGGCGGCACGGGCAATTCCGTGTCGATGATTTCCCACACGCAGGGCTGGCTGCATTGCGACATTCCCGGCACCGATGCGTCCGGCGTGGTTAAGTCCCTCATGGACAAGCTGCATAAGGAGTTTGTGACCGAGGAAATGCCGAACCGGGTCCGCATCACCACGTCGTGCTGTCAGATTAACTGCGGCGGCCAGGGTGATATCGCGATCAACGTTCAATACACCAAGCCGCCGGTGATCAATCACGATCTGGTCGCCAACGTCTGTGAACGCCCGGCTGTCGTGGCGCGCTGTCCGGTGGCGGCGATCCGGCCGGCCATGGTCAACGGCAAGGCGACGCTGGAGGTTGATGAGAAGAAGTGCATCTGCTGCGGGGCCTGCTATCCGCCGTGCCCGCCCATGCAGATCAACAGCCGCGAATCTACCAAGCTGGCGATCTGGGTTGGCGGCAAGCATTCCAACGCGCGCTCAAAGCCGACGTTTCACAAACTAGTGGTCGCCAACCTGCCCAACAATCCGCCGCGCTGGCCGGAGGTTGAGGACATCGTGCTGAAGATCCTCTACGCCTATAAGGAAAACGCGCGGGATTGGGAGCGTATGGGTGAATGGATCGAGCGCATCGGTTGGCCCCGGTTCTTTGAAAGCCTGGATATGCCGTTCACGCATCATCACCTGGATGATTTCGCCGGCGGGCGCCAGGCGCTGAACGCGTCGGCGCACATCCACTTCTGATCGTCAGGCTGAATTCGGAGTTTCCGGGCAATGAAGATCGGTATCTTGGTCAACGAAGGGCCCTTCACCCACCAGGCATCGGACAGCGCCTACCACTTTACCAAGGCGGCCGTTGAAAAGGGCCATCAGGTTTTGCGGGTGTTTTTCTATTACGACGGGGTCAACAACGCCAATAAGCTGTCCGAGCCGCAATTCGACGACCGCAATCTGGTCAAAATGTGGGGTGAGTTGGCGGCCGACCACGGCATCGATCTGGTGGTCTGCGTTGCCGCCGCACTCAGGCGCGGCATCAAGGACGACATCCTGGCCGATGGCTTTCGCATTTCCGGGCTGGGCCAGCTTATCGAGTTGGGCATGGCGGCGGACCGCACCGTGGTTTTCGGGGATTGAGGGCGCGTCATGGGTGAGCAAAACAGCGTCGATTTTGACACGGAAGGCGTCAAAAAGAACTTCCTGTTCGTCAACCGCAAGGCGCCTTACGGCACCATTTATGCGCTTGAGGTTTTGGAGATGATCCTGATTTCGGCGGCCTTTGAGCAAAACGCCGTCATCGCTTTCATCGACGACGGGGTGTTTCAAATCCAAAAGGGCCAGGACACCACGGCCACGGGCATGAAGAATTTTTCCAAGACTTACGGTATCGTCGCAATGGAAAAAGAAGACGCTGACGAGGACGACGACATCGACATGGTCTGGCGGATTGTTGTGGAAAAGGAGTCCATGGAGGCCCGCGGCCTGACGCCGACGGACCTGATCTTAGACGTGGAGGTCCTGCCCAGCACCGAACTGGCCGATCTGATGGCCGTACAAGATGTTGTTTTCAGTGGATAATTTGATTATGAGCATGCTGCACACGGTGAATAAATCGCCCTTTGAACGCAATGCGCTGGAAAGCTGCCTGCGCTTGGCCCAATCGGGAAGTGCAGTGCTTTTGATGGAAGACGGCGTTTACGCGGCGCTTGCCGGCACCGACAAAAGCGCCTTGGTGGAAACCCGCCGTGGTGATCTGAAGTTTCATGTCTTGGCGGCCGATCTGGACGCTCGCGGCCTAGCCGAGAAGCCCTTGATCGACGGTGTCGAGACCGTCGATTATGCCGGCTTTGTCGATCTGGTCGCCGACAACGATGCCATGCAGGCGTGGCTATAGATTTTTTGGACAGCTGAACAAACGAAGCAGAAGAAGGAACGAAACATTATGGCTTATGAACTCAACGGTCAGACTGTCGATGCGGATGAAGAAGGCTACATCACCGACATCAGCATCTGGAGCGAAGAACTGGCCGGCCTGATCGCCACCGACGAAGATATCAACATGAGCGACGATCACTGGGAAGTGGTGAATTTCCTGCGTAACTACTACGAGGAATATCAGGTCGCGCCGGCGGTGCGGGTTTTGACCAAGGCGATCAAAAAGTCCTTGGGCGCCGATAAGGGCAACAGCGGCTATCTCTATGAGTTGTTCCCCTATGGCCCGGCCAAGCAGGCCTGCAAGATCGCCGGTTTACCGAAGCCGACGGGCTGCATCTAAGCCGAAACCATAAAAGCGTTCCGCCTTTTGTCCGTTGCCGGTCGGCCATCACCGGGCGCGGGCCAAGAGGTAGTGCGGGAGGGTATTCAGTTTGTCGACGGTCTTCGCGATGGTGCTGACATTTACCTTAGCCGTCCTTGTCGTCGGGGTCGCGCTGAAGGCGCGTCAATACTGGAAGACCCCGGCACCGCTGAAAATCGCGACCACACCGGCGCCGACGACAATGCCGGGCGTGGCGCTCAGGATGCTGCGTGAGGTGGTTTTGTTCGAAAGCCTGTTCAAGGCCAACAAATGGACCTGGCTGTTCGGCTATCTGTTTCACGCCGCCCTTTTGTTGGTGGTCCTGCGGCATCTGCGCTACTTCACGGAGCCGGTATGGGGGTGGGTCAGCCTGATCCAATCCTTCGGCAAGTACGCAGGATTTGCCATGCTCATCGGCCTTCTGGGGCTTTGGGCCCGGCGCTTTCTGGTTGACCGAGTGCGCTACATTTCATCGCCGTCCGATCATCTGATGCTGGCCCTGCTGGCCGGCATCGGCGCCTCGGGCTTGGCCATGAAATATGTGGCGCACACGGATATCGTGGCGCTGAAGGCCTTCGCGCTCGGACTCATATATCTGGATTGGCAACCCCTACCGACGGACCCGATCTTGCTCATTCATCTGGGATTGGTGGCCATATTGATGGTGGTCTACCCGTTCTCAAAGCTGCTTCACGCACCGGGCCTGTTCTTCAGTCCGACCCGCAACCAGCGGGATAACCCGCGCGAACAGCGTCATTTGGCTGCATGGGCGGCGGAAATGGAAGGCAGCCGCGATGGCTGAGGTGAAATTTGACATCCCCGAACTGGATGACGTGACCGTCGCACCGCCGGTGAGCGTCGATGCCATGGCCCATAGTCAGCCTTACGTGGCCAGCGCCGATCACCAAAAAGCCCTGGGGTTCCCGGAAGAACTGGTTGATGACTGGCAGAACAAGGCCATCGACAAGATGGGCGACCTGCTGACCAAATACCGCTCACTGCCGGTCTATCTGGATTCCTGCGTCAAGTGCGGTGCCTGCACGGACAAGTGCCATTACTATCTGGGTACGGGTGATCCCAAGAACATGCCGGTCGCCCGCCAGGATCTGTTCCGCAAGGTTTACCGCCGCTATTTCACCTGGGCCGGACGGGTCGTGCCGTGGCTGGTCGGCGCCAAGGATTTGACCAAAGACGTTCTGGACGATTGGTACAAATATTTTCACCAATGTTCACAATGTCGGCGCTGTTCCGTGTTTTGTCCCTACGGTATCGACACGGCGGAGATTTCCATGGCGGCGCGCGAGATCATGGACACGGTCGGCAAGGGCCAAAAGTACTGCAACGAGATCATCGGCAAGGTCCACAACATCGGCAATAACCTGGGCCTGCCACCGAAAGCCTTGCGGGCGACGCTGGACGATCTCGAAGAAGACCTGGAAGACGAAACCGGGCTGCAGATCAAGCTGCCGCTGGATGTGCAGGGCGCCGATGTTCTGTTGGTGACGCCGAGCGCCGATTTCTTCGCCGAGCCGCATGTCGACGGCCTGCTGGGTTATGCCAAGGTATTTCACCAATCGGAAACCAGCTGGACCATGAGTTCCTACGCCTCCGAGGCCGCCAACTTCGCCATGTTCGTGGGTTCTTACGAACAGATGAAACTGATCGCCGAACGTATCCGCAAGGCGGCCCAGGACCTGGGCGTCAAACGCATTGTTGTCGGTGAATGCGGCCACGCCTGGCGGGTCGCCTATAATTTCTGGAACACCCTGGCTGGCCCTTTTGATTTCCTGGATTCCAACTACCCCATCCCCCAGCATATCTGCGAATTCACCAATGATCTGATTCGCGACGGCCGGCTGAAGTTCGATAAATCCAAGAACGACCACATGACGATCACCTTCCATGATTCGTGTAACGTCTCACGTGGCTCGCGCATGGGACCGGACCCGGGCGGTCAGTTCACCTACCCGCGCGAGGTGATCAAGGCATGTTGCAATAATTTTGTCGATATGGCCGCCGATTCGATCCATGAGAACACCTATTGCTGCGGCGGCGGCGGCGGCTTGCTGACCGACGATTTGCTGGAACTCAGGGTCAAGGGCGCGAAGCCGCGCATGGAAGCCCTGAAGCAGGTGGTCGAAGACAATGGCGTCACCCACATGGCCGCCATCTGTGCCATCTGCAAAACCCAGTTTTCAAAAGTCATGCCGTATTACGGTTTCCGCATGGACCAGATTATCGGCGTCCATCAATTGGTCTCCAACGCCATCGTTCTGGATGGCGCCGTGACGGATGAGGATGACGACGACATTCCCGGAGGGACGATTGATGAATGAAATAAACGATCCGGTGAAACTGACCAACAGGCGGTATAAGGACGGCGATGCCGCGCCGCCGCCCATGCGTGAGAAGATCTTCGTTGGCGACACCAGTTATAAATGCCCGACCTACGTGCACCGCACGCCGCCCTGCCAAGGCAGCTGCCCGTCGGGCCATGAAATTCGCGGCTGGCTGGCCATTGCGCGGGGCATGGATAAGCCGCCGGTGGAGGGCATGGCCTGGCAGGAGTACGCGTTCCAGCGCATGGCCGAGGCCAATCCGTTTCCCTCCATCATGGGCCGGGTCTGTCCGGCGCCCTGCGAAGACGGCTGCAATCGCAATGCCCTGGATGACTTCGTCGGCATCAATGCCGTCGAACAGTACGTCGGCGATTGGGCCGTCGAAAACAAGATCACCCTCACTGGCCCTGACGCGGAAACGGGCAAGAAAGTCGCCGTCATCGGTGGCGGTCCGGGCGGTTTGGCGGCGGCCGGAAAGCTGCGCCGGCAAGGCCATGCGGTCACCGTGTTCGAAGCCCTGCCGACATTGGGCGGGATGATGGTTTACGGCATCCCCGGCTATCGCACGCCGCGCGACGTTGTCGCCGCCGAAATCCAGCGCATTCTCGACACCGGTATTGAGGTGAAGTTGGGGGTGCGCGTTGGCGAGGATGTTGCTCTCGAAGATTTGGAGAATGACTACGATGCCATCCTTTGGGCCATCGGCGCGCAAAACGGCCGGCCTCTGCCGGTCGAAGGCTGGGCTGACACGCCGAACTGCATCAGCGGCGTGGCATTTCTCCAGGCCTTTAATCAAGATCGGTTGAAGTTCGTCTATGAAAAGGTCGTCGTCGTCGGCGGCGGCGATACGTCCATCGACGTGGCGTCGGTGGCACGGCGCCTGGGACATATCGAAACCATCGCCGAAAAGGATCAACCTGAATCCGTAATCCTTGGCCACACGGCCCACGACGTGGCCGGCTCAATCGCCCGCCAGGGTGTCAAAGCCGTCCTTACATCATTGTTGCCCATGGAAGGCATGACCGCGGCGGAGCGTGAGCGCGAAGACGCGGTGCGCGAGGGCGTCGATATTCGCGGCGGCGTCATGCCGTTGGAGGTCGTTAAGGATGCCGACGGCCGCGCCATCGCGCTGAAGATGTGTGAATGCGATATGGACGGCATGAAGCCAGTGGCCAAGGAAGGTACGGAATTCGAAATTGAATGTGATCTGATCGTCTCCGCCATCGGCCAGATGGGCGACCTGACCGGCATCGAGGCGCTGGACAATGGGCGTGGCTTCATGGATTGCGACGGCGGCTTTCAGGTCAAGGACCGCGACAAGCATTTCGCCTGCGGCGACATCGTCCGACCGCATCTGCTGACCACGGCCATCGGCCAAGGCGGCATTGCGGCTGAATCCATTGACCGGTTCCTTGCCGGCGCCGATCTGAACAAGCGGCCGAAGGTCGATGTGCATCATTTCAACTTGATGAACGAACTGCGCCAGCGCGAATTGGAGCCGGTGAGTTATGATCTGGAACCGGTGAGCGGCACGGCGGATGCGGATTTCGCCGTCCACAATTACGAAGACCGGGCAGCTACCCAGATCATCGCCCATGAGGAATTGTTTCTGGGCCACTTCGGCCATGACGAACGCTCGCGCCGCGACGAGATCCACATCGACGCGGCCAAGGTTTTGGGTAATTTCGAAGAACGCATCCGCGGCCTGACGGAAGAGGAAGCTCAGCACGAGGGCAGTCGCTGCATGAGTTGCGGCATCTGCTTTGAATGCGACAACTGCGTCATCTACTGCCCACAGGACGCCATCTTCCGGGTCAAGAAGGACCAACGCGCCGTCGGCCGCTATGTGGACACAGACTATAACAAGTGCATTGGCTGTCATATCTGCAAGGACGTTTGCCCGTCCGGCTATATCCAAATGGGGTTGGGTGAGTAAAAAGCCCATGGTCCGCTGGTTGCTTGCCCTGACGATGATTGGTGTCCTTTCCGCCGCCGCCCTGGTGACGGTTGCCCAGGCGACCGATTCCCAGACAGTCAATTCCCAGACGGTCAATACCCAGACGGTCAATTCCCGAGTGCCGATCCCCTTCGTGCCGAAAGGCAAGGGTGATGTTTGTGTCCGTGACGTAGCGTTCATGCGGGCCAATCATATGGAGCTGCTTCTGCATCAACGCGACGCCACCGTGCATCAAGGGGTGCGGCCGAAAGAGTCGCGATTGAACGCTTGTCTGGATTGCCACGCGGTTGCCGGGAAGGGTGGAAAACCGGTCAGCTACAAGGACCCGAAGCATTTTTGTCGGGCCTGCCACGACTACGCCGCCGTCAGCATTGATTGCTTTGCCTGCCATAATTCAGCGCCCACCGGTGCGGAGGTGGCGGGCCAATGAACAACGGCACGAAAGCCCCGGCCTGTGACAAGGCAGTGTCGGGCCGGCGGGGATTTCTGGCCGGTCTGGTCGGCGCCGGTGTCTTGAGCCTGGCGCCAGGCGTGACGCTTTACCGGTTCGCCGAAGCCAACGAAGCCGGCGCCGCCGTGACCTCGAAAGTGCGTTGGGGCATGCTGATCGATGCCAGCAAGTGCACGCCGGGATGCACGGAATGCGTCACCGCGTGTAATGACGAACACGGGCTGAGCGGGACAGGACGGCCGAAAACCGACGCCCAATGGATCCGCAAGGTTGACGGAAAGAACAAGAAAACCGGCAAGCAATGGTCCTTGCCGGTCATGTGCCAGCATTGCGCCGAGCCACCCTGCGTTGATGTCTGCCCGACCGGCGCATCCTTCAAGCGGGCCGACGGCATCGTCTTGGTGGATAAGCATACCTGCATTGGCTGCCGCTATTGCATGATGGCCTGCCCCTACAAGGCGCGGTCCTTTGTCCATGAAGATCTGGAAAACCAGAAACCCTATTCGCCGCGCGGCAAGGGCACCGTGGAAAGTTGCACCTTGTGCGTTCACCGGGTCGATGCGGGGCGCCGGCCGGCCTGTGTTGATGCCTGTGAGGCGGCCGGTCACGGTGCCATGATCTTCGGCGATATCAACGATCCGGACAGCGCCATATCAAAGCGCTTGGCCGCCTATCCCTCGATGGCCATCCGCGCCGACTTGGGTCTTGATCCCGGCGTCCGGTATCAGGGGATTTAAGCGATGGCGCGGCCCGGAAGATACGAAACCCTAGCAATGAACGGCCGGCGCTTCTGGATGATTTTGGCCGCCGTGGGGGGACTTGCCGGCATGGGCTTGCTGGCCGCCTGGACGATGGAACACCGGGGCCATTGGATCACCGGCATGGACAATCAGATCGTTTGGGGGATGCCCCATGTGTTCGCCGTGTTCCTGATCGTCGCCGCCTCGGGGGCGCTGAATGTGGCGTCCATGGGGTCGGTGTTCGGCCGCGCCGCCTATAAGCCGCTGTCACGATTATCGGGATTGCTGGCGATTGCTTTGCTGGCCGGCGGGCTTTGTATCCTGGTTCTCGACCTGGGTCGGCCGGATCGGTTGATCGTCGCCATGACGACCTATAATTTCGAATCGGTTTTCGCCTGGAATATCTTTCTCTACACCGGCTTTATCGCCGTTGTCGGCGTCTATATGTGGGTTCAGATGACCCATAAATTGCGCCGGTTCCAGGGCTTGGCTGGGACCGTCGCCCTGATCTGGCGGCTGGTTCTGACGACGGGCACGGGGTTGATCTTCGGCATGTTGGTGGCGCGTGAGGCCTATGACGCGGCCGTCATGGCGCCGCTGTTCATCGCCATGTCCCTGGCCTTTGGCACGGCCTTGTTCATCTTGGTTGCCGTCGGCCTCTATGGCCATGCGGCCGCAGATATGATCCGGCGGATGGGCCGCCTGTTGGGGATTTTTGCTGCGGCGGTGTTGTATTTCACCGCAGCCCAGCATCTGACGAACTTGTATGCCGCAGAACATGCCGGCGTGGAGCGGTTCATTCTTGCGGACGGCGGCGCGATCACCAGCTTGTTCTGGGTTGGCCAGGTTTTGTTGGGCGGTATTGTGCCGTTGTTCTTGCTGTTTACGGGCGCCCAGGGTTCGCGGCGGATCATGACCGCCTGCGCCCTGGTGATTCTGGGCGGGTTCGCCCAGGTCTACGTGATTATTATCGGCGGCCAGGCCTATCCGCTTGAAATGTTTCCAGGTGTTGCCGTCTCCAGCACCTTCTTCGATGGCCAGATTGCAACCTATGGACCCAGTATTTTCGAAATCCTGCTGGGCTTGGGTGGCGTTGCCATCGCTGGCTTGATTGCGCTGGTCGGCCTCAGGGCCTTGCCGTTGCTGCCGGCCGCGGCGGCCTTGACGGAGAGCACCGAATGAACGGGCTTTTGATATCGGCGATCCACAAGTCGTCAGGGAAAACCACCGTCACCGTCGGCATTGCCGCGGCGTTGAACCGGCGCGGCATTGCCGTTCAAACCTTCAAGAAGGGCCCGGATTATATCGACCCTATGTGGTTGAGCCGCGCCGCTGGACGGCCGTGCCGAAATCTCGATTTCTACACCATGAGCGCTGATGAGATCGGTGCCGCGTTCACCACCCATGCCCAGGACGCCGATGTCTCCATCGTCGAGGGTAACAAGGGGTTGTTTGACGGCGTTGACGTGGAAGGCAGCGACAGCAACGCGGCCTTGGTGGAATTGTTGGGCGTGCCGGTGGTGCTGGTTGTCGATACCCGTGGCATGACCCGCGGTATCGCGCCGCTGATCACCGGTTATGAGGCCTTTGCCGAGAACTTCCGCATTGCCGGCGTGATCCTCAATCAAGTCGGCGGGCCGCGCCACGAAAGCAAGCTCTGCGCCGCCTTGGAACGCTATACGGATATGCCGGTCCTCGGTGCCATCGGCCGGTATCCCGAAATGTCGATCAGCGAGCGGCATCTGGGTTTGACGCCGGTCAATGAATCGCGCGAGGCCGACGACAAGGTGAGCGTCATCGCCGACATCATCGAGCAGCATGTGGATTTGGAAAACTTGGGCGTTGCCGCCTGCGATACCCGGCCGGCGGCGGCCAGCAATGTGCAGCGCTTGGATGCGGTCTTCAACTTGACCGACGTGCGTATCGCTGTGGCGCGGGATCGGGCATTCGGATTCTATTACCCCGATGACCTGGATGCTTTCGCCGCCGCCGGTGCGGAATTGATGCCCTTTGACGCGACCCGTGACGCACGGCTGCCGGATGCAGATGGGCTGTTCATCGGCGGCGGTTTCCCCGAAGTTCATGCCGCCGCCTTGGCGGCAAACACGGCCTTGCGCCACGACATTCGCGATGCCCTGGCAGCCGGCATGCCGGCCTATGCGGAGTGCGGCGGCTTGATGTATTTGTCCCAGGCCTTGGAATGGCAGGGCGCGCGCCATCAGATGGTCGGCTTCCTGCCCGGCACGTCGGTTATTCACGACCGGCCCGTCGGCCGCGGCTACGTTAAGCTGCGCGAGACCGATCACATGCCCTGGCCGTCCCAAGCGGGCGACGCCGTGACGGGCTCAATCGTGAAGGCGCATGAGTTTCATTACGCGGCCTTGGAAGGTCTGCCGGCGGACATGAACTTCGCCTTCGACGTGAAGCGCGGCCACGGCATTGATGGCGACCATGATGGGATTGTTCAAAACAACACGCTCGCGACCTTCGCGCACCAGCGCCAGGTCGGCGACAGCCGCTGGGTCGCGCGGTTTGTCGCCCATGTGCGCGCCCATGCGGTACGTCCGCCCATGCGCCGGGCCGGCTTCGGCCGCTTTTGAAACGCTGCGTCGCCGCTTTGTAAGCGGTGGCGTTGACCCCACCCACCGACTGCGCCAGCATAATGGCCACAACCGCCCGGGCGGCGGGGCTGCAGGCCCGCTTTGCCGGCATCAAAATATTATCCAGGAGACGGACCGGTGAGCTTTCAGACCATCATCTATGAAGAAGACGGCCCCATCGGGACGATAACCCTGAACCGTCCCGACAACGCCAACATGTTCAACGAAACCATGTGCCACGAGATCCGCGACTGCATCAACGACATGCGGCGCGAGACGCGGACCCGTGTCTTGGTGATCACCGGCGCCGGCGACAAGTTCTTCTGTATCGGCGGGCAGAAAGACGGCATGGAGGATACCAATCTCTATGCCGGCGTGCTGCCGACCCTGGAGATGTACGATACCATCGACAAGTTCCAAAAACCGGTGATCGCCAGCGTCAACGGTTTCGCGGTCGGCGGCGGCAACGTGCTTCAGGTCATGTGCGACCTGACCATCGCCAAGGAAAGCGCCGTGTTCCGCCAAGTCGGTCCGATGATGGGGTCCTTCGATGCCGGTTACGGTACGTGGTATCTGGAAGATCTGGTTGGCAAGAAGCGGGCCAAGGAAATCTGGATGGCCAATCCCAAAATCAGCGCCCATGAGGCCAAGGACATGGGCCTGATCAACCGGGTCGTGCCTGACGATAAGCTGGCCGAGGAGACCCGCGCCTTCGCCCTGGAAGTCGCCGAGCGCGGCGCTTTTGCGCTGGCCTCCATCAAGACCGCCTTCGCGGCGCGGCACGGCGGCGTCGGCGGCCTGTCGCGCATGGCCCATGATCTGCTGTTGCGGGGCTATCTAAACACCGACGAATCGAAAGAACTGGGCGCCGCGTTCCGCGAAAAGCGCGACCCGGATACGGACACCTTCGGGCACTGAGGATAAATGCGGCCGTTTCTCACCCTGCATGATCCGGCCAAGGCCCGGGCCTACTATGACCAGGGCTTGTGGACTGATGACACTTTCTACGGGTTGCTGGCGCGGCATGCGGCCGGCCGGCCCGATGACTTGGCACTTCGTGATGGCCGGGCGCGCCTGACCTGGCGCGAGGTCGCGGCGCGGGTTGATGCCATCGCCGCGGATTTGGCTGCCAACGGTTTGGTCAAGGGCGACCGGGTCTCGCTCTGGGTATCGAACCGCCTGGAAGGCGTGCTGGTGTTTCTGGCCTGTTCGCGCCAGGGATTTGCCTGCAATCCGTCCCTGCATCGCACCCATACGAGCCAGGAGATCGCCGAATTGCTGGCGCGCCTGGAGACCGCGGCCTTTGTCATGGAACCCGATTGGGGCGCCGACCGCGGTGATCAGGATTTCAACGCCTTGCTGGCCGGCTTGCCGAATTTGAAGGCGACATACTTATCCGAAGACCTGCCGGGCCCCGGCGCAAGCCCTGAAACGGCGCCGGACGGTGATGCGGATGCCGTTGGCTATCTGGCGTTTACGTCGGGAACCACGGGTGCGCCCAAGTGCGTCATGCATTCGGCTAATACCTTGATGGCCAATGCCCGCGACATGGCCCGCGACTGGGGGTTGACGGCGCGCTCCAAGGTTCTGTCCTTGAGCCCGTTGTCGCATCACATCGCCTGGGTCGGCGTCGCCCAATGGCTGATCTGCGGCGGCGAGATGATCACCGATGATCCGCCTGACGGGACCAGTCGTCTCGATTGGGTCATCGATACGGAAGCCACCTACGTCCTGGGCGTGCCGACGCATGCCATGGACCTTTTGATGCAGCAAAAAGACCGCGGCGTCGCACGTCTGGGTTCGGTGCAGACCTTCTACATGGCCGGCTCACCCATTCCGCCGACGGTGGCGGCAGCCTTCGTCGACCAAGGCATCAAGCCGCAAAACGTCTATGGGATGACGGAAAACTCGTCGCACCAATACACCCATCCGGACGACGACACCGACACCATCATCAAGACCTGTGGGCGCGGCGGCCCAGCCTATGAAATACGCATCTTTGATGCCGAGAATTCGGACAGGCAAGCGCCGGCTGGCGGCGTCGGCCAGATCGGCGGCCGCGGCGCCTGCCTAACGCTTGGTTATTTCGGCAATCAGAACGCCACCCAGGCAAGCTTTAACCGGGACGGCTGGTTCCTGTCGGGCGACCTGGGTTCCTTTGATGGCGCCGGCAATTTGATTGTCGAAGGCCGTTTGAAAGACCTGATCATCCGCGGCGGCCACAATATCTATCCCGCCCACATCGAGGCCCTGACCATGCGCCATGCGGATGTCGAGAAGGCCGCGGCGTTTCCCATCGCCGATGACCGTCTGGGCGAGCGGGTCTGTCTGGCGATCATCGGTGAGGTGGGGGGCGCGGCCATGCTCGCCCATCTGGCCGGCGAAGGGCTGTCGAAGTACGATATGCCGGAATATTTCATTCAGGTGGTGGATTTTCCGCTCACCGCCAGCGGCAAGATTTTAAAGCGCGATCTTGTGGAGATGGCCCGGCGCGGCGATCTCAAGCCCGAGGCCGTGCGCCATGAAACATGACCCAAAGGAAGGAACCAACTGATGCCCGTCGAACTGACCCGTAAAGGCGAGGCTGCCGTGCTGACCCTGAACCGGCAAGAAGCCCTGAATGCGCTTTCCTTTGACATCGTCAAGGACATCGGCGCCGCCATTGACGAAGCCGCCGCCGGCGATGCCCGGGTGCTGATCATCACCGGTGCCGGCGACAAGGCCTTTTGCGCCGGCGCCGACATCAAGGAACTGCGCGACCAGGACGCGACTAGCATGCGTGCCGCCATGCGCCGTGGCCAGGAAACCTTCGCCAAGTTGGATACCCTGCCGATCCCGTCGGTCGCCCTGATCAACGGCTATGCCTTCGGCGGCGGGTTGGAACTCGCCCTGGCCTGTACCTTCCGTGTGGCGACGCCAAACGCCAAGGTCGGCCTGCCGGAGATCAAACTCGGCATCATTCCGGGCTACGGTGGTACCCAACGGCTGCCACGTCTGGTCGGCGAGGGCCGCGCCTTGCAGATGATCATGACCGGGCGGACCGTTGGTGTAGACGAGGCCGAGCGCATCGGTTTGGTGCATCAGATTATTGATGGCGACGGTATGGCCGGGGCCCTGGAGTTTGCCGCCACGATCACGTGCTATAGCCTGCCGGTCCTGGATTATGCCCGCGAAGCGGTGATGCGCGCCCTCGACAACCCCATCCCTGCCGGATTGCGCGTTGAGCGCGACTTGAACCTGTTGGCCTTCAATACACAGGACCGACGCGAAGGCATGGCGGCCTTTGAGGAAAAACGCCAGGCGGTGTTTCAAGATGGCTGATCCCTGCGTCATCGTCAGTGGCGCGTCAAAGGGCATCGGCGCCGCCATCGCCGTCGAATTGGATAAACGCGGGCTACCGGTGGTCGGCCTGTCGCGGTCCGGCGAGACCGCTGCCGGTGAGGGCTTCGTCTGCGATATGACGGACGAGGCGGCGGTGACAAGGATCATCGCCGCCATCGGCGGGGAACGCGGCGTCGCGGCCCTGGTCAATAACGCCGGTCTCTACATCGGCAGTCCGATCGCCGAGTTGACCACGGAAACCTATGATCAAGTCATGGACCTCAATGCCAAAGCCCTGATGATCGCGTCGCGCGAAGCGTATCCATATCTGAGAGACGGCGGCGGCAAGATTATCAACATCGGGTCTTTTTTCGATAAAATGGGGGTGCCACATAACCTGCCCTATTGCGCGTCGAAAGCCGCCGTCGCCGCCATGACCCGCTGCATGGCCGTCGAATGGGCCGATGACGGCATCGCTGTCATCGACGTGGCGCCGGGATATATCGAAACGGATCTGAACCGCGATTTCCTGGGCCGCGACAAGGTCCGCCAATGGCTGGCCGGGCGGGTGCCGACAGGCGCCGCCGGCAAGCCCGAAGACGTGGCCCGGTTGGTGGCGGCGCTGATTTGCGAAGACATCCCGTTTCTGACCGGAGAGACCATCTATATCGACGGCGGCCAAGGGATGAACCACTGATGACCCTGTTCGACCGCCTTCAGGCGCAACGCCAATGGAGCGAAGAGGAACGCCTGGTTCTCGATCAGGTCAACCGCGCCGCCGACGCGGTGATCGCACCGGCCGCCGCCGGCTACGACAAAAGCAGCCAGTTTCCGGCCGCCAGCATTGACGCGCTCAACGATCTTGGCATGAATGCTATCTTCGTCCCGGAAGCCTACGGCGGCGCGCCCATGTCGTATCGGCTGTATTTGGAATGCGTGTCGATCATCTCGGCCGCCTGCGCCTCGACCGGCATTATCTACGCCACCGGATTCCACGGCATGAAGCCGTTGATTGATTTGGGCACCGAGGAACAAAAGGCGCGCCTGCTGCCGCGGATCGCGGTTGGCGGCATGGCGTCGCTGGCGATCACCGAGCCGTCGGCGGGATCGGACGCCACCGGCATGAAGACGCGGTTCACGCCGGACGGTGATGAGATTGTCATCGACGGCGGCAAAACGTTCATCTCCAACGGTGACGTGGCGGACCTCATATTACTGTTCGGCAAATGGAGCGAGATCGATGATCCGCGCGGCGCCATTTCCGTCCTCGTTCTGGAGAAAGGCGCGCCCGGCTTTTCATGGGGACCGAAGGAAGACAAGATGGGCCATCGGGCGGCGACCACGGTGCCGCTGACTTTTGATAGCTGCCGCGTACCGCGTGCCAACCTATTGGGCGAACCGGGCGAAGGCCTAAAAATTCTGCTGGCATCGCTGAACAAGTCACGGCCCTCCATCGGCGCCCATGCGCGCGGTATTGCCCGCGCCGCCTTTGCTGACATGATCGCCTACATGAACGAACGCGAGCAATCAGGGCGCAAGATTATCGATTTTCAGGGTAACCAGTTCCTCATCGCCGATCTGGCCAGCGAACTGGCTTTGGTGGAAACCTGGATCGATCACGTGGCGGCGCTGATTGAATCCGGTGCCGAAGAGTACGGTCAGGAAGCCTCCATTGCGAAAATGCGGGCGTCGGACCTAGCCATGCGGATGGCCACGGAAGCGGTGCAGATGCACGGCGGATATGGATATATCTCCGATTACCGGGTCGAACGCCTCATGCGCGACGCCAAGATCACGCAGATTTGGGAAGGCACAAATCAGGTTCACCGACAACTCATCGGAAGGAGTTTCAGGGCGAAATGACCACTGAAATCAAAACCGTCGGCGTCTGCGGCGCCGGCGGCACCATGGGCGCCGGTATCGCCATTGTCGCGGCGCGCGCCGGCTTCGAGACGATGTCCTTCGATCGGGCGCAAGACCCCTTGGACGGCGCCCGAAAACAGACCGAAGGCTTTTTCGGTAAGTCGGTTGACCGGGGCAAGATGAGTGCCGAGGGCCGGGACGCCGCGCTCACCCGCATGACCGCGACGACAGAGATTGGCGATCTTGCCGGCTGTGACCTGGTCATCGAGGCCGTGTTCGAGGACTTGGGCGTCAAACAAGGATTGTTGGGCGAACTGGACAAAGTATGTCCGGACCACACCATATTCGCATCGAATACCTCGACCCTGTCGATCACCGAAATCGCCGCCGGCTGCGATCGGCCGGACCGGGTGGTCGGCATGCATTTTTGCCTGCCCGCCCAACTGATGAAATTGATCGAGATGTCGCCCGGCATGATGACATCCACCGAAACATTCAACACCGCCTGGGCCTGGACCGAAGCGGCGGGTCAGCAATCGGTGAAAACCCAGGACAAGCCCGGGTTCATTCTCAATGCCCTGCTGGTGCCGTTCAATAACGATGCCATCCGCGCCGTTGAAGCCGGCGTCGCCAGTCCGGCGGATATCGACAAGGCAATCAAGATCGGTCTCAACTACAAGATGGGGCCGTTGGAGTTGTTGGACCTGGTTGGTCTGGATACGCAAATGCTGCTCTGCGAAGCCTTCTATCCCGTCACCATGGACCCGCGCGCTTCGGCGCCGCCGTTGCTCAGGCGGATGGTCGCGGCCGGGCAGTTGGGCCGGAAGACCGGACGCGGTTTCTACGATTACGACGGCAATGCCATGTTCGGAGGGTGAGGCGATGGCTTACGCAATCAAGCAACAGGGCGACAGCCGATCCTTTCCGTCCGGCGATCCGTTCCTCGGGGCGGCCTCCGATGACGGCGAAATCGTTGTGCATCTGGGCACGACCTTTGAAGCGGATGCCAGCAAAGTTGCGGTGCTGGTTGAGTTGGGCACGGAATGCCTCGGCGTGTATACGGGCGAGTGTGCAGGGCTCGAAGGCTCCAATGCGCTTGGCTTCGCGCGTTATCGGAACGGCGATGATTCGCCATCGAACCTGATCGAATTGGTGCGTCAGCCGGCGACGCTGGAAAGCGCGATTGATGCCGCCAAGGCGATGTTTGAAGACGCCGGCTTTGATGTCGTCGTCTGTGCCGATCAAGCCGGGCGTATTATCGACCGCTTGGTACGGCCCAAGTACAACGCGGCCCTGACATTTCTGGATGAAGGGCTGGCCACGGCGGCGGATATGGATCTGACCTGCCGGTTGGGACTGGGCTACGCGGACGGACCCATTGAGCGGTTGGAACGCGGCGGCTTAGAGCATCATCATGCGGTGACCAAGGCGCTGTTCAATGTTTACGGCACGCCGGCTTTCGCGCCGGGTCGCCGGGCGACGGTTGCCATGCAGCGCGAAAAACGGGAGGGCTCGGCATGAGCGACGTACCGGAGATTTTTCAGCCTGACCTGTTGGCCGGGCGAACGGTGTTCATCACCGGTGGTGGCAGCGGCATCGGACGCGGCATCTGTGATGTGCTTGGCGGGCTCGGCGCCAACATCTTCATCGCCAGCCGTAATCCGGAAAAACTCGGCACCGCCGTTGAAGAGTTGAGCGCTGCTGGTGTAACGGCGGATTTCGTCACCGCGGATGTCCGCGATTTTGATCAGGTGGACGCGGCGGTCAATGCCTGCGCGGGTCGCTTTGGCGGCATCGATATTCTGATCAACAACGCGGCCGGCAATTTCAGCTGCGCGACGGCGGAGCTGTCGCCGAACGGCTGGAAGACGGTCATCGACATTGATCTGAACGGTACCTTCTATTGCTGCCGGGCCGCCTATCCTTACTTGAAGGAATCAGAAGCGGCGCGGATCATTTCGATCACCACGACGCTGGGCCGTAGCGGCTGGCCGGCGGCGGCCCATGCGGGCGCCGCGAAGGCCGGCATCCAGTCGCTGACTAATGCCTTGGCCGTGGAATGGGCGCCGGACGGTATTTTGGTCAACAGCATCTCACCCGGCCCCATCGCCGGCACGGTCGGTGTCGATAAGCTTTACGTGGAAACCGGCCAGGAAGAGGTCATGACCTCACGCGTCGCCCTGAAGCGGTTTGGCCAGGTCGGCGATATTGCCCAGGCGGCCGCCTATCTCTGTTCGCCGGCCGGCAGTTACATCACCGGGGCGGAACTTGTTATCGACGGGGGCCGGCAATGGACGTTTGCCGGCAGTTGAAAATATCCTCGGGGAGGGGAAACGATGAGTGATGAGCATATCGATATCCGCATGGACGGCCACGTTTTGGTCATCCGGTTCACCAATGACGCGGCGCGCAACGCGCTGACACCGGTTATGCGCGATGGCTTGGCTGCGGCCATCCATGAGGCGGCGGACGATTATAATGTGCGCGCGCTGTACATCACCGGGTCGGGCAAGTCGTTTTGCGCCGGTGGTGATTTCGAAACGCTATCCAAGTTCAACGATTCCTGGTCGACGTATAATCGGTTCCGTCATATGTCGGCATTCCTGACCCAGATGATACGCATGCCGAAACCCATCGTCATGGGGGTGAACGGCTATGCCGTCGGCGGCGGCATGGGGCTGGCACTGGCCGGTGACGTGATCTTTGCCGCCGAGAGTGCAAAGTTCATGGCCGGCTTCATGCGCCTTGGCGCCATGCCTGATTATGGCACCATGTACAGCCTGCCGCGTCTGGTCGGCATGGCGAGGGCCAAGAATTTCCTGTTTTCCAACGGCACCTGGACGGCGGCGCAAGCCCTGGAGATGGGCTTGGTGGCCGGCGTTTTTGCGGATGATAAGATGGACGCGGCGGCGCTTGGCCATGCCCACGCGTTGGCGGCGGGGCCCGTCGAGGCCATGGGCATCACCAAGATGATCATGGGCCGGAGTTTTGAACAAAGTGCTGAGAACATGCTGGCCTACGAAAGCCTGGGTCAGCCGCTGGCGTTCCGTACGGAAGCCTTCCAGGAAGGCTTCGGCGCCGCCAAGGATAAGACGGACGCGGATTTTCCATCGGCCAGCGACCGGGAATTCTGGCATCAACAACAAGCGGGAGACGAATAATGAACGATGCGCATCCCGAACCTATCGTCAACGCGGATTCCGAAGTCTATTGGTCGGCCGCCAAGGAGGGCCGGCTGGTTCTGCAAAAATGCCGTGATTGCGGGCATCTGGACTTCATGCCGCGCCACGTTTGTCCGAAGTGCTGGTCCGAGGCCAAGGAATGGCAGGATGCGGACGGCGCCGGCACCGTGCACAGCTTTTCCATCGTCCACCGCGCGCCCCTGCCGGCGTTCCGCGATGACGTGCCCTATGTGGTGGCGTTGATCGATCTGGCGGAAGGGCCGCGCATGATGACCAATATTATTGGTGACAACGCGCTCGACGTGGCCATCGGCGATGCCGTGACGCTTTGTTTTGAAGACCGGGGCGAGGCACGCGTGCCGCAGTTCCGGCTGACGGATTGAGGGAGGCGGACATGAGCGAGATGAGCCTCCGCAACAAAATTGCCATCGTCGGCGTCGGCGAATCCGATATCGGCAAGGTGCCGCATATGACTGGCCTCGGCCTGAACGCCCAGGCGGCCAAACGGGCGTTGGATCAGACGGGCCTGAAGCCTTCTGATGTCGATGGCTTGCTGACCGCCTATTCCATGACCGAGCCGTATTTTATGCTGGGCAGCGTGCTGTGCGAGTATCTGGGTCTGAAACCGACCTTCAACGCGTCACTGGTATCGGGCGGTGCGTCGCCGGCGGTGATGCTGAAGCACGCCGCCGAAGCCATCGTGTCCGGGCAGGCAGAAGTTGTCCTGTGTTGCGCGGGTGAAAACCGCGCCACGGGACAGAGCCGCGACCAGGCCGTCGCCGCCTTGGTCGCCGTTGGGCATCCCTATTTCGAGCAACCTTACGGCGCTTCCATTCCCAGCTTTTACGCGATGATCACGCGGCGCCACATGCATGAATACGGCACCACGCGCGAACAACTGGCGCAGATGGCGGTGACCACCCGTGATCACGCAGTGCGTCACCCCAACGCGCACATGACCAAGCCGATCACCTTGGATGACGTGATTAACTCAAAACCCATCGCCGATCCGTTGAACATCCTCGACTGCTGTCTGATTTCCGATGCCGGCGGCGCCTATATCGTCACCTCGGCGGAACGCGCCAAGGACTTGCAGAGCGATCCCATTTACCTGCATGGCATCGGCGAATACCACACCCATGAACACCTCATGTGTGCCGAAAGCCTGACCGAGTTCGGCGCCGTGGAATCGGGGCGCCGGGCCTACGACATGGCAGGTCTTGGACCCGAAGACATGGATTTTGCCGAGCTCTACGACTGCTTCACCGTGGTGCCGATGATCGAGATGGAAGAGCTGGGTCTGTGCGCGCGCGGCGAAGCGGGTGCCCTGGTGGAAGCCGGCGACACCCGCATCGACGGGCGGATGCCCGTCAACACTCACGGCGGCATGCTCTCACACGCGCATGCCGGCGCGGCTGGCGGGTTGTTCGGCATTATTGAGGCCGTCCGCCAATTGCGCGGCGGCGAAGGCGAACGCCAGGTAGCGAAACATGACGTGGCGCTCGTTCACAACGAGGGCGGCATTCTGTCGTCCCACTGCACGATGATATTAGGCCGGGAAATGAGGTAATCGATCATGAGCAACGCAGCGACAGCCGAGCGCCCCGTGCGCGGTATGTACTTTGAAGACTTCGAGGTTGGCATAACTTTGGTGACGCCGGCGCGGACCATTACGCACACCGACATCGTCAATTTCTGCTGCCTGACCGGTGATTTCAATGAGGTCCACGCCAACATCGAATACGCCAAGACAACCCAGTTTGGCGACGTCATCGCCCATGGGCCCATGGTCTATGGCATCGCCGGCGGGCTGCAGTACGCCAGTGGCATCAATGATGGAACCTTGCTGGCGTTGTTGGGCATCGAGAATTGGAAACTGCTCAAACCGGTGATGGCTGGTGATACCATCCGCATGGCGCAGACGGTGGCCTCGACGCGGCTCGCCAGTTCCGGCGACCGCGGCGTCGTCAAAATGGATCGCCAGATTCTCAATCAGCGCGATGAGGTGGTCCAGGAAATGGATACGGCCATGCTCTATAAGTGCCGGCCGGCGGATTAGGATCTAGGCCGGCAGCGAATCGTATTCGTCGACCAGAACAATCTGGCCGCGGTCGCGGAGATAGGTGACCAGCGGCCTTAATGCATCGTCCACGGGCAGCTCATCAAGGCTTCGCAGGGTCGCGAAAGGGCCCGTCGGATAGACGTAGATCACCGTCGGATCAGGAAACAGCTGGCCCAGCCCTTCCAGGATTCCACCGGCGAGGCCGTCGTAATAGTCCTCGCGGAAGATATCGCCGAAGCCTTCCACGTCGGTGACGATGGCGACCGGCTCGCGGGTGTAGCGGGCCAGGTATTGGCGGAACCGGAAGTGGCGGAAAAACTCGGAAATCAGCACGTGGTAACCGGCCTCCGAGAGGCGATTGACGCGGGCCAGGAAGTCCGCCGTATCAACCTTCTTGTCATTGGCCAATTGGGCCATGGTCAGTTCCGCCAGGGACAGAATGTCGGCGTCCGAGGTGCTTGAGGTGGCTTGAAACTTCATCTTCGCGTGGGTGAACAGATCGATATCGCTTTGTTCGACGGTCTGGAATCTGCCGCGCATGGCCAATACCCGGTGCCGGTAAAGGGCGTCGGCGGGTATCACCACCTTGCCGCCGGGATCGAACAGGACAGCCCGGGTCAGGCTCGCTTTTACCAGTTCCAAAGCCATCAGGCGGTCGTCGATGGCACCCAGCGTCGGCCCGCGCATTTCCACCAGATCGATTTCGACACGGCCCCATCGCAAGCTGTCCATCAGGCTTTTGAGCAGCTTTTCCGGCGACCCGGTATGATGAAAGGCGGCGTGGATCAGGTTGACGCCCAAAATGCCCAAGGCCTCTTGCTGATTGACGTTCATGTCATCCAGCAGGCGCACGTGGACGATAATCTCGTCCGGCGGCGCCTTCGGGGTCATCTGCAGGCGGATGCCCATCCAACCGTGGCACTCGTCGCGCTTCTTATAGCCTTGCGCGGCCACCGTGTTGGCGAAGGCGAAGAACCGCGAATCGTCCGGACGTTGGTCGGCGATTCGGGAGACCACCAGATCGAACTCGCGTTCTAGCATGCGCTCCAATCGAGACCGCGACACATAACGCTGACCCGGCGCCGCGCCATAGATTTCATCGCTAAATTTCATGTCGTAGGCGGACATGGATTTGGCCACCGTGCCGGCGGCGGCGCCGGCTTGGAAGAACCACCGGGCAACCTCCTGACCGGCGCCGATCTCGACAATGGTGCCGTACTTCAACGGGTCCAGGTTGATGGCCAGAGCTTTTTCAATGGTATGGGAAATATCTTCGGTCACGGTACCGGGGTTCCTTCGCTGGATGTGCAAATGCGGTCTTCAACGAATTAAACAGTCGGCGCTGCCGCTTCGCAAACCTAACTTGTTCTTTAACCCCCTCAGCCGTTATAGAAGCGCCGGCCCTGGTCGCGTAGCCACAGACGGACCAGTCGGCGTTTGCGTTCGGGCTCGGGCCAATCGGCGAAGCCGGTGCGGCGGTGGCCGATAACCCGGTTATTGATGATCTGAATCTGCCCCGGCTGAAAATCGAACGTCACGTCCATGCCCGGTGCGCTCATGATGTCTTCCAGAGCATCCAAGGCCTCGGTGCCCAAGGGGTCCAAGGCCTTGCCGGCCAGGGCCTGGCCGTTGACCACCTGAAATTTCGATAGACGCGCCAGCAGTTGACCGCCGCCGGCTTCGAACAGGGGGTGGTGCAGGGTCATCACATCATCCGGCGCATGTTCGCGCTGGCGGTCGAAATGGAAGGGCTCATATAGCCGTTGCAGCAAGGTCGGCGCGGCGGCACGGAGCGCATTGTGGGCGGCCTTGAACGACACAATGTGCGACAGGCCGCCGGTCTTCGCAGTGCGCAGGCACAGAAGTGCTACGAAATTCGGCGGGCAGAGATTGTAGCTGTTGTCCGTGTGGAAATTCTGCTCGGCATTGGTCTTGTCGGGTCGTGTGCCGTTTCCCGGTGCCCGCCCGGTGTCGGTCACGTCGTAGAGCAGATCGCCCAGCCAGTTCTGCGCGACGGGCCGTTCGATCATTGCGCCAAGCAGCCAATGGATGGCCCGGGCGCCGGCCTCGCCGATGTCTTCCAGGGGCAGGCGGTCGATCAGCGCGAAGCCGACGCCGTCACGCAAGGTCTGTTCGACCGAGGCCATGAACGCAACACTCGCCGGCATGGAAACGTGCTTGGGATGCAATGCAGCGACCGGCAAAGGGTTCTTGGCCAGCAACGCGGCGGCGGCGATGATCTCGCCTTTGACCTCGTCTGGGATGGTGAACCGCCCGTCGGCGGCGTCTAAATCCTCGCCGCGCCAAGCCGACCCGTCCTGAAATTCCATATCCAACATGCGTGCGTCGCTTCCCATGTCACCGGACAAAATTTTGAGGCATTGGCATCGCATAGGCAAGGCGCTGGCCACCTTGGACGCGTCTGAGTGAAGGCAATTGCTGTTGGCGGAATTTGATGTAGGTTGCACAACAGCCGCAAAGACCGTCGTCATATGAACAATCAATGGGAACATCGGCCATGAGTGAAATATACGACTATATCGTCGTCGGCGCTGGATCGGCGGGATGCCCGGTGGCGAACCGATTGTCCGAGGATTCCAGCAAGCGGGTTTTGCTTTTGGAAGCGGGGCCGAAGGATCGCAACATCTGGATCCATATCCCGATCGGTTATTACCGCAATATGACGTCTTCGCTGTCGTGGGGCTACAACACGGAGCCGGACGAGGGCATTGCCGGGCGCAGCATTTTGTGGCCGCGCGGCAAGGTGCTTGGCGGGTCCAGCGCCATCAACGGCTTGGTCTACATTCGCGGCCAGAAACAGGATTACGATCACTGGCGCCAGCTCGGTAACGAAGGCTGGGGCTATGAAGATGTGCTGCCGTTTTTCAAGAAATCCGAAGATCAGGAACGCGGCGGCGATGACCATCACGGTAGCGGCGGGCCGTTGCGGGTGGCCGACATCCGCGACCGGCGCGAGATTTGCGATGCCTTTATCGACGCCGCCGTCGAAACCGGCATACCCAGGAACGATGATTTCAATGGCGCCGGACAGGAAGGCGTCGGCAATTTTCAAACCACATCCAAAAACGGGCGGCGATGTTCCGCCGCCGTCGGGTATTTAAAACCGATCCGTCACCGCCGGAATCTACGCGTCGAGACCGACGCCATGGTCATGAAAGTGAACTTTGACGGCACCCGTGCAGCCGGCATCACCTACCGTCAAAACGGCCGCGAACAGACCGCCCAGGTCTCGGGCGAGATCGTTTTGGCTGGCGGCGCCATCAACTCGCCGCAGCTTTTGCAGTTATCGGGTGTTGGGCCAGCGGATCATCTGCGCGGCCTGGGCGTCGACGTGGTGCACGACAGCCCCGGCGTCGGCGCCGATCTGCAGGACCACTACCAGGCCCGTCTGGTGTTGGAACTGAACAAGCGGATTTCGGTTAATGACGATGTGAACAATCTGGTCCGGCGCGCCTGGACCGGGCTTCAGTATGCCCTGTTCCGGCGTGGCCCCATGAGCTTCAGCGCCGGCCACGTGGGCGTGTTCACGAAAGTCCTGCCGGAATCGGCGACACCCGATGCACAGGTGCATTTCATCCCGTTCAGCGCCACCAAGATCGGCGGTGACTTGCATGCGTTTTCCGGCGTCACCGCATCGGTCTGCCAATTGCGGCCGGAAAGCCGCGGCGAGGTCATGATCGGCACCAACGATCCCTTCGAACACCCGAAGATCAGGCCCAATTATCTGTCCACTGACTACGACCGGCGGATCATGGTTGAAGGCCTGAAGATGGTCCGTGGCATTACCAAAGCGCCCGCCTTCGCGGCCTATGTCACCAAGGAACACGATCCGGGTGATGACTGTGTTTCCGATGAGGCGCTGTTGGCCTATGCCCGCGGGTTCGGCAATACGATCTTTCACCCGACATCGACATGCCGCATGGGCGGCGATCCCCGCGCCGTTGTTGACCAGAGGCTGCGTGTGCGCGGTGTCCAAGGGTTGCGGGTGGCCGACTGTTCGATTATGCCGACCGTGGTTTCGGGGAACACCAATGCCCCGGCGATCATGATCGGTGAGAAATGCGCCCAGATGATGATCGAGGATTCGCCATAGTTCATGAACCGGCGAATTAGTGTTATCGTCCGACCCGTCCATTGCAGATCACAATAGGAATGATTATGGCTGAGTATATACCACCGACCACGGATTGGGTGCGTGAACAGATCGAATTGTATGAAAGCAGCGGCGGCACCGAAGGCACGACGCTGCGCGACACCGGCCTGCCGTGCATTATCGTCACCCATACGGGCAACAAGACCGGCGCGATCCGCAAGATCGGTTTGATGCGGGTCAAGGTGGATGCGGGATATGTGCTGATCGGGTCAAACGGCGGGCGGACCCATCATCCCGCGTGGGTGCATAACCTGCGGGCTCATGGGGAGGTGGAAATTCGCGACAAGACCGAGGTCTTCAAGATGCGCATCCGCGAAGTTACCGACGAGGCCGAGCGCCAACCCTTATGGGATGCCGGCGTTGCCGCCTTTCCGACTTACGAGGATTATCGACAGAAGGCGCCGCGGAAAATCCCGGTGTTCCTGGCCGAGTTGATTTGACGGCCGACGCCTGATCGTCTGATCTTTGGCCGCGGCGGCGATTTTCGCATCGGCAAAAACCTGGGCGAGATCATCGCCTGCGACGTTGATATCTTCAGCAATGACGCCAAGTGACAGGTCGAAGAAGCGCGCGACATGAATTTCGACATGACCATGGCGCAAACTTTGGTGCAGCGGATTATTGATTTCTAAGAATGTTTATGATATGTTCTGAACTTGCGTTTCCGATTAAATGGGAAGCTGCGCGCTATTTTATATTGTGAATAGGAAAAGAATAGGCGTCAGCGCCCGCGCGTCGCCGATCAGAACCCCAGAACTCCGGGCTTTCGGTGTCGCGGTGGATGACAATTTGTCATCCGCACATTGTTCGTTACAGGCGTTTACATATTGCGCCGTTACGAATTTCTGGCCGGGCACCAAGGCGACGGCGTGCAGGAGAAATGCCGATCAAACGCTGAGACCGGCCTCCACCTTGGCGCAATCTCAGTAGGCATATTCCTGAAACACCGGATCGACGGAGCCCTGCCAGCGGCGTTCATAGGCGCGCAGCAGTTCTTCCGCCGGCGTGATGCCGGCCTCGGCGATCTGAAACAGGGGCCGCAGGAAGTGAGTTTCGTCCAGGCCGACGCTGTCGCGCCGGGCCCGGCGTTGCAGGCCGGCATGGGCGATGCACAAAACGTCCATGGCGATCTCATTGACCGTCTGATTGCGAAACGTCGTGCCAAGGGCGGTTTTCGGCACCTCGTCACGGAGCGTCTGGCGTTCCTCGGCAGTCCAGTCCTTGACCAGTTCCCAGGCCTCGTCCAGGGCCTGGCTGTCATAAAGCAGGCCGACCCACAAGGCGGGCAGGGCACACAGCCGCGCCCAGGGGCCGCCGTCGGTGCCGCGCATCTCCAGGAAGGTTTTCAGGCGGACCTCGGGAAAGGCCGTGCTCATGTGATCTTCCCAGTCTTTCAAGGTCGGTAATTCGCCGGGCAACGCGGGCAGCTTTCCGGCCATGAAATCGCGGAAGGATTGCCCCGAGGCGTCAATGTATTGGCCGTCGCGGTAGACGAAATACATGGGAACATCGAGGACATAGTCCACATAGCGTTCGAACCCGAAGCCATCTTCGAAGACGAAAGGCAACATGCCGGAACGGTCCGGATCGACATCGGTCCACACAAAGCTGCGGTAGGCCAGGTATCCCGTCGGTGCGCCTTCCTTGAACGGCGAATTGGCGAACAACGCCGTGGCGATGGGTTGCAGGGCCAACGATACGCGGAACTTCTTGATCATGTCCGCCTCACTGGCGAAATCCAGATTGACCTGAACCGTGCAGCTAGATTTCATCATTTCCAAACCGTGGCCGCCGACCTTCGGCATGTAGTCGCGCATGATCTTGTAGCGGCCTTTCGGCATCCACGGCATGTCGTCGGTGGGCCATTTCGGATGAAAGCCCAGGCCCAGAAAGCCAATGCTTAAGTCGCTGGCGATGGCCCGGCACTGCTGCAAGTGACCGGTGACCTCGCCGCAGGTTTCATGAATGTTTTCCAAGGGCTCACCGGAAAGCTCCAACTGGCCGGCCGGTTCCAAAGATATGGAACCGCCGCCTTTCTTGGTCATGGCAATGATGTTGTCGCCCTCCATGACCGGGTCCCAGCCGAACTTGGTGAAGCCCTCAAGGACGGCACGGATACCCGACTCGCCTTCGTAAGAAAGCGGTTTCAGATCATCCAGATGGTAGGGGAATTTCTCGTGTTCGGTGCCGATGCGCCAACTGTCCGCCGGTTTGCAGCCGGATTCCAGGAATCGAACCAACTCGGTCTTGTCTTCAATGGGGGGGCGGATTGTCGCCTGGTCGTCGGCCATGGGGCACCTCTAACATCGTCGCCGGATCATCCGCCGGCAGGGCTTATCCAATCTCCTCGGCAGGCCTGCCAGCAGGTAAGAACTGCCGCTGCGGCTGTTTCCGCGCGCAGGATGCGCGGGCCAAGATCAACCAGCGTAACAAAGGCCAAGCCGCGCAGGAACACAAGCTCGCTTTCGGAAAAACCGCCTTGCGGACCAATCACAAATGCCGGTGGTTGGGCTTCGCCGCTGGGCAGGGTCTTGAGCGCCGTCAAGATGGGTGCGCCGGTGCCGGTTTCATCGGCGACAATCAACGGACGATCCACCGGCCAGTTGCCGATTAGTTCCGGCAACCTCATGGCGGGACTGATTTCCGGAATGTCCAAACGGTTGCATTGCTCAGCGGCCTCGATGGCGTTGGCACGAAGCCGTTCAATATTGATCCGGCCCGTGTCCGTGAACTCTGTCAGCACTGGAATCAGTCGATCAGCCCCCAATTCAGTGGCCTTGGCGACAATGAAATCCGTCGCCGACTTTTTGACCGGCGCGAAGATCAGGTCGGGGCCATGAGCGGCCGTTTGATCTCGAATTTGCTTTGCCAGAGTGGCCTTGGCGGATTTTCGTCCGAGCGCCGAAATGTCGGCGTGCCACTCGCCATCACGGCCGTTGAACACGGCCACGATGTCGCCGGATTCCAGGCGCAGCACATTCTTCAGATAATGGGCCTGGGCGGTGTCGAAGCTGACACTCCCCTCTTTGGCCAACGGACAATCGACATAAATGCGCGGCGGGTTGCGTGGCATGTGCGTATGATAAACGCCTTACTTCCATGGGCAAGTCGGCGATCATACGGATGGTGGTGGTCAAAGATCGCGCGGCGTATATTAAGGCGATGAACGACAGCCGTCCGACGCCCGCCTCCGACATGCCAAGTGACACCTGGGTCGACAACCTTGCGCCGACCGCCGTGCGCCCGTATCTGCGCTTGGCCCGAGTTGATCGGCCCATCGGCACGTGGCTCCTATTGATCCCATGTTGGTGGGGCTATGCCATGGCCTCGCCCGGCCTGCCCGATTGGTGGATCATGGGATTGTTCGCGCTCGGTGCCCTGGCCATGCGCGGCGCAGGATGCACGATTAACGATCTGACGGATCGGGATTTTGATCGGATGGTCGCGCGCACGGCAACACGGCCGTTGGCAAGCGGCGAGATTAGTGTCGTCGGCGGGTTCGTTTTTCTGGCTTTTCTGTCGGCAATCGGCCTCGCCGTATTGTGGCAGTTCAACACCTTCACCATACAGTTGGGTGTCGCATCATTGGCGCTTGTGGTCGTTTATCCGTTCGCCAAGCGGTTCACGTATTGGCCACAGCTTTTTTTGGGTTTCACGTTCAATTGGGGCGCGTTGATGGGCTGGAGCGCGGCGACCGGCGGCTTGGCGGCGCCCGCGTTGTGGCTTTATGCGGCGGGAATTTTTTGGACGCTCGGATACGACACGATCTATGCCCATCAGGACAAAGCCGACGATCTTCTTGTCGGCGTCAAATCAACCGCCCTGAAGTTTGGTGACCGAACGCGTTATTGGCTGGCCTTGTTTTACGCGGCTGGTTTGATTTTGCTTGTTGCCGCTGGCAGTGCGGCGGCGCTGGCATGGCCGTACTTCGTGGCATTGATCCTAGGCGCGCTGCATTTAGCCTGGCAGGTCTGGCGGGTCGACTTCGACAGCCCGGCAAGGTGTTTGTTTTTTTTCAAATCGAACCGGGATTTCGGGCTCATCGTTCTGGCAGGAATCATCGGCGCGCGCCTGCTGTAAGCTGCCGGCTAAATTGAGATCTCATTAAAATTGGCCGGCGCGAAGGGGCGGGCGCCGACCTTCAACATATCCGACCGGCGGCGCCGGAGCACAGGGTCATTTATCGATTCATAGATGAAAGTGTCCAACGCCGAATCCGGCGCCAATCGTTCCTGCACATGATGCTGTATTTCGATCTGAGACATCGCAGCCCAAGTTCGGCCCGCAGCCGGCACTTCAGAAAGAGGAACAGGCGTGCCCTCAGAACACAGCGTGCCGCGGGTTGAGTTGTAAATGAACAAAGCCTCGAGCGGCGGACCCATATCCACGTCGACCCGAAGATTGCAGAGCTGGCCGAAACCGTAGTTTGCACTTGAAACTTCCGTGGTGTGCATGTGGATCAATTGATCATCCGTGAGCCACGTCACAAACAGCGAGACGCGGACGCCGGGCGCCTCCTGCAAGGTCGCCGCCACCGCGCCATAGGTGGCAATATGCGGAGAATAGACGGAGTCATAGTCGTGCAAAACGATCCGCAGCACCGGAATCTCTCCCCATGCACCGCCTTCAAACTTGCGCGCCAATTGTTCTGGGGATTGGTTTGAACCAACCGCCAGCACGGGTGTTCGGCCGTCAAGGTTCAGGGTTGCTGAGCCCGGTTCCAAATAATGGGGATCGCCATTGCGATAAACGAAAGATCGGTTTGGGATGGCATAAGGGTAGGACTTGGCCCGGTGCAAAGGATCGATGGGCACCGGGTCAGTCGTCTCCCCCGGCTTTCGACAGATATTCGGAAATATCAACTTCATCGATTTGCGACGAATCAAGGAAGCGTTCGGCATATTCCTTGTAGATGCCGGACGACAGGAACAATTCGAACAAATCTGAATCGATATGGGCGTCCTTTTTCATGAACGACATGATCTTGACGCACGCACTCAGCGGTTTCGCCGGTTTGTAGGGGCGATCCGCGGCCGTCAATGCCTCGAATATATCGGCGATGGCCATGATTCTCGCCGGCACGGACATGGCATCCTGATTGAGCTTTTTCGGATAGCCGGTACCGTCCATTTTTTCGTGATGACCACCGGCATATTCGGGTACGCGGGCCAGATGCTTCGGGAACGGCAGTTGCTCGAGCATGATGATTGTCTGCACGATGTGATCGTTAATCTTAAACCGCTCTTCCTCGGTGAGCGTGCCGCGGCCAATGGAAAGATTATAGACTTCGCCCAAATTATATTTATGCTCCGGCACGTCCAGCTTGAAACCGTAGGGGTTGTCGCCGGAAGCAGCGGGTTCGGCGGATTCCCGATAGATGACGTGGTCGTCCCGGTTCGACAATAAATTTTCAACAAGAGGAAGTTCAGGCTCCGGCGTACGGCCTTTGCGTTTCTGTTCCTCGTAGGAAATGCCGATACGGTCGCTTAGGGTGCGGGTCCACTGAATGCCGGCAATTTCTTCGAGGCGCTCAACCAATTCGGGGGCCATAAATTCGCCGCCCATATTGCATTCGGCGATGAAATTGAAGTCGTCATCCAGTTTCGCAAGCCGCTCGTCCAACTCGGTCTTGAGGCTGTCGGGATCGCCGCCATCAATGATTGCTTTTAGATACTCGACTACGGCGTCGCGTTTGACGACTTCAAACCGCGTCCGGACCTCATGTATCCGATCATAAATGGTCTCAAGTTTGGTTGACTTATCGACAACGTACTCCGGCGTCGTGACCTTGCCGCAATCATGCAGCCACGCCCCGATATGCAGTTCGTACATTTGTTCATCGGTGAGATCGAAACTCTCAAACGGCCCGTCGCTGGTTTCGCAAGCCGCTCGGGCCAGCATCTTCGTTAATTCCGGAACCCGCTGGCAATGGCCGCCGGTATACGGCGATTTCGCGTCAATGGCCGATGCGATCAGTTCGATAAACGAATCCAATAGCTTTTTCTGGGCTTCCAAAAGTTGCTGATTGTCGAGGGCGACGGCGGCCTGCGAGGCCAGAGCTTCGATGAGCGGCTGGATCTCTGAGCTGAAGGCAATAACCTCGTCTGAACCGTCATCCTGCGCGTTGAGAAGCTGCAAAACGCCGATAATTTCATCTTGGCTGTTCTTCAGCGGAACCGTCAGAAATGATTTCGACCGATAGCCCATGCCTTCGTCGAATTTTTTTGTGCCGGTGAAATCGAAGTCATCGGCTTCGTAGGCATCCGGAATGTTCACGGACATTCCGGAAATGGCGGCCCATGTCGCCACATTTTTGCGATTTTCCTCTCCTGTATCGGGATCGTACATACGAAGCGGCGGGAAGGTGATTTCCTTGCCGGTGGTGCCGCCGAGCGCGATGTCCAGGGAATCCGTACGCATGATTTCAAATTTCAGCGCATCTTCTTCGGTCCGCAGATATAATGTGCCGCCATCAGCCTTACAAAGATCTTTGGCTTCGAGAAGGATACGCTCCATCAAACGGTTCGTATCACGCTCCGCAGAGAGGGCGATGCCGATTTCAATCAAGCGCTGGAAGGGATTTGAAGTCGTGTCTGTCATGGTCTCATATCAAAAGGTCGAAGTTGCGGGTCTTTTACCAAATGAACAAGGGGCACTAGGCCATCGAAAACTAGCACGCCTTTGACGCCGTCAAAAAGGGTTCATCTATTTGCCGGAATCTTAGCGTCAATGTATGGCATATATTTCGGTAAGCCGATCCCCAATGTAAACCCTTGATGTAAGGGTATCTTCGTTCTTCCGTGAAGACAACTGGCTGAATTCGCAATCGCTTGACGCACCCAACAATGGCAAGTCCAATGGCCATTGGCAAACGGGGGCCGCTCAATGCCTTTTTCTTCATTGCGTGAATTCATCGAAACCCGATTGGAGCCGACCGGACGGTTGGTCCGGGTGCGCGAGCCGGTTTCCCCGATTTTAGAGATGACGGAAATTCAGACCCGTCTCCTGGCGGAGGGCGGCCCGGCCGTGCTGTTCGAAAATGTGATCGACGAGCATGGAAATCCATATGGAATGCCGGTGCTGGTCAACTTATTTGGGACGGTGGAACGTGTCGCCTGGGGCATGGACCGCGAGCCGAATCAATTGCGCGAGATTGGAGAAGCGCTTGCCTTTCTACGTCAGCCCGAGCCGCCGAATGGATGGAAAGAGGCCGTTCGGATGTTGCCGGTTCTGAAAAATGTTATGGCCATGAAACCGAAAACGGTCGGCAGTGCGCCATGCCAAGAGGTTATTTTACGCGGCGACGAGATTGATCTCTCACGCCTACCCATACAAACCTGCTGGCCCGATGAGCCTGGGCCCCTGATTACGTGGCCCCTGGTTGTGTCGCAGGGGCCGGGCACCGACAAGCGCGATGGGTTCAATCTGGGTATCTATCGGATGCAGGTAACGGGCCCCAACACAACACTGATGCGGTGGTTAAAACATCGCGGCGGCGCCCAGCAGCATGCCCGATGGAAAGAGACGAAGCATGAGCCGCTACCCGTCGCTGTTGTCCTGGGTGCCGATCCGGCAACGATTCTGGCCGCCGTGACACCGGTGCCCGATACCTTGTCAGAGTATCAATTCGCCGGCCTGTTGAGGGGCAAGAAGGTTGAACTGGTTGATTGCGTCAGTGTCCCGCTGAAAGTGCCGGCGGCAGCGGAAATTGTCATTGAAGGGCATGTGTCTTTGGATGAATACGCCGATGAGGGCCCCTATGGCGATCACACGGGCTTTTACAATGCGGTTGAGAAATTTCCCGTATTCACGGCGACGGCGATGACCATGAGAACGTCGCCAATCTATCTTTCGACTTTTACCGGCCGCCCGCCCGATGAACCATCAATTCTCGGCGAGGCGTTGAACGATGTGTTCGTTCCCTTGCTGGTTCAGCAATTTCCGGAAGTCGTCGATTTCTGGCTGCCGCCGGAGGCGTGTTCCTATCGGCTGGCTGTCGTGTCCATGAAAAAGGCGTATGCGGGCCACGCAAAGCGGGTGATGATGGCGGTCTGGTCCTATTTGCGTCAGTTCATGTATACCAAGTTCATCGTTGTCGTTGATGATGATATCAATGCTCGCGATTGGCATGATGTCATATGGGCCATCTCAACCCATGTTGATCCGGCCCGCGATGTCACGATCATCGAAAATACGCCCATTGATTATCTGGATTTCGCGTCACCGGAATCCGGCCTTGGCAGCAAGATGGGTATCGATGCAACGACCAAGCAAGCGCCGGAAATCCATCGGGACTGGGGCCGCAAAATCCGAATGACCGATGATATTATTGATGAAGTTTCACGGAAATGGCAACGATATGGCCTACCTGGGTCTGGCCAATCAATTTGGTAGAAAATTTTCCCGATAGAATGATCGAGTTTCAAGCGCCCATAAGTTGCTGCAATTATTAATTAAATCCAATTATAATATTATTATCAAATCATATGCTTTTTTTCTTGACTATCTAGTTTTTGTCTCATATATTGCATTTTAGATGTGGGAGAGGTGTGTCCGCGCTCCGTCGTCCCGGCGGAGGCAAAAAAATTTCAACCCAATTTACGTTGTTTTCAACGTGGCCAGCCATCGATCACGCAAAAGCGTATGTTGACGATGATCAACGTGGTGCGTAGGGTCCGGCGCTTGGATGAAATTGCCGTTGGATCTGTTCAATTATGAACGAATTACGGGCGCTATCGGAAAACGCCAAGGCGTGGCCCTTTCAAGAAGCAAAAGCACTTTTAAAGCGGGTTGGCGGCAAATCCGGCGATAAGGGTTATATCCTGTTTGAGACCGGATATGGTCCGTCCGGTTTGCCGCATATCGGAACTTTCGGTGAAGTGGCACGGACCTCCATGGTGCGCCATGCGTTTTCGATGATGTCGGATTTGCCGACCCGGTTATTTGCGTTCTCCGATGACATGGATGGCCTGCGGAAAGTGCCTGACAACATCCCCAATCGTGAGATGGTGAGTGCGCACCTGGGCAAGCCGTTGACGTCGATACCTGACCCGTTCGGAACCCATGATAGTTTTGGCCATCATAACAATGCCCGCCTGCAAGCATTTCTTGATGAGTTTGGATTTGACTATGAGTTCGTCAGTTCGACGGAATGTTATACGGCGGGAAAATTCGATGACGCCTTACGGAACGTGTTGGCTAACTACGATGCGATCATGGCGGTCATTCTGCCGACCCTCGGTGCCGAACGCCAAGCCACCTATAGCCCGTTCCTGCCCGTGTCTACGGAAACCGGCGTCGTCCTGCAGGTGCCGGTCGTTGAACGCGACGAGGCCGCCGGCACGATCGTCTATCAACATGAAGACGGACGGAAGGTCGAAACACCGGTAACCGGCGGTCATTGCAAACTGCAGTGGAAGGCCGATTGGGCCATGCGTTGGGCAGCGCTTGACGTGGATTATGAAATGTCCGGCAAGGACCTGATCGATTCGGTCAAACTGTCAGGGCAAATTTGCCGCATTCTGGGCGGCCGCCCACCGGTCGGGTTTACCTATGAGTTGTTCCTGGATGAGAACGGCGAAAAGATTTCGAAGTCCATCGGCAATGGATTGTCCGTGGAAGAATGGTTGCGTTACGCGCCGCCCGAAAGTCTTGGACAGTTCATGTTCCAGAAGCCGAAAACGGCAAAGCGGCTCTACTTTGATGTCATTCCGAAGAATGTTGATGAGTATCTTCAGCATCTTTCCAACTTGCCCGGACAAGATCCGCAAAAGCAAATTGAAAACCCCGTCTGGCACATACATCAAGGAAAGCCTCCGCACGAAGACGCTCATTTGAGTTATAACATTTTGCTTAATCTGGCGAGCGTCTGCCACACGGAAGACAAGGCCGTGCTTTGGCATTTTATTTCCCGATACCGGCCGGACGCAACGGCCGAGACGGCACCCATCCTGGATGGTCTGGTCGCGCGCGCGATCAATTATTATCAGGATTTTATCAAGCCGCAAAAAAAGTACCGAAAAGCAAACCCCGACGAATTGGCAGCCTTACGGGATCTGCGGGAGACGCTTGATGGCCTTCCTGCTGATGCGGACGCGGAGCTTATTCAGACCGAAATTTATGAGGTCGGGAAGCGCCATCCTTTTGAAAGCCTGAAAGCTTGGTTCCGTTGCTTGTACGAAATTCTTCTTGGCCAAGAACAAGGGCCGCGCATGGGCTCATTCATTGCGCTTTATGGCATGTCAGAAACCAAAACCCTCCTCGATCAGGCCTTGGCTGGTGAAGATCTTTAAGCTCCCGCGTTTATCCGCAATCACGGGCGAATTCGAAGTATAGTTCCCGCGCTCTGGAATATATGGGCCCCGGTTGCAGTTCTCTATCTTCAATCCGCGTGCACGGTGACACCTTAGCATAGTTGCCGGTGCCAAACAGTTCGTCGGCATCCAGCAATTCTTCATAGTCAATGGCACGTTCTTCGACGGTATAGCCGCCTTGACGAAGCAGCGCGATGGTTCGCTGTCTGGTAATGCCATTTAGAAAAGTCCCATTGATACCCGGTGTATGCACGGTGCCGCCCTTAACCATGAACAGATTGGTGTAGGAAAATTCCGCAACGTTTCCGTTTGGATCCAGCACGACACCGGCATCAAAACCCTTGGACGCGACCTCGGCGACCCCGCGTGCAACGTTTGGGTATAGACACGACGCCTTGGCTTCCGTTGGCGCCATATCGCGCGAAGGACGGCGATAACGAGTCATCGTGGCTGCGAACCCTTGCGGTTCGGGAACCGGTGAAATCGAGATATGCAGAATAAACTGTGCCGATTCGGCTTCAGGAACGATAAAGCCACCTGACGGGTAAAACATTGGACAGATATAGAGTTCCGAATCGGGCGGAAATTTTTTTACGCCTTCGCGGGCGAGTGCCTGTATTTCCTCAGCTGACATTGTCGGGTTCATGCCCATAATTTTTGCCGACCGGGTAAGTCGCTGACAATGAAGATCAAGGTCCGGCAGCATGCCGGCCAGTGAGCGGGCACCATCGAATACATTTGAAGCCAGCCAAAACCCGTGATCTCGAGGCCGTACAATTGGCGGACTACCTTCATGCCAATCGCCGTCAGCGAACGTGATTGCGTCTCCAGGTTCTGTTTTTGCCATCGTCGGCACCTCCTTGCTAACCACGAAGACAACAGGAAATCACGCCGCGAAGCAAGCAACCGGCGACACTAAACATGGATCTTTGGGACTTCAGGCTATTGGCTGGCCCAGATAACTCGTGCAAGCCAATCCACATTCTCGACCATCAGTGTGCGGTCTTCGTGTAGTGGATTAAGCGATTGAAGTTCAATTCGACTGGCCGTTTGCCGCAAAAGAATTTTCGCCAGCACTTCGCCGTCAAGGGTGCGGGCGACAACGCGGTCACCGCGCCGAATCGTCGCTTCCGGTGATACGATGACGATATCACCATCGCGGAATACCGGCTCCATACTTTCCCCGCTTATTTCCAGCGCGTAGGCATGCGGATCGGAGAATCCGGGGAACGGGATCTCATCCCAACTGCCGCCCGTCGGATATCCCGCATCGTCAAAAAAGCCCTGTGATCCGGCCTGAGCGAAGCCAATGAGAGGAATATTCCGATATACACCGGCACCGCCCCCATCACCCACATATGACACGAACTCATTAAACGAAGCGCCGGTCGCCGCCAAAATCTTGGCGACACTCTCCGTGCTTGGCCAACGGTTCTTACCTTCGCGGGTAACGCGCTTGCTCTTGTTGAAAGTTGTCGGGTCAAGTCCGGCACGACGTGCAAGACCAGAAGCCGAAAGCCCGTATTCACGCGCCAGTCGATCAACCGCGCGCCAAACATCTGCATGTGTCAACATACAGATATTATGCGAGAAAAATCCCATCCTGTCATTAGGAAAATAACGACAAACAAGCTTGACTCTGTTTGGGGGTCGAATAAAATAAATAGAATAAAACAAGAACAATATGAAAATACATAATTCCCATGGAGAGCATATAAATTGTCAAAGAACCGCTATATCAGACCCCCAACAACATTGTTAGGCACGGAGCCATTTTTATCGGCTGAAGAAGCCTGGTTTTGGTTCGTCAGGTGCCAAAAAGCCCGCGACGATGGAATGCGGTTCGTGCGCGGTATGGAAGTCACGGCGCGGCCCTGTTTTCCTGACGATATTTATCGTGCCCTAAAAGCACTGACGGCGCGCCGCGTGATCGGGCTTGATCACGTCAAGGTGCTTAAGTTTTTTGGCTATATGGAGCGGCCTCCTGACCCCAGGTGCGCCGAAGAAGAACTATCGCATGTGTTGTGGGATGAAGCCTTCGACAGACTTGGGCCAGAATTGAAATCAAAGGATATTGTCCAGTGAACGAGGTGCCGTTGGATTTAACAAGGCCCGGAAGCCGTGCTGTAGTGGTATTCTCGGGAGAATCGGATCTTATGATATTAAGGCTTCTCAAGCCCGGCTTTCGGCACTGTTGTGCGCTTATCGAGGCGGGCAAGTATTGGGTATTCTATAATCCGACATCTCGAGGAACGGAAATTGCGGTTTTCAAAGGGTTGACGATTGACCTGATCGTATCGTGGTTCACGGGCAACGGGCATGTTGTTGTATGCAGCCGCGTCGCGGACGCACCGCCGTGTCTTGCGCCCATACGCGCCTTTAGCTGTGTTGAGGCTGTCAAAAGGGTCATGGGTATCCATGCACCATGGGTGCTAACGCCATGGCAATTGTTCACGCGACTTGTCGCGGTGGCGGGTGGCGGCTCAAATGGCCAGATTTAAGATGATAAGATTTATTACAATAAATAAGACTTTAATTCTTTACATAGATTATTTGTCCTGATATACAGTAATTCAGATGTGGGACAAGTGTGTCCAATGCCCGTCGATGTTTCGTCGGGCTTTTTTTGCGAGGAATGAAGGGAGATCCGACCCATGGGTGGAATTTTCAGTGCACCAAAGGCGCCCCCGCCGTTACCGCTGCCAGCGCCCCAAACGGATGTGGACGAGGAAGAGCGCCAACGCCGGTTGGAGACCATAGAGCGCCGCCGTCGCGGCCGTGCCGGCACCATAGAGACGTCTGAACGCGGCGTTCTGACCAATTCAGCAGCGTCGACCCAGAAGAAATTGTTTGGAGAATGAACATGCACGATGACATGTACAAAAAAATTATCAACCGGTATCGGCATGCGAAAGAACGCCGCCGCAGTTGGGAAACGCATTGGCAGGAATGCTTCGATTTCGCTTTACCACATCGCGAACCGACAACCCAACTATCGGATCCTGGCGGCAAACGGACGGACAAGCTATTTGACGGCACGGCGCCGGACGGTGTCGAACAACTGTCCGCCAGCTTATTATCCCAGTTAACGCCGCCGTGGGCGAGATGGTTTGGGCTAACGATCGGCCCCGAAGTCGAAGAAGCAGATCGTCACGAAGTTTCCACGGCTTTGGAAAAAGCCTCCGCGGCGATGCAATCACAATTCGACAGATCAAATTTCGCCGTTGAAATGCACCAGTGTTATATGGATCTCGTAACCGCGGGGACGGCCTCATTACTTCTGGAGGAAGCGCCGCCCGGGGAACCTTCCGCATTTCGCTTCAGTGCAGTGCCCCTGTCTCAGGTTGTCTTCGATGAAAGTGCTGACGGGCGATTGGACTCGACCTACCGCCGATCCGAACTCACCGCTGCGCAATTTAAGGAACGATTTCCGAAAGCTGAATTGCCGGCTGATGCGATACGGCAGGCCGAAAGCAATCCGGAATTTCGGATCACGGTCATCGAAGCCGTATATCCGGATGGCCAGGGGTATCAGTACGTGGCCGTGACGGAGGACGGCACATCCAACGGCGAAAGCCCAAGAGCCGTGGCCGAGGGCCGGTTTGCGCAATCTCCGTTTATCAATTTTCGCTGGCTTAAGGCGCCGGGAGAAGTCTACGGCCGCTCGCCCGTCATGAAAGCCCTACCGGATATCAAGACCGCCAACAAAGTTGTCGAACTAACCCTAAAAAACGCCTCTATTGCTGTCACGGGAATCTGGCAGGCTGACGATGATGGCGTCCTCAACCCGGCGAGCATTAAACTTGCACCTGGCACGATTATCCCAAAGGCCGTCGGCTCTGCCGGACTGACGCCGCTCAGTTCTCCAGGGCGGTTCGATATTTCCGAGCTGGTCCTCAAGGACCTTCGAGCCAACATCCGGCGCGCGCTTTTGGTCGACAAATTGGGCCAACCCGATTCGCCGAAGATGACAGCGACCGAAGTTGTCGAACGTTCGGCGGAAACGGCGCGGCTTTTAGGCGCCACATATGGGCGCCTGCAATCCGAACTTTTAACGCCGCTAGTGTCGCGCGCGGTGCATATTCTGAACCGCCGCGGGGTCACCCCGGAAATCGCCATTGACGGGCGCACCGTAGATTTGGAATACAAGTCGCCTTTGGCCCGCCAGCAGGCGCAGCGTGATACTCAAAATGCCATGGCGTGGTTGGATATGGTCGGCCGCCTAGGGCCTGAGGCATTGGCAACCATCGACAGTGACCGGTTAATTCGCTGGCTGGCAAAAGCTTTTAGCGTTCCCGAAGACCTCATGATTGATCCCAATCTCCCGCCGTTGCCTGAATCCGCAACGCCGGAAACCAATATGCCGGACCAGGACCCGAGTGCACCCATGGATTTGAATGAAATGGCGAAGCAAGCGATTGAAGCGGTGGACGGGGCCGGATTGGACCTGACCCAGCTGGAGGGATTGATCGATGCATGATCCGCAAACCGGGTGGTCATGGTTTGAAGACAGAACGGCCGATGCCGGCGGCGGTGCACCTAATGGAGACGACATGGCAACGGCAATGCTCGCCGCGCGATGCTTCAGCACCAATGATGGGGAAGCGCTGCTTGAATACCTCCGCTCGTTGACCACAGCGCGGGTCCTGGGTCCCGACGCCAGCGATACCATGCTCCGCCATCTTGAAGGCCAGCGTCAATTGATCGCGTATCTCAACCTGCTCATCGCACGCGGGCGTACCGGTGTAGCGGCACAGACCAAATTAGAAAGGACAGAACCATGAATGAAGACACTCAAGTCGCCGAGAATATGGGCGCCGCGGAGCAGGCCGATCACACTAATGGTCATGTGGAGAGTAGGACAGGTTTGCCTGGGCAAGAATATGACCAGGGCCGGCCGGATGGCTTGCCGGAAAAATTTTGGGATGCGGACAACAACCAAGTGCGCACCGACGCCCTTTATAAGTCTTATCGAGAACTGGAACACCGGTTCGGCGGATCAGGCGAAAATCGAGTCCCGGAATCCCATGACGAATATCAGATCAACATTGACCCCGATACCATGGCATCCGACCCCGAGGTAAATTCCCGCCTGCATGACGCGGGGTTTACACAAGAGCAGGCCCAACTGGTTTACGATCTGGCGGCCGAATATTTGGGACCCATGGCGGGGAACCTCACAGCCGACGTCGCGTCCGAAATGGACCGACGGCGGTTGGCCGAACATTTTGGTGGTGAAGAACGCTGGCGAGAAATGTCGGCGCAGCTTCGTGACTGGGGAAATGCCAAGCTCGGCGACGGGGCGTTTGCCGATCTTGCCGGTTCTTATGAAGGCGTGTTGGCTTTGCACCAACTCATGAGCCGCGACGAACCGGAACTCTTAAACGCCGGTCAGGCTGCCAGCTCGCCCGTCGGTGAAGAAGGCCTGAAGGAACTCATGCGCGACCCCCGATATTGGCGGGATCATGACCCGGTCATGGTCAATAAAATCAAAAAAGGATTTGCCCGGCTTTATCCAGAGCCGCAATAGTCCGACCCAGGAGTGAGCGCGCTTCTTTCGGGGCGCTCCTCCGGCGGGCGGGGAGCCCGGGCTCCCCGCCCGTTTCCTATATGGCAATCGGCTTATATAACCTAAAACCGCAAAAGGTTCCGGGGCGCCGAAAATCAGTACGGAGAATTGATTCGTTATGCGCGATCAAGATATCGCCTGGGCGTTCATCGGCGGGCTAGACGTTATTAGTGAGGTGAAACGGCTGGACGTCATCAATGAATAGGCCTGAACCATGGTGCGTCACATGGTGACTGAGGTGGGCGGCCAATTCGCTACACTGGCTTGGCTTTATCAAACGGACAGGCAGGGGGTCCGCATAACTCAGGCGTTAGCGGCAAACCGTTGGCGGCCAATTAGCCGTCGTCATTAATCTTTTGGATCAGCGCCTGTTTGACCGTTTCCGCCATAATGGGGTCAGATTGGCAGGTGCCGGCCGCCTGGTGCCCGCCGCCGCCATATTGCAACATCAATTCACCGACATTGGTTTTTGAACTGCGGTCGAAGATTGACTTGCCGCAGGCGAAAACCATGTTCTGTTTATCGCGGCCCCACATTTGATGTATTGAGATGTTGCACTGCGGGAACATGGCATAAACCATGAAACGATTGCCGACGTAGACGGTTTCCTCATCCAACATATTGAGAACAACCAAGTTCCCATGAAGCTCGGCACATCGTTCGATCTGTTCCTTGAACATCGGTTCATGCTCCCGGTAGAGGTCGACGCGCTCTTTAATATCGGGCAGTTCGAGAATTTCCTCGACCGGATATTCCTGGCACCACTCAATCAAACTCATCATCAATTCATAATTGGGGATGCGGAACCCTCGAAAACGACCGAGGCCGGTCCGCGAATCCATGATAAAATTCATCAGCGGCCAACCGTCGGAATATAAGACTTCGTCCATCGAGAACTGTGCCGCGTCGCCTTTGTCAACGGCGTCCATAAGGTCATCCGAAATTTCCGGGAAACCTTCCTTGCCGCCGTAATATTCGTAAACCACACGTGCCGCCGACGGTGCCTTGGGATTGATGATGTGATTGGGATATTTCTTCCCGAGGCGGGTTATCTCACTCAGATGATGATCAAATGCCAAGTAACAGCCGTGCACATAGGGGACGTTGGTCGTGATATCCTGATCGGTAATGTCAACACGGCCTTCCTGCATGTCGTTGGGATGGACGAATAAAATGTCTTCAATCATGTCCAATTGCTCAAGCAGAACCGCGCAGACCAGCCCGTCAAAATCGCTCCGCGTAACCAAACGGTATTCAGACCCGGGCTCCGGCTCGCCTTGAGGTTCCTCCCATTCATTTGCGGGTACACCCAAAAGTTCAGCGAACATGTCGTCAATTTCGGCGGCGGCTTCCGCGGCGGCAGGCGCGTCCTCGGCGGGCTCTTCCGTCTCTGGTTCGACCGACATCTCTTCATCCATGCGGGCTTGTAACGCCTCGATATCGGAGATGATATCCGTATTGGGAATCATCGCCTGGATACCCGTGGCAAGTTGAAGACCGGAGAACCAATCGAGGAAGCGTCCGACATCGTCACCTTGAAAAACCATGCCGTGCTGAGGGACCAAAGCCTCTAAATCCAAATGAGCGATTTGTTTTAACCAGGCGTCCCGGGCATCGCGGGACGGCATCCAGCGCTGATGGAAATCCAGCATAAAATCCATGTGACGCGCGAAGTCTTCGACCACGAAGCCGTTCCGATCAGACGATGGAATCAACGCGGTGCCGACTTCGCCCGAAAACAACATGTGCGCGCCGGGATCATACAAATGAAAATTACCCGGCGAATGCAGGTAATGGGCGGGAATGGCCTTAAGGATGAGTTTGTCGCCGATGTTCAAATCCATGCCGGCATCGGGTATGGGTGCGACCAAGGCCGAGGCATCCAGATGCGTAACCGTTTCGGCCCAAATTTCAGAAATCGAAATTTCAACGGCGTCCTTGCAGACGCGGAGCCAAAGGGGCACGGACGACGCGACATCCGGGTCCTGATGGGACAGGAATATACGCTCGATATTATCGATCGGAATTTTCCCGCTCAGTGCGGCCAGCAGCGATGGAAAGGTCTCAATTCCACCGGGGTCCAGTAAGATCGCGTTTGAACCTTCGGATATGAGAACTTGGTTGGTGTCCACGACGTTCTCGGGCTTTTCCGGATCCTGTCCGAAAATGCGCCACTCGTGGTCTCCATTTTTAAAGATGGTCTGACAGATCATCTTGAAACTTTGATCCCGATTGTGCCAACACTTGGCGTCACGCCATGCCGCTCACCGGCATCGGCAAAGTGCCACAAACATACTGTTTTTAACTGCGGGTGAAAACCTCGCAGAGAAACGATTTCTCATCGACCGATTTTCGTGCCGGATAACCCGCCATGCGGGCCCGGGTCGAACCGGCGCCGTTTCACGCGGCGGACGGTGTTGGTTACGCCAATGCCTGCCACAACCCACCGAAACACAAGCGCCACCGCAACCCGAAACCGCAACTGAGGACAGATCACAGGAGAAAAATGAATGTCCACATCAGTAGATCAATCTTTCATCAAGCACTTCCAGGCGGATGTGCACATGGAGTACCAGCGAACGGGGTCCAAGCTCCGCAATACCGTGCGATCAAAAGGCCCCATCGTTGGCGCTTCGACGACTTTCCAAACCATCGGTAAGGGCACAGCCAGCACCAAGGCCCGTCACGGCAAGGTGCCGGTGATGAACGTCGATCACACGCCGACGGAATGTACGCTTTCCGACTACTACGCCGGTGACTGGGTCGATACCTTGGATGAAATCAAGTCGAACACCAACGAACGGCTTGTGATCGCCCGGGCCGGCGCTTATGCGCTAGGCCGTAAGACCGATGAACTGGTCATCGAACAGTTGGATACATCCACCAACTACGCTGGCACCGGTGCCGATGGCTTGACCAAGGCGAAAGTCTTGGAGGCCTTCGAAATCCTCGGCGGTGCCGACGTCCCCGATGATGGTGAACGCTATGCCATCATCGGTTGGAAACAATGGTCGGACCTGCTGGCCATCGAGGAGTTCGGCAACGCCGATTATGTCGGTGATAATGATCTCCCGTGGAAAGGCACCCAGGCCAAGAAGTGGCTGGGCACCTTGTGGATGCCGCATTCGGGCCTGACCAAGGACGGCTCCAGCGTGCGCTTTTGCTACTGGTACCACAAGACGGCCGTCGGCCATGGGGTCGGCAAGGACGTCAAGACCGACGTCACCTGGCACGGTGACCGGGCGTCGTTCTTTATCAACAAGGATAACGCGGAGGCGACACCCTACGTGTTTTCCGACGATGCATCCAACGCGCTGATCATCCAAACCAACGCCGCAACCACAACCACGCCGTCCCTGGCGGGTTCGGATAATTATCTTGGTGTATCGATACGATTGACCGCGACGTATGGATTTGTGACCGGGACCCAGGCGCATACGAACGGTGGTGGGGATACCTCGGTTGCCCACGGTCTTGGGTCAGGGGCCAAGGCGGGGTTCGTTAAGGGATCCAGCATGACGGGCGAATGGTTGTGGGCGCATTCCGAGCTGACCGCTAACTACATGCGCGAGCTGTCCACCAACAACGTCGAGACGGCGACGCAGCATGTGGACATTGACGATACCAACCTGATCATCAAATCAGCGGCGCCGACTGGCACCTACCGATTCGGCGCACTGGTAGATATTCCAGGCTTCTTATTCATTGGCGGGCACACAGGGGATGCGACCACCACGGGTCCGGTCACGCCGATGCATATTCGCCCGGAAATCGGCGTCATCGCTCATATTGACGCGGGCGGCGGCTACGGCAGCTATTTGCACCAGCGCATCGGCACTAAGGATTACAACGATTCCCTGAACCAGATGCACGACATCTCCAACGCCACGTCGAAGGAAATCGATACCTTGGCGTGGGCGCTCACTGGGTTCTACGGCGCCGGTATGCGGGTGTTGGCCGCAAACAACGAAGTCAACGGTTCGAGTAAACGTTACATGCATGTCATGTGGGGCAAGGCCCTGGGCGGCATGGGCGGCGGTCAGGCGCGGGCGCGTTAAAGGACGCATTGCTAGGAAGTGTTGAATGACTTGGGGACCGAACTGGTTTAGGCCAGTTTGGTCCCCGGATTTTTTTGCGTTCAAGCCGCCTATTCAGCCGCCATTCGCCGGCCGCGGACGATCTCGACAATCTCTGCGGCCGCAGATGGGATATTGGTGCCGGGTCCGTAGACCGCGGATACGCCGCTCTCATATAGAAATTCATAGTCCTGGGGCGGAATGACGCCGCCGCATACGACAAGAATATCCTCAGCGCCGGACTTACGCAGCTCATCAATCAGGGCCGGCACCAACGTCTTGTGTCCGGCCGCCTGGCTGGACACGCCGACGACGTGAACGTCGTTTTCGATGGCCTCCCGGGCGGCTTCTTCGGGCGTCTGGAACAGCGGACCGATATCGACATCAAACCCGATGTCGGCAAATGCCGTGGCGATAACTTTGGCGCCCCGGTCATGCCCGTCCTGCCCCATCTTGACGACCAGCATTCGCGGCCGACGCCCTTCTTGGGCGGCAAAATCGGTTACGTCTGCGCGTATTTTCTCGAACCCCTCATCACCCGCATAGGCTGAGCCATAAACGCCTGAAATCGACCTGATTTGTGCCCGGTGCCGCGTGTAAACGTTCTCCAGGGCATCAGATATTTCGCCGACCGTGGCGCGCGCGCGTGTCGCTTCTATGGAAAGCGCCAGCAAGTTTCCGTCGCCACTTTCGGCGGCCTCCGTTAAGGCAACTAGCGCCGATTGGCATACCGCCTCATCACGAGACGACCGGATCGCCTGCAAGCGGCGAATTTGATTGTCCCGGACCTCCGCATTGTCGATTTCCAGAAAGTCGATCTGCTCGTTGGATTCCGGTTTGTATTTGTTGACCCCGACGACAACTTCCTCGCCTCGATCGATACGCGCTTGTTTGCGGGCAGCCGATTCCTCGATCCGTTGTTTGGGCATGCCGGCAACCACGGCTTTTGTCATGCCGCCCATTTCTTCCACTTCGTTGATCAGATTGCGCGCTTCGTTGGCCAGAGAGTTGGTCAACGATTCCAGATAATAGCTGCCGCCCAGGGGATCAATGACGTTGGGAATGCCGGTTTCCTCGGCAACAATCAACTGCGTATTGCGCGCGATCCGGGCTGAAAAGGGCGTCGGCAGGGCAATGGCTTCGTCCAGCGCATTGGTGTGTAAACTCTGCGTACCACCCAGCACCGCCGCCATGCATTCAATCGTCGTGCGCACGACGTTGTTATAGGGGTCGTCGGCCGTCAGAGATACGCCTGAGGTTTGACAATGGGTCCGCAGCATTGATGACTTCGGATCTTTCGGGTCGAACTGCTGCATAAGTTCGCACCACAAAAGACGGGCCGCCCGCAGCTTTGCGACTTCCATGAAAAAGTTCATGCCAATGGCGAAGAAAAAACTGAGGCGCGGGGCAAATGTGTCCACATTCAAACCCTTTTTAACGGCGGCACGCACATATTCCAGGCCATCCGCCAATGTGAAGGCAAGTTCTTGGACCGCCGTCGCGCCAGCTTCCTGCATATGGTAGCCGGAGATTGAAATGGAATTGAAGCGCGGCATGTTTTGGGCGGTATGCTCGATGATGTCGGCGACAATCCGCATGCTGGGCTCTGGCGGATAGATGTAGGTGTTGCGGACCATAAACTCCTTCAAAATGTCATTCTGAATGGTTCCCGATAATTGTTCTTGGTTCACACCTTGCTCTTCAGCGGCGACAATATAGCCGGCAAGAATGGGCAGAACGGCCCCATTCATGGTCATGGAAACGCTCATCTCGTCGAGCGGAATGCCGTCGAAGAGAATTTTCATATCTTCCACGGAATCGATGGCCACGCCGGCCTTGCCGACATCGCCGATAACGCGCGGATGATCGCTGTCATATCCGCGGTGCGTTGCCAGGTCGAACGCAACCGATAATCCCTTTTGCCCGGCCGCCAAATTGTCCCGGTAAAATTTGTTGGAGTCTTCGGCCGTCGAAAACCCGGCGTACTGGCGGATGGTCCAGGGCCGGTTTGCGTACATTGTGGCACGCGGTCCACGCAGGAAAGGCTCAAACCCTGGGAGGGTATTGATGGCCTCCATGTTCGCCAAATCTTCAGCGGTATAGAGCGGCTTGACGGTAATTCCTTCGGGTGTTTCCCAAGTCAAATCTTTAAGAGAGCGGTTGCGGAGTTCCTTCTCCGCTGTGGCTTCCCATTCATTCAGTCCTGGTCCCGGCAATTTTGCCATGGTGTTTTCTCCATCAGCAGCACACCAGTTGCGCACTCTATGCTGCGCTGCAACATATCAGGATGTCGTAGATTTCCCAACGGAAAAAAGCACTTTATCCACATCGATACAGAATCAACATGTTGATGACGCCTCAATATGTAGTATATTGACGCCGATCAGGGCGAACATGTTGTGATTTTGTGTTCTCCCAGAGTCATTATTAGTTGCGTATTTAGGATTCACAAACAGGAGGTCATGTTCGCGAAGGCGGGTCGTCACTGGGAACTTCCAACGCTTGACGCGAATCATAAAAAAAACAATGAGTGAGGAATGGACCCCAAAGCGCGTAAGCGCACTGATCGCCCTTTGGAACGAGGGATTGTCCACCAGCGAAATCGGTAATCGGCTTGGTGTGACCAAAAATGCCGTGGTCGGCAAGGTTCACCGGTTGGGATTGCCGAAACGCGGCTCGCCCATCAAGCACAAACCGAAACCTGCCGAAATAATTGGGCTGGCGGCACTGCGGCCCGGCATGTGTTCATGGCCGGAAGGTGAGCCCGGCACCGATGAGTTCAATTTCTGCGGCGCTGTGATCGTGCCCGGGAAGCCCTATTGTATGGATCATTGCAAACGGGCTTACGTGAAAAATCCGAAAGACGGCAAACGATCTTCTCGGGCGGCATAGTCAGTAAAGAAAACGAGGAAAAGCGAGACGGGCGGCGCTTACAAGTCAGCCCGTCCGTTTGATCGAAGTTCGTCGGCGGCGCGGCTAAGGCGTTTGAGGCTGCCGGCAAGTTCTCCATCAGGGACGGCGTCCTTGAAGCGGAACTCGACGTCCTCGAGAAACATTTTTCGAGAGTTTTCGCTCATGTTCCGAAACAGCTTCTGACGAAGCTGGTTGTTGTCTTCAACTGACTTCAGCAAAGCCACCATATCGTCATGGTCCGCGGCCTGGATGAAAACCTGCATATCCACGTCACTTGCTTCCTTGATGCGGACTAATAGACGTTGATTCTGACCATGTGTTGCCTGTGCCGCGCCGGAGGGTGGTGCCAACGCCTGCGTGACTTGCGCGACCAGTATTTTCATGTCCTGAGCGGTCAACGTGACGGTCAAGTCGTCAAAGGACACTTCGAAGGCGTCATGCCCAATGTTATTGGTAACTATTTTCATCGTCGTTTAGAACCTTCTATTGGTTTCCAATTTGCAAATCATTGCAAGCACCCAACCGGTCAAATATAGCAATTTGCCTAGGGCAGCGTCGAACTGGAAATTGATGATGACATGAGGCTGCTTCGATTTCTTGCCTTTTCGTCCCGTTCAGGTTTATGATCCGCCCGCTATGTACACATCCGTTCACATACGGTCGAACGACATTCGGCGACTTATTACCCCGGCCTCTGTTTGAAGGGGCCGGGCGCAGCCACAGTTTGTCGTTTTCACTACCGTTATGAGGATGTTTCCAATGTCATCTATAGATGTGTGTCGCGGAGGGCAGACCGCCCCCGTTTTCGGCCGTAACACGGCTTGCTTTTCCGTTTCAGCTTCATCTGATCCTTCCGTCATGACGCGGATTGTTGGTATCTTTGCGAAGCGGGGCATGGTGCCCAGCCAATGGAATTCCCGGATTTGCGGTGACGCCATGGACGAATTGCAAATTGACTTACAAATGGACGACATGTCCGCCGCCGAGACGGAAATCTTTGCTCAATCCATGCGTCAGATCGTTTGTGTTGAGCGGGTGCTCACATCATTCAAGCATTCCGCGGAAAACGGGCAACCATGAGCCTTCTGGATCGCGTCCGCGCATGTGCTGACTTAGATCCGGACGATTTTGTGCCCTTTTGTGTTCGCGAAGTGTGTGTGGGTCAAGTGGCGCGGGATTTCCTGAGCACGCTAGGCCGATTTAATGACGTATTCACCGTTGCCGAAAACGGCGTGGCGATAGCCGAGGAATTGGCTGATTTTGACGCGCGGACGACTGCGATCGCGGCCGTCCTTGCCGTTTTGCGCGACGAAGGGCGGGTGCCGGGATGGCGCGATGAGCCCTATCCGGCTGGCCAGGCATTTAATGCCCCGGCCATGTTCGAGATGGAGCGCGCCGCCGTGCCTTTGTTCGGCGTGCGGGGATATGGGGTCCATTTGAACGGCTGGCTTACCAGAGATGATGAAACGTTCATGTGGATTGCGCGCCGCAGTCTCAGCAAACCAACGGGGCCCGGGAAACTTGATCAGATGGTCGGCGGGGGCCAACCGGCGGGACTGACCTTGCGCGAAAATCTGATTAAGGAGTGCCACGAAGAAGCCGGCATACCCGGGGCAATTGTCCAACGCGCTAAATCCGTCGGGACGGTTAGTTATTGTACGCGGCGCGACGAGGGATTGCGGCACGATGTCCTGTTCAATTTTGACCTGGAGGTTCCCGATGATTTCGAGCCCGTCAATAAGGACGGTGAGGTAGCGGAATTCATGCTTTGGTCAATGGCTGATGTGATGCAGAGATTGCGTGACACAGAGGACTTCAAGTTTAATTCTGCCCTGGTGATCATAGATTTTCTTGTCCGGCGCGGCTTTGTTGAAGCCGATGACCCTGACTACGTTGAACTTGTCGCCGGTCTGCACCGGTAACCATGGGACTATTCAAAAGGAAGGACACGTAATGGATTCAATGGCATTGACTGTTTATCTATCAGGGGAAATTCACACCGATTGGCGCGACCAGATTGAGAATGGAATCGAGAGCGCCGGTTTGCCGGTGGTTTTTTTAGCGCCAGTGACGGATCATGGCGCCAGCGACGATTGCGGCATTGCCATTCTCGGCGATGAAAACAGCGGCTTTTGGAAAGATCACAAAGGCGCCAAAGTGAATGCCATTCGAACCCGAACGATGATCGAGCGGTCCGATGTGGTCGTCGTCCGGTTTGGTGACAAGTACCGCCAATGGAACGCAGCTTTTGACGCGGGCTATGCCAGCGCCCTGGGGAAACCGGTCATTACCCTTCATGATGCCGATCTTACCCATCCGTTGAAGGAAGTGGACGGCGCGGCGCTTGCTGTTGCGGAATCGCCCGATCAGGTCGTGAAGATCCTGGGTTACGTTATTGACGGCTCGCTCTAAGGAGTGCGATCGACGTGGCAGCCTACGACACGCGACAAACCAGCGGCGGCGATCTTTATCCGTCAATTGAACCTTATGAGCACGGCATGTTGTCTGTGGACGGCGGCCATTCGCTCTATTGGGAGCAATCAGGAAACCCCAAAGGCCAACCGGTAATTTTTCTCCACGGTGGCCCGGGTGCCGGGACGACGGCCAATCATCGCCGGTTCTTTGACCCTGCCCACTACCGGATCATCTTGTTTGATCAACGCGGCGCCGGGCGCTCGACGCCTTACGCCAGCTTAACGGATAATACGACATCGGATTTGGTCGAGGACACCGAAGCCCTGCGTCGGATGCTCGGTGTTGAGGATTGGTTGGTTTTTGGTGGATCTTGGGGAGCCACATTGGCCTTGGTTTACGCCATTCGTCATCCCGGTAAATGTCTAGGTTTGGTGTTGCGCGGGGTGTTTCTAGGCCGTCAACAGGAGTTGGATTGGTTTCTGAACGGTATCCGAAATATCTATCCGGAAGCCTGGCAGGCATTTACAGAATTTCTGCCGTCGGCCGAGCGCGGGGATGTCGCTCAATCCTATTACCAACGATTGACCAACCCGGACGCCGCCGTGCATGGTCCGGCTGCGGCAGCTTGGAATCATTACGAAACACAATGCTCAACCCTTCGCCATCGACCGACTGGCCCCGCCGTTGGGAACGGCACAGCAGCTCTCGGCTTAGCGCGGATGGAAGCCCATTATTTCGTGAACAACATCTTTTTGACCGACAACGAGATCCTTCAGAACATTGAAAAAATCGCCCATCTTCCCGCCTGTATCGTGCAGGGTCGATACGACATGATCTGCCCCATGATAACGGCGAAAACCTTGTCCGATACCTGGCCCGGCAGTGTGTTAAAGGTCGTCGATGATGCCGGTCATTCCGCTATGGAGCCGGGGGTTCGCAAATCTCTGGTGGAAGCAACCAATGCCTTTCGTAACACCGGCGGATTTTGAAAGACCCGCGGGCACTTGTTAATTTCCCTCCATTTACCCTAGTATGCGCGGTCTCGGAGGGAGAGGGACGAAATGAACAAAATTGCCAAACCTCTTGTGCTTGCATTGCTGGTTGTATCCGTGGTCTTCGCGGCGGCGAAAGTGCGCGCAGACGATCCCGATTATTTGACGGTTTCAGCAGGTTGGTTTGATGCGAACCGCCAAAAGGACCAAGGTGCCGAATTCAGTGTTGAATACCGTTCGGATAAAAAATTCTGGATGTTTAAGCCTTTCGTGCACGGTGCCGGCGTGACCAATGGTATGACGTTTTTTGGGGTCGGGGTTTTAATCGATGTGTACCTTGGGCGCCGATGGGTCGTAACACCCAGTTTCGCGCCGACATGGTGGAAAGGTAAAACCTCAGATCTCGATTTGGGACACGCCTTGGAATTCCGGTCGCGACTGGAAGTGGCTTATCGGTTTGACGACCGGTCACGTTTAGGGCTTTCGGTGTCACATTCATCCAATGCCAGCCTGGGTGATTCGAATCCGGGCACTGAATCGGTGATGGTCAATTACTCGATACCATTCAAACAAATTTCCGGCATGTTCAAGTAACTGGAAATCGATGGTTCCGTTTGCGCCGACCTTAGTCTTCAAAAAATGTCGCGAACTCGCTGACCGGCGCACGCTCCGTCTCCAAGGCATTGACGTGGACATCATCATCGATATAGCCCAGTGACATTCCGCAGACGATGATTTCCCTTTCGCCGATGGGCAGGACGGCTTCAATGGCCCGCGGCACGTCGGCGAAGATGGCCTGGGCACATGTATGGAGGCCGCGGGCCCGCGCAGCGGTCGAGATATTTTGCAGAAAAAAGCCGTAATCGATCCAGCTACCAACCTCCAGTTCCTCGCTGATGGTGAAGATCATGCCAACCGGCGCACCAAAAAAATGATAGTTCTGATCGCGTAAGCGTTCAGCTGCTTCGCGGTCGCCTTTCTCAACGCCGGCCAATCCATACATATCCCAGCCAATTTTACGGCGCCGCGCCTTATAGACAGGCGGAAATTCGTCCGGGTAATATTTCCAAGTTCGTTTTCCCAGCGATGCGGCATCGTTGGCCTTGGTATCAATGATACGCCGGGTCAGGCGCTCCTTCATGGCGCCCATTAATACATAAGCTTTCCAGGGTTGCATGTTGGTGCCACTGGGTGCACGGCTGGCCACGGCTAATAGATGCCCGACCAATTCCCTTGGTACCGGGTCGGGTTTGAAACCGCGAACGGAACGGCGGCTGGTAATGGCGGCATCGACATAGTCCGCACCGGTTTCGTCGCCGGGGGCATTGCCGGCTGTATGCTTCAACGTAAGTCTCGAATCGTCAAACATGCAACACTCTCCCAATTGCGTGCTAAATAATGCCGTCTTTCTTAAGGGTACTAATTTCGTCGGCAGATAGCGCCAGTTCGTCGCCAAAAATCTCATCATTGTGTTGGCCCTTTCTGGGGCCGGCATGGCGAATGCGCGCGGGTGTTGCCGACATGAATGGAAAGGCATTGGTCATGCGAAGCGTGCCCAAGTCGTCATCGGGAACGTCGACGATATCCTTGCGGGCCTGATACTGAGGATCGTCGAAAATTTGCGAAATATCATAAGCCGGCCCGATGGCCGCCTCGGCGGTCTCGAATTTTTCAAGAACGACTTTGAGTTCATGGCGGCCGATCCAATCGGCGACGATCCCGTCGACTTCATCAATGTGTTCGACACGGTCCTGGGGTGTTTGGAATCGGGGATCTTCCGCGGCCGCCTTACCGCCGCATAGGGTCAACACCCGCGTGACGATCGCCGGCGAATTTGTGGAAATGGCAACCCAGTGTCCATCCTTGGTCTGATAGGTATTGCGCGGGGCATTGTTTTTCGAGCGGTTCCCCCAGCGTTCCTGGATGATGCCCAATTGGTCAAACTGCAGCGGTTGCGGTCCTAAAACCTGGAAAAGCGGCTCATAGATGCTGAGATCAATGTATTGCCCTTCGCCGCCGCCGTTCGCATCGCGGTGATAGAGGGCGAACATGGCCGCAAATGTGCCATAGGCGGCGGCAATGCCGTCGGCCAAACCGAAATTCGGCAACGTTGGCGCGCCGTCCGGCTCACCGGTCATGGCGGCGAACCCGCTAAACGCCTCGGCAATCGTGCCAAATCCAGGGCGGTTCTTATATGGTCCCGTCTGGCCGAAACCGGTGACCCGAACCATCACCAGGCGCGAGTTTATCGCCTTCAAATCCTCCCAGCCGAGGCCCCAGCGCTCCATCGTGCCAGTACGGAAATTCTCGATGACCACATCGGCGGTTTCAGCCAGTTTTCTGAATAGCTCCTGACCCCTCGCCGAGTTCAAATTGAGAGTAACGCAACGCTTATTTCGGTTCGTCATCTTGAACCACAGCCCAACCCCGTCTTTTTGATAACCAGTGTTCCGTAATGGATCGCCGCGCGGATGTTCGACCTTGATGACGTCGGCGCCAAAGTCACCCATCAACATACCAATGGTTGGGCCGGCAATTACCGTCGATGCATCAATGATGCGAAGGCCTTGGATGGGGGATGGTTTTGTGTCCGTCATAATGGTCTCAGATCGCGCCTAGTTCGGGCGCAGGTTTCAGCATCAGTTTTACCATGACAATGTTTAAGACTTCCCCGAAGGCAGCTATTGTGAGTGGGCGCTTTTGCAATTTCAAGGTTGAGTCTCTCATGCCTGAAGGCGAACATCATTTCGAGCGCTTTGCCTGTGGTCAAACATGAAAGGACCAATTTTCAACGGGCGAAACGATCGCGCGAAAACCGTCCATTGGCCCGGAAAATCCAATTCGGGAGAACATTATGACACACCCCACACTATCTGCTGGTAACGTCGCCGTAATTACCGGCGCGGCCATGGGGATTGGTCTTGCCACCTGCAAACGATTTGCTGCACTGGGCATGAAGGTATGTATGGTCGATGTCGATGGCCAGGAATTGGCCGCAGCCGCGGCGCAAGTTGGGCCTCCCGCGATGGTCATGATATCGACGACCGATGTTAGTGATATGGCGGCCATGGAACGTCTCCGCGACGATGTTCTCAGCCAGTTCGGTGCGGTCGACTTTTTGTTCAATAATGCCGTGACCCGCGTCGGCGGCGGAGTATGGGGCGACATGGATGAGTGGCGGCGGTCCATGGCGGTGAACTATTGGGGGCCGGTCAATGGGGTCCGCGCCTTCGCGCCGGCAATGATTGATCGCGCGGCACCGGCGGTGATCGTTAACACGGGGTCCAAGCAGGGGATCACCAACCCGCCGGGCAATACCGCTTATAACGTGACCAAGGCGGCGCTGAAGCACTATACCGAGGGACTGCAACACGAACTTCGGAATTTGGATGATTGTCAGGTCACGGCGCATCTGTTGGTTCCCGGATGGACGACAACTGGGAAGAAGGAACATCAAGACGGCGCCTGGCTGCCCGATCAAATCGTCGATTACATGATTAATGCCCTAGCACGCGGGGATTTTTATATCGTCTGTCCGGATGGTGAGGTGACATGCGAGATGGACCGCGAACGCATCTTATGGGCTGCTCAGGATATCATCGAAAACCGCCCGCCATTGTCGCGGTGGCATTCCGAGTACAAATCGTTGTTTAAGAAGTTCAGTTCTTAAATCGCCTACTCATCTCGCAGGGTCGTAACAATTCGCTCGAGCTCCTTTGCGGCGCGCTTCCGGCGTTTTGTATCCATCCGCTCCAAATCGAAGAAATAACGCATACCTTCCGCTTCTTTTCGGATAAAGCGCTTTTTGCGACCGGTTTCGTCTAAGATGCTACGCACGGAAAAAGGCCGCACATCGCGGGCAATTCCCTTTACGCGGATTGGTTCCAAGGGGTCGGCGGGCACATGGTCTCGGACCTGCATATAGGTTTCGTTTGAGATGGTAACGCCATCCGGCTCACAAATGCCTTCTAATCTTGCGGCAAGGTTAACCTCACCGCCGATAATCGTGTAATCCATGCGATCATCGCTGCCGAAATTCCCGACATTGCAATATCCGGTATTGATGCCGATGCGCATGTGAAACGGCCGCTCATACCCCAGATCCAACCATTTCGCCCGCAGATCGACCATGCGGCGTTGCATTTCGATTCCCATTTTCACACACGCCAGCGCGTCATCCTGAATACCGCGGCTAACGGGGTCGCCAAAGAAGATCACGACAGCATCGCCAATATACTTATCGATCGTTCCGCCGTGCCTGAGAGCAATTTCCGACATTTTCGTCAGGTAATCGTTGAGCAAAAACGTTAGATCTTCAGGTTGCAAATCCTCTGTGGTCGCGGTGAAGTCCTTGATGTCCGAAAAAAACACAGTCAGCTTCTTCCGCTCGGTGACTAGGCCCCCGTCACGTTCGCCGGAAAATATCATTTCATAGACTTGAGGTGAGAGGTACTTGGAAAGTTTTTCGGAAAGCGCCCCTAGGACTTTCGACTTTTCGTCCAACGACTTGGCCACCTGGCTGAGCTGAGCCTCATTTCGGTCGCTCATGCGCACGAGCCGGCGGCTATCCTTAAATAGCTTTTGGTAATTTTTGAGAAGTGCTGAAAATTCTTCTTTAAGAGCGGGTTTCGTTGTCTTGTTATTGTCTATAACAGCTTTGGCGTTGTCGATTATCTCCGTCTCAGCCTTGAACAGATCGAAACTCATGAAGGAACGTCGCTATTTACGTTTCAAGGGTCTTCATATGGAAGGTCGCGGCCTCAAGGTCTTCGGCAAATTCTTCGCCGAGTTCCTCCATCGTATCGTCTTCTTCGTCATAATACCAATTGACTGTGACTGTGACAGCTCCTTCAGCGGTTTCCTCTAACGTATCGAACAACCCCATAAGCACTTTGGCGGTCGATGAATTGAAGTAAATAAGTTCAAAATTAAACTCAATCTCGCCATCATCCATACTGGAAAAATGAGATTCCAACTTTTCGATCATCTCCCCATAAAAGGCCGTCACATCTTCTGGGTACGATTCGCCGCGGATCGAGAATTTGTTGTTGGTGAAGTCGAACTCGATCTCCGGTGAGCGGTCCGTTCCCTCAATTTTGATGCTATCCATGTTTAGTTACCTTCAGATCGGATGTCTTTAAACAAAAGCTTTCAGCGCAAAAAAAGCATGGTCGTCGTCGACATCGAGAAATCCGAAATCGATGATTTCAGATGAACGCCGGGCGATTTCAATAAACCCGACGCCGGCACCCTTGCTGGTCTCTTCGGTCGGGCCGCGCAGTTTTTCTTTGTATAGAGTCTTTAATTCATCGGGGCTCATTTTCTGGAGGTCCGAAAGCCGGCCGCTCAGGCGCGCAACGTCTGTGCGCTGGATCTTGTTGCCGCAGGTGACAAAAAACTTGTCGTTCTCCATGCCAATATTAAGGATTCCGTAGCGGAGTTCGTGAATATCGTCGGTTGCCTCAGGCGGTTCTTTCTCTGCCGAGTAGCGGATAACGTTCTGCATTTGCTCAACGAAAATGGCGAAGATGTTTCGCATCGTCGTTTTGTCGGCTTCTTCCAGATAAAGTTTTTGTTTCAGGGCTTCACCGATGCCCGTCAAAACGGGTTCAGTGATATAGCCGCTATAACAAAATATGATCCCCTGTGACTGGATCACATTGCGGAAGTCAAATAATTCCTTGGCCAACATATGAGTAGGCCTCCCGGAGAACCCGCTTGATAATTAGTTTGCCACGATGACATCTATGAACTGATGTGAAGATATCGCCTTTCCGCGGAAACCACCATATGGTTTTGGCATTGATGAGCAAAATTGTCCACCAAATCAATGCCGTATTATCTACGAACCATCACTTTCCGGCGGCACAAGTCTCAGGGCGACGGAATTCATGCAATAACGCAAACCTGTTGGCGCTGGTCCATCGGGAAATACATGACCCAAATGAGCATCGCAGCGTGCGCAGAGCGTCTCCGTGCGGCGCATAAACAGACTAACATCCTCTTCATCACGTACAGCATCTTCATCGATAGGCGCAAAGAAACTGGGCCAGCCGGTGCCGGAATCGAACTTGGCATCGGCCGCGAACAGGGGAAGCCCGCAGCACGTGCAAACATATGTTCCCGGGTCCTTACATTTATCGTATGTGCCCGTAAATGGGCGCTCCGTACCCTTCTTTCGGCAAACACCATAGGCTTCCGAGCTCAATTGAGCTTGCCATTCAGCATCTGTTTTTCGAACTTTTTCCATCTTCTTGACCTTTGGCGGCGGTTGTCCCAAGGATATGGATAATATGGGCCGTCAACGAGTCTTGAACAACAGGCAACTCTACCGCTAGGCTTGCTGTGAAAAAGGGAGAAGCCGCGTGGTTACGGAAAGCCAGTATGACGCCCTGCAGCGGGAAATTATTGGACTTTTTGAAAACGTTCAAAAGTTCAAGCAGGAACTCGCGTCTGTAAGTCATCCCGATGCTGAGCATGACCTCATTGGCACGGCTGCCGACCAATTGAATGCAATTGCCGAAGAAACGAGTGGCGCGGCCGATGAAATTATGGCTGCCGCTGAAGCCATCGATAAAGTGAATATGGAACTCCTTGAGCAAATAAAATACGGCGGCGCCAAACCGATGTTTGTTGAAATCGGCGACAATGTGTCGAAAATTTTCGAAGCCTGTGCTTTCCACGACTTGACCGGACAACGGCTGGCGAAAGTCGTGAAAATGATTACCGCGATCGAAGGCGCTTTAAGTACACTCGTCGCTATTGTTGGCCGCGATGCCATTGCAGCATTGCCGACGACCGATCATGGCATCCATCGTGATGATGGCGGTGTTGAATTGGCCGGCCCCCAATCCGAAGGCGCCGGCATGAACCAAGACGATATCGACAAATTGTTTGATTGACGATTTTGGCTTGTCGCCGTTTGGCCTCAAAACCGACCGTCGTAAGCTCTTCGCCCGATTGGGCAGGCGATTACCGTAAATGAATCGGATACAAATGCGGTCGTGACGGCGTCGCGCAGATCGTCGCGGTTATCGACGGTGATACCATTCCCACCCAAGGCTTGGGCCGCCGCCGCGAAGTCGGTGCCGCCGAAATCGACGCCGCAATTTTCCATCTCGTCACGGCGCTGTTTCATTTCAATAAGCGCAAGTGATTCATCGACGAAGACGATAATTGGAAAGGCCAGAGCGGCATCCCGGAGCGTTGCCAATTCGCCCAGTATCATTTCCATTCCGGCGTCGCCGCAGAATGCCATTACCGGTGTTTCCGGCTGTGCCAGTTTATGCCCGGCCGCTAGCGGCACGGCCGTCCCCATGGTGCACAGACCAGTCGACTGCAGCAACGTTCGAGGTCCATAGCAGACCCATTGTTGAGCTAGTAAAATGCGATGCGCGCCTGTATCGACAGTGGCAACGCCGTCACGCGGGAACACGTCCCGGCAAACATCAATGACAGCCGCCGGTCCCCAGATGTCATCGCTCGGGAATGCGCTCGTCAATTGTTCACGGACCTGCGCGGGCTGACCGTCCGGCCAAGCGCCATTGCGGGTGATCGCATCACCAAGCGCGCGCAATCCAGCACCCACGTCACCGATGAAACTGTACGAAGCCTGATGAACGAAATGCCTGTTTGCTTCGGCCGAAAACTCGACGACTACCGGCCCATCGGATGACAATACCCAGGGGTCGCACCATTCGGCGCGCATCTCGATAGGATCATAGCCGGCCAGGATTATCGCATCGGCTTGATCGAGCAACGGCTTGACGATGGCGAAGGATTTTGGCGATAAGCCATGACCGCCAAGGGCGAGGGGGTCGTCCTCGGGCAGAATTCCCTTCGCTTTGTAGGTGGTCAATAAGGGGATCGAAAATTGTCGACAAAATTCGGTGACGGTATCGGCTGCATCATGATGTAGCACATCGATGCCGGCGAGCATGACCGGCCGCTCGGCGGCTTGGGTGGCCTTACACGCGGCGTCCCATTCGGGGCTTGCGGCCGGCGCCATGGCTGCCGGCGCGGCGCGGAAAACGGGCTGATTGCCGCCTTCTTCGGACTTTGCGACTGAGATTGGTAAATCCAGATGCACTGGTCCCGGTCGGCCATCCATGGCAATGGCTAAGGCTTTTTCGATGGTGGTTTCAACGGCGCCTGCGGGCACCGTGATGCTGGCCTTGGTAATCGGTTCCAGAACCTTCGTATGATCGAAGACCTGGTGGGTAAAGTGCTGTGCTTCGGCAGCGTCAATACAGCCGGTCAGAAAAATCAGCGGCACTTGATCCTGCCAGGCATTGGCAATCACATTGATGGCGTTAACGACACCGGGGCCGACGGTCGCCAATAGAATTCCCGGCGCACCTGTGGCGTGGTGGGTGCCTTCGGCCATGAAGCCGCCGTTGTTCTCATGCTTAACCAATTGAAAGGAGATGCCCGCCTGCTCCAAAGCATCCATCATGGTCAGCACCTCGCCTCCTGGAATCCCGAAGGCATGTCGACAACCGGCTGCGTACAGCTTGTGGGCGATGATATCGGCGGCGCGGGTCACTCTGCGGCGTCTTTCGTTTGTAGGGCCTGTCGTTCGGCAAGTTTGGTGAAGCCATCTCGGGTTTGCGGCAATTTGCGGTCGAGGATTTTCGTCGCAACCAGTGTTCGGAGGACCTGCGCGGTGCCGCCGCCGATGGTGAACATGCGCGCGTCACGGACCATTCGTTCCAGAGGCAGGTTACGTGAATAACCCATGGCGCCAAAAACCTGCAGAGCATCATTTGCCACCTTGATGGCGGCATCCGCGGTAAAGACTTTCGCCTGGGCCGCCATCAGCGGATCGGGAAAACCGGACTCCGTTTGTTCAGCGCTTTTTGCGGCACCATAAACCAACCCTTGTGCGGCGCTCATCTGGATTGACATGTCGGCTAGCATCCAGTGCAGGCCTTGAAACTCATAAATCGGACGGCCGAACTGTTCACGTTCCTGGGAATAGTCGAGCGCCAATTCATAGGCACCTTCGGCAATTCCCAAAGCGACAGCCGCGGCGCCAACCCGTTGTGAATTATAGGCATTCATCAGCCCGGCGAAGCCACGCCGGAGGCCATCGGGGGGAATGATCATCATCGTCGATGGCACCACCATGTCTTCCATAATGACTTCCGATTCCGGAATGCCGCGAAGACCCATGGCCGGTTCCCGTTTGCCGATCTTCAAACCCGGCGTTTCATCGCGGATCGCAAGGAAACCGCCGATGCCTTGTTCTTCGCCATCTTCAAAGACCCGGGCAAAAATCAGATGCAGGCGGGAAACCCCGGCACCCGTAATCCAATGCTTTTTGCCGTTAAGAATGTAGTCGTTGCCGTTCCTGTCGGCGCGCGTCGTCATTTGCGTGGCGGCACTGCCGGCATCGGGTTCGGTGATACAGATCGCCGGCTTGTCGCCGGACAACACCAGATCGGCGGCGAGCTTTTTCTGCTCTTCCGAGCCGTAGTGCATAACGGCACCGATCGCACCCATGTTCCCCTCGACGGAGATGCGGCCGGTCACACCGCAAACCTTGGCCATCTCCTCGACAAGCAAGACCGTGTCCATATAGCTGGCGCCCGCACCGCCATACTGTTCGGGAATTGTCATGCCCATGAAGCCGGCCTTGGTCAACTTTTCCGCGTTGTCCCATGGATATTCCTCGGTGCGGTCAACCTCGGCAGCACGCGGCGCGATTTCTCGGATCGCGAGGTCGCGGATACGTTCGCGTAGTTCCATTTGGGCGGATGTCAGTTCAACCATGATGTCGGCCTTTCCGAACAGAATTTCGTGTTGGCCGGCATCCTAGCTTGTGTAATTAAATAAAAAAAACGAATAATATTGAATGATATCTTTAATAATATTCAACTAAATTTCTGATCATTTCAGGTCTGCAGAAGCACATCATATAGAGCCCGCACCAAATCACTTTTGGGGCTTTCCGTGCGTTCAACAATCCCGACGCCACGGGTCAATGGCGGCGTGCCAAAGGGCACGGCGCGGACGCCGTTGGGAAAAGGCGCCGCCATGGCGCGCTGCGGAGCAATGGAGACGCCCAACCCATGGGCCACCATGGCCCCGATAGCTTCCAAAGAATCCATCTCCATTCCTGGCATCAGATGAATGCCACGCTCACGCAGATGCGTATCGATAAGCCGGCCGGCCCAGGCAAACCGCTTGAAACGAATAAACGGGAGCGCTGCCAGCAGGTCGCGGTCTTTGCGTCCTGGCGTTCCAACTGGTGCAATCACCATCAATGGCTCTTGGATCACCGGATGCCAACTCAGGCCAGCCGCCAACTGAGCAGGCTCGCTGACGATGGCGGCGTCCAGCACTCCTTTGCGAACCTCATCCGCCAATTCATTCGATAGACCGCTGCTGACACGAATGCGCAGTTCCGGTTGCGCCGCCTGCAATGTTGCCAAGGCGCCGGGCAGCATGCCGGTGAGGGCCGTTGGCACGGCGCCCAAGTCAAGAACGCCGGTAACACGATCGCCACGCAAGCTATCGGTCAAGCCGTCGCAAAGGGCAATGATCTCACGGGCCCGTTCGACCAATGCCGCACCTTGCGAATTGAGCAATGGCGGTCGGGTTGATCGATCAAACAAGGTCATCTGCATATCGTCTTCCAACGCTTTGACATGCAGGCTTACGGCTGACTGGGTTAGTCCAATCGCGTCGGCCGCAGCGGCGAAACTGCGGTGTTCAACAATGGCGATGAGAGTCTTCAGATGACGCAGGTCCATAACACGATTGTTACGAATTGAAGCTCCTGGCACCAACAAAAATGTGAAATTCGCTGGTGGCATCTTTCCCTTGTGCCAAGGTTATGCAACAAAAAAGCCGACCGTAAATTTGAGGTAGAGAATATGACGCGCCCCAAAACTCTATTGGAGATGTCCGGGGCCAATTTGGAACCGGCGCCCTGGTCGGAAACGGCCCTGGTCCTCATTGACTGTCAAAATGAATATGTTGAGGGTCCGCTTCACTTGACGGGAGTTCAATCGGCCCTTGAAGAAGCGGCCCGCCTGTTGATGGCGGCCCGCCGCGCTGGCGCGCCGGTCATCCATATTCGTCATCAAGGTAAATCCGGCGGCGCGTTCGACTGGGATAAACCGCGTGGCGCCATATGCGATAGGGTCGTTCCCGCATATGATGAGAAAGTGATTGGCAAACAATTGCCAAACGCCTTCGCCGGAACGGATTTAGAGGCGGCCATGGTTGAGGTAGGCCGAAAGCACATAACGGTGGGCGGTTTTATGACCCACATGTGTGTCAGCGCGACCGTCCGCGCCGGCCTTGATCACGGCTTCGGCGCAACTGTTGTGGCCAATGCCTGCGCGACCCGGGACCTCCCCGATGGGCAGGCCGGCGTCGTCACCGCCGAAACCGTGCACCGCGCGGAACTGGCGGCGTTGGCGGATCGGTTTTGTGTTGTCGTTCCTGATGCGGCATCCATAGAGTAAAAATCGCAACTCGGAGCGATTTTGGCCCCCAGTCTATTCGGATGCCCAACAAACTGCGAAATCGAGAAGGCCAGTCATGACAAATTTGAGAGTCTGTTTTATTGGCGATTCGATTACCAACGGTACCGGGGATAACGATATTCGCGGTTGGCCCGGCCGCCTGTGCGCTGCCGAGGTGGCCGCCGGCCACGATCTCACAGATTATAACCTCGGTATTCGGGGCGATACCTCGGCAGATATGCTGCCGCGTTGGAAAAGCGAGGTGACCGTGCGTTTGCCGCCGTTCTTGAAATGCGCAGTCGTTTTCAATTTCGGGCTCAATGATGCCACCGAACAAGATGGCGCTGTGCGCGTGTCCATGGGCGGCTCAATCAAGAACGCACGGGCCATGTTGTCCGAAGCCAAAGCCTTGTATCCAACGCTCTGGGTCGGTCCCGGTGCTGTCGATGATTCCAAGATGCCCTTGGACACGGAGACAGGGGCCATCCGGGACAAAAGGAATGCCCGGACGGCGGATTATAATCTGGGGTACAAAGCCTTGGCGGACGAGCTCGAAATTCCGTATTTGGACATGCTATCAAAGCTGAGAAATGATTCCGAATGGCACGCCCAACTTGCTGACGGTCTTCATCCGACACCAGAGGGCCATCAAAAGATGGCCGGCATAATCGGCGAATGGAACGCTTGGCGAAATTTATTGGATGAGCCTACCCAATAGGTTAGGTGTGCCAACCGCGGGCTTTTTGGAAAATGTCGGTAATCCAATAGGCCTGAGCGCCGATGGCGCCGAGCGGCAGCAGTATCCAAGTGAGATCGAATACGGCGAGCCCGAAAACGATAACACAAAAATCAGCTCGGCTAAGTTTGTGGAAAATATAAATGAGCCAATCGACGAAATCTTCGGGCTTGCGAACGTCTTTTGCTTCTTCTTCGCGGGTTTTCGATTCCGATTGCTTGCGCGCGCGGGCGTAATGAAAAATGTCGATCGCATAATCGATGGTGGCGCCTGCAGCGGCGGCAATTCCAAACCAAAACCAATAGGGTTCACCAAAGGCCTGCGTTGCGCCGACGCCAAGGCCCAGGAAAAATGCGCTGTCGACCAGCCAATCAACCACATCATCGAAATGCGCCCCCCATTCCGACGACATGTCTTTGAGACGGGCAATTTCGCCATCGCAGTTGTCCAAAGTATAACAAACGATGAGCAGGAGACCGCCGGCGATGCCCCAATTGGTTTCGCCGTAGGAGAAACACCAAGCTCCCGCTAATCCAGCAAACATGGACAAAGCCGTCACCTGATTGGGAGAGATTGGAAGCCGGTAGATAAGCGGTGTCAGTTGATAGGAAAGATGGCGGGTCAGTGGCAACACCTGATCCGGGGCTTTCAGGGTGTAGGAACCGTCGGGCGACGTCAGAACGGGCACGGCGCGAATACTCCGCATGATCAGGCATGGCCGATGCGGCGTGTGTAGCGGCGCTATGCGTTTGAAGCAAGCATTCGCGAAATCGAGATGGCCAACATCGCCGCAAGTGCTTAAAAGATGGCCGAACTCGTTGCAGACCCACAATCGGCCAATATTGGACCGCCGCATGAAAATTGCCTCGTACATTGGCCTTGTGATCGGCTTAGTTCTATTAACCGGGCTCGTCCTATCAGAGGGCCTCAGGGATATCTTGAACTTGCTGGCGGCGTCCGGATGGCCGTTGCTGTGGGTACCGGCAATCTGGTTTCCAACGGTTTTGATGAATGCCCGATGCTGGCAATTGCTGTTCGAGCGATCAAACGCACCAAGCTTCTTTCAAGCTTTCTATGCGCAATGGATGGGCCGCGCCGTGAATACCTTGCTACCCGTGGCATCGATCGGCGGTGAAGTCGTCAAGGCCAGGGTCTTGGTTTTGTGGGGAATTGACGCCGGTCACGCAGCGGCCTCGACGATCGTCGATAAGACTGTGCAAGTAATCACAATCATTATCTGGGGCGTCATCGGCGTCAGCCTGCTGGCGACAATGGCCCTCGATGATCAGCTTGTGATTTCAGCATTGATCGGCATCGCATTGCTGGGTGCCGGTGTCGCCGGATTTTTTGTTGTTCAGCGGGCCGGGATTTTTGGCATTGTCGCCCGCTCTGCCCATAAAGTGACGAAATCGGACTATGTCGGCGGCTTGATTGACAAGGCCGAGGAGGTCGACCGGATCGTCGCCGACGTCTATGCCCGACGCGGCCAGTTTGCGGCGGCGACAATCTGGCGCATGCTGGCGCTGATCCTTCAGTCGGCAGAGGTTTGGCTGGCCGCGTATCTTCTGGGGCATCCGATCAGCATCATCGAGGCGGTGATGCTGAAGAGCCTGAGCAGCACCATGAGCGATGCGGCGTTTGTTGTGCCCAACAGCTATGGCGTACAGGAAGGTGCGTTTGTCCTGTTGGGCGGCCTGATCGGCATGCCCGCCGGCATGGCCTTGGCGGTATCTTTGGCCATTCGAATTCGTGAACTGTTGATTGACGTGCCTGGCTTGGTGTTCTGGCAACATGCTGAAGGGCGGGCCTGGTTCCGAAAAAGCCGAACGCCCTAGGATCTATTGATCTTCAGAATTACGTAACTAAATCCATGTGTATATGACCCCACGGGCCAGACGTGATTGCGTGTGCGGATAATTCGGACTAGATATGCCGCGCAATTGCAGTGCCCGCAGTGATCTGGGAACCAACGTCATCTCATGCTGAACGTTCTTACACTTCTGGCGATTGTCCTGGTTGCAATGCCGGCATTTTATTTGCTCGCGGCGATCATCAGTGTTGTTCGATTCCGGCGCCATCTCAGGGACGCGGCGATGAACTCAGACACCCCCATTTCCGTGTTGAAACCACTTTGCGGAGATGAAGTCGACCTGGAGCAAAATCTGCGATCCTTCTGCGTGCAGGACTATGAAAATTTCCAAATAATTTTTGGTGTGCGTGATCCGCAAGATCCCGCCACCGAGATCGTAAACCGTATCATCGCCCAGTTTCCTGAGCGCGATATTTCGCTGGTCGCAGACGAACGGGTTCTCGGATCAAACCTTAAAATCAGCAATCTTGCCAACATGATGCCTTTGGCCAAGCACGATATTCTGGTGATTGCCGACAGCGACATGTGGGTTGGCCCGGAGTACTTGAAGACAGTGGCAGCACCGTTCGTGAGTGCTGATGTGGGCGCCGCGACCTGTCTTTATTCGGGAAGCGCCCGTGGCGGTGTGCTGTCAAAGCTAGGCGCGATGTTTATCAACGACTGGTTTTTCCCGTCGGCGCTCATCCCCGCCATGCACGGCGAGTTGTCTTTCTGTTTCGGGGCGACTATGGCCGTTCGGCGGGATGCGTTGGCGGCTTTCGGCGGCTTTGAGGCTCTCGCTGACGTTCTGGCGGACGATTATATGCTCGGCAACCATGTCGCCCGGCAAGGTCTGAAGATTGCCCTTATCCCCTACGTTGTGAAGAACATCGTCCACGAGCCGAATTTGAAGGCCTTGTTCCGTCATGAAGTGCGTTGGGCGCGGACTATTCGGAACGTCAAGCCGTTCGGCTATGCCCTGTCGGTCATTACCGAGGCACTGCCCTTGTCGATCATTGCCGGGCTGTTATTTTATTTTGCGAATTGGCCGCTTTGGATGGCCATGTTGCCGATCGTTGTCCTCTTTGCGTTGCGCCTGACATTGCATCTGGCGGTCTGCCGCACCATAAAGGGTAGAGAAGAATGTGCGCCGTTGCTGATCCCCTTGCGTGACTTGTTGTCGGTGTGTGTCCGCATCACGGCATATTTGGGATCAACGGTTCATTGGCGTGAACAGGTTTTGACTGTCCGGGCGAATAGCTGCCTTCAGGACGCTTCTTGAGTGCAGGTGAGAAAATGACGCAATCCGCAAAAAAAACGCTGTTCCTCAGCCCACCGTCTTTTGAGGGGTTTGATGGAGGCGCCGGTTCCCGGTATCAATGCAAGCGGGAGGTCCGCTCTTTTTGGTATCCCACGTGGCTCGCGCAATTGGCAGCCCTGGTGCCCGACAGCACATTGATCGATGGCCCGGCAGGTGGCTACACACCAGATCAGATATTGCCAGAAGCGGCAAAGCACGACGTTCTGATCGTTTATACGTCGACGCCGACGTTCCAAAATGACGTCCAGGTCGCCCAAGCCATGAAGCAGGCCAATCCGGATTTACTTATCGGGTTTTGCGGCGCTCATGTGGTTGTTCGCTGGGAAGAAGCAATGAACCAATGCCCTGCCATTGATTTCGTTTGCGATAAGGAATTCGATTTTACGATCCAGGAAGTTTGCGAGGGGCGGCCGCTCAATGATGTGGTTGGTCTTTATTATCGCGACGGCGACGCGATTAAATTCACCGGCCCACGCCCGATCATCCACGATATGGACTCACTGCCTTGGGTGACGCCCATTTACAAAAAATTCCTGGATACGAAGAACTATTACAATGGCTACATGCTGCACCCATACATGTCTATTTATACGGGGCGAGGATGTAAGTCGCGATGCACCTACTGCCTCTGGCCGCAAACCATCAGCGGGCACAATTACCGGACGCGGTCGGTTGAAAATATTGCTAAGGAAATTGAATATGCCCGGGACAATTTCCCGGAGGTGAAAGAATTCTTTTTCGACGATGACACGCTGACGGACAACATTGAGCACGTCGAAGCCTTGGCAAAGGAATTGGGCCGCCTGGGTGTAACGTGGTCGTGTAACGCCAAAGCAAATGTGCCACGCAAGACGCTGGAGGTGCTGAAGGCGAATGGCTTGCGGTTGCTGTTGGTCGGTTACGAATCCGGAAACCAGAAAATTCTCAATAATATGAAAAAGGGAGTGCGGTTGGATTTCGCCCGCCGATTCACCCAAGATTGCCACGATCTGGGCATCGTCATTCATGGGTGTTTCATCATGGGCTTGCCTGGCGAAACCCAGGACACCATTCAAGAAACCATCTCCTATGCCAAAGAGATCAACCCCCGCACAATCCAGGTGTCGCTGCCCGCGACCTATCCGGGGACGTTTCTTTATGACCAGGCCATTGAAAATGGTTGGCTTCAAACGGATGAGGTAACCGAAGGCTTGGTCACGGATAACGGTACCCAGGAAAGTGTCCTCAGCTATCCACACCTTTCCAAGAACGAAATATTCGAGGCCGTTGAAGTATTTTACAAAAAATTCTATTTCAGGCCTGGCAAGATGGCGCAGTTGACGGTCGACATGTTCCGTGATGTGGACGTGATGAAACGCCAACTTCGTGAAGGCAAAGAGTTCTTCAAATTCCTGTGGGGCCGGGAGAACGCCGCCTGAAACGGCTGATTGTCACGGCTGATGATTTTGGCATTTCGCTGCCGGTTAATGAAGCGGTAGAAAGTGCCCACAAGGACGGCATCCTCACGACAACCTGCCTGATGGTCGCCGGCCCGGCGGCGCAAGATGCCGTGGCGCGGGCTAAAAAACTGCCGACTTTGGCGGTCGGCCTTCACATTGTGACTGTCTGCGGCCAACCGGCCCTGCCTGCAGACGACGTGCCGGACCTGGTAGACGGTTCTGGAAATTTCGACACCAATCTTGTGCGGGCCGGCATTCGGTACTTTTTTTCGCCGTCGGCACGCCGACAATTGGCCCAGGAAATTCGCGCCCAGTTCGCCGCCTTCGATGCGACCGGCCTCAACCTGGATCACGTGAACGCCCATAATCATATGCATATCCATCCAACAATCTTCGGCATGATTTTGAAGATCGGCCGCGAATTCGGCCTTCGGGCTATCCGGTTTCCCTGGGAGCCATGGGCGCCGGGTGGAGACAAAACGCTGGGCGACAAATTCTTGGGAATTTGGTTGGCGATCATGAAGCGGCGCGCCGAAAAAGCCGGCATTAAGATCAACGATCGGATGTTTGGGATGCGGGCATCCGGAAAAATGGATCGTGACCAGTGGATCGGCCTCCTAGAACACATACCCGATGGCGTATCGGAGATTGTTTGTCATCCGGCAACCCGTCGATGGGACGAGATTGACCCCGCCGCGCATGACTATCGCTTCGAGGCAGAGTATAAGGCGCTCATCGATCCAGATATCCAGTCGTTGGCGGACCGGGTCGGCATTACGTTTATTTCGTTTCGGGAAATTTAATGAAGACATCGGTTATGCGAAGTTCAAGAGGCCGCCATCATGGTTGGTGATTCCTGGACCCATAAGATTGCCCGTGTGTGCATATTGCCGCTGGTCAACACGCCAGTGACGCCCAATCATCTGACGACTGTGCGGTTGATCACCGGTGTTGCCGCATGCGCAGCCTTCGCGATCGGCGACCGGCAATGGGATATCTGGGGCGGTTGGCTTTGGCTGTTCTCGGCATTTATGGACCGCGCCGACGGTGAATTGGCCCGCGAAAGCGGCAAGATGAGCCCCGGCGGTCACAAATTTGATATGTTTTGTGATGTCGCCGTGACGTCGCTGTTTTTCTTGGGTGCGGGGATCGGATTGCGCCATGGATGGCTGGGCGATTGGGCGATTTTGCTCGGTGCCTTGGGGGCGCTCGGCGTGTTCGCAGCCGAAGTATTCGCCGAGATTATCGATCAGATGTACAAGGACACCGGTGAAAAAGCCTATCCTGGTTTTGCCGGTTTTGATTTTGATGATGTCTTGTATCTGTTTGCGCCGATCATCTGGCTCGGTTGGCAAATGCCGTTTGTAATCGGCGCTTCCGTTGGGGCGCCAGCTTTTGCCCTATTAACTTGGTATAAATTGCAGCGTCAACGCCGCACCATGGCCGCAGATATATCCGGGCCTTAAGCCCAAGACCGCTATTCCTTGACGGATTCCAAATCTGCCCGGTGCAACTCGACACCCTTGCTGCAGTCGTTACAGATGACAATCGCCGCAATGAAAGAGCCTGTGGCTTCTTCTGCGCCTTCCGCCGGCTTGGTCCCGTACTTGTCCCATATTTTGATGGTCAGTTGGTCTTGTGTGCATTCGCCATTGAGACCGGTCACCCCATAGGCGTCCATAAAGTCGGAGACGAGTTGGTCCGGTAAAATTCTTGCCATTTTAAATCGCTTTCTTGCCTAGGCCTCAATCGTCCCACGAAAAGCTTAAATTGCATTCGCAAAACTCATTGGCGTCGTCCTTGGAGGCACCCAGTATACGAAATCCATCCGAGGCGTCGCCGCCATCCCAATCATTATCCATAATGGTTCGGTTGCCGATCCAATGATCGTCATACATGTGACTTGAGATCACATAGTAGATACCGCCAGCGAGGTCGATACCGTAATCAGGCCCCAAACGGTTGTTCATGGGTCGCGGCGTCCGCCAGTCATGCACGATGTTCATTGATTGTGGGTCCAGTGAATCGAGCACCAACACACGTTGGTTCCACCAAGCATAGGATCGACCCAAAAGATGGACGGTCGTCGATGGCGTGGCACACAGGACGGCATGACAATGCTCGCCGCGAATATTCAGATTAGCGAAGACGCTTTCGTCAGCCTGTACAGGGAAGCAGCCAAGGGCATCGGCTTCTCCGGCGCCCCGGGCGGCGACGATTTTATCGATTTCACCACTGTTCAGATGGCTCGGCGCTTCCCAACTCAAATTCTTAAATGGTTGGAAATCGTACTCTGGAATTTGAAATCGCAAATAGGCCATTGTTAGTCCTCCCGGATGTTGACCAGATTAAGTCCGTGCATTTCGCATCGCAACTGTTTCAAAAGAAATTTTCCGATTGGCCCATGCGCGACACGCATGAACCTCTAATCACATCGAAGAGAGGCAACGGGTTTTTGCAAATACTGGAAGTAAGCTATTGTTATTAAATGATTGTAGTGTGGAACGATCAGCAATAAAAAATACACGCAGAATATATTTCTTGAAAAAGTATGCTCAATTGATCATTTTTCATTTGCCTATTTAGCCGAGGTTTGAAATTGGATGATTGCTGGGGCTCAAAATTTCCAAGAGTGATTTCCAACGTTCCGAAATCCGACCAGCAGACATTTATCAAGTATAGAATGTGGAGCAATAAGATGGCGAAATATCAAATTTTGTACTGGCAGGAGATACCGTCTTTCGTTGAGGCGCGTGATGATGATGGCGTGAAGAAAATTCAATTAAGTGATAAATTTCAAGCACTTATTGACGAGGCGGCAATGCGCCGAAAGGTTGCCGGCACAGACGCCTATCTGGAGGAATGGAACAAGGGACCGAAGCAGGATCGCGATGGTACTGCTGAAGAAGTGGTGGGTGCGGTCGCTCAAGATATTGAATCCAGATTTGCCGAAATCCGTGACGAGGCATTAGCGAAGACGGACTAATTTTCGTGTTGGATCCTCGTGGGTGCATGAGACCTAAATTTTCTGGATTTGACACAGAATATATTTTTGATATTTTCTGCGCATGGGATACGCCATGACCATCGAAAATGAGCCGCTGACGGCGGGTGACATTGGAGTTTTTGAACCGGGCCAACCTCGGATCGACCCAGTGAAGATGCTGCGCATCCATGGTTATAAGGATATGGAAAAGGTTCGCCCGGTTATCCGCAAGGCGGCCAACGACGTTTCCGTGCGTGCGGCCGGTGTGATGACGCCCATTGTTTATTACCGCCGCATGCCGGTGGAGAGCTGTTCTGGTGGCCAACTACGGTTGGCCGGCGGCGGCACCTTCGCGAACCATGCCTTTTCGCGCTACCTCGCCGGTGCGGGCGAGGTCGTTGTCGTTGTCATTACAGTCGGTAAGAGCCTCGATGACGAGGTCATCGGGTGCATGAATGACGACGAGTTCGAGCCCTTGGAGGCCTTGTTTCTTGAGACTGCCGGATGGTTGGGGATCGAATGGACGACGCGAGCCTTTGTCTCCTTTCTTGGCAAGCAAGTGGAAGTTGAAGGCTTGCGGCTGACCCGCCGCATGGGTCCTGGTTACAGCTACAAGGTAGATGGAGATCCGGAGATGTGGTCCTTAGAAGAGCAACGTCAATTGTTCGATGTTTTCGCCGACGCCGACCTGTCGGTGCGCCTTTTGGAAAGCTGCGCCATGTTGCCGAAAATGTCACGGTCCGGATTGTATGGTTTGGTGGGTGAGAATTGATGTTACGGAACACGGATTGTCGCCGTCGGGATAATTGCCGCAGCAAGAACACGCCACACACTCAGGCTCAAGGGCCGGATGGGTTCCGCGTGAAGATCAAACGGAAATCCGGCCGTATGTGCCAATTTGAAATAGGACAGATTTAATGTTGGGAAATGATGGTGGACTGATCGTCATCGGTGAGAATTTTAACTCGACCCGGAAAATCAAAGCGACGAGCCCCCGCGTCATCGAAGAAGATGGCAAGACGGGGATCAAATACACGGACCTGGACGGCAATGATCGAATTCTAGATTGCACGGATATCGTTCCCGAAGACCCGGCCGAGCGGAACAGCTTCATGATTCCGCACATTGCGCAGGCGCTTCGGCAAAAAGACATGAACTACATTTCCTGGGCTATCAAAAACCAGGAAAAACACGGCGCGCATATTATCGATATCTGCGTCGATGAAATGTCCGTCTATCCCGAAGAACGTTTCGAGTGGATCAAATGGACGGTTGAGACGGCGCAAAAAGTGACCGACAGTATCGTCGCGATCGATTCGTCAGATTCGAATACGATCTACGCTGGCCTTGAAGCCCATGATGGCACCAAGAACCGACCGGCCATCAACTCCTTCAACCTGGAGGACGGCCGCCAGGAGCTGGTGCCCATGGCCAAGGACCACAACGCGTTGCTTTTTGCCAATGCCAGTGGCAACGCGGGCATGCCGCAGAACGATGTGGAGCGGGTCGAGAACCTTACGACCTGCATGAACATGATGGATGAAGTCGGCATTCCCATGGACGACCGGTTTCTTGACCCGTTGGTTTTCCCCATCGGTGCCGGGCCGGAATTCGGCATGCATTATCTGGATGCGGTGAAGACGCTGCGCGAGAACTATCCCGAAGTTCACTTGTTCGGCGGCCACAGCAATGTGTCGTTCGGATTGCCGCAACGAAAATTGGTTAATGAGGTTTTCGTCTTCCTGTCGATCCAGGCGGGTTGCGACGCCGCGATGATCGATCCTGTCATGAATAGCCCGGTGGGGATCGAAGACTACATGATGGCGGCCAATGCGCTGACCGGCGTCGACGAATATTCCATGAAGTACCTGAAACATATCCGCGCAAAGACCGGTGCGACGCGCGGCGGCAGAAAATAGACACGGACCGGGGTCACCTGAGGAACCCCGGCAAACAGGATCGTCCAAGGAGGGAATTCAATATGAAAGAGCTGAAACCACGTGACCGGTTCACCCGAGTCCTGCGCCACGAACCCGTGGACCGCGTGCCCCTGTTGTACCGCATGAAGCACGAAGCCAAAGATAAGCTCGCGCGGGTGTATGGTATTGACGACGCGTCAACCGGGCGGGCTCATAATCCGGAATTGGAATTGCGCCTTGGCAACGATGCGATCATTTACCAAATTGGCATCAACGCGGATTTCTCCCACCGTCACATTGAAATCGGCGAAACTTGGCACAACCATTTCGGCGTTGGGTATGGCAAGAGTGGCTTGCAGGGACGCAACACCGAAGAACAGGCGGAATATTCCAAAACTCAGGATTACTGGGGGCCGGCAAAAGTCGTTCCCGAAAACTTCCCGAGCTTCCATCCAATTACCTCCGAAGAGGAGCTTGCCGACTACAAATGGCCTGACCCTGCCGACCCGGCGATATTGGACCCGATTGACGAAATCTGCGCGAAATATCAGGACGACTATTTCATCATTGTCGATCTGTCATCGACACTGATTGAGGCGGCCTACGCACATATCGTCGGCACCCAGAAATTTTTCCTGATGATGTACGACAAACCCGACATGATCGCGTCGGTTCTTGATGGTTTAACCGACTACTACACGGAGCTCGGACGCAACGTTATTAAGCGCGGCGTTGATATGGTCCGTGTCGGCGACGATGTCGGCGCCCAGCAAGCCATGATGATCTCTCCCGATCAATGGCGACAATTGGCGAAGCCGCGGTTCCAGCGCATGTTCGATGCGTGGCGCAAGGAAAACTCGGAAATTTTCATCAAGCTGCATTCCTGCGGCGACTATTCACCGATCATTCCGGATGAAATTGAACTGGGCGTCCACCTGTCTGGTTTGATGCAGCCCACTGGCGGCAACAAAGACCAAGTCGGGATCAAGAAAAAATATGGCAACGATATCGCCTTCGTTGGTGGCTTCGATGTGCAAAACCTGCTGCCGCGCGGCCAAGTCGAAGACATCCGCAAGGGTGTGTTGGAGGTCATGCAGAATTTGGCTGTCGGCGGTGGCTACATCTTTTCGCCGTCGCACTACATTCTGGCCGATGTGCCGGTGCAAAATATCTACGCCATGTTGGAAGCCCAGCGGGACTTCGGGACTTACGGCAGATATCCGCTGGACTGATGAAACCAACGAATAAACAGGAGACCAAGAACAATGGCTGAACCGGTACTGAAAATCCCCGAGGGTTGGGAGGAACGCGCCCCCGATGGCTGGGAATGGCAAACCCTTTGGGATGCCGTTGAAACTGGCGACCACCACTATTCCCACTCGCGGGTCGAAGAAGCCATCGCGGCTGATATTGATCCCCGCGTCATCCTTGATGATGGTTTGTTCCCGGGCTTCAATATCCAAGCCGACCGGTTTACCGAACAGATCATCTTCATTCCGGAAATGTTGATCACGGCGCGGGCCATGAAGGCCGGTTTGGCACTGATCCGGCCGTTGTTGGCGGCCATGGCGGAGAAGCCTGTTGGCACGTTCGTCATGGGGACGGTGCTGGGGGATATGCACGACATCGGCCAGTCCATCGTTACCATCATGCTGGAAAACGCCGGGTTCAACGTGATCAATTTGGGTACCGACGTGCACCCGGACAAATTCATTGAGACCGCCGTTGCTGAAAAAGCTGATCTAGTTGGCTTTTCCGCTCTGCTGTCGACCACGGTTTACTATCAGCAGGTGACTATCGAGGAATTCCAGAAGGCCGGGCATCGCGACAAGGTCCATATCCTGGTCGGCGGTGCGCCAACGACCCAGGACTGGGCCGACCAGTGCGGTGCCGATGGATGGGGCCGGGATGCGGTCCAGGCCGTTCGCTTGGCCCTTGACCTGGTTCAAAAGCCGCGGGAGGCCTGGGCCTAGATGGCAGATACGGTCGCCATTACATTTGTCGACGCCGAGGACAACTCGAAAGAACGCTCCACCAATATAGAGCGTGGCAAAACGCTATTGGATGCCAGTCACGCAGCCGGCATTGACATTGAGGCGACCTGTGGTGCCAGGGGCCGGTGCCGAACCTGCCGGGTGAAAGTGCTCAGCGGCGAAGTGCCGCCGTCGACACTCCAAGACACGGTTCAATTGGGCCACGAGGAAGTTCGTGAGAACTTTCGATTGGCCTGTCAGACCAAAGCTATCGCCGACACCAAAGTCATGGCGTTACCGCCAAAGGCGGAGTTTGGTCATCAGATATTGTCATCTGATACATCGCTGGCTGACGACGCCCGCCTCACATTGGACAGTGGCGTTGCCAAGTATGTGATAAAGGCGACAACGCCGACCGAAGAGCACCATCAGACATCCGATTGGGAAGAGACGCTTTCCGTTCTGCCGGACAACATCAGCCGAAACGCCTCCCTGGAAGTCCTCCGCAAAGTGCCTGGCGCGATTCGATCACAGGGCGGAACCATGACCGTCACCACCTTCAACGACGGTATCGTTGATGTGGAAGCGGGCGACACGGCGGACCAAAAATACGGCATGGCCTTCGATATCGGAACCACAAGCATCGTTGGCTCCTTGATTAATTTGGAGACCGGCGAGAATTTGGCTGACGTGGGTGGCGTCAACCCGCAGGCCGTTTATGGCGGCGACCTCATGTCGCGCATCGCCTATGCACAGTTTGATTTAAAGAAGCTGGCCACGCTGCGGGTTCGGGCCCTCAACGCAATCAATGATTTCGTCAAGGAAGCTTGCCGGCAGGCGGATGTTTCAGCCGAGCATATTTACAAGATCGTTATCGTCGGCAACACCTGCATGCATCACATTATATTGGGTGTAGACGTAACTTACGTGGGGTTGGCGCCCTATGCACCGGTCATCCGCGATGCCCTTGTCGTGCCGGCCCGCGACCTGCCGTTGAAGCGGGCCGTCAATGCGCAGGTTTGCTTCCTGCCGATTGTTGCCGGTTTTGTTGGCGCGGACACCATGGCCTGTGTGTTGGCGACGCGCATATACGATAGTGATGAAATTCGTACATTAGTCGATATCGGCACCAACGGCGAAGTGGTCATGGGTTCGAAAGACGGCCTGATGGTCTGCTCCGCGCCTGCCGGCCCGGCTTTGGAAGGCGCGCAAATTCGTCACGGCATGCGGGGCGCCTTAGGCGCCATTGAGAAAGTCGCCATCGACGAAGACATCTCGTGCACGGTCATCGGCGATACGCCGGCTATCGGCATTTGCGGCTCAGGGTTAATCGATGCCTGTGCGAAATTGGCCACGGCCCGCGTGTTGGAGGAGTCCGGCCGTCTGCTGCGGAAGAAACGCGAGATTTTACCGGAAACGCTACGCAACCGTCTGGTCGATACACCGGGCGGCTGTGAGTTCATTCTGGTGGACGAAACTGAATCCGGTAAAGAGGAACCGATTACATTGACCCAGGCGGATATCCGCCAGGTGCAGTTGGCAAAGAGCGCGATATTTTCCGGCATTGTCATGCTGCAGCAGGTCATGAACGTGAGCGATGACGACCTTGAAGAGGTCATGATGTGCGGCGGCTTCGGTAATTATATCAACATCGAAAGCGCCGTAAAAATTCGCCTCATTCCGAATTTACCGCTGGAAAAAATAACTTATTCCGGCAATGCGGCGTTGATGGGCGCGCAGATGGCGTTGTTGTCCGAAACGGAGCGCGACCGGGCGTTCGAGCTTTCGCAACGCATGCAGCATGTCGCCCTGGCGGCGCGGCCGGAGTTTCAGGATATCTTCGTCGAAGCCATGTCTTTCCTGGGGCCCGATACGCCTGTTGGCGTCAGCCCCGATGCAGAGGCACCGAAAGAGGCAGTGTCCGGGGGCGCTTAAAATGCGGATCAACCTGTTGTTCGGGTTTTTAGGTTCCGGTAAGACCACGCTGGCGCGCCGCCTGCTGCAAGACGGCGCGGGCGATCGGAAAATGGCGGTTATCGTCAATGAGTTCGGCGAAGTCGGCATCGATGGCACCATTCTGGAAGGCCAGGACCTGGACATGATCGAACTCACGTCAGGGTGCCTGTGTTGCACCCTCAAAGGTTCGTTGATCAATGCCATCGAAGAATTGAATGCCAAGCAGGACATCGACGTGGTGGTGATTGAGGCGACAGGCGTTGCCGAGCCGGAAGAGATGATAGAAACCTTTTCCGATGAGACCCTGCGGGACCGTTACGAAATGGGACCCATGGTGACAGTCATCGATATTCCGAAGTTCACCCGGCTGCGCGAAATGCTGGGGCCGTTTTACGAGGCTCAGGTGCAGAATGCCGACGTCTTGATCTTAAACAAGATCGATTTGGCTTCGGCCGCGGACTTGGATACGGCGCGTGCCGCCGTCGTTGCGCTAAACGGCAAAGCGAATTTGCTGTTTACGGAGCAATGTGATCTCGATGTTGAAGAAATCCTTGCCGGTGCGACCAGCCTGAAAATGACGCAGTATTTAAATGCGCACGTCGATGATGCCGCTGAACCGGATCATCATCATGACCACAACCACGACCACAACCACAACCATGATCATGACCACCGGCATGCGCCGGCCGACTCATTTGTGCTTGATGCGTCGGGAGAGGCCACGCGAGCCGACGTCGAAAGCTTTTTCAACGCGCTGCCGGAGAACGTATGGCGGGTCAAGGGATACACCCGTTTGGATGGTGCGCCCGCGTTAATTCAGTTCACCATGGGGCAGCTTGAAATTACGCCTGCGGATGCCCGGGACAACCATCACATGGTTTTCATCGGCCCCGATATGGATCGTGAGGCTCTTGAGCCGGCTTTCCGGGCGCTGTTCGTTGGCGGCGATGAGGCGGGTTCATCGTCATGATTACCTCGCCGGCCGCGAACGATGAATTTGCGCCGGACCCGCGATCCCTGGCGGAAAAGGCCTACCAAATCCTTGTCCGAAAAATCATTCAGTTGGACCTGATACCCGGTGAACCTCTTGCTGAAAAAAATCTCATCGAAGAGTTAGAAATCGGCCGCACACCGATCCGCGAAGCCTTGCAGCGCCTCGCTGTCGAGGGGTTGGTGGTCCACATGCCGAACCGCGGCATGTTTGTTTCCGAAGTAAATGCGACAAGCGCCCAACACATTTATGAGTTCCGCTCACTCATCGAAGGCCAGGCGGCTCGCTTGGCAGCAACGCGGGCGACGGACAAGGAAGTGCGCGATTTGACGACGCTGCACCTCGCGTTGGTGGAAGCCACCGAAAATGACGATATCGACCGATACGTGGATTGCGACCGGCAGTTTTATTCGGTCCTGGCGCGGGCGGCGCAGAATATCTATCTGGCTGAGGTGATCCCCAGAATCTTCAACCTCCACCTGCGGCTTTGGTTCATGATTTCGGAACGCGTTGGCGGTTGGCATGATATTGCCCGGGCGCATGAGGAAATGACCAAGGATGTGGTCGAAGCTATCGCCCGCCGTGAGCCCGATGAAGCGGCGCTGGCGATTAAGGTCTATGTCCATCGCCGTCATCAGGATATCCGGTCCTTTTTGTAGAATTGGACTGCAGCGGAACAATCTCCGACGGATTTGGCAAAGTGGCCGAGCCTGCCATGCACGAGGCTCGCCCCGGCATTTGCCAGAAGCATGCAATTCGCGGCTACCCCATCGCCGCACTGTGCTAGGTTAAACCATAATTTTTGTGCCGGTACTGCCCGGTCGCGTGATGATAGCAAGCGAGAACTGAACAATGCCCTTAGCCGCCGAAGTTTCCGACGTGATTGACCCGCGCCAGAATGTTATGGAATTCATTGGCGATTTTACCGCCGAGACAACGCCTTTTTCGGCGGCGAAGGTTGAAGATTTTCGCCAGGTGTTGCGCCCTGGGACCACCGTGTTCATCACTTTTTTACCGGGATCGGACTTTGACGACACAGTAGCGGTTGCCGCCCGGTTGCGCGCTGAAGGCTTCAATCCCGTGCCCCATTTGGCGGCGCGCAGTATTCCCGATAAGGTCTTTCTGGACAACGGCTTGCGCAGGTTGCGCGGTGAAGCCGATGTTGATGAAGTGTTGACGATTGCCGGCGCAGTTGATGAACCTACCGGTGCTTATTCCGACTCCATGCAGATTCTCGACACGGGATTGCTCGACAAACACGGGATTCGCAAAATTGGCGTCGCCGGACATCCCGAAGGCAGCCCCGACATGTCTGATGAAGCGATCTCACAGGCCTTGGACTGGAAGAACGCGTTCGCTGAGCGGAGCGATGCGGACCTCTATGTAATCACCCAATTTTGTTTTGAAGCGGCGCCTATCATCGCCTGGGATAAAGCGATGCAAGCTGCGGGCAATCAGTTGCCGATCCGGATCGGCATCCCCGGGCTCGCGACCATCAAGACCTTGTTGAATTACGCCAAAGCTTGCGGCATCGGCAATTCCATTACCTTCCTTAAGCGCCAGGCCCGCAATGTAACAAAATTGATGAACGTTTCGGCGCCGGACAAACTGATATGTGATCTGGCCGACTACAAGGCGATGGACCCTGATTGCGGAATTATTGGATGTCACATGTATCCCTTGGGAGGGATCAAGAAGACGGCGAAATGGACTTACGCTGTCGCCGACGGCGATTTCGTCATGAAGCCAAAAGGGCCTGGGTTCTCCCTGACCGTCGATATCTAGTCATATGGGCATGCGGCGGCCGTTTCCCGGCTTGAATTGTGCGCCCATGAATATGACACTTGTCGCAAGGTGTAATGGCCCTGGATAACCGTCGGGCCGAAGGGAGGCAATGATGGGTGGCGTCAATCGTCGAGATTTCATTAAGACTGGCGTTGCCGGTATTGCCGTGGCGACAACGGCGGGTGTTTCCGTGCCCGCGGCCAAGGCCGCCGTTGCCAACGACTATCCGGCCATCGATATTGCGCCGCTGAATTCATTGGCGCCGGGCGCCGAGGTGGCTTTCGAATACCCTGATCCCAATGCCCCGTCGGTGCTTCTGCGGTTGAAAGAGGCGGTTCCAGATGGCATCGGTCCCGAGAAGGATATCGTCGCCTACTCCATGCTTTGCACCCACAAGGGCTGTCCGCTTAATTTCCTAGCGGACCGGCAGATGTTGGTGTGCCCGTGCCACTGGAGCAGTTTCGATCCGGCCAAAGGCGGACGCCTGGTCATCGGTCAAGCAAGTGAATCGCTACCCATAATCCGTCTCGACGTCAGCGATGGCATGGTTCGGGCCGTCGGCATGGACGGCCTCATTTACGGGCGTCACACGAACATTCTTTAGGAATTCCCGATGACGCGCGCACCCTTGCCGCCACCCGATGCGAAGACGTTTAATACGGTCTGCCAATTCTGCATCGTTGGCTGCGGCTATCGCGTGTTCAAGTGGCCGGCTGGCAAGGATGGTGGCGCGGCGCCGGAGGCGAATGCGCTTGGCGTAGATTTTCGGGAACCCCAGGATGCCGATGGCGATTGGATTTCACCGGCCATGCATTCGGTGGTGAAGGACAAAGATGGCCAGGCACATAGTGTCGCCATTATTCCCGACAAGGCCTGTAGCGTGAACAGTGGTCTGGCCTCGGTGCGCGGCGGTGGCTTGGCGCAAACGCTTTACTCTTCGGAGGGCAATACCAAATCACGACTTTCCAAACCCTTGATCGCGGATGCCAAGGGATTTGCCGAAGCCGAATGGGCGGAGGCCGCCGATTTGGGCGCGCGGGTGATCAAGGCGGTCATCGACCGATGGGGACCCGATGCCGTTGGCATGAAGTTCTTCGATCATGGCGGCGGCGGCGGCGGGTTTGAAAACAATTGGGCCGTCGGCAGGTTCTTTTTCGACGGGGTAGGGACGCGCACAGCCTCGATCCACAACCGGCCGGCCTACAACAGCGAGGTACACGCCGCCGGGGATGCCGGTCTGGTCGCTTTGACCAATGCCTACGTGGATGCCCAGTTGGCCGATACGATCATGATCGTTGGCGCTAACCCTTACGAAACTCAGACCAACTATTTTCTTAATCACATGATCCCGAACCTTAACGGGACGTCATTGGACCTGAAGGGCAAAACGTTTCCCGGTGAGGCCACGGCGCCTGGTCGAATGATCATCGTCGATCCCCGTCGGACGATCACGGTTTCGACGGCGGAAGCGGCGGCCGGAAAAGAAAACGTCCTGCATCTGCAAATTGAGCCGGGCACCGATATCGCCGTCCTTAATGCCATTTCACGGATAATTTTGGAACGCCGTTGGCATGACGTGGCTTTCATCAGAGAGCGTACGGAATGGCAGACCTTCGAGGCCTATCAGCGCTCATCTCTGGGCGCCGACCGCGACGCCGGTGATATTGTTGCCGGAGCGGCGGCATTGGCCGGAATCCGCGAGTCCGACATTCGCAAGGCCGCGGAATGGATTGCCGAACCCAAAAAGGGCAACGTGCGGCGCCGATCCCTGCTGCACTATGAGAAAGGCCTGATCTGGGGTCTCAAGAATTACGAAAATATTGCCTCGATTGTCGGCCTGGCCCTGTTAACAGGCAATGTCGGTAAGCCCGGCACCGGTGTCAGCCGGCTCGGCGGGCACCAGGAAGGTTATGTGCGTCCGCCGTATCCAGGCGGGCGTCCGGCCCTGAATGTCGATGAGGCCGTTCGTCGGGGCGAGGCCAAAGTGTTCTGGGTCGGCGGCTGCAATCCGGTTTTGACGACGCTGCGGGCCGAAACCTTCGAAGCGGCCTTGAAAGAGCGCGGAGACCCGGTCCGCAAAATCATCACCGAGACAAAAGGCCGTCCTGTCGGCGAACGCGTGGCCGCCATTGTTGAGGCGTTGAAAGACGGCGGCATGTTCATCCTGACCCAGGATATCTACATGACCGCCACGGCGCGCCACGCGCATCTGGTCCTGCCGGCTGCGCAATGGGGCGAAATGAATTTAACGTCCATCAATGGAGAGCGGCGGCTCCGCCTGTACCCACGGTTCATGGACCCGCCCGGTAACGCCAAGCCTGACTGGGAAATCATGGGGACGTTCGCGCGCCGTCTACACGGGCTTTACCAAGAAGACCGGAACCCGCTGATGGCCAACCGGTTCTTGGACTTCGATTGGCGGGGTGACGAGGATGTTTTCATCGATGCCCGTTACAGCTTCAAAGGCGACGGCAACGATCCCATGGAGGGCTATGCCGGCGTCACCTATGGCTTGCTGAAGGAACTCGGCAATAACGGCATTCAAACCCCGGTGCGGTTTGTCAACCGGGTGCCCGTGGGCACCATTCGCATGCATGAGGACGGTAAGTTTTTTACGGCGTCGGGCAAGGCAAAATTCGTTCCCGCGCCAAGGCCGTGGCCCGGATATGCGGCGGCGGTTGAACGTCAGCGAAACAGATACCGTTTCTGGATCAACAACGGCCGGGCCAATCACATTTGGCAGACCGCCTATCATCATCGTCACATTGACTTCTACCGCGAGCGTTATCCCATTCCCATGTTGGAAATTCACCCTTCAGATGCGGCGGAATTGGGTATTACCGCAGGGGATCTCATTGAGGTGTCGAACGATGTCGGCAATGTTGAGGCAATGGCCTATGTCACCGACGCTGTTAAACGAAACCACGCGTTTATGCTTTTCGGCCAGCCACGCGGCGCGGCGGGGGATCTGATTTCCGACCACGTCGATCCGAAAACCACGATCCCTTATTACAAGGGCGCCTGGGCGGATATTCGGCGCAAAGGCCCCATGCCGGATGCCTTTAAAAACGCATCATTGTTGCCTAGGAACATTGCGGAATGAACGCCGAGCGTCTCATCGGTCGGGTTTTTGGAGCGTCAGCCCTGATCATGCTGCTCGCCTTTCCGGCTGCTGCTGAAACAAATCTTGCGCCGGGTGCCGATCTTCGCGGCGCCAATTTGGCGGGCGCGAACTTGGATGGCGCCAAATTGGCCGGCGCGAACCTGACCGGCGCAAACCTCTCCGGCGCAAGCCTGAAAGGCGCCGATCTGCGTGAAGCCTATCTGCGTGAGATCAAGGCCGAGAAAGCCAACTTCGCCGGCGCGCAATTGGGCAACGCCGACATGACGCGAGCCGATCTTCGCGGTGCTGACTTCAATGCAGCGTCTTTGGCTTTGGCAACACTTGATGGAGCGCGTTTTGACGGCGCAAATTTCAGCGGTGCTTTTTTGCCGGGCGCCCGGATGGTCAAGGCGCGCGGCACGAAATCAAATTTTTCGAACGCCTATCTGCCGGGATCAAATTTAAGCCAATCGGTGCTGATTGCCGCCAATTTTACCAAGGCCAATCTCGGCAGCCGGGGACAGGGACATCCGGGGCCCAACGGCGCAATCCTGCAAGGCACCAATTTTACCGACGCAAATTTATCGGACGCGAATTTGATGAATGCAAAGATGCGAGAGTCCATTTTGGTGAACGCAAACCTCACAGGGGCCGATTTGGGTTTCACGGACCTTAGTTGGAGCTGGGCCGCCGGGGCAAATTTTTCCCAAACCGATCTCGGCTGGGCGCGGGTTTACGCGGCTGATTTGTCCGGTGCGATTTTCCGGCAAGCCAAAGTTCCCCTGGCACAGTTTTCGGGATCCGATCTGCGGGGTGCGGATTTTGGCAAGGCGGTGTTCGATCGCACGGACTTCACGCAAGCGAACCTGAAGGGCGCGCGTTTTGGTGATATTGAGTTGAACGAAATTTATCTTCAGGCCGCACGCAATGTACCGGCTGGACTTATGAGAGGGAGCGGCAAGTGAGCGAGGCAACCCAAAAGCCCGGGGGTGATGCCCCCGCGAAAAAGGAGGCGGACACGCCAGCGCCGGAGAACAGCCTGTTGACGGCCATGATGGGCGAATATTTCGGTACCTTTGTCCTGGTATTTTTCGGCGTGGGTTCCGTGAATGCCGCGGTGGCCACGGGTGCACAAGCCGGACTTTGGCAGGTCGCCGTGGTCTGGGCCGTCGGCGTGAGTTTGGGGATCTACACGGCGGCCTCGCTGTCCGGCGCCCACATCAATCCCGCCATCACCGTCGTTGCCGCCGTCTACGACAAGTTTCCCTTGCGCCGGGTCGTGCCCTATTGGGTCGCGCAGGTGGCTGGTGCGGCGACCGCGTCGTTTGTCCTTTACGGTATGTTTTCAGAAGCGATTGTTGAATTCGAACGCCTGCACGGCTTGTTGCGCGGCGGCCCGGGCAGCGAATTGAGCGCCATGATGTTCGGCGAATATTTTCCGAACCCGGCGATCTACGGCTCGGCGGAAGATGCCTGGCGGATCATCACGCCAACGTCTGCATTTCTCGCGGAAATGGTCGGCACGGCCATGTTGGCTTTTCTGGTGGCAACGGTCACCCATGACCGCAATACCTCAAAGCCGCCGAGCGCCATGGGCGCGGTGATTATCGGCCTCGGGGTGGCGGCGATTATATCCGTGGTCGCGCCCCTGACCCAGGCGGGCCTCAACCCGGCCCGCGATTTCGGCCCGCGTCTGGTTGCTTATTTTCTGGGCTGGGGCGACATCGCTATTCCCGGGCCCAGAAACGGGTTTTTCACCGTCTACATTGTCGCGCCCATTGTCGGTGCGTTAATCGGCGGCGGTATTTACCGGCTGATTGCACGGCGCCTTCCCCGCGAATAATCAGCGCTGACGGGTCCGCTCATGCGTCTTAAGCTCCCCCCTATTTCCAGGGCGCATCACTAGGCCTCAGCAAGTTGCGGGAATACTCTGCCGGGTCTAACCTGTTCAAGTCGCCGAACGTATCAAAGCGATTGGGTGGCGAGTCGAAAACGGACAGGGAGCGGTCGTCATGAACGAGATGGCAAAGGACTTAGGGGCGAAACTCGCCGAGATCAAAGACGCCGAGGTCATCAAGAGTTTTTGCTACACCTGCCCGTGGCAGTGCCCGACGGAGGTTTTCGTCCGCGACGGCCGCATTGTTTATCAGAAAGGCAATCCTGAATCGCCCAACAATATCGGTGCGCGTTGCGCCAAGGGCATGGCCAGTTGGTATGTGACCCAGGACCCGGACCGGTTGACCCACCCGCTGCTGCGCACCAACCCGAAAGGTGAGCGCGGCGAGTTCAAGCAAATTTCCTGGGACGAGGCGTTCCAGTTCATCGCCGACAAACTCAAGAAAATCGCCGACGAATGGGGCCCCGAGGCCGTGGCCCTGACGTGCCACCATGATCCGAATACGGTTTTTTATCGTCATCTTTTGCAAGACCTCTACGGATCGCCGAACATGTATGCTCACACGTCCGGTTGTGAGCAGGATCGCCGCGCCGCGTGTCTGACGCTGTTTGGCCACGTGTTTCCGATGCATGACTTCGTCAATTCGCGCTATGTCATGTTGTGGGGCATGAACAATCTGGGCGCCAATCAGGGGCTTTGGGAAAGCCGCGATCTGATTGAAGCCAAGTCGAAGGGCTGCCGTTTGGTGGTTATCGACCCGAATTTTACGGAGACCGCCCAGAAAGCCGACGAATGGGTGCCCATCCGTCCGGGCACCGACGGTTCCATGGCCCTGGCCATGTGCCGGGTGATCATCGATGAAAAGCTCTATGATGAGGAATTCGTCAACAAATATTGCGAGGGCTTCAACGGCTTCCGCGATCATCTGCACGACAAGGGTTATACGCCGGCCTGGGCCGAAGAAATTTGCGGCATAAAGGCGGAAACCATCGCCCGTCTGGCGCGCGAGTTCGCAACGACAAAACCGGCCATGTCGGCGATCTTCAAAGGCTCCGGGTATTACACCAACGGCCACGACGCCGGCCGCGCGTGCTATATTCTGGATGCCATCTGCGGTGAGGTCGACAAACCGGGCAATATCAATTTGAAGGACTGGGCACCCTTGGGTGCACCGGTGGAAATCCCGGAAGACGCCATGCGGGCACCAACCAAGGACCCCCTGCACGTCGCCATGGGCTATCCGCTGGCACCGGATTTGCCGAATTCGAAGTTGCCGGACGCCGTGATCAACGGTGACCCGTATCCAGTGAAGGGCTTGTTTGTCCATTCGACGAACCCGGTGATGAGCGACCCGAACAAGGACCGGGTGTTGGAGATGTTTAAGCATCTGGAATTGGCGGTTTCTTGTGAAATCTATCTCAGCGAGACCTCGCTGGAGTGCGACATCGTGTTGCCCGAAACCTCGTTTCATGAACAGGCGGAAATTCGCCAAGGTATGTGGCTTGGTCCGGAAGTTGTGCTTTGTCAGCCGGTGGTTGACCGGGTCGGTGAATCGAAGCCGCCCTATGAGATCGTTAAGGGCATTGCCGAGAAGATGGGCTGGGGTCAGCACTTCCCCTACGAAAAATGGGAAGACTGGGGCGAAGTCGCCATGAAAGATGTCCCCATGAGCCTTGATGAATTAAAAGAGAAGGGGTTCTGGGCCGGCCCGATCGAGTACAATCGCGTGCCGAAAGGTCTAGCGACGCCGTCTGGCAAGATCGAAATCCGCTCAAGCGCCTATGAGGAGGCCGGTTTCAATGCCTATCCGGAATTTGTCGAGCGCAGTGTCATCCCCGATGACGACTATCCCTTGCAGGTGACGCATTCGAAGTTGTCCATGCATTGCAACATCGTCACCCAGAACAATCCCTTACTGATGGAAATTTGCGGGGAGAACTGGGTTGAGATCAACAGTGCGGACGCGGCCAAGTATGGCATCGTCAATGATAGCTATGTTGTCGTCGAATCTCCGAAGGACAACATGACCATCCTTGCCAAAGTGGTCGAAGGATTGGTGCCCGGCTGTGTCAGCATCCGTCATGGCCATGGTTTCGGCCATTGGGCCATGGGGTCGACGGCGAAGGGCAAGGGGGCGCATTCGAACAATCTAATGGACAGTCATACCAATCCGGTAACCGGCGCCAACTGCTATAACGAATGCAAAGTTCGCGTTCGGCCGGCCGGTTGAAGGGGGCGATCATGCAACACGGATTTTATTTCGACCACAAACGCTGTGTGAAATGTCATGCCTGTGAGATCGCCTGCAAGACCTGGAATGAGGTCGAAGTTGGGCCCAGATGGCGTGAGGTCGTGAAGATCGAGACCGGTACATTCCCCAACGTCCAGGCGATGAACGTGTCCATGGCTTGCATGCATTGTGGAGATGCACCGTGCCAGAACGCCTGCCCAGTGACAGCAATCACAAAACGGGCCGATGACGGGATTGTCGTCGTCGATCAGAACAAATGCATCGGCTGCGGGTTCTGCGCCTGGGCCTGTCCCTTTAATGCGCCGCAGTTGTCGGCAACGGCCGGTAAGATGGAAAAATGCAACTTCTGCCAGACACCGGGCAAGGAACGTCCTTTGGATATGCCGCGGGCTTGTGAAGAGATCTGTCCGACCGGTGCCATTCAGTCCGGATCGATGGTTAAATTGGCGAACCAGGGCCGCGAAAAGGCCGCGGCGCGCCTGAGCGGCGCCGATATGCGCGGTTTTCCATCGATTGTCGTGGGCGCGCAACAACAATTCGGCCCCGGTGGTGGGGACGACTAAGCACCAGCTTATTTTGCATTTTCAAAGAGCGCCGCAAGGCGCTCTTTTCGTTTTGGGCACCATGTGGTGGGTGCATGACGTCATCTTGGCATAACAATCCCGACTGAGTTCAGAATGGGTACAATGAAATTCCCAGGAATTGAATAGGGGTATTCGCCGCGCCTAACGGTTCGGAACGGTCAAGAAAACGCGAAGATTAGCCGACCGGCCGAGACCATGCAGCGAAGACCAACCTGGCGGAAATGTAACCACGTGATACAGGGAGGCACGTGTGTTTGGCCAACAGGTAATCAGCGGGCTTGCCACCGGCAGCCTTTATGCCCTCACGGCCGTTGCCGTGGTTGTGGTGTTTCGAAATACCCGGACCATCAATCTGGCGCAGGGCGATTTTTCGATGATCGGCGCTTTCATCGCCGTGGTCTTGATCAAGGATATGGGTGCGAACTATTACGTGGCGCTGGCCGGCGCTGTCGTCGGCTGCATTGGGCTTGGAATTTTGGCCGAACGTCTTGTGATGCGGCCGATCGCTGATTCCGACTGGCTGACATTATTCACGGCAACGCTGGGTATGTACTATATCCTGCATGGCGTCGCCGGGCATTTTTGGGGCCGCGATACGAAAGCCTTCCCGATCTCTTTCGATCCGACGCCCATCGAAGTTATCGGCGGTATTATCAGCCAAGGACATGTCATCAACATGGCTTGGGCGGCGGCCATCGGCTTGGTTCTCTATGTCTTCTTTAAGTATACGAAGCAGGGCATCGCCATGCGCGCCGTTACCGATGATCCCGAAACCGCCGAACTCATGGGTATTCCGGTCCGGTTTATTGTCCTGCTGACATGGGGGATGGCCGGGTTCTTGGCCGCCTTCGCGGGCGTCCTGATCGCCCCGATCATCTATGTCGCGCCGGAAATGATGGATGAGGTCTTGGTCAAGGGATATGTGGCGGCGGTATTCGGTGGCCTCTATTCAATCCCCGGTGCCATCCTGGGCGCCTTAATGATCGGGGTTTGCGAAAATCTGGCCGGCGGTTATCTCGGCTCGCATTACAAGACAGCCACGGCGTTCGCGATGATCGTATTATTGCTGGCGCTGAGGCCGCAGGGTTTGTTCGGCATCCAAAGACGCAGAGAAGTGTGACGGATGCCATGAAACTTCGTGTAAGGCACGAATGATGGAAAAGCTTGCCGAACCCATTGGTGTTGCGCCCGATCCGTCAATATCCAGAGCGGTCAGTCAACTTCGGGCGGCGCGGCGCAAGTGGACCGGTATGGTCGCCTTGTTCGCGGCAGCGGCGATTTTTCCGCTAGCGCCCGGCGTTGAAGGTTGGATGGCTTCTGAAGCAACGCTGATCATCATGTATATCATAGCGGCTCAGGGCGTCAGTATTTTGACCGGCTACACCGGGTTGGTGACTGTCGGTCATGGTGGATTTCTAGCTGTCGGCGCTTATGCGTCGGCATTGATGACAAAACATTTCGGCACGGATTTGCTCACTGGTCTCGTTGTCGGAGGTATTGCTGCGGCGGTGATTGGCTGCGCCCTCGGCGTCGTGTTTCTCAGGCTTTCCGGCGCATTCATGGCAATCGGCACGCTGGGCTTTGCGTTTTTCGTTGGCACCGTAGTCAACAACGTGCCGATCTTCGAGGGCCGGGAAGGCATTTCGCTTCCCGGCAACCATGTGCTCGGTTTCGAAGTTGGCGACATAGGTTTCTTTTATGTGGCACTGGGGACATTGGCAGTGACCACGCTGTTTATCTACTGCTTGATACGATCCGCCGTCGGTCGCGCTTTCATGGCACTCCGGGATTCGGAAAAAGCCGCTGAGGCAAGTGGCGTCAGCCGCGTTTTCTACCGAACATTGTCGTTCTCCTTGAGTGCGGCGGTAACCGGAATTGCCGGCGTTTTGATTGCACATTACGTCAACTATGTTTCGTCCGAGGTTTTCGCAGATATTTGGTATTCCGTTGATTTCCTGGTCGCGACGGTGGTCGGTGGCTCGGCGGTTCTGCTTGGGCCCTTTATCGGCGGCCTGTTTGTCGCTTTCTTGCCGACACTCATTGAATTCTTCGTCGATCAGCCCGGCGATTTGGCTTTCATCATTAAAGGAGGGGCACTGATTTTTGTTCTCATTATGGCGCCGGCCGGGGTTGTTGACGGTGCGATCCGGCTCTTTAGGTGGATAGTCGGCGCTCACGGCAGGGGCAGCGGCGCATGACCAGCCATCTCAGATGCGAAGAAATAACGGTGAGCTTTGGTGGTGTCGTCGCCTGCAACAAAATCTCGTTGGACGTGGAAGCCGGCAAGATCATTGGGCTGATCGGCCCGAATGGCGCCGGCAAAACGACGCTGTTCAACGTTCTCAGCCGATTCCAAGAATACGATGCCGGCCACGTCTATTTCCGGGACCAGATGGTCGATGCCAAAAAATCCCACGAAATGATCAACCTGGGCATGGCGCGGACCTTCCAGAATATCAATCTGTTCACCGAACAGACGACATTGCAGAACATTCTCATCGGGGCCCATCATTTAATAGGCAATCCCTTCGCCAACGTGTTCTGGCTGCCGGCCGCGCGGCGCAACGAGAAGGTTCTGGTCGATCACGCTATCGAAATCGCCGAGATGCTGCATCTCGATGGTGAATTGGACAATCTAGTCAAGAACTTGTCCTACGGTTTTCAAAAGCGCGTCGAAATGGCACGGGCCCTGGCGGCAAAACCTGAGATTATTCTGCTCGACGAGCCGGTGGCCGGCTGCAATGGCGAGGAAACCGCTGAATTGAAGGAAATCATCCAACGCGTGAACCGCGATTTGGGCATTACAATCTTGTTGGTCGAACACGACATGTCGATGGTGATGAGCGTTTGCGATCATATACATGTCATCAACTTCGGCGCTAACTTGGCCGCCGGCACGCCTCAGGAAATTCAGAACAATAAGGATGTGATTAACGCCTATCTGGGTGAGGACGACGCATGACGTTGTTGAAGCTCACGGCGCTGGAAGCTAACTATGGGGCTGTACGGGCGCTGCAGGGCATCACGATTGACGTACCCGAAGGCGCTATTGTCGCGCTTCTCGGCGCCAACGGGGCGGGTAAGTCGACAACTCTCAAGGCAATCTCCGGCATGGTAAAACCGGCGGCCGGTGACATTGAGTTTGCTGGTCAATCGCTGAACGGCAAGACACCCAATCAGATCGTCGGCATGGGGATCGCCCACGTGCCCGAAGGCCGAAGGATATTCAAGGATCTGACGGTCTTTGAGAATCTTAAAATGGGGGCTTATTCACGCGGCGACAAGGCAGGTATTGATGCAGATATGGGGATGGTCCTGGATCTTTTTCCGCGCCTTGGTGAAAGATCCAAACAACTGGGCGGCTCGCTTAGCGGCGGCGAACAGCAAATGCTTGCGATCGGCCGCGGGATCATGGCGCGACCACGGTTGTTATTGCTTGATGAGCCGTCGCTTGGATTGGCGCCGCTCATCATTTCCGACATTTTCGCGACGCTCAAAAAAATTAATCAGGAAAATGGCCTGACCCTTTTGGTGGTCGAACAAAATGCCAATGTGGCGCTTAAAAACGCCGGGTACGGCTATGTGTTGCGGGTTGGCCGTGTGGCGGTAGAAGGTGCCGCCGGGGACTTGCGCGAGAACAAGGAGGTGGTGGAATCCTACATGGGCGCTTAGTCCAACAGACGATCAGTGTTCATTGTCGGATTGAATGATCAAATTTAGAGATTGGGGGCACCTTATAGGTGGCCACAATATGGGCTTCATCGTCGTCTTAACGGCTCCCTGAGGCCCGCGGGTCCCCCCGAAAAGGAGCATGTGTCTGGCGACCGGTTCCTTTTCGGGGGGTGAATGGACAATCGTCCAAACATTACGGGAGGTACGTGAAATGCGACGTAGTTTCAAATCATTTGTAACCGCTGCCGGGGTGGGAATTCTCAGTCTGGCGGCAACCGAAGGTCAGGCCGCGAACGGACCCGGGGTCACTGATAAGGAGATCCTAATCTGCTCCTATCAGCCGATGACCGGCAAGGTGTCCAGTTACTTCCGCATGGGCAAGGGCGCCGATGCCTGGTTCAAGCACGTTAACGCCAACGGCGGCGTCAACGGGCGGATGATCAAGTACAAGATGGTCGACGATAAATACGAGCCGGCGCGAACCAAAAATATCGTCAAACGGTTTGTCGAACGCGACAAATGCTTTGCCATTGTGGCGCCGCTTGGCTCTGCACCCACGAAGGCCGTCATCGACTATATTGTGTCGAAGAATGTGCCGTTGATTGGTGCCGGGACGGGGGCCGCGAAGAACGTCTTTTATAAAAGCCGGAATGTGTTCCCGCTCTATCCGCCATACGACAAGGAAGGCACCGATCTGGTTCGCTTCACCAAGGAAGTGTTCGGCGCCAAGAAAATCGGTGTCATTTATCAGAACGACGCTTCAGGTAAAACCCACCTCAAGGGAATTGAGGTCGGCCTAAAGAATTTCGGCATCGAGATGGTTGCCGCTGAGGGCTATGAGCCGAAGGAAGTCGACTTGAGCTCGCAGGTCATCAAGATGAAGAACTCGAACGTTGATGCTCTGATTTGCTCTTGTGCGCCTGAGCCAGCTGCCAAGGTGTATACGGAACGTGCCAAGCTTAGCTGGAATGCGCCTGTCGTTAATGTGTTTTTCGGCAAAAGCCCGAAGGTGCCGGAATTGGCAGGCAAGGCGGCTGTTGAAGGCGTCTACTTCGCCACGATTTTCCGCGAATGGGACGATCCCAACGAACATATCCAGCAGGCGAAAAGCATCTTGTCAAAATACTATCCGGAAGAACAGCATGATGCCGTCCACCTCTGGGGCTTTACCGGCGCTCAGGTGTTTACCGAGGCCATCAAGCGGATGGGCAGTGGTGATATCACTCGCGCCCGGCTCCTTGATACGCTGGAAGGTATCGACAATTGGAAGGGCAGTGTTGTTCCCGTCGTCAACATCGGCGAAGTCGGACCGGATGATGAGGCGATCAAACATCTGTTGGTGCCAGGCATGAATTATGTCGTTTATAAAGGCGGCAAATTCCAACCGTTCACGCCGCCTTGGATGAAATAGGCGTTGGGTCGAGGGCGGCGGCATCCTATCCGTCGCCCTCACACTCACTTTTACATGCCCATGTCTGTGACGCATAAGGTGGGGGCGGGATTGCATCTCGACAGTGGGGATGCGTAGAAACTAGAATAAATTCAATATGAAAGGCCACGCCAGCTTTGATTTGGTGAAGTGGCCGTCGCACATTTTAGGAGGGCTTCATGGTCGCGATTGTCGGCAACGCCATTTCCCCGCAGCGCAAGCGGACCTTGGACGCCATCAACCTGCGTGAACCGGATCGGGTTCCCGTCGCGCTATGGGGTACGGTCGAAGGCTATCAGAACTTGCGCCGCGGTCTTGGCATGGAACTCAACGAAAATCCGATGAATTACCGGACCGGATCAACCACCTGGACCGCCGACGTTAGTTTCGAACTCGACTTAGCCGAAAAACTGGATCTGGATTTTGTCCGAATTTCCGTTTCGCCGCCGGGGGGCTCGCCGGGGTTCCGGGACATCCGAAAAGGCGAATTTCCGTTCCCCCTCGACATTGATGTACCTGACGATGAACCCATCAACGTTGATGAATGGGGCGTTATCCGAAAATGGACGCCGCATGAGAACGGCGGTTATTGGGAGATGATCGGCTATCCTTTGTTCCACGCGACCAGCGCGCCGTTGGATGAGGGTTTGGAGGAATTGAAGGCCTTTCCATGGCCTGATCCGTACGACGAGGGCTGTTTTCACGATTCGCCGATCCCCGGCATGGATATGCGGACGTACTGCAAGTACGTGAAGGAAGAAACGCCGTTTGCCCTCATGGGACAGGCAGGCCGCGGCGGCTTGTTCGAACAGGCCAAATATATGGTCGGCTACGCGAAGATATTCTCTGATTTTATTGAATCGCCGGAATTCCTTGATGCGTTATTGATCAAGCTCACGGACCTGGAAATCCAGTTCAACAAAGCAATGATTGATGTTTGTGGCGAATATTTGGATTGGATTAGAGTCAGCCCCGAAGATCTGGCCAGCGAGAAAACCTCGTTCTTGTCGCTCAAAATGTTCCAGCGGCAGTTGTTGCCTCACTACCATCGGGCCTGCGCTGAGACCAAAGAATATTTTCTGCAAAAGAACCCGAACGGCAAGATTCAATTTCACAGTTGCGGCGCCATTCCGACGTCATTTATGGAAGGTTTGATTGGCGGCCAGACCACTAGTGGGGCGCAATGCGTCGATGGTTTCGATCCGGTACAGCCGAAGGCGGCGCGCCATTCAGGTCCGCGCTCAAAGAAGCTGATGCTCGGTGATCGGATGTTCTTTTACGGTGGGATTGATGTTCAAGAAACCTTGCCGTGGGGTTCAGAAGAAGACGTTCGCAAGGAGGTCCGGCAGCGAATTTGGGAGCTCGGACGCGGCGGCGGTTATCTTCTGAGTTCATCGCACCGGCTTGAACATGACGTGCCGGCGGAGAATACGCTTGCAATGATCGACGAAGCACATGAATACGGTGTCTATCCATTGCCCGAGGAACCTCCCGAAGGCGCTGATGTCGGCGACGACTTGCCTGAATTGCAGCGTTGACGATGGTTTTCGGCATAAATCCTGAAATGATCAGTTAGCGAGACGCCACATGCCTTTGGAAATAGAGACAGAACTTGAATTCGACCTTGAGGACCTCAAGCACGACATTGAGGTGACGCGCAAAACTGATCGTTGGCACGACGCACCGGCAGATGTGAAAGATCTATTCCACGTGATCGAGTGGAATATCATCGACGGCGAGCACATGGACTCCAAGGAGTTCATCCGAGAAGCCTTGGAAAAGGAAATCTCGGCGCGGACCCTAATTGCAGGTCCCATGGCTACGGGCATTGCCGAGGTCGGCCGGCGCTTCAAGATGGATGAATACTTCCTTCCGGAAGTGATGATGTCGGCAAAATGCATGCATGCGGCGCTCGAACTGCTAAAACCGCTGATCATCGCCGAGAAAACCGAGGACGTTGGCACCGTGGTTGTCGGCACCGTGCAAGGCGACTTGCATGATATCGGCAAGAAAATCGTAGCCATGATGTTGGAAGCGGCCGGCTTTACGGTCGTCGATCTTGGCGTCACGGTGACTCCCGATGAGTTTATCGAGGCCATACGCGAGCATGATCCGGTTATCGTTGGATTCTCGGCTCTGTTGACGACCACCATGAATATGCAATGGGAGACGCTGAAGCGGATCACCGCCGAAGGCATGCGCGAAAATGTGAAGGTGTTTGTCGGTGGCGCCCCCATCAGCCAAAATTGGTGCGATAAGATTGGCGCCGATGCCTATGGGATTGATGCATTGGTCAGCGTCGAAAAGGCCAAGGCGTGTATTACCAATCTTAGAAATATGAAAGGCGGCGATCCGGAACTTCACGCCGCGCTGCTGCGGATTGACACGGAACGCGAAGAAGCCAAGTTGGCCGAGGCCGGTTAAGGAATTCCTTGGACGAAGGCGGAGATGGATACCCAAGCTCTTCTCACTCCATCCCGCGCGATTCCGCTCGCTACCGCCGCTATTTTGTTCACCGTCGGGGCCCTCGGCGGGCTCTCTGAAGCCTGGGGATATGGCCTGCTTCTTGTCGCGACGATGGCCTTGGTGTTCGGTATCGCATGCTTTGTCATTTTCATTTCAACAACTTGGTTCGACACAGCAGCCCTAAAGCAAACCTATTGGGGATTGCTACGGTTTGGGGGCTGGCTTTACGTGTTAGCCGTGGCCGCGCTAGCCGGCTATTTTATCAATGAGACCATGCATGGACGCATGGAAATGCAGTGGATTTTGTTCGGCCCCGCGGCACTTGCCGCAATCTTCGCGCTGGATTGGGGCCTCTATAGAATGTTGGTCGGTAAAAACCTCCCAACGTGGCAACGGTTTGGCCATCTGATTTCGCGCGAAGGCAGTGAGCCGGCCCGCCTGCGTCAAACCTTTATCGATGATGTCATTATTCACCGTTCACTTTGGTCCGTTAGCGGTTTTCGCTGGTTCAAACATACGCTGATCTTCTGGGGTTTCGCTTTGATGTTCGGGACCGAGATTGTTGCTGTATTTGTTCGAGAAGGATTGCCGGCGTTTGGCGCCGCGGATATTTGGGAAGACCTAGGCCATCCCGTGCGGACGGCTTTTGATTTCGCCTTCGATTTTACCGGATTGATGGTTTTAGTCGGATGTCTGTTGGCTATTGGATGGCGGCTGAAGATAAACGGGACGCCGGAGCAAAAATTCACGGATACGCCGACGGCGGTATTTCTGTTTCTTGTTGTCTTCAGCGGGTTTTTGTTGGAAGGCGTCAGAATTGCCGCGACCCAATCCGCGGCAACCCACGCGGCCTCATTCGTGGGAGTTATTTTCGCCGCGTCGCTTCCCTTTGGCCCGGATGCCTATGGCATGGTTCAACCCCCCTTATGGTATCTCCATGTCTTCGGTTCTTGTGCTTTCATTGCTTATGTTCCGGTGAAGCGTCTTGTGCATTCCTGCGCAACGCCCATGGGGCGCCTCATGAATTCGCAAAAAGGTTTATTGGCAGCGAAAAAAGAAGCATCGATAAAAGGCATGCTGGTGGGCAAATTTCCCAAGTAATCAAAGCAACCGGGGCCAGAAACCGTGACGCCTGCGGGTGGCCCTTGTTACGACGCAAGTTTCATGGACAATATGCGTGGCGATTTCCGCGGATCGCTAGCAAGGTATTGAGACCGGTATGCCTCTCTTGAAACAGGTTCTCCCTGAACGGTTTTTCGCCACGGTGAGCGAACATGCCGCCGTAGCGGCTCTATTGGAAATCCCCGTCGTTGAAGTGAAACTCAACACCGGCAGTCCGTGTGATGGTCACGCCCAGATGTTTGCTGATTGGCCTGGTGACGGTGCACACGTTCGCCATTGGTTTGTTTTAGAAAATGGTAAGGCCGTGGCAATTGACGAAAACCCGACCGGCGAATGGCAATTCCCGATCACTGAGATTGGGGTATGAGCGCCATGGATTGGAACCAGCTGCGGGTCTTTGCAACGGTTGCTGATGTTGGCAGTTTTACCGGAGCCGGCAAGGTGCTGAACCTTTCGCAATCAGCCGTTAGCCGTCAAATCGGCGCCCTTGAGGCAGCGCTCGGCGTCATGTTGTTTCGACGTCACGCCAGCGGCATCATGCTGACGGAGCCGGGCACGGAATTACAAGCCGCCGTTCAAGATATGTCATCACGTCTGGCGTTGGCGCTGGGACGGATCAATGAATATCGCGAACAGCCGGAGGGTGCGCTACGCATTACCTCATCGGTGACCTTCGGGTCCGCTTGGCTGAGCGCGCGGATGAATCATTTTCTAGAGCAATATCCGGAGATCGCTGTTTCTCTTCTGTTGGTTGATAATCTGGAATTGGACTTGAGCCAGGGACAGGCTGATGTGGCCATCCGCTTTGATCGCCAAACCCAACCCAATCTAGTGCAACGCAAACTGATGACCATTCACTATCACGTATTTGCGTCACGGGATTACCTGGACAGTTACGGTACGCCCAAGGAACCGGCCGATCTCGATGATCACAAGTTGATTGTCTATGGCGACGATGTTCAGGCACCGGTTGACGATATAAATTGGCTTCTGGCAGCCGGCCGTTCACCTGACGATGCGCGCCAGCCCACGCTTCGTGTAAATAGCGTCTATGGAATTTATCGGGCTGTGCGAAGCGGCTTGGGGATTGCGGCTCTGCCTTATTATCTCAGCGAGGAGGCGCCGAATTTGGTTGAAATTCTGCCGCAGATCACGGGCCCCAGTATCGATGCTTTTTTCGTCTATCCCGAGGAATTGCGCCATTCGAAACGCATCGAGGTTTTGAGAGATTTCCTGCTTTCGGAAGTGAAGGATTACAAATCCACGCAGAAGGCCCGGGGCGCACAGAGCCTGTAGTCGCTGTTCTTTCAAACCCGCAAAAAGCATCCGAATAAATGAAACGCCCCGCCTGTCCGCAAAATGGTCCCTATACCGTAAACGTTGAGCAAGGCGGAGAATACCTTTGGTGCGCGTGCGGCCTGAGCCGTAGTCAGCCCTGGTGTGATGGATCCCACGTGGACACGGAGTTTACGCCGATTTCCTTTACGGCACCGATCACCGCGGAGTTTTTCATGTGCGGCTGCAAACGTTCCAACAATAAGCCCTATTGTTTCGGAAATTGTCGCGGCCATCACCGTTTGGCCGAAAACCCATTGTTGTGAACGGAGGCCCGATCGAATGCCGGAGCAATTGGAAGCTTACCGCGTCGTTATCCATCACAATCTTGTCGTCTCGGTTGAGAAAGTGCCGGACGGCGCGCCCAGCAATGACAATCTGACGGCCGGAACCCGTCTGGCCATGAACCATCAAAAGAACGGCTGCATTGACGGCATCTATGATTTTTCCAGCATTCACACGGCGAAGGACTTTGCCGTGCTCAGTTTGGATTTTGTCCGCAAGTTGGCGGAAAAGAACCTGGAATTCCTTGAACTCCACAACTTTTATGCAGAACCCTCGTGGACCAATCCACTGCTCGGCCAGCCGGAGAAATCCGCCGAAGAGATCAATTAGACACAGATGTGCGTTCAGGATCCTCCGACGGCGGGGCCGCGTTCGGTTCATCGTCGAGAAGGATTCTCATTGCCGCGCCATCAAGATCGTCGAATTGCCCGGTGCGCAGTGACCAAAGGAATGCGGCAAGGCCGAGTCCGCCAAGAAACAGCGCGACGGGAATAAGCACGACCAATATTTCCATCGTTTATGCCCTTCGTCCCAACCGCAACCGCAAGGCGTTTAATGTTACGACGATAGAGGATGACGACATGGCGATCGCGGCAATAAGCGGCGTAACAAGACCGAGCATCGCGATGGGGACGGCGATGATATTGTAGCCAATAGACAGGCCGATATTTTCCCTGACCCGCCGGTCGGCCTTTCGCGCCAGTTCAACAGCCATCGTCACCGCATCTAGATTGTCCGCCTGAAAGACGAAATCGGCGGCGGCCTGGCTAATTTCGGCGCCGGTCGCCGGCGACATGGATACATGGCCGAGCGTCAGTGCCGGTGCATCATTGAGACCATCGCCGACCATGAGAACCTGGCGCCCGTCTCCGGCCATCTCCGACAGGCGTTCGCATTTCTCGGTCGGCAAGCATTGTGCCCGCCAAGTTTGAATGCCGGTTTCGCTGGCGATGTTGGAAACCGCTTCCGGTCTATCGCCAGAGAGAAGCTCGACATGAATGCCCCATCGTTGCAATTTTGCGACGGTCGCCTTGGCGTCGGGGCGAAGATGATCGGCAAACTGCAGGCAGACGGGATCGTCGGTTCCGTAACGAAACCACAGTTCAAGATTAACCCCATTCGATACTTGCTGCTGATCAGCATCGCACCATGCCGCATTGCCGAGGCGCAAGGGGACGTTTGCGCACACGCCTGAAAGACCAAAACCGGGATTTTCTTGGATTTCTCCAACTGCAAATTCGGATTGCGGACATGCGCGCACCATGGCTTGTGACATGGGATGCGTGCTGTGGCGGGCCAGGGCGCCGGCGAGTTCCAAAATTCGTGGGTCCATATCCTCGGCATTGAGAAGCTCCGGTCGTCCCAAGGTCAGGGTCCCTGTCTTATCGAATACGACTGTGTCGATCGCGGCCAGGCGCTCCAGGCCGTCTCCTGATTTGCAGAGAATGCCGTTGCGAAGCAACGTACCGATAGCAACAGTTTGGACCACAGGGACCGCTAATCCGAGGGCGCACGGGCACGTTATAATCAGGACGGCAACCGCGACCATTAGCGACGTTTCCACATCGGCGCCGGCGATCAGCCACCAACCCCCGAAAGCGGCCAAGGCAAGAACGTGAACCAACGGTGCATACAGGGTGGCGGCGCGGTCGGCGATCCGGATGAATTTCGTTCGCCCTCGCTCTGCGACCTCGACCATGCGCATGATATCGGCCAGCAAGGTATCCTCGCCGGCAGCTGTAACGCGCATGCGAACGGGTGCGGCCAGATTGATCGTGCCGGCAAAAAGGGACGTCCCGCAGGAAGCATTCACGGGGATAGATTCACCGGTGACCAGTGAGGTATCGACCGTCGAGGCTCCATCAACCACAACACCGTCGACTGGAACTTTGCCACCGGCAGCCACGAAAACAAGTGCGCCCGGTGAAACATTCCGCGCCGGAATAAGATGGTGAACCCCTTGCGCGTCGACGACGGTTGCACTTGATGCCGCTAAACCAAGGAGGTGCGAGGCGGTTGCTCTGGCTTTCGTGCGAGCCCGATGGTCCAGGTACCGTCCGACCAGCAGAAAAAAGAGAAGTGAGATCGACGCATCGAAATAGGCATGTTCACGCCCATAGATCGTCTGATGCAAGCTCATGGCAGCGGCCAGCACGACCGCAAGGGATATGGGAACATCCATGTTCATGCGACCGTGCCGCAATGCCTCGACGGCCGAGCGAAAAAACGGCCGACCGGCAAAGGCCACAGCTGGCAGCGCAATGGCTGCGGAAATCCAATGAAAAAGATCGCGCGTTGCCGGCCCCATATCGGAAAAAGCGCCGGCCCAGATGGAGACCGACAGCAACATCACATTTGCCGCCGCAAATCCAGAGACCGCCATCGCGGACAACAAAGCTCGGTCCGTTTTGTCGCGATTGTCCTGGACAGTTGCAGGATCATAGGGCGAAACGGCATAACCCAGGCCCTGCACGGTGTTCGCGACTTTCAGCGCGGTCATCTGGGGTGGGCGCCAACTTACGTAGAGGCGTCCCGTGCTCATGTTGACCCGCGCCGAAATGACGCCGGCAAGCGACCTTAATCCGCCCTCAATGGATCGAATACAGTTGGCGCATTGTAAGCCGTCAACGAACATATGCAGATGGTGAATGCCGGTATCGTCAACCCGAACATATGCCGCAGGATCGGCCATCTCCGGGAGTCGGGGACCATTGATATTTGCCCGCATCGCCACGGTGCCGATTGCGGCGCTGCCCATGTCGCAGCAATCACCGCCATGCGCCCGCATGTCCTCAGGATACGGTGTCGCGAGGACAGTCATTGCGGCACCGTCAGTTTATGAGCCATCATGTAGGCTTCACCACTCGCGCCCTGTCCATGAATGACGCCCAGCCATTGACCGGCCAGCAGATCGGCCGTCAAGCCTGTATAGAAGCCTGCTTCATCTTCCACGAGGGGAACGTGCACATCGATGCCCTCATGGGTTGGCCGGCGCATTTCAACACGAACTGTCATTCCGGTGATTGGTTCGCCACTTTGCGTGTGAATACTGACGTGGAGTTCTGTTCGCCCACCGGCGCGGTTCAAAATCTTTATTCGGCTTCGCCAACCTAGTGTCGTTTGGGCATCGGCGGCCGACAGAACCTTGTTGTATTCGATACCTTTTCGATAGGCGTTCGAAACGTCCAAGCCCGGCCAAGTGTCGAGGGCAAAATAAACGAAGGCGCCGTTGACGGCGAAGATGACGCCAAAAAACGCCAACATACCCGTAAGCACTGTGCGCCCGGTGATTTCCCGGGGCGTCATCATTGTTTGGGCCCCCTGAAAATACTGTCGTAGTGTGCTCGAGAACCGGATTCCAGATCCGTCAGGATGAACCGAATAGCCGTGGCTTCGCGGCGCAAGTATTCGCCGGGAGCCGAGATAAACAGACGAAAACTGTGGAGCCTATCGGGTTCTGCGGAAAAGAACGGCGCCGCCGTTTCCTCCGCATCCTCGGCGCCGACCACCTTGAGGCGCGATCCCGCCAATCCCTCAAGAGTCAGAATTAGTGTCCGTTTCTCTCTTGCCTTGTTGAGAATTTTGAACGTATAGCCGTTGCGGATGCTGCCGTCGGACAAGGTTACGTACAAGGGGTTACGGTCGCGCAGCACATTGATATCCAAATCCGCCCGTGAAACCAGGGCGACCAGCATGCCAATACCGATGGCCGCCCATAATGCCAAATAGGCAATGGTCCGGACGCGGAACAAGCGAAGCCCGGCCGGCTCGCCTTCCCTGCGTCGATGCTCACCGGCAACGGACGCGTAGGCGATGAGGCCTGTTGGTCGGCCGACCCGGTTCATCACGGTGTCACAAGCATCGATGCACAGCGCGCAGGTGATGCATTCCAATTGCTGGCCATCGCGGATGTCGATACCCATGGGGCACGCGGCAACGCATTGATTGCAATCCACGCAATCGCCACGGCCTTCCCAGGATTCACCTTTCTTGTAGGCGTCACGCCGCTCGCCGCGGTCGTCGCGGTAGGTGACCGTCAGAGAATCCTCGTCCATCATGGCGCCTTGAATACGCGGCCAGGGGCACATGTAGGTGCAGACTTGTTCGCGCATCAGCCCGCCGAGGGAAAAAGTCGTGAAGGTGAGGACGGCGATCGTGGTGTAGGCGATCGACGGAGCTTCGAGTGTCACCAATTGGACCATTAATGTCGGCGCGTCGGCGTAATAAAAAACCCAGGCGCCGCCGGTAGCCACTGAGATCATCAACCACAGGGCAAACTTCAATACTCGGCGGCTGAGTTTGCTGACAGAAAAGGCGGCCTTATCAAGACGAATACGGGCGCCGCGGTCACCTTCGATCCAGCGCTCCACATAGATGAAAAGGTCCGTCCAAACCGTTTGCGGGCATGCATAACCGCACCAGCCGCGGCCGACTAGGCTGGTTACAAAAAACAGGCCGACACCGGCCATGATCAGCAGGCCGGCAATGTAGTAAAACTCCTGCGGCCATATTTCTATGAAGAAGAAATAGAAACGGCGCCCTGGAATATCAATCAGAACCGCCTGATCGGCGGCACCGGGCCCACGATCCCATCTGATCCACGGGGTCACATAGTAGATGCCCAGCGTGACCATCATGATCCACCACTTTAGCGCCCGGAACGTGCCCTGAACCCGTTTCGGGTGAATCTTAACCCGTTTTTTGTAGAGGCTGCGGGTCTCTTTCTTGTTGACCGCTTCGACATCAATGCGATCGATGCCGGGAGAAACGCTGGTCTCGTTCATTGCTTTTGACGCTCCGTCGATAGACGCCAAACCTCCCGGTCTTCGAGGCCGACCATAGAACCTATTTACCGCCGCCCAACGAGTGGATGTAGACGGCCAGTTTTTTGATCGTCACCGGCTCCAGAATGCGACCCCAGGCCGGCATGACCCCGGACCGGCTGTTGGCGATGGTGTGGACAATTGTGCCCTTGTCGCCGCCATAAAGCCAAATGCCGTTATTCAATGCCGGCGCACCGAACTCAGCCTTGCCGCCGCCATCGGGCCCGTGGCAAGCGACGCAATGTTCGGCGTAAAGTGATTTACCACGCGCGGCGGCGGGCGCATCACCGCCTGTCTTGGAGAGGGAAATCACAAACTCGGCGACATCATTGACCTGCTGCTTGTTCAAGGTTTCATCCTTGAGAAATGCTGGCATCGCCGATGATCGAGCTTCATCGTCTTCCGTGTTGCGGATACCGTGGGATATGGTGAAGTGAATGTCCTTGATGGTCCCGCCCCATAACCACTCATCGTCGTTCAGATTGGGAAAACCGGCAAACCCCTGAGCTCCCGATCCATGACACTGTGAACAATTGACGTTGTACGCGGAGCGGCCACCGGCCAGGGCGAATTCCAGCAGTTCCGGGTCCGTGCGGATATCCTCAAGGGAGGCCTTTTCAAGTTTTACCAAGTGAACCTTTTGGCGCTCCTTGGCTTTGGATATTTCCTTGCCGACCTCGGCCCGCGAACTGTAACCGAGCAGGCCGGTCGTATGGGAACTGATCAGCGGCCAGGCCGGATAAGCGATCCAATATCCAAATGCCCAGACAATGGAGGCGTACAGAATCCACCGCCACCAGTTGGGCAGGGGATTGTTCAATTCGCGGATACCGTCCCATTCGTGGCCCGTGGTTTCGATGCCGGTCACTTCATCGATATATTTTTGATCGGCCATCGCTCAATCCTCCTTCAGCGGGATTTGCGCCGCGTCTTCGAACTTCTGACGCGAACTGGGCCGCAAGGCATAGAAAAGAACACCGAGGAACAAGATGACGAGGTAAACAAGTCCCCAGGTTTTGGCGAAGTAGGCGAGCGAATCATAGGTCATGGCCGGCTCCTAACGCAGGTTGTCTTCGGCTTTAAAGCTGGAGAAATCGACCATGGTGCCGACCACCTGAAGATAGGCGATCAAGGCGTCCATTTCCGTTGGTTCGCCAGCGGAACCGTCGAAATTGCGGACGTTCACGCCTGGATACCTTTTTTCCAACGCTTCAGCATCGTCGCTGTCCGGGTCCGCTTGGGCTTGCAGATCAGCGGTCGCGTTGTCGATCATTTCTTGGCTATAGGGGACGCCGACCATCGCATTGGCCTTCAGATGCCCGGCAATATCGCCGTACGGTAACTGCGTTGAGGCCAGGAACGGATAGCCCGGCATGACGGATTCGGGGACCAGACTTCGTGGATCAATCATGTGGTTTCGGTGCCACTCGTCCGAATATTTGCCGCCGACACGGGCCAAATCGGGGCCGGTGCGTTTTGAACCCCACTGAAACGGGTGATCATACATGCTCTCGGCCGCCAGACTATAGTGACCGTAGCGTTCGATCTCATCACGGAACGGCCGGACCATTTGCGAATGGCAATTGTAGCAACCTTCGCGGATGTAGATATTCCGCCCCGCCAGTTCGAGAGGTGTGTAGGGACGCACGCCTTTCACTTTCTCGATGGTGCTTTCCAGATAAAACAGCGGCGCAATTTCCACCAACCCGCCGATGGCCACGACAATCAGGATGCAGACCAGCATCAGGATCGAATTCGTTTCCAGTTTTTTATGATCGATCATGAGCTTGTCTCCTCAGGCCCGAGCCGGCTGATGGGCCGCCATATAAGGCTGTTCGGTGCGGATGTGTCCCTTTGCCGTGCGCCAGACGTTGTAGGCCATGACCAATGCACCAGTGAGATACATAACGCCGCCAAGGACGCGAATGATGTAGAAGGGGTGCATCGCTTCGACGGTCTCGGCGAAAGAGTATTCCAAGAACCCAAGATGGTCATAGGCACGCCACATGAGGCCTTGCATGATCCCCGAGACCCACATGGCGGCCGCATAGAGGACGATCCCCAGTGTTGCCAGCCAGAAGTGCGCCGAAACCAATCTCAGGGAATAAAGGCGCTGGCTTTTGAACATGACCGGGGCCAGGAAATAGATCGCCCCGAAGCTGACCATGCCGACCCAGCCCAAGGCACCTGAATGCACGTGGCCGATCGTCCAGTCCGTATAGTGACTGAGTGAATTCACCGCCTTGATGGACATGAGCGGACCTTCGAAGGTGCTCATGCCGTAAAACGCGACGGAAATCGCCATCATCCGCAGTACCGGATCCGTGCGCAGCTTGTCCCAGGCCCCCGATAACGTCATCAAGCCGTTGATCATGCCGCCCCAGGACGGCATCCAAAGCATGATCGAGAATGTCATGCCCAAGGTCTGCGACCAGTCGGGAAGCGCCGTATAATGAAGATGGTGCGGTCCGGCCCAGATGTAGAGAAAGATTAGGCTCCAGAAATGAACGATGGAAAGCCGATAGGAATAGACCGGACGCTCAGCTTGTTTCGGAACGTAGTAATACATAATTCCAAGGAAACCAGCGGTTAGGAAGAAGCCGACCGCATTGTGGCCGTACCACCACTGTGTCAGGGCATCTTGAACACCGGCCCAGACGATATAACTTTTTGATCCCGTCCAACTGACCGGCACGGCCAGGTTGTTGACGATATGCAGCATCGCAACGGTGACAATGAACGCCAAGAAGAACCAGTTGGCGACGTAAATATGAGGTTCCTGGCGGCGCATCAGGGTGCCCAGGAAAACCAATAGATAGACGACCCAAACAACGGTGAGCCATAAGTCGACGTACCATTCGGGTTCGGCGTACTCCTTCGACTGGGTTATGCCAAAGACATAACCCGTTGCGGCCAGCACGATGAATAGATTGTATCCCCAGAACACAAACCAGGGTGCCCACATGCCGGCAAGGCGTGCCTGGCATGTCCTTTGGACGACATGAAATGAGGTCATCAGCAGCACATTGCCGCCGAAGGCGAAAATAACCGCCGATGTATGAAGCGGACGCAATCGCCCGAACGTGGTCCAGGGCAGGTCTAAATTTAGGATCGGGAAGGCCAGTTGCAGTGCAATAAAGACGCCCGCAGCGAATCCGACAACACCCCAGAAGACGGATGCAATCACCCCGGCGCGAATGACGCCGTCATTGTAAACGATGGAGGGCGAGGATTGGCTGGCGGCGTGTTCGGCGCGGACATCGCTGCCTTTATTGAGAATAGCGAAACCGGCCGCGACACTTGCCACGAACATGACCAAGCCGTGGGCGTATATTCCGGTATCTGCGGCATTGGCTGCCATTGCGAGACCGACGATTGAAAACATCCCAACCGGGACCCAGATGATCGCGTGCATGATGTTAGCCTCATACGTGATTCGATGATTGTACGCAGGCTCCCGGCCGGTCCTTCAGCCGTTTTAGTCATGGGGCCACGCACAAAACCTGTTCGCGATAAAGTAAACACCCACACGTAAAGTGAATTGATCCAGATCAAATAATTAGAAGGTATTCGGAATACGGCGAAGGATTGAGGCTTAGAAACCTTCGGCCATTTCCTCAAGCGCCTCATAGTCGGCAATATTGATCTTGCGATCCGAATGGAGCTCAATAACACCTGTATTTTTCAGGCGTGTTAATGTTCGGCTCACAGTTTCGGTCGTCAGACCCAGATAGTCACCGATATCATTGCGGCTCATGGGAACTTTAACCGGGTTCGCGGACAAGCCTAATTCCTCCGAGCGTCGTGACAGCATCAACAAAAATGAGGCAATGCGCTCGCGTGCCGTTTTACGACCGAGCAGAAGCATCTGATTATGGGCTTCGGCCAATTCATCGCGTGACATGGAGAGAAGGCGGCTTTCCAAGCGCGGGAACTCATCAAAAAGCTTATTGATTTGTGAGCGTTTAAACTTACACAAAGATGAATCGCTGACGGCTTCAGCGGCATAGACGTATTCTGTATTGTGAGCCAGCCCCAGAAAATCACCTGGAAACACGAATCCGGTGATCTGGCGTCGGCCATCCGGCAAAAGTTTATACAGCTTCATGCTGCCAGCAGTGAGATTGTAGACATAGTCTGCGGATGCGCCCTCATCGAATAATGTTGTGCCCTGCGGCACTTCGGACGGCATCCGAATGGCATTCAGACGATCCAATTCCCAACTCTCCAAAGCGGAGCAGACCGCGTATTCACGGACCGGGCAGGCAGCACAGGGAGACGAGTCGTCTACATCGGGGCGGGTTACCGCTTCGGGCAGGCGCACAACGTTAGAAGTATCAGTCGGCGACATGAGGTGCCTCTCCAAGTCAACTTTCCCCACGCCGGCATGCTAGCATCACCGATCAGCAAAGGCTACAGCGCAACAATCTGCTCTCAATGGAAACCGCACTATTATTTCACAGGTTGAAATATGATATCGATTAGTGGGCCAGGAACAGCGGAAACTTGGCGACTTTCAGCATGCTTCGGGTGACTCCGCCAAAGAAGTACTCACCTATGGCGCTGTGTCCGTAGGCACCCATGATGACCATATCGACGCCACGCGCCGATATTTCGTCTTGCAGCGTTTGGCCAATGTCGTGTTTGTCCCGGGATAATAAAACGTTCTCACAATGGATGCCGTGACGCTGCAGATAAAGCCACAGGGAACTGCTTACGTCTTCAGCACCCATGTCTGTTACGGTAAACGCGGTGACTGAATCAGCAACTTCAAGCAATGGAAGCGCCAAACCGACGCTGTGCGCCGCCTCTCTCGACCCATCCCAGGCGATGGCCAAAGCGCCATCACAGCGCAAGGGTTTATCGGCGCCGGCGATCAAGACAGGTCGGCCGGTGTCGAACAGGGCGGCTTCCAGGGTAGCAGAATCGATGCCCCCATCGACATCGTCGGCCCGTGCCATGACGATGAGGTCGACAGTGCGCCCGCGTCGCGCCATTTCCGGATTTTCGTGCCCGGAGATAAGGCGCCATGAAAACGTTGCGCCATCAGTTTCAGGTGGTTCATCGGGGGCAATCAAACGCAGTTCGTCATCCTTGCAGATATGATCAAAGGATGCCCGCGCGCGGGCCGTCCGGGCCGCGGTTGCGGCTTTCCATGCCTCTGTGAGATAGGGTGTGTTCGATAGACCTTCCGATGAATCGACCAGCGGTTCGAACGGGCTTTCGATGCGCAAAAATTCGACATGGGCATCGAAAGTATTCCCGATGGCGATGGCCGCATGCATAGCGTTTTCCATGCCATCACCGCCATCCAGCAAAGTCAAAACGGATTGAATTTTCATTGTGCCTCCGGCGTTTTCGGTGGCTTCCCCTGTTCGGGCCCCTCCTGTTCTTGGCTTCTCGATATCACTCATCGCAGGTCCGTGACGTTGATATGGGTCAACGCGCCGTATTGAATTCCCAGCGTTGTAATTTGATTTCGATCAAGGTGAGTGAGGTTCGACAGGAGTATTGGATAGCCATGCACACAGACTTGATTGAGCGATATGGCGGCGCCGTGCCGCGTTATACCAGCTACCCGACGGCGCCGCAGTTCCATGACGGAATTGGCGCCGATCAGTACGCCGCATGGCTGCACACGTTGCCCGACCGGGAAACGATATCGTTGTATCTACATGTGCCGTTCTGCGCACGCATGTGTTGGTACTGTGGATGCCATACGAAAATCGTCAATCGGCCGGAACCGATTCATGCATATGCCGAAACGCTGATACGCGAGATTGCGCTCACGGCCGCCGCGACGCAATCCCCGCGGGTGTCTCATGTTCACTGGGGCGGCGGAACACCGACGATCTTGTCACCGGCCGATTTTGAAGCCGTCATGTCCGAAATCCGACACCACTTTGAAATTCAAGACAGTGCCGAACTCGCGGTGGAAATCGACCCGCGGACATTGACGCCGGAAATGTCGGAAAGTTTGGCGAGATCAGGCGTGAACCGCGTCAGCCTGGGCATTCAGGACTTTGACCCGGTTGTTCAAAAAGCCATCAATCGCGTACAGACATTCCGCCAGACCCGGGCTGTCGCTGAGCGCCTGCGTGAATTAGGGATTCAAGGGCTGAACCTGGACCTCATGTACGGACTGCCGCATCAAGGTTTGGCTGCGGTTCTTTCCACCATCGATCAAGCTGTCGCGCTCAAACCGGACAGAATTTCCCTATTCGGCTACGCGCATGTTCCTTGGATGAAAAGCCATCAGAAGATGATCGACGAAGCGGCGCTACCGGCAGGCGTCGAGCGGTGGCAACATGCGGAGGCGGCTGCCGAGCGCCTTTCCGCTCATGGCTTTCGACGTATCGGATTTGATCATTTTGCACGCCCTGGCGACCCGCTTACGGTTGCCCTCGAAGCCGGACGTCTGCGGCGGAATTTTCAAGGGTATACGGATGATGAGGCCCAGACGTTACTGGGCTTCGGCGCCTCATCGATCGGATCCTTACCACAAGGATATGTGCAGAACTCTCCGTCAATTCGGCAATGGCGGCGCGATGTGGAGGACGGTAAGTTTCCAATCGTGAAGGGCTGCGAACTCGCACCGGAAGATGATCTCCGGCGCAATTTAATCAGTCGGTTGATCTGCGACATGGGGGTTGATTTGACAACATATCAATCTCGGCATGGCGCCCCTTCCGATGGGTTCGCTGACGAATTGCGGCGTTTGCAGCCGCTTGCCGACGACGGGCTCGTTAGCCTCGACGGCCCGCGCATTCAGGTCACTGACAATGGGCGGCCGTTCGTCCGCAATGTTTGTGCGGTATTCGACACCTATCTTGAAAACGGGAATGGGCGTCATTCCCGCGCTGTCTAAACATAAGGTTTAAGCCAAGGCCGCCAATACAGCGCGCAGTTCAGGTATCCCGCCACCTTTTCGGGCGCTGGTCACCATAACGTCCGGGTGGGCCGCCGGATGAGACGCCGCCTCGCTTTCCGTTCGCATTTTCAGGTCATCCAGCGGCCGCGGCTTGATCTTGTCGCCTTTTGTCAAAACGATCTGATAGGGCTGGGCGGCTTTATCGAGAACCATCATGACGCTGCGGTCGTTGTCCTTGAGACCGTGGCGAGCATCGACCAAAACCAAAATGCGGCGGAGATTGGCGCGACCGACAAGATACGATTCGATCAAATGGGTCCACTGTCGGACCTCCGCCTTCGGCGCGCGTGCATAGCCGTAACCGGGGAGATCAGCGATCATTAACCGTTCACCAAGCTCGAAGAAATTTATTTGCTGGGTGCGTCCGGGCGTGTTCGACGTTCGCGCCAGCGCCTTGTGCCCTACCAACGCGTTAATCAAGCTCGACTTGCCGACGTTTGAGCGCCCTGCGAACGCTATTTCGGGCAGCCCCGGTTCCGGCACTTGATCCAGGCGCGCGCAACTAATGATGAATTCACACGATTGCGCGAACAAGAGCCGACCGGTTTCCAGGTCTAGTTCATTGGCCTTTTCCGGCGATAGGGATGTCTCGGAAATGCTCACGCCTCCCCATAAGTTGTGCGGGCCGCGGAGCCGGCTACTGCAATGCCTGTTTGCCGGTAATTCCCATGCGCCGCATGATGACCCATTGCTGGAGGATCGACAGCAGATTGTTCCAGGCCCAGTAAATCACCAATCCGGCGGGGAAACTGGCCAGAAGGAATGTGAAAAACAACGGCAGGAACATGAAAATTTTTGCCTGGATCGGATCCGCTGGCTGCGGGTTCAATTTTTGTTGTAGGAACATGGTAATCCCCATGAGGATCGGCCATACGCCAATTGCCGGAATGAATTCGGGCGGTGCCCAGGGGATTAGGCCAAAAAGATTGAAAAGTGACGTTGGATCTGGCGCCGAAAGGTCACTGATCCAGCCATAAAACGGCGCATGGCGCATTTCGATGGTGACGAACAGAACCTTATAGAGTGCGAAGAACACAGGGATTTGAATAAGAATGGGCAGGCAACCCGACGCCGGATTGACCTTCTCCTTCTTGTATAATTCCATCATCTCCTGATTGACGCGCATTTTGTCGTCGCCGTAGCGTTCGCGGATTTCGGTCATCTTCGGCTGCAGCTTCTTCATCTTGCTCATCGACGTATAGGACTTGTTGGCAAGCGGGAAGAACAACAGCTTGATGCCGACGGTCAGCACTAAAATGGCCAAGCCCAAATTGAGAATCCGGTCGCTGAGCCAAAGAAGCGCATAAAAAATGGGCTTTGTAAGGAAGTAGAACCAGCCGAAGTCGATAGCCAGATCGAACCGTTTGACACCAATTTTTTCCTCATAGGCATCCAGGAGGCGTACTTCCTTGGCGCCGGCGAAAAGATGACTTGTCGATACAGCGCTCGCGCCGGGCGCGATGGTCAGCGCCGGACCTACATAATCGACCTGATAAGTGTCGGCGCCATCTTGCTTGTGATAGAGAAACCGCGCATTGACGGCGCTTTTTTGATCTGGAACCAGAGCCGCTAACCAGTACTTATCGGTTATGCCGATCCAGCCGCCCGTCGAGGGTTTTTGGATCTGCTTGTCGGACTGTATATCCTCGTAATCGATTTCTACCAACGTTTCGTCGAAAACGCCCAGAAGGCCTTCATGAAGAATATAAAAGCCGGTCGTTTCCGGGGTCGTACGACGCGAGACCAAGCCAAACGAAAACATCGTCCGCGCTTCAGCCGATTTGTTCACGACCTCTTGGGTGACAGTGAACATATAGTCTGCATCCACCGAAATCGTCCGCTTGAACAATAGGCCTTCACCGTTGTCCCAGGTCAGCACTGCCGGACTATCAGGGGTGAGTTTAGTGCTTTGCGTCCGCCATTTTGTATCTGCCTTGGGAACCGCGAATTTCCCCTTCGCAGCCCAACCGAACTGGGCGTAATAGGTCGTGTCGATGCCCTTCGGACTGAGCAAAACGATTTCGCGGCTTTCGGGTTTTATGGTCTCGCGATAGTCCGCCAACGTCAGATCATCAATAAGGCCGCCGGTCAGAGAGATCGATCCATGAAGGCGCGGCGTGTCAATTGGGATACGGGGGTTCTTGGAAAGCGCGGCCTGGCGTGTTTCGAAGGCTTGAATTGCCCCGGTATCAGGCCCTCCCGGTGCCATCGGAACAGCAGTTCCTCCAGGTTCGATAGTTGGGGACGTCGGAATCGCGGGGGCGGTCGCCGTTGCCGCCGGGCCGGCAGTTGGGTTCACGGGCGGGCGCGTACCGTCCGTCTGCGCCACGGTCTGTTCTGCCGGAGGTTGCGGCGGATTGGTCAGCTTGTTGTAGTATTCGAAGCCGAACAGGATCGCCACGGAAAGCGCAATCGCCAGCACCAGGTTTTTATTATCAATCATCGTCCGGCGGAGCCTCCCGGGGCCAACGTTATGGTTTCAATCGGCGTACCATTCAACCCGTCAGGCACTGGGTCTGCGCCACCCGAATGCCACGGATTACAGCGTCCGACCCGTTTCACGGCCAGCCAGCTGCCGCGGAGGGCGCCGTGCCGGTCAATGGCCTCCATGGCATAACTTGAACAATTGGGATGGAAGCGGCAGTTGTTTCCCAAAACTGGCGACAAAAGCAGTTGATAGACATAGATTATGCCCTTCAACGCCAAACTGCTGCCTCTTGCTGCGATGTGCCACATGGTCATCAATGCTTTCGTAGAAATTTGGTTTGTTTTCGCGACAACGAAAATTAGGCTCGGTAGGCATCCAGTTTCTTCAAGGCTGTTTCCAAATCCGAAACCAGAAGCGGAAACGGTCGTTTCAATGTGCCGGCCCGGCCGATAAGAACATAGTCCATGCCATCCGCGCCGTGGCTTGGCAATATTTGCGTCGCGACGGCCCGGAGCCTGCGTTTTGCCCGGTTGCGGACCACCGCATTGCCGACCTTCCGGGTCACGGTAAATCCGGCACGTACAGCCGAAGCCTCTACGCCAGCGGAATCAGGGCGCCGGCCGGTCTGCAAAACCAGTCCGGGTGCGGCCCATTTCCGACCACTACGCGCAACCCGCAAAAATTCCTTCCGCCGCTTCAAACGTGGCAGGGAATATTTGATCGATTGAGCGGGAGACACCATGCGCGGCCCCGAGAACCCGGCGGCCGAAATTAGGCGGACAGCCGCTTGCGCCCTTTCCGGCGACGGTTTGCGAGGACCCGACGGCCGCCGACGCTGGACATGCGAGAGCGGAAGCCATGGCGGCGCTTACGAATCAATCTGCTCGGTTGGTAGGTTCTTTTCACGGGTCGACTCCGACGAAATTTGCCCGGTGTATAAGGGCTTAACGGATGGAAGTCAACGCCGCCTTGCGAGCAGATTGGGGGAAACTTCCAACATCCGGGAAAGCCTCACAGGAACGTTATTCGCCGTGTCTATTAGTAATTGCTGTAACAGTTTAAAGTCCGGTCCATTCACCAAGGTGATCGACGTCCCAAGGATACGTGAAAAGTTATGGAAGAATCCCAGAATATTGAGTCCGCGCGACGAGGCGGGAAGCTTTCCATGTCCCGGTTGTGGCCGTTGGTTGTTGTCGTTGTGGGAGTTGCGGCGTTCTTCTTCGCGGGGGCGGATCAATATTTATCTTTTGAGACTCTGAGTGAACACCGTCAGGGTCTGTTGCAATGGACGGCTGAAAACCGAGCCTTGGCGATTGTCATTTTCATCTTCGGCTATGCGCTTGTCGTGGCATTCTCACTGCCCGGCGCGACTTGGATGACGTTAGGTGGCGGGTTTGTGTTTGGTACGGTGCTGGCAACGATAGTTGTTGTCGGTGCTGCGACATTGGGCGCCGTCGCAATTTTCATCATCGCCCGATATGCGCTCGCCGATTTTTTCCGTTCGAAAATGGGTAATGCCGGAGAACGCATGGAAGTCGGCTTTAGGGAGAATGCGCTGAGCTATCTATTATTCCTGCGATTGGTGCCGGTATTTCCATTTTGGCTTGTCAATCTTGTTCCGGCCTTCCTGGGTGTGCCGCTTCGCACCTATGTCGTTGGTACATTTATTGGCATCATTCCCGGCAGCGCCGTTTATTGCAGTGTTGGCAATGGCCTTGGAGCGGTCTTCGATGCTGGCGGGACACCGAACCTCGGGATCATTTTCCAACCCGAAATTCTCGGCCCCATTATCGGCCTTGCCGTCCTGGCCTTAGTGCCCATTATTTACAAACGGATTAAAACCTCAAAGGAATAACGGCGAACAATGAGCAAGACCTTAAACGTCGATATTTGTGTCATCGGCGCCGGTTCCGGCGGCTTGTCCGTCGCTGCCGGCGCCGCTCAAATGGGCGCCGAGACCGTTCTATTGGAAAAACATAAGATGGGCGGCGATTGCCTGAATTACGGCTGCGTTCCTTCAAAAGCATTGCTGGCCGCCGGTCATGCCGCCCAATCGGTGCGTGAGGCCGACCATTTCGGCATTACCGCCAGCCCGCCCCGGCCGCGGGCCGGTGATGTATACGGCCACGTGCGCAACGTGATCGGCGCCATTGAGCCGCACGATTCCGTTGAGCGGTTTGAAGGTTTAGGCGTGAAAGTAATTGAAGCCACCGGCCGATTTGTCGGCCGTCAAGAAGTTGAGGCTGACGGCACGCGTATCAAGGCGCGGCGGGTTGTCGTCGCGACGGGGTCGACGGCCTTCGTGCCGCCTATTCCCGGGCTCGATCAAGTGCCTTACATGACCAACGAAACCATCTTCAATCGCCATACCCTGCCGGAACACTTGATAGTCATTGGCGGCGGGCCCATTGGCATCGAATTGGCCCAGGCGCACCGCCACCTTGGCGCAGAAGTGACGGTGTTGGAAATGTTCGCCATCATGCCCAAGGACGATGCGGAATTGGTCGACGTTGTTCGTCAGCAAGTGACGCGTGACGGCGTTGATATTCGTGAAGGCGTCACAATTGTCCGGGTGGAATCACGCGGTGACGGGGTCCGTGTGGTTTTGGAAACGGATGGCGTGGAAGAGTCTGTTGACGGCTCGCACCTGTTGGTGGCCGCCGGCCGACGTCCCAACGTCAGTGGCATGGACCTGGAAGCCGCTGGGATCGCGTATTCCGATAAAGGTATACAAGTCGATGCGCGATTAAGAACGACCAACAAAAAGGCGTTTGCCATCGGCGACGTTGCGGGCGGATATCAATTCACTCATGTGGCTGGTTATCATGCGGGCATTGTCATTAGAAACGCACTGTTTCGTCTGCCATCGAAGGCTGATCATTCGACTGTGCCGTGGGTCACATTCACGGCTCCCGAACTGGCCCAGGTCGGTTTGACTGAGGACGCCGTGCGGGCCGCAGGCACCGACTTTCGCGTGCTTCGCTGGTCCTTCCATGAGAACGACCGGGCCCAGGCAGAAGATGCCACGGATGGATTGGTTAAAGCCCTGGTGACGCCGAAAGGGCATATATTGGGTTGCGGCATTGTCGGCGCCCATGCCGGTGAACTGATTCAAACCTGGGTCTTGGCGATGAGCGCAAAGTTGAAGATTGGCGCGATGGCACAGATGATTGCGCCGTATCCAACGTTGGGCGAAGTATCGAAGCGCGCGGCAGGTAGTTTTTATACGCCTTCCCTTTTCAGTGATCGTACCCGTAAAATCGTCCGGTTCCTTTCCAAGTTTGGTTAAGGAGTGCCAAGTCAGCCGGTGAACCGTTAAAGGCGGCGTGCGTATGGTCGAGTCCCAAACCAAACTACCCGGCCCGTTTTCCAGCCTGTCGGCACGGCTATTGGTGCTCACCATATTTTTCGTCATGGTCGCGGAATTTCTTATCTGGGCGCCCTCTGTTTCGAATTTTCGCAAAGCCTATCTGGAAGAACATGTGGTACGGGCGCATCTCTCCACCTTGGCGTTCGAGGCGCTGCCTAAGGAAGCCATTGACCGCCGCCTGGAAGAAGTTCTACTCAATCACACCGCCGCCTATGGAATCGTATTGAAAGGCCCGGAGCGCCGGGCCTTGATGGTTTCCAAGGCGATGCCGCCGAAAGTCAGTGCCGTGGTCGATCTCCGCCAGGGTAGTTTCATCAATTGGATCGGCGAAGCCTTCGAGACCTTGGCTCAAGATGACAACCGAATTCTACGTGTAATCGGCATGACGCCAAGAAGTCCATCAATCACCGTTGAGGTAGTGATGGATGAAACGCCCATGCGCGAAGCCATGTACGATTTCTCAACACGTATCCTACAATTGTCATTGGTCATTTCGTTCTTTACGGCGTTCCTTGTCTATCTTTCGCTGCGCTGGCTGATGGTTCGACCCATGCAGCGGATATCGCGATCTATTCAAGATTTCCGCGAGGCACCGGAAGATGCGACCCGTGATCTCCGGCCCAGCGACCGAGCCGATGAGATCGGCGTCACCGAGCGCGAGCTTGCCAAGATGCAGGACGAACTTCGTCACTCCCTGCAGCAACAAAGCCGCCTGGCGACCCTCGGTGCCGCCGTCGCCAAAATTAATCACGACTTGCGAAATTCTCTGGCCACGGCGGTGTTGGCCTTTGACAAATTGGCGACGGTGGATGATCCGGAAGTAAAAAGTGTCTTGCCGCGCCTTTACAACGCCATCGACAAGGCCGTCAATCTCTGTAGCCAAACCCTGAACTATGTGGGTGATGTGACACCGGCGTTGAAGCCGGATCGGTTTCATCTGCAGGAGGTCATTGCCGAAGCCGCTGCCGTATATCGCGACGCCGACGAGGAAGGCCGGCTGCTGAAGGTGCGCAACGAAGTCGAATTCATGATAGAGGTCACGGCGGACCGCGATCAACTGTTTCGAGTCTACACAAACCTTTTCCGCAATGCCCAGGAGGCCGGTGCCAGCGTGGTTTCGGTTTCCGCAGTCCGCGAAGCCCGGCGCAATGTGATTGAAATTGCCGACGATGGCCCAGGGTTTACGGACCGCGCCCGCGAGCGCATTTTCCAGCCCTTTGCCGGCTCGGCAAAAGATCGCGGCACCGGCCTAGGGCTGGTTATTGTCCGCGACATTATCAAGGCGCACGGTGGTGATATTGAATTGCTGCCCCAAGAAGAAGGCAAGGGGGCGGCTTTTCACATGACTTTGCCGCGCCGTCGCGCCATCGCTTGATCCAGCACGTCAATGTAAGGACAAATGCCGGGCTAAACACGTGGCGCGCCGCGGTGTAGGTATCTATCATCAAATTCATGGATGAAAGTATCCCGGACAACATCGGCGAACAGCGGCCAAATACCGATATTTACATCAATTTTGGTAGTCCGGCCGAAGCCAAAGCAGCTGCGCGCCTACCCCATGATGGCGCCGGGCCGTGTCCGACGGAACGGATTATTCGTGAGCACATCGGCGCACATCCGATGGCGCTGCTGTTCCCTGGGCAGGTTGCAGACCCAATCGAGCGCCGTGACTTGGATCGGCTGACCGAAGGCCACCGTGATGGCGCTGCTTATTTCGTTGATACGCTGGCTGACGGTCTGGCCGCATTCGCCAGACCATTCGCACCAGACCCGATAACGCTTCGGCTCTCGGATTTTCAGAGCAATGAATACGCGGCGCTGCCGGGCGGCAAATACTTTGAGCCTGTGGAGCAAAATCCGATGATTGCTTTTCGCGGTGCCGCTCGTTACATCCACGCCGATTACGAGCCGGCATTCGCCCTGGAATGCGCGGCGGTAAAGAAAGCCAGGGAGGAAATGGGGTGCCTCAACATACGGCCCATGGTGCCCTATTGCCGGCGGGTCGGCGAGGCGCGGCAGGTGTTGGATGCCATGGCGTCAAATGGCCTGCGACAAGGCGACAATGGTCTTGAAATCCACCTGATGGCGGAAGTTCCGAACAACGCCGTTGAGATTGATGGGCTGGCGGAAATTTTCGATGGTATTTCCATTGGTGTACGCGATTTTACCCAATCCGTCCTGGGCATCGATGCGGCGGCTGATTTCGTTGCCGATGAAGATGTTGATCCGTGTGACCCAGGCGTTCGTGTCTTCATTCAAATGATCATCGACGGCGCCAAGCGCCAGTGCTGTCCTGTCAGCATCTGTGGCCCGGCGGCATCTCAGCGCCGTGATCTGGTCGAATTCGTCATCCGGTGCGGCATTGACGCCATCAGTTTGCGGCCGGAAAGCGTGACCCATATGACGCGGGAAATTCTGAATATGGAACGGCAGGTCGCCGGGGTTAGACGTTAGATCGACCGCTTCCAAGCCTCGCGCCGCGAAGCCTTAGAAAGGAAATTACATGTCTCAAGTTTGGGACCCGGACCAGTATCTGAAGTTTCATGGGCCGCGTATTCGACCGGCCTTGGACCTGTTGGGGCGGATCGAATTGGAAGGACCATCGGAGGTTTATGATTTGGGCTGCGGTCCGGGGAATGTCACGGGATTTATCCAAAGCAAGTGGCCGGAGGCAACGGTAATTGGGATTGATTCGTCCACCGAAATGCTGACTCAGGCTCGCGACAAACACCCCAAGTTGGCGTGGCGGCAGGCTGATCTGAATACCTGGGCGCCGGAACGGCCCGCCGATTTGCTTTACTCCAACGCCGTGTTCCAGTGGCTTGAAAGCCACGATAATTTGTTCCCCCGGCTTGCCGGCCATGTCCGGCAAGGCGGCATTCTGGCCTTTCAAATGCCGAGGAATTGGAATGCGCCATCGCATGCCACCATGCACGACGTCGTTGCCGATAGTCCGTGGAAGGACCGTCTGGCCCCACACTTGCGCCACGATCCTGTGGCGCCACCAGAGACTTATTATGATTTGCTGCGCCCGCACGTTGCCGAAATCGATATATGGGAAACGGAATTCCTACAAATCCTGGAAGGTGCGAACGCGGTTGCCGAATGGACCAAAGGTTCGGCGCTGAAACCGCTTCTGGATGCGCTTAATGACGATGAGGAAGCTGCGTTCTTCGCCGATTATTCGGCCCGAATGCAAAAGCTTTATCCCAGGCGCGATGATGGAAAGACCTTATACCCGTTCCGCCGCCTATTCGTTGTCGCGCGGATTTGAGTCATTATTGCGGCAGCATTGCCTGTCAGTTCAGATACCCCAGCCAACGCCACCAATAATAGGTCAGCGGCAGGATTGTTATCAGAGAGATCGCAGACACGGTGAACGTGATCTTCGTGCCATCGGCAAAACTGACGCCGCTGATCCTAAGCCCGGCCAGCATGGGCGAGGCTTGATAGGGGAAGAAGGTCGTCGAGTAGCCGTTGACGATGATCATCAAAACACTCAGCACCGGCATTTCGGTCGCCTCGGCGATGGTGCCGGCAAAGGGCGCCATAACGGCGATGGCGCCGGGCACGGTCGCAAATAGCATCATGCCGATGTTGATGGCCGAAAACATAGAAAACGTATACGCCGGATGGCCTGGCGTAAAATCTGTGGCCGAGATCAGTTGCGCGGCAATCAATTCGCCGGCGCCGCTTGCCGCCAGCACGGCGCCAATGCCGATGATGGTTGCCACGGTAAAAACCGCAAAAAACCCGCCGGTCCGGCCTCGGAAATCACCGACCCCCATGACGCCAATGCCCGGCAACAGAGCGGTCATGGCGGCGCCAATGGCGATCCAGCCGGGCGCCACGCCGTGGACGAAGTCAACGGCCCAAAGCGCCACCGTGATCACAATAATCACCGCCAATCGACGACCTTCGGCAGTAAGCGGCGCCGGTGGCGCCTGGGCGACGGTATCGGGATCAACTTTGATGCGATCGCCAAAGAAATAGCAGATTATCGCGATAACGAAGACGCCCTTCAACAATCCACCAACAGGGAAATTCATCAACAGATAGAGGCCATAGGTGATGTTAACGCCATAAAGACTGTCGCTCATTCCAGCCAGCAAGACATTTGGAAAGTTCGACGGTAGGATTGTCATGGGAACGAAAAAACTGACCATGATCGCGGTCAGCAGCATCGCTTTTCGGCCCCGACTTCCCGGCATAAAGCCCACCCGGTCGGCCATGGCCTGGACAATGGGCACCATGATGATAACCCGCGCCAATGCCGCCGGGATCAGCAAGGCGAGGGCAACGGCAACGATGGACAAGCCTATGATTACCTGCGGAAATGATTGGCCCATGCGGCGCAACAGGACACCGGCGACGGCGGTTCCCAGGCCCGTCTTCTCGGCGGCGAGGCCCAGAATGATGCCGCCGGCAACCAGCCAAAAAGCGCTGGATCTGAAACCAGAAAACACGGCATCGACAGGCGCAATCTGGAAAATCACGGCAAGACCAAAAAATAAGACAGCTAATTGCACTTCCGGTATGGCGCTGGTCGCCATTAAACCGATAATGAGAACCGTTAACGCCAACGCTGCCATAGCCGTCGCTGGGGTGCCTTCAGGCGGCGATACCAAAAGCACGCCGGATGCCAATAACGCGACCAACAATATGTGGAGGGGGCGGTAATTGGTCATGTTTGCGCGGTGCTTGTCCGGGCGCGCCTAAAGCGGCTCAGGTCACGGACTCCGGATACCAAGCGAACTCCAGCAATAAGCAACCGTTCTCCGTCCGCACCGGCCCGTGCATGGCACCGGGCGCCCGGCAGGCATAGGACGGCGCGTCAAATCGGCGTTCACCAATCGCGCCGCCATCAGGATTGTCGATGGCGATGAGATCGCCCTCCAGAATGTACAATTCCTCAAAATAGTCATGGGCGTGGGCTTCAGGCGTTCGGCAGCCGGGCTCCATACGTAACAGCCGGGTGCGATTGCCTGACTTGGCCGAAAAATCCATGGCGTCACCGAGGATCTTTTGAGTGATGCCATCGACACCGCCAGGACGTGGCTCAAATCCACCAGCCGTGTCCAAAGCTTGGAAATCGAGATTAATTTTGCCGTCGCTCATTGCCACCGGGTCCTTCTTTAACTCAGTCGCCCAGCGCGACGCCTTCACGCCGCTTGTCGGCGCCACCTTCAAGGCCCGCCGGGGTCACGCGGATGCCCTGCAGGCCACTGTGCCATTTGAAAGCTTTGACCTTGTGGCCGCGGGCTTCCAGAGCAGGCCGTAGAGAGTCCAAGGCGGACTCTTTCTCAATTTCCGTGCCCCGGTTGCGGTTCAGGTAGTTGGGCAAGTCGATGGCCTGTTGCATGGAGAGCTTCCAGTCAACGACGCCGATGATGGTCTTCGTCACGTAGCCAATGATCCGCGAGCCGCCCGGCGAACCGACGGCCATCAGAATCTTGCCGTTCTCGTCGAACACCAGAGTTGGTGACATGGAACTGCGCGGCCGTTTGCCCGGTTGCGCCCGATTGGCGACGTTCCGTCCGTTCTGGCTGGGCCGGAAGGAAAAATCCGTGAGTTGATTGTTCAGCAAAAAGCCGCCGGCCATCAATCTGGAACCGAAGGCATTCTCGATACTCGAGGTCATGGACAATGCATTTCCGGCGGCATCAATAACGCTGAGATGGGTCGTCGAACGACCCTTGTCAGTCTCTTGAGGGGCCAAAAGTTGGGCTGTCGGGGCGGCAGGATTGCCAGCCTTGCGCCGGCCACCCGATTTGCCCGGCGAAATTTCATTGGCCCGGCGGCGCAGGTAGGCGGCATTGATGAGGCCTTTGGCGGGAACTGCGACAAAATCAGAATCGCCGATGTAGGTATTTCGATCGGCGAAGGCCAAAGCGCCGGCTTCACTGATCAGATGCACGGCTTCGGCAGAAACCGGCTTCAACGCCGCCATATCGAAGTTCTGAAGAATTCCCAGTATTTGAAGCGTTGTCACGCCCCCCGACGAAGGCGGTCCCATGCCGCAGACCAATTTACCTCGATAGTTGGCGCAGACGGGCTTGCGTTTGACGGCCTTGTAGCCGGCTAGGTCAGACAGTTTCATGCCGCCGCGGTTCTTCGCGGCGCCGCGCACGGCCAGCACAATCTCTTGCGCGAGAGGACCCTTGTAAAAGGCGTCTGCGCCGCCCTTGGCGATCCGCTGTAAGGTCTCCGCCAGAGCCGCGTTTTTGAGAATTGTCCCGGGTGCCTTGGATGCCCCGCTTGGGTGATAGAAATAACCGAGCGCCGACGGCGTATCGCGCAAAAACTTCTCACGGTCGAGTTGGCCGGCGAGCCTGGCGGAGAGAGGAAATCCGTGCTTCGCCAAATTGATGGCCGGTTCAAAAAGATCCGCCCACGGCAGTTTACCGTGCTGTTCGTGCACCAACTCCAGCATCCGCACTAGGCCCGGTACACCGACCGCCGAGCCGCCGACGACGGCGTCATAAAACTTCTTTGGTTTGCCGTCGGCTTTCAGAAACATGCGTGGGTGGGCCGCCGCCGGGGCAGTTTCCCGGCCATCGTAGCTATCGATGGTGCCGTCGGCCGCATCAAAATGCATGAGAAAAGCGCCGCCGCCGATGCCTGAAGACTGCGGTTCGACTAAACTCAGTATCATTTGTGCGGTAATGGCCGCATCAGCAGCGCTGCCGCCCTTGCGCAACACGGCAAGGCCGGCTTCTGATGCCAAGGGATGCGCCGCGGCAATCATGTAGTTCTGAGCCAGGCCGCCGGTCTTTGATGAAACTGTGGCCGGCCCCGTCGGCGTCGTTTGGCACGCGCTCAACATGACGGCGGCGGCCAGACCGATGATCTGAAAATGGCGTGAGGAAAGTGTCATTGAGCCATGTTAACGGCTTGTGTGATGGAAGTGGACAGTTTTTGCGGCGGACGGCGCGATGCTGTGTCATAATTTTCAAATGTTGCGTACTGTTCAAAAGCTTTGGTGAAAGAGAGTGGATATTCAAGGCCTCATGGAGGGTTTCCGCGACAATGCGGCGATGTGGATGGTGCTATTTTTTGTCGGCGTCCTCTATTGGGCGTTCGGCGCAAGGTTTCGGCGTCGCGATCGTGATCGAAATGATGTGGAGTGAAATTATATTGTGCAGTGCACAATAATTGACTAGCGTGCCAATTCGACCTGTTGCGGATTAATCGGCGAAGGTGCAGACCATGACCGAGGAACACGGCATCACGCGACGCCTGCCCCAGGATATCCGGGCGGCCAAGGGTGGCACGCCGCTGGTCTGTCTGACCGCCTATACGACGCCGGAAGCCAAGACCTTGGATGCCCATTGCGATTTATTGTTGGTCGGCGATTCTTTGGCGATGGTGATTTATGGTTTGGAGACGACGCGCGGGGTAACGCTGGATATTATGATCGCCCACGGCCAGGCGGTGATGCGCGGCAGCGAAAACGCCTGCATCGTCGTTGATCTGCCGCACGGCACGTATGAGAATTCCGTCTATCAGGCCGTCGCTTCGGCCTGCCGGGTATTGGAAGAAACCGGCGCCCAAGCTGTCAAACTCGAAGGCGGCGCGGAGATGGCCGACACCGTTGCCGCCATTGTTGGCGCCGGTGTCCCGGTGTTGGGCCACGTTGGATTGTTGCCCCAGAAGGCCGAGCATCGGGGCGGTTTCAAAATTCAGGGCAAGGATGACATCGGCGCCAGGCAAGTCATGGCTGATGCCCGTGCCGTCGCCGATGCCGGTGCCTTTGCGTTGGTTATCGAAGGTACCGTCGAGGCCGTTGCCAGGGCGATAACGGAAGACATCGCCGTGCCGACGATAGGCATCGGCGCGTCGCCGGCCTGCGATGGTCAGATCCTGGTAACGCACGACATGGTCGGCCTGTTCGCTGACTTCACGCCAAAGTTCGTTAAGCAGTACGCAGATTTGGGCACCGCCATGCGTGAAGCTGCGGCCGCTTATGCCGACGAGGTTAAGTTGCGTGCCTTCCCAGGCCTAGAGCACTGCTTCGGCGTCCAAAAATCCGGCACCTAGGATCCCGATGAAAACCGTTCGCACCATTGCTGATCTCCGCGCTGCAGTTGCCGGTTGGCGCCGTGATGGCGCGCGGGTCGGTCTGGTACCAACCATGGGTGGCCTTCATGAGGGCCATCTCTCCTTGATCCGCCTGGCGCGGGAGCGCGCCGACCACGTCATCGCCACCTTGTTCGTCAATCCGGCCCAGTTTGCACCGAATGAGGACTTTGGGGCCTATCCGCGCGATGAAACGGCCGATAAGGAAATGTTGTCCAGTGCCGGTGCTGGCCTGCTGTATGCCCCGGACATTTCAGAAGTTTATCCCGATGGCCATGCAACGAAGGTCCATGTGGAAGGCTTGAGCGGCGTTCTGGAGGGTGAGTTTCGGCCGCATTTCTTCATTGGCGTGGCCACGGTTGTCAGCAAGCTGCTGATCCAGGCCATGGCCGACGTGGCGGTTTTCGGCGAAAAGGATTTTCAACAACTTCTGATTCTTCGGCGCATGGCCCGGGATCTGGACATTCCGACCGAAATCATCGGCGCACCGACGGTTCGCGAGGCCGACGGCCTGGCCATGTCGTCGCGCAATCGGTATTTGGACGCCGATGAACGCCGCCAGGCTCCAATACTCTTCAAAACCATTTCCGACGTCGCGAAAGCCGTTACCGGTGGCGCCGATCCGGCCGCCGAATGCGCTGCGGCGAAATCACAATTGACCGCCGCCGGGTTCGGGCCGGTCGACTACGTTGCCGTCCGCGATGCCGAGACACTTGGTGATTTTGCGGATACGCGCCGACCGGGTCGTGTATTGGCGGCAGCACGCCTGGGCAAGGCCCGCCTCATCGACAACGTTCCCTTATAATATGCCACTGCAAAACCGCGTTTTGCCAACCGGTGAGATTGTTGCCGATGTTTCGCGGGGCCTGTTCATGGGCAATCGCGGTGTCCTGCATGACGCGGATCGCCATCTTGGTCCGGCTCGCTGGAAGCACCGGAACTGGGTGACCTGCCGGCTTTCATTCAATAACCGCAAGCGCCGCCTGATGATGCCGAAGCGATACACCGAGTTGTTTTTCCTGGATGAGGCGGTTGCCCTGGCCGCTGGTCACCGGCCCTGCGGCGAGTGCCGGCATCGCGACTATATGCATTTCCTCGACCTATGGGAGAAGGCGACCGGCGATCGTCCCGGCGCTAAGGATCTTGATAAGGTGCTACACGCGGCCCGGGCGGAGCCCGGTGCGCGGCACCTGCGCCGTCACCAAGTCCGGCTCGAAGATTTACCGGACGGCGTTTTTATCGAGCTTTCCGGCGCGCCGCATCTGGTCCTAGAGGGCACGCTACGCCCCTTTGCGCCCGGCGGCTACGGTGCACCCATGCGCCGCACCGCCGGGCCGGTGACGTTGCTGACCCCGCCGCCAACCGTGGCGGTGTTGAAGGCCGGGTTCCGGCCCGTCCTGCACGACAGCGCTAACTAGCCTTCGTCGGCGGCACGTCGAGGCGCACCGCAATGCCGTCAAGATCAACGGAAACGGCGGGGTATTCCGCCATCACCCGGGGATCGTGGCCGGCGATGATGTGATCGGCTGAATCAGCCAACTGCCGCAGCCGGTCATAGCCGTTCACCATATCGCCGACGCTGTAGACGATGGGGAAAGGATTGGTGGTCTCCATGTTGGCATAGAGATGCAAGGCATCGGAGGCCAGCACCACCCAGCCGCGCTGCGTATTGACCCTGACACTCATCATGCCGTCCGTATGGCCGCCGATGTGGTGAACGGACAGACCCGGCGCCAAATCCGCATCACCGTCAATGAAGTTGACGCGTCCGGCATACACTTCACGCACCATGCCCGTCACATGGTCGATCTCATAGGCGCCGGAAAACACGCTGTGCGCCATGTTGCGGCCGGTTGCGTAGGACATTTCCCGGTCCTGCAGATGATAGGTGGCTTTCGGGAACAGATCGAAGTTGCCCACATGGTCGTAATGCAGGTGGGTGACGATGACATCTTCCACCTCGGCCGCATCGATACCGATGAGCCCCAGTCCTTCCGCCGGGCAGCGGAGCAGGCTGCGGCCCCGGCGCTCTGCTGTTTCGGCATTGAAGCCGGTGTCGATGACAAAGGTCCGGTCCGCAGATACCGCGGTCCAGACGAAGAAATCCAACGCCGCGTCGCCATCATGAATGTCGTCGGACTGCATGAAGCTTCCCGCCGCGGCGCGCTCGTGCCGCGCATACTTGACGGCGGTTATCTCATAGACGGGCAATTCGCTCATGATCATGTGCCTTTCTGATTTGCCGGCCAATTATCGTTTGGCGGCCTCAGACAGGCAAGACTGGACAATTGACCCGTATCATGGCCGATGCAGCAAAGGCCGTGCGATCCTTTGTCCATTACATTGAACGAAAGGAGCCGGTGTGGAGTTTGATGACCTGAAGACAGCGATCATGATGATGGCCTCGGAAATGGAGCACAAACCCGAGGACGCGCACGAACTGCATTTGCAACTGCGTAAGATGCTGGACCAAATTCGCGCCATGGGGATGCCACTGCCCGAAGATCTCGTTGCGTTGGAACGCAAGTTGGAACGCGACGTCGAAGGGGTGCGACCCGAATAAGGCGGCTCCATCCGGTTTACCGTTCATTTATTCTCGGGTCTTCACGTCAATGCGCTTTGATCGGCATCAGTTGGAAATGACGTTATTCGTCAACCTCGGGGGTCGACAGGGTCACTTCGGCGATCGAGATGAGACCGGCGGCAAGATAGAGTGTGATCATGGCCAGACTCACATTCACGACTTCGCGCGCCACCAGTGGACCGAGCGAGGCCGGCGCGGGCAACATCTCCAGGGCCAGCCAGACGGCGGCAATGGGAAATATTGTTAAACCCGCCGCCGCCGCCAGACGCCAAGTGTTGCCCTGACTTCCCTGCCAGGAATCTGAATAACTGATGGCGTCGCCGCAGGCCGCTGTCGGCAAGATCAGGCAAAGCCGCAGAATTATCCCGGCTACCAGACCATAGGCCGGCAGGCTGAACATCTGCAGGAGAGTGCTAGGGGCGTCGAAGTGATCAGCAAGCGCCGCGAGATGACCGTGCATGAGGCCGAACACGGTGGCGCCGGGAATGGCGATTAGATAGACGAAAACAAACAAGCCCACGGCGCGCCACAGATACCCCCATTCCACGTCACTGACCCGGTATTTGGTCGCTGCAGCCGGCTCGGCGACAAGCCGATGCCAGGCGGCCAGCATGGGCATCGCTGCAGCGAAGGCCAAAATATGTAAGTTCATATTGGCGAAGAAGAACACCACATTTTCCGCCAAAACGCTGTCGGGGACCCCTGGCCAAATGGCGGGCCGCACGATACGGGCGGCCAAGGCCATGTTGGCCGCCGGAACGGCGAGAACAAGCGCCGCGCCCGGATGTATTGCCAGCATCGCCCAGGCCGATTGTACGGTCGGCCATATGGGTAAGGTGGGTTTGGCTACAGTTTCCTGCACGGAGGGTTCCCTTGGTCGCCGGATGCGGGATTCATCCTGACGGAACTTCCCACCGCTGGCGAGCGGGTCGTTCGTTCGGCAGTGAGATTGTTTCGCGTTCTACCAAATTGGAGAATTTATGTATTCAATTTTAATCACCGGCTAATTGCCGACATAGGATATCCGATAGATGACCCCGGCCCTGTCATCGGAAACCAACAGGGATCCGTCGCGGCGTTGCTTTACGTCAACCGGCCGCCCCCAGGCCTCGCCATCGGCCCCGAGCCAACCGTCGGCGAAAATCTCCTTGCCGACGGCCTTGTGGGTTTTCTTGTCGAAGCGAATACGCATAAGGCGATAGCCATCAGGCACGGATCGGTTCCATGAGCCGTGCTGGGCGACAAATGCGTCTCCTTTGTAGTCAGCGGGAAATTGGTCGCCCGAATAAAAACTGACGCCGAGCGCTGCGACATGAGCGCCGAAACTGACGGCCGGAAAAGTTGGTGACTGGGGCACGGCGCGCCCGCGGAATTGTGGTGAGCGGTCCCGGCCTCCACCGTACCAGGGATAGCCGAACCAAAGCCCCCTCTCCGGCGCGTGGTTCAATTCGTCAGGCGGGCTGTCGTCGCCCATGTTGTCGCCGCCGTTGTCGGTGAAATAAAGATCACCGGTGGCCGGCTGAAAATCCATGCCGACAGAGTTTCGCACCCCGGTGGCGAAGACCTCCGGTGGTCCGGGGAATTGCTTGAATCTGACCACCGTGCCTTCCAGACCGCTGACGGCGCAGATGTTACATGGCGCACCGACGCTAACATAGAGACGCCCGTCGGGGCCGAACCGGGCATAACGCCAGCCGTGCCAGGAATTATCGGGGAAATCATCGAACAATACTTCGGGCTTGGCTTTTGCCAGGGTCTGCAGGTTTGGCGCCCAATATCGCGTCAGGCGATGCTGTTCGGCGACGTAGAACCAGTTGTCTTTCCAGGCGATTCCATTGGCGACATTCAGGTCGTCGATCATGGCGCCGACGGCGTCGGCCTTGCCGTCTCGGTCTTCGTCGATGACCGCGTAGATGGTCGGCCCGCGGCTGCCGACAAGGACGACGCCCCAATCGTCCATGACCACCATGGATCGGGCGCGGGGTACGCGGGCGAAAAGTTCAATGCTGAATCCGGGCGGCAATTTAATGCGCTTCAGCGGATTATTCTCTTGCGCGTTGACGTCAAAATTGAGTTGGACCAGAGCTGCTCCAAGCGCCAGCAGACTGGCCAGGAGACGTGTTCGGATCATGCGGCGCCGACGGCCCCGGCAAGCGGCTTCACGTACTGGGGCTCCGTATCCCAGGGGAAGAATACCCAGGTGTCTTGTCCGACCTCATGAACATGGGTGTCGACATGTGGCAGGCCCTGCGGTTTTGCATAGACTGTTGCGAAATGCGCCTCGGGCAGGACTTCGCGTGCCGCCCGCGCCGTGGCGCCCGTGTCGACCAGATCATCCAACAGAAGCCAGCCGGCGCCTTTTTCCTTAGCCGCCACTTCCGGCACCTTCAAGACGCTGACGTCGCCGCGGTCCTGGCCGTCGTAGGTCGAGATGCAGAGCGTATCGACGACACGGATGTCCATTTCTCGGGCAACGATGGCGGCCGGGACCAGGCCGCCGCGAGTCAATGCCACGATGCCTTTCCATGGGCCCAGTTCCAAAAGCGTATGGACCAAAATTTTTGAATCACGATGCACATCGGCCCAAGTGACCAGATGGCTTTGTGAATAGGTGCTTGCAGTTGCCACGTCAGCCTCCATGAACTGGGGGTGTCGATTTAACCGCATTGGCGTTTCCGGTGCAATTCGCCCTGCCAAGATTCCTGTGGATAACGAAAAACGGCGTCCGTTCGGACGCCGTTTGTCGAATGCCTTAAACGCCGCAATCAGCGCAGGTAAAGGTGCACCTCGTTGTTGCGTGCCGACGTCGCGGTTTTTGCGGAAACCGCGACCCGGGCCGGCGGTAGGCCCATTTCAATGAGTGAGCGCAGGACGCCTTCGGCATGCCGGCGCGCCTTGTTGGAATTCAGCGCAACTCTTGCCTGGCCTCCCGACGATGGCGCCACGGCAACGAGATCAAAAACGGCTTCCGGACGCTTTTCCAGAACTCGGCTGACGGCGTTATAGAGCGCTTGCTGATAGGGTACGTCGTTACGGTCGAAACGGACGACAACCAGCGGACGCCGACCGGACGTGCTCAAGGGCGCCCCCGCCGTAACCTGGACGCCGGCGCCGGAACCAGCCATCGCGACATTCAACAGGCTGCCGCCATAAATCTCACCGGCTTTGATGCCGGCTGACATAAGGTTGAGGTTGGCGCGTTCCGTTGAGACGTAGTTGGTCTGACGCCGCACATCGTTGGTGACTTCCTTAAACAGGCGGTCGATCAGCACGTCCGTACGATTAACTTCGTCTTCCAGGATTGCCAACTGCTGATGGTCTTCGTCAATGGCGCCGGAGATTGCAAACGACGCTTTCGCCGATTCGCTCAGGAACGATGACATGGTTGCCGAATTGGAGATCGAATTCTGCAAGGTGTTCATGGACGCTACGTCTTGGGCCAGACGGTCGAGATCTGACTGGGCGCTTTTAAATTGCTGGACCAAGATCGGATTGCCCGGTGTCGTGCCGACCTGCAGCCGCGCATTCACCGCCGCGATCGTACCGTGATAACGTTGTGAGTTGCCGACCAACTGAGCGCGGAGTTTCTGCAGCCCGCCATTTTGCCCAGAGATATTACCCTGTAGGCGACGCAGCTCTTCGCGCAATTCGACCACTTTCTTGCCGACAAATGTACCCGTAGCGGCACCCGAGGTGACGCCTGAGGGCACGAAATTACCTGTGCCGAGCGCCGGCTGGCTGCTGGCTGCAGCTGGCTGCGTTTGGGTCGACTGCGATTGTGCCGTGGCGGCTTTTGGCGCGGCGGCGGTTTGTGCATTGCCGCCTGCCGGATCTTCGCCGGTCAGTGACGGCCACAACGAATCGTCAGTAAATGAGCACGCCGGCAACATCAGCACCGAGCCCACCAATAACGTTCGGAATCCCTTGAATTTCATCCTGCGTGACAACCTTATGATTGCGTTACCCTGACGGCCGCTTCCTCTTGAACTCTTTTTAATACTAAATTATGGCCAATTCATTAAGACGGAAGCGTTGATCCCCTATTACTTTGAGGCCGATATTACGCAAACTGCGTTGACACGACAAGTTCCTATTTCCAATCGGTTTTTGCGCCTTTATCCCCGGCCGGAAGCGTGGCTTTGAAAGTATGCGCACATGCTTGCCATGAACGCCACTCTCGGTTAGTGTCCGCGCGCCTCAATAATTGGGGCTTGCGCCCGTAGCTCAATTGGATAGAGCGTCTGACTACGGATCAGGAGGTTGGGAGTTCGAGTCTTCCCGGGCGCGCCATTCTTTTCAATTACTTACGCCGTTCGTCAAAACGCCCATGAACGCCACGATGCACTCTTGGTGCAACTGTTTGTGGATATTTGCGGTACTCCTGTTTCGATCAAATTAGGCTGCGGCTAAGGCGCGCTGAATTGGCTTATATCCAGAAGCGGGGATCGAAGGGCAGTTTATCTCACTAGGTCAAGGGCCGTCCGGTGGGATATCGGAGCACGTCGTCGAACCGCATTTCAGTTGATGGTGAGTCAAGTCCGGGCGGAACGCCGTTTTTGCAGTTTGATGAATATGTTCTCGAACTTGTCGGGATGTTCTTCCGTTCGGGACAGCCTATACCTCTCGAGTTTCGGCTAGTTCGCGTATCCATGAAGCTCAATGCGCTCCCAGGACCGACCAGTTGAGCACGCTTCTGATCTTCGTTGGCGATGGAAGTCCAGTATGTTGTGGCCAGTTTATTAAAGACACCACTTCATTGTGAATGTCTGCCGCCCTAAAATCGAAAGTATATGAACGTCTGACTACGGTCTAAGAAAACAAGGACAATGGCCATCACTAGGGCGAAGCCGACATTGCGAATGCCCATTAACGCAACGGAGCTTTTGCGGTTTTCGGCAATATTTTCAAGGCTAGGTCCGAAGCAAATTGCGGCGGCAACAGCCACCGCGAGCCACATTTCCCAGAGAACCTGAGACGCCTGCCAAGGATTGCTCCACATCGCCCTAGAAAACTGTGCCAGTTCTCCGAAATCAAACAAGAAAAGTAACCACAGGACACTGACCAGCAAGAATGTTGCGACCTGTTGCAGTATCTTCGGAAACGCTGACCAAGCTTCCCGTATTTCATGGTGGAGTGCCACGAACAAACCATGGAGCAAACCCCACACTACGAAATTCCATCCCGCGCCGTGCCACAGACCGACAACCGCAAAAACGATAAGAATATTGCGTTTGTAGGCCCTATTTCCACCGAGAGGTAGATAAAGGTAGTCCCGGATCCAGTAGGACAATGTTACGTGCCAGCGTCGCCAGAATTCACCGATATTAAGGCTTTCATACGGGCGTCGGAAATTGTCCGGAAAGGAAAATCCAAACAACGCGCCCAGGCCTATGGCGATCAGTGAATAGCCATAAAAATCGAAATAGAGCTGAAAGCTGTACGCCAATGTGACATAGATGCCGCCGATTTTTCCAATCGTGCCGATATCCGTAATGAACTGGGAAATGTATCCACTTAAAGTATCGGCAATAAGTACTTTGACGCCCAATCCGACGACGATATATCCCAGGGCTCTTGCCGCACCGCTGGCATTGATTGCATATGACTGGATATTTTTCAGTGCGGCCGCAACTTCATGATAACGAAGAATGGGGCCAGCGACCAACTGCGGGAATAGGCTGATATAAAGCGCTAGATGTGGAAATGCGGGTGGATCGGGAATATCTCCCCGGTAGCGGTCTATCGCGTAAGCAGCCAGCTGGAAGGTAAAAAACGAGATACCGGCAGGCAGAATAACCTTCTCAAAAAGATCAAAGCCACTTGATGCCGGTGCGGCACCCAGGACGAATTGCTCAAGAACAAAACCGAGGTACTTATAGTAAAACAACGCCAGAAATGGCGGCACGATGGCAACCGCAAGACGCAAACGCCCACCAACTGCGGCCGGCGTACGTACGACCCACCACACCCACACGATATCGAGTACTAATACAGCAGTGTGTTCCCATCCGCTGAATCCGTAAAACAACAAAGAAGCGGATATTAACAAATAGGGACGAAGCGGACGCAGTAACGAAATGCTAAACAAGCAAACGACCGCCGGTAAAAAGAGCAAGAGAAATTCAAATTGATTGAAAATCACGGTGAATCAGACCCGTGAGCTTTGATCGAGGAAATTGCCACCGAATTGCAACCCCCAGAATCGTCAATTAAGCGCCTAAGATATCGCGCAAGGTCAGCGGCCGGCGGATGGCTTGCATCTCGCCAGACATTTTTGTCAGAATTCACAGAATTCGGCCGGGGCGCTGCAAAGCATGTCAATTCTAACGACCGGCAAGCGTCCAAATAGGCCTGACGGTGGGCGGCGGTTTGCGGTCGGGGGAATTGAGCAAAGCGCTGATCAAAGGGAGGCGATAGAGGACTTTCATAGATTATTATTTTTTCAACGCGACGATCTCCTTTCCCTTCCAACGCCTTAAACTGCGAAAGATCATGCACCAGGAGCGCGTCAATAAATTCATTACCTGCAGCGGGTTTAAAGGGCGGCGGCGAATTATTCTTCTTTTTACGTATCACAAAACTGCCATCGCTCCGATATCCATCTGCCGTATTTGACGAGTCTGAAAAGGGGGCCAAACTTCCTCTCAGAATGCGGCCTGCCGCCTCCAAAAGCCAATCCGAGGAAAATGCCGATTTCAGTGATCTCCAAACACCTGAAATATACCGAAACGCTAAACGTGCAGTGTCTCGAACCGATATATCAGATGACGTTGTCACAAAAGTCAGATCGCGGAATGCAATTTCTAAATGCTTACGAAATGGTAGGCTGGTTGCGTTTGCGATCATCGCCAGTTCCATATGATCGAAGCTGATGAGTGCGATACGCGGCGCTTTGCCTTGTGCCGCCAAATATTCCAAAAGCCCAAGCGAGTTTCGGATACTTTCGCCACGCGCAGAGTAATTAAAAAATTTACATTCGGAGAGGCCAAATTCAGCGCGGCCCACCATATCGCTTCGGCTATTTCCGAAAAGCCCAACGTCGTATCTATCCGTCTCTCTGGCGTGTTCCAGTTTGAGGCGGACTATTTCTCTTATTGGAAATCGAATATCATAAACCGAACCTTCTTTACCCTGGGAAAATGGATTTAGGGGTGCTCTCACAGTCCCCAAAACAGTCGTGGCGACAATAAAAACCGAAAGAGACACAAAAAAGGAAGCGAGGCGCATGGGCTCAATAAATTTTAAATGACCGCGAAAATCAACAACGTATCGAAACATGCAGATTTGGTGAGCGGGCGTTGAAGCAAAAAAAGGATGGGCAGGAGCGTAATCGCGGAATTTTCTGTCGCGCCAGCGACTGATGTATTTCAACATGCGCCTCAAGCATGGCGCGGAAAATTCTAATAGTCAGAATGCGCCGATAGAGCATAATCTTTGCCAATTGCGCCACGGTAACCGCCACTGAACAATGCGGACGGTATCTTCGGTTAACCTCTGACGGCCTTGGATGCCGTATTGTACGGTATCAACGGTATGACCATAAATTCAGCCAAGCACTGTTGAAGATTTTCGAAATACCTGGACAATTGCCAACTTGAATAACAATCAATCCTTGGACGCCAATGGCCATCACGGTAACACCTTTTGCAAATGAATTTGGCGCCGAAGTGGCGGGTGCCGATCTGACGCATGTGAGCGACCAACACTTGATCGGTCAACTGAATGAAGCCTTTGTCGATTATTCCGTCTTGGTAATTCGTGATCAGCACCTGACCCCGTACGAGATGGTCGATGCGGTGAGCCACTTCGGGACTATCTTCGAGCAGCAGAACAAGCGCTTCGCGTTGCCCGATTGTCCGCAGATCCACTACATCTCCAATCAGGATCGTTATGACGACGGCACACGGTATATCCCCGGCGCCGGGTATCACACGGACCATTCAAACCATGCCTTGCCGCCGAAAGCGACGGTGCTGTCGGCGGTTAAATTGCCCGATGCCGGCGGTGATACGCAGTACGTAAACATGCACGCCGCCTACGACGGCCTGCCGGCGGCCATAAAAGAACAGATCGCCGATTTGCGGGCCATGCACGTTTATCAAAGCCGTCACAGCGAGCGGAAGCTCATGACCCTGTCGACCGGCAATGCCCGCGATGTGCCGAAATCAGTGGCCCATCCTCTGGTCCGCACACATCCCGAAAGCGGCCGTAAGGCGATTTACTTAAATCCCATCCGCGTCGAAGGCATTGTCGGCATGTCGGAAAAAGAGGCGCTGACGCTGTTGGATGATCTTTTGGCGCATGCCATCCAGGAAAAATATCAATACCGACACAAGTGGCGGGTCGGCGATCTGGTCCTGTGGGACAATCGCTGCCTGTTGCACAAGGCCAACGGTGACTATGATCACGGTCAGGACCGGTATCTATATCGGGTCATGTTGCAAGGTGATGAACCGGTCTAGTTGGATCGGTGTTGTCAACGGCCTTGCGCGACGAATAAAGAAAATTTTGCGCGGCAATATTTCCGGCATCGGCGATAAGGAGCATAGGAAATGACCAACGATGACGATCGGGGATATGCGGATCTACACGCTCATTTGGCCGAATTGGAACGCCGCGACCTGTTAATCCGCATCGACCGTGAAATAGACAAGGACAGTGAAATGCATCCGCTGGTCCGCTGGCAGTTTGTCGGCGGCATGAGCGAGGCCCAACGAAAGGCCTTTCTGTTCACCAACATTATCGATGGACGCGGACGGAAATATGACATTCCGGTGATCGTCGGCGGCATGGCGGCCAATCGGGCCATCTATCTGACGGGCATGGCCTGCGGCATCGAGGATATTCAGGAAAAGTGGGACCATGCCATCGCCAACCCCATCGCGCCCATTGAGATCAGCGATGCGGTTTGCCACGAAATTGTCGAAACCGGCGACGTTTTGGCTGAAGAAGGACACGGCGTCGACATTCTGCCGATCCCGGTCTCAACGCCGGGCTTCGACAGCGCCCCGACGCTCAGTGCCACCAACGTCATTACCAAGGACCCGGACGACGGGGTTCAGAACATGGGCACCTATCGTTGCGCCTTGAAGTCGCCGGATAGGCTTGTCGTGCGTATGGCAACCCGGGTCGGCGGCGCCGGCGGCTATCAGCATTACCTCAAGCATCAAAAGCGCGGCGATGCGGAAATGCCCATCGCCATCGTCTTGGGCTGCCCGCCCTACGTGGCTTTCATGGGGCCGCAAAAGCTGCCCATTGGGGTTGACGAATTTACGGTTGCCGGCGGCTTGGCTGGCGGCCCTATCAATGTGGTGAAGGCGAAAACCGTGGACCTTCTGGTGCCCGCCGAAGCGGAAGTTGTGATCGAGGGCTATATCGACACGACCAAGGTCGAACCGGAAGGGCCGTTCGGTGAATCCCACGGACACGTGGCGCTGGAAGAATACAACATGCCCATGCGAGTGACCGCCGTTACCCGGCGCAAGGACGCCGTGGTGCCATCCTATATTTCCCAGGTTGCGCCCAGCGAATCCAGTGTCATCAAGCGGGTCGCCTATGAGCCATTGTTCCTCAAACACCTGCGCGACACCATGGGAATCAAGGGCGTTAACAAGGTCTCCCTGCACGAACCCTTGACCGGGTTGCTGCGCGTCACCGTGGTGACCGTTGATGCCGGTACGATCCCGACGGAAATCTGGCGAGCCCTGCATGGCGCCGCCAGTTTCAAAGGCGATTGCGGCAAGATATGTATCGCCGTCAATGACGATATTGATGTCGATAGCCCTGATTCCATCCTCTGGGCCATGGCTTATCGGACGAACCCCATCAAGGACATCCAGGTGCTTGGTCATCGCGGCCAAGGCCACGGCCCGAAGCGCGAACATGCGGGCGAGGAAGACTCGACGCTTCTCATCGACGCCACCATGAAATCCCCCATGCCGCCCCTGGCCCTGCCGGGGCGTGAATACATGGATCGCGCCAGAGTGATATGGGAGGAATTACAGCTGCCGCATCTCACCCCGAAGGCGCCCTGGCACGGGTATTCCCTGGGCGCCTGGCATGAGGTTTGGGACGCCGCCGCGGCTCGCGCCGCGGCCGGAAATTATGTGGAAAACGGCACTATCAGTCTGGGTCAGCAGCGGCCAGGCCTGACACCGGAAACCAAGTTTGATCCGGAGACCGGTGAGCCCGAGTAATCACGTTGTTCCATAAAGGTTATCGAACCGCGCCAGCAGGACCGTCAGCGGCGGATTGTCATTATCGATATTGATGGTGCGCGCATAGGTTTCTAGATTGGCACGGGCGGCTAACCTGGCGGATTTGCTTGGGCCCGATGTTGTTTCCAGCCCCTCCATATGAAACTGCTGAGTTTTCTCCGACGCCAGTTCAAGAGCCTTGAGGGCGTTTCGAAAGTTCTCTTGAGCCTCCGGCGTTACGGAAACCTGTCCTGCCTTCAAGAGCCGCCGCATATGGCGCAGGGGCCGTATGACTTGGTCGCGCCAAGCGGCGATTTCCGCATCGATACGATCGACGTCTACCTTGGCCAAAACATGGCCAAGACTGCCTTGAAACAGCATGAAGAGCGCGACATTCACGTCGGCGCCAAAATTGTCCTGCAGGTCGAGGCATGCCGCTTGGACGTCCGCGGATTTGTAAAATGTCACGGAGAATGTCCAAAATGCGCCCGAGTTTTCTGTTTCCATGTCCGCTGTCTGATTGATTGGCTCCAATAATCTGAAAGATACCACTCAACCCGATGGGATGGCGATGGTTGAAATGCCTGGGTTGATGTTGAAAATCGGCCTTGGCGATCTCGAGAAATTGTTCAATTTATTGCCATGGACAAATGTAGGCCGATCTATGCAAAGTGAATGACCATGACCGCCAATTCACTCTTTGACTGGACCATCTACCGCAACATGTTCGCCAGCCCTGCCATGCAGGCGGCTTTCGACGAGCGCGGGACAATCATGCGTTGGTTGGATGTGGAAATGGCGGTGGCCCGGGCGCAATCGAATCTCGGCATCATCCCTGCGGACGCAGCGGCTGAAATTTGCGACCGCATCTCAGCCGACAGCATTGATATGGAGCGGCTGCGCCTGGATACCCTGGAGGTCGGCCGGCCCATCGTCGGTTTGATCCGTCAACTGGCCGAACAGGTCGGTGATCCGCATGGGGTTTGGGTTCACTACGGGGTGACGACTTATGATGTCATGGACACGGGAAAAATTCTGCAGGTCCGCGATGGCTTGAACGAAATTCACACATTGATGAGCCAATATGGTGCCGCCCTTGCCGAACTGGCGGACAAGCATCGCGACACGGTGATGATTGGCCGAACCAACAATCTGCATGCCCAACCGACAACTTTCGGGGCCCGGCTGGCGGTCTGGATCGAGGAATTACGGCGCCACGAAGAACGCCTGCGCGAGGCGGAGAAGCGCGTGCTTGTCGCCCAATTCGGTGGCTCAGTGGGGACGCTGGCCTCCATGCAGCCCAAGGGCCTGGAGTTCCGCGAAGCCGTGGCCGCTGAACTTGGCCTCGGTATGATCCAATCGAATTGGCATAATGCGCGGGATTCCGTCACCGAGGTCGCGCTGTGCCTTGGCAACCTGTGTGCGTCGCTGGCCCGCAACGCGCAAAACCTTAACAGCCTCGGCAGCACAGAAATCGGCGAGGTGTCGGAAGCCGGCGTACGAGGCCGGGGACGCAGTTCGTCCATGCCCCACAAGCGCAACCCGCGCGCCGCTGAGTTTGCCGAGGCCGTTGCTCGCCTGGGCCGACAACGCAGCATGGGTATGGCCGAAGTCATGGGCCAGGAACATGATCGCTGCGGCGGCACCTGGATCGCCGAATGGATGCTGGTGCCGGAAACATTTCTGCTGACGTCCGGGGCGCTTTCGTGGGGGATCGATCTGCTCGGCCGTCTTGAGGTCCACGAGGACCGGATGCGCCAAAACATCGAGATGACCAACGGCCTGACTCTGACCGAGCGGTTTACCTTGGAACTGGCCCAGCGCATGAGCAAGTTCGAGGCGCGCCGCCTTCTGGATCAGGCCTGCGCCCTGTCGGCGGAAAGCGGGACTTCGCTGGCCGATGCGCTGACCGCCTTGCCAGATGTCACCGCGGTCATGAGCGCCGAAGAGATCGCCACCCTGTCGGCGCCCGAAACCTATGTTGGATCGGCGCCGGAAATCGTTGACCGGGTCCTCGATGCTGCCCGTAAAAAGTGAAGGGGTATAATGATGGTAGAGCCCGCTAACCTGATCGTTTTTCTGTCCGATAACCACAACCGGGAATTCCTCGGTGCCACCGGCCACGCCATGGTCAAAACGCCGGCGATCGATTCCATTGCCCAGCGCGGCGTGCGCTTCAAAAATGCCTACACGGCCAGTCCCTTATGCTGTCCGGCCCGCGCCGCTATCGCCACCGGCCGCTATCCGCACCAGACCGGATATTGGGATAATGCGCTGGCGTATGACGGCCGGGTGCCGACCTGGCATCACCGGGTCCGCGATGCCGGCCACGACATGACCGCCATCGGCAAATTGCATTTCCGCTCAAGCGATGACGACAATGGCTTCAGCGATGAGATTGCGACCATGCACATTGTCGAAGCAAAAGGCGCCTTGATCTCATTGCTGCGCGCCACCCAGGACGGCGTGCCGCGGCGTCAGTCCCACAAGGCCATTTATGCTGATTCCGTCGTCGGGGAAGCCGACTATCAAGACTATGACCGCGACATCACCGGTCATGCGGTCCGTTGGTTGGAGGCCCGCGGCAATGAGGCGAAACCCTGGGTCTTGCTGGTTTCCTATCCCAGCCCGCATCCGCCTTTCAAGGTGCCCCAGCGCTTCTGGGACAAGTATCCGTTGGACGACGTGCCCATGCCGGTGCAATGGCGACCCGGCGATCGGCCAAAGCATCCAGCCGACGACTATCTGGCCTGGATGAACCACCTCGATGACGGGATCGACGAAGACTTCATCCGCCGGGTCATCGCCGGGTATTGTGGATTGATCACCCATACGGACGAACAGATCGGCCATGTCATAGACGCGGCGCGACGGCTTGGGCTGATGGAGACGACGCGGCTCCTTTATACCAGCGACCACGGTGAAGCCGCCGGGCATCACGGGATACTGGGCAAGGCCAACCATTACGAACACGCGCTCGGCGTGCCCTTGGTGATGGCCGGACCGGGAATTCCCGAAGGCCAGGTTATCGATCAGTTGGCGTCCCACGTGGATCTATTCCCGACCATTACCGATTCACTTGGTGTGTCGCCGGACGGCGCTGATGCTGACCTTGCGGGCGCTTCCTTGTGGCCGGCCATTTGCGGCAATCCCAAGCCACGCACCGCCTTTGCCGAATACCACGCCATGGGCAGCCGCAATTCCGGGTTTGCGTTGCGCGATGGAAACCACAAGCTGGTCTATCATGTTGGCATGCCGAACCAGATGTTTGATTTGGCCGCCGACCCGACTGAGGAACATGATCTGCTGGTCGATCACCAGGACCATCCGACCGCCCAACAACTGGAGAAGCAACTTCGTCAAATCATCGATCCGGAAGCCGTGGACAGGCGCAGTAAGGCCGACCAAAAAGCCCATATGGACCGGTTCGGCGGGGCCGACGCGGTCCGAAAGGCCGGCGTGTTCTCCGTCTCGCCGGTGCCCGGCAAGGCGGCCCAGATCGAACAGGTGGAAGACGCGCCGACATGAGCGCGAACCCGACCAACTTGTTGATCATCATGTCCGATGAACACAGCCGCAAGGTGCTGGGGTGCTATGGCAACGATCTGGTCAAGACACCTAACCTGGATAAATTGGCGGCACGGGGCACGCTGTTTACGGATGCCTACACGCCGTGTCCCATTTGTGTGCCGGCGCGGGCGTCCTTCGCCACCGGTTTATATGGTCACGCCACCGGCCATTGGGACAATGCCACGCCGTACATTGGCGATCCGCATTCCTGGGGCCATCGGTTGCAGGAGAACGGCAATTTGGTTGGGTCCATCGGTAAGCTGCATTACCGCAATCCCGATGACCCCACCGGCTTCAACTTCCAAGAAGTTCCCATGCATTTGAACGACGGTGTTGGTGATGTGCTGGGCAGCGTCCGCGAACCGCTGCCGCGCCGTTGGAAGGCCCGGACCATGGCGGAGAAAATCGGCCCCGGTGAGTCCGGCTACACCAAATACGACCGCCAGATAACTGAAGCCGCTGTCGACTGGCTGGGCGAACACGGCGGCCGAACTGCCGACAAACCCTGGACCCTATTCGTCTCATTCGTGGCCCCCCACTTTCCGCTGATCGCGCCGGAAGAATTTTATGCGCTCTACGACGCCAGCGGCCGGATGCCGTCGAAGGACGCCGACGACCCTGAGCACCCTTGGTTGGCAGCGCTGCGCGAATGTTTTGTCTATGACAACTTCACCGATGAAACGACGCGGATTGCACTGGCGTCCTATTACGGTTTGGTGAGTTTTCTAGATTCCAACGTCGGACGTGTTCTGGCAGCCCTGGATGACGCCGGCCAGACGGAAACGACACGTGTTGTTTACGTCAGCGATCACGGTGACAACATGGGTGAGCGCCAACTCTGGGGAAAGTCCGTGATGTTCGAGGAATCGGTGGGCATCCCGGCGATCATCGCCGGACCCGGCATCCCGGACGGCCGAATTCATCGCTCGCCGGTGAGTTTGACCGATATCTATCCGACCGTCGTCGAGGCCATGGGGCTCGGCGATGATGGCCAGGATCGGCCGGGGCGATCACTCATCGATCTCGCCAACGCGATCGATGACCCAGAGCGTATGATTTTTTCCGAATACCATGCCGCCGGCGCCGTTTCGGGCGCCTTCATGATCCGCCGTGGCCGCTGGAAATACATCCACTATGCGGGCATGACGCCGCAGCTTTATGATCTTCTGGACGACCCTGAGGAATGCCGAGATTTAGGCGCGGACGAAGATTACGCCGAGGTTTGCGATGCCCTCTATGCAGAGCTGCGGTTGATCTGCGATCCGGACGAAGTTGACCGCGACGCGAAAGCCACGCAAGCCGCCATCATCGAGAAACACGGCGGCCGCGACGCGGTCGTCGCCAAGGGTGGTTTCGGCGGCACGCCGGCGCCGGGCGAGACCGCGGTTTTCGAGGGCGGGCCGGCGCCGTCATGAGCAATGCGCCACTTGCCGGCATCCGCGTCGTTGATTTCACCCATGTCCTGGCGGGACCGGCCTGCGCTTATTTTCTGGCGTCCCTGGGCGCCGACGTCATCAAGGTGGAAACACCAGGCCGTGGCGATACGACGCGGACGCGCGGCGGCACGGACCCGGATCGCGCCGCCGATGCCATGAGCACATCGTATTTGACCCAGGGCGGCGGCAAGCGGTCGCTGGCCGTCGATTTGCGCCACGCGGAGGGTTATGCGGTGCTGCGCCGGCTTTTGGAAGGCGCTGACGTGTTTGTGGAGAATCACCGGCCCAGCACCCTGCGCGAGCTGAAATTGGATTACGTCGACATCTCGGCCATCAACGCGAAGGTGATTCATTGCGCCATGACCGGTTATGGCCGGGGCGGGCCGAAAGAGGACGCCGCTGCCTACGACGTCAACATCCAGGCCGCCACGGGGCTCATGACCATGACCGGCAAAGCCGACGCCGGGCCGACCCGCACCGGCGCGCCGATCATGGATTATGGGACGGCCATGGCCGCAGCCTTCGCCATTTCCTCGGCCCTGTACCAGCGCACGCAAACCGGGACCGGCACATTTATCGACGTCTCCATGTTTGAGACCGGCCTGACGCTGATGAGTTCCGCCGTCACCGATTTCATGACCACCGGCAACCCGCCGAAGCAGCGTGGTAACGCCGCCAACAGCCGATCGCCCGCGGCCGGTAGTTTTCCGACAAAGGACGGCCTGATCAGCCTGGGCATCAATGAGGAACATCAGTTTCAAGCCCTGGCCGACATCCTCGACCGGCCCGAATGGAAAGACGATCTACGGTTTGTCGACCGCGCGGCACGCGCCGCCCATGGCGATATCCTGGAAGCCATGCTGATCGAGATTTTGGCCACGCAGACCGCCGTGGAATGGGAATCCCATATGCAATCGAACGGCGTGCCGGCGGCCCGGGTGCGGACCCTGCCCGATGCCCTCGATGATCCGCAGCTTGCCGCCCGGCGCTATCTGATGCGCCATGCCGGCGGCGGTGCGGCGGCGGTGCACGCCAGCGCCCTGCCGTTTCGCATCGGCCAGACAGCCCCTCATGTGACCGACCTCCCGCCGCCCCGGCGCGGCGAACACAGCATCGATATTCTTCAGGAGCTTGGGTTCGATAAGGATACCATCAACGCCTTGATGGCCGAGGGCACCATCGAACAAGCCGGCTCAATTGATTGAACAAGACCGACAGATAAAGAGAGAACCCCATGCCCTATAACGACTATCGCCCCGATCTCATGGGCAGTGCCGTCATCGACCCTGCCGGCCGTTTTGAAGCCGGCAGTTGGCAATCCTTCACCCTGACGTACACGGCCGGCAAGTTCGGTATCGATGATCAGGGGGGATTGAAGATCGGTTTTCGGGGGCACTTCGACGGCTCGGGCCTGCAGACGGATGACCCCAAAGCGCCGGGATTTACGACCGTCGAGGCCTCGAACGATGTTCCCCTAAGTGTGATCTATGAAACACGGCGCAATATCCGGCCGTGGAACAAAAGTCTCTACATCCGTTGCCTGCGGTTTTTGAAAGAAGGCGATACCCTGACCATCCGCTTCGGCGACACCCGCGAGGGTTCACCCGGCACGCGCATGCAGACCTTTTGCGAATCCGCGTTCACTTTCCAGGTCACGGTGGATCCCTTCGCGACGCACGATTTCATCACATTGCCGGAAGATGATCACCCGACCATCGCCATCGTGCCCGGCGTTCCGGTGAATTGGAAAGCCGTGGTGCCGACACTGCGCCGGCCGGGCGAAACATTTCGCCTGTCCGTGAAGGCCGAAGATGCTTGGGGCAATCCCTCTGACCGCATCGACCGGGTCGTTCGATTGCAGCCATCCCTGCCGGTTGAGGGCTTGCCGGACACGGTAGCATTTGCGCCAAGAGATTTCGCCCGGGTTTTGGAAGATTTGAGCGTCAATGAAGCCGGCACGCTGCGGATTGATGTGCTGGATGAAACCGGAAATTCATTGGCCCAGACCAATCCGCTGGTCATCCGCGACATGCCGTACGCGCACTATTGGAGCGACATGCATGGACAGAGCCGCGAAACCATCGGCATCAACACGGCGCGGGAATATTTCGATTTCGCCCGCAACAAATCCTTTGTCGATATCTGTGGCCATCAAGGCAACGATTTTCAGATCACCGACGCCTTCTGGGAACATCTCAACGAATTGACCGCCGAGTTTAACGAGCCCGGTCGGTTCGTTACCTTGCCCGGTTACGAATGGTCCGGGAACACTGGATTGGGCGGCGATCACAACGTCTGGTACCGCACCGAAGGGCGGCCCATCTACCGGTCCTGCCGGGCCCTGGTCAGCGACCGAACGCACCCGGAAACCGATGCCCATTCCGCCGCCGATCTGATCGACAAGCTGAAAGACGAAGACGCCTTGGTCGTCGCTCACGTGGGCGGGCGCTACGCCGACATCAAATATGCCCATGACGCCAATTTGGAGCCATCCGTTGAAGTTCATTCAGCCTGGGGCACCTTTGACTGGATCGTCCGCGATGCGTTCGAAGCCGGCTACAAGGTCGGCATCGTCGCGTCATCGGATGGCCACAAAGGCCGACCCGGTGCCAGCTACCCGGGCGACAGCGCGTTTGGCGCCTACGGCGGCCTGACCTGTCATTTGCTGGACACGCTGGACCGCGACAACCTGTTTGATGAGTTCCGAAAACGTCACCACTACGCGACCACGGGCAACCGCATGTTCCTGAACGTGACCGCGACGTTCGACGGTGGTGTGGGAATGATGGGCGATGAGGTCAGCACGACGAGCGATCAGGTCAGCCTTAATATTGAGGCCGAAGGATCGGCGCCCATCGAACGCATCGATATCTTCGATGGCCTGGATCATCTCGAAACCATCCGTCCGTGGGCCGAAACCGACGGCCCCGACCGCCTGCGAATCACCTGTGCGGGCCAACACTACCGCGGCCGCGGCCGGCTGGTAAAGTGGACCGGCAAGGCCGCCTTGAGCGCCGGCAAGATCGAACGCATTGGCGCGGTCAACTTCTGGAACCCAAACCGTCAGCCTGCGTTGACCGATCCCCGCACCGTGGATTGGCAAACCGTGACCACCGGCGGCAGTTCATCCGTTGATCTCTGGTTGGACGATGACGCCTGGTCCGGTGACGTCGTCATTGAAACCAGTGAGAAGGATATCGCCGTCGCCTTGCCCGATCTCACGACCGATGGTGAGACCCACGCCTGCGGCGGCATGGACATTCGCCTGACCGCGGCGCGGTTGCCCGGCGTGCTTTCGGAAACCGCCTATGCAGCCAACCACGAGATTCCCGTGCAGAGCGGTCGCGAAGCCCGCTTGTATGTGCGGATCACCCAAGAGGACGGGCATCAGGCCTGGTCCAGCCCCATTTATATCACCCGCAGCTAGGAATCCACCGCATGTTTGAGAATTTTGAAACCCGCGATCTGGACACCTCCGGCGCGCGTATTCACTTCCGGCACGGTGGCAAGGGGCCGCCGTTGTTGCTGCTGCACGGCAACCCCATGAGCCACGTGTCCTGGCACAAGATCGCCGACCGCCTGGCCGAGGAATTTCACGTCGTCGCCCCGGACTTGCGGGGATATGGTGATTCGTCTGCGCCTGAACCGGAAGACGGTGATCTGAATTATTCCTTCGGCGCCATGGCCCTGGACGGTGTCGAGGTAATGGAGAGCCTGGGTTACAAAGAATTCTACGTCGCCGGCCACGACCGGGGCGGCCGCACAGCGCACCGCATGGGCCTCAACCATCCCGGCCGGGTCAGGCGACTCGCCATCATCGATATTCTGCCCAGCCATCATGTCTGGTCCAACGCCGATGCCGCCTGGGCGAAGAAGTCCTGGCACTGGCTGTTCATGATCCAGCCGTGCGCCGAGGAGATGATGAACGCCGTCCCGGCGCGCTGGTTCATGGAACAGAAGCTTTCGAAACCCGGCATCGGCCTGGGGTTCTTCGACCCCGCGGCCTTTGACGAATACGTGCGGTGTTTCAACGCAAAGACCATCCGCGGCTCCTGCGCCGACTACCGCGCCTGCGCCTCATGCGACTTTGACCACGACAACGTGGATTTCGAGGCCGGCAACAAGCTGGCCATGCCGACCCTCGTCACTTGGGGCGCACGCAGCCACACGGGCACGGTCTGGGGTGATCTGGTGCCGATCTGGCAACAGTATGCGGACAACGTCACCGGCGGCCCTATCGACTGCGGCCACTACGTTCCAGAGGAAGCACCGGATGCGCTTTATGAGAAGCTGACGAAATTCTTCGCTGCTTAGTGTTTGAATTGGCCGTGACACGGCCGGACGATTCGGCCTGGCCAACCCATCCATCCCCAAGCCTCACGCCTGAGTTTCCAGCGGTGCCGTCAAGCAGACACCATCACCTCGCCGCGCATGATCAGCCGCGCCGTGCGCAAGATACCGGCGCGGACGATCTCCGTGTCCGGGCCGCTGCCGGCGGTTTCCAAACGCACTTCGATCTGGCCCGCGGGGTGCTCGATGACAAAATCCCTGGGGTTTTCGTTTGAGCGCTTCGCCATTTCATGGGCAATAGTGCCGCTGACCGCCGCGGCCGAAGCAACACAGCAGGCGCCGGTGACGGCGTGGGTGGCATGCAGTTTCAGTGGCGTGAAATATCGCGACGCGATATCCCCATCGGCTTTCGCCGGGGCTAGTAAACCGACCTTAGGAATGACCTTGTCGGTGACGTCGCCGAAGCCCATGCGGCGTCCGGCTTCGCGGCGGATCGGCTCAATCCGTTCGATCAGCGCAGCGGTCATTTCATCAATCTCAGCGCGGCTTTCGTGTCCGGTCAGGCCGAAGTCGGCCGCCCGCATCAGGATCATCGGCATGGCCACATCGACACAACTGACTTCGACGCCGCCGATGTCATCGACGATGCGGCCCGTTGGGAAAAACTTGCCGGAGATCGAGCCGACGATATCCATGAAATTCAACGTGATCGGCGCTGCCGTCCCCGGCACGCCATCGATACGGGCATCGCCGTCGTATTGGACCTTGCCGCCTGGTGTTTGGATAACGGCTTCGATGCGGCTTGCCGTGTTCTCGTTGAAGATCAGCACACGGGTTTCACCGTCTTGCGCATCGATCATGCCGCGCTCGATGGCTACCGGACCGACGCCGGCCAGCATATTGCCGCAACTGGGACTGGTATCGACAATGGGCTTATCAATATTGACCTGGGCGAACAGGTAATTGATATCGACGCCGTCGCGCTCGGACGGCGAGACGATGGCGACCTTGCTGGTCAGCGTATCGGCACCACCGAGGCCGTCGATCTGGCGCGAGTCCGGCGAACCCATGGCGGCCAGTAAAACCCGGTCGCGCTCCGCGATGTCGTTGGGCAGATCGGACAGCCGGAAATACGGGCCGCGGGACGTGCCGCCGCGCATGAACAGGCAAGGGATCGCCCGGTCCGTCATGCTACGTTGGCCGCCCGACGTTTCTTATTGTGCTGCATGCTGGAATAGGCGCGGAAAATCATCACACCAAACCCGACGGCCAGGAACGCCGCCGAAACTGGTTCCGTGACGAAAATCCACGCCCCGTCGTCGGACAGCAACAGGGCCTGGCGGAACGCCTCCTCCATGTTGTTGGCCAGCACGAAGGCGATGACAAAGGCCGCGGCACTGAATTCCGTGCGCCGCATGCCATAGCCGATAATGCCGAAAAGGAGGGCCACGGCCACGTCGAGAACGCTGGCGCGGCTGGAGTAGGACGCGACGATGGCGGTCAGAAAAATGAATGGATAAAGCAGTCTGGCTGGCAGTTTGGCGATGAGCCGGCCGATCAGGGGCCCGCCCCAATAGCCGATGACGCCGTAGGCGACAATGCCGAGCAGGCCGGCCGCGAACAGAGAGAAAATCAAGCTCCGGCTATACGCCGTGTCAAAAATCTGCGGGCCAACCTGGATGCCGTGAATGAGGAATACACCGATCAGGACGGCGGCGACGGTGCTGCCGGGAATACCGAGCGTCAGCAACGGGATCATGGATGGCCCCGACACCGCGTTGTTGGCCGATTCCGGTGCGGCGATGCCCTCGACGATGCCGGTACCCCACTCTTCGGGGTTCTTGGCGCGGCGTTTTTCCTCGCCATAGGCGACGAAGCAGGCCACCGACGAGCCCAACCCCGGCATCATACCGATGAACGAGCCGACGATGGAGGAGCGGAACATCAACGGGATGCAGCGTTTGAATTCAGCCCAGGTCATGTGATTGGCGCTGGGATTGGTGACGTCGGTCTCATTCATCTCCGACAGGGAGGCCTTGGCGGATTTTTCGGCCTGGATGATGATCTCGGACACCACGAACACCCCGATCAACAGCGGCACCAGTGCAAAACCTTCCTCTAGTTCGTTGAAGCCCATGGTCATGCGGGCTTCGTTGGTGATCGTGTCCAGGCCGACCATGGCGACGATGGCGCCGAGCAGGGTCGACAGAATGCCTTTGATGATCGACTTGCCGACCACCGAGCCAATGACGATGAAGGCCATCACATAAATGGCAAAATACTCCGTCGGGCCGAAAGTTTTCGTGTAACTGGCAATGAACACCGCCCCGAAGATCAAGATCAGCTCACCGATAAAATCACCGACCACGGAAGCCAGGGTTGCCGTCTTCAGGGCCTTGCCGGCCTCACCGCGGACCGTCATGGGATAGCCGTCCTGCATGGTAGCTGCCGACGCCGCCGTTCCCGGTGTATTGAATAAGATCGCCGCAATGGATCCGCCGTAGCGGCCGGATTTGCCGATCACATAGAGAAACGCCAGGGCCTGCAGGGCGCCCAGGTGGAAGGACAGGGGCAATAGCATGGCAATCGCCGCCGACGCCGTCAGGCCCGGCAGTGCACCGGCAACGATGCCGACGATGGCGGCCAGGAAGACAAAAAACAGGGCTTCCGGATTGGAGAGCAGATTGGCGAAACCGGCAAGTAGATCAACCATGACTCAATTCCCCGAAATCAGACTGGAAATGGCGGTGAAGTCGATCATTTCACCGGCCGGATCATGCAGGCCCATGAGACCCATGAATATGTATTGATAAACCACCGTGCCGACGACCGGATAGATGATGAGGGGCACCGGCCTGCGATTGCCGAAGGCCAGCATGATCAAGATCATCGACAATAGCGTCGAGACCAAATAGCCGAAGGCGAAAAACAAAGCGATATAAGCGGCACCGCAGGCAATGACCGCGAAGACCCGACGTACGTTCGCATCGCGGAAGCCGAAGTCATCTTCATCGTAGGCTTCGGCCGGGATCAAATCGCCGGACGCCTCCACGCCGGTAGACCGCTGATCGTTGTTCATGAGCGCCAAAACGGAGATCAAGACGCCCAAGACCAGCATGGTGACGGCGATGAACATCGGCACGAACCGCGGCCCAATGGCCTCATCGGAGTCCGGGTTGATGTCCAAGGCCAGGATTAAAAAAAATCCGGCGATCAAGAAGATAGCGGCTGTGACGCCGAATTCGATCTTCGTCCGGTATCGCAGTGTCGCCATGAGAGGGCTTTCAAATAGCTAAAAAAAATCCTCCAGGGCGGAACACTGTCGAAGGTCCGCCCTGGAGGTGGATGTAGTTCAGATCTTTATTTCTTCATCAGTTTGGCAACCAGCGGGCCAAATTTTTCATAAAGCGTGTTCAAGTTGGCCGTCGCGCCATCTGCGGTGATGTGGAAAGCAGCCAGACCCGATTTCTTCATGAAACGGCTGAAGCCTTTCTTAACGGCAACGCCCTTGATGGCGGCCTTGACCTTGGTTTGCGCATCAGCCGGCATGCCCTTTGGTCCCCACACGCACATGGGACCGGCGACGTTGATGCCCGGCTGGCCGGATTCGCTGAACGTGGCCACATCCTTGTTGGCCGGGTCGCGCTTGTCCAAGGGCACGCCGATGGGGCGGATGTCGTTTTCGAAACCCTTGCGCAAGTGTACACCGTTGAAAGCCACATCGACTTTTTGGGCGACGAGTGCGGCGCGGGCCTTGGAGCCGCCCTTGAACGGCACTTTCTTGTTCTTCAGGCCCGTGGCGTCCAGGAACAAGTGCCCGATCAGCGCGTGCATGGTGGTCGCACCGGAGGTCGACCAGCGTACGGTCTTGCCGCTGGCTTTCATCGCCTTGACCCATGCGCCGGCGTCCTTATGGGGGTTGCTGGCGTGGACCGTGAGCGACGTGACCAACTGGGTCATGCAGCCCAAGGAAACAAAGTCCGCGCGCGGATTGGCAGGCGACTTCTTCGATGACAGGTCTGCGGAGGCGAAGGTCCCGGAGTTGATGATGTAAAGGGTGTAGCCGTCGGGCTTCGCCTGGGCGACGATCTTTGCCGCCTGCATACCGGACCCGCCGGGCTTGTTGACGACAACCATGGGCATGCCGTTCATTTCCGGCACTTCATGGACGTAACTGGCGAAGCCGCGGGCCGTCGTGTCGGTGCCGCCGCCGGCCGAGAAGCCGACGTAAAGCTTGATGGGTTTGTCCGGATATTCGGCCTTGGCTTCAGTGGCCGCGATCATTGTCATGGCGGCACCCAGCGTCAAGGCGCTGCCGGCTTTCAAAATGGTCGTGAAGTTCATTTTTCATCCTCCCAGATGTGTTGCGTAAAAAACAAATAGCTTTACCTGTTCGACGCAGGCCGAATTCAATTGCGATCAACATTGTCTTCTCAACGTTGAGTCCCATCTTGGCACGAAGTATAGGCGGTTCCATTCTTTTTTCTATTGCAATTATAGCGATGAGATTTTCTAAATTCGCAATGTTGATTTTTTGCCGACAGGATAAATCATGCCACTGACCGCCATTACGTTCGACATTTGGGAAACCATTATCATCGACGATTCGGATGAGCCCAAACGTGCTGCTCAAGGATTACGGTCGAAACCGGACGAACGCCGACATCTGTTCTGGGATGCCTTGAACCGTCAGACGCCGATCAACAAAACTCTCACGGACACGGCGTTTGATGTTCATGAAGCAGCTTTTCGCCACGCTTGGTACGGTATGAGCGTGACCTGGGAGGTGCCCGATCGGATCGACATCCTGCTCAAAGGGCTCGGCCGATCACTACCCGCCAAGGACCGCGATAATCTGATCGCAAAACTGGAAAACATGGAATTGACAGTAAGGCCGGATCTCATTGAAGGCGCCGCTTTGGCCATTGAACAACTCTCAAAGCGATATAAACTCTGTATTATTTCCGATACGATATATACGCCAGGGCGCGGCTTGCGGGAGCTTCTGGACCACCATGGCGTGAAAAATCTATTTTCCGGGTTTGTCTTTTCAGACGAGGTGGGGCGCTCAAAGCCGCATGCTGATTGTTTTGGCAGCGCGGCGCGGCAATTGGGCGCGGAATTTTCGCAAATGGTCCATATTGGTGATCGAGACGCCAAGGATATCGTCGGCGCCCAGGCGCTTGGCATGAAGGCAATTTTGTTCACGGCGGCCCGCGACGAAGGTGCTCGGGACACGACGAAAGCCGAAGCCGTTGTCGATTCCTATGACGAATTGACGGCGGTCATCGACCGCATGTCTGTCGGGTAAGGCCGGTGTGGGGGTGCCGCCACGCGCCACAAATTTGCTTTTTCCGGCGGTAAAATGTTAATGAAATATTCTATTTAAGGCGAAGATTTAGAGTATGAATGCGTGTGAACGAAGTGTCAGGTAAATCGATAAATCGTCCAAATACCCATGAATTTCCTTAGACATCGAAACGAATAGTCCCTAGAATACCTACAATAACAAGAGGCAAAATTCCTCGATACCGGCAAACCTCGTCGGAGGAAGAATTCCATCCGTTTGCTCTTGAGGGGCGAGAGGAAGAGAATCGAAGCTGGAGAAAGAGGTTCCTTTGAACTACGAAGGGCCATCAGATCGATCGGGGCCAGAAGATTCCGGTAACGACAGCGGAATCTCTGTAGTACAGGCACAAGGCGGCACCACGCAGGAGCTGCCTGCTGGGTCGTGGGTCCTCGGTGCAGACTTCGTGCGTCAAGGTCCGGACCTGTTGCTGGTTGGCCCTGACGGACAGCAAATTCTTGTCCGTGATTTCTTCCGGCTTCCGAACCCGCCTGATCTCGTCACCGAAGGCGGCCAGTTCATCAGCGCAGGACTGGCTACCAAACTCGCCGGTCCTCTGGCGCCGGGCCAATATGCCCAGGCCGCCCCTGCGGGCGTTGGCGATCCCATCGGCAAGGTGGTTACGGCTGAAGGCAAGGTCGAGGCCGTTCGCGCCGATGGCACCCGGGTCACGCTGAAGGAAGGCGATCCGGTCTTCCAGGGCGATGTAATCGAAACCGGCGGCGACGGCGCTATCGGCATTGAGTTCGCCGATGAGACGACGTTCTCGTTGGGCGACAACGGTCGCATGACGCTGGACGAGATGATCTACGATCCGGGCGGCGACCAGAACTCCATGGCCGTCTCGCTGGTCCAGGGCACCTTCTCATTCATCTCCGGGCAGATCGCCAAATCCGACACCGACGCCATGGCGGTGACTACGCCGGTCGCGACCATCGGTATCCGCGGCACCAAGGTCGCCGGCCACGCGGCGGCGGAAGGTGAAGAAAACGCTATCACCTTGATGAACGATGACGGTGGTGGGACCGGCGAAATCGTCATCTCCAACGCCGCTGGCACGGTGGTCATGAACGTCGCCGGCGCGACGGTGACGATGACGTCGATCAATCAGGCGCCGCCGGCACCAATTGTTCTCACCCAGGACCAGATCAATCAACGCTATGGCAGCGCGCTGAACACCCTGCCGCCATCGCCGGCGGATGCGGTGGAGGAACAAGGCGCGACCGAAGGCGAAGGCGATGCAGAGGCGCCACAAGACGTGCTCGAGGCGCTGGCTGATATCAACGAAGGCATTCAGGACGCCTTTCAGGTGGCGCAGAAACAACTGCAGGCCTTTAAGATTGATTTGCTGCAGGTGTTCGAGAAGATCGGCAACATCCTGGGGCCATTGCCGACCATTGATCCGACACCGTTTCAGCAACAGTTTTCGGCCCAAGTCAAAATTGATTATAGTGCGACGACGACACGGCTCGGCACGGTCTACGAAGCCATCAAGGCGGCGTCGAACACGGCATCGGCGGCGGAGCTTGAAGCGTCGACAGCGCTTAGCTCGCTGCAAAATTCAATTAGCGCCGGCGGCACCGCGGCGAACGGTCTGAGCGGTAATACCTCGGCGTTGAGTGAAATTTCAAGTTTGGTCACGGCGCCCTTGAAGGCGCTTGGCGCGTCCACCGGCCTGGCCGCCAGTGCATCATCGGCCCTTGAGGCGACTGCCGCAGCAATCGCCGCAGCGGGCTCCGGCGAATCACTTTCCGAAGAGCTGTTGCAGGAATTGGAAGCTTTCATCGGCGTCGGCGCGAACGCTACAACCGACGGCGATATCTCCAAGGCAGCGGCGAAGATGTCGCGGATCGTCAAAGCGGCTGTCGAAGCCGCGACCCAAGTTAAGACTGAGGCCTTCAACGCCGCCAAGACAGCGAAGGCCGCCGGCAATGATCCGGCGGCCGCGGCAAAAAGCAAGGCGGCCTCGGAATTCGAGACTCAAATTACCGCGGCTCTGGCCAATGATGAGCCGGATGATCTTGGCACGGTTTCCTTTAGTGACCTGACGACCTTGGTGGATGGCGTTTCGACCCAATTCGATAAAGTTGCCACAAGAGCCGGTGAAGAATCGAGCACATCGACCAATTTGAACTTCATGCGCCAGGCGGCGGCGAAGGCGCAAGAGGCTTTTGCACTTGCCGACAGCTCCGCCGAAGCCGCCGAACAATCGATCAGCCTCACCGACGCGACCCAGATTCTAGCCGCTGCGACGACGGCCTTCGACAACGCCAAGTCAGCGGTCGCCAAGCATAAGGAAGCTGATGACTTGTTCGACTTCGCCGATATCTTCGGCGGTACCGACGCTAGCGTTGCTGATGAACTCAGCAAATATATCGGATACCGCAGTGGACTTACGGAAGCCGAACTGGAAGCCGAGCAAGATGACGATTTCGTCGATCTGGATGAGGCCCTCGGTGCCATCGAAGCCGCCACGGAGGCCCTGGAGGCGGCCCAGGATTACATTGATGGATCGGCGCAGGAATCTCTGGATGATTTGACCGCTGCTTCGACCGCCGCGCGGGCTGCCGGCCTAGCGGCGGAGGGCGCTTCCAACAAAGCCGCCCAGGATGTTCTCGATGCGCGTGGCGTGTTGGTCGACAAATTGGTTGCCAAGGCCATTGCCGATGCGAAGAAGGGCATTCTGGACGACGCCGTCGATACGGCGAACACGGAAGTCGGTAACGCCCAAACCGCTGTCGATACGGCGCAGACCGCCCTGAAGGCCGCCGCGGCCGTGGCGCTTGGCGCCAGCAACGGCACCAATGGCACGACCACGGTCAGCGGGGGCGCCGTCACCTACACCGCAACGGCCAGTAAGTTCACGGGCCTTGCTGAAGGTCAAAGCACAACGGATACAGTCGTTGTTGCCGCCTCGGACAGCAGCAGCGGATTCACCACCACGACCGTTACTGTGACCGTGACGCGGTCCGGTGGCGCCCTGCAGGCGTCGGGCCTCGACGGCGTTACGGCGAACGGCGCAACCCAGGTTGCGGCGGCCGACGCGACGGATCCGATCGCCGCCGCTGATCTCGTTCTGAAGAAAGCTTTGCTGGCCAATGCCCAGGCGGCCTTCGATTTCTCCGGCACCGTCCTTAATTTATTCTCCGACGCCCGCGATCAAGCACAGACCCGGGCCGACGCCCAATCAACGGCCGCCAATTTGGCCGCCACAGAAGCCGGCGACGCGCAGTCCGAAGTCGATACGCTCGCCGATGTATTTACCAGCAAGCTGCAGGCCTCGCTGGAAGCCATTGATGCGTCCGCGGAAGTCGATTCGGCGTTAGCCACCGCCAAAGGCTTTTTGAAAGTTGCCCAGGCGGCCGCCGAGGGCCAGGCTCAGGGTTCCCTGGAAGCCGCCGTGGAAGACGTGGAATTTTACGTCGCCATAGCGAAAACGCAGGCCGACCTTGCCGATCAATACGCCGAGACGGCCAAATCCTTCGCTGATCCGTTGGTCCAGACGCCCAACAAGATCAAAGCGGATGCCGCCGAGCAGCTGGCTCTGACCGCGGCCGATGCCGCGCGGACCGCCGCCGATAATGCCATTGCCGCCGCCGAAGAGGTAGAGATTGCCGCCGGACTCGACTACGCCAGTTCCGATGCGGCGGCCGTATCGGCTCGGACAGCGACCCTGGGATCGGTTAAAAAATTGGCCGAAGGCGCCGAATTAACCGCCGACGCGGCTCGGGCGTCGGCCGATCTGGCGACCGTTGCGTCGAACCTGTCCGACGAAATCAATCCACATGTCTCGATTACGCATGCCGAATTACAGGCCCTTCAGCAAGCCGTCGCCGACAAGCAGAAGGCGGCGGATAAGGCCGCGGCTGACAAGGCCGCCAAGGCGGCGGAAGAAGCCCTGGCGAAGGCCGAGGCGGCGAAGGCCGATGCGGCGCGTAAGCAGGCCGAACAGGAAGCCTTTACCAATACAGTAAAGGCCGCCAATGCGGCCGAAGCGGCGGCTGAGGAAGCTGCCGCCAAGTCGGCCGCGGCGGCGGAGTTCGCGGCTCAGTCTCTGGCCCAGAAAAATGCCGCCCAGACGGCCGAACAAAATGACGATGCCGCCGGGGCTGCTGCTGCAGCGACGTTGGCGGAGAGCTTTGCCGCCCAGGCCAAGACGGCGCGCAATCAGTCCCAATCGGCTGCCAACGAAGCGCAGCTGCAGGCCAATATCGCGGCTCAGGCCGGGGTTGCCGCCGGGACCTATAAAGAAACGGCAACCAACGGCGACAAGATATCCGGCTCGATCCATATAGCGCGGGCTGCCGCGGCAGCCTCGGGCGCCGCCGGTTCCGCCGGTTCCGCTGACAACGTCACTACGGCGGCGGAAGCCAACGCCACGGAGGCGCGTGCCGCGGCAGATTTGCAGTCGGCCGAAGATCAGGCCACGCAATTGGCGCAACAGGCTGCTGCGGATGCCCTGGCTGCTGCCAACAAGGCTGCCGAACAGGCCCAGGATGCCGCCGACCAGGCCGCCACCGACCGCTTGGCGGCGGAAGTCGCGGCAGCGGCGCGGGCCAAGGAATTGGCAGATCGGGCCGAGACCAAACAAGGCGAAGCCGACGATTTTGCAACGAAGGCGCAAACTGCAGCCGACAATGTTGACGCGGAAGGTGCCGAAGTTTTCGCCAATTTGGCGAAAGCGGCCGCCGACGCGGCCCAGGCCGCGGCCGACGCGGCGGCAGCGGCGGCGACCGGCAAGGGGACCAGCGCACTTACCGAATCGAGCCGCGCTTCAACGGCAGCGACGGCTGCAAAAACCAGCGCCGGCGCGGCCGAGGCGGCGAGTAACATTGCTGCGAACTCGGCGGATGCGGCCCTAGGCTGGACCGATGGTTCGGCGTCCGTGGCCCGTGCCGCATCGAAGGTTGCCGCCGGTGAATCTGCGGCATCGGCGTCGTCGGCGGCCAAGGCGGCGGAAACCGCGGCCAAGGCTGCGGCGTCGGCGGCCTCGGATGCGGTTAATCCGAACGTTGCCTTGGCGGCGGCCAAGGCCGCCAAGGATTCGCGTACGTCCGCGTTGGCCGATGTGCAGGAACAGCGGACCCTGGCAGACGATAGTCAAGCCACGGATTCAGCCATTGAACTGGTTTGGGACGCGGCGGTCTCGCAGGCTGTGCGGGCCCTTAGCGAAGCCACCAACGCATTGGCGCAGGCCCAATCGGCGGCGGATGCCGCCAATCTGGCGGTCACCGTCGCCACGGACACGGCAACCAAGGCGGCCAAGGCGGCGGGCGATGCGGCTTCCGTGGCGGCCGAGGCCGCGTCGAAAGCCGGCTTCGCCGTGGCCTTTGAAATTGGCGCTCAGTCAGCGGCGCAATCACGGGCGGATAAATCCCTGGACGCGGTCGTTACGGCGATTACCAATGCCGTTGAAGAAGCCGAAGCGCAAGCGGCCGAGGCGGCGGCGCAGGCCACCGCTGCGAAGACCGCGGCGGATGTGAACGCGCTGGATGCGGCCGCCGCGACGGCGGCGGCGGCGGCGGCGAACACGGCCGCCGATGCAGCATCCCAAGCCCTTCTTGATGCCGCCGATGCCTTGGGCCTGACGCTTGCCACCAGGACCGTTGCGGCGGCGGTTGATGCGATCAAGGCGAAGGCCGATGCGGCGGCTGTGCTGGATGACACCAATGCCGACGCCACCCAGGCGCTGTTAGACGCCCAGGCCGACGCGGATGCGACGCAACTGGTCAAAGTCGCGTCGATTAAGGCGGCAACGGATTCAGCTGCCCAAGCAGCGACGTCGGCGGGCGCCAGTGCTACTGTGGCTGATGCCCAAGCCAGCGTCGCCGTGGCTGCGGCGGATAGCGCCGACGCCCTGGAAGCGGCATTGATCGATGCGGCGACCAAGCAATTAGCACAGGCGAAAGCCGCGGCGAAAGCTGCGTCCGACAAGGCCGCCGCTGAAGCGGCGGAAGCGACGTCAGCGGCGAAGGATGCGGAAACCCGACTTGCCGACGCGGAAGCCGCGGTCGCAGCTTCGGCGACGGCACAGACGGCGACGGCGGCGGCGCAGGCCGCGGTGAGCAAGGCTCAGGCCAGCCTGGCCACAGCGAAAACGGCACAGACCACGGCAACCACGGAAGCCGGTGATGCACAGACGGCCTACAATTCGGCCGCCAGTGTTGAGAGCATTGATCCGGAAACTTTCCAATCCTTGAAGCAAGCCAACGACCGGGCGCAAGCCGCGTTGACAGATACAACCGCCGCTGTGGCGGATGCTCAGGCCGCCGTTGACTCGGCGATAGAAGCGGCGGGCACAGCGGCGAGCGAAGCGGCCAAAGCGGCGGTTGCGGCGACCAGCGTTAACGTAACGGCGGCCCAAACAGCGTTCACGGCCACCTCTGCGGCCGCGACAGCGGCTGATACAGCAGCGGCGACGGCGCTCTCAGAGTTCAACGAGGCTAATGCGCGGTCGGTGCCAAGTGGTTCACCCACCTCGGCGGAAGTCCAAGCGGTTGCCGATTTGGCGGCGGCGGATGCAGTTCAAGCCGAGACTGCGGCGGCGACGGCGGCAACCCAATCGGCAGCTGCGGCGACAGCCCTGGAAGGCAGCCCCAGGGCGGCCGGTGCCAGGACCGATGCCCAGGCGGCGGCGGATGCGGCTTCGGCGGCGGCAGCCACGGCCGGCGGCGTCGCCCAGGTCGATACGGTCACTATCGCCGGCACGGTGGAAGCCGGCGATACATATAGTGTGACCGTCAACGGCAGTTCGGTCACCTACACGGTGCTGGGTTCGGAAGGCAATATCAACGGCGTCCGTGATGCCCTGGTCGATGCTATTAATAATGACGGGACGCTTGGCGACGTTGTCGCGGCAGCATCGACGGATGGCAGCGGCCAGTTTACCCTGACGGCGGAAAACGCCGGCACGGCTTTCGTGGCTGCGGCGAGTGCATCGAATGTTACCGACGGTGCCACCGACAACACCGCCGCGGTGTCGACGACGACGGCTAACCTGGGCGGGGCCACGGAAGTCAGTCAAGTCGATACGGTGACCATCGCGGGCACGGTTGAGACCGGTGATGTCTATACGGTGACCGTCGACAATACGACCGTCAGCTACACCGTAACCGGCTCGGAAGTCGGCGGCCTTGCCGGCGTTCGGGATGCCGTTATCACTGCCATTAATAGTGACACCACCGTCGGCGCGATTGTCACCGCCGCGGCTGGCGACGCGGCCGGTAGTATTACGCTCACCGCGATTACCTCTGGGTCGGCCTTTGTGGCCAGTGTCGGTGCGATTAATGTTACTGGCGGCACCGACAATAATACGGCGAACCTCGTCAGCACGATCGCCAACCTGAGCGGCGCCGATGATCTGGCGGCGCAGGCCGCCGAGGATGCCCAGGAACAGGCGGCCATTGCGACGACGGAGGCTGCCAACGCCGAGGCGGCGGCGGCCAAGGCGGCGATTACAATTAGCGCCAATACCATCGCCACTCAGGCGCAAACTGCTGAAGATACGTCGGAAGCCCGCGCTGACAATGGCGCGACTGAAGTCGATACGTCACAACCATTCCTTGCCGGCGTCGCGGTTGATCCGTTTGATGCCTTGGAAGCGGCGTTGGTAGCAGATATCTTTGCCACGAAAGCTGGCGAAGAAGCGGCAAAAGCGCGGGCCGAGGTGGCGGCCAATGGCTCTAGCGCCGATGATGGGTTGCTGGGCCAATACAAGACGAACGCAGCTGTTGCCGCCGGCAAAGCCGGTGAAGCGGCGACGGACGGTCAAACGGCCGCCGACGCTGCCGGCAACGCGATTATTACGGCGGCGCAGAACCTTGGTTTGAGCTTTACGCCGACGACTGCTGAAGCGGCAACCACCGCCATCAAGGCGGCGGCGCAGGCGATTATCGATGGCGCTAGTTCCTCCAGTAACGCCAAAACGCTGGCCTTAGAGGCCCAGGAATCAGCCGATGAAGCGTTGGCGGCCGCGCAAGCGGCACAACAAGATGCCGATGCGGCGGCTGAATCGGCCGCCAATGCACAAGCCCAGTCGGACGTGGCCGCGGCGGCCTTGGATGACAAGGACGCGCTAATCTTACTGCGCGCCCAGGCGGCCGCGGCAGATATCAACTCAGCCAACGAAACCGCGGAAACCGCGGCCAAGTCGGCGGAAGCATCGCGTGACGGGGCGACGGTTTCGGGCAACGAGGCGATTGATTTTGCCCGCGCCGCCCTATCGGCGGCCAACAGTACGCTCGATTCTGCGGCGGATTTCGAGACCACCAATAATACGGACGCCAAAGATGAAGTGCAGGCTGCGGCGGCTGTTGCCGGCGGCGCCAGCAACGGCGCCAAGGGTACGGTGACGGTTAATGCCGACGGCACCGTCACCTATACGCCCGATCTGGCGCAATATTCGGGATTGAGCGAAGGCGGCTCATCGAACGATACATTTATATATGCTGTCTCTGATGGGTCCGGTGGCTTCACCACCAGCACCGGCACGGCAACAGTTACCCTGACCAACGGCCAATTGGTGGTTTCGGGGCTCAGCGGTATCACCACGGCGACGGGTGCCCTGCAGGCTATCGATGCGGCCATCGCCGGCGGTGCCGATGACCGCGGCACGGTGGTCGCAAAGGCCATCGATGCCCTGGTGACACGCCTTGATACAGCTTCCGACGCAACCAGCCAAACGGTGTCCCTGACCCAGACAGGCACCATCGAAGACGATGACGTCTATAAGGTTGATATCGATATCGCCCGCGAAGACACGGTAACCGTCAGTGGGCCGGCGGAAGCCGGGGAAACGTTTACCGTCACGGTCGACAGCACCGATGTGATCTTCACGGTGACTTCGGGCGAGGCCGATGCCAATGCAATCCGCGATTCCATGGTTTCGGCGATCAATGCGAACGCCACGGTCGGCGCCGTCGTGCAGGCATCGTCTGGAGACGGTGACGGCCAGATAAAGCTGGTCGCCCTCGACCCCGGCACCAACTATACGCTGGCGGTTGCCGAGAGCGATCCAAATACAAACAATGACATCGTCATTAGTTCAACCGCCGGTGAGTTCGTTAATAACTTCCACGAGTCCGTCTCCGTCACAGTCAGCGGTCAGACCACGGCGGCGTTGCTTAGAACCAGCCTGATTGATGCCATCAATGGCTCCAATGCCGGCGGCATCCTGACGGCATCCGCGGCCTTCAGCGACAACGAAATCAAGCTCACCGCCGATGCAGTGGACGGCAAAACCTTTGTCGTCTCGACGCAGACGACGGATGACAACACGGCAACCCAATCGACGACAACGCCGAATGCGGATGGCACGGCCCAGGTCGATACGGTCACCATCGGCGGCGCGGTCAAGGCCGGCGACAGTTTCAGCGTCACCGTTGGCGGCGCCAAAGTGACCTATACAGTAACTGGCGAGGAAGCCGATTTGGCGGCGGTGCGTGATGCCTTCGTCACGGCCATCAATGCCGATCTTTCGGTCGGACCGGTGGTCACGGCGGCGGCCGGCGGTGCCGGGCAGATCACCCTGACGGCGGATAACGCCGGGACGGCTTTCACCGCCTCGACCGCAGCGACGCCGGCAAGCGGCGCTGAGTTGTCGGCCAACGCGACGGGGGTTGAATCAGCCCTGACGGCGTTCGCATCCGGCCTTGATGTAGCTTCGGACATCGCCCGGACGATCCAGACCGCTGTCACCGACGCGACGACGGCGGCGACGACGGCCCGCACCAACGCCGACCTGATTGACCCGGAGCCGGTACCAGCCACGGCCACGGATGGCGAAGCCGATGCGCTGGAAGCCAAAGCGACGGCGGCCAAGACCAGTGCGCAGAACGCCACCAATCAGGTGCAGACGGCGGCCGACGCCCAGTCTCTGGCGTTTGCCCAGAAAATCGCCGCTGAACAGGCGTCGGGCCAAGCGGTTGCCGGTAACGAACAATTCGAACAGGCCCTGGCCAAGGCGAAAGAAGAGCAGGCTCTGGCGGAAGCCCGCGAAATTGCCAATGCGCGCCCCGTCGCTGACGACGATGCCGCCACCGTCGCCGAGGACAACACAGTTACCATTGATGTGCTGGACGGGGACACGCGGGCTGACTTGCAGGCCCTGACCGGCGCCTCCATCTCTGTCGGCGCGCCGGCCAACGGCAGCGCCGTGTTGACGGCACATGTGGATACGTTCGCGCCCAGCGGCACATTCAATACCGGCGAAACGCTTTCGGTGGTCATCAATGGTACGACAGTGACCGTCGCCGCAGCCTCCGATGGCACGACCGCCGACACGATGGGTACGGCTCTCGCCAGCGCCATTAACACCAACGCTTCCGTCAAGGACGCGGTGACCGCAGTCTACGACAGTGGCATGACGATCACCGCCGATAATTTGGGTCAGGGCCTGGTCACGACGGCGCAGGCGAAAGGCGCCGACCTGACGGTAACGGCCACGGCGCCGAAAGTTATCTATACCCCGAACGCCAACTTCAATGGCACGGACACATTCATATATGCGGTCTCCAACACCAATGGCGATTTCGATTCCGCCACGGTGACCGTGACGGTCGATTCCGTTAACGACGCGCCGGATGCCAGCGCCGACCAGGCGACGACGGCAACGGATGTTTCCTCGGTAATTATCGATGTGCTCGCCAATGACGAGGATGCTGACAACGCGTCGGCAGTGGTCGATACGCTGACGGTCGCGAAGATCAACGGCAGCGCCGTCAACAGCGGCGATACGGTGACCCTGGGCAGCGGTGCGCAAGTTACGGTCAATGCCAACGGCACGTTCACCTATAATCCGCTGGCCGTTCATGACGGGTTGCAGGACGGCCAATCGACAACCGAAACCTTCACCTACACAGTTTCCGACGGCCATGCCGGCGCCAGCGACAACAATACAGCCGCCGCCGCACCCGGCACGGCCAACGTGGCTGCCGTAGCCCAGGTAGATACCCTCACCTTGGCTGGCACCATTGAAGCCGGCGACGTCTACCGGATCACGGTCGATAGCAACACCGTTGATTACACCGTCACGGGAAATGAAGTCGGCCTCGCCGGTCTTCGCAATGCTATCGTTGATGCCTTGAATGCGGATGCGGGGATCGGCGGAGATGTTACCGCGGCGCGCGATTCCGACAGCGGTAAAATCACCCTTACGTCGGATACGCCCGGCACCACGTTCACCACCAGCACCTCCGTTACGGTTGACGGCACGAACACCGACAGCGATATCCAGGATTCGACGACGACGGCCAACGTCGCTGCCGTTACACAGGTGGACACGGTAACGCTGGCCGGCACCCTGGAGGCCGGTGATCGCTACAGTGTCACAGTCGATGGCCGCACCATCACCTATGAAGTGAAAGGTGACGAAGTATCTTTGGCCGGCATTCGCAATGCGCTGGTTCAGGCCATCAATGCCGATGACACGGTTAGTGGCAAGGTGACGGCGTCGGCCAACGATACGGACAAGATTGACCTAACTGCAACCACCGCCGGCATTGGGTTCACGTCGTCGGCCGATGGCTTTAACGCCGGCACGGATACGGAAACCGTGACCATTACCGTGACCGGCACCAACGCCGCGCCGATTGCCCAGTCGCTCAGCAAGTCCGCCGACGAAGACAATCCGATCACCGGATCGCTGAGTGCGACGGATGTCGATACGGGTGATACGCAGGCGTTCTCATTGGCGCCGGGTGGGGCGCCCGTTGGCGGCACCGTCAACATCGAAGCCAACGGTGATTTCACCTATACGCCGACCGCCAATTTCAATGGCACCGATAGCTTCACCTACCGGGTTGTCGATGCAGCCGGTGAAGCGGACACGGAAACCGTCTCTCTGACCATCAATTCGGTTAACGACGCGCCCGACACCGAGGCCGACAGTGGCGCCGTATCGGCGACGAACGCAGTTTCCATCAAAGTTCTGAGCAACGACAGCGATGATGCCGATGGCGAGATATTGAGCCTGCTCAGCGTTTCCGGCGGCTCTTACGGAACGCCGACGATTTCCGGCCAAAGCCTAGTCTACACGGCGGATCAGGCCTTGGCATTCGGGTTGCCGGCCGGCACATCGGCAACCGACACGGTGACCTATACGGTGACAGACGGTGTCGTCGCGCGCAAAGCGACGACCACGGACAATGTCGTCACCGTCAATCAGGTGGCCAAACTGACCCTTGATGCTATCGGTGATATTTATGAGGACGACGTCTTCACTGTCACCGTCGATGGCAATGACGTTGAATACACGGTCGTCTCCGGCGACACGACGCAATCGGGTCTTCGAACCAATATCATCAATGCCATCAACGCCAATGGGACGATCGGTGGCATCGTCACCGCATCGACCGGCGGTGACGGAGAGATTTTGCTGACCGCCGACACGGCCGGCGACGCGTTCACCTTTGCGGCGGCGGCAGAAAGCAGTGACGGCACACCGCTGAGCACGATCCTCAGTGACAATGACACGGACAACGTGGAAGCGGTCGCCCAGGTCGACACGGTAACCTTGCGCGGCACCTTCGAGGCCGGCGACAAGTTTACGGTGGTCGTCGGCGGCACGGAAGTGACCTACACGGTCGTCGGCAATGAAGCCAACTTGGCGGCGATCCGCGATTCCATGGTCAGCGACATCAACACGGCCGTCGGTTCAACCGTGACGGCGGCGGCGGGCAACGCCGGCGGCGTGATCACCATCACCGCCGATGTGCCAGGCACCGCGTTCACCGCCACAGCTAGCGATTTTAACGTCAACGAAGAGACCAGCACGGAAACCGTCACCATCACCGTCACCGGCGGCAATAGTGCGCCGGAAGTTTCCGACGTCGCCAAATCCATTGGCGAAGGTGAATCCGTCACGTTCGACGCCTTGGACGCGTCAATCACTACTGACAACGATGGCGACACACTGAGTGTCTTCGGGATCACACAAGGTGAAAAAGGCGCGGTCAGCGTTGATGCCGACGGCAACATCACCTATCAGGCTTCCGCCGCGGCCTCGGACTCCCTGGCCGCCGGCACGTCGGTGGATGATACGTTTGAGTTCACCGTCTCTGACGGTGAGGGCGAATTCACGACCGCCACCGTGACGGTCACGATCTCCGGCGAAAACGACAATCCGGTCGCCAGTGCCGACATCTTCACGGCCTTTGACGGTGGCGGTGCTGTCGCCGTTGACCTGTTGGGTAACGACTCGGATGTTGATACGGGCGACACGATTGCCATTATCGGAACGCCGATATCGTCCCTGGGTGTGACGCTCACCAGTGCGTCGGCGGCCAAGCAGGTCGATACGATCAGCGTTTCCGGCACGGTCGAAGCTGGAGACCTGTTCACCGTCACCGTCACCGACGCCGACGGCAATGACATCTTTGTCGATGTGACGGTCAGCAGCGAAACCGATTTGAATGGCGTCCGCGACGCCATCGTCACAGCCGTCAACGCGGACAGTGCGGCGGCGGCGAAAGTCACGGCGGCGGCTGGATCGGCCGATGGATCCTTAACCCTGACGTCAACGGCTTTCGGGACCGGGTTCAGCACCACCGTCGATACCCTGGATGCGGGCAGCAACGACGACAACGACATCTTCGTCGAAACCACGACGCCCAATGTGACCACCAACTTCTTCTCCTATGACCCGAGCGGCCTCAGTGGCCTGACCGCTTTGGCCCAGGGCCAAAGCCTGACGGATACGGTCACCTACCGCATCGAAGACAGTAACGCCGGCACCGATGACAACGCGGCGACGGTTGCGTCGACAACCCTGTCGTCACCGGGTGCGCAGGATACGGAAATTACGTTCACCGGCAGCAATGGTCTTTCCGATGTCTTTACGGTGACGGTGAACAGCACGCCTGTGAGTATCGGTCCGCTCGGCGATGTTGGTATCGCGACCGTCGCGCAGGCCGTGGTTGACGCGATCAACGGTGATTCCGCCATCAATACCATCGTCACCGCGTCGCGGCTCGATTCCAATTCTTCGGTACCGACGACGATCACCATCGACGGCAGCCCCGGCGATCCCGCGTTTACGGTTGATTTCGCATGGGTTGATTCGGGCAGCAATCCCGTCACGACTTTCGTTCAGGAGGATTTCTCAGCGCTTCCCGCCGGCACCCAGATCGATACGGTCAGTATCGCCGGGACCGTCGGTGCCAGCGCAGAAGCCGGCGACACCTACAGTGTGACGGTGGACGGCACGACGGTTACTTATACGGCGACGGGCACCGAAAGCGACTTGGAGGAAATCCGCGACGCCCTGGTTGACGCGATCAACGCGGATACATCAATTAATATTGTCGTTGTCGCCGAAGCCGGCAGCACGACGAGTGACATCGACCTTGTCGGCAATGTCGCCGGTGATACGTTCACGACAACGGCGGATGCGGTCAATACGGGCACGGCGACGGGCACTGCGACGATCACTGTCGGCGGTATTAACGACGCGCCGACGGCGGTTGATGACAGCTTCTCGACGGCGTCGAACCTGCTTTTGACGGTCGCCGCCGGTGAAGGCCTGTTGGCCAACGACACGGATCCCGACACCACCGATGTGCTGCGGATGAATCTCGACGCCTCGGATATCGTCTCGGCGAAGGGCGCGACCGTCATTTATAACGCCGACGACGGCAGCTTCACATACGATCCGCGCGGCGCCGTGGCGCTGTTCCTGGATGACGAAGGCGCGGCGATCCCGGTCGAAGGGTTCGCCACCGACACCTTTACCTACACCATGACCGACCCGCAGAACGTTGAGCAGACGGCCACCGTCACCCTCAGCGTGCAGATCGCCGGCGGGCGGTTGGATATTTCCGACGAATTCGTCAACGTCGCCCTGCAAGCCGGCCTGACTGATGAACTGATCGGCGATAGTTCATCGAACACGGTGACCATCTCGACCACCAACCCGGTGAACACGGGCGATTCGGAAATCTTCGAGGCCGGTGATTTCTTCGATGGCGGCGGCGGACAGGACACCTTGAACCTGGCCAATTCAGGCAACGTGGCGACGGTCATCGGTGTCGAGAAGGTGGTCGGTGGCGCCGGCAACGATGAGATCCGGGTGGTTGGCGACATCGGCGCCACCATCGACGGCGGCGCCGGCAATGATCTGCTGATCGGCGACGCGGGCGGCGACGTCTTTGACGGCGGCGCGGGTACGGACACGGTCAGTTTCGAACAGGCGACGCAAGGTGTCACCGTTGATCTGACCACCGGCGATGTCGATGGCGCTTCCGTCGGCGATGATCCGCATCCCTTTGCCGCGGGCCGCATTGACTTGGCGAGCCTGAGCGCCGGCCAGGGCTATGAGATTACGTCGACGGATACCGACATCGAAGGCGAAATTGCCGTCGTGGGTGATATCAACGGCGATGGCTTTGTCGATTTCACCGTCGGCGCACCGTCCAGCACGGTCTATGACGACGGCGTCAGCGCATATATCAACGGCGTCACGCACCTAATCTTCGGCGGTGCCGACAGCCTGGCGGCGCTGGACGCGGCCGGCGGCGACCCTGGAGTTCTCAACGTCGACAATCTGGACGGTACCACCGGATATATTATTGCCGGTGAATATGACTCCGGTTACGGCTCGAGCGGTTCCGGTTATTCCGTATCCGGGTCCGGTGATGTCAATGGCGACGGATTTACGGACCTGCTGATCCGAAGCACTTATTATGATTACGACAGCAGCACCTACTATTCCGCCGGTTATCTGCTCTTTGGCGGCCCGGCATCAGCCGGCTCGCCGGAAGGTCCCACCCATCTTGAAGTGCTTGATGGGAACAGCGACGGCGTCATCAATGTCGAGGATATTAGCGGCACCCACGGGTTGCGGCTAAACCTCGGCTTCAAAGGTTTCAACAGCTCCGTAACGATTGAAGGTGATTTTAACGGCGACGGCATCAGCGATATTCTGGTGGGGTCCGAATATTCGTCTGTGGATATAGGTTCCGAAAACTACAACGGTGCTGCCTTCGTCCTATTTGGTGCGACCGACATCACTTCGGGCGCCATCGACGGCGAAATTGACATAACCTCAGACTATGATTTCGTCGTCACCGGCGGAGGTATCGGCCATTCGGTTGCTGCCGCAGACGTCAACGGTGATGGAGTTGACGATATCCTGCTATCCCAACCCGATGGTAGTGGGTTGGTGTACGGTCACGATGATACGGCGGCCGTCATCTTCGGCACCGATGAAGATGCGGCGGATGCGCCGGCGCTTTCGCATCTTGAATCCCTTGACGCGCAGAATGCCGAACAGGGTGCCATCTATGTCGGCGACCTGGATGGCGGCAACGGCGACGACGGTTATTTGCTCGTTTATGACGCCGCCTATGAGATTTCCTCGGCCGGTGACGTCAATGGTGACGGCTTCGAAGATATTTTGATCGCCGGCGGCGACAACAGCTTCAGCAGCGCCGGATTTACGGGTGCGGGGAACTTCTTGGTGTTCGGCAGCGACGGTTTCGGGGCGGACCATCTCGGTCTCCTCGATGCAGCCGATGGCGATGCCGATGGCGTCATCGATCTTGAGAATCTGGAGAAGACCCTCTCCAGCGATCCGGCGCATGGGTTCGTTTTGCGCACGGAAAATGCGTCCTATGGTGTCAGCGCGGCTGGCGATATTAACGGTGACGGGTTTGATGACCTGATCGTCGGCACCGTATCGGACTACTCGGGCAATGATGGTTCAGAGGTTTACGGCGCGGCCTTCGTGCAGTTCGGCGGCGAACATCTGGACGCTCAGGACGCCGCTGATGGGGATGCCGACGGTGTCGTGGAATTACGTGGATTGTTCGACGGACCAGAGGCTGGTGAGCACGGGTTTGTTCTGTCGCGGACCGCGACCGGCTATGCCGTGGCCGGCGGCGCCGATCTGAACGGCGACGGCATCGCCGACATTCTGACCATACCGGAATCCGATCAAGGGGAATCCGCCTACCTGTTCTTCGGTGATGCGGTTCAGGGTTCCGATCGGGTCACCAACATCGAGAACGTCATCGGTTCCGACTTCAACGACGATATTGTCGGCGACGCCGCCGACAACGTGCTTTCAGGCGTTGCCGGCAACGACACACTGGACGGCGGCCTGGGCAACGACATTCTGGACGGCGGCGCCGGCAACGATGTGTTCCGTATTTCCGAAGGCGATGACGTGGTTATCGCCGGTGCCGGCACCGACAATCTTTATGCCGGATCGCGCTTCGATGTGATCGGTGTTGTACCGCAGGTTAACGGCGACCTGGTGGTGACGACGCGCGATGATCTGGGCCGCGAACACACGGTCACCATCACCGACTTTGCCGACGACCCGGTCTCGACGTTCACCTTCTTCGATGAGGGTGTCGAAACCACCATCGACCTGACCGATGCCCTTGACGGCTCGGCGTTGACGGCGGGCACCGGCTTTGCCGGTGGCGACGCCGGTGAGACGATCCTTGGCGGCAGCGGCAACGACTACATGTTCGGCAACGCCGGCGACGATGACCTGCAAGGTGGCGACGGCGACGATTACCTGAACGGCGGCGCCGGTAACGATATCCTCGACGGCGGCGACGGTGATGATGATCTGATCGGCGGCGCCGGCGACGACGTCTTCGTCGCCACGGGCGGTGCCGACCATATTATCGCCGGCGCCAACGATCTGGATGAACTGCAGGAGTTGGTCGATACCCTGACATCCCAGGACTCGGCGGCCCAATCAACCGCCTCCATCGATGCCTCAAATGCGACCAGCGCTCAGTCGTCGGCGACGTCGGCGGCATCCACGGCGGCGACGGCGCAAACGCAGGCTGATGCGGATGCCTTGGCGGTGTCCTTGCAGCAAGCGTTCGCCGATCAATTAGAGCTAGATTATAACGTCGCCCAGGCATTGGCCGACGCGACGCCCGCCGATACGTCATTGCAAGATGCGGCGGATGCCATAGCGACCAATCACTCGAACGCCCTATCGACCTTGTCCAGCTTGCAATCCACGGCCTCGTCCTCGGCGGCCACCGCGGCTTCGGCGACAGGTACGGCGACCAGCTTGCAGGCATCGGCTATTGCGACCGCCGAAACGGCAGCAACTTCCGCCGCTTACGCAACGGAAACGGCCCAGGCCCTCACCGATGCAACGGCCAATCTGACCGCGGCCGTGGTCGCCGACGGCGGATCCGACACACTGCGCATCGGGCCTGAGTTTGAAGTCGAGAGCATCGTCGCGGATGCAACAGACGGCTCGGTGACGGTGACCATTGAAGACATCGCCACCGACGTCCATTCGACCATTACCATCGAGCACCAGGACATTGATCCGGTCGAGTTCATTGTCTTCGACGAAGACGGCGACGGTGATCTTGAGACCTATGCCCTGGCCACCGGCCTGACGATCACCGGCGATGCCGACACGGTGATCCCGGGCACCGACGGCAGCGATCTGATTATCGGCGGCGGCGGTGACGACATCATCCTCGGCAATGGCGGCAACGATTCCATCGAAGCCGGCGATGGCGATGACCGGATACTCGGCGGCGCCGGCAACGACAGCATCGATGGCGGCGCCGGGATCGACACGGTGGATTACAGCGACGCCGAAGATGGCGTCGGCGTCACGGTCAGCCTGGATTCGGGCGGATCGTCATCGACGGGCGGCAGCGGCGGGCCGGAAACCATGCTAGGCGGCGTTGGCCAGGCCGGCGAGGGCTATGGCGGCGAATTGGTCGATCTCGACACGAGCAGCGGCGCCGGGACGATCCTCGGCGAGGTTGCTGATCCGGGCATCCTGGAAGGCCTGGGCACGACATCCGACGGGCGCTTGTTCGCCCTCAAGGAAGTCACCGGTGTTTACACCCTGCTTGAACTCGATCCAACGAACGGCGACGAACTTTCCAGTAATCCCATCACGGTCAGCGGCGTGCCCGCGAACCAGTTTTCCGATTTGGCTGTACAACCGGGCTCCGACACGCTGTACGTCCTTTCCGGAGGTGGCCAGCTATACACCGTGACGACAGGCGGCGTCGCAACTCCGTTGGCCGGTTCGACCAACTACTTCGCAGGCCCCAACGACACAGGCGCCGGCATAGCCTTCGCGTCGAACGGCACCCTCTACGTGGCCGGCTACAACATGTCCGATAACGCAGACATGATTGGTACCCTCAATCCGACAACCGGTGCGGAAGGTTCCAATGTCGCGATATCTGGCGCCGGACCAATCACCGGGCTGGGAATTGACAGCGCCGGGACCATATTCGCCACCAGCCCAAATGATCAAATCTTCACCATCAACCCGACTTCAGGCGTGGCGACATCGTTTGGCAATAGCGGCACCGACCGACTGGACGACATCGCCTTCCTCGCCGGCAGCAGCGTCGGCCTTGGCAGCGACGCGATCACCAACGTCGAAAACGTCATCGGATCGGACGGTGATGACTTCATCATCGGCGACAACAATGCCAACCGCCTGGACGGCGGCGAAGGCGACGACACGATCTTGGGCGACAGCCAGGGCTCATCCTTCGTCTTCACGGCAACGCCCAATGAAACGACATTGCCGCAGGTCTCGACGCTGACTTTCGGCGGCACCGTCGAAGAAGGCGACAGTTATCAAATTACCGTCGATACCTTCTCCGTCGATATTACGGTGACAACCGAGACCACGGCGGCGGAATTGACCGCCACGGCCGTCGCCGCCATCAATGCGGATACGGATATCGCCGGCGTGGCCGTCGCCACGCCGGGCGTCAATGCCAACGAAGTGACGCTGACCGGCCTGACCCCAGGCGCGACCTTCACGGTCAGCGAGACCGACACGAACTATGTGGGTAATGACAACGACACCTTAAGCGAAACGACGGTTACGCCGCAGGCGGGCGTTGCCCAGAACAGCCGCATTTCGCTCTCCGGCACAGTGCCTGCGGACGGTGATCAGTTCACCCTGACTGTGGTTGATGCCAACGGCACTCATTCAATTGTCTACAACCAGTCGGGTGCCTTCTCCGGCGGCTTGGCCAACTTCCGCGATACAATCATCGGCGATATGATCCGGGCGGTTCCCGAAATTTCCGATCAGGTCGGCAGCCCCAATTATTTCCTGCAAGAATATTCCACCGCCAGTCAGCCAGATAGCTCGGGTAGCCCCGATATCTTGTTGAAATCGCTGGTCGATACTCTGCCCTTCACCATGACCCTGACGACCACCAGCGCCGTCACGGTGATCAATATCAGTGACTTTGAATCGGCGGCGGCGGCGGTTGGGCAGCAGACGACGTTGACCGTCAGCGGCGATGTGGAAGAGGGCGACGAGTACGAGGTTGATGTGGACGGCACGGTCGTTACCTATACGGTGGTGGCCGGCGACGTGACCGTCGAAGATGTTCGCGACGGCTTGCAGGCGGAAATCGCCGCCGAAACGGCAATCACCAGCAACATCAACGTCGCCATCTCGGGCACCGACAAGATCATTCTGACCGATGCCAATGAGTCGGGCACGTTCGCGATTACGCCCAACAACACCAACATCGAAGGCACCGCCGACGAAACCTTGGTCAGCACCACAACCCAGGCCGCCTCGGGTACGCCGACGGGGCAGATTGATAACGTCACGTTGAACGGTCCGTTTGATTTCGGCGACGAGATCACCATCACCATCAACGGTGAGGAAATTCACTACACGGCGGGGCATGAAGGTGATCTATCTGTCACCCGGAACCTAGTCATCAACGAAATCAACAATGCACTCGGCATCGGCGTCACGGCCACGACAGGTACGGAAGACGGCGATATCGTGCTGACGGCCGATGTCGCCGGCGTGCCGTTCCTGACCCATATCCACGCCGACATGGACGGCGGTGATGATGTGCTCATCGGCGGCGCCGGCGATGACGTGTTGGACGGCGGCGCCGGTAAGAATATTTTGGACGGCGGCGCTGGCAATGATGTGCTGGTCGGCGGCACCAACGGCATTATCGGTTTGGATTTAAACACCGCTGATTACAGCAATGCGGACGAAAGCATCACTGTCAGCCTGGATGTCGGCGGTGTGGTGCAAGGCGCCAACGCCGGGTCGACCCTTGAAAGCTCGGTCGGCGTTGATGCGCTTTATAACATCGACCGTATTATCGGCACGGACAACGACGACACCTTCCAGATCGGCGACGATTGGCGCGGCGGTCAATATAAGGGCTACGGCGGCGAGATTGGCCAGGGTAACGAGATCCAAGGCGGTGGCGGCAACGACCTGATCGACGGTAACGGGTTCACCAAGGTCAGTTATGCTGACGCAACGGCCGGGGTGACGGTCACCATCGACGACACGGGTTCGGGCACGGGCGCGGCGACCGGCACGGTCGATGCAGGCATCGGCACCGACACCTTCAGCGGCGTCAATGGCGCGAGCGGCTCGGCCTACGCCGACATCCTGACCGGCGGCGCCGGCGATGAGGTCTTCCGCGGCCAGGGTGGTGACGATGTTATCGATGGCGGCGACGGCTATGACCGCATCGACTATATCAATTCGGCCAGCGGCGTGGTCGTCAATCTGTCGGACTCGACGGAGACCATCAGCGGCCTGAGTATCGGGTCGGGACAGGCCGCCGACGGCCTCGGCGGCCTCGATACGCTGAGTAATTTTGAAGCCATCCGCGGTTCGCACACGGGCGACGACGTCCTCATTGGCAACGATGGCGATAACCGAATTGAGGGCCGCGGCGGCGATGACATCATTGTCACCGGCAATGCCAGCACGTCCGGCAGCGCCGGCGACAGGATCATCGGCGGTGCCGGCAACGACACCATCGATTTCGATACGGGCGTCGGGTTCTACACCATTGATTACCGGGATCTGGACGATCACATTGTCGTCGATCTGACGGAAACCGCGGCCCAAGTCGAAAAGCATACGGATGACGATAACGTCGCCGATGGCTTCGACACATTGAACAATCTTGCCAATATCTCGGCGACCGGTGGCCTGGCCTTCAAGGATACGGAATTCGATGATCTGTTCATTGGCTCCGATACGACCAGCTATCTGACCAGTTACCGGTTGCTGGCCGGCGATGACACGGTCATTGGCGGCGACGGCACGGACCGGGTGGACTACCTGGATGCCGAAGCCGGCGTCGACGTGGATCTCTCGGGCTCGACGGTCCAGGTCGTGGCGAAGTCCATTACCGTGACCGCCGCCGACAACGGCGCGGCACCGGCGACCTTGACCGCCACGGCTGGCACCTTCCTCGACGATTCCGGTGATCCGTTCCTGGCCGGGACAACGCTGCAACTGTCGGAAGGCGCGGTTTTCGGTACCTTCACGGTGGCCGCGACCGCCGTCGACGGATCCCAGGTCACGCTAATTGACACGGATACCGTGACCGACTCGGCCGGCAGTACCTACTTGAACGCCTCGATTGACAGCGGTCAGGCCACCTCGGCCGGCACGGAAAACGCCGGCATCGGCACCGACACCTTGCTGGGTTCCATTGATCAGGTCCGCGGCTCGCAATTCGGCGATACCATCACCGGTGGCGATGGCGATGAGACGTTCCGCGGCATGGCCGGTGACGACGTCATTGACGGCGGCGCCGGCACGGATACGGCGCAGTTCTCCAGTGCCACGGAAGGCGTCATTGCGGACCTCGGCACCGACAATCAATCCACCTCGGTCACCATATCCGACGGGTTTGGCGGCACGGACACGCTATCGAATATTGAAAACCTGCGCGGCGGTTCTGACGACGATGCGCTCTACGGCGATGTGAGCGATAACTTGTTGCACGGCGGCGGCGGCAGCGATGACTTGCGCGGCAAGGCCGGCGACGATGTCCTGCTTGGCGGCGATGGGAATGATGTTCTCGTCGGCGGTGCCGGTACCGACGTGCTGCGCGGCGACGACGGTTCCGATCTCTTCAAGTTCCAGGCAGTCACCGATTCGCTGAGCGGCCTGGGCGACGTGATCACCGATTTTGACGCCACCGATGATGATGAAAAAATCGTCTTCGAAGGTATCGAGCAGGGCACCTTCACGTATATCGGCGGCGACGATTTTGTCGCGTCCGGCGATACTCAGGCGCGTTTCGATGATACCACCAAGGTGCTCAGTGTTGACGTCGACGGTGACGGTACGGGCGACATGGAGATCACGCTGGCCGGCGTCGATCTGGCCGATCTCGGCGACGAGGATTTCGAAGCCAACGTACTGCCGCAAGTTACCATTTCCGATATCACGGCGCTGGAGAACGATGGCACCGTTCATGTGACGGTGACGCGGACGGCCGGTCCGGGCGCCACGCTGGACATCGAATCGAAGGTTCACGTTCAGTCGGCGGATGGCACGGCGGTCAGCGGCAGCGACTTTGGCGGCGGCGGCGTCACCCTGACCTTCCAGCCGGGCGCCACGGCCATTTCCGTGGTCTTCAATTTGCTTGATGATGCGGTTGCCGAAGACATCGAGAGTTTCACCGTCAACCTGTCCAGCCCCGAAAGCGTCTCAATTGCCGACGGTTCGGCGACGGTCACCATTATTGATGATGAGCCGGACATTTTGGGTGTTGATGCCGGCGCAGGGCGCATGCAGTTTGACGGTGTCGATGATTACATTGATGGGCCGGCCTACGGCAGTTGGCTGGAGATCACCAACGACCTGACCATTGAAGCCTGGATCAACCCGCGCCAGTTCGCCACGGACGGCAGCGAAAACGCCATCCTGGCCTATTCCTCCGACGCCCATGATTCGGGAAATTGGGACGATAACGCCTTGTATGCCGTCTACACCCACGCCGACGGCAGCATTTCCTATTTCCATGAATACGGCGTCAACAATGACGACGAAACGATTACCTTCACCCCCGCCGAGGTTGGAATCAGTGAGGGTGAATGGTCACATGTGGCCGTGGTCCGCGATTGGGATGACCAGACCATCGCGCTTTATATCAACGGTGAGCATCGCGCCACCAAGACCTATGACAACGGCCCCGAAGGCGGCGAAGGTGGTGACAACAATCTCTCCATCGGCGTTGATACGGCGTCTCAGGATTGGGGCGGCGGCGGCAGCAACACCCACTTTGACGGCCAGATGGACGATGTGCGCATTTGGTCCGTGGCCCGTACCGCCGAGCAAATCAGAAACAACTACGACCATCCGATCGACTTTTCGGTCGACGGAGGCGATCTGCGCGGCAACTGGTCCTTCGATGAGGTTAATGCGGACGGCACGGTCACCGACCTGAGGGGTTTGGGCAACGATGTATTCGCCGCCCACGGTCCGCCCATCGGCCGCGCCGATCCAAGCCTGCATCTGGACGGTACCGGCGACAGTATCGATATTTCCGGCCTGCCGGCCCTCAACCCGACGACCGATGACCTGACCATTGAGGCCTGGATCAACCCCGAAGATACGACCGGCAATCATGCCGTCGCCAGCATCGGCGACATGGAGCTTTATATCTCCAACGGCATCGTTGCCTTCCGTGTGCCGGGCCTGGATACGCCGATCGGCACCATTGCCATTCCGACCGGTGAATGGACCCACATCGCGGCGACGGTCGATGGCTCCAATCCGTCGCTCAGCACCATGCGGCTTTACGTCAATGGGGTCGCGGATACGTCGGTGACAGCGAACGGCGATGTTCAGATCGCCACCGATGGCCTGATCGGCGCCAGCACCAGTGGCACCGTCGATGAGTTTGTCGGCGAAATTTCCGATGTGCGGTTCTGGGACACGGTCCGCACGGGCGGCGAGATTGCCGCCAACCAGACCGAACGGCTGGCTGGTGACGAAGACGGCCTGATTGGTTACTTCAAACTGGATGGGGCCGGCGGCACACCGGTTGACTCGGCGGGATCCGCTTCAGGCACGCTAACCGGCGACGCAGCCATCTTCAGCGAAAGCCCGCAACAACTGGGCCCGAACGTCAGCCGGGCACTGAGCCTTGATGGCATCGATGACTACGTGACCATCTCTCACACCGGCGAGTTGGATCCCGACAGTTGGACGGTTGAAGCCTGGGTTAATCCGGATACCGCGGTTCTCGACGGCGGTGCGCACCGCATCATCACGCAGGAATCGATCACCGATGGGTCCGCCACCTGGTTGCTGGGCGTCCACCTCGACGTCTTCACCCTCAACGTCCAGTCACAGGACAACAACTATACGAACCTCTATAGCCCCGTTGATGTCGTGGCCGGTGCTTGGAGCCATGTGGCCGGTTCCTATGATGCCGCAACGGGTGAGCTGAGCCTGTTGGTTGACGGCCGTGTAGTGGATAGCGCCATTCTGGCCAGCCCGCCGAAGGACGCAGCCGGCACTGTCGACATCGGCCGCTTCGATGCCAACGTCGGCCAGTACTTCGCCGGCGACATCGCCGATGTCCGCGTTTGGAACGAGGCGCGCACTGAAGACGACATTGCCGACGCCATGAACGGCCACGTGGCGCCGGCCACGGACGGCTTGGTGGCCAATTGGCATCTGGACGGCTTGGAAGGCGCGGAAGGCGCGCCGAGCACCGTCGGTAATGTGGATGGCTTTGTCTACGGTGGTGCGGCGTACGGCAATGCCGGGCCGGAGCTTTATAGCCTGGATACGGCCATGGCTGAAGACGGCGTCCTGCACGGCCAGGTCACCGTCAACGACGCCGACGGTGACAATCTGACTTATGCGGTTAGCGAAGGGACGACGGACGGCTCTGTCAGCCTGAGCACCGAGACCGGCGAGTTCATCTATACGCCAAACGCCGACTTTGATGGCACGGACAGCTTCACTGTCGACGTCGTCGAAGACCCGCCGGCCAGCGACGCGCTGGCGTTTGACACAAACAGTGGCAACAAGGTTGAAATCCCCAATTCGCCGGACTTCAACTTCGCCGCCGGTGAACCGTTCACCATCGAATATTGGGCCGATTTGGCCTACGGCGACTTCCGGCATATCGACAATGGCACCAACTTCTTCTTCGGTACCGCCAATTCGGGCAGCGGGCCGTCACAGCCATCGATGAGGATCATCGCCAATTCCGATGCATCCAACTTCAATCCGGGCTCGCCCTACATCACCGGCGACAGCCTCTGGACGACATCGACGGACAACAATTGGGATCATCACGCCTGGGTCTACGACGGCACCAACATCCGGCTCTATTATAATGGTACTCAAATTCAATCCAGCGCTTGGAGCCCCGGCACCGCCAACACCGGCCCGCTGACCATACCTGGCGGCGTCAATCACCACATGGACGACCTGCGCATCTGGAACGTGGCTCGTACGCCGACAGAAATTTCCGACAACTACGAGATCACCTTGGACGGCGACCAAGGCGGCGATCTGGTTGCCCACTATACTTTCGAAGGCGACAGCGCCACCACCGGCTCGACCATCACCGACGTCACCGGCAACGGCCACGACGGCACGGTGGTCGGCACCCTGGCCATTGAGACCGCCGACACGCCGCCGTTTGCCGCGGCGACGGTCACCGAAACCATCACCATCAACGTCGATGCGGTCAACGACGCGCCCGAACTGGATGCCGGCACCTTGCCGGTCGGCGCTTCGCTGAGCTTCGGCGGATCGTCCGCCATCCCAACAGTCAGCGATGGGATTCCGGCGGCGATGACCGGGATCACCATGGAAGGCTGGCTCAACCCAGGCGTGACCACGGCATTCTCGGGGATCATGGCCAAGGGCACCTATGCCACGGGCAACGTGTTCGGCCGTCGCGGCGAATATCTGCTTTTCCGCGCCGATGGCGTTGAGGTGGAAACCGCCATTCCGGTGTTGACGAATTCGACCTGGCAGCACGTGGCCGCCACCTTCGACGGCGCCGAGGTGGATTTCTATGTGGACGGGGCGTTGGTCGAAACCATCGCGCTCGTGGAGCCCATCGATGCAACGGCTTCTCTTGGCCTCGCCATCGGCGACAGCACCGGCGCGAATGCCATCTTGGGTAACGGCAACTATTCGGAGCTGCGGTTCTGGGATGGCGTCCGCAGCGCCGAAGAGATCGCCGCTTACAAGGACGTCCGGGCCAGCGGCACGGAAGACGGCCTGGTCGGCGCCTGGCCCATCGATGACGGCACGGGCACGACGCTCGCCAACGTGGTTTCCGGTGGTGGCGACGCGACAATCGTCGGTGGCGGGAACAGTTGGGCGGCCAGCAATTCCCCGACCTTCACCGCCCCGGTGCCCGATTATGTGATCCGCACATCCGGCCCGGTCGCCGTCGACGACGCGATCACGCTGACGGACGTGGATTCCGAAAACTTCGCCGGCGGCACCTTGACGATTTCCATCGGCGACGGCGCCACCGCCAACGACCAGTTGGCGTTCATCGACGAAGGCACCTCGGGTGTCCAGGTCATCGGCAGTGCGGTCAATTTCGCAACCGAACAGATCGGTACGATCACCGGCACCGGCACCAGCGCCAGCCCATTTGAGATCACCTTTGATGGTGACGCCGGCGTCGAGAATATCCAATCCGTGCTGCGCGCCCTGACGTTTGAAAACACATCCGCCGGGGTTGAGACCGGCGCGCGCCAGATCAACTTTGAGATCACCGACGGCGACGGCGGCACGGCGACCCTGACCCGATCCGTCGAGGTGACGCCGTCCGAGGCGCCGACCTTCGACAGTGCCAACAAGTATCCGGCGCCCGGCAATCTGACCTTTGTCGAGACAGAGACCGATAACCCGGGCGAATTGACGCAGGTGCAGCAAGTCGTCTTCTCACCGGACAGCAAGCATATCTATACGGCGGCGTATACGACGAGCAATCAAGTCTCCGCCTATAGCGTGGACCCGACAACAGGCGCCACCACGCATGTGGGCAATGTCACGCTGGGAGCTGGAAACGGCGCCCAAGTCGCCGTGTCGACTGACGGCCAACATGTTTACGCCAACGAAGGCAACAATCTTATCCAGTTGGACCGCGATGACACGACGGGCCTCCTCACGGTTGATCAATCCGTGTCAGTCGGCGGCGTGGCCAATGATATAACGGTCAGCGCCGACGGTGAGAATGTCTATGTGGTCTACAATGGCGGCATCAAGACCTTTACCCGTGACGCGACGACAGGCGACCTGACCGAAGGGGCGACGATTACAACGGGTGTCGGCACGGGTTTCCGTGTCGTCGACAGCCCGGACGGCGACCACGTTTATACCATTTCCCAGAGCACGAATGTTGTTCAGGTGTACGACCGCAGCCCAACCGACGGCGCGCTCACCTTTGCCCAGGAAATCAAACAAGGGGTCGATGGGGTTGATTACCTCGCCGCGCCGCGCGGTCTCGCCGTATCACCCGATGGCAACTTTGTTTTTGTCGCCGACGGCTCCAGCGATCAAATCTCGGTGTTCGCGCGTAACGCCGACACCGGCCAACTGACCTTATCTTCGTCCATTAAAGACAGCGCCATTCTTGATTTCCCCATGGATGTGGAGGTCTCGCCGGACGGTTTGCAGCTTTATGTGCCTCAATATGCCGCTGACATCGTGGTCTTTAATATCGACCCGTCGAGCGGCGCCTTGTCGTTCAACGAAAGCCTCAGCCACGCGGATCACGGCTTCGGCAATAATGGTACCGATGACGGATTGCAGATGGCGCAGGCTCCGAACGGTGAGTTCGTCGCGGCGGTTTCATATCATGGCGCGAAACTTTCCGTGTTCACCCGCGACCTCGGCACCACACCGCCGGAATTCACCGAAGACGTGTCGGGCGCCGTCGCCATTGACGACGCGATCACGATCACGGATTCCGACACCGCCGACTTCGACAGCGGCCAGCTGACCGTCACCCTTGAAGGCGCGGCGCGCGATGGCGACGTGCTGGGTGTCGAGGAGATCGGTAGCATCGAGGTTACCGGCAACACCATCGCCTTCAATGAAGGCACACCCTTTGCCACCTTCACCGGCGGCAGCGACGGTGCGCCCTTGGTCTTCGACCTGACCACCGGCGCGACACTGGCCAATGTTCAGGCCCTGGCCCGCGCCGTTTCCTTCGATAACACGTCCGACGCGCCCTATACCTTTGACCGGACCGTCAGCTTCTCCGTTTCCGACGGCACCGGCGCCACGTCGGAGACCTTTGAGCGCACGGTAACTGTCGAGGGCACCAACGATGCGCCGTTGATCACCGGGGTCAACAGCGCCGGCGGACGGCTGCAGTTTGACGGTGTTGATGATTTCGTCACGGTCGGCGGTGTCGCCGACCCGGGCCTTACCAGTTACACATTCGAAGCCTGGATTAATCTTTCCAACTCACAGCCGAACCAAGTCATTGCGTCGAAAGGAAACCTGTTCAGTACTGACCCGGGCTGGTCCATGCGCACAGGCGGCGCCGGTGATCAGATCGAGGTTCGCGTTTCCGATGCCGCCGGCAACAAGGCGCTGCAATACATCGACGTGAGCGGCCTTGAGGGCTGGCATCACGTCGCCATGGTTATCGACCAGGCGAGCGATGAAATCTACGGCTACCTGGATGGTTCCAATGAAGGTTGGACGACATCGGCGACCGGCAATTCGCTCGACGCGGTCGGCGCGATCGCCGATGCGACGGCGGACTTGGCCTTCGGCGCCAATCTGTCCGGCGGTACCCCCACGCAGCACTTCAGCGGCAGCTTCGACGAAGCCCGCGTCTGGTCCGAAGCGCGGACGGCCGATCAGATCGCCGCCGATTACGATCACCCGCTGGATGTCTCGACGCCGCCGGCAACCCTGGAAGGCTATTGGACCTTCGACGGTATCGACTTCGACGCCGGCACGGCGCCGGATCTAAGCGACAACAACAACACGGCTCAGATCGCCGACGGCCCGCCGAGCAACGCCTTTGCGCCGTACCTGACGCTGGACGGCGCCAACGACCGCATTGAGTTCACCACGTCGGATGATCTGGCCATCGACGGCAGCGCCTTCACCTGGGAAGCCTGGGTGCGGCCCGAAAATACCACCGGCAACGAAACCATCATTTCGATGGGCACGTCGAATGCCTCGGCAACCTGGTATATCGATTCCGACGGTTTCCTGAATTTCGCCTCCGACACGGCCAGCACGGATTTGACGGTGACCGGCGCGGTGGCGTTGGATGATGGCGATTGGCATCACGTGGCGGTGGTCTACGACGGCACCTCGGCGCAGTTGGTGGTCGATGGCGCCGTCGATGCCGCGGCCCTGCCCATGGACCCGGCGACATCGAGCACCGAACAGGCCTATATCGGCAGCAGATTCTCCGGTGAGGTGGTCAACTACTTCAACGGCGACATCGCCGACGTGCGCATCTGGAGCACGGACCGCAGCGTTATCGAGATCGCCAATCACAGCGATCATCCGCTTCCCGGCACGAATGCCGACCTGCGGGGCTATTGGAAGCTCGATGAGGGTGGCGGCAACGTCATCAACGACAGCGCCGCCGACGGCACGCCGAAGACCGGCACGCTCAAGGACGGCGCCGCCGATCACCCGGCCCCCGATTGGCACGACGAGACCCCGCTGCCGCTGGGCGAGAACACCGCGCGAGCCCTGGACTTTGACGGCGTCAGCGACAGCATTGAGATACCGGTCGATAGCGCCTTCGAATTGACCAACGACGTTACCTTCGAGGCCTGGATTAATACCAATACACTGACCGGCACCCAGCGCATCATCGGCAGCGACATCGATACCACCAACAACGGCATGAGCTTCGGCATCGAGAACGGCGGTCTGATCTTCACGACGCTCGGGGTCCAGGATTATGTGCTGTCGTCTGCGGCCTTGACCGCCGCCGGCCAAGCGCTGGTCGTCGGTCAATGGACTCACGTGGCGGCGACCATGGACGCCAACAACGACGTCACCTTCTATCTCAACGGCAGTGACGCCGGTACGATCACCGGCGCAGCGCCGGGCATCGTCAATAGCGACGACGCGATGCGTATCGGCGGCCGCAGCACAGACCATTTCTTTGACGGCCAAATCGCCGATGTGCGGGTTTGGGACGGCGCCCGCAGCGGCGTCGAAATTTCCGAAAACTTCTCAGGCTTCGTGCCGAACAATACCGACGGCCTGGTCGCTAATTGGCGCTTGAACGATACGGATCTGGGCACCGTCGCCGACGCTACCGGCGCCCACGATGCCAGCTTCGATACGGCTTATGCCGTCGATGGCGCGGCGCAGCGTCTTGACGCCGCCGCCAATGGCACGCCGCGTCAGGCTGACATCACGGCGCTCGACGACGGCGGCTATGTGGCGACCTGGAACTTCCTGAACGCAACGCCGATCGAATACCGGGTGTTCAATGCCGACGGCACGCCGCGCACTGGTGATTTGACGATTTCCGCCGAAGCCGGCCAGGAGCCCGGCACCTCGCATGTTTCGGGCTTGCCGGGCGGCGGCTTCGTTGTCGCTTGGAAAGAAAACTCCAACCAGGGCGACATCTTCGCCCAGACCTTCGATGCTTCAGGCGCTGCCGTCAGCGCCAAGGCCGCTGTCGCCACGGATACGACCCTCGAACAATCACCGCAGGTCTTCACACTGTCCGACGGTGGGTTCTTGGTGTCATGGTCGGGTGAAATTCCTGGCGGCGCCGGGCGTCACCTGCAGGGCCGCTTCTACAACGCCGACGGCACGGCGCGGGGCGAGGAAGTCGTGCTGGCCGGGCCTTCGGATATCCAGGACAGCGAATACAACGCCAGCTTCAAGGCGACCCCGGACGGCGGTTTCCTGGTCACTTGGCACGATCAGGTCACGGCGCCCGATCCCGACGAGAACAACATCATGGCGCGGCGCTTCGACGCCAGCGGTGAGGCGGGCGCCGAATTCCAGGTTAATACGGTCAGTCTGGACACTTCCTCCGATCCGGGCCTCGCGGTCATGGCGGACGGCAGCTACGCCGTCTCGTGGACATCTGACAGCAACATCTACGCCCAGGTCTTCGACGCCAGCGATACCATGGTCGGCAGCGAGTTCACGGTCTCCGATACGGCGGCCAACCTCATCAATTCCAACATTGAGCCGACGGAGAACGGCGGCTTCCTGATCACCTGGTTCGACGCCACGAACCGCGCCCTGCTGGCCCATGAATACAAGGCCGACGGCAGCTCGGCGGCGGCCGAATTCGAGGTCTTCTCGCCGATCCACGATTTCTCGACGCCGGACATGATGACCATCGACGGCGACATCTACGTCTCCTACATGCTCAACGCCGATGCGACGGTGCAGCTACAGAAACTTACCGCCGCCGGCCCGGACGCGGTGATCGATTCACCGACCCTGCTGGGCACCGACCTGCGGACCACGGAAGAAACCTCGATCAGCGGCACCGTCGAGGGCTTCGATCCGGACGGCGACGCCATGAGCTTCCAACTCATCGGCAGCGCCATCGACAACACGGCCACCGTGACCACGGAAACGACCACCGCGGCCGGCACCGATCAGGTCAACACGGTGACCCTGACTGGCGCGCCGGAGATTGGCGACACTTATTCGGTGACGGTTGATAGCAACACGGTCACCTACGCGGTTGAGCAGAACGGGCTGCTTCAGTTCGATGGGACCGACGACGCCGCCCTGACGACCGCGGCGCCGCTCACCCAGACCGACTCGGTCACCATTGAAGTCAGTTTCAAGTGGGATGGGACGAACACGACCACGAATGAAGCCATCGCGGGATGGGGCGATGGCACCGGTGGTAACGGGGTTTGGTTCGGCTTGGCGCCGTCGGGCGGCAAGCAATACCTGTTCGCGCATCTCAACGGCGTTGGCGGACTGAACACCGGCTATGAGGTGACGGCCGATACCTGGATCGACGCCGCCGTGACCCGCGATGCGGGCACCTGGAAGATTTACGCCGATGGGGTCGAAGTGCCGATCACGGCGGGCAGCACGACCGCCGCCCTGGTTATTCCGAGCTCCAACGAAAAGATCATCCTCGGCCATAACGGCGCAGGTAGCCAATACTTCGGCGGTACGTTGGATGACGTCAGAATTTGGGACGGCGCGCGGACGGTTGACGAAATTGCTGATAACCACGGCCTGCCGATCGATCCGGGCGCTGCAAACCTGCTCGCTGCCTACGACTTCAACGAGGCCAGCGGCGCGACGGCGACAAACATTTCCACCTATGCCAGCGCCGCCCCCGACGGCACCATCACCGGCGCGACACGCCAGTACGAAATTCCGACCGCCGTGGATATCCGCGACGGCTTGCTAGGTGCCATCAACGCTGATGCCACGGTCGGCGCCTTGGTCACCGCGTCCGAGGGCGGTGCCGACGGTGAGATCACTCTGACGGCGACGTCTTCGGTGACAGTGACGGCGTCCGCCGATGACATTTCCGCCGCCGACAACACGGCGGCACACGCGGAAGAAACCATTGCATCGATCGCGGCCCGGCATATTGACGGCTCGCTGACCTTCGACGGCACGGACGACAGTGTTGCGATTGCCTATGATTCCAGCCTTAACCCGACAAGCGCACTGACGCTGGAGGCCTGGATCAAGACCGATGTGACGAGTGGCGCAGTTTCCATCATCGAGACGCGGACGTCGGGCTCCGAGGGCTGGGGCCTGTTCGTTGATGACGGAAAATTACGCGGCGATCTTTTCGGGCCCGGTGCTTCTCCCAACGCCAACATTGTTGTCACCCGGAGCGATGAAATCATCGCCGACGACCAATGGCACCATGTTGCTTTCACCTACGATCAGGCAACGCCCAAACTGTACGTTGATGGGGTGGCCATTTCCACGACAGTCTCATTAACCCAAGCCACCGACACCAACAACAAGCTGGTGTCCACACCAAGCTCCGACATCCTCATCGGCGAGGACCCTCAAGGTTTCGCCGGAAACTTCGACGGCGAGATCGCCGATGTGCGCATCTGGTCGACGGCCCGGTCCGAGACGGAAATCGCCGATAACCTGGCCACGGTCTATTCCGGTGCGACGGCCGGCCTCGCCGCCAACTGGCACCTGGACGACGGCGAGGGCGTTGCCGTCAAGGACAGCGTCGGCACCAACGACGGCACGGCGACCAACTTCCCGGCGAACGAGACCTGGGAAACCGACGCCGGCTCGCTGACCTTTGATGGCACAGATGATTTCGTAGACTTAAGCTCCCATGCCGCGACCCTGTCGACGGGGACAGAGAGTTTCACCTATGAAGCCTGGATCAATACTGAAAATCCAGGTTCCGCGACCAACAAATACATCATGGGCATCGGGGGCTCCGGCAACGCCAGCCAATTCTTCGTTAACCACAGCACCGGAAAACTGACCTTCACGACCCCGACGTCGCCTGACTTAATCAGCACCACGGACGTCAACGATGGCCAGTGGCACCATGTCGCGGCGGTGTTCGACGGAACCGGCGGCAACGGCGCGCTCACGATCTATGTTGACGGTGTTTCCGAGGATAGCGATACGGCGACCGGCATTAATTTTGGAACGACCGACGCGTACATCGGCCAAAACCACGGCGGTGCTGCAGAATTTAACGGGAAAATCGCCGATGTACGGGTATGGGACGTGGCCCGCGACGGTACCGACATCGCCAACAATCTCCACACGGAATATGCCGGTGCGACCACGAACCTGCTGGGCAATTGGCATCTGAACGACGGTACCGGTTCGGTGGCGGCCGATAGTGTCGGCTCGCTTGATGGCACGCTGACGTCGTTCCCAGGCGACGGTTCGGAATGGTCTGATGAGACCTTCCGCCCGGGCAACGGCTCGCTGACCTTCGATGGCACCGACGACGGCGTGCAGATCGCCGCCCACGCCGACTTTGCCACCGGCGGCGGTAACTTCACCATCGAGGGGTGGATTAAGACCACCCAGACGACCCGAGGCGACATCTTCAGCTTCGGCGATGACCAGGTGTCCAACGACGGCGGCTTCTTCCAAGTCACGGCCGGCGGCAACCTCGAGTTCGATCTGTCCTTCGACGCCGGCGGGCCGGTGAGCGCCACCGCCGTCAACGACGGCGAATGGCACCACGTTGCCGTGGTCAACACCGGCGGATCCATGCAGCTTTATGTCGACGGTGCGACCTCGGGAACTGCCGTGGCCATGTCGCCGGCCATCGCTGCCGGCAACGCGGAAATTGGCCGCACCTTCAACACCGGCTTGAACCAGTTCGACGGTCAGATTGCCGACGTGCGGTTCTGGGATACCAACCGCGCGGCGGCCGACATCGCCGACAACATGTTCACCGAATACTCCGGCGCGACGACCAATCTGGTCAGCAACTGGCACCTGAACGATGGCACCGGTTCCGCGGCCGCCGACAGCGTCGGCGCGCACAGCGGCACGCTGGCTAACTTCCCGGGCAACGATACGGAATGGTCGGCCTCGACCTACCGTGCGCCGGAACATGTCAACGGGTCGCTGAGCTTCGACGGCATTGACGATTATGTCGATGCCGGTGCGGTTGCGGCACTTGGCATCGCCGATTTCACTATTGAGGCCTGGATTAATCCCACTGCCTTGCCGGACAGCGCCGAACTTCTCCACATGATTGCTCACAACCGGTCTAGCGATGGCAACGAGGGATACTTCCTGGCCATTCGTGATGACGGCACGTTAAGGCTGTTCATGGCCGATGATAACGGCGGCGGGACCAGCATTGAAATCATTAGCGCCGGCACCGTCAAACTCGACCAATGGCAGCATGTGGCGGTCAGCGTCGACCGCGACGGCAATGCGACGTTCGTCATCGACGGTGCCGCCGAGACCGGCCAAGACGTCAGCGCCCTCAACGGTCTCGACATCACCAATAACGCTGTCGGTCCCTTCGAAATCGGCACTCAGGGGCCGGGCGATCTCGATCTTGCCCGTACCTTCGAAGGGGAAATCGCCGACCTGCGCCTGTGGGATACGGCCCGTTTGCCCGCCGACATCACCGAAAACCTGCACACGGCCTATTCCGGCACCACCACCAATCTGATCAACAACTGGCACCTGGACGACGGCACCGGCACGACGGCCACGGACAGTGTCGGGTCCAACAACGGCACGCTGACCAACTTCGTTGATCCGGACTGGAACACCATTGGCAGTGCGCTCTCCTTCGACGGTACCGATGATTACGTTCTCGTCGCCGACAACGCCGCGCTCGACATCACCAGCGATTTGAGCATTGAGGCGTGGATCAGACCGACGGACTTCACCAACAACCAGGCCATCGTCTCGAAGTGGGAAGTCGGCCACTTCGCCTACCTCATGCGGGTCGAGAACGGTGGCGACACATTGCTCCTGAGTTTGCACGACGGGACAACGGAAACCGAGAGCCGGTTCACGGGCCTTGGCTTGGAGCTCAGTGAGTGGGCGCATCTAGCGGTCGTTTTCGATGATACGGCGGACACCGTGACGCTTTATCAAAACGGCGTCCAAGTCGGTACGCCACAGACCGTCACCCATGGGATTAATGCCGCGTCGGCATCCGACATTAGTATCGGCGCACGGTTCGCCGCCGCTACCGCCAACGACCCCTTCGAAGGCGAGATGGCCGATGTGCGCATCTGGAACACCGCCCGCTCGGCCGACGATATCGCCGACAACTTGCACACGGTCTATTCCGGCACGGAACCGGGGTTGGCTGGCAACTGGCATCTGGACGACGCAAGCGGCGCCACGGCCGCCGACAGCGTCGGATCCCCGGCCCTGCAGGTCACCGACGATTTCGAAGACGGTACCATCGACACGGCCAAGTGGACGATCGCCGATTCCAGCCAATCAGGTAATTCGGTTGCCGAAAGCGGTGGCGGCGCCGTCATCACTGGCCGCGGCTACCTGGTTTCAGCCGACGAATTCGAACCGACCACCGGGACCCCGTTGACGATCACCGGCACCTTCACAATGAATGGATCGTCGGAAGTCCTGCACATCGCGACGCGTTCCGACGGCGTGCCGGACCCGGCACATACCGGCACCCTGACCAATGGCATGGTCTTCAGGGTGACTACGGGCGCCGACAACGTGTCCGTCAGCAAATTTATCGACGGCTCAAGCACGGCGCTCACGGGCGCGACCACGACCCCGATAACCGGGCTGACCATAGCGCTGAATACGGAATACACCTTCACCGCAACCGACGACGGCAATAATGTATCGTTCTCGATTACCGATGGTACCGATACGACAACGATCAACGCATCCGACTCCGTTGCTTTCGCCGAAAATCACGTCAGCATCAACAACAAACAAGGCTCGTTATTGTCGACGACTTTCGAAGACCTGACCATTTCACGGGCCAGTGATATCGTCGACGGCACCCTGAACGGCTTCACCGACGGCTCGGAGACCTGGACCAACGGGTTCAATCTTCAGACCGGCACCGTCGGCATCGCCGGCACGGCGGAGGTCGGCGACAGCTACACGGTCACCATCGACGGCAACGATGTCACCTACACGGTCAGTTCCGTCGCCAGCGCGTCATCACTGTCCTTCGACGGTGTTGATGACTATGTCCGGGTCCCTGATGACAACTCTCTGGATATCACCAACGTCTTCACCATCGAATTTTGGATGGACCCGAACCAATCAGGGGTCATCAACGATTACGTTTTGTCGAAGGGCGATAGCGGCAACGATAGTTTCGGCATTCTCCATGGCTATTCGCCAGGCGATCAGGTTGAGCTTTATTCCACCAGCTATACCGGCACCAACCCGCGCACCAACAGCGGCATCGATATTGACACGGACGGCTGGCAACACATCGCCTATAGCTACGACGGCACCACCCTGAAAGGCTACAAGGACGGCGTCGAAGTCGTTTCCGAGACCACGACATTCGCCTTTAACGTCAGCACGGAAGATCTGATTTTCGGTGGCCGCGAGCCCTTTACGGAATGGGCCTTCGACGGCGGCCTCGACGATATCCGTATCTGGGATGTGGCGCGCACGGGTGCGGAGATCGCCGCCAACAAAGACGTCAAGCTGGACGGCACGGAAACCGGGCTGCAGGGCAACTGGACCTTCGATGAAGGGACGGGGACGACAGCGGCGGACAACACCGCCAACAACAACGACGGCACGCTCTCAACATCCGGCAGCGGCGTCCCGGCCTGGTCCGAAGACGTGGCTTATCAGACGACGTTGGCCGATATCCGCGATGGCCTGGTAGACGCCATCAATGCCGATGGCACGGTCAACGGCGACGTCACCGCGTCGGCAGGCACGGGCGATGGCGACGTCACCATCACCGCCAAGTTGCCGGGAACGACCTTCACGCTCGACGCGTCGGCCACCGACGTCGGCACGCAGACCAACAATTCGGGCGACAACACGGCGACGGTGACGTTGGATACCACCTTCATCGCCGACGTGGCGCAGGTCGATGTGCTGACGCTGGACGGCGGGGTCGGTTTGGGCGACACCTTCACCGTCACCATCGACGGCAGCGATGTCAGCTACGTGGTCCAGGCATCCGATGCGACCCTCGCCGATATCCGCGACGGCCTGATCAACGAAATCAATACGGACGGCACGGTCGGCAGTATCGTCACGGCGTCCATCGGATCGGCGGACGGCAAGATTGATATCACCGCCGACGTGGCAACGGCGCCGTTTATGTCTTCTGCCTCAATGGTCGATGTCAACGGCCACACGGGCAACGGCTCAATCACCGTGCAGGCGGACGGCAGCTTTGAATACACGCCGGACACCGACTTCGTCGGCACCGACAGCTTCGACGTCGAGGTCGCCGACGGCTCCACCTCGATCCCGGCGACCAGCACGCTGAGCTTCGACGGTACCGATGATTCGGTCGACATCAGCGGCGGCGCCGTCAATTCCGGCGCCAACGATTTCACCTGGGAAGCCTGGATCTTTGTCGACAGCCTTCCCCTCGCCGCCGCCGGAACCGTTCTCTCCATCGGATCCCAAGCGAACAACGAGCGGGGCGATCTTCGGATCGACACGGACGGCACCGTCCAGGTCGCCACCTTCGGACCGGACTCGCCGGCGGAATCGGCCGGCACCTTGTCGGCCGGTCAGTGGCACCACGTGGCCGCCGTCTACGACGGTACGGCCGACACGGTGCAATTTTATATCGACGGCACCGCGAGCGGCAGCCCCGAGGCGCAAACACTCAATCTGACCGGCACTTCGGCGGCAATCGGCCATGTGCCTGCTGGTGGGCTTCTGCCGTTCGACGGCAAGATCGCCGACGTCCGTGTCTGGGACGGCCAGCGGACCGCCGATGAGATCGCCGACAACAAGGACATCCGGCTGGACGGCGATGAGGCCGGCCTGATCGGATACTACGAGCTTGATGGCGACGCCACAGATTCGGCCGGTTCGAACGACGGCACCGTCAGCGGCGCAACTTTCGCCGTCGACGCCGATCCGGCGATTGTCGCCGCGCCGGTGCCCAACGCCACCGTCCAGACGATCACCGTCACCGTCGACAACATCAACGACGCGCCGGACGCGGAAGGCTCCATCCTGCGCACGTCGACGCTGCAGTTCGACGGGGTGGATGATGTTGTCCGCATCGCCGACGATCCGGCGTTCAGCGGTGTGACGGGACTAACGATCGAGGCATGGGCGCTGACACATGCCGCCGGGACGGCACAGCAAAATCTCGTCTCCAAATGGGATGTTGCCGACAAGGGTTACGATCTGTTGCTCAAAACGGACGGTGAGCTGCGGTTCGTGATCAGTTCTAACGGTGCCGACAGCCATACCTTCGATACCGGCGTTTTCCCGTCAAATGATACCTGGAACCACTACGCGGTCAGCTTCGACGACGCGAACGACACGTTGCAAATTTATCTCAACGGCGAGCCCGTTGGAATCGAGCACACCTATACTGGAACGATCAACGCCACCAGCGCAGATGTGATTATCGGCGGCCGACACGACACGGGTGGAGATTGGCAGGGTCAAATTGACGAGGTCCGCATCTGGGATGCGCCGCGCTCCGCCCAGGAAGTCGCCGACAATCATCAGTTCCTGGTCACCAATCCGAGCCTTGAGACGAACCTGCAGGGTTACTGGCGTTTCGATGAGATCGCCGACGACGGCAGCGTCGTCAACCGGGCCGGCTTCGCCGATGGCGACACGGCACGGCATTTACAAGAGTCGCTTTCCTTCGACGGCACCGATGATTTCGTCGATTTGGACGCCGCCGCGGCGTCGATGACAGCTGGGTCACCAAGCTTCACCTACGAAGCCTGGGTCTTGGCGGATGCATCGAATACGGGCCGCATGCAAATTCTGCACGTCGGCGACAACACCGCGACCGATGATTCGCTGTCGCTCTTTATCGAAGGCGGCGTGCTGAAGGCGGACACGACGAATGTTGCCGGCCCTGTCGGCACCACCAACGTGTTGGGCGAATGGCACCACGTTGCCGTCACCTACGACAACAACCTCGGCTCCGACAACATGACCATTTATGTCGACGGCGTTGCCGAGGCCAGCGCGACCATGTCGCCGGCCCTTGCCGGCTCGGTGCGGGCCAACATTGGTTCCCTCGAAGCCAACGGCGGGCTGCATTATCATCACTTCGAGGGCCAGATCGCCGACGTCCGGGTCTGGGACGATGTGCGTTCCACCTCCGACATAGCCGACAACATGACGACGGTTTACGACAACACCAACGCGCCGACGGAGTTGGTCGCCAACTGGCACCTGGATGACGGCGCCGGGGCCACGGCCTCCGATAGTGTCGGCTCCATTGACGGTACGGTCGTCAACCAAATTTCGGTCACTCAAGAGGGCCCGCCGCTGGATCCCACTGCGGACGCGGCAACATTCGATGGCACCGCCTTCCTTAACGCGGATGACGCCGCCGAGAAATCGGCGGTCGCGACCGGTAACGGCAGTTTCACCCACGAGGCCTGGATCAGAGCCGATGCGGTTCCGGCCAATTCTTCGGAAATCATCTCCGTCGGCAACAGCTCCGTTTATTCAAGGTTCGGTGTCGATACAGACGGTCATCTGATCGGCGGCACAGGTTCCGGTGCCTCCGTGACCGGCTCCACAAACCTTATCGACGGTGAATGGCACCATGTGGCCATGGTGTTCGACAACGACAAGAACGTTGACAACTCCAACAACACGTATGCCGGCGAGGGCGCGCTCCGCATCTACGTTGACGGCGTCGAGGAAGACGCGGTCGATTTCACCGGTGTATTTAACGTTCCAGACGGCCTGAGAATAGGCGGTGGTCTGAACGGTCAGAATTACTGGAATTTCGCCGGCGAAATCGCCGATGCCCGAATTTGGGATGATGTCCGCACCCAGCCCGAGCTTGCGGCCAACAAGGATGCCCGGTTGAACGGCGATGAAGCCAACCTGCTTGGCTACTTCAAGCTGGACGGCGACGCCACCGACAGCCTTTCCGGATCCTCTGGTGAACTTGTAGTCCAAGTAGCGAATACACCGGCCGCCGTCACCGGGTCCAACACGGTCGGTTACCTCGACGCCGAAACCACCAACCTGCTCTACAATGCCGCCGAGAATTCGTGGGTCGACAACGCCGCGCAGTTGGGCGACGGCGCGCCGAACAACGTGGCGGCGCCGGTGCTGAACTTCGACGGCACGGGCGACAATGTGAACCTCGGTACCAGCGGCGATCTGTCGACGGGTACCGGCGACTTCACCTATGAAGGCTGGATCAGGACGGAATCGGCGTCGGCGACCGCCGAATTCATTACCTTCGTTGGCAGCACGCCGAACAATAACGGCGTTGCCCTCTATCTTGAACAGGGCCGCGTCGTATTTAACGACACAGGCGGCACGCAAGGCTTGTTCCGGACCAACGCGACGGTCAACGACGGCGAATGGCACCATGTGGCGGTCACGGCAGACAGCACCGCCAACCAACTGCAGGTTTTGATCGACGGTGCGGTTCAGGCCGGTGATGTTTGGGATAACACCAACTTCCTGATCACCGACACGCCGATCACCAACGACACCACGACCTTCACCTACGACCCGAACGTCACCGGCACGGAGGCCTGGGTCGGCGCGACGGCGGGCGGGGCGGGCTTCAATTTCAACGGCGACATCGCCGACATGCGGTACTGGAGCACGGTCCGCACGGAAGCCGAAATTGCCGCCGCCAAGGATAGTCCGCTCGCCGGCGACGAAACCGGCCTGCTCGGCTACTACAAGCTCGACGGCAACGCCACGGACAGCACGGCCAACGCCAACGACGGCACCATCACCGGGGCGACGTTCAATGATGCGACGCCGCTGCAACTCGGCCCGAACGTGCAGCGCTCGGTAGACTTCAACGGCACCACCGATTACCTCGACGTCAGCAACAACGACGCCTTCGACACGGACACCGGGTCGTTCACCTACGAGGCCTGGATCAACTTCGACGCGGCGACGGCGACAAACCAGCAGATCGTGTTCGTCGACGGCGGCGACGCGGTCAACGACCAGTTGCTCCTCTATCTGAACACCTCGGGTCAGCTGACGTTCGATCTCCAGAACGCCGTCGGCCCGTCCGGGGGCGGCGACATCCGGGGCGCTTGGCACCATGTCGCCGTCGCGCACGACAGTTCTATCGCCGCCAGCAATCCCAATACTTTCATCTATGTGGACGGCGTCGAAGTCGGGTCCCAATACCTGCTGCCGAATCTCGGCACCGTCACCGAAGTTAACTTCGGCGCCGGCGACACCGGTGCGTCGGTCGTTAACCATATCAACGGCCAGATGGCCGACATCCGGGCCTGGAACGTGGCGCGCACGGACGATGAGATCGAAAGCGCCATGCGCGAGCATATCCCGGCCGATTTGGAAGGCCTGATCGCTAACTACCGCCTCGATGACGAGGCGTCGGGGCCGGCGACCTACGTCCAGGACGCCACCACCAACACCTACGCGACGGTCATCGGCACGCCGACCTTCGTCGATAGCACGCCGCAGATCCTCACCGGCACCGTCGGCACCTTGGAAGACACGGCGGTGACCGGCAAGATCATCGCCACCGACGTCGAAGGCGACGAGTTGACCTTCTACGTTGCCCAGGGCGACGACCAGCCCGATCACGGCGATCTGACGATCAACGAAGACGGCGAATATTTCTACGACCCGGATGCCGACTTCAGCGGCTCCGACAGCTTCACCGTATCCGTCTATGACACCAACGGCGCGACCAGCACCAAGACGATCACCGTTTCCGTCGCCGCGATCCCGGACGATCCGAACATCCTCGGCGCCACGGCGACCGGCGGGCGGCTGCAGTTGGACGGCGTTGACGATAAGGTGACGGTCGATGATACGGGCAACTTCCTGGACGTGGACCCGGGCAACGGGTCATTCACGGTCGAGGCCTGGATCAACCTGGCCGATGTATCCGGCGGCACCAACCATCCGATCCTCGACAAGGGTTTAGGCGACGACACGACGAATTTCCGGCTCTACGTGCTGGACGGCAAGCTCGGCATCTATTCCGACGCCGCCGGCGGCGATGTGGCGCTGAGCCCGACCGCCAACATCACGGCTGACACCTGGCATCACGTCGCCGCCGAATACGGCAGCGCCGGCGGCGGCATGGTGACGCTGTTCGTCGATGGCCAGGAAGTCCACAGCGAAGCCTGGGACGCCGGCGCCATCAACGACGGCCCGCTGACCATCGGCGCCGACCTCAACGGCGAACATCTGGAAGGCCAGATCGACGAGGTTCGCATCTGGCAGCCGGGCCGCGGCGCCGATCACATCGAAGCCAACTATGATCATCCCATTGATGACCCGACCGGCGACTCGAGCCTTGTCGGCTACTGGGACTTCAATGACGTCGATACCACCACCAGCACCACGCCTGATTTGTCCGCCAGCGCCAACTCGGGGCAGCTTGGATTCGGCAACGGACCGCCGTCCAACCCGGACGGCAGCTATGCCAGCTTTGACGGCGATGGCGATCGGATTGACATCAGAGACACCGGCGCTCCCCAATCATCGAGTTCCTTCACTGTGGAAACCTGGTTCCGCGCCGATTCCGCCGCTGCGCAGCACGGCGGCAACGAAGGCCTTGCCGCATTGGGCGCTTGGTGGGGGGCCGATACGGCCCGGCTGTACCTGAATAGCAGTGGCCAGTTGGTTGCCGAGGCGAGGAATACAAATACGCTGGTGGGCACCGACAACTTGAAGGACGACGAGTGGCACCATGTCGCCATGACGGTGGAGACCGGCACGGACGGCATGAAACTCTATATCGACGGCGAGTTTGCCGGCGAGCGGGACTTTGTCACGCCAACGTCGCCCCTCAACATTCCGCTCATCATTGGCGATTCGGTTGGCACGTACAGCACTCTCGTGCAGGAATTTAACGGCGATATCGCCGATACCCGAGTATGGACGGATGTCCGCACGCCGACGGAAATCTCCGACAATATGTCCGCGCAACTTGCCGGGAATGAAACGGATCTGGTCAGCTACTTTAAGCTCGATGGAGATGCCGACGATTCACAATCGAACTTCCCGACCCCAGTCGTCGTCAGCAACGTCATCGACGCGACCTTCGCGGACGCCGATCCGTCGTCTTATTTGGGCGTTCCGCAGGTCCTCGGTCCGAACACGGTCCGCGCCATGGAATTCAACAGCACCGACGACGGCGTTCAGCTGGACAATACGTCGGGCGCTCTGGACCCGGCCAGCTGGACCATCGAGGCCTGGGTCCAGCCGGACTTCACCGATACCAACGCGCACCGTATCGTCACCCTTGATTCGACAACCGACGCCACCGCTGCATATTCGCTGCGGTTCAACAATGGCGTCGCCCAGATTGCAACCAATGACAGTGTCGGGTTCTCCAGCGTCAACGGCGCCGAAACGCTCACCGACGGCCAGTGGCACCACCTCTCGGCGACCTTCGATGGCGACACCAACACCTTGAAGCTCTATGTCGACGGTCAGCTTCAAGGGTCCGCGGTGACCAATGGCGCCCTGTTGCCCGGGGACAACGAGGTGTTCATCGGGCGCCACGATTCAACCCATGCCGATTCCTGGGCAGGTGCCATTGCCGATGTGCGGATTTGGGATATTGTCCGCACCGACACCGAGATCAACGCCAACTTGAACAACTTCATCGATCCGGCCACCGACGGTCTGCTCGGCAATTGGCGCCTCGACGACGCCGGCGACGGCACGGCGACGACCGCCAAGGACGCGACGATCAATGATCTGAACGGTACCATCGCCGGTGATCCCGCCTACGTCACCAACACGGCCGACATCACCGCGACCACGGTGACGACGACGGAAGACATTCCGCTGAAGGGCAGCGTCATTGCCGAGGACCCGGACGGCGGCACCATAACGTTTGCCGTCACCACGACCACCGCGAACGGCGACCTGACGTTCGATACGGCGAGCGGCGCCTACGTCTACGAGCCGGACAGCAACTTCTCCGGCACCGACAGCTTCACCATCGACGTGACCACGTCGGGCGGCGGCTCGGCGACCCAGACCATCACCGTCAACGTCGATCCGGGCAATGACGCGCCGGAGGCCTATGCGACGACGGTGGGCACGGCGCTGCAGTTCGATGGTGTCGACGATGTGGTGACGATTGCCGACAACACCCTCTTAGACGGCACCAACGGTTTGACCCTCGAAGCCTGGGCGATGCTGCCCGACGCCAGTATCGGGACGGCCCAATCCCTGATCAGCAAGTGGGACAGCACGGCAAACGACAGGGGCTACACCCTCTACGTCGGCGCCACCGGTAATGTGGTTGTCAGCACCAGCGCCGACGGCACGTCGTTCCAGACATTTGATACCGGGGTCGCCGTCACGGACGGCACCTGGAACCATTTCGCGGTCAGCATCGATGGCGAAGCCTATACCTTGCAGGTGTATCTAAACGGCGAGGCCATTGGCGGCAACCAACCCTTTAATGGACCGCTGTTTGCCCACGACGTGGATGTCGCCATCGGCGGTCTGCAGGCACAGGGCTCGTCCTACCTGGCCGGCGAGATCGCCGACGTCCGTATCTACGACGATGCCCGGACCGCCGATGAGATTCGCGCCGATATGGGTGGCGATGTGCCCGAGACACCGGCGGATGAGAACCTGCAGGTCCACTTCGACTTCGCGCCGGCGAACATCGTCAACGGCGATGTCGTTAATCAGGGAGCGCTCGCCAGCGCCGGCGACGCCGAGGTCGGTGACGGCACGGACCTCGACCCGTCGGCCGGATACGCCACGTTCGACGGTGACGGCGACCATATCATTTCAACGTCAACGGAAACGCTTAGCGGCGGCAGCACCTTCCAAGCGTGGATACGTACCGATTCAACAGGCGCGATGGGGATCATCGCCAACGAGGATACGGGCGATATCGTCTCCTTGACCATGAACAATGGGATCATCCAGGGCACCGCTAGGGGCGGCGGCAACATTACGCTTATCGAGGGCCAAACAATCGTCAGCGACGGTGAATGGCATCACGTCGCGATGACGTTCCATGCGGCGACCAACGATATGAGCCTTTATGTGGATGGCGTTGTCGATGCTGATTGGACTGGTTCGGGCAGTTCCACCGTCGGAACAACTCCCAGCTTCGACCAGCACATCAGCACCATCACAATTGACGATAAGCTACTGGTCGGCACGAACCACGATAAATCCAATGACTTCGATGGCGATATCGCGGAGGTGAGTGTTTGGTCCGATGCCCGCGACTCGGGGACGATTGCCAACGATTATACGACCCAGCCCGCAAGCAACGCGTCCGGTCTGAAGCTCTATCTGCCGCTGGACGGCGACGCCGATGACGCGTCTGCCATTAACAACGACGGCATCATTTTTGGCGATGTTGCGCTCGTCAACGCCTCGCCCGACCTCATCCCGTCGTTCGGCCAGGCCATGGACTTCGACGGTACGGATGACGCCATCCGCATCGCCGACGATCCGGCCTTGGACGGGTCGTCGGGCATGACCCTTGAGGTCTGGGCGCAAACGGATGATTTCTCGCCGGCACTCCCGCAAACGCTCTTTGCGAAATGGGACGCGAACACGGCCGGCGAAAAGGGATATCTCTTCTTTATCGGGAATTCCGGCGAACTGCGCTTCGCGATGACCGAGGACGGCGCGACGGATCAGCTGTTCACCACTGGTGTGACAGTGCCGGCGGGGTCTTGGAACCACTATGCGGCCAGCGTCGATGACGTTACCAAGAAGATCCAGATGTACATCAACGGTGAGGCCGTTGGAGCGGAGCATACGTTTACAGGTTCCATTCACGCCACGGACGTCGATCTAGCCATCGGCGCGGTTGCGGATCAGGACGTGTCCTATTGGGATGGCCAGATGGCCGACGCCCGGGTTTGGAGCACAGCGCGTTCGTCGGCCGAAATCGCCGACAATATGCAGGCAGAATTGAGCGGTGGCGAAGCGGATCTGGCCGGCCTTTGGCGCCTCGACCAGTCGGACGGCGCGCGGGTCGAAGATATTGCCGGCGGCAACGACGGCACCTTCGAAAGTGCCGGCAGCGAGGCAACGCCAACGTTCACCGACACCAACCCGTTCACGGTGGCCGAAGACACTGTTCTGCACGGCACGGTCAACGCCACCGACGCCGACGGGACGACCGCGTTTACCTTCACGGTCAATGCCGAGGCCGCCTACGGCACGGTCAGCGTTGATGAGACCACCGGTGCCTGGACCTACACGCCGGACGAAAACACCAACGGCGCCGACAGCTTCGATATCCGCGTCGCCGATTTTGACGGCGGCTATACGGTCGAGACCGTCGACGTCAACGTCTTGGCGATCAACGACGTGCCGGAAATGGTTGGCGTCACGAATAGCGGCACGCGGCTGCAGTTCGACGGGGCCGATGACTTTGTCAGCCTCGACGGCCTGCCGACCGCGATGACGGCGATCACCATCGAGGCCTGGGTCAAGCCGACCGGTTCGGGCAATTATTCGATCTTCGCCAAAGGCAACCCCGACAGCGGCACTAATTCCACGCTTTTCAACATCAACGGCGGGACGCTGGAATTCCAGCCGGATGGCCATGAGTTCTCGGCGACTGACGGATCCCAGGCGACCATTTCAAGCGACGCCTGGAGCCACGTTGCGGCGACCTACGACGGCACCACGATCAAGCTTTATGTCAACGGCCAGCTCGATTCGACGCAGGAACTCACGGGTTCCATCGCGACGTCGGCGACCGCCGCCATCGGCAATCAGAACGGCACCGGCGACGGCGGACTTCAGGACCTGTTCAAGGGTGAGATGGACGAGGTTCGGCTGTGGGATACGGTGCGCAGCGACGCGGAAATCGCCGAGAACTACCAGCTTCGCCTGCAAAACCCGGCCGCTGAAACCGGTCTGGAGGGCTACTGGCAGTTCGACGACATCAGCGACACCACCGGCGTCGCCGCCGATCTGTCGGGCAACGGCAACGACGCCCAGGTCGGCCAGGGCGCGCCGGTCGAGCCGTTTGCCGCTGTGCTCAGCCTCGACGGCACCGACGACTATGTCGATCTGCCGGACCTGGATACGGGCGGCACGCTCGATACCTTCACCATGGAAACCTGGGTCAACTTCGACAACCTGCCGACGGTGTCGGGTGTCGCCGGGCGTCAGCAGTTATTTGCCACGGATGGCGACAACGGCATCCGCTGGTATCTGGAATATAATTCCTCGGTCGATGAAGTCCGCATGTTCGTCTCATCGGGTGGCGGCGCGCATTCCTTCTCGACCCTCGATCTGAAGGGCTCCGAGGGCACGTGGCAGCACTTGGCGATCAGTGTCGATACAATCAACAACGAAGTCCTGGCCTACGTCGACGGGGTAGAGCAAGGTTCCAATATCTCGCCCATCAGCGGCGTCAATCTGGGCCCGGCGGCGATCGGCGGCCACGGCGACGCGCCGGATGAATTCCTGGATGCCAGCCTGTCCGACTTCCGCATCTGGGATACGGTGCGCACACCCAGTGAGATTGCCGCCAACCAGGCAACGCGTCTTGATGGTGACGAAGCCGGCCTGATCGGGTATTGGGAACTGAGCAGCGACGCCGTCGACAGCACGGCCAGCAACAACGACGGCACGCTGACGGGAGGTGTCGACTTCGTCAGTTCGACGCCGATGCCGCTGCCCGAAACAACCGCCCGCGGCGTTGATTTCAGCGGCGGCAGCAATTACATCGACATCTCCAACGCCCCGGTCCTGGCGACCGGCACCGGCGACTTCACCTACGAAGCCTGGATCACCGCCGACTTCAACGAAGGCACCCAGACGATCCTGTCCGTGGGTTCGACGAGCACCAACGATGGCGCGACCCTGAAGCTCGATTCCACGGGCAAGCTGACCATCGACGTTCACGGCGCGGCGTCCGACGCCGGCACGGATAACATCGCCGACAGCCAGTGGCACCATGTCGCCGTGGTCAAGTCTGGCGACGACTACCAGCTTTATGTGGACGGCGTCGCCGACGGTTCCCTGGCCAGCCTCGGCAGCCTCGACATGACCGGCACCCAGGCGTTGATCGGTGAAAGCCTTGACGGCAGCCAGACTTTCAATGGCCAGATCGCTGACGTCCGGATTTGGGACACGGCGCGCACAGAAGACGAAATTTTCGATAACCTCATGAACTTCGTGCCGTCCGATAGCGACAACCTGATCGCCAACTTCCGCCTTGATGATCTGGGCAGCGGCGTGATCACCGGCGCCAATATCAGCGACGCCACCGGCAACATCACCAGCGGCATCTCCATTCCGGATGGCAGTCCAACCTTCGCCACCAACACGCCGGCAATCCTCACCGCGCCGGCCCATTATATCTCGGATGATTTCAACGACGGCGTCATCGGCTCGGTCTGGAACGTCATCGGCAACCAGTCGGCGGTGACGGAGGCCAACGGCGCGTTGACCTTCGACGCGACGTTCCCCGCGACGTCGGTGGTCACCCGCGACGAAATGCCGCCGAGTGCCGATACGCCGGTGACCATCTCCGGGCGCATGACGATTACCACGTCCGACGACATGCTGATTTGGACCCGCGCCGAAGGCACGACATATGTCGGACAGCACGGCATCCGCTTCCGGATCAATGAAAGCCAGGACAGGCTGGAGATCGATCACCTCAGCGACGCTGGCAGCCCAACGATTACCGCCGATGTGGCGTTCACGGTCAACGACGGCGACGTCTTCGACTTCGCCATCTCGGACGACGGCACCAACGTGTCGATGACCGTCACCGAGGTCGGCAACCCGTCCAACACGGCGACGATCAGCGGCACCGATACCACCGTCTTCGACACCAACCATGTCACCGTCTACACCAACGGCGACATTGCCTTCGATAGCCTGGACGTCATTCAGACACCCACCGACGCCATCCAAGTGACGGAAGACACGGCGCTGCGCGGCACGGTCGAAGGCACCGACGTCGAAGGCGATCCGATCGGCTTCACCATCCTCAGCGGCGATCAGCCGGGCCACGGCACCGTCACCATTGACAACGAGACGGGTGAATACGAATACACCCCGGACGCCGATTTCTGGGGCGCCGACGCCTTTACCGTGACGGTGAATGACGACAATGGGGCCTTCTCCAGCGCCACCATCGCCGTCAATGTCAAAGCGCAGAACGACAGTTCGGAAATCAACGGCGCGCCGTTCGCCCGCGGCACCCTGCAGTTCGATGGGGTGGATGATTTCGTCGATACCGGCGAAGACCCGCTTTCCGGCGTCACCAATAACCTCACCATCGAAGCCTGGATCCGGCCCGATGACCTGTCGAGTATCCAGACCATCGTCGCCACCGATCAGCAACCGGGCGCCGCCACCGATGGTATCAGCCTCGGATTGCAGGGCGACGGACTGCTGTTCCGCACGATCAACGGGCAGAATTATCAACTCTCGGCGGCCCAATTGGCTGATGCCGGCGTGCCCTTGCAGGCTGGCGAATGGCAGCACCTTGCCGTCAGCATGGATTCCAACAACGACGCCTCGTTCTACGTTGACGGCAAATTTGTGGGTGAGGTTGCTGGCTCCTTCCCGGTCAGCGCCACCTCCGGCGATCCGCTGATCATCGGCACCGTGATCAATAGCGCAGGCACTAAAATCGAACAGTTCGGTGGCGAGATTGACGAGGTCCGCGTCTGGGATACGGTCCGCACGGCAGACGACATCGCCGCCAGTTACAACCAGCGCATCGAGGACCCGACCCAGGAAGCCAATCTGCAGGGTTACTGGCGCTTCGACGATATCCTCGACGACGGCACGACGCCGAACCTGGCGGACGCCAAGGACGCGGATGTGGCGGCGCATGTGTCCAATTCCTTGCTGTTCGACGGCACCGACGATTACGTCGAAATCGCCCATGATGCGGCGCTCGCGCCAGCCACCTGGACCATCGAGGGTTGGTTCCAGACCACCCACACGGGGACGGCGAATAGTGATACCGGGCGTATCGTTTCGAAGATTTCCGACACCGGTTGGGGCGCTTATTCACTGTATGTCTATGACGGCAAAGCCTACGTGCAGACGAATACAGACAGCGACACCAACTACACCGCCGGCTCGATCGTGGACGTCAACGACGGGAACTGGCACCATGCGACGGGCGTTTACGACGGTTCGACCATCAAACTTTATGTCGATGGTGAATTGCAATCGACGACCAACGTTACCGGGACCATCGACTACGGCTCTCAATCGGTGAACATCGGCCGCAGTTACGACCCGGTCAACGGCAGCACCCAGTTCTTCGATGGCAATCTCGGCGACATTCGGATTTGGGGTGAGGCCCGCAGTGCCGAAGACATCGTCGCCAACCTGACGACCGAATACGACGCCACCAACGCGCCGGCCGATCTGGTATCCAACTGGCACCTGGACGACGGCGCCGGTGCATCGGCCCATGACAGTGTCGGCACCAACGACGGCATCGTCACTGGGATGACCGTAGGCTCGGAAACCTGGGTCCACGGCGCGGAAGTGGTACATGGATCTCCGATGGATGCATTCACTTCTGGGCTCTCCTTCGACGGGACGGACGATTACGTCGATCTCGGGACGCCGGGAACGCTGAACACAGGCACTGGCGCTTTCACGTGGGAATCCTGGGTGCAGACAACCGACAGCAGTGCCGGCCCAATCCTCACGATTGGCCAATATACGCCGGGCGGTCCGAGTCCCGGTGCATTGATTATGATTTCTGGCGGTCTTTTACGGTTCGATAATACCGGTACCGATTCCTTGTTGGGAACAACCGCGCTTGATGACGGTGACTGGCATCACGTTGCAGCCACTTATAATGGTGCAGGAACGGTCAAAATTTATGTGGATGGAGATCTTGAAGGAACCAAGGCGCAATCACCGGACCTCAGTAACGTGGAAGCCTTTATCGGCCGTGATTACAGCAATGGTGGATCACCTCCGTTCCATGGACAAATCGCGGATGTAAGGGTTTGGAACGTCGAGCGCACCGCGCAAGAAATCCTGGACAATCAAACGACCGAATACGAGGCCGGTAGCGCGCCGACAGAATTGCTGGCCAACTGGAAGCTCAATGAGGGAACAGGAACTGTCGCCGCTGACGCTATCGGCACGCACGATGGAACACTTACAGGTGGGGCCACATGGGTGGCGGAATTGTCGCCGCTGCCCATCGGCGAAGCCACCGCCGCCGCTTTCGACTTCGACGGCACTGCGACCAGCGAAATCACGGTGCCTTACGATGCCTCGCTGGCAATCACCGGCGATCTGACCGTGGAAGGCTGGATCAAGCTCGATACCTTGGCCAGCACCGCGCACATCGCTTCCTTCGGCGGCGTCCCGGACCCCAGCGACGTCGAAGCCAACAACGTCCTCTACAACCTGGAAGTCGGGACCGACGGGTCTCTGCTGGCCTTCCATGAAACCGGCGCCGGGCCGAACAACAACGTCGTCTACAAGACCGCCGCGGGCGTGGTCGGCACCGGTGAATGGGCGCACGTGGCGGCGGTCAGGACCATCGGCGACACACCGCCCTACAAGATTTACCTGAACGGCGCCGAATTGGCGCTGACGGATGCCAGCCAGACCACCGGCAATCCCAGCGGCGGCACGGACTCGAGCCTGCATCTTGGCCATCTCGACCAGACCAATGACTTCGACGGCCTGATGGCCGACATCCGCATCTGGGATGTCGCCCGCACGGGTGACGAAATCCGCGAACAGATGATGGAACCGGTGCCGGGCGACAGCCCGAACCTGGCCGCCAACTATCGCGGTGATGCGGTCGATGGCACGACGATCTCCGATGCGACGAACAACGATAACGACGGCACGCTGGGCACGGGCGTCACCGGCGACATCAACACCAAGCCGGCAATCAACACCACCAACCTGATCACCGATGAAGACACCTCGATCAGCGGCACCATCGACGCCTTCGACGTGGACGGCGATGCGCTGACCTTCACCACGGCGGCGAACGGCGATCCGGCCAACGGCACGCTGACCCTGAACACGGACGGGTCTTACGAATACACGCCGGATGTGGACTTCACCGGCACCGACAGCTTCACGGTTGAAGTCACCGACAAACCCTTCGGCGGCTCATTGGTCTTCGACGGCATCGACGACAAGGTCTCCGTCGCCACAGACCCGGGCCTCAACGCCGGTACCGGTGACCTGACGGTCGAGACGTGGTTCTATTGGGACGGCACCAACCCGACGAACGGCGCCTTCCTGGTCTCCAAGGGCAACGATACCTCGAACGACCAGGGCTATGCCCTCTATATCACCAGCGGCGGCCAATTGAGCGCCCAGGCCAACGCCACCGGCGGCACCGGCAGCGCCGACAAGGCACAGCTGCTCTTCGATCTGAGCACGGTGGGCGCCGGCTGGCACCACGCGTCCATGGTTATCGATCAGACCGGCGGCACGCTCAGCGGTTATGTCAACGGCACGACCGCCGGTTGGGCCGCCGACGGCACCTTCGGCAACACCTTCACCACCGGCGATATGAACAACACCGACTTGTTGCTGTTCGGTGACCGCGGCATCGGCGGCACGCCGTTCGACGGCAAGCTCGACGAGGTCCGCATTTGGGATGGCGCGCGGACCGCCGATGAGATCGCCGCCAATTTCGACCAGAAGGTCAGCGACCAGTCCGACGGATTGACTGCACTGTGGTCCTTCGACGGCGACAACGCGACCATCGCCACCGACGACACCTCGAACGGTCACGATGGCACGATCACCGGCGCCGGCCGCACCGACGAGGAACCGCCGGCGCTGGTCGCCAATCTGGAAGGCAACACCGTCACCAAGACCATCACCATCACGGTCGACGAAGACGCGCAGTCGAACAACTTGTCTGAAATCCTCGGCGTCTCGGCGTCGGGTGCCAGGCTGCAGTTTGATGGGGTCGACGATTTTGTCCGTGTTGCCGACGATCCGGCTTTCGATGGAACGGATGGCCTTACGCTCGAGGCCTGGGCGATGGTCAACGATTCGACCGATGCAACCGCGCAAACACTCGCTGCCAAGTGGGACAACACGTCTGGTCAGCAGAGTTACTCGTTCTACATCGATACCGACGGAAAGTTGGCTTTGGCGCTAAGCAACGATGGCAGCTCCATCACGCTGACGGCCAAATCAGACGCCATCGTTCCCAGCGGCACGTGGAACCACTACGCCGCCAGCGTCGATACCAGCGCGAAGACCGTTCAGCTTTACATCAACGGTGAGGCGGCAAGCGCCCCGCAGAGCTATACGGGGACGCTGTTTAGCGGCGACGCCGACCTCGAGATCGGCGCCGTGGCGGCGTCTGATGCATCTTATCTCAATGGGGAGATTGACGAAGTCCGCATATGGGATGATGTCCGCAGCGCCGACGAAATCGCCGATAACTACCAACTCCGTATCGAAAGCCCAGGCACCGAAACCAACCTGCAGGGCTACTGGCGCTTCGATGAGATTGATGAGACCACCGGCGCGGCGAATGATCTCAGCGGCAACGGCAACGATGCCCAGGTGGGTGGCGATCACGGTCGGAACCTCGCCTTCGATGGCACCGGCGACGGCGTCCGGGTGGCAAATTCCACCGACTTTGACGGCGTTTCCACGGCCTTCACTGTTGAGACGTGGGTCAACTTCGCCTCCGATACAGGCCAGCACACATTGGTGTCCCTCTACGGTCCGGACTCCAACGACATCGGCATTGTCCTGCAGGCCACGTCGACGATCGGTACCGGCTTCAAGCTAAACTTCCAGGGCACAGACGACGGCACCAATTCCTTCAGTAACTTGGGCGGCAGCGGCCTCAACGGCAACACGGTCATGGCCGCCGATACCTGGTACCATGTCGCCGCCACCTACGACGGAACCGACGTCAAACTCTTCATTAACGGTCAGGAAGATATTAGCCACGCCTACTCTGGCGGCTTCCATGACACTTCGGGCGTCCTCGGCCTGGGTGCGCGCTTCGACGATAACGTCAACCCGCATTCCGGCTCCGAATTGCAGGGCCAGTTGGCCGATGCGCGCATCTGGACCACCGCCCTGACCCAGCCGGAACTCGCCAATGTCATGGACAATGCGCCGGCAAGCGGCACGCCGGGCCTCGCCGGCAGTTGGGAATTCAATGCTGGTTCCACTGTATTTGATGGCGTCGGCAATAACGACGGCACCATTGTTGGCGGTCCCGTCTTCACCGACGCCGTGCCGACCGTCCTCGGCCCGAACACGGCCCGCGCCGTGGACTTCGACGGGACGGGCGACTTCATCAGTGCCAACGTCGCCGGTAGCCTGACGGACGTGACCATCGAAACCTGGCTGCGCCTCGACGCACTGCCGGCGTCGACGGAACAGGACTTAATCCTCGGCTCCGACACCTGGGCAGCGGGGGCGCTGCACGTCAATATCGACGACGACGGTACGATCACCTTTGCCGCCTTCGACGGGAGTAATTATGCGCTGACCACGACGGCGCTTGCCGCTGATGGCCAATGGGCACATGTGGCGATGACCGTCGACGCCACGGCAAATGAATTCAAGCTCTACGTTAACGGACAATTGGCCGAAACCCTGGCCTATACGCCAAGTGGCGCTTTTGTCCTGGGCGACATGGCCATTGGTGCCTGGGACGACAGCGGCGGCTCGCCGGACCGGCTCCTGGACGGCGGCCTCGCCGATCTGCGGATTTGGGACACGGCGCGCTCGGCCGACGAGATCGCCGAGAACATGCACGACTTCGTCGCACCGGATGAAGCCGGCCTGGTCGCCAACTGGCGCCTTGATGACGGCGACGGCGCTGTCGCTTCTGATGCCACGGCGAATGGCAATGATGGTGAATTCTATGGCACGCCGGGTGTGTTGGGCAGCGAGTTCCAGGTCAATACGACGACGGCGGGTGATCAAACCGGTCCGTCGATTGCTGTCCTCGCCGATGGTGGATCAATTATCGCCTGGCATTCGAGCGGCACTGTTTACGCCCAGCGGTATGATGCTGGCGGAAATGCAGTCGGTAATGAGTTCCAAGCCAATACGAGTTCGGCGACATCGTACTTGATCAAGGTTGCCGGTCTAGCCGACGGCGGGTTCGTGATGGCATGGCCGGCAGCGGATGCCGATGGTGATGGCATCTTCGCGCAGCGCTTCGATTCGACAGGTGTGAAGATCGGTTCAGAGTTCCAAGTCAATACGGGGACGACGAACTCGCAAAGTGAGCTCCACATGGCGGCTCTCGATGACGGCGGATTTGTGGTGGTGTGGCACAACGACACAGCAAATCGGAATACCTTTGCGCAGCGCTATGATTCAGATGGCGTGGCTGTCGGCAGTGAATTCCAAGTCAACACCAGTCCGGGCACCTATACCGCGGACACGGCCGTTTCGGCCCTCAACGACGGCGGTTTCGTGGTTGTCTGGCAGCTCGAAGGTGGCGATGGCGATTCAGGTGCCGTCTATGCGCAACGTTACGACGCCGATGGCAATGCGGCGGGGTCGGAATTCCAGGCCAATACTCATACCACCAACGGCCAGTTCTCCCCGTCAGCGACGGCCCTTTCTGATGGTGGATTTGTCATCGTATGGACGTCAGATGGCCAAGATGGTGATATCCATGGGGTATATGGCCAGCGTTACGATAGTAACGGCATTGCCGCCGGTTCTGAATTTCAGATCAATTCAACGACGTCGGGCACTCAATTCCCGCACGATCAAGCCATCGCGGCATTACCTGACGGCGGGTTCGTCGTAGTTTGGGAATCGTCGGCTCAGGATGCAGGGACTTACGGTGTCTACGGCCAGCGGTTTGATGCACTCGGCGAATCGATCGGTGATGAATTCCAGATTAACGCCACCTCGGCTGGAGACCAACAGGCTGCCGCAGTGGCCGTAACCGAAGATGGCGATATCATTGTTACCTGGCGATCGGACGGCCAGGACGGCGATGGTGAAGGCATATTCACGCAACGCTTTGACCTGGGAGGTCCTGACCACACCACCAACACCCCCGACATCTACGCGCCGGGTCAGATCACCGAACAGGGCATCACCATCCGCGGCGATCTCCTGGCCACGGACGAAGACGGCGATACGCTGAGTTACGCCCTGGCGACCGGCGGCGAACCGGCCAACGGCACGGTGACCGTCGATGTGGACGGGTCTTACGTCTACACGCCGGATAAGGGCTTCTTCAACAGCACGGATACCTTCACGGTCGAGGCCAACGACGGCACGGCGACGGTCAGCCAGACCATCACCGTCAACGTCACCGGCCCGGACCTCAACGTCATCGCCCTGGAAGATGCCGACGAGATCGATCTGCCGGATCTGGCGACGCTGTCGAACGGCATCACCGGCACGCCGACCTATACCGTTGATAGCCTGCCGGTGAACGGCACGCTGACGGATGCAGACGGCAACACACTTTCGGTCGGCGACACGATGACCGCGGCCCAGGCCGCCGACGTGCTGTTCTTCCCCGCCGCGATCACCTCGGACACGGTCGAAACTCTGTTTATCTCCGTCACCGACGGCACCCATTCGGACGAGATTGAAATCGATCTGAACCTTAGGGCCACCGAGGATCATTTCTATACGACGCCGGCCAGTGACGTCTCGTCTCACGGCGCCGACACCAGCCTCACCCTGACCGGCCTGGACATCAATGACCGGGGCTCTACGGCAATCTCGACGGCTGGCGATATCAACAGCGACGGCATTGATGACTTCATCATCGGCGCCGAGGAAGCCGATGTGGTCGACGGCGTTCAAACCGGTGAAGGCGAAGCCTTTGTGATCTTCGGCCGAACCGACGGGTTTGCCGCCAGCATTGATCTCAGCACCCTCAGTGCCGCCGACGGCTTCCAATTGGACGGGCTGGTCGCCGACGATCGATTGGGTACATCCGTATCAGCTGCGGGGGACTTCAACGGCGATGGCGTCGATGATTTCCTGATCAGCGCCGCCCGCGCCGACCCGGGCGGGGAATCAATCGCCGGTGAAACCTATCTGATCTTCGGCACTGCCGGCATCGGCGCCAACGGCACTTTCGACGTGTCGACCCTCGACGGGACCAACGGGATCGTTTTCGAAGGCATCGATGCCGTCGACTTCAGCGGCGGGGCCCTTTCCAGCGCCGGCGATGTCAACAATGACGGCTACGCCGACATCATCATCGGCGCGCAAAACGGTGATCCGGTCAGCAATGGCGAAGGCGAAAGCTATGTGATCTTCGGTGGCGCCAGTGTCGGCACCGCGGGCACCTTCGATCTGGCTGATCTCGATGCGGGAAACAGCGGTGACGGTTCAGCGGGCTTCGTCATTGAAGGTATAGGTGGCCAAGATTTGAGCGGCGGCTCAGTATCGTCCGGCGACGTCAACGGCGACGGGTTCACCGACCTGTTGGTCGCGGCACGGCGCGGCGATGCGGGAGGCAATGATTCCGGTGAGATCTTTGTGGTCTTCGGCAAGGCCACCGGCTTCGTGTCGAACTTTGACCTGAACACCCTGAACGCATCTGGCGGTGGCGACGGCACGGCCGGCTTCGTCATGGAAGGCATCAGCGCAAGCGACGAAGCCGGGTTCTCGGTTTCGACGGCAGGCGACATCAACGGCGACGGCTACGACGACATAATCATCGGCGCACCCTATGCCGATGCCGGCGATGTATCCGATTCACGTGAGGGCGAAAGCTACGTGGTCTTCGGTAAGGCTTCGGGCTTTGCCGCAAACTTCGATCTGGCAACCTTGGATGGCTCCAACGGCTTCCGCATCGACGGCGCCGCCGCCAACGCCGCCACCGGCGACGATGTATCCAACGCCGGCGATTTCAACGGCGATGGTTTCGACGACATCATCGTCGGCGCGAAGGGCGGCGGTACGGACGGCGAAGCCTTTGTTCTGTTCGGCAAGGCAGGCGGCTTCGCGGCGTCCATTGATTTGGCCAGTCTTGCCGCGACAGATGGTTTGCGCCTGTTCGGGGACGGCGGCAAATTCGGCGCCGAAGTTGCCGCCGCCGGTGACGTCAACGGTGACGGCTTCGACGATATCATGGTCGGCGATTACTTCGGCGGTGTCGGCGGCGAGGCTTACGTGATCTTCGGCGGCGCCTTCGGCAAGAGCGTCCTCAACGGCACGATTTCCAACGATGTTCTGATCGGCGGCACGGGCGACGATGTCATCGACGGCCAAGGCGGCGCCGATACGATCTTCGCGTCCCAGGGCAATGACACGATCAAAGTCGAGGGTAACGACGACATCCTCATCACCGGCGAAACCGTCGAACTGGCCGATGCCAGCTTCGATGCGGTGACCGGCGATTTGACCGTTACCACAGTCGCCGGCGACGGTTCGATCCAAACGACGACGGTTGACGACCACGCGACCAATGGTCTGGCCCAGGTTCTGGTTTCTGATGACGATGCGGAAGGCGGTTATCTCACCTTCGGTGTCTCCACGGCGCTCGACGGGTCCGCCGACACCAATGACACAATGATCGCCGGTACGGCGGGCGGCGACACGATCACCGGCGGCACGGGCAGCAATATCCTGACCGGCGCGCAGGGCGACGATACGCTTGCCGGCGGCGCCGGTGATGATGAACTGATCGGCGGCGCCGGCAACGACGTGCTGGACGGCGGCGACGGCAATGATCTGGCGTCCTTCAAGGCCGCGAACGCCGGCGTTACGGTGGATTTGGCCGCCGGCACGGCGACGGGCGGCGCCGGCAGTGACAGCCTTGTCGATATTGAGCACATCGATGGCTCAACCCATGCCGACGTGCTTACCGGTGACATGGGCGCCAACGAAATTCACGGCCTCGGCGGCGACGACATCTTGGAAGGCGGCGAGGGCGGCGACATCATGGCCGGCGACGCCGGCGCCGACAAATTCCGCTACACGGCGACCGTTGACAGCGGCATCGGGGCCGGCAGCCGGGACATTATTGAAGATTTCATCGCCGGCACTGACAAGATATTCCTGGACGGCTTCACGTCCGGAACCTTCGCCTTTATCGGCGACGAAAGCGTGGCGTTTGGGAATTCGGGCAACACGGAAGCGCGCTTCAACGACACCACCAAGGTGCTGGAGATCAACATCTCAGGCACCGGCACGACGGCGGAGATGGAAATCGAGCTGCCAGACGTCGTGCTGGCCAGCCTGAGCGCGGCCGACTTCGAAATCGGTCTGATCAACAACATCCATTCGCAGGTCGATACCACCTGGTCGAACGTCGCCAACTGGAGCCAGGGCGTATTACCGGATTCAGGCCATTCGGTGCAGCTAACCGGCGCCGGTACGGTTTCCGGTCCGGGCACGGTGACCCTCGGCGCCCTGGATATGGATGCGGATCTGACGACCGATTCCGGCACACTGACGGTCAACGGTGATGTCGATCTTGCTGCCGGCGAAACTCTCACCATCACCGAAGGCGGCCAGGTCGATTTCAACGGTGAAGCGACCATCGACGGTGATCTGAATATCAACAATCCGACCGGTGGCATGACCATCGACGGCACAACGACGCTCACAGCGACGTCGAACAGTCTGTTCAACCACGCCGATATCGATGGCACCGGCCAATTGGTCAACGCCGGCACGCTGACCGTGGTCAATTCCGCCAATTCGATCACCGCCGGGTTCTCGAATGAGACCGGCGCACATCTGAATGTTCAAGCCGCGGTGTCGCCGGCGTCGACCGGCAACCTGACCATCGCGGCGGGCTTCATCAACGACGGCACGATCGCCCTCGACAACGTCTCCACGGCGAGTCGCAACGCGTCGTTGACGGTGTCATCCGGGACGATCACCAACAACGGCACGATCACGGCTGATAACTTTGGCACCAACGGATCCGACGGCGGCGGCGGGCTGCGGACCTTGGATGCCGACGTGGTCAATACGGCCAGCGGCATTATCGACGCCGACTACGATCTGGAAATCAACGGCACGTTGGATGCCAGCTTGGGCACCGTTGACGTCGCCACGGGCCAAACGATCACGATCTACGGCGCGACCACCATCGGTAACGCCTCTGCACTCACCGGCGCCGGCACCATTGATCTCGCCGAGGGCGCGGCCCTGAAGCTTTCCGGCGATGTTAATCTGGCGGTCGGCGGACCGGAATGGACCTTCGGCGGCATCGCCGACGCATCATTGATCCAGTCCGACAACGGCGCGACCCGTATCCTGACAGTCGCCAGCGGCAAGACCTTGACGCTTACCAACGACGACACTAAAGCCGACGTCACCCTGCAGTTGGACGGCACGCTGCAGGCCTACGGTGCCGGCAACGAAATCTACGGCGGCCTGGCGATTTCCAATTCGGGCACCCTGAAAGTGGCGACGGCTGACGGCGTCTCCGGCAGCGCTATCGTGACGACCGCCGCCGGCTTCGCCAACGAGGGCGTCATCGTCCTCGACAGCGACCACACGTCGTCGGCGAAAGACGCGACGCTGACCGTGTCGGACGGCGTCATCGACAACGCAGGCGGTATCATCCGCAGCGCCGACACGCTCAGCCAGGGCGGCTCCCGTATACTGAACGCCGAAGTGATCAACACCGGCGGCACGCTTGATATCCTGCAAACCCTTGAATTCAATGGTGATCTGGATACCACGGGCGGCACCATTACCGTCGACGATGGCGAGACCTTTGAGATTGATGGCGTCACCACGGGTCGGACCGTGATCGTCGACGGCACGACGGCGTTGACGGGTGAGGGAACAATTGGGTTCCTGGGCGACAACACCTTGGAATTGGCCGCCGACTTCTCCTATGATGCGGCCGATACGGCGGTCCTGGACTTCGGCAGCATCGGCGACAACCTGACGATTTCGACCACGACCGCGGCGTTCCATACCTTCACCGTGGGCGCCACCAAGTTCCTGCAGATGACCAGCGACAATTTCGACGCCAAGGTCGATGTTGCCGTCGACGGCACTTTGGCTTTTGCCGGCACCGGCAACACGGCTGCCCGGCCGATTACCGTCGGCACCGCCGGCACCCTGAAGGTCGCCGGCATCGACGGGACCAGCGCTTCGGCGACGCTGACGTCCACCACGTCGGTGGTCAACAACGGTTTGATCCTGCTCGATAACGATCATTCAGTGACGGCCTACAATGCGACGCTGGATGCCAACTCCATCAACAACAACGCCACCGGCACGATCCAGATCAGCGATGCCCAGGGTAGCGGCGGCGTGCGCACCATCGACGCCTTCATTACCAATGTGGGCGCCATGGATGTTGATTACGACGCCACCATCGTCAACGCCGGCCATACCTTCAACACCCCCGCCGGCGATATCGATGTGGCCTCGGGCGTGACCCTGGAGGTGCAGGGCGGCACCGGCAGCACGGTCGTCTTCGGGTCGGGCACGACTCTGACCGGCGACGGCACCATCGCCTTCACCGGCACCAACAGTCTGGAATTGGCGGCCGACTTCACCTATGCGGGGACAGCGCCCGAGTTGAACTTCGGCGCCACCGGGGAAGTTACGACATTCTTCGCCGCTGAAGGCGCCACTCTGCCGGTGACCTTCACCGTCGGCAGCGGCGCCACCTTGATCACCACCAGCGACGATTTCGCCGCTGACATTAACGTCGCCATCGATGGTTCCTACCAGGCGCTCGGCGCCGGCAACGATATCGCTGGTGATCTGAGCATCAGCGCCGCCGGCTCCGTGACCATCGCGTCCAGTTCCGTTTCCGGCGCACCGAGCGAGCAATCGATCCTGACCGTCGCCGGCAATATTACGAATACCGGTACAATCACCCTGGATGACCAACAAGGCAGCCGCCCGGCAACGTTGAACGTCACGGGCACCCTGACCAACGCGGCAAGTGCGAGCATTGTTGTCAACGACACCGGTGCCGCCGACAGCACCAAGACCATCAACGCCGCCATCGACAACGACGGCACGATCACGGTCAACAAGAGTCTGACCATTAACAATACGGCGCATACGCTGAGCACCGACAACGGCGATATCAACGTCGCGTCCGGCGCGACGCTGACCGTTTCCGGTGGCGGCACGGTGGTGATCGGCGCGAACACGGACCTGACCGGTGCCGGCACGATCAATATGCTGGGTGCCCTGGCTCTCGACTTGAGCGGCGATTTTGTACTGGCATCCTCGGATGCGGACTTGAGCTTCGGCGCCACCGGCGACGTGGTGACCATCGATTCCGATACGGTCTCGACGCCGCGCAACTTCACCATCGGCAGTACCAAGACCCTGACCATCACCAGCGATCACTTCGGTGCCGATGCGGACCTATTCATCGACGGCACTTTGCATGCCACGGGCGCCAGCAACGAGATCAACGGCGGCTTGCTGGTCGGCGCCACCGGCACCTTGAAAGTGGCGGCGGAAGTCGGTGGGGCCAGCGAGCAAGCCCTGGTCGACATCGCCCAAGACTTCACCAACAACGGCCTGATCCTGCTCGACGACGAGACCACCGGCAGCCGGGCCGCGACCATCGACGTCAACACGGGTAATGGCACCATCACCAACGTCTCCGGCGCGACCATTCAGGTCGCCAACAGCGGCGGCTCAGCCGGCACCCGGACCATCGACGGCAATATCATCAACGCCGTCGGCGGCACCATCGACATCGATTATGACGTGACGATTACCAATGACGTCACCAACACCGGCCTCATCAACATCGCCGCCGGCGCCACCCTGACCATGGACAGCGGCACGTTGATCAACACCGGCGTCATCGACGGTGCCGGCACGCTGGCCTTCACCAACTCCGGCGTTCTCGACAATTCGGGCACCATCGAGGTGGCCGGCGAAGGCACGGTCGGCACGTTGGACATCGACGGCGCCGCCACCAACTTCGATGACGGCAGCGAGCTGGCCATCGACATCCTGGGCACCGGCACGGGCGGCACCAACTTCGATCTGTTGACCGTTGATGCCCTGGACCTGACGGCCGTCAACGACGAGCTGTTCCTAGACTTCGACAGCGGCTACACGGGCGTTGACGGCGACAGCTTCAAGATCGCCACCTTTACCTCGGTGACCGGCACCTTCGATCATATCGACCACAACCTGTCGAACTTCCTGGTCAGCGCCGATTACACCACGGACACCAGCACCAGCCTGACCGTCACGGTCAATGCCATCGTCACCGCGACTTCGGGCAACGACACCATCTTCGGCGGCGCCGCGGTCGATACCATCGACGGTCTGGGCGGCGACGATGAAATCTTTGGCGGCGACAGCGGCGACACGCTGACGGGCGGCTCGGGCGGCGATGAATTTATCTATACGGAAATTGATCAGGCCGCCATTGGCGCCGGCGAGACGATTACCGATTTGGAAATCATTGGCACCGAACACATCTTCCTCGACGAGATGGTCCAGGGCAATCTGACCTTCCTCGGTGCCCACACCAACGCCTTCCTGGCGAACGGCAATACCCAATACCGCTATAACGACGGCACCGGCTTGCTGGAAATCGACGTCAATGGCGACGCCTCGGCCGACATGGAAATCTCGCTGAGCATCGGCCTGCTTGCGGCCATGATCGCCGATGAAAATGGCGCCTTCCTGGAAGGCACCACGGGCTCCGTTGAGCACGCCGTCGGCGGCACCCAGAACGTTACCCTAACCACCGGGGTTAATGACATCATCACGGCCGGCGGCAGCAACGACCTGATTACCCTGGTCGGCGCCGGCGAATTGGGCGACAGCTTCGACGGCGCCGGCGGCACGGGCGACAGACTCATCATTCAAGATGCCGGTACGCTCAGTGTCGCCAACACGGAAACCATCACCGGCGGATCCGGTGATCAGGCCGTCACCTTGACGACCGGCCTGTTCAGTGAAGGCCACATTGATACGATCGATTTGGGCGCCGGCACAGATAGCCTGACCCTGGCCGACGGCGGCAACACCCTGAACGTCAGCGGCGTCGAGGATATCATTGGCGGCAGCGGCAATGACGACATCGACGCTGACACAACCTTCGGTGCCGGTGACACGGTGGCGTTGGGTGGCGGCACCGACACCCTGTATCTTGCCGACGGCACCAACACATTGGTCGTCGATGGCGTCGAAACGGTCGACGGTGGCTCGGGCGCCGATTCCGTGACCCTGGCGCTCGGCGGCCAGACAGTCACCATCTCCGATCTGGAAACCATCCTTGGCGGCACCGGCAACGACACGGTGCTGGCCGACGTGGCCCAGCTGGAAGGCCTGGCGACGACGTTCACCGGCGGTCTCGGCACGGATACGCTGGCCGTCTCCGCCACCGGCGCGGTCAACCTGGATGCCGCGGAACTGGCCAACTTCACCGACTTCGAGGTTCTGGCCCTGGCCTCCGACCAGGACTACACGGTATCCCTGAACGCCGCCAGCGTCGCCACCAGTCAGACCCTGACCATCGACGGGACGGCGTTGACCACGGCGACCAGCAACCTGATCGCCGATACCTCGGTGCACACGGATGCGCGGGTCAACGTGCTCGGCGGTACCGGCGATGACGACGTGAGAGTATCGCTGGAGGCAATCAAAGCCCATTCGACGACTATCGACGGCGGCGCCGGTGATGACATCCTGCGTCTGAAGAACACGTCCTACGATCCGGTCGGCGCCGCCCAAATGGCTAATATTTCCGGCTTCGAGACCTGGATCCTCGAGGGTACGGATGACGCCCAGGCGTTTACCCTGAACAGCGCCAACGTTGCCGCCGCCGGTGAACTGACCATCGATGGATCGGCTTTGACGTTTGGCACCGAAATTGATGCGTCCACGATAACCAACGCCCAGGTCAATTTCATCGGCAGCAATACCGACGACGAGCTTAAGATTGATGCAACTGCGCTTGATGCCAATGATTCGACCCTCAGCGGCAACGCCGGCGAGGACAAGCTGATCCTCTCCGCCTCAGGCGCCGTGGATCTGGATACGGCCGACCTGGCCAACGTGACCAGCTTCAACTTTATCGAGTTCACTTCCGATCAAGATTTCGCGCTGACCCTCAGCGATGCCTTCGGTGAACCGGCGGCGGCGATCACTATCAATACGTCGAATATGTCCAGCTCGCATGCGGTTGTCATCGACGCCAGCGCCGAGACGGATGCCTACTTCAGCATTTCAACCGGTGACGGTGACGACACCGTGACCACCGGCACCGGCGATGACCACATCAAGGGCAACGCCGGCGACGACACGATTGACGGCGGTGCCGGCATTGATCGTGTTGACTATTATTCGAACTCCGGCGCTGTTACCGTCGATCTCGGTACCAGTGCGGCGCAAACCATCGGAGGCGGGTACGGTGTCGACAAGTTGATCGGGATTGAGAACGCCGAAGGCGGCGACCTCGGCGATCATTTGACCGGTTCGAGCGCTGATAACGAGTTGTGGGGTTATGAAGGTAACGATACCCTGATCGGCGCCGGCGGTGATGATTATCTTCACGGCGACAACGACGACGACATCCTCGCCGGCGGCAGCGGCAACGACACGCTCGATGGCGGCGCTGGCGAGGACTGGGCGTCCAGCGCCAACGCCACCGGTGACGTCTTCGCCGATCTCGGCACCGATAACCAGTCAACGAACGTCACCATATCGGACGGTTACGGCGGCACGGATATCCTCAGCAACATCGAAAACCTGCGCGGCGGCGATCACAACGACGAGCTGGCCGGCGACGTCAATGCCAACATCCTGGCCGGCGGCCTGGGCGATGACGAGTTGGAAGGCCGCGGCGGTTCCGATGTCCTGAAGGGCGAGGGCGGCAACAACACCTTCATCTTCTCCGACGCCAGCCACAGCGGCCAGGGCGACGGTGTTCGCGATATCATCGACGACTTCGACGTCAGCACCGATTCCATCGCCCTGGTCGGCCTGATCAACGGCACCCTGACGTATTCCACCGGCGGCTCGACGGGCACCAAGTTCGGCAGCCCGGACGGCAACACGCGGGTCTACTTCGACGAAACCATCGATGTCCTGAAGTTCGACCTGGACGGCACGGGCGGCACGCCGGACATGGAAATCAAGCTGACGAACGGTGATTCGGCGGCCCTGCTGACGGCCCTAGACGCCGCCAACGGCAGCTTCATCGTCGCCCGCGCGCCGGAAATCGAACACGCCATTAGCGGCACCGACAACGTCACCTTGACCGCCGATACCCATGACATCATCACGGCCAGTGGCGGCGACGACCTGATTACCCTGGTCGGCGCCGGCGAATTGGGCGACAGCTTCGACGGCGCTGGCGGCACGGGTGACAAGGTCATCATCCAGGACGGCGGTGTCCTGAGTATCGCCAACACAGAGACCATCACCGGCAGTTCCGGAAACGAAACCATCACCCTGACCACCGGTATGTTCAGCGAAGGTCATATTGATACCGTCGATTTGGGCGGCGGCGTTGACAGTCTGACCCTGGCCAATGGCGGCAACACCCTGACCGTCAGCGGCACCGAAGACATCATCGGCGGCAGTGGCGCTGACAACATTATCGCAAACTCGGTATTCATCGCCGGCGATTCGGTCGATTTGGGCGACGGCACCGACAGCCTGACTCTGGCGGCGGGTATCAACACCCTGTCGGCAACGGTCGAAAACATCACCGGGTCGAACACCAACGACACCCTGACCCTGCAGAACGCCACGTCGGGGACGACCATTGATCTTGGCCTCGGTGGGGACAGCCTGACCTTCACGGACGCCGCCACCAACCTGACGGTTGCCGGCATTGAGGCGATCACCGGCAGTTCACTGGCCGATACGGTCACTTCGACCACGGCCTTTGCCAGCGGCGATACGGTTGATTTGGGTCTGGGCACGGACCAATTAACATTGGCTGACGCGAACAACACGCTGACCGTCTCAGGCATTGAGACTGTTGATGGCGGCTCCGGCACGGACACCATAACGCTCGGCAACGCCGGTGAAACCCTGATTGTTAGTTCCGTCGAAGTGTTGACCGGTGGCACCGGCGACGATCAACTCACCTTGGCCAACGGCGGCGAAACGATCTCCGTCAGCAGCGTTGAAACCATCATCGGCGGCACCGGCATTGACAACATCACCATCACAGGCGCCGTTGGCACCGGAGTTGATGGCGGCGCTGGCGCCGACGTGATCAGCGCCAGTGACGTATTATTCATCGACAGCTTCGAATATGCGGGCTCGCCGCTTGATAACGGTTGGACCTTAGAGAATGGCTTGAACTCCGAAGTTACTTTGACATCCAGCCAAGCATTCGATGGTTCGAAGAGCCTTCAATTGGTGGATAGTGTCGTCAACATAAAGCATGACTTCGGCGAAATAGATATTTCAATCGTCGAATCTATGTCGGTTAGATTTTATGACGAAATGATTACTGGTTCGAATTGGGAAGTATCTGCCTACGCCCATTTCGATAACGGCGCCCAGTATACGCTTACGAGTTGGTACAATCCGGCAAACTATATCGTTGAAGGTACGTTCGGTGCCCTGGAAACCACCAGCGTAGCGAGGAGCGCCGGGTGGCATGAGTTTGAATGGCGGGTCGACGGGGCGAATATCGACGTTTATATCGACGATACGTTGGTCAAAGACAATGCTTTCTCCGTATCAACGCTAACGAGCATTACGTTGCATCTCGGAGAGCCCTCTTCGGCAATCTTCGACAATGTTGTCGTAACTACGAAGCCTCGTGATGACACCATTGCCGGTGGCAGCGGCGCCGATACGCTGACTGGCGGGTCCGGCGGCGATACTTTCGTTTACCTTGCGGCAACGGATTCGGACGCCTCCAACACGGATGTAATCACCGACTTCGTCGCTACAACCGACACGATCGACCTGGAAGGCCTGATCAACGGCACCATCACCTACGTTGCCAGCGCCGGTGCCTTCACTAACACCGGCAACACCCAGTTCCGGTTCAACGACAGCACGGAAATGCTGGAGATTGACCTGAACGGCGACGGCAACGCCACGCCGGACATGAAGATCAAGCTGACCGGGATGACCGATGCCGTGCTGGGCGCCAACACCAGCGCCATTATCGGCACCGAAGCAAGCCAGGCCCATAGCGTCAGCGGCACCGATACGGTGACATTAACCACCGACGTCAACGACATCATCACCGGCTCGACCGGCGCTGACACGATCACGTTGAGCGGCACGGCGGAAGCCGGCGACAGTGTCGATCTGCTGGCCGGCACGGATAGCCTGATCCTGGACAATGCGGCCAACGTCCTGATCGTTGCCGGCGTCGAAACGCTGACCGGCGGCAGCCAGGCCGACACGATCACCGCGACGGCGAACTACATCGCCGGCGATACGGTCAACCTGGGCGGCGGCACCGACAGCTTGACCCTGGCGGCTGGCGCCAACACCTTGTCGGCGACGGTCGAGAACATCACCGGGTCGAACACCAACGACACCCTGACCCTGCAGAACGCCACATCGGGGACGACCATTGATCTTGGCCTCGGAACGGACAGCCTGACCCTCACGGACGCCGCCACCAACCTGACGGTTGCCGGCATCGAGACGATCAACGGCAGTTCGCTGGCCGATACGGTGACACTTGGCGACGCCACGGCGGGGACGATAATCGGTGGCCTTGGCGCGGATACGCTGACCGGCAATTCCGGCAACGATTCGCTGAGCGGCGGCGACGGCGATGATGAGCTCTTCGGGTTCGGCGGCCGCGATACCATGGACGGCGGTGACGGCAACGACATCCTCGTCGGCGGCGGCGGCAACGACACGGTTGACGGCGGCACCGGCACCGACTGGGCGTCCAGCTCGGTCGCCACGGGCAGCGTCATCGCCGATCTCGGCACCGACAATCAATCCACGGATGTGACCATTTCCGACGGCTTTGGCGGCTTGGATACGCTGAGCAATATCGAGAACCTGCGCGGCGGCACGGGCGACGATGATCTGGCTGGTGATGTGAACGCCAACATTCTGGCCGGCGGCCTTGGTGATGACGAATTGGAAGGCCGCGGCGGTGCCGATATTCTGAAGGGCGAAGGCGGCAACAACACCTTCATCTATTCGGACGCCAGCCACAGTGGCCAGGGCGCCGCCAACCGCGACGTCATTGACGACTTCACGGTGGGCTCCGACATCATCGCGCTCGATGGCCTGGTCAACGGCACGCTGACCTATGTCACCGGCGGTTCGTTGGGAGACACATTCAGCGGCGGCGGAACCAACACGGAGGTCTACTTCGACGAAACCCTTGATGTTCTGAAGTTCGATCTGGACGGCTCCGGCGGCACGCCGGACATGGAAATCAAGCTGACGAACGGTGGTTCGGCGGCCATGCTGACAGCCCTGGACGCGACCGGCGGCAGCTTCCTGCTGGACGGCCTGCCGGACATAGATCACGCCGTCAGCGGCACGCAGAACGTGACCCTGACAACCGACGTCGCCGACATCATCACCGGTTCGACGGGTGCCGATTCCATCACCCTTGTCGGCGTCGCTGAGGACGGCGACAGCTTCGACGGTCTGGGCAACGCGGATACGCTAACGCTTGATGACGGCGCCAACATCATCGCCGTCGCCGGGACGGAAACGGTCGTCGGTGGCACCGGCATTGACACAGTCAATTTGGCCGACGGCGGCAACACGACAACCATCACCAACATCGAGACCGTCACCGGCGGCGCTGGCGATGATGATTTGACGGCCAGTACCCAGTTCACCACTGGCGACAGTGTCTTGCTGGGCAACGGCACGGACACTCTGCAATTGGCCGGCACCGCCAACGTATTGTCCACGGACGCTGAAACGGTCACCGCCGGCACCGGCAACGACACCCTGACGTTTGAGAATGCCGTCAGCGGCATCACCGTCGACATGGGCATCCTCACCGATACGCTCAATTTGGCGAACGGCGCCAACACGCTGACAGTGATCGGCACGGAAAATGTCGTTGGCGGCACCGGTGCCGATGCGTTGGTTTACGACAACGGCATTGATTTCGGCGCCGCGACCCTGACAGGCATCGAGGAAATCCGAATCGACGAAGGCACCAATGACGTCGGCGCGACGTTGACCTTGTTGAGCAATGCGTCATTGGCGGGTGCCGCCATTACCGGCCAGGGCGGCGACGATATCATCACCAGCGCCGACGGCATGAACCTGTCGAGCTCGGTGATCAACAACGTCGTGACCATCAACATCGATAGCGACAATACCGGCGCCGAAACGTTGGTCATCGACAACGTCACCGACTTCGGCGACACCACCATCGCCGGTGGCGCCACCGGCGCCGACACGATTTCCAGCGGCAACGGCATGGATCTGGCGGACGTGACGCTGAGCGATATCGTCACTGTGGAGATCGACAGTGGCGCCGATGAGGCCGTCACCCTGACCGTCGACGCGACGACCTTCTTCGATGGTGCGACGATTACCGGCCAAGGCACCAACGACGTCATCAACAGCGCCGACGGCATGAATCTGACGCTGTCGACACTCACCAACATCGATGCCGTCAACTTCAACACCGACGATACCGGCGCCGCGACCTTGCATGTCGACAATTCAACGGCGCTCGGCGGCGCCGATGTCAACGGTGGCGCCACTGCCGTCGATACGATCTCCAGCTCGGGCGGCATGAGCCTCGCGGACGTGACACTCACCAATGTCGATACCATCCGTCTCGACGACAACAACGACCATGCCAGCGCGGCCTTGGTCGTCAACCTAGCCACCGTGCTGAATGGCGCGGCTATCGTCGGCAGTACGGATAATGCCAACGACGACATTATTCAGAGTGACGACGGCCTCTATCTCACCAGTACGACCCTGACGGATATCGACACGATCCTCATCGACAGCAGCAACAACACTGACAACGCGAGATTGATTATCGACGGCTCAACCGTGCTGAATGGCGCCGCCATTACCGGCGGTACGGATGCCAATGACGACATGGATGCCTATGGCAACGTCGATCTTACGGGCTCTACCCTGACCAATATCGATGACATCGCCGGCTCCGGCCTCGATGACGTCCTCAATATGGGCGCCAATACAATCAGCGGCGCCGGCCATACGGTTAATCTCCTGGCCGGCGACGACACGCTGATCCTGGCCGACGGCGGCAACACCTTGAATGTTCACGGCGTCGAAACCCTGGTCGGCGGCAGCGGCATCGATGACGTGACGGTTGCCGATGCCACGGGCGGGCATATTGACGCCGGCGACGGCGACGACACCATCGTTGGCGGCACCGGCATTGACGACATCGCCGGTGAGGCGGGTGCTGATAAGCTGACCGGCGGCACCGGCGGCGATACCTTCTCGTACTTCGCGGCGACGGAATCGGACGGCACTAACACCGATGAGATCACTGACTTCAATGCCGCGTTGGATAAGATCAATCTGGAAGGCATTGCCAACGGCACCATCACCTATGTGAGCGGCGGCGGTACCTTCAGCTCCGGCGGCATCAACACGGAGCTTCGCTTTATCGACGGCACGACGCTGCTGGAAATCGATCTCGACGGTAACGGCTCGGTCGATATGGTGATCAAGTTGACCGGCGTCACCGACGCGGCGTTGATTGCCAACCCGAGCTTCATCGAGGGCAGCGAAGCCAGCCAGTCGCACAACGTCGGCGGCACCGCCACGGTGACCCTGACGACCGAGGTCAACGACATCATCACCGGCTCCACTGGCGCCGACACGATTACCCTGGTCAATGCGGCCGAGGACGGTGACACGGTCGATCTACTCGCCGGCAACGACACATTGATCCTGGATGATGCGGTCAATGAACTCAGCGTCGCTGGCGTCGAAACCCTGACCGGCGGCAACCTGGCCGACACGATCACGGCGACCACCAACTTCGCCACTGGCGATACGGTCAACCTGGGCACCGGCGCCGACAGTCTGACCCTGGCCGCCGGCACCAACACGCTGAGCGCGACGGTGGAAACCATCACCGGGTCGAACACCAACGACACGCTGGTCTTCGAGAACGCTCAGACCGGCACGACCATTGATCTCGGCCTCGGCGGCGATACGGTTGATCTGGATGACGGCGGCAATACGGTTACCGCGACCAACGTCGAAACCGTTACCGGCGGCACAGGCGTCGATGATGTCACGATCACCGGTACGGTCGGCGCCCAGTTCGACGGCGGCGCCGGCGACGACACCTTCACCGGCGGCGACGGCGATGACACCTTTATCGGCGGCGCCGGTGATGATGTGTTCGACGGCGGCGCCGGCATTGATTTCGTCGATTATTCGGCGGCCACGGGGGCGATCACGCTGGACCTTTCGGCATCCGACCCGGCGGCCCAGGCGGTCGGCGGCACCGAGGGGACGGACGACTTCTCCAGTACCGTCGAAGGCATCATCGGATCCAATTTCGATGACACGCTGACCGGCGGCAGCGGTGCGACCGACGACAACACCTTCTACGGCGGCCTCGGCAACGACACCTTGGACGGCGGCGGCCAAGACAACCTGCTCGACGGCGGTGACGGCAACGATACGCTGATCAGCGGCGGCGGCGCCGACACCTTGATCGGTGGGTCCGGAGACGACACGCTGACCTCTAACATTGGCGCCGACACCCTCGACGGCGGCGCCGGCAACGACATCCTGGACGGCGGCGGTCAGACAGACACGCTGATCGGCGGCGACGGTGATGATGTTTATCTGGCCTCACAACATGACGACATTATCGACAACACCGGCAGCGGCACGGATATCCTGGAAATTGACGGCGACTTTGAGCTGGACGGCGCGGTCTTCGGTAGCGGCGACATCGTCTTCGATCTTCTCTACCAGGACTCAACCGCCGATACGGTGACAATTACCGACCACGCCACCAACGCGCTGGATCAGGTGCGCTTCGATGTTGACGAGGACACCAACCTCGAGACCTACGATGTGTCGACCGACCTGGCCGGCGGCGGGTTTACCGCGGCAACGGTCTTCGTCGGCACGGCGGGTGTCGATGCGGTGACCACGGGATCGGGCATCGACGTGGTCTTCGCCAGCGGCGGTAACGACACCATCAGCGCCAACGCCGGCGATTACATCGACGGCGGCGCGGATACGGACACGGTCACCCTTGCCGCCGCCGGCGGTACGGTGAACATTTCGGCCGTCGAGACGGTCACCGGTAATACGGGCGTCGATATCATCAAGCTTGGTGACGATGGCAACACCACGTCCATCAGCGCCATCGAGACGGTGACCGGCGGTTCGGGCGATGATGTCATCACCGCGACAAGCCTGCTGAGCGGCACCGATATCATCGATCTCGGCGCCGGCACCGGCGACGTCTTGAACCTGGCCAACGGCACCAACACGCTGACGGTTACCAACACCGAAAGTATCGACGGCGGCACCGGCACGGATACGCTGAGTTATGCGGGCGCCGCCGATTTCAGCGGTGTGACGCTGACCGACATGGAGACGGTCCAGTTCGATACGGGCACCGCCGGCGCCACGGCGCTGACGGTTTCCTCGACAACGGCACTGGGTGCCGCGGCCATCACGGGTGTCGGCAATGATGATATCCTGACCAGTGCTGACGGCATGAACATTGCCGGCGTGGTGTTGACCAGTATCGTGACGGTGAATATCGATGACGGCACCGACGAAGCCGTCTCCCTGATTGTCGGCGAAGCGACGGACTTCAACGGGGCCACCATCAATGGCCAGGGCACCAACGACGTCATCACCAACACGTCGGGTATGACCCTCAACGACGTGACCCTCAACGCCATTGCGACCATCGTCCTCGACAGCAATGACGACACCACCGATACCCTGAACATCAATGCCGGCACCGTGTTGAACGGCACCGACATCACCGGCAGCGCGACCGGCGACGAGATTGTCTCCAGCCTCACGGGCATCGATCTTTCGGACTCGGTACTGACCAATATCGCCACCATCACCATCGATACCGACGGAGACGAGACGGTCGACTTGACCGTTAATGCGGCGACGGTACTGGGCGGCGCCGATGTCACCGGCACCGGGGCCGACACGATCACCAGTATCGATGGTTTGAACCTCGCCGGGTCAACTCTGACCAATATCTCAACGGTGACGATTGATGATGGTGCCGACGGCGCGGCCAACCTCGTTGTCGATGCGGCGACGGACCTGGGCGGCGCTGCAATCACCGGCCAGGGGGTCAACGACTCACTTACCAGTATCGACGGCGCGGACCTTTCCGGTGTCTTCTTCACCAACATTACCAACTACAATTTCGACAGCGACGACAGCGGTACCGAGACCCTGATCCTCGACGATGTCACCAACCTCGGCGCCTTCACCATCAACGGCGGCGCAACAGGCGGCGTCACCGACATTGTCTCCAGTCTGGCCGGCATGAGTTTGACCAGCATGTTCCTCAACGACGTTGCAACGATCCGCATCGATAGCGACAACAACACGGTGGACGCGCTGCTGCAGCTCAGCAGTTCGACCAACCTTGGCGGTGCCGACATCACCGGCGGCACGGACGGTGACGATGACATCAGAATTTCCGGCGGCCTCGATCTGACCGGCACGACGCTCACCGACATTGACGATATCTTCGGCGCGACCTTCAGTTTCACCGACGTCATCGATATGGGCACCAACATCCTCACCTCGGCCACCCACCTCGTCGACCTCGGCGACGGCACCAGCGATAAGTTGACCCTGGCCGACGGCGCCAACACCCTTTCGGTCGCCAATATTGAGACCATCACCGGCGGCACCGGCAGCGACGACATTACGTTCACATCGGATTTGACAGCCACGGATGTCATTGATCTGGCCAGCGCCACCGGCGACAAGATCACGCTGACGGACAACGTCAACACGGCAAGCCTGTCGAACGTTAATACCGTGATCGGCGGCGCCGGTAACGATACCATCACCCTGCTGACCGCTGCCCAGTCCGGCGACGTCGTCGATCTGGCCAATGACAGTACCGCCGACAAACTGATCCTCGGCAACTTCGCCAATACTCTCACGGTTGCCGATACGGAAACCATCATCGGCGGCACGGGCAACGACGCCGTCACACTGACGACGGTGCTGGGCATCAGTAATGACACGGTCGACCTGGGCGGCGGCCTGGACACCGTGACGCTCTTCAACGGCGTCAACACGGCGACGATTATCGCCGAGAACATCCTCGGTACGACGGCCAGCGACACCCTGACCCTCAACAATGCCGTGACCAATGTCGCTATCAACCTTGGTGACGATGCCGGCGCCGATACGCTGAACCTGGCCGACGGTACCAATACCCTGACAGTGGCCGATGTCGAGATCATCAACGGTAACGATGGCGTCGATACCTTGGTCTACGAAGGCGGTGCGGACCTCAGCGGTGTATCGATGAGCGATATTGAGGGCGTTCAGATCGATACGACCCCCGATTCAACCACCACCTTGACCATCTCCGCGGCCACCAATTTCGGCGGCGACTCTGGGCTAACCGTCTCTGTGCAGGGCGGTTCCGACGACAACGATAGCTTGGTCAGTAATGACGGCATGGATCTGACCGACGTCGCCGTGACCAACTTCGCCACAATCAATTTCGATGTCGACGACAACGGTGGCGGCACATTGTTGGTCAACACGGCGACCGGACTCGACGGCGCCACCATCTCGGCTGGATCGACGACACAGGTCACCGATATCATCTCCAGTACCGACGGCCTGAACCTGTCGGGATCGACCCTGAACAACGTCGACGAGATCAAGATCGACAGCGACAACAACACAGTTAGCGCGTTCCTGGCCATTGACGCTTCGACCGTCCTCGGCGGCGCCGACATCACCGGCGGCACGGATGGTGACGATGATATCAGTCTCGGCGGCTCGCACGATCTAACTAGTTCGACGCTGACCGACATCGACGACATCTTCGGCAGTGTGGCCGCCGACAGCCTCGATATGGGTACCAATACCTTCGGCGCCGTCAGCCACGAAATCAACCTGATGGGCGGCATCGACAGTCTGCAACTGGCCGACGGCGGCAACACGCTGACCGTTAGCGACGTCGAACTCATCACCGGCGGCGCCGGTGCCGATCTGCTGACGGCGGGAACGGTCTTCTTAAGCGGCAGCACTGTCGATCTCGGCGGCGCCACGGATACCTTGACGATGACCAACGGCGCCAATGTCTTGGCGGTATCGAACGTTGAGACGGTCACCGGCGGCACCGGCACCGACACCCTGCAACTGGCCGACGGCGGCGTCACCATAACGGTCTCCAACATCGAGACGCTTTCCAGCGGCAACGGCGACGACGTGGTCACGGCGGGATCGGTCTTCGGTTTGGGCGACGTGGTTGACCTTGGCGGCGGCACCGGCGACGTGCTGAACCTCGACGGCAGCGCCACCAACGTATTTACGTCGATCAGCAACGTTGAGACCGTTAACTTCGGCGGCACGGACTCGGCCGTCCAAGTGCGTAGCCTCGTGAACAATGTCACCTTCGTCGGCACAGCCGGCTCCGGCGATCTTCTTCAGATCCTCGTCGCCGGCACCTATTCTCTGGGGATGACCAACATCGAGACCCTGCAGCTTGCTGGCAGCGTCAGCGAGCAGGTCGAGCTGACGAATTCCCAGTCCGGATTGACCATCCTAATGGATGCTGGCGACGATTCCCTGCAACTGGCAGACGGCGGCAACACGCTTACCGTACTCGATGGCGAGAGCATAGCCGGCGGCTCAGGCGTCGACGTCATCACGCTCGATGTCGGCGCCGGTGGCAATGAACTCGTTTACACCAGTACCGGCGCCGGCGCCGATACCCTGATCGGCGGCAGCGGCGTTGATGACATCACGGTCGGCCCCGCCAATATCGCCAGCCTGACCACCGCGGCTGGCGAGGACGACATCGCCATCAGCGGCGCGGCGACGGTTTCGGGTACCGTCGATGCCGGCGCCGACAACGATAATGTTTATATTGAAGCCGGCGCAACCGTCAGCAGCGCCACCATCGACGGCGGCACCGGCACGAACACGCTGTTCACGGGCCATACCGGCGTCACCATCGGCACCGTTTCGAACTTCCTGAACGCCGGCCTGCTGGGCACGTCGGGCGACGACACCATCACTTTCGCCGAGCATACCGTGTCCGGCCAGATTGACAGCCGCGACGTCACCGCCGCCGACGGTCAGGGCGGCGCGGACAGCCTCGAGTTGAGTGCCGACCTCGCCGGCGTGATCACCTTAACCGACTTCGAAACCGTGACCACGACAGCCTCCGTCGCTGAAACCGTTAATATCGTCCATACGGGGACAGACAATGTTTCCATCGATCTCGGCGGCGGCACGGATACCGTGAACATCTTCGAGGCCGGCGGCGCGATTGGCGTTTCCAACGTCGAGGACGTCAACGGCACCGACGGCAGCGATTGGGTGGTATTCAACACCCAGGCGGCCACCGGCGACAGTGTCGATCTCGGCGCCAGTGCGGACATCCTGACCTTGGCCTTCACCGGCACCAACACGTTGACCGTTACCGGCGTCGAGACCATCGGCGCGACCAGCGGTGCCGACACCCTGGTCTTCGAAAACGTCCAAACCAGTACGTCCATCGACATGGGCGCCGGCACCGACATCGTCACCCTGGCCAATTTCGTCAACACGGTCGTCGTCTCAAGCACGGAAACCGTCACCGGCGGCACCGCCAACGACATTATCTCCGTCACCGGATCGACGGGCGCGGTCATCAATGGCGGCGATGGCGCTGACAACCTCACCGGCGGCGATGGCGCTGACACCATCACCGGTGGCGACGGCGACGACATTTTCAATGCTTCAAAGGGCGCCGATGTTTATGACGCTGGTACCGGCGTCGACAATGACACCCTGCAGTTCGCCCTCACCGACCACGTTGCCGGCTTCGCTCACGACGGTAACAATCTGACCATCGAGTTCGACAGCGCCGACGACACCATCCATACCCTCACCGTCACCAATCACTTCACCACCAGCGCCCTGGCCCAGGTGACCATGGATATCGAAGAAGACGGCACCGGGATCACGCGGATCATGTCGACGGGCATCTCGGCAGCGGGGGGCACCGCGACGATCCTTGTTGCGACCGACGCCGGTCAAACGTTGACGGGCCATACGGCGAACGATGTGCTGTTCGGAAACGACGGTGCCGATACGTTGATCGGCGGCGGCGGTGATGATTTCTTCGATGGCGGCGGCGGTGTCGACCAGATCACCGGCGGCACGGGCGATGACTTCTACTATGTCTCCGACGGTCACGACACGATCGCTACCGGCGGCGGCACGGACACTCTGTTCTTCGAAGCCGAGCTTCATATCGCCGGCGCGTTGATCGAAAGCGGCAACCTGATCTTCGAGTACGATAACCTTGCCGACGTTGAATCGTTTGTGACGATCTCCAACCACACGACGACGGCCTTGGCACAGGTTACCTTCGACATCGATGAAGACGGCACCAATGCTACCTACACGGTGTCCGCGACCGCCACGGCGGGTGTCGATACCCTGCTCGCCGGCACGGACAACGCCGGCACGGAAACTTTGACCGGCAACACAGGTAACGACGTGCTATTCGGTGAAGGCGGCGTCGACCATCTGATCGGCAACACCGGCGATGACTTCCTCGACGGCGGCGTCGGCAACGACACGCTGGATGGCGGCGACGGCAACGATATCTTCTATGCCATCGACGGCCACGATACAGTCCTCGCGGGCGATGGTATCGATACCTTGTATGTCGATGACGTCGAGCTCGAGAGCGTCGTCTCCGATGGAACGCACGTCACTTTCAGTTTCGAAGGCGAGTCCGAATCAGAGCACTCTGTGCTCATCCAGAACCATGCCACCGACGCCTTGGAGCAGGTGCAGGTCGATCTCGATTTCGACGGCGAGGCGGAACTCTACAAGTTCGCCGTCGACGGCGACGATATCACGGCGGCCACCGACAACTATCTGGTCGCCGGTACGACCGGCGTCGATACGATCACCGGCGGCCTGGGTGATGACGTGATCCTCGGTAACGCCGGCGACGACACCCTGAACGGCGGCGCCGGTGACGACTGGTTCGAAGGCGGTCTCGACGATGACACCATCAACGGCGGCACGGGCAGCGATACGGTCTCCTACCATGGCGAGGACAACGCGGTCACCGTCAACCTGTCGACCAACATAGCGACGACCTTCAGCGGCGATACGGATACATTGTCCAGCATCGAAAATGTCGAAGGCGGCTTCGGTAACGACACACTCACAGGTGGCACGGGCGACAACAGCTTCCTCGGCCTGGAAGGCGCCGACACCCTTGAAGGCGGCGCGGGCACCGATGTCTTTATCTACGAATCAGCCGAGGATTCGAACACCATCGACGGCAAGGATGTGATCACCGACTTCGTCGCCGGCGAAGATAAGATCGACATTTCGAATATCGTTCAAGACGGCAGCTTTACCTTCGAGACTAGCTATGCCGGCGGCGGGGCTGCGTCGGCCATACTTACAGGAGACCAACTAACTTTCGATATGAACGGTGACGGCGATGCCGGCGACGTCGGCGACATGGCGATCACCATAACGGTCAGCGGGTCGCTGTCTACAAGCGACTTCGTTGTCGACGATTTCGGCGCCGACACGGAAACCCAAGGCAGCGTTTCGCTCGGCGGCGACGTCAGCGGAAGAATAGAGACCGCCGGCGACCGGGACTGGTTCGAAGTCACCCTGACGGCAGGCGAAACCTACACCTTCGACCTGGAAGGCGACGATACGGGCCATGGTACGCTGGATGATCCGTTCTTACGGCTCTATGACAGCACCGGCTCGCTGATCGACAGCGACGACAACAACGGCATATTCAATAATAACCACCTCAATGCGGCGATTACCTATACGGCGCTGGCGTCCGGCTCCTATTACCTGTCGGCGGGAGAATCCGGTGACGACGACAGTGGTACTTACGAGCTTTCCGCCCGCGTCGATGATTTGGCCGGCAATCCGCTGACGGCGGCTTCCGTCGGCATCGGAATGTCGTCGGCCGGCAATATTGAGGTGACAGAAGACAAGGATTGGTTCGCGGTCGATTTGGTCGCGGGGCAGACTTACGACTTCACTGCCGACGGCGTCGGCTTTAATTCATCGTCCGCCAACGTCGGAATCTCTGTCTTTGCCCCGACCGGCGACCCAACCATCTGGGCATTTTCTTCGGGCTTCACGGCGGCGACGATCAACGATTACGTAGCCGGAGTAACGGGAACGTATTACCTCGAGATTATCGACCGGGCTGGCTTTGACTTCGGCACCTTTACGGTCAGCACGGATATCGTCGCGACGACCGGCGCCGATACGCTGATTGGGTCAAGTTATAACGACGACATCGATGGCCTGGCCGGCAACGATACGATTACAGGGCTCGCCGGCGACGATACGCTGACGGGCGGCGACGGCAATGACATGCTTGACGGCGGCACGGGCGCCGATGTCATTGATGGCGGTGCGGGCACCGACACAGTTGTCTTCCAGAGTGCTACCAACAGTGTTGTCATTGATCTGTCGGGTGGCGCGGTCGGCGCCGGCACGGCACTCCTGAATGGCGAGACAGATACGCTGACCGGCATCGAAGGCATGGAAGGCGGCAGCGGCGACGATACATTGATCGGTGACAGTGCCGATAACAGTTTCCTCGGCCTGGGCGGCATCGATAACATGACCGGCGGGTCGGGCAGCGATGTGTTTATTTACCAATCCGCCGCCGATGCGGGCCCCGGTGGCGTTAACAGCCGCGATGTGATTACTGACTTTAACGCTGGCGACGGCGGTGGCTCTCCGGTCGATACTATCGACCTGTCGGGCTTTGTGACCGGCACCTTTACCTACGTCGGCGATGAGAGCCAGGCCTTCACCGGCGTTGCGTCGGGCCGCTACAACACAAGCACCAAGGTCCTTGAAATCGATTCCGATAATGACCAGGTTGCCGACATGGAAATCGAGCTTTCCGACGTCACCGGCACGCTCAGCGATGACGACTTTGTGACAGGTACGTAAGTAAAACATCCCTCGTGGGACACGGTAAAATTTTTCATATCCATCCAACTTTAGCCTGCTTCCGGCGGCAAGCCGATCGGAGACGCACACCGTTTGGTAATCTTGTGGCGTATACCTAGGACGGTATTGCCACCTCCCGTGGCAGCAGGAACCCACCGCGAAGTGCGAGCAATGTATTGGTGATCGAGATGGGCATCATTGCTGGAAGGGCGCCGTGAACAGCGTGTCGCCCTGTTTTTGGATCCGGATCTTATCAAATATTATAAGCGTGGTGGGAAGGGCTGGCAGGCTCGTATTAACGCCGCGTTGCAAGAATACAAATGTGAGCACTGAACGCTTCTTGGATCCAAAAGGGAGCGCAAACATGCCATTATCACTGCGTAACTGCCGGCTTCTCCACCCCACCGTTGATATTTGTTGGAGTACTATGACGCGACTGCCAGAGATGTTCTGCGACTTCGCATGGATCGATACCCTTGATTTCCCACCAAGCGAGTTCATTGCCGTGGTCATGAAGCTCCCGATGATGGATGTTGCAGAGTGGCACGGTCCATTGATCGCTGACCTTCTTCCCCATGGCGCGAGGTTGCGCATGACGGATGTGATGGGCATGACTTGGCTTTCGGCCGCAGACCAAGCAGGCTTGGGTGCCGACGAACTTGAGGTGTTCTGGGTCGCGCACCCGTTTGGGGCCTTTCTCCAAGAAAGGCCGGCCGATAGCCCGGGTTCCGGGCGCCGCCAACTCCTGGCGACGCGCACAGTAGAGGGCCTCAAGGAGATCGCCATAATGCTTGCCATTGTCCGTCTTCAACGCCGGAAGCGTTTCTCGTAGCTCGGCGATGGTCTGCCAGTTGCGGTTCCAAAACGCCGTCAGGTCTTTGCGCGCTGCAATGCTTTCGAGGGCGGCTCTTGTCGCCGTGCAATAGGCAACGGGATCATCGAACTCCTGCTTGTCCTTGTCGGGACCGCCGAGGATCGTCCATCTGACCGTCTTCTTGTCGTGTTTTTGGGGCGCCGCACGGACGCCGCGCTTCTCCTTGTCGTAAAGCGCCAGACCAAAGACGTTTCCAAACGTCGTCAAGGCGCGCTTCGTGGCATCCGTCTCCGCCCCCTTCAGGGCCTGTTCATGCGCCGCGACGGGATCAGTGCCCTTGCCGAACGCCGATCAGCTGGCCTCCCGGCAGATGATCTTATCGCCGGCCCGCACCGTGACGCGGACATGGGCCATGTAGCCGCAGCGACATTGATTGTCCCGGTTTAACTCCCAGATGCACTCCAGCTTCACGGTCTCGCGGTCCCAGCCATCGTAGCCAAACACCCGGTTGGCCTCGGCGATGACATGCCAGCCCTCGATGTAGGAGATCTCAAAGCCATTATGGATACGGCTGCGGACGTGCTTACCATTGAGCTTCGCGGAAAGCTTTTTGACCTGATCATCGGAAAACCCCATCATCGCACCCTCACCGAGACGGTCACACCGCCATTGCCCAAGCAGGCGCCGGGCACTTCCTGATCATTGGCGAGATAATCGATTAGCTTCTTCTTTTCCAGCTTCGGTGCAGGTGTCTTCCAAAACTCTTCAGGAATGGCGCCCTCATCGGAAATCATCAGGGGACGGGGCGTCGACCGAAGCGACGCCGTGAAGTCGGCCTCCGAAAGCTTCTTGATGCCGGCGCGATCCATCACCGTCACCACCAAATCCTTTTTCTTGGTCACCCGCTCCTGGATGCGCCCCAACCGCCCCTGCATCTCACCAATCCGCTCTTTCAAAGCCAACGACAGCACACGATCTTCTTGCTGTGAGCGGACAATCGCGGCTAACTTGTCATGTAGATCGGTTAAGCCTTCCAAGGTATCGCTCAGGGTTTCTTCATCCGTCTCAGGAAACTCCGCGAGCAACTTCTGGCGGAGGTATTTGTGAAGTTGGAGTTCAAGCAGGATGGGGTCATTCATTGTAAATCTCCATAGCTTTGCGACCTTATGTGGCGATATTATGTACAATAAAGTGTATAGTATACACATAAAAGTGATTTTATCAACGTTTATATTGTCTGGAGAAATTCAATCTTGTTAACTCCTGCCCAAGTCAAAATGGCTAGGGCTGCATTAGGTTGGAGCGTTCGCGACTTAGGCGAACGGGTCGGCGTTGCGGGGAACACGGTAAGCCGATTTGAAAATGGTACTGATTCTCGCAGTTCAACACTTCGCAATATTCAGCGAGTTTTTGAAGACGCTGGCATCGAATTTATTTCCGAAAACGGCGGCGGCGTAGGCGTGCGGTTCCGTGAGCGAGAAGAGAACTAGGGCCGCTGCGTCACCTTAAGTCTTTGAATTTACGAAATTTATCCCTTTTCGGCAGTGGGTATTTCTCGGAATCCGATTCAAGATGATTGCATTTTTCTACATATTGTAATAAGGTTCTAATAGCGGTGCATATGTTGTGGTCTATACATTCTGCTGTCACAGGGAGGTTGGCATGCGAATTTTAGTAAATGGAACCTCCTATGACCCGAATACAGAGAAAACAGCCCGCTAAAAAGAGTGCCGCCAAATCGCCTTCCGGCGACACACTTAGCCCCATTGCTTGTAGCCTTCCAACGTCGCCACTTATTGACGGCGAGAGTGAAGCTGAGTTCCAATCATTTCAGGAAGCATGTCGCGCCGATATTCTGCCGGTGGGCGCGATCGAAGAGGTATGGTTCCGCGATTATGTCGATTTCGCCTGGAACGCGAACCGCTTTGGTCGAATGAAAGTTGGCCTCATCCAATCTGCGCGTCGGGGTGCTATCGAAGACCTCCTATTTGAATTTGGGAAAGAATTATTCCCAAACACGCAGAGCTACACGGCGTGTAGCCACATTGCCAAAGAGCTTTCTCAGAGTTGGTCGTGTGGCGGAAAAGATTCTGTTGAAGCCGTAAACGCTATTCTCGTCGACAACGATCTCAATATCGACGCCATTATGGCGAAAGCGGTCGCAACCAAGATCGACGATCTCGAGAGCATAGACAAACTAATTTCCACCTATATCACGCGTCGCGACGCTGCCCTTCGGGAGCTTGAAAAGCGCCGCGCTATACTCGCTAAGCACCTGAACGAAATGGCTATCAGTGATGCCGACTTCGTGGAAGTGCAGGCCGCAGAATGACCTCCATACTCACCCATCTTCAATAGTGCTGCCAATATGACCAGCCTTCGTCAATCCGCCTCAAACTGGCGAAATGCCCGAAAGAGCACTGGCCCTCGAACCGAGGCTGGAAAGTCCACATCAGCTGCAAACGCCGTCAAGCATGGTCTCTCTTCTCAGCCTGTATTCGACGTCGCCACGGAAGAGAAAATTGCCGCCTTGGCAGACGATTTTCTTGGTGGTCGGCCGTTCGACGAAAAGGCCATGGTGTTTGCACGTGCCGCGGCAGAGGCCCAGGTCATGGTCGAACGCGTCGCCGAAGCTCGCCGTCAAGTTTGGAGCGCAGCATCCCGCCATCCGGTGATTGCCACAAGAGGTATGAATGTTCACTTGAACGATGTTGAAGTGTTCGCGGAAATGGACGATGAACTCCTAAAAATTCTGAAGGGTTTGATGTCCCTTTCACCGCACCGCTTCGCCGATCCCTTCGAAGATGATTACGAGAAGGAAGCCGACATCCTTCGCTTCGTCTCCCAGAAACTGACCAAGCTCATCCGCTATGAACGCCGTGCCGCCAATCAACGAGACAAAGCCCTGCGCGCCCTTACCGAAGCGATGTGTCAATCGGAACACACGTCCTAGCATCTCCTCTGGAGAACAGATTTAACGAGCCAAAAAGGTTTCCGTCGTTGTGACGGTAATCACATGCGGTTCCCCAATAATCCCCTAATGAAAACCCATTGAATGAATCTCGGTTCGAGATTCCTCTTCAACCTCAAGAGCGGAGCCGGCTGATAGAGAAACTGTCGGTCGGCTCCAATTGGTTGGCATAGAAACGAAAATCACCTTTAGAGGGATATATATAATTAAATTAAAATAATAATAGAAAGTTTAATTGTATATGGCAAAACGAACCCAACACGACGAGTAATTGATGACAGTTCAGCCGATGCAGTTGCCAGAATCCCTTAAAATGCAATATGTTAGAGTTGTGATGGCTTAATCGGGAAACCCCTCGGGCCAGCTGGGACAGGAGACGAGGACATGGCAAGAAAGCCGGCAAAGAAACCCGCGGCGAAAACAACGACCGCTAAAAAACCGGCAGCGGCCAAATCTACGGCCAAGACTGCCGCAAAACCGGCCGCTAAGACATCAGCCAAAAAACTGGCCACCGCCAAAACCGCAGCCAAGAAACCTGCGGCCCGCAAACCGGCGACGCCGACAACCGACGCGGCCACCGAGCCCAGTCTGGAAATGTCAGGCTCGCGGCAGTTTGTGGCGTGGCTCAACGAAGTGAACGCCAGCCTGGCGTTTACCACCTATCAAAGCGGCAAGGTGTTTTTCATCGGCCTGCAACCGGAAGGCCGCCTGTCCATCTTCGAGCGTACCTTCAACCGTTGCATGGGCCTCGGCCTGAGCGACGATGGGTTCTATATGAGCTCGCTGTATCAGCTTTGGCGATTTGAAAACGTTCTCGAAGCCGGTCAGGATCTGAGCGGCTATGACCGCGCTTATTTGCCGATCAACGGCCACACGACGGGCGATCTGGATATCCACGACGTCGCCGTCGATGGCGACGGGCGGGTGATCTTCGTCAACACCTTGTTCAGCTGCCTGGCGACCATCGACGCCAGTTCAAGTTTCGTGCCACTCTGGCAGCCGCCGTTCATTTCCAAACTGGCCGCCGAGGACCGCTGCCATCTGAACGGCCTGGCCATGGATAACGGCACGCCGGCCTACGTTACCGCGGTCGCCGAGACCGACGTGGCCGACGGCTGGCGCGACAAGCGCGGCGACGGCGGGGTGATTATCGATGTCGCCAGCAATGAGGTGGTTGCCCGGGGCCTGTCCATGCCGCATTCGCCCAGGGTTCATGAGGGCCGTTTGTGGGTGCTGAACTCCGGTACCGGTGAGCTCGGCACAGTGGACCGCAGCACCGGTAATTTCGAAGCCGTTGCCTTCTGTCCGGGTTATTTGCGGGGCTTGAGTTTTGTTGGGCCGTTTGCCGTCGTCGGCCTGTCAAAACCGCGCGAGAACCGCACCTTTACCGGCCTGGAGTTGGACGATGCCCTGGCGTCGCGCAACGCCGAGGCGCAATGCGCGCTCTATGTCATTGATACGCGCACCGGGGACGCGGTTCATTGGTTGAAGATCGACGGCATTGTCGAGGAACTTTACGACGTGGCGGTCATTCCAGGTGCCCGGCGCCCCATGGCGTTCGGCTTCAAGACCGATGAGATACGCCGCGCCATCCGGGTTGGAGAAGAGGCATCGCTGTAAGTTTATGTTGAGGAACCGATAGCGCCATGAAGGAACTGATCCGGCGGATGATGTCGCGGCCCATCATTTCGATGGAGCTGTTGATTGGTTCGCTGTTCGTCAATGTTCTGGCCTTGGGTTCATCGCTGTATGTCATGCAGGTGTTGAACCGCTATGTCTCGCAAGGTGTTGATGCGACGCTGGTGACCCTGACAACGGGGGCGCTGTTGGCCATGGCGTTGGAGTTCGCCTTTCGCCAAGCCCGCGCCAGTCTGGCCCGCGGCATTAGTGTCGGTCCCGACGAACAGACGGCGATCACCGGTTTCACGGCGCTGACGCGGGCAAAAGTTTCAGCCATCGATCAAATTCCGGCAGAAACCCGCAAAGAAATGGTCAGCGGCACGGCGGCCATTGAGACCGCCTATAATGCCAACAACATCACGACCATCCTGGACGTACCGTTTTCCCTGGTTTACGTGTTTGTGCTCTATCTGCTGCAGCCGATTATCGCGTATATCGTTATCGGTTTCATCGTCGCCGTGTTTTTGGTCGGCCTGATCGGCGGGCTGGCGCTGCAGGAGAAGACGGCGGAAATGCAGAACGCATCGGGCATGGGCAGCGCACTTCTGGGAACAGTGACCCGAGAGGGCGATACGGTCCGCAGTTTTAACGCCGGTGAATTTCTGCGCAAATCCTGGATCGAACATATCAGCGGGATCCAACGGCTGCGCCGCGACGTCAATGGCCGCCAAGGATTTGTTCAGACAGTCACCCAGAGCAGCACGGGGCTGCTGACCGTCGCCGTGATCAGCGTCGGCGCGACACTGGTGGTTATCGGGGAGATGGATGTGGGCGCCATGATTGCCGCCAATATCCTGTCGGCCCGCGCCTTGCAGCCCATATCCAAGCTGTCGCAACTGGGTGCGGCTTTCGCGAAAGCCCGCCAATCCCTGGAAATGTTCGCGAAATTGGCCGAAGTGCCGCTGGAGCCGGACAGCGGCTCGGCCTTGCGCAGTTACGCCGGCGGCATGGAATTCCGGGACTTGGCATTCGCCTTTACTGGCGCCACTTCACCCATGTTCGAAAGCCTGTCGTTGAAGCTCGAACCGGGCGCCATTCTGGTTGTAACGGGGGCCAACGGTACCGGCAAAACGACGTTCGGGCGACTGCTCATGGGGTTGCTGGAACCGGTGCGTGGTCAAATTCTGGTCGATGGATTGGACCTCAAACAAGTCGCCCCCGAATGGTGGCGGCGCCAGGTTGTCTATCTGCCGCAGGAACCAGCGCTATTCAATGCGACTATCGAGGAAAACCTGAGGATCAATAACGCCGATATGGACGGCAGCATGTTGAATGCGATTATCGATGCCTGCGGCCTTCGCAAGTTTCTGGATGAAAGCCCACAGGGCTTTGAAACTCAGATTGGCGACAATGGCTGGCGCCTGTCCGAGGGCATCCGCCGCCGCATCGCCCTGGCCCGTGCCCTAACCACGGGCGGTCAGCTGGCGATTATCGATGAGCCGACGGAAAGCTTGGATGCGGAGGGTTGCGCGGCGGTTCACCAGATTCTGGCGGCGCTGGTCAAGCAGGGCAAGACGATCATCCTCATGTCGCATGACAAGAATATGGTCAACGGGCCGCATATGCTCCTCGATCTTAATGAGAAACCCATTCCCGTCGCAACGGAAGTCACGCCACCAACACCCCAGGTCCAACCGGACGCCGCCACGGATGCGGCCACGGCCGGCCAAGAGCCAGGATCGAATGATGGAGTCACGAACGTCACGGCGTTGTCCGGGATTAAGGCGGATTCACCGTCCGGCGTTCCCAACGGTCCCATGGCCACCGGGGCGGTCGAGATCGCGACGATGGCGCCGACCCAAACCGCGGCAACGCCCGCACCGGACGAGCCCGGGCAACCTGATCGCGATCCGGCTCTCGATACCGACGATGAGGGGGTCAGTTTGACGGGCGTCCAATCCAGATTCGCCATCGACACGGGAAAGCGCGCAGAGAATGACTGAAGAACGGCCCGCGCCTGTCATACCGCCGCCGGCACCCGACGGTCCCGGCCCGGCTGATGCGCCGATCGAACATACGGCGGCACCGGGCCCGGACACCTCAAAACCTTCGGAGCGGACGTCGATCACGGCACACATGACGTTTGTCCTGTGCGGCGCCATGGTTGTCGCGTTTGGCGTTTGGGCATCGGTCAGCACGCTGGATATCGTCAGTATGGCGACCGGCGAAGTGATCCCCTCGACCCAGGTCAAAACCATCCAACACCTGGAAGGTGGCATTGTCCGTGAAATCCTGGTTCGCGAAGGCGAAACGGTTCGCAAGGGGCAATCCCTGATGAAGCTGGAACCGACGGCCAGTGATGCCGATGTGGCCGAACTGCGGGTCCGGCTGCGCGCCCTTAGTGCCGACAAAGCGCGCCTGGAAGCGCTGACCACCGGTGCGTCGCAACCGGTTTTTCCGCCGGTCCTCATGAAAAGCCATCCGGAATTGACGCGCCAAGCGCAGACCCGTTTCAATGTTCGACGGCGCCGGCATGCGGGCGAAGTTTTGCGTCAGGAGCAGGCGGTGGCCCAGCGCAAGCAGGAAATAATCGAGATCAACACCCGCATCCGCAGTTCCGGCCAGAGCCTGAAGCTGGTCAACGAGCAGATCGGCATCAGCGAAGCCTTGATGAAGGATAAGCTAACGAACCGCTTCCAACATCTTGATTTATTGAAAGAATCGCGCCAGCTGCGCGGCGGTATAGACACGGACCGGGCGTCATTGGTGCGGGCCAAGCTGGCCCTCGGTGAGGCCGGCGCGGAACTGGAAAACATAAAAAATGCCTTCGATGAGGAAAATCAGACGGCGCTCGATGAGACCCGGCTCAATTTCGGAGAGCTTTTCGAACGGGTGAAAAAATTTGAGGCCAGCCGACAGCGCACGAACGTCCAATCCCCCGAGGCCGGGGTGGTCAAGACTTTGCATGTGTTCACCATTGGCGGCGTGCTTCGTCCGGGCGATCCCATCGCCGATATTGTTCCGGCCGGTGATCGTCTGATTATCGAAGCCAAGCTACCCACCCAGGATATCGGATACGTGGCGCCGGGCCAGGTGGCGGTGATCAAATTGGCATCGGCCGATGCCATGCGGTTTGGTGGCTTGGAGGGCAGCGTTGTTAATGTCAGCCCTGATACCTTGCTTTCACCCGAAGGCGAGCCCTTCTACAAGGTGCGCATCGAAACCGACAAAAGCTATTTCGAGAGTGGCAAAATCAAGTACAACCTGTTCCCAGGGATGCAGGTGATGGCCAGTATCCACACCGGCCAGCGGACGGTGCTGCAATATGTTATCGATCCCATCCGGTATTCCATGGGAAGCGCCGTCCAGGAACGCTGACTCAGGTTATTTCTTGCCGCGTTTTGAGCCCGATTTTTCCTCGGCAGCCGGTTCGCCCATGGCGTCATCGCCAGTTGTGGCATCAGTGGCACCTTCCGTCGTGGTGCCGTCGTCCCCTTCGGCGCCGTCCATTTGGGCCTGAACCTTCTCACGGATCTCATTGGCAGCACCGGTAATGCTGCGGACCGCATTCTGAAGTTGATTGGCCGGAATCAAAATCCGGACCACGGGACGGACTGCGTTCTCCACTTCCTGCTGCGCGAAGGTCAGACGAAAAACGCCGTTCGCGTGCGATACATTGGAAATTAAGTCCGCGAAATATTCCTCGGGTACTTCTTCCGACACAATAATCTCCTGCTCAAGGGATTTGGGTACCTATGAGCGTAATTGTCGTTAATGCCAGCGTATGGGTCAATGAAAATGCCGCACGATCCATGATATTCACACTGACAGAGGCTCGGCAGTCCGGGATTGCCGCGGCGCCTTTCTTCGTCGTCTTCAGGGCGACTTGACCTAGGCTTGAGACACGGTTGGCCTGGTGCCATAACCTGGAGCTTGGATCGGCCACATGAGTTGGGATGGGAGATGCACTATGCGAGGTTTGAATGACAAGGTGGTTATCGTCACCGGCGGCGGCAACGGTATCGGCGCCGCCGTAAGCCGGCGGTTTGCCGAAGAAGGTGCAAAAGTCGCGATCTGGGATATCAACGTAGACGCCGCCAGCGCTATGGCCGAGGCGATCAACGGCGATGGCGGCCAAGCCGCAGCCGTGGTCTGCGATATCGCCGATTACGACGCAGTGGTCGCTGGCGTGGCGGAAACAGAGGCTGCACTGGGGCCGATCGATGTGTTGGTCAACAACGCCGGTTGGGATGTCTTCCGCCCGTTCTTGAAAACCGAGCCGGACCTTTGGGAGAAGATCATTGCCATCAATCTGAAGGGCGTCCTGCACACCCATTATGCAGTGTTGCCCGGGATGTGCGAGCGCGGTAGCGGCCGGGTCGTCAATGTGGCGTCCGACGCGGCGCGGGTCGGATCGTCCGGTGAAGCCGTTTACGCCGCCTGCAAGGCGGGCATCGTCGGGCTTTCAAAGACCCTGGCCCGCGAGCACGCGCGCCAGCAAATCACCTTCAACGTGGTCTGTCCGGGGCCAACGCAGACCGGCTTGCTCGACGGCGTGATGGCAGAATCGGGAAATCCGGAAAAATTGGCGGAGGCCTTCCGCCGTGCTGTGCCCATGGGCCGATTGGGGGAGGCCGAAGATTTGCCGGGCGCTATTGTTTTTTTGGCCAGCGACGATGCGGCCTTCATCACCGGACAAGTGCTTAGCGTGTCCGGTGGCTTGACCATGAATGGGTAGGAGCGAAACCATGGACTATCAGGATATCCTTTACGACGAGACCGATGGTGTCGCCACCATCACCATAAACCGCCCGGATAAGATGAACGCGTTTCGCGGCCAGACCTGTGAGGAATTGATCAACGCTTTCAATAAGGCGGGCTGGGACAACGCGATCGGCGTTATTGTTCTTGCCGGCGCCGGTGATCGCGCATTCTGTACCGGCGGAGACCAGTCGGCCCACGAAGGTTCCTATGATGGCCGCGGGACTGTTGGTCTGCCTGTCGAGGAAATGCAAAGCGTGATCCGCGATGTTCCAAAACCGGTCATCGCCAAGGTTCAGGGCTACGCCATCGGTGGCGGCAATGTTCTGGCCGCCATTTGCGATATGACCATCGCGTCGGAGAATGCCCAGTTTGGGCAAGTCGGCCCGAAGGTGGGGTCCGTCGACCCCGGCTATGGCACGGCCTATCTGGCGCAAGTCGTCGGTGAGAAAAAGGCTCGGGAAATCTGGTATCTGTGCCGCCGCTATCGGGCCCCGGAAGCTTTGGAAATGGGCCTTGTGAACGTCGTCGTGCCGGCCGAGGACCTGGATGCCGAAGTTGATCGTTGGTGTGCCGAGATTATGGAAAAGAGCCCAACCGCCCTTGCCATCGCGAAGCGTTCGTTCAATGCGGCGACGGAAAACATTCGGGGCATTTCTTCCATGGGCATGCAGGCCTTGGCACTTTACTATGATACGGAGGAATCTCAGGAAGGCGTGAAAGCGTTCATGGAAAAGCGCAAGCCGGAATTCCGCAAATACGCCAAGTAGCCAACCGCCGGAGGCGGACCCACGTATGCCGTCTTCTCGCGATCAAACCCGTTTGGCTGTTGATATTGGCGGCACCTTTACCGACGTGGTTCTGGAGACCGGCGGCAAACTGACGACGGCGAAGGTCTTGACCACGCCCGATGCGCCGGAAACCGGCGTGCTGAGCGGCGTCGATGATGTGCTGACCCGGGCCGGCATCGCCGCTGCCGACGTAGATGTCTTGCTGCACGGCACCACGTTGGCCACCAACGCGATCATCGAACGTAAGGGTGCGGTCACCGCCTTGGTGACGACCGAAGGTTTCCGCGATGTGCTCGAGATCGGTTACGAGAGCCGCTACAACCAGTATGACGTCTTTATCGACAAGCCCCAGCCACTGGTGCCGCGTCACCGGCGGTTGACTGTCCCCGAACGGGTTGATGTGCACGGCCGGGTGCTGATACCGCTTGATGAGCAGGCCGTGACGGATTTGTTACCCAGGCTTGATGAAAGCGGCGCTCGGAGCGTCACCATCGGGTTTCTTCATGGCTACGCCAATCCAACTCATGAACAGCGTACGGCGGAGATTTTACGCGCCGCCCGCCCGGCATTGTCGATCACGCTTGCTTGCGAAGTCTGTCCGGAAATTCGCGAGTTTGAACGCCTGACGACAGCCACGGCCAATGCCTATGTCCGACCTCTGATGGACACCTATCTGGAAAACCTTGAAACCCGGTTGACGGTGCTGGGCCTTGGCTGCCCGGTTTTACTGATGACATCCGGTGGCGGGCTGACGAACCTGGAAACGGCGCGGCAATTTCCGATCCGCCTGGTCGAATCGGGTCCGGCTGGCGGCGCCATCCTGGCCGCGCAAATTGCCGAGGAGATGGACCTGCCGAAGGTAATTTCCTTCGACATGGGCGGCACGACGGCCAAAATCTGCCTGATTGATGATTACACCGCCCAGAGAGCCCGCGAGTTTGAGGTTGATCGCCAAGCTAGGTTTCGTAAAGGCAGCGGCCTACCCCTACGCATTCCGGTGATTGAGATGGTTGAAATCGGCGCTGGCGGCGGGTCCATTGCCCGCGTCGATGCGCTCAGGCGGATTACCGTCGGCCCCGACAGCGCCGGGGCCGATCCGGGGCCCGCCGCCTATGGCCGCGGCGGCCATCAGCCAACGGTCACCGACGCGGACATTCATCTGGGCCGTATTGATCCGGCCCGTTTCGCGGCCGGCAAGGTGCCCCTAAATTCGGAAGCCGCGGCGGCCGCCTTGGCGGTTGAAGTTGGTGAGCCCCTGACCCTGTCGTCTGAGATGGCGGCGTACGGTGTCGCCGAGATGGTTGATGAAACCATGGCCAATGCGGCCCGAGTTCATGCCGTTGAGCAGGGTAAGGCGGCCAGTGATTATACCCTTATCGCCTTCGGCGGCGCGGCACCGCTGCATGTCGGGCGGTTGGCCGAGAAACTGGCCGTCCGCCGGATCGTCGTGCCGACGAATGCCGGTGTCGGTTCGGCGGTTGGATTCCTGCGCGCCCCCGTGGCCTATGAGGTGGTGCGCAGCCGAAATATGCGGCTTCGGCAATTCGACGCCACCGTGGCCAATGATCTGTTCGACGCCATGAGCCATGAGGCCGTTGACGTGGTCCGGGCTGCGGCACCGTCGGCGCCTTGCGAAGAGACCAGATTGGCCTACATGCGTTATTTGGGGCAAGGCCACGAGATTCCCGTGGCGTTGCCAGTGCGAGCATTGCGCGACGACGATGCCTCGCTGTTGCAAGACGCCTTCGATCAGGCCTATCAACGGCTCTATGAGCGGACCTTGCCGAATGCCGAAGTTGAGATTCTGACCTGGGCCCTGTCGTTGTCCGTGGCATCGGATAAAGTCACTCAGGCCGTGCAACAAGACAGTCTGCATGCGGCCGCCTCGATGGGCAATCGGACGATTTTCGATCCGGCGGCGGAGCGGGCACGGGACATTCCCGTTTACTGGCGGCCTGACCTGTTGCCGGGGGCGCATTTTGCGGGACCGGCGTTGATTGCCGAGGACGAGACATCAACTTATGTTCCCGCCACATTCCATGCCCATGTGGGCGCAAATGGGTTTATCATCATCGACCGCATTGAGGAGGACGCGCCGTGACGCAAGGCCTGGGAACGATCCAGATGCAAATCATGTGGAACCGGCTGATTTCCGTTGTCGAGGAACAAGCCCAGGCCCTGTTGCGAACCGCCTTCAGCCCCATTGTCCGCGAGTGCGGCGATTTATCGACCGGGGTGTTCGATCTGAAGGGGCGCATGTTGGCCCAGGCGGTCACCGGCACGCCGGGCCATGTCAATTCTATGGCCGAATCGGTGAAGCATTTTATTCGTCATTTCCCCATCGAAACCATGAACGAAGGGGATATCTACATCACCAACGACCCTTGGCTCGGCACCGGTCATCTGAATGATTTCGTTCTGACAACGCCGTGTTTCAAGGACGGTGATCTGGTCGCCCTGTTTTCATGTACGGCGCATATTACCGACATCGGCGGATTGGGTACCGGGCCCGACAGTACTGATGTGCATATGGAAGGCATCTTCATCCCCATGCTGAAGTTGGCCGACCGGGGCCGCATGGATGAAACACTGCTGGCCATGGTCCGCCAGAACACCCGCCAGCCCGTGGAAACCGAGGGCGATGTTTATTCGCTGGCCGCCTGCAACGATATCGGCTGCAAGCGGTTGGTGGAGATGATGCGGGAGTTTGAACTGACGGCACTTGATGCCTTGGCGGACTATATCTGCCAGAACTCGTACGACGCTGTCATGGCGGCCATCACCAAACTGCCGAAGGGCACTTTCCGCAACACCATGACCATCGATGGCTATGACCAACCCGTGGAACTGGTGGCGTCGCTGACCATTGCCGACGATGGGGTCTCGGTGGATTTCGACGGCACGTCGCCGGAAAGCCGCTATGGCGTCAATGTGCCGATGGCGTATACCACGGCGTATAGCTGTTTTGGGTTGAGCTGCATAATTTCACCGGACGTGCCCAACAATGCCGGGTCCCTGGCGCCGTTCTCCGTGGCCGCGCCGGAAGGCACGATCCTCAACGCACCTTATCCGGCCGCCGTATGTTCGCGTCATATAATAGGCCAGATGCTACCCGATGTCGTCTTCGGCTGCCTGGCGCAGGCGGTACCGGAGTTGATTCCGGCCGAGGGCGCCGGGTGTCTTTGGAATTTGACGTTCCGAGGTGACACGGACCGGGGCAGTAACGACGCCAGCATCTTCTGCATTACCGCCGTCACCAACGGCGGCACCGGCGCCCGGCCGACCAAGGACGGTCTGTCGGCGACGGCGTATCCCTCAGGCGTTCGCGGCACGCCGGTGGAGATCAACGAAACGGTTGCGCCGATCATCGTTTGGAAGAAAGAGTATCGTCCGGATTCCGCCGGTCCCGGCGCATATCGAGGCGGCCTTGGCCAAGTTATTGAAGTCGAATCGGCAATCGGCGCAGATCTTGAACTGCTGGCCGCCTTCGACCGCATTAAACATCCGCCGCAAGGGCGCGCCGGCGGCCACGACGGCCGGCCTGGAAAAGTCGCGTTGGCTTCCGGGGCCGTTCTCAGGGGAAAGGGGACCCAGCACGTGGGCAAGGGGGAGCGGTTGGTCATTCACACGCCGGGCGGGGCCGGTCACGGTGCAGTGCAAGACCGTGATCGGGCGCGGATTCTTGCCGACGTTCAAAACGGGTTGGTCAGCCGCGATGGTGCGGCCCAGGATTATGCTTTTTTAGGTGGATTAGCAGACGCGGATGCCGATTAGGCTAAAAAGTCATTGATGACGACCACGGCCCGATCGATTTCGGCCGCTAATGCGGTCAGTCCCTGCTGAACATCATTGTCGCGATTTTCTTTGATTGCCGTTTCCAAATCCGAGGCGATCTGATGCACGCCTTCGGCACCCAACGAGCCGGAGACGCCTTTAAGGCTGTGGGCTTCGCGTTCGGCATCTTCGCGGGAGCCATCTGACAAAAGCGAGCCGATTTTCCCAGATGCGTCCGCGTAGGAATCCCGGAAATCACCGAGAAGCGTCTGAAGTATTTCCCTTGGAATCATCAGGCGTTCAAGCGTCTCTTCGACGTTTAACGCCGGGACGTCTGCGGCATCTAAATCGCTATCGGTTGGATTAGAGGGTTGAATGGTCTCATCCTCATGGTCATTTCTGATTATCTCAGCATTGGAAAACGAGATGGGGGGGTTGGTCAAGGCCTGAGATGGCGATGTGTCAGGTGATCCCTGCCGATGGATGGCCGCCCAATGGCCAACCAACTGGATAAGTTTGCGCGCGTCAAACGGCTTGGTTAGATGATCGACCATGCCCGCGTCCAGACAACGCTGGCGCTCTTCGACCATGGCATGGGCCGTCATGGCAATGATCGGCGGATGATCGCCGCGGGTATGGTCGGCAATGGTGGCCGTGGCTTCATAGCCGTCCATTTCCGGCATTTGCAGGTCCATAAGGATGACATCAAAATTGTTAACGCCGGAATCGATGATCGACACCGCTTCGCCGCCGTGCCCCGCTATTTGCACCGTGATGCCGGCGTTGGTCAGCACTTCGTATGCGACCATTTGGTTGAGTTCATTGTCTTCGGCCAACAAAACATGGATGTTCGGGACGTCGATCTCAATGGTGTCAGCGGGATCCATAGAATTTGCCGTATATTTGCGGGCCGCTTGTTCACCAACGAATGTGCTCATGATGCGATCAACCAGGACAGATGTGTTGAGTGGTTTGGTCAGATAGCCTTCCAATTCCTGTTCGGCAAATTTGCCGGCGACATCGTCATTGCCGAAGGCGGTGACCATAAATATGGCCGGCGGCACCGGTAGATTCGGATCCTTCTTGATCCGTTGCGCGGCCTCTAATCCATCCATGCCGGGCATCTTCCAGTCCATAAGGACAAGGCCGTAAGGATTTTTCTCGGCCGCGGCCCGCGCAACTTCGTCTATGGCGGCGGCGCCTGAATCGACGCTGGCGACAGGCATGTTGAGGCTGGACACCGTGTCGGTGAGAATTTCCCGTGCCGTCGCGTTATCGTCAACGATGAGGGTTCGAATTTCGTGCGGCCGCACGGATACCGGCAACAACCGGAAATCCGATAAATCGTGAAGTCCGAAAACGCCGGTAAAATCGAAAATGCTGCCCTTGTCCGGCGTGCTGGCGACGCCGATCTTACCGCTCATGGCCTCGACCAGACTTTTCGAAATCGCCAAACCCAAACCGGTGCCACCGTAGCGACGGCTGGTTGAGGTATCAGCCTGACTGAAAGCCGTGAACAATTTCGAGACTTGCTCTTCGTTCATGCCAATGCCCGTATCGGTAACCGTGAAACGTAAGGTGGCTTGTTCCGAGTCACGTTCGGCGACCTCAACACGGATCAGAATCTCACCTTTCTCCGTGAACTTGATCGCGTTATTGGCCAGATTGACCAGGACCTGGGTCAGACGCAGCGGGTCGCCGATCAAGCCGCGCGGTACCTTCGGTTCGCTCCAGAACAGGATCTCCAGGTCTTTTTCCTCGGCGCGCTGGGTAATAACGGTGGCCAGGTTTTGCAACACCTCATCCAAATCGAATTCAATGTTCTCCATCTCCATCTTGCCGGCTTCGATTTTGGAAAAGTCCAGGATGTCGTTGATAATACCCAACAATGCGACAGCTGACCCATTGACCTTGGTGACATAATCCGCCTGCTTTGCGGTTAAATCCGTCTTCAGGGCCAGGCCGCTGAGGCCGATGATTGCATTCATCGGCGTGCGGATTTCGTGGCTCATGTTGGCCAGGAATTCGGATTTCGCCCGGTCGGCGGCCTCGGCGGCGTCGCGCAACTGGATCAACTCCTGTTCGGCTTTCTTGCGTTCCGTGATGTCCGTGATGGTGCGGATCACATCGCCGTCGTCGGTCGGTAGATGGCGCACCTCGACTGTGCGGCCATCGGCAACCTCGCGTTCGAAGACGTGGTAGTGCCCATAGTGAAGGAAATCCAGGCGTTCCTGAATGATCGCCTCATCGACGCTACGGCGGTCCAAATTCCAGCGGATCAATTGATCCATGTGTGAAAAATTGCCCATGTCGTGGCGCGAAATACCGCTGAGATCGCGGAACCGATCATTGGACGCAATGATCTTCAGATTGGCGTCAAACATGACGATGCCTTGGTCCATATTCTGCAAGGTTTTCTCGGCGATGGCCTTTTCCTGGGCCAAGGCGCGCTCGGTGGCTTTTTGCGCGGTGATATCGGTTGCCGTGCGGACAATACCGCCGCCTTCGACCGGTGTTTGCCGGACTTCCAAGGTCTTGCCGTTTGGAAGAATGCGCTCAAAAATAGTGAGTTCCCGGGCTTCCAAAATGTCATTCATCTGATCGACAATTTCTTCCTCGGCGTTTTGTCGGTGCAGGTTCCATGTCAGAAACTCACGAAGATTGGGATGTTTTTCGATGGAATCGACCGGTGTGCCGAACAAGTCAAGATAACGGTCATTGTGGGCGATGATGTTCAATTCGGCATCCGTCATCACGATGCCCTGGTCCATATTCTGCAGGGTCTTTTCGGCGATGGCCTTTTCCTGGGCGAGCGCATGTTCCGCGGCTTTTGCGCCAGTAATATCCGTGACCGTACGCACCAAGCCGCCGCCCTCTGCGGGGACCTGGCGGACTTCAATGGATCGGCCGTCTTGCAGGGTATGCTCGGAAATCACCAACTCATCCGCATCCATCTGACTCAGAATCAGATCAATTTTTTCATCGGCAACGTTCTGGCGGCTTAAATTCCAGCGTAAAAGGTTACGCAGGTTGGGATATCTTTCCACGGCATCGGCCGGCATGTTGGTCAATTCCACATACCGCTGATTGTGCGCGATGATGTTGTGCTTGGTGTCGGTCATCAAGAGGCCCTGATCCATGTTCGCCAGGGTCCGGTCAAGATTGGCTTTCTCCTGAACAAGCGCCGCCTCGGTCCTTTTCAGATCTGTTACATCCGTTCGAATGGCGCCGACGGCGGAAATGCTGCCGTCAGGATTGTGGACCGGGAACTTGGATACAACGATGGTATGCTCTTCGCCATCGGAGAAGACGCGGGTGAACTCATTGGATATGGTTTCGTTGTGCGCAATGACGTGGGCGTCCATCGCGGCGACGCCTGTGATAACGCCTTGCTGAAGGCTCCAGGTCGGAATATCCGCCGGCTTTTTGCCGATCATTTCGTCCTTATCCATGCCACCCCATTCGGCAAAGGCACGATTGACCAGCAAGTACCGGCCGTCCAACCCGGTGAGCGTCACACCGGCCGGAAGATTATCGATATAGGCCTGAAACCGGGCATCGCGTTCATGCAAGGCATCGTTCGCGGCTTTCCGCTCGGTGACGTCGCGGAGGACCATGATCACCCCGCCCTCGGCGACAGGAATTTTCCTGACCTCGACGGCGATCCCTGCCGGCGTCGTAAACTCTTCCGTGCCTGGATTTTCATCACGCAGGCGGGCAATGCGTTCCGTGGCAAGTACTACGGGATCACCGTCGCCGTAATAACCGTTGTGGGCAAGGTGGGTAATAACGTCATCCAACGGTTGGCCGATTTCCACAAACGCATCGGGCACTTCCGTTATCTTCGTAACTTGATCATTGACCAGAACGATCCGCATGTCCTTGTCGACCATGCAGATGCCATCCGACATGTTGGTGAGCACGTCGCGGATTCGAAAATCCCGCTCGGTGACCGCCGATTCTGCATGAACCACCCGGTCAACATAATCGCGCAAGGTTTCCAAGGCATTCATCATATTGCCGATCTCGGCGGAGTTGCCGGCCGGCAAATCGATATCCGTTCGCCCGGCAGCGATGTCACGCATGCGATTGGCGGTCTCACGTAACGGGTTGGCGATGCCTTTCACTGCGACGATCCAGCCCATCGCGATAGCCACAATGGTCGCCGCGGATAGAATCGCCAGAGTGACCCAGCGGCTGCGCTCAATGGAGGCGGCGATTGAGGCGGCGAACGAACGGGTATCCGTGATCATGGTTGCCGTGAAGTTCTCGGAAAGACCTGCGAATACCTGCGACGCGCGCGTTGCGGCATCCTGTTGAGCCGTCAAATCCTGCTCCAAGACCATGGCATTGCGGCGTGTCTGGAATATGCCGTCCTCGCCCTGGCCGTGCACCGCCATACGTTTGAAAAACGGTGGCGCGCGCAGGCTTACATCCTCATCGCCCATGCCGTCCAAATCCAGCAGAGCTTCTTCATAGGCCTGATTGAATCGGGCTTCGGCGCCGTCGAGTTGTGATTCCGTGGCCACTTGGCGGGCGCTTAAGGCGGCGGCCTGCAGTTCTCGAATGCGAACGGAGAGGTTGTTGCCAAATTCGAACCGGCTGAAGTCTTCATCGAGCAGTGTCTCGATATCTTCTGTGGAAATCGTCTTTTTGCGGATGAATGTATTCAGGACGCTGTTGACCTGCGAACTGGACGTCGCATTGACGCGGTCAAGATATTGCCGCAGGGCTTCAAAAATTTCATCCAGCAAAGCCCCTTTTCTGGTGAGTTCCGCATTCAGGGCAATTCGCAGGCCGACACCTTTCTTCAATGTTTCCAGGCTGGTACGAAGCGCCGCAACGCTTTTGCTGAGATCCGAGCGGATCGTCGCGTCCATATCGACAGGCTGGTCGATCTGACCCTTCAAGTCCCGCCAATGTTTGTCAGTTGCGCGGACGGCCGAATCCAAATCCGCGGCGGTGCGGGCCTGGGTCATTGAGCGAATATCGTCAGCGACACGCGCCGCCGCGGTGGCTAGATTGCCGCCGTAGCGAATACGTGCCGCGTTATCGCCAACCACCGCCTCGACGTGTAGCGAACTTTCTTCGAATATCTCCAGCGCAAAGAAGACCGTGCTGAACGCCAAAAGTATAATCCCGGCAAACGCCAAAAAAAGGCGGCCGCGGATCGTTTTGAACCAAGCGCCGTGCACTTCTGATGTCAAACCTAAACCCATCCCTGCTACGTTCGGGCGGGTTGAAATATAGTCGATTGGTGGGGGTCGTGAAATCCCCGACAATGAAATTGGCACAATTCGACACATTTTGAAATTTACGACACAGGCCATCCGGCTTATCACTACGGAAGGCACGATTGGATTGGCGCCATGGGTAATCAAACTTCGCAACCGCTGTTGTTCACGCCTTTGACGATACGCGGAATCACCGTGCGCAACCGAATCGTCGCGTCGCCCATGTGTCAGTATCATTCGGTCGACGGCGGCCCGACGGATTGGCAGATGGTGCACATCGGACGCATGGCCGTCGGCGGTGCCGGGATCGTCTTCGGCGAAGAGACGGCGGTTGAGGCTATCGGCCGGAAAACCTATGCCTGCGCCGGCATCTGGGATGACAAACACATCCCGCAATACCGACAGATTACCGATTTCATCCGCGAACAAGGCAGTGTGCCGGCCCTTCAGATCGGACATTCCGGCCGCAAGGCGGGTTGCCACACAGCGGTCCGCGATTGGAAACCGCTCACCGATGCGGATGCTGCCGATGGGTTGCCGCCCTGGCAGGGCATGGCGCCCAGCGCCATTAATGCGGAAAACCGGTTTTATCCGCCGAAGGAAATGGACCGCGATGATATTCGCCGGGTTCTGGACGCCTTCCGCGAGGCGGCCCGACGCGGCATCGATGCGGGCTATGATATTTGCGAAGTGCATGGCGCGCACGGCTATCTGCTGCACGCCTTTCTGTCGCCGGTCAGCAACCGCCGTACCGATGCCTACGGCGGCGATCGTGCCGGGCGCATGCGATTCACCCTTGAGGCCGCCGAAGTCGTACGCGATGCCTGGCCCGCCGACAAACCGGTATTTTGTCGAATTTCCTGCGTTGATGGCCAGGGCGGCGAATGGAATTTGGATGATTCCGTCGCCTTGGCGAAGGAATTAAAGGCCCGGGATATCGATCTCATCGATTGTTCGTCGGGCGGGATCGCCGGCGAATCGGAGATGCCGCTGGTGCCCAGGGTGCCCGGCTATCAGGTCGGGTTTGCCGAACGCATTCGCCGCGAGGCCGAGGTGCCGACCATGGCCGTCGGCTTGATCACCGATGCGCATCAGGCCGAGGCCATCCTGCGCGACGGCAAGGCTGATTTGGCGGCCCTGGCGCGCGAGCTGTTGTGGAATGCCGATTGGCCGGCCCATGCGGCGCTGGAACTGGGCATCGAAGACCCGCATGGTTTGATGCCCCACGAATACGCCTACCGGCTGCGCCAGCGCGAAAACGCCAAGGACATGCCGATCAATCAAGGCGGCGCGGAAACCCAAGACGCCCTGCGCCACCATTTGGCGCCGTCGTCCGGCAAAAATTGAAGTACGTCGAGCCTTCGAATTCTCCAATTCAGTGTGCTAGGATTGGACGCGACTAAGGCATCCGCCGTGGAGATTGTCATGAACCCGGAAGACATACTGGCCCTGGAACCGAAGGTGCTGACGCAAGCCCAGCGCCAGGCTTATTTCGAAGACGGATATCTGCTTCTCGAAAAGATCATTGATGAGGCTTGGATTTCGCGGCTGCGTCAGGCGACCGAGGAGATGATTGACGAAAGCCGCGAAATTTTACAGTCCGATGCGAAATGGGACCTGGAGCCCGGCCATACGGCGGTGGAACCGCGCCTGCGCCGGCTGTCCAGCCCGAACGACCACCATCCCGCCTATTGGGCGTTCGCGTCACAATCCATCGTCCCCGACATCGTCGCCGATTTGGTTGGCCCGAACGTCAAGTTTCATCATTCAAAGCTGAATTTCAAATGGGCCCGCGGCGGCGAAGAGGTCAAATGGCACCAGGACATCGGCTTCTGGCCGCATACCAATTACAGCCCCTTGACCGTAGGTGCATATATTTATGACTGCGATCTGGATCAGGGGCCGGTCGGCATGGTTCCGGGCTCCCATGCCGGTGAGCTGTTTCATCAATACAACGACAAGGACGAATGGATCGGCTGCTTGACCGAAGCCGACGAAGCCCGCGTCGATACGGACCGCGCCGTTTATCTGGACGGCCCCGCCGGTTCGTTGACGCTGCACAACTGCCGCATGGTTCACGGCTCAAAACCGAACCGCGCCGATAAAGGGCGACCGCTGCTTTTGAACGCCTATGCGGCGGCGGATGCGCTGCCCTATACCCACAATCCGCTGCAATCAAAATACATGGAATCCATCGTCCGCGGTGAGCGCGCGCGCTGGGCCCACCACGACCCCCGGCCGTGCCTGTTGCCGCCGGACTGGTCTGAAGGCTACACATCGATCTTTGCCCTACAGCAAGAGGAGGCCGCCCCGTGACTATCCTCGATGACGGTCAAATCACTCAATACCATAAGGACGGCTATATATGCCCCGTGCCGGTCCTGGAGGCGACTGAAGTCGCCGGCTTACGGGCCAAGCTGGAAACCTTTGAGGCGACCCAGGGCGGCAAACTTGATCCGGCGCAGCGCAACAAGTCACATTTGTTGTTCAAGTGGCTGGATGATTTAATCCGCGATCCGCGCATTCTCGATCCCATCGAACAATTGATCGGTCCCGATATCCTGTGCTGGAACACCCTGTTCTGGATCAAGGAAGCGGGATCCCAAAGCTTTGTCTCGTGGCATCAGGACACCCGCTATTGGGGCCTTTCCAGCGATCAGGTGATCACCGCCTGGCTGGCCCTGTCGCCGGCCGGGGTGGAAAACGGCTGTATGCGGGTGATGCCGGGCACGCACCGGGGCGAGGTTTTGGATCACGCCGACCGTTATGACGCGGATAACATGCTGACCCGCGGCCAGGAAATCACCGCCGGATTGGATGAAGCCGCCGCGGTGCATATGCCGCTCAAGGTCGGCGAAATGTCGATCCACAACTACCGTCTGGCGCATGCGTCAAATGCCAACAACGGTGCCGACCGGCGCATCGGTGTCTCCATGCATTTCATGCCGCCGGATACGGGGCAAATTGTCGGCGATTGGGACAGCGCGGCCTTGGTGCGCGGCGAAGATGCGTTCGGCAATTTTGAGCGTACCCCGGTGCCCGGCGCCGACATGGACGCTGACGCCCTGGCCTTCCATGGCCGCGCCACGCAGGCGATCCGCGACGTGCTCTACGCTGACGCGGCTGAAAATACGGAGAAGCTCTGACCATGATGCCCGACACGCAACTAACTTTTCGCCAGGAATACCGGGCCCGCATTGCCGGCTGGTACAATGGTTATGTGCATATCCTGGTGATTTATACGATCGGCCTGACGGCGCTGTACGTCTATATCCGCCATATGAGCAGCGTGGTGTGGTGGGAATGGCTGACCATCCCGGCCGTGGTGGTGCTGTGCAACATGTTCGAATGGTATCTGCACAAGTATGTCATGCATCGACACATCAACAACCGGGGCCTCAGCGCCATCTATCAGCGTCACACCTTGAACCACCACCGGTTCTTTTCCGACCGGGAAATGCGGTTCCGCGACCATACGGACTGGCGGGTCACGGTGTTCCCACCCTATGCCATGGTGGTGTTCATCCTCATGTCCATGCCGGCGGGTCTGATTGGTGGCTTCGTCGTCTCACCGAATGTCGGATGGCTGATCATGAGTACGACCACGGGCATGTATCTGGTTTACGAATTCATGCATTTCTGCTGCCACGTTGATGAGAACGCCTTCGTCCGCCATTGCCCGCTGGTCAACACACTCAGACGTCACCATACGGCGCATCACAACTACCGACTGATGATGGAGGTCAATATGAACCTGACCTTTCCCATTTCAGACTGGTTGTTCGGCACTTCGGATCTGGATTGCGGATTGCTGGGGCACCTGTTCAACGGCTATTCGACGGCTCATCTGAAAGCCGATCTGACGGAGCGCCCGCGCGGTCCCGTGGAAGCCGCCGCGCATCCCATGGCCGCTGAATAGGCGGCTGCGGGCCATGCCGACGAATATCAAATTTGGACTGTCGATCCTGACCTTGGCCGTCGGCGCCGGTGTTTGGTACTGGGAGCGTGGGCAGGGCGATGCAGTTTTGTCTTGGATCGTTGCCGGATTGAGCGTCTTCATGGTGCTGGCCATGTGGGTGTTCCCGGAGACCGGCGGCAAACAAGGCGATGAGAAGTGACGGCCTCGGCGACATCGCTTCGCAATGGCGTGGCAATCCGGTAAATCTGATTAATGGCTCTGACCCTTACCCCGGAAGAACAATCCTGGCTGTCCCCTGACGCACCGGCCGGGCGCGCCATGGCCATGCGAATCGTTGTCCGGGCGGCCGAGTTTTTGGGTGCGGAAAATCTGGTTCCCATTGCGTCGTCGCACATCGACGGCTGTCTTTATCATGGTGACGCCGGCGTTGCGTTTGCCGAAAAACTGGTCGATGGCGGCGCGGCGACGTCCGTGCCGGCAACCTTGAACGTTGGCGCCCTGGATCTCACCCAGCCGGATCGGGTCCGCGCCGACGCGCATTTCCGCGAGATGGCCGGGCGTCAAATGGACGCCTACCTGAAGCTCGGCTGTCAGCCGACGTGGACCTGCGCGCCCTATCAGGCCGGCCACCGCCCGGGCCTTGGCGAACAGGTCGCCTGGGGCGAAAGCAACGCAGTGGCCTTCGTCAATTCGGTCCTCGGCGCACGCTCGGAACGTTACGGGGATCTATTGGATATCAGTTGTGCGATTGCCGGCCGGGTTCCCCATGTCGGCCTGCACAGGGATGAAAACCGACGCGCCACCATGGTCTTTGACGTCAGCGGCTTAAGCGAAACCCTGAAGGCCTTGGACGCCTTCTATCCGGTACTTGGCGCCATTGTCGGTGGCGAAGCGGGAAGTGCCGTTGCCGTGATTGACGGCCTGCCCGCGGACATATCAGATGACGCCTTGAAAGCCATCGGTGCGGCGGCGGCCTCAAAGGGTGCGGTCGGCCTGTTCCATATTGCCGGCGTTACCCCGGAAGCGCCGAGCCTGGACACGGCGCTACAGGGCGCAGAACCCGAAGAAATCATCACCATCACGCCCGATCAGGTGCGCGCCGTGCGCGATAGCCTGAGCAATGCGACAGCAGCGGCCATCGACTGCTTGGCGCTGGGAAGTCCGCATTTTTCCGAAGCGGAAACCCGCGCCTTGGCCCGGTTGGCGGACGGGCAACGTTTTCGTGTGCCGGTTTATATCTGTACCGGTCGCCATACCATGGCCACCCTGGAGGCCGACGGAACGCGCCAGGCATTGGAATCTCAGGGCGTTGAATTCATTATTGATACCTGCGTTGTCGTGACGCCGATCTTGAAGGAGATGGACGGTGTGTTGATGACGAATTCCGGTAAATTCGCCCACTACACCACCCCCAACACGGGCTACGGCGTGGTCTTCGGATCGCTTGCCGACTGCGTACAATCCGCCCTTGCCGGTGAGGTCCGGCGCCAGGAGGCCGTATGGCAATAGAATTCACGGCCCGCGTCCTCATCGACGGTTCCGCCACCGGAAAGGTCTTGAAACTGGCCCAGCCGTTAAGTTTCTGGGGCGGCGTCAATCCCACGGACGGTACCATCACGCAGCCGGTGCACCCGGATTTCGGCGCCGGCGTCGCTGACAAAATTTTGGTCCTGCCCGGCATGATCGGGTCAAGTTCGTCAAGCGCCATCATGTTGGAATTGATCAACGCAGGTGTCGCCCCGGCGGCCCTGATCATGGCCGATATCGATGCCATTTTGGCGCTTGGGGTGATTGCCGGGACTGAGCTTGGACTGCCGGCGTTGCCCGTATTGCAAAGCGCCGTCGATGCCTTTGAGACCGGTCAACAGGCGGAAATCTCAAGCGGCGGCGGAATCCGACTTGGCGGCAGCGCCTGAGCGAGGCAAAATCCCCATAGTATTTGAGGAGAATTTTACCATGGGCACGGAATGGGCCGGTGTGTATCCGGCGTTGATGACGGAATTAATGGAAGATGGGGCGCTTGATCTGGAGGGCACCCAGCGCCACATCCAATCGTGTATTGATGCCGGCGTTTCCGGTTTCGTCATGCTGGGCACTTTGGGCGAGAACCCGTCGCTTTACGGTGATGAGAAAGAAGCCGTGTTGATCGCCGCCGTCGAGGCAGCCGGCGATTTGCCGGTGCTGTCGGGCGTTGCGGAATACACAACGGAGATGGGCATCGATCACGTGCGCCGGGCCGAGCGGGCCGGCTGCGCCGGGCTCATGGTGCTGCCGTGTATGGTGTATCCACAGGACCAGCGTGAGGCCATGGCGCATTTTCGCGGCATTGCCCAGGCCACGGACCTGCCGATGATGATCTACAACAACCGCGTCGCCTATAAGGTTGACCTGTCACCGGAATCTTTCGTGCAACTGGCGGACGTCGAAAATATCGTCGCGGTCAAGGAATCCTCCCACGACAGCCGCCGCATGACCGACATGGTCAACGCCTGCGGTGACCGGTACCAACTTTTTTGCGGGGTTGATGACCTGGTCTTGGAAAATGTTCTGTTCGGCGCCGTCGGCTGGGTTGCCGGATTGGTCAATAGCTTCCCGCGTGAAGCCGTGCGCCTGTTTGAACTGGCCCGCGACGGCAAGGTCGATGAAGCGCTGGAAATCTATCGTTGGTTCATGCCGTTGTTGCATCTGGATGTGGACGTGAAACTGGTGCAGATGATCAAGCTGGCCAACCAGATTACCGGCGAGGGCACCGAATGGGTGCGCCGGCCGCGCCTGACCCTGGAAGGCGAGGAACACCGTATGGTCACGGAGATCGTCGAAACCGCGCTGGCCAGCCGGCCGAACCTCTGACATCACGGCGTGGATAATAACGGACAGCAGGCGGTTGTCATCGGCGCCGGCATTGTCGGCCTTTCCTGCGCCTTTTTCCTGCGCCGCGCCGGTTTTGAGGTCGTCGTTGTTGACCGCGATCCGGACGGTGACCGGACGTCGTTTGGCAATGCCGGCGCCATCGCCCAGCCGGAAGTCATGCCCATCGCCGAACCCGGTGTCGCCTGGAAAGTACCGGGATATTTGTTCGACCCCTTGGGGCCGCTGTCCATTCGCCTGGGCTATGCCTGGCGACTTTGGCCGTACCTGTCACGGTTTCTGGCTGCCGCCAATCGAACACAATTTGAGGCCGGCGCGGCGGCCATGACGTCATTGTTAGCCTCCGCCTTTGACGATCACGATACGGTTCTGCAGACCACGGGACTCGGCCATCTCCTGCAAAAGGCCGGGCATCTTTGGATTTACCGGTCCCAAGACGTGCGTGATACGTCGCCGGAATGGGAAATCCGCAAACGATTGGGTTTTCAATGTGAACCCCTGGACCGCGCCGGAGTTGAACATTACGAACCGGCGCTGGGCCCAGTCGCGCACTGCGCTTACCGAACCACGGACTGGGGCCATTACGCCGATCCCAAAGAACTGGTTTTAGGGTTGATGGCGCATTTACGGTCCCGCGGCGTGACATTTATCCGCAAAGACGTTGCCGAGATTGCTGCCGTCGATGTCGGCACGTCAACCGTCGTCGGCCGGGACGGCGGCCAGGTTCCGTTCGATCATCTGGTGATCGCTGCCGGTGCCTGGTCGCACCACCTGAGCAACCGTCTCGGCGATTATTGCCCGCTGGAAACAGAACGCGGCTACAACACAACCCTGCCGGCACCGGGTCTGCATCTTAACACCATGGTGACTTTCGCCGAGGATCATTTTGTTGCGACGCCCATGGCCATGGGGCTCCGGATTGGCGGCGCCGTGGAGTACGCGGGCCTGAAGGCGCCGCCCAACTACAAGCGGGCGAAAGCATTGCTGAAACTGGCGGGCCGCTATCTGCCGGGCCTCAACACCGAAGGCGGCACGGCATGGATGGGGCATCGTCCATCGACCCCGGATTCGCTTCCCGTCATTGATCGTTCGCAGCGGTTCCCAAATGTCTTTTACGCCTTCGGCCACGGTCATCTGGGGTTGACGGGCAGCGCGACAACGGGCCGGATAATCACCTCTTTGATTAACGGCGACGATCCGGGACTTGATCTGAAGCCGTTCCGTATTGGAAGATTTACCTCATGAGCACGGGAACCTTCACCTGTATCGACGCACACACGTGCGGCAATCCGGTCCGTGTCGTCGCCGACGGTGGCCCGGAGCTGACCGGGGCCAGCATGCTGGAACGCCGCGCCCACTTTTTGGCCGAGTACGATTGGATCCGCACCGGCCTCATGTATGAGCCGCGCGGACACGAGGTCATGTCGGGCTCTATCCCCTGTGCGTCAACCCGCGATGACTGTGATTTGGGCATTCTGTTCATCGAGGTTTCGGGCTGCCTGCCCATGTGCGGCCACGGCACTATCGGCACGGTAACGGTGGCCTTGGAGCGCGGTCTGGTGACTCCGAAGCAGCCGGGAACCCTGCGCCTGGATACGCCGGCTGGTGTGGTTGAGGCAACCTACCGTGAAGAAAATGGCCGCGTTACCGCTGTCCGTATTAAGAATGTGCCGAGTTATCTGCATGCCGAGGCCATGACGATTGAGATGCCGGAATTGGGGCGGCTGACCATGGACGTCGCCTACGGCGGTAATTTTTATGCCATCGTCGAGCGGCAAGACAATTTCCGCGACATGGCGGATTTGACACCGGGCGATATCCAACGCCTCAGCCCGATGATCCGCGAGCGGATGAACGCGGCCTATAAATTTGTCCACCCGGAACAGCCGGACATTCAGGGTCTGTCGCACGTCATGTGGACGGGCAAGCCGCAATCGCGTGGTGCCCATGCACGTAATGCCGTGTTCTACGGTGATAAGGCCATCGACCGCTCACCCTGCGGCACCGGCACCTCGGCCCGCATGGCGCAATGGGCGGCGCGCGGCGATTTAAATGTCGGCGATGACTTCATTCATGAAAGCATTATCGGCAGCCTGTTCAACGGCCGCGTCGAGGCGGCAACAACGCTCGGTGACAAACCGGCGATCGTGCCGTCCATCGAAGGCTGGGCACGGATTTACGGCGACAACGTGATCACCATCGACGATCACGATCCCTTCGCCCACGGGTTTTTGGTGACGTAAGGATTCTCGTATTACGAACCGGGGCCCGCCAAATCCGCCAATTCGCCGACTGTCAGCGGCTTCACGGGCGGGCGGCGGCGGTAATCGCCGATCTCTTCGTGGCTGAAGCCGTTCAACTCGGCCAGCATTTCCGTCACCGTCAAGGCGCAGAGGCGGCCCTGGCACGGGCCCATGCCGGCTCGGCAGAAGCTTTTCAATTGGTTCGGCCCGGCACACCCAATCCGGGCGATGTCACGAATCTCGCCGGCCGTCACCTCTTCGCAGCGGCAAACGACGGTAGCATCGTCGGTGGGGACCAGGTGCGCCTTGGCAGGCCGGTAAAGGGCATCCAGAAACGGCCGAAGATACATAGCTTGCGCCAATATATGGCGGACCGGTGCGGCCCGGTTGTTGCGCACCGCCGCATCCAGTCGGCCGATCCGGTGCAGGGCGCCCAAGGCCGCCAGATGGCCGCGATGTTCGGCCGCTAAGGCGCCGCCGATATGGCTGCCGTCTCCGGCCGCAAAAATACCGTCGATGCTGGTTTCACCCCAATCATCCGTCGTCACCCGCCAACACCGTTGCGCGTCATCCCAGCGATGATCGCAGCCGCTGGCCCGGGTCAAGTTGACGCTCGGCACGACGCCTTGATGCAGGAACACATGCGGGGTAGTGATCTCGTGTTGATGGCCGCTGTGTTCGTAGCGGATGGCCTCGGCAATTTCGGCGCCGACGATTCTTAGATCACTGGCGCCGCGGATGAACGGAACTCCGGCGGCGCGCAGTGCGCGCAGATAGCCAAGGCCCTTGATCAGCGGCCCAAGGTTGAGCATGGCGCCGGGCAGATGAGGCAGGGCGGTGACATAGCGATGCCAGGGGGTCGTGTCGATGATCGCGCGCACCGGCACGCCGGCCTGCAGATATTGATAGGCGATTAGATAGAGCAGCGGGCCGGTGCCGACAAAGACCGCGTCCGCCGCGGTCAGGCCATGGGCCTTCAAGGCGATTTGCGCGGCGCCGGCGGTCATCACTCCGGGCAGGGCCCAGCCAGGGAGGGGGAACGGGCGCTCCTGGGCGCCGGTGGCGATGATCACGGCGTCTGCGGTGATCATGCGCGCGGCGCCGGCCACGGACAGCCCGATTTCACGTTCCGGCGAGACCTGCCAGACGGTGGCGCCGCTGACACATTCGGCGGTGCTGGCGCGCAGGGCATCAGTCAATTTTCGGCCATAGGCATAGTCAGCGCCGAGGACGGTTTCGCCGGCCTTGTCGGCGGTTTCGATATTCCGGTAAATCTGGCCGCCGGGTGCCGGCTGTTCATCAACGATCAGCACCCGCGCCCCGGCTTCGGCGGCCGTCGTCGCGGCGGCCATGCCGGCTGGCCCCGCGCCGATAACGGCGATCTGGTAGTCGGTGTTCATGGGCCAATTTCCGCGGCGCCCCGTTGACGGGCGATCTGCATGCCGTTTTGGACGGGAATCATGCAGGCCTGCTGGTTCGGCACACCATTGATGACCATCAGGCACTCGAAACAAACGCCCATCAGGCAATAGGCGCCGCGCGCCGCGCCGGTAACGGGGGTTTCGCGGGTCGCGGTGACGCCGGCGGCCAGCAGCGCGGCGGCGACGGTCATGCCGGCCTTGGCTGCCACGGTGCGGCCTTCGAAGGTGAAGCTCACCATTTCGCCCGGCGCCATGCCGTCAAGTTCAGTGAACATGGAACCGTCCCGCCTTCAATACAGAGACCTCGTCGGGCAGCCGACCTTCGGCGATGGCTTCGGCCAAGGCGCCGGTATGGATGGCGGCCAGGGTGACGCCGCTGTGCACCGAGGCGACAAAGGCACCGTCGCCTTCCGGCGCCCGGTCATAGATCGGCAGGCCGTCGGGTGAATAGGGCCGTAGCGCCCCCCAGGACCGGACGATGCGGGCGGCTTCCAGAAACGGAAAGATCCGCCGCGCCCGGTCCACGATGCCGGCCAGGACATCCCAGCGGGTGCCGTCGTCGAAGCCGACATCCTCGTGCGAATCCCCCATCAGGACGCTGCCTTCACCGGTTTGCCGAACCAACGTCAACGGCAGGTTCAGGAAAGGCTGGACGCGCTCGGTGACCAATATCTGGCCGCGCAACGGATCGATGGGCGCGTCGAGGCCCAGCATGGCGGCCAGGGGCTTGGTGCCGAGGCCGGCGGCAATCACCAGTTTCGGCGCCTGCATGTCGCCTTGCGTGGTTTTCAGCCGATAGACGCCGCGCCGCCATTTGATATCGATAACCCGGGCGTCCAAAGCCTTGCGGCCGCCCCGCGCCTGATATCCGGCCTGTAGGGCGCGCAGCAGATAAAGAGGGTTGGCGTGTCCGTCCAGCGGCGAATAGGAACCGCCGACGACGTCGGGCCCCAAGCCTGTGACCATGCCGTCCAGGGCGCCTCGGTCGAGCATTTCAAAGCGGAACTGACCGCCGGAATGATTGTGGAGGCGGGTCATCTGGGACTGACGCTTGGTCAGTTCGTCTTCCGACAGGCACAAATGAAGTCCACCGGGGCGTTCATGGTGAAGATCGACGCCGGTCAACGCCGTCATTTCAGCGGCGAAGCCGGGCCACAGATCGGCGGACCGTCGCGTCCAGGCCGCATATTCGGGGCAATCAAAGCCTTTGCTCTGCACCCAGACCAGACCGAAATTGCCGCGCGCCGCGCGGAAGGCTACGTCGCCCTCGTCCAGCAGCAACGTGTTCAGGCCGTGGCCCCGCAACCCGAAAGCTAATGCCGCGCCGACCATGCCACCGCCGATGATGATCGTATCCGCGTTCATCTACCGCCCCCACGATGAAAATATAGGCACGCCGATTGATTTTTCTCAATGCCTGTCCTCACGGGGTTGAATAGCCTGAGGTTTGATCGGAGTCCTTCGGTATTCTTAGGTTTCGGGAGCCACCCGGATGCAGGACTCAGAATCTAAACGAACAGGCGAAGGAGACATTCTCATGAGACGTCTTATCATTTCTTTCCTGTCTACCGGCACGGCCGCGGCTCTGATGGCTGGCGGCATCTTCATCACGGCGCCAACGCCAGCCACCGCAGACGGCATGACCGCCAAACAGGCACAGATGTTGGTCCGCGGAGGCAAGCTCTATGACAACTGGCCGTCGGTGATCGGTGTGCGGCCGAAGGGTACGCACAAGTCCTGGCCCGCCACGAACACGAAAAAGAAGGGGAGCGCCACGCACCGTTGTAAGTCCTGCCACGGCTGGGATTACATGGGCAAGGACGGCGCCTATGCATCGGGCTCCTACAAAACCGGCATAATCGGCGTACGCGCCCTTGCCAACGGCGACCAGGCCAAGATCATCGGCGTGCTCGGCGATTCTACACATGGCTATGGCGGAGTCATACCGCCGGCCGACATGCAGGCTATCGCTCTGTTCGTTGCCAAGGGGCAGGTCGATATGAACCCCTATATTGACCGCGCCGCCAAGAAACCGAAAGGCGACATTGGCCGCGGCGGCGTCTATTACGCCACCGTGTGTTCGAACTGCCACGGCATGGATGGCATGAAACCGAAGGACATGAAGTCGTTCGGCAAGCAAATGGGCAATCCGTGGGAGGTCATGCACAAGATTCTTAATGGCCATCCGGGCGAGGACATGCCGTCGCTCCGCGCTTTCGATCCGCAAGTCGCGGCGGACATCATGACCCACATGGCGACCTTGCCGAAGTAGGACCGAAGCAGCTACCGTCCGTCCGGCTCATCGCTACAGGCCTCGTCCGCTCAGCGGGCGGGGCCTTTGGCGTGAATCCCCTTTGCGTCGCTTGCCGCGGCCAGTCCCCCCGGATAAAACCAAGGGAATGATCGAGGAGATGGGCATGACGACCATGATAACTACTGGCGAACTGCGCAACCGTCTGGACGCAGCCTTGGCCGACACGGCTGAACTGGCGGTTTTGGATGTGCGCGAGGCCGGGCAATACGCCGCCGGGCATTTGTTTTTCGCCACCCACATCCCCTACAGCCGCCTGGAGATCGAAATCGGCGGGTTTGTCCCCCGGCGGGCCGTGCCCGTGGTCGTTTACGATGCCGGGGACGGGGTTGCCGAGAAGGCGGCCGCGGTCTTGAACGGCATGGGATACGCCGATGTGGCCGTATTGGCAGGCGGCGCGCCGGCCTGGGCAGCGGCTGGGCACACGCTTTATGAAGGCGTTAACCTACCGTCAAAGACCTTCGGCGAACTGATCGAACACGTCCTGGACACGCCGCGTCTGACGGCTGACGATTTGGCCGCCATGCAGGATGACGGCGGCGATTTCATCATCCTTGATGGTCGCACACCGGAGGAATATGCGCGGTTCAATATTCCGGGCGGTATTTCGTGCCCAAATGCGGAACTGCCCTTGCGCTTCAATGATCTGGTCCCCAATGACGAAACCACGGTGGTGATCAATTGTGCCGGGCGGACGCGCTCGATCATCGGCGCCCAGACCCTGATCAATTTTGGCGTGGCCAATAAGATTATCGCCCTTGAGAATGGCACCCAAGGTTGGGCGCTGACGGATCGCGAGTTGGAAACCGGCGCGAAACGATTCCCGCCGTCCGGCGTCATGGCGCCGGCGATGGCAAACGCGACGGCCCGCGCCGCCAAGGTGATCGATCATTTCGGCATCTCCTTGATCAGTTCCGACCAATTGGCGGCCTGGCAGCGCGATGCGGCAAGAACAACGTACTTATTTGACGTCCGCGGCTTCGACGAATTTCGGAGCGGCCATCTGCCGGGCAGCCGGCATGCCCCCGGCGGCCAACTGGTCCAGGCCACGGATCGCTGGGTCGGTGTTCGCGGTGCCCGCATCGTGGTCTACGATGACACGGAAGTGCGCGCCGTCTGCACGGCCCACTGGCTGAAACAGATGGGCTGGGACGTTCATGTGCTGGCCGGTGGGCTGGGCACCGAGGGCCTGGAAACGGGAGCCGAAGATGCCGCTTCGGGTTCCGATTTAGCCACGCTCAGTCCCGATGATCTAAAGGCCGGTCTGGCCAATGGGTTGTTGAGCGTGATTGATGTGCGCGCAAGTGCGGCGTTCGATCAAGGACACATAACGGGCGCCCGATGGACGGTCCGGCCCCGGTTGGATGAGCTGTCCATGGACGCTGGCGCGGCGGTGGTGCTGGTGGCCGATGATCTGGCGGCGGCCGGACTGGTCGCCGCGGACCTGCTAGAGCGAGGCGCCGCGTCGGTCGCCTTTCTGGAAGGTGGCATGGACGCTTGGCAGGAAGCCGATGGTGATGTTGAAACCGCCTCGGATACCCCGGACGGGTCGGACCGTATCGATTTCGTCGCCTTCACGGCCCAGCGCCATGGCGGCAACAAGGATCACATGCGCCAGTATCTGGAATGGGAGATCGGCCTGGTCGATCAATTGGATGACCAGGAACGCGGCGTTTTCACCATCGTCGGTCCGTAAGACCGCATGACCATCCGCCCGCCCGTCTTGCGCCGGTCCTGGCTGTTTGTCGGCGGCGGCGATGAGGCCGCGTTGACGTCGGCCGCGGCCAGCGGCGCCGATGTGGTGATCTTGGAACTGGAGGACTTCACGGCGCCCGCGGTGCGCCCGCAGGCCCGGTCCCGTGCGGCGGCTCTGTTCGCTGAATGGCGCCAGCGCGGTATTGTCGCCGCGGCCCGCATCAACCCTTTGGAAACGGCCGACGGACTGCCCGACCTGGAGGCCATCATGGCGGCCCGGCCGGACATCGTGTTGATGCCAAAGGTTGCTGAGCCAGCGCAAGTCGCCAGGCTCGATTCGGAAGTCACCCGGCTTGAGACCGATCTTGGGATTGCGCCGGGATCGACGGAACTGGTGCCTAACATCGAACTGGCCCGGGGTCTAATCCAGGCTTACGACATTTGCCGCGTGTCTGCGCGGACCACCGCGGCTTTAGTGGCATCCGAAGACATGGCCGCTGATCTGGGCGCGGAGCGTAGTCCGGACGGGTTGGAACTGGACTACGTGCGCCGTCGGTTTATCGTCGAATGTACGGCGGCCGGCGTGCCCGCCATCGATTGCCCCTATACCTGGTCAGATGCCGACGGCCAAGAGCGCGATACCCGGTTTGCGCGGCGCTTGGGCTACAAATGCAAGAGCCTGGTCGATCCCGCCCATGCGGCCGTGGTCAATGCCGCGTTGACGCCAAGCACCAAGGAAATCAGCCATGCGGAACGCCTGGTGACCGCATTTGAGACGGCACAGGCCAGCGGCGCCGGGCGGGTTGAGGTAGATGGCTCGCAGGTGGAAGTGCCCATATATATGAACGCCAAACGCCTGCTTGAACGGGCGGACGCATTGCGGGGTTTTGATGATCTCAATTAATTTTCGTTGAACGACGTTTCGCACCCATGCACCGCTTGCGAAGCGCCATGGGTCTACCTATGTTAGTCCTCAGGACACGTCCTGGGCACAGTTTAAGGGAATTGTCTCCATGTCCGAGACTCATCACAGCAAGGTTCTCATTATCGGCTCCGGCAGCGCCGGGTATACGGCTGCCATTTATGCGGCGCGGGCCAACCTGAAACCGATCCTGGTGCGCGGCCTGCAGCCGGGCGGCCAGCTGACCATCACCACGGATGTTGAAAATTATCCGGGCTTCGCCGATGTGGTCCAGGGCCCCTGGCTGATGGATCAGATGGAGGCCCAGGCCCGCAGCGTCGGCACGGAAATGTTCGAAGACACGATCATCTCAACGGACCTGAAGTCCCGGCCCTTTCAGGCGGTCGGAGATTCAGGAACCGTGTACACCGGCGATACGGTCATCGTCTGCACCGGCGCTACGGCACGCTGGCTGGGCCTGGAGACGGAAGAGAAATTCATGGGTTTCGGCGTTTCGGCGTGTGCCACCTGTGACGGATTTTTCTATCGCGAAAAGCCCGTGGCGGTGATTGGCGGCGGCAATACGGCCGTTGAGGAAGCCTTGTTTCTAACTAATTTCGCCTCGAAGGTGATTTTGGTGCATCGCCGTGACGAGCTGCGGGCCGAAAAGATTTTGCAGGACCGCCTGTTGAACCATGAAAAGATTGAGGTGCGTTGGCATAGCGTGCTCGACGAAGTTCTCGGCGATGAGAATCCGCTGGGCGTCACCGGTGCGCGCATCCGCAATGTCCAGTCCGGCGAGGTTTCTGATTTGGACGTGCACGGGGTATTCATTGCCATCGGCCACGACCCGAACACCGGAATTTTCGGCGGCCAGCTGGATATTGATGATGAAGGCTATATTTTGACCGCCGCCGACAGTACAGCGACCAATGTGGCAGGCGTCTATGCCGCCGGCGACGTGCAGGATAAGATTTATCAACAGGCCGTGACGGCCGCCGGCACCGGCTGTATGGCCGCGTTGGAGGCGGAAGGGTATCTGGCATCACTGGAATCCGATCAGCAAGCGGCTGAGTAGGGGGCAGGTCCCCTAAAGACACGGATCGGCGCCGGTAAGGGTGTGGGGTCATGGATTGGGATAAACTGCGAATTTTTCACGCCGTTGCCGAAGCCGGCAGCTTCACGCATGCCGGCGAAAACCTGAATTTGAGCCAATCGGCGGTCAGCCGTCAGGTCGCGACCTTGGAGGAAAGCCTCAATGTGGCCTTGTTCCATCGCCACGCCCGCGGCCTAAAGATGACCGAACAGGGCGAATTTCTGTACCAAACGGCCCACGATGTGTTCGCCCAATTGGCCATGGCCGAGGCCCAGGTGGCGGAAAACCGCGAGCGCCCGCAGGGTGTGTTGAAAATCAACACGACCATCGCTTTCGGCACCGTATGGCTGACCTCGCGGATCAATGCCTTTGTCGAGCGGTATCCGGAAATTGAGGTCTCGCTGGTGCTGGCGGACAATGAGTTGGACCTGTCCATGCGCGAAGCCGACGCGGCGATCCGTATGATCGCGCCAACCCAGCCCGATCTGGTTCAGCGCCAGCTTCTGACCATGCATTATCATGTCTACGCGGCGCCGGAATACCTGAAAAAACACGGCATGCCGAAATCAGCGCGGGAATTGGACGACCATCGTCTGATCGTCTATGGCGAAGATGCGCGGCCGCCGGTCAGCAATCTGAACTGGCTGTTGACGGAAGGTGCGGCGAAAAGCGTTAAGCGCAAGCCGGTGCTGCAGGTCAGCAATATTTACGGCATTTTCCGCGCCGTGCAGAGCGGCCTCGGCATCGGGGCGTTGCCCGACTATATGAGCCAGGAAGCTGGCAATCTGGTGGAGATTCTGCCTGAGTGCCGGGGACCCTCAATCACCGCGTATTTCGTCTACCCGGAAGAGCTGCGGGATACGATGCGGATTGTTGTTCTCCGTGATTTTCTCTTGAACCAGGTCAAGGCCAATCCGTTCTAGGGAATTCCTGAGCAATTTGATCTGGTTCCCAAGCCGTTTTCGCGGGGCTTAGTGCAAAGGCATTGCGGCAGCTATGCATAATTTGCATGGGTGCACTGCAAAATTGTAGGTAGCGGATTTTTCGGCGCAGCCCTATATTCATCTCATCGATGTTGCACCGCAACATCTCCTCCCCTTCGGACCCATGTCCGAAGAAAAGGATTGCTCCCACGAGCAACTCCTTGCGTCTCCCAGACGTGAAGCCTCCCTGTTTAGACTCGCCAGGAACTTCGGTTCCTGGCGCTTTTTTTTAGTTTAAATCCAACGATCAGCCGTTCGCGGAAACACGTCGACCGGCGTGCCGCCAACAGCGTCGATGCCCGTACCGTTAAGACACCGCAGATTGGCGGCGGTGCCTAAGCCGCTTCGCCGCCGCCGGCGCGGGCTTCGACAACTTTCTCGGCGTCGCGGCCGGAAAATTCCTGCAGGTGGTCAAAAGTCCAACTGTAGGTGCCGACGCCCATGGTCATGGACCGAAGTTCGATGATCAGGTCATGCATTTCCGACTGCGGCATCTGAACCTTGACCTCGTCCCAGCCATCCCAGCCGGGTTTCGCATCGAAGCCCAGGATCTGGCCGCGCCGGCCACTGACCAGGCGTTGAATGTTTGACGTGAACTCATTGGGCAGCGCGATGGAAACCTCGAAGATGGGTTCCAGCAGCACCGGGTTGCAATTCGGCATGCCGACGCGCATGGCCTGGGCGGCGGCCTTCTTGAAGGCCATTTCGGAACTGTCGACGGCGTGGAACTGGCCGTCCGTCAAAGTCACCGAGACGTCCACCACCTGGAACCCCAAGGGACCCCGGACCATGAATTCCTTGACCCCGTTTTCGACTGCCGGAATGTACTGTTTCGGGACGACGCCGCCGGTAATGGAATCGTCGAACTGGAACCCCGACCCGCGCGGCAGCGGCTTGATCTCGATATGAACATCGCCGAACTCGCCATGCCCGCCGGATTGTTTCTTGTGCCGGGCGTGCTGAGACACGGGCTTGCGAATGGTTTCCTTGTAGGGGACCTGCGGCCGCTCGTGAGTGACCTCCAGATTGTAGCGGTTTTTCAACTTGTCGATGGACGCCAGAATATGCAGCTCGCCCTGGCCCCACAGCAGCAACTCGCTAGTATCGGAATCTGGACCATAAGTCAGCGACGGATCATCCTCGGCAATCTTCGCCAGGGCGCCCGACAGTTTAACCTCATCGCCGCGCTGCGCCGTGTGAATGGACAGCGAATACAGCGGGGTCAAGGGCGTTGGCCAATCGACAGCGGCGCTGGCGTCTTCGGAAAGCGTCGCACCCGTATGAATGTCCTCCATGCGGCCCAAGGCGACAATCTCGCCGGCGCCGGCCTTCGCCACCTTGTCCATCTTCTGGCCAAGCATCTTGTTCATGCCGCTGACCCGCGAGCCGTTAAGCGTCATGCCGTCGCTAATTTCTCCGGCAAGCACGCGGGCATAGGTCAGCTTACCCACATGTTCCGCATAGACGCTCTTGAACACCTGGGCCAGAGTGCCGCCACCGTCGACGCCAAGGCGCTCGGCGGTGGTGGTGACGTCGGGGGAATCATGGCGCAAGGATTTCATCAGCCGTCGGATACCCGAGTCCTGCTCGGCCGAGCCAAAAAACACCGGCACGATGAGGTTTTCCTGTAGGTCCTTGGTCAAATTGGCGTAAATTTCCTCGGACGACGGCACCACATCTTCCAGCAGACTTTCCAACAAGGTGTCGTCGAAATCCGCCAACGATTCGAGCATTTCCGTGCGCGCCAGTTCTTCATCGTCCTTCACCGCATCGGGGAGTTCGATGAGCTTTGATTCTTCGCCCGGTTGCCATTGAAAGGCGCGCTCGCTGACCAAATCCACGTGACCGGTGATGTCGTCGCCTTCACGGATCGGTATTTCGCGCAGCACCAGGGGCCGGGCGGAGACCGCCTGTAGGGCTTCGAACGTGCCGCGGACGCTGCCCGTGGAGACGTCCATCTTATTGATAAACAGAATATGGGGAATGCCATGCTGGTCCAGGTGCTTGAGGATCGGCGCGACCATCAGCGCCTTGTTCTCGTCGGCCTCGCAGACAACGACCGCCGTATCGGCGACCATGATCGCGTTCAGCCCGTCCTGGGCCAATTCCACCGAACCGGGACAGTCAAGAAACGTCCAGGCCTCATCCAGATAATCAAAGGACGCGACGTTGAGTTCCGTCGACATTTGGCGGGCTTTCGCTTCGGCGCTGGCGTCGCCGACCATGTTCGCTTCTTTTACCGTGCCCTTGCGTTGGATGGTGTCGGAGAGCTTTAAAATGGCTTCCAGCAATGACGTCTTGCCGCTGGAATAGGGTCCGACCAAGGCGGCCACGCGAGGGCCCGATGGGGCTTTTGTGCTCATAAAATCCTCCCTGTATTCGTCACGACGGCGCGGGTTGTCTCCTGCGTTCCATTCGATGAGAAAAGGTTAATGGACAGGACACGGGATGCAAGCGGAGATACGAAAAAAAAGCCGCCGAAGTCTTTTCCAAGCGAGCATTGCTCAACTTCCAAGGCGTAAGGTAGGATCGTCGCAGGCAGATGAAACCAGGAGGAGATCATGTTCCGTTTCTCCATCTTACTCGCCTTGATGCTGGGAATTGTGATGATAGCGCCGACGGCCAAGGCCGATGAGGTTCTGTCGGACCTGCCGGCATCGCCGGATGCCTCGGCGCGCTATCTTTTTTATATGCACGGCGGATACGTGGAAAAGCGTGGCGGTGGCGCAGACTATCACTACGCCGATATCCTAGACGCCCTGGCGGCCAAAGGACTGGTGGTGATCGGCGAGGAGCGCGGCCAAATCGGCAATCCCATGAATTATGTGCCCAAGGTTGTCGGTCAGGTGACGGCCCTGTTGGATGGCGGGGTGCCGGCCGAAAATATCACGGTCGCCGGCCATTCGAAGGGCGGACTTATTTCCCTGGTGACGGCGTCGCGTCTTGGCAATGCGTCGATCAAGTTTGGAATCATGGCGGCCTGCGGACAGGAGGCCTCAAAGTTCGGTCGGCCCTACAACAAATTCATTAAACGCGGCGCGTCGCGTATTAAGGGCCGATTTTTGGCGGCCTGGGCCAAAGATGACGACGTCGCCGGAAATTGCGATCGAGCCTTGGACAAGGCCGGCGTGCCCTACGAGAATAAGATACTACCGGCGGGCAAGGGCCATCGGCTGTTCTATACGCCCGATCCGTTATGGATTGACCTGCTGGCGGCTTATGCCAAAGGATAACAAAGTGCGCCAACGGGGCGCCGCCGGGATCCCGGCGACGTTAACGACTAGGTAAGTTCTACGACCTAGCCTGATCCGTTGGTAGCGATTAATCGGCGGATTTTCCGTCCGATTGAGCGCTTGGTGTAGTATGATGATTGGCAAACGATGATCAGACGTTTCACAGAGCCGATCCTTGTGGCCTTGTTTCTTGGTGTCGTTGCAATTTTGGCGATGCATGGGCTGCGCGAAATAGAAGGCCAGACCCGGGCCGCCGCCGGCAAGTCCTTGCAAACAGTCCTGCACACGACCGAAGAAGCCATTCATTTCTGGACCCAAACCCGTCTCAAGGATGCCGAGGCGTTGGCATCGTCGGCGGACATCGCTCAACTCACCGAACGCATTCTGGAATTGCCCCGCCAACGCGAGAGCCTTGCCGGCAGCGACGCTTTGCGGCGCTTGCGCGTAAAACTTAACGCCGAAATACAAAGTTTGGGTTACCGCGGATTTTATGTGATGGCGCCGGAATACATTAATTTGGCGGCGACGCACGATATTGATTTGGGTTCAAAGAACCTGATCGCGGTGCAACGCCCAGAATTGGCGGCGCGGGTATTCGCAGGCGAACCGGTCATTGTCCCGACAATTGCCTTGGATCGACCGTCGGGCGACCGCGCCGGCGGCCGCGGGCGTGATCGCGCGACGATGTTTGCCGTGGCTCCGATTCGCGATGCGTCGCGGGCGGTCATCGCGGCCATTGCCATTCGCATGGACGCGGTCCGCGATTTCAGCGCCTTGACCAGCCTTGGCCGAATTGGCACCAGCGGTGAAACATACGCCTTCAACAAGCAAGGCTATCTGGTCACCGAAAGCCGGTTCAACGAGCAGCTTCGAAAAATCGGCCTAATCGGGTACCAACAGCAATCCGTCCTGAGGGTGCGCATCGCCGACCCTGGGGGCAACATGGTGAAAGGCTATCGCCCGCCAACGCCGGCCGATGAACGCCCACTGACGCTGATGGCGACGAACGCGACGCAAGGCGGCACCGGTTGGAGCACATCCGGGTATCGTGATTATCGCGGCGTCACGGTGTTCGGCGCCTGGATGTGGAACAAGAACCTGGGCATCGGCCTGACCACGGAATTGGACGCCGAAGAGGCCATGCAGCCTTATTATTTCGCGCGCCGTATCATCCTTGCCGGGCTTGGCGTCACGGCGTTGCTTTCCGTGCTGCTTGCCGGATATCTGATGTTCGCCCGCGCCTGGGCGCTTCGCGAGATTGAAGAGGGTAATATTGCCCTGGAAATCCGCGCTACGGAACGCACCCAGGATCTGATGCGTATCAATGAAAAACTCCAAGATCAGGTTGAGGAACGCATTCGGGCCGAAGAAAAACTAAAGCACGCCCACACCCAGTTGGAGGAAACCAACCGAAAACTGGAAGGCATGGCATCCACCGACGGCCTGACCGGCATTGCCAATCGCCGGGCCTTTGATCAGCATCTGAAGACCGAATGGAACCGCAGCCTGCGCACCAAGACGCCGATCTCATTGATCATGTTCGACGTTGATTTCTTCAAACCCTACAACGACACCTATGGCCATCAGGCCGGCGATGAATGCCTGCAACAAATCAGCAATGTCCTGCGCGTCGACCAGCATACCCGCCGGCCCGGTGATTTGGTCGCCCGATATGGCGGTGAGGAATTCGGCATTGTTCTGGGCGATACGGAAACTGAAATCGCCAAGGCGACGGCCGATCAAATTCGTGGCGATGTCGCCGGCCTGGCGATCCCGCACGAGGCAACGACCGTATCGGATGAAAGAATTGTCACGGTCAGTGCCGGCGTGGCAACTATTTTACCGCGACCGGGGCTAATGCCGAGTGCGTTGGTCGAAGCCGCCGATCAAGCCCTTTACGCGGCCAAGGAGCAGGGCCGCGACCGCGTGGTTGCCGCCGAGGTCGCCGACGGCAAGACGCCGCCGCATCTCCGCCCGGTGCCGGCCGGCCGGCCGCCGGAAGCCTAAATTTTAACGCAGTGAGCCGCAGAACCGCTGAATGCGGCGGCAGGCATCTTCCAAGACATCCGTCGCCGTGGCATAGCTGATGCGGAAATGCGGCGACAGCCCAAAGGCCTCGCCATGCACGCCGGCGACGCCCTCGGCTTCCAACAGCGCCGTGACGAAATCCTCATCGGTCTCAAGGACTTTGCCTTCCGGCGTTGTCCTGCCGATGGTGCCGGCGACGGACGGGTACACATAGAAGGCGCCTTCCGGTGTCGCGCAGGACAGGCCGTTCGCCTGATTGAGCATACTGACCACCAGGTCACGGCGTTCCTTGAACACCGCATTGTTCTCGGCGATGAAGTCGTGCGGGCCGTTCAGCGCCGCGATGGCCGCCGCCTGACTGACCGCCGCCGTATGGGTGATGGATTGCGATTGGACCTTGGTCATGGCCTTGACCAACTGTTCCGGTGCGCCGGCAAAACCGACCCGCCAGCCGGTCATGCAATAGGCCTTGGACATGCCGTTCATGGTCACTGTCCGGTCGAACAGTTCCGGCGCGACCTGGGCGATGGTCGTGAACTTGAAGTCGTCGTAGACAAGGTGCTCGTAGATGTCGTCGGTGAACACCCAGACATGGGGATGGCGGATAAGAACTTCAGCCAGGGCTTTCAGGTCGCGTTCCGTATAGGCGCCGCCGGTTGGGTTGGAGGGCGAATTGAGCATCAGCCATTTGGTGTTCGGCGTAATCGCCGCTTCCAACTGAGCCGGCGTCAACTTGAAGCCGCTGTCCGCCGGGCAATCAACCATCACCGGTTTGCCCTCGAACATGACGACGATATCGGGGTAGCTGACCCAGTAGGGCGCCGGGATGATGACCTCGTCGCCGGGGTTAAGCGACGCCATCATGGCGTTGAAGATCACCGGTTTGCCGCCGCAGCTGACGTGGATTTGATTGCGTCCATAGGCGAGGCCGTTGTCGCGTTCGAACTTCGCGGAAATGGCATCCAGCAGTTCCGGTACGCCGTTGACCGCCGTATAGCGGGTCATCCCGGCATCCAGGGCGTTCTTGGCGGCCTCAATGATGTGCGCCGGCGTATCGAAGTCCGGCTCACCGGCACCCAGGCCGATGACGTCTTCGCCGGCGGCTTCCAAATCGCGGGCCTTCTGACTGACGGCGATGGTCGGGGAGGGTTGGATGGCGCTCAGGCGCTCGGCGATGAATCCCATGGGCTCAATTCCGTTATCTGAATGTGTCAAAGAGCGCCCCTGACCCGGCTCCGGCGGGGCAATTTCGCGCGCAGACTACGCCTGCCGGCCTCTTGAAACAACTCACAATGGCGGGTGCCTTGACGGCCGGCGCCTGCCCTCGGATGATCATAAATTGGCCGGAATTGCGCCTGGATGATGGGCTTTTCTGAGGCGGCTGTACAAGGAGGCCGCCATGTATCACTCACGCTGCATCAATTCAGCCCCGCTGACTCTCATCGCGCTATTTACGCTCTATCTGATGCCGAACCCCGCGGCGGCAACGTCCGCCAAGACCAGCTATCCCGCGTCCGTCGCCGACTTGGGCGGGTTGTATCTGCCGGCAGACGATCCAGATCGGGTTCGCCCGGCACCCCTGGTCGGCACGGAGATTAATGTGTCCATCAGCGGCATCGTCGTGCGGACCCGGGTGCGCCAGGTGTTTCGCAATCCCGACAAGGTTTGGACGGAGGCCATATACACCTATCCATTGCCACCCGATTCCGCCGTTGACCGCCTGCGCATGACCGTTGGCGGCCGCGTCATCGACGGTCGTATTGCTGAAAAAATTGCCGCCCGGCAGGCCTATACACAGGCCAAGCGCAGCGGCCGCAAGGCCAGCCTGGTTGAACAGCAACGGCCCAACATTTTCACCACCAGCCTGGCCAACCTGGGTCCCGGTGAAAGCGTCACCGTGGAAATCGGCTTTCAGGAACTGCTGAGTTATCGCGACGGCGGGTTTCAATGGCGCATGCCCTTGGTCGTCGGCCCCCGCTATATACCGGGTCGGCCGCTGAAGGATGGATTCCAGCCGACCGGCTGGTCGCCCGCCACCGGGCGCGTGCCCGATGCACCGCTGATTACGCCGCCGGTCCGATCAGCGGCCGCCGGCCGGGGCAATCCGGTCACGCTCCGCATTGACCTGGATGCCGGCTTTGCTCTGTCGGAATTGCGCAGCCCGACCCATGCGATTCGTATTGAGGATACGGGAATCGGGCGGCGACTTATTACCCTGGACGGCGACGCCGTGCCGGCGGTTAAGGATGTCATTCTGAACTGGCGCCCGAAGCCGGGCGCCGCGCCGCGGGCCGGGTTGTTTGCGGAATCCTGGGAAGGCCAACGCTACGCCCTGATGATGGTGATGCCGCCTGTCGGCGGCCTGCCTGACGCCGCGCCGTTGCCCGCGCGGCCGGCCCGGGAAGTTGTCTACGTCATTGATACGTCAGGATCCATGCACGGCGACTCCATGGGCCAAGCCCGCGCCGCCTTGCATATGGCTTTGGACCGGTTGACCCCGCGCGACCGGTTTCAAATCATCCGTTTTGCCCACGGCCACACGGCATTCCGCCACAATAGCGTGCCGGCATCGCCGGCCAATTTGGCACGTGCCCGTGGCTTCGTTGACAATCTTACCGCCGACGGCGGCACGGAAATCGCCGGCGCCATGCGGGCCGCGCTGGCTCGCCAGGCGCCCAAGGGGCCGCTGCGTCAGGTCGTGCTGATCACCGACGGGGCGGTTGGTAATGAAGAAGAGATGTTGAAACTCATCGACGCCCGCCTCGGCCGGTCGCGCCTCTTCACCGTCGGTATAGGCTCGGCCCCCAACGGCTATCTGATGACCAGGGCGGCGCGGGCCGGACGCGGGACCTACACGTTTATTCCAACGGCCGTGGAGGTGGCGTCGAAGATGACCGCACTGTTCAAGCGGCTGGAGCGGCCGGCGCTGACCGATATCACCCTGCAATGGCCAAAGGGCGCGAAAGTTGATGTGACACCGCAACCGATCCCCGATCTATACCTGGGTGAGCCGGTTGTCGTGCTGGCGCGGCTTGGTGATGGGGCGGGGTCGCTCAAGGTTTCGGGCCGGTTCGGCGATGCGGTCTGGGAAACGGCGGTCAATCTTTCCGGCGGCCGCAACCACCCCGGTGTCGCGGCGCTGTGGGGGCGGACGCGAATTCGCCGGCTGATGGATGATCTGCGCCGCGCTGAGGATCGCACCGCCGTCCGCACGGCTATCGTTCAGACGGCGCTTAGCTATAAGTTGGTCAGCAAGTTCACCAGCCTCATTGCCGTTGATAACACCCCGTCGCGCCCGGCTGATCAACCGTTGGCCCAGACCCCCGTGCCGACCAATATGCCCGACGGTTGGAACCGTGACGCCGTGTTCGGCAAGCAACTGCAGACGCCGCCGGTGCGAACCTTCGATCCGACATCGCCGGCGCTCCGTAAAATTCTGGCGCTCGGCGGGGCCACCAGCGGCGTGCCGCAGACGGCAACTTCGGCGCCGCTGCTGCGATTCGCTGGATTATTGGTGCTGATGGCGGCCTTGTTGGCGATGTTGGTCCTCCTAGCCATGCGGCGTCGGCAATGGGGCTGAACCGGCGCCGCGCTTCGTTGGTGGGCGCCGGTCTGCTTGCGGTTGCCGGGTTGGGGATGATCGGGCACGGTTTGTATATCCCCGCAAAGGCCATGGTCGCTCAGGTTCTGCTGGACCGGTCCTGGACGTCGGCCCGGGCCGGGCGTGCGGCGGCGCCCTGGCCCTGGGCGGATACCCGGCCGGTGGCGCGCCTGTTGGTGCCCCGCTTGCGCCGCAGTCAAATCCTGTTGGCTGGCGCGCATGGTCGGTCGCTGGCCTTTGGACCGGGGCATGTCTCGGGGACGGCGCTGCCAGGGCGGCGCGGACACAGTGTCGTTTCGGCGCATCGCGATACGCATTTCGCGTTTCTCCGCGACCTTCGCCGCGGCGATCTGTTGGTCGTCGAGGCGCCGGACGGACGTCATCGTGCCTATCGAGTGAGCGATCTTCGCATTATGGATACGCGCCGCGACGACTTGGTCCACGACCCTGCCGCCGACCGCTTAACCTTGGTAACCTGTTATCCGTTTGGTGCCTGGCGCGCCGGCGGGCCGTTGCGTTATCTGGTCAGCGCCGAGGCGGTGTCCAGGAAATCCAGTAGGGGTTCCTTGACCAATGCCGCGTACCAGGCGGCGCCGGCGGCGCTGAAATGACCATCGGTCTGCCAGAAGGTGGGTTGCGGCGCGGCCGCGCGGCCTTGCCTGGAAATCAGACGGACCGTGTCGATGAACATGAGACCCGGCATATCGCGGGCGGCGCGCGCCAACATGGTTCGATATTGAGAGAGAAGACGTGTCACCGCCAATACCGGAACCGGTGCGGCAAGCTCAGCGGCCGGCGGCAGCCAAACCAACAGCATGGGCACCCCCACCGTATGCGACAATCGCGCCAGTTGTTGAATTTGAAGCTCCAGAAGAAAAACCTGCTGATGCACCAAGGGATCGTCCCGGCCCGATGGCGGCAAGGCGGGCAGGGGAATATCAACGGTCCCGGGATGGATGATGGCCTGCAGCTCCATGAGGCCCCGTTTGGCCTGGCGTTTGGTAAAGACCGCCAAGTGTGAGTGGCGTTTGAGCCAGGCGTCCAGGGCGTGCAGCGGAAGGTAACGCTGCCACGCCGGGACGGGCGTTGTATTGGTCAGGCCGGGCCGTCCTCGGTCATCAAACCGGAATCCACGGGCCGGATCGACGGCGCGCGCTGTCAGGCCGGTGGCGAAATCACCGCCATTGAGGAAGTAGATAATGGCCGCCGGTTTCAGATCGGAAAGGTGACGCTCGATCAGAATTTTGACGTGGTCGGTGCCATAACTCGGCGCGGCGGCGTTCGCCAGTTGGCGCCGCGGGTCGATGGTTTCGGCGGCGGTCTTAAGAGGCCTGAAAAACGTATCTTCAATGCTCAGCCCAACGCCGAAAGTCTGCGAACCCCCATAAACCGGAATGCGCCGCCGCTCCGGTGACCGGCTGAGCGCTTCGTCCATGCGAAAACCGAGTTCATTCGTGCGGACCTCGAAGGTCTCGCCGTCGGGCCGCGTTGCCGCAATCATGGTTTTCCGCATCACCCGGACGCCAAGCGCTGGGTCGGAAGTCAAATAGGCCGGCGCCAAGGTTTGCGGCGTGATCAGCCGGATTGCCCATTCCCCGACAAGCAAGACCGCCAGGAGAAGCCCTAAAGCCAGTAATATGTTCGACGTAAATTGCCTGAGCATGCATTTTTATGGCATGCCCCAGGTGTCGGCTCAATCGGTGAGCATCAGGTATCCGTGTGTGCCGGGGGTGGCCCGGGCGTCAACCGGGCGCCATACCCTTGTCGGTCAATTCCTTGACGGCTTTTTCGGTCTTTTCCAGATCGCTGATACCCATGCCGCGGGCCACGTGATCGGCTTTCGTGAACTGGATGTTGGTATAGCCGACGATCTCAATCCGGTTACCCCAGGGGTCGCGGAAATCAACAAACGGTCCAGGCAATATTTCGATGCCCATCTCCTCAAGCCGGGCCCGGACGACTTCCCGGTCATCAACGACCAGGCCGAAATGACGGCCGTCGTCGGCGGCCTGGGTGCGGCCTTGCTGAAGGGCAATGAACTGGTCGCCCAAATCAATGAACGCCATGTTATCGGATCGGCTGCGCAATTCGAATTCCAAAAACTTGCCGAAGAAATCCAACGCCTCGTCCAGGTCCCCGACCTCCAGGGCGATGTGATTGAAGCCGATGGCGCGGCCTTTTTGGGGTTCACTCACGATACGGTCTCCTCCAACCAAATTTGTCCTGGCCTTCATATAGGCAGGCCGGGGCGGGTTGCCAAATGTAGGACTCGCCAAGTCCCCCGGTCGCGCCCTATATAAACACCATGCAGACCCTCAATCCCATGGAGAACCCGAATATCTTTGTTCCGGCGAAGCGCCCGCCGGTAGATGATGGCCGCGTGTTCAAGCTGGTCAGTCCGTTTTCGCCGGCCGGCGACCAGCCGCAGGCTATCGATGCCTTGACCGAGGCCATCCGCGGTGGCGAGACCGATCAGGTTCTGTTGGGTGTGACCGGATCGGGCAAGACCTTCACCATGGCCCACGTTATTCAGAACATCCAGCGCCCGGCCCTGGTGCTGGCCCCCAACAAGACCTTGGCGGCGCAGTTGTACGGCGAGATGAAAGAGTTCTTTCCGGAAAACGCGGTCGAATATTTCGTCTCCTATTACGACTATTACCAACCCGAGGCCTACGTGCCGCGCTCCGACACCTACATCGAAAAAGACGCCTCCGTGAACGAGCAGATCGACCGCATGCGCCACGCAGCGACGCGCTCTTTGATGGAACGCAGCGACGTCATCATCGTTGCCTCGGTGAGCTGTATTTACGGGATTGGCGCCGTCGAGACCTATTCGGAGATGATCGTCCGGCTGTCGAAGGGCGACGCGGTTGATGAGCGCGAACTGAAGCAGAAACTGGTCGCCCTTCAATATCAGCGCAACGACCAGAATTTTTATCGCGGCGCCTTTCGGGTGCGCGGCGATGTGGTCGAAATCCATCCCTCGCATTTGGAGGACCGGGCCTGGCGGTTAAGTTTCTTTGGCGATGAGTTGGAAAATATCTGGGAGATCGACCCCCTGACCGGTGAAAAAATCTCAACCTTGGAAGAGATCATCATTTACCCCAATTCCCACTATGTGACGCCGCGCCCGACCCTGTTGCAGGCAATCCCGGGCATCCGCGCCGAATTGAAGGAACGGATCCGCGAATTGGAGGCCGAGGGCAAACTGCTTGAAGCGCAGCGTGTCCACGAGCGCACGACCTTTGATTTGGAGATGTTGGAAACCACCGGCCATTGCGCCGGCATCGAGAACTATTCACGTTATTTGACCGGCCGCGAGCCCGGCGAGCCGCCGCCGACGTTGTTTGAGTACCTGCCTGATAACGCCTTCCTCATGGTTGATGAAAGCCACGTCACCGTACCGCAGATCGGCGGCATGTTCCGGGGCGACTTCAACCGCAAGACGACGCTTTCGGAATACGGCTTCCGGTTGCCCAGCTGCGTCGACAACCGGCCGCTGAAATTTGAGGAATGGGACACCATGCGGCCCGACACGGTCTATGTCTCGGCGACGCCGGGGCCCTGGGAAATAGAACGCACCGGCGGCACCTTTGTTGAACAAGTCGTGCGCCCGACCGGCCTGATCGATCCCTTGTGTATCATCCGCCCTGTGGAAACCCAGGTCGATGATCTGTTGGCTGAGGTCCGCGAGGTGGCGTTGAAAGGCATGCGGACGTTGGTTACCACCCTGACCAAGCGGATGGCTGAGGATCTGACCGAATACCTGCACGAACACGGGGTGCGGGTGCGCTATATGCATTCCGACATCGAAACCCTGGAGCGCATTGAGATTATCCGCGATCTACGCCTCGGCGCCTTCGATGTCTTGGTCGGCATCAACCTGCTGCGCGAGGGTTTGGATATCCCCGAATGCGGCCTGGTCGCCATCCTGGACGCTGACAAGGAAGGTTTCCTGCGCTCAAAGACCAGCCTGGTCCAGACCATCGGCCGGGCGGCCCGCAACATCGACGGGCGGGTGATCCTCTACGCGGACAAGATGACCGCCAGCCTGGACTATGCCATCGGCGAGACCAACCGGCGGCGTGAAAAGCAACAGGCCTACAACGCCGCCAACGGGATCACCCCGGCCAGCGTCAAGAAAGGCATCTCGGACATCATCGAAAGTGTTTACGAAAACGACTACATGACCGTCGATACGGGCGTTGCCGGCGAGACCCAACTGGTCGGCCACAACATCCAAGCCGTGATCGGCGATCTGACCGACCGCATGAAGGCCGCCGCCGCCGATTTGGAATTTGAGGAAGCAGCCCGCATGCGCGACGAAATCCGGCGCCTGGAAGCCACCGAACTGGGCCTGACCAAACCCGGCGTTTCCAAAAAAGCCAAGTGGGAACCGCAAGGTAAGAAAAAGAAGAAGAAACGGGGCCGGTAACGCCTTGTGATGATTTGGGCGTTCTATTTGTTCAGGTTATGTTCAAGACAGCAATTCACCTGACGGGCGAGAATTCGTCGTCTATGTTCCTTGCCAGGGACAAAGATAAATTTTCTTGGCGGGGTCATGTTGAAAACCATTGAGAAACCCGTTGTCGTGCGAGAATTTGGGCCGGTTGAGCCCATTGCGGCGCAACTGCGGGCCGGGCATCGCGCCTTCAAACGGGACCGGACCGGGCACCGCTTCGAAGGGGTCCCGTCCCGGTTGACGGTTCTCACCGAGAGCCGAGAGCGGCAGACGGCGCTCGCAGCGCTCGCGGCCACTGATTATCCCTTCGAAGAGCACCTTCCGAACACAATCCGGTTCTTCCGATTTACGGCCGGCGAATACCTGTTGCCGACAGCTTGGCGTGCCCAACCAGAGGAATCGGCCCTCCACATTCTTATGCTTGGCCATGGACCCGACGATGCCCTGATCGTCAGCCTGGAGAGCGGTGTTCAATCAATCCCTGTGAAAAACGGCAAATTGATCAGCGTCTCGCGACCCTGCCGGTTCTGGCTCGGACCCGTTTTCGCCGAGGAAATATTTATTGCGGTCTCCGGTATTGCCATGGACGGGACCGAAAGGGACATGGGATGAAGATACAATCGAACAAGTTTGAAAACGCCGAGGAAATCGTCGCCAAGGCGGAATCCTACGCGTCCTTGTTCATGGATTACCCCGAAAGCCCGCCCGAGCGCCTATTCAATCCCTACCGCGACACATACGACCAACAGGACGACCAGTTTCACGTGCTGCGCATGGGATACAACATGCCTGACGATTTGACCGAATTGATCGTCGAATCGCTTGGCCTGTCGGAGAAGGATCGTGAAAAAGACATCCGCATTAACCGCTATGACCCGGGCGACTATCTGCAGCCACGGCGCGACGAAAGACGGAAAGGCATATTCGTGCTGACCACGTCGGTTCACGACGGGCTGACGATTGCCGATGAGGCGGGACGGTTCAAGCGGATTACCGATGCCGCCGGCACCTATATTATCACCAGCCGGGAAACCTGGCATTGGGTTGATCCCGTGCGCGGCGGCACCCGCTACGTCATCGTCACGGATCCGCCGATCATTGACCGGGCGCCGCCGAAAGAAGATGACCGCCGCCAGGCATCGCGTGACGGACGGGACCGCCGGGCGGCGCCAAGGCCGCGCACGACGGGCATCCTGGCCAAAGGGTCCACCGCCGTCATCTACGAAACCGAAGCCCCGGAGATCGTCCTGAAAACCTGCTGGCGGACCGACCCTTATGATACTTTCCTGAAAGTCGTGGATCAGACGGAATCGCGCCATTTGCCGGTTATCCATCGGGCCGCGACTAATCCCGACGGTCGCCAATGGGTGGAATTGGAACGCCTCTGGCCGCTTGGCGAGGATGATCCCCTATGGCCCGTGGTCAATGCGTTTGCCAATTACTGCTATGCTGTAGCTGACCGCCGCCCGGCGGAGGCGCCGGATATCCTTTCCGAAGAACTTGTCGAACTGGCCAAGGTTTTGGCGCAGAAGTCACGGCGCCACCATCATTCCCTGGATTTGTCCTTCGCCAACATCATGGTGCGCCCGGATACGGACGAGATTGTCGTCATTGATCCCTATTGGTAGGCCTGACTATTTAACTGTCTGAATGGCTTGAATTTCCGGCTGGGTCGCGGCGAAGGATGGCCGTTGTTCCATGGCATTGGAAAAGGCCGCGAGTTGCGGGTACCGCGTCCGCCATTGGAAGCCGGGCCGGCGCAGGTCCAGATAAGCCAGGGCGCATCCGGCCGCAATATGGGTAAGCCTGAAGGTGCCGCCGGCCAGCCAATTCATGTCGTCGAGATGGGTGTTAAGCGCGGCCGTACCACGCTCAACCTTGGCTTGCTGGCGTCCGATCCAATCGGCGCTCTGCAGGGCCTGCGGACGGTGTTCCTCAAGGACCATTAAGACAACCGCATCGCAAATGCCGTCCGCCAGGGCCTCCATTTGGCGGACCGCGACTCGCTCGGCCCCATCAGCCGGGATTAAGACCGGATCAATGCCTAGCGTCTCCAAATATTCGATGATGACACCGCTATCGAAATACGTTTCATCGCCGTCGGTGATCAGTACGGGCACCTTGCCGAGCGGGTTGTGATCGGTCGTCGCCGTGGCGGCGTTCCACGGTACATCGACCTGTTCATCGCAAGCGATCCCCTTTTCGCGCAGCGCGACGCGGACTTTGCGGGCAAAAGGGCTTGGGGTGGCATAAATCAGCTTCATGATCACTCCGCGAGTTTGTGTGCAGGAAGAACATCATAGGAAACGCTGTGCTCGACGCAAACGGCGCAAAAATTCTTGCAATTCCGGGCCCCTTCGCGGCTTACTAGCGGCCGCTTGAAGGATCGGAATGATGAGCAAACTCAATACCTACCGGGCCGGTGTCGATGAAGACGGGCACTTTGGAATTTACGGTGGCCGCTACGTTGCGGAAACCCTGATGCCGCTGATTTTGGCGGTTGAGAAGGCTTGGAATGAGGCCCGCGCCGATGACGATTTCTGGGCTGAATTTCACCACCTGATGAAACATTACGTCGGCCGCCCGAGCCCGCTTTATCTGGCCGAACGCCTAACCGAGCACCTGGGCGGCGCCAAGGTCTACTTTAAGCGCGACGAGCTTAATCACACCGGCGCACACAAGATTAACAACACCATTGGTCAAATTCTCCTGGCCCGGCGCATGGGCAAGCGCCGCATCATTGCTGAAACGGGTGCCGGCCAGCACGGCGTTGCCACGGCCACGGTCTGCGCGCTGTTCGGGCTGCCGTGCATCGTCTACATGGGTGAGACGGATGTTGAACGCCAAGCACCCAATGTTTTCCGCATGAAGCTTCTGGGCGCCGAGGTGCGGCCGGTGACCTCGGGCACCGGCACCCTGAAAGACGCCATGAATGAGGCGCTGCGCGATTGGGTCTCCAATGTTGAAGATACTTTCTACATCATCGGCACCGCCGCGGGACCGCATCCCTATCCCAGTATGGTCCGAGATTTTCAGTGCATTATCGGTAATGAGGTGCGCGAACAGCTTCACGAACAAGAGGGCCGTTTGCCCGATTCATTGGTGGCCTGTCTGGGCGGTGGGTCCAATGCCATCGGCCTGTTTCACCCGTTTTTGGATGACAAGGACGTGCGCATCATCGGCGTCGAGGCGGCAGGTCATGGGCTTGAAACGGGCGAACACTGCGCGTCTTTGACCGGCGGACGGCCGGGCGTTCTGCACGGCAATCGAACCTATCTGCTGCAGACGGAAGACGGCCAGATTTTGGATGGCCATTCCATTTCCGCGGGACTGGATTATCCCGGCATTGGGCCGGAACATTCGTGGCTACGTGATACAGGCCGTGCCGAGTATGTCTCTGTGACAGACGATGAGGCGTTGGAGGCCTTCCAACTGTGTACCCGTATGGAAGGTATCATTCCGGCCTTGGAGCCCAGCCACGCCTTGGCTCATGTGGCGAAGATCGCCGGCGACCTTCCAAAGGATCATCTGATGGTCATGAACATGTGTGGTCGCGGCGATAAGGATATCTTCACGGTCGCCAAACACCTAGGTGTGGGGGTAACCGAGGAATGAACAAGTGGCGAGGACGGCCGCAGGCCGGACAGGGGCAATAATATGAGCCAACCTGAAACCCGGATCGGGCGGCGTTTTGCGGCGCTGAAGGAAGAAGGACGCAGCGGCTTCGTCACCTTTCTGACCGCCGGCGACCCGGACCCGGATACGGCCCTGGATATCCTCAAGGGCTTGCCCGAGGCCGGTGCTGACTTGATCGAAATCGGCATTCCCTTCAGCGACCCCATGGCTGATGGGCCGGCCATTCAGGCCAGTTCATTACGTGCCTTGAAGGCCGGTATGACCCTGGCCAAAACCCTGGACGCCGTGGCTGAATTCCGAAAACTGGACGACGAAACTCCGATCATCCTCATGGGCTATTACAATCCCATCTATATTTACGGCGTCGAGAAGTTCCTCGAAGACGCCAAGAGCACCGGCGTGGACGGATTCATTATCGTCGATCTGCCGCCCGAGGAAGAAGGCGAATTGTGCCTGCCGGCCATTTCGGCGGGCTTGAACTTCATCTACCTGACCGCGCCGACCACCACCGATGAACGTCTGCCCAGGGTTTTAGAAAACGCGTCCGGCTTCGTTTATTTCGTCTCCATCACGGGTATTACGGGGACGCGTTCTGCCGTTACGTCAGATGTTGCCGGGCACGTCGGCCGTATCCGCAATTTGACGGACCTGCCCGTGGCTGTCGGCTTTGGCATCAAGACGCCGGAACAGGCTGCCGAAATTGCCCGGGTCGCCGATGCCACCGTGGTTGGTTCGGCCTTGGTTAGCGTGATCACGGAAAATCTGGATGAACATGATAAAGCCACCGACGGGTTGAGCGGCAAGCTCCTGAAGTTGGTCAGTGAATTGGCCGAAGGTGTGCGGGGCGCGCGGTCGTGAACTGGCTGAAAAACGTTATCCGGCCGAAATTGCGCCAACTCGTCGGCGGCGAGAAGAAGGACGTGCCGGACAATCTTTGGCACAAGTGCCCGGCGTGTTCGCAGATGATCTTTCACCGCGAGTTGGAAAAGAACATCCATGTCTGTCAGCACTGCGGCCATCACATGCGGATCGGCGCCGAACTGCGGCTGAAATCCCTGTTTGATGACGGCGCCTATGAAACCGTCGCGCTGCCGGCGGCGCTGATCGATCCGCTTAAGTTCAAGGACCTGAAGCGTTATACGGACCGCCTGAAGGACGCCCGCGCGAAGAACGACGCCGATGATGCGCTGACCGTCGCGCACGGAATGATGGGCGGCCACAAGGCGGTGATCGCCGTCCTCGATTTCGCCTTCATGGGCGGCTCCATGGGCATGGCGGTGGGCGATGGCCTGCTGACCGCGGCCCGCTTGGCGGTCAGCGAAGGCGTACCTTTCGTGGTGTTCTCATCTTCCGGCGGCGCCCGCATGCAGGAAGGTATCCATTCGCTCATGCAGTTAACCCGCACAACCATCGCCGTGGAAGAGGTTCGTGAGGCGGGGCTGCCCTATATTGTCGTGCTGACCGACCCGACGACGGGCGGCGTCTCGGCGTCCTTCGCCATGTTGGGTGATATCGCCATTGCCGAGCCCGGCGCGATCATTGGGTTCGCCGGCCAGCGGGTGATCGAGCAGACAATCCGCGAAACACTGCCCGAAGGCTTTCAGCGTTCCGAATACCTGTTGGAGCACGGCATGGTCGATATGGTCGTGCACCGCCATGAACTGCGCGACACCTTGGCCCGGGTCATTGATCTGTTGATGGCGCCATTGCCGGGTGCTGCCGAGGAGACCCCGCCCGAAGCCGGCGAGGGTCTACCGGCATTAGCCGCGCCGCCGGCCGGGGAAGCGGCGCTCATCGATGGTGAGCCGCCGTCGTGACCACGGACCGGCCCGGCAGCGCCGGGAGCGATGTTATCCTCGAACGGCTCATGGGTCTGCATCCCAAACTTATCGATTTGTCCCTGGGTCGGCTGGAACGGCTTCTTGAGAACCTGGACCATCCGGAGGAATACCTGCCGCCGACCATCCATGTGGCCGGCACCAACGGCAAGGGTTCCGTGCTGGCCTTTTTGCGGGCCATGCTGGAGGCTGCCGGCAAGCGCGTGCACGTTTATACCTCGCCCCATTTGGTCCGCTTTCATGAACGCATCCGCTTGAACGGTAACCTGATCCCCGAACACGAACTGGCCGTGCAACTGGAAGAGTGTGAAGTTGCCAACGGCGGTGAGCCGATCACCTATTTCGAAATCACCACGGCGGCGGCGTTTTTGGCCTTTGCCCGCGAACCGGCCGACGTGTTGCTGCTGGAAACCGGGCTGGGCGGGCGCCTGGATGCGACCAACGTGATCAAAAAGCCGAAGGCCACGGTGATCACGCCGGTCTCCATGGATCACCAGCATTTTCTGGGCGACGAATTGGCGGCCATCGCCTGGGAAAAAGCCGGGATCATTAAGCCCGGCGTGCCCTGTGTCGTGGCCCGCCAAGAACCGGACGCGGCGGCGTCGATCCAGGCCCGCGCCGAGGAAATGCGGGCGCCGATCTACGGCGAAGGGGCCGATTGGAACGTCCGCCAGGAAGGCGGGAAGCTAATTTTCGAAGGCGCGTCGGGGCGCCATCACCTGCCGCTGCCGAATTTGGCCGGCGCCCACCAAATCGCCAATGCCGGCCTTGCCCTGGCGGCCCTTGAGCGGTTTCGTGCCGTGCGCCTGGCTGACCCGGCTGTGGCGAAAGGTTTGACGTCGGCGGACTGGCCGGCGCGTCTGCAGCGGCTCACGAAGGGGCCGTTGATAGCCGGTCTGCGCGACGGGTGGGAGCTGTGGCTAGACGGTGGCCATAATCCGGCCGCCGGCACCATGCTGGCGGCCCATGCCGCCGAACATTGGTCGGACCGGCCCTTGCACCTGATCGGCGGGATGATGAATTCCAAGGAGGCCAGTGATTTTCTCAAGCCCCTGATCATCCGGACCGCCAGCTTTCATGGGGTCGCCATTCCCGGTGAGGAAAACACGCTGCCGGCTGCTGAATTGGCGGAACGCGCTGCTGCTGCCGGCATGACGGCACGCACCGCGGCCAGTGTCGTCGACGCTGTCGCTGAAATTCAGTCGGCCGTCGAAGGGCCGGCGCGCATATTGATTTGCGGTTCGCTCTATTTGGCCGGAACGGTCTTGGCCGACGCCGACGCGACGCCTAAAATGTAACGAAGCCAGGGAACAAGGGAGATCGCCTGATGATCGTCGAACAGATTTGGACCGGCAACGCATACCGGAATTTCAACTATCTTATCGCCTGCGCCGAAACCGGCGAGGCGATGGCCGTCGATCCCCTGGATCATGAAAAATGCCTAGCCGCGGCGAAGGCCAAAGGCTGGACGATCACCCAGATTCTCAATACCCACGAACACGGCGACCACATCGGCGGGAATGGCCCGGTGCAGGCGGCGACGGGCGCAAAAATCCTCGCCCACGCCAACGCCAAGGACCGCATCCCCAATATGGACGTCGGGCTGGGGGCCGGTGACGTCGTCAAGGTCGGCCGGACGGTCGAGTTGGAAAGCCTGGACACCCCCGGTCACACCATGAGCCACGTGTGTCTGCTGTCGCGCACCGATCAGCCGGCATTGTTCTGCGGCGATACCCTGTTCAACGCCGGCGCCGGCAATTGCCACAACGGCGGTCATCCGAACGAACTGTATGAGACCTTTGCCAGCCAACTGGCAACCTTGGCGGATCACACCATGGTCTATCCGGGGCACGATTACCTGACCAACAACCTGGAATTCACCCTGGACCGTGAACCCGACAATGAGAATGCCAAAAAGCTTCTCGATTCCGTCGGCTCGCAAGACCCCAATGACGCCATGGTGACGACCTTGGCACTGGAAAAAGACGTCAACACCTTCTTCCGTCTGCACAGCCCGACGGTGATCGCGCGGCTGCGCGAATCGTTCTCCGACCTGCCCGATAATCCGGACCCGAAGACGGTGTTCGTCAAGCTCAGGGAGTTGCGGAACAGCTGGTAAGGCGAAATCAGAGCCGAAATGACGAACCCCGCCTTTCGGCGGGGTTCCGTATTCTCAGGCTTGAAGATAACCCTTAGAGGTTCTCGGACACCCAGCTTTTCAGCGCGTTGGCGGGGATGGCGCCGACCTTGGTGGCCGCCACTTCGCCGCCCTTGAACAGGATCAGCGTCGGGATGCCGCGGACGCCGTACTTCGACGGTGTCATGGGGTTGTCGTCGATGTTGACCTTGGCGACGGTGATCTGATCACCCATTTCACTGTCCAGTTCCTCAAGCGCCGGCGCGATCTGCTTGCAGGGACCGCACCATTCCGCCCAGAAGTCGACGAGAACGGGGCCCTCGGCATTTAAAACATCGCTATCGAATGAGTCGTCGCTGACTTGCTTGGGCATTTCATCAATCCTAATCAGATGGTTTCGGCCGGGCTTCGGCGGAGAATTCACTATCCGAAATCTAGGCACGGCCATGGCCGCCGTCAAGGTGCCCCCTTAAGGGGCATGCGGATCAAGCACTTCGTCGCTCAGGGCCATCAATCTAGGCACATCCGTCCACAACAAAACGCTGACGATTCGCCGATCCGGATAGATCCGCCGCAGGGCCGCCCGGTAGGCCGCCATTTGCCGAAGATAGACCGTGGCGACCCCGGTTGCGTCCGTCGGCGGCGGCCGATTGGTTTTAAAATCGACAATGGTGACGGTCTTATCGGTGACCAAAAGCCGGTCGATCTGGCCGGAAATCACGCAAGGCTCGAAAGTCCCCACATCGCCGGCGATGGGGACTTCGGCCTGGCTGCCGGGCCCAAACAGTGGCGCGAACGTTGGGTGGTCGAGAACAGCCAGAACCTCGCCGCCGATGGCCGTCTGCGCCGCCGCCGGCAGGTCATGGGCGGGCTCCGCAAGATAGGCGGCAAGCGCGCCGGGCCGGGCGTCGTGGGGCAAGTCGGGCAGGGTTTGCAAAAGTGTGTGAATGATCCGGCCCCGCTTGAACCGGTTGCCGTCGTCGCCGAGCGGCGAGATCACCGGCGGATCGTCGTCCGAGCGCGACGGGCTGAGCGGCTTCGGCGGCGTCGGTTCATCGGGCGCGCCGCGCCGCGCCCAGTCGGGCAATGCCGTTTCGCCGCCCAATAATGGCAGTGGCGGCTGGCTTTCGCTGGGCGCTGCGGATTGCAGGGTTTCCAGGCGAAGCCCATCCTGGCCGCCCGGCGCGGTGATGTCGACAGTCGCGGACATGCGGCGCAATCCGGCTTCGATCAGCCGGTGCCAGCAACCGTCATCGGGCTCACGTCGGCCGTGCCAGCCGGTCACATAAAGGCGATCCTCGGCGCGGGTCATGGCGACGTATAAAAGCCTGCGGTATTCGCGTTCGGTCTCCAACCGCCGGTCCTCGGCGATGGCCTCCGTGGCGGCGACCTCATTATCGGCGAAGGCCGGCCACAGGACGTGTTCGGGCGCGTCATTGCCGCCGCCCCAGCGCAACCTGTCCTGCAGTTGCCGGGCCGGCAGGCGGCCGTTGTCGGTGAGGAACACGACCGGCGCCTGCAGGCCCTTGGCGCCGTGCACGGTCATCACCCGGACGGCGCCGCCGGCCTGTTCCAAATCGCGTTTGACCTCGGTCTCGCCGGTTTCGATCCAATGCAGGAAACCTTCCAGGGACGGCACATGATCGCGCTCGAAATCCAGGGCCAAGGCCAGGAACTCATCGACCGGGTCAGCGGCTTCGGGACCCAGGCGGGCCAGCACCGAGCGCCGTCCGCCATCGCGCAGGACCGCGTCGAAAAACTCAAAGGGCGGCATCATATCGGCACCGGCCAGAACGCCCTGCAAGAACCCCAGGGGCGGCGCATAAACTTCATCCGTCTCGCCCCAGCGGCCGAGCTCGCGCCAGACCGTGCCGGTCCGGCCGTGGGCCAGATCAAACAGACGGTCTTCGCTCATATTCACGAACGGTCCCTTGAGCACCGTTGCCGTGTTCAGATCGTCATCGGGCAGCAGTGCGAAGCGGCCGAGCGCAATCAGATCCATAACCGCCAGATGCTGGGTCAGGACCATCCGGTCACTGCCGGCGACCGGCACGCCGCGGTCTTTCAGGGCGCGAACCATTTCGTCGGCGAAGGCGCCGCGGGTCCGGACCAGGACCATGATATCGCCGGGCACCACCGGCCGGCCGCGGGCGTCTAGAATTTCTCCTTCGTCCAGCCATTGGCGGACCGTATCGGCGATGGTGTCGGCCATGCGGGCCTGGGGGTCATCGCTGGACACATGATCAAGGGGCGCGTCCCAGGGGTCGGCTTCCGGGGCTTCCAGCGGTCCCGCCATGGGCCACAGCTCGACCCGGCCGGCCTGGCCCTCGCGGGTCGTGTGGTGGCGGATCGGGCTGTCGTTCCAGGTCAGGCCGTCGGCGGCGGCGGCGGCGTCGAAAACCGCGTCCACGGTCTGCACGATGGCCGGCGCCGAGCGCCAGGAAAGCGCCATCTCGACGGGCCGCCAGTTCTGCCGGGCCGCTGTGATCTCGGCGCCGAAGCGCTGTCCCATCAGGCCAAAACGCGCCGGCTCGGCGCCCTGGAAGGAATAGATCGATTGTTTCTCATCGCCGACCGCGAACACCGTGCGGCCAAGGCGCCTGTCCGCGGGCATGTCGGCGGCCTCAAAGCGGCCGTCACCGCTGAAGAAATCACCGGCCAGGGCCTGAACGACGTCCCACTGGGCCGGACTGGTGTCCTGAGCCTCATCAACCAGAATATGATCAATGCCGCCGTCCAGCTTAAAGTGCACCCAGGAAACGCCGCCGTCATGGGCCAGCAAGCGTCCCGCTTTATCGATCAGGTCATCATAATCCAACAAGGCACGGGCCTCTTTCAGCCGATCGTAGGCTTCCAACAAAGCATGGCCGATGCTCAGCACGGCGGCTGTGTTATCAGCCACGGCCAGCGCCTTCAGTGTTTCGTGCACGGCCAACACGCGGGCTTGTTCCGCACTCAAGGCCGCCAGCGCCGCCGGGTCGGTCTCGGCCTGTTTCTTAGTGATCAGGCCCGATGCGGCGCGCGGCTGCATCTTCTGGGTCAGGAACAGCGGCAGGTAGGCATCCAAAAGCCGCACCGCCCGCCGACCGGGATCATCCGCCAGCCAAGCTGCCAGTATGCCGCCGCGCTCGACATCCTTGGCCGACCCTGCCGACAGGCTTTCGCAGGCACTGCGCAGTGCCGCACCGTCGAAGGCACCGTCATCCACCGCGTCGCGGATCACGCCGTCTTGGGTCAGGCCGTCAGGCAGGCCCAGCACGCGTCGGCCGGCGCTGATCACGCCGTCGAGGCCGCCGTGCCGGGCCATCAGCGCCGTCAGGCGGCCGCGCTGCGAATCCAGTTCCGCCATGACGCCGGCGAAACCGGTTTCATCGACCAGGCCGGCCAGATGAACCATGGCCCGGGCCAGATCGGCCGAGTCGCGTTTCAAGGACCGCAACAACAGTTGATCGCGGGTTTCCTGGCGCAGCTCCGCGGCGCGGCGTTCGTCGATAACCTGGAAGTGCGGCGCGACGCGGGCTTCCAGGGGAAAGCGGCCGAGCAGTGATTCACAGAACGAATGAATGGTCCGGATGCGCAGGCCTTCCGGCGTGTCCATGGTCTGGGCGAACAGGCGCCGCGCCCGCACCGTCTCCTCGGTGTCCGGCGGGCGGCTGAGCAATCGGGTAAGTTGGCCAGCCAATTTTTCTTCGCCGGCGGCGGCCCAATCGCCCAACCGGTCGTTCAGGCGGTTCGCCATCTCGGCGGCGGCGGCTTTCGTGAAGGTCAGACAGAGGATGCGGCCGGGTGGCGTGCCAGCCAGCAGTAACCGGGTGATGCGGTCGATCAGCACATGGGTCTTGCCGGTACCGGCGTTGGCCGATACCCAAACCGATTGGGTCGGGTCGGCGGCCTGAACCTGGGCGCCGGTCCCCAGCGCCAGGGCCTGTTCGGAACCCGAAGGTGCGCCAGCGCTCATTTCTCACCTCCGCCATCGCCGCGGCCGCGCCATTCCTTAACCCGGGCCAGATGGTCATAACCCCCGAACCGCCCGACGAACATGGGACGCGGCTGGGAAAGATAGGGCGTCGCCGGGTCTTCATATTTGTGGATCAGCCGGCCGAGGCCGTTGACCGCGTCGCCAACGACCTCCGTCATATCCAATTTGACGGCCCGTTCCTGGCCCGGCTGGCGGCCGCCGGACAGGCGCATGTAGGTCAGGTTGGCAACGGATTGTGCCGCCACATGGTCAAATCCGCCGGCCTCGGCGATCGCCGCTTCTAAAGGCAGCTGCGGCGCCAGACCGGCGTTGACCTGCTTGTCCGTCGGCGGTTGTCCGGTCTTATAATCAATGATCGACAACCCCACGTCGTCGCGCCGGTCGATGCGGTCGGCCCGGGCCGTCAAAACGAAGTCACCGCGTAGGCCTTCAAAGGTCCGCCGGCCGGTCACTTCCGTCGCCAGGGTCCGCCAGCCACCGTCGCGTCGGGCCTGTTCGTTGGCGACGAACCAGGCGGCGATGCGCTCAAACCGCGGCCACCAGAAGGCGCGAATGCCCGGCTGCGACAAATGTGCGTCAAAGTGCTGTACACCGATCTCGCGCAGGCGGCGTTCCGCATCATCGGGCAGGGCGTCCGGGTGCGCGGCGATGAAAACATCTAGAATGTCGTGGATGATGGAGCCCCGTTCGGCGGCGCCCGGGTCGGCGTCGAGGGGATCGAGCGGCTTGAGGCTCAGGATATGGCGGGCATAAACGGCGTAGGGGTCGCGGACCAGAGTTTCGATCTGCGTCACCGACAGGCTTGTCGGGCGCGCTTCGGCCGGCGGCGCCGGGCGCGGCGGGCGGACGGCGGCAGCCCGGTCCGGGCGATCCAGTGCCTCGACCCAATCAAGCCAGGGCTCGGCGGCGTGCAGGCGCAAGGTGGGATCGATCCGGGCCAACAAATTATCAACCCGCCGCAGCCACCGGCACGGCACGGTGGGCGTGCCGTCAACCCGCTCGGCGCGGGTCAGGACAACGGCCGGGGCGCTGAAGCCTTGGACGAAATCGTGCGCCGCCAGACCGATCCGCCTTTCCGGCAGGGGCAGTCCGAAAGTCGCCATCATGGGCCGGCTCATCCACGGGCTGGCCGGGGTTTCCGGCGGCCAGGTGCCTTCATTGAGGCCACCCAGAATCAGCAGATCAGCGCTTTGCAGACGTGCTTCAAGCGGCCCCCAGACGGCCAAACGCGGATGCGTGCCATAGCGCGGCCGGACAACGCGGCCGGCCATCAGGGTCTCAAACAGGGCCGGGTAGCGGTCCGGCGTCAGCGCCATGTCGGCGCCCCATTCCATCAGCTCTCCGGCAAACAGGGCCGCCGCCTCGCCGGCCTCGCCGGCCCATAGGACACCGGCGCCGCCGGCGGTGTCCGTTGCTGCCATGGCTTCCGCCGCGGCGACGTGGGCGCGGATCAAATCCCCCATAGAGTAAGGTTCCTGCGGTGCCAAATCGAGCAACGGCGCCAAAAGGTCTTCCAGGCGGCCGACCAGGGCGCTCAATTCCGGCTCTCCCGCACCGAGCGCCTGGCGCAATCCATCGGCGCCGCCGGCCGGGCGCGGGCCGCGCAGCACCGCCATCTCCAGCCGCCGGGCGAGACGTCGCAGCGTCGCCGGGGCATGGCCGGCCGCCGCGATGGGGTGCTTCAACAAGGCCAATAGGGCGACCGGCGCCAGATCGGTAATGGCGGCCTCGGCGATCAACCTGAGGAATGCGCCGGGTGGCGTCTGGGCCAACGGCTGACCGGCGGAATCATCAACATCGATCTCCCAACGCTTTAACTCAGCGCTGACCCGGCGCGCCAACACGCGGTCCGGCGTCACCAGGGCCGCTGTGCGGCCGGGTGTGTCCAGGGTTCGGCGCATCAACAGGGCGATTGCCGCGGCCTCTTCGCGGGTTCCGGGGCAGTCGATACGGGTGATGCCGTTCAACGCGGCTTCCAGGTCCGCCACCGGTGTCGGCGGCACGGCCACCGCCGCCGGCGTCAGCGCGGCGTTCAGGAATGCGGCCCGCGCGGCAGGTGTGGCTGGACCGCCGTCGTCGGGCCACAGCGCCACATCGGCGCGCGCCATGTCCATGTGGGCGATCAACTGCGCCATGCCGAACTGTGGGTGGCCGGGTTCCAGGTGCGCCCAGGTGGCATCGTCGGCGTCACGATCAAGACCCGGCAGGATAACAGCGCCTTGCGGCAGGCCGGCGATCACGTTGAGAAGATCGGCGGTGGCCGGAATTGACCCCGTCGAGCCGGCGGCGATGACCGGTCCCGGCGGCGGTGCATTTCGCCAAAGCCGGGCCCGGGTCTCCAACAGGCGGTTGCGCCGGTCCGCCGGGTCCAGGCTGCCCTCGGCGGCCAGCAGGTCCGGCCACAGGTCGGTCAGAATACTCAGGAATTCCAGTGTGAGCTGCCAATGCGCCGCGAACTCCTCGGGCACAAGGTCTGCCAGATTGGCGAAATCCAGGCGCTCCGTATGCACCTGATCGAGAAGCCTTGCCAATTCGCGTGCCAGCCGGGCCGCCTGGTCGGGCGTCGCCGTGGTCTCCGGGCCGGCCAGAATCAGCCGCGTCAGCAGCAACTGGCGGCGCAGACCCGGAACGGCGGGCGGGATGGACAGGCTGCCGTCGCCGGCCAGGCCGGCTTCCTCGCCGCCAACCGCCGCGCCGCCGATCAACAGTTCGTCTTCGTCCAAATCGCCAAGCGGCAACAACCGGGGCAACAGAACCGGCTTGCCGCCACCGCCGCGCAGGAACGCATCGCGCAGTGCCCGGCAGGCGCGGCGCGTTGGCAGCAGCACCGTGACCTGGGTCAAGGCATCCGGCGCATCGCCCATTTGAGCGCGAATGCCAGCGGCCAAACTATCGACAAAGGGCCGGCCGGCGGGAATGGTATAGACGCTTGGGCGGTCCGGGTCAGTGGTCATCGGGTGCCAATGGTCCTTAGTGCCAATTATCCTTAGTTTCAGGGGCCCTTAGTTTCAGGAGCCCTTAGTTTCTGCGGCCCTTAGCGGTGTTTGGATTCCGGGAACGTTGTCTGCATATAGCGTTCCGCCTCGCCCAGGCCATCGGCGGTCCCGATATGGAACCACTCGCCGTCATGGACCATACCGAACAGGCGGCCCGCCTCCAGGGCTTGATCGTAAACCCAGTTGAGCGAGAAGGAGCCTTCCGGGGCGCCGGCGAGGCTGGCTGGATTAAGTATTTGTACCCCGGTGAACAACCAAGGCACCACCTCGGCTTCCGTGCGGCGGATCAGCACGCCGTCGGCCTCGCATTGAAAATCGCCAACGCCGTCATAGCCGTAGGCTTCGACAGTGGAATGCAGCATCAGCAGGGCATCCATTTTCGCGCCGTCCCATTCCCCGGCCAGGCGTTGCAGCGCGTCGGTGGGTCCGTTCAGCCAAAAGGCGTCACCGTTGACCACATAAAACGGCTCATCGCCCAACAGGGGCAGGGCCTTCTTGACGCCGCCGCCGGTTTCCAAAAGATCTTCCTCGCCGGAGAATTGCAGGGCGGCGCCGGCGTAGTCCTTGAAATGACGCCGGATCTGGTCACCCAGGTGATGCGTGTTGATGACCACGTCGGTGACCCCGGCATCTTCGAGGCGCGCCAGAGCATGGGCCAGCAGCGGCCGGCCGTTAATTCTGACCATTGGTTTTGGCGTCTTGTTGGTGATCGGCCGCATGCGCCGGCCTTTGCCGGCGGCCAGGATCATCGCGCGCTTTGGGCTGGTGACGGGCACATTATCGGGATTTTTCTTGCTCATTCGGCTTGCCTCGGCATGGTTGGCCGGGTCCTCATCTCTTGCGTTACGTGTTCGTCAAACCATTGGCGAACGGGTTCCAAGGCGGGGTGCGAGAGGCTGGTCTCCAACAGGCCCCAGACGCGGGGAATATGGACCTGATAGGCCGGTTTTGCATCCCGCACGCTGAGCCGGGTGAAAATGCCGATGACCTTGGCATGGCGTTGGGCGCCTAAGATCGCGTAGACGGCGGCGAAATCATCACGCGCCGCGCCGCCATCGCTGAGCGCCGTGAAGGCGTCCTTGTAGCGTGCCAACATGGCATCGCGAAATCCACGATCAATGTCGCGGCGCGCATCCTCCAGCAGCGACATGAGATCGTAGACCGCCGGCCCCGCGACGGCGTCCTGGAAATCCAGCAATCCACATCTCGCAAGGCCGCTTCGCTGCGGCAACCACATGAGATTATCGACATGATAATCGCGCAATACCAATGTTTGGGGCGCATCAAGGGCCGGCTGAAGGCAGGCATCCCAGGCGGCGATGAAGGATTTGCGCAGGTTTGTCGGCACTTGTTCGCCGGTGGCGGCGGGCAGATACCAATCGGTCAGCAACAGGGCTTCCGCCATCAGGCGGTCGCGGTCGTAACTTGGCAGGCCGGGAGGTAAGGCATCCTTCGCGGCACGGCCATGCAGATCAATGAGGACATCGACGGCAAGGGCGTAAAGATCGAACTCCCGTTCCGGTCGCTGGGCCAACACTTTTGTATAAGTATCATCACCCAGATCTTCCAATAGCAACAAGCCCGCGGCCGTATCGTCGGCCAGGATATCCGGCGCCGAATAGCCCAGGGCCGACAGGTGGCGGGCGATCCGCAGAAATGCTGTCACGTCCTCTTCCGGCGGCGGCGCGTCCATGAGGACCGCGGCGTTGTAGCCGACCCGCAAGCGTTCGTAGCGGCGGAAGGAGGCATCGCCGGCCAGCGGTCCACGCATGGCGGTACCCCAGCCGCGGGCGTCCAGAAAGGCTTGAATACTCGACGCGCGATCAGACATGCATGGCCCCATCGCCCAGGCCGTCGATAAGCCGCGCCTGCCAATAGCCGTGGCCGACCAGCCGGGCCCGCCGGGCGCCGTCGTTGGCACCGGGACGCAACATGATCTCAAGCCGATTGGCCGGCAGCCAGGGGCCCAGGCGGTCCGGCCATTCGATCAGCGAAATGCCCTCGGCAAAGGCTTCCTCAATGCCCAGTTCCAGGCATTCGTCGGCGACCTTCAGCCGGTAGAGATCAAAATGATGAACTGGGACTTCGCCGCCGTCGTAGGCCTGGACCAGGGTGAAGGTGGGGCTGGGGACCTCTTCATCGGTGCCGCAATAGGCGCGGACGAAGGCTCGGGCGAAGACCGATTTGCCGCTGCCTAAGTCGCCGACCAAGGTGATTACATCGCCGGCGCTGGTCGCCTTGGCCAGGCGCGCCGCCAAGGCGCAGGTCGCGGCCTCGTCGGGCAGATCCTCGTCCAGGCTGTTTTCATCGCCGAAGATCATCGCCGGTTCCTTGGCTCTTGCGCTGGCCGGGGCGTCCGGCCATCTTGGCGGCCATGACGCCAGCCCCTATCAGCCAGGAAACAGATATCATCATCATCGGCGCCGGTCCGGTGGGTTTGTTCACGGTTTTCCAGTGCGGCATGCTGGGCATGCGCTGCCATGTTATCGATGCTCTGGACCATACGGGCGGCCAATGCGCGGCGCTTTATCCGGAGAAACCCATCTATGACATACCCGGCCTGCCGGTGGCGTCCGGCCAGGAATTGGTCGACCGCCTGGCCGAACAGGCGGCACCGTTCGATCCGGTCTTCCATCTGGGCCAACAGGTGAGCGGGCTTAAGGCCGTTGGTGATGCCGCTTGGCACGTCACCACGGCGGATGGTACGGCCTTGTTGGCACGCGCCGTGATTATCGCCGGCGGCGTCGGGGCCTTTGCACCGAAGCGGCCGCCCCTGGACGGCATTGGCCGGTTTGAAGGTCAGCCCGAGGGCCGGGGCGTGCAGTATGCGGTGATTGATCCCGGCGCCTACCAGGGCCGACGGGTGGTCATCGCCGGTGGTGGTGATTCGGCTGTCGATTGGGCCGTCGAACTGGCCCCCGTGGCGGCCTCGGTTCAGGTCGTGCATCGCCGTGAGCGGTTTCGCGCGGCACCGGGGAGTGTTTCGCGCCTGCACGAACTGGCCGCGGCCGGCGCCGTTGAACTTGTCGTGCCGGGTCAACTGGCGGGTCTGGAAGGGGCAGGAAATAGCCTGAGCGCAGTTCTGGTGCGCCAGGGCGATGAAGACCGGCGCCTTGAAGCGGACGCGCTGCTGGCCTTCTTCGGGTTGTCTCAGAGTTTGGGGCCGATCACCGACTGGAGTTTGGGATTGGATAAAAACCGCATCGTGGCCGATCCGACTACGGCGCAAACCAGCTTGGCCGGTGTTTACGCAGTCGGTGATATCGCCGCCTATCCGCATAAATTGAAGCTGATTCTGACGGGCTTCTCGGAAGCCGCCTTTGCCGCTCATGCAGCTTTTAATCGGGTGTTTCCCGACCGTGCCCTGCATTTCGAATATTCGACGACGAAAGGCCTGCCCGGCGGCGCCTGACGGGCCACGACCCAAAGCCACGGCCATTCAATCGCCCTCCGGGGGGTTGTCGTCGCCCAACAGGACCCGGACATCTATCTTTTCCTTGGGCTTTTCCTTGGGCTTTTCCTTAGGTTTTTCCTCAGCCTTATCCTTGGCCGGTTTTTCAGGCTCCGGTTCCGGTTTGCTTTCCGGCTTGGTTTCTTTGGGCGCAGGCAGTACGCCGCCGACATTGCCGGCCGGCACCCGACACGTCACGGTGGTGCCGCGACCGGGCATGGATTTGATATCGATGGTGCCGCCGTGCAGCTCAATGAAATTCCGTGCAATGGAAAGGCCGAGGCCAGTACCCGAGGTTTCCGCCGCCGTATCGTCGGTGGCCGGTTTCGCCTCGCCCTGTTCGAAGGGCCGGTACAGGCGTTCGCGGCCGTCGGCGGGGATGCCGATACCCGTATCCTTGACGGCGAACACTATTTCGGTGCCATCGCGCCGCGCCTTTAAGCCAATTTCGCCCTGCGGCGCGGTGAAACTCATGGCGTTGGACAAGAGATTGAAGATCACCTGCTTCAGGCGGCGCTCATCGCCGATCATCCAGCCGATATCCGGCGGACAGTCGAAATCCAGTTTCAAATTTTTGCGCCGCGCCCGTTCCTGGATCAGGTTCAGCGAGGCGACCAGGAAGGCATGGGTGTCGAAGGTGTCCTTGTCCAGTTCCAGCCGTCCGGCCTCAATGGTCGCCAGATCCAGGATATCACCGAGGATCGAGACCAGGCTGCGCGACGTGCCCAAGATGCCCTTCGCGTAATCCGATTGCCGGGCGTTCAACTCGCCGAACAAATTCTGCGACAGCATGTCGGCAAAACCGATGATCGTATTCAGCGGTGTGCGGACCTCATAGGAGACGTTGGCGATAAACTCGGTCTTCAGGCGGTCGGCCTCCTGGAAGGCCTCGGCGCGTTCGCGCAAGGCGGCCTCGACCCGGGCGCTGTCGGTGACGTCCAGATAGGACAACAGCACGGCGCCGTCGGGCAGCGGCACGTTGGCGTGGTCGATAACGGTGGCGTTGGTCAGCGTCATCTGACCCGAGGTCGCGGCCCTGGACAGCATCTGGGCGCTTAACAGATCGCGTTGTTTGGCCCAGTCGTCGTCGGGCCAGGCTTCACTGTCGGCGGGCGGCCGGATCAAGGCGCGGGTCCGGTCAATGACATCGGAGACATGCGGCTCTTCGGCCAGGAACGCGGTGTCCAATTGCCATAGGCGGCCGAATACCGGGTTCGACAGCTTCAAACGCCCGTCGCTGCCGTAGACAGCGACGCCTTCGTGCAAATTGTCGAGGGTTTCGCGCTGCACGGCGCCGGCCTCTTTCATGGAGCGTTCCAGACCCAACTGCTGGGACACGTCGTCGTAGGCGAAAACCAAGCCGCCGTCGGCGTGAGGCGCCACGGTGCGCCGCACCGTGCGGCCGTCGGGCAGGTGCATGAGATCGGTGAGCGGTTCGGTGACGGCGTTGAACTGGGCCGCCTGTTCGGCCTTGAAGGCACGAAAATCAGGGACTTCCGGAAGCTTGCGGGCGTCGCGCTGCCGGTCCAGGACATCGCCGAAGGGCGGTTTGTCGGCCAGCCATCCGGCGTCCAGATCCCAAAGTTTGGCAAACGCCGTGTTGCTGAAGTCCAAGCGCTTGTCGGCGTCGAAAATGGCGATGGCGTTGCCCAGCGTCTGCAGCACCGCGTCGCGGGCCTGGGTCTGGCGCTTCAATTCGCCCTCGGCGGCCTCGCGTTCCGTGCGGTCGACGGCGTAGCCGACGGAGCCGCCGGGTTTGTCGCCGGCTTCCAGGGCGGTGCCGGCGGCGCCCAAGGGTATTTCGGTGACGTCCATGAGGCGCGCCTTGCCGTCGACATCCAAAAGCCGGCGTTCGGTGAAGCCGCCGCCGCGTTCGCGCGCCGTTTCCGCCATCTTCGGATGGGCGTCGACAACACCCACGGCGGCCGCATTGGCGAAGGCCAGTTTTAAGCCTGAATCGCGCAACCAGATGGGCACCGGCATGGCGTTCAAAAGCGCCGTCAGGTGCCGATCATCCAGCCCCGACGCGTTGCCGGGTTCGGTGGTGGTTTCCGTGGCGGTTTCCGTATCGGTTTCGGAGGCCGGCGCCGTCGCGCCGCCGGCGCGCCCCGCGCCGGCGGTGATTTCGGTGACGTCGCGGACCCAGACGATATCGGCGACCGGCTGACCCTGGTCGGTTTCAGCCCGCGCACCGACGGCCTCCAAGGTCCGCCGGCCGAACGGTAGCAGCATGCCGAAGGGCGAGCCGTTGCCGCGTAGCGCCGAGACGTGGCGCTCCAGGGCTTTCAGCGAGTCGCCTTCGAAACAGGCGCGGATATCGTCATAGCGCGCGTTGATACCGCCTTGCAGGTTGAGCAACACGGCCAAGCGCCGCGAACACGTGATGCCGCCCAGGATATGATCCCACAGGAACAACCCGTCCGGCGCCGTCGCCAGGATTTCCTTGGCCCGCGTGGCAACGGCGGTCAGCCGTTCGCGTTCTACCTCAAGGCGATGCAGCCGCCGACGCTGCAAAAGATACAGCATCAAGAACAGCAGTGCCGCCACGGCACCGGCAACGGCCGCCGCCAGCATGGGGTCGGTGTCCCTGACCAAGTCCCCGGCAAGCGTCCGCACCCGCATCTGAATGTCTTCGAATGACATAACGCGAATGTACCCGCCCGGGCTCCCCGGCGGCAAGGGATAGGGCGCACTTCCGGGCTATTTTGGTGGCGGTTTGGGCCACGCCGGGTCGCGGAACTGTTGAATTTCGATCTGATAGCCGTCCGGGTCGCGAAAGAAACAGTGATAGATGTTGTATTCGGCATTTTCCGCCGGCTTCTTGTCGAAGGCGACACCACGGTCGCGCAACCGCCGGTACCAGCCGTCGACATACTCCGTGACCAAGGTGACGATGATGCCATCGGGGCTGACCGGGCGTTCGGCGTGGCATTGGCAGACCCCGATGAAGGCGCCGGGGCTGACTTGATAGATACGGCAGACGCCCTGATCCAGGACCAGCGGCAGGGCCAGGATGTCGCCGTAGAAGGCGGCGCTCCGCTCAAGATCATCGGTATAAATAAACGTCACCTGTTGGTCGAACACGGTTGGGTTCCTTGTTATCTTGTAATTGGCCTTGAGTTTTCCGGTTAACTGTCCCGAGTATACGGACCGGACCTTCGAGCGAAAGCCCCGTACATGTCATCACTGGATGAGAATCCAGGCCCAACGGCGGGCCGCGCCTATATGCTGCTCTGCGGCACCACCATGTGCTGGGCCGCCAACGCCATTTTCGGCCAGTTGGCAGTGGGTGAGGTGTCGCCCATGGCCATGGTGATGTTCCGCTGGGTTTTTGTCGTCGTTCTGATGGTTTTGTTCGCCAGGCGGCACGTGGCCCGCGATTGGCCCGTGTTGCGCCGCCATCTTTGGTTCATCGGCATCGCCGGCGCGGTCGGGTTCACCCTATTCAACAGCCTGTTCTACGTCGCCGCACACACGACGACAGCGGTGAACGTCGGCATTTTGCAGGGCTCCGTGCCGATGTTCGTGCTGATCGGCGTGTTTCTGGTCTACCGGACGCCGGTCACGGTCTTGCAGTCGGTGGGCGTCGTTATCACCATGGTCGGCGTCGCCTACATCACCGCGGCGGGTGATTTCGGAAATTTGGCGGCGCTGCAGATCAGTCCCGGCGATGGCCTGATGATCGCCGCCTGTGTCCTCTATGCGGGCTATACGGTCGCACTACGCAATCGTCCGGCCGTTTCGCCGCTGGGCATGTTTACGGTGATGGCGCTCTTCGCGCTGCTGACGGCGTTGCCCCTGGCGGCGGCGGAAGCGGCCATTGGGCAATTTCAGATGCCGAGCCTCTATGGCTGGGGCGTGATCTCATTGGTCGCGCTATTCCCGTCATTTCTGGCGCAGATTTTCTTCATCCAGGGCGTCGAGATTATCGGGCCCAGCCGCGCCGGGGTGTTCGTTAATCTGGTGCCGATCTTCGCCGCCATCGCGGCCGTGGTCATCTTGGGTGAGCCGTTCGAGATGTTTCACCTTGCCGGCATGGCACTGGTTTTGGGCGGAATCTGGTTGTCGGAGAAAGGCAAGCCTCGGGCTAGTTAGCGCGGGCCGGCTCAAAGGCAAACTCGCCGATACCGCCATCGGCGGCGATCAGCATGTGGCCCGGCGGCACGCGCTGCCAGACACCACGCACGTCATCCAAGGGTTCGGAGACGATCAGGCATCCCGTTTCCGCCTCCGTGGCGGGAATCCCGGCGGCGGTCAGCGGCCGGGCACCGAGTGCGTAAAACAGGCTGGCCGGCCGGTCGTCGTTGGAAAAACGGATGGCATAAATGGCGCGGCCGTCCGTCGCCGCCGCGGTGACCGCCATATGCGCGTCGATACCGGCGGCCTCCATCTCATCCAAAACCAGGCCGATGGTACGGGCGAACGCGCCGGACGGATCGCGCTCCAGGCCATGGCTCAGCAACAGATAAAAAAGCACCTCGCTGTCCGTGGCGCCCTGCAGATTGGGAAACAAATCCGGCGCGATGGCCAGGGTCAGCGCACGTCGGATTTTCTCAAACCCGCCAATCACCCCGTTGTGCATGAACAGCCATTTGCCGTGCGAAAACGGGTGACAGTTGACCTTGCTGACCGAGGTGCCCGTCGACGCCCTAACGTGACCGAAGAACAACGGCGCTTTGACGTGTTCGGCCAGGCTTTTCAGGTTGGCGTCGTTCCAGGCCGGCAGAATGTCGCGGTAGACGCCGGGTTCGGGCTTGTCGCCGTACCAGCCGACACCGAACCCGTCGGCGTTCAACGTCGAAACCCCTTTGTTGGCGTCGCGGCTTTGGGTAATCAAAGACTGCTGCGGCTTCAGGATCAGAGTGTCCAGATAGACGGGCGGTCCGGCATAGGCGAGCCAGCGGCACATGGGCGGATCCTTTGTTCAATCGGCACCACCATTTTGGCCCATGGCCGGCAATTGGCAAGGCGGCGTCTGGTTCATTTCAAAATCGCCTGAAAATGGCCTGAAAATCCCTGGGGCGTACCGGAATCGCTTTCGCCGGTCTCGGCAATCCGTACAATGCCGGCCAACAAATTGACACAGCACCTGACCGGGAGGACCCCCATCATGCTTCATACCTGCAGCGATCATAAACCTAAACGAATGGTGGCGTCCGACAACGGTGGCGGCGGAGGTGGGTCCAAACACCGGGTCGTCGATATTCATTGCCATCGCCAGTCCATCGACGTGGCCCAGCGCATGAAGACGGAGGCCGAACGGTTGGGCCATGCGGCGCTGGCCTTCGGCTCACCCTTGACCAAGGAAACCAACGAAAAGCAGCTGGAATACATCAAGCCTAAAATGATGTCCGTCGAGGTCCGCCTGGCCGATATGGATGAAATGGGCGTCGATGTGCAGGCGATCTCGGTGCCGCCGTATCAGTTCTATTACTGGGCCGATCCGGAGGTCGGGCGCGACGCCGCGCGGGATATGAACGATCAGTTGGCCGACATCGTCGGCGACCATCCGGATCGCTTCGTCGCCTTGGCGACACTGCCCATGCAGAACACGGAAATGGCCGTTGCCGAGATGGAGCGCGCGGTCAAGGATCTGGGCATGCGCGGCATTGAGATTTCCGGCAACGTCAACGGCGACGAGCTTTCCGATCCGCGCCTGGCGCCGGTGTTTGCGAAAGCCGAGGAACTGGACATTGTCATCTTCATCCACCCGGAAGGCTTCACCCAGCCGGACCGCCTGAAGAACCATTATTTCATCAATCTCATCGGGCATCCGGTTGAATCGACGCTGGCCATATCAAGTTTGATTTTCGACGGCGTTCTGGAGCGCCATCCGGGCCTGAAGATTTGTGTCGCCCACGGCGGCGGATATCTGCCGTCCTATGCGGGCCGTATGGATCACGCCTATCATGCCCGGCCGGACGTCCGCGAGGGCCTGCCCAAGCCGCCCGGCGAATACCTGAAGAAGTTCCACTTCGACACCATGGTCTTCGAGCCCGATCAATTGAAGTTCCTGATCGATAAGTTCGGCGCCGATCATATCTTGCTCGGTACAGATTATCCCTACGACATGGGCCATTATGATCCGCATGGCCTGATCGGCCGGGTCGACGGCTTGGACGAGGCGTCGAAGGCGGCGATCTCCGGCGGCAACGCGGCCCGGTTGTTGGGCCTTTAGCCGCCTTCAGGAAGGAGAATTTCCATGGCCGCACCGCTTCCCCCCACGCCGGTCGGTTTAAAAATTGCCCAGGCGGTGTCACCGTCCGTCGTCGTCGATATGTTTCACGACGTCTGCTGTCCGTTTTCAAAAAAGATGTACGACACCATCTATGAGCAGGTGATCCCGGCCCTGGCGCAGCGCCAGCTGACCGGCCAGGTGGAATTCCTGTGGCAATCCGTGCCCCAGCCCTGGCACGCGCAAAGCTGCCTCATGCACGACGCGGTCATGGCCGCGGCGCTGTTGGACGAGGGCAAGGTTGCCGCCTACATTCACGGCATCTTCGCCAGGCAGACGGATTTCTTCGACGACACCACAAAGGATCTGAGCCGGGTTCAGATTTACGCCAAGTTGGCGGCCATCGGTGGCGATTGCGGCTATGACGCCGCCGCCCTGTCGAACCTGCTGAGCCTGGATGGCGTGCAGAGCAACGGCGGCTTGGGCGCCGTGACCCAGCATCTGAAATGGGCCGTCAAATTCCACCGCACCCGCGGTGTTCACGTCACGCCGACGGTGTTCATTAACGGCACCGAAGCCGGCGACGTATCGTCGGGGTGGGACGTTGAAGCATGGATGGATAAGTTGACGCCCATGTTGGGTGAAGGCTAGGGGATCGCCAGGGGGCAGCTGTTCCATTTAGCCTTTAGCAACCGATAAAATTCACGGCGTTTTTGGACTGCGGCAGACAGCCCGGATATTCAGCAATGCTAGCCAAAAAACGGCTTTGAATAGTACGCTTGGATCGTTTTCACAAAATCATATCCAAAGGTTTGGCGTCCATGCCCCGACAATGTATGCCTCGTTCGTGCTTATTGTAACTTGATTTTCGGATATTGTTCCCATATTCGGTTGGGGATGATCAAATATCTTCAATTCGGGCTTGGATTTGGCTGCCTGTCGTTGTCTGGAACAACGATTTATAATTGGGGTGGTTTGCCACCCATAGCAATTGCCGTGGCGGTCGGCGTAATCCTGCCCTTATGTGTTGCGGCGGTTGCATTTGGTTCGGCGATCGCAAAAAACCAGACATTCGGCAGGGTATTTCTTCTTTGCATATTTGGTGCTGCGTTGGGGACCTTCGCCGGAGAGTATTACCTGAATGAGAAATTTACGGTACAGGAAACCGAAAATAAATTAAGCCGAACGAAGATCAAAAAAAATATCCAAAAAGAAATCAACGCCTTGGTGCGCGAAGGCATTACGGCATATCCGATTGTTGTGCCGGCAACATGGTTGCCCAATTTAACGAAAACAAATTCTGCTGATAGACCGCGCGAATTGCTGCCATTGTCAGCGCTTTCCAATGTCCGGACGATAACATGCGATGAGGGCGGCGGCCTCGTCCATTACGATTCAGATGAATTCGGTTTTCGAAATCCCAGAGGAATTTGGCGTCAGCAGCCAATTCAAATTGCCTTGGTCGGCGATTCATACTTACACGGCGCATGTGTCCATTCGCCACATTTGATTGCTGACGTCATCCGCGCTCAATTTCCTGCAACATTGAATTTCGGAATGGGGGGGAACGGGCCCTTGTTGGAACTTGCGACGGTTCGAGAATTTGGCACCGTGACACGACCGCAGCATGTTGTTTGGTTATTTACCATCGAAAACGATTTCTTTGAATTGACGAAAGAAAATAAGATCCTTGGCCTCAATGCCTACTTTGATCACGGTTATTCTCAAAATCTCATGTCTCGCCAAGAAGAAGTTGATTCAATTGTCAAACAGCGCATTCAACCGGTTTCGGCTAAAAAAATTTCAACTACAAAGAGGATTGCCGGCCGGCAGAAAATCGAAACTTCTAAAGAATCCACCGACATTGGACGTTCAAAGGCCAGTTTTGTTTGGCGATGTTTTTTGACGCTTTGCCGGGTTCGAACGACAACCGGCGTTATCTTCTCTAAGCCAAAACGCAATTACGATCTTTTCAGGGCAGTTTTAAAATCCGCTCAGGAATCCATCACCACGTGGGGTGGACGTCTTTGGTTTGTATATGTTCCGTCGTCGTCCGAACTCATGGGGCTCAGTAGGTTTGATTTAACATCCGAACTTATCCGTAAAGAGTTGTTTAAGAGCGTTCGAAGTCTTGGAATTTCGGTGATCGACGGTCTCGATATACTGGAAGAGAAATCCAATGGTCGCTCTTTACATTACTATTGGAGCTCACACTTTAATCCTCTTGGACAACGATTGCTTGGCGAAGGCATTGTCGAGGCGCTGGTTGCCGGGAATGGTAAAAAGGCCAAATAGTACCAGTATTTACGTGCTTTCGTATTGGGCGCCATGAACGGCAATCGCTCATGGGGCCGATTTGACGATGTCTTTCGTTGATGGGTGGAGGTACCCGTCATCCTTGCCGCCAGCCGGCGCGAACGAGGCCAAAACAACGACAACCGCAAGGGCTGCGGTCTGCGCTAACTGTGGTGCTGACATTGACAAATAATAATGTTCTTATTATGTTTCTTTTTCGCGCTTACAGATATGCGTAAGTCGCGCGCTATTTTACATTCGCATAGGGCCGTGCCGGCCGGGCGACCGGGCCGCGCGGCACCGCCGGGCGCGATGCCGAAGAAGAGAATTCGGACATTGTCAGTGGCGGTTAAAATGTCCGCTCGGCCGTCTCGTTGCGCCGGATGACGATGGAAGGGGCGTAACACCCGCGGATGGCCAGGAATCCCAGAAATCCGGGATTCTTGAAGGCTGGGGTGTTTACATTATGTCAACATAACCCGACCGATGGGGCCAACGGCCCACCGGTCCATGGGGCCAACGGCCCACCGGTCCATGGGGCCAACGGCCCACCGGTCCATGGGGCCAGATTGCGCGGCGTGGCGACGGATGGCGCCGCGTCGGCTCGGGTTATCCCCGGAGGGCGCGTTCCCATGCCACCGCGCCGACGCTTGAGTTTACCGTGGCCTAGTACCTATAGGCCTCCGGCTTATGCGGCCCATCGATGGTGACGCCGATGTATTCGGCCTGGTCTTGGCGCAGGGTCGTCAAATTGGCGCCCAGTTTGTCCAGGTGCAGGGCGGCGACCTTCTCGTCCAGGTGCTTGGGCAGGACGTAGACCTTTTTGTCGTACTTGTCCGGGTTTTCCCAAATTTCCATCTGCGCCAGCACCTGATTGGTGAAGCTGGCCGACATGACAAAACTAGGGTGGCCGGTGGCACAACCCAGGTTGACCAGGCGGCCTTCGGCCAGGACGATGATCCGCTTGCCGTCCGGGAACTCGACTTCGTCGACCTGCGGCTTGATGTTGTCCCACTTGAAGTTTTTCAAGTCGGCGATCTGAATTTCCGAATCGAAGTGACCGATGTTACAGACGATGGCCCGGTCCTTCATTTCGCGCATGTGGTCGATGGTGATGACGTCGATGTTGCCCGTCGCGGTGACGAAGATATCGGCGCGCGGCGCGGCATCTTCCATGGTGACGACCTCGAAGCCTTCCATGGCGGCCTGCAAGGCGCAGATCGGGTCGGCTTCCGAGACCATGACCCGGCAGCCACCGTTACGCAGACTTTCCGCCGAACCCTTGCCGACATCACCGAAGCCGCAGACCATAGCGACCTTGCCGGCCAGCATGACGTCGGTGGCGCGGCGGATGGCATCGACCAGGCTTTCGCGGCAGCCGTATTTGTTGTCGAACTTCGACTTGGTCACCGAATCGTTGACGTTGATCGCCGGGAACAGCAGCGTGCCGTCTTCGGCCATGTGCTGCAGGCGGTGCACGCCGGTGGTGGTTTCTTCGGTGACGCCCTTGATCGCGGCGCCCTGTTTGGAATACCAACCGGGCTGTTCGGCGACGCGTTTCTTGATGGCGGCGTACAGCACTTCTTCTTCTTCGCTGGTCGGGTTGTCGAGGACCGAGAGATCGCTCTCCGCCTTGATGCCCAGGTGGATCATCAAGGTGGCGTCACCGCCGTCGTCGAGGATCATGTTCGGCGTGCCGCCGTCGTCCCAATCGAAAATACGGTGCGCATAGTCCCAATATTCGACCAGGGTCTCGCCCTTGGTCGCGAACACCGGGACCTCCGAGGCGGCGATGGCGGCGGCGGCATGGTCCTGGGTCGAATAAATATTGCACGATGCCCAGCGCACTTCGGCACCCAGTGCGGTCAGGGTTTCGATCAGCACGGCGGTCTGGATGGTCATGTGCAGAGAGCCGGCGATGCGCGCGCCCTTTAGCGGTTGGGCGGCGGCAAATTCCTCGCGGATCGCCATCAGACCGGGCATTTCGATCTCGGCGATGTTCATTTCCTTGCGGCCCCATTCGGCCAGGCTCAGGTCGGCGACCTTGCAATCATCGAAGGGCATTTAGTGCTCCTAAAAAAAATCGGGAAGAGTTGTTGAATTCCGTGGCCGGGGTGTAGCGCACCGGGGCCGGCGCGGCAAGGGTTGAGATGGCAGGTGGATGTCGCTTAGCTGTGAACGGTTAGGGGTATCGACCCTGGCCTGAGTTTCTGTATAAATGGACGGCATCGTGGCGGATTGATGAAACACTGCCGCCGCAACTGAAGTTTTCGGAGGAACTTTCGGTCTTATGAACCTCCATCGTCTTTTACAGGCCCGCGCCGAGGCGGAGCGGCCGGTTCGTGTCGGGCTTATTGGCGCCGGCAAGTTCGGCACCATGTTCCTGTCCCAGGCGTTGCATACGCCGGGCCTGCATGTTCTGGGCGTTGCCGATCTGGATCCGAACCGTGCGCACGCCAATCTGGCGGCGACCCATTGGCCCCGGCATCGCTATCAGGCGCGCTCGGCGGCGAAGGCACTGGCCGAGGGAACGACCTGGGTTACCGACGATGCGGACGCATTGATCAACGCTGGCGGCCTTGACGTGGTCATTGAGGCGACCGGCGATCCGGATGCCGGCATTCGCCATGCCTTAGCGGCCATCGACCGCGGCCGGCATATCGTTATGGTCAACGTCGAGGCCGATGCGGTCGCCGGGCCCCTGTTGGCGGCGCGGGCGCAGGCCGCCGACGTGGTCTATTCGCTGGCCTATGGGGATCAGCCGGCGCTGATCGTCGAATTGGTCGACTGGGCGCGCAGTTGCGGGCTGGAGGTTGCCGCGGCCGGCAAGGGCACGCTGTATATGCCCGAATACCATGCCGTCAATCCGGACAACGTCTGGGACCATTACTTCGGCGAGGGCGGCAAGGCGCGGGCCGAAAAGTCGGGCATGAATGCGAAGATGTTCACGTCGTTCATCGACGGCACCAAATCGGGCATTGAAATGGCCGCCGTGGCCAACGCCACGGGCCTGACCCCGGCGCCCGCGGGATTGGCGTTTCCGGCCTGCGCGGTGGATGAATTGGCTGGCTCATTAATCCCCGAGACGGATGGCGGCCTGCTGCATCACAAGGGTCAGGTTGAGGTGATTTCCAGCCGGCGGCGCAACGGCAACGATATCGGCAATGATTTGCGCTGGGGGGTCTATGTCACCTTCCAGGCGCCGACGGATTATGTTGAGCGTTGTTTTACCGACTATGGTCTGATCACCGATCCCAGTGGGCAATATTCGGCACTTTGGCGGCCTTATCATTTGATTGGTCTGGAACTTGGCCCCAGCGTTGCATCGGCGGCACTGCTGAAATTGCCGACGGGGGCGCCGGATGCCTTTCGGGCCGATGTGGCGGCGACCGCGAAGCGCGATCTGAAGCCCGGCGAGGTTCTGGATGGCGAGGGCGGCTATACGGTGTGGGGACGGTTGATGGTGGCCAACGACTCGGTCAGTCTCGGCGCCGTGCCCATCGGTCTGGCCCATGGCGCAACCCTGAAAAAGCCCGTCAAAGAGGGCCAGGTTGTGACCTGGGCGGATTTGGATCTGGCGGATAGTCTGACCGGATCGACGGCCTACAAGGTGCGCCGCGAGATGGAATCAAACCTCGGCGCCACGGCTCAGGCCTAGGGAACCTGCCGCCATGACCGCTACGCCCATGGATGTCTATCGCGACCTCATCGCGCGCCGCGATATCAACGCCGACCCGATCCAGCAACAAGCCATGGAACGCCTGCAGGACTTGGATGATGTGTTGCGCGACTATGGCCGGCAGATGGGCAAGACTGGATGGCGTGCCCGGCTCAGCCTGGCCGGCCGGCGCATGGCCCCACCCGAAGGCATTTATTTCTACGGCGGTGTCGGCCGCGGCAAGACCATGCTCATGGACCTGTTCTATGACCATTGTTCCGTCGACGCCGAACACAAGCAGCATGTGCATTTCCATGGCTTCATGCAGGAAGTGCATCGGCGCCTGCATTCCTTCCGCGAAGCCCAAAAGGCCGGAAAGATGGACAAAAGCCGCGACGGCGTCGAGGCCCTGGCCAAGGTTATCGCCGAACGCGCTTGGCTTTTGTGCTTCGATGAGTTTCATGTCACCGACATTGCCGACGCGATGATCCTGGGCCGTCTGTTCGAAGCGCTGTTCAAGTTGGGGGTTGTTGTTGTGACGACGTCAAATCGGCACCCCACGGATCTCTACAAGGACGGCCTGCAACGCGAACTGTTCTTGCCGTTCATCGATATGCTTGAAGAAAGGCTGGATGTCTTCGAGTTGGACAACGGTATGGATTACCGCCTTGAACGCCTGCGCCAAATGGATATCTACATCACCCCAGCGGGCGTCGACGCCGACGATAAATTGGACAAGGCCTTCAGTGAACTCTCCATCGGCGCCGAGGCGAAATCGCGCTGTTTTACCGTCAACGGCCGCCAAGTTGAGATGCCGAAGACCGCCGAAGGGGTCGCATTTGCGACCTTCGATGATCTGTGTGCGCAGCCTCTGGGACCGGGAGATTATTTGGCCTTCGCCGAAACCTTCCACACGGTGGTCATGAAGGACGTTCCGAAAATGGGACCGAAAAACCGCAACGAAGCGAAACGGTTCGTGATCCTCATTGACGCGCTTTACGAGGCCAAGGTGAAGTTCATCTGTTCGGCTGACGCCGGTCCGACGGAGCTTTACACGGAAGGTGATGGGGCTTTCGAATTTGAGCGTACCGTCTCGCGGCTAATTGAAATGCAATCACCGGATTACATGGCGCTGGCGCACGCGCCAGTGGCATGAGACCCGAACCAGCAGGTCTTTTCGCATCGGACTGCCGTGATTATTTAAGTGTCTTTGAATAAAGATATTCGACGGAATTTGACGCATCCACGCGTTTCTGCGCGCCAGGCAATCGATTGTACCCCAACCGTTCGTACAAGCGGTGTGCTTCGATGAACCGGGTGTCCGTATAGAGCACCATCCAGTCGGCGCCGAAATCCAGTGCTGCTTCTTCGGCTAGCGTACAAAGTTTGGAGCCCAGGCCCTGGCCACGGGCGTCTTTTGCCACATAGAGCTTGTGGATGCGTGCATACCCCGGCGCATCGGCCGGAGCCACGGCAATGGTCCCGACGATGCCGGCCGCCTCGTCCTCGGCGACCCAGAAGCTTCCACCCATCGCCGCAAAGGTGCTGGCCGGCGCCTTCAGTTCCGGTTCCTCCTCGTCGACCAGCAGGACACAGCCATCGTATTCCCGATAGCACGAATCGATGATGTCAATGACACTGTCGGCATCGGCATCGGTGGCGGGACGGATTGTCGGCATGAGGGTTCTTTTTGCTAATTGCGGCCGGACAGGAGCCCGCGGGTGATGACGTGGGCTTGGATTTCCCCGGCGCCCTCGAATATATTAAGGATGCGGGCATCGCAAAGGACGCGGGAGATCGGATATTCCAGCGCATAGCCGTTGCCACCGTGAATTTGCAGGGCATTGTCGGCATTCGACCAGGCGACCCGCGCCGCCAGCAGCTTCGCCATGCCGGCTTCGATGTCGCAGCGTCGATCCGAGTCTTTCTCACGGGCCGCAAAATAGCTCAACTGCCGGGCGATCATGGTTTCCACGGCCATCCAGGCGAGCTTCCCGGAAACCCGCGGAAAGTTGAAAATGGGTTTGCCGAACTGAACGCGCTCTTGGGCGTATTTTAAGCCCAGTTCCATGGCGTTCTGCGCGACGCCCACGGCGCGCGCCGCGGTCTGAATGCGAGCCGATTCAAACGTCGCCATGAGCTGTTTGAAGCCCTGGCCCTCCTGGCCGCCCAGAAGTTGTGTTTCCGGAACCTCAAAGCCGTCGAAACCGATCTCATATTCCTTCATGCCCCGGTAACCCAGAACCTCAATTTCGCCGCCGGACATACCGTTGGCAGGGAAGGGATTGTCAGGGTCGTCGGAACGCGGCTTTTCGGCCAAAAACATGGAGAGGCCCTTGTAGCCGGGTTCATTGAGATCAGTACGGACCAGCAGGGTCATCATGTCCGTCCGTGCGGCGTGGGTGATCCAGGTCTTGTTGCCTTTGATCCGATAAACATCGCCCTGCTTTTCGGCGCGTGTACGCAGACTGCCCAAATCGGAGCCCGTGTTGGGCTCGGTGAACACGGCCGTGGGCAGGATTTCGCCGGACGCAATCTTCGGCAGGTAGTGTTGCTTTTGATCTTCGGTGCCGCCCATGCGGATGAGTTCGGCGGCGATCTCGGATCGCGTGCCAAGCGAACCGACGCCGATGTATCCGCGCGACAGTTCCTCAGTGACCACACACATGGCCATCTTGCCCATGCCGAGGCCACCCCGGTGTTCGGGTACGGTCAACCCGAACACGCCGAGTTCGGACATTTGATCGACAACGCTCATGGGGATGAAGTCATCCTTCAGGTGCCACTCATGGGCATGGGGCAAAACTTGATCATCAACGAAGCGGCGAAACTGGTCGCGAACCATGTCCAGCGTCTCGTCATCCAGACCCAGATTACCGAAATGGCCATCGCCGATCAGCGCGGCGATGCGGGCGCGTACCGCCGACGTGTTGCCGTTCGCCCGCAGCCGCGCCGCGGCACCTTCGCGAAGGGCCTTCAGGTCTTCGTGCGTTAGGCCCAAATCACCCGGCCGCACGATCTCAACCTGAGAGATGGCAATGCCGCCTTCGATCTGGTTCAGATATTCGCCAAATGCCGCCTGTAGCATAAGGGCTTCCAACTCGCCCAACTGACCAGCGCCGTCCAACCGCCGCGCCCAATCGTGCATTTGCCGCAGGCCTTCGGCATAGGTGTTTAGCCAGGCAAATCCATGGGCGGCGAATTGTTCTTGGTTGAGAAGGTCTCCGTCGACCCGACTATCGATCGAGACCTTATCCGCGACCGCCCGGCGCGCCGATTGAATGACAGCCTGCGCCGTCACCAGCGCGTCGGCGCAGGTGTCTAAAAGGCGTTCGAGAACCAGCTCGCCAGATCCGGCGGAATTGCCATCCATGAAGAATTCTCCGCTTATCCGGCGATGCAGTCTTCAACCGTTCGCCGGCCCGGTTTCAGGGCCTGGACCATGACCGCCATGTTGCCCGGCTTGTGTTGGTTCGCCAACATTTTCATGTGTGCCGCCGGGATGTCATCCCAGGAGAAAACCTCCGACATGCATGGATCGATACGCCGTTCGATGACCAATTGGTTGGCCTGCGAGGCTTGTTTCAAGTTGGCGAAGTGGCTGCCCTGGATGCGCTTTTGACGCATCCAGACAAAGCGCGCATCCATGGTCAGGTTGAAGCCTGTGGTGCCGGCGCAAAAAACGACCATGCCGCCGCGTTTGACGACATTACAGCTTACCGGAAAGGTCGCTTCGCCGGGATGTTCGAAAACAAAATCCACATCCTTACCCTTGCCGGTGATCTCCCAAATGGCCTTGCCGAACTTGCGGGTTTCTTTCATGTAGTCGCCAAAGCCCTCGCCGTTGACCTCAGGCAACTGACCCCAGCAATCGAAATCCTTGCGGTTGATAACGCCCTTGGCGCCCAAGCCCATGACGAAGTCGCGTTTGTCTTCATCGGAAATCACCCCGATGGCATTGGCGCCGGCCGTTGCACAGAGTTGGACGGCCATGGACCCAAGTCCGCCAGACGCGCCCCAAATCAGTACATTATGGCCGGGCCGCAGGATATGGGGACGGTGGCCAAACAGCATGCGATAGGCGGTTGCCAAAGTTAGGATATAGCAGGCGCTTTCCTCCCAGGTCAGGTGCTTCGGCCGGAGCATGCATTGCTGCGTCTGGACGCGTGTAAATTGAGCGAAGGATCCGTCCGGCGTTTCGTAACCCCAAATACGCTGCGAGGTGGAGAACATGGGGTCACCGCCGTTACATTCCTCATCGTCGCCGTCATCCTGATTGCAGTGAACCACCACTTCGTCACCGACCTTGAACCGGGTCACCTTGTTGCCGACAGCCCAGACGATACCGGAGGCATCCGACCCGGCGACGTGGTAGTCCGCCTGGTGTACATCGAAGACCGAGATCGGTTGGCCAAGCGCCGCCCAGACACCGTTGTAGTTGACGCCGGCGGCCATCACCATGATCAGCACGTCATGGCTGTCCAAGGCGGGCACATCAACGACTTCGACCTGCATGGCATCAATGGGATCACCATGACGTTCGCGGCGGATCGACCATGCGTGCATCTGCTTCGGCACGTGGCCGAGCGGCGGAATTTCGCCGAGGTCGTACAAATCCTTTTTCACCTGACCGGGATACAGCTCGACGACTTTAGCGGAATCTCCGGCTTCGGTGTCACTGGCGGCTTGTACGGCTTCGCTCATGTTTAACTCCTTGCTGGTCTTCAATGTCCGACGGTGCTCTTGTCATGAAAGCAGAATTGTCTTAGACGGTTAAAGCTTTCTTCGCAATGCACAATTTGTTAAATTGCGTCAGTTGATAATTTAACGAAATATTATTACGTAAAGAATTGTTTTGTTTCAATGCATTAGATAAACGTTGTGCGAATGAGGCCGAAAAACATGGAAGATAATTTCGCAAATGCAAAATCTATGGGTGCGGTCGCGAAATCGCCGATCAAGGATCAGGCGTGGCTGATTCGCACATATTCGGGCCATAGTTCGGCGGCTGAATCGAATGTACTGTATCGAAAAAACTTGGCCCGCGGCCAGACAGGGCTGAGCGTCGCCTTCGATTTGCCGACACAGACAGGCTACGATTCGGATCATTCTCTGGCGCGTGGCGAGGTTGGCAAAGTGGGTGTGCCGATCGGCCATATCGGTGACATGGAGCAGCTGTTTGACGGCATTCCGTTGGCCGAGATGAATACCTCAATGACCATCAATGCGCCGGCCGCCTGGCTGCTGGCGTTATATGTGGCGGCGGCGGAACGCCAGGGCGTGGAGGCTAAGTCGCTGACCGGCACGATCCAGAACGATATTCTCAAGGAATACCTGTCGCGCGGCACCTACATTTTTCCACCCGAGGCCAGCATGCGACTGGCGACGGACGTAATCGCTTATACTTACCGGGAAATCCCCAAATGGAATCCCATCAATGTCTGCCCCTACCACCTTCAAGAGGCTGGGGCGACGCCGGTCCAGGAGATTGCGTTCGCATTGGCCAACGCCATGGCGGTTCTTGATCGGGTGCGCGATTCCGCTCAGGTGCCCGAAGACGACTTCCCCCGCGTCGTTGGCCGCATCAGCTTTTTCGTCAACGCCGGGATCCGGTTCGTCACGGAGATGTGCAAGATGCGGGCGTTTACAGAGCTTTGGGATGAAATCACCGCCGCGCGATATGGCGTCGAAGATGAGAAATTTCGACGTTTCCGTTATGGAGTCCAGGTCAATTCGCTGGGGCTCACCGAGCAGCAACCGGAAAACAATGTTTATCGGATCCTCCTAGAGATGCTGGCGGTCACCTTATCCAAGGATGCCCGGGCCCGGGCGGTGCAATTGCCGGCCTGGAATGAGGCTTTGGGCTTGCCGCGACCTTGGGATCAGCAATGGTCCCTGCGGTTACAGCAGATTGTCGCCCATGAGACGGACTTGTTGGAGTTTGGCGATTTATTCGACGGCTCACCCGTGGTTGCCGAAAAGGTGGCTGAGCTGAAACAGGCGACACTTAAAGAGCTTGCGGTCATTGATGAAATGGGCGGCGCGGTTGCTAGCGTCGACTATATGAAGCGTCGTTTGGTGGAAAGCAACGCAGCACGGATCGCCGCCATCGAAACCGGGGATCAAATCGTTGTCGGCGTCAATAAATTCGAAGAAGCCGAGCCGTCACCCCTGGCGTCCACCGATGACGCTTTTCTGAGTATCGACCCGGATGCCGAGGCGAGGCAGATCGATGCCCTCAACCATTGGCGCAGTCAACGCGACGACGTTGCTGTGACCGCCGCCCTGGCTGATCTTGGTGATGCCGCCCGAGGCGCAGTCAATATCATGCCTGCGTCCATCGTTTGCGCCCATGCGGGTGTCACGACGGGAGAATGGGCGGCAACATTGCGCGAGGTGTTTGGTGAATACCGGGCACCGACAGGCGTTGGTGGCACCCGCGCGCCAGCCTCGGATTTGACGATTGAGCTTCGTGTGGCGGTCGACGAAGCATCTCAGAGCCTTGGCCGGCGCCTTAAAATACTGGTCGGCAAGCCGGGATTGGATGGGCATTCCAATGGGGCCGAGCAGATTGCGGTCCGGGCGCGGGATGTGGGAATGGAAGTTGTTTACGAAGGGATTCGCCTGACACCGGCCGAAATTGTCGCCACGGCATTGCAGGAAAGCGTTCATGTGGTTGGACTTTCGGTGCTTTCCGGATCGCACATTCCCCTGATCACCGACGTGATGTCGCGAATGAAGGCCGCCGGGATCGGTGATGTGCCCGTCGTTATCGGCGGTATCATCCCATCGGCCGACGCAAAGACGTTACGGGCGGCGGGCGTCGCGCGCATCTACACACCGAAGAATTATGATATGAACCAAATAATGTCGGAGATTGTCGAGATCGCGACCACGGCGTGTTCTGACGCTGCTTAGGACATATCTTATTCTTTGGGAACCATACCGGGCGGATAGATGGCGACCATGTCGATGGACTCTTCACTGACGGCCGCCGGGTTTTCGACCTTTGGCTTCAATAACTTGGTCAGATAGGTGACCGCGCCGTCCTGAAATTCATCGCGGATATAACACCATGAAACGAACAGATTGCCGCGTTCGCGGTAATCCAGAACATCCTCACTGTCGCCCAATTCAAAGAAGGTGCCGGCCAAATTCTTGCTTCGGCCAATGTAGACCCACCCGGGTTGCACCCCCGTGTGCCAGATTGCGAACACGGCCGATTTTCCGTCAAGGCCGGCGGCCTCCGGATCCAGGTCGAGAAATTTCGGAAAGCGCCCACCTTCACCATGGACCCATTTTGGATCCTGAGGTTTGCCCGGCGGCTTCCGTACCGATTTCTTTTTACCAAAAAGCGCCATCGTCACCCTCATACAACGTCGCAATGTCGCGCGATTTTATATACATTCCTGTCTTTGGCAACACGCCATGGAATGTATATGACTCTTGAAATTTTGGTTCTTTTCGCGGCCCTATCGGCGATTGGTTTAATCGCCGTCTGGACGGTTCTGACCGGCAGTCCTCCAACGCCCACGTCACCGCAAGTTCGCCGCACGATACTGGCATGTCTGCCGCCCCGGCTGCCACGTGGATCGGGCCAGATGATTTATGAATTGGGTATGGGATGGGGTGGCCTGGCCATCGCCGTTGCGCGGCGATATCCGGACAGCAAGGTCATTGGATTTGAGCTGTCGCCACTACCATGGTTGATTGCCCATATGCGTGCGATGGCCGTCGCGTCTTCGAACTTCGTTTGCCACAACCGTGATTTTCTGAAGGCAGATTTGTCCGATGCGGCCATAGTGGTCTGTTATCTTTCGTCCGATGTGTTGGAAAAACTAAAACCCAAACTGGAACGTGAGTTGCCCGTCGGCGCCTTGGTGATATCCAGCACGTTTGCGGTTCCCGGTTGGGCGGCGCTGGATACGGTCATTGCCAAGGACATATACCGCAGTCCTGTCTATCTCTATGAAATGCAAGGTGTCGAGCCGCCGGCCTAGATCAACGGCGCCGTGGCGGCGGCCAGCCACGCCCGCGTCGCATCGTCGACCAATGGCGAAAGCGCATCACGAACACGCGTGTGATATGCGTCCAGCCAGGTTATTTCCGAGCCGCTCAACAAGTCGACATCGACAAGTCGCCGGTCGAGGGGCGTCAGGGTCAGGGTTTCAAACCCGAATATTTCACGTTCGGCACCGGCCGGTGCTGTCAATTTTGTAACCGCCACCAGATTTTCGATGCGGATACCATAGGCGCCGGTCTTGTAGTATCCGGGTTCGTTGGAGACCACCATGCCGTGCTCCAAGGCAACCCGGTTCGGCGCCTTGGTGATCCGATGCGGCCCCTCATGGACACTCAGATAACTGCCGACACCGTGGCCCGTCCCATGATCGTAGTCCAAGCCCTCCGCCCAAAGCGCGTGGCGGGCTAATACATCCAGCTGGCTTCCCGTCGTGCCTGTCGGGAAACGCGCCGTGGCAAGACCAATGTGACCCTTCAGGACCAGGGTAAAGCGCTGGCGCATATCGTCCGAAGGCGGGCCAATTGCGATGGTGCGCGTGATATCCGTCGTGCCGTCCAAATATTGGGCGCCTGAATCAACCAGGAAAAGCTCACCTTGTTGTAGAGCTCGGTCAGATCCTTCCGTCACGCGATAATGGACAATCGCGCCATTTGGACCCGAGCCCGAGATGGTCGGAAAACTCAAACCTTGAAACAGATCGTTTTCTGCACGGTAAGACTCCAACTTGTCGGCGGCTTGCATTTCCGTCAGCCCGCCGCCGGCGTCCTGGGCGTCCAGCCAAGCCAGAAACCGCGTCACCGCGACACCATCTCGGAGATGCGCCGCACGCATGCCGTCAAGCTGGGCCGGGTTTTTGCGGGCCTTCATCAATTGGCAGGGGTCGGCACCATGGACGACTTGAGCTTTCGCCGACTTTAAACGCGCCGAGGCCCAGTCCGGTGACGCCGCCGGGTCCAGGCCAACTTTTTTGCCGGCCGTACCCAGGTCGTCCAACGCCGCGCCCAAGGCTTTCGGAGTGTGGACGCGGATCTGATTAGCGCCTTTCGAAATTGCCTCAGTCGTGATTTTCCGATCATCAATGAACCAGTCCACGGAGGCGTCCGCGTGCAAGACCGCGAAGGAAAGTGCAAAGGGCGTAAACGGCACATCACCGCCGCGCACGTTCAAAAGCCAGGCGATGGAGTCCGGTGCCGTCAGCAACACGGCATCGGTGTCGACTTTCATGAGTTCTTCGGCAACCCGGCGCGCCTTGTCCGCCGACGATTCACCCGTATAGATATTATCAAGGCGCCGCACCGGGGCCAGCGGCGGCGGCGGCTGGTTTGACCAAACAGCGTCGATGGGGTTGGTCTCCGTCGCCACCAATTCCCCACCGGCCTTCCGGCAGGCAGCGCCGTAGCGGCTCACCTGACCAGGCGGCAACAGCCACGGGTCATAACCCAGCTTGCCGCCGGCCGGAAGATTCTCGCTGATCCAGTCAGTGGGCGGCTCATCGGTCAGATGGCGGCGCTCAAATATTTTACCGTTCACCTCGGCTTCCGCTTGCAGGGTGTAGCGTCCATCGGCGAACACTGCGGCTGTCTCATCCAAGACAATCGCCAAACCCGCCGAAGCGGTCAGTCCGGTCAGCCAGGCCAGGCGTTCGGACCGGGCGGCGACGTATTCGCCCTGATGTTCGTCGCTGCGCGGCACCAGGAAGCCGTTCAGACCCTGGCGGCTCAATTCGGCTCGCAATTCGTTGACCCGGACATCCGGGACCGGTGTCATCGCCAAACCGTGATCGGTGGCGCGCGCCTCCGTCAGCAAGGCCTCCAAGGCGTCGCGCAGGTTGGTATCGGGATCTTTCGTAATCAACTCATGCCAGGCCGCCGGGTCCGGTTCGGGCGGCGCCGCGGCAACGCCCCGGACGATGTCCATCACGGCCTCGGCGGACAGCGCGACGCCAGCGTCCGCGAGCAGGCCGGATAATGAGGAGGGTGTTGATGTATTCATGGTTCCCCCAAGCTAGAAGCGCCGCCCGGTGCTGGCAAGCGGGTGATTGAAAGTCCTCGCCGAGTTTTTCGAGGCATGCGGAATTTCGATTGCTGCACCGCAACAATACCGCACCTCTTGCGGTGTCAATGGGCGTATAAAGGTCTCATCAAATGACACGTAACGCAGGGCTGCGATACCTCTCAGGCCGCGCCCGCGAAACCAACAATAACAAAGGAATACATCATGGTTTCACAACTCAGCCTACAAACAGCTCGCCAGAGCTTGGTCTTTTTCCCGCACCAAGCGGTCTCGCATCGCCATCTCTACGACAACATTGCCGATGCCCGCCAGGCCCACGATATTGCCATCGGCGAAGCCTTGGGCCGTTTTTTCAAACGTGTTTTCCGGGCGATGAAAGACTATCGGCGGCGCCAGCGGGTTCGCGACGAGCTCTTGCAATTGGATGACCGGATGTTGGCGGATATTGGTCTGACCCGTGGCGATATCGAAAATGTCGTGTCCGGACGGATGTTTTCAGATACCGAACCTGAACAGACCCGGTCTCCGAATGCCGATGTCCCGCTTGAACTGCCGGCCGCCAGGTCCGGTGCCGTGGACGCCATCATGCGCCGCGCAGCCTGATTCCGACTTCTCATTCTCTCCCTGAAATTTACGGCGGCCTTCGGGCCGCCGTTTTTTTTAAGCCTGTTTGCCTTTCGGCGTGGCGGGTGGGGATTTGCTGTATCCCTTGCGTTTCAGGCAACGCTCATAAAGCGCCTGGGTGTTGCGCTGCCCGTCATGACGGCGCATGAGCGTTTTAAACCCGGCCTGATCGTTGACGCCCCCCGCTGTGTCGTAATCGGCACCGGCCCGGTAGTCATCGTCGGCGTCGCGTCGGGCCAGGCTTTGGCAGGTGGCGCGATCCACTGCCCATTTGTCTGCGTTACTGCCGGCTTTGTGCCACGTCCCGCCTTGACCGGCACAACCGGCCACGGTGGCGCCGAGCGGGATCAACAGCAAACAGGGAATCCATAGGCGAATCATGGGTTTATCGTAACCTGTTCAGGGCGCCGATCAAAGCCTTCAGTTCCCATGCCGGCCCGACATGTCATCTAAATCCGTCAAATTTCGCCGAGATCCGTGACGCCCACTCAAAGCTCACGGCCGAAATTTTTTCGCCGCTCCTGTCTGACAGCAGAAGGTACCTTTAGAGTCTCAACAGGCGGACGATAGTCGCAAGCGGCCATCCGACAACGCCGATGGTGGTTATCCGATGAGTCGGCCGAGCAGTTCTGACAGGGTGTGTGCCTGCCCAGTTTCAAGCTTTGATCCCACGGCCTCTTCGATGGCCGGGCCATAGACGGACCACATGCGCTGCCGCAGGTCCTTACCGGCCGTCGAGATGGTCAGGCGAAGTCCGCGCCCGTCTTCCGGGCTTTTTTCCCGGTTCAGCACGCCGGATTTTTCCATGCGCTCGACCAGACGCGAAACACCGTATTGGCGCAGCATCAGCGCCTGTTCCAGTTCATAGGGGCGCAAACCTTCATCGCCGGCGCGCTCCAACTCCAACAGCACATCATACCAGATTAACGCAGGATAACCGGCATGCTTCAGCGCCGCCTCAACATCGGCGAGCGCCGTTTGATGCGCGCGGACCAGCCGCACCCAAGCTTGCGTCGTTGTGTCCGAGGGAAGGGGCATGTCAATAAATTACATGCAATTGCATTGACATTCAAGATGCCCTTACCTATTTACATGCAAGTGCATGCAAAAAAGGAAGCCCTCAATGTCCGACCTTCAATTGATCAGCCATCACCTCTGCCCTTATGTGCAGCGCGCCGTGATCGTCCTCGCCGAAAAGAACATCGCCCATCGACGCACCTATATCGATCTTGCGAACAAGCCCAGCTGGTTTCAGTCCCTGTCACCTTTGGGCAAAGTGCCGTTGTTGAAAACCGAAGCAGCGAACCTGTTTGAAAGCCAAGTCATCGCTGAATACCTGAATGACGTGACGCCGGGTTCCCTGCACCCCGCCAGCCCGTTGAACAAGGCACGGCACCGGTCCTGGATTGAGTTCGGATCTGCGGTCCTAAATGCCATCGGCGGTTTTTATAATGCGCCGAACAAAGCCGGTTTTGACGAAAAACGCCGCGCGCTCAGGTCAATGTTCGCGCAGATTGAGCCTGAAATCACCGGGCCTTATTTCGCCGGCCAGACGTTTCATATGATCGACGGCGTTTGGGGCACGATCTTTCGGTACTTTGACGTGTTCGACGACATTGAGGACTTCGGCATTATGACGGACCTGGGTCAGGTTCAAATTTGGCGTCAGGCGCTTGCCAAAAGATCGTCGATCATGAACGCGGTACCGGACGGCTATCCTGACCGACTGGCGCACTTTCTACTGAAAAAGAACGGCTATCTTTCGACGCTCATGAAGACGGATGAGCGCTACTTTTAATCGGTCAGAACAGTTGAGTTTGACTCATATAAGAAACTTATCTAGCGCAGTGTATTAAGATTTTCGCCGGAGGAGGAATTTATAAACAATGATAATATGGTGTTGGGCGAATAAGAACTCACTCAGCCTCCGACGTTTTAATGCCAGAGAAGAAAATCCAATAAAACAATGATATCATTCGTTTGCGGTCATTTTCCTGAATTCGACAATCACAACTGGGGTTTGCTTATTCCTGCTTTGGATTGGGTTGGAAGCACGCGATGCAATAACCGGAAGGGGAAATGTCGATATCTCCGATGCGATCAAATTTGATTCTTTTAGCCTCGCATCGGAACAAAAAGCCAAAGCGAAAGCCGCCGAGTTTGATGCTTACGCGTCAACGCATCAGTTCGTCCGCAATCCGTGGACAACATTTATGTTGGCGCCCGTTTCCTGGGCAAACCTGAATGTAATTGGGGGCTCCCTATTTAACCATCGTATCAACCCGAGTGAAAAAGTCCCGGCCGAAGAGAGGTCAGGAAGGACAGTCAAAATTTGGTGTTTCAACCCCAGAGGCTAAAAACTTAGCACAAATGCTCGCCGACCTCGGATTTCGGGTCGGTACCCAATTGATCAATAAATTCCTTCCAGTCGATGCGCGGCGGTGGCGGGTCGGCAAGTACTGACGTCGCAAATACCACGAAGGCGATCAACAAGATGGCGGAGATGAGGGCGTGACGCGGGATCATAATCGAACAATACGCAATCAGACGCCGCCGCAAAAATCACGTTTGTGTGCGGGCCTGCCGCGATAAGGAGACCTGCTTATGCGGTCTGAAGACCGTCGGCCACGACACGAAACGAGGCGATATCAGTGAAGTGATGGGTTTGCAGCCCGGCGTCATGGGCGGCGGCGATGTAGACAGGACTGTCGTCGATAAACAGTGTGTTGTCAGCCTGCCATCCAAGCATGGCGAGCAGGGGTCCGAAGGTGGCCGGCGATTCCTTGCCGCCGCCGATTTCCGCTGAAAAATACAACTGGTTTTCGAAAACCTCCGGTAGTTCGGGCAGGATGCGGCCGATGTTCTGGCGCAGCAGCCAGCCGTTATTGGACAGCAGCGCGACCGGGTACCGCGCCCTCAGGGCGCGCGCCAACTCGAACATTTCCGGGTAGGGTGTCATCGCTTGCGCGCGCGCCGTCAGCCAGGTTTCCGCGTCCATGTCGATGCTCAGAAGCCGGGCGATTTCTTCCACATAGGCGGCGGCGCCGAATTGTCCCCAATCGGCCTTGTCCTCGAAATCGGACTTGAAAATTTTGGCGTCGATTTCAGCCCCAGGAAGGCCCGTCACGTGTTCCAGATAGGCCAGCCGCGCTGCGACGTCGTAATCGCAGAACACGCCGTCCATATCGAACAAGATGGTTTTGATAGGCTTCACGGTGGCGGATCAGGTCCGGTGCTCGTTGAGGCGCGGCATCATCTCGACGAAGTTGCAGGGCTTGTGGCGAATGTCCAACTGGTCACGGAGGATTTCATCCCAGGCATCCTTGCAGGCCCCGGTGGAGCCCGGCAGGGCGAAGATGTAAGTGCCGTTGGCGACCCCGGCACAGGCCCGCGACTGGATCGTCGAGGTTTTGATTTTCTGATAACTGACCCAGCGGAACAACTCGCCGAAACCGGGGATCTCCTTCTCCCAGACCTCGGCGAAGGCTTCCGGCGTGACGTCGCGGCCGGTGACCCCGGTACCACCCGTTGCGATCACCACATCGATGTCGGGGGTGTCGATCCAGACATTCAATTGGCTGGTGATCAGCGCCACTTCGTCCTTGACGATTTGCCGCGCCGCCAGTTTATGGCCAGCCTCTTGTAGGCGCTCGGCCAGGGTGTCCCCGGAACGGTCGTCCTCAGGCGTGCGGGAATCGGAGACGGTCAAAACGGCGATGTTGACCGGCTGAAATTCAGTTTTATCGGCGTGTCCCATTGTTGACGGCCACCTCTTCGACGGCGTTTTGACCGAGCGGGGTATACACCGGCCAGTCGCCGGCGGCAATGGCCGCCATGGATGGCTGCGGCTGGCCCAGGCGGTGCCGGTAAATCCACAAGTTCGAGAGTACGTGCTCGATGAAATTCCTTGTCTCGCGGGACGGCAGGCTCTCGATGAAGAACAACGGGTCGCCCAGGTCATCCGTGCGGCGGCGCCATTTGTTGAGGTTGCCCGGACCGCCGTTCCAGGCGGCCATCATCAAGAATAGATCGCCATTGATCTTGGCGTCCTTCAACAGCATCTCGATGTAGCGCTGGCCGAGGGTCAGGTTGATCTCCGGCTGGAACAGCTTGCCCCGGCTTTTGTATTGGATGCGGTGGGCGCGGGCGACGAACCGTGCTGTGCCCGGCATCAATTGCATCAGGCCGCGCGCCCCGGCCCAGCTTTTGGCCTTTGGATTGAACCGCGATTCCTGTCGGATCAGGGCATAAATCAGGGCCCGATCAACTCGGAATCCGCCGGCCGGCGTCCAGGCCGGGATCGGATAGGCGGCGCCGTCAAAACCACCGCCGTTCGGGAACAGCCGGGCGTCCAGGCGCACCGCTAATTCGGCCATGCCGGCTTGGGCCGCCAAAGACAGGACACCGCGCGACAGATCATCATCGGCGCCGCGGGTCAAATTGCGCAACTCACGGCCAGCCCGGACCGACTGATCGATCTGTAGGAGCGCCATGGCCCGCTTGCCGCGCGGCCGCGCCATCAGGGTATCGAAAGTCGCGCCTGCCAACGCCGGCGGTGCCCAATTGAACGGCAACTCGCGGCCCAGCATATGCAGCGCCAGAAGGCCATAGAAAGTGCGCGGCTTGGCGGCCGCGGCCTCCAGGAACGGTGTTACCTGTTCCGGGTTGCGGTTGACCAGGTTGGCGCGGGCCGCCCAGAAGGCGGCAGCGGCATGAAACCAGTCGGAATCATCACTGTGGCGTGTCGCCTCTTCGAAATGACGGGCGGCCTGTTCCTTTCCGCCGAGACGCCAGGCCGCCAGACCGGCGGTCCAATGGGCGCCGGGGATCAAATGGCCTGAGCGTTCCGCTGCGGCGCCGGCCCACTTCAGGGCATACTTGTCGCGGCTGTCGTTAAAATAAACCTGGCCCAGCTTGGCCCGCGCCTGATCGTACTCGGCATCGCTGAACAGGCGCTTCACGTCGTGCGATTCCAGGGTGCGCTTCGCCGCCAGTGTATGGCCGCGGCGCAGCAACCTGCGCAGGTGCCGTTTGAAGTTACGGACTTTCGAGCGGTTCGAGCGGCTGAGCGGCTTGCCGGAAATTTTACGGCTCTTGGCCGAACCCGCCGTGGCTGGAATTTTCAGTTGTTGCGGCGGTGCCGGGCGGCGCCAGTTTTTCGGTTTGCGGCGTAGCGCCAGTTTGTACACGCGTCCGGCTTCCGGATGGTCCGCATAGGCGCTCATCCAGTCCTTCAGTTCCTGATAGCGCGAGCGGTATTTCGTCGGATGCAGAAAGCGCTGAACCAGGACGTGGCCCAACAACAGGGGATCGTCCAGTTTCTTGATCAGGGCGGTGGCCTTTTTCCAATGGCCGTCAATTTGCAGCGCGAAAATCTCTCGATATCGATCCTCATCGGCGGACGAAAGAATTTTTGGAGACGCCGTGGCGATGTCCAGGCGCGGCGCCAAGGTGATCGCTTCCTCACGTTGGCCATTCGGATCATCGGCCAAGGCGGTAGAGAGGGCGGCGGGAACGGCCAGACACAATAAGCCGGTCATCGCCAATGCCCGCGTTACCACGCCCGGCCCGTACAGGAATTGCATTGGCTTCAACTTCGTACCCCTCAATAGCCCCGTTTGTATAGTGCATGCCGGAACGGCCAACAACCCACCGCCCCGATTCCCGTCATTCATACTATATTTAGATGAATAAATGAAGAAATCCCTACATATTGTCACACATAAGGATTACCGGGCGGCGTGCGGGCGTTAACGCGCCGCTTTTTCTTCCAGCCGGCGACGGATCATCAACAGATCCCGCCAAGCCGCCCGTTTCTGCGCCGGGGTGCGTAACAGATAGGCCGGATGGAACAACGGCGTGGCGTCGATGGGGTGAGCCAGCCGGGGGGTGGTGTAGGTGAACCACCGGCCGCGAAGTTTACCGATGCCCATGGTTTCAGCCAGCAGCGACTTCGCCGCCGGGCCGCCCATGGGCACAATGATCGCCGGCTCCATAAGCTCAACCAGACGCTCCAGAAACGGCTGGCAGGTCGCGGCCTCCTGCGGGGTCGGGGTGCGATTGCCCGGCGGGCGCCAGAAAACCGTGTTCGAAATCAAAACATCATCGCGATCAAGGCCGATGGCCGCCAGCATCTTATCCAACAGGCGCCCCGAGGGGCCAACGAAGGGCGTGCCTTGGCGGTCTTCCTCGGCGCCGGGCGCCTCGCCGATCAGTAGTACTCGGCCTTTCGGATTGCCGTCGGTGAAGACAAGGTTGGTCGCGGTCTTTTTCAGGGCGCAGCCGTCAAAAGATTTGAGAGCCTGATGAAGGTCGTCAAAGGTTGCCGCGGCCTCGGCCAGATGGACGGCCGTTTTAATGGACTCCTCGCCGCTGGGCGGCGGCATGGCGGGGGAAGGTGTGACGGCGCTGGTGGGAACGCTCAGCGGGGCGCCGGCAATGGCCGTCGTGGCCTGGCTGTCTTCGACGGATCGCGGCGCCTTGGGCGGCAAAACGGCGGGCGGCGAAGCGTCGGTAACGTTGAAACCATCGACAGGGTTTTCGGCAAGGGTTTCATCGACTCCGGCCAAGACGTGCCAGGCGAGGACGGCGCGGGTTTGATCTGGCGACATCATCGCCGCAATATATCATGCCGATTGTCTTTCGGGCACCCTCAATCACAGTTTTCACAAGCCGAAACGAGACGTGATTTCCGGAGCCCGGAGGCTATGATAGAAGCGCGCCTTTCAAGGGTGCAATGATGCAGAGGGGAGCGGGCGATGTCAGATGAGGTTGTCGAACGGGAATCCATGGAGGTCGACGTTGTTATCGTCGGCGGCGGGCCGGCCGGATTGTCGGCGGCCATCAGGCTGATGCAGCTTGGCCAGGAAAACGACAAGGAATTGATGGTCTGCGTCGTTGAAAAGGGCTCGGAGATTGGTGCCCACATTCTTTCCGGCGCGGTGGTTGATCCCATCGCCCTCGATGAACTTATTCCCGACTGGAAGGAAAAGGGCGCGCCGCTGAACACGCCGGTTACGGGCAATCACCATTGGGTATTGTCGGAAACCGGCAAATCCGAGATGCCACACTTTTTGATGCCGCCGCTGCTCAGTAATGACGGATGCTATGCCATTAGCCTTGGCAATCTGACCCGTTGGTTGGGGGAGCAGGCGGAGGCCCTGGGGGTTGAGGTCTATCCCGGCTTTGCCGCGGCCGAAGTTTTATTCAACGACGATGGCTCTGTGAAAGGCATTGCAACCGGCGATATGGGTCGACTGCGCGACGCAAGCCAAGGCCCCAACTTCGAACCGGGCATGGAACTGCATGCCAAATACACGTTCTTTGCAGAGGGTTGCCGGGGGCATTTATCGCAATCGCTGATGGAAAAATTTGATCTCCGCGATGGTGCTGAGCCGCAAACCTATGGCATCGGTATCAAGGAGCTTTGGGATGTGGCGCCGGAAAACCACAAGGCAGGCACCGTCATCCACACCCAGGGCTGGCCCCTCAATGACATCGTCGGCGGCGGCTTTATCTATCACCAGGAGAACAACCAGATCGCCATCGGTTTCGTCACTACATTGGATTATGAAAACCCGCACCTGTCGCCCTACGACGAGATGCAGCGCTACAAAACCCACCCGGCCATCAAGCCCATGCTGGAAGGCGGACGACGTGTTGCCTACGGGGCCCGGGCCATTAACGAGGGTGGGCTGCAGTCGGTGCCGAAATTGGCGTTTCCCGGCGGCTGCCTGATCGGCTGCGCCGCCGGCTTCGTCAACGTGCCGCGGATCAAGGGTACCCATAACGCCATGAAGACGGCCATGCTGGCGGCCGAACAAGCGTTCGCTGCCTTGTGCGAAGATCGGGCCAACGATGAACTGACGGGCTATGAGCCGGCGTTCCGGAATTCCTGGGCCTATAAGGACCTGCACCGGGTCCGCAATGCGCGCCCGGCGCTGACCAAGTTCGGGATCAAACTGGGCACGCTTTATGCCGGGTTCGACATGTGGTTGAACAACCTGGGGCTTGGCTTTTTGCTGCCCTGGACATTCGGTCATCACGAGGACCACAAACAGTTGAAGCCGGCCAGCGCCATGCCGAAAATAGACTATCCGAAACCCGACGGGGTCCTTACCTTTGACAAATTGACGAATGTCTCGTTTTCCGCCACCAACCATGAAGAAGACCAGCCGGTGCATCTTCGCCTGTTGGACGCCGACGTCGCGGTGAATACCAACTTGGCGCTTTATGACGGGCCGGAAAACCGCTTCTGTCCGGCAGGCGTGTACGAATTCGTCGACGATGAAGCCGCCGATGATGGTGCGAAACGCCTTCAGATCAACGCCCAGAATTGCGTCCACTGTAAGACCTGCGACATCAAGGACCCAACCCAGAACATCAATTGGGTGGTGCCCGAAGGCGGCGGCGGCCCCAATTACCCGAACATGTAGTGATGCGAAGAAAGTTTTAGAACCGGCGGCGTCCGTCGGTTACACTGAGCGCAATTATGGATCAGATTTTCCGACAGTACGCCGAATGGCGACAAGGCAAAGCGCGTGTGACTTGGCGTTCCGCATGGCCGTGCGTGTTGGCCTTCGGTTTGTTCTTGGCCGTGTATCCCGGCAAGGCGCCGGCCAATGAGACCGAGGTGGCCCCCGGTCGATCAGCCATCGGCAATTATCTGGCTGGCCGGCATGCCCAGGCAGAGAAAGACCTGCCCGCCGCTGTGACGTATTTGAACGCGGCGCTCCGCGCCTTACCCGACGCCCCGGATCTGTTGCGGCGCACCTTCGTCTTGATGGCCATCGAAGGCCGCCTCGGCAACGCGCTGCCCCTGGCTGAACGTTTACTGAAGCACAACGCCAAGGCACCGATCGCCCATTTGGCGCTTTTGGTCGATGCCCTGAAACGCGGTGACAAGAAACTGCAGGCGGCGCGTCTGAAGGCCCAGCCCAGCGAAGGCCTGAACGGATTTGCAAAGCCGGTCCTTGAAGCCTGGAGCCTGGCTGGGGCGAATCAGGTGGATGCGGGGTTGAAACTTCTCAAGGCGGTGGACGGTAAATCTTCATCGAAGGGTCTGCACAATTTGCACCGGGCCTTGTTACTGGACTTTGCCGGCCGTTTTGAAGCGGCGGAAGCCGCTTACGCCAAGGTGGCGAAAGACCGGGATAACCAAAGTTTCCGTTTTACCCAGCTTCTGGGCTCCATGCTGGAGCGCCGCGGCAAGGCGGCGGAAGCCGAGGCCCTCTATGCGAAGTTTATCGAAGTAAACACCGGCACCACCTTGTTGGAGCCGGCCATGGCACGCCTGAAATCCAAAACCAAGCCGGCGCCGATCATTGCCACCGCCGCCGACGGCGCAGCCGAAGCGATGTTCAATATCGCCAATTCACTGCGCCAGCAACGGGCCCGCGAAACGGCCATGGTTCTTGGCCAGTTGGCGCTTTGGCTGAAAGCGAAGTTTCCCATCGCCCAAATGATGGTCGCGGATATTCTGGAAGATGACCAACGCTACAAGCAGGCCAACGCTTTGTATGCGCAGATCGGTCTGTCTTCGGCGTTTCGGTTCTCCGCCGATTTACGCCGCGCCCATAATCTGAACGCGCTCAAAGAATCCGAGTCGGCCATTATCTTGCTCAAGGATTTGGGCACGCGGTACCCGGCAAGGGCAGAGCCCATGAGCGGCCTGGGGGATCTGCTGCGGCGTCACGAACGCTGGGTTGAAGCCATCGAGGCCTATTCGGGGGCAATCAAGCGCACCGGCACGTTGCGGAAAGAGAACTGGCGCATACTTTATTCGCGCGGCATCGTGCTGGAGCGCGCCAAGCGTTGGCCCGAAGCCGAGAAGGATTTCCTGAAAGCCCTGGAGTTCGAACCTGACCAGCCTTACGTGTTGAACTACCTGGGCTATTCCTGGGTTGATCGGGGCCTGCATCTGGACCGGGCGCTTGAGATGATTCATAACGCGGTTCGGCGCCGGCCGAATGATGGTTACATTATTGACAGCCTGGGGTGGGTTTATTATCGGCTGGGTAACTATTCGAAAGCCGTCCTGGAATTGGAGCGCGCCATCCAAATCCGCCCGGAAGATCCGGTCATTAACGATCACCTGGGCGACGCCTATTGGCGGGTCGGACGCACTTTGGAAGCCCAGTTTCAGTGGCAGCGGTCCCTCAGTCTGAAGCCAGACGCCAAGGTCGAAGCGGAAGTCCGCAAGAAACTGAAAGACGGTCTGGCGCCGGCGACGCCCCTCGGCGCGCCCGATGCGGCCGGCAAGACGGCCAAGCCCAAAAAGACCTGATTTTCATGTCTATGGCCGCGTTGTCGACAGACGGCATTACCGTATTTGCGCCGGCGAAACTGAACCTCTACCTGCACGTTCTGGGCCGGCGCGATAACGGCTACCACGACCTGGAAAGCCTGGTCGCGTTCGCCGATGTGGGCGATCATATAGCCGCTGCACCGGCCAGCAATCTGACATTGTCCATCGACGGCGCCTTTGCCGAAGATTTGATCGATGATGATGAAAACCTGGTTTTGCGCGCCGCCCGGGCATTGCAGGCGACCGCCGGTGTTGACGCAGGTGCCGCCTTGACCTTGACGAAGAACCTGCCGGTGGCCTCCGGCATTGGCGGCGGGTCGGCCGACGCGGCAGCGACCATCAAGGCCCTTGTCCGGCTTTGGGGTATCCATCCCGCGACCCATGATCTTTCCGGCCTGGCCTTGTCCCTGGGCGCGGACGTGCCGGTATGTTTGTTTGGCCGGCCGGCTTTTATGACCGGTATTGGCGAGACATTGGAACCTGCGCCGGACCTGCCGGCCGCGTCACTGGTGCTGATCAATCCTGGGTTAGGGTTGTCGACACCCGACGTATTCAAGGCCCGGCGCGGTGACGCTGGCATCGCAAACTCGTTTGACGAGCCGATCGCCGATGCGCAGACCTTGGCCGACGTGTTGGCGGCCCGCAACAATGACCTGACGGCGGCGGCGATCTCCTTGGCGCCGGAGATCGGCCAGGTGCTGTCGGTATTGGGCGGCGCTGAAGGGTGTTTGTTGGCGCGCATGTCGGGCAGCGGCGCGACTTGCTTTGGTTTGTTTGCTGACACGGCGGCGGCGACCGCGGCGGCGGCGGCGATGCGCGGTGCCCATCCGGCGTGGTGGGTTGTCGCGAGCCGCCTAGGCATTTGACGCCCGCCACGACGCCGCGGTTTCCATAAATGCCCGAACAACGTGGCGGTTTCGCTGCGATTGCAGACAAGCCGCAACCTCGGAATTCCGCGCCTCCGCATCCCTCAGGGTAATCGCCCGCACGCGTGGATCGGGGGTTGTTTCGCTGGCAAAGATAAATCCGATGCCCAAGCCGGCGGCGACGGCTTCGATGACAGCCTCGCGGCTGCCCAGTTCCAATCGATCACCCAGCGAAACATTATTTTCGCGCAGTAGCCGATCAACAGTGCGCCGCGTGTTGGAGCGCCGTTCGCGAAGCACCGACGGCTGGCCGGCAAGACGGCGGATTGAAATTCCCCGTTGCCGGGCCCAGGGATGATCGGCGGCGACAAGCACCACCAACCGGCTTTCCTGGAGCGCGATGAGGTGATTGGCCGCGACGTTTTTGGCCCCCGCGGCAATCACCGCGTCGGCGCGGGCCTCTGCCAGATCGTCCCAGACCTCAGGGGCATTGCCTAGCGCCAAAGAAACCTGGACGCCGGGATACTGCGTTCGAAAAAGGGCGATAATGCGGGTCGCCAAATGCGGTCCGTCGGCCGATAAGCGAATAACCCCAGTTTCAAGATCGCGGCTGGCAGCCAGGAAATGGCCAATCCGATCCTGGGTCTCGAACATTTCACGGGTCAATCGGAACAAGTCTTCTCCGGCTGACGTCAAGCGGGCACCGTCGCCGGAGCGGATAAACAAACGGATGCCATAGGTTTGCTCTAGATTGCGGACCTGAATGGTCAGCGCCGGCTGCGTCAGGCCGGCCTGATCCGCGGCACCGGAGAAACTTCCCTCCCGGGCGACCAGATCGAAGGCGCGGAGCTGCGTCGTACGCATGGATTATAATATAAATAAAATTTAACAATATTAATATAAATATTAATTTGTTTTCTTTTATGCCGTCCCGGCTCATGCTCAGGTCCGTCATCTGAGAACAGGAGTTGACTGCATGAACGGATTAGCCGCGCGCCCCCTTGACGTATTCCCCGCCGGGATATCCAACGGCGAATACGGTCTGCCGGAAGACCGTTTGATCGTTATCGAAAAAGGCCGGGGCTGTCGCCTCTGGGATACGGGCGGCCAGGAGTATCTGGACTTTTCCATGGCCTGGGGATCGTGCTTGGTCGGTCATGCCCGGCCCGAGATCGTTAGCGCCGTTACCGATCAGGCGGCACAGGGATCAAACTTCGCCTATTTGAATCCGCTCGTTCTGGCCCTGGCGGCCGAAATACAACGCATCAGCCCGGCGGCGGAGCGCTTGCGGTTCTGCGCATCAGGGACGGAAGCCACCATGTATTGCCAGCGCCTTGCCCGCGCCGTCACCGGGCGGCCGAAAATTTTGAAGTTTGAGGGTGCCTATCATGGGGCTAACGAAGCTGGCGTGACCAGTTTGTTTCCTGAACTGCCGCCGGCCTACCCAAGTCCGGAATTGACCAGCGCTGGCACACCGGCCATGCGCGATTACCTGTTGGTGGCGCCCTATAATGATTTGCAGACGACGCAGCGCATCATCGCCGAGAACGCGGATCAAATCGCCGGCGTGATCATGGAACCCCTGCAGCGCTGTACGCCGCCCCGCGAAGGGTTCTTAGAAGGCGTGCGGGCCGCGACGACCGCGGCCGGCGCGTTTCTGATCTTTGACGAGGTCGTCACCGGCTTCCGCCTCGCCTACGGTGGGGCTCAAGAATATTACGGCGTTCAGCCGGACCTGATCGCTTACGGCAAGGCGCTCGGCGGCGGTTATCCCATCGGCGCGTTCGGCGGCCGCAAAGAAATCATGGAATGGGTCAGCGAGCACCGCATGGGTCATGGCGACTATGTCTGGATGGCATCGACGTTGGGCGGCAATCCAATTTCGGCGACGGCGGCCAACGCCGCGTTGGCGGTATTGCGCGGGCCCGACATTTACCCGCGCCTGCATCGCCTGGGCCGCTATCTGCGCGATGGCCTGGTACGGGTTCTGGCGGATCACCAGATGCTGGCGCAGGTTATCGGTGACGGACCGCTGGCCCAGGTGGTGTTCTCCGAATCTCCGGTTTTCGACTATCGCTCGACACGCGACGCCGACCGCGCCAAGGGCCGCGCAATGATGCTGGGCCTTTTCGACCGCGGTGTATTTCTGAACCCCATGGGTACCAAACTCTATCTTTCCCTGGCCCATGATGAGGCGGTCTGCGACGCCATGCTGGACCGTTTCGACGACACCTTAAAGGCGATCGCTCTGTCCTAGGTGGATGCGATCCCGCCGGCAGTGTTTGGTGGCGGCATCTCGCGGACGAAATCGCGAAATTTGCCGGCCGGGGTGCGCGGCAATTCGTCGGCGCATTGAAACTGCACCGTGAAGGGGTAGCCGAATTTCTTGTGCACGAATGTTCGAATTTCGGCACTTTCGTGTTCACTCAGTTCCCGGCTGATCCCCAGGCGCACCTCGATGACCTCTGGCGCCACGTGCGCGAACTGGTATTGGCGGATTGGCGCCATGGCCATCAGTTCCTTGACGTCCGGGCTACCCAACAAAGTCCATCGCTGAGTGCCATCGGGCAAGACCAAGACGTCCTGTTCGCGCCCGATGATGCGCTTCACCACCGGCAGGCCGCGCCCGCAGGGACAGGGCTCGCCCAACTCCGCCCGGTCACCCAATTCGTAGCGGATCAGCGGCATGGCGTAATTGCGCAATGTGGTGACCACGACGCGGCCGATTTCACCGGGTTTACAGGGCTGGTCATCGTCATCCAGGACCTCAAGCAACACACCTTCCGCCTGCACGTGGTAATGTTCGTGTTCCGGACATTGCAGGGCCATGTAGCCGATCTCGCGGCTGGTATACATATCGTGGACGGCGACGTCCCAGGCGTCGCGCACCGCGTCGCGGATAAAATCCGTGCAGACCTCGCCGTGGACATGGGTTTCCTTCAGATTGGGCACGGATATCCCGTGGTCGCGGCAATAGGGCGCCAGGCGTTTCATGATATTCGGCAGCGTCATGAAATATCCGGGGTTCGTGCGGACCAGCCATTCGGCCATGTCGGGTATGGGCGTATTGACGTTCAAGCTGAAGGCGGGGCCACTTTTGAAGATTGAAACGGCGCCCCAAAACATGTGTCCGGCGCCCGCCGGGTAGACGGCAAAATCCTTTTCTGATGAGCGGATGACGGCCAGACTGTCGGCCAGATCGCGATCGTGCCAGATGTGATCACGGACCGTGAAGGCGCTCCAATATTGCAGGGCGTGACTGGTCCGGATGACCCGAACCGGCCGGCCCGTGGTCCCCGACGTGTAGATGGGATCGAGGCCACCATGCTTCTTCGGACTGGCTTTGCTCATGAGACGGTCCCCGGCCTCGTTGACGCTAGCGCGGCTGAGAACCGGAACGTCTTGCCATGCGCCGTCGGGTAAGGATTTCGCATTTATATTCTTGATCGATTTCAGAGTGCCGGCGTAGTGCGGGATGGTCTTGCGGGCATGACCGAGAAGCTTACTCAGCGCCTTGAACTGTTCGGCCTCAATGTTTTCCGGATCCCACCACTGGAAGGCTTCCATACGGCGTACCAATGACAGGATGCCAGCGCCTTTCGCGGTGAGCGGATTCTGCTGAAGACGCTCAGGCCAGTTCATTGCTTGCGCCATCGTTTCCAACAAAGAGCAGTGTCCATGAACGGTAATCTATCACGCCAGATGCGGCTGTCACTGGTTGGAAGGGCGCCAATAGACCGACCCCTCCGTCATGCTTGCGAGAGCCAGGAAGAAGCCTTATCTTGCCGACCCGCGCGATGGGGCGTGGCGAAGTGGTCTAACGCACCGGTTTTTGGTACCGGCACTCGGAGGTTCGAATCCTCCCGCCCCAGCCATTTTTAATCTCTCTGTGTGGCGGTTTGTGCGTGGCTGTGAATGCCCTCGTAAAGTTGGGCCACAGGAACGGTATTTCCCTACATTCGGGTTTTTAAATCAAGGCCCCAGGCCGCGTGTTGACGTGTCGATTGATTTGAGGTTGCCTCGCCATTAACCTGCTGACGGTATCGCGCGGAAGGTTACGCCGCATTTGTGAATGGATGAATGCCGATAGATGTCTGATGCCCTCTCCCCGGAACGAACCATTTTTGTGGTCGATGACGATCTTGTCATTCAACAGCTTATGACTGCCTTGTTGGCTGAGTTCGGCGCTGTTGAGGTCGCCGGATCCGGTGAAGAGGCGCTTGAAAAGGTCGCCGTCAAAAAGCCGGACTTGATTGTCCTTGATGTGGAAATGCCCGGCATGGACGGTTATGAGGTTTGCACCCGGCTCAAGGCCGACGAAAGCGTTTCCGACATTCCGGTAATTTTCCTGACGTCCAGCAATACCAATGAGGATGAAGAGCACGGGCTGGAGATTGGCGCCACCGATTTCATCCGCAAGCCGATCTCGCCGCGAATCGTCTACGCGCGGGTCTCGAACATTCTGAAACTTCAGGCGGCGACTCGGGAATTGGAAATTCTGGCGACCACGGATTCCCTAACCGGCGCTTATAACCGGCGGCATTTCATGGAAGTCGGCAACATGGAACTCCATCGCAGCATCAGATATGGGCAAAGTTTCACGGTCGCCATGCTGGATATCGACCATTTCAAGGCGGTCAATGACACTTATGGCCACGGCGTCGGCGACATCGCATTGAAGCGCACCGTCCAGGTCATTCAAGACGTGTTGCGCAACGAAGATACCTTGGGCCGCCTAGGCGGTGAAGAGTTCGCGGTTATTTTCCCGCAGACCGATCTGGACGGCGCAGGCTTGGTTGCCGAGCGGATCCGTGAATCGATCGGCGAAATCGTTGTCGATACGCCGTTAGGAGATCTGCGGTTTACCATGAGCATCGGTTTATCATCCGGCGGCGGTAAGGATAGTGATATCGAGGAAGCCTTAAAACGCGCCGACCAGGCCCTATATAGCGCCAAGGAACTGGGAAGAAACCGGGTTATCTGTGCATGACGCCTGGGAGCCGCGTGGTTTGAGGAGTCACTTCCGCCGTGAGTGCCGATCCGGAAAACATTGAGCCGCAGAACGATGGCGCGGGTGGCGCGGCGGCCTCCGCAAGCGATTCAACATTATTGATTTTGTTGATTGTGGTCATGGCCGCGTTGTTCCTGGCCTTGGATATGACCATGCCGCTTGGTGTCGCGGGAGGCATACCCTACATCGTGCTGGTGCTGGCGGGGTGGCGGCTGTCCAACAATATGGCGGCTTTCGCGTTGGCGGCGGTGGGCTCGGTGCTGATCGCCGTGGGCTTCTTCCTTTCCCCCGAGGGCGGAGTCGGATGGCAGGTTCTGATCAACCGATTCTACGCGTTGGGGGTCCTTTGGCCGACAGCTTTCGTCGTCTGGCGGGCGAAGATTTGGCAGGAGACGGCGCGGCAACGTGGCGCGACGCAGAGCAGAGATCCGGTTGGTCAGGTCGATGTCCGCTCCTTCAAGAAAGAAATCTTGTTTGTCATTGCATTGGCGGGCGTCATTGTCGCCTCGTCCGGGGGCGTGCTGTTCCGGATTGAGCAGAGCGTCAAAAACGATATCGGTAAATCATTACGAGCCGCGCTGGAAGCATCACAGGCGGGCGTGCGTGCGCAACTCAATTCCGAGAAAAGTTTGGCCACTGTTTGGGCCAATGATGACGAGGTCCAAGCCGCCGCGGTTGCTTTGCTGGCGTCGCCAAAAGACCAGAAGACCTTGCGCCGCAGCCAAGTCCAGAAAGACCTAAGGAAGCGGCTGCGGCCGGTGCTTCTTGCCGCCGGCCATCTGGGTTACTTTTTGATCGACAATCGAAACATCAATCTGGCCTCGTCGCGTGACAGCAACATAGGCATAACCAGCCTGCTGACCGAACAACGCGAGTTTCTCGACCGCGTGCGGTCCGGTGAAACCCTGGCAAGCCTTCCGCTGATTTCTGATGTTCCGTTGCCGGACCAATCGGGGGTGTTCGTTGAAAACCCGGCCACCATGTTTGTCGCCGCACCGGTCAAGGGGCGCGACGGGCGCACCATCGCGGTGTTCGCGATCCGTCTTGTGCCGGATGATATTTTCAGACCGGTATTCGAGCGCGGCCGGTTCGGCGACACCGGTGAGACGTATGCATTCAACGCCGATGGGCGGTTGATCAACGAAAGCCGGTTCAACGATCACCTGCGCGACATTGGCCTTCTTGAGGGGGGCCGGTCGAGTTTACGGATCGAGATTCGCGATCCGGGCGTCAATCTGGTGCTCGGTGAAGTTTCGGCGCTTCCGCGCGACCGACAGCCATTAACCCGTATGGCCCAACGGGCGATAACAGGCGAAAGCGGATCGGATCTGCGCGGCTATCGCGATTATCGAGGTGTTCCCGTGGTCGGCGCCTGGATATGGGATAACGATTTCCGCTTTGGCATCACGACGGAGGTGGACGTCGAAGAGGTCTACACCTCGTTCAATGAGATGCGCTTCGTCATTCTGCTATTCTCCGTGATATCCATCACCGTCTTGATTGTCCTGTCGGTGGTTTCATTTCGGGCGCGGCAGGGCCTGTTAACGGCGAAGGAGGAAGCGGACGCCGCCAATACGGCCAAATCCGAATTCCTGGCCTCCATGAGCCATGAAATTCGCACACCCATGACCGGAGTCATGGGGTTTGCTGATCTGTTGTTGGATGATGATTTGCCAACCGACAGTCGAAACCGGGTTGTCCGGATTAAAGGCGCGACGCAGTCACTGCTGAATATCATTAACGATATTCTGGACATGTCGAAGATGGACGCCGGGAAACTGGAGTTGGAGCCGGCGGACTTTCATCTGCAATCCCTGGTCAACGGTGTTCTGGCGCTGTTCGACGAAAGGCGACAATTTTCCAAGAAACTTGATATCCGTTCAGATTTGTCACCGGACCTGCCCGCGTCACTGCGCAGCGACCCCGTTCGGCTGCGCCAAATCTTGATTAATCTCGTCGGTAATGCCGTGAAGTTCACGGAGCGCGGTGAGGTTATCGTCAATATCGGGCTTGTCCACGACACGGACGACAACCGGCCGATGCTGAAGTTTTCAGTTCGCGATAACGGGATTGGCATGAGTGACGAAACCCTGGAGGCCATTTTTGAGGAGTTCACTCAGGCCGATGCGTCGATTGCCCGAAAGTACGAAGGCACCGGCTTGGGCTTGGCGATTTGCCGAAAGCTGGTTGCTTTGTATGGCGGCGATATCCACGCGGAGAGCAAGCTTGGACAAGGCAGCGCCTTTACGTTCACGATTCCCTTCGTGCCCGCGTCTCGTGAGATTGCCGCGGTGACAGACATCCATTTGGAGGTCGTCTTTGAAGCCCGCCGTCGCCTGAATATTCTCATCGCCGAGGACAATCGAATCGTTCAGCAAGTGATCTTGCATACGCTGGAAGTCTACGGCCATCAGATGACGTTAGTTGAAAATGGCCTCGATGCCATTGAGGCGGTCCGCCATCACGATTTCGATCTCATTCTCATGGATGTGCGCATGCCGGAGATGAGCGGCCCGGATGCGACCCGGGTTATCCGCCGCCTTGATCCGCCAAAATCGACTATTCCGGTCATCGCCCTCACCGCCGACGCCATGCGACTCCAACGGGAGTCTTACGCGGCGGCAGGTATGGACGACTGTGTTACCAAGCCGTTTGAGCGTTCCGATCTGCTCGTTGCCATCAATCGGGTCGTCGGCGAAGAAGTTCATGTTGCGAAGTCCCCGGCTGCATCGGGCGCATCGGTATCAACACCCGAAGATGGAGCCGCACCGGCGCCGGTTGCCGTTGTCATCGACACCGTGGATTCACAGAACGATCCCGAGATCGCTCCATCGCCGATCTTTGACGACCAAAAGTTCGCCAGTTTGTTGAAAGCCATCGGCAGCGACGCGATGCGTGAAATTCTCAAAGCCGCAATGGAAAATCTTACAGGGCAGATTGTGGATTTGCGCGACGCCCTGGAAGCCGGAAAAAATGACGATATCCGAGGCCTCGCCCATAAGATCAAAGGATCGTCAGGGTCGTTGTGTGCGGCCCGCCTGTTCGATTTGTCAGGTGTTATTCAAGATGCCGCCGACGACTTGGATGCCGTTCGCGACGTCATGCCACAGTTTGACGCGACCGTGCAATCGACCCTTGCCAAGTGGGACGATCAGCTGAAAGAACTTTAGAGTAACCGGCTCAGATCGTCGGCCGTGCGGCCCGCCAATATTCGCTATTCAGGAACTGGATCAATACGTCGTGTTGGTTTTCCAGACATTGGCGCATGTTCGGCGTGCCCCGGCCGGCCAACCAGCCGCACAATCGATGAATGCCGCGGGCCCGGTCGACGGCGCCGGCCGGCGACGCCGCGCCGCGTCGGCCAATAGAATCGTCCCAAAGCTTCTGGCGCAAGCCATCATTGGACTTACCGCGTTCCGGCAGGCCGTTGATGACATCGCCCAATATACGCGCCGCCGCCATGCGGTCTGGATTAGCATCGACCATGGACGTGCCGATGGAACGCATTTGATGGCCAAGCGCCGCAACCTCTTGCGGTGCATGCGGAGTAGCGTCGCCGACCCGCGTTTCCGGCAGTAAGACCACGCCGTCCTTGATATTCACAGTGACCCGCTCAAAGGTCGTCGCGTTTAAGGTGACGCGCGGTATCGTCAATCGCACCGCCAGATGGCGCCGCCGCGATTCGATGCGCAGATGTGATCGCGCGTTCAGGTCCATCATCTTGCCCGACGCCGTCACGCCGGAGATGCGAATCTCGCCATTGGCGAGGAAATAGTTGGTGCCGCGATCCGGTGATTTTCGGTTCTGTTGCAGGCAGAACGCCGTGAAATCCGCATGGCATTCGTCGCCCGTGCACTTCAGTTCCACATCGCCATAGGTCGCCACCAAGCCCAAGGCCTGCGGCGCCGCCACGGCGGGTGCGGTACTGAAGGACGTCAAAATCAGTGCCGCCGCCATCAGAGTCGTACCGGTGAAAAGTTTCATATCCGTTTCCTTTCCATGCATCCTTGCGGGTCACGTCAAACCGAATGTCCGGTCATGATAGCCGAAATTTGCAATCGGCGGCGTATTTTTGAGTGCATTGATGGCGGCGGCATTCAAGGCCATCGCTGATTATTTCTATCCGGTCTTCCGATCGTACAGATATTTACAAATTCCATTGATGCGAAAACAAAGGGTTACATCACCGGGAAATTTGGTTAGATGTTGGCGGCTTTCAGGAGAGTTCCATGAGCACCGAACATATCGTCAAATCCTTCGATGACGAACTGCGCCGGCTGGACAACATCATCGCCGAGATGGGGGGCATTGCTGAGGTTCAGATCGCCGATTCCATTGATGCTCTGGTCAAACGCGATGTCGATCTGGCCGAACGGGTCATTGAGAAAGACAAACAAATTGATGCGTTGGAGCACGAACTGGATGAGTTCGCGACCACCATCCTGGCCTTACGCCAGCCCATGGCCGATGATTTGCGGGTAGTCATCGCGGCCTTGAAGACGGCTGCCGTTCTGGAGCGGATTGGCGATTACGCGAAAAATATCGCGAAGCGCACCATCGCCCTGTCGCAGGCGCCGCCGGCCGGTCCGACGAAAACCATCGTCCGCATGGCGCGCCTGGTGCAAAGCATGGTGAAGAACGTATTGGATGCCTATGTGAACCGGGATGCAGAAATGGCGATGGATGTTCGCGACAGCGATGAAGAGGTGGACGCCCTGCATACCAGCCTGTTCCGGGAACTGCTGACCTACATGATGGAAGACCCGCGCGTCATCGGCGCCGGTACGCATCTTTTGTTCGTCGCCAAGAATATCGAACGGATCGGCGATCACGCCACCAATATCGCCAAGAACGTTCATATTCTGGTTCTTGGTGCCCCCCCCTCAGAGAGCCGCCGCAAGGGCGATGCCTCCAGTTATACGATGATCGAAAACGTCGACATCGGCGAGGTTAAGAAATGACGGCGGCGCCACAATCCCGCATTTTGATCGTCGAAGATGATCCGGCCCTGGTGGAATTGTTGAAATTCAACCTGGAAACCGCGGGTTATGAAATTTCGATTGTTGTCGATGGTGACAATGGTATGGCAGCTGTTGAGGACGACCAACCGGATCTGATCATTCTGGATTGGATGCTGCCGAATGTTTCCGGGATCGAGCTATGCCGGCAGTTACGCAATAATTCGGCGCACCGGCGCATCCCGATCATTATGCTGACGGCGCGCAGCGAGGAAGGCGATAAGGTCCGCGGCCTGAAGACCGGCGCCGACGATTATGTGGTGAAGCCGTTTCTGCCGTCGGAGTTGATGGCGCGCATTGAGGCCCTCATGCGCCGCGCCTATCCGGAGCGCCAGGCGGAGACATTAGCCTATGACAATATCACCATGGACCTGGACCGGCACAGAGTTGTCCGCGGCGATCATGCGGTGCATCTGGGACCGACCGAGTTTCGATTATTGCGCACACTGATGGAGAAGCCGGGCCGCGTCTATTCGCGTGACCAGCTTTTGGATCGTGTCTGGGGCCGCGATATCTACGTTGAGACCCGGACCGTCGATGTTCATATTCGGCGCCTGCGCAAGGCCTTGAACGAACACGGCGGCGCCGACATTATCCGCACCGTTCGATCGGCGGGCTACAGCTTGGACGCCGCCAAGCTCTGACGGCCGGCATGCGGTAAGACTTCGTTCACAAAATCCCTTTACAAACCGGGTGTTAGGCCTTTTCGATGTAAGGTGAGATGCCCGAATCTCGGATAACTTATCTGCGCTTTCTTTCCAAGGTCCGGCGGCTGCTTCGGAACGATCATCTGGTGCTGTCCGTCCTGGCGATTATCGTCGGCTGCCTGACCGGCGGGGCCGTGGTCGCATTCCGCGAACTCATTGCATTCTTCCAATGGCTCGCCTACCGGGCCGAAGCTGAGCGGATTTCCGACTTCGCCGCCCAGCTGCCCTGGTGGCACGTGGTTTCCGTCCCCACCGTCGGCGGCTTGTTGGTCGGTATTTTGGTCTATCGGTACATGCCCGGCCGGCGGCCGCACAATGTTGCCGACGTGATCGAGGCCAATGCGCTCCGTGGCGGCCGCATGTCATCGCGGGTTGGCATCATGGCGGCCCTGGTCAGTGCGCTGTCCATTGGTTCCGGTGCTTCGGTCGGGCGCGAAGGACCGGCCGTGCACTTGGGCGCCTCGTTGAGCAGCTGGATTGGCCGGCGGCTGCATTTGTCGCGCTCATTGACCCGCACCCTGCTGGGCTGCGGCGTCGCCTCGGCGGTGGCGGCATCCTTCAATGCCCCCATAGCCGGGGCGTTGTTCGCCAACGAAGTGGTCGTCGGTCATTACGCCTTGAAGGCATTCGCGCCCATCGTTATTTCCAGTGTCGCCGGCACGGCGATTTCGCGGGGTTGGTTCGGCGATTTCCCGGCCTTCATATTCGATACGGGGATACTCGCGTCTTTTTGGGAATTGCCGGCGTTCGTCATTTTGGGGATTCTCTCAGGTATTCTGGCGATCATCTTCATGCGGTCGATCGGCGTCGCCCGGCTTGCCGCGCGCGCACTACCCATACCGCCATGGTTGCGCCCGGCGGTTGCCGGCTTTTTGATCGGCTGCCTGGCCTTGGTCTTACCGGAAGTCCTTGGCGTTGGTTATGCGGTCACGGAAGCCGCCCTATTGGTCCAGATTTCTTTGTGGATGTTGATCGGTATTTGCGCCGCCAAGGTCGCGGCAACGGCGGTTTGCATCGGTTTCGGCTTTGGCGGCGGGGTGTTCAGTCCGGCCCTGGTGATTGGCGCCATGCTGGGTGGCGCCTTTGGAATTGTCGCCACCAGCACCTTCCCCGGGTATGCGTCGGGCGTCAGCGTCTACACCATTGTCGGCATGGGCGCCGTCGCCGCCGCCGTATTGGGCGCGCCCATTTCGACGACGCTGATAATTTTCGAAATGACCAGCAACTATGCCCTGACCCTGGCGGTCATGGTCGCCGTCGTGGTGGCGTCTGAGATCACCCACCATTTCTTCGGCCGGTCGTTCTTTAGCGTACAATTGCTGAACCGCGGTATCGACGTGAAAAGCGGCTTTGAGGCCGAGGTCATGCGGTCGATCAAGATCGATGGCGTGCTCACCGATAAAGGTGTCGTGGTGGCGCCGGCGGCGGGTTTACAGGAGGTTCGCCAGAGGTTGCAGGAATGCCCCGTCGGCGAATTGTTCGTGGTCCGGGATACGGGCGAGCTTTACGGTACGGTGACCTTGGCGGATTTGAGCGAGTCGGCCTTCGATCATGATTTCGATGATCTGGTCAACGCCGGCGACGTGGCGCGCCTGCATCCGCCGCACCTGACCATGTACGACACCCTTGAGACCGCCCTGACCATGATGACCGATACGGGTGAAGAGCATCTGGCCGTGGTCGATAACAATCTGACCCTGAAATACAAAGGCTGCCTCCACCACCGGGAAGTCATGGCGGCGTATAATCAGGCGCTGGTGCAAACCCGCCATGAAGAACACGGCGAGTAAACCGCATATGCGGCTCCATCACTTACATTGCGGATGAAGGTGACCCGACGGCTAGTCGCGGCCAAGCTGCAACCATTGGTGCCGGTTCTTCGAGCGTATCACGACTTTCTTGATCTCCAGGTTCGGTGATCCGAGCGGCAGGATATCCAGGGTGACATCGGTGCCGGCGGCACCCTCGGCCCAGACCTTGCGAAACAGATCGGCCAGATCACCGACCCGACGGCCCCTGACGCCGACGATGATATCACCGGTTTTGAGGCCCGCCTCGGCGCCGGGGCCATCGCTCGCCAGCCGATTGACGAATACCCGGCCTTCTGAAACGGCCGCGTAAACGCCGATCCATGGCCGCGGCACTTGTCCGGATTTTCCCGTTTTGACCATCTTCGCCAAAATCGGCTTCAAGAGATCAATGGGGACAAACATGTTACCGGGTGTTTCACTGTCGGGGTCCGTGGCATTGCCGACAAAAAGCGATCCGACACCTAGCAGGCTGCCGTGCAAATCAACCAAGGCCGCGCCGCCGAACTCGCGGTGCGGCGGAAACGTGTAGATGGCATTGTCGAGGAGGTATTCCCAAGGCCCGGCGAAAGGTCGCCGGGAGCCAACCCGCACGGGGGTTACGCCGCCCATGGTGCCCATGGACAGAATCAACAACGGCGTGCCTTGTTGCAGGTCGGCCGACGACCCCAGTGCCAGGGGTTTCAGTTCCAACTCGCCGCGAGCCCGCACCAAGCCAAAGCCCGAGCGATGATCATAGGCGACGACATCGGCCGCCGTTGACTTGCCCGCCCGCGTCGTCAGCCGCACCGTTTCGGATTCCATAATCAGATAACCGATGGTCAGGACCAGGCCATTGTCATCGATGACCACGCCGCTGCCGGTGCGTTCCAGTCCCAAGGTGCGCGCCGTCCGTGCGCCGGGTTTGATTGTCGCCTCAACACGGACAACGGCGTTGGCGATCTCGCCAAAAGTCAATTCTGCTGCCAATATCTGCGGCGCATATATGATAAGCACAGCCACGGCGATCAGAACGGCACCTGACCTTTTCATAGTCTGTCCAAGAGCCGTCAGCATTTCCCATACTCCATTGTTGGATCGACCATGTTAAAAAGTTTATCATGAGCGTGCGATGATCGGCACAGAAACCCCAGCCCATCACGGGCATGTTATCCCGCATATGAAACACTGGATTCGGCAAATATTGTTCGGCGCGATGGTCGTCACCGGATTGTTGTTGATCGCGCGCCCGGCCCCCGCCCTGAGTTTCGGCGAGGCCCGCCATTTGCTTGCCCGGACGGGTTTCGGCCTGCCCGCCCCGGCTGAAATCAGTGAGATCAAGGGCTACGACCGCGCCACTGCGGTGGACCATCTGTTAGATACGGTACGGCACGGACCCTTGGTATCACCGCCGGCCTGGATCGAGGAACACGCGCCGCCCGCCAAGCAGCGCAAAACCTGGACCCATCAGGCGAAGCAGGCCTTCAACAAGCGCAACCGCGAGCGTTGGCGCGAACTGCAGCACTGGTGGACCCGTGAAATGCTGGAAACGCCGTCGCCGTTGACCGAGCGGTTGGTCTTGTTCTGGCATAACCATTTCACGTCGTCGTTCGACGCAGTGAAATGGGTGCCCTACCTCTATGCCCAGAACGCCCAGTTCCGACGCCATGGGATGGGGGATTTCAAAACCCTGCTGCGCGCCATGGTCACCGATCCGGCGATGCTGTTCTTCCTTGATGGCCGCCGCAACCGGTCCAAAAGCCCGAACGAGAATTTCGCCCGTGAGCTGTTGGAATTGTTCACCCTGGGCGAGGGCCGGGGCTATACCGAACGCGATATTCAAGAGGCGGCGCGGGCCTTGAGCGGCTGGTCGGTCAAACCGGAAACGTCAAAGCCTGTTTTGTGGCCCAAGCATCACGACGCCGGTGAAAAAACTATATTTGGCCAGCGCGGATATTTCGGGGCCGACGACGTGGTGTCGATCATTCTTCGCCAGCCGGCCGTCGCCCGCCATCTGGCCGAAAGGTTCCATGCGGCTTTCATTGGTGGTCAAGCGGACGCGGTCACCATCAACGCTGCCGCTGCCGCATTCCGCCAATCTGGTTATCGAATTCGCACCCTGATACGGTCCTTGCTGCTCAGCGACGCCTTCTGGGCTTTGGAAAATCGCGGCACCATGATCAAGTCACCTGTCGATCTTGTCGTCGGTCTTGGCAGGCTGTCCGGCTGGCAAGGAGAAATGAAGCTACTGGTCAACCGCATGAGCGGCATGGGTCAGAAATTATTGCGGCCGCCGAACGTCAAGGGCTGGCCCGGCGGTTTGGCTTGGATCACGTCCGTCTCTTTGACAGCGCGCGGCGGCTTCGTCTACAGCATGACCAAGGTTTTGGGTCGCAGCGGGGGCTCTGGTGGTAACATGATGGCGAACGCCATGGGTAACGGCATGCAGGCCATTATGGCCGGCCCGAAACGAGCCCCGGCGGAGACCGCGGCCATCGTGCTGGCCGTGCCACCGGTGCGCCCAGTGGCTCTGGATAAACTTTCCCCCGCCGCCCACCTGACGGCGCTATTCCGCGATCCGGCTTTTCAGATGAAATGAGGACTTCGCCGTGGACCTGACCCGACGACACCTACTGGCCGCTGCTGCCGCGACACCGTTCGCGCTTGCGGCGCGCTCGGGTCTGGCGGCGGACCCTTGGCGACGTACGGTTGTCCTGGTTGAACTAAACGGCGGCAATGACGGCCTGAATACGGTGATTCCCTATGCCGATCCTCTCTATCGGTCCCTGCGGCCAAAACTCGCGGTGCCGCGCGATCAGATATTGACGCTCGATGAACATCTGGGCCTACACCCGAAACTTGAACGCCTTATGCCGCTGTGGATTGACGGGCAGATGGCGATAGCGCTGGGAGTAGGGTACCCGAACCCGAACCTTTCACATTTTCGCTCCATCGACATTTGGGAAACCGCGACCGAGGCGGAACGGTTTGCCGAGGACGGTTGGATTGTCCGGCTGCTCAAGGAATCGCGCCCGGCGGCTTCATTGCCCGCTGAGGGCGTGGTCCTGGGCCGCAACGATCCCGGGCCTCTGTCCGGGGAAGGCGCCAGAATTGTCGCCCTGCGCCGTTTGAAGGCCTTGCGGAAGCGCAATCGAAAGCCGTTGGTGGAGAACATTGGCACGGCGAACCCGGGGCTGGCGCATGTCGTCGACATTCAAAATCGCATGGATATTGCCGAGCGCCGGCTGGTCGAGCGAAATCTGCAAGCCGTCGCCCTGCCGGGAGAATTCCCTAAACACGATTTCGGCCAGCAGATGGAAATCGCCGCGCGGTTGATTGCCGGCGGCACCGGCGTGCCGGTCATCAAATGTGCCCTGGGCGGCTTCGATACCCATGGCAGCCAGTTGTACAAACACCCAAAACTGCTGGATCAACTGGCCGAAAGCCTGGGGGCGTTCAGCCGCGCCATGAAATCAGCCGGCCTCTGGGATCGGGTGTTGGTCATGACTTATGCTGAATTTGGCCGCCGGCCGCATGAAAACGCCAGCGGCGGCACGGATCATGGCACCGCGGCGCCGCATTTCCTGCTGGGTGGTCGGGTTCGCGGCGGATTTTACGGCGAACAGCCGCCGCTCGACCGTCTGCAGGCCAAGAACCTGGCGCGCCGACTTGATTTTCGAGAAATTTACGCCGCCGTGGCGCGCGATTGGTGGGGCCTGAAGGCGGATTTTCTAAAGGCCAGGGCCCTGCCGCTGATATCTTGAGTTTTCCACCGGCCAACCCCGTGCCATCGGCGCAGGACGTGCTATATAAAGGCCATGGATGATCCCTTTGACCTGACCGATGCGGATACGGTTGTGCCGGCTGCATCGCCATCCCCGGTGGCGTCCAGCGGCCATCTTCAGCGCCTCAATGAGACGCAGCGCGAAGCCGTCGAATCCGTCGATGGGCCATTGTTGGTTTTGGCCGGCGCCGGCACGGGCAAAACCCGGGTACTGACGACGCGGCTCGCCCACATCCTCATGCAAGGCAAAGCGCATCCCGGTCAAATGCTGGCTGTTACGTTCACCAACAAGGCGGCACGGGAAATGCGCGAACGGGTCGCGGCGTTGGTGCACCGTCCCGTGGAAGGCTGGTGGGTTGGCACCTTCCATCACCTGGGTGCGCGCCTGCTGCGCTATCATGCGGAATCCGTTGGCCTGACGCCGAATTTCACCATTCTCGATCAGGATGACCAGGTGCGCCTGGTCAAGCAGTTCATGGATATCCATGAAATTGACGACAAGCGGTTTCCGGCCCGCACGATCGCCGGCTATATCCAGCGCTGGAAAGACCGCGGCCTGATGCCCGACAAGGTGACCATAAACGAAGGCGCCGATTTGGATGACGGTAGAATATTGGCGCTCTACGCGGATTATCAGGCACGCCTGCAGCAGGTAAACGCCGCGGATTTCGGTGATCTGCTTTTGTTGTGCCTGCAGATGTTTCAAACCCAGCCGGACATCCTGGCGCGTTATCAGAACCAGTTCCGCTATATCCTGGTCGACGAATACCAAGACACCAATGTCGCGCAATATCTATGGCTGCGGCTTCTGGCCCAGGGCCATAAGAACATCTGCTGCGTCGGCGATGACGATCAAAGCATTTATTCGTGGCGCGGCGCCGAGGTCGGCAACATTCTGCGCTTCGAAGAGGATTTTCCCGGTGCCCGGATTGTCCGACTGGAGCGCAATTACCGTTCGACGCCGCATATCCTGGCTGCGGCCTCAGGGCTCATTGCGCACAATGAAGACCGCCTGGGCAAGACACTATGGACCGATGCCAACGACGGTGAGGCCGTCCGGGTGCGCGGTGTCTGGGATGGCGAGGAAGAGGCCCGCACCGTCGGTGAAGAGATCGAAGTGCTGCATGGCAAGGGCCATAAGCTCAACGAAATGGCGGTGCTGGTGCGGGCTGGGTTTCAAACCCGCGAGTTCGAAGAACGCCTGATCACCATCGGCGTGCCTTACAGGGTTATCGGCGGGCCACGGTTTTACGAGCGCCAGGAAATCCGCGACGCCGTCGCCTATCTGCGGGTCATCGCCCAGCCCGATGACGATTTGGCCTTTGAGCGGATCGTCAATCTGCCGAAGCGCGGTATCGGCCAGGCGACCTTGCAACCCATCCACATGCTGGCCCGAGCCCAGCGCATTTCGTTGACCCGCGCCATCAGGTCGTTGATTGAGACCGATGAGATCAAGCCGAGACCGCGCAAGATTTTGGCGGATCTTTTGGTGGATTTTGACCGCTGGCGCGGTTTGGCGCAGATGATCGGACATGCGGAATTGGCCGGCACGGTCCTGGATGAATGCGGCTACACGGAAATGTGGAAGACCTCGAAGGCGCCCGAGGCGCCGGGGCGTTTGGATAACCTGAAGGAACTGGTCGCCGCCTTGGAGGATTTCGATTCCCTGGCGGCATTCCTCGAACACGTCAGCCTGGTCATGGAAAACGAGGATTCATTGATCGAGGACAAGGTCAGCCTGATGACGCTGCACGGCGCCAAGGGCCTGGAATTCCAGACCGTGTTCCTGCCCGGCTGGGAGGAGGGCCTGTTCCCGCACCAGCGCGCCCTGGACGACGGCGGCACCGGCGGCCTGGAGGAGGAACGCCGCCTTGCCTATGTTGGCCTGACCCGGGCCCGTGACCGGGCGATTGTGTCATTTGCCGCGAACCGGCGGATTTACGGCAATTGGCAAAGCGCCACACCGTCCCGGTTTGTTGACGAACTACCCAACGATCATATCGAAATGGAAAGCGCGCCGGGCCTTTACGAAGGCAATGCGAGCGGCTTCGGCGGCTTGGAGGATTCGGCAAATTTATTCAACGGCCCCAATTGGCGCCCGCGCCGCCGCGGCCGGGCCGTGGCGCTCAGCGATTCCGATTGGCGGACCCCGGATCGCCAAGCCCCGGAAGGCGGCTTCAGCGAAGGTGAACGCATATTTCATCAGAAGTTCGGCTACGGCCGGATCATTGCCATCGATGGCGACAAGTTAGAGATTGCTTTTGAGAAAGCCGGCACCAAAAAAGTCATGATGAGTTTCATCGAGGCCCTATGACGGATTGTGCATGGCGATGACCGACCCGGTATTTTTGTGGCGGGTCGAAACCATAGTGCCCGACGCCGCCCGTCTGGCCGTGGAGACGGCGCTGGAAGAACGCTGCGTTGCCGTTTCCTCCTTTGAGGCCGTCGAGGCCGTGTCCTGGACGGTTGAGGGGTTTGCCGGCGCTGAGCCCGACCGGCTAGGCTTTCAACGCGATGTCGCCCGGGCGTTTCGCGAATCGGGCATCGACGCGGCGCCGCATCTGAAGTTCGATCTGGTGCCGCCGCGCGACTGGCTGGCTGAGAACATGATGGCCTTTCCGCCGGTCCACCTGGGGCGTTACTTTATCCACGGCAGCCATTTTGACGGCACCCCGCCGGCCGGCAGCCGGGTCATCCGCCTTGATCCCGGCACCGCCTTCGGGTCCGGCGAGCACGCCTCGACGGCGACGTGTCTGGAGGTTATCGACGGTTTGGCCAAGCGCTACAGGTTCCAGCGGCCCCTGGATATGGGCTGCGGATCGGGGATTCTGTCCATTGCCATGGCGAAAACCTGGCACCGGCCTGTGGTTTCCAGTGACATTGACCCCGAATCGGCCCGCGTCACCCGGCTTAACGCGCGGCGCAATGGCGTTGGCCCCCTGATCCGGGCCGTCTGTGGTCCCGGCTACAAATCACCCACGGTTTCCGGCGGCGGCCCCTATGACCTGATTGTCGCCAATATTCTGGCCCGGCCGTTGATTGCCATGGCTGGCGACCTGGCCCGCAACCTCCGCCCGGCGCGCGACGGCGGCGGCGTCGCCATCCTTTCCGGCTTCGTCGAACGCGACGCAGCCTGGGTGGCGGCGGCGCAACGGACCCACGGCCTAACTCTGCGCCGGCGCCACGTGCGCCAGGGCTGGATGACTTTGGTGATGTCCCGCTAATGGACTAGATCGAATCACGCTCAAACGGAAACATTTTGTTTCCGTTTGAGCGTGTGATCTGCTCTAGACTGGGTCGGAACTTTTCCGAAGGAGACCCAGACTGCGCCTGCTCATGATCCTCAACGGTCTCGGCCTACTGGCCGCCGCCGGCTATGCCGGCATGGTCCTGACCCGGGCCTACACGCCGCTCTGGGCGCTGATCGGTGCGGGCCTGTTCTTCGCCGGTATTTTTCAGCCCTTGTTTGCCGAATACATGGCGCTCGGCAGCGGCTTCAAGGAATTGGAAGGCGGATATCTGAAACAACGACGCCGTGAACGCGGCATGGGCCCGAAGGTCGAGGTTCTGGGGCCCGACCGACCGCCCGGTGCAGCCTTTGACGTCAAGGGCGCAAAAAACCGCGCCGGCGTGATTTTTCTCATTTTAGGATGCGTTCTATTGACCGTCGATGCCGGCCAATGGTGGACCCAGCGCCCGCCGCCGGACAAGGCGCCAGGGCTGATCACGAATTTCTAACGTCCAGTATACCAACGGTCATCTTCGCAATCTTCAACATGCCTCCGGACCTCAGCAGGGCGCGACGCAAGCATCATATTCAGGTGATCAATGGAATAATCAAAAGAAGAATAGCGTCTCGTCGTATTTCAAGAGAGCAGTGAATTTATGTTGTCCATGGTTGGCGGCAATTCAGGCGTGATTTTTGATGTCGCAAAAAGGATTCAAATTGACCCCGGTCAGCTGTGCCGGGCTACTCGGACTCGAGGTTATTAAGTGCCTGAAGCAAAGTATTCCCGAGTTGGAACACTTCAGATGATGACAGGGCTTGTGTCAGGATCCTTTTATCGTTTCTCGATACCGCTTCCATCGACCGTTCCGCGCATTTCGCGCCGGCATTTGTCAATTTCACAAGTTTACTACGGCGGTCTATTTTGCTGACTGATCTCACGATCATTCCATCTGTTTCGAGTTGCTTGAGGATCTTGGTCATGCCTCCGGATGTGATGAGTATGGACCGATAAAGGTCCGTTGGCGTCAATTGTCGCGGCGCCGGCAATGAGCGCAAAGTTACCAGCACTTCAAATGCGGCTGGCGTTAAACCGAAATCAGCGACAATCTTATTTGTACTTTCGAAGACGATGTCATTCAGCCTTATCAACCCCAACATGACCCGGGTTTCAGGCACGGCTGCATCAGGCCAATTGTCTTGCATCCGCGCCAAGATTTCAGAAACAGTGGATTTCCCCGCCATGTTCGCAAGCCTCGATTGGAAGTTAAAATATTATCTTGCTAGAAAGATAATTCCATTATATGTAAAAATAAATAACTTTCTAGAAAGATAAAATGCCGTGCGAAGCTTCAAAGACCGTATCCGCCATACACTCCTATTCGAAATTATCGCGCTAGGCATCGTCGCGATCGGTGGCAGTTGGATCATCGGGCGGTCAGTCGAAACCATAGGCGCGTTGGGCCTGATGTTCAGCGCCCTGGCGATGGGCTGGAACATGCTTTTCAATTGGCTGTTCGATCTTTGGGACTTCAAATACCGGGCCTCAGCCAAGCGCGGATTTGTCATCCGGGCCATCCATGCCTCTTTGTTCGAATTGGGCATGGCAATAGCCGGCGTATTCTTGGTTGCATGGTGGTTGAGCATTTCCTATTGGCAGGCATTCGTCATTGATATCGGTTTTTCGATATTCTTCTTGTTTTATGCATACGGTTTCAATTGGGCTTACGACCAAATCTATCCGATCCCAAGCAATGCCTAATTCTATGCCGAACGTGACCATTTCAAATGCGCACGCCTATGGCGGCTGCTGGCTTCACGCGGGATAAACCTGAGATGCGAATTATCATCTTGAGATGAGGACAGGGCCGCCAAATCCACGGCAAGTGGATTTCCAGAGAACATGGATTTTTCACCGTCCGATACCGGATGATATTTTGATCAGGGTAGAATGCGCAGCGTTGACTCGATTCGGACATCCACGGAGCAAAATGATAACGTCAAAACCGCCATTTCCAATGAAAACGCCGAGGTGTACGCATGAATAAAAACGCAATGCTCAGAGCCGGCGGTTGCCGATGCGGTGAGGTAAGATTTGAAGTGGCCGGGCAACCGGTCTTGGTGGAGTATTGCCATTGCCGGAGTTGCCGTCACTCGGCTGGTGCGCCGGTGATGGCATGGGCCGGTTTCAAACGTGACGCGTTCGCCATGCTGTCCGGCGACCCCACCGTCCACGAAGCATCTTCCGGCGTCCAACGCAGCTTCTGCAGCCGCTGTGGAACCTCTTTAACACTCATCGACGCGCGCTTTGCTGACGAGGTCTATGTTGCTTTGGCAGTGTTTGACGATGCGGAGGCACCGGCTCCAGATATCCATATTTGGCGCTCGGAGCGCTTACCTTGGCTAGAGATAACAGATGATCTACCGCGATATGTCCAGTTCAAGAGCGACGGAACATTGGAGTAGAAATCCGGGCCTGCTGATCGTGATGTTACGCGATCATCAGTATCGCTTGATCGGACTTGGGCCGGTCGGTTAGGTTTCGGGAGACGTGGTATATCACCCAGGGGAGCTTCATGGATATCGTTCGCATCATTATCGCCATCTTTCTGCCGCCACTGGCGGCGTTTTTGACCGTTGGCATCGCCCTTCATTTCTGGATCAATCTGGTATTGACGCTGTGCTTCTTCGTGCCCGGCGTAATTCATGCGCTATGGCTGGTCGTGAAGAAGTCAGCCTAGCCCTTGACCGCCGTAAACAAGAACCGGTTGACGCAAAAGAAGTAGGCGCCGTCCCGGCCCTTTCTGGCAAGATCATCAAGCCAGGCCGCCGCCTCGTCCTTCGAGACGATGTCGCGTTCGGCACACTGGCGGGCCAGGCCGTTGACGAAGTTGTAGGAAAAGGCCTCTGGTCCCCAGACCGTATTGAGAACCGGAATGGCGGCGGCGGCGGCGACGCGGAAGCCGCCCTCAACGAGCATCGGTGCCAGGCGCGCCGGCAGGTTGGGGTTTGCGGCCATGTCGTCCCAGGCTTCGAACATGCGATGGGTCAGGTTTTTGTCGGTGGTGTTAAGGACGGCGCTGCGCCAATCGGTCTCAACCACAGCCAACCGACCGCCCGGTTTCAAGACCCGCTGAAATTCTTGCAAGGCGCCGGGCACATCGTCGATGAGCAACAGCAGTTGAGTGCAGCTTAAGGCATCAAGGCTGACCGAGCCCACCGGCAGGTTCAGCGCATCGCCGCTGGCGATCGTGACATTCTCCATGCCCCGGCATCGTGCCCGGGCCAGGTCCAGCATGGCGGCGGCGTTGTCGATGCCCAGCACATGGCCGCACTCGCCGACAGGCTCCGACATAGCACGAACCAGGAGACCGGGGCCACAGCCGGCGTCGAGAACCCGCTCGCCAGGCTGCAAAGCCAGGGCCTGAAGCGTGCGGCGGCGTTGTTCAGTGATCTCCGGGGTCAAATAATCTTGTTCGATCGCCTTCGCCATCTCGGCGTCAAAGGCGTGTGGGTCCCTGGGCAAATCGCTGGGCGGAGTCTGGGTGGACAACCGGTCAACCGCCCAGCAGTTCCGGGCGCACGGCCCAGGCGATGGTCCAGCCACCGCCGTTTTCACCGCGTTCCAGACAGACCACGCTGCCCGGTTGAAAATGCACCACCGTTTCGTCGGCGTTGCCCGATACCAAAAGCCCGGCCAAGCGGCCCAAATGCGGCAAGTGGCCGACGATCATGGTGTCCTCGGTCCAGTCGTTGGCCGCGGTGGCGACCATGTCCGGCGGGTCTTTCGGCGCCAAACCATCGACCGCCTCTTCAATGATCCGCCCCGGGCCGATGGTTTCGGCGAACACCAGGGCCGTCTGCATGGCCCGAACCTTGCCCGAATGGATGACCCGGCTGATGGCCGGCCGGGTGCGGGCCAAAAAAGCCGCCATTCGGCCGACATCGCGGCGGCCGCGCGCGCTCAAGGGCCGGGCCGGGTCTTCGTCTTTTGGCACAGCCAAGCCGTGTTGAACCAAATAGAGATGCATGCGGTGCCTCCACCGGCCAGGGAATCATGCGCCAAGGTATCACGTGATAGAGGGCACAAAAAAGCCCGGGCTGGGCCCAGGCCATCGAGACGCCGTGTTTGCCGCAGCTCAGCTGCTGGCGGCAGCCACCAGGCCTTCGGCGATGGCGACTTCGCGGGCCGCCTCGGCGGCGCCGGCATCATCGGCGGCCTCGGCTTTTTGCTTGGCGTCGGCCAGGCGGGCTTCGGCGTCGGCGCGGTCGATATCGGCCACCGGCGTGGCTTCTTCGGCTAGGACCGTGCAGCGGTCCGGGGAAACTTCGGCGAAGCCGCCGCCGACGAAGATGCGCTCTTTGACCTTGCCGGCCTCGTGAATGTCGATGACGCCTGGGCGCACCGTGGCGATCAGAGGTGAGTGGCCGGGCAGCACACCGATGTCGCCCTCGGCACCAGGCACGACGACCATCTCAACGGATTCGGAAACCAGCAACTTGGCCGGAGAAACCAGTTCGAAGGCGACGGTGGCGGTGTTGACTTCGGCCATGACCTTGTCCTCTTGTTTCTACGCGTGTAGCCCTTCGGCCGCTTCCGCGGCTGGAGCCTTTAGGCCGCTTCCGCAGCCAGGCGTTTCGCCTTCTCAACCACCTCGTCGATAGTGCCGACCATGTAGAAGGCGGCTTCCGGCAGGTGGTCGTATTCGCCCTCGACGATACCCTTGAAGCCCTTGATGGTGTCTTCTAGGGAGACCAGGACGCCCGGCGAGCCGGTGAACACTTCGGCGACATGGAAGGGCTGCGACAGGAAACGCTGGATTTTCCGTGCCCGCGCGACCGTCTGTTTGTCTTCTTCGGACAGTTCGTCCATGCCCAAGATGGCGATGATGTCCTGCAGGGATTTGTAGGTTTGCAGAATCCGCTGAACCTGGGTGGCGACGCCGTAATGTTCCTCGCCGATAACCCGCGGATCAAGAATCCGCGACGTTGAATCAAGCGGATCGACGGCCGGGTAGATGCCCAACTCGGCGATCTGACGGCTCAGCACCGTGGTCGCGTCCAAGTGTGAGAACGATGTCGCCGGCGCCGGGTCGGTCAAATCATCAGCCGGCACGTAAATCGCCTGGACCGAGGTGATCGAGCCCTTGGTGGTCGACGTGATGCGTTCTTGCAGAATGCCCATGTCGGTGGCCAGGGTCGGTTGATAACCCACGGCCGAGGGAATGCGGCCCAGCAGCGCCGAGACTTCCGAGCCCGCCTGGGTGAACCGGAAAATGTTATCGATGAACAACAACACGTCCTGGCCTTCCTGGTCGCGGAAGTATTCCGCCTGGGTCAGGCCGGTCAGGCCGACCCGGGCGCGCGCGCCTGGCGGCTCGTTCATCTGGCCGTAAACCAGGGTGGCCTTGGACTCGTTGCCTTCCAGGTCGATAACGCCCGATTCAATCATTTCATGATACAGATCGTTGCCTTCGCGGGTCCGCTCGCCGACGCCGGCGAACACGGAATAACCGCCGTGGCCCTTGGCGACGTTGTTGATCAATTCCATGATCAGCACGGTCTTGCCCACTCCGGCGCCGCCGAACAGGCCGATTTTGCCGCCCTTTGCATAGGGGCTGATCAGGTCGACGACCTTGATGCCGGTCGTCAGAATTTCCGTTTCCGTAGACTGTTCGGCAAACTCCGGCGCTTGGCGGTGAATAGGCAACTTGGTCTTGGTCTCCAACGGTCCGCGTTCATCAATGGGATCGCCAATGACGTTCATGATGCGGCCCAGCGTTTCCGGGCCGACGGGGACGGAAATGGGTTCGCCTGTATCCGACACTTCTATGCCGCGCTCCAGACCTTCCGTGGCATCCATGGCGATGGTCCGAACCGCGTTCTCGCCCAAATGCTGCGCCACTTCCAGAACCAGAAGCTTGCCCTGGTTCTCCGCGTGCAGCGCGTTCATGATATGCGGCAGGTCGCCATCAAATTGGACGTCGACGACGGCGCCCATGATTTGTGAAACTTTTCCAACGTTATTTTTAGCCATCTCGGATACTCCCGTTCTACAGCGCTTCCGCGCCGGAGATGATCTCGATCAATTCCTTGGTGATAAAGGCCTGTCGCGTCCGGTTGTAAGTCAGCGTCAGGTTGTCGATCATGTCGCCCGCGTTTCGGGTCGCGCTGTCCATGGCCGTCATTCGGGCCCCGTGCTCCGAGGCCGAACTTTCGACAAGCGCCTGGAAAATCTGTACCGCCAGATTGCGCGGCAACAAATCGGCAAGGATCTCGTCTTCTTCCGGTTCGAAGATATAAACGGCCTTCGGGCCATCGTCGGCGGCGCTATCGTCTTCGCTTGCGTCATCAATAGACGGTTCGAAGGGCACCAGCTGCTGCGGCGTGACGATCTGGGTCATCGCCGACTGAAAGCGGTTGAAGACAATGGTGCAGACGTCAAACTCACCGGCCTCGAAGAGCGCCGTGATCGACTGGGCGACACCTGCGGCTTCGTGGTATTCGACACCACGGCGGCCGAGGCCTTGCACATGCTCAATAATTTCGTTGGGATATTCCCGTTTCAGGACGTCGTGGCCTTTGCGCCCGACGCAGAAAATCTTCACGGTCTTGCCGGCGGCCTTCAAATCGATGGTCATGTTACGGATCTGGCGGACGATGGAACTGTTGAAACCGCCGCACAAGCCCCGGTCCGCCGTGAACGCGACGATCAAGTGTGTGTCGTCGGCACCAGTTCCGGCCAACAGCTTCGGTGCGCCTTCCGAACCGCCGACCGACTGGGCCAGTGATCCCAACATGCGTTCCATGCGCACGGCGTAGGGCCGGGCCGCTTCGGCCGCGTCCTGGGCGCGCCGCAGTTTTGCCGCGGCGACCATCTTCATGGCCGAGGTGATCTTCTGCGTCGATTTGACGCTTTCGATCCGGATTTTCAGATCTTTAAGGTTGGGCATGGCGCCGCATTCCGTTCCTGCTAATCGTTACCGATGGCTCAGGCGAAGGTTTTCGTAAAGTCTTCAAGCAAAGCCTTCAGCTTGCCCTCGGTTTCCTCGGAAAGCGCTTTTTCGTCGCGGATGGAGGCTAGGATATCCTGCCCCTTGTCGCGGACGACATCCAGATACTGGCGTTCATATCGGGTGATATCGCCAACATCGACGTTGTCCGTATAGCCGTTAACGCCAGCGTAAATAACCGTCACCTGTTCTTCCACGGCTAGCGGTGAATATTGCGGCTGCTTCAACAATTCCGTCAGGCGCGCGCCGCGGGCCAGCAAGCGCTGGGTCGAGGCATCCAAATCCGATGCGAACTGCGCGAAGGCGGCCATTTCCCGGTACTGGGCCAGTTCCAGCTTGATCGAGCCGGCGACCTGTTTCATGGCCTTGATCTGGGCCGCGGAGCCGACACGGCTGACCGACAGACCGACGTTCACGGCCGGGCGGATACCCTTATAGAACAACTCCGTTTCCAGGAAAATCTGACCGTCGGTGATGGAAATCACGTTAGTTGGGATATAGGCCGAGACGTCGCCGGCCTGGGTTTCGATGACCGGCAGCGCCGTCAAAGAGCCGTTGCCGGCGGCGTCGCCCATTTTGGCGGCGCGCTCCAACAGGCGTGAGTGCAGATAAAAAACGTCACCCGGATAGGCTTCGCGGCCCGGCGGGCGGCGCAGCAACAGGGACATTTGCCGGTAGGCGACGGCCTGTTTCGACAGATCATCATAGAAGATGCAGGCGTGCATGCCGTTGTCGCGGAAATATTCGCCCATGGTGCAGCCCGTATAGGGCGCCAGGAACTGCAGCGGTGCGGGCTCTGACGCGGTTGCGGCAACGACGATGGAATATTTCATGGCGTCGTTGTCTTCGAGGGTCTTCACCAATTGCGCAACGGTCGAACGCTTTTGGCCGATGGCCACGTAAACGCAGTAGAGCTTTTCTGACTCGTTGTCGCCTTCGTTGACGGCCTTCTGATTGAGAATAGTGTCGATGATCACAGCGGTCTTGCCGGTTTGGCGGTCGCCGATGATCAGTTCACGCTGGCCGCGGCCGACGGGGATCAGCGAATCGATGGCCTTCAGGCCCGTCTGAACCGGCTCGTGCACGGATTTCCGGGGAATAATGCCGGGCGCCTTCACTTCGACCCGCATGCGTTGATCCGACTCGATCGGTCCCTTGCCATCGATGGGATTGCCCAGGCCGTCAACGACCCGGCCCAACAGGCCCTTGCCGACGGGGACATCGACGATGGCGCCGGTCCGTTTCACCGTATCGCCTTCGCGGATTGAGCGGTCATCGCCAAAAATTACGACACCGACGTTGTCGGTTTCCAGGTTCAAGGCCATGCCCTTGATGCCGCCCGGAAACTCAACCATCTCCCCAGCCTGAACCTTGTCCAACCCGTGGATGCGGGCGATCCCGTCACCGACGGAAAGCACTTGCCCGACCTCCGCGACTTCGGCTTCAGAGCCGAAATCAGCGATTTGTTTCTTCAGAATTGCCGATATTTCTGCGGCGCGGATTTCCATTACCCGACCCCTTTCATGGCCAGCCGAAGCTGCGAGAGTTTTGTCTTTAATGAGGTGTCCACCATGCGCGAGCCGACCTTGACGACCAGTCCGCCGAGCAGGCTTTCATCGACTGTCGCGTCGATGGCCACCTTAGTGCCCATGGCTTGCTTGATGGCGTTTTCGATGGCGCCCATCTGGGCGTCCGTTAATTCTTTTGCGGTGACGACTTCCGCCGTGGCTTCGCCGCGTCGGTCCGCCAGCAGGGCCTGGTAGCCCTTGATCATGCCCGGCAAAGAGAACAGCCGCCGGTTGCGGGTGACGACGCCGATGAAATTACGGGTCAATTGGGAGACTTCAGCGGCCACCAGGATGGCCTCCATGGCGCCCAGCTGATCGTCGCGGGAAATCACCGGCGAACGGATCAGGCGCTGCATATCCGCGCTGTCGTCGAGCATGGCGCCAATCGACGCCAGATCGCCGGCAACCGCATCAAGCTGCTTTTCATCGTCGGCCAATTCGAACAGCGCCGTTGCATATCGACCAGCAAGGCCGGTGGCGCCAATTACATCCGATGACACTTGGGACGTCCCCTCGTCGTTACTTTATCGCGGCTTCGTCGTTATCTTGTTGCGTGCCGGCGAAGGTCTGGCGGGCGTTTGCCGAGGGGTCCCGAGGGACCGCCAGCGAATTTCACCCAATACAAGCCTCTTCGGCGCGAAGCGGGCATTTCGTACCATACTAGTTCAGGGCATGCAACACGACTCGCCCCGTCCGGGCCGTGTTCAAAAAAGCCCGGAATTCCAAGCCTTTCCCGGCGTCGATTAGGGTCGTGAAAAAGTTTATGAAGTTGTGTGACGCCGGTCACTTATTTCCGCCGATTTCCCGCTATGATCCGGCCCACATTGGAACCGTGACCAAGGGGAAATGTCATGGAAACAAACGAACTGAGAATTGGCTGGCAGCGCGGCGCCATCGACCTGCCGACCCGAAACCGTGGTCAAGCCGACGAACACGAAAACCTGCTGGCAAACCTGCGGGTCTGCCTGATCTCAAGCAATTCATTTGCCTGCAACACCATCAAACAGATGCTGCAATCGGTCGGCATGTCGGGCGGCACTGAGTACCGCTCGTTCAAAGACGCGGGCCAAGGCGTTCGCGAGCGGAAGTTTGATCTGATGATCATTGACAGTGGCGGCGATGATGCCGCAACCATGGATTTTATCGGCTACGTCCGGGCCAGTATGGATGACACGCTTTCGTGCATTCCCATCATCGCGGTGGTCGACGGCACGGATTTGGACCAGATTCGCAAGGTCCGGGATCACGGCGTCAATGCCATCCTGCTGCGGCCGTTCTCGGCGAAAGGCCTGATGGCACGGGTTGGCAAGGTTCTCAACCGGTCCGCGTCATTTATCCGTTCCGGACGCTACATCGGGCCCTGCCGCCGCGCGCCACGCCGGGAACTGAAGAGCGCTGGCGAAGAACGCCGCGCAGCGTAAAAGAATAAATTTTGAAAATTCGTTGATCGGTTGCGCTTATTGATTGGCGCCGCCTATAGTCCTTGCAATCAAGTCGGCTGAAACCCACTGGCTGGCGTTGCGTAAGATATCAACAGGCGCCTTGTCTGCTGGGCGTGACAGTGAAGGAGTTTTCATGGGTATCGGTAGGTTCACGGCCAAGGCGGCAGGGGTTGCAGCGGATGCGGTCGGGGAAGTATTGGGCGAAAGTGTATATCCGGAAACCGAATACGGGTTAGCGGCATACCTCTTCGAACGCATCGCCGTCATTGAACGGGAAAGCGAAACCCGCGACCGTGCTTACTGTATTAATTTGATGCAGGAATGTTTGGAGGCGGTTCGCGCGGATAGTCCTGTAGGCGCATAATTTAAACTACATTCTTGCCGTATAATGTTGGACCTTGGCGGTTTATAGGAAACTGTACGGGTCGACATCGACCTGGACGCGAACCTTTTTTGGCCAGCGGGCGCGGCCGAGCCAATCGCGGACGGCGGCCTGCACATTGACCTCGCGCTTCGCCTTCAGCAACAACCGCCGCCGATGCCGGCCGCGCAACAGGGCGAACGGCGCCGGGGCCGGCCCGAGAACCTGAATTTGGTCATTTTGCGGCGCAGTGCGGCCCAAATTGCGGGCGCCTTCGTCAACGGCGGCCTCGTCGGCGCCGGAAACGATCAACGCCACCAGACGGCCGAAGGGCGGCATGCCGACGTCCTGGCGGGCCGCCTGTTCGGCATCCAGGAATTGGTCGCGGTCGCCGGCGGCCAGAGCCTCGATAACCGGATGGTTGGCCATGTAGGTCTGCAGCAGGACCCGGCCCGGCTTATCGCCGCGTCCGGCCCGCCCGGCGACCTGATAGAGAAGCTGGTAGGTGCGCTCCGCGGCGCGCAAATCACCGCCCTGCAGGCCGAGGTCCGCATCGACGGCACCGACCAGGGTCAGCAGCGGAAAATGGTAGCCCTTGGCGACGATCTGGGTGCCGATGAGGATATCGATCTCATGGGTCTCGATTTGCGCGACCAGATGGGCTGCGGCCTTCGGCGAATGGATGTTGTCGCTGGCGGCGATGGCGGTGCGGGCGTCCGGGAACGCCAGCGCGATCTCCTCGGCCAGGCGTTCGACGCCGGGTCCGCAGGCGGTCAGACTTTCCTCGGCCTCGCATGACGGGCATTTCTGCGGCGGCGCCGTCTGGAAGCCACAGTGGTGGCACTGCAAACGGCCGGCCAGGCGATGTTCGACCAGCCAGGCGGTGCAGCGCGGACATTGAAACCGATGACCGCAACGCCGGCAGAGCGTCAGCGGCGCATAGCCGCGGCGGTTCAGGAACAACAGGGATTGTTCGCCGGCCGCCAGTGTTTTCGTCACCGCGTCGCGCAGCGTCGGCGACAGCCAATGGCCGCGTTCCGGCGGTGTCTTCAGCATGTCGACGATGCCGACATCGGGCAACTGCGCGCCGGCGTGCCGGTCCGCCAGATGAACACGGGCGTAGCGGCCTTGCTGGGCGTTGACGACGGTTTCCAGCGACGGTGTCGCGGAGACCAGGGAGATCGAAATATCCCCCAATTGGGCGCGGACGACGGCCATGTCGCGGCCGTTGTAGATGACGCCGTCTTCCTGTTTGAAGGCGCTTTCGTGTTCTTCATCGACGATGATCAGGCCCAGGTCCGCGTAGGGCAGAAATAACGCCGAACGCGCCCCGACGATCACCCGGGCGCGGCCTTCGATGACGGCCCGCCAGGTGGCGCGGCGCTGGCCGTGGGTCAAATCCGAATGCCATTCGACGGGCGGCGTGCCGAATCGTCGGCGGAAGCGCTCCAGCCATTGCGCGCTGAGGGCGATCTCAGGCAGCAACACGAGCACTTGGCGGCCAAGGCGCAGCGCCGCCGCGACGGCCTGGAAATAAACCTCCGTCTTGCCGGCGCCGGGCACGCCGTCGACCAAGGTGACGCCAAACGCGTCGGCCTCGACGGCGTCGACCAGCGAGGCGGCGGCGGCGGCCTGGTCGCCGGAAAGCTCAGGCCCCGGATGGTCCGGGTCTGGCATCGGCGGCATGGGTGCCGCGGCCAGGGCGACGGTGATCAGGGCGCCGGCGTCGGCCAGGCCTTTGACGACGCCGCTGCTGACGCCGGCCTCGCGGGCCAATTCGGCGGCGGTCCGGGGCGGGCCGTCGGCAGCCGTATCCAGGACTCGGCGCCGCGCCGGCGTTAGGCGCAGGCCATCGGGCACAGCATCGGTCAAGCTTTGGGCGGTATAGGCGGTCAGCGGCTTCGGCGGTTCCAGGGCGTCGGGAACGCTCATCGCCATCTTCAGGACGGCGCCGGGGCTGTGCAGGGTGTAGCGCGACACCCAATCGATAAAACGCCGGCTGACGTCGGGAAGCGGTTGGCAATCGTGCGGCGCGCTGACGTCTTTCAGTTTTGCCGGATCGATACCGCCTTCGCCCGGTCCCCAGACAACGCCGGAAGTTTGGCGCGGACCCAAGGGCACGCGGACGAAACTGCCGGCGGTCAGCACCATGCCGTCGGGGACGCGATAGTCGTAGGCCGTACCCAAAGGCAGCGGCAACAACACGCTGACGCGGTCGCCGACGGTGAAATAAATCTCGGCATCAGTGGTATTAGCAGTGGTGGTGATTTTGCCGGTGGTCATGGATTGGGCTTTTGGTATTTGTTCATGGACTCTCCAGGTATAATAGAGCGATTCGCGGTTCTTGCGAGAGGCCTCGCAAAAGCCGCCGTAGATACCCTCGTGACAGATTGAGGAACCGACCATGACGCAGCCCAAGGATCAATCCGGCCCGACAACGAAGGCCGACGGCGAAAACCCGGCGACGCCTGGGCTCAGCGATGATCAGGTCGCCGACTATCTGCTTCGGCATCCGGATTTCCTCACCCGTCACCCGGACGTTCTCGAAGAATTGGCGCCGCCGGCCCGATGGTCGGGCGACGGTGTCGTCGACATGCAGCAATACATGATCAACCGCAATCGCTCTGAAATGGACGAACTGCGCGATTGCGCCCAGGACGTGATTGAGACCAGTCGCTCTAACATGTCGACCCAAACCCGCTCCCACGGCGCCGTGCTGGCCCTGCTGGCGACGCGGCAGTGGGAGGACATCGTCCACGTTGTCACCCATGATTGGCCGCTGTTGCTGGATGTGGATGTGGTCAGCCTGGGCTTCGAGCCGCCGGCCCAGCCGGACCCGAATTTGGCGATTGGTGAGTTGCGGGCCTTGGCCGCCGGCACCATCGACCAATTGTTGGGCGCCGATCAGGACGTCCGGCTGCTGCGTGAAATGCATGACGACGGCACCTTGTTCGGGTCCGGTGCTGGCCTGGTGCGTTCGGCGGCGTTGATCCGCATGCGTCCGTCGATGGCGCTGCCGTCCGGGCTGCTGGCGCTCGGCGCGCGCGGCACGACCTTCCACCCGGGTCAGGGGACCGAGTTGCTGGGCTTCCTTTGCCGGGCCGTGGAGGCCTGCATGGCCCGCGCCTTGGAGGTCTTGCCGGCGGCGCAGAGCGAGTTTGGCGATTGACCCATCTGGCCGCCGAACCCGGCGTCCTGGCGGCGGTTGAAGCCTGGCAGGACTGGCTGCGTCACGAACGGCGCTCGGCGGAAAATACGATCCTCAGCTATGAGCGCGATCTGCGTGGCTTTCTGGTGTTCCTGACCGAGCATCTGGGATATCCCCCGGGCCTGGGCGAGTTGGCAAAGCTGAGTGCCATGGATTTCCGCGGCTATCTGGCGAAGCGCAACAATGACGGGCTGTCCAGGACTTCAACGGCGCGCGCCGTATCCACCTTGAAAAACTTTTTCCGCTTCTTGGAACGCCGCGATTTGGCCGAGAACGCCGCCATCCACGCGCTCCGGCCACAGAAAATCCCAAAGTCCGTGCCCAAGGCGCTGAGCCCCGAAGATGCCTTGGAGGCCGTCGGGACGATTCAGGAATTGAGCGACGAGCCTTGGGTTGGCAAACGTGACCGGGCCTTTTTGGCTTTGCTTTACGGCTGCGGTCTGCGGATCAGCGAGGCATTGGGGCTGAACCGGGGGCAACTGCCGACGAACGGCGCGGCGGTTGATTCCATTCGCGTCATGGGCAAGGGCAGCAAGGAGCGCCTGGTGCCGGTGCTGCCGGTGGTCTTCCAGGCGATCGGTGACTATCTGGCGGCCTGTCCCTTTGATTTGAAAGATGATGACCCCTTGTTTATCGGTGTCCGCGGCAAGCGCCTCAATCCGGGTGTCGCACAGAAACAGGTGCGCATGGTCCGCAAGCTTCTGCGCCTGCCTGAGACCGCAACGCCGCACGCCATGCGCCACAGCTTCGCCACGCACTTGCTGGCCGGCGGCGGCGATCTGCGCACCATTCAGGAATTGTTGGGCCATGCGTCGCTGACCAGCACCCAGCGGTACACCGATGTCGACGCGGCGCACCTGACTTCCGTTTACGATCAGGCCCACCCCCGGGCGCGGCGCGGTTAGAACGACGTGCCACTCCAGAGAGCCGTTCTGCGCTGATGCGGCGGTGTTTTGCCGTCACGATCACGGATCGACTGTACCGGAAGTCAGCAAAAGTACGCATTTGTACACAAAAGTACGCATTTTCGACAATTGCGGAGGTGGGTGTTGAGGAAAATCAACGCCTTAGGATGTCCACAAATGCGGCCAAAAATGCGACATTCGTCGCAAAAGTACACAAAAGTACACATTTTCGCGGCACGGACAGCAGGCATTCATGACGCACGGCACCAGCCGCTGCCCGTCATATATAATACCCGCGCGCCCAACATGATCATATCGGTCCCAACACAGCTACGTCAGTCCTGGCGGGTCTCCATCCCGGCATCGCCGGTGCGGAGCCATCTTCACAATATAAAATAGCGTGCAACTGCCCATCGCCCGCAGCGCATGCCCTAAAGATCGGCAGGTGTGTTGAGAATTTCAACCTATAGCGCAAATATTTTTCCGGGCTGTCAGCATCGGCCCTGCATCAGGTTGTTCGTCGGGATCGCCTCATATGGCTTGCGCGCCGGTGTAAATTTCAGGAGCAGAATAGCGAGGCCAAAAGAGAATTGGAAAGATGTCCATTTTGGGTCTGTTCCCTGTAGGAAACCGACGAGCTGTCAGATTTTCAGATGAGCCAATACCAGAAACCATTGAGTTACCCCAATTGTATCTCTGGACCGCTCTCGTTAGGCTGACGCAACAATTTCTGGTCGTTTTGTTGGGGACGGGAAAGGGATGTTTCTATCTGAAGCCTTGGGGGCTCTATCAATCGCCGCGGACATGGCGACCGGCCGGCCGCGCGGCGCGGCGCTGACCGGGACGATTGTCAGCGTCCGGCTGGCCGAGTTGGCGGGCCAGGACGAAGCAACGCGGAAAGACGTCTATTATACGTCAATCGCCCGCTTCCTGGGCTGCACCGCGACGGGACCGGAAGCCGCCATGCTCGCCCTTGGTGACGATTTTGGTTTCAACGTGGCCTTTCAGCTATGCGACTGGTTCGACCCGGACTCGCTGCGCGCCGCGCTCATGGAAAACGTCGCCCTGGACAGTGCCCTTGAGGATCGCCAAGCCGCCTTCAATGTCATTGTCGGCATGATTGACGATTTTCCCGCCGTCACCCAAGCCCACTGTCATCAGGCCAAGGTGCTGGCAGGCCGGCTGCCGGTGCCCGGGTCGGTTATGGGCTGCCTGCCTTATTATTACGCCCGGTGGGACGGCAAGCTGGAGCCCTATGCGGGCGACGGCATTCCCCTGCCGTCCCGGCTCGCCAGTATTGGCGAAACCGCCGAGCTGTTTCGCCGGCGCGGCGGACGCAAGGCGGCCGTCGATGAAATCAACGCCCGTGCCGGCGAACAGTTCGACCCCCATTTATGCCGATTGTTTGCGGACAATGCGGATGCGCTGTTCGACGAGGTGGAAAACTGCTCAGATTTCGATTGCTACGTGAGCGCAGAGCCCGGCGCGCCGATTCCCGTGGACATGGAGATTTGCGGCCGTCTGGGCGAAGTCGCCGCCGATATGGTTGATCAGAAGTGCACGTGGTTTGCGGGCCATTCGCGGCGCGTCGCGGCGCTGGCCTCGGATGCCGGCGGGCGGGCGGGCCTGCCGCCTGAGAAGGTCGAAGTTCTGCGCCACGCCGCACTGTTTCATGATCTGGGTAAAGCCACCGTCAGCAACCGCATCTGGAACAAGGATACCGAGCTTTCCACATCGGAGCGTCTGGAGATGGAAAGCCACAGCTACCAGACGGAATTCATCATGGGCCACGCCGAGCCCTTGCGGTCCCTGGCACCGTTGGCGGCAGCGTCGAATGAGCGCTCGGACGGCAGCGGCTATCACAAACGAACGCCGATGAGCGACCTGTCGACGAATTTGCTGGCGGCGGCCAACGAGTACGACGTCCTCACCCACGACTTGCCGACCCGCAAGGCGCTGTCACCGGATGAGGCCGCGGCAGCGCTGGAAACCCTGGCACGTCAGAAGAAGCTTGCCGCCATGGCGGTCTCCGCCGTCTTGCAGGCGGCCGGCCATGCGCCCCGGAAAACCGAACAAGTATATCCCTGCGGCCTGACGCGCCGCGAAGCCCAGGTCTTGGCGCATCTGGCCCGCTCCGACACCACGGCGCGCATCGCCGACGCCTTGGGGATCGCCGAAAAAACCGCCGACCATCACATTCAATCCATTTACACCAAGACCAAGATCAGGGGCCGGGCCGCCATCGCGCTGTTCGCCGTCGAACACGGCATCGTCCTGGATTGAGGCCAAATTAGAAGAGGCGTGGCCTGACATCTCCGCCGTTGGCTGTTGTTTGTCGCGTGCCGGACGTAAAATTCGGCGAGACTATTTGCCTCAAAATGACCCATATCGGATTTCTCCCGCGTCATTCCCGCGGGCGCGAAGCGGGCGGAACGCCTAAGCGGGAAACCAGTTGAGGGACCTCGGGCGTTGCCGCCCTGGATTCCCGCTCTCGCGGGAATGACTGTGTATGGATGATCGCAAATGGCCGTGAAGAGACTGTATCACTGCCTTCGGTTTTGGTCCGCAGTCAGAGGTTAAGCAGAAATTCCGGCAGTTGATTTCCGGTGTTGGGCACTTAGCAGACCAAAAATTGAGCTGACGGTTTCGTCTCTTCGTGACCCGACTCGGAAGTCATGCATATGCCATAGTCACGCATGGCTGACCGGGTCCTGCGTGTTCTCGACGCTTCAAAGTGCTAGGCTGAAATATATCAATTGAGGCGGTGCAAATTCCCTATGAACTTCGGCATCATTTTCGCCAGTCGCGCGGCTATGAATATTGCGCCCTGCTGATCGCCAAAAGTGCCGTAGGTGAGCGGTCCGGCGAACAGCAATCGTTCATCGACATTTCCACGCGCATCAATCGAATATCCGGTAGCGTCTGTATGAAATCCCAACCCTAATGGGTGCGGCGATGCGTATGTTTTCTGAACAAGGGTGCGGAGTAACGGATTGACGCAGCGCGCAGGGTTGGTTTCAGGACCTGTGCAGTTGATGACTGCATCGAAAGCTCGTGTCTGTGTCGTGCCGTCTCGGCAACGCATGGTGACTTCAATCGCGTCACCCGTTGAAGTGGCGGAGGTCAATCGGGCCGCCTGGAACGACAACTGTCCTCGGGCCTCAGCAGCATGAATTTTTGTCTCCACTTGTGGAGGAAGTCTAAATCGATGGACGTCGAACCATGGGCGTAAGTGGCGCATGAATGCCGCTTTCGCGTCATCGGAAAGTGCCGGCCATATTTGCCAAATCGAATCACGCAAGTCGTTGAATGCGGTCGTCCAATAATCGCCCCTGGCTTCCAGGTCACTTATCTCGTGGCGCAGTGTGCGCAGAACATCGAGTGCCGAACTCTGATGGCCATGTTTGGCGACGAAGAGTGAAGGGTTCCGGTTGACTCGTTCGATGATCGGATCAGGTGGTGGCGGCGCGTTGGCGGGCCGAACCACGGGGCGCAGTCCTCGCCGTGAGACGGCTTGAATGGGGCCCGCGTGCCCTCGGGTGATGAGCGACGCCATAACGTCCGAGGCGGTTTGCGCCATGCCAATAACCAATACGTTCGCGTCTCCACCTATCGATGCAACGCGTTCGCGATCCCAGGGGTCGCGGAAAAATGATGGGTGTGTCAGAAGATCGTCCTGGAACACGCGGGGGACCGCAGGCCGCTCGTAACTTGTGGTGACGACGACAAGCCTCGCCGTCAGATTCTCGCCTCCTTTCGTCTTCAGAAGAAAGCCAGAATCATCACGGTCCACGTCGATGACGCTGTCGACGAGATGCATGATCCTCGATGAAGACGGGTTTTGTTGGGCATGGGCCTGCAATTGCTCCCCAACGTAACAGCCGAAGTCCTGGCGCCGCATGTATATTTGACCATCAGCCCCGCGGGCCTCTGGATCGCGTTCCAAAATTCGATTGGTTTCGTACCAATGCGCCAAATGACCCAGGTTATCGGGATATACGAGGTGAAAGCCAATTGGGGCATTCAAACGATGCTCTGGATCGCTGGTGCCATATGCCAATCCACGACCCGAATTTGGGTTCGGGTCGATTAGCGCAATGTCCAGCGGATCATTCGCCATGCGTGTCAAATGGATGGCGAACACCGCGCCGGTGAAACCGGTCCCGACGATTGCAACATCTACCCGCTTCATTGGACTTAACCTATACCGCTAAAGACACCAAGGTTAAGCTGGAACACGCCGCAAAGGGAAGGTTCGATTTTGGCTAATCTCGGTCCTAGTTAAGGTAATACATTTTCTTCCGTTATCGACTTTATAGCAGACGTCATTCCGGGCCTCTTTTGACCAATCTATTTCTCTTCTAAATGCTGCGGTCGAAGTCCGCCCCTGTATATCCCTTGAGGCTTTCTGACAAAAATAGGGAGAAGTCCCCATACCTCCCCATCGCCGAGCCCGATAACCTTCTCCGCACATGAGGTCACGGGGACCTCCAATGACATCACAGGTACAGGAGTAAGGTTATGGGTATTTACAATTCAGCCATCATCAATGCCGACGTCGACACCGTTTGGGGCGCGCTGCGCGATTTCCACGACATGTCGTGGGCCGACGGCGTCATCGAGAACGTCCAAACCATCGGCATGAAGGCCGGCACCGAGGTCGGCGCCGCCCGTGTCCTCAACGGCGCCTTCCACGAAACGCTGTTGGAATTGGACGATTCCAACCGCACGCTGCGCTACAGCATCGACGACGGCCCGGAAGCCTTGTCCAAGGACCGGATGAGCGGCTTTCGCGGCACCGTCCGCGCCGTGCCGGTGACGGTGGGTGAAGGCACTTTCGTCGAATGGTCTTCGGCGTGGGAAAACGAAAGCGGCGGCGTTGCCGAGTTCTGCGATCCCATCTACAAGGCGCTGCTGGGCTGCCTGCAGACCCGCTACGCCCAATAAGCCATTACACCGGGCCGCATTCGAAACCATCATCAAACAAACACATCAGATATAGGGGAACCCACATGTTCAGGAAACTCACCGTCGCCGCTTTCGCGCTCGCCGCCCTGGTCTTCGCAGGCCACGCCGCCCATGCCGACCAGGACGTCACCGAACGGGTGCTGAACCATCACCTGCAAAGCTTCGGGGCGGGCAACGTCGCCGCCATCATGGAGGACTATACCGACAAATCGGTCATTATTCTGCCCAACGGCGTCCTCAAGGGTCGGGGTCAGATCATCGGATTGTACAACGCCTTGGTCGCCGAGTTTTCCAAGCCGGGGATGAAGTTCAAGTTGACCAACACCAAGATCGACGACCATCTGGCCTACATCACCTGGAACGCCGAAACCCAGGACAATGTTTATAAATTCGCCACCGATACCTTCGTCATCAAGGGCGGCAAGATCACGCATCAGACCGTCGCCTTCGATGTGACGGCGAAGAAATAACGCCGTATCGTTCCGTCAACCGACGCAAGAGCTTCGCCCACGGGCGGAGCTCTTGTCGTTTCTTGGATGTCTGCAACCGGTCATGTTCAGCGATTTGGCGGTACTGGATTTTACCGTCGCTCACGTCTCCGCGTCGGCGTTAGTTCTTGTCGCGCAGCGAATAGATAAATACCGGCCCCATGGCCACCACCACGGCGACGCCGATGAAGGCCCAGCCCCAGGAGATGACGCTGGCGCCGCCGGTGCCGGTGGGGTCGGCCATGTCCAGGATCAGGCCGAATATGACCGGGCCGGCGAAGGAGCCCATGAAGCCGATGCACGAATGCACCGCCATGGTCGCGCCCCGGTAGCCCGGCGGCGCGCCGGCGACGACGCCGGCGGTGATGGAGGCCGAATCGGAGACCTGCAGGACGCAATAGAAAACGGCGATGGCGACCACCAGCAGGTAGGGCTGATCGGCCATGAATCCGAAGAACAGCGCGATGCCGGCTGAGGCGAACATCAAGATGGCGATGGCCGGCGGCCGGCCGATGCGCCGCGACATTTCATTGCCCAGTACGCTGCCGGCGGGGCCCAGGAAGATGGCGAAGGCGATGATCGTCGGCGCCGAAAACGGGAAGCCGCCGGCGCCGGCCGGGTCCGGGCCTGACGCGGCGGCAAAGGCCAGGTAGGCAACGGCCCAGGAGCGGAAGGCGAACAGTTCAAAATTGTGCACCATGTAGGCCAGCACGTAGCCCATCACTTCGCGGCGTCTCAGCACCGGGCGGAAATCCAACAGGTGGGTTTTCGGCACGAAATTCGGTTTCGGATCAGGGCGCGGGACGAAGACGGTCAGCACCAGGACCGCCGACAGGGGGCCGAGCGCGGCTACCGCGAAGGCCCATTCCCAGCCCCAGGCCTCATTGATGACACCGCTCAGGAAATAAGACAGCGACAGGCCGAGGCCGAAGCCGGAAACGTAAAAGGCGACGCCGCGGCTGTGATCCGTATCGGGGAAGCGCTGCTCCAAATGGTCGGTCAGCAATTTCAAGCCCGGCATATAGGTGCCGGCGATGGACATGCCACCCAGCATGCGGAACAGCATGGCTGACCAGAAGCCTTCGGCGTAAAAGGCGAACCCCAGGCTGGCGAAAATGCCCAGCACTGCCGACAAGCAGAATATCCGCCTGGCCGGCGCCCGGTCGGCGAGGCTGACCAGGAACGGTACCGTGCCCAGGTAGCCGGCGTAATAGATGCCGTTGACCCAGCCGGCATCGGTCTTTGTTAAGCTCCAGGTCTCAATGAATGTCGGTAGCAGGGCCGGGAAACTGCCTGAGCCCTGCATGATTCCCATCTGGGCGACGACGAAGGCGGCGATCAGCGGTACGGTGGAGGCTTTAGCGTCCCCGGCGGGCTTTTCCGCCATAATTTATCCCGGATTTTCCTGCGTTGAAAAGCGATCTTGAGTCTATCCCGCGTAGGCCTGGAAGAGCAAACCGCTGGCCAGGGCGCCGGTCAGCGCCATGAAGATATACCACAGGAACAGGGGTTTCTTGACCAGGGCGAAGACGGCGATGGCGGCGGGCAGCGAGGTGACCGCGCCGGCCACCAGGAAGGCCATGCCGGCGCCCGGCATGACGCCCATGTCCAGCAGGCCCTGGATCAGCGGCAGGGCGGCGAAGCCATTGAGATAGGCCGGCACGCCGACGACAACCGCCAGCGGAATGGCCCAGGTGCTGCCGGCGCCCAGCATCTCGGCAATGGCATCGGCCGGGATATAGGCGATCATCAGGCTTTCCAGCAGGAACGCCAAGGTCAGCCATTTCAACAAGAACAGGGTCGTCGAAACCGTTTCCTTGGTGAACGCCTGACGCCGTTCCGGCTCCGTCCACATCGCCCAATTGACCGGTTTTTCCGTGCGGATGGACGTGGCACCGCAGCCGCCGTCCCCGACGCCTTCACGCAGCGGATCGGCAAAGGCGCCCCGCGCCATCACGAGGCGTGTCGCGAACCCACCGGCCAATCCCAATCCAACGGCGGCCATCGTCAACGCCACGGCGAAGTCGAACCCCAGCGTGCCTGTAGCCAGAACAAATTTTGACGGGTCCATGAGCGGCGAAGCCAACCAGAAGGCCATGACCGCCGGTACCGGCACGCCCATGGACAACAGCGCCGCGATCAACGGGATCACGCCGCACGAGCAAAACGGTGACAGGCCGCCAAAGACGGCAGCCAAGACGATCATCATGGAAAGCCGGCCCTGGAAGGCCCGCGCCATGAGGCCGTCGGCGCCGGTGGCCTTGGCGTAGGCGGCAATGCCGATGGCGAACAGCAGAAACGGCGCGATCCCGATCAGGGCGTCGATGGTGAACTGGGCGCTCACCGGCGCCTGCGCCGGAGAAATGATGACGATCAGCAGAAAAATCACTGCCGTCGCCAGCCAGGCCCGGTCGATGCCGACGAGCCGATGCCCCAAGTTTGAAGCCGCCAATGCCAATTGCGTCATGTCCGTCTCCTCAATTTCTATATTTCTATATAACTGGAAATATGGAAATGTCAACAACCTTGATGCCGGATGACTTTGGACCCTAAGCTCGGGCTTTCCGACCGCGCGTCGATTTGTGCAAGAAGATTGACCTCTAAACATGGCCAACGCCGCCCGCACACCGATTGTTCTCCTTGGCCTCTGGCTTGTCAGCAGCTTGGTGTTTGCGGCGGTATCCATGGACCAGCGGCTGGATGCGCTTGCGACCGGCCATGACCGCGCGGCGCGCAACATTTTTCAAAACGTCTCGCAACGTGTCGGCCAGCATGATGCTCATTTGACCAGCCTATCGGCGTTGGCGAATTCCACGACGCCGCCGCCGGTCGATGTGATGGCGCAAGTCGTTCACAACGTGCAGCGGTTTTATCCGAGAATCATCAGTGTCGATCTGGTATCGCTGGGCTCGGCAAACCCGTCCGTGATCCTGTCCACGGCCAAGCCCGGCGATGTGGTTCCGGGCAACGCCGTGATCATTCGCGACGCGGCTCTGGCCTCCACCGGAAATCCCGTCATGCGCCTGATCGACGGCCGCCCCGGCGTCTATCTGTTGGTCAAGCGCTCGCCCAATTCTGATGCGGCACGGTATGGTTTAGCGCTCAGTATTCATGCCGGCAGGTTGCTGAATATTGAACAAACCGCGCAACGCGACAGGTCGATAACCCTGTCGTTGCCTGATGGACGGCCGATTTTGTCGTCGCCCGCGCCCGCCGTTGCCGGATTCATGGGCTGGCGCCCGCCGATCCTCAGGTTTGAACAGACATTGGCCAGCCAAAGCCAGCCCCTGAACTTACGTATCGAGCGCCGGCCCGCGGTCCTTGAGCTGCTTTCCCTGCCATCCGTATTGTGGTTCGCTGCTCTGTTGGCGGCGGCCCTGTTCGGCACCAATATATTCATCAAGCAACGCGCGATAACCCGCGACGCCGAAAGGCGGGCCAGGCTGGGTGAACACGAAGCCCGCATTGCCCATGCCTCGCGGATCAATTCATTGGGGGAAATCGCGTCGGGTATTGCCCATGAATTGAACCAGCCGCTGACGGCCATTCTTTCGCAAAGCCAGGCCGGCGTGCATCTTTTAAACGGTGAGCCAATCAACCGCGATGCGCTGCAAGGCGTTCTTGGGTCAACCATTCAGCAATCAAAACGCGCCGGCCAAATTCTCATGCGGCTGAGGAGTTGGGTCAAGAACGACGGCGCCATCGCCAAGGGTCTGAACGTGAATGAGGTTGTCGAAGGCATATGTGAGTTGATCAGGGCGGATTTCAAGCAACGCGCAATCGACCTGGATCTGGAATTGCATGACGCGCCGCCGGCGGTTGACGCTGACCCGGTGCAAATTGAACAGGTCGTGTTCAATCTGGTTCGAAATGCCGCGGACGCTGTCGATGCGGCCGGCAACGGTGCCCGGCGGGTCCGGATCAAGACGGCGATATCCGATGCCAATGCGGTCATTCAAATCACCGACAGCGGTGCCGGCATCCCGCCGGAAACCCTGGGCCGGCTTTTTGAGCCGTTCCATACGACAAAGGAAGACGGCATGGGACTTGGTCTTTCCTTAAGTGAAAGTATTGCCGAGCGATTTGGCGGCTCGATTAACATTACCAATGCCGACGGCGGCGGCGCTCAGGCAACCCTGACCCTGCCCCTGTCCGATCCCCTGTCGGATCCCGTGACCGATCCCGTGACCGACAACGAACCCGCAAGGGAAGCGTCGTAGCATGGCCGCACCCCCCATCTATCTTGTCGATGACGACGGAGCAGTGCGAGACGCGCTCAGTTTGTTGCTGCGAACGGTCGGCATTGAGGTGAAAACCTTTTCGGATCCAACCTCGTTTCTTGAGGCCCATAAGAAGCTGGTGCCCGGTTGCATCATTATGGATATCCGAATGCCGATGATTTCCGGTCTTCGGGTTCAGGAGATGCTCAACGACGCGCAATGCGATTGGCCGATTATCATTATCAGCGGCCACGGCGACATCGACGCCTGCCGCCGCGCGTTCAAGAACGGCGCCGTGGATTTTCTCAGTAAGCCCATCGATGAACAGGATTTGATTGACGCCATTCAGAAAGCCCAGACCCTTCAGGCCACGCGCCACCAACAAACCGCCGAGGTTGCCGAAAGCCGGGCCCTGCTGGAAAGCCTGACCGAGCGTGAATACGAAGTCATCGATATGATCGTTCGCGGCTGGACGACAAAGGAAATCGCCGGCGCACTTTCCCTGTCGCCGCGCACCGTCGAAAGTCATCGGGCGAATATTGCGGCGAAATTGAAGACCACATCGGTTGCTGAAATGACTCGCATTGTCGTTGAAGGGCGCTAAAGGACCTCCGTAGTTCTACGGACATCCATACGGCGCCTACGAATACACGCGGCCGCCGGGGTTTTGTACAACGCTCCAGTCAAACAACACTGGAGATTGAACAATGACTTCCATCAAATTCCCGCAGGTCCTGACCAAAGTCGGTGTCGCTGCGGCTCTCGCTCTCGCCGTTAATGTGTCTGCCCAGGCAGCCGACCTGCCGACAGCCCCTTACCTGCCCTTGGATATGGCAACCAAGGCGGCGAACGCCGCCATGACCCAATGCATTGCCGACGGTTTCAAGGTCAGCGTCGCCGTGGTCGATCGATCCGGCAACACCAAGGTGATGATCAAGGGTGACGGTTCCGGCCCGCACACCATCGGCAGCAGTTCGGGCAAGGCCTTCACGTCGGCCAGCATGGGCCGTGCCACCCTGGGTCTGGCGAAATTTCTAAAAGATCACCGCGAACTCGACGGTCTGCGCGATATGGATCGGCGGCTGGTGATCCTGGGCGGCGGACTGCCGATCAAGATCAACGGTGCGCTGGTCGGCGGTATCGGCGTCGGCGGTGCCCCCGGCGGCGATAAGGATGAGAAATGCGCCAAGGCCGGCCTTGCCAGCATTGGTGCCCAGTAGTCGAAAACCCAGGCAAAAGTGTCCGTGTCCGGCATCGTCCGGCACGGACACTTTTTCGCCGGGGACAGATAGGAGAACGGAAATGAGATACTTATCGCAAGCCACCGTGGCGTGGATATTTGGCGTCGCGTTGAGCGTATCGGTCAATGCCGGGGCGCAGGTGCCCCCGTCATCGACGGAATTGGCCGCCTATACCGGATTGCATGCGGCCGCGGCCGACGGCGATGTTGAGCGCATTCGGCATCTGGTCGGTGAAGGTGCGGCGCTTGAAGACCAGGATTCCGCCGGACGGACACCGTTGCACGTCGCCGCATTCGGCTCACACGACGCGGCGGTGAAAGCCCTGGCGGCGGCCGGTGCGGATATGAATGCCCTTGAGCACGATGCCTATGACGTGATCACCATTGCCGCGGTCGCCAACGATCCGGCGATGGTGCGCCTGGCGCTTGCCCTGGGCAACAAGCCCGGCAATATCACCAGCCGCTATGACGGCACGGCACTGATTGCCGCGGCACATCTGGGGCACGGTGAAGTCGTCGAGGCCTTAATCGAGGCCGGCGCACCGTTGGATCACGTTAACAACCTGGGTTGGACCGCGATCATTGAGGCGGTTGTTCTGGGCGACGGCGGACCGGCACACGTGCGCACGGCACGGGCCCTGATCACGGCCGGGGCCGATGTTTCGATCACCGACCGTGAAGGTGTGACGCCGCTTTCACATGCCCGGCGGGCTGGCTACAAAGCCATGGCGGCGTTGTTCCCGAAAGCGCCGAAATAAACAATGACGCCGATCCACTGGTGCGGCTGGGGGTGTCGTCAGGGGCCGGTCAAGACGCCTTGGCCAGGGCCCCTATCCGCGCCAGTTTGTCATGCCGATAGCCGCCCCAAATGGCGGCGCCCAGCGCGCCGGCGTAAATGGAGTCGGGGTGGCTGACAATGTCCACACTGACTTTGACCTTTTGATCGGACATGGCTTCGTTCAAGGCCGCCAACAGGCCGTCGTCCATGGCCAGGCCGCCGGTGACCAGAACGCGGCCATCCATGACCCGGATGGCGCGCAGCAGCTTCAACAAGCGGCCAGCCATGGAAAGGTGGATGCCTTTCAAGATGTTGGCCGCCGTAATTTGCCGCGACACCATGTTGATGACGTCCGTTTCCGCCAACACGGCGCAAATGGATGAAACGTTTTCCGGGTCGTCGGCCTGGGTAGACAGCGGGCCGATTTCCTCCTGGGTGATGCCCAGATAGCGCGCAATGTTTTCCAGGAACTGCCCGGACCCGGACGCGCATTGGGACGTCATGCGATAATCGATGACCTTGCCGCGTTCGTCGATGGTTATGGCGCGGCCGTGCAGCGCGCCGACATCCAAAACAGCCCGGGCGTCCGGCTCCAGGAAGATGCCACCACGGGCGTGCGTCGTCATTGAGTAGAAGTGCCCGGTGGAGAAAGTCAGGCTTTCCGCCTCACCCGTGGTGGCAATGTAATGGATATCCTCTTCCTTGACGCCGGCATCGGCCAGGGCGGCGTCAAAAGAGCTGCGAGCCAAGACCATGGGGTCACGGCGTCGGACCTTGGCGATGTGCCGTGACAGCCATTTGATCTCGCCCGATTCCGTGGTTTCCGTGACCACGGCCTTGACCGCGCCCGTGCCCACATCGATGCCTGCGCTGAGTGTCATGATTGCCTCCGCATTGAGATTTGGATTGTTGACTGGTGTCTCGTCATCAGTTGATCATTTCGCGCCGGGCAAAGGTGGCGGCGCCCAAGGCGCCCGTGTAGATAGACGCCGGGTCGATGTTGATGGTCATCTTGCCGTAGTTCTCTTCGATCAGTTTTTCCAATTCGCGCACCGCCGCGCCATTGTTGGCGACGCCGCCGGTGAAGGTGAACTGGTCAATGATCCCGCCGGACCGCGAGATAATCGACATGGCGCGCAGGATGATGGCCCGGTGCAGGCCGGCAAGAATGTCCTCGCGCTTTTCCCCCAAGGACAACCGGTCACGCAATTCGGCGCCGGCAAACACCGTGCAGGTGGAGTTGATCCGTACCGATTTGGTCGCCTTCAAGGCCATGGGGCCCAGTTCGTGCAGGCCCATGTTCATTTCATCGGCGATGTAACCCAAATACCGCCCACAGCCGGCGGCGCAACGGTCGTTCATCTGGAAGTTCTCGACGATGCCTTCGGGATCGACCTGGATCGCCTTGGTGTCCTGACCGCCGATATCGAGGACGGTGCGGGTATCTGGATACATGACATGCGCGCCCAGGCCATGGCAGAGAATCTCCGAGCGGATATGTTCTTTCGGAAACGGCAGGGTGACCCGGCCATAACCGGTGCCGACCACGTAGGTTTCTTCCAAATCCACATCGACGGCGGCGGTCACCGCGGCGGTGACTTTCGCGTCATCGACCTGCAATTCGGGTGCGTTCTCCAAAACCTGTTTCAGGGCATCGGTGAACGAGGCGCGGACACCGCCCTCCGGCGGCCGGTTCTCGACCTCGATGATGGATTTGTCATAGAGGTTGAGGACGACATCAAAACCGATGTCGGCGTCCTTCGCCACCTGTTCACCGATCTGCATGAATTTGCCGCCGGCAAGATCGCGGAAGAAATCTGATTTGCGCTCGGCGCCCGGCACAAACAACGCGTCCGCTTCCTTGCCGAGGCGGGCGAAAATCTCATCCAAGGCGTCTTCCACACCGGCGCCATTGCTTTGGATATGGGAAATGCAGGTTGCCTTCAGGTCGTCCAGTTGCTTGACGAAGTGTTCGCGTTTGATGGCCAATTCCAGGCCATTGATAACAGCGTCCGGATCGCCGGCCACCAGGGCATCGTCAAAATGCCGGCGGAACAAGGTCAGCCGCGCGTCCGTGCGGGCTTCCTGTTTGGCGACGGCCGTTGCCGTGGCGTAGTTGGAGCGCGAATTGGTAATGCCCCGGCCCAGCACGCCGCCGGCCTCGTCCAGAAGCACAGCCTTTGTGGTGGTCGACCCGAGATCGATACCGATAAAACATTTCATGATGTGCGCTCCTTGGCTCAGGCGGCTTTCGCCGGGCCGCCGCCGCGGCGTTTTTGTTCGATCATCTGGAAATAGCTCTCCAGCCGGTTCTTGACGTTGGCCGGTGAGAAGTAGCGCGGATCGACCAGATCCGTCTCGATGAAGGCAGCCGGCTTGCCGGTGCGGTTTTCAATCTCGCGCATCATCATCAATTGGCCGGCCGAGAAGCTGTTGCAGCTCTTGATGGAGTTCACCAGGAATCCGTCGGCCTGATATTCTTCCATATACTGCTCGATCATATCGACGCGGGTCGGCAGGTTGCGGTTGGTGTAGCAACCCAGACAATAGTCGGCGAGGCTCTCCAGGGGGTTCGTAGGATCATGACGGAAGCCGTCGTAATCGTAGACGCCGCCGACCTTGGTGTAGGTCGAAGCGACGACCACGGCGCCTTCGTCCGAGAACATCTTCCAGAAATCCCGGAATGAGGTCCAGTTGGGCGGTCCTTCGACGACCAGGCGGTATTTCTCTTCAAACGGTTCGCCGTCTGGTGTTACCGGCCCCAATCCCTTGGCGATGCGGTCTTCGATTTCGCCCCGCAGGAGACGGTAATAGTCGACAGCGGCCTCGGTGCCGCGAAACGCCGTGAAGATGGGGCCGATATAGTAGACGCCGCCGAAATAGGCATCGATGGGGCTGGGCAGGTTCTTGCCGCTTTCCAGCACCCAGACGACATCGTCTTCAGCCGCCGCGGAATGCTTCAGATGTTCGCGCAGCCGATCAATGTCGAATTTAACGCCGGAGACTTCCTCCAGCGCCGGGATCACGTCTTCCTTGAGTTGCTTGACCACGTAGTCGCGCATGTTTTGCGTCGTGTTGCCGTCGGCCGCGTAGGGCACGTGCAGCATGGTGGTCCGGCAACCGTACTGGTCGCGCAGCAGTTCGAACCACTTCATGAAGGTGAAACAGCCCGTGTAACTGAGCAACAGCAGGTCGGGGACGGGCAGGGGCTTGCCGTTCGGCGCGATGGCGCCCTTCGCCATGTTGCCGATGTCGGCCTTGACGTAGGTGCAGACGTCTTCCGAATGGCCCATCTTTTCCGCATCGGTGATCATCGCGCCGGATTTCTTGCGCATGCCGTTCTGAATAGCGTTGATTTCGGGCAGGTTGTTGAGCATGTCGAAACACATGATCAATTCGTTCAAGTTGCCGGGCACATAGGTGGCGGCGACTTTGGCGCCGGTCTCCGGTGCGCTGGTCAGTTTTTCATAGTTGTCGGCAATCATCGCCTTCTGCTTCAGCATGGAGGCTTCTTTGACGACGCCGTCGTCATTGGTGACTGTTTGCGTGTTCGTGCTCATGCTTCCCCCCATAATTTAATGGTGTCGGCGAAAGTGCCGGCTTGTTCGCGGATCGGCTGCATCTGGCCGGAGTTTTCGGCGTACTTGAACGAAATATAGGGCACCGACGCCTTGCCCAGCGCGTTGGCCAGCATGGGCCGGTCCAAGAGCGCCGGATCACAGAAACTGGGTGCGGCGAAGATAACGCCTTCGGCGGCCCGGTCACGGACGCTGTCGACCAGATATTGGCCCTTTCGGCTGCCGTCCGGCTCATACTTGGCGGCGGTATCCGTGGAATGCTTGATGAACGCGTCGGCCAAATTGTGGATGGGGTCGCCGTCGGTGGGCACGGCTTGGGTGAGCCAGCGATTGACCAGCATATAATCGTCATCGACGATGTAGCAGCCGGCCAGCTCAATGGATTTGATCAGACCCAGCGGCGGTTGTTCACAGAACGAGCCCTGCAGGATGATCCGGCAATTGTCGCGCATGGGCCGCTCGGTGCCGGCCGCGGCTTTCAGGTATTCCTGCATCAGGGCCGTGTGGTCCTCGACCGGCAGTACCATGCCGGCGCGCATCAAGAGATAGACCTCTTTGGCCGGTGCTTTCCAAGGCTCGGCGGCACGCAGCGCATAGACCTCGTTCACCAGATCGCGGTTTTCATTGTAAAGCTGGGTGGAATTGCGGAGCGCTTCATCGGTGATCTCACGGCCGCTCAATGCTTCCAGGCCGCGCTTCAGTTCGTGCAGTTCCTCGGCGTAGTACGATCCGCCGACATCATCCAGGTAGTTCTGTGGGACATCGAAATACCGCACATAGACTTCCGGCTTCATCATCTTCCACATGCCCGATAGGTTGCGGATGACATCGCAGATGGACGGAAAAAGCATGCCATCGACGAAATCCAGCCGCCCGGTAACCGCCAGTTCGACGGTCGAACGCGGAATGCGGCAGATGTAGCTTTGATAAAAGGCATCGCCGTGGATGACTTCCAGATTGTCACCGCCGCCGAGGATACCCAAGGGCAGCATGCCGCCGGCATGGATGATTTCGCGGGGCACATAGACGGGCATGTAGCCGATGACCTTGCGGCCCGGCTCTGCGTCCTTCCACGCCTTGGCGGCGGTGAAGTCCATGTCGTCATATAAATCCTGGCAGAAATCGATGATCTGGTCAGTGGTTCTCATCGGTGCCGGTCCCCCTTGGTGACGTTCGATGGCATGGCATTAATCTATAAATACGTACGATAATACCTATTAATGTATTTGTCCATAGTTTATTTGTGGATAATACCTGACTCGACCACTCGGAATTGACGGAACGCTTGGAATTACCGGGTTGTTGGCGGTTTAGTTGACACCGACACTTAAATCCGTACTAAAATACGTATATAATGAGTCGGACAGACCGAAAATAAGCTGAGCCATTTGGCCAGATAAAGGGCGGGCATGAGTTTAACTGACGATAACCATCGCATACGACCGGCAACGGAGCGCGACATTCCGGCAATTGCCGCCATTGACGCGCGGATCACGGGGGCTGCTAAGGATTCCTACTGGCGGGAAATGTTTGATCGGTTCGGTAACCGGCCGGATCGGTATTTTCTGTTATCGGACAGCGCCGGGCGGGTTGATGCCTATATCGCCGGCGAAGTGCGGGCCTGGGAGTTCGGCTCGCCGCCATGTGGCTGGGTGTTCGCCATCGGCACCGATCCCGACGCCCGTCAGCGCAAGGTCGCAAGCCGGCTGTTCGCCGCGATTTGCGACGCCTTCAAGGACCGCGGGGTTGATACGGTGCGGACAATGATCGCCCGCGAAGATGAGTTGATCATGTCCTTCTTCCGCTCCCAGGGCATGATGGCCGGCCCCTTCGTGCAGTTGGAAATGCCTATTGATGAAGCCTGGCCGGCGGACGATCCAGAGGCGGACACATGAAACTGCAAAGATCCACCCGCTGTGCCCTGTTCGCGGTCTTCGAACTGGCCCGCGAGCCGGGCCGCCATGTCTCGGCCGCCGAGATCGCCGACACCTATGGCCTGTCGGTCAATCATCTGGCCAAGGTGCTGCGGGAACTGGCGCGGGCCCGCTTTATCCAGTCCGTGCGCGGTGCCGGCGGCGGCTATACGCTGGCCGCGAACCCGAAACGCATGACGCTTTATGACATCGTCAGCCGGTTCGAGGAATTGGGCGATGACGACGGCGCACCGCCGGAACCGGGCGCCGACACGGATGCGGGGCAGGCGCTGACGCGGGTGTTGACGGAAATCGATGCGATCACCGTGGCGACCTTGAAATCGATCTCCCTGACGACCTTCCTGAAGCTCAGCCGGAAGGCCTGAGTTTGACCAGGGCTATGAGCCATCGGGCGCGCTGGGCAACGCCTCAAACAACGGCCCCAGAAGACGTTCGTATTTCCGCCAGCCGTCAACGGCGTCCGCATACATGGGTCGGCGGACTTGCACGTTGCTGGCCGTGGTGACGCGGCGGGCGGATCTATGGAATGACAGGCAGGCGTCATCCCAGGGCAGGTCCAGATACTTCAAGAGACGTTGCGTCTCGGTCCGCTGATCGGTGACCAAGGCTTCGTAGGAAATTTCAAACAGGCCGCCCGGCAGGACGCTCTGCCAATGCGCCATCAGGTTTGCATAGAGGCCCCAGTAAGCTCCCAGCTCGCGCAGGTCATAGGCGAAATCCAGACGGTCGGTGAACAGGGTCTTGAACAACGACAAACAGGTCGCTTCCGGGGCGCGGGTGCAATGAATAATCCGGGCGCTGGGTAGGATCAGCCGGATCAATCCCAGATAGAGGAAATTGTGCGGCATCTTGTCGGTGATCCGGGGCGCGTCGCCGGCATGGCCGCGAACCCGCGTGATGTAGCGCGCGCCAAGTCGTTGAAGATCATCAGCGGCGAAACCGGCAACGGTGTCCGGGTGGCCGCAATCACCGGCAATCTCCGTCATCACCATAAGCTCGCCGGCGCCGTGGACGTGAGGATGGCTGGCCAAAATCTGTTCGACCAAACTGGTCCCCGACCGCGGCATGCCGACGATAAAGATCGGCGCCGGGTCGTCGTCGCCTGAATTGGCGCCGCCGTCGAACAGCGACGACGTGAATACCGATTGAATGCGCTGGAACAACGCCGCATCGTCGGCCGGATCATAGGCAAAAGTCCGCCGTTTCGCCGCGTTGCCGGCCAGATACATGTCGAAGGACCGTTCCGCATCGCCGGCGTCATCGAAGGCTTTGCCGGCGGCAAAAGCCAACTCGGCACGTTCCATATCGGCCAAATTGTCGCGCCCCAACAATTCCAGTATTACGCCCAGCGCCTCGCCGCCTTCCGGCAGCGCATTCATGGATGCCAAGTGGCGATAGGCACCGCCGTGATCGGGGGCGAGTTCCAACACCCGCCGGTAACAGGCTTCGGCCTCGGTGAACGCACCGGCTTCCTTGTGGGCGTGACCAAGATTGAAGTGCGCGTCCAGGAAGTCCGGATCCACGACCAGGGCGCGGGCGTAGTGTTCGATGGCCGCGTCGGCTTGATCGATGGCGCGCAAGGCGTTGCCCATGTTGTTCAGGGCGGCGGTGAAATCCGGCGTCGCGGCCAGAGCGCGTTGGTAGCTCTCGATGGCGCGTTGCGGTTGGCCAAGGTCTTCAAGGATATTACCCAGAGAGTTGTGCGCGGCGGCGTAGTCGGGGTCGACCACCAGGGCCTTGCCGAATTGTTCGATGGCGTTTTCCGTTTGGCCCAGATTACGAAGCGCGTTACCCAAGTTGTTACGGACGGCTCGGCTATCCGGTCCTATTTCCAGGGCTTCCTCATAGGCCGTGGCGGCGGCTTGCCACTGCCCGGCCTCGAGATTTTGATTGCCGACTTCGCGCAGCGCGCCGGCCAGATTGCCCCGCGCTTCGGGGAAATCGGCGTCGCCGGCAAGGGTCTCGCGGTAGGCGGCAACAGCCTCCGCCGCGCGGCCCAATTCCATGAGGGCATTGCCCCGGTTGAAGTGGGCGGCGACAAAATTGGGATCGATGGCCAGGGCGTTATCGTAATGGGCCAGGGCGGTTTGCGTGTCGCCCGCCTGCCGTGCGACCAGACCCCGATTGAGATGCGCGCCGGCCAGATCAGGGTCGGCGGCAATGGCCCGGTCATAACATTCGGTTGCGGCAGCCCAATTTTCTTGATCCTTGTAGACATTACCCAAAGAGTTGTGGGCCTCTCCAAAGGCTGGCAAAAGCTCGACAGCCCGGCCAATCAATTGAATGGCGGCGGTAGGGTTGCCGGTTTGGTTTTCCAAGACGCCCAGCAAATGAAGCGCGTTGATATTGTCCGGGTCTTGTTGAAGAACCGCGTCATAGCCCGCACGGGCCGCAATGAAATCGCCGCCCTGATGGGATTGGAGCGCTGTTTGAAGCAACGCCGTCAGGTCCATGAGAAGACCCCGCCGGAGTTGGTTCTAAATATGAACGGCGCGTCCGCCGGCGGCCATGGCGGCTTCTTTAACAGCTTCCGGCAATCCCGGATGGCCATGGCAGATCCGCGCGATGTCTTCCGCCGAGCCGCCAAATTCCATGACGTTGACGACTTCCTGGATCAGGTCGCCGGCCTGTGGGCCGATGATATGGCAACCCAAGACCCTGTCCGTCGTCTTGTCGGAGAGGATTTTGACGAAGCCGTCGGAATCCGCGTTGCAGCGTGCTCGGGAATTGGCGGAGAACGGGAATTTGCCGGAATTATATTCAATGCCGGCGTCCTTCAATTGCTCTTCCGTCTTGCCGGCGGCGGCCACTTCGGGGTGCGTATAGACAATACCCGGAATGGAATCGTAATCGATATGGCCCGACTGCCCAGCCAGAATTTCGGCGCAGACGGCGGCCTCGTCCTCGGCCTTATGGGCCAGCATGGCGCCGCCAATGACGTCGCCGACGGCATAAATGCCGGGCACGTTGGTCTGGAAATCCTCATCAACGGGAATGAATCCGCGCTCATCAACCGTGACGCCGGCCTTGTCGAGGCCCAGCTTGTCCGTAAACGGCCGGCGCCCAATGGCGACCAAGACGACGTCGGCCTTCATGGTTTCCTTGTTGCCGCCATCGCGCGGCTCCATGGTCAGGGTGACGCCGGTTTTTGCCGATTTCGCGCCGGTCACCTTGGTCTTCATCTTGAAGTCCATGCCCTGCTTTTTAAGGATGCGCTGCATGTTCTTGGAGACCTCCGCGTCCATGCCGGGCAGGGACACGTCGAGGAATTCCACCACTGTGACGTTGGCGCCCAGGCGGCGCCAGACGGAGCCCAGCTCCAGGCCGATGACGCCGGCGCCGATAACCACCATGTTCTTCGGCACTTTCGCCAAGCTCAGCGCGCCGGTCGATGAGACGATCTGTTTTTCGTCGATTTTGACGCCGGGCAGCGGCGTCACATCAGAGCCGGTGGCGATCATGATGCTTTCGGTTTCCAGAACCTGCTTTTTCTTACCCTTACCCGGTGACACGGAAACCTTGCCCGGTTCAGTGATCTCGCCGAAACCGACCACATAGTCGATCTTGTTCTTTTTCATGAGGAATTCGATGCCCTTGGTCAGGTCATCGACGACCTTTTCCTTGCGCCCCAGCATGTTCTTCAAATTGAGCTTCAGTCCGGCAACGTCAATGCCGTGGTGCTCGAATTCCTTTTCCGCCATCTCGTAATGGTGTGATGACTGCAAAAGCGCCTTCGATGGAATGCAGCCGACGTTCAGGCATGTGCCGCCCAGTTTGCCACGCGATTCGACAATGGCTGTCTTCAGGCCCAACTGCGCGGCGCGGATGGCGCCCACATAGCCGGCGGGTCCACCGCCGATGACGACCAAATCATATTTGTCGCTCATGGTTCGTATTCCTTTTCCAGGCTTGATATGGGCAGGTGGCGCCTAGACGTCCAACATGATCCGCTGCGGATCCTCAATGCATTCCTTCATGCGCACCAGGAACGACACGGCTTCGCGGCCGTCGACGATACGGTGATCATAGCTCAGCGCCAGATACATCATCGGCCGGATGACGACTTCGTTCTTAACCGCGACGGGGCGCTTTTGGATGGTGTGCATACCCAGGATCGCCGATTGCGGCACGTTCAGGATCGGCATGGAGTTCAACGAACCGAACACCCCGCCGTTGGAGATGGTGAACGACCCGCCCATCATCTCGTCCATGCCCAGCTTGCCGTCGCGGGCCCGGTGGCCGAAGTCGGAGATGGTGCCCTCGATTTCCGAGAACCGCAACTGGTCGGCGTCCTTGATGACCGGTACGACAAGGCCTTGCGGCGTGCCGACGGCAACACCGACGTTGTAGTAGTTCTTATAGATCAGCTCATCGCCATAAACCTCGGCGTTGACGGCTGGCCATTCCTTCAAGGCGATGCAGGCGGCGCGGACGAAGAACGACATGAAGCCAAGACGGACGCCGTGCTTCTTCTCAAAATGATCTTTGTATTCGGCCCGCAGATCCATGGCGGCGCCCATGTCGACCTCATTCCAGGTGGTCAGCATGGCGGCCGTGTTCTGGGCCTGCTTGAGGCGCGTCGCGATGATCTTCCGAAGCTTGGTCATGCGGACCCGTTCTTCGCGCGGGTCGTCGGGGCGCGGCGGCAAGTCGCCGGTTTCGAATTGCGCTGCCGGCGCCGCGGCGCTGGAACGCGTGACTTTTGCCGTGCCGGCCTGAATGGCGGCCAAAACGTCGCCTTTGGTCAGCCGTCCGTCGCGGCCGGTACCGGTAATTTTGGCCGGGTCCAGATCGTTGCCATCAACCAACTTCCGAACGGCTGGCGACATGGGCATGGCGGGCGCCGCCAGTGCGGCGGCCGGGGGTGGCGCGGGCGCGGGGGCCGGGGCCGGAGCAGGCGCCGCCGCGGGTGCCGGAGCAGGAGCAGGAGCTGGTGCAGCGGCTGGCGCGGGCGCCGGTTCAGGGGCCGCGGCGGGTGCTGCTGCTGTAGCACCGGCGGCGCCTTCGTCAATGCTGCCCAGCACCGTGCCGACGGCGACATCGGTGCCCTCGGCGATATGGATGGCGCTGACCGCACCGGCGGCCGGCGCGTTGACTTCCACGGACACCTTGTCCGTTTCCAATTCGACCAAGGGTTCGTCCAGGGCGACGGCGTCGCCGACGGCCTTGAACCACTTGGCGACGGTCGCTTCAGTAACGGATTCGCCCAATGTCGGGACGACGATGTCTATGGCCATGATGTACCTCGGCTATAATTCTCTAGGCTTGTTGGGTTGTTACAGGGTTCATTTCTTTTTGGCCCGCGAAGCGGCCCGCTTGGCAGGGGCTTTTTTCACAGGGGCTTTTTTCACAGGGGCCTTTTTCACGGATGCTTTCTTCGCCGGGGCCTTGCGGGGTGGCGCCTTGGTCGAGACCTTGCGGGCCGGGCGGGGCGCCGCCGGCGGTGTCAGCGCTTCATCGACCAGGGCCTGTTGTTGCTGGATGTGTTTGCTCATCTGGCCGGTGGCCGGCGCCGCGGCTTCCGGACGGCCGACGTATTTGGGGCCGGTTTCCTTATGACCGATCTCATGCAAAACGGCTTCCAGGGGCTCGCGGACGAAGAACCATGAGCCGTTGTTGCGCGGCTCTTCCTGGCACCAGACGATGTCGGCGTTCTGGAAACGATGCAGATCGTTGGCCAGGGCCTTGTGCGGGAACGGATAAATCTGTTCGACGCGCATCAGATAGACATCCTTGACCTTGCGCCTTTGGCGTTCTTCGTAAAGATCGAAGTAGACCTTGCCCGTGCACAAGACGACGCGTTTGATCTTGCTGTCGGCGACCAATGAACGTTTCGGGTCGTCGGTCAGGTCTTCATCGTCCCAAAGGATGCGGTGGAAGGTCGTGCCATCCGCCATATCATCCAACTTAGAGACAGCCAGTTTGTGCCGCAGCAGCGATTTCGGCGTCATCAGGATCAGCGGTTTGCGGAATTCCCGGTGGATTTGCCGCCTGAGCGCGTGGAAATAGTTCGACGGCGTGGTGCAGTTGCAGACCTGCATGTTGTCTTCCGCGCAAAGCTGCAGATAACGTTCCAGCCGCGCCGAGGAGTGCTCCGGCCCCTGGCCTTCGAAACCGTGCGGCAGCAGCATGACCAAGCCGCTCATACGCAGCCATTTAGCTTCGCCGGCGGCGATGAACTGGTCAATGATCACCTGGGCGCCGTTGGCGAAGTCGCCGAACTGAGCCTCCCACAAGACCAGCATCTGTGGTTCCGCCAGGCTGTAGCCGTATTCGAAGCCGAGCACGCCGGCTTCCGACAGCGGGCTGTTGATGACCTCGTAAGGCGCTTGGCCGAAACGCAGGTTGTTCAACGGCGTATATTTGCCGTCGTTTTCCTGATCGGTCAGCACCGAATGGCGCTGCGAGAAGGTGCCGCGTTCGGAATCCTGACCTGATAAGCGCACGGCATTACCTTCCAGAAGCAGGGAGCCGTAGGCCAAAGCTTCCGCGGTTGCCCAATCGAACCCTTCGCCGGTCTCGAACATCTTCTTCTTGGCGTCCAGTTGGCGCTGAATACGCGAATGGATATGGAAATTGTCAGGCACCCGGGTCAGGCCCGCGCCGATTTCCTGCAATCGGTCCATGGGCACGCCCGTGTTGCCGCGCCGGGCATCGCCCGATGCCGTCGACATACCGGTCCACGCACCATCCAGCCAATCCGCCTTGTTGGCCTTGTAATTGGACGCGGCCTCGAAGGCGTCATCCAGATGTTGGACGAAATCGGCCAGTTGCTGGTCGACCTCTTCCTGGCTCATGACTTTTTCATGCACCAGCTTCTGCGAATAAATCTGCAAAGTCGTCGGATGCGCCGCAATCTTCTTGTACATGAGGGGTTGGGTGAACATGGGCTCGTCGCCCTCGTTGTGGCCATGACGCCGATAGCAGATCATGTCGATGACCACGTCCTTCTTGAAGCGCTGGCGGTATTCCATGGCGACCCTGGAACAATGCACAACGGCTTCCACATCGTCGGCGTTGACGTGGAAAATGGGCGCGTCCACGGCCTTGGCGACGTCCGAGGAATAGTGCGAGGTCCGCGAATGGCGCGGCGCCGTGGTAAAGCCGATCTGATTGTTGATGATGATATGGACCGTGCCGCCGGTCTTATAGCCGATCAAGTTCGACAGATCGAAGGTCTCGGGCACCAGGCCCTGGCCGGCAAAGGCAGCATCGCCGTGTAGCAGCATGCACATGACCTTTTCGCGGTCCGGGTCGTTCATCTGCTTTTGCTTGGCCCGCACCTTGCCCAGGCACACCGTGTTGGCGGCTTCCAGGTGAGACGGGTTGGCGGTCAGGCTCAAGTGCACGGACTTGCCGTCGAACACCCGGTCCGAAGATGACCCCAGATGATATTTCACATCACCGGACCCGCCGATATCCTCGGGCCTGGATGAGCCGCCTTGAAACTCGTGGAAGATCGCTTGGAAGGGCTTGCTCATAACATTGGCGAGCACGTTGAGCCGCCCGCGATGTGACATGCCAAGCACGATCTCCTGCACACCAAGCTGACTGCCGCGTTTGAAAATCTGTTCCATGGCCGGGACCAGACTTTCACCGCCGTCCAGACCGAAGCGCTTGGTGCCGGTGAATTTCTTGTCCAGGTATTTCTCAAAACCCTCGGTCTCGATCAAACGGTTGAGAATGGCTTGCTTGCCGCGGTCGGTGAATTCCGGCTGGTTGTGAATGCGTTCGATACGTTCCTGAATCCAGGCCTTCTCGTCGGGGTCCTGAATGTGGGTGAATTCGATGCCGATGGAGTCGCAATAGGTTTCCTGGAGAATATTGACGATCTCGCGGATTGTCGCCGTCTCAAGACCCAGCACGTAGTTGATGAAAATCTCCCGGTCCATGTCCTTTTCGCTGAACCCATAGGTTTGCGGGTCCAATTCGGGATGGTCAGTCGGGTCTTCCAGGCCCAGGGGGTCCAGTTTGGCCTGTAAGTGCCCGCGCACCCGGTAGGCGCGGATCATCATCAAGGCGCGGATTGAATCCAGCGTTGCTTCGCGGGTTTTGACGGCGCCCGTGTGTTGCATGGAGGCCTGCATGGTCGGCGCGGCCTGGGCGGTTTCGTGGCCCCGGGTCATTTGTTCGGAAAGCGTCGCCAGATCGCCGCGGCCGACAACACCGGCATCCGACGGCGACCACGAAGCGCCGCGGCGCTCGACGGTCAGGTCCTTGGCTTCCGTTTCCAGATCGGCAAAGAAATCCTGCCAGCGGTGATCCACGGAATGCGGGTCGTCCAGAAACCGCTCATACATTTCGGCGATATAGACCTGGTTGCCCGTGTACAGGAACGCAGTGGGGTCAAGTTCCGTCATCGCATGCCGCGCGCCTTTGGACGCGCCTCCCTAGCTTAGTGGTCAGACCGGTGGACGTTATCCCTTCAACGCCTCCAGCATGGTTTCGCCCAAACGGGCGGGACTGGCGGAGACGTGAATGCCCGCCGACTGCATAGCTTCGATTTTGGCTTCCGCCGTGCCCTTGCCGCCGGAAATGATGGCGCCCGCATGGCCCATGCGTTTGCCCGGCGGTGCCGTGACACCGGCGATGAAGCCGACGACCGGTTTCTTGGTGCCCGAATCCTTGATCAACTGGGCGCCGTCTTCTTCGGCCGAGCCACCGATCTCCCCGATCATGACAATGGATTCGGTTTCATCGTCGGCGATGAACATTTCCAGGCAATCGACGAAGTTGGTGCCGTTGACCGGGTCACCGCCGATGCCGATGCAGGTGGTCTGGCCAAGGCCGACCGCCGTTGTCTGGTGAACGGCCTCATAGGTCAGCGTGCCGGACCGAGACACGATGCCGACCGAGCCGCGCTTGTGAATGTGGCCCGGCATGATGCCGATCTTGCATTCATCGGGCGTGATCACACCCGGGCAGTTGGGGCCAATCAGCCGCGAGCCGGAATTGGCCAGGGCGCGTTTCACCGTCACCATGTCCATGACCGGAATGCCTTCGGTGATGCAGACGACCAATTCGATCTCCGCATCGATGGCTTCCAGAATCGCGTCCGCAGCAAACGGCGGCGGTACGTATATGACGGTTGCATTGGCGCCGGTGGTTTCGACGGCTTCCGCGACGGTGTCGAATACGGGCAGATCCAGGTGCGACGTGCCGCCCTTGCCCGGCGTTACGCCGCCGACCATTTGGGTGCCATAGGCGGCGGCCTGCTCGGAATGGAAAGTCCCCTGCGCGCCGGTGAAGCCCTGGCAGATGACCTTGGTGTTTTTATCGACGAGTACGGCCATTATCCTGCCTCCCTGACGGCGGCGACGACCTTCCGGGCCGCGTCACCTAAATCATCGGCAGACGTAATCGGCAATCCTGAGTCTGCCATGATCTGTTTGCCTTGCTCCACGTTGGTGCCTTCCAGACGGACCACCAAGGGCACGTCCAGGCTGACCTCCTTGGCTGCCGTGACGACGCCATCGGCGATCACGTCGCAGCGCATGATGCCGCCGAAGATATTGACCAGAATACCCTTCACGTTGGGATCGGACAGGATCAACTTAAAGGCCGCGGTCACCCGTTCCGCCGTGGCACCGCCGCCGACGTCCAGGAAATTGGCGGGCTCGGAACCTTCCAGCTTGATGATGTCCATGGTCGCCATGGCCAGACCGGCGCCGTTGACCATGCAACCGATTTCGCCGTCCAGCTTGACGTAGTTGAGCTCGTGCTTGGCGGCTTCCAGTTCAGCCGGGTCTTCTTCTTCCTCGTCGCGCATCTCATCGACGTCTTTGTGCCGGTATAGCGCGTTGTCATCGAAGCCGACCTTGGCATCCAGGGCCATGACATCGCCGGCGCCGGTGACGACCAGCGGGTTGATTTCAACCATTGAACAATCCAGGTCGTTGAAAGCCTGATAGAGCGCCATGATCAATTTGACGGCGGATTTCACCTGGCCGCCTTCCATCCCAAGCCCGAACGCCAATTGACGGGCGTGGAAGGCCTGAATGCCGGTCGCCGGGTCGATGGTGATCTTGAGGATCTTTTCGGGCGATTTTTCCGCCACTTCCTCAATCTCCATGCCGCCTTCCGTTGATGCCATGATGATCAGGCGCGACGATTCGCGGTCCAGCAGCATGCCCATGTAAAGCTCGCGGGCAATGTCGCAGCCTTCTTCTATATAGAGGCGTTTGACTTCCTTGCCGGTCGGACCGGTCTGCTTGGTGACCAGGACGTGGTTCAGCATCTCGGTGGCGCTGTCGCGGACTTCATCGACGGACTTGACGACGCGCACGCCGCCCTTGCCGTCCGGGTTGTCCTTGAACCGCCCGGCGCCGCGGCCGCCGGCGTGGATTTGTGATTTGACGACAAACACCGGCCCGCCCAGATCCTCGGCCGCCTTGACGGCGTCATCGACGGTGAAGGCGACATGGCCTCTGGGTACGGCAACACCGTACTTGGCCAAAACCTGTTTGCCTTGATACTCATGAATATTCATGTCTTCCCCTCGCTCCCAGGGTTCCGGCGGGGGCATTTCCCCGCCGCTGCCTGTCGGTCCTACTTAGACTTAGACGCCTTGGCTGTACGTTTTCTGACAGGTGCCTTTTTTGCCGCCGCCTTCTTGGCCGGCGCCTTTTTCACCGGCGCCTTCTTCACCGGCGCCTTCTTGGCCGGGGCCTTTTTCGCCGCGGCTTTCTTGGCCGGCGCTTTCTTCGCCGCGGCTTTTTTCACGGGCGCTTTCTTGGCCGGCGCGGCCTTTGCCTTGCCGGCCTCGCGCTGCAGTTTCTGGGTCAGGTTAACCAACCCCTTTACGGCATTCACGGATTTCCGGAACATGGCGCGCTCAGTGGCATCCAGCTTAATTTCAACAATGCGCTCAACGCCCTTGGCGCCGATCACCACCGGCACGCCCACATAGATGCCCTTGACCCCGTATTGGCCGGTCAGATAGGCGGCGCAGGGCAGGACGCGTTTTTTGTCCTTCAGGTAGCTGTCCGCCATGGCGATGGCCGCAGAGGCCGGCGCGTAAAAGGCCGAACCGGTTTTCAGCAGGCCGACGATCTCGCCGCCGCCCATGCGGGTCCGCTGGACGATCTCGTCGATGCGTTTCTGGGTTGTCCATTTCATCTTCACCAGATCCGGCAGCGGGATGCCGGCGACGGTGGAATAGCGCACCGACGGCACCATGGTGTCGCCGTGGCCGCCCAACACGAAGGCCGTCACGTCCTCGACGGAGACATCAAACTCCTGGGCCAGGAAATACTGAAAGCGCGCCGAGTCCAGAACACCGGCCATGCCGACGACCTTGGCGTGCGGCAGGCCGCAGGCGTCGCGCAGCACCTGGACCATGGCGTCCAGTGGGTTGGTGATACAGATCACGAAGGCATTCGGCGCGTATTTTTTGATGCCGGCGCCGACCTGCTGCATGACCCCGGTGTTGATGCCGATCAGGTCGTCGCGGCTCATGCCCGGGCGGCGCGGAATGCCGGCGGTGACGATGACCACATCGGCGCCACGGATGCCGGCGTAGGACTTGGTCCCCGACATTTTCGCGTCGAAGCCCTCGATCGGCGACGATTCGGCCAAATCCAGGGCCTTGCCCTGGGGAATGCCGTCCATGATGTCGAACAGAACGACGTCGCCCAATTCTTTCAATCCGGCCAGATGAGCCAGCGTGCCGCCGATGGCGCCAGCGCCGATGAGTGCGATCTTGTTGCGTGCCATGAGAGTTCCCAAAATAAGTTAAAGTGACAAAAAAAATGACGCGGACCAAGCAAATGCCGCCTCTTGACTGATTCTGTCGTACCTTTATTTCGGGGCCGGCGCAAGGTTTTCACCGGCTTTCGGGACCGTTCGGTCCGGAATGGTTGCGCGGCGAATGCTGATGCGAAAACGCGGCGTTTCTCCAGCCTTTCGGCTTTCAATTGGATAACCCGGTCCGCCGGCTCCTCAGATTGTGATCCGCTGTGAACTTAATTCTGGGCCCAGCGCCGCGCCAATTTCCGCGCTTCCTCGATGACTAAGATCAGCACCGCCGTGCCGGCCGCCGCAACCCAGTCGGCGGCGGTGAGCGCGGTTGTGTGCATGACGGTCTGGGCCAGGGGCCATTGGACGGCCAGGATTTGCAGGGCGACGACTGTGGTCAGTGATGCCCAGAGGCTGCGGTTTTTGAAGAACAGGGCGGAGAACGTGCTGGCCCGTTCGGTCCGGGCGTTGAAGGCGTTGAAGACCTGGAACAGGACGAAGGTGGTGAAGGCCAGGGTCACGGCGCGATCAGCGCTGCCGGTCTGCAAAGCCCAGAGGAAGATGCCGAGCGTCCCCGCCGCCATCACGGCGCCTAAATAACACAGCACGCCGAACCGCCGGAGCGTCAGGATCTGGTCGGTGGGCCGGCGCGGCGGCTCGGTCATCTGGCCGGCCGGCGCCGGATCAACGCCCAGGGCCATGGCCGGCGGGCCGTCCATGATGACGTTAACCCAAAGGATTTGGATCGGCGTGAACGGCATCGGCAGGCCGGCGACGACGGCGCCAAAGACGGTCATCAGGGCGCCCAGGTTGGTCGACAGCTGATAGCGCACGAACTTGACGATGTTGGCGTAGATGGTGCGGCCTTCGGCGACGGCACCGACGATGGTCGCGAAGTTGTCATCGGTCAGTACCATGGCGGCGGCTTCCTTCGAGACCTCGGACCCGGTCCGGCCCATGGCCATGCCGATGTCGGCTTGCTTCAGGGCCGGCGCATCGTTGACGCCGTCGCCGGTCATGGCGACCACATGGCCGCGCTGGCGCAAGGCCTCGACGATTCGCATCTTGTTCTCCGGCGCGACCCGGGCGAAGACGCCGATGGATTCAATGCGCGCCGAGAGATGTTCGGCGTCCATGGCGTCAACTTCCGTGCCCATGACCACGTCACCGCTCAAGCCCAATTGATCGGCCACCGCATGGGCGGTCTCACGGTGGTCGCCAGTGACCATTTTCACGTCGATGCCGGCCAGGCGGCAAATCCTGACGGCGTCCAGGGCTTCCGGGCGCACCGGATCGGACAGGCCGACCAGACCCAGCAAGACCAGATCGCCCATGTGCGTGCCCAGATCGCCCTCCGCGTCGAAGTCCGCCGCCGGCAATTGCCGCGTCGCGATGGCGATGACCCTAAGCGCCTTGGCGGCCCAGGCGTTGATCTGGGCGGTGACGACGGCCCGCGCCGCCGCGTCAAAGTCCTGATCACCGTCCGCGCCGGCAAGGCGACCACAGCGCTCAATGACGATGTCGGGGGCACCCTTGACGAACACACATACATCATCGTCGCTGCGATGATAGGTGGCCATGAACTTGGAGGTCGACTCGAAAGGTATTTCAGCGACCCGCGGCAGCCGGGCAGCCAGGGCTGTCGGGTCAAGGCCGGCGGCCGTGCACATGGCCAACAAGGCGCCTTCCGTCGGATCGCCGATCACCGCGTCGCCTTCCAGCCGGGCGTCGTTGCAGAGCGCCATGGGGACCAGCAATCGGTGCAGGCCCCTGCCGGTTTCGCTGCCGTCCGGAACGGTCCAGTGGCGGTTTTGGAAATACAAGGCCTGGGCGGTCATTCGGTTGCGGGTCAGGGTGCCCGTCTTGTCGGAACAGACGACGGTGGCGCAGCCCAGCGTTTCCACCGCCGCCAGACGTTTGACGATGGCGCCGCGCCGGGCCATGCGCTGCATACCCAACGCCAAGGTCACCGTAACCACCGCCGGCAGGCCTTCCGGCACGGCGGCGACGGCCAGCGTGATCGCCGTCAGGATGGCTTCGTCAACGGGTGTCCCCTTGGCCAGGGCGATGACCAGGATGATCGCGACGACGGCTAAGGCAATGATCGCCAGACGCTTGCCCAGGCGGTCCAGTTGGCTTTGCAGGGGCGTCAGGCTGTCGCCGGCGGCGCTCATCATCTCGGCCAACCGGCCGGTTTCGGTGGTCATGCCGGTCGCCGTGACCAGCATTTCGCCGCGGCCGCGGGTCACCACGGTGTTCGCGTAGGCCATGTTGAACCGATCACCCAGCGGCGGCGCGTCGCCGCCCAGTTCGCGCGCCGATTTGGCGACCGCCAGGGATTCACCGGTCAATACGGACTCATCCACCTCAAGCCCACGCACCAGGATCAGCCGGCCGTCGGCGGGCAGCCGATCACCGGTGCTCAGCAAGGCCAGATCACCGGGCACCAGATCTTCGGCCGCGATCTCAACCTCGCGGCCATCGCGGCGGACCACGGCGCGCTGCGCCAGCATGGATTTCAGGGCCGCCAGGGCCCGCTCGGCGCGGCGCTCCTGTAAAAATCCAAGCCCGCCATTGATGATCAGCACGACCAGGATGGCGACGGCGTCCAGCACGTCACCGATCCACAACGCCAAGCCCGCGGCGGCGGCCAGGATCAATGGCAGCACACCGGCGAACTGGCGCGCAAAGACCCGAAATGGCGATGGCGGTGGCGGTTCTGTGAGGCTGTTCGGGCCGACACGGCGCCGCCGCGCTGCCGCTTCCGCCGTCGTCAGGCCGTGCTCGACATCGGTCTCCAGGCGCGCTGCCGCGCCGGCCGGCGTCAGGTTATGCCAGGGCGTCGTCCGGGTCTCCGGGGGCGGGATATCCATAAACAAATTCGGCGTCGACGCGGCGGCTATCGCAGCTTCGCATCATCAATGTCGGCGGCCTTGACGGCGGCCAGATAATCCATGTCGGCGCGCCGGATGTGATTGCCCAGCCAATCGGCCAGGAAGGCCATGAAGTCCTCCAGGTCAAAGGCTCTGGGATCGCGCTCAAAGGCCTTGCGGTAGGCGGACACTTTGTCGGCGAGGCGCCGATGCGTGGTCAGATGCGTCGCCAGGCCGTCGTAACCGGCGGCCTCCATCAAGGCTTCTTCGCGTTCGAAATGAGCATCGACGTAGGCCGCCAAGGCGTCCAGGGTGACGGTGAGCGTGTCCATCGACCCGTACTGCACTTTGTCGTGCAGGTCATTGATCAGTGCGAACAGGCCTTTATGGTCACGGTCAATGGCGCCGATGCCGGTTTCAAATTCCTTCGACCATTTGAAGGTGACCATGGCACCCTCCTGTTCGTGTTTTCAAACCTTGCACGTTCTCATCATCATTCTCCCTGCCATACTCCCCCGAACCGCCGCGGTTGGCCTTGATGTCGATCAAGAAAGGCGATGTGAAAGCATCGATCCGAACCGCGGCCCAAGCCACTGGTCGAAGCCGATTTTCTGCGATAGGTTGCCGCCATGAACATGGAAGACGATAACAACGTCGCCGAGGCGTCCGTGGCCCAGGCCCAGATCCTGTCCGAGGCGCTGCCGTATATGCGGCGCTTCAGCGGCAAGACCGTGGTCATCAAATACGGCGGCCACGCCATGGGCGATGCCGCCCTGGCCGAACGGTTTGCCCGCGACATCGTGCTGTTGCGCCAGGTCGGGCTGAACCCCATCGTTGTCCACGGCGGCGGCCCGCAGATCGGCGCCATGCTGGAGAAGCTGCAAATTCGTTCGGAATTCATCGACGGCCTGCGGGTCACCGATCAGGCGACCGTTGATGTCGTCGAAATGGTCTTGGCGGGCTCCATCAACAAGCAGATCGTCGCCGGCATTTCCGGGGCCGGCGGCTATGCGGTGGGGTTGTGCGGCAAGGACGGCAATCTGATCCAGGCCGAACGCCTGAAACGCACCCGGCGGGATCCGGATTCCAACATCGAACGCATCTTGGATCTTGGCCTTGTCGGTGATCCGAAAACCATCAATCCGCATGTCCTGGAGGCCTTTAACGAAGGCGACATCACGCCGGTGATCGCGCCCATCGCCCTTGGTCCCGACGGCGAGACCTTGAACATCAACGCCGACACGGCGGCCGGCGCCATTGCCGCCGCGGTCGGCGCGGCGCGGCTTTATATGTTGACTGACGTGGCCGGCGTATTGGATGCCAACGGTGATTTGATCCAAGAGATGACCATGTCGGAAGCCCGCGGCCTGATCGACGACGGTACTGTCCAGGGCGGCATGATCCCGAAAATCGAAACCTGCATCGACGTGGTCAATTCAGGCGTTGATGCGGCGACCATCATTGACGGACGGGTGCCGCACGCGATCTTGATCGAACTGTTCACGAAGGGCGGCGTCGGTACCCAGATCGTCCGCGGCTGAACGCCATCGCCGGCGTTTTCCACCTGACGTTTGGTCGGCCTTGTGCTAACAAATCCGAACCGAGGGCAATGCCCGGTCAGCGCCCGTAGCTCAGTCGGATAGAGCACCAGATTCCTAATCTGGGGGTCACAGGTTCGAATCCTGTCGGGCGCACCATATTTTTTAGCAGATGGCTGTAATTCGAAACTCAGATTAAGTGGCAGCGGCATACTCGAAGCACAACGACTGGATCCTGTAACAGCTATTTTATGCTGCGCTGGCAACGCCACAACGCGAAGGCGTGCATGGCGTGGCGGTGGTTCAGGAACGTCGTTATTTTTAGAATCGATCGCCGCCAAGCGCGTTTAGCTGTATAGTCTAGCCACCCCAAATTGGGCGTGTACCGGTCATGTTGTGGACTGTGCGCAGCATCCGCCACCATTTCCGCCATACCTCGGAGGGACGAGAATTTAGCGCACCGGCGAGATATCAACCGGCCGTATGGAAACCAGAAACACCGACTGGGTATTCTTCGCCGGCCGATGAGCCGCCAGCGACAGGCTCCGAAATTTCGATGCCGTTGAAAATTGATTATCCGTTGGCTTGCTTGGACGCGACGAGCGACCACAAAACCTTGTTCGGATGGGTTAGGGACGAAATTTGCAGATTGTTGTCTTCCGCCAAGCTTAAGACTTCTTCTTTCCTAAAATAATAGGAAATCGGGGCATGGATAAGATCAAAACAAGATAACCACACGTGTTCAAAATTGCCTTTGGCCCAAAACATCATATGCGTATTGAGCGGCAGCTTCTTCGAAAGCGACGGGAGAGCCGAATTGAGCGGCTGGTAAATCAGCTTGAGCAAAAGATAAAGTGCGGCCGCGGGGACAAAGGAGATCAACCTTTGAACCTTCAGCGGAAAAACTTGCAATAGCGGTTTAATCGGTTCGACAAGGTGGGTCATGACGAAGTTGTTTTCCCAGCTATATACGCAGATGACGATGTTCCCGGCTTCGTTGAGGCTATTCGCCAAGCTATTGAATGCCGACTTGTGATCATGCACATGCTGCAGGGCATGGTCACATATGGCGATATCAACGGAATTGTTGCGAACCGGGTGATAGGTAACGTCACTTCTGATCAGAACCAACTTGTCATCAGCGTTTTCGACAACGTCTCTCATCGAATAGATCTGCCTTCCGATTTCAACGACGAATATTTTCTTCGGTGAATGTCTGATCAAGTGATAGGCCTCTCGCCCCCGGCCACCGCAGCCGACGAGAATTCTTGCCCCTGTAATCAAACTGCGGTCAATTGGAAGAAAATGCCAAAAAACCCCCTTGGCCCCGAAAAACTCGGTTTGGTCCAGATCTTCTCGCGTCATGGGGAAGACGACTTCCCACTGATACTCCCAAGCGTTGGCGGCGCGCAGCTGCTTTTGGTGCCCTTCGTCGGGTGCCATCTCGTCGTCTAGCGCTTGCGTATACGAAAGCCTTTCAATTTTTTCACGCTCCCCGTCGGAAAGATAATCCTTGAAGACTGACTTTCGGAACATCAACGCCACATGGTCGATAACTGCATAAAACCTTCCACAACCCGAGCATGCCAGGAGGCCGTGTTCAAGGATGTCATCTTTCGCATGGGCGTGTATCAATTCGACATCGCTAGAGCAGTCAACACAGATGAGATCGTTAACGTCGTTTATGAGCATGGCGGACAATTTTTCTCGGAACCAAGTTCAGTTGGGCGAACGTGTTGTAAATCTTCATCGGTGTCGGCCTGAGTTTTTACCCCCCATCGCCGGAAGAATCACCCATTGTGTCGGCGAATTTTCGAAAAATTTCATACGCGAGTTTCAAAAAAACCCGTGAGGATCGACATATTCATTGTTGTGTCGCATTGGCGTGGGCCGCCGAAGGATCAAGTTGTTGTCGGAAACTCTCCCAGAACCACCAGTTCTCCGATATCGGAATCGGCTGTGGTTATGTGCTGAGAATGGTATCCAGGCGGAGTTTCCCCTGATATACCTAAGGAACTCTGTGACAGAATTAGCTACACCCGCATAATTGACGCGAACCCCTGGATTATTTGGACTGGCTAAAACTCGGTTAGTGTCGTCGGAATCTTTTCTATGCAATCTTTGCCAAATTTTGGCGGCGCTCATTATTTTTTGCGCCCATTAAAATGTGGGATCGCTGTTTTGGAGCGTCGGCCAATATACTTTTTGCTCGGCTGGTGTTTATGGTTGGCCTCTGAGTACCTTTTTTTGGGCCCGTGGTCATACATATCCACGGTTGACGAAGGCGACGTTATTATTCCTCGCCTTCGAATGTTCTCGGAAATACTTTTGGATCACGGATTCTCGCTCTGGGCCCCTTATTCGGTAGCAGGGGCGGATGCCCTCGCATCGGGCTCCACCGTAGGGTTCGAAGTCCTTTTGTTCGGCCTTCTTCCAGATTGGCTGGCCTACGGACTGTACCATTGGGGCGTCCGTGCCTGTTCAGCGATTTTCCTGTTTTTGCTTCTCCGCGACCGCCTCAATGTTCACCCGTGGATTGCTATCATCGCGGCCTACATCCTCACCTTGTCGAACGGGTTGCATCCCGTATACCAAACGATGGCTGCGACAATTTGTGTTTGGTGGATAACGCCGTGGGTCATGGAGAAAGGACGGCTTGGGTTAGCTGCCGCCTTTGCCGTCGGTGTCGCATACGCAATTAATACCAACTATGCCTTCGGACTATTCTATTTTCCGATGCTGGGCGGCATTATTTTCGCACTCTGGCCAGGATATCGAAGCGTTGGTTTCATACTTGTCTTATTGGCGGGCTACGTTTCTTGGAGCGCCAGAACCATTTTCGCAGGCGCAATTAATTCTGCATCGTCCATGCGCATGGAAAATTTCAATATACCTCAATCCATCGCCTTCGATGATTTGCAGCTGTGGTGGCCGGTTATTCTGCTGTTAGCCATTTGTGGCGCCATCTCTCCCGGGATTAATCGCTGGCGAAATTGGCTTCTCGGAGCCGTAATTTTGTCCCTGACCTTGGCCGGACCGGCATTCATCGTGTTGGTGCAATTGGAGATTTTGCCCAAGGGCATTTATGCAAGATTTTTATCGGGCTCCGGCGGAATGTTGGCAGTTGCGATCGCGATTTGCGTCCAGACTTTGGTCCAAAAAGTGCCACCATCCAAGCTGCTTCGCGGCATGCCGGCAGCAATCGGAGTATGCCTCGCTGCCGGATTTATGATGAGTTTGGTAACAAAAAAAGATCACCTATGGGATTGGATGCATGGAAGTTCGTTCGAGGTGATGCAGCATCACCCCGACCTGGACGCTTTGCGCGACGCAACTTCGAACCATTCGCCATTTCGGGTCGTCAGCATCACGACATTCCGACGCGGTTACCGGCATGAAGGCGGAACAGTTTTCGCTAATGGATTTGAGACAGCTGATGGATACGTAAATTTGTACTCGGCACGCTATAAGCATTTTTGGGATGCTGTTGTCCGTAAGGTAAAAGGAGCAAAAGCATCCCAAACTGCCCTATTGACGGCCCCAGCCGGATTAACTTGGGAAATGTGTAAGAACGTTCCGATTTCTAATTGCGTTATCGATTTTGAAGAATTTTATGATTTGAACATGCTTTCGCTGGCCAACGCCCGCTTCATTATATCGCCTTTAGAAATCAAGACGGCGGGATTGGAGCTTCTGCCATCGCGTTGGCGCTCTGAAATGCTCAATTACGAGTCCCGGAAACAACGAGAGAAATGGTTGGCGGTCATGGAGGGTCGTTACGCCATGCACACAGCTCTATTTATTTACGAGAACAAGAAAGCGTTGCCCCGGTTTTATTTAGCATCCGGATTTCGTGCCTTCGATAATCGCGACGCTCTTCTCGACGCGATGGCCGATGCCGATGCTGAAAGCTTCTCAACGACTGTTTTCGCAACCAAGCAGATCGCCGAAGAGAATGGCTTGCTTGATCAACCTTTCGGTCATGCCGACCATGCTTCTGTGGACATTATCCGCTATGGAAATGACCAGATCGAATTGGTGACACAGGCCAGCGGCGCGTCAATATTGGTGATCACGAATAACTTTTCGCCATTTTGGAAGGCTTGTATTGGCGATCAACCAGCCAAGTTATTCCCAGCCTATCATACGTTTACGGGCCTTAAGGTAAAAAAAGGACGCCAACGAATTCGCCTTTATTATGATCCGCCGTACAAATTCGGAGTATCTCCACCTTGCCAATAGGTCACAATCATATTGCTTAATTTCACTTTTAACTTTGACCAAATTGTCGGTGCCATTCCGCAAGATAAATCAGACACCAGATTTTAAATCCATTATCCGACCGACCCGCCATATGATCGTCCACGACCTCGCCCAGTGCTCCCGGCCGGAAAAACGGCAACCCGGACATCACATCTGAATTGATGGTGTCTCCCGCGTATTCCTTGAGCGGCCCTCGAAACAATTCTCCCATGGGGGCAACCACGCCTTGCTTCTGGCGCTTGGCGGTTTGCGGGGGCAATTTGTCGGCAAATGCTTGGCGCAGAATATGTTTGGTTTCGCGCCCGCGTAGCTTGAAGTGGAAAGGAATGCGCATCGCAAATTCGACAAATTCCTGATGCAAAAACGGGGGCCGCGTTTCCAGTGAAAAATGCATGGCTAGATGGTCTGCGGCGACCAAGGCGTTATCGCCCAGGAATAACTTGAAATCACCGTAGAGAGCGCGGTCATCAAAACTTCCCTCAACTTCCGAAAATCGTTCCAGGTATTTGTATGAGCTGTCGACATCATGATCCAACGCGGCAATAAAATCGTCGGTAAATAGACGTTGCTTTTCGGCGTCGGTAAAAATTGTTCGCCACCAGTAGTGGGCTTTTTCCGCGCCATGCAGGCTGCCTTCCAAAAATTTTCGGAGCAAATAATCCCACGAATATTTTCCGTATCCCACAGGCAAACCTCGCGTGGCCTTCAACATCATGGTTCTGACGGCACGCGGCACGAGCTGGATTGAGCGATGGTACTGGTTTGCAAGATATGTCTTATACCCAGCAAATAGTTCATCAGGACCGCTGCCGACCATGGCGACTTTTCCATGGCTGCCGGCAACGCGCATGTACTGGTAAATGGCCAGAAGGCCAGGATTGGCGTTGAAGCTGTCGCAAGCAGATACAACGTCGCGGACTTGATTTTCAAAGTCATTCGTCGAAAATTTTGAAACATGGTTGCGGCTGTTGGTGTTTTTTGTGATATCGCCGACATCCGCACTTTCATCGTAACTGGAGCCGTCTTCGAACCCTAAAGTGTAGGTGTTAAGGGGCGGGCCCCCGGCACTTTCCATCTCCTTGAAAAGGATGCTGGAATCGATCCCGCTGCTCAACAAAACACCGACAGGGACATCCGATATTTGTGATTTCCTGATGGCCTCGCTGGCGGCCATTGGCAATTGCTGCATAAGGTCGTCTTGGGTCAGCGAATAATCCGGGTTCGGATGCAGCCGATAATATTGGTGGACATCCGCGCCTTGCCGGTCGAACCGCAGATAGTATCCACCTTCCAGAAGCCGGATATGTTGAACACCGGTTTCGGGCCCGGGTACAAAAAAATGGCTGAAAAAGTTGCTTATGCCTTCTGGATCATAGGCGACATCAAAGTCCGGCGCGGCAAGAATGCCTTTGATTTGAGATGCAAAGATAAGCCGATCATTGTGCAAGGCATAGTAAAGCGGTTTGATGCCAAAGTGATCTCGGACCAGGAAGAACCGTTCTTGCCGTTTGTCCCAAAGCGCAAATGCGAACATGCCCTGCAGCTTTGGCCATAGATCCTCGCCATATTCTTCGTATCCGTGGATCAAGACTTCCGTATCGCTGTTGGATGCAAATCTGTATTTCGGCTCCAGATCGCGGCGCAATTCCAAATGATTATAAATGGCCCCATTGAAAGTCACCCATACGGAGCCACCCGCGTTTGACATGGGTTGATGGCCGCGTGGGCTGAGATCAATAATCGATAGGCGATTGTGGCCAAGCGCCACCTGATTGTCGATATATTGCCCGCGGTCATCAGGCCCTCGGCGCGCTAATACTCGAGCCATTGAGTCTAATGCACTAGGCGGCGTGGATAGACCTGCCAAGCGCGTGTAGCCGAATATTCCGCACATAGTTTACCCACCCCGAATTGGGCGTGATCCGGTTATGTAATGGATGGTGCGCAGCACCCGCCACCATGTCCGCCATACCTCTGAGCGATAAGAATTTGGCGCACTGGCATCGCCGGTTCAGCGTTCACCCGCCGCTCCAGCAGGTAGCGTCATTTTCGAAAACAAATGGGTGAAATATTGATATAACCACCATTCAAAGTAAGCACGATCCAACCCATGGCGAAGGCGAAAACGCGCAATAGGCCCGTAGAGGAAATTAGCCACACGCGCAAATCGGTAAAGCAGTTGATTGCCGGTCTGAAGCTTTTTGATCTTATTGTCGACGAAATAGGAAGACACCAGCATCAAATTGCAAAATCGGCTGATTGCCGGATCATGCCAAGCATAACCGTTGTCGGCTTCGACCTCGATACCAGCCCAAGCTTCCAGCGTATCGGGCATTTGATAGCCCCATTCCTTCGCCGCCAAGTCATAAAGTTCCGTGCCCGGCAGGGGGCGGAACTTATTGGGCTGGAAAATGATGCAGTTGGGGTTGTCCTCAACCAACTGAAAAATCAGGTCGCGGGTCTTCTTGATATCGTCCAGCGTTTCCGTCGGTAGTCCCATAATGATATTGTAGGCCGCCGTGATTTTCGGATGTCGGGCTAATTTCCGGTTGGCTTCTATAATATCATCGACCGTACAATCCTTGCGGATCAGTTCCAGCATGGGATTGCTGCCGCTTTCCGCGCCGATGTGCATGATATCGGTGCCGGCTGAGACCAGTTTTTCAAGAAATTCGTCGGACATTCTCAGGATTTCATTGATCCGCGCGCCACGAAACCCAAGTCCGACATCCAGATTTCTGGACTTGATCTCGTCCATCAGTGCTTCAACGTTCTTGAGGCTTGGGAAACTGTCGTCGTCGATAAAATAGACGTAGTCGGCACCATACTCTTCAACGACGTATTGGACGTGGTCGGCAACTTTTTCAACTTCGATGGGAATCCATTTTTTGCCCTCAATCGGCTTATATTGCGCCGGCGAGCTGCAAAACGAACATTTGTAGGGGCAGCCAACGGCACTATACATGGAAAAGATGCGTTTCTGTTGGCCCAACTGGCCGTAGGCATCAAAATCCTCGATCAGGTCATACGGTATGTCGCGATGATCAATTATTTCGAATTTATTCTCGGTTGGAGGATTAATCTGGATCGTACTACCGTTGCGCCATACCAGTCCGCCAACGTTTGCTAGGTCAGTTTCAAGGCGCAAGGCATCGCATAGCTGATGGAACGGCTTCGCCGCGTAGCCGCTGATGACATAGTCGCAGCTCCATTCGTCGCGGAGGATCGTGTCCGGGTAAAATGTTGCGTGCGGTCCGCCCCAGACAACGGCGACATGGGGTGCGATGGCTTTCACATGTCGACCGATTTCAATGGCGTGGTGGATTGGCGTACCTGACATCACGCTAATGCCCACACAAAGCGTCTCGTCGGTAATCTGATCAGCGAGAGCGGTCGGCCAATCGGACCCGACAAGCCGGGTGTCCAGCAGGCTCACCTCGTAGTCATGTTTGACGATCTCACTTGAGGCGTACAACAGACCTAGGGGCATGTGCTGTACATAGGATCCAGAAAAGCCCAGCCGCGGATAGACCATTACGACGTGATTATTGTTCACTGCTATCCCTCACGTCGCCATGCTTGCCCGCTGGATGTGATGATTGACTGTATATCAAAATTGTAAACAACCCGATAAGTCTCTGACAGGTCATGATAAAATAACCCACCAATGGTCAATCTCATAAAGTTTTTGCTGGTTCTAACATGGTTGGATATTGGCCCGTATTCAAGCGAAATTCGTGAAAATGGCGGCATGGCTAAGTTTGCGGACCCTGTTTCCAGAGGATTGTGTTTCATCGCCGATCATCAGTAAGCCAATACTCACCAATTTTTCCGCCACCAATAAGACGGTTAACCATGTAAGCCGCTTCGATTGCGCCGCGTGCAGCTAGGTTATTTGTGAACCGCAAGGCAGGCGTTTCTGTGGCTCTAAAACGTTCAATCCGCCATTCAGATTTCTCACATAGTTGGCTCATGGTGCCGAGAGAGAAGTTCCAGAAGTGTTCGGGTAGTGAGTAGCACGCTTTAAACAACGGCCGGCCCAAGCTGGGGAGAAAGCGCAGTAAAGCAAGTGACACCCAGTTGAAAATATCTCGGGTGTTATTGACCCGCATGAAGACGACACCGTCCATCGAGATGTGTTTTCTCAACGATTCGATGACAGCGAAGGGAAGCTGAAAATGTTCAAAACTGTCCCAAAACGCAATGACCTGGAAGGGGGAAGAAAACTCTGGCAACTGATCGGCGGACTGAAAAAATACACGCTCGTGAACCTTGGGGGGCATGTCGTCGGCGCGCGTGGGGTCAATTTCGACGCCCCATACGTCATGACCACGCCGCAAGCATTCCGCCACGAAATGGCCACTTCCACACCCGACATCCAGAATGCGTACCGGGCCCGAAAATCGTTTTTCGATCTCCGAGAAGAACGCTGTGAAGGGCCCGTACCGGTCAAAAGCAACGTGGTCTCCGCGTATATACGCAGAATGAAAAACGGCAGTTGCCGGTTTCATCGATGCCTTGCCGGGAAGAATTTCCGTCCATTGCAATCCGCACGCGCGGCAGATGACGATCTCTCCTTCGTGAAAGACATGTCTCTCATGCCGCTCGTTGCCGACGCTGCATGCCGGACACTGGCTATGATGAATTGCCTTGAAAGTTATGCCGGCCGACGTCATGAAATTACCACCGATTGAACTCCGGACTTCATATCGTGATTTCTAGTCGGCATGACCGACGCATCTGTACGCCTCTCACGGCAGGTATTGTCCATATCTCAAGGGTAAACCCGCGCTTCGTACATTGGCGATAGTGTTGAATTGGTCGAATCCTACTGCTACCAGTATGTTGGCTTGTTCTCGGGGTTTTGCGCCTTTGGAAACATAAATGCAATTCGCGAATTTCTAGGAAATACTTAATGAAATTTTTTGTTACCGGTGGGGCCGGCTTTATCGGTTCGAAGGTTTGCCAAAAAATCGTCGCGGCCGGTCACGAAGTGATCGTCTACGATGCTTTCATTAAATATCTTCCGCCGACCTCCCTGGGGTCTTGCGACTATTTTGATGTGCGTTTCCGCGACATCATTGGCAAGGTCCAGTTCATCAGAGGCGACACCTCCCATAAAATTGACCTTTATCGCGCGATCAAGAAACATCAGCCGGACGTCTGTATTCACCTAGCCGCATTGCCGATCGCCGACTTGGCCTTCGATCACACGGACGAAGCCATACAAAGCATTTTGGTCGGTGCCGTGAATGTCCTCGAAGCGATCCGCGATACGGCATGCGAATGCCGTTTTCTCTACACGTCCTCGTCGATGGTGTATGGGGATTTTCTGAACACGCCGTGTGACGAGGAACATCCGAAAAACCCAAAGGAGATTTATGGCTCGCTGAAACTGGCGGGAGAAACAATGACCAAGGCGTTCGGCCTTCGTTATGGCATAGACTGGACGATTGTTCGGCCGTCTGCCGTATATGGGCCAACAGATCAAAACCGTCGGGTGACGGAGATATTTCTGACAAATGCCTTGCAGGGCAAGAAAGTCGTTCTACATGGCGGCGGCTCAAACGTTTTGGACTTCACCTACATTGACGATATTGCCGAAGGCATCGTATTGGCGGCCACCCATCCAAAGGCCAGCGGCGAGGCCTTCAATCTGACCCGGGGCGAGGGGCGCAGCCTTTTGGAGTTGGTTGAATGCCTTAAGTCTGAATCTTTGGAATTCCCGATCGAAATTCAAGAACAAGAGATGTATCGGCCAAAGCGCGGGGCTCTTGGCATTGACAAGGCGCGCGAATTAATTGGCTTCGACCCCAAAATTGGACTTGAGGAAGGCATGCGTCGGTATCTGGAATTTTACCGGATCCACATGCAATCCGGGCTCATTCAGTTTTAAACCGATGAAACCACAATCCGACGACGAAAAAATTCCCCTCTGCCGCGCGGTCATGGATGATGAGGAAATGAGAGCGGTTGCCGATGTCATGCGAAGCGGATGGTTGACGCACGGGCCGAAGACCACGGAATTCGAGCAAATGTTTGCGCGTGAAGTTGGCGTTGATCATGCCATCGCGATGAATTCATGCACCTCGGCGTTATTCTTGGCGTTACTCGCCAATGATATCCGCGGCGAAGTGATTATCCCGTCGTTCACGTTCGTCGCGACCGCCAACGCCGTTGTGACGGCCGGCGCGACACCCGTATTCGCCGATGTCGATCGCAGCAGTTGTAATATCACGGCGGCCCATATTGAGCCTTTGATTTCGCCCAGCACAGAGGCGGTCATCGTTGTTCACTACGCAGGTCAATGTTGCGAAATGGACGCTATCGAGGACCTGTGCAACCGGTATAGTTTATTGTTGATCGAGGATTCCGCCGAGACAATCGGCGGGCGGTTTCGAGATAAACCTGCTGGGTCCTGGGGTGTCGGGTGCTGGAGTTTCTTCCCGACCAAAAATATCACGACGGGCGAAGGCGGGATGCTGACGACGAATGATCCCGAATTGGCGTCGAAGGTCCGATGTTACGTTGGTCACGGCATTGACAAAACAACCCAACAGCGGACGACAGCCGAGACGCCCTGGGCGCGTTCCGCCACCTTCGCCGGTTATAATTTCCGATTGAGCAACATATTGGCGGCAATCGGCGTCGAGCAGTTGAAGAAACTTTCCGACTTCAATGCGCGGCGCCGAGAACTGAGCCATCAATTGATAAAAGAACTGGGTGAACTTCCAGATAAATTTGAGCCGCTGATCGAAGGCGAGGGTCAGTTTCACGTATTTCAGATGTTTACGATCAAGGTGTTAAATGGGCGTCGCGACGATATGGTTCGCCATCTTCGCGAAAAGGGTATCGAAGCCTCTGTGCACTTTACGCCGCCGGTTCACATGCACCCCTTTTATCGGCAACGCTGGGATGTCAAATTATCGGCGACCGAGCAACTGGCTGATGAGATCATGACCTTGCCGATGTTTCCGACTCTGCGGCCAGATGAAGTGTCCCGTATTGCGACGGAGGTCCGCCAGTGGCTAATGAGCCCCTAACCGTAGTCGTCTTTATTCCGGCTTTAAACGAGGTTGACCGTATTGCCGAATGTATCGATACGGTCAGGAAGCAATTTCATGACAGTGTCTCGCGTGGATTTGTGGTCAAAATCCTGCTGGTCGATGACGGTTGCGATGATGGTACGGTTGAGCGCGCAGTTGAGACCGGCGTCGACCATGTGGCGCACCATCCGAAGAATCTCGGCCTCGGTGCGGCGACAAGAACCGGCATGCGAACGGCTTACGAAATGGGCGCTGATATCGCCGTCAAGTTGGATGCTGATTTGCAGCATGACCCGGCGGATATTGAAGCTTGCATACGGCCGATCATGGATGACATGGCGGATATTGTCTGGGGGTCACGGTTTCGCGGCAATATTAACTACCGAATGCCAACCCATCGCTACATTGGGAACCGCGTCTTCACGTGGTTGATGAATTTTCTGACCGATTATGAAATTTCCGACGCGCAAACCGGTTTGATGGTTTTCAGCCGCAGCTATCTCTCGAAGTTTCAGATCCTCGCCAATTACAATCCACCGCAGCAACTGTTGATCGACGCCAGTAACAAAAATATGCGTTATATGGAAGTGCCTGTGCAGTTTCATCCGCGCAAAACGGGCCAATCATTTGTGACATTCCGCTATCCGGTGCGAGTTTCCTTGGCCATTTTGTGGGTCCTTATTTATGCAAATCCATTGCGTATATTTGTGCCTCTTGGGCTTGCCCTGTTTTCGGTCTCCCTTGCTGTCGCCGGCTGGAATATTTTTGAGTACGCCACGGGCCGGGTTGATGTACTGTTTCATAATTACGGCTCGATCATCATGTTTTCGCTCGCCGGCCTTCAGACAATCTTCTTTGGAATTATCGCTGATATGATCCTGCGGCGGACACATACGGACCGATGAAAATCGTATTGGCGGGCGGCGAATTGGCGTCTCAAAAACCAATGGTCAATCGATAGGCCTCAACCATGCGGATTGTTTATTGTGGAAAGGGTGAGCGGGCGCAGGTGTGCCTGCAATCGTTGCGCCAGACTGGGTTCAACATTGTGACGGTCATTTTGCCGCCAGGTGAAAAAGCCCATGATGCATGGCAAGACCTTCCTGTATGCCAGCCAGAAAACATTAATGCGCCGGAATCGGTGAACATAATTCGCGCTCTTCGGCCGGATTTGATCATTCTTGCCGGATATACGCAGATCATCCGTTCGGAACTTCTGTCTATCCCACCACTGGGCATCATTAATTTGCATGGTGGTAAGTTGCCTGAATACCGTGGTGGGTCGCCAATAAACTGGCAGATCATCAACGGCGAACGCGAGGGGGGCTGCGCGGTACATTTTGTCGATGAAGCGATCGACACCGGTGATATCATATGCCAGGAACTCTATTCGATTGGCGGTGATGACACCGCTGAAACAGCAACCTCGAAAACCTTAGAGATATTTCCACGTCTCTTGCTCGACGCGGTGAAGCAAATTGTACGGGGCGACGTGACGCGGATCAGGCAAGATCCATCGTCGGCGGCCTATTATAAAAAGCGGCACCCGGAAGACGGGCAGATTTTTTGGACTCAGCAATTGGCGCTGGAGGTTCACAATTTGATTCGCGCATTGAACGGACCAAACCTACCCGGCGCTTATTGTTTTCTGGACGGCCAAAAAGTCGTCTTGTCAAAAAGTGTGTTGATCTCCGACATTATCAAAGGCCTGCCCGGGGAAATTATTTCCCAGCAAAAGCAAGGCATGGCCATTGCCGCGAAAGACAAAGCGCTTCTGATCACATCGGTTCGCACCGACCAAGATGCACCGGATGTGGCCGCATCGTTTTACTTTGCGACGGGCATGATGTTGTCATAAACGGATATGACGGGCGTTCGAAGGAGAGCCATTTCGCAGATTAAGGCTGATACCGATCGACTAAGTTCTTGTTCCAGTATTTTCGGCATATCGTGTTGCTGCCATTCCTTGTTCTTCCGCCCTTTGACGTCCCGGTAAATCCAGCGCGTCGGCACTGCCTATCAGGTGCATACGACAAAAGCGGGCTTTCGGTGCGGCAAAATGCTCAACGCTGCCGCTATTGGTTTCCTCAAAGTCGAAGCAAGGCGCCGCCGGCAAGCAGTGTTGCCCCAGTGGCCAGACCGTAACAAACGGCCGCAACTATAAGGTCGGCGCGGATACCAAAATCATGGGCGGTGATGCGCAACCGATGGGCGGCGTGCCAGGCCGGCAGGAAAACGGTTAGAAACGCGAAACCTTTGCCGAAAGGGTTCTGAAGCAACGCGAGCATCCGGTCGTAGGCCAGGGCCTCGGCCGGCAGCAGACCGATGCTTATCGCCAGCCCGGAAACGACAATCATCGCCGGCGTGACGAAGGCCGCGAAGGTGCCGCCGGCGGCGAACAATGACCAGACGATGGGCTTGTGGGAACGCGCCATGGCTAACCTCCGGCCAGATAAAACAGCAACCCCGAAACCACCGCCCAGGCGGCGTAATGGGCGCCGATGATGACGCTGTCGGGGAGAACGATATCGCCGATTTGCACGGGCATGGCTTTCGGCGTGACGTTGAACCAGGTGGTCGCGTGGTAAAGCGCGAAGGCCAGGGCGAAGCCGTGAAAGATCAGGCTGGCGGGCGTCTGTAAAGCGGCAACAAAGGCGCCCCAGGCGGCGCCGCTCTCGGCAAGGCGGATCAGGCCGATGACGACAACGGCGGTATAGGCGCCGATGAAAACGCAACTCACCTCGCGCCCCATGTAGCGGATATAACGCGGCTGCGCGAGCCACCAAGACGCGGCTGACACGGTGCGTGTGTAGGGCCTGCGGCTCATCCTTTCCTCCCCGGTGTCAACGGCTCAATGAAGTAATCAAGCGTGCTGGCGATCTTTGTCTGCTGGATGGCGGCGGCCGGGTCGACGCCGTGCGGGCAGACGTCCGAGCATGCCCCGACAAAGCTGCATTCCCAGATGCCGTCGTTGCTGGCGACCACGTCGGCGCGGGCCGCGCGCCCGACGTCGCGGGAATCCAGATTGTAGCGGTGCGCCAGGGCCAGCGCGGCGGGGCCGACGAATGTCTCGTCGTGGGCATACTGGGGGCAGGCCGAGTAACAGAGCGTGCAGTTGATGCACAGGGTGTATTGCTTGAATTTCTTCAGTTGCGCCGGTAGCTGCAGGTGTTCGCCATCGTCAACGGGCTTATCGCGGCGCGCCACCAGGTAGGGTTTGACGCTGGAAAGCTTGTCCATGAAGTCATCCATGACGACGACCAAGTCGCGCTCGATGGGGAAGTTGGCCAGCGGTTCGATGCGGATTTTGTCCGGCAGATCACGCACGAACGCCTTGCACGACAGCATGGGTTCACCGTTGATCATCATCCCGCAACTGCCGCAGACCGCCATGTGGCATGACCAGCGATAACTCAGCGACCGATCCATCTCGTCCTTGACGTAGTTGATGGCATCAAGCACCACCCAGTCCTCCTGGCAGGGCACCCGATAGGTCTGGAAGCTGGGAACCTCATCGGTTTCCGGGTCATAGCGGAGGATCTCCAACTGGACATGGCGCTCGGTCATTTCTGATCGCCTCCGTAGACGCGCGCGCCGGGCGCCGACCGGGTGATGACAACGTCGCGGTAATCGATACGGGGGTCGCTGTCGGGCTCATAGTGGGCCAGGGAATGTTTCAGGTAGGCCGCGTCGTCACGCGCCACATAATCGAGCCGCTGGTGCGAGCCGCGGGATTCCTTGCGGGCCAGCGCTGAAACGATCACCGCCCCGGCGACGTCGATCATCGCCCCCAGTTCGAGGGCCTGAACCAGGTCGGTGTTATAGACGTTGCTTTTGTCCTCCAACGCGATGTCAGCATAGCGCCGGCGCAAATCGTTCATCACGGCACAGCTTTCGCTAAGTGAGTCTTCGGTGCGGTAGATGCCGGCGCCGGCTTCCATGGTGGCGTTCATTTCCCGGCGCAGACCAACGATGCTTTCGCCACCGCCGGCGGTCTGGAACAACCGGCCGACTTGATCGCCGGCCGCCGCTTGTTCACGCAGTGCCGTCGCATCGGCGTGGCCGCTTTCCGCCATCGCCAATGCCGCGGCGCCCAGCCCGGCGCGCTTACCGAACACCAAAAGCTCGGTCAGGGAATTGGAGCCAAGCCGGTTGGCGCCGTTGATGGAGACGCAGGCGCATTCGCCGGCCGCGAACAGGCCCTTCAGGCTGGTCTTGGCGTCGATATCCGTGTCAATGCCGCCCATGGTGTAGTGGACCACCGGGCGCACCGGTATGGGCGCGTCGACCGGATCGACACCAATGTAACTGGTCGCCAGATCGCGGACCATGGGCAGGCGTTCGTCGATGCGCTTCTCACCCAGGTGACGAAGGTCAAGATGCACCACGTCGCCGTGCGGCGTGTCGATGGTCCGGCCTTTCTTCTGCTCGTGCCAGAAGGCCTGGCTGAGGCGGTCGCGGGGTCCCAGTTCCATGGCTTTCTTGCGCGGCCACGGATCGGGCGGGCCGAGGTCATAATCCTGCAGGTAGCGATAGCCGTCCTTGTTGACCAAAATGCCGCCCTCGCCGCGCGATCCTTCGGTGATCAGGATGCCGGTGCCGGGCAGGCCGGTCGGGTGATACTGGACGAACTCCATATCCTTCAAGGCGACACCGGCCCGGTAGGCCATGGCCATACCGTCGCCGGTCTTGATGGCGCCGTTGGTGGTGAACGGGAAAATGCGGCCGGCCCCGCCCGTCGCGATGATCACCGCCTTGGCCCTGAACACGTGCATTTGCCCGGTCCGCATTTCAAGTGCGGTGACGCCGCGGCATTGCCCGTCAACGACCAGAAGGTCGGTCGAATAGAACTCATCGTAGCGCTCAATGGCCGGATACTTGAGCGACGTCTGGAACAGGGTGTGCAGCATGTGAAAGCCGGTCTTGTCGGCGGCATACCAGGTCCGTTCGACCTTCATGCCGCCGAACGGCCGGACCGCCACGTGACCGTCCGGTTCACGGCTCCACGGACACCCCCAATGTTCCATTTGGGTTAGTTCCCGAGGCGCTTCCTTGACGAACAGATCAACCGCATCCTGGTCGCACAACCAATCGCCACCGCTCACCGTATCATTGAAATGATTGTCCAGGCTGTCGTTGTCCTTGGCGACCCCCGCAGCCCCGCCCTCGGCGGCGACCGTGTGGCTGCGCATGGGATAAACCTTCGACAACAGCGCGATGCTGAGATCTGCATTCGTCTCGGCAATGGCGATGGCAGCCCTGAGCCCGGCACCACCGGCGCCGACAATGACGACATCCGTGGTGATCATTTTCAGCATCGGCGCTCCGCCACGACTTTTTGGAAAAGCCCGCCGAAGTGGGTTTCCTGACGCCATTCGAAATCATCCGGGTTTGATGCGAAATCGGCGATCCTGTGATCCCAGAGGCCTTTCGCAAACGGCTCCAAGGTGTCGAAGACAAGACTGGTGATCGGTTTAAGAGGGTGCGCCCAATGCGGCTTGTGGTAATCAACAAAGACCACCTTGCCGCCGGGTTCAACACTGGCCAGCAGGCCATCGACGACCTGATGTTTGTAGTCCTCGGGCAGTTCATGCAGCAGAAAATAGCAGCACACGGCATCATAGGGCGCGCCGCCGGGATGGCGTGCGTCGGCACGCCGGGCCGAGGCTTGCGGCAGGCCGCGGAATTTGCGGCGGCAACTGGCGACCTGAATGGACGCGATATCGGTGACTTCAAGACGGCCCTGCGGCCCCAGGTGCCGGGCCAGATTTGGCGAGAAGCTTCCATATACCGCGGCCGGTTGCAGGACCCGCTGGCCCGGCTGCAATTCGGCAAAGGCCATCTGTTGCAAATGCCGGTGCTGTCCCCAAAGGATGACCGAAACGACGGCTTCGTGGTCCAGGCGCCTGACGTTGCGGGGATTGAGGTAGGCCCAGTAATAGGTCTCGTAAAGGTAGGCCGGAATGTCTGCCGGTTTGGTCCGCCGCCGCTTGTCCGGCGCGCCGGTTTTGCTGGTGGATGATTGTAGTGGTGCGGCGTAGAACCGCGGTGATGTTTGTTCCGCAGTGCCTAGATAGTTCAAATTCGCATCCATCATCAAAAACCCTTCTTGTCCGTTGGCAATGTCCATTGCCGGGTCACCTAAGGTCACTTAGGCCTTGCTTATCGACACCACGGTATCCATCCAGCGTTGCTGACCGGTAATCGGATCGGCCGAGTTTGGGATGATCCAATTCGGGTGGACGCCATTGTTCGACCACCACACGTGTTCGGGCTTGCGCGTCGTCGCGTCGCCGAACGGCGCCTTCTTGGCCGACGCGTACCGGCCATATTGCCAATGCCCACAATGCATGGAGATGGCGATCACCCCGGGCGCCACGCCTTGCGTCACCAGCACCTCGGTTTCAATCTCGCCGATGGCCGATTTCACCTTGATCCGCTCGCCGTCGCGGATGCCGCGATCGTTGGCGGTGATCGGGTTTATCCAGGCTGGATTGTCATGATAGATCTCGGTCAGCCACTTGCAGTTCTGGGTGCGCGAATGGCTTTGCACATTGACCTTGTAGGTCGTCAGGATGAGTTCGTCCGGTTTCATGGCCTCGTGTTCCGGCGCCGCCGTGTAGCCGGGCAGTGCCGACAGGCCCTTGGCCGCCATGATTTCCGAATAAATCTCAAAGAAACCCGATTTGTTGAGAGCGTCGGGCTTGAAGCCGGCCCGAACCTGGCCCCAGAAAGTCTGGCCGACATATCCCTTGTAGGCCTTGGGCGTATCGCGGTAACCGCGGGCCAAGGCGTCGTCCTGGCTTTTCGCGCCGCTCAGTTGCCAGTTCCAGTAGACGCCGGTCGCTTGGTCAAGAATGACGCCTTCTTTCTGCAATGCCGCCGCCACCACCGGCTTTTCGTAGGCGTAATACTGGGGCGCCGCTTTGGTGTCGTGCCAGACACCTTTTTTCTTCATGCCGCGGAAACCACGGGCCTTGCGCTTGACCTCCGGCGTTAACCGGCAGGACTTCTTGACGAAATCCTCCATGTTCTTGAAGCCAAGCGGGAAGCCCATCCGTTTGGCCAGATCGCAGCACACATCGGCAAAATTCCGCGATTCGCCCAGCGGCTTCACCAGGGGTTGGCGGATATAGTATTCGGGCACCTGATTGGGGGAAACATTGTCCTCCCAATCCCAGCGCTCCAGATAGGTGGCGTCGGGAAGGATCAGATCGGCCAGGGCCGCCGATTCGTCGTAGAACGGCGATACGCAGACCGTGAACGGCAATAGGGTTTCGTCCTTCAGGACATCGATGTTGGCCTGACAGTCGGCGTTCGAATAGACCGGCTGATAGCAGTACCACATGTAAACGTCCGGCCGCCCGGCGCTGCCGTCGCGGATCATATTGAAGACCTGATTGCTGACTTGGTGGGTTGGCAGCAAGGCCTGACCATCGGCGCCGTTCAGGATATTTAGTTTCTTCGCCTTCGGTTTTTTCTTGGGACCTTTCGGATATTTCCATTTTGCCGCCACCGCCCGGCAACGGCCGCCGGGATTGTCGATGTTGCCGGTGATCGCCGCCAGCATCTGAATGGCGCGTTCCGTTTCAACCCCATGGAAATTCGCGACGGCACCACGATAGCTGATGACGCAGGCCGGTTTGGTGGTTGCGAACTGGCGTGCGATGGCGCGGATTTTTTCGGCCCCGACACCGCTGATCTTCTCGGCCCATTCGGGCGTGTAGGACTTAAGATGCGCCTGCAGGGCTGATACTTTTTCCTGCGCCGAGGCTTCGCCATTGGCGGTGACTTTACAGTATTCAAGGAAGGCTTCGCCGGCGCCCGTATAGAGGCCTTCATCGATGATTACCTGACACATGGCGAGCACCACGGCGCCGTCGGTTCCAGGCTTCACCGGTACCCATTCGGTGGATTTGGCCGCCGTGTTCGAAAGCCGCACATCGAAGGTCACCATCTTGACCCCGCGATCAACCATGGCCGGCGCCAGCCGCGCCGCCAGCGGCACGTGGTTGGTGTGGGCTTCCAGGCAGTTGGAGCCAAAATTCAGGATGAACCGGGTGTTGTCGAAATCCCAATTGTCGTAATGCTTGCCCCAGGTCAGCTCCTGCGCCGTCCACTTGGCGGCCTCGCAAATTGACGTGTGGTTGGCGATAGTGCCGGTGCCGTAGGTGGCCAGGAACACGCTTTTGATGAGTTTGGAGGAACTGCCCTTCATGCGGCCGTAATGGAACATGAATTTTTCCGGGTGTCCGTCGTCGCGCAACTTCTTCAGCCGCCCGGCGAGTTCGGTTAAGGCCTCGTCCCAACTGATCTGTTTCCATTTCCCCTCGCCGCGTTTGCCGACCCGGCGCAGTGGATGGAGGATGCGATCGGGGTCGTAGACCTGGTCGATACCGGCTTGCGCCTTGGCGCATACCTTGCCGTTGGTGCGGATCGATTTCGGGTTGCCTTCGATCTTCACCAGCCGGTCGTCTTCCAGATAGCCGATGATCGGGCACCGCGACGTGCACTGCCAACACGTGCTGGGAACGGCCTTCAACTTGGTGCCGCTCAGATGGAAATATGCCTCGCCGCCGGATTTCAATTTCTCCGGCGCCTTGGCCTGCGCCTCGCCGGTCCCCAACAACGGCATGGTGAGCGCCGTTGCGGTGCCCAGCTTCAAAAATTCCCTGCGATCGACCATGGTTCTCTCCTTGCGGCTCAGAGCGTTACCGGCGATGTGACCTGACCGGCCACAACGACGACGTAGCGCAGCGCAAAGCCGCCGAACAGGACGGCCGTCGCCACCGCGATTTCAATGCGCCGGGGCACCGAAAACTGACGGTGATAAACCAGTTTCGGCACGACATAGATCAACTCGGCCAGGGCCGGCAGCGCCAGGCCGACAAGCACCACGCCGAGCCAGAACATGGTGGCCAAATCACCGCCGGGAAGTAACACGGCGGCCGCATGTTTGACGTCACCGACGGTCAAATGGGCGAACATGATGAACAGGAAGATGATCATCAGTTCCATGCCGATCAAAAGCAGATCGGAGGCAGTAAGGACGTATTCACCTTCAATGAAACGCCGTCCGATGCGGCCCGTGTCGCGGCGGCTTTCGATCCGGCGTTCGGGTTCGGAGTCCAGTCGATTCTGGTGAAACAGCGTCCGCGACAAGGTGATCATCGCCACCCCGGTCGACAATGCCGATATCATGAACAGGAACGCCAGGACCGGAGAGTTCCACAGCGGCCTGGCCGGCATGGCGCCCAACATGACGCCCGTATAGACGGCGACGCCCAGACCCAGCGGCACGCAAATCCAGGCCAGGGCCTCGCGCGGTGCCTTCAGCCGTTCATCCAGGTGTTTTAACTTTGGAAAAAACGTTGGCACGAAAGCCAGGGCGTAAAGCACGCTGATGGTCATGAACAGACCCAGCAGCCAGGACCCGATGTTCATGGGCGACAGGTTGATCAGCTTGAACAGGTTGAGCGCCCGGAAAGGCTGTCCCAATTCGAAGACAATCAATGTCGTGCCGAGAATCACCGGTAGCGGCCCGACCAGCGCGCCGGCGCGGGCGATGGCAAAGGAATTGCCGCCGAATATACCGCCGCCGCCGCGCAGCAGAACCGACGAACTTACGGTCACCGCGCCGGCGCCGACGCCGGCCAGGAACAGATAGAGTATGACCGGCAGGCCCCAATTGAGCTCGTGCATCATCATCTCCTCTTCTTTTCCTGGCGGTGCGTTGTGACGCGCACGTCGTAGCCGCCCTGGTCGTTGGCTTTTTCGTCGGAATGGTCGGCGCCGATGTAATAGACATTCGGCTCGGTACCCATGCCCGGCCGCAACACGGTGACGGGATTTTTCGCCATGACCCGCGCAACTTCGCTGTCCGGGTCGTTGATATCGCCGAAGATCCGGGCGCCGCCGACGCAGCTGACGACACAGGACGGTTCCAGACCGTTGGAGACCCGGTGGATGCAGAAGTCGCACTTGTCGGCGAAGCCGGTGACCGGATTGAGAAAGCGCGCATCGTAGGGGCAGGCCTGAACACAGTACTTGCAGCCGATGCAATTGCCCGTGTTGACGACAACGATGCCGTCCTGTGGGCGCTTGTAGGTGGCGCCGGTGGGACACACATAGACGCACGGCGGATTACTGCAATGATTACAAAGCCGGGGCAGGAAGTGCCGCGCGACGTTCGGATAGGTACCCTTTTCCGTATATTCGACCCACGACCGGGTCTTGCCCAGGGGCACGTCGAATTCCGCTTTGCAGGCGACGCTGCATGAATGACAGCCGATGCAGCGCCGGGTGTCGATGACCATGCCGTAATGTTTGGCCCGCTGTGGTTCCGCCACGGCCTGCTTGGCGGCGGATACAACGGACGGTGCCGCGGCTGCCGCGGCGGTGGCCAGGGCCGCGCCACCGGCGATTTTCTTCATGAACGCCCGCCGGCCTTCCACGGATTTCTGCTGATCAATCATTTCCGGCTCCTCGTGCGGACGGTGCGCCACGTGCTGATCGTTGCGGTAGGTCATTTCGCCACCTCGCCCGGTTTTTGGAACGCCGTCTTGCGGACATCGATCTGGCGGTGGACAAGATTGTTGTGGCATTCGATGCAGGTCTTTTGTTCCTTCAGGGCCAGCTTGTGGGCGTTGACGCCGCGATCGCGGGTGAACTTGATCTGGTCCTCGATATGGCAGGTTCGGCAGACCGCGCCGTCGGTTTCAAACATCCGGTCGCGGACCCGGTAGGCCATGGCGGCGCGCGGCGGAATCCATTTACCGGCGCTCTCGGCGTCGTAATCGCGGAAATGCCCAAACAAATCGGTGAAGCTGAGGCCGTGGAGATAGGCATACGTAGTATTCCACCAGCCTTCGGGGAGATGACATTGAACGCAGGTTGCCTGGGATTGTTTGTCGCCGGCGACTTGTTGATGCGGCCGCGTTGCGGCGCGCTTTGCGTGCGGTGTGTATTCCCATTCCAAATGGCAATAGGTGCAGACGCCGTCTTGCGCGAGAACGTTCCGGGTCACCGGTTCGTAGGCAAAAATCCAGACGATGAGCAAGGCCGCGGCAATCGCTAAGATGACATTTACGACCCGCCGGTAGTCCATAAGTCTGAAAAAGATTTCCACAGGCTATCCCCTTTGCTGCGCAGGCCGTTGTCTTACCTGGGGGGCGGTACGCGCCCGGTCCAATTGTGGGCCGGGCGCGTACCTGATATTCGTCCAGGCTCAGTTGAGCTTGGTCGCTTCGATGTCGGCCTTGGCACCGAACCCGATAGTGTACGGGAACGAGACATGGTGGCCGCGCGTGGTGATGTTGTCGTCGTGGGTGGCAAATCCGAAGCTGTAGACGCCGCCCGCCTTGAGGGCCTTGTCGTCAGGATTTGTCAGACCCAATTTGCGCGCCCAGACAACCGTCCACATGCCGTCTTTCCAGACGCCCTTCGAGCGGTTGTTGTCGGCGGCCGAGCCTTTCGAGTCTTTGCGGCTGACGACATATTTCGGGATCAGGTCGCCTTCTTTCCAATCGGCTTTTGGATCGAACGGAACCGCGTTTGTCTCACGGATCAGCGTGGTTTCCATCTTCCGGATATCTTCGATGCGAAGCGCCTTTTTGCCGACTTTCTTTTCGTCGAACATATACTTCGGCGTATGGGTCTTTTTGTTTGAGTTCGAGCCGAAGGGGTTCTTGCCGGCATCGCTGTTGCGATATTCAAGAACATAGAAATCGTCCGACATGCCGACCGGGTTGGAGCGGTGACCGCGCCATTGCATCAGATCAAGGAAACCACCGGCGGCCTTGATCTTGGCAATTTCTTCCGGCGTCTTGCCCTTGTCCCAAGACGCGTTTTCGTCGGTGCGCGTCGACGGCAGATATTTGCGCACGTCTTTTTTCTTCAGATGCTTGAACAACGCATTGGCCTTGACCTCCGCCTTGGTTGGCAGGTCGGGGCTGTCGCGTTCGCCGTCATGGCAGGTCACCCAGCAGCCTTGGCCCTTAAAATCGGCCACCTTGCCGTCATCGATCATCATCGACATGCGGTCTTCATAGATGCCCGGTTGGTCCCCGTCTTGGACAACGGCATCAAGTTTCGGATAGCCAAAGGCTTTCCATTTCTTGCCGTCGAAGCGGTAGTAGGGATGGGCCGTGCCGGCATAGTTGTTCAGGGTTTTCCACTGGAAGCGGAAGTAGGCGTCCTGGCTGTCGTAGGCGACCTGGAACTTAAGGTCGATCAGGCCGTTTTTGCCTTCAATCGGCATCGGCTCAAGGTCGTGTCCGCCGATCAGTTTTTTACCGATTTCCGCTTCTTCGTTCAGATGACAGGCAACACAAGCCTGGCCTTCCTTGGTCTGCCTGTCGGCGCGTTTGTGTTCGGGGCTGCGCAGCCATTGATAGGTCGACTGTCCGGGCCAAAACAGCTTGATCGATTTAACCGGAACCTTGGACCAATCGACGCTGGCGGGGTCGGCCGCAAAGGCGGGCCCCGTCATCAGGGCGGTAACGCCCAATATCGCTAATGCTTTTTTCATTGCTACACTCCTTTCGAAGAAGCATCGGTCACGGGATTTGCGACCCAGCTCGGATTTTAAAAAAGTTCTCATTCGCCGTCCTTGATTGCAGTCATGTTTGGTGGCGAACTCCTGATAAGCACCGCAATTCGTGTGCCAGGGCGGGGGCCGCTGATGGGGCCCGGGAAAAGTCCGGTTTCAGGGCGATGTGCAGGGATTTTTGACGGCGAAACCCGCCGATTGTGTCTCAGGTTTGAGACACCTGTCGGAAATTCAGGACACTTCCCAGCGTTTCAAGCGGACATACAGGTTTTGCCGCGAGATGCCACTCATGCGGGCCGCCTCGGAGACATTGCCGCCGGCTTTTTCCAGAAGACGGGACAGATAATCGCGCTCAAAGGATGTCCGTTCGCGTTGGTAGGAAAGGACTGCATCGTCGGCATCGGCAGCCGTGGCAAGCTCGGCGTCATCGGTGACGTCACCCAGATCAGCGGCGCGGACCGGGCCGCCGGGATGAAGCGCCACCGAGCGTTCGATGGCATGCTTGAGTTGGCGGACATTGCCGGGCCAAGGAAATCTTTCCAGGGCAGCCAGCGCATCGGGGGTCATCGGGCCGACGTCTTTTTTGAACTTGGTGCCGAAAAATTCCAGGAAGTGAATGGCCAGCGGGATGATATCGTCCTGGCGGTCGCGCAGGGGCGGGATGTCCAGATTAACGACGTTGATCCGATAATACAGATCTTCCCGAAAACGGCCGTCGCGGACCTCATCAAGAAGCCGCTTGTTGGTGGCACAAACCAGGCGGAAATCACTGTCACGGACCTTGGTGCTGCCCAGTCTGACGAAACTATGTTCTTGCAGCACGCGCAGCAGGCTGCTCTGCAGTTTCGTGCTCATGTCGGCGATCTCATCAAGAAACAATGTGCCGCCGTCCGCTTCCTCAAGATAACCCGGGGTCGCCTTAACGGCCCCGGTGAACGCCCCCTTTTCATAGCCGAACAGCGTGCTTTCAAGCAGTTGTTCGGAGAGCGCGCCGCAGTTCACCTCCATGAACGGGCCGCCGGCGCGGGGGCTTCGGGCATGGATACTTTTCGCCGCCAATTCCTTGCCGGTGCCGCTTTCGCCTTCGATAAGAACCGTGACATCAAGAGGAGCAACCTGCTTGATCTGGGTTTGCAGGGCTTCGGCCTCCGCCGAATGGCCGATAATCACGGGGGCCAGATTGTCGTCTTGCAGGGTTTCGCGGAGGGCGTCGATTTCCCGATACGCACGGTCCAATTCCAGGCCCTTCTCGATGATCGCCTCAAGCTCTTCAAGCTCTTCGAAGGGCTTCGTCAGATAATCGAACAAGCCTTCACGGACGGCCCGGACGGCGTCGCGCACATCGGCGTAACCAGTGATTAAGATCGCGATCTGTTGCGGCCTTTGGGCACGGAATTCACGCAAAAGGTCCAGGCCGTTGCCATCCGGCAGACGTTGGTCCATGAGGATCAGGTTGAAATCGGCTGTCTGGAAATGGCGCCGTGCTTCGGCGGCGTCGCAGGCGAAATCGGTTTCACAAGGTTTCGTGCCGAGCAGGCCTGCGAAAAGCGAGCGCGTGTACTCATCATCATCGACTACAAGAATTCTTTGGGTCATGGCTACCCCCGGAGCAATCATCCAGCACCTGTCTGGTCAGGTAACCACAATGCAAAATCCGCACCACCGCCGGGCGCATTGCCGGCGGTGATCTGGCCTTCGTGCAAAATCGCCACGTGTTGGACAACAGGAAGGCCAAGGCCGGTGCCTTCGGCACGGGTCGTGAAGAAGGGCGTGAAAATTTTCTCAATAATATCGTCGTTCAACCCGGGGCCGTGATCGCGAACTGCCAACCGCCAGCCGTGATCATGCCCGCCGGGACCGGTATCGGGCGCCAGGGTGACGGTGATCGCCGTGTCAGCGGGACTGGCCTGACCGGCGTTTGAGAGCAGATTGAACACGGCATGGCCGATCAGTACGGGATCGACGTCCACGTGAATGGGCCCGTCCGGCAATATCGTCTCAATCTGATGATGCGCGCCATCGCTTTGTCGATAAAGCGAGACGGTTTCCTCTATCAGCAGGTTGATGTTTGTTGGTTTGCGCTCGAAGCTGGAGATCTTATTGAACTCCAGCATCCGTTTGACGAAGCTATGGCAATCCTTTCCGGCCTTGGTGATTTGACCCAGCAGTTCGGTCATGCGTTCGGGGTTGGTGACGTCGCGCATGGCCAATTGCGCCATGTTGACGACGCCGACCAGGGGATTGTTCAGCTGATGGGCAATTTCGCCAATCATCAGTCCGACGGCTGAAAGTTTCTCCACCTGCAGGACTTTCTGGTGTTCTTCGTTGACCCGGCTGAGCTGCATTTCAACCTCGCGCTGGCGACGGTAGTCCTGTTCGACGCGGTCCAGAATTAAATAAAATACAGCGAAGACACCGCTGCCGACGACAACACTGGCGATGGCGGCCCAGGCAATGACCCCCCAAAATGCGGCCTGCACACCGGACATGTCGCGGACGGCGACAAACTCACCGACTTCCTGGCCGGCTACGTCGCGAAGCGGCAAAAACGCCACATGCAACGGCTTGCCGTTCTCGTTCAATTGGACGACGGCATCATTTCGATGTGCCGGCCGGCCCAAGATGGATGCCAATGAGCCGGGAAGGACCTCCATCGACCGGCCGACGACGACACTCGACGGAAACTGTTTCCAGTCATCCGCATGGCCGAGCATCTCCATACCTTCTTTCCACGCCTGGGGGTTCAGGAACTTCTTGTAGACCAACACAAGGAGATCGATGTTCAGGATCCGATGAATTTCCTTGCTGATATGTTCTATTTCCTCACCAAGCTCCACATAACCGACGATCCGGCCCTTGATGACCCAGGGCGTTACCACGCGCAGCGTCAGCGTGCCCAGAGGGCCAAGTTCGATGCCGCGCGCGGTTTCTCCGGAATAGACCGCCCGCAACATGGTAATGCGATCGATGACGTCACCGTGGCGATCCGGTTGGTGGACGCGGAGAAAATTCACTTTGTCGACGCCGCTGAAGTAAAAATGCGTGATCCGATGGTCACGGCGCAGGGTCTCGAACAACGGTTTGGCGCGCCGCAGCAAGTCGTCCCTGTCGCGTTTCACAAAGGCCTCTTGTAGATCGCCGTTATCAACGATTGACGCCATGGTTGCCTGCAGCAGGCTGGAATCGTTTTCCAGGCGCTGCAGGAACAGGCGTTCCACCGCCTTGATGCTCTCACTCAATTGATTTTCATGATCGCGTTGTTCGGAAAAATAGGCCGTGGTCAAAAATCCGCCGACGACAAAGATAAGCAGAAGCGAAAAGGGGACAAGAATCCGCGCCTTTATCCGATCTCTTTCCCGCCATGGGTGGAGATTGAGGGCTGCCACGTCCTTGCCTCCCTTTGTAGTATAAATCTCGACATCATCTACCGGCCGATGAAGGGCGGCGTCCAAAAATCATTGCGATCTTGCGCGATTGGCGAGGTCGTCGCTTAGTTCATGTCCGCAGCGGCGGCTTTAACTACGGCCACGTAGTCCATGTCCGTATAGAGAATGTGGCCGGTCAGCCAGCCCTTGAGAAATTCCAGGAAGGTGGTGGTGTTGAACGATTTCGGGTCATCGTCATAGGATTCCTTCAGGGAGAACACCCGGGCCGACAAGCGGCGGTGGGATTCCGCGTGTTCGCTCAGGTCTTCGTAGCCGGCCCGGTCCATGAAGTTCTCTTCGCGAACGAAATGTACGTTCACATAGTTGACCAGTCCGTCCAGGGTTTCGCTGATTGCGGCCTCGCCGGCGTTGCCTTCGATGCGGTCATGCAGGTCATTGACGAAGGTAAAGAGAATCTTGTGGTCGTTGTCGATGTCCTCAATGCCCGTGGCATAATCTTCGTTCCATTCCATAAAAGGCATGCCGGACTCCTGTTCCCGTGCGCGATCCAATGATTATCAAAGCCACGTTAGCAGCCGCACCGCGCCGCCCAATTGATGAAGATCAATTCGGCGGACCAAGCCGCGATGTTAGGCTGTCACCAGGCATGAATGAGAGGGCGGCGTATGGCCGAGGACGGAGCCGGGGGAAACGCGTTTGGCGGCATTTCCTTCGCCCGGCGGATCAATACCATCGACACCCAGGACCCCTGGCTGTGGCTGGCCGCGGGCTGGCGCGATATGATCACCCGGCCTGGGTTCAGTGTCGGCTATGGCGCCTTGTTTGTGGCGCTGGGATACGCCGTCACCATCGGCCTCTACCAACTGAATTTAACCTACATGATTTGGCCCATGGCGGCCGGATTCATTCTTATCGGGCCCCTGCTATGCACAGGATTTTATGAGATCAGCCGCCGCCTGGAGACCGGCGAGGCGCTGACCTGGCGGGCCATCGTGTTCGCTTGGCGCGGTCATGCGCCGGCCGTATTGGGCGCCGGGCTGGCGCTGGTGTTTTTCATGATCATCTGGATCCGCGTCGCCGCGCTGATCTACGCCATCAATTTCCCCTACACGGGTTTGTCCATCGAAGAAATGACCGTAAAGACCTTCTTCACCGCCGACGGCCTGACCTTTCTGGCGGTCGGCACGGCGCTGGGTGCGGGGTTGGCCTTCACGGCGTTTCTGCTGAGCGCCGTTTCCCTTCAGGCAATGATCGGCCACGGCACGGACTTCGTCCCGGCGATGGTCATCAGTGTGCTGTCGGTCATGCGGAATTTCTGGCCGATGATGATCTGGGCGGCGATCATCGCCATCGCCACCGGCGTCGGCATGGCCGCGGCGCTGGCCGGCTTGGCGCTGACCTTGCCGTTGATCGGGCATGCCAGTTGGCATGCTTTTCGCGCCCTGGTGCGGCCGCCGGAATAGCGCTTATCCGTCTTCGCGTAGTTCGTCGCGGTAGTGCTTATATTTATTGATGTAGCTCTGACAGGCGGAATTCATCATTGCCAGTTCCTTGTCGCCGGCTTCACGTATGACCTTGCCCGGCGCCCCCATAACCACGGAGTTCGGTGGGATTTCCTTGCCCTCGGGGATCAGCGCGCCGGCGCCGATCAGGCAATTGGCGCCGATTTTCGCGCCGTTGAGAACAACCGCGCCGATGCCCACCAATGTACCGGCGCCGATGAAGCACCCATGCAGCATGACCATGTGACCGACGGTGACGTGGTGTTCGAGGGTCAGCGGGAAGCCCGGATCCGTGTGAAAGACGCAACCGTCTTGAACGTTTGATCCCTCACCCAAGACGATGGGTTCGTTGTCGCCGCGCAGCACGGCGTTGAACCACACGCTGGTATCTTTCTCCATCACCACCTTGCCGATCAGCGTCGCGTTGGGGGCGATCCAGCAATCATGGCCGGCGGTTTGAACATTGCCGTCACCAATCGTGTAAAGCATGGGCGTTCCTTTCCTAGGCTGTGCGGGCGCATCTTAGCAACGCAAACGGGTCGGATCACGCGGCTCTTTCCCTGGAATCCGCATGGGCTTATGATTGCCCGCATGCTGTGGAAACCGCTCACGGCCCTGGTGTTCGCCGCCGTCATCGCTGCCCCGCATGCGGTGCCGGGTCAGGAACTGGCACGGGACGGCAAAACCGAGCTCGGCACGTTTTCCGTCAAACACGAAAACGACCTGTTCGCCGGCACCGACCGCCATTACACAAGTGGCCTGCGTCTGTCGTGGTTGTCACCCGAAGGCGATGACGTTTGGGCGCCGCTGGGGATTGTCCAAGAATTTTTACAATCCATCGCCCAGGACTATGACCGCGACCGGACCCGGTTTGGTTGGGCCGGCGGCCAGGACATTTACACCCCTAAAGACCGCTTCCGCACCGATCTAATCACCGACGATCGGCCCTATGCGGGCTGGCTGTACGGTGCCTTGTCCCTACACACGATTACCGAAGATGACGATGATCCGGCCAAGAAAGTCTCCGAATCCGTTGAACTGGCGCTTGGCGTCGTCGGCCCCGAAGCTCTGGGTGAGGAGGCCCAGGATTCCATCCACAAGCTTCGCCTCATCGAGGTTTTCCACGGCTGGGACAACGAACTGAAGACCGAGCCGGGCATTATGCTGTCCTATGAGCGCAAGTGGCGCCATCGTGACCCGGTGCCGCATCTGGACAATCTGGAAGCTGACTTCATCCCGCGCATCGGCGCGACGCTGGGCAACGTGCGCTCCCAGTTGGGCCTTGGGGCAGCCGTCCGGTTCGGCTACAACCTGCCGCGCGATTTCGGCCCGCCGGGCCTGATTCACGGCTCGCAGCCGCTGAGTTCGCTGGATTCGCGGCCGCTTGGATCCTTTAGCATCTACGCCTTCCTGACCGCCGATGGCCGCTTTGTCGGGCATAATATTTTTCTGGACGGCAATACGTTTCGCGACAGCCACAGCGTCGACAAAAAGCGCTGGGTGGCCGATCTGACAGCGGGCGTTGCCATTGTCTACGACCGTTTTACCATCGCTTACACCAATGCCTACCGAACCAAGGAATTTGACGGCCAGAACAGGGCCAGCCGTTTCGGCTCGGTCAGCGCGTCCTTCGAGGCGTTTTTTTAACGAACCCACAGGAGGTCCCTCAGATGAATGACGAAACCGCCACCCCCGCCATCACCTGCAAGCCGGGCGGGCCCTATATCGTCAATGGCCTCAGCGACCTGAAGGATGCCCGGGGTAATTCGGTGCAATGCAAACCGACAATCGCGCTATGTCGCTGCGGGGGCTCGGCGAAGAAGCCGTTTTGTGACGGTACTCATGCGCGGAACGGCTTCACCGACGCCAAGCAGGCGGACCGCACGGCGGATCATCGCGAAACTTATGTGGGCAAGAACATCACCATCCACGACAACCGCGCCATCTGCGCCCACGCCGGCATCTGCACGGACAATCTGGCGTCGGTCTGGCGGATGCACGACGAGCCCTGGATCGACCCGGACGGCGCCGCCGCCGCGGCGATCATTGCGGTCATCGCACGCTGTCCATCAGGCGCGCTAAGCTATGCCACCGCTGATGCCGATGTGCCGGCCGAGGACACGGCGCCGGCAGTCCGCGCCTTGCCCGACGGGCCCTACGAAGTGACCGGCCCGATTGCCCTTAACGACCAGGGCTGGGGCGATGGCGCCAAGCGTGACCACTACACGCTCTGCCGTTGTGGTGCTTCGAAGAACAAGCCGTTTTGCGACGGCAGCCATTGGCAGGCCGGATTCAAAGACGGCGGCCCTCTAGACTGAAGGCCGCCGCACTTTGAGGTTTCGGCTGATCGTCGCCGGAACCGGATAACTAGTAGACGTCGTTTTGCGTGTTATGGACGTTGAACTTACCGGTCGGCGTGATCAGGCGTTTGTCGATGATCACTTTCTTCAGCTTCAAGGTCTTGTCATCGACGACAACCAACGCCGAGGTTTCGTTCTTGGCGTTCCAGACAGAGAACCAGATTTCGCTGCCCGCCTTGTTGAACTCACCCTGCACGACCCGGCGTGCGCCGCTCTTCAGGCCCGACCATTTGGCGATCGGCAGAACCGTGTATTCCTTATCCAGGTCGCGGGTGTCAAACACCGCCACGGATTGTGAAATTTCCGGTTCCGGATTGAGCGGCGTATCCACATACAGGTGATGCGACTTCGGATGGGTCTTGATAAACAGCGACCCGCCGCCCTGGCCTTCCAATTCAGCCACCAGTTTCCAGGCGTATTTGGGATGCTTATCCGGGTCCGTGCCGATCAACGCCACGGTTTCGTCACCCAGATGACTGGTTGCCCAGACCGGCCCGAACTTCGGATGCACGAAGTTGGCGCCGCGTCCCGGGTGCGGCGTCGGACCGGTTTCGATCAGCGCCGTCAGCTTGCCCTCCTTGGTATCAACCACGGCGACCTTGTTCGATGCGTTGGCGGCGACCATGAAGTAGCGACCCGTCGAATCGAAGCCGCCGTCGTGCAGGAACCGCGCCGCCTCAATCTCAGTGATCGCCAGGTTCTTCAGATCCGTGTAGTTGACCAGCAGAACCTTGCCCGTCTCCTTGACGTTAACGACGAACTCGGGCCGGTAGTGCGAGGCGACGATGGCGGCGACCCGGGGCTCGGGGTGATATTCCTGGGTGCCGACGGTCATGCCGCGGGTCGCGACAATCTTCAGCGGCTCCAGGGTGGCACCGTCCATGATCACGAACTGCGGCGGCCAATAGGTGCCGGATACCGCGTACCTGTCTTCCCAACCCTTGAATTTCGAGGTTTCCACCGAACGGGCTTCGACACCTGTATCGATCTCGGCGACGGTCGTCGGCGGGTCCATCCACAAATCGATGAGGTTGATCTTGGCATCGCGACCGGTGGTGAACAGATAGCGCCCGGATGCGGAAAGCCTGGAGATGTGAACCGCGTATCCGGTCTTGATGATCTTTTTGATTTCATAAGTACCGCCGTCGATCAGCGCCACCTCACCGCTGTCGCGCAAGGTCACTGAAAACAGGTTGCCCAAGTCCCAGTCGTTCATCTGGCGGGTCGGGCGTTTGGCGACCGGCACGTGAACCTTCCAGCTGGCCATCATGTCTTTGAGCCCGAACTCCGGTGGTGTCGGCACGTCCTGCATGACGAAGCGCGCCATCAGGTCAATTTGAGCCTCTGATAATTCCCCCGACGTGCCCCAATTCGGCATACCGGCGGGTGAGCCGTAGGTGATAAAATTTATCAGATGCTCGTAACCGGCCTTCCGGGTGACGTCCGGGGTCAACGCCTTGCCCGTGGCACCCTTGCGCAAGACACCGTGGCAACCGGCGCAGCGCTGGAAATAGATCTCTTTGGCGGTGTCAAACTCGCGCGCCGACATGATCGGCACGCCGGGTTTTGCGCCGGGCTGCTCGAGCGGCATTTTCTCGGCCGGACCGAACGGCACCTGGCCCTTGGTGTGGTCTTCCGAATGCTTGCCCTGCGCCAGGGCATGGCTGCCGAATAATAGCAAAGCGGCAATGGCGATGACGGTTCCATGCAAATGTTTCATCAAGTCCTCCAAAATCGCAATCTCACCCGACAAACGGCATCGCTCGTCGGCGTGGCGGGATGGGGGGATTGTTGATGATGACGTGGCTGTGGACATTGACCAATGTTAGGAGGGTGAGGTCGTCATCTGCGTCGGGTCAAGTTTCGTCCGCGTAGCTGGCGTCCCAGGGAACGCCGGCTTGTTCATAAATATCGGGCCCGAACAAGGCCGGGTCGGCAACCTCACCGGTCAGGGCCTGCCAGGCGGTGGGGCCGACCATGGTGACGGCGATCAAGGCGGCGTGATCGATATCCCATTCATTGGCGTCGAACGGATCGGGATAAACGATTCCCGCATCCCAGGCGTCGCCTTGTTGCATCTCATAGCGCATGCGGCCCGACAACATGTGGGTTTCCGAAAAGCGCTCGGCGAAGTCGGGCGCCCCATAGACCTGCCGTCCGGCATTTTGATCGATGTCCTGGCAGCGACGCTGAAATGCGTCGGCTTTCATGGGAACGAAGCTGATGGAAATGCAATCGCTCTCGTCGACGGCCGGCGCCGGGAGGGCCGCGGCTTCCGGCGGCGCTGTCCAGGGCGTGACGAAATCGTGCGCCTCGCCGTCAGCGTTCAGCCACGAATCGAGCCAGTTCTGGCACGTCAGGGAGAGATAGTTCTGGGGCGTTCGGGCCAGGGTGCCGTCGGCCGGCTTGCCGGTCAGGGCGTCATGCCTGCCGATGGATACCATGACGGCGAACGGATAGGCGCTCGGCGCCGCGAACTCCATGGTCACTGATTCGCTTGGCGTCAGGCAAATGACGCATTGGTTCGATCTCAGCAACCAATCGAAATCCAGGTCCTCGAAATGATCGTTCAGCGGTCTGGGCAGATGGAAGGCGTCGGAGCGCACGGATTCATACGGCGGCCGCCCGGCCGGCAACCGCAGGGCGCGCTGGAAGCGCACCCCGGCAACGGCTTCGGGATGGCATGCCTCAGCCCGGACGGTCAGATATTCCGGTTCCAGTTCGAGCATGTGTTAGTCCTCCGCCGGGATTTTTTGAACGACCACTTGAATTTGCGCCAAGGCCGGGCCGATGGTCTGGTCGACGGTCATGCCCAGTTCGAAGAAAAACCGGTTCATCTCCAGAACCAGCGGCAGCGACAACAGGCGCCGTTCATTCAGGTGGTGGTACAGTGCGATCACCTGATGGCGCATGATGACCGACCACATGCCTTCCGGTTCCTTGCGGACCATGGCGTGATTGTATTCGTGATCGTGGACGTCGGACGAAATCACCGTCCCGCCCGGCAGCGCCTTGGCCAGTTCCAACATATCATATGACACCGGCGACCAGGTGGTGGGGCGGTTCAGACGGAAGGTCGCCTTGTGGTCTTCGTTAAAGCGGCTTGGCCATTCGCCTTGTTCGTACAGATCCTCTTCGGGGACCACGACAATCAAATGGCCGCCCGGTTTGACCAGCTTCCACCAGCGATTGATGGCGTCCTGGGGGTCCATCATATGTTCCAGGCAATGCGCGCTGTGCACACAATCATAGGCGTCCTGTTCGCGCAGCTCATCAATGAAATTGGCGTCGCCGTCGGCCAGATCGAAACCTTCGGCATCGGGCACCACCAATTCGTCGCCACAGCCGATATCGATGACCCGGCCGGCGCAATAGGTCTTTAGGAACGCCTCGCCGCGGATGGCGTTGGTCTTGCTGGTCTCACCCATTCTAAATCCTCAATAAGGCTCTATTCCGCTGCCGCCGTATCCGCCGCGCCGCTCGCCATCCGGACCGGCCATTCCGGCGCATCGCCGCCGAGCACCGGCGTCGGGCGGATCCAGGCGGGCGGGGTTTGCGAAAGGTTCAAGATCGGCCCCAGGTGGCGCAAGGGGCCGAACGCAGGTTGTGAGGCAACGCGCAGCGCGTCCAATTCCGCGCCTGTCAGGTCCATGTCGGCGCGCCCGTAGTCAACCTGCCCCTGGCGGTAGATGAACATGCCCGATTGGCAGAGCGAGACGCGCACATGATAGCTGCCGCCTTCGACCGCCCGTTTCGCCAGAGCCAACAAAACCCCGTAGGCGGCCAGATACCCGGTGGTGTAATCGCAGGCCGCCGCCGGCAGCAGGGCCGGGCCGCCGGGGCGTTCCGGAATGCGGCCGTCGTGACAGATACCGGTGACCGTCTGTGCCACCTGTTCCCAACCGGCGCGGTGGGCAAACGGCCCGTCGGCACCGAAGCAGCTGATCGACGCACAGATAATGCCCGGCCGCGCCGCCGCCAGGTCTTCCGGTCCAAAACCCAGCTTTTCCATGACGCCGGGACGGTAGCCCTGCGAAAACACATCGGCGCCCTGAACCAACGCTCGCAGCGCATCGGCGCCGCCGGCGGTCGATAGATCAAGATAACAGCTGCGTTTACCGTGGTTGGTGTCGATGACGTGCTCGGGTATCTGCGGCACACCTTCGGCGGTCACCATCAACACCTCGGCGCCGTGTTCGGCCAGGGTGCGTGCCGCGATGGGGCCGGCCAGGATACGGGTTAGGTCCAGGGCGCGGATGCCGCTCAGCGGCCGGTCGCCGGTCGGCAGCGGTTCGGGATCGCTGTCGCCGATCTTGATGATCTCGACAATCGGTTTGGCGGCCAAGGCCTGGCCGTGCGGGTGGGCCAGCCATTCGGCATTGGTCCTGACCATGGCGCCGCAGGCCCGGGCTTCGTCAATGGCGGCTTCCAGGTCCAGGGCGTCCCATGTGGCCACGGCGGCGGCCACGGAAGCCGGTGTCGGCTGACAACCCAGCACCCCCAGGACCCGGGCCTTCAGGTTCTCAAGGCCGAAATGCGGTAGAAACCAGCGCCCGTCCTTGGTCGGCCACGGTTGCGTGATCTTCCGCATCTCCATGTGTCCGGGACTGACGATGGACTGCCAGGCGCCATCGCCGCCGCCGGGACGTTGGGCATAGGAAGTGCTGCGCAGCGCGGCTGCCGCGTGGCGGACGTCGATGGACGCCTTTTGCGTCCGTCCGGTCTTCAGTTTCCAGATATCCGAGACGGCAATCCCGATCCCGGCGACAACGGCCGCGCATGTCTCGCCGATTTTAAAGCGCGTCGAAAACACCGGATCAGCGCCGGTGATTTCGACGTCGACCGGCTTCGGCATCGGGCCGCCGCGGATGGCCATGACTTCTTCGAATGCAGACGTCGGGGACAGGGTCAAAGTGTAATTCCTCAAAATTTTCGGTTGCAGGCTTGCGGTATTGAATAAAACCACAATTGGCCCGCCGCATCAGGTAAATTTTCAAACCGGCGCGGCCCGCTGCATCGACTGCTCTGTCCGGTCGATTTCAACCGGTTTTTCTCACCTTCGGTTGCAAACTTTATAAGCATATGAAATAATTCAATAAAATAGACCCGACGCGGCAGTGGGGACACAAGATATTGGCCACTGAAATTCCGACGAACGATTTTCCGAAGTCGCCGCTGTTGCTTGATCGCTTGGAGAAAATGGCGAACCCGCCGACCGAGTTTACCTCGTTGATGGTGGTCTCGTTGAGCATGCTACCGGTCGCCAACGCCTCGGAAAAATTCTGGATCGACTTCAACGTCGGCGTCGCCGAGTTCGCGGGCCGATACCACGGCGTGGTTTACGAGTTGGCGGCGACGGAGCGCGGCGTCCTGGTCAAGATGACCGATTACAATCAGGTCGGCATCAATACGGATATCAAGGTCACGTTGCTGCGCCTGATTCAGGAACACTTCCCCGACAACTTCGGCGTCATCGATCAAAGCCGGCTGGTCCGCATGATCGACCTGCGCTTCAAGATGGCGGTGGCGCAGAAAATGCTGGGTAAGCTGATCGTCGCTGACGAAGAATTCAAGACGCCGGAATTCCACAAGATGCGGCGCCTTCAGGAAGACGACATCGACATGGTTGTGCAGGTGTCCGAGGAACTGGGCGCTGAACAGTTCGCCAAGGTCTTCATCCGCAATCAGAGCATCGCCATCATTCAGCCGGGACAGCCGCCGCACCCGATCATGCACGAATATTTCATCGGCATGGATGCCCTGAAGACCCACGTGTTCAAACAGGTTGAGTTGCGCGGTAGCGGCAACCTGTTCAACCAATTGACGATTACCCTGGATCAGTTGGTGCTGGGCTGTTTTGGCGGGATGAATGCCGCCGCATCAAAATGTTCCATCAATCTGAATGTCGAGAGTGTCTATACGCGGCGGTTTCAAAATTTTGTCGATACCGTGGATGACAAAGGGTTCTCGAACATCGTCTTCGAATTCCGCCAAGCCAACATCTTGCAGCACTTCGATGAGTTCATGGTGGCCAGCCAGCTTATCCAGTCGAAGGGCGGCACGGTCGCCGTCGATGCGATTTTCCCCGATACGGTGGGGATCATGAACCTGGGCCGTTTGAACGCCAACATGGCGAAGATTTTCTGGCGTCCGGGCGCCGAGGACATATTGCCGGACTTCAAGGAAGAGATCACCAACATACAGAAATCCGGCACCATCCTGGTAATGGCGCGCCTTGACGACGAGGTTGGGTTGCAGACTGGGCACGATCTGGGCATCACCATGTTCCAGGGGTTTTATCTGGATGATCTGTTGAGCGAAAAACCGGCCGCCGGATAGCGGTGTGGCCGTCGGGCCTTCGCCAATTCCATGCCATCAAATGGTTCGCCGACAAGGCGCCTGTGGTGATAGGCTGCCGGCCGTTCATGGAACAGGGGATGACGGCGCGGGTATTGCCCGTGTGCGCTAGTGAAGACGTGGAAACTTCCGCCAAACCAGATGCGCCGCTGCTTGCCGACAGCCAATTCCGGGCCGTCTGGCTGTCGGGAATCGTCATCGGCATCGTCCGCTGGTTGGAATTTCTGGCCGTCGGTATTTTCGCTTACGACGTCACCGGATCAGCGTTCCTGGTCGCCCTGTTGGCGTTGCTGCGATTTTTGCCGCTGGCGCTGTTCGGCATTTTCATGGGGGCGCTGGCCGATATCAGCGACAACGCCAAATTGCTGCGCGTCGGGTTTGCTCTGGCCGGCGTCGTCTCCGTGGTGATGACCGGGCTGTTCGTCTTTGAGATCGCGACCTATTGGCATGTTGCCCTGGCGGTGTTTGCATCAGGGACTCTGTGGGCCACGGACCTGCCGGTGCGCCGCAAGCTGATCGGCGAGATTGCCGGCTTGGACCGTCTGGCCGAGGCCATGGCCATCGACACGGCAACCAGCAACGGCACCCGCATGGTGGGACCGTTGATCGGCGGCCTGGCCTACCAATGGGTCGGCGGGACCGGCATATTCGCGCTCGGCGTGGTCTTTTATGCGCTCGCATGGGTGATCATGGGCGTCGTGAAGCGGCCGCTGCCGTCGGCCGCCGCCGGGGGGCATGGGTCGTGGTTCATGCGGCCGATCACCAGTGCCTGGCATGCTTTCAAATACGCCATCGGCGACCGCGAGGTGATGTCGATCCTGGGTGTGACCATTGTCTTTAACATCTGGGGCTTTCCCATGCTGTCCATGGTCCCGGTTATCGGCAAGGAAGAACTGGGCCTCTCGGCTTCGACCATTGGCGTCGTAGGCGCTCTTGAAGGCACGTGTTCGTTTATCGGCGCCGTGCTGATCGCCAAGTTCATCAAGCCGGCGTACTTCCGCCGGCTCTACTATTATGGCACCTGCATGCTGATTTGCCTGGTCTTCATCATGGGAATTCTACCAGGTTTTTGGATTTTAGCTTTCGGCCTCATGGGCGCCGGGTTTGCCGGCGCCGGGTTTGCGACCATGCAGTCAACGTTGATCTATCTGGTCGCACCTCTGGAGATGCGGGGTCGCCTGCTCGGCTTGATTACCATTTGCATCGGCAGCGGGCTCATCGGCTTTGCCAACATCGGCTATCTGGCCGACACGTTCGGTGCGTCCAACGCGCTGTGGATCAACGCCCTGGAAGGCGTCATCCCCATGATCTGGATCGGCGTCCGCTGGCAACAGCTGCACGGACCGCCGAAATCCTAGGGCCCGCTCAGTCGAAAGAGAAGCCCATGGTTCGGGCGTGATAATACAGCCCGCCGTCCTGGACGATAAGGAACTTCGCCAATTTACCGCCGTCGTTGTGGTGCGAATGGAACGATTCCGGCGGTGTCACCGTGGTGACCCAGGGCGCCCAGTTCTTGCGCACCCCGTCGACCACGGAAAAACAATCATCACCCTCAACGACCAAGGCGACGGCAACGGAATTGTGTCGGTGACCGCGCTGTGAACCGCCGGGCGGCAGGGTGTTCATGGCCAGGGTCATGGTCGGCGTAATGTTGCGCCGGTCCAATTGCTTCTCCGATGAGAACACCACAGCGATGCCGGCCGCCGTGCCGACGTCGACATCGTAGATTTTGTCAATCTGCCGATCGATTTCGGCGGCCGTGAAATGCACCATATCGACGGCGCTGTCCGCGGTCTCGACGGCGCGAGTATTCTCAAAAGCCACGTGCGGCTCATTTGTGACGCACCACAGGACGGCGTCGGCATCGGCGGCGCTTAGCGTCGCCGCGGCGCCGCCGGGCAGGACGAACAAATCGCCGGTCGACCAGGTAATGCTTTGCCCGTCAGCTTCGGTTGTCCCCGACCCCTGGATCACAAACCAGATCGACCCGGCGGCGTTGAAATCCGCAGCCAGCGTGTCGCCGGCATTGATGCGGGCATAGCGGGTCAGGATCAGCGGCGTCGTTGCCGGCGTCGTACTGCCCAGATCAGTTGAGATGTCGCAGGCGATGAAGCCGGTTTCGGTGCCATCGGCAAGCGCCGCGACGGGCTCATCGCTGAACACCAGATCGGGCACCGGGTCGAGGATGATGTTGAAGGCGTTGCCGGAATTGAAATAGCGGCCGCGCGCTTCCGCCGGGCTTTTTGGATCGGTGGGCGCTTGCACGCTCATCTCGGCAAGGGTCACGGGTTTGATTTCGTTCGGCATGAGATCATCCTCCAACCGGCCGTCTGGGGCCAACAAATCGCGGCCCATACTATAGGCCGGGAAGGGCGCCGGAGATAGGGGCTAGGGCCCCGGCCGCCGGCGCCGGTGTTTCAAACCGATAATCGACGTTGACCCACACGCCGCGGCGCGGTTTCGTAATCACCGTTCCAGCACGCCCAGGAAAACGGCGAATCAGGGAGACAACAGATGGCGACATTCAAGACCGATGACGGGGTTGAGCTGTTCTACGAGGCGACCGGCGACGGGTTCCCGGTGGTCTTTGTTCACGAATACGCCGGCGATTATCGCAGTTGGGAGCCGCAGATCCGCCACTTCTCGCGGCGCTATCGCTGCATCAATTTCAACGCGCGCGGTTTTCCGCCCTCAGCGGTGCCCGAAGACCCAACCCAGTACAGCCAGGACCGGGCCCGCGACGATATTCTGGCGGTCATGGATCATCTGGAAATTGACGTGGCACACGTCGTCGGCCTGTCCATGGGCGGCTTCGCGGTCCTGCATTTCGGTTTGCATTATCCGGACCGGGCCGCATCGCTGGTCGTCGCCGGCTGTGGCTATGGCGCCAGTCCGGAGACCCGTGACCAGTTTCAGGCCGAGGCTGCGGAGGCCGCCGACCAGATCGAGCGCCAGACCATGGACGTGTTCGGCGCCGCCTATGCGCTGGGCCCGACCCGCGTCCAGTATCAGAACAAAGACCCCCGGGGCTGGGCCGAGTTCGAAAGCCAATTGCGCGAACATTCCACATTGGGATCCGCCAACACCATGCGCGGCGTGCAGCGTCTGCGGCCGTCCCTGTTTGACCTGGAAGACCAAATCAGGGCCCTGACGGTGCCGACCCTGATCATGAGCGGCGATGAGGATGAGCCATGCCTGGAACCGGGGTTGTTCTTGAAGCGCGCCATCCAAAGCGCTGCCCTGGTTCTGCTGCCCAACACCGGGCATGCCTGCAACCTGGAAGAGCCGGCCCTGTTCAACGGGGCCTGCGAAAGCTTCTTCGGCCAGGTCGAATCCGGCCGCTGGGGCCTGCGCGATCCGCGGTCGCTTTCCACGGCGATTTTGTCGACCAAGGATTGAGTGCCGCGTCGCACGGAATTGATCGTTGTTAATGCACCTGGTGACGGGGGCGTTTTAATCGAACCTTGGCGCCACGGCAGACAATCTGCTTTGGCCTTCCAGGGTCATGAAAAATGTCATCAGTACGAAACGACGCGCTCATTTCAGCTGTCCATGTGGCGTCCACCGGTTCCGCCGCACAACATAAAGAGCACCGCAATGGCAGCCGCCTGCCATCACTGGTCTGGGCCTTGACGTCTCAAAGTTGGATTAAAGTCCCTATCAATGTTTACGTCTTTGTGCATCGCGACGGCCTCGTGCTCTTCGATACCGGGCTGGACGCGGCAATCGGCACGAACCCCGGTTATGTATCGAACCCCATTGTCCGGTTCTTTTTGCACCGGCTTTTTCGGCTCAGGATCGGCCCCGGCGAAACGCTCGGCGCCGGGTTGAAGGCATTGGGTTACGCCGCACGTGATATTCGCAAGGCCATTATCTCTCACTTACATTTCGATCATGTCGGTGGTATCGGGGAAATTCCAAACGCCGAACTGTTGGTTAGCGCCGATGAATGGCGGACATTGTCGGCGCCCCATCCAGAGCGGAAATTCGTCTTCTGCGAACACATCGAATTGCCTGGCGCCCGGTGGCGCCAGATTGAGTTTTCACCGACGGATGACCCGTTGTTTGCACCCTTCGGCGGCCGTCATGACGTGATGGGGGACGGATCAATGGTCTTGTTGCCGACGCCGGGACACACGCCCGGGTCCGTGTCCATGTTGGTGCGGGCCAACAACTGGCCGCCGCTTCTGTTTGTCGGTGACCTGACCTATGAAGAGGCGCTTTTGATGAACGATCAACCGCCGGGCACGGGTGATCCGGCGCAACTGCGAAGCTCCTTCGCAAAGGTGCGTGGTTTGAAAGCGCGGTTGCCCGAAATGATGATCCTGCCCACTCATGACAATAGCGCTGCGGACACCTTGGCGACACTCACCCTGCCGTAGATCGTTTGGATAATTATCAAACCGGCGTGGCAATCAAGGTTGCAAACTGCCAGCCTTCGCAGTGACAATGGCCGCATTCAATAGGCTCAATGATTTTGACGGGAGACGAGCATGACTGATTTGGCCGGGGTGATCCCGCCTGCCACAACCCCCTTCGATCCTGCCGGCGATATCGACTTCGACGCCGCCGCCAAGCAAATCGACTGGCTGATCAGCGAAGGTGCGCGCGGCATTGCCGTCGGCGGCTCGACCGGCGAGGGCCACACCCTGGACGCCGAGGAAACCCGCGACTTGGTCGCCGGCGCGATCGCCGCCGCCGCCGGCCGCGTGCCGATCATCGCTGGGATCATCTGTGACAGCACCCGCGAAGCCATCCGCCGCGGCAAGCTGGTCGCTGATCTGGGCCCGGCGGCTTTGCAGGTGACGCCGGTGCATTATCTGTTCCGGCCCTCCGACGATGACATGGTCGAACACTTCCGCACCATGGCCGGTGAGACCGGCCAGAAGATCATCATCTATAACGTCGTGCCCTGGACGTATCTGTCGCCGGCGTTGCTGCTGCGCATCATGGCCGAGATCCCCGACGTCATCGGCGTCAAGCAATCGGCCGGTGATTTGAAGCTGTTCGCCGATCTGATGATGGACGCTCAGCCGGGCAATTTGATTTTCAGCGCCGTCGATGCGCTCATGTATCCGTCCTATGCGTTGGGTGCGCACGGGTCTATCGCGGCGATCCTGTCAGCCGCGCCGGGCGCCTCGGTGAAGCTTTGGGATCTGGTCCAGGCCGGCGATCACACCGCGGCGCTTGATCTACATAGGAAGCTGTTGCGGACCTGGAACGCCATGCTGCCGCACGACAATCTGCCGGCGGCCACCAAACACGCCCAGCATCTGCAGGGCATCCCCGCCGGATTGCCGCGCCAGCCCATGGCGCCGGTGGATGCCGATCAAGCCCGGAATATCGAAGCCGCCTTGAAGGCATTGGGCGCCCTGTAATCCAAGACAATCCAAGGAGACACCTATGGACCTCAACCTCATTGGCAAGCACGCCTTGATCACCGGCTCGACCAAGGGTATCGGCCTGGCGACGGCCATCGAACTGGCCGGTATGGGCGCTAGTGTCGTTGTCAACGGCCGCAGCCAGGGACCCGTCGACGATGCGGTGGCGACGGTTGCCGGGAAAGTTGCGGGTGCGGCGGTCACCGGCGTTGCCGCCGACCTGGGTACCAAACAAGGCTGCGACGCGATCATCGCCGCCGTTCCGGACCTTGATATCTTGGTCAATAATCTGGGTATCTACGGGCCGAAACCGTTCGAAGACATCCCTGACGAAGACTGGCAGGAACTGTTCGACGTCAACATCATGAGCGGCGTGCGCCTGTCGCGCCACTATCTGCCGAAGCTGTTGGAGAAGCCTTGGGGCCGGGTTGTTTTCATCTCGTCGGAATCGGCCATCTTCATCCCTCACGATATGATCCACTACGGCTTTTCCAAAGCCGCCCAATTGGCCATTGCGCGCGGTATGGCGGAACTGACCGCCGGCACCGGGGTCACCGTAAACTCCGTGCTACCCGGTCCGACCTGGGTGGAAATGCAGGAAGTGCGGTTGGGTGCCCGGGCCGAACAGATGGGCACGACGGTGGAAGAATTGAAGAAACAAACTTTCGAGGTCCGTCGCCCGTCATCGCTGCTGCAGCGCTATGCGACCCCCGAAGAAGTCGCCAACATGATCGCCTATGTTTGCAGCCCGGCATCCAGCGCCACCAACGGCGCCGCCCTGCGCGTCGAGGGCGGCATCGTCAAGACGCCGTTTTAGGAGACGCGTCACCCATGGCTCTTCAAATCGTCGGCACGGGGTTTGGCCGCACGGGCACGAAGTCCCTGAAGTTTGTCCTGGAACGGTTGGGTTTTGGCCCGTGCCATCACATGACGGAAGTGCGCACCAACCCGGACCTGCTGCCCCATTGGCTGGCGGCGGTACGCGGCGAAAAGCCGGATTGGGATCAGGTGTTCAAGGATTACCAGGCAACCGTCGATTGGCCGTCGGCGCGGTTCTGGCGCGAGATTTGTGCGCACTATCCCGATGCCAAGGTGATCCATTCTCACCGGCCCGTGGACAAATGGCTGGCCAGTATCCAGCGGACCATCTTCCCGTCGATCAAGGAATGGACCAGCCGAGCGACAGACAATGATCAGCAGCGCGGCCACATGGCTTGGACGCTGATTGGTGAGCAGACCTTCAGCGGGCGTGTCGATGATGCCGATCACGTGAAGGCCGTCTTCGAAGCCCATACCCGGGACGTCATCAGTAGCATTCCCGCCGAACGCCTGCTGGTCTACGATGTCGCCGAAGGTTGGGAGCCGCTGTGCCGGTTCCTGCAGGTCGACGTGCCGGACGAGGCGTTCCCGCATGCCAACACAACGGCCGATTTCAACGCCAACCGCAGCAAGCCCGCCAAACAGTCTATAGGGGAGTGATCATGGACCGCGAAACATTGATCGAGAAAGCCGGGCAAATGGCCGCCGCGCGCGTTACCGACGCCATGGATAAGGACGAGAAGATGGACGTCCTAGAAATCGCCATGATGGAGCTGTTGGATATCCAAATCATGAAGCCGACCTTGGGCCGCATCGGCACCTTTGCGTCCGGCGGCCCCGGTCCGGCGTCGGGGCGTTGGCTCATGGGCGATGATCCGCGGCTGCCGAAAATGCCGGAAAAACCCAACCTCATGGATTTCTACCGCAACCGCATCATGCTGGACGGACGCGGCGCCAATCATCTTTTGCAAAGCGCCAAGCTGGCGAAGGAAAACGGCGCGCCGGAAAAGTTGGTGTTGGCCTGCCTGCTGCACGACATTTCTGTTGTCGGGTTCATTCGTTCCGACCACGGCCATTGGGCGTCGCAGTTATTGGCACCCTATGTGGACGAGGAAGTCGCCTGGGCCATCAAACACCACCAATCCCTGCGCTTTCTGCCGGCGCCGGATTATGGCTTTGAATATCCGGGCCTCTATACCATGGCCTTCGGTGAGGATTATGAGCCACCCGATCACATCAAACAGGAATGGGATTATTGCCGCGACCACAAATGGTATGGCTCGGCCATGCAGATCGTCGTCAACGATCTCTATGCCTTCGACCCGGACACGGTGGTGGAATTGGATGAGTTTGAAGACATCATCGGCCGCCATTTCAAACAGCCGGCCGAGGGCCTGGGTTTCGACGCCAGCCCCGTTGCCCACATGTGGCGGACGATGATCTGGCCGAATAATTTTTTATGATCGTATGAGGCCGGTGGGTTTCAGGCCGTCTCGGGCATGTCGATAATCGAGAACCGGGCGTGTTCCAGGTCTTCGCCGAATTCCTCGCCCTGTTCAATCATGTCCTCATCGCCTTCGTGCATCCAGCGCACGTCGACTGTGTTGCCCCGCGCCGCGGTGGCATCCAGCAAATCGAATAGCGCCAGCACAACGCGGGCGGAACTGCTGTTGAAATAATTCAGAGCAAAGTCGAATTGCACGACGGTGTTCTCCAGCCCACCCAGATGCTGCTCAATAATCTCCATGAGCGGGTCATAAAATCCAGTCACGTCTTCCATGAACGACATACCCTTGAGGCTGAAAGTATTCGCGGCGAAGTCGAAATCCACGGCCGGGGAGGTGTCGGTTTGTTCTGTGTGCACGTTTTCCATGTCGATATCCCAATCCTCCTAGGCGTAGGCGCTCAGATAGAAATACGCGTGATCGTCGTCAACATCCTTGAACAGATATTCGAAACCGCCCTTGGCCCGACGGGCGATATCGACAAATCCGACACCGGCGCCTTTGCTGCCCTCGGGCGGCGGCTCTCTCAGCGTCTGCTTATACAATGCTTTCAAATCCGCCGCATCCAGCGATTGGATATGCCGGAGATGATTTTCAAGTCGTTCCACATCGGATTGCAGCACAAGGTTTCCGCAGCACACGAAGTAGCGCCCTTCGGTCTTGCCGACCGCCAGGAAACCCTGGCGCAGGATGGTATCTTCGCCGTCGTCGTCGCCCAAAACGGCTTTCGAATACCGGATCACGTTCTGCGCCTCTTCGACGAAAATGGCAAAAATGGCGCGCGCCGCATTGCGGTCGGCCTTCACCACTTCGAGCTTTTGTTTAATGGTGTTGCCGACGCTGAGCAGGACGTCTTCGGTAATGTACCCGGCATAGCAGAAGATGATCTGCTCTTGGCCAAGGGCGTCGTGAATGCCGTGAATTTTTTCGAGATTTGCCATGTCGCACCTACTATCCAATATTGAAGCCGACCACGGCAATATCGTCCAGCCGCGGCGCCGAGCCTTGATAGTTTCTAATCGTGTCGAGAATCTTCTGTCCCTGCGCCGCCATGGGCAATTCCTGAACCGATGTCAGCAAGTCCTTGAACCGCTGCTTGCCGAACCGCCGACGCTGTTCACCGTCGATCTGATCGACTGCGCCATCCGTGGTCATATAGATTTGCGTCCCTGAGGGCACCTCGACCACGGTCGGTTCGAAAACCTGGTTGGGCGGCACCTCGGGATACCCGATACCCTTTTTGGTGCTGCGGATGAGATCCACGGCGCCGTCCTTGACGACAAAAAGATCAAACCGCGCACCAACGAAGGTGATCCGCTTGTCGGTGGGCTCCACGTAACAGACGCCTAACTCCAAGCCATCGTTGGCGCTGGCATTGTGGCCATCCTGGCCCAGGGATTGGCGGACCAGTTGATGCATGCGTTGCACCAGGGCCGAAACGTCGCCCGGGTCAACTTCCGCCATGGCGCGTTCCAAGGCGCCGGTGGAGATCAATGTCATAAACGCACCAGGCACACCATGTCCGGTGCAATCACCCAAAAGAACAAGTTCTCCCTGGCCCCAGCTGTGGCACCAATAGACATCGCCGCCGACAACGTCGCGGGGTTCCCAGATAACGAAGTGGTCTTCAAACCGTTCCGACAGAAAGTCCGGCGCCGGGAGGATCGATTTTTGAATGCGGCTGGCGTAGTTGATGCTGGATGAAATGCTCTTGAATGCGTCGGAAAGTTTTTCTTCGGACTTGCGCCGTTCGGTGACATCGGAGACCACGACCACGGCGCCGCCATCCGCCATCGGGGATTTGCGGTAATTGAGAACCCTGCCCTCCGGCGTTTCGGACTCCAGTTCTTCGGTGCTTTGCGATTTCAGGGAGGCCATGCGCTGGCGGACGATGTCATCGGTTTCGCCGCCACCGTAATAGCGCAATTCGGCGGCGTGACGGATGGCCTTCTCGACCGGCACGCCCTTGGCAATAACTTCTCCGGGCAACCCGCACAATTCGGCATAACGATCATTAAACATGTTGTAGTTGCCGTCCCCGTCCAGCGTGAAGATGCCGTCCGACATGTTGGTCAAGGCGATCCGAAGCTGGGCTTCCTTGGCGGTCAATTCCTGGGTCCGGGCTTTCACGGTTTCCTCAAGGTTCTCATTGGTCCGCCGAAGTTCCTGCTGAGCCTGGGCCAGGTTTTCCTCGGCCCGGGTTCGTTCGGCAATTTCCGATTGCAGCGTATGCACTTTCTCCTCGATGGCCGACCGCATAGCGACGAACGCTGTTGCCAGGGTGCCGATCTCGTCGACCCGCGAGGTATCAACATCCTGATCCAGATTGCCAGCCGCCATGGCCTCGGCGGCGGTCGTCAGCGAACGGATCGGACGGGCGATGCCGGTGGCGATCCATCCGGCAAGCAAGATGCCGGCAATAATGGCGGCGATGGACGCCGCGGTAACCACGGTTTCCGCCTGAATGATCGTTGCCTGAGCGACAGGGCCCAGTTGGTCCTGTTCGTGTTTGATGGCCAGCTTCAATCGTTCGATACGGTCGGCGACCTCGGGTCCGATGCGGTCCAACTGGTGTTTGATCAGAATATTCCGGCTGCCGATAACGCGCCGGACCTGCACGAAGGCACTCATGTACTGGCCCTGCAGGTCTTTGATCGATCCCGCCAATTCCCGGCGCGCCGGGTCTTGCAATTCACCCAGCAGTTTTTCCACGTTGATCTCCATGTCGCGGAACTCGCGCATGGCCCGGTCGACGGAGGCATCGTCGTTCTGGATCAGGAAGCGGGTGGCGTAAAGGCGTCCCAGCATCAGATTGCGCAAGGTCACGCCGGCCTGATAGGCGGCCGTCGTATCGCCATCGTCCAAGGCGCTCTGCATGAGCTGGGTCAGGGTCTGTTCCGTTTTAGGTCCCAGCTCATTCAAACGCTCATTAACCAGTTGATTGCGTTCGGCCTGCCATTCGGTGACTTTTCCAAATTCCGACACGTAGCGTCTCAGGTCGCGCTGCAAATCCTCGACCAACAGATTCCGTGCGGCGCTTTCGCGGTTCAGGGTGCTGGCTTGTTTGATCATCTCCAGGGTGCGCCGGGCCCGCTCATTGACGCCGTCAATGTTTTCCGGGGTCGCACTGATGACGAAATTTTTGGCGAAAATCCGGGTCATCAGCATGTTCGCCTGGACCCGACCGTCGGCGTTGGTCTGGCGTGCCAGGGTCCGGTATTTGACGAAGATATCCGAAGCTTCGCTGAGGCTGAAGGCGCCGACGGCGGCAACCAGCATGACCAACAGAAGAACGGCGCCGAAGCCGGCGTAGATCTTGGTCGTGACATTGAAACTCATCGCATGCGCGCTCCCCGGGACGTCTCGTTCTCAAGTTTGGCGGTTTTCCCATATAGGCGGCAAAACCGCCACCCCCCGCATGTTAATGGTTGTGAACGGCGGGGGTGCAGGATCGTCTATCGTGCAACCGTATTGTGCGGCTTACCGCCGTATTGGGACGCCGAACCGCGGCGTCTGATCTTTGCTTCGGTTAATTGGCGGCCGGCAAGCTCGCCTCGACTAATTGGCCCGCTTCTCCGGCAAATCCAGGCCGACGCCCTGCAGATGACCGAACAACTCTTTCAGCTTCGCCACGTCGTCCGCCGGCAGGGGCGGGGCCAGGATAGAGGCGATGTTTGTGCGGATATGGTCTTCGACGCCGCTGCCGAACAAGATGACCTCGGCGCCCGGCTCATGGCGGGCGTAGCGGTAGGCGGCATCGATGACGCTGTCGGCGCCGGCTTCGTGAATCAAAAAGCCCAGCGGATTGTCGGCCTCGGCCAGCCAGGCCGGCACCTTGCCGTCGGCGGCAAGCCCGGCCAGGGTCTCTTCCAGGCGGCCGGGGATCGAAAAGATGGAGCGCACCACGAACATCAGGACGGTGCCGATGCCGTTCGCCATGGTGCCGGGGAAACAGTTCGTCCGCGCCACCTGATGCATCATGTGAAAGCCCAACATGATGACGTCCCAAACGGGGTCCTGTGAGGCCTGGGTCAGCATCAGGCCGGCGGGATCATTGGGCGGCGTTTCCGTCAGGCCCAGATGCCGAAACTTGCCCTTGTCCTTTTCGCGCAGTAGGGCCGGCGCGTAGTCGGCGCGGATTTGGTCGTAGAGCGCCGGCGGTACGGTGTGAAACTGAAACACGTCCACATAGTCCGTCTGCAATTCGCGCAGCGAGTTGTCCAGGCTGGCGATAACATCGGCGACCGGGATCAGCTGGCCGCCGCGGTGGCTCGTCGCTTTGGTCGCCACATGAATCTGATCGCGGGGCACGGCCTTGATCGCTTCGCCGACGATGGCTTCGGTGCCATAGACGGCGGCTGTGTCCAAATAATTGACGCCGAGATCCATCGCCAGGCGCACCAGGCCTACGGATTGCGACGTGCTTAAACCGCGCGCCAAGCCCAGCTTGCTGCTGCCGCCACCGCCCAGGCCGGCGACGCTGACCTTGAGGCCGGTGTTTCCTAATGTCGTGTACTGCACTGTTGATCCTCCCGATGCGGCGCCGAGCATCGGCGGTAATCATCACGGGATCAAGCAGGTGATGATAGTGCCGAGCGAGTAACCGCACGCCGGATGATTTACGTTGACGTTAACGTTAAGTATGCTGGGCGGTGGTAAATTGAGAGGTGACCATGACGCAAGCGACTTGGTATTTCGACGTGATTTCCCCTTTCGCCTACCTGCAGGCGATGCGGCTTGATCAATTGCCCGATGATGTGAATTTGATTTGCAAGCCGACACTGTTCGCTGGGTATCTGAACCATTGGGGTCATCTGGGGCCGGCGGAGATTGAGCCGAAGAAAGTCTTCATCTTCCGCCAATGCGCATGGCGGGCGCGGCGCATGGGGGTGGATTTCAATCTGCCACCGAACCACCCATTCAATCCCTTGCGCGCCTTGCGTCTGGCCGAGGCTCTGAATGGTGGTTTGAAGGCCGTGCAGGCAATCTTCCGATCCGTCTGGGTCGACGGCGATCTACCCGACAATGACGCGGGATGGGCCGGCATGCAGGCCGCGGCGGGTGTTGAGAATGGCGATGCGCTGGTCAACGATCCTGCGATCAAGGCAAGACTGATGGCGAACGGCGAACAAGCCATCTCCGAAGGCGCCTTCGGGGTGCCGACCTTTGTGATCAACGGTGAGGTGTTCTGGGGCGATGACGCCTTCGAAATGGTCTTGGACTACCTAGAAAATCCCGACATGTTGGCCAGTGGGGACATGAAACGGGCTGTCGGCTTGGTGCCGACTGCGGAACGCAAACGCTGAAATTCAGCCGCAGCGTACTCCCGTGCCGCCCAGGCCACAGTAGCCGCCCGGATTTCGGCCCAGGTACTGCTGGTGGTAGGTCTCGGCGAAATAAAATTCCGGGGCGTCCAGAACCTCCGTGGAGATCGCATGGTAGCCGGCGGCTTTCAGTTTTTCGCCATAGGTCTTGCGGCTGGCTTCCGCGGCTCTCAGGTCGTCCGTCGAATAGCAGTAGATGCCTGACCGGTATTGGGTGCCGACATCGTTACCCTGGCGCATCCCCTGGGTGGGGTCATGGCCCTCCCAAAAGATACTGAGCAGGTCATTGTAGGACACCAACTCGGCGTCATAGACCACCAGCACCACCTCGTTGTGGCCGGTGCGCCCGGAACAGACCTCTTCGTAGCTTGGGTTCGGCGTCTGCCCCGCCGCATAGCCGGCAGCGGTCACGTAGACGCCCGGCAATTGCCAGAACATGCGTTCCGCCCCCCAGAAGCACCCCAGTCCGAACATCGCCTTGTCCATGCCTTCCGGGTAGGGCGGCGTTAGCGGGTGGCCATTGACGACATGGGACTCGGTCACGGCGATGGCATTGGCGCGGCCCGGCAGGGCATCGGCGGGGTCTGGTATTTCCGGCGTCATTTTTGACATGAAGGAAAACATGGCGGCCTCTCCTGTTCTGGCGCCTTGATGATGAAGCTTGCCAACAATATGGGCATTCCGGGCGGCGTTTCCAGCCCCATGACTTTCACGTTCCCGGGATCAAGCGGCGGCTTTGGCCAGCGACTTCAAATAAGTTTCCAGGGATCTCCTGGCCTCGCCAGTGATATGCAGCCCGGCCTTGGTGCGTCGCCACAGAATATCATCGGCCGTCATGGCCCATTCCTCGGCCCGCAGGTAGTCGACCTCGCGGGCCGTCAAACCGCCGCCGAAAAGCTGTCCCAGGTCGGCGGTGGTGCGCGCCTCACCAAGGATTTTCGCAGCCCGGCTGCCGTGGCGGGTGACCAGGCCATGGACGATGCCCGGTGCAACACCCGGACGTTGGCGCGTCAACTCCGCTATCAAGATTGCCGGGTCGACATCGCCACCGGGAAGTGGCTGCTTGGCGGTCCAGGCTTTGCCCATGTCCGGTAAAAACGGCGCCAGGTCGCGACAGGCCGCCTCGGCCAACCGCCGGAACGTCGTGATCTTGCCGCCGAACACCGACAACAAGGGCGCATCGGCGCCGGGCGCGTCCAGTTCCAGGACGTAGTCACGGGTCACCGACGAGGCATCGGCCTTGCCATCATCAAAAAGCGGTCGGACACCGGCGTAGGACCAGATAACATCAGACGGCGCCAACTGCCGTTGAAAATAGCGGTTTACGGATTGGCAAAGATAGGCCGTCTCGTCGGGATTGATGGTGGAACCATCTTCGGGACTGTCGACGGCAACGTCCGTCGTGCCGATCAGCGAAAAATCGCGCTCGAAGGGGATCACGAAAATCACCCGGCCATCGGGGTTTTGCAGCAAAAACGCTTCGGGGCCGTCGAACAGGCGCGGCACGACGATGTGACTACCCTTGACCAGCCGCACCCGGTTGCGCTGCAACGCCTGTCCGGTCGTGCCGAGGACGCTTTCCACGTGCGCGCCTGCGGCGTTGACCAACGCCTTGGCCGAAACGTTCAGGGTTTCCGCGGTCTGTTCATTGCGTAGGGTGACCTGCCATTGGCTGATCTTGCGCTCGGCCCGCACGACGCGATGCCGGGTCAGGATGGACGCGCCCTTATCGCGCGCCGCCAGGGCATTGGCGATGACCAGTCGGGAATCATCGACCCGGCAATCCGAGTAGGCAAAAGCGGTGCGGAGGCTGGGCACCAAAACGCGTCCCGCCGGGTGGCGTTGCAGATCAATCTTTTCACAGCCCGGAAGGGTTTGCCGGCGGCTCAAGTGGTCATAGATAAAGAGACCGGCACGGATCAGCCAAGCCGGCCTGGTCGTATGGGCGTGCGGCAAGATCAGACGCAGCGGCGCAATGAGATGCGGCGCCTTGGCGCGAAGCACTTCGCGTTCCGCCAGGGATTCGCGAACCAACCTGAATTCATATTGTTCCAGGTAGCGAAGTCCGCCGTGAATCATTTTCGAACTGGCCGACGAGGTGCGCCCGCCGAGATCGTCCTGTTCGCACAACAACACGCTTAGGCCGCGGCCCGCCGCGTCACAGGCAATGCCGGCGCCGTTGATGCCGCCGCCGATGACCAAGATATCGAAGATGCGCGTCAGGTTCATGGGCTGGCCGTCATGAAAGTTCAATAATGAACATAAATGTAATTAATCGAACATATCATGCGAACACGGCGCCGGAAATCAATTTCTCGTCGTTTGGCGTTTGTTGCGGTGGGTTAGACGCCTGATGGTATGTGGATCGCGGTGCCAGCGGCGTCGGCGATTTCGGCAATTTCCGCAGGCGGCGGCTGATCCGTGAAAATCGCCGACATCTCGCCGATACTGGCCAACCGGACCATAGCATTTCGCCCGAATTTCGTGTGGTCGGTGACCAGAAAGACTCGGCGCGAATGCTTGATGATGGTCTGCGAAACGCGGACTTCGCGGTAATCAAAATCCAGAAGTGTGCCGTCCATATCGATACCGCTGATACCGATGATCCCAAAATCGACAATGAACTGGCTGATGAAATCCGTGGTCGCCTCGCCGACCACACCCCGGTCTTCGCTGCGGACCACGCCGCTGGCGACGATGACCTCAAAATCCTGTTTGGCGCTCATCAGGTGGGCGACATTGAGGTTATTGGTGATGATCCGCAGACCTTGATGGCCCATCAGGGCACGGGCGACTTCCTCGTTGGTGGTGCCGATATTGATAAACAGCGACGAATGATCGGGGATCTGGGCGGCGACGATGGCGGCGATGCTTTGTTTTTCTTCGCTGTGTTGATCGCGGCGCGTCGAATAGGCGGTGTTTTCGGCGCCGCTCGGCAACCCGGCACCGCCGTGGTAGCGTTGCAGCATGCCTTGATCGCAAAGAAAATTGATGTCGCGGCGGATGGTCTGTGCGGTGACGTCGAAATGCGTCGATAAGGGCTCGATGGAAACGAATCCCTGGCGCTGCACCAAATTCATGACTTCCTGCTGGCGCTGATTAAGGCGGGCGTTCATGTGGACTTCCGAAAAATCGTTGTTCTGATCGGTTTTAGCATATTTTCGAAACCGCGCTATGTGAAAGATTTGTGTCGTGTTGTTTTCGAATTCGATCATTTGCCCTTGACTCCGGTTCGCCCGGAGCCCGATCATGACCACGCTAATCATTTGGGCAGGGGTGCCCAATGGAGACCGATGGCGGCCTGTTGCCTGGCACGCCGCCGGAAAATCGAATAAATCAGTAAACGACATCACGGGGAGTGAAAGAATGACCATCAAATCGATCAAAAGACACGCCATGACAGCGGCCCTGGCCGGCGTTGCCGCCGTTGCCTTCACCTGGACTTCGGCGTCCGCCGCCGAATGCTTCCGCGGAACCCTCGACAAGCAATATTGCGATCGAAACCGCGATCAGACCGCGGATTTGCCGCTGGATCCGAAAGACTGGGTCAGTCCAAGCACCATCATCTTCTCCTACACCCCGGTCGAAGACCCGGCTGTGTACGCCAAGGTGTGGGACGGCTTCGTCCAGCACATGGCGAAAACGACGGGCAAGAAAGTGGCTTTTTTCCCGGTTCAATCCAACGCCGCGCAGCTGGAAGCCATGCGTTCGGGCCGCCTGCATGTGGCCGGCTTCAATACGGGCTCAAATCCCATCGCCGTCAGTTGCGCCGGGCTGGTGCCGTTTGCCATGATGGCGAAGGCCGACGGTTCCTTCGGTTATGAGATGGAGATCATCGTTCCGGCTGATTCGAAGATCATGTCGCCCGCCGACATCAAAGGCAAAACCATGACCTTTACCTCACCGACGTCAAACTCCGGCAACAAAGCGCCGTCAGCGCTTTTGAAATCGGAATTTGGTCTGGTCAAGGAGAAGGACTTCAAGACGACGTTTTCCGGAAAGCATGACAACTCTGTTCTTGGCATTGCCAACAAGGACTATGAAGTGGCCTCGATTGCCAACTCGGTGATGAACCGGATGTTCGACCGCAAGGTTGTCGATCCGGCGCAGATCCGCACCATCTACAAGTCACAGACGTTCCCAACGACCGGCTATGGCCATGCCCACAACCTTGATCCGACCCTGGTCTCCAAGATCAAGCAGGCGTTTTTCACCTTTGTTTGGGCGGGCTCGGAACTGAAGAAGGAATTCAAAAAGGAAGACCGCTTCATCGGCATCCAACACAAGTCCGATTGGGCCGTCATTCGCAAGATCGACGCCGGTAACGGTATCAAGTACAACTGCAAATAACGACGTGCGATAATCCGCCGGGGCGGCGTCTTTTTGACGCGTCGCCCCGGCGGTTCATTTTTGTCTCCATCGTGGAAAAATCATGCTGCGTCTCGACAAACTAACGAAACAATACAAAACCGGCGACTTGGCCCTGAAGGAAATCGATCTGGAAATTCCTGATGGTCAGGTCATGGCCTTGATCGGCCCGTCCGGCGCCGGCAAGTCGACACTGATCCGGTGCGTCAACCGCCTCGTCGAGCCGACATCGGGGACAGTCAGCCTGAATGAACTGGAACTCACTTCTTTGAGCCAGGGGCAGTTGCGCAAGGCACGCCGGCGCATGGGCATGATTTTTCAGGAATATGCCTTGGTCGAGCGGCTTACGGTCATGGAGAACGTATTGTCCGGGCGCCTCGGTTACGTCGGGTTCTGGCGCAGTTATTTCCGGAAATTCCCCCAATCCGATATCGATGAGGCATTCCGGCTTCTTGAACGGGTCGGCTTGGACCACATGGTCGACAAGCGGGCCGACGAATTGTCGGGCGGTCAGCGCCAGCGGGTCGGTATCTGCCGGGCACTGATCCAGGACCCCGAGCTCCTTTTGGTTGACGAACCGACCGCGTCGTTGGACCCGAAGACTTCGCGTCAAATCATGCGGTTGATCCGCGAGTTGTGCTCAGAGCGAAAGCTTTCCGCCATCATCAATATCCACGATGTGCTGCTGGCGCAGATGTTTGCTGAACGTATCGTCGGCCTACAGTTGGGTGAAATCGTTTACGACGGCGCCCCCGACGGTTTGGGCCCGGATGTTCTGACACAAATTTACGGCGAAGAGGACTGGGAAGCGACCATCGAGAAGGTCGATGACGAAGACGAAAACGAAAACGGCGAAGAAGGCCAGTCCGCCGTTGAGATTTCACCTGAAGTTTCGTCGGGTTGAGGGCTCGCGAACATGTCCCTCCACCGCACATGGAAACGCCCGCCTTTCTTTAAGAATCCGACGTTGCGGTGGTCGCTTGGCGTGGGCGCCGCTATTTATCTGTCGCTGGCGCTCGGCACCATGGAGGTCAACTGGAGCCGGGTCGCCGCCGGCTTGCCGCGGGCCGAACGTTTCGTGATGTCGTTCTTCCCGCCCGATTTCGTCTCGCGCTCCGGAGATATCGCCGACGGCATGTACGAAAGCCTGTGGATGACCGTCGTTTCGACGGTGATCGGTATCGGCCTGTCGATTCCGGTCGGGCTTGGCGCCGCCCGCAATTTGTCGCCGCGCCCCGTCTATCTATTTTCGCGCGCCGTCCTCGCCTTGTCGCGGACTTTTCCGGAAATCATCATCGCGCTATTCGCCGTGAAGATATTCAGTTTCGGACCCTTTGCCGGAATTATCGCGCTCTCCGTCGGGTCTATCGGGTTCTACGGGAAACTGCTTGCAGAGGACATTGAGGACATGGATCCGGTTCAGGCCGAGGCCATCAAGGCCACCGGCTCTTCGTGGTTCCAGTGGCTGAACTATGCAGTGCAGCCGCAAGTGATGCCACGCATGATTGGCCTGGCCATGTATCGCTTCGACATAAATTTTCGAGAATCGGCGGTGCTCGGCATCGTTGGCGCCGGCGGCATCGGCGCGACGTTGTTGACCTCCTTCGACCGTTACGAGTTCGATTCGTCGGCGGCGATTTTGCTGATCATTATCGCCATCGTCATGGCTGTGGAATATTCATCCAGTTTCATCAGGAAGTGGGTCCAGTAATGCCGGTCGTGCAAACTGATACGGTGAAACTCTGGCAGCGGCGGGACCGTGACAGGCAAATTATGATCTGGGCGGGGCAGTTCCTGGCCGTCGCCATTTTCATGTACTGCTGGCACCTGGTTTCGGAGAAGACGACCTGGTTTTTCGTCCTCGACGCGCCGCGCATCGCCGCCGATATGGCCGAGCGCATGATGCCGCCAAAATGGAGCTATATGGAGACCCTGTGGCGGCCCGTTTGGGACACTATTGCAATCGCCACCTTGGGGACCTTGATGGCCGTGGCGATGGCCTTTCCCATCGCCTTTCTGGCGGCCCGGAACACCACGCCATCGGCCGTGTTCATCCGCCCGCTGGCCTTGTTCGTCATCGTCTCGTCGCGTTCCATCAATTCGCTTCTGTGGGCTCTGATGTTGGTTACTGTGCTCGGGCCGGGGGTGTTTGCCGGTGTGCTCGCCATTGGCTTTCGCTCTATTGGTTTCTGCGCCAAACTTCTTTATGAAGCTATCGAAGAGATCGATGAAACACAGGTCGAAGCCGTCACCGCGACCGGCGCCTCGGGGCCGCAGATTCTCAACTATGGCATCGTGCCGCAAATCCTTCCTGCCTTTGCCGGTATTTCCGTATTCCGTTGGGATATCAATATCCGCGAATCCGCCGTTCTCGGCCTTGTTGGCGCCGGTGGCATTGGATTGCAACTCAATGCCTCCATCAACACGGTTACGTGGACCCAGGTGTCGTTGATCCTGATCGTTATTTTGGCGACGGTGATTGTCAGCGAATGGGTTTCGGCGCAGGTCCGCCACGCCATCATCTGACGGTCTTCGCACGGTCATTTGATCGTGCTTGCGCTGTTTATTTGCCACCGATTGCGCCTATATTAGACCCATGTCTGATTCGGCCCCGCTAACGCCCTCGCCACGGCCCGTCGTGCTCTGCATTCTGGACGGATGGGGGGCGCGCAACGAGGTTGCGCATAACGCGATTGCGCTTGGCCGCACGCCAAATTGGGACCGCCTCGTTGCCGAGGCCCCCATGGCGCATCTTAAGTCCTGCGCCTTGGACGTCGGATTGCCGGCCGGGCAAATGGGAAACTCCGAGGTTGGCCATATGAACCTGGGGGCGGGACGGGTCGTCATGCAGGATCTGCCGCGCATCGACGCGGCGCTGGAGGATGGGAGTTTGGCTGGCGATCCCAAACTTGCAGCCTTTATTGACAAGCTGAAGGTATCAGGCGGGACATGCCATGTGATGGGGCTGCTCTCGCCGGGCGGCGTCCATTCCCACCAGGATCATTTGGTGGCAATATGCGGTGTCCTGGCGCGCCACAGGATACCCGTCCAAATTCACGCCTTCCTTGACGGCCGCGATACACCGCCTCGGTCGGGGCGCGACTATGTCGCGGCGTTTTTGGAAGACATCGCCGATTTCAAAGCGGTATCGGTGGCGACGGTCAGTGGCCGTTATTACGCCATGGACCGAGACAATCGCTGGGACCGGGTGTCCATGGCGTATGAAGTCATGATCGGCGCGCGCGGCGAAACCGCCGCCGATCCGTTGGCGGCGATTGACGCCAGCTACAGGCATGATCTCAGTGACGAGTTTATGTTGCCGACGGTTATCGGTGATTATACCGGCATGACCGATGGCGATGGACTGCTGATGGGGAATTTCAGGGCGGATCGGGCCCGCGAGATATTGACGGCTCTGGCGGATCCTGAATTTGACGGATTTGTGCGTCAGGAGATTTGTTCTTTTGCGGCCCGCCTTGGCTTGGTGGAATACTCCCAAGACCTGAATAATTTCTTTGATGCGGTCTTCGAACCCCCGGCGCTGTCGGGCATTCTGGGCGAAGTGGTTGCCAATGCGGGTCTTCGGCAATTGCGTATCGCCGAAACGGAAAAATATGCCCATGTGACGTTCTTTTTGAATGGCGGCCGCGAGGCGGAGTTTGCCGGTGAAGACCGAATTTTGGTGCCGTCGCCGAAGGTCGCCACCTACGATCTGCAGCCCGAGATGTCGGCGCCTGAGGTGACGGATAAACTGGTGGCGGCGATTGAAGCCGGGACCTTCGATCTAATCATTGTTAACTACGCGAACGGCGATATGGTTGGCCACACGGGGGTGTTGGAAGCCGCCAAAATTGCCGTCGAAACGGTGGACGCCAGTTTGGCGCGTCTGGAGGCCGCCGTCACCTCGGCCGGCGGTGTGATGATGGTAACCGCCGATCACGGAAATTGTGAAGAGATGGTCGCCCCCGACACAGGTGAGCCGCACACCCAGCATACGCTCAACGATGTGCCGTTCATCATGGTGAATGCGCCGCCGGATGTGCACGGTTTGCGTGACGGCAGGTTAAGCGATGTCGCGCCGACGGTTCTTGAGCTAATGGGATTGCCTCAGCCGAAAGAAATGTCCGGCGGATCATTGATCAGTTCAGTTGGGTCTGACGTCGCTGCATCCGAGGCCGCGCAATAGGATGGACACCGGCCACACCTCAAGGCGGGTTGGATTTTCGTATTTTGTTGTTCTGTTTGTGCTGTTTGTGGCCGCGGCACCTGTCGATGCACAACAAGGCAATGGGCCGAAACCCAATGTCACGACTGACAAGCTCAAGCAGACCCAAAAAGCGCTGAGCAAAGCGCGCAACCAGACAAAAAAATTGCAGGAAAAGGCCGCCGACCTTGAGGAAGACATTGTCCGTATTCGCGACGGGTTGGTTGCCGCGGCGCGTATTATTCAACACCACGAAGCACGGGTGGCCGACATTCAAGAACGCATTGAGGTGCTCGACGACAGTCAGTCGAGAATTCGCGCGACATTCGACCGCCGCCGCCGGCAGTTAGGATCCGTTTTGGCTGCCTTGCAACGTATGGCCCGAAATCCACCTGAGTCCCTGATCGCGCAACCGGTTTCGCCGGCCGATACAGTCCGCAGTGCTATTCTTTTGCGATCAACGTTGCCCAGATTGGAGGGCGAGGCGCAAAGCCTGCGCCGAGATCTTGATGCGTTGGCGGCAGCCAGAACCGAGGCCGAAGAGCGTCGGCGGGAATTTGACCTCGAGATGACGAAGTTGGCGGGGCAACGGAAAATATTACAGAGTCTTCTCGGCAGAAAATCCCGTTTGCGCCGGCGCACGGTCTTGCAAACCAATCGGGTGGCGCGGCGCACCACGGCGCTGTCGAAAGAAGCGGCATCACTACTTGATTTGGTCAATCGGCTAGATGCGCTGCGGGCAAAACGCGAAGCGACGGCGCGGGTCGCGTCTGAACAAGAAAAACAACGCTTGGCATCGCTCCGACGTGTGCCGGGTGGTGCCAAGCCCTTGCCCCCGCCAAAGCCTCCAAGGGCCGGGCCGCCGACGGGATTTACGGGCCGTTCATTCGAATCGGCGAAGGGAAAAATACCGTTTCCGGCCATTGGCCGGGTTGCCGCCCGGTATGGCCAGCCCATCGCCAAGGGTCGCACACACAAGGGCCTCACCCTGGAAACAGCCCGCTCAGCCCAGGTTATCGCCCCATACGAGGGTAAAATTGCGTTCTCGGGGCCGTTCCGCGGATACGGGCAACTCTTGATCATCGAACACAACGGCGGATATCATACGTTACTTGCTGGAATGGCGCGTATTGATGTTGCTGTTGGGCAATGGGTCCTGGTCGGCGAGCCGGTTGGGATCATGGGGCGCGCAGGCGCCCAGAAGCCGGCACTCTACTTAGAAATTCGTAGAAAGGGCCAACCCATTAACCCACTGCCTTGGTTGGCAGTTCGCAAGGGTAAGGTAAGCGGATGAAAAATTATAGATTCAATGCGGTACATGCCGTCGTTGCTGTGACCGTTGCATTTTGCACGGCCGGCACAAGTATGGCCGCCGAAGCGAAGAAAAACAGCGCCGACACGTATCAATTACTCAACCTTTTTGGTGACGTGTTCGAGCGTGTGCGCGCCGAATATGTTGAAAAGCCGACCGATCAGGAATTGATCGAGGCGGCGATCACCGGAATGCTGACATCCTTGGATCCGCATTCCAGTTACATGACGGCGAAAAGTTTTCGCGACATGCAGGTGAACACCCGCGGCGAGTTCGGCGGCCTGGGCATTCAAGTCACCATGGAGCGCGGCTTCGTCAAGGTTATCTCTCCCATTGATGATACGCCGGCTTATCGCGCCGGCATTGAAGCCGGCGACTTCGTGACCCACCTCGATGGGGAAGCGGTGCAAGGGCTGACGTTGTCCCAGGCAGTCGACAAAATGCGTGGCAAGGTCGGCACGGACATCAAATTGACAGTGCGTCGAAAAGGTATCACTGAACCGTTCGATGTAACGGTGACCCGCGCGGTCATTAAAATCACGTCGGTTCGATCACGGTTGGAAAAAAAGGTCGGCTATGTCCGAATCACCAGCTTCAATGAGCAGACGGACAAAGGCCTTCGAAAAGCGGTCGCCAAGTTCGAGAAGGAACTGAGCGGCGAGGTTGAAGGGCTGGTATTGGACCTGCGGAATAATCCGGGAGGTTTGTTGGACCAGGCTGTCGCCGTGTCCGATGCTTTTCTCGATAAGGGCGAAATCGTGTCAACGCGCTCCAATGATCCGGAGCAAACCCAACGTTATAATGCGAAACTTGGTGATCTTGTTAAGGGCAAACCCATTATCGTGCTCATCAATGAAGGCTCGGCGTCAGCGTCGGAGATTGTTGCCGGGGCACTTCAGGACCATCGGCGGGCTATCGTTCTGGGCACTCGGTCTTTTGGCAAAGGCTCCGTGCAGACGATCATGCCGTTGCCGGGACATGGCGCCATGCGGCTCACCACGGCGCGTTACTACACACCTTCCGGGCGCTCCATTCAGGCAAAAGGGATCGATCCTGATATCTTTGTACGGCAATCGAAAATCGAAGCACTGGAGCCCCAATCCCAGCGCCGAGAAGCGGACCTGCGCGGGGCCTTGAAGAACCCCCAAGCCGACGGTAAGGAGGCACCCGCAAAAAAGGATACGGACAAGAAAGATGGCGATGCCAAGACGTTACCGGGCGATCTTCCGGGGGATGCGAATGCCGATGGCAAAGATGCAACGCCCGATGACTATCAGTTGTCGCGGGCGCTTGATCTGCTGCGTGGTCTTTCGCTTTATTCATCTCATCTTGGTAAAAAGACCAATTGAGGTGCTCTTGGAGGCCGTCCAGAAGGCCGATAAGGAAAGGTTGAGGCTCGCGTGAATTTCCTAAAGAAGCTTTTCAAACGGTCCTCCGATGAGGACGACTTCGATGAAGATGATGACGTCGACTTCGACGATGACGATGATTCTGACGACGCGCCTCGCACTCAGGTTATCGATGACGAGGATGATGATCTAGATATCGGGGATCAACACGCCGACACGGGCGGGCAACTTTCCGATGTCGATGTTGACGACGATACCGTCACAACAGACGGTGACAGTTATGACATCGACGCTGACAATGAAGAAAAAGCTGATATCGACGATGACAATATTGACTTTGACGACGATGAGGACATCGATTTTGACGACGACGATGACTACGACGATGACGATGACGATGAAACGGGCGGCGGTGGAAAACGGAAGATCATCTTTATTGCCGCAGGCGTTGGCGTCCTTCTGCTGGGGATAGTTGGCGGTGGCGCTTTTTGGTTTCTTGGAGATGATCCCCCCGAACAGACCGCTCAGCAACGAACTGAAATCGCGGGTGGAGTCCAAATGGCATTGCCGCCGCGTTCAGGTTCGCTGAATGCCCTCGGCGCGGGCGAGGATGACAAGCCGTCGGCAACGAAGACGTCCGATACGGCGAGTGAGCAATCCGCGAGCGAACAAGCCACAAGCGAACAAGCCACAAGCGAACAACCCTCGGGCAGTCAATCCGCGAGCGAACAAACAGGTTCACCCAATGGCACCGAAGATGCGCCGGCGGCGGACTCGCCGCCACCGGTGTCTCAAACGGCAAGTCAGATATCGTCATCCGCAACGCTGGGATCGTCTTCGTTGAATTCCCTGGCCGGCTCGGGCTCCGCCGGGCAAGGCATTATCATTCCGTCGGTGACAAGTGCTTCATACCGGGCCGTGCCGGACCAACCTAAAGCCACGCCCTTGGCCAATGCACCGGACAGGCGACTGTTGGAGGCTGTCGAAGGATTGGCGGGGCCGCTGCCTTCGACTAGCAAGGACGGTCGCCGCGTGCCGTGGGAGGTTTATGCCCGGCCATTGACGGGCAATGAAAAAGGTCAACGCGTCGGGGTTTTGGTCACCGGACTGGGCTTAAGTCGTGCCGCGACCATGGCTGCCATTAACAAGCTGCCCGGGGAAGTCAGTCTTGTGTTTGAACCGTATGCCAAAGATCTCGATGATTGGTTGTTGCGCGCCCGATTGGCGGGCCATGAGGTGTTCGTGGCGCTGCCAATGGAAAGCGCTGATTTTCCGGCCGAAGATCCCGGACCGCTGGCTTTGACGACAACGCTGCAGGTTGCAGATAATATGAAGCGGCTGCACGGTGTGTTGAGTAGTTTTGCGGGCTATGTCGGCGTTGTTTCGGCGATGGGGTCAAAATTTAGCACGGCTGAAGGACAACTGAAGCCTATTTTGGCGGAATTGAAAAAGCGCGGCCTCATGTTTGTCGATGGCGGGGCAATTACGCGATCCGTGGCGCCTCGGATTGCGGCGGAAATTGATTTACCGCGTGCAAAAAACAATCTGACGCTTGATGAGCCGCCGTCGCCCGGCAATATCAGCCGCAAGCTTCGCCAATTGGAAAAATTGATCAAAGACAATGCGACGGCAATTGCGACAATTCGCGCCTATCCGTCCAGCATAAATAAAATCGCCGAATGGACAGGGACGCTTAGTGGTAAGCAACTGGCCCTGGTCCCCGTTTCGGCGATCGCAAACAAACAATTCATTGAATGACATTGACGGAACCATTGTCCGGTCATGGGGGTGCCGTGAACGCATTGAGTTATCGACGCGGCGTCGGTGCGGTGTTGTTCAATTCAGATGGCCTGGTCTGGGTCGGTCATCGCATCGTGAAACCGGGTCAAGCCATCGAGAATTACTGGCAATTGCCCCAAGGCGGTATCGACGACGACGAAGAGCCATCCGAAGCGGTATTGCGCGAACTTCTTGAGGAAACGGGTACGGACAATGCTGAGATCATTGCACAGTCCGATAAATGGCTGAGGTACGACTTGCCGACCCATTTGCAAGGCTCCGCTTGGGGTGGGCAATTTCGCGGTCAGATGCAGAAGTGGTTTGCCTTGCAATACAAGGGACTGGATACTGATTTTGATTTGGAGTGGGATGAAAAACCGGAATTCGATTCCTGGCGTTGGGTCAGTTTGTCGGAACTTCCCGGTCTGATCGTTTCGTTCAAAAAGCCGATTTACGAGTGTATCGTCGATGAATTTTCCGAAGTGCCGATGAGGATACGATCGCAGACATGATGTATGTACAAGTTCTTATCGGCTTCGTCGTGCTGATTGGTGGCGCCGAAGTGCTGGTGCGCGGTGCCGTCAGTTTGGCCAGCCGTCTTGGCATCTCGCCGATGGTCATCGGCATGACCGTTGTTGCCGTCGGCACGTCCGCGCCGGAATTGGTGGTTTCCATAAATGCGGCCCTTGAAGGCGCCACCGGTCTTGCTGTCGGTAATGTTATCGGCAGCAATATTGCCAACGTCCTCTTGGTTCTTGGGGTCGCTTGTATTCTGTCGCCCATTTTCGAGCGGCCGGCGGCTCTGAAGCGCGACGGCGCATTTTTTCTTATTGGTACGTTGATGTTCGTCAGCCTCTGTATTCGCGGAACCCTTGATGGGATGGCCGGCATTCTTCTGCTTATCGGGTTCGTGTGCTTTATCGGCATATCTTATTGGCGAGAAACCAGTGACCCGGAGTTGTCTATCGATCACGTGCAGGAAGTTGAAGACCTGGAGGGCTGGCCGACGACCACGACCGGCATCGTCGTCGCCATCGCCGCCGGACTGGCCGGGCTGGCCGTCGGCTCTGAGTTCCTTGTCCAGGGCGGGACTGAAATTGCGCGGACGTTTGGCGTTTCCGAGGAGGTCATTGGCCTGACCTTGTTTGCCTTGGGGACGTCGTTGCCGGAGCTGGCGGCATCCGTTATTGCCGCGTTGAAGGGCCATGCCGACGTGGGAATCGGCAACGTCGTCGGCAGCAACTTGTTTAATATTCTGGGGGTCGCCGGTGCGGCCGCCTTGACGGCGCCCTTGCCCGTCAGCGGGCAAATTTTAAATTTCGATATTTGGATTATGCTCGGCTCTTCGATCCTTCTTTTGCCGGTTCTGGTTTTCGGCTGGCGAATTGGGCGAATGACCGGAACGATATTTGTGCTCGCCTACGTCGGTTACATGTGGATTCAGACGATCGGCGTTTCCAACGTCCTGGCGCAGGCAGGGTAAACTGTTGCCGGATAATTTTGTTGGCGCAGGCCTAGCCTACCGTATTTCCGAGATTTAATGGCTGACGTTCATGCTTTAAACAATGTCTTGATCACTGGCGCCGGCAAGCGGATCGGTCGGTCAATTGCGTTGGACATGGCCAACGCCGGTTGGCGGGTTGGGGTCCATTATTCTCGATCTGCCGAAGACGCTGAAGAGGTTGTTTCAAATATCAAAAACAGTGGTGGAGAGGCCGCGACCTTCGATGCTGATCTTAGTGAAGAAGGCAGCGCACATTCTTTAATGACGCGGGTATCTGATGTGCTTGGGCCACTGAACTGCCTGATTAATAATGCCTCAACCTTTGAGCGTGATACCGTATCGACGGCGACGCGGTCGACCTGGGATATGCACATGGATGTAAATCTCCGAGCGCCCTTCGAACTCAGCCAAGCCTTCGTGCGGCAATTGCCGCAAGGCGTCCCGGGTAATATTGTCAATATCATCGACCAAAGAGTCTGGAATCTGACGGCGGATTTCACCACCTATACATTGAGCAAGGCCGCGCTTTGGGACATGACACGAATTCTGGCCCGGGCCTTGGCGCCGCAGGTTAGGGTGAACGGTATTGGGCCGGGGCCGACGCTTCCCAGTATACATCAATCTGAAAAAGATTTTGCCGATGAATCCGCTGCCGTACCCTTGAACCGCCCGGTTACCACCGGCGACATTGCCGCTGCGGTACGGTTCATACTTGATGCGCCGACGATGACCGGACAAATGATCGCCATTGACGCCGGCCAGCACATGGGCGCTGTATAGCCGGCGGTTGCGGGCAGAAAACCGCGAACGGACTAGAATAGGAAATTCTAATGAAATCAGGATGGCCGGGATGAACGCGAATGTTGCCGGATCGGCGATGCCCCTTCGTATTGCCAATGCAAACAGCGCCATTCGGCATGTTTTCATCCGTGATTTCATGGTCGATTGCCTGATTGGCGTTCACGATCATGAAAAATCAGATAAACAGCGTGTTCGGATAAATTTGGACCTTGCCGTGAACGAGGGTGACCATCCCATCATCGACGATATTCAGAACGTCGTGAACTATGAAACGATGGCTAAGGGGATCGTGCAAATCGCTGACGAGGGGCATGTGAACTTGGTTGAAACGTTTGCCGAGCGAATTGCCAAAATGTGCCTTGAAGACCAACGCGTGGATTCCGCACGTGTTCGCATTGAGAAGCTCGACATTTTGGAGAATGCGGAAAGCGTCGGTGTCGAAATAGAAAGATTTCGCGAAGTATAGAATGATAGGCAGTGAGAATTCATTTCGCTTCCATTGTGCTATTCCTTGATGCTGTCAGGCGGTAGTTTTACACAGGCCGCCATAAGCCACTGTTTTGTAGCGGATATATTTCAATACGTTTCAAACGTTAACATAAGAAATTCAAATCCAAATAAACGCTTTGTTTTCAATGCATTAAAAATGTGATTAAATTTTGTGCAAATTCTAAATGTTTCGATATTCTGGGCGCCTAGCTTAACGTCGTGGCCTTTTCAACAGAGTTGTCCACAAGTTTGGTGGATAGTTCTCCGTGGTTCAGCCACAGCTGGCGATACTTCGCTTGTCACGCCGGAAAATGGATATGTTATTCTGAAGTTTAATTCATTGGGGGCCCGCGTTTGACAGACCAATTGGCCGGCGATTCACAAATTGATGTACAGTCGAATGGATCCGCGAAACCTCTCCTTGGGGCGTCTGTCATTGCGGCGTATCTGAAAACCTTGCCCGGAAAGCCGGGTGTCTACCGAATGATCAATACCGACGGTAAGGTTCTATATGTCGGCAAGGCGAAGAGCCTGAAAAAACGCGTCGTGGCCTACACTCACCCCGAGCGGCAGACCATTCGGATCCGCAGAATGATCAACGAAACAGCGTCCATGGAGTTTGTCACGACTCACACGGAGGCCGAGGCGCTGCTGTTGGAATCCAATCTGATCAAGAGATATGCGCCACGATACAATATCCTGCTCCGTGACGACAAATCGTTCCCATTTATTCTGGTAACGAAGGCCCATGAATTTCCACAAATATTGAAGTATCGCGGCGCACAGAGCCGTGCCGGTGAATACTTTGGACCGTTCGCTTCTGTATGGGCTGTCAACGAAACTTTGGCGGTGCTGCAGCGCGCCTTCATGTTGCGGACCTGTTCCGATTCAGTTTATTCGAACCGCACGCGACCGTGCCTTCTCCATCAGATCAAGCGCTGCTCGGCGCCCTGTGTTGGCAAAATCAGTGAGCTTGAGTACCGCGAGTCCGTTGAACAGGCGCAATTGTTTCTTACCGGCGACAGCCAGCAAATTCAAAAACGCTTTGCTCATTACATGCAAGAAGCCAGCGAAAAACTGGAATTTGAACTGGCGGCCCAGTATCGGGACCGAATTCGGGCTCTGACGCGGGTCCAGGCACATCAGGATATTAATCTGGCCAAACTGAAGGATTCGGATGTCATCGCCATTCATCAGGCTGGCGGTGCGACATGTGTGCAGGTGTTTTTTTTCCGATCGGGCGCGAATTTCGGCAATCGGGCCTATTTTCCCAGTCATGCCAAGGATGAAGAAACGGCAAAAGTCCTCGAGGCCTTTGTTGGACAATTTTACGCGCGGACATTGCCGCCCGGCCACGTTTTGCTGAGCGAAGAAATTGAAAACACGGATCTGGTCGAGCGCGCTCTCTCGGTCCGCGCTGATCGTAGCGTTGATATCAGTGTGCCGAAGCGTGGCGACCGACGTAAACTCATGGACCACGCCGTCAATAATGCCCGCGAGGCGCTGACGCGCCGTTTATCGGAGAGCGCGTCGCAGCGCAAAATGCTGGATGATTTGGCCGCGCGGTTTCAACTCGAAGGCCCACCCGAACGCATTGAGGTTTATGACAATTCCCACGTTTCAGGTAGCCGGGCGGTTGGCGCGATGATCGTCGCCGGCGCCGAAGGGTTTAATCGAACTGCCTACAGAAAGTTCAACATCAGAGGTGCGCGTGAAGATGCCCAAGGTGCAAACGTTGCCGATGGGTACAGTCCGGGTGATGATTATGCCATGATGAGGGAAGTTCTGACGCGGCGATTTTCGCGGGCGTTGAAGGAAGATCCGGATCGAACCGGTGATCAGTGGCCTGATCTTGTTTTGTTGGATGGCGGAAAAGGGCAACTGGGCATTGGCATCGAGGTTTTTGAAGAACTGGGCATCGAAGGTGTTGCTTTGGCAGCCATCGCAAAAGGACCGGATCGCGACGCCGGCGGCGAGCGAATTTTTCGGCCGGGCGGCATGGCGCCAATCGTTCTCCAGGTCCGCGATCCCGTATCTTACTTTTTGCAGCGCATTCGCGATGAAGCGCATCGATTTGCCATCGGCGCGCACCGGAATCGTCGGACCAAAGCCATTGGCCAATCCATATTGGATGAAATTCCCGGCGTCGGCGCGGGGCGCAAAAAGGCGCTGTTGCATCATTTCGGTGATCCGCGGGCCGTCGCTCAGGCGGGGAAAGCCGATCTTGAAGCAGTCAATGGTATCAGTTCTTCCTTGGCGGCAAAAATATATGACTGGTTTCATGCGGACGGATAGTTGCGCGGCGCTTATACTCACGTAGAATGCCGGCCCATGCTGACCAACTTACCCAATATCCTGACGTTTTCGCGGATCATGGCCATTCCGGTTCTGGTTGGATTATTGCTGTTCGTGGATGATCCCACCGGCAGTTGGTTGGCCTTTTCCATCTACACCTATGCCTGTATCACGGATTTCTTCGATGGGTATCTGGCCCGTGCCTGGCATCAGCAATCCGCGTTCGGGCGGTTTCTCGATCCGATTGCCGATAAACTTCTGGTCGCCAGTGTGATCTTGGTGTTGGTCGGGATCGACCGGTTTCATGGTTTGACGGTTCTTCCTGCCGCGACCATTTTGTGCCGCGAGATTCTGGTCTCCGGCCTGCGTGAGTTTCTGGCTGAGGTTCGTGTCAGCATGCCAGTCAGCAGCTTGGCAAAATGGAAAACCGGTATCCAGATGTTGGCGTTGGGCTTTCTTCTGGTTGGACCCAATGGGCCAGATTTCGGACCGATATCCACTTTGGAAATTGGTATTTATGGGCTGTGGGCGGCAGCACTTTTAACGCTGGTAACAGGCATGGATTATATGGTTGCCGGTCTACGCCATATTCGTGACACCGATAACGCACCGGCTGGGCGCCATCAGGGAAAAAACGAAGAAGCGGCGGGAGACGGCTAGAATGAAATTCTTTGGTCTCGTCGGTTGGAGCGGCAGCGGCAAGACAACCTTGATGCGCCAATTGCTGCCGGAGTTGACGGGTCGTGGCTATCGCGTATCGACCATGAAACACACGCACCACAACTTCGACATCGACAAGCCTGGGAAGGATTCCTACATGCATCGTGAGGCTGGGGCCCATGAGGTGCTGATCACCGGCTCACGCAGATGGGCGATCCTGCATGAAAACCGCGACGGGCCCGAACCGGATATAGATTTTCTGCTTGGACGCTTGGAGGAGGTCGACTTGGTGTTGATCGAAGGTTTCAAAGATCATACGCATGCGAAATTGGAAGTGTATCGACCGGCAGTCGGCAAACCCCTTTTGGCGGCCAACGATGAAAGCGTCGTTGCCGTCGCCAGCGATCAGGTCCTTTCACTGGACGGCCCGACAATGATCGATCTCAATGATGTTACCGGTGTCGCAGATTTTATTCTCGATTTTTGCGAACTGGACCGGAAGGCCGGCGATGGCGCAGCTTAAGGACGATTGTTTCGCGTTCGGCGGTGAATTGACGCCTGTTATTGACGCCTTGGCTCAATTACGGGCACGTCTGAGTTCCGTCACGGGTGTTGAGAAAATTTCACTACGAGCGGGCCTGGGCCGCATCCTGGCTGAGGAAATCGTCGCTTCACGGAATGTACCGCCACATGACAACAGTGCTGTCGACGGCTATGCCGTATTTTTCGACGATCTCAAACTGAAGCTAGAAACCCGATTGCCGGTGACCGGACGGGTCGCCGCCGGGCATCCTTTGGGCCGGGTGCCGCAGGCAGGCGAAGCCGTTCGGATATTTACCGGTGCACCGATGCCGGATGGCATGGATACCGTCTTTATGGAAGAGGACTGCACTGACGACGGCGATCATGTCCTTTTGCCGACCGGATTAAGCCAAGGCGCCAACCGCCGCGAACGGGGCGAGGATATTGAAACCGGTGAGGTCGTCATTCAACGCGGGCGCCGACTGCGTCCCCAGGAATTGGGTTTGGCGGCCTCGGTCGGCCGGCATGAGTTGGCGGTCCAGGAACGACTGCGCGTCGCGGTATTCTCTACCGGTGACGAGGTCCGAGACCCTGCTGAAAATGCACCAGACGGATGCATCTTTGATTCAAATCGGTTCGCCGTGATGGGAATGCTGGAGCGACTTGGCTGTTCGGTAACCGATCTGGGCATATTGCACGACGACGTTGACGAAATAGCCGATGCCCTTGCCGATGCGGCCAAGGCGCACGATGTCCTGATCACTTCCGGTGGCGTATCGGCGGGTGAAGAAGATCACGTCAAAGCGGCCGTTGAGCGCAACGGCAGCCTTTATTTTTGGCGTTTGGCGATAAAGCCGGGAAGACCCATTGCATTGGGCCAGGTTGCCAACGCTGCGTTCATAGGGCTTCCCGGCAATCCGGTTGCCGCCATGGTGACATTCATGGTCATTGCCAGGCCCATGCTTTTGATGCTGAACGGTGCAAACGATATTGAGGCCACACGATTTTCCGTGCGTGCGGATTTTGACTACACGAAGAAAATCGGCCGGCGGGAATGGGTGCGTGCCATCTTGACCGGCGGCAATGGTACGGACCTGACCGTTCGGAAATATCCTTCAAGTGGCGCTGGTATTTTGATGTCCATGGCCGCAGCGGATGGATTGGTGGAACTTCCCGAAGACGTGAAACGTGTTTCACCCGGGGATGCGGTGGATTTCCTGCCATTCAGCGAGGTGCTTTGATGAAGCTTCTGTATTTCGCCTGGGTTCGCGAAAAGACCGGTATCGGGGAGGAAACGGTATCGTTGCCGGACGAGGTTTCCACGGCCCGTGATCTGGTCGCTTGGCTTAAAGGCAGGGGTGATGGATTTGCTGCAGCGTTTTCCGAAGATGCCCTGGTTCGGGTCGCCGTCAACCAGGAGTATGCTACACTGGATGAACCGGTGGCCGACGGCGACGAAGTCGCTTTCTTTCCCCCGGTGACGGGAGGCTGAACTGACCATCAGGGTTCAAGAGCAAGATTTCGACGTCGGCGCCGAGCTTGCCGGCCTCACGGACGCAAACCATCGGGTTGGTGGCCTGTGTTCCTTTGTCGGATTGGTGCGGGATTTGGGTGACCCCCAGGCCACGGACCAGATCGTCAAGGCGATGACGCTGGAACATTATCCGGGCATGACCGAAAATGCTTTGCAGCAGATTGAGGCCGAGGCCCTTGAGCGCTGGCCGTTGGAATCGACGTTGATTGTTCACCGTTATGGCCGGCTTGAGCCCGGCGATCGAATTGTTCTGGTTGCGGCGGCTTCGGCACACCGGGAGGCGGCGTTCGAAGCTTGTCACTTTCTGATCGATTGGCTGAAGACCAAAGCGCCGTTCTGGAAGTTGGAGGAAACGCCGGACGGCGGCCAATGGGTTGACGCCCGCGATTCCGACGATACCGCCGCCGCACGCTGGAGCCATGGTCCGGCCAAAAATGTTTCGGAAGCCGCCGAATAGTGGGCATATCTCCGGCGATTATTTTTTTCGATTTTGATGGTGTGATTGTTGAATCCGTGGACCTCAAGATCGCGGCGTTCCGCAATCTCTATACCGACCACGGTGAAGACGTTATCGCTAAGGTTTTGGATCATCATGCAGCGCATGGCGGCATATCGCGGGTCGTCAAAATCCGCGAATGCCATCGCATGTTTCTAAATATCGAACTGAGTGAGCCGGCATTGATGGCTTTAGCGGGTGCTTACGCCGACTTCGTCGAAGAAGCGGTTGTCGCGTGCGATTCGGTACCGGGGGCCATGGACCTCCTGAAAAGTAACGATGGCGCGCGGCATTTTTATATTGTCTCCGGGACGCCGGAGAATGAATTGCGGCGGATAACGGAGGGACGGGGCATCAGTGGCTATTTCGATGCGGTTTATGGGTCGCCACGGCATAAGGAGGAAATCGTTGAGGGTGTCCTGGAACGTCACGGCGCAAGCGCCGGTGATGCCATGTTTATCGGCGACACAATGACGGATTTCAGTGCCGCGGAAGCAACGCGTGTTCCCTTCGTTGGCCGGGTTCCGCCCCATCACGCCAGTCCGTTCCCGGCGGGCACCGTGACCGTCACCGACATGACCGGACTGGCGGCGCACATCGCCACGCTTTAATTTCCCCCCTAGTTACATGGGAGTTCAAACATGAGTGATGACGGTGTCGACAAGGCCTATCGGAATGAACAGTTTATCAACAGTCCGGAAGCCCGCGAACTTCGGATTTTATCGGAATATTTGGAACCCCAGGCGCGGTTCCGCGAATTCAATGTTAGCGACACAATAGTATTCTTCGGCTCGGCGCGGTTGATGCCCGAGGATGACGCCCGTCGCAAGCTTGAGACGGCCCGCGATCAGGGCGGAGATGTCACAGGTGCGGAACGTGACCTAACCATGTCGCGGTATTATGAAGATGCCCGGGCCCTATCGGGGAAATTGACTGAATGGTCGAAAGGCCTGGAAGATACCAGCCGGCGGTTCCTTGTTTGCACGGGGGGCGGTCCGGGGATTATGGAAGCCGCCAATCGTGGCGCCTCCGAAGCGGACGGTATCAATATCGGGTTCAATATTTCATTGCCCTTCGAGCAACATTTCAATCCCTATATAACCCGCGAACTTAATTTCGAATTTCATTACTTTTTCATGCGTAAGTTCTGGTTCATCTACCTCGCCAAAGCCTTGATCGCATTTCCGGGCGGCTTTGGCACTTTTGACGAGCTGTTTGAATCGCTGACATTGATCCAAACACGAAAATTGAATAAGCCGTTGCCCATTGTTCTTTTCGGCAAGGAATTTTGGGACGAAGCATTGAACCTCGACGTTCTGGTCAAGTACGGAACGATCTCGCCGACCGATCTGGATCTGTTTCATAAGACGGATTCTGTTGATGAGGCATTTGATTACATCGTCAGCAATTTGACGGCGAGTGCCCTCGAAAAACCAGGCGGAATTCTTTGATCGTCAGGTCTGGGGCCGAAAAGGCCGGGTGAAAACCCGGCCTTTGATAATTTTGATGATTTGAATTTTCAGGGTTCGCTACGCCGCGGCCTCTTCCGGGGTTTTGCCCACGGCCTTGTCGTAGTCATCCATCATCCACCGCGAAATCTCACCGACGGAAAACGTATGTTCGTCTATCTCACCGACCGGGGTGACTTCCGCCGCCGTGCCGGTCAGGAAGACCTCGGTGGCATCGACCAGTTCGTCGGGCGAGATCGGCCGTTCAATGACTTCAATGCCGCGGGCTTTTGCTAGGTCTATGACCGTGCGCCGGGTGATTCCATTGAGGAAGCAATCGGGGGTCGGCGTATGCAGGCGGCCGTCGCCAAATACAATGAAAATGTTAGCACCGGTTGATTCGGCGACGCGTCCGCGCCAATCCAACATGAGCGCGTCATCATAACCCTCGCTCTCTGCCGCATGCTTCGACATGGTGCATATCATGTAAAGTCCAGCGGCCTTGGAATCCGTCGGTGCCGTTTCAGGAGAAGGCCGTTTCCAGGCACTTGTTTTCAGCCGGATGCCTTTCATGCGGGCTTCTGGTGAGAAATAAGACGGCCACGGCCATGCGGCAATGGCCAGATGGATCGTATTTTGTTGCGCCGACACACCCATCATCTCGCTGCCCCGCCAAGCGACCGGACGAATGTAGCCATCGACAATCGAATTGGCCTGGCAGACCTCTTTGCAGGCTGCATCAATTTGATCTGCGGGATACGGTATTTCGAAGCCTAAGATACCGGCTGATTTTATCAGCCGGTCCGTGTGTTCGCGCAACTTGAATATCTTGCCATTGTAGGAGCGCTCACCTTCGAAGACGCAGGAGCCATAATGAAGACCGTGCGTCAGTACGTGCACATCAGCATCACGCCATAATCCAAGTTTGCCGTCGTACCAAATTTGACCGTCACGGTCGTCAAACGTTTCGCTATCCATGGTAATTATCTTTCGTAAATGGGTATCTGCGCCAAAGGTTCTTGCGTTTCGTATCATTACCGTGCATATAAGTCAATATTACTGTCATATTTAATTTTTGATTCTGAAGGTAATCTCTTCATGCATACTCCGAATGTCGTGGCGGACACTGATATTGTTTTATCAACAATGGACGAAGAAGAACTGCGTCAGGCGATTGAACTGCTGTTTTTCGCTTACCGTGACTTTACCGGAGAAGCCGATACGGTTCTGGCCGACTATGGTTTCGGTCGAGCACATCACAGAGTGATTTATTTCGTCGGTCGGAATCCGCAAATTTCGGTCGGTGATTTATTGGATATATTGAAGATTACCAAACAGAGTTTATCGCGGGTATTGGGTCAACTCATTGATGAAGGGTATGTCCTGCAAGATACCGACGGGGCCGACCGCCGCCGTCGATTGCTCCACCTGTCCGATAAGGGGATTAGATTGGAAGCGCTTTTGACCGAGCGCCAAAGCGCGCGTATTGCGCAAGCTTATGCTGCCGCCGGGACAAACGCCGTCACGGGATTTCGAGCTATTTTGCGCGAGATCATCGACGAAGCCGACCAGCGACGGGTGGGACGGCGTGAACGCGAACGTCCGTCGGCCGATGACAGCAGATTTGTCGGATGACAAATTTGAGCGCCGAAATCCCGCATATTCTGGTCGTCGATGACGATGATCGTTTGCGCGATTTATTGGTAAAGTTTCTTGCTGACCATAGTTTTATTGTAACCGGCGCCCGCGATGCTGCCGATGCACGCGCCAAGATGGTTGGATTGACATTCGATTTGATCGTTTTGGATCTGATGATGCCGGGAGAAAGCGGACTTGATTTCGCCCACCATATTCGAAAAACCAACGTTGTGCCGATATTGATGTTGACGGCAATGAACGAATCGGAAGATCGGATCCGTGGACTTGAACACGGCGCTGACGATTATTTGGGTAAACCTTTTGAGCCGCGGGAATTGGTCTTGCGTATCAATAACATACTCAAGCGGTTGCCAGAGGCCGTGTTGTCGTCGCCAGAAATTCACTTGGGCGAGGCTTTGTTTCGGCCTCAACGCGGAGAATTGGAGCGTCACGGCCGACCGATACGTCTGACCGATGTCGAGACCGCATTGTTGCGGGCCTTGGCCGGTCGGCCTGGCGAAGTGCTAAGTCGTGAAGATTTAATTTCACAGACTGGCGCAAGTGGCGGGGGTCGGGCGGTTGACGTGCAAGTCACCCGCCTGCGGCGAAAAATCGAGAGCGATCCAAGAATTCCGCGATATTTACAAACGGTACGCGGCAAAGGCTACGTTCTTTTTCCCGATTGATGGGGTCTTAATTCGATGGCCACGCAGATAAAAAAATTCCTGCCCAAAAGCCTGTTCGGCCGGTCAATGATGATCATCGTCACACCGTTGATTCTTCTGCAGGTCGTCTCGGCGATAATTTTTTATGAAACACACTGGGATAAGGTTACCTTACGTCTGGCTCGCGGTGTTGCCGGCGACGTCGCTGCCATTGTATCGCTTTTGCGCCAGGATACGAAAGCGGCCGACCGCGATTGGGTATTTGACCTGGCGTCCGGCACCATGCAGCTGACCATGTCGTTTCGGCAGGAAGATGTCTTGGTCAATGCACCTCCGATTGGCGATGATTTAATGTCTCGAATGCTCATTCGCGCTCTTAAGGAAGCCGTCGGTAAGCCGTTTCAAATCGATACTGAGAGCCTACCACGGCATGTCCTGATCGACGTGCAATTGGCTGATGGTGTTTTGCGGATTGAGACACCCCGGAAGCGTTTGTTCAGTTCCACGACCTACGTATTTGTAATCTGGATGGTCGGCACGTCGCTCATCTTGTTTGCTGTAGCGACCATATTCATGCGCAATCAGGTCAAGCCTATCCGACGGTTGGCTGACGCCGCCGAGAACTTTGGCAAGGGTAGGGACGTGTCTCAGTTCAAACCGGAAGGCGCGACGGAAGTTCGCCAAGCGGCATCCGCATTCTTGGCGATGCGCGAGCGGATCGTCCGGCAAATTCGTCAACGGACCGATATGCTGGCTGGTGTATCGCATGATCTCCGTACGCCACTGACACGCATGCGGTTACTTGTTGAGATGCTGGATACGGATGCCGGCGCCGCGGACTTGAAAAGCGACATTGCCGAAATGGAGCATATGTTGGAAGGCTATCTGGCTTTCGCCCGAGGCGAAGGTACGGAGGTGCCTCAAACCACCAAACTTTCACCTCTTTTGGAGAAAGTTGCTGAACAGGGCCAACGCAAGGGTGGATTGATCGATCTACATGTGGAAAGCGAGCACACAATGCCGCTTCGCGCGGCAGCTTTCCAGAGATGCCTGACCAATCTTATCGACAATGCTATTCGGTACGGCGAGCACGTCACGGTTCGGGCTGGACTGCGCAACGACAAATATGAAATTACCATCGATGACGATGGACCGGGGATCCCGGAGGAACTTCGCGATGACGTTTTGAGGCCGTTCTTTCGGGTCGATGATTCACGAAACCCGGTCACTGGCGGGGTTGGGTTGGGGTTGACGATCGCCAATGATGTCGTGCGCGCCCACGGCGGTGAGATTATGCTAGCTGATTCGCCCAACGGCGGGCTTCGTATCCGATTGCGGCTGCCGGTTTAGTTGGTTGTCGCCGCCAAATGGCTGGCGTCCATGTGTAAATTCAATTACCATGGATTATGGCTTTGGACCTACCCACAGTATATATGGCTTCGGCTTTAAGTTGCCCGAGCGGACACCGGTGACCCGGAAAATCGAGCCTGCGGATTCGGGAGTCGATCGTGACGACCCATAAAAAGATGAAAATATTGCTGGCCGATGATCACGCCCTGTTTCGCGAAGGCATGAAACATATACTGTCTGAATTGGACGAGATCGGTGAAATCGTTGAGGCGGACAGCTACACCCAAGCCATTGAATTACTTGATGAAGGTGCGGTATTCGATCTGGCCCTCGTAGACCTTGCCATGCCGGGTTTAGATAATTTTTCAGGTTTGCGAGCGGTCTGCCAGAAAGTCGGAGAGGCACCGGTTGTCGTGGTTTCCGCGATGGAGGGCGGCAGCGAAATTCGTCAGGCCATGGAATGTGGCGCGTCGGGTTATATTCCAAAGACTTTGGACAGCAACGTCGTTGTCAGCGCCCTCAAGCTGGTTTTCTCTGGCGGCGTTTATTTGCCGCCAAATTTGCTTGAAAGCGATGGGTCGGAAAGCCGGGGCCGCAATCGATCACGTGGCTATGACCAAGGGCCGGGTAAAGCCCGTTTGACGCCGCGTCAACATGACGTCTTGGACCTGATGGCGAAAGGCTTCTCCAACAAGGAAATAGCCCGGGCGCTGGAATTGGCTGAAGGGACGGTGAAGCTTCACGTTACGGCGTTGCTAAAGGCTTTAGAAGTTAACAATCGGACTCAAGCGGTGATAAAAGCGGCATCTCTGGGCCTGACAACCGCCGGGGCAGGCGACGGCGCTTAACTCAGTCTTCAGTACATGCGGCCGCCGTTTGGCACGTTCTGGCTGGGGCCGAGAAGCACAACCTCCCCATCTTTGTCTGGAAACCCGAGGACTAATACTTCTGACATGAACTTCCCGATCTGTTTGGCGGGAAAATTAACGACAGCAGCGACTTGGCGCCCAGGCAAGTCGCTGATCGTGTAATGGCGGGTAATCTGCGCCGAGGTCTTTTTCTCGCCGATCATGTCACCGAAATCGACCCACAATTTGATCGCCGGCTGCCGCGCCTCGGGGAACGGTTCGGCACGTGTGATGGTGCCCACCCGAATATCGATTCGCAGAAAATCATCAAAGGCAATTTCCATGGCGGTTGATCCTCCACGTAAGAACAGGCGCGAATGTTTGCATGGTGTCGAAATCCAGGCAAACGAAAGGCCGCGCCAATTAAAGCGCGGCCTTTCAAAATAGATTCGAAGCCGTTTATTTCGTGGGCTTCTTGGTCTTCGCGGCCTGCTTCTTGACCTCATCAAAAGATTCGGAAATGCGGGCATTGATGACTTCGGACGCATCGGCGTTGGACTTCGCAGCCAATTCGGCCAGTTCTTTCATGTTACCGAGGGCTTTTTCGAAGGATACCTTCAAAAGCTCGGCCTGCTTGGCGGCGGCATCTTCCGGCCCGGCCACGGTCGTCAATTGGCTGACGGCTTCGGTCGCACCGGCAAGCGTTTCCTGAAAGATTTCGTTTTGGCGGGCGGCCAGGGCCTGAACACCTTCGACGGCAGCTTTGTTCGCCGCTGTCATCGCATCGATGTTCTTGCGTTGCGCATTCATGATCGAATCGACGTCGAATTGCGGAACCTTATACGCGCCGGCCATTTTGGTGAACTGGTCGGCGATTTTAGCCGGATCGAAATCGGCCATTACTTTAGTCATGTCCATGTTCATGAACGGGTTCGTTGTATTGAGCATTGTTCTCTCCAATTGGTCAGGTGGATATCATATCTCACCGATGATCGAATTCCTGGCGGCGCAAATTATATTGCACCGCAACATGAGAGAGATATGCGCTCTTCAGTATGATTCGTCAAGATAAATTTGTGCAATGCACAAATTATTTTTCGCACATGCAAAAAATTCAATATCGGTCAAGATATTCGATCCGCCAACGAAAGCCCTCGATCGACCGCCGCCATTGTGGTCGCCATATCGGCGCTGGTATCGCGAAACCAAACCCTCATGGCATTGGCATAAATCAGTCCCAGGCCGCTGGCCCGCAGATGCCCGCCGATACCATTCGACGATAATGCTGCAGCCTCCAGCATAAGTGCCATTGAACGGTGCAGGTGAAGGGTCAGACAGAGAACTGCAACCGGATTACCTGGCAGATCGCGCACGACGCTTGCCAATCCCTTCTTGTATGGTTCCAGGGCGTCAAATCGACGCATTAATACATCGAACAATTTATCTTTTACGGAATCTCCCGCGTCGCCATCCGTGGCGACATCTTGGAGAACCGCTTCGTCTATTTCCCGGGTCAAACCTGCCAGAACACTTGCTTTGTCCGGAAACAAAATCAATGCGTCGATCAGGGGCATATCCGCTTCACGTGCGATGTCGGCCATGGTGATATGGCGCCATCCGTCACGTTCGGCCAATCCCATGGCTTTGGTGATGAAGTGATGACGTCGGTCTTTCGGGAGCTTCGCCTTGCGACGCGCCAAAATCGGATCCTCCGATCAGATAGCCGGTGCCATGATACCAGCTTCCAATGGTAGGCTCTAGCCGGCAAGCTCCCGTGAACGGGCGGTTGCAGCGGCAATGGCTGTTGTGACCAGCGGCTGCCAACCGTCTTCCGACATCAGAACTCTCAAGGCTTCGGCGGTTGTGCCGCCGGGGCTGGTCACATTTTCTCTGAGTGTTGACGGTAATTCATCAGACTGGCGGAGCAGCTCGCCGGAACCGGACACTGTAACGCGCGCCAGTTGTGCGGATAATTCTGCCGGCAAACCGGCATCTATTCCCGCCTGGGCCAAGCACTCAACGAGCAAAAACACATAAGCAGGGCCGCCGCCCGAAACCGCGGTCACGGCATCAATCAAACCTTCGTCATCAACCCAGGCAACTTCACCAACCGCTTCCAACAATCTGTTGCAGGTGTCGCGTTGCACCGAAGAAACATGGGCATTTGATGTTGCCACTGTAATGCCCCGGCGCACCGCAGCCGGGGTGTTCGGCATGGACCTGACAATCGCCGCATCGTCGCCCAGAAGAGCTTCGAAATACGCGATCGTTTTGCCTGCCGCAATGGACAGAAAAGCCGTCCCGGGAGAGCAATAGACGGCAAACGGTGCCGCCGCCTCGTCCATGGATTGCGGTTTGACGGCGAACAAGACAATTCCCGGTGCTAAATCTGCCGGCAGCTCCGATTGGCTGCCGACTGCGCCCAATCCGCGCTGGCGCATCTCCGCGGCCATCGGCTCATAGGGTTCGACGATATGGATTTGGGCGGGGGCCATGCCCATCTCCAGCCAGCCTTCAATCATCGCGCCACCCATTTTTCCACAACCGACAAGGAGGAGGGGATTATCCATATCTTTGTCAGGCCTCACCGATGGTATCGATCATCGCGGCCTCAATGGCCTCGGTCGCCGGTTTGCCGCCCCAAATGACGTACTGGAATGCCGGGTAGAAACGTTCGCATTCGATCAATGCCGTTTCCACCAAGTCCTCGGTTTGTTCGACGGTGAGGCGCGGCTGACCACGAAGCGCCAATGTCGCACGAAACATCGGCAAACCTTCGTCGGCCCAAACGCTGAAATGTCCAAGCCACAGCTTTTCATTGACCAAGGCCAAAAGTTCGTAGACACGCGACCGCTGGTCTTCGGCAACCCGCATGTCGAAGGCGCAGGTGAAATGAATTGCTTCCATTTCGTCGTTCCAGGCGAAATATAGGCTGTAGTCGCACCAACTCCCCGGCACCTGAACCGCCATTTCTTCGTTGCTGCGCCGGTCGAATGTCCACTCGTTGAACTCAACCAGTTGCTCGACGGTATCGATGGGATGATGCGTGTCCGATTCGTGCACCGTATTTAGGCTCGTCATGCCCGCTCCTCCTCTTGCCCTTGGAGTATGGTTCGGCAAATTTCGAAGTGCGGACCGGCTTGGGCAAAACACTACATTTAGCGTGATACCCTAAATGTAGTGGATGCTCGCTCGGTCTGTACAATACCTAGCCTGCCCGAACCATGAATCGCGTGCAAGAGGCAATTGAGTCTGAACAATGAAATATTTGTGGATAAGCGGAAAACCCAGCGACCAGCAATGGCTGGCGCTCGGTTGAACGCAGACACGATACAACTCGATTTAAGGCTACTTGGTGGTCTTGGACGCCGCCGGTTTTTTGCCTGCGGGTTTCCTGGACGAGGCCTTGGCTCTGGGCTTTGGACCCGATTTCTCTAATGCCGAGATACGTTTCGCCAGGCGTTCCTGCTCGGCGCGGGCCTCCGCTGCCATGGCCTTAACGGCCTCAAACTCTTCGCGTGGGACCAGATCCGCATCGGCGAGCAATTTATCAACACGCTGGCGAACCAAGGCTTCGATTTCATCTTTAACCCCAACCAGGGTCGAGACGGCACCATTAGCAACGCGTGCCAAATCATCGAAAAGGCGGTTTGAGGTCTGCATGGTCAGGATCCCCATTCTAATTGGCCAACGCGCATTATGGATAGCGCGGCCAGCGATGACAACCGTGGTCCTTGCCGGGCGGAAGGGTGGCGCCTATAACGTGCCGGGACTGATTTCCGCCCATGAAGACGAGACTGAACATGTATGTCGTGACCGGTGGGGCCGGGTTTATCGGCTCCAACATAGCCTGGGATCTTGAGCAAGCCGGCCACGGACCACTGGTGATCGTTGACCGGTTGGGTGATGCCGATAAATGGCGGAATGTTGCGAAGCGCGAGATCGCCCATATCGTCGAGCCTTCCGGTTTCTTCGATTTTCTGAATGACAACGCGGCCGAAATTGATGCCGTCATTCACATGGGTGCCATTTCCGCGACCACAGAGACGAACGTCGACTTGATCGTCGAGAACAACTTCAAACTTTCGGTGAAACTTTGGGATTGGTGCGTGGCACATCAAAAGCGGCTGATCTATGCGTCATCGGCGGCCACCTATGGTGACGGATCAAACGGTTTTGATGACGATTCGTCCGGCGCCGCCCTGGCCGCCTTGCAGCCCTTGAACCCATACGGTTGGAGCAAGCATCTGTTTGATCGCCGCGTCGCCCGGATTGTCGCTGATGGGGGGGCGACGCCGCGCCAGTGGGTTGGCCTAAAATTCTTCAATGTTTATGGACCAAACGAATACCATAAGGGGCGGATGACCAGCGTGGTGTCGCAAGTTTACGCCCGTGCCAAGGCCGGCGATGCGGCAGTGCTGTTCAAATCGCATCATCCGGACTATGCAGATGGCGGCCAGTTGCGGGATTTCGTCTGGGTGGGCGATTGCGTTGATATGACCCGATGGTTCTTGGAGAATCCGGCGGTTAGCGGATTGTTTAATTGTGGGACCGGCAAGGCGCGAAGTTTTGCCGATTTGGCCGCCGCCGTCTATCGGGCACTGGGGCGGGAGCCACAGATTGAATTTATCGAGACGCCTGAGGATATTCGTCAGAAATATCAGTACTTTACAGAGGCTAAGATGCACCGCGTGCGGGAAGCCGGGTATCAAAATCCAGCGACGGAGCTGGAGGACGGGGTTCGGCAATACGTCACGGAATTTCTTGCTTCCTCAGACCCGTACCGTTGAGCGCATACCGGTAGAATAGAATGTTCTTAGCAATTCCTTTTCCACACATTGACCCGATCATAATTTCCGTCGGGCCCTTGGCCGTCCGTTGGTATGCGCTGGCCTATATCGCCGGCCTTGTCATCGGATGGCGCATTCTGCGGCGCCGGGCCGACGCGTCGACGGAAAATATCAATGCTGAACAGGTCGACGATTTTTTTGTTTGGGCAACCCTGGGGATCATTTTGGGCGGCCGGCTCGGGTATGTATTGTTCTACAATTTTCAATATTTCGCTGCGCACCCAGGCGAAATCCTGGCTATGTGGCGCGGCGGCATGTCTTTCCACGGCGGCTTTCTTGGCGTTGTTGTCGCGGGTTGGTTATTCTGCAAGCGGCGCGACATTCGCCCTTTGATGTTTGGCGATATGTTGGCGAGTGTGGCCCCGATCGGATTGTTTTTTGGGCGGATCGCGAATTTTATCAACGGTGAATTGTTTGGTCGTGTCACTGATGCGCCTTGGGGTGTCGTGTTCCCGCACGGCGGACCCGACCCCCGCCATCCCAGCCAACTGTATGAAGCGGCTTTGGAAGGTCTCGTGCTTTTCATCATTCTCAACATATTGTGGCGCACTGAAGCAATTCGAAGCCGCAGCGGAATCCTGACCGGTGTGTTCATTGCCGGGTATGCCATCGCCCGGATGATTGTCGAGACCTTCCGCCAGCCCGACGCCCACATCGGGTTTCTGACACTGGGCAGTACCATGGGACAGTGGCTGTCGGTTCCCATGTTGTTGGCCGGTTTGGGTTTGGCCGTATGGGGCTGGCGACGGTCGTCTTAAGGGACAGGAATATGCCTGAATTGATGGACATCGTACGCCGGCAAATCCGCGTCGGTGGTCCGATCACCGTTGCCCAGTACATGGACCTTTGCTTGGCCCATCCGGAATTCGGCTATTATCGCAAGCAGGACCCGCTTGGCCGGTCCGGAGATTTTACCACGGCGCCGGAAATTTCGCAGATGTTTGGCGAACTGATCGGCCTGTGGGCTGTCGTCGTCTGGCAAAACATGGGTGCGCCGGCGCCGTGCCGGCTGGTTGAGGCCGGTCCAGGGCGCGGTACCTTGATGGCCGACGCGCTACGCGCCGCTGCACAGGTGCCAGAGTTTTTGCAGGCCATCGAGCTGCACCTTATGGAGACCAGTCCAGTGCTGCGCGCTAAGCAACAGGCATCTCTCGGCGAATTTCAGCCAGTCTGGCATGAGAACGCCGCGTCGCTGGCCGAGGTTCCAACGATCATCATCGCCAATGAGTTTTTGGACGCCCTGCCTATTCGTCAATTTCAACGCAGTGCCGACGGTTGGCACGAAAGGCTTATTGGTTTGGACGCCGATGAGCGCCTGCATTTCGTATTTTCACCGCCTCAGTTGGTCAATCCATTGGTCCCCGATTCGCTCAAAAATGCGCCGATTAATGAAATTGTCGAAGTTTGTCCGCTGGCATTACAGATTTGCCGCCGTTTCGCCGAAATTATTAGCAAGGCTGGGGGCGCGGCGATATTCATCGACTATGGGCATCCATCAACCGCTTGCGGAGATACCCTTCAGGCCGTTGCGGATCATGCGTTTCATGATCCTCTGTCGGATCCGGGGAATGCCGATCTGACTGCACACGTCGACTTCGGGCTATTAGCCGCAACGGCAAAGGCAATGGGCACAAGGGTTTATGGGCCAATATCGCAGGGGCGTTTTCTTCGCGGCCTCGGCATTCGACAGCGCGCCGAAACTTTGTCCAATGGCGCGAGCCCAATCCAACGCGGCGAAATCGACATGGCTATGGACAGATTGACCAATCCCGACGCGATGGGCGAACTGTTCAAGGTTCTGGTAATTTCCGATCCCGACATGGATACGCCGCCCGGGTTTACCTAGTTTGATCGCTTGCGGTTTTCAAACACCGTCGGCGGTTTCATAATCAACCCATGATCCGCGCTTCCAACCTTGCCGAGGCGAGCCACCTGCGTCATGGGTTTTTCACCCGGCGCGGCGGCGTCAGCGAGGGCGTCTATGCGTCCTTGAATTGCGGGTATGGGTCTGGTGACGATGCCGCCAAGGTGCGGGCCAATCGTGAAGCGGCGATGTCATTGCTGAGTGCCGGCGCAGATAGTCTGGCAACTGTTCATCAAGTTCATTCGGCGAAGGTGGTTGCCGTCGAGACGCCATGGCCGCTTGATCGGCGGCCAAAGGCAGATGGGCTGGTGACGGATCGGCCGGGCATCGGGCTTGGTATCATGACGGCAGATTGTGCGCCCGTATTGTTCGCCGATACGAAGGCAGGCGTTGCCGGCGCGGCGCATGCCGGTTGGCGGGGCGCTTTCGTGGGGGTTCTGCAATCGACAGTCGAAGCCATGGAGACATTGGGGGCCAGACGCAATCGAATTGCGGCCGCACTGGGGCCTTGCATTCGCCAGCCCTCCTATGAGGTTGGACCCGAGTTTCACAAGGCGTTCGTGGACAATGATCCGGCTTTTGAAGGTTTTTTCAAACGGGCCGGGCGCGATGGTCATTTCATGTTTGATCTTGCGGCATTTGTCCTCTCGCGCCTCGGCTTGCTTGGGCTGGCATCAATTGAAGACGTCGATGAGGACACCTACCCCGACGCGGACAGATTTTTCAGCTACCGGCGGACGACTCATCGGGGCGAATCCGACTATGGCCGGGGCCTTTCCGTTGTGATGATCGAGGAACGTTGAATGTCTTTACATTTTACCGAAGCCGAATTGAGTGGGCGCCGCAAACGCGCCTGTGACTCCCTGCATGACCAGGGATTGGACGGTCTGCTCATGTTCCGCCAAGAGAGCATGTATTACCTGACCGGCTACGACACTTTCGGATTTTGTTTCTTTCAGTGCCTGTATCTTGGCGCCGATGGCCGCCTGGTCCTTTTGACCCGCGCCCCGGATCTGCGCCAAGCTCAATTTACGTCGATCGTCGAGGATATCCGCGTCTGGGTCGATAAACCGGACGCGGGTCCGGCGGATCAATTGCGCGACATCATGGAGGAGTGCGGCCATCGCGGTGGTCGTCTTGGCATCGAGTGGGACACCTACGGATTGACAGCCGCGAACGGCCGAAAAATGGACGCGGCGTTCGACGGTTTCTGTGCTTTGGAGGACGCGTCTGATCTTGTCCATGAACTTCGCATCATCAAGAGCCCGGCGGAAATCGAATTTGTTCGAAAGGCGGCGGAATTGACCGATGATGCCTATGACGCTGCGGTCAACTTGACGGCGTCCGGTTCATCGGAAGGCGATATTCTTGCCGCCATGCAAGGTGCAATCTTTAGCGGCGGCGGCGATTATGCCGGTAACGAATTCATCATTGGTTCCGGAAACGGCGCTTTGATGTGCCGCTATTTCAGCGGCCGACGGACTATGGAATCGCAAGACCAATTAACCCTGGAGTGGGCCGGTGCTTACCGCCGTTACCATGCGGCGATGATGCGAACATTTGTTGTTGGCAAGGTGCCGCCACGCCAACAATTCCTCTATGATGCGGCTCTTGACGCCTTGCAAGCGGTCGAAGCTTCGGTTGTGCCTGGGAAGACTTTTGGCGATGCTTTTGACGCCCATGCCCGGGTGATGGATGACGCCGGCTTATCCGAGCATCGCTTGAACGCCTGCGGCTATAGTTTGGGCGCGACATTTGCGCCGACCTGGATGGATTGGGCAATGATGTATCAGGGCAATACCCGCGTATTTGAACCGGGCATGGTGATTTTTTGTCACATGATCCTTTTCGATTCGAACGTGGCCCTAGCCATGACCCTGGGTGAGACGGTGTTGGTGACGGAGGCGGGCAACGAACGCCTGTCACGCTCAGCACTGGATTTGGTCGTCAAGTAGCCGCCGTGCCGCATCTGTACATATTTGGTATGTGTGTGCTGGTGGGGGCGGTTGCGACCTGTGCCTTAATGTGAGGATGTTAGCGCATTTCATGGGGAAAGCGGTTTTCGTTCCGACAATGGTTGGCGTCATCTGTTTGACGATGGCGGCGTGTGGACCCGTTCCGAAACCGTTTAGAACTTCATCTGTGACAACACCACCGGAATTGATTGACGGTGATCCCGGCGGCGTCCGCGTCGCCATGCTGGAAGGCCCCGCGGCACCCATGGCGCGCTTGTTATCCAAGGCCGTTGCCGAAGATTTGGTCAAACGCGGCATTCCGTCAACTGCAGATGGCGGCGATGCGCTTCGCTATACGTTGCATGGCACGGTCGAGGAACTTCAACACGGGCACGTGCCCGGTAAGGTGGCGCGCATTCACTGGAGTTTGACAGAACGTGCGGGCCAACCCTTTTTCACCTTTTCCCAGGATGTTGAAGGCTCGGGATTCGATTGGCAATGGGGATCGCCGAAAGTGATTTTGGCCGTCGGCGCCAACGCAGCAAGATTGATTGCCGAGGCCGTCGCGCCCGAAGATGAAACTTTGAAGCCGGTACAGTCTGTTTCGGCCGGCGTTTGGGTCCAACCCATACGCGGTGCGCCGGGCGACGGCGATAAATCTTTAACAAGGGCTATGCGTTTCGCCCTTGTCGGCGCGAAGGTCGCGGTCACTTCGGAGAAATTGGCGGCACGGCACATCCTGAGTGCGCGGGTTCGCGTCGGCCCGGCTCAAGCCGGCAACCAAAATGTCGAAGTTCGGTGGACAATCTCTTATCCGAATGGCGGTCAGGTTGGCAACGCTGTCCAGCGTAACGTTGTTCCGGCTGGGACCTTTGACGGCCGATGGGGGGAAACCGCTGCGATGATTGCGGCGGCGGCGGTCAGCGGGATAACAAATGTTCTCGATCAGGCAGAGAATACGGTTCGGTATCGCGTGGCATCCGGTAAAGGCCTGAAAACGGATATCGTCGCCGGCCCAACTCAACCACAGTTGCCGCCGCCCAATCTATCGCCGGATGCGGTAAAATCGATCGGTGATCGGCCGGTTCGATGACGATATCGGTATTGATCATGGATTTTTGCGGGCCCAGGGGATTTCGGTGAATTTTTCCGTCCAGCCTGATACATTCGCCTATTCCGTCTCGCAGGTGGGGTATGGACGCGTGGCAGCGGCGATTTCCAATCGACCCAAAGGCCCAGGGTCGGCCGACGTTAGCGCAAACCAATGGTTCCGATGTCTTCGGCTTATTTTAATTGCGTTCGCGCTGTCGGTGCTTGGCTGTGCACAGATGACCACTTCGGATTCTGAAAGTCGGAAGAGTGCTGCCACTGAGGCGCCGAACGAAACACCGCTGAATGGTTCGACAAACGTCATTCACGTTGTGCCGATCGACGGAATCGGGGGGCCCCTTCGATTGGTTCTTGCCGATGCCGTGGCGGCGTCCTTGCGCGACACCGAGCGCCCGGCGGTACTGGCAGGAACGCTTAACAACAAAGGGCCGTCGATTGTCGGAAAAGTCGCCAATGTCCGGGTCCGCGGGACCGTCGTTTGGGTGACAACCAACTGGTCACTGCAGGCCCCGTTCGGGACGAAAGTCGCGGAACGAACCCGCGAGATCGTCGTCGATAAAACTTATTGGGACCGAAACTCTGTCGAAGTGGTCAATCTGATTGTTGGCGATGCCATGCCGGCGGTGGCGGCGATGGTCCAGGATCATGTCGGACCGCTGCATGTGGCTCAGCAGGTTATTGACGAGCCCCGGACGACGGATTTGCGCGGCGTCGATCCAACCCCATCGACGCCTCCGGAACCGGCCCTTCAGCGATCTTTGCCGGAACTTCCAGAATTGCCGGATGAAGCCGGAAAGACTCCGGCGGCATCTGCGCCGTCTGCCGAGGAAATGATTGTCATTGAAGCCGGCCCTTCGCCGAAACCGATTAGTCCACCTGTTGTGGAGATACCTCCCGTGGCGGCGACGACGCCGCCGACCGTTCTTGTGCCAAATCAACAGGGCACACAGGATATCGCACCGCCAAACATTGAGGGATTGCGGCCCGAAGAAATTGTTGCGGCGCCTGAAAATTCGGAACCAATGGCGCAAATGCCAAAACTCGAGACAGCCCAGGCATCGCCTCAGCAACCCATGAAAACCGCAGTATCCATCGGTGGCACCGAGACATCTCCCGGTGACACGCCGGTCGTTTGGGGCCGGCCCAGTTTCCTCATTCGGCCGGTCAAGGGCGCGCCGGGCGACGGCAACAAGGCGCTCGACACGGCGCTGCGCGTTGCGCTCCATGGCAAGGATCTTACCGTTACGGACGATCCGCGCCAGGCTGGATATGAGGTCGTTGGGACCGTTGATGTGGGACCTCCGGTGAATGGCCGACAGCGGGCGCGTATCGCTTGGGCGGTAAAAACAATATCCGGTGATGAGGTTGGCAAGGCGGTTCAAGAGAACGTTATTGCCGCCGGCAGTTTGAACGGAGCCTGGGGGCAAGTCGCCGATATCGTGACCGCCGCCGCCGCAGACGGCATCCAACGGCTATTTGAGGCGCCTCGGCCGAAATACACGCCCGTTGGATCGGTGCCGGCGTTTCCGAATGTTCCGACACTACCGCGCGTTCCTGGACGTGCACTGCCGCCACCGCCCAGCTAAAACATTGGAGGTTTAAAATGCCTGCGCGCAATTGGTTGAAGACGTTTACAGCCCTACCCGGGATTGATAGATTTTGGCGCGTTCCGAACGCTTGCCGTCAAATCTTGCCGTCCGTTTCACCCATGACCCCACGAGTGCCATGAAAATTATCGCCTGTAATAGTAATCGGCCGTTGGCAGAGGCCATTTCGGCCTACGTCAACCTCCCTCTGACGAAGGCCAGTGTGCGTCGTTTTTCGGATATGGAAGTGTTCGTTGAGATTGAAGAGAATGTCCGCGGTGAGGACGTTTTCGTTATTCAGTCCACATCCTATCCGGCCAATGACAACCTTATGGAATTGTTGGTGACTTTGGACGCGCTCCGGCGTGGCTCAGCGCGGCGGGTTACCGCCGTCATCCCCTATTTTGGATATGCAAGGCAGGATCGTAAATCCGGGCCTCGGACCCCAATTTCAGCAAAATTGGTGGCAAATTTGATTACCGAAGCCGGCGCCGACCGGGTTTTGACCATGGACCTTCACGCCGGTCAAATTCAGGGCTTTTTTGATATCCCGACGGATAACCTCTATGCCGCACCGGTGATGAGCCGGGACATCGAAGAACGCAAGAATGGCGATGAGTTGGTCATTGTTTCCCCCGACGTTGGCGGCGTCGTCCGTGCCCGGGGCTTGGCCAAACGATTGAACGCCGATCTCGCAATCATTGATAAGCGGCGCGAGCGGGCCGGGGTGTCCGAAGTGATGAACATTATCGGGGATGTCGATGGGCGACGGTGCATTTTGGTTGACGATATTGTCGATTCTGCGGGCACGCTTTGTAATGCTGCCGTGGCGCTATCGGAATCCGGCGCATCGGCCGTGTCGGCATATGTGACGCATGGGGTGCTATCCGGTGGTGCGGTTGCCCGGGTGACGTCGTCACCCCTCGAAAGCCTTGTCATCACCGACAGCATCATGGCCACCGAGGCAGTGCGCGTCTCCCACAATATTGAACAATTGACCATCGCACCGCTTATTGCCGAAGCCATCAAGCGGATCAGCGAGGAAAGTTCCGTCTCCAGTCTGTTCAATTAGGCGTTTTGTATCTATTGCGTCATTGACCGGCGGCCCGCGGAGGGCTATGTATGCGCCCGCTTTCGGGCATTTTGTGAGGCCGGCACCCCTGGAGGCCGGCTGCTTGATTTTTGAGGAGAATGATTATGGCTGATATGACGGCGTTTGCCGCCGAGCCGCGCGAACGGGCAGGTAAGGGGGCAGCCCGCGCTACACGCCGTGAAGGGCGTGTGCCGGGTGTAATTTATGGCAACAAAGAGAATCCGATACTTATTTCCGTCGATCCTGTTGAACTGTCGAAACAACTGAATACTCCTGGATTTTTCGCCCGGGTCTATGAGGTTAGTGTTGGTGATCAGGCGCATCGGGTGCTGGCCCGTGATCTTCAACTGGACCCGGTATCGGATAAGCCCATCCATATTGATTTCATGCGATTCAGCGCCTCGACGCGTCTCAATATCGATGTACAGGTAATGTTCGAAAATGAAGAAGAATGTCCTGGCTTGCGCGTCGGTGGCGTTCTGAACGTTGTTCGTCATACGATTGAACTGCGATGCCGGCCCGATAGCATTCCGGAATCTTTAAGCGCCGACCTGACCGGATTGGAAATTGGTGACAGTATCCATATCAGTGCCATTGACCTGCCGGGTGATGTCGAATTGACGATCACCGATCGTGATTTCACCGTTGCGACCATTGCCGCGCCGACCATCGTCGAGGAAGTCGAAGATGAGGTTGAGGGCGAAGAGGGCGAAGAGGGTCTTGAAGGTGGCGAAGGCGCCGAGGGCGGGGAAGCCGCTGACGGTGACGACGCCGGAGGTGAGGCGGGGAACGAAGAATAGCCCCGCCGCTTCTTGGCATAGGGACCTAGACGCATGTTGCTGGTCGTCGGACTCGGTAATCCCGGCGCCGAATACGCCAACAATCGCCATAACATTGGATTTATGGCGGCGGACGAGATCGTTCGCCGCCATTCCTTTTCGCCATTCCGCTCGAAGTTTCAAGGCGAGCTGACAGATGGAAATATCGATGGTCAGAAAGTCATCGTTCTTAAACCGATGACATATATGAATGAGTCAGGGCGCAGCGTTCAAGCCGCCATGACGTTCTACAAAATTGCGCCTCAGGACGTTATCGTTATTCATGACGAGATCGACTTGGCAGGCGGCAAAGTACGCGTAAAACGAGGCGGTGGGCACGCTGGCCACAATGGACTTCGATCTATTCATGCCCATGTGGGAGCAGATTTTGGCCGGGTTCGCCTCGGCGTCGGCCATCCGGGTGAAAAAGATAAAGTCGCGGGCCATGTGCTGAAGGATTTTGCCAAGTCAGAGCATCAATGGGTTGATCGACTGATTGATGGTGTCGGCGAGCATTTCCATTATTTGGTTGATGGGGACGACAGCACATTCATGAACAAAGTGGCATCCGTTATGAACCCGCCGCGCCCGAAATCGCCGCGCCCAGATGTCGATGTAACCGGCTCCGGTCATGAGAAAAAGGAAGAGTAATGGGGTTCAATTGCGGTATCGTTGGGCTTCCCAACGTCGGTAAGTCGACGCTGTTCAACGCGCTGACCCAGACGGCGGCGGCGGAAGCGGCAAACTTTCCGTTCTGTACTATCGAGCCGAATACCGGGCGCGTTGGTGTTCCGGATGCGCGCCTCACCGAGATCACAAAGATCAGCCAGTCAGCGAAAATCGTGCCGACGCATCTCGAGTTCGTTGACATCGCCGGTTTGGTGCGCGGCGCCTCCAAAGGCGAGGGGTTAGGTAATCAGTTTCTTGCCAACATCCGCGAAGTCGATGCGGTTATTCATGTGCTCCGGTGTTTCGAAGACGACAATGTTACCCATGTCGATGGCGCCATTGATCCAGTGCGCGATGCGGAGACGGTTGAAACCGAATTGATGCTTGCCGATCTGGAAAGTCTGGAAAAACGCGTCGAACCGCTGACCAAGAAAGTCCGCGGCCAGGACAAAGAGGCGGCGGCGACGCTCGATCTTGTTGAGAAGGCCTTATCGCATCTTCGCGACGGCCAACCGCTTCGTCTCATGGGGTTGGCGGAGGGCGCCGGCAAGGGTATGCGTCTTTTGCAAACGTTGACCGCGAAACCGGTGCTTTATGTTTGCAATGTCAGCGAAGAAGAGGCGTCGACAGGCAATGCATGGACTGAGAAGGTGGCGGCCATGGCGGCTGCCCAGGGGGCTCAATCGGTTGTCATTTCCGCGAAGATCGAGGAGGAAGTTGCCCAATTGACCGATGACACCGAAAGAGCCGAGTTCCTTGATGCCTTGGGGCTGGCAGAGACGGGCCTTACGGGCGTTGTCCGCGCCGGGTATGCGCTGCTCGATTTAATTACTTTCTTCACATCGGGCCCGAAAGAAACCCGGGCCTGGACCGTTCGCCGGGGCGCCAAAGCACCGCAGGCGGCTGGTGAAATCCACACGGATTTTGAACGAGGTTTCATCAAGGCCGAGACCATCTCCTATGACACTTTTGTCGAGCTTGGCGGCGAACAAGCGGCCAAGGACGCCGGTAAGATGCGTCAGGAAGGCAAGGATTACACTGTCCTGGACGGGGACGTTTTGTTGTTCCGATTTAACGTCTAAGGCTGTATTCAACGGCAGACAATATGCGCACGGTTCAATATTGGGCTATGACTTTGGTGGCGTTTGTTCGGCTTCCTCTTTTTCAGGTATCAAGGGGAGGCCCTGTTTTTCTTTTGCGCGGATTTCCTCTTTGGTTTTCTCGATCGCGATAAAACGTTTCGCTGACGATGGATGCGTCGATCCAGATAGATGGATTGAGCGCGGATGATTGGCGGCCATTTTGCGCCAAAACTTCGCGACGTTTGTTATGTCAAAGCCAGCCCGAGCAGCATAGTAAACGCCAACGTAATCGGCTTCGGATTCAAACTCCTGGCTATGCACGGCGCTGCCAAGATCGGCGCCCGCTCCAGATAAATCGATACCTATCAGGGCGCCGATTACGGCGCCAATTACGGCGCCGGCAATTCGGTTACCCGTCCCTTTGTCAATATGAAGCATCGTATTATGCGCCAACTCGTGACCGACGACCAATGCTAGGTCGTTGTCATTGACCGCAAACCTCATCATTCCTGTTGAGACTAGAATTCGATTTCCATCGGCGGCGGCGTTGACCGCGTCCTTTTTCTCCAAAACGATGGGGTAATGACAAATCTTCTCCGGTGAAATTGAAACATCTTTGGAATTGCCATTCCGCAGTATCGAGATTGTGTAGGGACGTCCCGCCTTATTCATCTCAGTGGCTTTAGAGACGAACCATGAGAAAACTTTGTCCTCCTCGGTCGGTGAAGTGGAGCTATCAATCGCGACAATTTCGTCGCCGGTTTGAAGCCCGGCATCTGATCCAGGAGAGCCATCAACGACTTGGACAATCTTGACGTGGTTTCCTAAATCGTAAATCTTACGAATGGCGGCTTTAAATTCTCCATCTTTCTTTTGAGTATAGACAATCCGAATGCCGGCAGAATGTTTCGTTTTCTCACAAAGTTTGGCGTTGTTGCTGAGGACACGATACCCAATCTTATATAGGCGATTTGTGCCCGATTCATTTTCCTCAACCGCCAATTCGCGTTGCTTCTCTGCTTCTGATTTTGCTAACTCTTCATCGACAGTTGGGAGTTTAGAGACGGTGCCGCAGCCAACAACGGAAACCGCCACGCACATCCAAAATAACAATTTACTGTCTGAAAACTTAAACAACACAGGAACGTCCTAGGTACGCAGAATTCATGCGTCAAAAGAGAGATAAAGACATGATAATAATATCGTACAGGTTGCTTTATCGTTGGTCAAAAAGGTTTGTCTATTTCTGCTTACCCGCTAGCCTGTTTCACGAATTTTGACATGCGAGGTATCTACAATGGGACGTGATTTAAAATTGACCGCTTCCGACGGTTTTGAGCTGGACGCCTATCGATGCGACCCGGACGGAGACGTGCGCGGTGCCGTCATCGTCGTCCAGGAAATTTTCGGCGTCAACGAACACATCCGCGACGTCACCGAACGCTTCGCCGCGGTCGGTTATACGGCCATTGCGCCGGCGCTCTATGATCGTTGGAATAAGGGGTTCACGGCGGGTTACACACCGGACGACATAGCTGTCGGCCGTGATTTGAAGACCGAAGCCAACAATGAACTGGACAAAGTCATGTTGGATGTCGAAGCCGCCCGCGCCGACGTTGCCGGCGCCGGCAAGGTTGGCATTACCGGGTTTTGCTGGGGCGGCTTCGTGACCTGGATGGCGGCGTGTCGCCTGAACGTGCAGGCGGCTGCGGCCTATTACGGCGGCGGCATCATCGACTTCAATGATGAAGAGCCGCAATGTCCGACCATCGCGCATTTCGGCCGCCAGGACGCGTCCATTCCCATGAGCGACGTTGATGTCATCACCGCCGCCCATCCCAACACGACCATCCACGTCTACGAAGCCGATCATGGGTTTCATTGCGATCACCGCGGATCGTTTAATCCGCGCGCTGCGAATATCGCCGGCATGCGGACGATCCGCCTGTTTGACGACGTCCTGGCCGGTTAGCGCGCCATGAACGTGACACCTGGCACGCCGCCGGTGATCGGCATCATCGGCGGCAGCGGCGTCTATGAGATTGATGGCCTGACCAACACCCGCTGGGAGAAAGTTGAAAGCCCTTTCGGGGAGCCATCCGATGAGCTTTTGTTCGGCGAGCTGGACGGCCAACCCCTGGTGTTTTTACCGCGCCATGGCCGAGGCCATCGCATTCCGCCATCCGAGTTGAACTTTCGCGCCAATATCGATGCCTTGAAACGCGTCGGCGTGACGGAAATACTTTCTGTATCGGCATGCGGATCGCTGAAAGAAGAATTACCGCCCGGCACCTTCGTTATTTGCGACCAGTTCATCGACCGGACATTTGCGCGGGTAAAGTCGTTCTTCGGCACCGGGTTGGTGGCCCATGTGGGCCTTGGGCATCCCGTGTGTTCGCGTCTCGCCGGTGCGGCTGGTGAGGCCTGCCGGGAGCTTGATATTCCGCATCAGGTCAATGGCACTTATCTGGCCATGGAAGGTCCGCAGTTTTCGACCCTGGCGGAATCCGAGTTGTACCGTTCATGGGGTTGCGACGTCATCGGTATGACCAACATGCCGGAAGCCAAATTGGCGCGGGAAGCCGAGATTTGTTACGTCACCGTGGCCATGGTCACCGATTACGACTGTTGGCACCCGGATCACGACCACGTCACCGTCGACGCCATCATCCAGGTCCTGATGTCCAACGCCGACAAGGCGCGATCCCTGGTCAAGGCCGTGGTGCCGAAATTGAGCGGCCGCGACGAAAGCTGTCCTGCCGGCTGCCAGACGGCCTTGGAGACCGCCATCATCACGGCGCCGGACGCCCGCGACCCGGCCATGGTCACGAAGTTGGACGCTGTCGCCGGGCGTGTCTTGGGCGCAGCCTAAAAACATAACGGAGGAATAATCATGCCAAAGGCATTTTGGATTGGCGCGCATATGACCATCAAGGACCCCGAAAAACTCAAGGCCTACGCCGAACTGGCCGGCCCTGCCATCGCCGCCCATGGCGGCAAGTTTTTGGCCCGCGGCGGCGAGGTCGTCAGCCTTGAAGGCTTTCAGCAAAGCCGTGTCGTGGTGACCGAGTTTCCCAGTCTGCAAGCCGCCGTTGATTGCTACAACAGCGACGCCTATCAATCGGCCCATGCGAAATTGGACGGCGGCGTTGAACGCGACATTTGCGTGGTCGAAGCCCTGGACTGACGGACTGCATGCCGGTTCGACCGCGTTTACTTCGAAAAGAGGCTTACTTATGAACGTTGACGGCACCCCCTTCCGCACCATCTGGCTGGCCGACGATGGCTGGGCCGTCGAGATCATCGACCAAACCAGGCTGCCGCATGAATTTGTCACCGTGCGCCTGGAAAGCCTTGACGACGCGTGCACGGCGATCCGCGATATGTGGGTACGCGGCGCACCGCTGATTGGCGCAACGACAGCCTATGGGATGGCCCTGGCCGTTCACGCCGATCCTTCCGATGACGGCATGGCCAAGGCCCATGAGGCGCTCTATGGGACCCGGCCGACAGCGGTTAATCTGCGCTGGGCTTTGGACGAAATGAAGACCTTGCTGGCGCCGCTGTCACCCAATCAGCGCAAGGAAGCGGCTTACCAGCGGGCCACCGAAATTTGCGACGAGGATGTCGAGATATGCTCGTCCATCGGCGACAACGGCAAGCCGTTGATCGAGGCCGCCTGGAACGCAAAGGGCAAGCCGGCCCTGGACGCCGGCGGCGTCAACGTGTTGACCCACTGCAACGCCGGCTGGCTGGCGACGGTGGACTGGGGCACGGCCCTGGCGCCGATCTATAAGGCTCACGACGCCGGCATTCCCGTGCACGTCTGGGTCGATGAAACCCGCCCCCGTAACCAGGGTGCCAGCCTGACGTCGTGGGAACTCGGCAAGCACGGCGTGCCGCATACGGTGATCGTCGATAACGTCGGCGGGCATTTGATGCAGCACGGCATGGTCGATCTCTGCATCACCGGCACCGACCGGACCACGGCGGCCGGCGACGTTTGCAACAAGATCGGCACGTACTTGAAGGCCTTGGCGGCGCACGACAATGGCGTGCCGTTCTATGTGGGCCTGCCCGGACCGACCATCGATTGGACCGTTGATGACGGTGTTAAGGACATCCCCATTGAGGAACGCGACGCCACGGAAGTCACCGAGATCATGGGCCGCGCGCCGGACGGCAGCCTCGTTCCCGTGCAACTGACACCCGACGGCGCCAAGGCCGCCAACTTCGCCTTCGACGTGACGCCGTCCAGATTGGTCACCGGTTTGATCACCGAACGCGGCGTGGCGGAAGCCTCGAAAACGGCGCTGGCGGCGATGTATCCGGATAAGGCCTAGGTTTCATTCCGGCCAAGGCCGCCGTCTCGTACGTTTAGTACACGGAAGTACACAAAAGTACGCATATATCGGAAACCCGAGAAAAACGGCCTTTATATCAACGCTTTATCTTGTCCACTGTTGCGACCGAAATTGTCACAAATGTCGCAAAAGTACACTCGATGTACACTTGAAGTACACTTTCCTTCACCAATTTGCATAACGCCACGCCGTCACAGCCCCCCAATCCGGCGAATCGGCGTCTTATCCTCCCCCGGCCCCAACGTCCCATCGGCTGACAGGCATCAGTCCCGGCGGTGCGCCCGGCCCGCTGACGGCGGAACAGGCGCCCTATTCACAAAGTTAAATAGCGTGCAACTGCCGTTCGTCCGCAGCGCAGGAGCTAGAGATGGGCAGCATGAATAAGAATTTCAACCCATGCGAAGAAATTTATCCAACCCCGTCAAATCAAACAGAGCGCCGGCTTCTCGCCCTTACGCGGAAATTTCTGTGGGGACTGAAGAATGGCAGGGTATGACTCGCAGTGAATATTCTCTATTTCGTCGTTCCCGTGTGCGCGGGAATGACGATGGTGTCCGTCTTTGATTAATTGCTGACATTCCAGTGCCCACTATTTTTCTTCCCCTCTACCACCCATACCAGACCGTCATGCGCGGGCTTGACCCGCGTATCCACGACTTCGTCCGGTTGCAACCAGAAAAGACGTAGATGGCTCCCTCCGGGGGATATCCTCCAATAATTGGTCCCCCGGACCATTTATTGAAGAACATTCAAGCCCGGTCATGACGAGTTGGGTTGGAACGGTGTGTCTGCACATGGTTATCAAGGGACCATTTCACGGACTTCGAATATGGTCGGCTCTCAGGGGTGAAGCGGAAGTTCGGGCAAATGATTTCCGGTGTTCGGCGTTAAGCAGACCTCTTTCGCGCCCACGGCTTTCGTCTCATGTTGACCCAGGGCGGACGTCGATCATTCATTTTCCCAGATAAGAAGCCGCTGGCGTTGCGCCCGAAGTTCTTATTGCGATGATCGGCTTCCGAGGTTAACGGAGGTGTCGCTACCGGTCTGAGGCTAAGCGTCCAATGTCACTGTATGACCTACGGTGGACATCGGGTTCTGGACAGTCTCCGTTCTCGGGTTTACAGAAAAGCGACAGCAAGAGGGATTGCCCAATGGGCGACCAGATCATTGTACGCCCATTCATTGAGGTCGACGCGGCCCAAGTGAGGGCGTTGTTTATCAAGGTCAATCGCCTTCTTGCACCGGCCGACCTCAAAGACGCTTTCGAGAGCTACATCGTTTTGTCTTTGCGCGAAGAAATCGATAGAATTTCGGAATACTACCGAGAAAGAAGTGGCGGTTTTTGGGTCGCTTTGATTGATGCCAGGGTTGTTGGCATGTTCGGACTGGAACAATCAGGTCCAGGCGCCATGGAACTTCGCCGAATGTACGTGGACACTGATCGGCGCCGCAGCGGGATCGGCGGAAAATTGCTGCAATTCGCAGAGAACCAATGCCGCGCAGATAACATGTATCAAATCGATCTGAGCACCTCAGAGGCCCAGCCGGAAGCGTTGATGCTTTATCGCAATTCGGGGTTCGAACTTGTTCGCGAAGAAGTCGCCGAAGCAGCAAACAACAAGACTATCGGCGGGGGAATTCGCCGGTACTATTTCAAGAAAGACCTCTAAGACAAAGGCCGCTTTCGGCTGGACCGAGACCTCCAGCGTACAACCAAATGACGTCAGGGTCCGTGCGGTCAGCGGACCTTCGCCGACCGGACTTCCGTTGTCGGGCATTAATCGGTCATGAAAAGACATTGGCAAAAAAAGTCGGTTGCTCCTTGATTTCATAGCTCAAACCCGAACTGCATTTTTTCCTTCGCATTACCCTCGTAATCCTGCGTCGTCACAAACATGTAGAGCGCAAGTTGTGTCACGTGATGAGCTCTGGCATCATATTCTCGCTATTTTGATGGGTTACTAATTATAAAAAAAGGGGCCGATATGTGCAGAATCCTTATTTCCATTCTGGGTAATTTGTGTTTGGTATCATTTCTGCCAATAATGGTTTTGCAACAAACGGCATCGGCTGCCGACACTTTCCAGCGTTTTGAAGTTGTGCTCGGTTCCGAATCAGAAAGTGGCGCGTATAAGACTTCAACGGCGGTCTGCCCTGAGAAGTTTACGGCGATTGCCTGTGATGCTTATGAGGCCAACCATTCTTTTCATGGGGTCTCATTTTCAGAAAAGATCAGCTATTTCGGGGCAAATAAATCTAAGAATAGTTGCGTCGCTGCTAACGAGAAGGGCGCTAGCGGGGTCGTCGCTGTGGCTGTTTGTGCCAACGAAAAAGCCGTCAAATCCTGGGAAGTACGACAAAGTACAGCGACTCGCTTTAATTTCACAACCTGCAAAGACAAAAATTATCAAATGACAAGTTGCACGCCGTCGACCCGCAACTATCCGGTAAAAAAAAGTCCCGCATAACGAATTTTCTTCCAGCTTCGCATGGAAAGCGGGAGGCAAGCAAAATGTAGCAAACGCATGCTTTGGGCGGCCACAGTTACAAGCCAATTGTGTCCATTGGAAGTACAAGTCACCGAAAGAACCCATGGGTCTGCGGGTCTTTCTCGGCAGCGAATCCAGTGACGGTGATGATCACATGTCGTGGACTTCTTGCCCGGCGAATTACCAATTGGTTTCGTGCAAAGCCTTAGAGGCCAAACACTACTCAAGCGGCATGCGTTGGACCAATAACGTTGATGGATCTTGGTTTGACGCCGCCAGCGGGAGATGTTGGGCGTTTAACAGAAACGGCGGCGCCGGCGTCGTGCCAGCCGCAGTCTGTGCGCGAAAATCTGCCATCAACGGCAAAGTAAAATATATTGATAGCGGGCCGAATTATGTCAGTGGAAAATGGGCTACAGCCAAGTGCCCGTCTGGGTACGACATGTCGAGCTGTTGGTGCCATTCAAGTTGGGTCGGCTGTGTTAAGGCCCGGATCGGCTACAATACAAAACTTGCACAATGTGGTTACAAGGGGGGAGGAGTGCGCACCCAAGGCGCTTGTGTGAAGTGGAAGTAGGTAACCAGACCTTTAACGGTTGCTTTTTAAAAAATGAACTAATGTCCGCCTTTGGCTACAAACGGCTGTTCGCAGCGATCAGAATTTATGTCCGCTTGCAGGGGGCTCAGCGGAAATCAATGTCTGCATTTTCGAAAATCTCAAATCGACTTCCGTTATGAGCGGATAGGGCGGACCTCATTCAGGGCCTCTCCAAACTTCTCATGTTGACCCGGAATTCGCCTGGGCACACTCACCGCTTGCGCTTCGTGGAATGGTCAGTGATGCTTTGATCTTCATCCACCGTGTTCATCCCGCCAGAGAGATCAGAGATGTTGAAATTCTACTTTTCGCCGTTGACCAGTTCGCTTGCCACCCACATCGCGCTCTTGGAATGCGGCGCCGACTATGAGCCGTGCCCCACCTTGATGAGCAAGAAAGAAACCCGGGCCCCGGCCTATTTGGCCATCAACCCCAACGGCAAAGTGCCGGCCCTGGTCACCGACAGCGGACGGGTGATCACCGAGGTGGCCGCTACGCTCTATTACCTGGCACGCAGCTTTCCGGACGCGGCGCTGTGGCCGGAAGATGATTTGGAAGCCGAGGCCGAGGTTATTTCATGGATGTCGTTTACTGCATCCACGGTCCATGGCGCGCGGGTCGGCGGGACCGAGGCCTTTGCCGAGGCCTTTGAGATCGCCAACACCAAGCTGGGCGACCGGCAATGGGCGATCGGACGCTTCACCATTGCCGATATTCATTTGTTCCGCGTGTACTGGCGCTTCCGTCCGACCATAGACGCCCCCCCAGGCACCTACCCGGCCCTGGAATCCCATCACGACCGCATGTTGGCCCGCCCGGCCGTGCAGAAAGCCATGGAAATTGACAAGGAATACGGCTGAGAAAGCCATTGCCGCCAAACGCGGGCTTATTTTCAGAGCGAACGACCTGCGATCTGCCACGGCCGTTCGCGCAGTGATGCGAACACCGGCGCTGAAATGTCTGTTCCTGGCTATGAAGGGGTCTCCAGCCACAGCCGAAACTACGTCTGGTTCCGCGCCGTGACCGGACATTTATATCGGATCACGTTTAAACGGAAACATTCCGTTTATATGTGAGCCCCTGCTCTAGCTCAGCAGGCAAAAAAACGGCCCCAAAATGGGGCCGCTTCTAATTTATTCGGGCAGGCCGTGCTTAGTGCACGTCCTCCCAGATTTTCCGCTTCACGGCGTACAACAGGCCCGAAAGGATGATCAAGAATAGCAGCACCTTGACCCCCATGGATTTCCGTTCTTCCAATTCGGGCTCGGCGGTCCAGGCCATGAAAGTCGACACGTCCTTGGCCATCTGCGCGACCGTCGCCTTGGTGCCGTCCTGGTATTCGACCCCTTCGTCGGTCAGCGGCGGTGCCATGGCGATGATGTGGCCCGGGAAGTAGGTGTTGTAGTTGCCGCCGTCGGGCACGGCGACACCGGATGGCGCATCGGCATATCCGGTCAGCAGGGCATGGACATAGTCCGGGCCGTTGAACCGCGCTTTGGTCATCAAACTCAAATCCGGCGGTGCCTTGCCGCTGTTGGCGGCGGCGGCGGCCTGGACGTTTTCGAAAGGCGACGGGAACCTATCCGCCGGCAGGCCCGCGCGCTCGAACATATCACCTTCGTCATTGGGGCCGTCCTGGACCTCAACCTCGGCGGCCATGGCCTTGATCTGGGCTGCCGTGTAGCCCAGGCCCGACAATTGGCGGAAATGCACCAGCCGCAGTGAGTGACAGCCCGAGCAAACCTCGCGGTAGACCTGCAGGCCGCGTTGCGCCGCGGCCCGGTCGAAGGTGCCGAACATGCCGTTGAAGGACCAGTTCTGGGCCGGTGGCTTCGGGGTGTCGCCGGCGGCGTTTGCCGGCATCGATGCCCAGGTTGCGAAGCTTGCCACGGCAAGCGCCAGGGCGGTGGTTTTCATGAGCTTGTTCATGGTGTTCCTCATGTCGCCCTCCTCAACCTTCAGCTTTGGTGACGGCGGCGGAGATACTGTCCGGCGGCGTCTTCGGCCGCTCCAGGCGGCTGACCAAGGGGATGACGATCAGAAGATGGACGAAATAGTATGTGGTTGTGACCTGTCCGATGTAAATCCACACACCTTCAGCCGGCTTGCCGCCAACCACACCAAGGACGATGCAGTCGAGGAAGAATATCCAGAAGAACATGGCGTAGATGGGCCGGAACTTAGAGCTCTTGACCTTTGAGCCATCCAGCCAGGGCATCAACAGCAACAGCAAGATGGAGGCGAACATGGCGATCACACCCGCCAGTTTCGCGGTCATCAGGAAGCCGCCCAGTGAGATCACCTGATAGACCAGGAAGTCCGCCGTGAAGGCCCGGAGAATGGCGTAGTAGGGCAGGAAGTACCATTCCGGCACGATATGCGCCGGCGTCACCAAGGGGTTGGCCTCGATATAGTTGTCCGGCTCACCGAAGAAATTCGGCGCGAAGAACACGAAGTAGGCGAAGAAGATCAAAAAGAGCCCCAACCCGAACATGTCCTTGGCCGTGTAGTAGGGATGGAACGGGATGCAGTCCTGGTCGGTCTTCGCATCAATGCCGATGGGGTTGTTGGATTTGTGCATATGCAGCGCCCAAAGGTGCAGCACCACCAGCCCGACGATCACGAAGGGCATCAGATAATGCAAAGAGTAGAACCGGTTAAGCGTCGGATTGTCGACGGAGAAGCCGCCCCACAACAAGGTCACGATGCTGTCGCCGACCCACGGAATGGCCGAGAACAAGTTGGTGATCACGGTGGCGCCCCAGAAGCTCATCTGGCCCCAAGGCAACACATAACCCATGAACGCGGTGGCCATCATGGCCAGCAGAATAAACACGCCGAGCATCCACAAAAGCTCACGCGGCGCCTGATAGGAACCGTAATAGAGCCCCCGGAACATGTGGATATAAACGACAATGAAGAACATCGATCCGCCGTTCATATGAATGTAGCGGATCAGCCAGCCATAATTCACGTCGCGCATGATGCGTTCAACGGAATCGAAGGCATAATCCACATGCGCCGTGTAGTGCATGGCCAAGACAATGCCACTGACCAGCATGATGACCAGGACGATGCCGGCCAACGAGCCGAAGTTCCACCAGTAGTTCAGGTTCTTCGGCGTCGGATACTCATGCAGTTCGTGCTCCATGAAGGAGAACACGGGCAACCGATAGTCGATCCATTGGATGAGGGGGTGCATTTGTTTTTCACTCATTTTCGTGCTCCTCAGCCGATCTTCACTTTGGCGTCGGACAGGAACTGATAGTCCGGCACGGGCAGGTTGAGAGGCGCCGGGCCCTTGCGGATACGACCGGATGTGTCGTAGTGCGATCCGTGACAGGGGCAGAACCAGCCGCCAAACTCACCCTTCGCCTCGCCGGCTTTGTTACCCAGCGGAATGCAGCCCAAGTGCGTACACACGCCAACCATGATCAGCCACTTGGCATTCTTGACCCGCGACGCATCGGTCGCCGGATCGGGCAAATCGAGTTTGTCGCCATCGGCGGCGGTTTTGATTTCAGCGGCCGTGCGGTGGCGGATGAACACGGGCTTGCCGCGCCAAACCACGGTGATGCTCTGACCTTCGGCGATCGGTCCCAGGTCCACTTCCGTAGACGCCAGGGCCAGCGTGTCTGCGGCCGGGTTCATCTGATCAATGAACGGCCATACGGCTGCCGCCGCGCCGACGGCGCTCACAGCCGCCGTGGTCGTGAACAAAAAGTCACGCCGTGTTTGTTCGTCGAATTCGGCCGAGCCGGCCGGGTCCGCGGTGTCGCTCATGTGGGGTTCCCCTCTCTGAACTCCTCGTATGTCGCCGGCCTGGGTTTGCCATGCGGCTTCCCCCGAGCTGGCCTCGGCGGCCGAAACAAGCCGCCACACCCCCCTAACAAGCGGGTGCAGGTCCAGGCTCAGGTATAAAGGATAATGGCATGGGTTCAAGGGTTTTAGGGTGTTTTTCCGTATCTTAGATCGGCTCTAAAATATCGCCCTATCAATGCCTCATTACCGCCGCGGGTCTTGACACGGCGGGCCGTTCCGGGCCTTACCTCGGGATGGTCAAAATTCCGCCGACGCCGGCCCTGCGGCTGGCGCTTTATGAGCCTGATATCCCGCAAAACACGGCGGCCGTGCTGCGCACCTGCGCGTGTCTGGGCATTGCTGCCGAGATTATCGAACCTTGCGGATTTGTTCTCGGCGGCCAGCATATGCGCCGCGCCGGCATGGATTATCTGGAACATGTAACGCTGACCCGCCACCTGGATTGGGCCGCGTTTGTGGATTGTTACGCCGCAAGCCGCCGCATTCTGCTGACCACAAAGGCTGCCGAACCGTACACATCCCATGCCTTCAAAGCCGGCGACATCGTCATTTTGGGTCGCGAATCGGCCGGTGTGCCCGATCATGTCCACGCCGCCGCTGATGTGCGGATCACCGTGCCCATGGTGCCGGGCATGCGGTCCTTGAACATGGCCGCCGCGGCGGCCATGGTGTCGGCCGAGGCGCTGCGCCAGTTGGACGCCTTTCCAAAAGCGGAGGCCTGAAGCCCATTACTGTAAACCCATGACTGTAAACCCATGACTGTAAACCCATGACCGAGCCTTACGGCACCGAAGACCATAAACAACGCGCCGTCGCCTGGTTTGCGCAATTGCGCGATGATCTCTGCACCGCCCTGGAAGCCGCCGAGGCCGATGTCGAAGGCCCGACCCCGACGTCCGGCGGCGCGCCCGGCGCTTTCGAACGGAAATCCTGGGAGCGCCCGGCGGCGGAAGGCGGCGTCGATGCCGGCGGCGGCGGCGTCATGTCGATCCTGCGCGGCCGTGTCTTCGAGAAAGCCGGCGTCAACGTCTCCACCGTCTGGGGTGAGTTTTCCGAAGAATTTCGGAAAAATATCCCCGGCGCCGATGAAGACCCGCGCTTTTGGGCGGCCGGCATTTCCGTCGTCATCCACCCCTGTTCGCCGTTGCTGCCGGCGGCGCATATGAACACCCGGATGATCGTTACCACCCGCGGCTGGTTCGGCGGCGGCGGCGATCTGACGCCGGTGTTCGCCGATGATGAGGAAACCACCCGCTTCCACCGCGCCTATGAACAGGCCTGCGACGCCCACGACCCGGCGTACTACGCCAAGTTCAAGAAATGGTGCGACGAATATTTCTACCTGCCGCACCGGGGCGAGGCGCGTGGTGTCGGCGGCATTTTCTATGACCAGCTCAACACCGGCGATTGGGAGGCTGATTTCGCCTTCACCAAGGATGTCGGCCGGGCCTTCGTCGAAACCTATCCCGTGCTGGCCCGGGCCAAGATGGACTTGAACTGGACCGACGACCAGCGCCAGGCCCAGCGGGTCAAGCGCGGCCGCTATGTGGAATTTAACCTTCTGTATGATCGCGGCACCCTGTTCGGTCTGAAAACCGGCGGCAATACGGAAGCTATTTTGATGTCGCTGCCGCCGGACACGGCGTGGCCCTAGCTGGGCACCCGGTATTCGCGCGCCAAAATGGACATGATAATCACCGAGCGGAACGCGCCCTGCCACCAGTAGGTTTCGCGAAGAAGGCCTTCTTCGACAAAGCCGAGATTTTCGTAGACATGATGGGCGCGGACATTTTCAGGAAACACGTCCAACCAGAACCGATTGGCGTTCAGCGGGCCAAACGCCTCGGACATGAGGCCTTGCAGAAAACTGCGGCCGTAACCCTTGCTGCGTTCACTCATGGCGAGCCGGTAGAGTTCAATGGCGCGCGCCGGGCTGCCGAGCCCGCGTAAATGCGCGAAGCCGACCGGCGCCCCATCTCCATCACGAATGGCCATGAGTAATGTCTGATCCGAATCGCCCAAGATGATTTCAAGGTCGGCATCGCTCGATGCGCTGACGAAGTCACTGACCTCGGGGAGACGCTGGGTTTTCGCAATGTAGGGGAAGTCGGCTTTCTCGACCGGACGGATATGGATCATGATTGTCGCCTCGTATGCAAACAGTAGCAGGTGGACCGTCGGCGCGGCAGCCGTGCCTTGTCGGCATCTAAGGGCGAACCCGGTGCCGGCGAAAGGACCACTACGAAAAATTCGCTGGGTCCACTGATGTGCCCTTGGTCGCGCCCCTGGTTGCGCCTTTGGTCGCGCCTTTGGTCGCGACTGCCTCCGGCAGTCTTGCGCGCGGGCGGGTAGCTTTCTACCATCGCGGCACCAATTCGCGATAACTTGTGGATAGTCCCCATGCCCGTTTTTACCGACCATTACGGTTTCGACCTTGTCACCACCAGCGACACCGCCGCCGAGGCCTATGACGCCGGCGCGCGATCCTTCGTCGCCTGGCGCGCCGATGCCATCGGGCATCTGGATGCGGCCATGGCGGCGGATGCGGATTTTGCGCTGCCGAAGCTGTTGAAAGCCTGGATGCTGCACGCCGGGCGGACGGCGAAGTTCGATCCCATGATCGACGGCCTGATGGCTGCCGCCCAGCCGAGTCTGGCCGAGGCGGGGCCACGGGCGGTCGCCCTGGCCGAGGGGTTACGGGCGGCGCACGCCGGCAATTTACAGGCCGGCGCCGCCGTCTTGGAGGCGCATTTGGCGGCCCAGCCCATGGACCTGTTGGCGCACCGCCTGTTGCAGTTTGAGCTGTTCTGGTGCGGCGAGGCGCGCTGGATGCGCGATGTCGCCGAACGCGCGGCACCGGCCTGGACCGACGCCAGCCCCGACTTCGCGCATTTTCAGGCGGTCCGCGCCTTCTCCAATGAAGAGGCCGGCGACTATGCCGCCGCCGAGCACGCCGGCCGCGATGCTGTGGCCCGCGAGCCGGCCAGCGCCTGGGGCGCGCATGCCATTGCCCACGTGCTGGTCATGCAGGGCCGCATGGACGAAGGCGCGGCCTGGATGGAGGGCCTATCGGGCAATTGGGGCGCGGCCAATCAGATCGGCCATCACAATTGGTGGCATCTGTGCCTGTTTTTATTGGAACACGGCGAGCACGACCGCATCCTGGATTTGCTGACCAGCCAAATTCGTAACCCCGCCTCGGCCTTGGTGCAGGCCGCCCCGGACGCGACCATTGATTTGCAAAACGTCGCCTCTTTGCTGATGCGCCTGGAGCTGCGCGGCGTTGACGTGGGCGATCAGTGGCAAGCCATCGCCGAGATTTGCGCCGGGCGCATCCACGACCACGCCAATCCGTTCACCAGCGCCCACGATGCCATGGTTCTGGCGGCGGTCGGCCGGTTTGAACTGATTGACCATATGGCCGCCAGCATGCGCAACGTTGACACCGCCGCCGGCACCGTCGGCAACACGACCCGTACGTTGGGCGTGCCCCTGGTCGAGGCCATGGCAGCGCACCGCAAGGGCGACGTTGGCCGGGTTGTTGATCTGATCTGGCCGGTGCGGCGCGGCCTTGCACAGATCGGCGGCAGCCATGCCCAGCGCGATATCTTTTATCAGGTCCTGGTGGACGCGGCGGTGCGGGCCGAACGCACGGCGGAACTGCGCGTTCTGCTGGATGAAATCGCCGGCATCGGGTTTGATAAGATCAGCGAGCGGACATTATACGGTGAGGCCGCGCGATTGGCAGCCTGACCGGCTAAGTCGAGTCAGCTTCCAGACGGCACCGGCAACGTGAAATCCGGGAGATTGGCAGGCAGAGTATCGGGGCTTGCCGGGCCAAAGGAGACAAGCCGTTTTTTCCGCCAGTCGTTGATCTGTTGGCGGCGGCGCTGGGCAAACACCGCGGCTTGGTCGGCCTTGCCGAAACTGATCAGTTCGCGTTTGCGGCGCTTCGCGCGTTCGGCCTTGCGCATGCCGGCGAGGACGCTCAGATCGGCGCCCCGGGACTGGGCCTCACGCCAATCAATCATTTGCCTCTGGCGGCGCTGGCCGCGCCGGGTGATCGGGTCGGTGGGCTCGGTCTCCAGGGCAACACCGCGCCGGGCCCGGAAGTTTCTGTTCAAGGCGGCGACCCGGCCGTAATCAATGGTCGAGCGCCGATGGCTTTGCGCGGTTTCCGTCAGGCCCGGTCCGGATTTTGCCACGTTGATGACCGGCGCCGGCTGGCGGCGCAGCGTGTTCCAGATGCGCGTCACCTTGGTCCGGTAGCGCGCTGAGAACTTAGGCGTCCTGGAATGATAGGCGCCGGCGGCCTTCAGCCAGTCACCGGTGCGCCGGTGCATGGCCTTCAGATAACGCGCCCCATAGGCGGCGTTGGCGGCCGGGTCGAAGGCGGCGGCGACGGTCTCAAAAGCGTTGGCGTGGGCGGCCAGGTTGATCTGCATGCAACCGACGTCAATGTTGCGGATGCCCTGGGTCATCAACAGCTCCACTTCGGCCATGGCTTCGGCCTTGGTGTCGAAGAATTTGCCGCTGCCGCCGTTAGTGACGGTCCAGGGCCAGGCAATATTTGCCTGCTTTTCGGCGTTCCAGCGGCCCGATTCGGTCTGCGAGATGGCGCTCAGGAGATGCCGGGGCAGGTTGTCGCGGCGTTCTTGGGCTGTCACTGCCGTTGGGCAAATTTTCCAAGTGTTTTCAGTGCCTTGAGCCATATTGGCAGTGGCCATACCGGTGGTAATCGGCAGCCCCGCGGCGGCAATGATCAGTATTTTCAAAATCTTCCACATATGGCGTCACCGTTGTTCCCAACAGAGACGTTGCAAGCGGGGTGCCAAAAACGTTGGAAATCGGCCCGCGGTGTTTAAAGAGACGGCGCCTCGGTCGTGCCGGGGCCCAGGGTCTTGTGCATGATCACCTGATCGAGCCACTGGCCGGCCTTGTAGCCGCAGGCCGGGATGACGCCGACCATCTCAAATCCAGCCCGTTCGTGCAGCTTGATCGACGCCGCGTTCGCTGAATCGCCGATGATCGCGACCATGCGCCGAAAGCCCCGGCGGGTGCATTGCTCGACAATGTCGGCCAGTAACAGTGCCCCGATGCCGCCGCCGCGCGCCCCGTCGGCCACGTAGACCGAATTTTCCACCGTGTTGCGGTAGGCCGGCCGGGGCCGGTACTTGCCGGCGTAGGTGTAGCCAACCAGGTTGCCGGCCCGTTCGGCGATCCGATAGGGGAAACCGCCCTCAACGATGGTGTCGCGGCGGCGTGTCATCTCGGCGATGTCCGGCGGTGTCTCCTCCCAGCTGGCCAGGCCATGCACGACGTGATGTCCGTAGATCGCCTGGATGGCCGGCATGTCCGCGTCGCCAACGTCGCGGATGAGGATATTATCGGCCGTGCCGTGGCCGCTCATTCCGCCGCCTTTGGCAGGCGCCGGGGATCGCCTTGCAGGATTGCCGGATCGATGTTGCAGAGCGCCTTGACCAGCCGGTTCATATGGCGAATGACGCCCGGCAGCTCAGGCCCGCGCTGGACGCGCCGCTCATCCATATAAAGTGCGCGGTTGATCTCGATTTGCAGGGCGTGCTGGCCTTCTTCGGGGCGGCCGTGACGCCGGGTGATATAACCGCCCGCATAGGGTCGATTGCGGACCACCCGGTAACCCATGTCACTGAGCAAGCGTTCGGCCAGGGCCGTGACTTCGGGCGCGCAGGCAGCGCCGTGGTTGTCGCCCAGTACAATATCGACGTTCTTGATGCCCTTGGTGCGGATGCCCGGCGCCTGCGCCGACGGCATGGAATGGCAATCGATGACCAAAGACGCGCCGAAGGCCCGCCGGGCGGCTTCCACCAAAGACGCCAGCGCCCGATGGTAGGGGCGGTGATGGCTGTCAATGCGCCGCCGCGCTTCGGCAAAACTCAGCATCCCGCTGTAAATGGCGTCTCCGTTGGCGACGACCCTGGGCACGGTGCCCAGGCCGGCGGTGATCCGGGGTGAGCGGGTCCGCACATAATCCGGCAGCGGCCCGTCGAACATCTCGGGGTCCAACTCAAAAGCTTCGCGGTTGGCGTCCACATAGGCTCTCGGGAACAGGGCGCGCAGCAGCGGCGCGCCGAAATCCGGCGCCGCGGCGAAGATCTCATCGACAAACGAATCCTCGGACCGCCGCAAAACCGTCGGTGCCAGCCGCGAGGCATCGACAAACGCTGCCGGGTATTGGCGGCCCGAATGCGGCGACGAAAACACCAGGGGCGCTGTCAGCACGGTTGGCTGGCGAATATCCAGGGCGGCGCCCGAGGTTATATCAGGGGCAATATCAGGGGATGCATCGTCGTCGTCGTCGTCAATCATGAAGTCATGATTACCGATGGCCATGGCGGCCTGCAATGGTTTCCTTATTCCTCCGGGCGCCGCGACCTGCATGAGCCGCAGACCCGGTGCCGATGCGCTACGGGCATAACGTCTCTATGTCTTGCATTCGTACGCGGAATGGATATAACCAGAATTTCCGGTATGAATTCGGATCAGGGCGCGTAGCTCAGTGGGAGAGCACCTCGGTGACATCGAGGGGGTCGTAGGTTCAAGTCCTACCGCGCCCACCATGGAAACCCCTCGGGAAACCGGGGGGTTTCGGCTTTTCTACCAGGGGGATCGGCTTTTCCTGTGGGCGCCTTGACGTGGCCTGGCCGTCATATTCAGAAATATATTGAAACCCGAGCATTGTTGTTCTGGTATCGCTACTTAATCTATATGGAGGCAGCCTAGTGACAGCTTTAAGACGATTTTTATTCTATTGAATATTTGGGATGCGAAGTTTCTGAGTAACGCGTTGGGTCAAGGATCTGGCAAGATCAAATCGCATCCGGTGGGAGATGGCCGTCGGATCGGTCTGCCGCCGGCTAGGAATGCGTCCTTGAGGTCCACTGATTTTGAATTCGATCAGAATTAAAGAAGTTGGGAATAACGAACATGAATGAAGAGACACTCGCCGCTGAAATCAAACCGGCCGCTGCCAGCTCCGAACCGACCGGTTCGGCCAGCACGGAAAATTTCATCGCTCACATGAAAATCCGGACAAAGATTATCGTCTTGTTGCTGATTTTCGGCGTCGTGCCGGCGGCGATCATGGTCGGTATTCTGCATATCCAGTCCGGGCCATTTCATACGAAATTTTCGGAAAGTTTTGCCGTCACGGCGCGCAACGTCGTCGATGTCATTGATCGCAACCTGTTCGAACGCTATGGCGATGTTCAGGCCTTCGGTCTGAATACGGCGGCCAAAAATTCGGCGAACTGGAAGAAACCGGCCGACAGCAATCCGCTGATTGGCGCCATGAACGGCTATACCACGGGTTACGGCATCTATAAGCTGATGGTCTTGGTCAATCCTGCCGGCGAGGTGCTGGGCGTGAACTCGGTTGACGGCGGTGGCAATCCATTGAACACCCAGGCCGTCTACGGCCAGTCCTTCGCCGAAGCGTCATGGCTGAAAAAAGCCATGGCCGGCGACTTCCTGAAAGGCACCAACAACCTGAGCGGCACGGTCGTCGAAGCGCCGACCTCGGAAGCATTGTTGGAACAAATCTACGGCAGCCCGCAATACACCTTGGTATTTGCGGCGCCGGTCTACGACGCCAGTGGCAAAACTATTGCAGTATGGGCCAATTACGCCGATTTCGGTCTGGTGGAGGACATCGTCGGTTCCTTCTACAGGGATTTTGAAGCCTCCGGCCAGAAAAACGCCGAATTGACGCTTCTCGATGCCGAAGGCCGCGTGATCGTCGATTGGGACCCGGCCGGTCAAGGCTGGAAAACCTATCCGCGCAATCTCAAGGTAATCGGTAATCTGAACCTGGTGAAACTGGGCGTCGGCGCCGCCGTCGCCGCCAGTAAAGGGGGCAGCGGTTCCCTGGAAGCCTCTTTTCATGCGCGCAAGAAGATTGATCAGGCCGCCGGCTATGCAAAGACCGCCGGTGGTTATGACTATCCCGGCCTGGGCTGGTCGGCATTGGTTCGCGTGCCGGTGGATGAAGCCTATGCGCTTTGGGACAATACCATCCTGCAGATGGGTATCGCCTTGGCTGTTGTCATTGGCCTTGTCGCGGTCATCGGCTACTTGATCGGTCAGGCGCTTTCGTCACCGATGGTTCAAATGACCCACGCCATGTTGCAATTGGCCGAAGGCGACAAGACGACGGAAATCCCGGCCCAGGGCCGCAGCGATGAAATCGGTGAAATGGCCGGTGCCGTTCAGGTCTTCAAGGAAAATATGATCGAGGCTGATCGTTTGGCTGAAGAACAGCGCCAGGCCGAAGCCGCGAAGAACAAGCGCGCCGAGTTCATGGAGGAAACCATCCGCAACTTTGAAGGCCGTGCCGCGGACTTGGTCGGCAGCGTTCAGGAAGCGGCGGGGCGCATTGAAACAGCCTCGGAACAGTCGGGTCAGGAAACAACGACGACGGGCAGCCGGTCCTTCGAGGTCGCGACGGCCGCCGAACGCACGTCGTCGAGCATCGAATCGACCGCCGCCGCGTCTGAAGAACTGGCGGCATCGGTTTCCGAGATCGCTTCCCAGGTGACCCAATCGACGACCGTTACCGCGGAAGCCGTCGAGGAAGTGGATCAGGCGACGACCATGGTCCGCGGCCTGGACCAGGAAAGCCAGAAGATCGGCGAGGTGGTCAGCCTGATTTCCGACATCGCCGAGCAGACCAACCTGTTGGCGCTCAACGCGACCATCGAGGCAGCGCGGGCCGGCGATGCCGGCAAGGGCTTTGCCGTTGTCGCTTCCGAGGTCAAGAACCTGGCCAATCAGACGGCCAAGGCGACGGAGGAAATCTCCAACATGATCGGCACCATTCAGGGCTCAACCAAGGATTCGGTCGGCGCCATTGAAAGGATTGGTTCGGTCATGGGTGAAATCAACTCCATGTCGACGGCCATCGCCAGCGCCGTCGAAGAACAGAACGCGACGACCAAGGAAATCGCCCGCACGTCGACCAGCGTCAGCCAGGACGCTAACACCGTGCTGGACAGCGTCGGCGGTCTGACCATGTCGGCGGCGCGGTCGTCGGGGAAATCGATCCAGATGCTGTGGGAGGCCAACGCGTTGAGTTCGACGATTGGCACCTTTAGCAAGGAAATGCAGGAATTCCTGAACGCGGTCCGTAGCGAATAGTAATGGATTGCGATAACGCCAAAAGGAGATAGCAAGGTGGAATATTCTAGCCAGGTTGATGGCAATACAGGTGTGTTCAGCTTTCGCGGTAAGTTTTCGTTTGCCGACAATGATCAAGCGCGGAACATAATTAGTGAGATAAAAGGCGGAAGTTATTCGATCTGCGCCATTGATTTGGAAGGTTTGGAAAGTATTGATTCCGCCGGTTTGGGCATGCTGCTTCTGATCAACGATTCCTCTGACGAAATGGGAAAATCCATGGAATTGCGGGGCGCTTCCGGACAGGTTCAAAAGATGTTGGAGATTTCCAAGTTCGGTGAAGTCTTGACCATTCGATAAGGCCGGGATCAAGTAACAAGCATGTGGGCGTGAATTTGGCCGATGCGTCGAAATCCACACCCGCGGGAAAGACGGTAGGCAATCAAGGCGGCTGACGGTTTTAGCCGCTACACGGGGGACGCCAAAGACCACGGCGCGGGCAGAAAAATCTTCATCCTCGGCATGGCGGATTGACCGTCGATCGCCGCCATGGGTGAATCGCGGGAGGTTTTTGAGCGTGGAAATTCAGCGCAGTCAAATCGCGTCCGACGCGCCCGGTGGCCAAGACCACGGCGGCGGCTTCGAAGTCCCCGATTGTCACAGCTGTTCAATTCTGGTTATCGATGATGAAGGCCTGATCCGCACCCTGATCGGCCACGTCTTGACCAGTGCGGGGTTTACCGATGTTGATTTCGCCGCCGACGGTCAAGCGGGTCTCGACAAAGCCATGGAAACCCACCCAGATCTGATCATCCTGGACCTCAATATGCCGGGCCTGGATGGGGTCACCGTGTTGACGCGGCTGCGCGCCGACGGCCGATTCGACGAGACGCCGATTATTGTCGAGACCGCCAACAATTCCACCGAGGCCCGCAACGACGTGTTGCGCTTGGGCGCCACGAATATCGTTTCCAAGCCCCTGGACGCGGGCATTCTTTTGGACCGGGTTCGCCTTCATTTGGAAAAGAACCTGATGATGGAAAGCCTCAAGAAATATCATGATCGGGTCGAGCAGGAATTGGAATCGGCCCGCGGCATGCAGATGCAGTTGCTGCCGCCGGCTGCCGAGATCGAGGAAGTTGAACACGCCTACGGGGTTCGCCTTGATTGGCATTTTCAGCCGTCATCGGAACTGGGCGGCGACTGGTGGGGTGTCCATGCCATTGACGATGATCGATTTGCCATATTCGTCGTTGATTTTTCCGGCCATGGGGTCGGCGCCGCGATCAATACATTCCGTCTGCACACGGTGATGGCGGAAGTCAAACCCTTGGCCGCACGGCCCTCGCAGTATCTGGAGGTGCTCAATGACCTGCTGGTTGATCTCATACCGCGTGGCCAATTCGCGACCATGCTGCATGCGACCATCGATGTCGCCACCCACACCATAACCTATGCGTCGGCCGGTCATACGGCGCCGGTTATCGGGAACTTTGCCGCCGGGACCTTGGCCATGCGCGACCGCAGCGGCTTGCCGCTGGGGATCAAGGCAAACACCGAATACACGGATCACGAACTGCCCTTTGGCGCCGACGATTGTTTGTTTCTGTATTCCGATGCTTTGATCGAATCACCTGGAACCGACGGCACGGAACTGGACGACCCCATGCTGATGGGCTGGATTAATGATTATGCGGCGCTGCCCGATGAAGGCACCGGTTGCCTGCAATGGCTGATGGACAGGTTTTACGGTTACGCGGCAACCCCCATTCCCGATGATGTCACGGCAATTTGGGTGCAGCGGAATGCCGACCCGTAACGCGGCCGTCTGCGCCGTCGCGACGCGACGTGTGCGACGATCCTTTGCCGCCTAACCTGGCGTCGGCTTTTTAATGTTACCGCCATAGACCGTCGGCCTTGTATCAACCCCGACCGGTCCGCCGGGTGCCGCCGGTGTCGGCGTGTACTGCGCCGGCGCGCCGCCGCCGGCAGCCCGCCGGGCTTTCGCCTGGGCCGGGGTTTCCAGCTCAGCCGCCGCTTCCACGGCCTCTTTGCGATTGACCGGTTGCGGACGCAGATCGTTCGGCACCGGCATGCGGTGCGCCGGATAGTAGGCCATTTTTTGTTTCGCCGGGTCGATCTTGTGATCCAAGTCCAGATCGCGCTGGTTAACGCCCTTGACCGGCATCACGCAATTGCCGTCGACAACTTCGAGATCGAACCACCACTTCTTGGCCGGATTGCGCCGGCCCTTGCCCAGGATATCGTCAAGCCTGACAGCGATAGGCACCAACATAGGTTTCAGAAACCGCGCATTGATGCCGCACCAACTGGCGATGCGCTCAACAATGGGGCCGTCGGCCGTCACCACCTTGTTCAAGGGGCAGGTCTTCATGCAGCGCCCACAGGCCGAGCCCTTGGCGTTGGTCAGCCGGTAGCGGGCACAGCGCTCGGCGTCCGGCTTCCATATCTCATAGCCGTTGAACATTACCTTGTCGCCCCAGGAGATGGCGTCGCAGGGACATTCGCGGGCGCACTTATGGCAATTATTGCAAAAATACTGCAGCCCGAAATCGATCGGCTTATCGACTTCCAGGGGCATGTCCGTGGTCAGCACCACTGTCTTCAATCGCGGACCGACAAAAGGATTGAGAACCAATTCTCCGATCCGCGACAACTCACCCAATCCGGCCAGCAGCATCAGCGGCAATTGCAGCACATCGCTATCGACATTGGTTTGGGAACGCGATGCGAACCCCAATTGGCGCAACGTTTCGGCCATCACGCCGGCGATCTCGGCACCGCGCAGGTAGGCGCGCATGGATTGCGAGCCGGAAATCCAGTCATCGCCCGACGCACCTTCCATGGTGTCGAATTCCTGATCGATGAGCATGACCACGGCGTATTTGTGTTTTGTGGTCATCGGGTTGCCGTCGGCGCCATGGGAATACCAGGCATATCGGGGGACTTCGCAAATCCCGGTCATGTCGGCACCTAACAGATAGGACAGCGACTTGAGCGCCCGTGAATTGGCAGCCGGATCGGCATACTGGGAGATGTCGGCAGTGTCGTTGGCCACACCGGACTGCACCGCGACCATGGCCCGCATGGACGGCATCATGCCCGCCGTGTGCGGCTGCTTGAAGGCGAAGCGGCTGCGTTCGCGCAGGCTTTTTTCGCCCAAGTCACCGCGCAGGGCCCGGTCGAAGAAGGCGGCGCGTTTCGGCACCTGCGGCACTTCGTCGTCGAGGATCAAGGTGGTCGGCCGCTCCACCCGTTTGACGGTCTCCATGGGGTAGATGCCGAGATGCGTCGCCCGGGCGTTGCGGCGGTTGCGTTCACGCCCCGATGTGGCGCCGCCTTGCCCGAACCAATAGGCCAAGCCCTTGGTCTGCAAGGCGCTAGCGGCCAGCGGCCGGTCCGTCTGCAGCGTATAATTCGTGCTGACCACGGCGATCGAGAAATCCCGCTCGAAGAACGGGTTGGCCAGGTGTTCGCCGTCGCGCACGGCCAGCCCAGCCAGCACGGCCAGACGGTCCATGTCCACCGACCCTGCACCCATCACATGGGCTGTTGCCGCGTGGCCCAATTGCTTGATGTGTCCGGCCAGACAGACGGCGATGCCGCCGATCCGGCAGTCGGCGGCTTCCTGAACGGCCGGCGTGATCCAGTCACGGGCCGGATTGCCGGCTTCCGGCACACGGCCGTGTTCCAAAACGACAACGACGGCGTAGTCATGATCCAGGGCCACGGCACCCTCGGCCCAGGCGTTCGCCGGCAGTCGGCAAATGCCGACCTGCGAGGCATTCATGAAATGGCAGTAGCCCTTGATGTCGACCATTCGGCGGTGCGGGTCTTCGGGCACCGGGGCTTTCTCGGCGGCCGGTTCGGCGCCCGTATTATTGATGAAAATGTCCAGATAGTCGCGCAGCGTTGTCGCCAACACGCCGTCGGGCGGGGTTTCGTATCTCGGTGCCGGCTGGCGTGGTCGAGCGGCTTCGCGTTCAATGACACCGTCATCACGCGGCAGGGTCTCCAGGGGGTAGGTTCCCCATTCATAGGGCCGGTCCGCGGCGCGGGTACGAAATAACATGGGCGGTTCTCCGGTTGCCGAACCTCAAATATCAAACGACGCAAAATCCTATCACAATCCGGTCAGTACATCATCCGGGCATCATCCGGCACGGTGCCTAGCCGCCCAATATCGACGGCAGCCACAAGGTCAGCGCCGGAAAGGCGATCAGAATTGCGACACGAAACATTTCGGCGACAAAAAACGGCGCGACGCCGATGAAGGTATCGGACATGGGCACATCCTCGGCCAGGGCCGAAATGATAAACACATTCATCCCCACGGGCGGCGTGATCAGCCCCAATTCAACGACGATCAAGGCCAGGATGCCGAACCAGATCTTCAAATCCTCGGCGTTCATGCCGAACGCCGCATCGGCGGCGACCACGTTGTCGCCACCGTTCAATTGAACGATCACCGGCCAGAAGAATGGGATCGCCAGCAGGATCATCGACAGGCTGTCCATCAGGCAGCCCAGCACGATCAACGCACCGAGCAACAGGACCAGCACGGTCATGGGGGCCAGATCGACGCTGATCATCCATTCCGCCATGGCTTGCGGGACACCGCCCCGGGCCATGAAGATTTTCAGCATTTCGGCGCCCAGCAAGATCAGATAGATCATGCCGGTGGTCCGGGCGGTCTCCAACAACGCCTGCTTTATGGCGTGCAGGTTGAGCTCGCCGCGCACGATGCCGACCAGCGCCACCAAAAGTGCGCCGAAGGACGCCGCCGGGGTCGGGTTGAAAAAGCCGAAATAGATGCCGCCGATGACCACCGTGAAGATGCCCAGCACCGGAAAAATTCGGACCGTCGCGTCAAGAAACTCGGCCCGCCCGGGAAATTCGCCCTTCGGTCCGCTGTCGGGCTTGACCGCGACATAGATGGCAATGGTCGCCAGGAACAGGCCGACCGCCATCAGGCCCGGAATGAAGGCGGCCATGAACATGGTGACCACGTTGGCTTCGACGATGATGGCGTAGATGATCAGCACCACGGACGGCGGAATGAGAATGCCAAGCACGCCGCCGGCGGCCAACGTGCCGGTCGCCAATTGACCGGAATAATTATAGCGCCGCAGTTCCGGCAGGGCCACCTGGCCCATGGTTGAGGCGGTCGCCAGGGATGAACCGCAGACCGCGCCGAAACCGGCGCAGGCGGCAATGGCCGACATGGCGACGCCACCACGCATCCAACCGAACCAGGCGTTGGCGGCCCGGAACAGGTCCTGCGACAGGCCGGCTCGGGACGCAACGGCGCCCATCAAGACGAACATGGGAACGACCGAAAGGTCGTAGACGGAGAACTGGGCGTAGGCCAGATCCTTGAGTTGGCTGAGGATGATGTTGGGGCCGTCGATGACCGAGATGCCGACCCCGCCGACGACGATCATGGCGTAGGCGATGGGCATCCGGATGACGATGAGGCCGATCAGGGCAATCACGCCGATGATGCCGTAAAGGAGATTCAGATCCATGCCTAGGGTGCCGTCTTCATTTCCGACGTGTTCTCAATGAACGTCAGGACGGCCGCCACCAGCAACAGGACCAGCGAAAGCACCGACGGGATGAACGCGTACCAAAGGGGAATACTTAAGATTCCTGTGATTTCCTCGTACTCGATATAATCCTGCAACCCGAACCACATGCGCCAGATCAACAGTGCCGAAAAGGCTATGGCGGTCAACGATGCCAGCGCCTTCATGGTGGTGATCGCAAGCCGGCTGGCCTTCATGGTGAAAATATCGGCTGACACATTGGCGCCGGTCAATTGGCAATAGGGCAGAAAACAGAAGGCGGCGATGCCGACGCCCATTTCGGTCAGTTCGAAGTCACCGGGGAACGGCTTGTTGATGATGGCGCCGGCCAGAATGGAATAGGCATTGACCAGAACAACGCCAATCAACACCAGCCCGCCGAGCAGCGCCCAGCCGGTAATAACACGGTGGGCGAAGCTGATTTGCCTCGCCCACCGGGCATTGTCGTTGTTGGACACGGTATTTTATTTTTTCGTGTATTGGTTCACCAACACCTTGGCCCGGTCATAGAGCGCCGCGCCGGGAATGCCCTTGTTTTCCATCTCGTTGATCCAGCGCCCGACGACCGGGGCGACAGCCGTTTCGAACTTTGCCCATTCGCCTACGCTCAACTGGATGTGCTGGTTGCCGGCCCTCTTGGCGACACCGATCCCACCGGCTTCGCCGGCGTCCCAGATGCGGCCGACTTCCTCGTGCCAATCGCGGTCGGAATTATCCAGGAAGATCTTTTGGATGTCCTTCGGCAACTTGTTCCAGCGCGCCGTGTTCATGGCCAACTGGAAGGATGTCGTGCCGAGGCGCTTACCGCCGGGGCCTTCGATCTGGTACTTGGTCTGCTGTTGGATCTTCAGTGGCGGAATGATCTCAAACGGGATCAGCGCGCCGTCGACGACCTTCTTCGAAAGCGCGATGGGAATCTCGCCCACCGACGTCTTTACCGGACTGGCGCCCAGCGCCTGCAGCACCCAGGCGCCAGTGCGCGACGGAATGCGAATTTTCAGACCCTTCATGTCAGCCGGCGAGCGCACCAATTTGTCCGCCATGTGGATGGCCTGACCGCCGTGGACGTGCTGGAACAGCGGGAACAGTTTCTTGAAGTCGGGCTTCAGGAACTCGTCATACATCTCGAACATGGCCCGGTTGACAGCCGCCGAGGACCCTTGATGGACGCCGGGCAGTTCGAACACCTCGGTCCGCGGAAACGTACCGGCGGCGTAGGCGTTGACGATCCAAGCCATATCAACGACGCCGTCGCGCACCTGGCGTGGCAATTGCGGCGGCTTGCCGCCCAAGGTCATGGACGGATAAATGGTGATCTTGATCCGGCCCTTCGACGCTTTTTGGATGCGATCTGCCCATGGGGCCAGCATCTTCGAGTGGGCCGGCGCCTTCGGACTGAGGAAATGGTGCAGCTTGAACTCAAACTCCGCCGCCATTGTTGCGCCACTCGCAAAACACGCCGCTGAGGCCACCAGCGCTAATTTCCCGATCTGCTTGCTCATCGTATTCATCTGTTCCTCCCTTGAGTGGTTCGGCGTCCCAAATTAGTTCGGTATCCTAACATTTATTTCGACTGTAACGCCAACTTGAAAACGTCAAAATCGGTAATGCCAATTTCGAATGGGTCACTCACTATTTGAATAGCGTGGCCCAGGGGTCACAAAATTGGGTTCGTGCCGTATTCAACCCCGATTTTGTATGGAATAATTCTAAGTGACAAAGTCATCGGGGCTTCGTGTTTTATGTTAGACTTCAACGAATTGGCAGCGCAACTGCCTTCTGAATTGAACGATGCGCTCGCGCACAGCGACGACAAGGCGCGGCGGATCGAATATCGCTTCAAGAGACCAATGCGGATTGAACGTTCTTCGGTTTTCGAATACCGGTAATTTTGGAGGCAAGGCTCATGAGCATTAGCAAGAAACCGCCTTTTCGGGCGGATCATGTGGGCTCACTGCTGCGCTCCCAGGCGGTCCTGGACGGCCGTGCGAAACGCGCCGCCGGCAAGATCACCGCCGAGGCGCTGCGCGCCATCGAAGACGTGGAAATTGAAAGCGTCATCCAGCGCCAGGAAGATGCCGGCCTGCAGGCGATCACTGATGGCGAGTTCCGACGCCAGATGTTTCATGTGGATTTCCTGGAGCACTTGAAAGGCGTCGTCGTCAAAAGCGGCATCCCGATCAAGTTCCGTACCGCCGATGGTGAGCGCGAATTCGCGCCGCCGCGCATGGAAGTCGTCGGCCGCCTGGAACGCATCCGCCAGATCGCCGTTGAGGATTTCGCCTATCTGAAAAGCAAGACGGGCCGCACCGCCAAATTGTGCATCCCGTCGCCGACCATGCTGCATTTCCGCTCAGGCCGCCAGGGCATCAGCGAAGAGGTCTATCCCGACATCGAAGAATTTTTCGCCGACCTAGCCCGCGCCTACCGTGAGGAAATCCATGCCTTGGGTGAGGCCGGCTGCACCTATCTGCAGCTCGACGATACCAATTTGGCTTATCTGTGCGACCCAAAGATGCGTGAGAGGACCCGTGAGATCGGCGAGGATCCGGATGAATTGCCGCGTCTTTATGCGCGAATCATCAACGACGCGATCTCGTCCAGGCCCGACAACATGGCGGTCTGCATTCACTTGTGCCGCGGTAATTTTCGATCATCTTGGGTCGCCGAGGGCGGCTATGAGCCGGTCGCCGAAGTGCTGTTCAATGAACTTGATGTGGATGGATACTTCCTTGAATACGACGATGAACGGTCCGGTGATTTTGCGCCGCTGCGGTTCGTGCCGGCGAACAAGACGGTCGTCCTGGGCCTGGTATCATCGAAAGTCGGGGAATTGGAGTCCAAGGACGAGTTGAAACAGCGCCTTGATGAAGCCGCCAATTATATGTCGGGTGACCAGATGGCACTCAGCCCGCAATGCGGCTTTTCCAGCACCGTCGAAGGCAATGAACTGACGGCCGACGCGCAGTTTGCGAAGTTGCGGATGATCGTCGAGACGGCGGAAGAGGTTTGGGGCTAGCGGCGCTGGAATCTCACTTGGGCTTATTCGGGTCGCCTCGGCATTTTCCGCCGCGCCGCCTGTTCCCAAAGATCGATGCGGTTCAACTGTCGCAGATTGACAATCACCAGCGGCATGGACAACAGCCCGACGCCGACGAAAAACGGCTTCGCCAAGACGAAGCCGCCGGTGAAGAAGGCCAAACCCAGATAGGCGATAATCCGGGGCGGCAGGGACAGGTCGTCGGCCCCCAGTTTGTTGATGGTGTCCCGGTACCACAAGATCAGTTTATTCAGCTCGGAACTGATAAGGGTGAAGGCGGTCACTGCCATGACGATGAACGCCAGATAATAGGCGACCTCAAGCCCGCTTCGGAAAACCTCAAGGGGTGTTGCGGCTTCCATATGGCACCTTCCACCCAATCGTTCGGATCAGGCTTTCAGTTTACGCCAAAACCGCCGGAATCGGAAATGATTGTGCCGTTCTTTACCACCAGTCGATCGGCCGGCCGGGCGCAGATCGCCTCGGCCAGCGTCGCGGCCCGGACGACCACAATGTCCGCCGGCTGGCCAAGGGCAAGGCTCGGCGGCGCCATGCCGAGGACTTTGGCACCGCCTTCGATGTCTGTCCTGAGCGTCAGTTCAATGTCCTCGTCACGACGAAAGTCGGACCGATAGGCCAACATCATGGCGCGCTCCAGCATGTCGGCATTGCCATAGGGCGTCCAGGTGTCGCGCACCCCGTCGGAGCCCAACGCCAACACCACGCCGGCTTGGTGAAGGCGTTTAACGTCGGGGACCGGACTGTTGCCCGGCGCGTAGGTGATGACGGCCACACCCGTATCGGCAAGCAGATCAAGGAGTTGGTTTTGGCGGACCGCCTCGACGCTGCCCAGGCAAAATGCGTGACTGATGGCGACCCGACCGGCCATGCCGAGCGCCTTCGTGCGCGCACAGATCATCTCCATGGACTTGGCGCCGGGCTCGCCCATCTCATGGAGGTGGATATCAACCATGGCGCCGTGCCGATCGGCCAAGCCGAAGACGATGTCCAGATGTCCGGCCCTGTCGCCGTCGATGCTGTCGGGGTCGATGCCGCCGACAACCTCGACGCCGGCGGCCAGCGCCGCGTCCATGACATCGGCCGTGCCGGGATTGGTGATCAGTCCGAATTGCGGGAAGGCGACAAGCTGAATGCCAATCCGGTCGGCGAACCGGTCGCGCACCGTCAACAGGGCATCGACGTGGCGCAGGCCCAGTTCCGGCTCGACGTCCACATGCGAGCGGATATGACCGGTGCCCATGCGCATGGCCTGGGTGACCAGATTGCCGGCGCGGTCCTCAAGGCTGGCCTGCAATTCACGGCGGATTGTGAGATCGGCGGCGATGCGTTCGGCCCGCGACGGCCCGGCCGCGTGGCCGCGCCAGGGCAAGCCCCAAAGCGTCTTGTCCAGGTGCATGTGGGCATCAATTAGCGCCGGCAACACAAGCCCGCCGCCGCCGTCGACGGTGCAGTTGCCGTCGGGGGGCAAACCGGGGGCCGTGTCGGCGATGACGCCATCGGCCAATCGTAAATCCGTGACCTCACCGCCCCATGGGCGAACATTGCGCAAGACCAGTGAATCCGTCATTATTCAATCCTGGTTTCATTTTCGGAGGTCGAATAATGACCCCTGATCAGTTTCACCATATCATGTCGCCGGTGTTCGAACAGGTGGCAGGGAACTCCCTGGTCGGCGCCTTGGCGCGGGAATTGAACACGGCTTTCCCATCAGATGGTGAGACGGTGAAAGCCATCGAAGCGGCTTGCCATGCGGCCATCGACGCCGGTTGGATGTGCGCCGAAGGTGTGGCCGGCCGGCAGTTTGGCCGGGTTATCGATCCAGCACCAGAAAGCCATGGCCTTAGCGTCGATGTGGTCTGCATGAAGGATTTCGTCGGTCCTCATCACATCCATCCGACAGGCGAGATTTACTTGAACATGCCGATGACGCCGACGGCGAAATTCAACGGCAATGGCCCTGGCTGGTGTGTCTTCGAACCGGGCTCGGATCATTTTCCGACCGTTTCCGACGGCGAGGCCCTGGTGCTCTATATGCTGCCAGGCGGCGAAATTGATTTTACTGGGAAATCGCCGGATTGATTGAGCGAATTAATTGACCGGCGGATTGCTGTCGTTGTTCGGTCCGCGCCTGTCGCGGGACCGATAATAGCCGTAGTGGCGCATGCACAGTGTCGAGAAACGCTGAATCTCCAGCTTTTCGTTGACCTCCCAATGGCCTTTCGGCACCCCGCAGCCGACCGCCGCCCAGGCGAAGTCCTTGGCCGTGGCGTTGACGTAGGTGGTATACCAATCACCGTTGACGTCGTGCACGGGCTGGCCGCAGGCGGTGAGCAATCCTACCGCGGTGGAAATTATCATGAATATCTTCATGGCGAACCTCGGGCTTGTGGCGACTGAACACTTTTCCGTGGCAATTGACGAGGACGGTTGTTGAGCCGCATTGGATCACTTTAAAAGCGATTGATTGTAGTCGTTTATATCGTCAACGGGAAACTTCTGTAATCCCTTGGCCCGCAAGTTCTCGGTCGGGTGATCGATTTGACCTGTGATTTCCACGCCATCCCTCCGAAAGCGAACCCGATGACCATGGCGCGGGCCCTGTTTTCCAGGTTCGATTGCATGTTGGCATACCGCCAACGGCGTGGAACTCATCCAAGTTCCAACGCCTCATCCGTCGATGCCTCGGGCCTTCCGCGAGTGTTCGGGAATTTGGGTGCGGCGCATCGGCACATCGGCAGCCTTGGCTGCAAAATCCAAAGTCGATCCGTTGTCCCGCATGCGAAGCGTCACAAAATTACGGCGCTCAAGGGCGGCCGTTTGGGTCGAGCGAAGTTCGTTCTTTCGAAACATATTCTATTTTTGTAAATTGTGAGTGCCCCTGTTTCCAAACGTTTTGCTATTTCCGCCGGGGTGACTATTTTGGCGCCCATCATACCGGTCCCGCAACGCCTTTCGGGACGTCGAAGAGGGAAGAAGTCATGTCCAAACTTGTCCAGCCGCACGGCGGCGGTTCGCTGAAGCCTCTGTTGGCGCCTGAGGGCGAACGGGCCGAAGGCCTGAGCCGGGCCGAGGGCCTGACCCGGGTGCCCATGTCGAGCTTGGAGGTTTCCGATGTCTTGATGTTGTCCATGGGCGCCTACACCCCTTTGGACGGGTTCATGAACGAAGCCGATTGGCGCGGCACCTGCGTGGACATGAAACTGGCCGACGGCACCTTCTGGCCGATCCCGGTCAGCCTCTCGGCGTCTGAAGAATTGGCGGCCAGCATCGACATCGGCCAAGACGTCGCGCTTGCTGATGCGGAGAGCGGCCGGGTTATGGCGGTGATGACGGTGACCCAGAAATTCACCCCGGACAAAAACCTGGAATGCGAAAACGTCTACCGGACAACGGATAGAGATCACCCCGGCGTCGCCAAGATCATGGACCATGGTCCGGTCCGTCTGGCTGGCCCGGTCAGCGTGTTGGACGAGGGTGAATTTCCAAGCCTGTTTGCCGATCTTTACCTGCGTCCCGATGGGTCGCGCGCCCTGTTCGCCGAAAAAGGCTGGTCGCGGGTCGCCGCCTTTCAAACCCGCAATCCCATGCACCGCAGCCATGAACATCTGGTCAAGATCGCCGCCGAGGTCACCGACGGGGTGTTCATCCACCAGGTGTTGGGCAAACTGAAAGCCGGCGATATCCCCGCCGACGTGCGCACCGAAGCCATCCAGACGATGATCGACAACTATTTCCGGGAAGGCACGGTGATCCAGGCCGGCTATCCCATCGAAATGCGTTACGCCGGACCACGCGAGGCCTTGTTTCATGCGCTGATCCGGCAGAACTTTGGCTGTTCGCACCTGATCGTCGGCCGCGATCACGCCGGCGTCGGGGATTATTACGGTCCCTTCGATGCGCACCATATTTTTGATCAGATCGACGACGACGCGCTGTTGACCCGGCCGTTGAAGATCGACATCACCTTTTACTGCATCAAGTGCTATGGCATGGCGACGGCGAAGACCTGCCCGCACGGCCGGGAAGATCAAATTCAGGTCTCCGGCACGGAACAACGCCGCATGCTGACGGAAGGCGAAGCCATCCCGCCCGAGTTTTCGCGTCCCGAAGTGGTGGCGGTGCTGCAGCGGTATTACGCCGGTTTGGACTGAATCGGCGCAGACGCCCGGCACGCCGCGCAAGCCCATCGATCAACTGTCGAAAATCATCTCCATTGGTCGGCACCGATCGGCGCATGAGGGCTAATCAACGCCCGCTGGTATTATGCCGAACCTTTTCGGTTTCATTCATGCCGATAATGTTTTCAAATGCGTCCCTTAAATAACGGGAGGTGGATATGTATACGAAAAAAGTAATCGGCATGACAGGGCTGACGGCCCTTTCGGCCATGGCCTTGGCCCTTGTCGCCCAGCCGGCGCAGGCCAAAGATAGTATTAAAATTGCGGTTCCGTCGTTCTTGTCCGGCGGCGCCGCCGGCCCGTTCGGCGTGCCGGCCCGCAATGGCGCGGAGATCATCATCGATGCCGCCAATGCCGGCAAACTGCCGGCGCCTTATTCGAAAAAGGGTTTCGGCGGGGCCAAAGCGGAAGCCATCTACATCGACGAATCGGGTGGCTCGACGAAGCAGGTCGCCGAGTATCGGAACCTGGTGCAAAAGCGCGGCGTCGATGCGGTGGTCGGCTATATTTCGTCCGGGTCATGCGTCGCCTTGGCGCCGGTGATTGAAGAACTGAAGCGCCTGACCATCTTCACCACCTGTGGGACACCGCGGGTTTTTGAGGAAAAGGCCCGGAAATATATTTTCCGGACCATGAGCCACGCGACCGCCGACAACGTCGCCGCGGCGCACTACGTCAATGCCCAGTTCCCGAAGCTGGCGTCCTACACGGGTATTAATCAGAACTACGCCTGGGGGCAGGATTCCTGGCGCGATTTCGATCTGTCGCTGAAACTTCTGAAACCGTCGACCAAGGCGTCGAGCAAACTGCAGTTCCCGAAAATCTTCGCCGGCCAGTACGGCACGGAAATTTCGGCCATGTCGCTGGACAAATCCGAGCTGGTGCATTCCAGCTTCTGGGGCGGCGATCTTGAGGCCTTCATCTTCCAGGGCGCGGCGCGCGGCCTGTTCAAGAAGAAGAAAGTGGTGCTGACAGTTGGTGGCACCGCATCCTACCGTTTGGGCAAGAAGATGCCGAACGGCATCGTCTTGGGTGCCCGCGGACCCTATGGCATTTTGGTTCGCGACCGTAAATCGGCGCTCAACCAATGGTTCATCAAGACCTATAAGGACCGCTTCGCGACCTATCCGTCGGGTCCGGCGTATCAGTACGCGCAAGGCGTTCTGGCGGCCAAGATCGCCTACGACAAGGCGGCGGAAAAGGCCGGCGCGTTCCCATCCCAGGATCAGGTCATCGCGGCCCTGGAAGGGATCACGTTTGAATCCTTCTCGACGACCGTGTCGATGTCATTGAACAACGGCCATCAGGCGGTCACCGAAAACGGTTACGGCTTGACCAAATACAACAACGACACTGGTGAGCCGGAAGTCGCCGACGTCAAGTTCTTCCCGGCAGCCTGCGTCATGCCGCCGGACGGCGTCACCGCCGTTGATTGGATCAAGGGCGGCATGAAAGGCGCCAAGTGCTGAGCCGCTAGCGATTGATTTCGAGGGGCGGCGCCCGGCGTCGCCCCTCGGATTTCCTTATTATTCTTTCACATTTTTCAATTTCTTTTAGTGGGTGAGAGCCGGCCATGGATGCGCTGATCACCATTGTTTTGGATGGGCTTCAGTATTCTTCCTATCTGTTTATCGTCTCCGCGGGGCTGACGATTACCTTTGGCGTGATGAAGATTTTGAACGTCTGCCACTCAAGCTTTTTTGCCTGGGGGGCCTACACGGCGGCGTTTTTTATCGGCCAGTTTTCGGAGATGGGCTGGCCCGACGCGTTCGGTTTCGTGATCATCGGGCTATCCGCCATTGTCGTCGGATTGGTCCTGGGTTTATTGGTGGAACGCGGCCTGCTGCGCTACATGTATGAGCGCGATGAAGTGCTGATCGTGCTCGCCACCTTCGGCGCTTTTCTGGTCCTGGAAGACGTTATTTTGCTGGTCTTTGGGGTTAATCCCTACTTCGCCTATCAACCGATGGCGTTGCTCGACTCGGTTGAGATTGGCGGCATTACCCGCGATGTCTACGGGCTTTCCCTGATCCTCGTGTCGAGCATTGTTGCCGTGGTTTGCTGGTACGGCCTGAACCGCACCAAATGGGGGGATATCCTGAAGGCGGTGATCAATGACCGGGAAATGAGCGTCGCCATGGGAATCAACGTGACCATGGTCTACATCGTCACCTTCGTCGGCGGCGCCATGCTCGGCGCGCTGGGCGGCGCCTATATCGCACCGACGGTCTCGGTCACACCGGGGTTCGGCATTGACGTCATTGTCTTGTCCTTCGCGGTGGTTGTGATCGGCGGCATGGGGTCCATTCCCGGCGCCCTGATCGGCTCGGTATTGATTGGATTGCTGCGCGCCTTCACCGTGCATGAATTTCCGCAAATCGAATTGTTCGTGGTTTTCGCGGTGATGGCCATTGTTCTGGTCTTCCGCCCGGAAGGTCTGTTCGCGCCGCCCAAACAGCGGAAGATCTGAGATGCTTAAAGACCGCACCGTTCAGGTCGTATTTGCCGGCATGCTGGCGAGCATTGTGCTTGGTTATTTCATTCCCGATTGGGTCATGAACCAGCTGATGTTCGGCTTTTCGCGCGCCTTGGCCGTGCTCGGCCTGATGGTTCTGTGGCGCACCGGTCTGGTATCGTTTGGTCATGCCTTCTATTACGGGCTCGGTGCCTACGCGGTGGCCTTGCTGGACATCTATCTGGGGGTCAGCGACGCGTTTGTTCGCCTGGCCGCCGCTGTCGTCGTCGCCGGCGGCGTGGGTTGGTTGGCCGGGTTCATCCTTCGGAATTACCGCGATATTTTCTTCGCCATGCTCAGCTTGGCGCTGTCCATGGTGCTTTACGGCATTCTGGTGAAGACCGAGGCCTTGGGATCGACGGACGGCTTTGCCGTCTCGGTGCCGACCTTCTTCGGCTACAAGCCGGAAGGCAAATATGCATTGTTTGTCCTCATCTGTGTCGTCGGCGCGTTCAGTGCGGCGGGGGTTCAGTTCTATCTCAATTCAACACTCGGCAAGCTGACCACGGCCATCCGGGACAACGAAGTGCGGGTCGAATATCTAGGTTATTCCGTGGCCCAGGCCATCCACGTGAAATACGTGATCTCGACCTGTCTGACCGGTGCCGCCGGCGCCATGACCGCCATGGCGCTGGGCCAGGTGGATCCCGATTCCATGGTCAATTGGACGGCGTCGGGTGAATTGGTCTTCGTCACCATCCTTTCAGGCCCGGGCAGCGTCATCGCGCCATTCATTGGCTCGACGGTGTTTGAATTGCTCAGGACCTATGCTTTTGAGTTGGTGCCGCACGCCTGGCAGTTGATTGTCGGTGGCACGCTTCTCACCATTATCCTATTCCTGCCCGGCGGCGTGTGGAGCCTCGTTGAGCGGTTTATGGGTACGGGGAAGAAGACATGAACGCGACCCATCCCATCCTGACGGTCAAGGGATTGGAGAAATCCTTCGGTGCCGTGACGGCAGCCAGCGACGTTAATTTGGATGTGGTCCCCGGTGAGATCATCGGCATCATCGGCGCCAACGGGGCCGGAAAAACAACCTTCGTCAACATGGTGACGGGTTATCTGCAGCCGGACGCCGGCTCTATCCAGTTCGAAGGCCGCGAATTGGTCGGCTTTGCGCCGCGCGATGTGACGCAGGCCGGCATTTCCCGGTCCTTCCAGGTTTCGCAGGTGTTTTCGACCTTGAGCGTCTATGAAAATGTGCTGACCGCCCTGGCCATCGCCCGCAGCCCCGGCCTGGACATGCTGAAGCCCATGCTTCGTCCCGATCTTGAAGCCCGGTGCGACGAGGTGTTGGCGCGCTACCAGATCACCGATTATCGCGACCATACGGTCAGCACCTTGTCGCAAGGTGTCAGGAAACTTTTGGACATCGCCATGGCGGTGGTCAGTGAGCCGCGCATTCTGCTGCTGGATGAGCCGACCAGCGGGGTCAGTGTCGAAGAAAAGTTCGACCTTATGGACATCGTCATCGGGGCATTGCGCGAAGATAACGTGACCGTGCTGTTCATCGAGCACGACATGGAGATCGTTGAACGTTACGTCAGCCGCGTCGTCGCCTTCTATCAGGGCAAGATCATTTGCGATGAAACGCCGGCCCAGGCGCTGGCCGATCCGGCGGTTCAGGAATACGTCATTGGCATTCGCGCTGATGCCCAGGCCGAGGGAGGCTGACCCATGCTGGCGATCAACGGCCTCGATGTCGATATTCAGAACATCCCAATCCTGCGCCAACTCGCGCTGACGCTGGAGACCGGCGAACTGGTCGGGTTAATCGGCCGCAACGGTGCCGGCAAAACCACATTCATGCGCGCCCTCATGGGGCTGTTGGCATCGAAGGCCGGGACCATGGATTTCGACGGCACCGATTTACAGGCCATGGCCGGCCATCGGCGCGCCCACCTGGGCATCGGGTATATGCCCGAGGACCGGCGGTTGATTCAGGAGATGACGGCCGAACAGAACATCTTGATCCCCGTCTGGTCGACCAACATTGCCGATTACGAAGATCGCCTGCAGTGGATTTACACGATCATTCCCGAATGCCTTGGCTTCCGCAACCGCGGGGCATCCGGTCTGTCCGGCGGCCAACAGAAGATGGTATCGCTGGCGCGCGCCCTGATGGTGGGTAAGAAACTGCTGCTGTTGGATGAGCCGACGGAAGGCATCGCGCCGGTGCTGGCCTTGCGCATGGGTGAGATCTTGGCCGATTTGAAACGCGAAGGTGTTTCCATTTTGGTCGCCGAATCGAACGACGCCCATATCGCCGATCTTCTGGATCGGACCTATGTGATCGAGCGCGGATCGCTTTCGCAAAGCACCTGAGCGAGAAATATGCTATAGTCCGCCGGCCTGCGTCGGCGGCGAAATTTTCGGCATTCAAGAGAGGTTCCCCATGGCACGACAAGCATTTGAAGCGAAGGGCGTCATTCCCGCGACGTTGGCCATATTCAATGCTGATCTCAGCATCAATTCACAGGCGACGGCCAAGCACCTGCGCGATGTGGCCGACACGCCGGGCCTGAGCGCCATCACGGTCAACGGCCACGCGTCTGAGATTCATGCCTGCAGCTTCGATGAACAGCGCCAGCTTCTGGCTGAATCGTTGGCTGAGGTCGGCGATGAACTGCCGGTGGTCAATGGGGTTTACGCCGACGGCACCGCCGCCGCCGCCGAGATTGCCAAAATGGCTGAAGCGGAAGGCGCCAGCGCGTTGTTGGCCTTCCCGCCGAACTCCATGTCCATGGGCGGCCAGTTGCGCCCGGAAATGGCCTTGGCGCATTTCAAGGCGCTGGCCGCCGCCACCGATCTGCCAATCATTCTGTTCCAGTATCCGGCGACGACGGGTCTCGGTTACCCCTTGGATACGCTGGTCGCGATCATGGAGCAGGTGCCTAGCGTCGTTGCCATCAAGGATTGGTGCAACGACCCCATGCTGCACGAAAAGCAAATCCGCACCCTGGCCGGCCTGACCCGGCCCATCAACGTGCTGACGACCCATTCATCATGGCTGATGGCATCCTTGACCATGAAACCGGCCGGCCTGTTGTCCGGCGCCGGCAGTGTGATCCCCGATCTGCAGGTCGAGCTTTTCAATGCCGTCCAGGCGGGTGATCTGAAGCGCGCCCAGGCCGTTAACGACCGCATATATCCCGTGGCCCAGGCTTTCTACCGGCCGCCGTTCCTGGATATGCACAACCGCATGAAGGAATGCCTGGTGCTGTTGGGCCGTGTCGAGGAAGCCATTGTTCGCCCGCCGCTGGTTAAATTGAGCGCCAGTGAAATCGATGCCTTGGCCGTGGCCTTGGCCCAGGCCGGCCTGTTGGATGAAACCGGCAGCCTGCAAGCGGCCGAATAGGCGCCACCTTGCCGGCCAACGCCAACGCATGCGGAGGACACCATGGCAATTTACGAACTCAGGACGTATCAGGTTTACGTCGGCCAGATGGCCGAAGCGGCCCGGCTTTATACGGAATTCGGCTGGCCGGCTTTGCAGAAGGGCGGCTTTGACGCCAAGCTGGTCGGCTATTTCACCTCCGATACGGGCGGCCTACACCAAATTGTCCATCTTTGGAAATTCGATGACGACGCGGACCGGCGTGATCACTGGAATGCCCTGTTTCAGGACGCCGACTTCATGGGTTTCGCGACCCAATTCCGGCCGCTTCTGATGACCCAGCAGAACCAGCTTCTGCAAGCCGCCCCCTGGGGGCCACACCCTTAATATAGAGCGTACGCCATGAAACTGATCGGAAGCTTTCTGTCGCCTTTTGCCCGCCGTGTCGCGGTTAGCATGAATGCCATGGACCTATCCTATGAAATGGACAGCATGCTGGTGTTCAGCAACGCCGACGCCATCCGGCCGCACAATCCACTGGTTCGGGTGCCGACGCTGATTTTGGATGACGGCGAGGTGTTGGTGGAAAGCTATGCCATTCTGGATTGGCTGGATGAGGTTGCGGGTGCCGACAAGCGGTTGATTCCTGCTACGGGTTTGGATCGCCGCCGGGTCATGAAGGACACGGCCATCGCCGTCGGCAGCATGGATAAGGCGCAGTGGGCCATCTATGAGTTCCGCCATCGCCCCGAAGAAAAAGTTCACCAACCCTGGGCCGATCACAACGACGCCCAGGTCATGGGCGGATTGGGCTTTCTGGAAGGGCTCGCCAAAGAGGTTGGCGGCACCGGTTGGCTGTCCGCCACGGACCGTATGAGCCAGACCGACATCAGCGCCGTGGTCGCCTATGGCTTTGCCGGCAAGGTGCGGCCGAATTTGGACTTGGCCGGTGAACTGCCGGCGTTGACGGCATTTGCGGCCAGATGCGAGGCCTTGGCGCCGTTTGCCGTCGCGCCTTTGCCGGCCTGAATCCCTGCTCTAGCGCCCCACCGTCTCGATGCCTTCGCCGCCCAAGCGGGTCGCCGCGAAGCCGATGATCAACCCGACGATGGCGCCTTCGCCGACGGCCCAGAACGGCGACGCGAACAGGCCGTCGGGACCGAACGTGTGCGTCAGCATGGCTTGTATGACGTCGTAGGCAAAGAACGTCAGGACGAAGTTCATCCACGCACCGATCACCGGCGCGCGGAACCACCAGGGCAGGGGCAGATGCAGGATCGGGTGGTAGGTGAAGACACCGAAGACGCCAATGATGGCGCCGAACGTCGTGTACCACAGCAAGATGCCCCAACGGACCATCCAGCCCGCATCGGGTAGGAAGTAGGGCAGCAACACGAAACCGATGATGCCGAATGTGAACCCGATGCCCTTGCCGACCGCAATGCGTGTCATCAGTGAGGGATTGCCGAACATCGCACACCTCCTTTGGCCGTTAGCCGGTTTTGAGGTGGTTCTATAATATTGCAATGACGCGATCGCGCATTGATGCGTATCAGGCTTCGGTAGAGACCGCCGTTCCCGCATCAATCATGGCGTCAATCCTGGCCTCGTCGAAACCGGCCCAATCGCTCAATATCTGGCGCGTGTGCTGGCCCAATAGGGGCGCGCCCACGGGGGCGCGGACCGGGGTGTCGCTGAGGTTATAGGCCGGCATCATGGTCTTGACGTCGCCCAAGGTCGCGTGCGGCGCCATTTTGACCAGATTGACGGCCTCGGCCATGGGTGAGTTCAGGGCCTCGCGGATGCTGTTAATTTCGCCGGCAGGAATGCCTTTAGACTCCATGCGCGACAGCCACTCGGCATTCGACCGGGTTGCGAAAATATCGCTTAACACCTGGGTCAATACGGGCTTGTTGATCAGTCGGCGCTCGTTGCTGGTGAAGCGCTCATCGTCGGCTAGGTCCGGACGTTCCAGAACGTCCGCGCAAAAACGCCGGTACATGATGTCATTGCCAATGGTCAGCATAAACTCGCCGTCCGATGAGGCATAGACGCCGGCCGGCTGGGCGGCTTGGCTGCCGTTACCGGCGCGGGTCGGGTTATCGCCGACCAACAAGGACTGCGCACCGAAGTTACCGAGCATATTCGCCGCCATGGCGAACAGGTTGGCTTCCACATATTGGCCGGCGCCGGTGTCGCGCCGGGCATAAAGTGCGGCGCTGACGGCCTGAGCCGCGATCGTGCCGGTGGCCATATCGACGACGGAAATACCGACCCGCGTCGGCGCGCCGTCGGGCTCGCCGCACATGGACATAAGTCCTGACTCGGCTTGCGCAATGGGGTCATAGCCAGCTCGCCCAGCCATCGGGCCTGTCCGTCCATAGCCGGAAATGGCGCAGTAGATGAGGCCCGAATTAAGCGCCTTCAGGACATCATAACCCAAGCCCAGGCGGTCCATGACGCCGGCCCGGAAGTTTTCGATTACCACGTCGGCATCTTGCACCATGGCCAAGATGGCGGCACGGCCATCGTCGCTTTTCAGATCGATGGCCAGGCAGCGCTTGTTGCGGTTGACGAACAGGTAGAACGGCGATTCTCCATCGACGTCGGGCGGTGTATAGGTGCGGGTGGCGTCGCCAGTGGTGGCCTCAATCTTGACCACATCGGCGCCCAGGTCGGCCAGGATCATGCCTGTATACGGCGCGGCCAGGACCTGGCCCATGTCCAGAACCTTGATGCCGGCGTAGGGCCCCGCCCCGCCCAGGGTCATCCGCCGTTCTTTCGCGGCAGCCGCACCTTGCCGGTGCCGATGATCGACAAGGCACCGTCCTGGTTTCGGGCTTCGTGGGCAATGGTAACTTCATCGCCGTCAACGCCTGTGACTTCGCCGTTGATGAACAGCGTATCGCCTTCCGGGTTGTGATGGCGGATTTTGGTTTCCGAATGTACCAAGAATCCGGCATCGCCCATCCAATTGGTCAAATGATGGGTCATCCACGAACAGCGCTCGGGCCCATAATCATAAGCCCCCGGCGCGCCGACGGTGGTCGCAAATTCGTTTTCCCAATGCACCCGTTCCGGGCAGTCGGGAATATTGAAGCGGTTGGGTATCCCCAGACCCGGATGGGCGTGAATTTGTTTCCAGGCCAGCTTGTTGGCGCGGATGTACAAGCCGCCCCAGCCCTGCGCGTAGGCGATGAAGCCGGTCACCGTCATCGGGCCTTTGACCATGGTTGGCAGGGTGTCGCCGACATTGACGTCGTCGGCATACCGGGGTGTTGCGCCACGCACCTCTTCGTCGGCGTAGTGCTTGTAGATCTCAGTCAGTTCGTCTTGCGAATAGACCTTCGCTTCCTGGCTTTTCAAGGTGTCGTATTTGGTGCCGGCTTCGCGGGCCGTATCGCGTTCGGTGCGGAAACACCAGCTGTCGGCCTCAGCGATCTTGTCGCCGTCACCGTTGAAAAAATCCACGTGATAGATTTGCTGCACGGCGCGGCCGGAAAACTGCGTGTCGCGGAGGATGAAATCCTTCAGATGCGATTCCGTGGACACCGCTTCATTACGCTGCAACCATTTGTGCCAGGTCCAGTCAGCGCCGGCCCACATGGCGTGCACACCCGGCAGGCCGCCGACGTAGCCCGATATGATCCTGGAACAGGCAAACAAAAACGACGGCAGGGCAACGATGCCGCCGTGCTGCGCTTTGGCGGCATAGTCGGGGTCGGACCACAGCGGATTGTCGTCGCCGATGCCGTGGGCATAGTGGCGGATGTTGTCGCGGGTCGCTTCCGTGCACCAGGGCTCGGGCTGGTGGGCGATCTTCACGCCCTTGCGGGCCGCCAACTCATCAAGGCCCTGTTCGGTGATGCGCGGGAAATTTCCAGCCGTATTGTCGTGCATAATTTTGTCCCGTTCCGTTGCGGCGGCTATTCATGCAGGGCTGGGTTGGGTTTGGCAAACGGTGCTGTTTCACTGGCGAAAACACCGTGCCGCGTCATGACGAAGGTTGCGGTGTCGCGGTATCTCCGCGCTTAACGCCAGCATTCAACGGGAACCGTGAATTTCCGTGATTTATCGGCTAGATCGGCATTGGCGATCTTGGACGCCGTCTCGGCGGTGGTGACAGACACATCATTGTTGTTGAGGAAGTTTCGGACCGATGGTCCGCTGATTACGAAATTGACGTTTTGCGAGCGGAATTTTTGGGCATTCAGTCCCGATACAGCGACGCCGATGATGCGGCCGCCTTCATCCAACGCCGGGCCACCGCTGTTGCCGGGCTGCATGGGGGCCGAAACCTGCAGATAACGCTTGTCATCGCGCATGCCGGTTGTCGCGCTGATCACGCCCGTGGTCAGGTTCATGTCGCTGCCAAGAACACTTTGCAAGGGGTATCCGGCGATGGCCACCGGCTCGCCGACCCGAACCTTTCGGCCGCCGCGAAACGTCGCAATGCGCCGGTCCGCCGGACCTTTCAGCAGGGCCAGGTCCAGATCCGAATCCTTGGCGATCACATCGACAGGCACGCCTTGAATTCTGACTTCCCGGCACACTTTGATGACGTGCTCATTGGTCAGCAGGTGGCCTTGCGCGGTGACCCGGAAACCAGACCCGGAACTGATCCGTTCCGGTGCCCGCGCGCCGGTGTCATCGCCGACGCCAATGTCGCGCAGCCAATCGTCCCATTCCGCATACAGCGCTTCGGCCTTGCCGATAACCCGGCCCGGAAATGGTTTGCCGCGGCGAACGCGTTCAATGATGTAAACCTTCATTATTGGTCTCGATGACGACGGCGGCGATCAAATAGGCCCGATTGTCGGCCCGGTTGCGGGTGCAAGTATAAAAACCGACGAGCTTCAGACCGTAGGCATGCTTCGAGGTTTTGGCTTCGATGCCGCGGCCGTATTCACAATCCCGAGTATGGGCGCCGAGCGTTTCATTTAGGAAGTCGAACGGTGAAGCGCCGATCATGCGCCGGATTTCGGTGGTGGCGATAAGTCGGCCCCATTCTTTCTTGCCCACATCCGAACCCCGAATGTAGTACTCTTGAGTGATATCAAGCTTCAATTCTTTCAAATAGGCGTTGGCGTTGCGACTGTCGCGGACAGCCGCGCCAGCCAGTTGCCAGCCCTGAGGAACACGGAAGATCAACCGTGATGGTTTTGACCCACCGGCCCGCGCTGCCCGGGCTTTGGGGGTTTGTGGCGCAACGGCCGGACGAGGCCTTGGCGCTTGCGCCTTCTGGGCCGGCTGCAGCGTCGGCGACGTACGAAGCACCGCCAGCGCTTTGCGGGCCCGTTCGTTGCCCTGGGCGGCGGCCTTCGACAGCCATTTCGCAGCCTCTGTCTTATCTTGACCGACCCCGGCACCGTGATTGTACATCTGACCCAGCCGCAATTGCCCCCAGGAACTGCCGGCGTCGGCGGCCTTGCGATACCATGACACGGCGACCTTCGGGGCTTTCGGCACGCCTTGGCCGGTACGATAGGATTCGCCCAGGCGAATTTGGGCTCGAACGTCACCGCCCAGCGCCGCTTTGCGATACCAATCAACGGCGCCTTTTAGGTCGGCCTTGCCGCCCTGACCTTTGCGCAAAAGATCGCCCAGCCGGTACTGGGCTTTCAGATCACCGGCTTCGGCCAGCGGCAAATAGGCTGCCCGGGCTTGTTCGAATTTTCCGGCCTTGTAAGCCGTCTCGGCGGTGGCCATATCGGCCCGCGCCGGGGCGTTGAATGCGCCTACGCAGACCATCATCATGATGGACAGGCTCAGGCCAGCAACCCGTACAAACCGCCCGAACAACGCGGCGTTCCACCGTTGCAACAAATAAACCATTCAAAATCCGACCCCGACCCTACGGGCTTAGCCGCACCGACGTCAAAATGAGATCGGAAACGCACTCCCGTTAACATAACCGGTCGAATTGAATTTTCAATCCTGCACTGTACTGGCGATGCCTGAGTGCCGATGCCGCTGAACCCTACAATTAATGATTAGGGCGTTGACTTTGATAATGCCTCAATTTACTTTTTTCGAATATGAGGGGAAAGGCCATCACCGTCTGATCGACATTTAATCCCGCCGCCCTTTCCATAGGGCCAACCGGCGGGAATCGCTAAGACATGGTTTGATCAGGGTTGACTGGACTACAGCGCGTTAGGATGCTCGGGCAGTACGTGAGTATATTATATTTCAGTAATGAGACGAAATACGCTAATTATTGGATGATTGCCTTGTTTCGAGTGCAAATTATCCATAACTTATCCGCTCCGGAAAATACGGCCGGACACTAGGGAGGGATAGAACGTCGATGTTCACCAGCAATCCATTCGCCGAGCTTTCGGCATCCGTATCACCCGACGTCATGCAGACCTACGTCGTCGTCATGGCCCTGTTCGTTGTTGGGGGAACGCTGTTCGACGTCGTGCACAAGAGAAGCGCCAAATTCTTTTTTGAGAAGTCCAAAACGGCCGAGGCTGACCGGAAACGCGAGGTTGGCGGCGGCGAAAAGATGAGCATCGCCGTCAAGACGGTGGCTGAGGATGTGTTGACGTCCGCCGAATTCTGCAACCCCATGCGCCGGATCTCACATCTGTTCACCATGTACGGGTTCATCTTGTTCTTGGTGACGACCATTGCGCTGGTGTTTGCCTATCCGACCCCTGAGGCGCCGGCCATCGTGGCTCAGCTCTGGCATCTTGGCGCAGCGATGGTCTGCTTTGGTGGCTACTGGTTCTGGTTCTTCATTCGCGTCGATGTCGCCGCCGAGGGTAACCCCTGGTATCGTATCGTGCGCGCCGACATGTTCATTCTGTCGTTGCTTGCCACCAACTCCTTCGCGCTAATCTGGTCGGTGTTGCAGTCGAAAGGCAGCAGCGCCACGACGCTGTTTTTGGGCCTCTTTATCATCTCCTCTTTGGTGCTGTTCGGCGGTGTCATCTGGTCGAAGTTCGCCCACATGTTCTTCAAGCCAGCGGCGGCCTACCAGAAGCGGGTTATGAAAGCGGACGGTTCCAATCAGAACCTGCCTGAGATCGGCGACCTGTCGGATCCCGAGTTGCAGAAAAAGTTTCCCGATATCAAAGAGTACATGGGCGCCAAGCCGCCCTACATGGGGCTCGGCATCAAGCGCGAGCGGCCACAGCATTATTAGGTCCAACCCGTAAAAAAATCTTCTAAACAGGAGAGAATTTTAAAATGCCTACTTTCGTTTATATGACACGGTGCGACGGGTGCGGACATTGCGTTGATATCTGCCCGTCTGACATCATGCACATCGATAAGACCTATCGACGGGCCTACAATATCGAGCCCAATATGTGCTGGGAGTGTTACTCCTGCGTCAAAGCCTGCCCCCAGAACGCCATCGATGTTCGCGGCTACGCCGACTTCGCGCCATTGGGCCATAGCGTCCGTGTCGACCGCGATGAGGAAAAGGGCGTCATTGCCTGGCGGGTCAAGTTCCGCAACGGCAAAAAAGACTTGAACCTACTGGCGCCAATCACGACCAAGCCCTGGGGCACCGGTCAGCCGCAGCTCAGGGATGTTGAAGGCCCCACCCAGGAAATGCGTGACAGCCAGTTACTATACAATGAGCCCAAGTACCTCCGCTTCGATGATGGCGGATTGCATACCTTGGAATCGAACGGCCTGACGATGAAAAAGGGTGTGTATTACTGATGGCTTACCAAACAATCATAGAAGACGGCATCGACATTCTGGTCGCCGGCGCGGGCCTTGGCGGCACGGGTGCGGCTTTTGAAGCCCGGTTCTGGGGCCAGGACAAGAAAATCGTCATCGCCGAAAAGGCCAACATCGACCGTTCCGGCGCTGTCGCCCAGGGGCTCTACGCGATCAACTGCTACATGGGCACCCGTTTCGGCGAGAACAACCCTGAAGACCATGTGCGCTATGCGCGGATCGACCTGATGGGGTTGGTGCGTGAGGATTTGCTGTTCGATATGGCGCGCCACGTGGATTCGACGGTGCACCAGTTCGAAGAGTGGGGCCTGCCGATCATGCGGGACAACGAAAAGGGCACCTATTTGCGCGAAGGCCGATGGCAGATCATGATTCACGGTGAATCCTACAAGCCCATCGTCGCCGAAGCGGCGAAGAAATCGGCCGACAAGGTCTTCAATCGGATTTGCGTCACGCATTTGCTGATGGACGACGCCAAGGAAAATCGGATCGGCGGTGCCGTCGGCTTCAATGTCCGCACTGGCGACTTCCATGTCTTCAAGTCGAAGACGGTCATTTGCGGCGCCGGTGGTGCCTCCAACATCTTCAGGCCGCAGTCCACGGGCGAAGGCGCGGGCCGCGTTTGGTACGCACCCTGGTCGTCGGGGTCCGCTTACGGCCTGATGATCGAGGCCGGTGCGAAGATGACCCAGATGGAAAACCGCATCGTGCTGGCACGGTTCAAGGACGGTTACGGCCCGGTCGGCGCCTACTTCCTGCACCTCAAGACCTACACGCAAAACGGCATGGGCGAGGAGTACGAATCCAAATGGTTCCCCGGCCTGCAGGAAATGGTCGGCAAGGAATATCTGGACCCGGAAGTTTCGCACCTCACCCACCGGCCGATTCCGACGTGTTTGCGGAACCATGCCTTGATCAATGAGATCAACGCCGGTCGCGGCCCGATCCATATGGTGACGATGGAAGCCTTCCAGGATCCGCATCTGGAGGAGATTGGTTGGCATAACTTCCTCGGCATGACCGTCGGTCAGGCCGTGCTGTGGGCTGCCACGGATGTCGACCCGAAGAAAGAAAACCCCGAATTGACCACGTCGGAGCCCTACGTCATGGGCTCCCACGCCACCGGCAGTGGTGCATGGTGCTCGGGTCCCGAGGACGTTTCCCCACCCGAATACTTCTGGGGCTACAACCGGATGATGACCGTCGAAGGATTGTTCGGCGCCGGTGATGCGGTCGGCGGCACGCCGCACGCGTTCTCATCCGGTTCATTCACCGAAGGGCGCCTGGCGGCGAAAGCGGCCAACAAATATATCGACGACGGCAAGGGCGAGGGCATCGTTGTATCTGACAAGCAGATCAACAGGCGCAAGGAAGAGGTCTACAAGCCGCTTGAGCATTATAAGATGTACCGCAACGAGATCGTCGCCGGCGATGTCAACCCGCACTACATCAACCCGCGCCAGGGCCTCGACCGTCTGCAGAAGCTGATGGACGAGTACTGCGGTGGATCGACGGTCAACTATATGACCAACGATAAACTGCTGAGCATCGGCCTCAAGAAACTCAAGATCATGGAAGAAGACCTTGAGAAATTGGCTGCGGAGGACTTTCACGAGTTGCTGCGCGCATGGGAGTTGAAGCACCGGCATCGGACGTCCGAATGCGTCACCCAGCACACCCTGTTCCGCAAGGAAACCCGGTGGCCCGGCTACTATTACCGGGGCGATGCGATGAAGCTGGACGATGAGAATTGGCACGTGTTGACGGTGTCGCGCCGTGATCCGGAAACGGGTGAGTACACCATGGAGAAGGCGCCGTGCTATCACCTGGTTGGTGAGGACGAGTAGCGAAGACGCCAAACGGGCGTTTTCTTAAAGAACGCCTGTTTGGTCGAACAGAGGAGATCAACATGCCAAGTGTTGATCTTTTTTGTTCGGCGAGATGAGGCGGCCTTACGCCGGCAATAGAGAGCCCAAGATGAATATCATCGAGAAAACCGACGACGAAATTCTGGCCATTGCCAACCCGATGTGGAGCCAACTCATCAAGGCTTCCAACGATGGCAAGTACGGTGAATTCATCAGGCATTTCGCCTATAGTCTGATGAAGGGTCTGAACGAGATTGAGGTGGGCAATCAGTTCGCCAACTCAGAATTGACGCGGAACCTGTCGGAATCGGTTGAGTTCATCGGCACGATCCGCCGTGGTGAACACATCACGGTGCTGTATCGGACGCGGAGCACCAAGAAAGAGGGCGAATGGCTGGGCAGATTGGTCCTCGGTTTTGAAGACGGCGAGGTCAAGATTTTCGGCGCATCGATATTCTGATCATATGCTTTCGGTCACTGGGCGCGGATACGAAATGAGTGAAACAATCCAAAACGACAAGTATGTCGAATTGACTTACAAGGTGATTGATCAAAAGTCAGGCGATGTCTTGGTCGGGGTCGAGTTTCCCATCGGCTATATACACGGTGCCAACGATATCCTGGCGCCCGCCGTCACCGAGCAGTTGGAGGGCCGGTCCGCCGGCGAGATCATTGAGGTGCCAATCGATTGCGATCAGCTCTATGGCCCCAGGGACGAATCGTTGGTGTTTACCGATTCCATCGAAAATGTTCCCGAGGAATACCGGGAGTTGGGCACCACCATCGTCTCGGAAAACGAAAAGGGTGAGACCCGCAACTTTATCGTCACCCGGATCGACGCCAAGACGTTGACGGTCGACGCCAATAATCCGCTGTGCGGCCGAAAGGTCTTTTTCAAACTGGAGGTTCTTGATGTCCGCGACGCAACCGACGCGGAGATCGAGGCCGGCGGCGCCGTCGGCGCCGGACCGGAAATCGATCAAGGGCGCATGGTGCCGATTTGATCAACCGTGAGAGAATATTCTAAACTCAATCGTACTGAGAGAGGTGACTTATGAGCGAGCCCGCGAAAACCAGACCCAAAGTGCCGGACGGCGAGGCCTCCTATTTGACCACCCGTCAAATGGAGCCTAATGAAAAAGGCTTCGTCGGCTATAAGACCGAATGGAAGCCGTGGCACAAAGAGGTCGAGTACACGACTCCGAAAAAGCCGTAAGGCGCAGTCTATCCCGTCGGGTCCGGTGTAAAACCGGAACCGTCTGGTGGTTCCGATGTCACTGTCCAGCCTGAGGTTGCGTCTTAAGACGCAATCCGCAACGCCGTGGTAAAGCCCCGGCGGACATCGAAAGTGTGAACCTGATAAACCGGCGCGGCGTCCGCCGCCACCGGGAAATCCCCCAAGCGCAGATCGACGGCGACGCTCGGCACACAGCTTGTTGGCACCTCGGCGATAGCGCCCGAGGCGTCGCGGTGGGCATGGCCGCAAAACGCCCGCATCACGTGGCTTTGGCCGCTGAGGGCCTGGCCCAGCATCGCGATCGCATCTTGCGAATCGAATTGCCAAGGGTATTTTGACTGGCGGACTTCAAAGGGCGGATGATGCATGAAAAGGGCGGTCGGCTTGGCCGTGTTCTCGGCCAATGTCCGGCGCAAGCTGTCGGCCCGAATGCTACAAAAATCACCCATGTTGGTGGTTGCGCTCAAGGTATCGAGGGCAATCAGCCGGACCGGATAGTCGTCAACACAGTATTGAATGTACGGCGTATCGGCCAAAATATCGCGGCCGGCGACAAAGTTCGAACGGATCAGGGCCCGGTCGTCGCGATTGCCCGCCGCCACGTGGAGCGGACAGTTGAGCCGGCCCAGAATGCGCATGGCCTCGGTGTATTTCGCCGCTGTACCATTGTGGGTCACATCGCCGGTGTGGATGACCATATCGGGTTGCGGATCGAGCCCATTGATATCCATCACGCAGCGTTCAAGATCGCCAATCCGGCTAGCGGCATTCGGGTCTTCGGGATCAATGTGGGTGTCGGAAATCTGCGCGATGATCATGGCGCCTTCCCTATAGCAAATGCCACGGGTGCTCAACAGGCCAACCCCGTTAGGCGGTCCAATCCATATCGGCGTGCCGAGAGACCAGCCATAAATGGTTGACGAAAATGACAAATTGTGGACCCTGGGGGCCCGGACCTCGGACCATGGTAAATTCGAATAGCGTTCAGGCCGGCATCGGGAGGGATCTGATTTGGCACGCGTTTCGGCCAATCTTTTGTTTGTAGCATGTCTTCTGGGTGGTTTTGTTTTGCCCGCCCAGGCACAAAGCGTGTCCACCGTCTACGACATGTCGCGGATGCTGAATGAGCCACATCCTTTTGCCGCGCAAATGGGCAGCCAATGGCGTCCGTTGGCACCAACCGCTGTACCATTTGCCACACCGGTCGCCGCGCCGGGCTCGGCAAGGCCATCCGTCCGACCGGCGGCGACGCGGCAATCCGCACCGGCCCAACCTCAATCCAGTCCCATGGAAGATGTCTCCGCGCCGTACCAGTGGTTTTCAGAAATCCGCGTCGGTGCCCTTAAGCACGCGGTTTCCATGATCGGCAACACGACCAAGGAGACCGGTATCGATGCCAACTTGGAAGTGCTGTTCGGCTCGCCGGGTTGGTTGGATTGGGCGTGGTCGCCCCGGCCGCATCTGGGCGCCAGCTTCAACACCAGTTCGACCAATACGGATATTGTCTACAGTGGTCTGACCTGGGAATGGAAGCCCTGGAAAGAGTTGTTCATCGACTTCAGCTTCGGGTTCGCGGTTCACAACGGGAAACTGGCCTATGACGCCGCCGTCGCGTTCCCCCAGAATGCCAACCGGCATCGCGAATTCGGCTGCCGGGCGCTGTTCCGGGAATCCCTGGAAGCCGGCTGGATTTTCGCCAAGCGCCACGCCGTGTCGCTCATGTGGGCCCACTATTCCCACGGCGGTCTCTGCGCAGATCAGAACGAAGGGTTGGATAACGCCGGGGTTCGGTACGGCTACCGGTTTTAGGCCGACCTGTTATTGCCCCAACAACTCCTTGCAGTGTTCCGGCGTTAACCCGCGGCGCCTAACTTCATCCTCGCCGGTTGGATTTCCGAAGGATGCCCAAAGACACATGTCACGATCCGACATTTGGGTTTGTGTTGGAGGCGTCATTATTTTCGCCGCACCTTCTCGAGATATTCCGAAAGTCGACGGGTGTTCGGGACGTCCCATATCGAACGGCGCACTATCCGCTTTTTCACCGCGGGAAATCAGGATCGCCGAAGACAGCCATACATACAGGATCAGGATCATCATGAGGACGCTGAACATATAGAGGAAGCCGGCAAACCGCTCAATTCGAGCGCGGGCGGCGTCCGTGTTCCGCTTGTATTTTTCCAGAAACTCGGCGTGACCCTCGTAGTATTTTACGTACTTTCTAGCCATCCACATATTGCGAGGGATAACCAATATCGGAACCGGCAAAAACAAAACCAACAGTATCGCACCGGGAAATACAATGTATCGGCCAAGGTTTTCCGTTTGCATAATTTGCGATGCCGATTCCGGAAAGAACCGTACCCAAATGATACCAATAGCCAAAGGCCCGATCCAAATCGCGGCGATACAGGCGTTGGCGATAAACCGCTCGCGGATCATCGACGATAGGTGGGTTTCGTGGTCTTTCGACAGTATAAGCCGAAGATTGTCATCTCTAACCTGATCAGTCGAACTGCCGGGAGATTTCTCGGCCATGTGCGAGTTTCCCCTATAAAGGGTACATTAGATGACGTTTGCCGTGCCCAGCAACGAATATTACCGGCTTGCTGCCTTACAAATCGGATATGCTGAGCGGCCCCATCCTTGCCCAACCCGCACCCCAATGATACGTTCCGCGCCGCGAAAACGCGTTAAATTTCGCGGTGATTATTGACGTCTCGAACAGGAAATTTCCAATGTCCCTCGACCGTGACGATGTCCGAAAAATTGCCTTTTTGGCGCGGATCAAGATTGACGAGGCGGAGTTGAACCCGCTGGCTGATGAGTTGAACAACATCATCGGTTGGGTCGAGCAGTTGTCCGAGGTTGATACGGACGGCGTCGCGCCCATGACCTCGGTCACCGAAATGGCCTCACCGCAACGCGTCGACGCGGTCACAGACGGCGGTGTCGCCGAGAAGGTCCTGGCCAATGCACCGGGCCGGGCCCGCGACTTCTTTGCCGTGCCCAAGGTGGTCGACTGATGGGCGCTCTCAACACCCTGACCATTACCCAGGCCCGTGACGGTTTGGCGGCCGGAGATTTCACCTCGGCGGAACTGACCGAGGCCTGCATCAGCGCCATGGAACAGGCCCGCGGGCTGAACGCCTTCATCACCGAAACCCCGGAAATCGCCCGCGCCCGTGCCGCCGCGTCCGATGCACGGCACACCAATGGAGACGTGGCTAGCGCCATGGATGGCATCCCCATCGCGGTGAAGGACCTGTTCTGCACTGATGGCACGCTGACCACGGCGGCGTCACATATTCTGGATGGCTTCACGCCGGGGTATGAATCGACCGTCTCGGCCAACCTTCGCGATGCCGGCGCGGTGATGATCGGCAAAACCAACTTGGACGAATTCGCCATGGGCTCGGCCAACATGACCAGTTATTACGGGCCCGTGAAAAACCCGTGGGTCGGGGCGAACGGCGAAGACCTGGTGCCCGGCGGCTCGTCCGGCGGCTCGGTGGTTGCCGTCGCGGCGGAGATTTGCCCGGGATCAACGGGCACGGACACCGGTGGTTCAATCCGCCAGCCGGCCAGCCTGTGTGGCGTTGTCGGCATGAAACCGACCTATGGGCGGTGTTCGCGTTGGGGCACGGTGGCCTTCGCGTCCAGTCTGGATCAGGCCGGGCCGTTCGGGCGCACGGTCCGTGACAACGCCATCATGCTGGAAGCCATGGCCGGGCACGACCCGAAGGATTCAACCTCGGCGTCCCAGCCGGTGCCGAATTTCGAAGCCGCCATCACCGGCGATATCCGAGGCCTCAAGGTTGGCATTCCGGCGGAATATACTTTGGACGGCATGCCGGGTGAAATTCAGGCGCTTTGGGACCGGGGCGCGGCCTGGATGAAGGACGCCGGCGCCGAGATCGTGCCGGTTTCTCTGCCGCATACAAAATATGCCCTGCCGGCCTACTATATCGTTGCCCCGGCAGAGGCCTCATCCAATCTGGCGCGCTATGACGGCGTTCGCTACGGCCTTCGTGTTGATGGCGAGACGTTGGATGAGATGTATGAAAATACCCGTGGCGCAGGCTTTGGTGCCGAGGTCCGGCGCCGCGTGATGATTGGCACCTATGTACTGTCGGCGGGCTATTACGATGCCTATTACGTCAAGGCCCAGCAGGTACGGACGATTATTCTCGATGAGTTCAAATCCGTGTTTCAAGACGTCGATGTATTATTGACGCCGACGGCGCCGAACGCGGCGTTTCCCATCGGTGCCAAGACGGACGACCCGGTGGCCATGTATTTGAACGACGTCTTCACTGTGCCCGCCAACATGGCCGGCCTACCCGCCATCAGCGTACCGGCCGGCCTGGACGCCGACGGCCTGCCGCTGGGCCTGCAGATCGTTGCCAAGCCGTTTGACGAGGAAACCATGTTCCGGGCTGCCGACGCCATCGAAAGGGTGGCTGGTTTCACGGCCAAACCCAAGTATTTGGGAGGCCAGTGAGATGACCTATCTCATCCAGAGCGAAGGCGGCACGTGGGAAGTGGTCATCGGCCTTGAGGTCCATGCCCAGGTCATGTCAAAGGCCAAGCTGTTCTCCGGTTCGCCGACGGCCTTCGGGGCCGAGCCGAATTCCCAGGTTTCCCTGGTCGATGCGGCCATGCCGGGCATGCTGCCAGTGATCAATGAGCTGTGCGTCGAGCAGGCGGTGCGCACCGGATTGGGCCTGCAAGCCCAGATCAACATGCATTCCGTGTTTGAGCGGAAGAACTATTTTTACGCCGACCTGCCGCAGGGCTATCAGATCAGCCAGTACCTGCACCCCATCGTTGGTGAAGGCACGGTGGTCCTGGACATGCCCGATGGCACGGCCCGCGAGATCGGCATCGAGCGCCTGCACATGGAACAGGACGCCGGCAAATCCATGCACGATCAGGATCCCAGGCGATCGTTTATTGATCTCAACCGGGCCGGCGTCTGCCTGATGGAAATCGTCTCGAAGCCTGACCTGCGCTCGCCCGAGGAAGCCGGCATCTATGTCCGCAAAGTGCGATCCATTCTGCGCTATCTGGAAACCTGCGACGGCAACATGGAACAAGGCTCCATGCGCGCCGACGTCAATGTATCGGTGCGTAAACAGGGCGAGACGGACTACCGGACCCGGGCCGAGATCAAGAACGTCAATTCCGTGCGCTTCATCATGCAGGCCATCGAAGTTGAGGCCGCACGCCAGGTCGATGTCTGGGAGACCGGCGGCGAGGTGGTTCAGGAAACCCGCCTGTTTGATGCCAACAAGAGTGAGACGCGTTCCATGCGGGCCAAGGAATTCGCCCACGATTACCGCTATTTCCCCGATCCGGATTTGCTGCCGCTGGATCTGGAACAAGCTTATGTGGATAGCCTGGCCGCCAACCTGCCTGAACTACCTGATGCCAAGAAAGACCGGTTTATCTCCGAATACGGGCTTTCCGCCTACGACGCCGGCGTATTGGTGGCGGAGAAGGAAACTGCCGCCTATTTCGAAGAGACCGCCGCCGGGCGCGACGCCAAGCAGGCGGTCAACTGGCTGACCACCAATCTGTTCGGTCATCTCAATGCCGCCGGCAAAGACATCGCAGATAGCCCGGTCAGTGCCCAGCAATTGGGTCAGTTGCTGGACCTGCTGGCCGACGGCACGATCTCGTCGCGGATCGCCAAGGATGTTTTCGACGACATGTTCAAAACGTCTAAGAATCCGGCTGAAATCGTCGCCGAAAAGGGTCTCACCCAGATCACCGATACCAGCGCCATCGAGGCCGCCGTCGATGCGGCCATTGCTGCCAACCCGGGCCAGGCCGACGACGTACGCGGTGGCAACGATAAGGCCATCGGATGGTTCGTCGGCCAGGTCATGAAGGCGACCGGCGGCAAGGCCAACCCGCAGGCCGTCAATCAGGTGCTCAGGGACAAGCTCAAAGCGTAGCCTTCCGCATCGGCTGGATTCTTCCACTGTCGTAAAACCGCACGAAATTCGCCGTGTCATCTTGCGGTCAGCAAGGGTACATAAAATCATAATCAAGGACGGGTTCCGCGTTGGGCGAGACCCCAGGATTTCGTGTAAACGGGAACATCTTCATGCGCATGAGCATTGTGAAGCAGGTCGGCATTGGCAATGCCGGGCAGGTTATTGGCATTGTTGCGTTATTGTTCGCCTTTTGGAGCACCAACAACAGCTTCAAGGACATCCAACATCAGGTTCATGCCAGCGGCGAGCGGACGTCGGCGCATATCGATGAAATGACCTCGGATTTTAGCGCGGCCATGGATAGCTTCGTTGGCGCCGTGGCGGCCGGCAAAAGCGCCGACCAGATGACGGCCATTCTGGAGACCGCAAAAACCGGAATTTCGACCGCCAACAAGAAGTTTCACGACGCCCAGAAGGAAGATACCGGTGCCGTCGAGACACTGGTCAAAGGCGTCATTGTCGTTGGGTTTTGGACCATGATCGGCCGCGTCGTCTGGCAACTGCTGGTGCTGGGTTATTTCATGGCGGTGGCGCAATTCAGTTTGAAGCGGCCCATCAACAAGATCGTCGACGCGGCGAACCGCCTGGCCGGCGGGGCGTTGGACGTTGATATTCCGCATACGGATCGCGGCGATGAGATCGGTCAGATGGCCAAGGCCTTGGAGGAATGGAAGCTCAACGCCATTGAACGCAAGATCTTGCGTGACGAACAGGTGGAGGGCGAACGCGAGGCCGAACAACAGCGCATGCGGCACAGTTTTGCCATGGCCGATGACTTGAAGCAGGTCTCCAGCCGGGCCACCCATCAGGTTAAACAGGCCTCGGCGGTGATGCGGACGACGGCCAATGAAATGCGTTCGGTGGCGACGCGCAGCAGCGAACAGGCCGGCGAGGCGGCGTCGGCGGCGTCGGCGGCGCAACAAGATGTGCAAACCACCACCGATGCCCTGGGTGATGTTTCCGGATCCATGGCGGAGATCAATGCCCAGGTGACGGAAACCAGTGCCGTGGCATCGGAAGCCGTCCGCGAGGCCGAGCAGGCGGGCAGCTTGATCGAAGAACTGCACCGCACGACAGAAGAGATCAGTAAGGCTGGTGAGACCATTCAGGAGATCGCCGAGCAGACCAATCTGCTGGCGCTCAACGCGACCATCGAAGCGGCGCGGGCCGGCGATGCGGGCAAGGGTTTTGCCGTGGTTGCAAACGAAGTTAAACAGCTGTCCATGCAAACCGCGCAGGCAACGGAATCCATCGGCAGCCAGGTCAACGCCATCCAACGCTCAACGGGGGGGGCGGTTGATATCCTGCGGTCAATTTCCAAAACCATCGGCCGCATCGACAGCTCGACAGCCGATGTCGCGACCGCCATGGACCAGCAGACCCGATCCATCGGCGATATTTCGCAGAAGATGGATCAGGCTGCCGCGGAAGTCGAGCAAGCCGCCGCCAGCATTCAGTCGGTTAACGACGATGCGATCAGCACCCGCAAACTGGCCGATAAAGTGAATGACACCTCGGCCAGTTTGACCGAGGAAGTCGACAATTTCGGCCACAAGGTTGAGCGCGGGATTGACGAAACCTCAGGTCAGAAACGCAAACATCCGCGCCACGACGTGACCTTGACGGCCAGTGTGTCGATTGAAGGCCAGACCCATGAGGAATGCGCCTTGCACAATCTTTCCATGGGCGGGGCAAGCCTGGCCCTGCAGGGCGTGCCGACTCGGGCCGGGATGGATATCGTCATCGACATGGACGGCATGGCGCCCATTGTCGGCCATCTGGTCCGCGAAAGCACTGATGGCAATCTGCCCGTCGAGTTCACCGGGGCCGATGGCCAACATCACTCAGAACTACAGCGCATGATCGAAGAAGCCCAATACGCTGACATGCTCTAAACGTTCGCCAGTTTTCCGGCTGATGGGTGAAGCCGCGCCTCGACCCGGCCGATTCACGGCGCCAGCAGGTGTCCGGGGCCGGGCCTATGGAGATTGAGCAAGATCATGGCCGGTTCCGGCCGGTGGCGCGAAGATAGATCGTAATCCTCCGATTGAGGAGGTCTCCATGACGATCTATCTGGCGTATGACGGCTCGGTGAACGGTGATTGGATCGCGCCCTATGCCGTACAGGCCGCTCGGCACCGGCCGACCCCGCGCCTGCGTGTCGTGCACGTTGAAAATGCCGAAATTTCGGGTAAGGCGCTGGCTGAAAAATTCGATACCATTCGTCACATTGCCGGCAACGCTCATGTTGACGTGGATTTCTCCATCATCCCCATGCGCCATGGCGTGTTCGGCGGCCTCATCGAAAAACTTCCGGAAGGCGTCGATACGGCGGTCATTTGCGGTCTTCGGGTGCGCGGCGGCCGTCGCGGGTTCCTCGCCGGCACCGTCTCCGAACAACTGCTGCGCCATCAAAAGTATACCGTGGTCGCGCTGCGCGTTGTCCAGCCGGGTTTATTGGGCGTTGTCCGGCGTCTGTTGTTGCCGGTCGCCGGACACCGGCCCGGAACGGCTGCTGCCCATGTTTTGCTTGAACTGCTGGTGCCGACGCTTAGCGACGTGCGGTTGCTGCACGTCGTCCGCGTCAGCGGCCGTCGGTTTCGTCGCCTATCAGCCGCACAGGCCGGCGCGTTGCGTCATGATGCGGCGCCGCGAATGGACATCTTGGAACGGGATATCGCCGCCGGTATCGACCTCGGCGGCACGCATCTCGATATTGCCGTGCGGGTCTCCGACAATTGGGCCAGCGAGGCCCTGATCGAGGCCGCGCACATGCGGGCTGACTTGATCGCCTTGGAGGCATCGACACAAACCCTGGCGACGCCAATGAAATTCGGTGACCCGGTGGAGAAAATCCTGCGCAACACGCCTTGCGACGCAGCCATCTACCGCGGACCGAGATGACAGGGGCCTCTTCGTAATATGACCGGTATGATTCAAAATATCCCCGTCGCCGATGTCTGTACCTATTTGCATACCCGGTCCCGGGGGCTGACCGTCGAAGAAGTCACGGCGCGCCGCCACGAGGTCGGCGCAAACACACTCGAGGCGGCGAAACGGCTGTGGTGGCTGAAAAGCCTGGGCCATCAGTTCACAAATTTCTTTACCGTCTTGTTGGATATCTCTGCCGGCATCTGTTTCGTCGCCGACTATATTCAGCCCGGCGAACAAATGAACGTTCTCGGTTGGGCGTTGCTGGGCGTTTCCGTGCTCAACGCGCTGTTCAGTTTCGTTCAGGAATTTCGCGCCGAACGCGCCATGGAAGAACTGCGAAAGTTTCTGCCGCGGCAGGTCCGCGCCGTTCGCAACGGCGCCGAAGCCGACGTGCCGGCCGAAGATCTGGTGCCGGGTGACGTGGTGATCATTCGAGAGGGTGACCGGGTTCCCGCCGATTGCCGCCTGATCGAAAGCCGCGGTCTTGTTATCAACAATGCGCCGTTGACGGGTGAGGCTATCCCGTTGCCGCTGCGTGCCGAGGCCGAGGCCGAGGCTGCGGACCAGGCGCTTGCGGAAAGTGATAATCTGGCCCTCGCCGGGTGCGCGGTATTGCGTGGGTCGGGCCGCGGCGTTGTTTTCGCCACCGGCTTTCGCAGCCAGTTCGGGCGGATCGCCATGTTGTCGCGGGACATTCGCCGTAAGCCATCGCCCCTGGAATTTGAGACGGCGCGTATGGTCCGGGTGTTGACCATCATTGCCGTCGCCATGGGTTTGGTTTTCTTTGCCTATGGCGTGCTGGCGGATCGGTCTCTGTGGGTCAACCTGGTCTTCATGATGGGGATCATCGTCGCCAATGTGCCCGAAGGTCTGCTGCCGACGTTCACCTTGTCCCTGGCCATGGGCAGCCTACGTATGGCCCGGCGCAACGTGTTGGTCAAAGGCTTGAACGCCGTCGAGGCGCTTGGTGCCGTGCACGTCATTTGCACGGACAAGACCGGCACGTTGACCCAGAACCGCCTGGCGGTAACCCGGATTGCCGCACCGGACGGCGAAGACGCCGGCCCGGAGGTCGCGCGCCGATGCCTGGAAGCGGCGCTGGCTGCTTCGGATTTGGAGTCCCATGGCGCCGGCTGGTCGGGCGATCCGCTGGACGCGGCGGTGGCTGATGACCTTAAATCGGCGGGTGGCGCACCGGCCGACGTGATTGCGCAAACACTCTGCAGGTTCCCCTTCGATGTGGAAAAGCGCCGCGCCGCCGGAGTTTGGCAGCGTGAAGATGCGGCTGAATTTGCCGTCAAGGGGGCCTGGGAAACGCTGCGTCCGCTGATTAATGCGATATCCCTGGGAACCAATCAGACAACAATAGAAGCAAACCCCGCAGCATTGGCAGCGGCCGATCGAACCTTGCAGGTCATGTCGGCGCAAGGCCAACGGGTCATCGCCGTCGCGGTGCGTGCCGTGTCGGCGGAACCTCCGGCCGACGGTTGGCGCCAGGATAACCTGGAGCGCGATTTGACCTTGCTCGGGTTCCTTGGCCTTGAGGACCCGCTGCGCCCCGAGGTTCCCGACGCCGTGGCGAAATGCCGGTCCGCCGGAATCGGCATGATCATGATCACCGGCGATCATCCGGCAACGGCCGAGGCCATCGCCCGTCAGGCCGGCATGGTCGGTGACGACGTGCCGGTCGGCCAGGCGGCCCGGACCGGGACCGATCTGGCGGGCATGCGCGACGCCGATGTGGTCGCCGATCTGCAACGCGGCGTCACCGTGTTCGCCCGCACGACGCCCGAGCAGAAAATGAAAATCGTCAATGCGTTGCACCTGATGGACAAGGTGGTGGCCGTCACGGGTGATGGCGTCAACGACGCGCCTGCACTCAAATCAGCCGATGTCGGCATTGCCATGGGACGCAGTGGGACCGACGTGGCCCGCGAGGCGGCGCAGGTGATTTTGCTGGATGATAACTTCGCCTCCATTGTCGCCGGCATCGAAGAGGGGCGGACAATTTTTGCCAATATCCGCAAGTTCACTAACTACGTACTGGTCTCGAACGGTCCCGAGATCATGCCCTACTTGATTTACATGCTGTTTCCGGTGCCTTTGGCGCTAACAGTTATACAAATCCTCAGCATCGATCTGGGCACCGACATCGTGCCTTCCATGGCACTGGGGCAGGAAAAGCCCGACGCCCAAATCATGCGCCAGCCGCCGCGCGGCCGGCGCCAAGGCCTATTGGATGTGCCGATGATCGCCCACAGTTACGGGTTTCTGGGCCTGATCGAGGCAAGTGTTTCATTAAGCCTGTTTTTCTGGGTTCTGGGGGCCGGCGGCTGGCAATGGGGACAGGACTTGGCGGCTGGCCATGAGTTGTATCGCTCGGCGACGGGGATCGCCCTGTCATCCATCGTACTCATGCAAATCGGCAATCTGTTCGGCCGCCGGTCGCGGTTCGGTTCCGGGGTTGATCTTGATGCCTTCCGTAATCCGTTGCTGGTCGCCGGGGTCGTCTTCGAGGCAGGTTATTCCTGGGCAATTCTGTACTATCCACCGGTCAGCCGGATTCTTGGGACCGGGCCTGTTGATCTCAATATTTATGTCATCGCCTGGTTGGCCGTACCGTTGATTTTCGGATTGGATTACCTGCGCAAGAAAGTCGTGCAGGGCATGAATAGCGACGCGCCACCGCAATTTCAGGCCACGAGTGCACCCGGGGGGACTTTGCCGTAGACTTTCGGTGCGCGGATTTGTCCGCGCCGGTATTTCAAGTTTTCCCAAAGGCCGTCCAGCCGCATGCTGCAGATTGCCCCCGATAGCGCTTTGAAGACCGATTTGGATGAGGCCTCCGATGATGCGCTTTATTGCGCGTGCTGCGGCGCCCTGATCACCCGGACCCGCTGGGCGCTGTCGGTGGATGGCCATGAGCATGTGTTTTTCAATCCGGCCGGCATGGTTTATCGCATACTGTGTTTTGCCGAGGCGCCGGGTGTCCGCGACCAGGGCGCACCGACGGATGACTTCACCTGGTTTGCCGGCTACGACTGGAATTTCGCATTTTGCGCGGACTGCAATGAGCATCTGGGATGGCGCTATACGGGTGATGGGGATCCCATCTTGTTCTTTGGTCTGATAAAGAAGTGCCTGACTCACCAGCCCTCGGGGACCCGCCATGCTTGATCGACGAACCCTAATCCGAAATGCCACGGTCTATGACGGGACCGGCGCGCCGGCCCAAACCGATTGCGACGTTCTGATCGATGGCGATCGAATATCCCAAATGGGACCAGGGTTGGATGTTGGCGGCGCGGCGATTGTTGATGCCGGCGGCCTAGCCCTGATGCCGGGGATCATCGATACCCATACCCATTACGATGCGCAAATTACCTGGGACCCGGGGCTTGATCCGTCGCCGGCGCTGGGGGTGACCACGGCGGTGATCGGCAATTGCGGATTTACCATCGCGCCTTGCCGAGCCGATGACCGCGACCTGATCATGCGCAACCTGACCCAGGTTGAGGGCATGTCCTTGGAGGCCTTGCGGACCGGCATCGATTGGTCGTTTGAGACCGTGCCGGACTATCTGGATCTCATCGATGCAAAAGATCTGGCGGTCAACGTTGCCGCCTTCATCGGGCATTCTTCCGTGCGCACCTACGTCATGGGTTCGGCGGCCACCGAGCGCGCCGCCAACGATGATGAAATCGACACCATGCGGGCCATCGTTGATGCGGGCATGCAGGCCGGCGCCATCGGTTTCGCGACCTCGACCGCACCTCAGCACAATGGTGCCGGCGGTATTCCCATGCCGTCGCGCCTCGCCGATGACCGGGAACTGGAAGCGCTTGGCGGCGTTCTCAAAGACCACGGGCGCGGCATCTTCATGCTGACCAAGGGCGACCGCACGGACGTCCCATATTTGGAGGCGTTCGCCGAAAAGATCGACCGGCCGGTGATGATTGCCGCCTTGCTGCACAATTCGACAAACCCCATGGGCACCATTAATGAACTGGCGGCCATTGCCGACGCCTGTGGGCGCGGGCGTGAGCTTTGGGGGCAGGTGTCGTGCTGCCCGCTGACCATGGATTTCTCGATCCGATCCGCCTATCCGTTTGAAAGCCTGAGCGCCTGGGCGCCGGCCATGAAGGCGGCTGGCGAAGAATTGCCCGGCAAATTGGCGGATCCGGCCATGCGCGATGCCGTGCGGACGGAGTTGGCGACACCGGCTGGGGTGCGCATCTTCAATGGCGAATGGGATAAATTGGCCATAGTCGAGGCGGCGCGTCCGGAAAATGCCGGGGCCGAGGGCAAAACCATCGCCGACTTGGCCGCCGCCGACAGCGCCGATCCCTTGGATTGGATGCTCGACTTCGCGTTGGCCGATGGATTGGATACCGTGTTCACGGCAATTCTGTTGAACTCCGACGAGGATGCGGTCGGCCAAATGATCCGACATCCCAACGCCTCCGTGGCGCTGAGCGATGCCGGCGCGCACTTGACGTTTTTCTGCGACGCCGGGTTCGGCTTGCATCTCCTGGGGCGTTGGTCGCGGGAATTAGGCGTGCTGCCGCTTGAGTCGGCTGTCCACGAACTGACCGGCAAGCCGGCGGATATCTTTCGTATTCCCGAGCGCGGACGGATTGCGCCGGGGTGCTATGCTGATCTGATGGTGTTTGATCCGTCAACCGTTGGCCGCAGCGCCAATCGCCGTGTTTTTGATCTGCCCGGCGGTGGCCCGCGTCTGACAACAAACGCCATCGGCGTGCACGGGGTCTGGGTCAATGGTTGCCGGATTTCCGATGAAAACGGGTTGTTGGCGGCGGCCGGAACGCCGGGTAGATTGCTGCGCGAATTCCAACCATAGGATCAAGATATGACGAATATATCCATCGCCGTCGTCGCGCCCGGCGACATGGGCCACGGTGTTGGCCGAGCGCTTCGTGAGCACGGCCATGATGTGCTGACGTGTCTAGCGGGGCGCGGTGAGGGGTCGCGGGTACGCGCCGCCGTGGCCGGCATGCGTGATGTGGCGGACCTGCAAACCCTGGTTCGCGAGGTCGATCTGTTTCTCTCGATCCTGCCGCCTGCCTCGGCGCTTGAATTGGCCGCGGACGTTGCGTCCGCCATGCGGGCGGCGTCGCGCTATCCCATCTATGTCGATTGCAACGCCGTTTCACCGGGGACCGCCAAAAAGGTCGCCTCGGTCGTTACAGCGGCTGGCGCGCCGTTTATCGATTGCGGCATCATTGGCCCGGCGCCCGGCAAGGGCACGCCCCGGTTTTATGTTTCAGGACCGGACATCAGCGCCATGCAGGCCCTTGATGGGTGCGGTTTCACGGTCAAGCCGGCGGGCGATGAAATTGGCCAGGCCTCCGCCGTGAAGATGTGTTATGCGGCGCTGACGAAGGGGACGTTCAGCCTGCATACGGCGATCTTGATGGCGGCCAAATCGTCGGGCACATACGAGACGTTGATGGCGGAATTCGAACACAGCCAGGGAAGCACGCTGTCGAAAATGGAAGCACGTGTGCCGTTCATCCCGGCCGATGCCGGGCGCTGGATTGGTGAAATGGAGGAAATTGCCGCCACCTTCCGCGACGCCGGCGTCACGGGTGATTTCCACGACGGCGCCGCCTGGGTCATGCGGGTCCTGGCTGAGACACCCTTTGCCAACGAAACCCGAGAGACCTTGGACAACTCTCGGGGCCTTGACGAAGCGGTCACGGAATACCTGAAACATGTGGCCGCCGGTCCGACGAATTCCTGACATGGTGCAGCGCCTCCAACATGGCGGCGGCCTTGATGAGGCGGCGCGTGTTTTCGGTATCGCGAAGGCCGATTGGCTGGATCTGTCGACGGGGATCAACCCGGTTCCCTATCCGGTCGGTGTTGTTTCCCAAGCCCAATGGGCGCGGTTGCCGGATAAGGATGCGGAACGGGATTTGTTGAATGCCGCCCGCGCCTATTACGGTGTCCCGGACGATGCGGCGATTGTCGCCGCGCCGGGAACCCAGGCGTTGATTCAGATGATACCGCGCCTACTGGCGCCGTCGCGTGTTGCCGTGATGGTGCCGACTTATGGCGAACATGCGCAGTGCTGGCGGATTGCCGGTCATCAGGTGACGGAAGTCCCGGCCGCCGACGGCATTCCGCGTGATGCCGACGTTGTCGTTCTGGTCAATCCCAACAATCCCGACGGCTGGCGCTGGCCTGTCGCGGATATCGTCAATGTCGCCGGTTCGGGAAGGACGCTGATTGTTGATGAAGCCTTCGCCGATGTGGTTCCGGCGCTCAGTGCTATTGCCCATACGGGGCGCGGCGGCCTCATTATCTTGCGGTCTTTCGGAAAGTTTTTCGGACTGGCCGGTCTGCGCCTTGGCTTCGCGGTCAGCGACCCGGTGTTCGCGGACCGTCTCGGCGCGGCCATCGGTCCCTGGGCAGTCTCCGGCCCGGCCCTGGAAATTGGTGCACGGGCACTCAGCGATGATATGTGGATTGGCGGCGCGCGGACCAGATTGGCGGCCGACGCGGCACGTTTGGATGTCATCATGGCGGATCATGTCGGCGGACATCTGGGCGGTACCGATTTGTTTCGGCTTTACGATACGGGCGCGCGGAACCTGCATGAGGAACTGGCCGCCAATGGCATTTGGTCGCGCGCCTTCGATGGTCATCCGGGCTGGATGCGGCTTGGTCTTCCTGGCACCGAAGACGGGTTTCTCAGACTACAGAATGCGCTGGCTTAACGGACACGGGTATCGCGGCGCGTTTACCCTATTGTAACCTTGATCCGCCTAGATATTGTTGGAGGCCTGCGGGTTGATATTGCCCGCCGCCGCAAGCTGTTGAAATCGGTCCGTATGCCTTATTCGTTGGAATTCAAACGTGCCGTTGCCGCCGCCGCCATCACGCGGCTCAGCGCCGGCAGCCGCAATCTGGAGGCCGCCGCGTTGTGGGTATCGACGCGCCTCGGCGACGCCGTCTACGCCGACCGCAAGGAAAAGGCGACAGCCAACAGTTTGCTGGAGTACCGCAAAAAAATCCTCAATGCCCCTAATCAGAAAGCCGGGGCGGCCCGCCTTGCGATCGCGCGTTATCACTATGATCACTGTTTGGAATGGGTCGGCGGCGCCGGGCTAAAGCCTGAGGAATCGGCACAGCTTCTGGTCGATACCCTTCGCAGCAACATCTAGGCGTCGGTTTAATTCAGGCTAGGAACATTTCATCAATCGCGCTTTGCAGCTGCGTTTGCAGTCCTTGTTTTTGCCGCACGATTTCTGGCACTTTTTGTAATTGCCCATGCAGTCCTTCTGTTTCGGCCGCTTGGATGACACATTGGCACAGCGTGATTTGCAGGTCGCCTTCTCGGATGCTCCCTCGGATCGGATGCATTGCTCCATGCACTGCATGATATTGCCGCTTTGCGCCAATTCCGGCCCTGACGGTTCGGCAGACACCGGCGCGGGCGTCGCCAGAACGCCGGAAACCAGCATGAACAGGAACAAAATTGGGACAAATTTACGCATGGCCACGGCATCCTTCTTCATCAAACAGATGGTCCAATCTATCATGGAACGGCCCATACATACCAAATATTAACGCCGCCATGATAGGTTAGGCGACACCTCAAAAGACCGATAAGTGATAGGATCGACGGCCCCATGCGGACAGTATTGTTATTTGGTGGATTGATCGTTGCCGTGGCTTTTTACGGCGGCAGTACGCTTGCCGCCGGCCCTACAGTGAAGATTACAAAAAAGGATTGCCGGCGGATCGTGCGTCATCAGCCGACCGGCGACGTGGCCTATCAACCCGGCACCGGCTTTCGCGGCCGCAAGGTGGCCCCGGCCGATCTGGGCGGCGCCTTTCAGATGACCTTGCCGGACGTCTTTGAATTCAATATCACCCGAAATTTGAATTACTACCTGGGCAAGCCGAAAGCCGACGCCGATGCCGCGCAGGCCGCAGCAAATGCCGCCGATCAGGCGCAGACCGCAGCGGACGCGGCGGAGACGACCGCCGCCAGCGCCGAAACCTTGGCATCAAAGTCCAAGGCCCTGGTGGCCATCGAGGATGCGGAAACCGCCATTGTCGCCCTGACCGCGGAACGTGACCGGGCTTTGGCCGAATACACGACAAATCCGGAAAGCGGCTCCAATACGCGTGAGTACAATACCGCTGAGACGGCGTTGACCACGGCCCAGGCCTCGCTGACCAGCGCCGAGACGTCCTACGCGGGGGGCAGTTATTCCGACGCTACGACGTCCGCCCAATCGGCGGTGAGTACCGTCAGTGCGGCTGGTGTCAGTGTATCGGCCAGCAGTTCGACGTCGACCTCGGCGGTGTCTTCGTCCAGCACCGCCGCGTCCAGTGCGCGGACCGCCGCCGATAGCGCCGACGCGACGGTCAGCTCGGCGACCAAGGCAACCGAGACCGCCAGCGCGGCGACGAATTCTCAGACGGTTTCGGCGGAAGCCGCCGTCATTGCCGCTGACGAGGCAGTTCAGGGCACGCAAACCATCTACGACACGGCCGTGGCGGCCTATCAGGCAGACCCGACCGACGCCACCAAGAAGACCGCGGTCAGTACCGCGTCATCGGCATTGACGACGGTCCAATCGGCGTTGACGTCGGCCCAGTCGGCAGCGGCTTCCGGTGACGCCGCGACGGCGATTTCAGAGGCCGCCAGCGCGGTTACGGCGGCGACGGCGGCTGGCTATGCGGAAGATGCAAACATCACTGCGTTGCGCACATCCGCATCGGCGCTCAATACCTCGGCAACGTCGACGACGACGGAAGCCGGTGAATCGTCGACCGCCAATGCGGCAACGCAAGCCGCCTACAAGGACGCGGCGGGCATTCCCGACATGCAGGTGACCCTTGGGACCGTGCGTTTCAACATCAAAACCGGCGCCCTGTTATTTAACGGAAAGCCGATGAATGATGCCGTATCCCAAGAAATCGTCGAGAAATGCCGCGAAATTATGAAACGCGGGCGCTGAATACGCGGGAATGGCCGTCGGCACGACGCGGCCGGCACATTTGCAGCCAGACCATCGACGTTTATAGTAGGCTTGAGTTTCCATCCAGGCACGGGAGGACACCATGAGTTTGTTGGATCGTGAGGCCGTCAAGCGGGTGCGCACGGCACTCGCTGATGCCGGCCTCGAAGACAGCGTCATCGAACTCAACGAGACGGCGCGCAGCGCCGAAGACGCGGCGACGGCGGTCGGCTGCCCCCTGGGCGCCATCGTCAAATCCTTGGTCTTCACCATCGATCGGCGGTTTGTCATGGCCCTGGTTGCCGGTGATCATCGTTGCTTGGAAGACAATCTGCCCCGTGCCCTCAATTTGGTCGGTGACGTCGGCCGGCCGCAGGCGTCGGAAATCAAGGCGATTACCGGGTTCACCATTGGTGGTGTCGCGCCCATCGGGCTGACCGCCCGGCTGCCCATGGTCATCGACCGCTCCTTTAAACGGTTTGATACGGTTTATGCGGCGGCTGGCCATCCGCATTGCGTGTTTCCGGTTTCCGTCGCCGATCTGCAACGCCTGACCGAGGGCATTGTGTCGTTCAATATCGCCGAACCGTTGTCCGAGTCGGGGGTTGAGACGCCCCTGCTGACGACCAGTCGGACTTTCCGCGATGGGCGGGAATCCCGGGTCGGAGACAGCGCCGAATAGGCTGGCTGCGAAGCGGGTTGATCCTGCCGGAAGGGACCGCTATGAAAGGCCTCGTCAGGCGGCTTCGCGCCGCCACACGCGCCTTGCGGACAGGTGGCCGAGTGGCTGAAGGCGCTCCCCTGCTAAGGGAGTAAGGGTTAACGCCCTTCGTGGGTTCGAATCCCACCCTGTCCGCCAAAATCCCTTGTTTTATGCGGGTTCCAGCGTTCTCCATAATTCCTTGAAAAGCTGCCACCGGTTCGGAATTTATCGGTTCACATCAACATATCCCGAACAAAGCGGCATAAAAATGTCCCACGCCGCTCGCGGATGTTCTGGCCGGCCGAAAAGTGGCACCTAATTGCGGGACCTAACGAATCACGCTATGCAAGCACTTGGCCCGGTAAATTCCCAAACCGTTTCTCACCGAGTTCCTTGGCGTCCATCGGCGCCCTCTCCCGATCCAACAGTGCAATTGCAGGTGGCGCTTGTCCAAGGACGGGCGAATAATCCTGCTGACGACTGACCATTGAAGTGGCATATTTAGAATTAATCCAAATTGAAATATGGGAAATTGCTGATGAAAAATCTATTTTGTTTTTTGTTGGCCGCATTCCTTTCAGGCAGAACAAAATTTCTTCTGTCCGTGGTGGCGCTGAACGACAAGCCACGCCGAACTGAAGGTTACCTGGGCAAAGCCAGCTTGGAGAATATCTCTTGAAGGTGCTTGTCGTCGGCATGGCGCCGTACATGAACAAAAGCATGGAGATAACAGGTGTCCCGCTTGCGCCGGCAATGCTGAAGGCATACGCAGACCACAAAATTACTAGCCGCTATCCAGAACGACTTACAATCGACACGGCCCTTTTCCAGACTGATCGACATTCTCCGGCTGATATTTGCACCGAAGTCTTGGCGGCGGGAGCGGAGGTCGTTGCCTTCTCCGTCTACGTCTGGAATCTCAGGGAAACATTAGAGTGCGCCGAAATGCTGAAGCGTGAAGCTCCCGGGACATTGATCATCTGTGGCGGACCGCATATTTCCTCAACGGCACAGGAAATGCTCACCGATCACCCATTCCTAGACGTGGCCGCCTACGGCACGGCGCCAGGTGAGTTGTCGTTCGCTGCGCTGATGGAGGCCTTGGTGCTGGGCAAAAGCCTTAACGATGTCGAGGGTGTTTGCTTTCGAGACGATAAAGGGGAGGTCATCAAAACACCGCCGGTCATGGAAAAAATGAATTATGACGATGCACCGTCTCCCTATCTTTCAGGTGCCGTGCGACTGCCACCGATTGATAATCTTGGTGTCGTCATCGAGACGGCACGAGGTTGCCCCTATGATTGTGCATATTGTTTCTTTCGTCGAGGCAAGGGGCTGAGTTTCTTTCCGCTCGAGCGGGTGCTGGCGGAAATCGATTTTATCTATTCAAACTCAAACGTGCGATACGTCGTCTTTGCGGATTCCGATATATTTGTCAAACCCGCGCGAGCCCGTGAAATTGTTTCGCGAATTCTCTCACACGATAACAAGAAAATAATAACAACGTTCGAATTAAACCTGCGAAATCTCGATGAGGAGACAGTCAAATTAATGGCGAGATTGCCGAATAATGAGTTTCAGTTCGGCATTCAAACGGTCAACACGTCTGCCCTGGAAATGATCGGTCGGGTATTTCTCAACAAGGAGGATTTCATCGACCGTATCGGTAAACTGCGGGAGTGGGTGCCGGAGGCAAATTTCAGCGTCGATGCGATGATTGGTCTGCCAGGCGACAATCTTGCTGGCGTTAAATTAACTTTGGATACTTGCCTGGAATTGAAGGCAACCCGCATCCGTCCGGCTCATCCGATTTATCTGCTGCCGGGGACGGAGTTTCTCGACAATATGGACGCCTACGGAATCACGCCGACTAAAACGCAGCCGCTATCCATCGCCGAAACGACCACATTTCCCCGTGAAGATATTGAGAAGGCGCTTAGATTAGCCCATTGGGTGGACCTTCTGACCTACTATTATCCGGCCATTGGTGAAATCTTTCACAGCATGTGCGATGCCGACCCCAGCATCTCGAAAATTGAGCGCATCGAACGGTGGATCAGCGCAGTGGAGAAGCGGATCGATATCTTTGAGATTTGCCCCGATTTAGTCGAGGCGGCGACGGAATGTCCGCCGGCAGAGTGGAACGCGACGAAGAAGCAATTGCTTGAAATTGGTTGCTCGGCCGGCACCGCACGTGAGATCTATCGCGCAATAGACGAGGTGGAGAACACTGACCTCTGTTACAATAATGCGGAAATTCTGAACTATATGATTGGAATAGAAATCCCAATGGCAATAAGGGATGTTACGACAATTGAAGTCGTGACCAAAGGACTTGGTGAGGAATTCGCTTACAGCGAGGTGGAACAGGCACTAAGCATTTATGTGCCGTGATTATGTACATTGGATCCGACCAATTCTGGTGAGGCTCACGGCTATCAACGCTACATGAGCCGTTCGGTGCCCCCATGCCATTACTAAATTGGTCTGGTCAGGGCAATAAGATCGTAAAACTATCAGATGTGTTGAACCGTTAGAGAGCGTATTCGTGGACAAATGTTAGTTTGTTTAAAATAACTGTTGAAACACAGTACATACCAGCGCTCACCCTGTCCGCCATTTCCTTGATCTTATGACAGAATGAATTCCATTCCGATGGCGTCTTTTTACGGGCTTATGCGTCGCCAAACCGCATGGAAATGCACCGCCCGCCCAGGTCGGTGTGAAATTCGCGCGACAGACTTTCGATGATTTCCATGCCGCGCCCGTTGCGCCGACGTTCATGGGTGCGGTCGGGGTGCGCCACCGCCATGGGGTCGCGGCGGTCTTGCCGAGGTTCGTAGCCGCTGCCTTCATCGGCAATCGAAACCCAGCGTCCGGTTTCGTCTCGCCAGGTTTGCACGGTGATGCGGCGGTTGCCGTATTCACTCATCGCGATACGCTCATCCACCTGGGCGTAAAAATCGGCGAAATCGGCGATGGTTATCGTGTGCGCGGACTGTAGTTCCAAATTTCCATGGATTACGGCATTGCTTAGAGCTTCGTCGATGGCGGTTCGCATCAAATCGCATTCGCCATCGCCAAGACTATCCTCGGCGGCAATGCGCCCGCATAGTTGGGCGACAAAGGCGGTTTTGAAGATGCGGCGGCAAGAGACGGAGGTGAACCATTTGCCCTGATCAATCAGCTCCGCCAGCCGTCCGGCTATGTCCATTGCATCGGCGCCGTCCGGGACTTCCAGGCAACTCATGAAATCCGCGGATAGGATGTTGGCAAACGTCGCATTGTCGGGCGCCGCGCAGAGCAAAACCGAAAAGCCGTTTATTTGAACCGACGTCGGATTGGCCCCGCTCGCGGCGCCGGCCGTTCGGGACCGGTCAACCCGCGTTTCGACGGCTTCGCGGATCGTCCGTGTCGAGAGATCGGAGAGCCCTTCGGCGACAAGTTCAGGAAACATCATATGCCTCGTCAACTTAACACTACTCCTTAATGGTCAAAATTTCCGAGAATTTTGAAATCTCCAGCATTTTTTGAACCTGTCCGCCGGCGCCGCGCAAGTCCAGGGACTTTCCCTTTTCCTGGGCGCTATCGCTGATCAACAGCAACATGCCGAGACCGGCGGAATCAATGCTTTCCAAATTGCTGAGATCGATGGTGCATGACGAACATGCCGTATTGCCGATATCATCGATCACCCGGCGGATATCGTCATTGTCGGCGAAGGAAAACTTGCCGCCGAAACTGAAAACCCTTGTTGATCCCTCTTCTTGAGCAGAAAACTCCACGATATATCCTCCGTATGTTAACCGGTGCTGTCCATCCTAGGCGGGGCGGATCGCATTCATAAAACTGCATCTCTATTTTTACTTATGACCATAACTATAACATAAGACATATATTTGTAAATCGACTTTTCCATTGGTCATAGTCACATCATGGTGTGCAAGCGTCGAGATTTGCCGGATGCTTAATCATATCAGCAGGGCAATAGGGGTCGCGCCGTCCATTCGGGAAATTGGCGGCGGATTGAGGACGTGTTATTCACTGTATCTGTTGCGATTTTGACGATATATGGATGTAAGCTCACGGGCCGCAATTTGATCGGCAAGAATTGGTGCCGGTCTTGTGACTGGAATTGGTGCAGAGGCTATTTCTTCAAATTATGGACGTGCGAGAGCAAATTCGAGCAGCACTTCCGTCATCAATGATTTTGGTTGTCGATGACGAGCCGCAGATCAGAAAACTGACGAAGCGCCGTCTCGAGGTTGCTGGATTCGAGAAAATAGAAACCGCCGAGAACGGCGCTGACGCGTTGGCGAAAATTCCGATTATTCGACCGGCTTGCGTCATTTTGGATATCAACATGCCGGTCATGGACGGCCTTGAACTTCTGAAACGGCTTCGTGCCGAGGCAGAAACCAAAGACCTGCCGGTTTTGGTGGTTACCGCGCGGGACAGCCGTGACGACCGCAACGAAATTTTGCGGGCCGGCGCATCGAACCAAATTTCGAAGCCCATAGACGGTGCCATTCTGGTCGAGCGGGTCTCCGGTCTCATCGAACGGAAGCTTTTGACAGACCAGTTGAGCCAGTTTCATGAGCGCCTGTCGCATGAACTATCCCAGGCCGCCCAGATGCAGGAAGACCTGATGCCGGCGGCGGCAACCATCCAATCATTTGAGACCCGTTATGGTGTTCGCTTAGCCAGCCACTTTCAGCCGTCGTCTGAATTGGGTGGCGACACCTGGGCCTTGCAGGCCATCAATGACCATCAATTCGGTATCATGATGGTGGATTTTTCCGGCCACGGGGTTTCCGCGGCGCTGAACACGGTGCGTCTCAACGCGATGATGAACCGTATGGATGTCTGCACGGGGTCTCCGGCCCGATACATGCAGACAATCAATGCCGAAATCGCTGACATGCTGCCGCTTGGGCAATACTGCACCATGCTATATGCCTTAGTTGATATCAACGCCAACACCTTGACCTATGCCGCCGCCGCCGCGCCGCCGCCGATGTTCGGGCAGCGCGATGGTGGCACCGTATTGGTCGGCGACGGCAGCGGTCTGCCGGTTGGTATTCGGCCGAATACGGAATATCAAGATCTGGTCGTTGATTTCCCGGAGGGGTCATTTTTGTTTCTCTACAGCGATGCCTTGTTCGAAACGGAACTCGGCGATGCCGGGCCACTCGGTATTGATGGGGTCACGTCGATGGTCGAATCGCATCGCCGGGTGGAGGCGGAACAGGCCTTGGGCGGCGTCATTTTAACGTTCAATGAACGGGCCCCGGCGACCTTGCCGGATGATTTAACGGCGGTTTGGTTGTCACGCTAGATACCGGCCGAAATTAGGGATTGTCGTAATCGACAAGAATGCCCGGGTCCGTGACGGGGACGTCAACAACCCAATCTTCATGTGAATTGACAATGTCCTTGGCGCCGCGGTCGCCATCGATGGCCGCCATAGCCGCGAAGAACCCGCGGCTGAACAACACCGGATTGCCGTATCGGCCTTGATAGGCGGGCCGGCAAATTTGGCGCTCGGCGTCCGGGTCGAAGGCATCGATCAAGGCGGCCATGGTGGCCGGCAGGACGTCGGGCATATCGCCCAAACCAATGAGGGCACCGGCGGCGGACTCGGGGACGGCGCTAAGCCCGCTGCTCAGGGAACTCGCCATGCCCTCGGCGTAATCCGGGTTATGGATTAAGGCGGCATCAAGGCCGGCCAAGGCCTGTTCAACAGCTTGGCGTTGATGGCCGGTGACAATGATCACCGGCGCGGCGCGGCTGGCCAGCAGGTTTTCGGCACTGCACCGTATCATCGGCATGCCACCCATGGGCGCCAGCAGCTTGTTCCTCGGCCCGGCCCGGCTGGACAGGCCGGCGGCCAGCAAAATCCCGGCGATTGGCGATGCGCCGGTCATGGCAGCAGGCCGTATCGGCCCCAACAAGCACCACCATCAACAATGTCGCGCCGTTGGAGGGTGATTTGTCCGGCCATCATTGCTATATCCATATCATATCGAAAACCTTTGCCACGGAGCCACCATGACACAACCCGGCCCGCCCATCGACAGCCGCGACGATGCGGCAATCATCAACCAGGCGCTCGACTGGATCAACGCCGGGCACGAAGTCTCGCTGGCCACCGTTGTCTCGACCTGGGGATCCTCGCCGCGTCCCGTCGGCAGCCATCTGTTGATCCGCGACGACAATTTGTTCGAAGGCTCGGTCTCCGGCGGCTGCATCGAAGGCGAAGTTGTCACCGAAGCCTTGGCAGCCATCCGCCGTGACAGTTTCACGACCCTTGATTTCGGCGTCACCGATGAGGACGCCTGGCAAGCCGGGCTGGCCTGCGGCGGCAAAGTTCAGGTGTTCGTGCAGAAGATTTCCGCCGGGCTGCAATCGGTTCTGGCGGATTTACAGGCCGCCCGGGCAGGCAAAAAGGCCGTCGCCTTATTGATCGACCTGGCCAGCGGCAATGCAAGCCTGCATGAGAAGGGGCCGCAAACCTCCGCTGACCTGGCCGCACGGTTTGCCGCTGACCGGAGCGGCATTGTCGAAGCCGACGATGGTGCCGGGACCTTCGTGCGCATCTTCAACCCGCCTTTGCGCCTGTTCATCATTGGCGCTGTGCATATCGCTCAGGCGCTGACCAAGATTGCCGCCGAAACGGGCTACGAAGTGGTGGTCATCGATCCGCGCGATACCTGGGGGACCGCGGATCGCTTTCCCGGCGTCACCATTGACCGGCGCTGGCCGTCGTCGGCGCTGGTCGATTTCAAACCGGATGCGCGGACCGCCGTGGTCACCCTTTGCCATGACCCGAAGCTGGATGATCCGGCCTTGTTGGTGGCCTTGGAAAGTGACGCCTTCTATATCGGCTCACTGGGCAGCCGGAAGACCCATGCGAAGCGGGTCGAACGGTTGACCGCGGAGGGGATATCGGAAGATGCCATGGCGCGGATCAACGCACCGGTCGGTTTGAACATCGGTGCCCGCACACCGGCCGAGATCGCGCTCTCGGTCATGGGCCAGATCACCGAGGCCTTGCGTCAGCCGGTCTAGCCGGCAAATCCCAAGGCCAACAATCCGACGATGATGGCGGCCTCGACCCAAAGCATGGGCGGGTCCGCGGGGGCGGATGCTGCGGCCGGCGCGGCGGCGGGTTGCGCCGCGGTGTCGGCGTCGGGAGCCGCTTCCGCATTGCCGACCAAATCCGAAAAGGTTGTGAAGAACTCGCCGGCGAGTTTTTTCGATGTGCCCTCGATCAGCCGCCCGCCAACCTGAGCCAGCTTACCACCAACTTCCGCATCGACTTCATAACTTAGGATCGTACCGGTGCCGTCTTCGGTCAACGCGACGCGGGCCGTGCCCTTGGCAAAGCCGGCGGCACCGCCTTTGCCTTCACCGGAAATCGTATAGCTTTCCGGCGGGTTGATATCGGATAGCGTGACGGCGCCCTGAAATTTGGCTTTCACCGGACCGACCTTGGCCTGCACGGTGGCCGTCAATTCCGTCTCCGTGGTTTGCTCCAGTTCCTGACAGCCGGGAATCGCTTGCCGCAGGATGTCCGGATCGTTGAGGGCGGCAAACACCTGCTCGCGGGAGGCTTCAATGCGGATTTCGTCATTCATCTTCATGGGCGGGTTCCCCTGGCGCAGGTCGGCTGCCGCAGGATGCGGAACCGGCACCTGTCCAACCTAGGTAACCCGGCCGGAAACTTCAATCCGCATAGCCGCCCAAATTGATCGCGTGAGAAAATCGCTTTCGGCTTTGCGTGGCCAGCGCCGCTGGGCTAATTTTCTCGCCGTCATTTCAGCGGCGCCCGGCCGCGTGAGGGAGGATCGAGACAACCATGCCATCCGTATCCATGACCGTGAACGGCAAATCCGTCTCCGGCGAGGTCGAAGCCCGCACTTTGCTGGTCGACTTCCTGCGCGAAAACCTGCGCCTGACCGGCACCCATGTTGGCTGCGACACCAGCCAATGCGGCGCCTGCGTGGTGCATATCGACGGGGTCTCCGTGAAAAGCTGTTCCATACTGGCCGTGCAGGCGGAAGGGACCTCCGTCGATACCATCGAAGGCCTGGCCGACGGCGATACCCTGCACCCCATGCAGGAAGCCTTCCGTGAGCATCACGGCCTGCAATGCGGATTTTGCACGCCCGGCATGGTGATGACCGCGGTCGCCATGGCCAAGGACAATCCCGATCTTACGGATGCCCAGGTGCGGCACGGCCTGGAGGGCAATCTCTGCCGGTGCACCGGCTATCAGAATATCGTCGAGGCCATCGTCGCCGGCGCTCAAGCGATGAATAAATAGGGGAGGCGACCATGCACGATTTCAATTTTATCCGGCCCGCTTCCATCGCTGAAGCCACCGCCGCCGTTACCGAAGCCGATGACGGCCAGTTCATGGCCGGCGGCCAGACCATTATCCCGGTTCTGAAACAGCGCCTGGCCATGCCGTCGGATCTGGTCGATCTGGCCGCCATTGATGCGCTTAAGGGCATCACCCTCGCCGACGGTATCGTCAGCGTTGGCGCCACGACGCCGCATGCCGACGTCGCCGGGTCATCCCATGTGGCCGGCGCCATTCCGGCGTTGGCTGACTTGGCCGGTATGATCGGTGATCCCCACGTGCGCAACCGCGGCACCATCGGCGGTTCCATCGCCAACAACGACCCGGCCGCCGATTATCCGGCTGCAGTTCTCGGTCTCGGCGCCACTGTCCATACGGACCGCCGCGCCATTGCCGGCGACGCGTTTTTCACCGACTTGTTTGAAACGGCGCTGGAGGAGGGTGAGCTGATTACACGGGTCGACTTCCCGGTGCCGGACGCCGCCGCCTACATGAAGTTTCCGAACCCGGCCTCGCGCTATGCCATCGTCGGGGTGTTCGTCAGCCGCACCGGCGCCGACGTGCGGGTTGCCGTCACCGGTGCCGGGCCCTGTGTTTTCAGGGCGACGGAAATGGAAGCCGCCTTGGCCGACGATTTTTCCGAAGCCGCGCTTGCGGATGCGATCGTTGCCGGCGAGGACTTCAACAACGACATTCACGCGTCGGCCGAATACCGGGCCCATCTGGTTGGCGTCATGGCGCGCCGCGCCGTGACGAAAGCCGGTTAGGAGCGGATCATGAACAAGGTCAACATTCGCGATTCCGTGCGCCGTACGGAAGATATCCGCTTTGTCACCGGGCGCGGCACTTACATCGACGATATGAATGTCGAAGGTCAGGCCGTCGGCATGTTCGTGCGGTCGCCGCATGCCCATGCGGTGATCCGTGGATTTGATGCGCAGGCGGCGGAGGCCGTCGACGGCGTGGTTGCCGTGCTGACCGGTGCCGATTGGGCGACCCTGGACTACGGCGTGATTCCGACCAATTCGAACGTCAAGGAAAACACCGATGGTACGCCCATCGCCGTTCCGGACCGGCCGTGCCTGGCGGCCGAACGCGTGCGTTACGTCGGTGAGCCGGTGGCCTTTGTTATCGCCGAAACCCTAGCTGCGGCGCGCCAAGCGGCCGAGTTGGTGGAAGTCGATTATGACGATTTGGAAGCCGTCACCCATCCGGTCAAGACCTTGGCGCCCGGCGCCCCGCAATTGCATGACGGCATCGACGGCAATCTCTGCGTCTTTTGGGAACTGGGCGACGGCGACGCCACCCAGGTGGCTCTGGACGCTGCCGACCATGTGATCAGCCTGGATCTTTGCAACAACCGGGTCACCGCGGCGCCCATTGAGCCACGCGGTACGCTGGCCGTGCCCGATGCCGAGACCGGCGTCACGACGATCTATCAGGCAACCCAGAACATCCATGCCCTGCGTGGCGCTATGGCGAAGATTCTCGGCCTCGAAAATGACCAACTGCATCACGTGGCGCCCGATGTGGGCGGTGGGTTTGGTGGCAAGAACAGCCTTTATCCGGAGCCCGTCGTTATCGTTCATGCGGCGCGCACCCTGGGACGGCCGGTGAAATGGGTCAACGACCGCTCGGAGAGTTTCCTTTCGGACACCCACGGGCGCAGCCAATACACGACCGTTGAACTGGGCATTGATGCCGACGGCACGTTCCGGGCCCTGCGGACAACGACGACCGGTGAATTGGGCGCCTATTGTGGCACCGTCGGGGCGTTCACGCCGACCGGCGGCTCGGCCCGCACGCAGGGTGGCGTCTATGCCTTCGAAGCCATGCACTACCGGGCCCGGGCCGGCTTTACCAATACGGCGCCGCTTGACCCCTACCGCGGCGCTGGGCGCCCCGAGGGCTCGTTTCAGATCGAGCGCATTGTTGAGAAGGCGGCCCGCGAATTGGGCTTTGATCCCGTGGAACTGCGCCGCCAGAATATTATGCCGAAGGCGTCGTTGCCGCTGAAGACGGCCATGGGCCTGGATGTCGACTGCGGTGACTTTCCGACGGTGTTTGAACAGACCCTGGCGATGACCGACCGGGCCGGATTTGCAGGGCGCGCTGCGGCAAGCCGCCAAGCCGGCAAACGGCGGGGGTTTTCCATCGCACCCTATCTGGAATGCACCGGCGGCATGCCGAAAGAGCACGCCGTGGTCAGCTTCCGTGAAGACGGCTCGGCGCATCTGGCCGTCGGCAGCCATTCGACGGGCATGGGCCATGAGACATCGCTCTGCCAAATCCTGGCCGCCGACTTGGGTCTTGATATGGACCGCATCGGGTTCACCCAGGCGGACACGGACGCGACCCCCTTGGGCGGCGGTCACGGCGGTTCGCGCGGCATGGAAGTCGGCGGCAACGCAGTGTCACAAACCGCCGGTGAGGTCGTCGCCAAGGGCAAGGTCGTCGCCGCGCATCAGTTCGAATGCGCCGCCGACGCCGTTGAATTTGAAGACGGCAGCTTCTTTCAGCCCGGTTCCAACAATACCATGACCATGGCCGAGGTCATCGCCGCGTCCTTTGACCCTGACCACCTGCCCGATGACATGGCGCCGGGCTGCCTGGACACGGGATCGACATTTGAGCGCGGCATCATCTCGGTGCCCAACGGCTGCCACGCCGCCGAGGTCGAGGTTGATCCGGAGACCGGCAAAATCGACGTCACGGGGTTTTGGATCGTCGATGACTTCGGCACCATCATCAATCCCCTATTGGCTGACGGCCAAGTCATGGGCGGTGTTGGCCAAGGTCTGGGGCAGGCTATTCTGGAAAACGCGATCTACGACGAATCCAGCGGCCAATTGGTCACCGGATCGTTCATCGATTATGCCCTGCCGCGCGCCGACGACATGCCGCCCATGACCTTGGATTACTATGAGGGCTCGCCGACGGAGAAAAATCCGCTGGGCGTCAAGGGCGCCGGGGAAGCCGGCTGCTGCGGCGCCCCGCCGGCCATCGTCAACGCCGTCTTGGACGCCCTGAAAGATCATGGCGTCACCCATATTGAAATGCCGATGACGCCGGAAACCGTGTGGCGGGCCGTCAACCGGGCGTAGGACAAGTTTATTTTGCGCCGTGAAGGCTTTCAGGCGCTATTGCCGGCCCACCTGCGGCGGAGTCCTCACTAAGTCGTGAAAACGTTAGGTCATCTGAGTGCCGTATACATACTGTGAACTGAACTTACCCAGGGGAAAACAATGACCAGTCGCGTGAAAGCCATCGGCATCCTCGGCGTTGCCGTAACATCCCTCATCATCCTATCGTCGCCCGTTTCCGCTAAACAATTCCGTTGGGCATCGGCAACGGATCCGCAAACCATGGACCCGCACGCCACCAATTCGGCGCCGGTCCTGGGGTTCCTCAACAATGTCTATGAGGGCCTTGTCAGGCGGAACAAGCAGATGAAGATTGAGGCGGCGCTGGCCGAAAGCTGGTCGCCCTTGGGGGCTGATGGATGGCGCTTTAAATTGCGCAAAGGCGTTAAATTTCACGACGGCGCCGCCTTCACCGCCGAAGACGTCCTGTTCTCCTATCAGCGTGCGTCATCCGAAGACTCCGACGTGCGGTCTTGGTTCGCGCCGGTGAAGAGCGTGAACGTGGTTGATGACTTTACCGTCGATTTCCTGACCAAGGCCGCCAATCCCCTGTTCCCCGATTCCATCGCCAACTTCATGATCATGGATAAGGGTTGGTCGGAAAAGAATAACGCCGCCCGGCCAAGCCGCGAGAAGGAAAACCACGCGACCCGCAACGTTAACGGCACGGGCGCCTTCAAGATCGCCGTCCGCGATCCCGGCGTGCGCACGGAACTGGTGCCGCACGGTGCTTGGTGGGACAAGGCGGAACACAATATCACCAGAGGTATTTTCACGCCGATCAAGAATAAAGCCACGGGTATCGCCGCGCTGATTTCCGGTGAGATCGATTTCATCGAGCCGATCCCCCTGCAGGACGTGCCGCGCCTGAAAAGCACGAACGGTTTCAAAGTCCACGAAGGCGTTGAGGCCCGGGTGCTCATGCTGGGTTTCGGGCATGACCGTAAGGTGCTGAAATATTCCGACGAGACCAAAGACAAGAATCCGTTCCTGGATACCCGTGTCCGCAAGGCCGTCTATCACGCGGTCAACGTCGATGCGCTGATCAGCCGGGTCATGCGCGGCAACGCTGCGCCGGCATCACAATTGGTCAGCCCGGCCATGCGCGGCTTTACCAATAAATTGAAGGACCGCATGGCTTTTGATGTGGCGGCGGCGAAAAAACTGCTGGCCGCCGCCGGGTATCCGAAGGGCTTCAGCTTCGGTCTCATGTGCCCGAACGACCGCTATATCAATGACGAATCGATTTGCCGTGCCGTCGCCTCCATGCTGGCCAAGGTCGGGATCAAGGCGAAGCTCACGGCCATGCCGGTGCGGGGCTATTGGCCCGAACTTAGGGGCGATAAGTTCGACATGTACCTTTTGGGCTGGTCGCCGGGTACGTTCGATGCCGAACATCCCATCCGCTTCCTTGTGACGACGCCCAACAAGGCGAAGAAACTGGGCAGCTGGAACTTCGGTGGATATTCCAACGCGCGCGTCGATGAATTGTTGCCGCGATTGCAAAAGGAACTGGATGACACCAAGCGTCAGGCGATGATCGATGAAGTTCATCAGATTGTTTACGACGATGTCGCCTATGTGCCGCTCTACGTTCAGCCGTTGGTCTGGGGCTCGAAAGCCAACATCACGTTGACGCAACGCACGGACAATTTCTTCATCCTGCGCTGGGTGAACGTCAACTAGATGGAATGATCGGCCGGTCCCGCCAGTTCGTCGGGATCGGCCAACATCTCCGTGGACGGCATCTCGGCGAGAAGCATGCGGCTGTAGTCGTGGGTTGGTGCGGCGAAGAAAGTCTCTGAATCGCCGGCTTCCACGGCCTCCCCTTGGCGCATGACGACGATCCGGTCAGACACCTGACGAACGACGGGCAGGTCATGGCTGATGAACAGGATAGACAGGCCGAAAGCCGCTTGAATGTCCTTGAATAGATTGAGCACCTGGGCCTGTACGGAAACATCCAGGGCCGATGTAGGCTCGTCACAGATCAGCATTGTCGGGCGTGCCACCAAAGCCCGGGCGATGGCAATACGTTGGCGCTGGCCGCCGGAAAATTGGTGCGGATATTTCAATAATGATCCGTGCGGCAACCCCACCAGAGACAACATGGAGGCCGTGATCCGCCGGATGTCGGCGGGATCGGACGCCAGACCGTAGAACCGGATCGGCTCGGAAATGATGTTCTCGACCCGCCAGCGATTGTTCAAGGACGAATACGGGTCCTGGAAAATCATTTGAATCTGACGCCGGGAAGGATCTTGGCGCGGTCGCCGGCGGCGCACTTCCAGCGGCTCACCGAACAGCGTCACGCTGCCGGTTTGCGCCGGATGGATACCGACGATGGCCTTTGCCACCGTTGATTTACCGCTGCCGCTTTCACCGACCAGACCCAAGGTTTCCCCGGCGCCGATGCGAAACCCGATGTTTTTGGCGGCCCGCAGTTCGTCAGCTCTGGCGAACAGGCCGCGGTTCGTTGAGAAAACGACGCTAAGATTATCAACATCCAACACGTCGGTGTCGTGTCCGGCCGGCGTTTCGGCGCCGGACAACAGCCAATCGGAGGCGAAACCCGCACTGGCACCATCCACCTGGAAGGCTGCGTCGGCGCGTTCGCGTTTCGCGGTCTGCAGTTCCGGAAACCGCTCAATGCGTTGATCGATGCGCGGCACGGAAGCGATCAAATTTTTCGTATAGGGCTGTTGCGGATCGCTCAGGACAGCCGCCGTCGTGCCGGCCTCAACCAGTTGGCCGTCGAGCAGCACGGAAACCGTATCGGTAACTTCTGCGATCACCCCCATGTCGTGGGTAATGAACACGATGCCGACCTGACGTTCCTTGGCCAGCTTGCGAATCAGCTTCAGAATTTGTTTCTGTACGGCCACGTCCAAGGCCGTCGTCGGCTCATCAGCGATAATCAGGTCAGGCTCAGAAGCCAGCGCCAGGGCGATCACGACGCGCTGGCGCATGCCGCCTGAAAACTGATGCGGATAGTCGATGATCCGAGCCTTCGCATCCGTTAGCCCAACCTCTTGGAGTAGGGCAATTGCCCGGTCGCGGGCCGCGCCGCCGGCCAGACCCAGGTGGTGACGGATGGTCTCGACCAACTGTTCTTCAATTGTCAGCAGCGGGTTGAGGCTGGTTTGCGGATCTTGGAAGATCATGCTGACCCGCTTGCCGCGGAGGGCGTGACGTTTGTTCTCGCTCATCTCCGTCAGGTTAAGGCCGTCAAGGTCGATGGTGCCGCCGGTAACGGCCCCGGCCCCGGGCAACAGCCCCAGTATGGCACCGCCGATGGTCGTCTTGCCGGCCCCGGACTCACCGACCAATCCATGGATTTCCCCGGCTTCGAGTTTCAGGTTGTAGCCGGTAATCGCCTTGTGCACGCCGAACCGCGAGGCAAACTCCACATGCAGGTCACTGATCTGAAGAAGCGCCATGTCAGCGGAGCCTCGGGTTCAGGGCGTCGCGCAAAAAATCGCCGAGCACGTTGACGGAGATGATCAGGGCAATCAATGCGCCACTGGGGATCAGCACGACCCACCATTCGCCGGAGAACATGTAGCTTGTGCCGATGCGGATCAGCGTCCCCAGAGACGGCTGGTCGGCCGGCACGCCGACGCCGAGAAACGACAGCGTTGCTTCCAGCAGAACGGCGACGGCCAGATCGACCGTCATGATCACCATCAAGGGACCCAGAATGTTGGGCAGGATGTGCGTCACCATGATCCGCCATGGTGCCAGGCCCATGATCTCGGCTGCCTGGACGTATTCCTTGTTGCGCTCGACGAAGGTCGAGGCCCGGGCGGTGCGGGCAAAGTTGACCCACAGGGACAATCCGATGGCGACCACTAAGACGAAAAACATCAATCGGTCGTGCCCTTCTCGCGGCAGGATGCCGCGGGCGATCCCGTCCACCAAAAGGGCGGTGAGAATGGCCGGCAGGGATAACTGCACATCGGCGATGCGCATGACAATCATATCGAAGCGGCCGCCGATATAACCGGCGGTCAATCCCAGCCCGACGCCCATGAGGATAGCGAAAACAATGGCGCCAACGCCGATCATGATGGAGAGACGCGCGCCGTAGAGGATCGACGACAATAGATCGCGCCCTTGGTCATCGGTGCCGAGCACGAAGCGCGGATCGCTGCCTTCGGACCACACGGGCGGCAGCAGGGAATCCAATATGTCAAAGGTGCGCAGGTCATAAGGATCGGTGGGCGCAATCCACGGCGCCAAAAGAACAGCTAACAGGATGATGCTCAGGAACCCGGCGGCAATTACCGCTGTCGGTGATCGGGTGAACAGATACAACGGTTCCGATTCCAAAACCGCCTGATGCCAGGCCTCGCGCCAACGGCTCATGGTTGATCACCGTGCATCGGACACACGTATGCGCGGATCGATGACCACATAGAGAATATCCACCACCAAATTCACAATGACGAACAACAGGGCGATCATCACCAGATAGACGGACATCACCGGAATATCCACGAACTGGATGGATTCCAGGAACAACAAACCCAATCCGGGCCATTGAAAGACACTTTCCGTGACCACGGCAAAGGCGACGATGCCGCCGAACTGAAGCCCGATGATCGTGACCACCGGGATCATCGTGTTGCGCAAGGCATGGCGGTAATGGATTGACCGCCAGGGCAGGCCCCGCGCGATGGCAAAATTGATGAAGTCCGTACGCATGACCTCCATCATTTCCGAGCGCACAAGACGCAGGGTCAGGGTCAGCTGATATACGCCCAGCGTGATCGATGGTAAAATCAGGGCGCGCCAGCCATCGATGGACAGGAAGTTGGTCTTCCACCACCCCAGATCGACGGTCGTGCCGCGCCCGAAGGTCGGCAGCCATCGCAATTCCGCCCCGAATAGGTAAATCAGCGAGATTCCGATGACGAAAGTCGGCAAGCTGACGCCTACCAATGTGGCCAGTAAAATGGCGCTGGATGATCGCCGATGGGGATGGATGGCGGTGTATATGCCGGCCGGAATGCCGACCAGCAGGGAAATGATCAATGAGATGACACTTAACTCAATCGTTGCCGGCAATCGCGCCTTGAACATCTCGCCGATGGGCTGGCGGGTCCGAAAGGAATAGCCGAAATTGCCGGTGGCGATGTTTCTGGTGAAACGGAAAAACTGAACCGGTATGGGGTCGTTTAACCCCAGGCGCTCACGCAGCCGTTCCTGATCCTCGATGGACGTTTCCTGTCCGACCATCTGGGCCACCGGATCGCCGGCAAACCGGAACATGGCGAAGGCGATAATGGCCACCGATAGCATGACAAAGACCGATTGCACCATTCGGCGTAGGATAAGGCTATACATGAGCTACAGCAGTCGAACGTAGGGGAATCCTAGGAGATCGCCCGGACTCGGGCACGGACGGCGACGCGTTCAACTTCCGTCCCTGATTGAATTCAATTCCTTGGTCAATTCCGCCTCGGCTTCGGCCCAGGCTTTCAAGCGCTCGGTTTCCTCGGCCGAAAATTCAAAGGCCTTGGTAATGTCGGCCAGTACGGACGATTCATCGACATGAAACCGCTCATCGATATAAGCGATCAGGAACATGCCGGCCAGGGTCAGGACGCGCGATGCCCGGGTGTCAAACGGCGCCGTGTTGACAGGGCCGTAAACCTCTTCGGCCGGCGGTTCCAGGTCTTCACCGAAAATGTCGGCCAATTCCTGCAGAATGCCAACTTCCTGTACGGCCACGTGACCGTCCGCCAGGGCCATTTTGGTGGCCAGGGCCAGAAAAGATTTCCGTTGGTCTTCGTTCAGTGAATTTAAAAACATCGTCCCTGACCTTGCCTGTCGTATTTGTTTTTATCCCCCGTCACCCTAGCAGAACACCATGCCGCCGGGAACGCAGGTATTTGGAAATGTCTCAGTCGATTATCGCTTTGTCGCGCAACCACTGGCAAAGCTGCAACGCGGCGCGCTGTTCGGCGTCGACAGAGGAAGTCTGCATTTCGCCCAACTTGCGGCCCAGGTCTTCGACGATCTCGCGGTACTGGGCGGCCATTTCCGTTTCAATGGTCAGCGCTGTTTTCAAGCGCTGGACTTCACCTCGCAGTTCTTGAACGGTCAGCGCTTTTTGTGACCGTGGCGGTTTCGTCACATCGTTGCGGAGTATGCGGACGCGTTCCAGAACCTGTTGATCGGTGCGCTTCAAATCCGGCGCGATGCAGCGGACCTGTTCTAAGTCGACCTCGCCTTCGAAGGTTTCAATCGCCGCCGCCGCCAATCGCGCATGCAGATCCGCGCGTTTGATATTAAGCAGCTTCGCCGCCTTCGAAATGGATATGCGTTCGCTCATGGGTGTCCTTGTGTCGCCCGATTGAATTGGTTCGTGATCAGCATAGCGTCGTCGGTGAGGTCATAGCCAGAGGCATGTGGCCGGCGGCGGCCCTGAACATGGCTCTATGAAACATGCCGCCGGTCCGGCTAAAGTGATCGGATCATCACCGGCCGGGAGAACCGTCATGGACTACGTCAGCCAGTTGAACGACCGGCGGTTGCCGTTTGCCGAACTGCTTGGCATTCGGTTCGTCGAAGCTGATTTGGATCGCGTGGTGGCGGAACTTTCCATCCGCGACGAGCTATGCACGCGGCCCGCGATCGCCCACGGCGGCGTCATTATGGCCTTCGCCGACACCCTGGGCGCGGCGGGGACAGTCATCAATTTGCCTGACGGCGCCAGCACCACAACCATCGAAAGCAAGACGAATTTCCTTGCCGGCGCGGCCTTGGGGACGACCATTATCGGCGAAGCGACGCCCGTACACCGAGGCCGGACCACGCAGGTGTGGCAAACCCGCGTATCCACATCGGCCGGCAAGACGGCGGCCTTGGTGACGCAAACCCAGATGGTATTGTATCCGACAGCTTGAACGCCGGTGCGCTATTTGTCGTATTCCGCGTCGCGCAGCTTGCGCCGTTGGATTTTGCCGGTGACGGTTTTCGGTAATTCATCGACGAAGGCGATCTTGCGCGGGTACTTGTAGGGTGCCGTCACGGATTTGGCGAAATCCTGCAATTCCTTCACTAAAACGTCCGCGGCGGTGTATCCGCCATTCAGGATAATGAAGGCCTTGACGATCTCGCCGCGGTCATCGTCGGGGCTGCCGACCGCGGCACATTCCATGACAGCGGGATGCGCCATGAGGGCATTTTCCACCTCCATGGGGCCGATGCGGTAGCCGGCGGAATTGATCACGTCGTCGTCGCGGCCGTCATAGAACAAATAGCCGTCTTCGTCCCGGTAGGCGGTGTCGCCGGTGATGAACCATTGCACGCCGTCGATGGTGAGGTAAGACGTCGCCGTCTGGGCCGGGTCTTGCCAATAACCCAGCATGATTTGCGGGTTGGGGCTTTGTATGACCAGCCGGCCTGGCCGGTCGGCGGGCAGGAATTCATCGCGGTCCTCGGCCAGGATGGCGGCTGCGGTACCGGGTTGTGGACGGCCCATGGAACCCGGTTTCACGACCATCGCTGGATAGTTCAATATGGTCATCAAGGTTTCCGTTTGACCGTAACCGTCCAACAACTTGCCGCCGGTGATGGTCTGCCAACGCAGCACGACCTCGGGATTGACGCTTTCTCCGGCCGATACGGTGAGCCGCAGCTTCTGCAAATCAACCCCGGCGACATCTTCCTGGATCAGTTGTCTGAGTTCAGTCGCCGCGGCGCAAAAAACGCTGACACCGTATTTTTCAAGCATCTTGAAACGACGCGCCGGATCAAAAGGTCCGTCGTAAAACAACACCGCTGATCCTGTCGACCAGGGTCCGAACAGGATCGACGTGCCGGCCTTCGACCAGCCCGTGTCGGCGGTGCACCACATGACGTCCTTTTCCGACAAAGTCAGCCAATACCAGGCCGACACCCGCCACGCGAAGATGGCCCGAGCCGCATGCAATACGCCCTTCGGCTTCCCGGTTGAGCCCGACGTGTAGTACAGGATGGCCGGGTCCTCGGCGCCGATGGCCGGGGCGGCGAAAATCTCCGGTTGGCCGGCCAGGCCCGCCTCAAATTCGATCCATCCCGGCGTTGCGCCAACGCTGATCCGGGCCTTCAGATCATAGGCAGTGGAAATCTTCGCCGTGTTCTCCGCCGTCGTCACTGTGGCGGCAACCCGAGCGTCTTCGATGCGGAAGGCCAAATCGCCTTCGGTCAACATAGTGACACAAGGAATCGGCACGGCGCCGGCCCGCAGACAGCCGACGACGGCAATTTGCCAGGCTGGAATGCGCGGCAGCACGACAATCACGCGATCGCCCTTGCCGACGCCCTGCGCGCTCAGCAGATTGGCGAACTGGCTGGTCAGCCTGGACATGTCGGCGTACGTGTAGCGCTCCTCGTGCCCCTGATCGTCGCACCAGATCAGGGCCAGGCGGTCCGGGTCTTGGGCCCATTGATCAACCACATCGACGGCAAAGTTAAAGGTCTCGGGGATGTCCCATTCGAAGGCGCCGTGCGCGCTTTCGTAATCGGGCATGGGTACGCGCTGCATGGCCTCAGCCTTTGAGGATGCGCCGGGCGATGGCCCAGCGATGCACTTCCGACGGCCCGTCGTAAATGCGAAACGCCCGGATTTCTCTGAACATCTGCGCGACCACCGTGTCCTCGGCGACACCCAGGCCACCCAGTATCTGGACGCAGCGGTCGGCGACCCGGTAAAGCGCTTCGGAGACCGCGGTCTTTGTCATCGACGATTCATGACGGCCCTTTTCGCCCTTATCAAGGGTTGCCGCCGCCCACCAGGTGAGCAGGCGGGCCTGCTGCAGGTCCATCTCATTGTCGGCCAGCATGAAACCGACGCCCTCGTGCTGGCCGATGGGCTTGCCGAAGGCCTGGCGTGAGCGGGCGTATCCCAGGGCGATGTCATGGGCCCGCCCGGCGCCGCCCAGCCAGCGCATGCAATGGGTCAACCGCGCCGGCGCCAGGCGCACCTGAACATAGCGGAAGCCCTCGCCGACGGCGCCCAAAACTTCGGATTTCGATACCCGCAAGTCCTCATAGGCGATTTCCCAATGGCCGCCGGTGAAGCTGGAATCCATGGTGTCCATGGGCCGCACCATCTTAATACCGGGCGCATCGGGCGCGCTCAGAAACATCGTCGCCCCCGGGGTCACGCCGTGGCCGTCCGGCACGTCGGCCATGATGATCATTACGCCGGCCCCTTCGGCACCGGTGATGAACCATTTGCGGCCGTTGATGACAAAGTCGTCGCCATCGGGAACGGCGGTGGTTGTCAGAGCCGGGTCGGCGCCGGCGCCGCCGGGTTCGGTCATGGCGAAGCACGAACGATATTCGCCGGCCGCCACCGGGCGCAGCCATTTCTCTTGCTGTTCGTCGGAGGCCACTCTGGCCAACAGGTTCATATTGCCCTCGTCCGGTGCCGCGCAGTGCGTGGCGATGGGACCCAGCGGCGAATATCCGGCGGCCTCCAGGGCGATGGCGGTGCTCACGTGATCGAGCCCCAGGCCGCCCCATTTTGTCGGCAGTTGTGGCACGAATAAGCCGGCGTCGCGGGCCAGTCCGTTCAACTCGATCCGCAATTCCTCCGTCGGACCATGCGCCGTACAGCGGGGGTCTTTTTCGTAGGGAATGATTTTGTCGCGCACGAAGGCCTCAATCCGGTCCTTCAGTTCGATTTGTTCGTCGGTCAGGGTGAAGTCGATCACGGGAAGCCTCCTGGTCAGAAATACTTTTGCTTGGCGATATCGACGGCGAAGTCGAGCAGTCCATCGGCGGATTTACCAAACCGCTGGAAACGCGGATCATCGGTGCCGCCGCCGAGATAGCGGATATACAGTTGGCGGAAGATGACCGCGGCGCGGAACACCGCCAAAACCCGAATGAAATGAAAGCCTGAGAGGTCACAACCGCCGAAGCCGGCATACAGGTCGGCCATCGCCTCGCGGCTTGGAAAGCCGTGGCCGGCGGTCGGCATCTGATCCAATTCCACCATGACGTCGGGATCACCGGCTTCGGTCCAATAGCCCAGCATGACGGCCAAATCCCAGCGCGGATCGCCACGCGTGCCCATGTCCCAATCAATCAAGGCAATGGGGTCCAGGCTATCGGGATGGAGAATTATATTGTCCAACTTGAAGTCATTGTGCAGCAGGGTCGCCGGCGCGTCGTCGATCAATCGCGCCTCCAGCCAATCAGCCAGAAAAGTCAAATTGGGCGGCCCGTCACCGTCCCAGGCGGTGACGGCGCGCTTCGTCCAGCCCTTCAGGGTGCGGGCCAGGAAACCATCCGGGTTGCCGAGCGTGTCCAAATCCACGGCGGCCGGATCAACGGCGTGAAAGGCGGCGAGTTGTTCGGCCATCATGCGGCCCAATCGGACCCCCGCGTCGGCCGGCAATCCATCCGGCATGGTGCCACCGATGACCAGGCCGGGGCGGTATTCCATGATGAAGAAAGGTGCGCCCAAAACTGCCGGATCATCGCAAAAATGATGACAGCGCGGCGCCAGCGGGAAGGCCTTCCAGAGCCGCAGCAAAATGCGGCTTTCGCGGCCCATGTCGTTGGCGCCGGGTTGGATCGGTCCCATGGGCGGGCGGCGCAGCACGCGGAGGTCACCATCGACGGAGATCAGGTAATTCAAGTTGCCGAATCCCGAGGCGAATTGGCGCGGCGGCGGATCCGAGTCCAGGGTCATGCCGTGCGCGGCCAGATGATCTGACAGGCGCGCCCAGTCCTGCGGAATTTCGCCGGCGCCGGAAAGAAAATCTGCAGGCTTGTCCGATTGCTCGATTGTCGTCTCCATGGGTCCGTCCGCCGCGACATTAGGCCGCCGGTTGGCGGCTGTCACGTCATGCGGCCGGCATGTAGGGGGCCAGCAGCACCGGGTCGCCTTGACCGCCTTGAATGGGTAGGCATTCATCGGGGAAATCCTGACGGATCGCGTATTCGTTGTCCTTGAGCCAGGTTAGAAACCCATTCAGGCCGACCAAACACGCGCCGGCGATGTCATGCAGGACCACGACCGGCCACGGGTGTTGGCGGCAAAGCGCCTTGGCGCGTACGGGCCAGCCGGCTGGATCATCCCAATCGCGGGGAATGGCATTCCATGTGACGCAGGTGAAATGTTGCTCACAAAGCACTTCCACAACCGTATCATTGAGAAGGTGGGGACCCAGTTTGCCGCCGCCGCCGAAGGGCCGAAACAGTTTATCGGGATGCGCCAAGGCGCCGAGGGAGGCCTGGGTGCGGATAATCTCCGCACGGGCTGCCGGCGCCGCCAACTCGCCCAGCGGCGTCGCGTGGGTGTAAGAATGATTACCGATCCAATGACCAGCCTTGTGCGCCCTTTCAACCGCCGAGCGGGCCTCAATGCCGGCGTCGAGCTTTTGGCCAATAACGAAGAACGTGCTCAACACGCCATGATGTTCCAAGACGTCGAGCACCGCGTGGGTGGTTTCGGGATCCGGACCGTTGTCAAAGCTGAGGGTGACGTTTGTCATTCGGTCATTTTGGCGGATTGTTCGCGCAAGCGCGCATTTTCAGCTTCCAATTGGGCGATGCGGTCATGCAGTTCGCGGATCGGGCCTTCCAGGTCCGCCTCCGTATGGCGCTTTGGAATGTGCTGCGGACAATTGACGTCCCAAGCCGCCACATGAAAGATGATGACCCTTTCGGGTTTTCCGCCGTAAGTGGCATCAGCGAGGCTTGCCAACAGTGCCGGGTCATCCTCGATGAACGTGGCGCGGCCCCAGATCTTAATGCGCCGCTGGTGGGCATAATCCATAAGAAAAATGAAGGCGCGGTCATTGTCGTTCAAGTTGCCCAGTGTGATGTACTGTTTGTTGCCGCTGAAATCGGCGAAGGCCAGGCGTTGGTCATCCAGGACTTTAAGAAATCCCTTCGGTCCGCCGCGGTGTTGAATGTAGGGCTGCCCATCCGCGTTCGATGTCGCCAGATAGAACGAATCGCGCTGCGCAATGAACTGCGCCAGATCGTCGCTGATCGTGTTGGCCCAACCCTTGGTGTCGGCCATGCGTTGATAACCGAGGCGCGATCCGCGTTTTTCCTGTTCCGCCTTGACGCTGGCGGAGAAGGCAATGTCGCTGACGAATTCATGGGTCATGGCCATTTCCTCTGACGGCATGCCCCTTCCGGGGCGATAGGGTTCGTAAGCGCTAACATGGTCAGGATATTGATCTGGGTCAAAGTCGGCGGCACCCGGGACCGGTAGGTTTGGTTCACAGTTGATTGAGCAGGGGAAGACCTATGACAACTGGTGCAACCATATTCGTTACCATCGTGATCGCGATTTTCATCGGCTTTATGGTCTTGCTGGCCTGGGCCGAAAGACAGACCCGGGACCTGGACTAAATTTCCGCGGCCCTAGCGGCCGCCTTGCTTTTGAACCTTCGCCCATGTGTCGCGCAATCCAATGGTTCGATTGAACACCGGTTTGGCGGGTGTTGAGTCTGGATCGGCGCAGAAATATCCCTGGCGTTCGAACTGCACCGTTTCGCCGATGGACGTATCGCTCAGGATGGGTTCCAACTGGCAATTCGGCAAAGTCGTGAACGAATCCCGGTTCAAATCCGCTAACATGTCGTCGCCCGCGCCGGGGTTCTCGGTGGTAAAAAGGGGGTCGTATAATCGGACCTCGGCGTTGACTGCATGGGCGGCTGATGTCCAATGCAGGGTCCCCTTCACCTTGCGTCCGTCCGGTGAATCGCCGCCTTTCGTGGCCGGGTCGTAGGTACAGCGAAGTTCGACAACCTCGCCATCCGCATCCTTCACGACGTCCGTGCAGGTGACATAATAGGCGTAGCGCAAGCGGACCTCGCGGCCGGGGCCCAGGCGGAAGAATTTCTTCGGCGGGTCTTCCATGAAATCGGCGCGCTCAATCCAAAGTTCGCGGCCGAAAGGAACCCTGCGGGTGCCGTCGGCTTCGTTCTCCGGGTTATTGACGGCTTCCAGTTCCTCGGATTGGCCTTCCGGGTAATTCTCGATGACTACCTTCAACGGATCAAGGACGGCCATGCGCCGTAGCGCCTTCTTGTTCAGGTTTTCGCGAACGCAATGATCCAACAGCGCCATCTCGACGACGGAATCACTTTTCGTGATGCCGATCCGCGCCGCGAAATCGCGAAGTGCCTCGGGCGGCAGGCCACGACGGCGCAGCCCGGCGATGGTCGGCATGCGGGGGTCGTCCCAGCCGGTCACGTGACCTTCTGTCACCAACTGCGTGAGGCGTCGTTTCGACAGCACCGTATAGGAAAGATTGAGCCGGGCGAATTCGTACTGATGCGGCCGGTTTGGCGTCGGCAGGTTGTCGACCAACCAGTCGTAAAGCGGGCGGTGATCTTCGAACTCAAGCGTGCACAGGGAATGTGTGACGCCCTCAATGGCGTCCGATTGGCCATGCGCGAAATCATAGGTCGGATAGATGCACCAATTTTCACCGGTGCGCGGATGGCTGGCGCGCAGAATACGGTAGAGCACCGGATCACGCATGTTCATGTTGCCCGATGTCATGTCGATCTTTGCCCGCAGAACCCGGGCGCCATCGTCGAACTCACCGGCCCGCATGCGCTGGAACAGATCAAGGTTCTCATCGACGGATCGGGCCCGGTGCGGGCTGTCGGTGCCGGGCTCCGTCAAGGTGCCCCTGTGGGCGCGCATGTCATCGGCCGACAAATCATCCACATAGGCGTTACCGGCAGTAATCAGGTGTTCCGCCCATTCATAGAGTTGCTCGAAATTGTCGGAGGCGAAATACCGGTGGCTATTCCAATTGAAGCCCAGCCATTTCACGTCGGTTTCAATGGCGTCGATGAATTCCTGTTCTTCCTTTGCTGGATTGGTGTCGTCGAAACGCAGGTGGCAACGGCCGTTGAATTCCGCCGCGACGCCGAAATTCAGGCAGATGGATTTCGCGTGACCAATATGCAGATATCCGTTCGGTTCCGGCGGGAACCGCGTGACGACGTCGGTTTCGCGGCCGGCGGTCAGATCATCGGCAATAATGTCGCGAATGAAATTTGATGGCGTCGGGTCGCTGCTGGTGTCGTTTTCAGGCATTCCATTTTCCGTCTCTAATTATTTGCCGCCGGGTCAGCGTAAATCCTGGGGCTTTGTCTGCCAAAAAAATCACCGAGAGCCAAGGCAAAGCTCATAATTGATAGCCGCGACCGAGATTTCGCTGCGAATGAAGACGTCATCCCGCAACGGATTGTCGCAAGACCCGCGCACTGGGGATCAGTACCCGGGCCACGGTGCCGCCGTTGAGCCGGCTTTCGATTTCGAATGTGCCGTCGTGCAATTCGACTAGCGATTTGACCAGCGGTAACCCCAATCCGGTGCCCTCTTCGCGGCTGATCAAGGGATCGGCGACGCGGTTGAAGGGCTTGAAGATGATTTCCATGTCCTCGGCGGCGATGCCGCGGCCATTGTCCGTAAACTGGAACACCAAGCCGCCCGATTGAGGGGTTTCAATGCTTGCCTCAATGCGGCCGCCTTGATCAGTAAACTTCACGGCGTTGGAAAGTATATTCAAAAAAACCTGCTTGATCATGCGCTCGTCGGCAATGATCGCTGGAACCGATTTGCCCAAATCGCAGACAATTTCGATGCCCTTTGCCTCGGCGCCCGAACGCACCATGTCCAGGGACTCGGTCAGCGCGGCGACGGGGTCAACTTGATCATCGTCCGGCTCATGGGCCTCGGCTTCGATGCGGGACAAATCCAAAAGATCGTTAACGATGTCCAAAAGGAAGTGGGCGCTTTTATATATATCGCCGGCATATTCGCGCTGCTGTTCGTTGGACATGGTCTTGTCGTTTGAAAGGCGGATGAAATCGGAAAACCCGAGTATGGCGTTTAGCGGTGTCCGCAACTCGTGACTCATGGACTGCAAAAACTCGGTTTTCGCCCGGTTCGCAGTTTCCGCCTCATCGCGGGCCAGGCGCAATTCGTGGGTGCGCTCTTCGACACGCCGTTCCAGGTCCTCGTGAGCCTCCTTGAGTTCCATTTCAAATTCGTGCTGCTGTGCCTGCATGCGGTTGAAGGCGGTGACCAATTCGCCGAATTCGTCGCGGACATTCCAATCGACCGTCGCGTGAGCACCCGCTTCCTCGGCCACGGAAATGGCCTTGCGTAACCGGCCAAGCGGCACGCCAATGGCCCGCCAATTTGCGACCAGGGCACTGACGATCGCCGAAATTGTCATCATGACGGCCAGGACGCTACCCCAGATGAGGCGCTGGCGATTTTGGACATCGATGCTCTCAAGGGAATGCACAATGGTCAAATAGCCGATCTTCTCAGGGCCTTCCGTTGTCGTGAAAACGATATCGCTGCCATGAATGAGGTGTGGGTCAAATCCACGGGTTTCGACTTCTCCGGCGGAGGCCAGCCGGGCGCCCAATTCATCATTGACGTCGGCGCCAATGATGTCCGCATCGACAAGAATGGCATCAAGAATGACCTTGATGCGTTCGTGGTCCAAATGCCAAAGCGATTCTGCGAGGACGCCGCTCTGGCTGGCCACCATTTTGTCAATCCGCTCGTGCAGTTCATGGACGGAAATTCGATAGGCGAAAAATTCGAACAAGCCGAAGACAACCAACAACGAAAACATAATCAATGGGACGTTGACGGCCAGAAACCGTGCTTGCAACGTCCGAAGCCGGGGCACGAAACGTGACAGCCTACGATCTGCCGCCGCTCCGTTCGATGACGATGCGTCGTTGGATTCAACTGTGGTCCCGGTCAACTTGTCCACTAATCGGAGTCCTGAGAAACGCTTGGGTGCTCGATTGCCGGATTATATCCGAACCATTCGGTTGTCCCGTTGTCATGCCAAATAAACCGCTACGACGAGATCAGCAAATGTCGATAATAGAAGTCTAACAGGTTGAAGCCATTAGGACCATCTCTTGCGGCGTCCGGACATAAATTGAAAAGAATTGAAACGTACAACGTGCATTCGTTCAATCTATTGAATTCCCATAATATTTCTATTTAATTGAGGCAGGAGACCGGTCATGTCACATTGTTGCATAGCGTCGGTCCGGGTTCATTTTCGGACGGGCTTCGATGCATATCGCCAGCGGCGAAGATAAGGAATGAACCGATTGCATGACATAGGGCCGGATCGTGGCGGCGTGGTCGCTACTTCATTGACCACCAAGCTCTTGTCGATGTTTCTGCCGTTGGTGTGTGTCAGCATCGTCGTCCTATTTGCTGTGCTGGAGTTTCTTCACTATGAAAACCGGCGCGGTGTTCTGGCCGAAACGCTGAGCAAAATGGCGACAATCGAAAGCGCTGCTTTCGTCAAACCGCTTTGGGAATACGATCATGATGCGGTGCGAGCCCTGTTGGAAAACATGGCCCGCAATCCGGATTTTCATAGCGCGCGTGTTCTTGACGCGGATGGCCAGCTTGTCGCCCAAAAGCGCATGCAGGGTTCAACCGGTCATGTGGATCTGATCGAGGGCAATCACGATGTGATCTACAAGACCGGCGCGCAAAGCGAGGTTATCGGCAAACTGGAGGTGTCTTTCCATACACACGGCATCTGGGCGGAGCTAAAGGAACGCCTGATCCTTGATGCCCTGGTGGTCCTGGTCCTGGTGTTCGTTTTGGTTGTCGTCACGTTGATCGTGACCAGGCGGGTGATCGGCCGTCCGATTATGGATCTCCGGGCGTCCATAGAACGGTTGCGCACCGAGAACATTCGCGAGCCCGTGCCGTGGGATACGGCTGATGAAATCGGTGAACTGGTCCGGGCTTTTAATGCCCTGCAGGAGGACCAGGCCGAATCGGAGGCCGAGATCAAGCGCTACCAGGAACATCTGGAGCAATTGGTCGGCGACCGCACGAAGGAACTGAAAGCCAGCGAAGCCCGCTTTCGCGGTGTGCTTGATCATTCGCCCATGGACATTCATCTGAAAGATTCTGAGTTTCGCTACCAGATGGTGAACAACGCATTTTTGGAACGCGAAGGCCTGACCGCCGAACAGGTGGTCGGCAAAACGTCCTTCGATATTCTGCCCGCCGATGTCGCTCAGGTCATTACCGATGCCGATCGGATCGTTCTTAATACAGGCAAGGTCCATGGCGCCGAATTTGACCTGCCGCGGCCCGACGGGTCCGTTCAGACGGTCATCATGAGCAAATTCCCGGTGGCCGGGCCGGACGGTGAATATTCGGCCGTCGGCACCGTCAGCACGGACATTACCGAGCGCAAACGCGCCGAGACGGCGCTGACCCAGGCCCATGAACTGGTGACCGACAGCTTGTTCTACGCAAGCCGTATTCAGCGGGCTTTGCTGCCGTTCCCAAGTCTGTTGGATGAATTGATGACCGATTATCTGATGATGTGGGAGCCGCGCGATATTGTCGGCGGCGATATGATCTGGGTCCGCGTTCTGGCGCATGGATATCTGGTCGTGGTTGCCGACTGTACGGGGCATGGGGTGCCCGGCGCTTTTATGACGATGATCGCCACCGGAGCCTTGGACCGATCTTTGATTGAACTCCAATCACCCGATCCGGCGAGCATTCTGGCGCATATGAACCAAGGCGTGAAAACCGCGCTCGGGCAGGAAGGTAAGGAAGGCGAGTCTGACGATGGCCTGGAACTTGGCATCTGCCTCATTGAGCCTGAGCGCGAGCGCCTGACCTATGCCGGCGCACGGTTCTCGTTGTTTACGGTCGATCAAAACGAAGTCGAAGAGATCAAGGGCGATCGTTCGGGTATCGGGTATCGCCGGGTTCCCATGGACCAAGCCTTCACCAACCGGATTGTCCCCATTGAAGCAGGCGTCGGATTCTATCTTTGGTCGGATGGGATCACCGATCAGGTCGGCGGCGAGAAACGGCGGATGTTCGGCAAACGCCGCACGAAAGGTGTTCTTCTGGACTACCATCGCATGGATATGAAACGTCAAGGCGTTCAAATTCATCGCGAACTCCGGGATTATCAGCACAACGAACAGCGGCGCGATGATTTGACCATTTTTGGTTTCCGGCCGCGCGGCTCCATGCCGACATTCCGCTGAACGGCGCGGCGGCCCTGCTTCAGATGCTTGGCGCGGACGATTAAGGCTTTAGATGCCGGGCTAGAAATTCCTGAACATTGATGACGGCCGTGTTGCGGGCTGTCAAATTGGTCCCGACGTGGACGTGGCGTTCTGATTTGCCGTTGCGGGTAAGAATTTTCCGGACCACCGAGGAAGGATTATCAAAGGCATGATAGGCGTCTTCGTAGGCATCGAGCAGTATGGGGACGCCATGGGCGCCGGCCTCATCAGCCAGTTCAAGGCAATTCGCGGCCGGCGTCCAATCATCGGCAAGGCCAAGTTGCAGAAGCACGGGAACGGCCGTCCGATAAGGCGCCCGCTTCAACTTATGGCATCCGGGATAAAACGCGATGGCAGCGCGAAAATCGTGGGCCAGTTTGGCCGGTCGCTGGGCGGCGGTTGTCTTTAATGTCCAAAGCAAGGTCATGGCGCCGTTCGACCAGCCCATGAGCGCGACCCGGTCGGGCAGGATGCCGGGCTGGGCTTGCAGGAAACGCAGCGCCCCGTAGGCATCGAAGGGCCGCTCGCGGTCCGGTTGCACGGGGCGTTCGGCCATGCGGCAGATACTTCCGAACCCGCGCGGCGTGAAGCTGTCGGCCAACAATACGGCGTAGCCTTTATCCAGTAACCAGCGTGTCCAGAACCGAGGCCGGCTCCGCAATTTGCCGGACGTCGACAGCATCCCTGCGCAGCCGTGCAGCATGATGACGCCGGGGCGCCGGCCGGCTTTCAGAGACTTGAAATAGAGACCGTTGATCAACGTCCGGGCCGGATCAGCGCTGTGGAATCGGACTTCCAGGGGTTTGGCGTCCTGGGCGATGACCGGCACGGGCGCAGCGGCGATCAGCGCCGCCAGCAGACCACCAAGAGTTCTTACGATAACGCCAGGCATGCCGCCTGAATGCGTCGGCAGGCTTCTTCCAGTTCGTCCATGTTGGCGGCGAAGGAAAGCCGGAAATGCGGGCTCAAGCCATAAGCCTCGCCCTGTACGGCGGCGATGCCGTGCTCTTCCATCAGGTAGATGACGAAATCGCGATCATTTTCGATAACTTTGCCGGCGGCCGTCTTCTTGCCGATCAGGCCGGCGCAACTGGGATAGACGTAAAAGGCGCCATCCGGGCTCATACAGCTCAAGCCCGGGCAATTGTTCAGCCGGTCCAGCATGAAGTTCCGGCGTTCCTGAAAGATCAGGGCCCGTTCGCCGACGATCTCCTGGGGCCCGGTCAAGGCCTCGATGGCGGCTGCCTGGCCGACGGCGTTGGGGTTGCCGGTGCTCTGGTTCTGCAATTTGTGCATGACTTGGACCAAATCCGCGGGTCCACCTGCATAGCCGATGCGCCAGCCCGTCATCGCGTAGGCCTTGGAAACGCCATTAACCGTCAGCGTCTGATCATAAAGCCGGGGGTCCGCCGCCGCTGGCGTCGCGAAGTCGATGCCGTCGTAGCGAATATGTTCGTACATATCATCGCTCATCAACAGACAGTCGGGATGGTCAACCAAAACATCGCCCAAGGCCCTGTATTCGTCGGCCGTGTAAAGTGAGCCGGACGGATTATTGGGCGAATTCAGCATCAGCCAGCGGGTTTTCTCGGTCAGTGCGCCGGCCAATTCCGACGCCGTCAATTTGAAGCCGTTCTCTTCGCGGCACGGCACGATCACCGGCACGCCTTGCACGTACTTCGACATTTCCGCGTAGGAGCCCCAAAACGGCGCCGCGATAACGATTTCATCTCCCGGCTCCACCGTCGCCATGATGGCGTTGTAAATGATCTGCTTGGCGCCGTTCGACGTGATGATCTGGTCATGACTGTAATCCAGATCGTTCTCGCGTTTGAACTTCAGTTGAATGGCATCCTTCATCGCCGGGGTGCCGCCAACGGGCGTATAGGTGGTCTCGCCGCGTTTCATGGCCGCATAGGCCGCCTCGATGACATTGTCTGGCGTTGCAAAATCCGGTTGGCCCTGGGTCAGGGCGACAATGTCGCGGCCCTCGGCGCGCAATGCGCGGGCCGTTTGTGTGGCCACGGAACTGGGCGATTGTTCAATGCGGGTCGTGCGCTCGGCAATTTGCGTCATTGGTGTTGTCCTTGGAAATCGCTACTCGTCGCCGGGAAGATAAGCGATTGAGGAATATCAGTCGAGAAGATCATCCCAGTAGTTCATCAAAAGCCTCAAACGTCCGGTGAATGTCCGCCTCGTCGCTGAACAGGTGCGGGCTGAGGCGTAGCGCATTACCGCCGCGTAGGCTGATATGAATGCCCCGGGCCTTCAGCTGCGCACCAATGTCGGCCGGTGGCTGCGTCTTGGGTCTAACCCCGATGAAATGGCCGACCCGGTTGGCGTCGGGCGCCACGGCCCAGCCGCGGTCCCGGGCGAGTGCGGCGGCGATTGACGTCAGCGGTCGCAGGCTTTCCTGAATAGCTACCGGAGTCCAGGCGGTCAGTTGTTCCAGCGCCGTCACGGCCATGGGCATGTTGATGAAGTTGTTGCGCTGACCCATGTCGAAACGCACCGCGCCATCACCGAAGTTTTCCGGATATTGGACATTGGTGGCTTCCGTCGAGACACCTGCCATGTTCCAGCGATGCTGTTCCAGGGGCACGCCGTTCTGGCGGTGCGGGGCCGCATACAGGAACGCCAGCGTATAAGGGCACAAAAGCCATTTGTACGCCGAGACGACCATGAAATCCGGTTGAATGTCGGCGACGTTTAATGGCATGGCGCCGACGGCCTGCGTCGCGTCGATGGCCAAGGCGGCGCCAACCTTGCGGCACTTTTCGCCAACGGCGACCAAATCCAGCCGCGTCCCGTCGGCCCAATGACAGGGTGGCAAGGCGGCGATGGCCGTATCCGGGCCGATAGCTTCCAAGACACTCGGCGTCCAATCGCCTTCATCCGGCCGCGGCGCAACCATCAATGAGGCGCCGACCTGTTCCGCCAGATGCCGCCAGCTGAATACGTTTGACGGAAACTGATCGGTAATGACGACAATGTTTTGGCCCGCCTCAATGGGCAGGTTCTTCGCCATCACGGCGACGCCATAGGAGGTCGAATTGACGATCGCCACATCCTTGGCCGTTGCGCCGATCAAGCCGGCGAACAGGCTGCGCAGTTTTTCGGCTTCTGCCGGGGTCTCCGCATTATCGATGGTCCATGGGTGGTATTTGCGGGCCAGGCCCTTAAGGCCGGCTTCATAGGTGGCTTTCAACAGCGGCGTGTGCGAGGCGCAATTCAAATAGGTGACACCGTCTTCCACATCGAATAAATGGCGTTGATTGGCAAGGCTCATGGTTCGGCATCCTTATCGTGTTGCCCGCATTATCCATGCATCGGCGGTTTCGGCAATTCAGCTGCGTCGGCTTTTTCTTGCTGGCGTTTCAGGTGTTCGCGGTAGGTGATAAATGCCGTCGAGGCGAAAATCATCGCGCCGCCAAGCCAAACGAAGGAATCGGGCACCTCACCAAAGGCCATGTAGGCGAATAGCGAGATGATCAACAGCCGGGTGAAATCGACCGGCATAATGACGTGCGTTGGCGCCAGACGAAGCGCCTCGGCCATGCCCATTTGGCCGATGCCGCCCAGGATGCCCAGCAAAAGCAACCAACCCAGTTGCTCCCATGTCGGCCAGATCCAGACATAGGCGGCTGGGATCAACAGCATGGGTGTCATCATGATCGACATGTAGACGGTGATGGTGACGCTGGATTCCGTACGGCCCAGTATTTTGATCATCACCAGACAGACGCCCCAGCCGAAGGCCGACCCCAAGACCAGGATCTGGCCCAACCCGATGGTGTCGAAGCCCGGCCGCAAAACCACGAAAACGCCGGCGAAACCCACCAGAATGGCCGACCAGCGCCGCAGGCCAATTCGTTCATTCAGAAAAAAGATCGCCAGGATGGCGACATAAATGGGTGCTGTGAACCCCAACGCCGTGATCTCGGCCAGGGGGGCCAGGCTGATCGCCGTGAAAAACCCCATCATGCATGCCGAATTGATAACGGCCCGCCAGAACATCAGGCCCGGCCGCTTTGTGTACAGCGGCGCCCAGCCGAGGCGAATGAACCACGGCGCCAAGGCCAGGATGGCGAAGACGTTGCGGAAAAAGGCAATCTCAAAGGGATGCAGATCGCCTGAGAGGTGCCGGATCAAGACATGCATGGCGGACATGCAGACGCCGGCACCCAGCATCCAAAGGATGCCTTTCAACGGGTCGGAGCGGGGGAGGGCGGATTGTCCGGCGGTCATGATAGGGGGCCGACCATAAGGTCTGGTCTCGGGAAGCGCAAAACTCGGCGTTTCATTGCCGCAGCGGCCATTTTTGACTGCGCAATTCCCCGGTCACGCCGCGCAACCAAGTTCACAGACCGGCCGCCGTCGTGAGTTCGGTCAGATTGCGCCAACCCAGTGACGCATAGTGCAGGGGGTTGGCCTTCGCCGGATCCTGTTCCGCTTCGACCACCAGCCACCCCGCGTATCCGGCGTCAGCGGCGGCGGCCAGCACGGCGCCGAAATCCACCGCGCCGTCGCCGGGCACGGTGAAGACACCGTCGATAACGGCGCCGAGGAAACTGCTGTCAGTGGTCTTGGCCTGTATCAGGGCCGCCGGGCGCACGTCCTTGCAATGAATATGGACGACCCGATCCGCGTAACGCTGGAAAACCTCGGTCGGATCGGCGCCGGCAAAGGCCAGGTGGCCCGTATCGATGAGTAACCCAACCGAATCACCGGTAGACGCCATCAGTTGGTCGATCTCATTGGCCGTCTCTATGACCGTGCCCATATGGTGGTGATAAGCCAAGGCAATGCCTTGGCCGGCAAGATACGCCGCAACCTCGGTTATCCGTTCATAGAATTCTGCCCACTGACTTTGATCCAGGACCGGCCGCCAGGACAACGGGATTTCACGGCTGCCGTGCACCGCGCCGGTGGTCTCGGCGAACACCATCACATTGCAATCAAAAGCCTGAAGAAGTTGCAAATGCGGTTGCAGCGCCTCGATTTCGGTTGCGGCTGAACGCTCTAGCAAGTTCGAACTGTACCATCCCGAAACCAGTTGCAAATCATGGTCATCAAGGATCGGCTTTAGCACTTGGGCGTCGCGCGGAAACTTGTGGCCAAGTTCGATGCCGGCGTAACCGGCCTCCCTGGCTTCCGCCAGGCAAACCTCCAAGGGGGTTTCACCACCCAATTCGCGGAGATCATCGTTCGACCAGGCGATGGGGTTGGTGCCGATACGTACGGCCATGGCTCTAACCGTCGATTTTCTGGCCGGTCGCGGCAACAACGTAGGTGTCGTGCGCGGCGCTGACCTGTTGGCGTTCCGAGACCTCGGGGACCGCGACGTCCCACCACGCGCCGCCGTCGCCGGTGCTGGCGAGGGGATCGGTCTGCAGGGCGATGACCGTCGTTTCCGCATTGCCGATGGCCCATTCAAGAGCGTCGTCGAGCTCGGCGATGCCTGTAACCTGCCTAGAACTGGCGCCAAGGCTTTGCGCATGGGCGGCAAAATTTATGTCCACGGGCCGCGCCTTGGCCACATCTTCGAACAGATTATTGAACGACGCGCCCCCGGTGCCGTTTTGCAGCCGGTTGATGCAGCCGAAGCCACCGTTGTCCAAAACGACGATAATCAATTTTCGGCCCAGCATCACCGAAGTGGCGATCTCCGAATTCATCATCAAATAGCTGCCGTCGCCGACCAGGACGAACACCTGTCCTTGCGCCCTGGCCATGCGGACACCGAGACCGCCGGCAATCTCATAGCCCATGCAGGAGTACCCGTATTCCAGGTGATAGGTGCCCGGCCCGGCGGCACGCCAGAGCTTGTGCAACTCGCCCGGCAGCCCGCCGGCAGCGCAGACGACAACGTCCTCGGCCGTCGCCCGGCGGTTGACCGCGCCCAGCACCTGGGCATCCGTCGGCAGGTCCGTATTCGACGCGCCGGTGATTCTGTCGACGACGGTGTTCCAGTCCGCCATTTCAGATTGCCCCCGGGCCGTCCAATTCAGCGGTGCTGTCCATGAACCTAAGGCGCCACTCAGAGATTGAAGCCCAACCGTCGCATCCGCGATCAACGGCTGGGCGCGGTGCTTAACACCATCGAAGGCACAGACGTTCAACTGGATCAGCCTGACTTCGGGGTTCTGGAACAAGGCGCGTGATCCGGTGGTGAAATCCTGCAGGCGCGTGCCGACGGCCAGCACCACGTCGGCTTCCGCCGCCAGGGCATTCGCGGCACCCGTGCCAGTGACACCGACGGCGCCGACATTGTTCGGATGGTTCCAGGCCAGTGCACCCTTGCCGGCCTGGGTCTCGGCGACCGGGATGCCGTGGTCCTCCGCAAAGGCGCCCATAATCTCACAGGCTCCGGCGAAATGAACGCCGCCGCCGGCAACGATCAGCGGCATCTCCGCATTTTTCAGGATATTCGCCGCCGCCGCCAATTCGGATGCGTCGGGCCCTTGGCGGCGCGGTTGGTGCACGCATTTATCAAAAAATGATACCGGATAGTCGTAGGCCTCGGCCTGCACATCTTGGCAGAACGCCAGGGTTGCGGGGCCGCAGTCGGCCGGGTCCAGCAGTGTCCGCAGGGCCTGCGGCAGGCTGGTAATAATCTGCTCGGGTCGGGTGATCCGGTCCCAAAAGCGCGACACGGGCCGGAAGCAATCATTGGCGCTGATCGTCGGGTCGCCGAAATCTTCGATCTGCTGCAGTACCGGGTCCGGGCGCCGGTTCGCAAACACGTCACCGGGCAAAAGCAGGACCGGCAGGCGATTGACATGGGCCAGCGCGCAGGCCGTCACCATATTCGTCGCGCCGGGGCCGATGGAAGTTGTGCAGGCCATCATACGGCGGCGATTGTTGGCTTTGGCATAGGCGATGGCGGCGTGCGCCATGGCCTGTTCGTTGTGCGCCCGGTAGGTTGGCAGCGCATCGCCGGCGGCATAGAGCGCCTCGCCCAACCCGGCGACGTTGCCGTGGCCGAAAATGGCCCAGACGCCGGCGAACAGAGGCACCTCTTCGCCGTCAATCTCTGTCATTTGTCGGCTTAGATATCTCACCACGGCCTGGGCCGCCGTTAATCGAATGGTCTGCATGGCGTGTTCCAATTCCCCGGCCGCAACAAAATCCGTGCCCGCTCATTAACAGTGTACTCAAAACTCAATTATTTGGGCGAGCCTCGATTTCGGTTAATGTAACGCCATGAGCGCGCTTGAGGGAAAATTCCTGGTCATCACCGGGGGAACGCAGGGCATCGGCGAAGCCGCCGCGCGGGCAGCGGCGGCGGCCGGCGCCGCAGGTCTTGTCATTTGCGGCCGCGATGAGGCGCGCGGCGCCCGGGTTGCCGATGATCTGAATACCCAGGGCACGGATTGCCGGTTCGTGGCCTGTGACCTGGCCGAGCCCGATCAGTGCCGCAACGTCATTTCGGTTTGTGACCAGGCCTTCGGCCAAATCGATGGCTTGGTCAATGCGGCGGGCAGCACCGACCGGGGCGGGCTTTTGGATATATCCGTTGAGGTCTGGGACCAACTGTTTGCCGTCAATGTGCGCGCGCCGTTCATCCTCATGCAAGCGGCGGCGCGGCTGATGAAGCGCGATGGCCGGGCCGGCAGCATCGTCAATATCATCACCATGTCGTCGCACGGCGGGCAACCGTTTCTGACCGGGTATTCGGCATCGAAGGGTGCTCTGGTGACCTTGACCAAAAACGCCGGCCACACACTCAGACGCGACCGTATTCGAGTTAACGCGCTGAACATCGGTTGGGCCGATACGCCGAATGAACATCGTGTGCAGACCGAAGCCATGGGCGCCGATGAGAATTGGCTGCAACGCGCCGAGGCGGAACAGCCCTTCGGTCAGTTGATCAAGCCCGAAGAGGTGGCGAATTTCGTGGTGTTTCTTTTGAGCGCCCGGTCCGGCGTGATGACCGGATCAGTGATCGACTATGATCAAATGGTCATGGGCGCCTATGATTGAGGGGATGAGATGATGGGGAAGCCGATGCGGTTCTGCCAGTTCGGCGCCGGCCGGATTGGCCATATTCACGCCGACAATCTGTCCCGCCACCCGGACGCGGAATTGGTTTATGTGGTCGATGTGGTCGCCGATGCCGCGGCTGCCCTGGCGGACCGCTATGGTGCCCGATCCGTGTCGCCGGATCAGGCTTTGGCTGACGCCAGCATCGATGCGGTGGTCATCGCCAGTTCAACGGATACCCACGCCGATCTGGTCGAGGCCGCGGCGCGCGCCGGCAAGGCGATTTTTTGCGAAAAGCCCATTGATCTCAGCGCCCAACGTGTCGATGACTGCCTGCGGGTTGTCGACGACTGCGGCGTGCCGTTGTTTGTCGGTTTTAATCGGCGGTTTGATCCCAGTTTCGCCGCCCTCAAAGACCGCATTGACGACGGCGACATCGGCGATGTGGAGATCGTCTCGATCACCAGTCGCGATCCCGGGTTGCCGCCGATTTCGTATTTGGAGACCAGCGGCGGCATGTTCCGCGATATGATGATCCACGATCTCGATATGGCGCGATGGCTGATGGGTGAGGAACCGGTGCAGGTTTTTGCCTACGGCGGGTGCTTGGTTGACCCGGCCGTTGCCGAGGTCGGCGATGTGGATACCGCCGTTGTGGTCCTGAAAACGGCGTCCGGCCGGATGGCGCAGATCAATAACAGCCGCCGTGCAGTCTACGGTTATGACCAACGGGTGGAAGTCCTGGGCAGCCTGGGCATGGTGCGGGCGGAAAACCGGACGCCGACGGCAGTCGAGGTCGCCACCGAACAGGCGACGCGCGTCGATAATCCGCTGCATTTTTTTCTGGAACGCTACACGGACGCCTATCGGCTTGAACTGGCCGCCTTCATTGACGCCGTCCGCGCCGGGCGCAATCCGGCACCGGGTGGTGAGGATGGCCGCATCGGCCTTCGCTTGGCCGACGCCGCACTGCAATCGCATCTGTCCGGCCAGCCGGTCGATCTATGAAGCCCGATACGGTTGTCTTTGATTTGGGCGGCGTCTTGATCGATTGGGACCCGCGCTATCTTTACTGGAAAATCCTTGCCAGCGAACAAGAGGTGGATTGGTTCCTGAGCGATATTTGTCCACCCGAATGGAACGTTCGCCAAGATGCCGGGCGTTCCATCGCTGACGCCAACGCCGAACGGATCGCTGTGCATCCCGATCACGCCGACCTGATCCGTGCCTTTTACGGTCGATGGGATGAGATGCTGAACGGCGCCATTGCCGGCACCGTGGATATTCTGCACGCCCTGAACGCCAACGGGACACCGCTCTATTTGTTGAGCAACTTCTCGGCCGAGAAATTCCCCCGCGCCCGGGAGATTTTTGATTTCTTTCATGTCTTCGAAGATATCGTGATCTCGGGCCGCGAACGGATGATTAAGCCGGATGCGGCGATCTTTCATCGCCTGACGAATCGCAATGGCCTGGAACCGTCGCGCTGCCTGTTCATTGATGACATGCCGGCCAATGTGGCGGGCGCCAAGGCGGCTGGTATGCAGAGCATTCAATTCACCACGCCGGCGCGGCTGCGCGAAGATCTGGCGGGGTTTGACCTTTTGTAGGCCGCTTCAACCGCGCAAAATTGCCATGAAGGCGTCCGTGACCCCCGGTGCGGAGGCGATGATCTCGCAACCCTTGATCAAGCCGTCGCCGGCCTCGGCGTCCACGACATGGGCGCCGGCTTCGCGCAAAATCGCCACCGCCGCATAGCAATCCCAAGAATTTATGTGCGGCTCATAATAGCCAATGGTCCGCCCGCAGGCCACGTAGGCCAGACTGAGCGCACCGGAACCACCGCGCAGATACATGCCGCCGGCATCCAGCAGTCGGGTCAGCACCGGGATGATCTCTTGCGGCTTTGAGCGATGGGAAAAGCCGATGGAGAAGGCGTCCTGGGTGACGTCCGGGGCCGGGTCCGGAGCAATGGGGACGCCGTTTAGGACCGCCCCCAGTCCGCGCCCGCCGGCAAACAGCTCATCCAGATTCGGATCGAAGACGACGCCGAACTCAATGCGTCGGTCGACGACGAAGGCAATCGACACGGACCAATGGGGCAGCCCCTTGACGAAACATTGGGTCCCGTCGATGGGATCAACGACCCAGAGCCCCTGGCCGGCGCCGGTTTCGACACCGCCGGTTTCTTCACCGAAAAAGGCGTCCTCGGGGTAGGCGTCCGCCAGTTTTCGACGGATCAATTTCTCGGTCTCCACGTCGGCCTGGGAGACCATGTCCTGGAGGCCTTTTTTTTCGATCCGCAAAGATCCGATGTCTTGAAAATAGTTGTGTGCTAGATCACCGGCCTCGCGGACCAAGTCTTGGATAAATTGAAAGCGTTCATTGATTTGGTTCGGAATCATCAAATCACCTTTGCGATTGACCGGCTGATCCCGGTCAGGTTTTCTAATCCAAGCCCCGTCGGAAGGAAATCCATGCGTGCCTCGCCCCCGCCGCTCCGCGCTCTGCTTTTTGATCTGGACGGCACCATCACCGATACCAACGAATTGCATTTCCAGGCGACCATAACGGCGCTCAAGGTCTTTGGGCTTAGTATTGATCGGCAAACCTACATGAATGTCGTTTACGGCGCACCCAATGAGGCAATCGCGGCGCATTTCTTTCCAGGCGACGACGGCGCCAAACAGCAACGCTATATCGACACAAAGGAACAGGTCTATCGCGATCTGGTCACGGCACTGGATCCGACACCGGGCCTGATCCGTCTGTTCGAATGGGTTGATGCGCATGACCTTCGTCTCGCCCTGGTGACCAACGCGCCTCGGGAAAACATGGAATGCGTGCTGGCGGCGCTCAACTTGACCGATCGCTTCGACACCATCGTGCTGGCCGAGGACTTGCCGGCGGGTAAGCCCGATCCGCTGCCTTATCTGACGGGGCTTCGAAATCTTGGTGCGACAGCAGACCAGGCCATCGGATTCGAAGATTCGGAACCCGGTCTCCATGCCTTGCAGGCCGCCGGCCTGTTTTCCATCGGCCTAGCGACAGGATTGTCGGCGGATGCCCTGCTTAGCCACGGCGCCAACCTCGCCATTAACGATTTCACCGCCGTTGATCTTTGGGAAATCCTTGAACGTCGAGCGCCTCTGTAAGCAACCTGGTCGGCAATGGGGCGGGGCAGTTTTATTACACAACGGGCTGATTTCCTGATTTACTATAGCTTCGACAATTGAGAACCGGGTACGAACCGGGCCGAAAACCACCAAAACCGAGTTAATCGGCCAACCACATCGGGAGGAAGATCATGCGTACAATCAAATTGCTGTCCACTGTCGCCCTGGGCGCCCTTGTCTTTACCGGCGTCTCCGCAACCACGGCATCCGCCGCCGGTAAAATGACGCTTTATTGCAGCCCGCAAATTGAATGGTGCAAGCTGATGGTCGAGGCGTTTGAGAAAAAGACCGGCATCAAGGTCGCCATGACCCGCAAGAGCTCCGGCGAAACCTTTGCCCAAATCAAGGCCGAAGCCCGCAATCCAAAGGGTGATGTTTGGTGGGGCGGCACCGGGGATCCGCACCTGCAGGCCGCCGAAGAAGGCCTGACCATGGAATATAAATCGCCGTTAATGGGCAAGCTGCATCCGTGGGCGCAAAACCAGGCCAAGGACGCCAACTACAAGACGGTCGGCATCTACGCCGGCGCGTTGGGGTTCGGCTACAACACGGAACTTATGAAATCGAAAAACCTGCCGATACCGAAGTGCTGGAAGGATTTGGCGAACCCGGCCTACAAGGGCGAAATTCAGGTCGCCAACCCGAACTCGTCGGGAACCTCATACACCACACTGGCGACCCTGGTGCAGGTGTTCGGTGAAGCCGAAGCCTTTGCGTTCTATGCGAAGATGCACAAGAACATCAACCAATACACCAAATCGGGCTCGGCCCCCATCAAGGCCACGGCGCGGGGCGAAACCACCATCGGCATCACCTTCATGCACGATATGGTGACGCAGAAGGTAAAGGGCTTCCCCATTGAGATCGTCGCGCCGTGCGAAGGTACGGGCTACGAGATCGGCTCCATGAGCATCATCAAAAACGGCCGCAACCCGGAAAGCGCCAAGAAGTTCTATGACTTCGCCCTGGACGCCATGGTCCAAATGCGGGCCAAGGAAGCCAAGGCCTATCAGGTGCCGTCCAACATGAGCGCTGAGCCGCCGAAAGAATCGCCGGACCTGAGCAAGCTCAAGCTCATCAACTATGACTTCAAGAAGTACGGATCGTCGGCGGAACGCAAACGCCTGCTGTCCAAGTGGGACAACGACATCAAGACGCTGCCCCGCTAGTCTTCTTATAAACTCTCGGGCATGGTAACGGCCCTAACGAAGTTGGTCGACAAAGTCGCCGCGATCTGGATCGCGGTCGGCTTTGTCGGCTTTTTCATTCTGCCCTGGTACGCCATTGAGGACGGTTTCTGGTCCCTTGTCTGGCTCTGGGAAGGTTATCCCTTCGATCGCGATTTCGCCCCGGCAATTGTCCAAATCTTCATCGGCGGCAAGCTCCAATTGATCCCCATTGGATTGGCGCTGGTGAGTGTGCTCGGCATCGCCGGCCGGGCCAAAATGGACCGCGCCTATGGCACCATCCTGATCGCCGTCGGCGCCGGCGGTCTGGCGCTGGTTTTCGCGCAAGGGTTCACGGTCGGCATCGCCGGCTGGGAATACAAGGTTCTGGAGGACCTGTTCGGCCCCGTAAATAGGCAGTTTGGGCTGGGTTACGGGGCGTTGTTCACTTGTGCGTCGTTTCTGTTTCTGCTCACCCAGGGGATCGCCAGCCGCGGCCATATCAACGGGGACGTCTTTGTCGTCGGTGCCATCGGCCTTGTCGTCGCCTTGGTCACGGCATTCGTTTTCTTGCCGGTTTCGCAAATTCTCATCAGCGCCCTGCAGGACAATGACCGCAACTACGACCTGGCGCTTTTCGGTTCGAAAATCCTGGCATCGAAAATCTGGGGCGTCAGTTGCGTGACCAGCCATCTGAGCTGTGGCGTCGCCTGGAACTCACTGGCCCTTGCTATATCCGTTGGCGTCGGCTCAACCGCCTTGGGCCTGGCTTTTGCACTGGCAACAACGCGATCACGCATCAAGGCCGGCCGTTCGTTGCGCATCTTGACCGTGTTGCCAATTATCACGCCGCCGTTCGTCATCGGCTTGTCGATGATCTTGCTGTTCGGACGCGCCGGCGCGGTCACCCAATTCATGGAATTTGCCTTCGACATTCCGGCTAGCCGTTGGATCTACGGGTTCACCGGCATCTGGTTTGCGCAGATGCTGGCCTTCACACCCATCGCTTTTCTGGTCCTGATCGGCGTCGTTGAGGGCGTCAGCCCCAGCATGGAGGAGGCGGCGCAGACCCTGCGCGCCGATAACTGGAAGACATTTACCACCGTCTCGCTGCCGCTCATGCGGCCCGGACTGGCCAATGCTTTTCTGCTGGGTTTCATCGAAAGTATGGCGGACTTCGGCAATCCATTTGTGCTCGGCGGCAATTACGATGTGCTGTCGACGGAGATATTCTTCGCCATCGTTGGCGCCCAAAATGACCAAGGCCAGGCCGCCGTGCTGGCCATCGTGCTGCTGGGCTTCACGCTCAGCGCGTTTTATCTGCAGCGCCGCTGGCTTGGTTCAAAATCCTACGTGACGGTCACCGGCAAAGGCGATTCGGGCGTCCACGCGGAACTGCCGAAGCGCCTGCGCTGGCCGGTTTACGGCGTTGTCATCCCGTGGACCCTGATCATGCTGGTCATCTATTGCATGATTATGTTCGGCGGCTTTGTCGAATCCTGGGGCCGCGATCATTCCTTCACCTTGCGCCACTATATCGAGGCCTTCGAGATCACCACCGGGCCGCACGGCCTGGTGTGGAGCGGGGCGGCCTGGAATTCCTTCTGGAACACACTTTCCATTGCCGCCATTGCGTCGCCGTTGACTGCCGCTATCGGCCTGCTGACGGCGTATCTGCTGGCCCGTCAGCAATTCACCGGCCGCGACGCGTTTGAGTTCGGCACCATGATGAGCTTTGCCATTCCCGGCACGGTGATCGGCGTCAGCTATGTCATCGCCTTCAATGTGCCGCCGCTTGAATTGACGGGCACCGGCGTCATCTTGGTGCTGTGTTTCATGTTCCGCAATATGCCTGTCGGCGTGCGCAGCGGTGTCGCCGCCATGAGCCAACTGGACAGTCATCTCGACGAGGCCTCGCTGACATTGGGCGCCAACAGCTGGCTGACGGTGCGCAAGGTCATCCTGCCCTTATTGCGTCCGGCCATCGTCGCCGCTCTGGTTTTCAGTTTTGTCCGCGCTATCACCGCCATCAGCGCCGTTATCTTTCTGGTCTCCGCCGAATACCACATGGCAACGGCCTATATTATCGGCCGGGTTGAAAATGGCGACTACGGATTGGCCATTGCCTATTCATCGGCATTGATCGTCGTCATGCTGGTCGTCATCACCTTGGTCCAGGTATTCATCGGCGAACGCCAACTGGGCCGCCGCCATCAGCAGAAAGCCGAAAAAGACCCCATATCGGAAGGCTCCGCCGCATGACCATCAAAGCCAACGCCGCGTCGGTCACGTTTGAGAACGTGGTCAAAAAATTCGGATCCGTGACCGCCGTCAACGATGTCTCGGTGACGGTTGAGCCGGGCACCCTGGTGACGCTGCTGGGCCCCAGCGGCTGCGGCAAGACAACCATGCTGCGTCTGGTTGCCGGACTGGAGATGGCGACCGCGGGGCGTATCCTGATCGGTGAGCGTGATGTCACCCGCCTGCCGGCGACGGACCGTGATGTCAGCATGGTGTTTCAGTCCTATGCTCTTTTTCCGCATATGTCGGTCATCGAGAACGTCGCCTACGGTCTGACGGTCAGCGGCATCAATAAGGAAGATTGCCGGGTGAGGGCTCATGACGGTCTCGATTTGGTCGGCCTGAAGGGCTTGGGTGATCGCCTGCCCAGCGAGCTTTCCGGCGGCCAGCAGCAGCGCGTCGCCGTCGCCCGGGCGCTGGTCCTGGAGCCCCAGGTGCTGCTTTTTGACGAACCCTTGTCGAATTTGGATGCAAAGCTGCGCCGCCGGGTCCGTGAGGAGATCCGCGATATTCAGAAATCCCTGGACCTGACGTCCATTTACGTGACCCACGACCAGGAAGAGGCTTTGGCCGTCTCCGACCGGATCATCGTCATGAACGAAGCGGTGATCGCTCAAGAGGGCTCGCCGCACGAATTGTACGAAAGCCCGGCCGATCTGTTCGTCGCTGATTTTATTGGCGATGCCAACGTCATCGACGCCGAAATCACCGCCGTCGACGGGCCAACGGCCACCGTACTGTTCGGCCAGGCAAGCCTTGCTCTGCCGCATCGGAATCTGACCATCGGCCCGGTCCATCTGGCCATCCGGCCCGAATCAATCCTGCTTTCTGAGGCGGCGACAAAGGACGGCGTTGAAGGCCGGGTTCTGAAAACAACGTACCTCGGCGACCACATGGAATACACCGTGGCTACGGCGTTGGGCGAGTTATTTGTCATCAGCGCCGATGTTAGCGCCCCCATTGCCCCCGACGTGCCGGTTTGGGTCACCTTGTCCGACCACGGCGTCATTCCGATCGGCCTGACGACATCCGCTTCTTGATTGGCCGAATTCCCTGCCGGCCCATGCATCAGAATAATCCCGCCAACTGGGCGTTGCAGCCGTTGACAAACCTCACCTCGGCCCTTATGTTCCGCGCTCCGTCGCCCGAAGTCGTAGTCATGGGCACGTTTGTTGATCGAGGACCAAGGCCATGAAAGTCAGGAATTCACTGAAATCCGCGAAAATTCGTGACAAGGATTGCCGCGTCGTACGGCGTCGCGGCCGGGTCTTTGTGATCAACAAGAAAAACCCGCGGTTCAAGGTGCGCCAAGGCTAATCGCCGGCGCTGCCCCGCCTTTTTATGAACCGCGCCTCGGCGCGGTTTTTTGTTGGCCGGTTGAAAGTTCCCCCGGACGGCCCATTTAGTCCAAGACGGCACAACAGAATGCCGCAGCCGCATTTCGACGCCTGCGTTACCTTCGGATAAAATAATCAGCTAATTTCGACATTTATCCAGCCGTTAAGTCACGCTAGCCACCAAGTCAGGCCAGCCACCAAGTCAGGACCGATCCAATGAACACACCTGTCGGTAAAATTTCGTTTCCCGTCGCCATTATTCTGGCAGGTTCCTTGGCCGTGCTGCTTGGCATGGGAATCCGAGGTAGCCAGGGGCTGTTTCTGAAGCCCGTGATCACCGATTTAAAGTGGAATTTTGAGGTTTTCGCCTTTGCCATGGCCATGCAGAACCTGCTGTGGGGTGCATTTCAGCCCTTCGCGGCGGCGATGACGGAAAAGTGGGGCACCGGTCGCGTTGTTGCCGGCGGCGGAATTCTTTACGCCGTCGGCCTCTATGTCATGTCGATTTCGCAAGATCCCCTAACTTTTAATTTCGGCGCCGGGCTACTACTGGGCATGGCGCAATCGGGTTGCGCGCTGGGCGCGGTACTGGGTGCTGTGGGCCGGGCTCTGCCCGACCGCACGCGGACCCTCGGTCTTGGAATCGTAACGGCCGCCGGTGCCGCCGGGCAATTCACGGTGGTGCCCGTTGGCCAGGCTTTCCTTTCACACTACGGCTGGTCCACGTCATTCGCCCTGCTGGGTGCGTTGTCCCTGATCATTGTCTTTGCCGCGTACTTTTTACGTGGCCGGCCACCGGCGCCCAAGACCGCGCCGCCAATGGATGGCGGTGGGCCTGAACTCGGCATGGGCGGGATGTTGTCGTTGGCCTCCAAGGACTCCAGCTTCTGGTTCCTGACAGCAGGGTTCTTTGTTTGCGGTTTTCACGTTGCCTTTATCACCTTTCATATGCCGGCATTTCTGGAAGACCATGGCTTTCCGCGGGAGTTGGGCGCCAGATCGCTGATGCTGATTGGGCTTTTCAATGTCTTTGGTGCTTTTGGTGCCGGGGCGCTGGGTGGAAGATTCTCCAAGAAATATTTGCTAAGCACGCTGTACACTTTGCGGGCCGTAACCATCACCGTCTTCATCATGGTGCCGATCTCATTGACAAGTGTGTATGTGTTTTCAATGGCCATGGGCATTTTGTGGTTGAGTACCGTGCCGCTGACGTCCGGACTGGTGGCGACCATCTACGGCACCCGCTATATGGGAACCTTGTTTGGTATCGTCTTCTTTTCCCATCAGGTCGGCAGTTTCCTGGGCGTTTGGCTGGGCGGCTATCTGCGCGACACTACCGGGTCCTATGACCCCATTTGGTGGGCTGGCATCGTGGTCGGTTTCATGGCGGCGCTGTTGCATTGGCCGATCCGCGAACGCGCCCGTGCCGAAGCTGTAAATGCCTAATGACGAATCCGCCGCGGCATGGCACAATCGGACCAATGGACTAAATCAAAAGACTTAGAATCGTTCGCAAAAGTCGAATACCCGAGGGAATGCTCATGTTGATGCCTGAGCCCGACAACGCGATCATCGCCCGGCGCGAGGAAATCATTGAGGCCATGCGCGGCATCGTTGCCGGCGAAGGCGTGATCTTCGGCGAAGAGGAACTGCGCGCTTATGACTGTGACGGGCTGATGGCCTATAAGCAGTTGCCGTTGATCGTCGTGCTGCCGGAAACCACCCAGCAGGTCTCGCAAATCCTCAAATACAGCCATGAGAACGACGTCAAGATTGTGCCGCGCGGCGCCGGCACCGGGCTTTCCGGCGGTGCCCTGCCGCTTGCCGACGCGATCACCCTGGGGCTTGGTAAATTCAAGGACATCGTCGAGATCGACTTTGAGAACCGCTGCGTGGTGACCCAGCCCGGTGTCACTAATCTGGCTCTGACCCAGGCGGTTGAGCACGCCGGGTTCTATTATGCGCCGGACCCATCGTCGCAGATTGCCTGCTCCATCGGCGGCAACGTGGCGGAGAACTCGGGCGGCGTGCATTGCCTGAAATACGGCCTGACCACCAACAACGTGCTGGGCGTCGAACTGGTCTTGATGAACGGCGATATTGTGCGCATCGGCGGCAAGCATCTGGATTCCGACGGCTACGATCTGCTCGGCGTGATTGCCGGCTCGGAGGGGCTGCTGGGGGTGATCACCGAGGTTACCGTGCGCATCCTCCAAAAGCCCGAGACGGCAAAGGCCGTGTTGCTGGGCTTCGACAGCAACGAAGCCGGTGGCGATTGTGTTGCCGCGGTGATCGGCGAGGGAATTATTCCCGGCGGCATGGAGATGATGGATACATTCGCCATTCAGGCGGCCGAAGATTTCGTTCACGCCGGCTATCCGTTAGATGTGACGTCGCTGTTGATCGTTGAACTGGACGGCCCCGCGGCCGAGGTGGATTATTTGGTTGGCCGGGTCGAGGCCATCGGGCGCGCGCAAAACGCGCGTTATATCAAAGTCAGCGAAAGCGAAGAGGAACGCGAGAAATTTTGGTCCGGGCGCAAGGCGGCGTTCCCGGCGGTCGGCCGCATCTCACCCGACTACATGTGCATGGACGGCACCATTCCGCGCGGCCAGTTGGCCCATGTACTCAATCGCATGGCGGAATTGTCAAAGAAATATGAGCTGCGGGTCGCCAATGTGTTCCATGCCGGCGACGGCAATCTGCACCCGCTGATCTTGTTCGATTCAAACGAGCCCGGCGAGCTGGAAAACGCCGAGAAATTCGGCGCTGATATCCTCAGGCTATGCGTCGAGGTCGGCGGCGTGTTGACCGGCGAACACGGCGTCGGCGTTGAAAAACGTGACCTGATGGGGGAAATGTTCACCGAAGACGATATGAAACAACAGCAGCGCCTGAAATGCGCCTTTGATCCGGAGCAACTGCTCAATCCGGGCAAGGTCTATCCGACGCTGCATCGTTGTGCCGAATTGGGTAAGATGCATGTGCACCGGGGACAGCTGGCGTTTCCCGATATTCCCAGGTTTTAGGGCCCAGGTTTAGAAATCATGACCGAGATATTAAAAGCTGAAAACGATCAACAGGTTCTCGAGACCCTGAAATGGGCGGCGGCCGAGGAAAAACCGTTGGAGGTGCGCGGCGGCCGTTCGAAATCAAGCCTCGGCCGGCCGACGGAGATTGACCATGTGCTCGATCTCTCGGCGCTATCGGGCGTTACCTATTACGAGCCGTCGGAACTGGTGCTGGCTGCCGGCGCGGCAACGCCGGTTGCCGAGGTTGAGGCCGCGCTGACCGAAAACAATCAACAAATGGCTTTCGAGCCGCCGGATCTGGGGCCGTTGATGGGCATCGCGGCCGGCCAGGGGACCCTGGGTGGTCTGTTGTCATGCAATTTGGCCGGGCCGCGTCGGATCAAGGCCGGTTCGGCGCGCGATCATTTTCTGGGCTTCAACGCCGTCAGTGGCCGCGGCGAGGAATTCAAATCCGGCGGGCGGGTCGTTAAGAACGTCACCGGATTTGATCTGTCGAAGCTGTTGGCCGGCTCTTACGGCACCTTGGCGGTGATGACGGAAGTCACGCTGAAGGTGTTGCCGGCGCCGGAAAAGGTCCGCACGGTGCTGATTTCCTGGTCAAAGGACGGCATTTATGATCACGGCGGCGTCAAGGCCTTAACCGACGCCATGGCCAGCGCCCACGAAGTGTCCGGCGCCGCGCATCTGCCGGCGGCCATCGCCAAGCGCTCCGCCGTTGACTATGTGGCCGGCAGCGGCCGCGCCGTCACGGCGATTCGCGTCGAAGGCCCCGAGCCCTCCGTGGCGCATCGCTGCGACGCGCTGAAATCGCTGCTGGGCAAATATGGCGACATGGAGGAATTGCACACGGCAAACTCCACCGTGCTGTGGCGTGAAATTCGCGACGTTGCCTGTTTTGCGGATGAGCACGACCGTGATGTGTGGCGCATTTCCGTGCCGCCGGCCAGCGGCTCACGGGTCGCCTTGAAAATTCTTGAGGGTCGCCCCGGTGAAGCGCTTTACGATTGGAGCGGCGGCCTGATCTGGCTGGCCTTGAACCCGACACCGGACGCCTGCGCCAGCGTGGTCCGCCAGACTGTCGCCGAGTTCGGCGGTCATGCCATGCTGGTCCGTGCGCCGGAGGCGGTGCGCCTTCGGGTGCCTGTGTTCGAACCCCAGGACGGCGCCCTGGAAAATATCACGCGGCGCATCAAAGAGGGTTTCGATCCCCACGGCATACTCAATCCGGGGCGCATGTACGAGGAAACCTAAGCCGTGCAGACCGATTTCTCGCCGGCCCAGTTGGCGGACCCGGCCATTGCCGGGGCCAATGATATTCTGCGCAAATGCGTGCATTGTGGATTCTGCACGGCGACCTGTCCGACCTATGTGTTGCTGGGTGACGAATTAGACAGCCCGCGCGGGCGCATCTATCAAATCCGCGAGATGCTGGAAAACGATAACCCGGCACCACCGTCCCTGGTCACCCATGTGGATCGTTGCCTGAGTTGTCTGTCGTGCATGACCACCTGTCCGGCCTCGGTGAACTATATGCATCTGGTCGATCTGGCCCGGACCCGCATTGAGGCGACCCATACCCGGCCCCTGGCCGAACGCCTGTTGCGGCAGTTGCTGGCCTGGGTGATCCCCAACCCGCGTATATTCCGGCTCTCCCTGATGGGCAGCTTTTTCGCCAAGCCCTTTGCGAAAATTCTGCCGGGAAGACTGCAAGGTCTGATGGCCATGGCGCCGGCCCGGGTCGAGGCCCTGTCCGGGGTTGACCGGCCACAGGTGTTTCCCGCCGTCGGTGCCCGGCGCAAGCGCGTGGCCTTGATGAACGGCTGCGCCCAACAGGTTTTGCGGCCCTCCATCAATGAGGCGACCGTGCAGTTGCTGACCCGCCACGGCTGCGAGGTGATTGTCGCCAAGGGCGCCGGGTGCTGCGGCGCCCTGGTTCACCACATGGGCCGCGAAGCCGAGGCGCAGGCGGCGGCCAAGGCCAACGTCGCGGCCTGGGAAAAGCTCGGCGCTGAGCCCGGTGGCCTGGATGCCGTGGTGATCAATGCGTCCGGCTGTGGCACGACCATCAAGGATTACGGGCATTTGCTGGGCAATGACCCGGATTGGGCGGCGCGCGCCGAATGGGTGGCGACGCGGGCCAAAGACATCACTGAGGTCATGATCGACCTGGGTTTGAACCCGCCGGTGATCAAGAACCCGCCCGTGGTCGCCTATCATTCGGCCTGTTCCATGCAACATGGTCAGCAACTGACGGAACCGCCGAAGGTCTTGCTGCAGGCCGCAGGTTTCGAAGTCCGCGCCCCGGCGGAAGGTCATTTGTGTTGTGGATCCGCCGGCACCTACAACATATTGCAGCCGGCCCTGGCCGGGCGGTTGCGGGCCCGCAAGTTGGATAATCTGTATGCGACCGGCGCAGAGGTTGTTGCCACCGGCAACATCGGTTGTCTGGCACAGCTGCAGCAGGACCCGGACGGCAGCGGCATGACCGTGATTCATACGGCGGAGTTGCTGGATTGGGCGACCGGCGGCGCTAAGCCGCCCGAGATCGCTTAGATTGCGGAAAAATTTCCGGGCGCTGCGATTTCTCGCTATACTGACGCCGCGAACAGCAAGTCCATACATGGAATCGAAAATGAACATGGTTGTATGCAAAGGCCGCGCGTTAGCCCTTGTTTTTCTTGTCATGGCCATTGCCGGCACCGGCCATCCAGTGGCGGCTGACCAACGCCACGGCGAATTGAAGAAGCTGTTTGTTCAATTGCAGGCGGCGCCGGAATATTCCCTGGCGAAGATCGTCGAGGCCCGCATTTGGCAACTGTGGGTGCATCACGACAATCCGGACGTCGATCAGCGCATGGCGGTGGGGATGGCCGCCATGACGCCGGGCAATCTTGATCGGTCGCTTGCGGCCTTCGACAAGGTCATCGAACTGGCGCCGGATTTCGCCGAGGGCTGGAACAAGCGGGCGACCGTTCATTTCATGATGGGCAGTTATGACGCGTCAGTGAATGACATCCGCCGGACCCTTGATTTGGAGCCGCGTCATTTCGGCGCGCTGTCCGGCCTTGGCCTGATCTTCGATGCCATCGGCAATACCGCCGCCGCGGTCAAGGTCTGGGAGAAAGCCTTGCGCGTTCATCCGCATATGGAGGGTATCCGCCAGCGCATGAACGAATTAAAACGGGAGTTGACCGGCGCCCCTACATGATGCCTATCTTCGCCGCCGATTGATTGAGATATTGAACAAGGATGGATTTTCGATGACAGCCCAACCGGTTGAACTGACGGATGATTTTCTTGAGAAACTGCGCGGTATTGTCGAACAGCGTCTATCGACGTCCATCGCCGTTCGTGAACAGCACGGCCGCGACGAGTCCTATCATCAACCGCACGCACCGGGGGCCGTGGTCTATGCCCATTCAACGGAGGAAGTCAGCCAGATCGTCAAGGTCTGCGCGGGGCACGGTGTGCCGATCATTCCCTTCGGCACGGGAACGTCTCTGGAAGGTCATGTGGCGGCCTTAAAGGGTGGCGTCTGCATCGACCTGTCGGAAATGAACGAGGTCGTCACCGTTAACGCGGAGGACATGGATGTCACCGTGCAGCCGGGTGTGCGTCGTAAGCAGTTGAATGAGTATCTGCGCGATACGGGACTGTTTTTCCCCATTGACCCCGGCGCCGACGCCAGCATTGGCGGCATGACCGCGACACGGGCATCAGGCACCAACGCCGTGCGCTACGGCACCATGCGTGAAAACGTTCTGTCGCTGACCGCGGTCATGGCCGACGGGCGGATTATCCGGACCGCGCGTCGGGCCCGCAAATCAGCCGCCGGTTATGACCTGACCCGCCTGTTCGTCGGCTCCGAAGGTACCTTGGGGGTGATCACGGAAATTACCTTGCGTCTCTACGGCATTCCGGAATCCATGTCGGCGGCCGTGGCCTCGTTCCCGGATTTGGAATCCGCCGTCACGACCGTCATATCGACCATCCAATGCGGTATTCCGGTGGCCCGCATCGAGCTTATGGACGAAGTTCAGATGGATGCCATGAATAAGTATTCGAACCTGGATTACCCGGTTCAACCGACCTTGTTTTTCGAATTTCACGGCTCCGAAGCCAGCGTTCAGGAACAGGCGAAAACGGTTCAGGAATTTGCCAAGGACCTGGGTTCGTCGGATTTTCAGTGGACAGCAAACGGCGAGGAACGCAATAAACTTTGGCAGGCCCGTCACGACGCCTATTACGCCGGCATCGCGCTGCGTCCGGGTTGCAAGGGCCTGACCACGGATGTTTGCGTGCCAATTTCGCGGCTGGCGGAATGCGTTCTGGAAACCCGCAAGGATATCGACGAGTCCGGGTTGTTGGCGCCTATCGTCGGGCATGTGGGGGACGGAAATTTCCATACGCTGTTCCTTTTGGACCCTGACAATTCGGATGAACTGGCGAAAGCCAACGAGGTCAACGAACGCATGGTCATGCGGGCCATTGCCATGGACGGCACCTGCACCGGTGAACACGGTGTCGGTTACGGCAAGATGGATTTCCTGACCGCCGAACACGGCGAGGCCCTGAGCGTTATGCGAACCATGAAAATGGCGCTTGATCCCGATAACATCATGAACCCGGGTAAGATGGTCCGCGTTTGAAATTTTCTTTGGACGGCCCCAATCCATGACTACGTTCGATCCCGCCGCCCCCCAGGCGTTTTTGGATGAGTTGATGCGCGCGGCCATCGCTGCCGCCGATCCTCTGAAGGCCGTGCCGCCTTATTTACCCGAGCCGCCGATCGGCCGGACCGTTGTGCTGGGCGCCGGCAAGGGCTCAGCCGCCATGGCCAAGGCCGTCGAAGACCATTGGTCAGGTGAACTTTCGGGGCTGATTGTCACCCGCTATGACTACGGCGTCCCCTGTGAGCGGATTGAAATTGTCGAGGCCGCGCATCCCGTGCCGGACGCGGCGGGCCGCGAAGCCGCCGGGCGCATTCTTGATCTGGCCCGGGATCTGGGCCCGGATGATCTTTGCCTGGCGCTCATGTCGGGCGGTGCCTCGGCGTTGCTGACCCGGCCGGCCGACGGTATTTCCTTTGCCGACAAGCAAGAGGTCAACCGGCTTTTGTTGCGATCCGGCGCCAATATCACCGAAATGAATACGGTCCGAAAACATCTGTCGGCGATCAAGGGCGGGCACTTGGCGCGCGCTGTTGCGCCAGCGCGATTGTGCACGCTAATGATTTCTGATGTTCCTGGCGATGACCCCGCGGTGATCGGATCGGGCCCCACGGTTCCCGATGGTACGACGTTCGCCGCTGCTCGCGCCGTGATCGAAAAATACGCGATTGTGCTGCCGGATTCGGTTTCTGAACATCTTGAGCGCGCCGCCGACGAGACGCCCAAACCGGGTGATCCAGCCTTTCAAGGCACGACGTCCCATATGGTCGCCCGCCCGCGAGCCAGCCTGGATGCCGCCGCCGATCTGGCCCGCCGCGCCGGTGTGCAAACGTTGATCCTCGGTGACCGTGTCGAAGGCGAGGCACGCGAGGTGGCTGCTGCCCATGCGGCCATGGCGACGGAAACCCGCGACAAGATGACAGGGGCGGACCAACCAATCGTGCTGCTGTCCGGTGGCGAGTTGACCGTGACCATCGCCGGCCACGGGCGCGGCGGACCAAACGGCGAATATATGTTGGCCATGGCCCGGGCATTGGACGGCGCGCCGGCAATCTTTGGTTTGGCTATAGACACGGACGGCATTGATGGCTCGGTGGACAATGCCGGTGCGGCAATTTCGCCCGATACTCTGGCCCGTGCCGCCGCCGCTGGTCTCGATCCTCAGGCGTCTTTGCTCGACAATGACTCCTACGGCTTTTTTGCTGCTCTCGGCGATCTGGTCATGACCGGACCGACCTACACGAATGTGAATGATTTCCGGGCCGTGCTGGTGTTGTCGTGACGGGATTCCGGCACTAAAGTCCAACCCATGAATTGATCGCCGATGCGCCATTTCTGCGGCGCCGTCGGTACGGCAAGGTGACTGTTGTGCGCAAATTTTTTGGTATTCTTTTTGGATTGCTTGTTCTTGTCGTCGCAGCGGTTCTCATTGGGCCCAGCTTCGTCAATTGGAATGACTACAAAGGCGAATTGGCACGTCGTATCCAGGAGATGACGGGCCGCGAACTAACGATCAACGGCGACATCCGGATTGCCATCTTGCCGGCGCCGGCCTTGGTCGCCCGTGATATTTCATTTGCCAATCTCGATGGCGCCAGGTCGCGCCAAATGGTGACGCTGAAATCGGCAGAGGTTCGCATTGCGCTCGGACCGCTGCTCGGCGGCCGGGTAAAAGTTGAAACGGTCAACTTGATCGAACCGGTGATCCATCTCGAACGTCTGAGCGATGGCACGGCCAACTGGGAATTCCAGGCGCCATTGGGCACCAGCGGAAGCGCGCCGGCATCCTCCGGCACCAGTAGCGGTGGCGGCGGTGACACCTTACCGGCTGTCGCCCTCGATAATCTGACGGTCGAAAACGCCACGCTGATTTATAGAGACGCGGTTTCCGGGGTTTCCGAACGGATTGAGAAGCTGAATGCGCAGATTGCCGCGGCCTCCTTGAAGGGGCCGTTGGAAACCAGCGGTGCCGCAATTTTCAAGGGATTGCCCGTCAGTTTTCATGTCAACGTGGGCGAGATCATTCACGACCGGACAGTGCCTTTTACGGCCCGCATGGCGATGTCCGGAGAACAGCTGAAGGCGCAAATCACCGGCACCCTTGTTAACTTGACGGAAATACCGAAATTCAAAGGCTCCGTGAAACTGGAAAGCGCCGATTTTGGCTCGGCGATTGCGGCTATTTCTCCCGGTGATCTGCCGGCGTTGCTGGCCCAGCCATTTCGCGCGTCAGGGGAAGTCACGGCGACGGCGGCGGATATTCATGTTCAGAAAATTATGACGACCCTGGGCGCGGTTCGCGCCAACGGAGATTTGCAGATCGACTTGGGCGACAAGCCAAGCATCAACAGCAGCATTGGAATCAAGAAAATCGATTTGGATGCGCTTCTGGCGACGCCGCGGGCGGCACTTAAAAAATCGACGAAAAGATTGCCCACCTCTGCAGCGGTATCGGCCGCGCCGGTTGCGGCGGTGAATAAATCGGCATCGCCGCTTCGCTTCGAATTGCCGAAAGCTCTGGAGGCATCCGTGCTGCTTTCCGTCGATGCCATCGTGTTTCGGGACGGGATTATCCGCGACGCCCTTGTCAATGCAACATTGGCCGACGGCCTGTTGACGGTCAGTCAGGCTTCGGCGCAATTTCCTGGTGGTTCGGACTTGTCGGCCGCGTTGAAACTTCATACCCCCGGCGGGATTCCGGCGTTTAGTGCCCAACTCGACAGCACCGTTAATGATTTGCGTGGGGTGATCCGTTGGCTGAAAGTCGATCTGCCGAGTGTGCCGGCGGATCGATTGCGCAAACTGAGTTTTCAGACGGCCCTATCGGGAACCCAAGATCAAGTTCAAGTGAGCGGCCTCGACCTGCGGTTCGATTCCTCGCGCCTGACAGGCGGCGTGACGGTTGCGATCCGTGATCGCCTGGGTATTGGTGCCAACCTGACGCTCGACCGGTTCAATCTGGACGCCTATCTGCCAACCCGTGGCAAGGCCACCAAGGCGACCGGCAAAAAGCCTGCGGCCGGAAAGGCGGCGGCCGGCGAAGGCGCCAATAAAATTGCCAGCTCGCCGGCCAATCCATTTGCCATTCTTGGTGCCGTGACCGGCATTGATGCAAATATCAAAGCCCACGTGAAGACGCTGGTTTACAATGCCAACCCAATCAAGGATCTGGTCGCCGATGCGACGCTTTACAACGGTGATCTCGATATCCGCCGCCTTAGTGCCGGCAAGTTGGCAGGCGCTTCGGCAAGCCTTCGCGGCAAGTTGTTGGGTCTCGGCGGTGTCCCGCAAGCCAAGGCATTGATGTTCGAGACTCAAATCGCAGATTTGGCGCGGCTCGCCCGCCTGGCCGGAACGAAACTGCCGCCACCGGCAAAAAAGCTCGGCGCAATCCGCGCCAAAGGCCGGATCGATGGCGCCCTGTTACGGCCGCGCATTGAGGCGTCGGCAGCGCTTGCCGGCGCCGTCGTCGGCATCAAGGGGCGGGTTTCCCTGCTGCCCGGTTCGGATCAGGTCGACGCCCACCTATCGCTCCAACACAAGGACGTTACCGGCCTGGCGCGGCGGTTTGGGATCAAATATCGACCGTCAGGGAAACTGGGCGGTATTGATGTCTCCGGTGATATCAAGGCGTCGGCGGATCGCATTGACGTGGCGAACCTTCGGGCATCAATCGGCAAACTCACTTTGCGGGGCAATACGCGGCTCACTTTGAGCGGCCCGAAACCCGTCATTCAGGCCAATTTGACGACCGGACCGTTGGTCGTTGATCCCTTCCTGCCACCGGCACCAAAAGCCAGTCGACAACGCCCCCGAACGACCCGCCGTGCCGGCACCGCGCGGCCGGCGAAATCAACTCCGGTCAGGCCGGCGGATCGATTTTCCACCGACCCTATCGATCTGTCGTTTCTTCATGAAGTAGACGGCGAATTTAGCTTCAAGGCGCCGATGGTCGCGTATCAGCGTTTGCTGATTGAGAACCCCGACATCGCCGTCACGGTTCGCAATGGGGTGTTGGAAACTCAGCGGCTAACCGGGCACCTTTTCGAAGGCAAACTGAGCGCTGCCATTGGCGCTGCCGCCGGTCCACGCAACCGCTTCGGTATCAAGGCCAAGATCGACGGCGTGAATATGGCCAAATCGCTCACCGCGGTTACCGGCGAGGCCCTGGCCAATGGCCGCATGGCGCTGGATTTGGATTTGGCGACGGAGGGCCTCAGCCCACGCGATCTGGTCAGCGCCTTGGCGGGAACAACGGCGGTCGCCTTGACCGACGTTGACGTGGAAAAGGCCGGCAAAGGCAGCATGATGTCCGGATTGTTGGGCCTGTTGACCTCGCTGAACAAGCTGGGCGGGTCAAACAAGAATGACCGGGCGCAAATGACCGGCAATTTCAAAATTGTCCGCGGCGTTGCCCGAACCAATGATATCAAGCTGGCGTCGGCCTATGGAAACGGCGTGGCTGTCGGCGATATCAACCTGCCGGCGTGGACCATCAATGTGGAAGGCCAAATGACGCTGGCGCAGAATTTTGTCACCCAATTGTTGAGGGCGAAAATTCGCGAAAGCCGCTCGGCGGTACCGTTTGCCATTACCGGTGCGCTCGATGCACCGAATGTCAAAGTTGACACGGGCGCCCTACTTGGCGCCGGCGTGCCCATACCGGGGGCCGATGCCCTTCTCAATAAGGCGCCGAAAGGCGTCGGAAAAATTTTGCGGAGTATCCTTGGCGGTGGCGCACAGCCCCAGCAACCGACGACGGCACCGCTGCCGACACCGCCGCCCGTGACCTCCGGTGGTCAGCCGGCGCCGGCTGAAGCTCCGCCGCCGCCCACGCAACAGAACACTCAGCCGATCAAACCCGGGGACCTGTTGAAAAAATTGTTCAAGCTTTAGGTCGGGCGTTTTCCAACACAAAGACGCGCAACGCACTTGATAAATTACCAGACCTGGTTTCATCGATGCGGGTGATCAGCCGATTAACCGACAGGCCTTCGGCGGCGGCGATTTCGTTCAAGATCGTCCAGAAGGCATCTTCCAGCGAAACGCTGGTCCGATGTCCGGCGATAACAATGGAATGCTTGCGAATGCGGGTGGCATCGGTGCTCATAGGTTCTTGATAGGGCTAAATACGGCCGGCCTCAATCTCCGCGGTATTGGGGACCAACAGCGGCGTCGTGACGGCGGTCACTGACCGGGCCGATGGCTTTCGACATAGTCGGCGTCATGGATGAACGCCGCGAACATTCCCGCCGCCCGCAGCCGCCGCTGCACGTCAGGGCAAACGGCAGAATTTTTCAAAGCCATGATTGGAGTGAAGGCAATCTGCTGCTGGAATCCGGCGGTGTCCATGCGGTCGGCGCCTTGATTACCATTGATGCGGTGGGGTTGTCGAAAAAGGCGCTTAGCGACATTGAAATCCGTGGCCGGGTTGAAAGAGTGACGCCGGATGGCGCGGCGGCGATCAATTTTCTACACCGTAATGACGCGGCGGCCGTCGTTCTGCGGAAGCTTGTCGATGGGCTTTGAGGGCGCAATGCCGGCACCTGTCGCTCACGATTGGGTGACGCCCAGCAGGTAAATCAGCACCGGCATGACCACAACGGCGGCCAGGGTGGAAACGAAGATGGTCGTTGAGGCGATGGCTTCGGCGGTGCCGTAGCGGCTCGCGAACAGGTACATGTTGACGCCGGTCGGCTGCGCCGCCATGAGCACAGCCGCCGCCGTCCATATGACGTTCAATTCAAGAATGTAGGTTGCCGATACCCAGACGATGGCCGGCATTACCAGCAGTTTCAGGACCGTGACGACTAAGGATTGGGCCAGCCGCCCCTTCATGCCGTAGCGCGCCAGCGTCGCACCCAGGGCGAACAGCGAACACGGGACGACGGCGCCTTTCAAAAACAACAGGACTTGATTAAGCACGCCCGGAATGGGGAGCGCCAAGGCGTTCCAGGTCAAGCCGGCCACCAGGCCCAGGATGACCGGGTTGGTCACCATGCCCAGCACCACGCCGCGCATGATCTCCAGGGTGCCGCCGCCCTCGGCGCGGCCGCCCTCCAGCAGCACCGTCGTCAGGGTCATAAGGATCAAACTGTGCGCCGAGATGATCAGCAGGCCGGCCAGCAATCCTTCTTCGCCCAGCACCAGAAAGATCAACGGAATACCCAGCAACAACGTATTCCCGTAACTGGCTCCCATGCCGGTGATGACGGCGCCTTCATAAGTGCGGTGAAACGCCCAACGCGCAAAGACCAGGCCGATGCCGTAAATAATCATCGCGGCGGGGAAGAACGCCAGCCAAAGACGCCAAGGAGGATTGTCGAAAACATGGGCTGTCGCCATGGCTTGGAACAACATGGCGGGAATCGCGAAGTCGAAAACGAACCGGGCAACACCTTCGGTTGCGGATAAGGGGAAGAGGTTAAGCTTAACCGCGCCGTAGCCGATGGCGACGACGGCAAAGATTGGGATAACGATTTCAAAGGTGGCGGTGATTTATACGGCCTCACTCTTGACGGCGGTCAAGGGCTGTAAAAGCTGCCTGAACGGCGGATTGTCAAGCCAACGGCATTGGTTGATGCGGCCCGGCAAGAATATTTCGTATACCGGATGGGGTCGATAGGCTAGCCGTCGACGACCGCCGGGTTCAGGCGGCCGCCTTGATAGTGGCCAGATACGGCCAACAAACGCGGTAGGTCTCTCTGTGCCGCTGTAAGCGGCGGTTATTTTTTCAGGCTATCGTAGACGAAGCCGGCGAAGGCCACCGGTTTCAGAAAACCCTTACCCCATTTTTCATCAAACGCCTTGGTTGGTGCCGCCGCCACCGCGTCGGCCCGGGACGTGCCGGCATTGACTTGGGCTTGTACGGCCTTGCGTACCCCGATCAACATATCCCGATAGGCGCTCAACGCCGCCTTGTCGGCCAGTGGGCCGTGGCCGGGGATGATTTTGGTGTTCGGCCCCGCCAATTTCAGTATTTCAGCTGCCGCATCAATGACACCGGAAATCGTGCCGCCGTGTTCCACGTCGATGAACGGATAGAACCCGTTAAAAAACAGATCGCCCGTATGAATGATGTCAGCTTCGCGGAAATGAACGAACGAATCGCCATTGGTATGGCCGCGGGGCAAGTGCCGGATATGCAGGGTCTGGCCGTTCATGTGAAAGGTCGTGGTGTCGTTAAACGTAATCACCGGCAGCGCAATTTTCGCCGCCGCGGGGACCTTCTTTTTGAACGCCGATAGCATTTGGTCGGCGCTCATCAACTTCCGCACATTGTCATGGGCGACAATGACGGTGCCGTTCTTGCCCAGGTTTTCATTGCCGCCCGTATGGTCGAAATGCCAATGCGTGTTGAGCACGAATTTCACCGGCTTCGGGTCAATGGCCTTGATGGCGGCGAGAATCTTACCGGTCAATGGGGCGAACTGGTCATCGATGAGGAAAACGCCGTCCGGGCCGGATGAAACGCCCAGGTTTCCGCCTTGCCCGGTCAGCATATGAATTCCCTCGGCCAATTTTGTCGCCTTGATGGTCACTTTCGACATGTCCTGGGCCTGCGCGGCGCCGGCCATGGCAATGGCGAACGCGGCAAGAATGACCAAAACCGGCGTCAGGCGGCACCGGTTCCAGAAATCACGTAAATTGGGCTGCATGTGTGGGCTCCCTTGAGAGTGGCGGATGGTTTCTTATGACGTTTATATAGGATGCGCCCGCCGGATGCGAACGATGAAGCCATTCGGCGGGCGCGTTATTCGCGTCTGTCGTGGATTAGCCGGGCAGCATGCCGCCGGCTTCCTTTTCCACGGCTTTCGGATCGCCGAGATAACCGGCGTGCATCTCGACGGCCAGGGGGTCGGGATAGATTTCCTCGTCACCATTCTCGACACCTGCCAAAATGGCCTGCGCGGCAACGTTCGTGGGAGTTTTGTCCATGGGGAACTCAGCCGTCATGTCCGTATCAATGGGCCCCGGATAAACGCCGGCGACCTGCGTTCCCTGGGCCGCCAGTTCGGCCCGGATGCCCTGTGTCAGAGAGTGCACGGCGGCTTTTGACGCGCTGTATGACCCGATCATCGGGAAATTCACGTAAGACGCCATGGACGCCAGATTGACCACGCCGCCGCCGCCGTTGGTTGCCAGGATCGGCGCGAAGGCCCGGACCATGTTCAGGGTGCCGAAGTAGTTGGTTTCCATTTCTCCACGGGCGACGCTGTCATCGCCGGCGGCAATAAGGCCCGAGAACCCGGCAACGCCGGCGTTGTTGATGAGCAGTGTCACGTCCGTATGGGCCAACGCGGCCGCCGCGATCTGATCGGGCTTGGTGATGTCCAGCGCGACCGCAGTGACGCGGCCCCCGGCGGTTTCCAACAGATCGGTCAGATTGTCCGTATTGCGCGCCGCGGCGTAGACCTTGGCGGCGCCGGCGGCGAGAAGTTCGAGTACGATGGCCCGGCCGATGCCGCGATTGGCGCCGGTGACGAAAGCGGTGGCATTCTTGATATTCATTTTAATGTCCTTTTATGAGCATATGTTGAGTGATTGTTCAAAACTAATTTGAGATATATTGAACGATCGTTCAAAATGCAAGAAAAATTTTAGCCGAGCAAGGTTTCCACGTGTTCACTGATGTCGTCGATGATGCCGTGATCAGGGCGTCCGCGGGCCAAAACACGGGCGCCGGACACCAGGCCGGTCAACAACCGCGCGGTTTTCTCGGCGTCCAGATCGGCACGGATTTCGCCTGCATTCTGTCCCGCCGAAATCATCCGTCGGAAAAACATTTCCGTCTCGTCCTGGCCATCGTGGACGGTGCGGCGGATTTCTTCATCGCCGGTATCGACCTCCAGTGACGAATTGACCAGATAACAGCCGCATTTGTCCGGCGCGTCGCGCATATCGTCGGTCATGTAGGTGAAGAAATCCATGATTGCGGCACGGGGCGACGGGTTCGTCTCCAATTTCGCCAACATGGTTCGCACCTGGGCCCGGTAATGGTCCAGGGTCAGATGAAACAGGTGGCGCTTATCGCCAAAGGCCGCGTAGATGCTGCCCGGGTTGAGGCCCATGCAATCCACCAAGTTCTTCATGGATGTGCCGTCGTAGCCCTGCCGCCAAAACGCCAGCATGGCCTTCTCCAGGACGTCGCTCTCATCGAATTTTCGTTCCCAAGGCATGACAGCTATATAGCAAGTTTTGAACGATCCTTCAATATGGAGGCATCATCGCGCTCCTAGCGAAACCGTGAACAGGCGTCATTTCCGCCGACGCCTGGCATATAATACGTTGCTGATATTCGAATTTTGAACTTCAAGAGGACCCTCGACCCATGTGGAAATTCGTGTTTGCCGCTGCGGCCCTGGGCGCCGCGCTTTTTTCCAGCCAGCCGGCCACCGCGCAATCATCACAGTCACCGACTGTTGTAGAATTATTCACGTCGCAAGGCTGCTATTCCTGTCCGCCGGCCGAAGCTCTGTTGACGGAACTGGCCGACCGCAAGGACCTGGTGGCCTTGGAGTGGCATGTGGATTACTGGAACGACTTGGTTTACGGCTTCGCTGGCAAGTGGAAGGACCCGTTTTCACACGCTGATTACACGCGGCGTCAACAGGTCTACAACATGAGCTTGCGCGGCAAAAACGCCGTCTACACCCCGCAAATGGTTATCGGCGGCCGCTTGGAGACCGTTGGCTCACAACGCGGCAACGTGCTGGACGCTATCAACCGCACCCGCGCCGAGGCGCCGGCGCAACTTCGTGTGTCCGTGGCAAAGAAGTCGGCGGGCCTTTCCGTAACCATTGATGGACCTGACAAACGCGCCGGCGCCGTCTGGTTAATCCGCTATGACCACGCCCATACGACGAAGGTCAAATCCGGTGAAAACAAAGGCAAATCCCTGACCAGCCGCAACATCGTCCGCAGCGCCGAGCGCATCGGCGATTGGACCGGCAAACCGTTCAAGATCGATCTGGCCAGCGCCGGCCTGGACTCAAACCAGGGCTGCGCCATTCTGGTGCAGAACGAGAAATCGCGTGGCCCAGGACCGATCCTGGGCGCCGCGAACTGTCCGGTGAATTGAATTTACGGCCCGCCGCATCGCTGGTGGGCAACCGTGCCTAAAATCTAGACCGCAAAAAGCGTAGGCGGCGCTTATGCCGCCGCCACCACCATGATCTCCACGTCGTATTTGTCGCTGGCCAGTTTGGCTTCGACGCAGGCCCGGCACGGCGTATTGCCGGGGCTTACCCAGGCATCCCAGACGGCGTTCATTTCGGCGAAGTTGGCCATGTCCGTAATCCACAGATTGGCTGACAGCACCTTCGAATTGTCGGTGCCGGCTTCCGCTAAATAACCATCGATACGGTCCAGAATGTCCTGAGTCTGTTCGGCGACGCTGCCACCGGGCGCGCCGGAGGCCACTTGGCCGGCCAGGTACACGGTATCACCGTGGATAACGACTTGGCTCATGCGGTCGCCTGTGTGTTTACGTTCAATGCTCATGGATATGTTTCCCTGTTGTCGGAATTGGTTTTGCGCGGCAGCGCAGGAAATGGCTCGAGGAGTATCTTAACGAATCCCGTCTTGCCGCCAAGCATGTGATCTTTATATCGGACATCGTGCATCTGGCAATTGGTCTGCGCCATATCTGCTCCATAACCGCCGGGCCCAATCGGGTGTTCAAGGTGCCGGATCTTCGCCGCCGGGAATTTCATCCGTTCCCAGGGCTTCGGCTAATCGGGATTGAGCGCTGCCGGGTTTCATGGCCTTTTGCTGACTTGGGTCCGGTGCCCAGGCGGTCATGGTCAAAATCTCGAAGGTTGCCGGGATGCGTCCCTCCGGGCCGGCGAACCTTTCCGCGTAGATTTCGCAAGCCCGCAGCAGTGTCGCGCGCCGGCTGAACGTCCGGCGGCGGTCGCGATTGGCGTTGGTCTCGCCCATGCCGCGCAGGTCGCGCAGCAATTTCATCGGCTCACCGTAGGAGACGTTGAGCGATTCCGCATCGACCACCGGCAAGGCAAAGCCGGCTCGGGTCAACAGATTGCCCAGGTCGCGGACATCGATAAGCGGTGAAAACCGCGGACTGAGGCCGCCTTCGATTTCGGTTTCCGCTTCGTAAAGCGCAGCCCGCAACTCCACCAATGTCTGGCCGCCCAGGGCGGCGGCCAGAAACAAGCCGTCCGGTTTCAAGGAACGCCGAATTTGGATGAGCGCACCCGGCAGGTCGTTTACCCAATGCAGGCTGAGGTTGGAAATCACCAAGTCGAAGACGCCGTCGCCGAAGGGCAGCGCTTCTTCGTCGCAACTGAGTCCCGGCGCCTCGCGGGTTGCGGCCAAGCCGGCCATAGCCGGTGCAAGATCAGCCTGGATCAGGGTTTCGATACCACCGCGGCCGGCCAGACTTCGCCGCACTTCGCCGCCGTGGCAGCCAAGGTCCAGGGCCAGGGGAAATTGACGGGTCACATCGTCCAGTCGGTCAGCCAGGCGCTCGGCCGATTCGATGAACAGAAAATCGTGCTCGGCGAGGCCTCTCGCGGCGCGATCACGGTGGCGGCGCACGGCGGCCCGGTTGAAGACGGTCATGGTTTCAGCCATGCTTTCCTTATGGCACACGACGAGACGATCATAAATGCCCGGACGGCATCAGAAGTTAGATCGGCGGCTGGCCCTCTGCGGACCGGGTTGGCGAAGGCGCTTGATCTTTTGCTGCCACCGCAATGTCTGAGTTGCGGCCGGGTAGTCTCGGAAATCAAAACGCTTTGCGCGACCTGTTGGCAGCAAACCGCGTTCTTGGCACCGCCCTGGTGCGCCTGTTGCGGTCTGCCGTTTGCCGAAGACCCCGGGCCCGACAGTCTCTGTGGGGCCTGCTTGCGCCGCCCGCCGCCGTTTGCCCGGGCCCGTGCCGTGATGGTCTATGACGCGGCCAGCCGCCGCATGGTGCTGTCGTTCAAGCACGGCGACCGTACCGACATGGCGCCGGCTTTCGCCGAATGGATGGCCCGGACTGGTGCCGATTTGATTGCCGACGCGGATATCATCGCACCGGTGCCGCTGCACTGGACGCGCCTGTTCCGGCGGCGTTTCAATCAGGCCGCGCTGATCGTCCGCGAACTCGGTCGCAACGCGGCAACGGATTTCGTCCCCGATCTTTTGGTCCGCAAACGCCGTACCCCGACCCAAGCCGGCCTCAACTATAGTGGCCGCACCCGCAACGTCCGCGGCGCTTTCAAAATCGCCCCCGGCCGGCGGGCCGGGCTAAAGGACAAACGGGTTTTGTTGATTGATGATGTCATGACCACCGGGGCAACCCTGACCGCCTGCGCACACGTCTTGTTGCGCGGCGGCGCGGCGGCGACGGATGTGTTAACCCTGGCGCGGGTGGTCAGGCCGCTGCCGGAAAGTGGTTGAAATTCGCGGGGAGTTGGAATCGCCGGGCGAGCGACCTATATAAGGCGTCGTATCCTGTGCCGTTGTCGGCGATCAAGAGGAATCGAGACTGTGTCGAATATTCAAATATATACCTCGCCGTTTTGCGGCTTTTGTTTTCGGGCCAAGGAACTGTTGCGCGCCAAGGGCGTCGAATTTCAGGAGATCGATGTGTTCTCCGTGGCCGGGGCCCGCGATGAGATGATCCAGCGTTCGGGCGGCAATACCTCTGTGCCGCAAATTTTCGCCAACGATAAATATGTCGGCGACTGCGATGCCATTCACATGTTTGAAGAAGACGGCATCCTTGACAAACGATTGGGCTTGGCCGGCTAAGTTTGTAAGGCGTGGGCTGGCGGTTGGCCATCGTCGCGACCGCTCATCTTCAGGTCCTTTACCCCGCAGAGTCTTTGTTTGACGCCTGGGATATCCGTCACGTCAACGCGGCCGTGTTCGTAAGCGACGACTTGTAACTTACCTTCGACGGCGTCCAACAACTCGCCACTCTTCAAGAGATGGTCAGGATTGCGCGGTCGTGCGTATTCTTCATTGCCGCGGGCAAATGTCTCATAGATCAAGACACCGCCGGGATTGAGGGCGTCGATCAAGGCGCTGAACAGGGGTCGATGCAGGTAGTTGACGACGACGATGGCATCGAAGGTCATGGCGTAAAGCGGGCCGTTTTCACCGAAAGGGGCGGGCCCATCCTCTAAATCCGCGGCGATGACGGTGGCACCTTCCATGGCAGCCAGGTCCGGCATGGCCTCCGTGGTGCGATCTATGGCGACGGCCCGGTAGCCGAGGCTCAGGAAATACCGGGCGTGGCGTCCGCCGCCGGCGGCAATGTCCAGGACGCTGCCACCGGACACGACAAGCGGCGCGAAGCGGGCGACCCAGGGTGACGGCTCGGTGATCCTGAGGTGCTTGGCGCGAACCTCGTCGGTACCGGGCGGGCGAGGCGGCGGGCCATGGGGCGGGGTGGGAATATTTTGCATTTGTTAACGGATATGAGCTATGACTTGGGGCCGTGTTACGGGGCGCATGTGGATTCCTGGGACGAAGAGCAAACGTTGAGACCATGATCGTATATCAACTCCGCTGCAGCAATGGCCATGAATTCGAGGCATGGTTCCGCGACAGCGGCACATATGAAATGCAAGCCAAGGATGGCGATGTTGCCTGCCCGCAGTGCGGCGACATCCACGTCTGCAAGGCGCTCATGGCGCCCAACATTTCCCCCAGCAGGAAGCGCCAGCCGGTGTCCGCGGATGAAAACGACCGGGCCGAAAAGCGGGCCCGCGAGGTTGCCGAGAAAATCTTGGATGCGGTCGGCAACATCCGCAGCCACGTTGAGAAAAACTTCGACGACGTCGGCGATCAGTTTGCCGACGAAGCCAAGCGCATCCACTATGGCGAGGCCGAAGAACGCGGCATCTTCGGCGAGGCCACCGATACGGAGGCTGAAGAGTTGGACGACGAGGGGATTGAGTTCTATCGCCTGCCGAGTACCGGCCGCCGCGACAGCTGAACCAGCTTAGGTTTCTTCCACATAATCGATCTGATCGGCCGGGATATGCCGCCAGGTGGAATCTTGCGCTTGTTCCTCAAGATAATGAGCGCCCATGCTGACACTGCGCGGGGTTAATAAAAACAGACGTGTGGCCTGCCAGGCGAAGCCTAAATCCAAAATGATCGCTGCGCCGACCCCATCCAGGTTCATGGGAATGGCCTGGGACTCAGTCTTGCCGCCGCGGGCCCCGGCCAGCGCTGCGCCCAAGGCTTCCGCGAAGCGGCAAAAGCGGCCGTGCAGGCCTTCGGCGCGGGCGACGGCCAGCACCTTGGGCGCGCGCGGGTCGGTGCCGTGCAGGGGAATGCCAAAACCAGGCAGCCGCTCGCCCCGCGCCCTGATCCGGGCAATCACCTCAGTTGCCCGGTGCTGCAGTTCGTCGTCATCCGGTTCGGTCCCGACATCGAGGTCGGCAAGGGTTTCGGTCATCAGTTTCGCCAACTGCTCACCCAGGCCGCCCATGCGATCACCGAAGGCCAGGATGCCGCCGCCGACAGCCGCCTGAATGGATGTGCCGTAAGACGCGTAACAGCGCGCGATCATCGACGGCGGCGCGATGCCGTGTTCCACCGAGGCCACCAATAGTGCATCCAACACCCGCGTCTGGCCCGGCGCCGGCAGGTTGCCTTGTAGCATTAGAAACATCATTTCCGCGAAGCTGATTTTACCAACCAGATCGTCCAGGTTATGGCCGCGCACGATGATCTTGTCGTCTGCGCCATCACTAATGACCTGGCTGATGGATGTTTGCCATTCGCTCATGTTCCGGGTCGCCATGGGAGGTTCCTTATAATTTGGGTTCAGTCCTGGTCGAGCCATCGGCGGGTCTCAGGCCGAACGGCGAACCTATATTATACCTCTCGGGCGGGCAGCAAAATTGAATGCACCATGGCTCGGTAGCGCATGGCCTCGGCGCCGGTATATTGCATGATGAATTGTGCCCATCTGACGCATTCTGCCGATGCTTTTCAGGCCGCATGAATCAGATCAATTTGACCACGTATCGGAGATGGCAGATGTGATTTTTCGTTCGGCATATAGATGTATGTAGATCGTCTTAATCAGAACGCGTGAAATTTGTACGAAAATGTGCCATAATTAGTTGACGAAGCGGAAAGTGCTCTCGAGGTTCGGGAATTAACGCGAACCAAGACACTGTTGGGGTCAAATTATGAACACGAAATCGAACGCGTCTTCGGGCGCCGGAGACGACCGTCAGGATGCGTGGGAGGCGACTTTTTTCAGCCCCGATGGGTCTGAGACCACGCAAACCGGGCAAAAATCGGCAGACGCGACGACAGCCAAATCAAAGCCAGCCGATCCTTTGGCCGAGCCGTCAACGGATTTAAACGCCGATCCTGCAAAGGCTGAACGCTTGGCCGGGCAAGCTCAAGAAAGCATTCAAGAGCATGTCGAGGAACTGGGTGAGGTTTTGCATGAGAAGTTCATCCAACTGCTGACGCAGAAAGTCAGCGAGAAAGACGGCCAGCTGAGTGCGACCGACATCGAAGAGATGGGCGAGGAGTTCCGCAGCCAGCTACAAGACATCGAGACGGTTTTCCTGAACGCCGTTGAATCCTATACCCTGGCCCGCGAGAAAACCCGCGTTGATCAGGCCCGTGGCAATCTGTTCCACCGCCTGATGGTGAAGAAATTCGAACATCGGTTCGCCGATGAGGAAACTTTGCAAAAACAGCCTGAACTTCTTTCCCGGCGCATGCTACCCGGATATCTCAACATGATTCTGGTGATGTTTGGCGACGACCGTCTTGAAAACTATGAAACCCGGACACGCAAACTGATCGACAAATTGCGCCGTGATGCGGGCGGTCAATTGGATTGGGCCGACGTCTACAAATCGCCCGAAGCCCGTAAGATTACATTGTTGGCCGAGGTCGATATTGCGCGGCGGTTTGATGACATTGACAAGCGCCTTGAATGGATGACGGCGATTGTTAATTCCAACCTTATCCCAGCGGACGACGATCTTGCAGGAACGCCATGGACCTTTAACAAGTCGGCGGCGGAATGGTTGCTGACAAGTCTGCTCGATGGTTTGCGTCCGGCAATGGAGAACGCGACGACGCGCGCGAAGCTAGGCGAACGCATGGGCACCGAGGCGTTACAGATTTTGGATAGTGTCGCGCGGCGGTTTAGCTAGCCGCTGGCTTTGTACAGAATATCATATAATTGACGCCCAAGTCGCGGCTTTGCCGCCAGCTTGCATCGACCGGATTATAATTCAGACCTTTCATGTCACGGACGTCCATGCCGTGCGGCAGAAGCTCGTTGGCCAATTCTGATGGCCGGACGAACTTACGCCAATCATGGGTGCCGGCCGGGACCCAGCGGAGAATGAATTCGGCACCGATTTTCGCCAATGCCAAGGATTTCAGGGTTCGGTTGATCGTCGAGACGATCATCACGCCGCCCGGTTTCACCAGCTTCGCCGCCGTTTCCAGAAACAACGCCCGATCCGCCACATGCTCGACCACCTCCATGTTCAGCACGACATCGTAGCGCTTGCGCTCGCGTCCCATGTCTTCGGGCAAAATGTGATGATAGGCAATGTCCAAGCCGACCATCTCCGCATGCCGGCGGGCCGCTTCAATGGTCTCGGCACCGGCGTCGATGCCGGTAACGTCGGCGCCCAACCGGCGCATGGGTTCCGTCAACAAGCCGCCGCCGCAGCCGATATCAATAAGTTTCAACCTTCTGAGCGGTCCCTCGGCCAGCGGGTCGCGGCCGAAATGGCCTGCCACATGGTCACGGATATAGGCCAACCTGGCCGGGTTCAACTGATGCAGCGGGCGAAACTCGCCCTCCACATCCCACCATTTTTCAGCCAAGCGGGTGAATTGTTCAATCTCTTGCGGGTCGGCGGTGGTTGTGTTCATTTCTGGTTAGCCGGGCTTGTCATGCGTTCCGTTCATAGAGTATGAATGCGCCGCCCGGGCTGCACCAGTTCTATCCTTGACACCGATACAGGTGGGTTCGATGAACCGGCCGCAAGGTACGCGTCATGGGGTGAAGCGGGCAGCATCGGTTGATTTGAGGAACCGGATAAACCATGGCCCGCATTGTTCAGAAATTTGGCGGCACATCAGTTGCCGACACGGACCGCATCCGGGCCGTGGCAGAAAAGGTGAAGCGCGAGGTCGATGCCGGCCACGAGGTCGCCGTGCTGTTGTCGGCCATGTCCGGCGTCACCAACCAGTTGGTCGCCTATGTGGATGATGTGGCGACGCTTTACGACGCACGCGAATATGACACCGTGGTCTCAACCGGTGAACAGATTACCGTCGGTCTGCTGGCCCTGGTTCTTCAGGGCATGGGCATCCCTGCCCGGTCATGGCTGGGCTGGCAGGTGCCGATCCACACCGACAACATGCACGGCAAGGCCCGCATCGAGGGAATTGACGTCACCGAACTTGACCGCCGCATGAAAAGCGGCGAGGTGCCCGTTGTCGCGGGATTTCAAGGTTTGAGTGCTGACAATCGAATCACCACGCTTGGCCGCGGCGGAACGGATACCAGCGCCGTCGCCTTGGCCGCCGCCCTGGGTGCCGAGCGATGCGATATCTACACGGATGTGGACGGGGTTTATACGACCGATCCTCGTATCGTGCCGCAGGCGCGCAAGCTCGATCGCGTTACCTATGAGGAAATGCTGGAAATGGCGTCGCTGGGCGCCAAGGTTTTGCAGACCCGGGCCGTGGAAATGGCCATGAAGCATCGCCAACGCGTTCAGGTGTTGTCCAGCTTTGAAGATGTGCCGGGAACCCTAGTTGTTGATGAGGATGAGATCGTGGAACAGGAAATGGTCAGCGGCATTGCTTACAGCCGCGATGAAGCGAAAATTACCTTGGTCCGGGTCCGCGACCAACCGGGCGTTGCGGCCGCCATCTTCGGGCCTTTGTCCGAGGCCGGCATTAATGTTGATATGATCGTCCAGAGCGTTTCCGGTGACGGCGAGGCCACGGACTTGACCTTTACGGTTACTGAAAATGACCTGGCCCACGCCGTCGAGACCTTGAAAAGCCACCAAGCGGCGCTCGGCTGTGACGATATCCTTTTTGATTCCGATGTCGTCAAGGTATCGGTCATCGGTGTCGGCATGCGCAGTCACGCTGGTGTAGCCCAAACCATGTTTGGAACCCTGGCCGAAAAGGGTATCAATATTCAGGTGATCTCAACCTCCGAGATCAAAGTCAGCGTGCTGATTGATGAGAAATACATGGAATTGGCGTTGCGCGCCTTGCATGCGGCTTACGGTCTGGACGCAGAATAAGCTAAGCGTATGTGCGGGACTTTCGGGAACGGTGAGCATGCCGTCCCCGACGCAAGCGAATCGAACCGCGGACACAACACGGGATCTTAGAAACCATGGTACCGGCCGGCCCTCAACACGGATCAGGACCTGTACTTTCGGCGCCGCGCCGACTGTTGGCACGTGTCCGCGACGTGATGGCCGGAACCGACCCGGTCGAAAGGCGGCTCGATGATGTGGTCCGGATCATCGCCGCCGATATGGTCGCCGAAGTGTGTTCCATCTATGTGCGTCGTGGTGCCGATTCGCTTGAACTTTTTGCCACCCAAGGTCTGAAGCCGAGCGCCGTTCATCAAACCCGTCTGCAGTTTGGTGAAGGGATTGTCGGCGACGTGGCGGCCAAGGCACGGGCCTTTGCCCTGGCCGATGCCCAAGAGCATCCCAATTTTGCCTATCGGCCGGAAACCGGCGAAGAGATTTACCATTCCATGATGGGCGTGCCGGTCCTGCGGGCCGGCCGTGTCGCCGGCGTCATCGCGGTCCAGAACCGGACACGGCGGCATTATACAGAAGAGGAAATCGAAACCCTTCAGACCGTTGCCATGGTGTTGGCCGAATTGATCGCCGGCGGCGGTTTGATCGGTCAGGCGGAACTGCGGGCCGACGAACTGGCGGCGGCCCGCCCGGTGCGCATCGAAGGGATCGAATTGAACGGCGGCTTGGGGGTCGGCGAGGCCGTCTTGCATGTCACGGATCTCTCCATTGACGATCTGATCGCCGACGATCCCGCCGCGGAGCGGCGAAAGTTGCACGAAGCTTTTGCCGAGATGCATGGGTCCTTGGACGATCTGCTTGCCGGGAATGCCCTGGCCGAGGGCGGCGAACACCGCGACGTATTGGAGACCTACCGCCTGATTGCCGAAGATGCAGGCTGGCTAACCCGCATCGAGGATGCCATCGAGACCGGCTTGACCGCCGAGGCCGCCGTACAGAAGGTCCAAAACGACATACGGGCCCGCATGGCGAGCGTCTCCGATCCCTATCTGCGCGAGCGGGTTCATGATCTTGATGACCTGGCGCGGCGTTTGCTGCTGCATCTCATGGGGAATGTCGGAGACCCGTCTGTAAAACAACTCCCTGACCAGGCGATTGTGATCGCCCGCAGCATGGGTCCGGCGGAACTGCTCGACTTTGATCACGACCGATTGGCCGGACTGGTGTTGGAAGAAGGATCACCGACCAGTCACGTGGCGATCATTGCCCGCGCCTTGGATATTCCTGTTGTCGGGCGAACGCTGGATGTGTTGCAGCAGGTGGATGAGGGCGATCGCGTTGTCGTTGATGCCGACAATCATCAAATTTTTATCCGGCCCGGCGCCGATGTTCTGACCGCCTTCGAAGAGGGCGTGCGGCATGCCGCGGATCAGCGGGTCCGGTACGCCGAACTAATCGATCTGCCGGCGGAAAGCCGCGACGGCGTTGCCGTCGAGTTGGGTGTCAACGCCGGTCTTCTGATTGATCTTGCACATGTGGCTGATTGGAACGCCGACGGCGTTGGTTTGTTTCGTACCGAAATAGCCTTCATGGCGCGTTCGAAGCTCCTTGGTGTCGACGAACAGACGGCGCTCTATCGAGAGGTTTTTGATCAAGCGAATGACAAGCCGGTACTGTTCCGGACGCTGGACATCGGCGGCGATAAAGTGTTGCCCCATTGGGGCGCTGCCGACGGGGAGAACCCGGCCATGGGCTGGCGGGCGATCCGCGTTTCCCTGGATCGTCCGGCCCTCATGCGACAGCAGTTGCGCGCCTTGATCCGGGCCGCTGACGGGCGCGATCTGTATGTTATGTTCCCGATGATCGCGGAAGTCGCGGAGTTTGAAGCGGCCCATGCCCTGCTGGACACGGAATTGGATCGCGAGCGTACAATGGCGCATCCCCTTCCCGGGAAAGTTTCGGTCGGTGCCATGCTGGAGGTCCCCAGTTTAGCATTCCAATTGCCGTCATTATTGGAGCGCGCAGATTTCGTATGCGTCGGCAGCAACGACTTGGCACAATTCCTGTTTGCACATGATAGAGGCGACGCGCGTCTGGCCGGGCGCTACGATATGTTGTCGCCGATCGTCTTGAAATTCCTGGCAGATATCGTCACTCAGTGCGACGCCAAGAATGTTCCGGTCAGTCTTTGCGGCGAGATGGCAAGTCGCCCCTTGGAAGCCATGGCATTGCTTGGGCTTGGGTTCCGTCGGCTTTCCATGTCGCCGGCCGCGTTGGGGCCGGTTAAGGCGATGCTCCGAAGTGTTGATATTGCGGCCGTCGCGGCGGTCCTGCCGGCTTTGTGCGAAAGCCCCGCGCACTCCGTTCGCGATGTCCTGGCAAAGCTTGCCGCGGACCAAGGGGTCCAGGTGTAGATGGCTGGCATTCTTCCTTGTAACAGTATGAAAAATCGTGGGATTATCGCTGGCCTCAGGCAGCGCATTTAAGGATTTAGACGGCCCTCAGCTCCGGTTTTCCATCGGCGGCCGGCACAGGGGTTCATTAAAACTAAGGCCAAGGCAGGAATTCATGGGCGAGACGGCAACCGGATCGGCGGAGGTCAGCGGCGGGTCGGACACGGGCATTGGCGCGATTCTACGGGCTGCCCGCATGCGGATCGGCGAGGATTTGCGCGAAGTCGCGCATATGCTGCGCATCCGCTATCCCTATCTTGAGGCGATTGAAGATGGTCGCTTCAACGAATTGCCGGGCCAGGCTTACGCCGTTGGCTTTGTCCGCGCCTATGCCGACCACCTGGGTCTGGATAGCGAAGAGGTGGTTCGCCGTTTCAAGGAAGAAGTGGCCGGCGAATCGAAGACCGACCTGCGGTTCCCTACCCCTGTCACGGAGGCCAGCGTGCCCGGCGGGGCGCTGGTGTTTATCGGCCTGCTTATTGCGCTTTTGGCCTACGGTGGCTGGTACGTTTCGACTTCCGATGAAAACTATCTGGCCGATCTTATCGAGCCCATACCGCAGCGGTTGGCGGCGCTTGTTTCGTCCGGTGGAGATGATGAGCCGGCGATAACGACTGCCAAACCGGCCATTCAAAAACCTGAACCGGCGGCCCCGGCGGCCCCGGCGCCATCGTCACCACCGTCATCATCGTCGGCAGAGCCGGAAGTCGAGGCAGCGCCGGTTATCGCCACGCCCGCTGCGAAAGCCGAAACGCAAGCCGCGCGGCCGCCGCCCACGCCAAATTCGGCGCCGGCCCCTGTGCCGGCCCGGCCGTCATTGTCAGAAACACCGACCGCAGCGGTGCCCGCGCCCGCGCCCGAGAGCGCGCCGGTCGATTCGCCTGTCGGGCCCGTCGCCCCGGTATCGCCGGTGGTTAGCGTTGATCCGCCCGCGCCGACGCCCACACCGGAGCCTCAGCAAGCGGCTCCAGTTTCTTCATCGCCGGCAACGCCAATTAATACCGCGCCCGCCCCAGAAACGACCGCGCCGGCCGCGCCGACCGCGCCGGCCGCGCCGGCCGAAGCGCCGTCATCGGCTACAGCCGTCACGACCAATCCGTCGCCCGCGACTCCGGCATCTCAGGCGCCGCAAGCTGAATCGCCGGAACCGGTTGTCGTGCCGGCGTCCGCCGCGTCCGCTGATGAGGCGGCCCCGGCAGCCACGCCGACCGAGCCGGCACAAGACGAAGTTGCCGCGCTGACAGAATTGGAAGCGCCGGAGACGCCAACCGCCGAACCACCGGCGCCGGTGTCGCGGATTGTTGTGCGCGCCAAATCTAACAGCTGGATCCAGGTCAAGGATGATTTCTCCAGCGAAATGTTGATGAACGGATTATTGCAGGCGGGTGAGGAATACCGTGTTCCCGACAAGTACGGCCTGCGTCTGCTGACAGGGAACGCCGGCGCATTGGAAATTCTTGTCGATGGCGAACCGGTGCCGGCTATCGGTGAGGAAGGCGCAGTGCGTCGCGGCGTTCAATTGGACCCCGCATTGCTCAAGGCCGGGAGCGCTGTGGGCGAGTGATCTTGGGACGGGCATTGACCGCTCTCCGCTACTGAGGCAAAACCTGCGCCACCGGCTGGGCCAAAGGAAATTCCGATGACGGGCGCCACTGATCCAACGACAGGACCGCAACAACGGCGCAGCAGCGTGCCGGTACGGGTTGGCCATGTGACCATCGGCGGCGACGCGCCGGTTGTTGTGCAGTCCATGACCAACACGGACACGGCCGATGTTGAAGGTACGGCCGGACAAGTTGCCGCGCTGGCCCGGGCCGGTTCGGAACTGGTGCGCATTACAGTTGATCGCAAGGAAGCCGCCGCCGCGGTGCCGCATATCCGCGACGAACTTGACCGCATGGGCGTCAATGTGCCGCTGGTCGGAGATTTTCATTATATCGGCCACAGCCTGCTGACTGAATTTCCTGCTTGTGCCGAGGCCCTGGCCAAATATCGCATTAATCCCGGCAACGTTGGCCATCGCGAAAAACGTGACACTCAGTTTTCGACGATGATTGAGATTGCCGCCAGGTACGAAAAGCCTGTGCGCATCGGGGTGAACTGGGGCAGCCTGGATCAGGATCTGGCAATTCGCATGATGGACGATAACGCGAAATTGGCGCAGCCCCTATCGGCCGACGCCGTGACCCGCGAAGCGCTCATTGTTTCGGCCGTGGCCAGCGCCCAGCGGGCCGAGGAAATCGGCCTTGGCCGCGACAGGATCATCTTGTCGGCAAAGGTCAGTGACGTACAGAGCTTGATCGCCGTCTATCGAGGTCTGGCGAAACGTGGCGATTATGCCTTGCATCTGGGCCTGACCGAAGCCGGCATGGGATCGAAGGGGATTGTGGCGTCGACGGCGGCGCTGTCGGTGTTGTTGCAAGAAGGGATTGGCGACACCGTTCGTATTTCGTTGACGCCACAGCCCGGCGGTGACCGGACCCAAGAGGTTATTGTCGCCCAGGAAGTCCTGCAGACCATGGGACTGCGCAGTTTTGTGCCGTTGGTGACCGCGTGTCCCGGTTGTGGCAGAACCACATCAACGGTGTTTCAGGCCCTGGCGGACCGTATCCAAAGCTTCATCCGGGCCAGCATGCCAGATTGGAAAGACAAATATCCCGGTGTCGAAGATATGAACGTTGCCGTCATGGGGTGCATCGTCAACGGTCCCGGCGAAAGCAAACATTCAGATATCGGGATCAGCCTGCCGGGCACCGGCGAACAACCGGCCGCGCCGGTGTTTATCGACGGCAAGAAAGCCATGACGTTGCGCGGCGCCAATATCGCCGATGAGTTCCAGGAGATTGTCGAGGACTACATCGCCAAGCGCTACGGCGCTGGGGGAACGTCGGAAGCGGCGGAATAGGAAAGCCGGAACATGTCCAGTTTTCAACCAGTGCGCGGCACCCACGATCTCCTGCCCGAAGCCTTCCGCCAACATAAATGGGTGACGGATACGGCTCAGGAAGTCGCCGAACGCTATGGCTTCGACGAAATGACACCGCCGGTGTTTGAGTTCACCCAGGTGTTTTCGCGAACCATGGGCGAGACCTCGGACGTGGTGACGAAGGAGATGTATTCCTTTCCGAGCCGCAGCGGTGACGAGCAGATGACCTTGCGGCCCGAATTTACCGCCGGCATTTGCCGGGCCTTCGTGTCCAACCAGCTTTACGATCAAGCACCTTTCAAGGTATTCGCGCGCGGCCCGTTGTTCCGCTATGAGCGACCACAGAAAGGCCGGCAACGGCAGTTCCACCAAATTGACGTCGAAATTATCGGCGTTCCCGGGCCCGAAGCGGATATCGAAGTCCTGGCTGTCGGCCAACATATTCTGGAAAGCCTTGGGGTTGCGGAGAATGTCACACTGCAGCTGAATTCCCTCGGCGATCCGGAAAGCCGTGCCGCCTACCGGGAATTACTGATCGCTTATCTGGATCCCTTTCAGGCGGATTTGTCGGCGGACAGCCGCGAACGGCTGCATCGTAACCCGCTTCGCGTGTTTGATTCGAAATCCGACCGCGATCAGGAAATCATTGCCGGCGCGCCGCTGTTGAAAGATCACCTGAACGATCACTCACGCGCCTTCTTCGATGAGGTTTGTGAAGGATTGACGCGCCTCGGCATTGAATATCGTCATGATCCCGGTCTGGTGCGCGGTCTCGATTATTATACCCACACGGCTTTCGAATTCGTCACTGATACGCTGGGTGCCCAGGGGGCGGTGATCGCCGGCGGGCGTTATGATGGACTGATCGAACAATTGGGCGGCCGTTCGACGCCCGGCATCGGCTGGGCCGGCGGCGTCGAACGTCTGGCCATGATGGCCGATGCGGGCAAACGTCGCCGTCGTCCGATCGCCGTCATACCGCTTGGCGCGGAGGCCGCGGTGCGCGCCGAAATGATCACAAGGGATTTGCGAAAATCCGGCTTTATGGTTGAAATGAGCTATTCTGGGAACATGAAAAAGCGTCTCAACCGTGCCAACAAAGCGAACGCTGCCGCCGCGGTCATCATTGGTGAAGATGAGTTGGCGGGTGATGCCGCCACGGTTCGCGATATGGACAGCGGCGAGCAGACAGCGGCACCGTTCGCAACGTTGGCTGAGTTCCTCTCCCCTTACCGTTAGCGTGGTTCCATGGAAGGGTCGGAAACAAACGGTGCCCGACCCCTTGTGGTCGGCGCCAATCATCGCAGCAGTTCCCTGGGTTTCCGGGACCGCTTGTTCGTCGAGGATTCGGATATACCCACCGTCTTGCAAAGCTTACGACAAGGTGGGCTGACGGATGCGGTTCTGTTATCGACCTGTGATCGGATTGAGGTGCAGGCCGTACACGCCGATCCGAAATCTGCGACCGAGACCATTTACGCAACTCTGGCGGCGCACGCCGGCATTCAGCCCGATGAACTGGATGGCCAATGTTATGTGCTGAGTGATGAACGAGCCGTTGAGCAGATATTTGCCGTCGCCGCCTCCCTGGACAGTCAGGTTATTGGTGAGCCGCAGGTCTTGGGCCAGGTCAAGGCTGCCCACCGGATCGCCCGTGACGCCAACATGGTCGGTGGTGATCTTGAAAGCCTCATGCAGGCGGCCTACAGCGCCGCGAAGCGGGTGCGCACGGAAACGGCGATCGGTGAACGTCCGGTTTCGATCGCCGCCGCCGCCGTCGATTTGGCCCGCGATGTCCACGGTGAACTTGAACGCGTCAGTGCCTTGATGATCGGGGTCGGCGACATGGGCCACCTTATTGCCGAACATCTGCTGGCTGGCGGTTTGCAGCGGTTGACCGTGACCCATCCGCTGGAGACTCGAGCCGCGGGTCTGTCACGTCGCTTGGATTGCCATCGTGTCGCCTATGAGGACCGGGCCGGATCCATGGCAGAAGCGGACATCGTCATTTGTGCGCTCGGCCGGCGGGAGTATGCGGTGAGCACGGACATGGTGCGTGCCGCCTTGAAGGCACGTCGGCGGCGGCCGGTATTTTTTGCCGATGTGGCGGCGCCGGGTGATGTGGACCCGGCCGTCAACCGCCTTGATGAAGCCTTCGTCTATGAACTGAAGGATTTGGAACGTATTGTCTCCGACGGCATTGCCGGTCGCGAGGCCGAAGCCGAGGCCGGGCGGCGGCTGATTGCTGCGGAGGTTGCCGCCTACGTCCGTAACCGAGCCCAGCGTGCTGCCGTGCCGGCTGTTCGATTGCTGCGTGAGCGGGCCGAGGACTTGCGGGTTCAGGTATTGGCCGAGGCCGGGAATGATGCGGAGAAAGCGACTCAGTTATTATTGAACCGGCTATTGCATGACCCCAGTGTTAATCTGCGCCAGGCCGCCGCCGGTGCGCCAGGCGAACTGGAATCCCTGGAGCGCGCGCTTCGGACGTTGTTTGAGTTGGATGACACAGGGGCCATCGCCATGACGCCGAAGCAGGACGAAGAACCATGAGCCTCGATCATAATCTGGAGCGGGTTCTGGCCCGTTACGACGAATTGCAAAGTCTCATGTCGGCAACCGATCCGCCGGCCGCCACCGAGATTGCACGTCTGGCGAAGGAATATTCCGATCTCACGCCGGTCGTCAACGCGGTCAATGAGTTGAAAGAGGCGCGGTCCGAATTGCAAGATCTGGAAGCCATGCTGGCCGATGAGCCCGATGCGGAGATGCGTCAGCTGGCTGGCTTGGAAAGCCAGGAATTGAAAGAACGCCTACCGACGCTGGAACGCCAGGTTGAATTGATGCTGTTGCCGAAGGATGAGGCAGATTCAAAAAATGCGATCTTGGAAATCCGTGCCGGCACCGGCGGTGACGAGGCTGCGTTGTTCGCCGCCGATCTGTTCCGCATGTACCAGCGATATTCGGAAAACCGCGGTTGGAAATTTGAACTCATGAGCGCCAACGAGATCGGAATCGGCGGTTACAAGGAAGCCATTGCCGCGGTTTCCGGCAAGGACGTGTTCGCGCGATTGAAGTTTGAATCGGGTGTGCATCGGGTGCAGCGTGTGCCGGTCACGGAATCGGGCGGACGCATTCATACCTCGGCCGCCACTGTCGCGGTCATGCCGGAAGCCGAAGAAGTGGATATTCAGATCGATGAAAAGGATCTGCGCATCGATGTGTTCCGGGCCAGCGGGCCTGGCGGTCAGTCCGTGAATACCACCGATTCCGCCGTCCGCATCACCCATTTGCCGACCGGCATTGTGGTCTCTCAGCAAGACGAGAAATCCCAACATAAAAACCGGGCCAAGGCCATGCGGGTTCTGCGGGCGCGTCTGTATGAACAAGAACGTGCGGCCAAGGACGCCGAGCGGGCGGAAGCCCGGCGCTCTCAGGTGGGTTCCGGAGATCGTTCTGAACGCATACGCACCTACAACTTCCCCGAGCGCCGGGTCACCGACCACCGCATCAACCTGACGCTGCACCAACTGGACAAAATGTTGGACGGCGATTTGGATGAGGTCATTGATGCCCTGCTCACCGACGATCAAGCCCGCCGTCTTTCCGAAATGACATGAGCCGCCACGGCCCGGGCTCCATCGGCGGCGTATTGCACGCGGCTGCGGCTTCCCTTGCCGCAATCGGCATTGAGACCCCGCGCCTGGATTGCCGTGTATTGATGGCCCATGTGCTGGGGTGTGATCATGCCTGGTTGATCGGCCATGCGGATGAACCCTTACTATCCGCTTCGGCGATGGAATTCGCAGCGCTGTTGGAACGCCGCCGTAATCATGAGCCCATCGCCTATTTGACGGGGCACCGGGAGTTCTGGAGTTTATCCTTCCAGGTGACACCGGATACCCTCATTCCGCGCCCTGATTCGGAAACTCTAATCGAGACCGGCCTGACGCTGATGGGTAAACATGGCAACGGCGCCCGGTTGCTCGATTTGGGCACTGGATCGGGATGCTTGTTGCTGGCTTTGCTTCATGAGTTGCCCTCGGCTATTGGCATTGGGCTGGATGATAATCCGCGGGCCCTGAATATCGCCGGCAACAATGCGGCGGCGTTGGGTCTTTCAGAGCGCGCATCTTTCGTGGCAGGCTCGTGGCGCGAGGAACGGTTGTTCGCCGAAGCCGGCCGGTTTGAATTGGTGCTCAGCAATCCACCCTATATTCGCAATGCCGACATGGACACCCTGGCCCCTGACATACTGCGGTATGAACCGGAGATGGCTCTGCGCGCCGGCGATGATGGGCTGGATGCGTATCGATGCATCGCCCGGCATTTGCCATCGTTGCTTAAACCCGGTGGTTATTTCATCGGAGAGTTCGGTGACGGACAATCAAAAGCCGTTGCCGAACTGTTGATGGCTCATGGACTGTCGGTGGACGGTTTTCGCAATGACGCAACGGGCCGGGAGCGATGTGTTGTGGTTCGAAACGGTGGTTCGCGTCCGGCATAAAAAAGTGTTGGAATGGCCGGCGTTCCCCGCTAACGTGGGATTGTGGATGATCCTTTGGGATCATATGGGGGGTCCCCGGATTACCGGGTTGTACCCAATCGTTCCCCAGCGTTGCGCCGGGTACCTGCCAAGCTCAGGGAGTGGATTGCTCAAAGAGTTTGGCTGTTCGAGCCTTTTAGGTTCGGGGTTCGCCGGGTAATTGCCGGGGTCTTGGAAAAGCCGAAAATCGGGTAGAAATGAAACATAATCCAAACAATCGGCGTCCGCGTTCTCGTGGTGGCAAGCAACGCCACAGCGGTGGCGGCGGTCGGAATAATTACGATAGCAGTGGTCCCGACGGCAAGGTGCGCGGCTCGGCCCAGCAGGTATTGGACAAGTATCTGTCCTTGGCCCAGGACGCCTATTCCGCGGGTGACCGAATTGCCGCCGAATCATTCTATCAATTCGCCGAACATTATTACCGTGTATTGAATGCCGATGGCGCCAACAATAATCAGGCCCGCCGTGATCGGCCGCAATCCGACAACCCGGCGCCCGGCCATGAGAATTCCACTCCTGAAAATTCCTCACCTGAGAATTCCGCGCGTGAGAATTCCTCTAACGAGGTCCCGGCGGCGAGCCGTAGCGCTGCGCCGGCGAATGAAACACCCAGCCCGGTTGATGTGCCGGCAACCGTCGATCCTGCTGATCAGCCGCAGCCCGATATTGCCGACATCATTCCGCCGGCCATCGAAGTCGGTGGCGGTGAGCCGGAAGCTGCGCCGAAGCCGCGCCGGCGTCGGTCTCGGGCAAAGACCGAAGAACCGGCTGAAGCGCCGGAAACTGTCCAGGCGTCCTGATCTCAAGACCTATTTGAACTTCCCCGGCTTGCTTTAAGTGGGCGTGGTGACGCTGTCGCCGGTTCGAATGGTGCCCGCCGTTTCAACCCGCGCATAGATGCCCACTTCGATGTGGCGGAATCCCATCTGTAACGCCTTGACGATGTTCTGATCGCGCTCGGCCGTTGCCGGGTTGACGTTAATGGCGGCGCAGCGGTCAATGCGCTGGGTCACGCTCAGCGTCACGTCGCCGATGGTGATCTCTTTGCCCAGCCATTCGAACTCGTGCCAGGGCGCCGTCCCCTCGAGCCATATATTGGCCCGGAACCGCAAGGGATCGACCGGCCGCTGGGTGACCCGCTCGACATCCTTGACGGAGGCCAAGTTGATGATTGAGATCACCGGTGCGTTGTGATCGGAAAGCACATGCCCGCCGGCCGCCTCAACGACTTTCGGTCGGCCCCGGCATTCGTCCTTCATGAAGGCGGCGAAAAATTCCTCAATAGTCGCCCGCCCGATGGGATCGGTGAGCTTGCCCCTAGTCACCTGGCGGCCGCCGCGCAGCACGCTCAAGGTGTCCGCCGTGTCATCAAACCGGGTTTCCAACTGGGCCAGCCGTTCGTTCTTTTGCAACATCAGAAAGTGCGACTTGGACAGCCATTCGGTGGCCACGGTTTCGGTTGGCGTTGATCCCAGCGCAATGGCGAAGCGACGGTCATTGGGAACGGCCGCACCTGGCTCCAACGGTACGGCCTCAAGGCGCTCAGGGCTCAGCCCTTTGACAGGATGGCGATAGAGGGAATTTACGGTAATGCTCATGGCTGCAACAATGCGCCGCTGGTTCGTGAAGTCAATGAGTTCCACCCTTTTTTAAGGTTATACTTTCATAGTGTGGACGGCCCCTTGCAAGGCCGCATGAACGGGCCATATTTAGATGAGAGACCTTAATTAACGAAGGGTTTTGCGTTGCCGCCAAGCGGGACAGGAAACCCGGTCGGAAAAGGTGAGAAAAAACATGGAATTCGAAAAATATACGGAACGCGCCAAGGGGTTCATTCAAAATGCCCAAACCCTGGCCTTGAAGTCGGGACACCAGCAGCTGACGCCGCTGCATATCCTGAAAACTATTTTGGAAGACAATGAAGGCTTGGCGGCCAATCTCATTGACGCCGCCGGCGGCCAGGCGTCACGCGCCTATGAAGAGGTCGGTGCGGCCCTTTCGAAATTGCCGAAGGTTGAAGGCAGCGGTGCCGGGCAAGTCTATCTGGCCCCGGAAACTGCACGCCTGTTTGATCACGCCGAGCAGTCGGCGGAGAAGGCCGGCGACAGTTTCGTCACCGTCGAATACCTGCTGTTGGCGCTGGCCATGGCGTCGGGCACAGCGGCCCAAAAGGTTCTGGCCGACGCCGGCGTGACGCCGCAAAACCTGAACACGGCGATTAATGATTTCCGCAAGGGCCGCAAGGCCGACAGCGCATCGGCCGAGGATTCCTACGACGCCTTGAAAAAATACGCCCGCGACCTGACCGATGATGCGGCAGAGGGCAAAATCGATCCGGTGATCGGCCGCGACGAGGAAATTCGCCGGACTATCCAGGTGCTTTCAAGACGGACCAAGAACAATCCCGTGCTCATCGGTGAACCGGGCGTCGGCAAGACGGCGATCATCGAAGGTTTGGCCCAACGCATTGTCTCTGGCGATGTGCCGGAGAACCTGAAGAGCAAACGTCTCATGGTTTTGGACCTGGGCGCGCTGATCGCCGGGGCCAAGTTTCGGGGCGAGTTTGAGGAACGGCTGAAGGCGGTTCTGCAGGAAGTCATCGCGTCGGACGGTCAGATCATCCTGTTCATCGATGAAATGCATACCCTTGTCGGCGCCGGTGCCGCCGAAGGCTCCATGGATGCGTCGAACCTTCTGAAACCGGCCCTGGCGCGCGGTGAGCTGCATTGTGTCGGCGCCACCACCTTGAACGAATACCGCAAGCACGTGGAAAAGGATGCCGCCCTGGCGCGGCGTTTCCAGCCGGTGTTCGTCGCCGAGCCGACCGTCGAGGACACCATCTCGATCCTCCGCGGTATCAAGGAGAAGTATGAACTGCACCACGGGGTGCGCATTCTTGATAATTCCCTGGTCACGGCGGCGACCCTGTCGAACCGCTACATCGCCGACCGGTTCTTGCCGGATAAGGCCATTGATCTGGTCGACGAAGCCGCCAGCCGGGTCCGTATGGATGTCGATTCAAAACCTGAAGAGATTGATGAGTTGGACCGCAAGATCATCCAGCTCAAAATTGAGCGCGAAGCCATCAAGAAGGAAGACGATAAAGCCTCCCGCGACCGGCTTGAGCGGTTGGAAACCGAATTGCAGGACCTGGAAGAAAAATCCGGTGAGCTGACCGCCCAGTGGGAAGGCGAGAAAGCTTCGCTGGCCGATGCCACCAAGGGCAAGGAAGAGCTGGAAAAGGCCCGTATGGCCGTCGAGCGTGCCATGCGCGAGGGCAAGCTGGAAGAGGCCTCCGAGCTTCAATACGACCTGATCCCCCGATTGGAGGAGAAAGTCGCCGAGGCCGAGGCCATGGAGGCGGCCAACATGGTCGAGGAATCGGTAACGGCTGAACATATCGCCAACGTGGTCTCGCGCTGGACCGGCATTCCGGTCGACAAGATGCTGCAGGGCGAGCGCGAAAAGCTGCTGGCCATGGAAGACGCACTGCGTGACCGCGTGATCGGCCAGGAAGAAGCGCTGGTTGCCGTCTCCAACGCCGTCAGGCGCGCGCGCGCCGGCCTGCAGGACACCAACCGGCCCATCGGCTCGTTCCTATTCCTGGGCCCCACGGGCGTTGGCAAGACGGAGCTGGCGAAGGCCCTGGCTGCCTTCCTGTTCGATGACGAGCACGCCATGGTTCGCATCGACATGTCGGAATACATGGAAAAGCACGCCGTCGCGCGATTGATCGGCGCGCCGCCGGGTTATGTGGGGTATGACGAGGGCGGCGCCCTGACCGAAGCCGTACGGCGCCGGCCCTATCAAGTGATCCTCTTTGACGAAGTCGAGAAGGCGCATCCCGATGTCTTCAATGTTCTGTTGCAGGTCCTGGACGATGGCCGGCTGACGGACGGGCAGGGGCGGACGGTGGATTTCCGCAACACCATGATTATCCTGACCTCGAACCTGGGCGGCGATATTCTGGCGGCGCAGGAAGACGGCCACGATTCGGGCGAGGTCCGCGACGACGTCATGCAGGTCGTCCGCGCCGCCTTCCGGCCGGAATTCATCAACCGCCTAGATGAGATCATCCTGTTCCACCGCCTGTTCCGTGAACACATGGACGGCATCGTCGATATCCAGCTTGGAAATTTGGTGAACCTGCTGGCCGAGAAGGGCATCAAGATCAGCCTCGACGCCAACGCCAAGGCCCGTCTGGCCGATGCCGGCTATGACCCGGTCTATGGTGCCCGGCCCCTGAAGCGGGTCATCCAGACCGACCTGCAGAACCCACTGGCCAGCTTGTATCTGGAAGGCAAGGTGGAGGATGGTGATGTGGTTAAGGTGTCGGCCAATAACGACGGCCTCACCTTCAACGGCGAGGCCGTGTCTGAAGCGGCGTGATGGGAGACGTCAGGGGCGACGGTGTTAATGAATGACCTTCGGGTTGATCCAATTTAGTCGGAACGACTTCGGAGGTTCGGCGAGTATGCTGTTGTTTTTGGGCGGGTTAAGGGGTTTTTGGCATTTTCTAGTCATCCTAGCAGCAATTGTTATCGGCATTGGCTGCGCAGTTGTTGGAAATTTTGTTGGAGCAGTTATCTCATTTGGAATTGGGTTGATCGGGATAATCGGTCCTGTGCAAGCCTACTTCCAGTTCAAAAGGGAAGAGGAAGGGAAACAGGGCGGTCATAAAAATGATTAGCTAAGTTAATTAAACTAAGTTAATGTATCTGCATGTCCCAAATAACCATTCATGCTGCCAAGACACACCTTTCCCGCCTAATCCAACGGGCTTGCGATGGCGAGGAGATCGTTATCGCTAAGGGCAAGACACCTATGGTCAAACTTGTTCCTGTGGATGCGCCGAAACCGAAACGGCAGTTTGGGGCCATGAAGGGCCAGATTAAATTGGATGATTCCTTTTTCGATCCGCTGCCCGATGAAGAACTGGATGCTTGGGAAGGCAAATAGGGCGTGCAGGCGCTTCTCGATACCCATGCGTTGATCTGGTGGTTGGCGGGCGACCGGCGATTGGCCAAGGCGGCACAGGCAGCCATCGCCGAGGAAGCGAACGAAATCTTTGTCAGCGCGGCGACCGGCTGGGAGATTGCAACCAAAGTTCGGATCGGCAAATTGCCGAGCGTTGCGCCAGTGGCCGGAAAACTGCCATCCGTGATCGCCATGCACGGGTTCAAGGAGCTTCCCGTCAGCCTTACCGAAGGTGAACGGGCCGGTCTCTTGCCTGGTGACCATCGCGACCCCTTTGACCGAATGCTAATTGCGCAAGCCCAGGTGCATGGCCTTACTCTGATCAGTAACGAGAAAGTGTTCGATAATTTCGGCATCCGCCGCCTTTGGTAGGTAACCCTGTGACTGCCGTCACTGTCTGAGGTTACGTCAAAGGGCATAGTCGCCTCATGACCGATATTGCCGTCAGCGCCGCCACCCGATCTTCCCTGCTGTTGCTGCAGCGGACCGCCGATGTGCGGACCGAGGCTTCGCAGCGCCTATCCACCGGATTACGGGTCCAGCGGCCGGTTGATGACGCGGCGGCGTTCTTTCAGGCTGAAAGTGCGCGGGGCCGGGTGCGTGATCTTTTGCAGGCCAAGGATCAGATCGGCCAGGCGACCAGCGCCGTGGAGACCGCCCTGGCCGGCACCGAGGCCATTGAGAGCCTGGCCGGGCAACTGAAGGGGCTCGCCTTGTCCGTGCAAGGCGGCACGGCGGCCGAGCGCTTGGCGGCGGCGGAACAATTCGACGTCATCCGCCAGCAGATCGATGCCCTGGCCAATGATGTCTCCTATGGCGGCGTTTCCCTGTTGGCCGACAAGCCGGGCAGCCTGAACGTCAATCTGGATGGCGAGGGCGGCGGCGATTTAATCTTGGATGGCCATGCCAGCGGATCGACCGGTCTGTCTATCGGCTCGGCGGTATCCGACTACAACGGGTTTGCCACGCAGGGCGACATAACCAACGCGCTCACCCAAATCAATTCAGCCGTCGCCGATTTGCGGAGTTTTGCCGCCGATTTCGGCGCTGACGTGGCGGTTTTGAACGCCCGCGAAGACTTCAATCAGGCGCTGGCCAATACCTTGGAAGCCGGCGCCGCGAAACTGGTCAATACGGATTTGAACACGGAAGCGGCGCGCCTGTTGGCGACCCAGGTTCGCGAACAGATCGGTATTGAGACGCTTCGCATCAGCAGTCAAAGCCAGTCCTTGCTGGCGAACTTTATTTAGTGCCGTGATGAAAAGGCAGGAAAGATCATGAACGCCGCCGTCCAAGTCTACGAAATGACCGGCCGTAAACTGGTTCAAGGCCGGGTCGCCGAGGCCATGGCTTTTTCGAAAGCCGCCCGCGCCCTGGAGGACGCCCGCGTCAACGCCGAAGACCGCGACAAGCTGCGCGAGGCGTTGCGCTTCAATCGCCTGATCTGGACCGCCGTGCAGGCGGAAATCAGCGACACGAACTCGACCCTGCCACGCATGCTCAAGGCCGGCCTCATGAGCCTGAGTATGTTCGTCGACCGCATATTGGACCAAGCGCCCGTCAACTTCGATCCCAGCCAGTTACAGGTATTGATCGACCTCAATCGTGAAATGGCGTCGGGCTTGATGGAGTCCCGGAACTAATCAAAAGCGGTATATCACATCAAATTGTCACGGACCTTTGATTGGAAATCGGGTCCGTCAGGGCGCATATGTCTTTACTCAGAACAAGACAACCAAGGGAGGCCATACATGGCATTGCGATTGGGCAGCGAAGCCCCTGATTTCACAGCGGAAACCACCGAAGGCAGCATCACATTCCACGACTGGATCGGCAATGGCTGGTGCCTGTTGTTTTCGCATCCGAAGAATTTCACGCCCGTCTGCACGACGGAACTGGGCGCCGTCGCGAAACTGAAACCGGAATTGGAAAAACGCGGCGTCAAGGCCATCGGCTTGAGTGTCGATTCGGTGCCCGACCACGTTGCCTGGTCGAAAGATATCGAAGAAACCCAAGGTGCTGCGGTGAATTTCCCGTTGATCGGCGACGAAAACCTGAATGTTGCCAAGCTTTATGGCATGCTGCCGGCAGATACAGCGGGCGGTGCAGAGGGCCGTACGGCGGCCGACAATCTGACTGTCCGCAACGTCTATATCATTGGTCCCGACAAGCAGATCAAATTGATGCTCACTTATCCCATGGCGACGGGCCGGAATTTTGACGAAATTCTCCGGGTCATCGATTCGGTTCAACTGACGGCCAGCCATCAGGTGGCGACGCCGGCCAACTGGTCGCATGGCGACGAGGTGATCATCGTGCCCGCCGTTTCAGACGATGCCGCGAAGGAGAAGTTCCCCGACGGGTGGCGGACTGTGAAGCCCTATTTAAGATACGTGCCGCAGCCACGGTGACGCGGTAATGGCGACGAAACGGAGTCCGGTCTGGTGACGCCGCGGCATTTGTGCCGCCGCTTCGCCACCGGGCTCTCTCTCTGCGAGAAAACTATCTAGCGCTTTGTTGATTTTGCTTAAATCCCGATGATACCCCGATGCGGAAGATACTGAAGGCCTCTTGAAATTCCTTCTGCCCCGTTGCATCGGGGGTGAAAAATCCGGGGACAAAGCTTGCATGATACACGCAGTGCCAGGCTTTTTCGGCTTCCGCCGTAACTTGCCGACCCCATTTCATAAATGCCTCGAAATCGGAGCGACAGATGCCGTCGTTGACCAGTTTTCCGGTCAGAAATGGGCTCTGGTCCGTGGTTCCGGGCTGCGGCGTCCGGCCAAGCCCATGCATTTTAAAGACGGGTTTGGGCCCGGCTCGACCGTTGTTCAATACATGATAGCGACCAAGATGTATCGAATCGGCGGTTTTGTATTCTCCCCAAATTCGGCAGAACTCACCTGATCGGGGGTTAAAGTAATCGCGGCGAACGCGGATGAAATCCTTAGTTTTCAGGCCTTTTGCGGGGTCCAGACTCCAAACGCAACTGTTGGCTGTCTTACCATCGGTCCGGCGACGGTCTTCGAAATCAATGATGTCACGCAGGTGCTGCTGAAACCGATTGTGGTCGCCGTTCAAAGCCTGTCGTGCTTTTAGGTCCGTGTGGCGTGGAATGTTGAGTTTGAAGCCAAATCGATCGCATTCACCCTTGGTACGTTCACCCCGACATTCGAGCCTTCTAAACAATGGGAAGTAGGCGTACTTGCGTTTGAGGATGCTCTCAAAATTAACAAGAATTCCTTTTGGTAATGCCTCCAACGTGTCGATTTTCTTCGTCAGTTTGCCAATTGTGCTGTTCGCCGTACTCAAGTCGGTTTTGGCCTTCACCAGTATGCGTTGCCGGGATTTGGTGTTTTCGTTGAACACAAACAACTCATCTTGAAGATTTTGGGCATCGCCTTGAATTTTCCGGAGGGTTTTCAAGGCGTCCAGAAAAGCGGTTTCGAGCGCGACGATCTTAGAGCGAAGCTGGGTCTGTTCACCGGCGACATGTATGCCGATCAAAAGGAAGACGAATAACAATAAAAGGACAAGTTCCGTCAGGGTGTTCAGGACGACACGTTCGTTTTCCTGATCCGGCGTGCCGTCTGTCATCGCATGGGGCGGACCAATGCCGCGCGCAAGTGTGCGAGCAGTTCATCGGGCGGGACTTTGAATTTCTTCGGAACGGGTTTGAATTCGGATATGTCAACTTGCGGCGCCGGCGCCGGCTTCGGCTCCTGTGTGGGATCAGGTTCCATATCCGTCGGGTCAGCCGGATGCGATGGCGGCACTTCAGTATTGGCGACGACATGCGCCAGGGCCTCAGCAACCCCAATCCAATCCGTTCGGAGATCTTCAATGGCCTTGCAAAGCGATGGAACCCCTTCCTCGGTCAAATTGACGAGGGTATCCAACATTCTGACCAATTGTGACACTTCCGAGTTTGGTATGTCTTGATCAGAAATGGGTTCGCCGTCGGATAGGGCCGCCGCTTGGACCGTTGTTAATTCCCGGTTCAGCCGATGAATGATATCGTCCAGACGTTGGCTCGTTGCATGAGCAAAGGAATTGAAGGACTCCAGAAGTCTCTCATCACATTGTTGGTCTTTCTGTCGGTCCGCCAGAAATGCGAAGGCCATGGATATGATCCCATGCGTCGTCCGCAATGCCTCGGCCAGGTCATGACAGCTTGTGTTGCGACGGGGGTCGCCATCGCCATCGCCATCGCCAACGGAAGCATTAAGATTGGTGCTATCATGAAGAAACGAGTCTGTAGCGCTGTCTAGATCGTCCATGAGTTTCCGAGACGGCTCAACCGCGCGGGGCGGGCGAAAAATGATGGAAATGACGATGCGAAAGCACAGGCCGACGACTGTCGTGACCAAAGCGACGCCGCACTTATTGACGATATTGCCGATATTGATCGTCGCGCCTGGCGTTGTCGGGATGTCCGTGAACGAATAGAGCAGACCCATCAGGGTAAAAATGAAACCCAGGAAATAGGTGTTGTTACCGATCTCATTGAGCAGCCCGGATGGTTCGCCGCGACCCAAGGGCTTCTTTTTCCACTTTTGCAGCAACACAATGGCGCCGATACCGAGACTGGCGACGATTCCGTAAACGCCAACCAGGGCACCGATGGCGACAGCCGTGTGGAAACCGGTATTTGATTTCGGGAATATGATGTCCGCCAGGGGGGTGCCGACGGAGCAGATTAAAAACAAGCGAACATTCATCGCTCCGCCTGAAGCCGGACAGGTGTTTTCGGCCGGGGTTTCGTGAAGCAGCCACCAGCCAACAACAATAAGAACGATCAGGAAGAGTCCAGATATCAGGCGCCCCATCGTCGCGGCTTTGATGTTTTCCCGCTCCACGCTTTTGAACCCTTCGTATCCGCGCCTTAAGTATTCCGGTTCGGGAACATGCGTCGCGTGAATTCGTCGACAGTGCCGCCTGCCGCGCCCTGTAATTGCTTGCTGACGAATTCCGAAAATGCCTGGTGGATAACGTCTTCCAGCGGCCCGCCGTCGCGTGATACGGGTCCGGGTTCCGAAGCCCGTGCATCGGCGGTCTGCGGCGGCGGTTCAGTTGGCGCCGGTGCTTTCCCGCGGTTCAATTCCTTGGCCGCATTCTTAGCGTCGTCACGACGCCGGATCACCAGCCGGGTTAGGTCAATGCGGGCGCCTTCGATGCCGTAGCGCCCTGTTTCACGGCGGCTCACGGCTCCGGATTGACGGGCCCGGATGGCATCTTCGCTATAGAGCACGGGAAAGCTGATCCATGCGCCCAACTCCAAAATGTGGTCTTCATCATCGCGCATGATCAAAAGGGTTTGTTCCGCTTTTTCCGATGCCAGGCGGGAAGCCAGGCAATAGAACACGCGCGGGTCCTTACCCGTTAGATTGGCGATCACCATATCCGCATCTTGGCTGACATCGCGCATCTGGCGGTCAATCCTGTCGGGGTTAACACGGGCGTTGGACCGCTGAATTTTGTAGCCATGGGCCTCAACGGATGGCCGGATAATTTCCTGATACACCATGTCGCGTTCCCAGCGCAGCCACTCTGTTGTGGCATCCGGTGCCGGCAGCGTCAGCCAGTCATCGCCGTCATCGGGTTCCCGGGAAGATCCGCCGACCGGGTAGTGCGGTTCCAAGACCAGGCAGAGTTCATTTTGGTCGTTTGATGAAGACATGTTGGGTTCCCTGTTTTCTGCGGCCGGGTTCAATAATTGGATCGAATACGGACGGAGCCGGCTTTTGCCAAACCGGTGAAGTAGTGCTGCCAAAAGGCGCGGAATGTGTTGGCGGCTTGCTGCGGCAATACCAGGTCCTTGCCCAGCCGTTTGCCGAAGCCGAAAGCAACCACGTCGGTATTGGCAAAGGCTTTCGTTGGCTGATAGTCACGGCGCGTTCGCCGGATCAGGGTTTTTGCCCAGGCCAAATCCGCTTGGCTGATCTTACCTCGTGAGAGATGGGAGAACTCAAGCATGTCCGAGAAAATCACCAGGCGGCGGACCGTGACGTCGACAACTTCCCGCGACAGAGCATGCAATGTGCGGATCAATTGCGTTCCCGCGGCGGTAACGCTTTGCGTCGCGTACTGACGCATTAGGCCGACAAAGTTTTGTTGGAAACGCCGTTTGTCGCGGACCGCCAATAAGCTGCCGCAGTAGGCGGAATCCGTGCCCGTCGACACCGCCGACTCACTGCAACCGGGCACGCAGGAATCCCAATCAGGTGTCAAGCGGCCGGGCGCGTTGGTAATCGGAAAAACCAAGAACCGTTCCCCGGGTTTGAGTTCGGAAAGCAGCTTGACGACGCCGGTCGAGAAGCGCCGCTTGTCGACATCATCATAAATCTCGGTGCGATCCACCAAGAAGATAACCGTGGGTGCCGCCGATGCATTGCAGTATTTGTCAAAGTCCAGGGCCGCCGCGGACGTCGACATACCGAGGGCCCATACCAGTGGCCCGGCGGCCAGAACGCTACGTATATTGTTCATGGATGTAACAACCGCCTGCCCAGCGTCGCCAATCCGGCCTGACCGAAGTAGGGCGGCGCATTACTTTGGCGGGTTGAGCGGTTGCCGCGTTGATAGGCGGCGAGCTGATTGGCCAAGGCCAGGGAGACAATCCGCACATCACTGTTCATGGCATCAAGAAGCCGCGCCCGTTCATCTTCCAGGCGGCGTAAATCCTGACTTGCCTTGTCGCGCTGACGGTCCGCATCGACCATCTGTCGGGCGTAACGCATTTTGATTTGGGCGGCGGCCTGCTGATAAAGCCGCTCCAATTCGTTGACCGTGCGCTGGCTCCGCGACAATTGATGCCAGGCCCGTTCCAGATCCGGGTCGGGGTCGTGACGATAAACGGACAGGATTGTGCCGATCAGCAAGACCATGACGTTGAGGATGAACAGGCCGAACTGGGCAAATCGGACACCGCCGATTTCTATACCCGGTACCGCAATCCACGGGAAGAAACGGGCCAACGCTGTGAGAATGCGGCCTTGCTGACTTTCCGGTGCCAGGGATTGGATTTCCGCCGGTGCCGGTGCGGCGAGAATGTCGGCGGGGCTGGGTGGGCCGGCCGTGGTCTCGGCAATTTGACCGCGCATTTCATAAAGGATGTAGATGACGAAAATTGCCACTGCCATGATCGCTACGGCGAATAGCCAGCGCCAGGCACGTGCCGCGCCTTTCAAATAGATAGCACGAAGTATCTGCAATCCCAGGAAGTGGGCTAACAAGACAAACGACAGGCCGATGAAATAGGCGATCATGTAGGAAACCGGCGGCAGAAATTCGAAGGCCAACTGAATGGCCAGTTCATTGATCGGGATTTCCAATAAGGACAACACAAACAGCAATGTCATATACGGCGTTAGCCATTGCAGGGTTGCCCGACGTGCTCCAAACAGTGGTAGGTGCAAGGCCATGCGGGGCATTCGTCCGGCCCGGGATTGTTGTTCATCGAAGGCGCGCCGGTCCGACATCAAACTTTTTGTCTGGGCCAGATAGGTGACCGACGTCGGCCCCGATATCTCCTTCAGTTCGTCCAACTCCGCCATCTGCATCTGGGTCATGGAATCGGTCGCACTCCGATAGGCGCTATCGGTTTCCAATTGCCGGTCGGTAATCTGTTCATCGATGCGGTTGACGCTGTCTCGAACCCGTCCGACATAGTTGTTGAGGGCTGATGCGGCTTGCTCGATGCGAAGTATTTCGTGGGCCGAGAAATCCTCTTGATGGGCGGTGGGAATCTCTGAGCGACCGTCCCGCTCTCCTTGTTTTTCATCGGCGTAGCAGTCGCGTTCGGAGAAGCGTTTATAGGCCGTCAATGTTTCGGCGGCGATCAGGCGGTCCATGATATTTCCTTCCCCAGTGTCGATGGATGCTATCGGAAATACACGTTTTAAGAAATAAAAAATATTTAATTTAATCAAAACGAGCATATTCATCCGATGATTGTGGTGAGATGCAGCCGCATATTCTGGACGGAATTTGGCTCTTCGAAAGAAAGCCGTTCCCCTTATCTCAAATTTTCGCTACCGTTAAGCTGATCTCGCATACGCAGGCCGCCGGGTAGCTGGAACCGGTGAAGATGATGGGTCGAATATCCCTACAGCACCCACATTGAGGAGGTTCTGATGCTGAGTTTCTTTTCAGGAAGCAGTAATGCCGTCAATTCAGAGACGGCAATGCGGGAATGCTTGGATTTGGCGTTTGGTGAGGGCGGCGGGGCCGATGCCGATTTGCTGGTTCTTCACGCCACCATGGGTCACAATTTTCCGCAATTGCTGGCGGCCGCCAAGGAGGCCTGTCCGAAGGCGCGGATTATCGGCTGTTCGGGTAGCGGCGTCATTGGTCATGAAGGGGTCAGCGAAAACATGCGCGCCCTGGCGATTATGGCGGTCACCGGAGACGAGATCGCCGTTGCCACGATGGACGGGCTGACGGGCGGCAATTCCGCCGAGGTGGCCGCTGAAGCGGCGGCAAAGCTGAAAGCCGAGCGCGGCGATATTCAATTCATCTACATCCTGACCGCGGGCCTGAATTTGTCAGGAGATCGCGTCATTGATGGCATCGAAAGCGTCTTCGGCAAAGAAATCGCCCTCTTCGGTGCAACGGCCGCGGACAACGGCAAGGCGAAGCGATCGTTCCAGATCGCCGACGACAAAGTTGTCGAAGACGGTGTCTTGTTGGTCGGGTTCGCTGATCCGACACTGGAATTGATTACCGGCGTGCACCACGGTTCGGTGCCGTTGGACGGCATGACCATGGAAGTCACCAAGGTCCACGACAATGAGATTATAGAGTTTGATGGCAACCCGGCCTGGCCGACGCTCATGGGTAAGCTTGGCCTGGGGGCCGAGGCCGAACCCGGTGAGACACTGCCGATCGCCGGCGTTGGCGAACAATTGTCCGACGAAGATCAGGCGGCCTATGACAACAGCCATGTCCTGCGCGTACCCATCGGGGTGTCCGACGACCATCAATCGTTCTACCTGCCCATCGCACCGGCCGAGGGGACGAAATTGACCCTGGTACAGCGCGACGAAGATCATATTTTCAGTGGCCTGGATCGTCTCATGGGGCGGATCGAAGGCCAGTTGGGCGAACGGCGTCCGGAAGCCGTATTTCATGCTGACTGCATGGCCCGGGGGCGGCTGACATTTGACCGTGTCCTGAAAGATGAAATCATTGCCAAGATGCAGCATCCCATCTGCCGCGGCGAGAAGGTGCCGTGGTTGGGCGTTTATGGTTTCAGCGAATATTGCCAAATCGCTGACACCAACTGGTTCCACAGCTACACGACCGCATTATATATGCTGGTTCGCAAGGAAGCCGCCTGAGCCTTTATGAGTGAGGTGATCGACGACCTGGAGGCGCTGCGGGGCCGAATCGCCGAACTAGAGGCTGAAGCGGCGCGCCGCCTTGTCACCCAGCGCGACCTGAACCGGGCTAAAGACCAACTGGACATCGAATTCGCCCGGTTCGAAGTGATCCAGAAATACGTTGGCCGCGTCTTGGCGGTGGAAGGTGATCAGGATTTCTTTTCACTGACCCTGGAAACCGTCATAGAGGCTTTCGAATACGAGATCGCCCTATTTCTGGTTTGCGGCGACGATGAAAATTATTTGGACGTCGCCTTTGAGTTCGGTGTTGAGGAAGCACCAGAACAACTGACGATGGACGCGGACTGGTTTACCGCAGGCGACGCCCATATTCACGATGTAATCAGCCCCATTTTACAGGCTTGGTCGGGATTGAACCTGGAACAGGCAATCAGCTGTTCGATCATTGGTGACAGTGGCAGGTTGGACGGCGTCATCGTCGCCGGCATCACCAAGGAAAGCGCCGATCTTTTCGACCCCATTGTTGAGCGTGACCGGTCCTCATACAGTGTGTTGGTGCAGCAGGCGGCGGATCTGTGGACCAACCGCAAGCTGACCAAAGATATCCACGAAAAGAACCTGAGTCTGGAAAGCAAGACCGCGAACCAGGTGATCATGCAGCGCGATCTGGTCAAGGCGAAGGATCTGGTCGACAGCGAACTGGCCCGCTTCAAGGTACTGCAGGGTTTCATTGGCCAGGCGTTGGATGCCGCCGATGACGAGACTTTCTACACCCTGGCCCTGGAAGGATTGATCGAGGCTTTCGAATATGAGGTCGCGCTGTTCCTACGCGTCGGCGACGCCCCGGCGGCATTCGATGTCGTCTCTCAGTTCGGGTTTGCACAAGCACCGGAAACGCTGCCCGTGCCGCCCGGCATGCCAGCGGCGGCGGATGCCATCGTCGTCGATGCGGAAGGCGACGTGCTGAGCGCCTGGTCGGAGCTTGGCCTGAACCAGGCGATTATCTGTCCATTTTTCGACAGAACCAACGAACTTGCCGGCGTGTTCCTGGGTGGGATCACAGTTGACTCGGCCGATTACTACGACGCCATTTCCGAAGATCAAATATCGGCTTTCTCGGTCATGGTCCGCCAGGCCGGGTCCTTGTGGACGAACCGTCAGTTGAACGAGGAAATTCGCCAGCACAACGTGCACCTCCAGGAACTGACGGCGTCTTACAGCCGGTTTGTGCCGTTTCAGTTTCTTGAGCTTTTGTCGCGCCAATCCATCCAGGAAATTCACACCGGCGACAGCGTGCTTGTCGAAACCAGTGTCCTGTTCGCCGATATACGCGGCTTCACGACGCTCTCCGAGCAACTTGGCGCGCAAGGTATCTTCACCACGCTGAACGAGTTCCTGAAGGTCGTGGAGCCGTTCATTGCAGCGCACGGCGGGTTTATTAATCAGTACCTGGGCGACGCGATCATGGCGCTGTTCCCCGGTGCATCCGACGGCGCCCTGCGGTGTGCCCGCGATATGATGGAAAGCGCCGTCCCTTTCAACCAAGCGCGGTCCGCCGCCGGCCAGCCGCCGATCCGTTTCGGCCTGGGCATCAGCACGGGGCCGCTTATGGTCGGCGCCATCGGCGGCGGCAAGCGGCTGGATTCAAACGTTATCGGCGATACGGCGAACCTGGCATCGCGCACGGAAGGATTGACGAAGGTCTACGGCACGCCGTGCCTGTTTACCGGATCGACCCGCCGGCAATTGGAACACCCCGGCGAGTTTAGCTTCCGCGAAGTCGACCGGGTTATCGTTAAGGGACGCGAATCGTCGGTCGCGCTGTTCGAATTGCTGCTTGATGGCGATGGTCGCCGATCAACAATGGAGGCCTTTTCCGAAGGCCTCGCCTACTATCGCGTCGGCGCATTCGATGCGGCGCACAAGGCCTTTTCGGCCTGCCGGGCAGACGTCGAGGATGATGTGACCGCCGCGCTCTATATGGAGCGGTGCGAGACGTTTTCAGAGAATCCGCCGGCAGAATCGTGGGACGGTGTTTGGATTTTGGAACACAAATAGGCGTTTCGATCATTCATTGAGGAAATTGCGCAGCGCTTCCGTCACTTCCTTCGGCCTTTCCGCATGTACCCAATGCCCGGCACCGGCGATGATCTCTGTCTCGGCGTTCGGGAACAGACGTTCAATTTCAGCCTGGTGAAAGGATTGCACATAATCCGAAGCGCCACCGGACAGGAACAGGGCCGGGCCTTCGTAGGCCTGGTCCGCTTCGTAGATGGGGAAGTCCAGGATGTCGTCCATGTTCCGGGCGATGGCGCTGACGTTGATGCGCCACTGAAACCCGACGCCGTCGTCTGCGGGCCTCAGGTTGCGCGACAGGAATTGCGCCAGATGGACGTCGCCAACGGCCGCCAACAGCGCAGCCTCGGCTTCCGCGCGGCGGCTCAGGGCGCCCGTGTCTAGGTTCGCCATGGCCGCCAGATGCGGTTCAAAATCATGGTCATAGGGGACCGGTGCAATGTCGATGACGGCAAGGCGCGAAATCAGATTCGGGTGTTCGCAGGCCAGGACCATCGCCGTTTTGCCGCCCATGGAATGACCAACCACCGTGACCGGCGGACGGCAGTGGGTTTCTATAAGTCGTGCAACATCGGCGGCCATGAGCGAATAGCCCATGGCATCGTCCCAGGGAGAATCACCGTGGTTACGGAGATCAGCGCTCAAAATGCGGTGCGAAACCGCCAGATCCTTGGCAATCCCGGCCCAGTTGCGGCCCATGCCGAACAACCCGTGCAGGATTAGGACCTCCGGGCCGCTGCCTATTTCATCGACGTGAAGGTCGACGGCGCTCAATTCTTCTTCTGCGCCACCAAGGCCCGGCCCTTGGGCAACGAGGTATAGCGCGTATCCAGTGCCTTTCTCAGCGCATGATAGCGGTTCAATTCCTTGCCGATCAGCTTGCGTCCCGATGGCATTTTCATGCGCATGGGGTTCAGCTGTCCGCCGTTCCGGAGAATTTCATAGTGCAAGTGATTGCCCGTCGACCGGCCCGTGGTGCCGACATAGCCGATGATCTGGCCTTGGCGGACGCGTTTACCCTTGCGGATGCCCCGACCGAAGCGGGACATATGGGCGTAGGCGGTCTTATAGGTGCCGTTGTGGCGCAGGCGCACGTATTTGCCGTAACCGCCATTGCGTGCGGCCATCTCTACGACGCCATTGCCGGCGGCGTAGATGGGGGTGCCGCGCGGTGCCGCGAAATCAACGCCGCGGTGCATTTTTGTATACCCCAACACCGGATGCCGGCGCCGGCCAAATCCGGAACTCAGGCGCGCGCCGTCGATGGGGGTGCGCATCAACGCCTTTTGCGCCGAGTTGCCTTTCGCGTCAAAATACTCAAAACCCCCCTGGCCGTCACCGAACCGATAGATCGCCCGGCGATCGCCGCGTAAGGTCAGCGCGGCGAACAGAATCTCGTCGCTGCGGACAATGCGGCCTTCATCATTGACGACGAAGTTGAACATCACCTCAAACCGGTCGCCCTTGCGAATGCCGCGTTGGAAATCGACGTCCCAGGAATACGCGCGGATCAGCTCGGCCAATGTGGCGTTCGGCAGACCGGCCTTTTTGCCGGCGACATAGAGACTTGAGGTAATGGTGCCTTCAGCGCGTGAAACTTGCCGGGTCACCGGTCGGTCGATGATCCGTGCGTCGAACCCATCGCTTTCCGCACGGGCAACCCGGACTTCCTTGTCATAGGCCGGGGCATAGCGAAACCCGTCAAAGCGCCCCGGGTTGGCATGACCGGTCTGGTCATCGATGGAGGCCAATCGGTAGCGCACCTTTAGCTCCTGGCCGACGCGGATGCGCCGCGGGTCGTGGCGTTTGGAAAATGCCTGCACGGCGGCATGTGCATCGGTTCGGCTGATACCGGCACGGCCAAGCACGCCAGCTAGGGTATCGCCGCGCCGGACCTTAAATTTTTGCTCGACCACGGGCATCGGATGGGTGCTGGGCGCATCCAGGCCGACGCCCGGAAACAGTGGCGGCAACATTTCCGGTCCACTGGCGGCGCTGGGATTACCCAGCGACATGGGCGCCAGGGCCAGGGTCTTTTCCGTCGCCGCCGAGCCCGGCGCAACGGTCGTTCCCGAGGCATCGTTGTGGACCAGCATGTACCCGCCACACAGCACACATGTGACGGCCAAACCCGTGATCGTTCCGATTCCTCTCAAAAGCATAGTGACGTACTCAAATCTTATTTTTGCGCCGATGTGAACCAGCGATCCGAGACGATGTCGGCACGGGTCGCGCATGTCAAGTCCGTTGCGCCGATTCCATCAACGGAATCAATCGTATGCGGGAAATGTTAACAGTTGGTTTTTACCGGTTACGACGACCGGAAAAATAGTGTAAAATAATCGAAATAAAAACTTTGACACCTCCGGGGAGGTCTCGTATAACCCGGCCTCCGCTGCAGGACAGTCGGTCTGTCCGAGAGACCTGCATGCGCGCTATTTTACATTATGAATACGTAACGAAGGGATGCGCGGGCGGCGTTTGGCGTTGTTCAACGATCAAACTTTATCTGTGCATCTTTGTGACGTTCTACGTCGATATCTAACTTTGTTGGATATTGGATAGATACTTACTTTGTGTAAGTGTCAGCTAAAGTAATGTGCAGATGGAGCTCTTGTTTTATTCCCGGCGAGGGAAGTTCTTCGGAACCAACTCGGAATATGGGAAGTCAACTTGAGAGTTTGATCCTGGCTCAGAACGAACGCTGGCGGCAGGCCTAACACATGCAAGTCGAACGAAGGCCCGGAGCTTGCTCCGGTCACCTTAGTGGCGGACGGGTGAGTAACACGTGGGAATTTGCCCAGGAGTGGGGAATAACGTTTGGAAACGAACGCTAATACCGCATATACCCTACGGGGGAAAGGCTTCGGCCGCTCTTGGATAAGCCCGCGTCAGATTAGCTTGTTGGTGAGGTAACGGCTCACCAAGGCGACGATCTGTAGCTGGTCTGAGAGGATGATCAGCCACACTGGGACTGAGACACGGCCCAGACTCCTACGGGAGGCAGCAGTGGGGAATATTGGACAATGGGGGAAACCCTGATCCAGCCATGCCGCGTGAGTGAAGAAGGCCTTAGGGTTGTAAAACTCTTTCGCCGATGAAGATGATGACTGTAGTCGGTAAAGAAGCCCCGGCTAACTCCGTGCCAGCAGCCGCGGTAATACGGAGGGGGCTAGCGTTGTTCGGAATTACTGGGCGTAAAGCGCACGTAGGCGGTCTATTTAGTTAGGGGTGAAAGGCCTGGGCTCAACCTGGGAACTGCCTTTAATACTAGTAGACTAGAGTCCGGGAGAGGGTAGCGGAATTCCAAGTGTAGAGGTGAAATTCGTAGATATTTGGAAGAACACCGGTGGCGAAGGCGGCTACCTGGACCGGCACTGACGCTGAGGTGCGAAAGCGTGGGGAGCGAACAGGATTAGATACCCTGGTAGTCCACGCCGTAAACGATGAATGCTAGATGTCGGGGTCTTAGGCTTCGGTGTCGCAGCTAACGCGTTAAGCATTCCGCCTGGGGAGTACGGTCGCAAGATTAAAACTCAAAGGAATTGACGGGGGCCCGCACAAGCGGTGGAGCATGTGGTTTAATTCGAAGCAACGCGAAGAACCTTACCAGCCCTTAACATCCCGATCGCGAGTTCCAGAGATGGATCTCTTCAGTTCGGCTGGATCGGTGATAGGTGCTGCATGGCTGTCGTCAGCTCGTGTCGTGAGATGTTGGGTTAAGTCCCGCAACGAGCGCAACCCTCGCCCTTAGTTGCCAGCAGGTTAAGCTGGGCACTCTAGGGGAACTGCCGGTGACAAGCCGGAGGAAGGTGGGGATGACGTCAAGTCCTCATGGCCCTTACGGGCTGGGCTACACACGTGCTACAATGGCGGTGACAGTGGGCGGCGAACCTGCAAGGGGGAGCTAATCTCTAAAAACCGTCTCAGTTCGGATTGTTCTCTGCAACTCGAGAGCATGAAGTCGGAATCGCTAGTAATCGCGTATCAGCATGACGCGGTGAATACGTTCCCGGGCCTTGTACACACCGCCCGTCACACCATGGGAGTTGGTTTTACCCGAAGACGGTGCGCTAACCGTAAGGAAGCAGCCGGCCACGGTAAGGTCAGCGACTGGGGTGAAGTCGTAACAAGGTAGCCGTAGGGGAACCTGCGGCTGGATCACCTCCTTTCAAGGAAATCGCGAAGCTTTTTGCTTTTCGATCCTTACATCAACTACCCAGTTGAACGGCACAGACGCCGTCCTCGCATCCCTTCAAGCTGTATTCGAGAGGCCTCTCAGGGGGTTGCTTTCGCATGCAGTGTCTGGAGACCGCTGGCAAACGGGTCGGTTTTCGTTCCCGGTTCGAGGGCCCAGATTCGAAGGCTTCGGCTTTCGTGGGCCCGTAGCTCAGTTGGTTAGAGCGCACGCCTGATAAGCGTGAGGTCGGTAGTTCAAATCTACCCGGGCCCACCATCAATTTCTGGTTGGCCTACGGCCAACGAGACGCTCCGGTGGAGCGTTTCGAAGAAATTGATCCCCCGGAGGGGCGATCAATGATCGCAGCGCTCGGCGGCCTTTCGTCTAAAGGGGCCGTAGCTCAGTTGGGAGAGCGCCTGCTTTGCAAGCAGGAGGTCGTCGGTTCGATCCCGATCGGCTCCACCATCATTTGGTGGCCGAGCGGAAAGTTTCGAACGCCCAATCTGTTGGTCTCCAGTGGAAACGTTTTTTTGCGGCTGTGCTACGCGCACCGCTGCACGCTATTTTACATTGTGAATAGGTTTTTTGGATTCCGTCGATCAGTCCATGTTTGGTCGGATTGTCGGATGATCCCAAATTTCTCTTGTGATTTCAGACATTTAAGTGAGCCGATCTCCTGACTATTCGGGGATCAGTTCAAGCCGCGTCTGAAATACACAAGGGTGCAAGTTTTTCCAAAAAATGGGTTCGTTGAGTGTCTGTGCTCAGGGTTTGATGGCTTCGTGCGATCTGGCTC